>JAESGY010000003.1_pt1 | contig 937431 bp, 967 predicted proteins | sample 9269841 | NCBI WGS metagenome assembly JAESGY01 (sample SAMN17022865, study PRJNA683097) | algae metagenome | isolation source: Spirirestis rafaelensis WJT71-NPBG6 and co-occurring heterotrophs from... | place: USA: Pinto Wells, Joshua Tree National Park, Colorado Desert, CA | collected...
GCAGCCGCCGGTCGTTCCTTGACCCGCGGGGGCTCGCCCTCACCACATCCTGCGAAAGCGAGAGAAACGAGCAAAGGAATGTACGGAAAGATCACTCGGACCGTGTCGCCGTCACGCATCTAGCAGTTCCAATCCCGGCTTGAGCCACGAGACATCCGCGGCCCTCCTCATGTCCCATGTCCAACACGGCAATGTCCACTTCCCACCCTTAGCGGTCATTCAGTGGGAGCGTCTGCTCTCGACCCATTGCGGACTGTGGCCGAAGATCATTTGCCAGCTACTTCTCGAGGAGAGCAGGAGCACGCGAGCTACTAATCAACCCGGCCCGTATCATCGCGTCGACAGCGGCTTCTGTGAAAAAGGGGGAAGCTCCATACGGCTCGCGGGATCTGTTGAGCAGGAGCACTCCGAAAGCTCCACGCGATACATTGATTGAGAGCTTACCTTCTGGGCATTGCGGCCTGGCTAGTTCGACCTTGATGCGCGCTCCGTTTGTAAGGCTTCCCTTGTAGACGTGCAGAACCTTTAGGCGTCTGACGTCGTGCATCCATTCATGTCCATCATGATCATCGACAAGTTGGCCATAGACGATGTGAGTTGCACGGTTCACCCAATCGCGAGCTGTGACCTCTACCCAATAGTTTGGCTGAGAGGGCGGCGGCGGAGGCGGGGGCGGACAGGCCCAAGAAGGGCTTGCGACGATCGCGAGAAGTAATCCTACGGCTTTCATTCTCTTCCTCGCTGTCATCAACCGTGCGAAGCCTCAATCTTAGCCTCTCCTGGCCACCCTTGATGTCCGCTTACCACCATCAGCGGACTCTCAGTGGACTAGGCCTGCTTTCGACTCATTGCGGACGATGCGGTGTGCCGTTGCACGATCAGTCACTCCAGGGAGAAATCAGTGGACCCAGCAGCTACTCTATGGGTCGAAACTCCCACTCCGGTGGAACGTCTCCACAGCGCACCAGCTTCTGCGTGGTTTCGGCGCTGTCGAACAGCAGCACGCCGGGAGCGATCCGGGTGAAGCGCTTCCTGTAGACCTTCCCGTCAGCGTTCTCTCCGTAAGCTTCCCCATGCCGACCCTGACGAGCTCGTCGCCGTCGATCCACCATCGCACCGAGGTCTGACCACTCACCACGTAGCCGTCGCGTCGGTAGAATTCGACTTCTGGTGAACAATCCCCCTGCAGTTTGGACTCTTCGGAAGCATCAACCCACCCCCACTTCCCTACCATCCAGGCAGGATGTCCCCTGGGGTGAATAGCGCGCGGCCCGATTGTGCAGGAAGCGACGAGCATCAGAATCAATATTGGCCAAGGCTTCCACATCAGTTTGCCTTACCGAAGCTCAATGAAGGAGCGGTCGACCTCAGCCGATGCTCAACGTCCGCTTTCCACCCATTGCGGACGTTCGGACGAGAGTCTGCTTCCGACCCAAAGCGGACGTTCGGCTGACGTCCGTCTCGAAACCCCTTGCGGAACACCAGGTTGGGGTCAGCTCTCGACGCAAGTGGACCGAACCTGATCCATTTGGGTGCGAGACCCAAACGTCGCACATATGGACGTAGCCTACACGAGGAGAGCAATATGTCGGACGACGGACCTCGCCCTAGGCAGCGCTGGGGAGTGATCCCCTCGGTTGCCGTGGCAGCTGTGATTGTGGTCGGAGTGGTCGGATTGGTGCGCGGGTGCAGCTATGCCTCCGACGAGACGAACTATCAGAACAGCGCGAACGGCGTTCGGAACGATCCCAGCGTATAGCGTCCGCTCTCCGCTATTGCGCACGTTCAGCGGAACGTCCGCCTTCCACCCGTTGCGGATGTTCCAGCCGTAGCCCGCCTTGCCTTCTCGTTTTAAGATGCCGGGGCAGGTTCATTCCTTGTAATTGTCGCCCCGAACTATCCAGCAGTCCTCGTATTCGGAAGCCCGGCTCCCCATATCGTGTTCATCACCTGATCTTCCCGCAGGCATCCCGTGACAGAGAGACTTTGTGTGCTCTCGCTTGCAAATCGGGTGAATGTCCATGAGCGTTCGGCTTAGTTGCCTCCAATCCGTCAATCCGGCTTTCGTCCGGGCTGATCGTGAGAGCTCGCCAGCATGAGCCTCCACTCCCTGTTCGGCCGCCATAATCCGGACCTTCAGAACAGCCATTGGCAGTATGGCCGCTTCGTAACCGACTGCACGATATGCAGGAAGACCATGGTCAAGCTTCCTGGACAGCCTTGGCGAGCAACAACGCGTGCAGACGCCATGAGCCGTCTGTGATCGCGTTATCTCGCAGGCGGGCCGTGAACCCCTGGGTTCTTGCAATTGCCCTGCTCGCCGCCGGCTGTGGACAGGCATCGTCGCCAGAGAGTGTCGCTGCGATGGTCGCTGCGGACGGCAAGGCTGCGGACGAGGTCGTCGCGGCACGCTCGCGAAGAGTTGAGGCGCAGGAGCGCGGTGCCGCACAGGCACAGTCCGACCTGCGCTGGGCCGACCAACGGAGCGAAGAGTTCGATCGGTCAGCCGGTTCGCCAGCGGACCTGGCGCCATCGCCAAGCGTCGCATCGAACGACGGCGGCAGTCCGGTATTGCCGGATCGCCAAGGTCGCTGAGACAGGGCGGTAGCGATGCAAAACACGTGCAGGAGTTCGCCGCCAACGAGGTCGACTGTTCCCTTTGCAGCGCATGGCACGAGGAGGGTAAAGTGGCTCCGTTGAGTGGCTTGGATCGAACCGCGTTCTGAACGGTTCAAGCCCAAGAGAGGAAGCTCCGATCCCGGACACGCAAACCCGTCTCGACCGCCGCAATCGCCAAGCCGCCGAGATAGAGAAGAATCAGCGCGACCTTCGCGCAAGCATCTCGACGAGCAAACGACTCGTTGATGAGGCTGAAGTGATGATACAGCGTCATCGAAAGGAGTGCGACGAGGCTGAGGCAGGCGAATAGATCACGAGCCTTAGGATGGGCAGAGTGCCTCGTTCTAACTGGAAGCCACCCGGCGTCCGCGCGCTACAACAATGACTGAGCTCTCTCGGCGGCGGGCACGTCCTCCAGCGTCTGCCAGCGCAGTTCGTCAAAATCCGGCAGATAGCCGCGGTCGCGATAGAGCCGCTCCTCGATGTCGAACGAAATGCTGCGGTCCTTCACAAAGGCTGTATCCGATCGGCCGCCAATGCCTCGCGTTCGATGTTTTCCCATTCCTTCTCTCATCGTGGTCCCTTTTCTCGCCCGGCTAATGTGAGCATCTGGTCAGAAGTCTCTTGGCTTGATGGTCCGCTGCGGCGTCTTCGGCTCTCAACGCATAAGCGGCGCCGGCCTCGAGGTGCTTCGCCCGCTCGGCTGCGTCCGTGGCTCGGTCGGCCAGGTATTTCGCCCCCTGCTCCAAACACGAATAATAGAAGTGATCGGATGTCTTGTCGTTGAGGGGGCCCGGAGGCCGCGTCGAAGCGATGATGAGTGAGGCGGTCAAACGTCGCGCCACCCGCGTCGCTTCAGCCGCTCGCGCCCCCTTCACGCTATACATGCCGGCGAGTTGATAATGGGCAAGCCTAGCGCGGGAGCTTGTTGCGGTCCGCGCCATCTCCACGGACGAGCTCTCTCTGTCGAGCCAATATTGGGTTTCCATAAGCATCACCATGATCTTCAAGCGAGAGCACAACAACGTCTCTCAGTCACAGGAAGCTTGCAAAAAGATCAGGTGATGATTGTGCATAACACCGGTCGATATATTTAGCTAGGCTTATCTTTGGCGCGTCGCGGTAAATGACCCCGCCCAATTCCGCGCACATAAGTTTATTTTCATCACCGGTTCCGGATGGCTTACGAATGTGGTAGAAGAGACGATCACCTGATCCGCCAGCAAGCATCCTGTGACAGAGAGACTCCGCGCTCTCGCTTGCACTCGAGAAGGTGATCCCCGATGCCCGCCGCAAATAGCCAAGAACCCGCGCAGGCCGACGAAGCTCGTCGGCTGACCCAGCGTCATGCGGATCGTTTCGCTGACGGCAGCTATGGCCCTCGCCAAGGAAGTTATCAGCACCAATCCCGCGTCTTACGGCAGACCCTCGCACGGCTCTCCAGCCAATCATGAGAAACGTGTCCGCGATGATGGCTCGACGTGCCACGATTGCCGAAGCAATGCTCATTCTCCGGGATTTCGACCCGGGCCGCGATGGCGTGACCACGGCTCCCCCGCCCCCCTTATGGGATGAGCCAAACGAGAATCCTGATCGTGGCAAGACGCAGCAATGAAGCGTGCTCCAAAGGCGAAGTCTCAGGTTCCGGGGCAAACCGACGAGTTTGTCGTGGACACCGCGGCGGGATGTCGCGATTTTGCCGCAGCCGACCTCGCCCGGGCCTGTTTGATGGACACGTCGAACGCACGGCGTCGCCTTGAGTCCAGCGCGTTAAGCTGGACGAACCGAGCGCTGTTGATCGAACGTCCGAATGACACCTTTGAACAGTTGCGAGCCCGCGCTGAGGCGGAATGGAGGGCAGCGCTCAAGCTCGACCAGAATGGGTCGGTGAGAAAAGCGTGAAGATGCCTGTTCCTCCAAACGGCCGTCGACCGCCTGCTGTATCATCAGCCATGCTGTTGTTTATGCTCCTGGCGGTGAGATGAGACTGCCCCGGCCACTCTGATTAGAACGCGCCAGCCGTCCTCCTCCCGTTGCGGATGGGTCCCTGGGGCAGTAGGCGCTCGAACGAGACGATACCTGAATGTCCGTTTTCCACCCATTGCAGACATGGGTCGCTCGGCTATTCGGCGTGGGTGGGACTGGAACGATGTCACGGTTGCGGAGCCTTCTTCGCTGAAGGCAATGGCCCGACGCATCTTTACATGCTCTCTTCCACCGGCTGCTGGGCGCGGTTCGGGGAGGTCCTGGCGCGCGAGTATTCGCACGCGGAACTGCTCCCCACGCACCGCCTGAGCGTCGATGTCTATGCGGTTCAGCACCCGGGCTCGCTCGAACGAAGGGCGATACAGTCTGTAGGTCTTCACCTCGCGCGGTTGATGCTTCAGCTGGAACGGCCTGTGACGCCTCGGGAAACGAACGACGTCATGCTTGGGCTCTCGAAGTCGAAGGCCGGCATTCCCTTCCTCGAGCCCCCCGAGAGATTTGATGTGACCGTTGCAGACATTCCCCTCGACGGATCCAGCGACGATCATGTTCGGGCGGTGCGAGCTTGGGCCCAAGCGGCATGGGCGGCTTGGCACGCCCATCACAGCTTTATCCGCTGGTGGGCCCAGTCGGCGCTCAATCGCCACTAGTGAAGCATTCGCGTTCGCCGGTTGCTCGGCGGCCTGAACATCCGCTTTCGACCCATTGCGGACGTAAGGTGATCCTGCCAACTTGCTGCTCAAGCTGATCACTGGAGCGGGCAACGTGTTCACGGTGCTGATCATGCTGGCTACGCCAGCTTACACCGTGCCGCCTGGTTTGGCCGGGGTGGCCGAATTGCAAGGTTGCTGGCGAGTGAGCGGGAAAACGCTCGGCGAAGACACTCCCGCAATTGCGCGCGGTCAGTGGCATCTAGGCCGCCGCTATTTCAATCTGCAACTACGAACGATCGGGTCAGACCCATATGAGGCATCGATAACCTATGGTGCTGGCGAGCAGCCCCGAGCCATCGGGTCAGTCTTCCTCGATGTAACTGGTGGCCTGTACGAACCCTCGCTGGGTCTCGGCGAGCTTGAACAAGGCGGCTTCGTGCAACGCTACCGCTTCTCAGGCGCGGTGTACCTTAATCGTTTCACACGCACCGGGTCTGGCTGGCGCTGGACGATCACTGAGCAGACCAAGGACAAGCCCACCTCAATATTCGCAGATTACCATCTGCGCTCCGCTTCATGTCGCGGAATGCGCTTCGACTACTAAGGCGCGCATCTTTTTCACTCTTGCTGAAGCATCTGCGTTATCTGCCTAAGGCGCTCGCTCCTATCGCCTTTCAGTTCAGCCCAATCACCGCCGTCCGAGACTAAATGTCCGCCGCAGCGAAGGCATGGGGTCACGGCCCGTCCCACCAGCAGGACTGCATGTGGAGCAGGTCTATGGCCTTTGAAGCGGCAGAGGAGGTGCATCGGCCCAATGATCAAATTCGTGGGGCGAAACAGGCGCTTGGACTCATGCACTCGCCGCTTCACCAGCGCGCTGTCGGCTAAACCAAGCCGGTTTCGGCCTCGTTGATTTTCATGCGCTGGTAAACCGCGGTCGGTCTATTCGTGGTTTTGCAACCTTCACCACATTACGTGCATCGGCCTCTGGTCATCAGGGAGAGGTGCTTTGACCGATCAAACGAAACCCGCCGCACGCGCTCAACGGCGCAAGCCCGAAGTTCGTTGGATCGAGGCAGGCTCGGCTGAGACGGGTGGTACAACTACTACGAATTTGGCTTCCGACCAGTCCCGAGGGGCGTCGGGCTTCTCGCACAGTTTCGTTGCTCCGTCCCGGGGAGCGGAATGATAGTCAATTAGGATCGGAGATCCTGTCGCAGCGCTTCCAAAAGCGGCTCGATGGCGGGTGAAAGGATGCTACAGCCGGTCACCTTGGAAGTTTCGAAGGGATGAAGAGCCCGTTGAGCGAGGCTTGGCCGCCGCCTCTCCCTCGTGGCCGCCGGCATCAGCACCTTGCTCCCGCAGTGCCTTCAGTGTGCCCGCGGAGGTGGTCCCACCCGGCTCTTGCCATCGACCTCGTCGATTAGGTCAAGCAATGTTGTGAAGTCAGTATTCTTCTCCAGCAGGAATGCTCGACGGAAGCCGCTGCCCAATACGTCTAGGTCGCGCCGTGTGAGCAATCCCACTGCAACGAAGTTGTCGTCGCTCATGGTTCGCTCCAATGCTGATTTGGGTTTGACAACGGCCGTAAGCGGTTCAGGTGCCAATTGTTTCGCTCCGAGCCAAATCTGGTGCTGAATTGGCCTGCTTGTCGGCGATCGCAGCGGCGCTGGCGCCCGCCTGATAGAAAGCGGCTCGCCACGCTCGAGTGCGGCGATGACCACCTCCTACTTCAACACCATAATTTGTAGGGTAACCGAAACAAGCTGCGACAGCAGCTTTCCAAAAGGCTACAGCGTGCACATCGTTAGCCGGACCTAGGCGCTGACGGCTGAGAGACCATTGCGCTCCGCCTCGTTGCTGGAGCGTCTCATGGACCGGTTTTTCTTCCACGTTGCAGATGGCCGGGATTATCCGACCTTCAGGGGACTGAGCTGCCAAGCCTTGAGGCCGCGATATCAGAAGCGCTTCGCTTCGCCGCTGCCCTGTTGAAGGAGCGGGACAACAAGTTCTGGACTGGCGAAGAGTGGAAGATGCGGGTTACAGACCATGCTGACCTGACCCTGTTCACACTGGTTTTCATGGCGACCGAGGCGCCATCTATTTCGGTCCCGCATTCCCCGCTGGCGTCTGCTTAGCGTCTATGCATCTGACAACCCACCCTTGAAGAGGGCGTGTGGCGCCGGTAAGTAAGGCGCAGATTGAGCATTTTACCCCGGCCTAGCTCCCGCCAAACCTTTGCGGAGAGCTTCATGCCCCGGTATTTCTTCAATACCCAAACCGGCACCCGCTTCACCGATGAAGACGGCTTTGAATTGGACGGACCCGTTGAAGCCCGCCGCCAAGCCATCATCACGTGCGGTGAGATGATGCGGGATGCTCCTGAAGGCTTCTGGGGCAGCCGCCCTTGGCACGTGACCGTCACGGATCCGGACGGACTGGTTCTGTGGGAGATCATGATGGATGGGAACGCTTCAGCCGCTGCAGGCTAACCAAGCATTCTCAACACCTCGACCGCTCCGGCCACAAAAGCGCCGCTCACCAGCAGGGTTGCCAACCACCTTTCGATCGCTTCGCATGTTTTCTCGCTTCATCCACCAGCGTGAAGCACAAGGCCGAACCTGTAGGAAAGCGGTTAGCGGCTCGCGGCGCAGTGTACTATTGATGCGATGGGCTGGCGGAGGATGGTCGTCACTTCAGGTGGGTGAGACCCGTGCGGCTCCAGGTTGTGAGCTGCTATATCGAGCACGCGCGCCAGCTTAAGGATCTCAGCGCCCGTTGGCTTCACCAGCCCGCGCTCGAGCTTCTCCAGCCGCTCAACCCGGATCCCGGTGTCCCGCCGCACGTCGCTGACCGCGAGCTGCCGAAACTCGCGCCAGACCTTCAGCGGCGCCTCGCCTGCAAAGATGCGGTCGCACTGGTCAGGCGGCAGGCGCATCGGTCAGCTCTTTGAGCTTCAGCCGCAGAGCGTAGTTCTCATCCTTGAGCAACACATTCTCGCGGATCGTGCCGGCGGGATCGCAGTCGTTGACGACGTCGTGGAAGAATAGCCTGAGGGGCGCCGGCAGCGCGTTGATGTTCGCCTCTGTCGGCGTCCAATCCTTTGGAATGTGGAGCGTCTCGCCCACGAAGTCGCGGAGCAAGACGGAACGGGGGATCACGGCCGCTCTCCGAAGTCGATCTCAGCGAGCCAGTCGGCTAGCTTCTCAGCGACGGCCGGCCGGGGGCCCAGGTTGACCACGGTGGCCGAAGGTCCCGACCCGCTCACGAGCCACACGCACTCGTCCTCATCGGGACCTTCGATCTCGAAGAGGGCTCCTTGCTCCAGCTCATCGTTCTCAGCCACCGCTGCACTCCTTCGGCAGCGCAACCGCCCCGGAAGAAAGTTGTTTCCCGGCATCTGGCGGCAGGTAGCCACGTTCTATATCTGTTCTCGAATGAGCGATCGAATCAAGATGAATGAACGCCAACTCGCCGCGGCCATTGCAGGTTGGCTGAGGCACGTTCCGAAGAAGGTCTGGGAGCAGTTCATCGAGCACAAGGTGCTGCAGTTCTACAAGCGCCAGAGCCTGCAGGCGACGACGCTGGAGATGCAGATCGCCGAGCATGTCGCGGCCGAGATGACTCAGCTCGACTGGGAGGTGACCCATCCGAAGGCGCACCATCCTGGATCATCGCCGCCCCGCAAGGACGTTTGAAGGCATGATCCTCAGCGCCGACCGGTGCAGGACAGGAAGGTGGAGGAACCGAACGCCGATTGATGCGCTTGCCGGCACCATGAATGACAAAGTGCATGACGAAGCGAGTGACGTCGAAGCTCTGGATGGCCGCGTGGTAGTGGATGGTCCCGACGGCGTGGCAGTGCTGCTGACGCCGGATGCTGCACTCGAGACTAGCGATCGGCTGCACGAAGCGGCGGTCACGGCGCAGGGTCAGAAGGTGATAGCCGACAAGGAAGAGCGCTGAGCGACGCGGCGTCGAAGGGAACCGTGAAGGGCCTGCCTCGGACCCCTGATGGTCGCTATATCGCGATTCAGGGTTCGGCAGGCCCGCGCCTCTGGAGGGCCAGCAACCCGCACATTGATGAAGCGGAGCGCGTGCGGCTCGTTAGCGAGCTAGCCCTGGCGCGAAGTGCTGTCAGGAGAGCTTACGGCGACGTTGCCGCTCTGGCACAAGCAAGAGCCGCAGTCGATCAGGCGAAGCGCGCGCTAGGTGAGCGGGGACCCGTCTGGTGGACCGATGGCGCTCCAGATCTAAACAGGACGCTCGTGAAGAACTCGCCCTATGCGGCTTGGTGGGCCAGTATCTCGACCGCGCAGAAGCTCAGTTAGAGGTCGGCGGCGCCGGCATCGTGCCAGTGCTCGGGGTGGTGACGAAGTCTGTCAGATACCAAGCGGCTGCCGCGATCATGGCGATCGCTAAAAGCAGTAGAAGCAGACACGAACGGTGATTGCTCGAAGGGTTCGGCATGGCTGCCTTTTGATCAGCGTTTTTTGAAAAGCGCCCCGGCAGGTAAGCAGCCGGGGCGCCGGGAGAGTCATGCTTTGGAAGCTCCTGCCGAACTCGCCACCGCCGACAGCGTTCCACCTCTCACAGCATCTTGTTGTAACGTCATCTAGCAAGCATATTCCGCTGCCACATTGGAGCGCGTCGATGTTGGGATCACTTGTGCAGGCAAGCCGGCGGCATCTATCGGGCGCTGGCGAGACCTATTTCCAGCACATGCGCTTCGCTGGCGCGGTTGGGTGCATGCTAGTGGCTGCGGCCATCGCCTGCTTGCTGCACGCGCTGATACCGGGCGTGTGCACCACCACTGCGAGTGATACGATTCGGCGCCTCCAGCTCGTTATGAGTGACCGGGATCGCATCCTTGAAGCCGCAGAAGGCGCCGAGGAGGCAACCAGCTTCAGCGCCCTGCTAATGATGTCGGTCGCAGCCGCCGCTTCGGTCTGGCTGGCCGGAGCGGCTCCATTGATTGCGTTGCCTCTCTCGCTGATGGCTCTCGGCCTTCCAGCCGCCTTCCTGCTCAGCAACCCTCAGCTCCAGCCGCCGGAAGAGTCGCCGCTTCGTGCCTGATTTGGGCATTGTGCCTGGAGATTTGCTGCTCTTCATCCTCATTGGGTTCCTTGCGCAGCTCGTCGACGGCGCTCTGGGGATGGCCTTTGGGGTCATTTCCAGCACCCTTCTTGTGACATTGGGCGTACCACCCGCTGCAGCTTCAGAGGGGTACACGTTGTGGAGAGCTTCACGACAGGCGCCTCGGGCATCAGCCACGTGCTTCATCGAAACGTCGATTGGCGGCTGTTTTCCCGTCTCGTCCTGCCCGGTGTGATCGGAGGTGTGCTTGGCGCCTATGTGCTCACGCAGCTGGATGCCGATACGGCTCGCCCGCTCATCCTCGCTTATTTAGCTGCAATAGGCGCCTACCTCTTGTGGCGCGGCTTTAAGTTTCCGGCGGAGGAGAGAAAGCCCCGATTTGTCTCGGCGCTGGGCCTGGCCGGAGGCTTCTTGGACGCTGCCGGAGGCGGCGGCTGGGGACCTATCGTTACGGGGAACCTGCTCGTGCAGGGAGCAAGCCCGAGAAAAGTGATCGGCACCGTCAATACTGCCGAGTTCTTCCTGACAATCACGATCTCGGCCACGTTCATTGCGGCACTCGGACTTGAGGCGTTCACAACTGCAACATTGGGCCTCCTTGCCGGCGGGATCCTCGCAGCCCCGCTAGGTGCCGTGGTCGCCAAGCGCCTGCCAGCTAAGCAGCTCATGATCCTGGTGGGAGCGGTGCTGACGATCACCAGCCTCTATGGAGTTGTGACAGCTTTGTCGTAACTGCGTCGACCGTCCACTTTCCACCCAGTGCGGACATTGAGCCACGGCCCGCTTCCACCCTTTACTAACTCTGACGCGGACTTTGGCGAGCTTGCGCGGCAACGGCCTTTCTGGTGAAGCTCTGTCATGAGATGGAACAATCGCCAGAAGGTCGAACGACCTGAATATCCCAAGCTGATCCCCGTCGCTGGAACGGTAGTGGAAGCCAGCAAGCTGCTACCGCTTATCCAGAACTATGACCCAGACGCTTCGATCCTGGATGGCGGCGAGCGCGGGTCATTTCTGAAGGTCCACAACGAGGCCGCCGAAGCAGCGGCGACGCCAGAGGAACGCGATTTCCCACTCGCCTGAGCGTCCGCTTTCCACCCATTGCAGACGTTCGGGCTAGGCGACGGCCATGAGCTGCGACGGAAACGGAGTCGCTAGCGAACACACATCATCCACCTCGCCAGACAGCCAGCGATCTTCGTCCTCTTCGTGCAGGATCACGGGACAAGCCTTCTCGTGAATGGCGCCGACAATATGTGTCGAGGAATCCCCATCGTAGCCGCAGGTGAGGAATGCGTAGGCATTTCCGTCGAGGGTTGGCCTCCAGATGCCGGCGAAGCTGAAGATCGGAGCGGACGGCAGGCTGAACCAATGCTCGCGCTTCGACCCTTTCTCCCCAGACCACTCGCAGAAGTCCGTCACCGGCACGAGGCAGAGCCGTGCCGGGTCTTTCAACATTGATCGCCAGAAGGGGCTGCTGAGGTTGCGTACGTTGGTGACCGGCTTTCCCGTAGGTGGCAGCGGGATGCCCCACTTCATCGCGTCGAGCCGCCTTCCCCCGCCCCCCGGACGATCCACCCGAGGCGTTTCGGGAATAGCTCAGGGGGCGGTAGTCGCTCTGGCTCCGGAAACAGCGTCGCCGGATCGAGGCCATAGCGCTTCGCAATCTCGAGCTGCTTGGCGGTGACGCGGTAGCGGTTGCACATGCCTCAAAGTAGGCAGAGGCCGCCTTTTAGTCCACGCTCCTTCAGGTGAGCACTGCGAAGGGCAGCTCATGCCCGAAGGACTGCCTGCCCGGTGCAGCTCGGAGATACAGCAGACGTTTGTCTCGTCTCCGACCATAATGAGGCCACGTGTAGCCCCATATCTGCAACACTTTGACCGGCAAGACCATGGGCAGGAGACCGTCAGGCCTCATCATTCGAGCCGGTGACGCTAGTAGAGCACTCAGCCAACGTGGGCGCGGGTCCAGCATCCACCGCATGCTGGTCGTAGGCAGTGACGAAGATGATGGCGGGGCGATCCGCGGGATCGGGACGATCATCATGCTGCGTAGATGGGGCAGGGCTCTGGATGGTCAACTAAGCAGCTGGTTGCTCTGCCCTTAAGACCCGAAGCGAAGTGGCAGCGTGCCATGAACGGGTCCGGACAACGCAAGTCCTATGCCGGAAGCATAAAAGAACGGCCGACCTGTCCGAAGTCACGGGCCTAGCTCGTCAAGCAGGCTGTCACGCTCGTCTTGCGCGAGCGCCGAAGCGCAGCTCCCGCCGCACCGAACCCGACGATCAGCAGCGCCCACTGCTCCGGTTCCGGCACGGCGCCCGCGCCGACCGGCGTGGTGATGGCGTTGGCAAAGTCCAGCTCGCCGACCGCGAAGTTCGCATTGCTGGCGAAGATGAACTGTCCGCCCGACAAGGACACGACCTGGTCGCCGCCCAACGCCGTAAAATCGAAGCCGCTGAGAACGCCGTCGGTGAAGGTCAGCCACGGAAAGGACGGGAACGCGATGTCGTCGTTCTGGTCGAAGGACAACGCGCCTGCGGTGAGCGACAGGGTGATCCCCTCCAGCGGCGTCAGCACGGTCTGGCCGGTGGCGGAGACGAGCTCACTGTCATAGCGCGCGATCACCGTGAACACCGAATCTAACGGCAGGGTGGCCTCGTTACTGTTGTTGATCGTGCCGGTGACTTTAGTCTGCAGGATCGTCGCGGCTTCGGCATTGACCGCAGCCAGGCTCAGGGCCGCAACCGCGGCTAGCACCATTTTCTTGAACACCACGTTTTCCCCCAAGATCATGCGATAAGTTGAGACTGAACAGCCGCGGCGGTGAAGTCCGAGGCGTCGAGCTGACTCAGCTGCAGACCCGAAAGCAGCAGCGTCGAACCATCGTCGGCCGTTAACAGGACACCCCCGGTCACCGACTTGGCAGACGCTAAGGCCTCGTCGACGCTGGCGAATATGGAAGACACGTCGAGCCTGTCAACGCCATTGGCAAAGTCGGTGACCCGATCTTGGCCACCTTCGAACACGAACAGGTCCGCGCCGCGGCCGCCGGTCATCTCGTCATTGCCGACGCCGCCGATCAGAACGTCACCATCGATGCCGCCGAACAGCTTGTCGTTGCCGTCGCCGCCGATCAATGTGTCGAGACCGGAGATGGCGAACAGGATGTCGTCGCCCGCGCCCCCCTCCAGCCGGTCGGTGCCCGCACCGCCGTTGAGGTTGTCGTTGCCCTGGCCGCCGAGGAGGGTGTCGTTGCCGCCCCCCCCAACGAGGCTGTCGGCGCCGCCGTTGCCGGTGAGCAGGTTGTCCGCGGCATTGCCGGTGAGGGTGTCATAGCCGGCGCCGCCCTCGACATTCTCGATCGAGGCGAGCCTATCCCCCTCGTTCGTCGTGTTCTGGAGCAGGTTGACGTTCACCCCTGCGGTGCGGTCGGCGAAGCTCAGCGTGTCGGTGCCGAGCCCGCCGTCATAGAAGTCCGCGCCCGTGCCGGCGAGGATCCGGTCATCGCCGCCGCCGGCAAAGACCTGGTCGCTGCCGCCCCGGTCCGAGAGCAAGTCGGCCATGTCGCCGCCCTCCAGCCGGTTGACGCCGTCGCTGCCGAAGAAGCTGACTGCGGTGTCGGGCGACCCGTTGGTCAGGTTCTCCACGTCGAAGAGGAGGCTGCCGTCATAATAGCCGCCGCCGACCAAGCCGGAGATCAGGTCGACCACGACCTCACCGCCCGCCGACATCGTGACGAGGGTGTCGACGCCGCCGCCGCCTTCGATGCGGTTGCGCTGGGTGATGGCGTCGCCGCCCAAGCGGTCGTCACCTTCGCCGCCGAGCAGCTCGTTCTCGCCCGCGCCGCCGGTGATCGCGTCGTTGCCGCCGAGGCCTTCGACGCGATCGTCGAACGCCGTGCCGGTGAGGACGTCGTCCCCTTCGGTGCCGCGGATGAGCTCGATGTGGCCGTTGATCGTCAGCGTCACCGTCGCGACGCTCTCCGCGCCTGCGGAGTCGCGCATCGTGTAGCTGAACGAAGTGGTGGCCGTCTCGCCCTCACCGAGCGCGTCGAACGCGTCAGCGATGAAGCGCAGCGTCTGCGTCTCCGGATCGAAGATCAGCGTCCCCTGGAGCCCGGTCGTGTCGACCGTGACGATGCTGCTTGTGTCGCCCGCATCCACGTCGGTGTCGTTGGCGAGGAGCAAGGCCGCAAGATCAATCGAGCCGTTCTCGTCCACGCTCGCCGCATCGGCGACCGCCACCGGCGCGTCGTTGGCGCCGACGATCGTCACCGTCACCGTGGCCGTCGAGGTCGCCCCGAGGGCGTCCGCAATCGTGTACGTGAAGGTGTCGGTCGCGGTCTGGCCGGCACCGAGCGCATGGGCAGCGGCCAACGGCGCATAGCGCACCGAGCCGGTCGCCGCATCGTAGGTCAGCATGCCCTGCGCACCCGTGCCGTCCACGCCGACGATGCTGCGCGTGTCGCCCGCATCGACGTCAGTGTCATTGGCCAGGAGCAAGGCGGTGAGATCGGTTGCCGCAGCATCTTCGCCGATCTCGACCGCATCCGCCACGGCCACCGGCGCATCGTTGGCGCCGACGATCGTCACCGTCACCGTCGCCGTCGAGGTCGCCCCGGAGGCATCCGCGATCGTGTAGGTGAAGGTGTCGGTCGCGGTCTGGCCGGCGCCGAGCGCCTGCGCTGAGGCGGGCGGTGCATAGCTGACTGAGCCGGTCTCGGGATCGAAGGTCAGAGTGCCCTCCGCGCTCGAGGCATTCACGCCGACGATGGTGCGAGTATCACCCGCATCGACGTCGGTGTCGTTACCGAGCAACAGAGCAGTGAGGTCGGTCGCCGCCGCGTCCTCACCGATCTCGACCGCCTCGGCCACCGCCACCGGCACGTCGTTCGCGCCGACGATGGTCACCGTGACCGTGGCCGTCGAAGTGGCCCCCGCCGCGTCCGCGATCGTGTAGGTGAACGTGTCGGTCGCCGTCTCGCCCTCGCGCAGCGCCTGGGCCGCCGCGGACGGGACGTAGCTGACCGTGCCAGTCGCCGGGTCGAAGGCCAGGTTACCAGCAGCGCCCGTGGCGTCCACGCCTACGATGCTACGGGTGTCGCCTGCATCGACGTCGGTATCGTTGGCCAGCAACAAGGCGGTGAGGTCGGTCGCCGCCGCATCCTCGCCGAGCGCGACCGCGTCGGCGCCCGCCACCGGAGCGTCGTTGACGCCGGTCACGGTGACGAACACCGTCGCCGTGTCCACCGCGCCGGCGCTGTCGACCACCTGATAGGTGAAGCTGTCGGTGAAGGTCGCGCCTGCGCCGAGCGACTGGAACAGCGCGCCCGGATCGTAGACGACGTTGCCGGCCTCATTTATCGTGACGGCCGCACCGCCGACGCTGGTGGTCACGGCCGCAATCGCTTTGGTGTCGCCGGCATCGACGTCCGTGTCGTTGCCGAGCAGGTCCGCGGCGAGGATCGTGACCGGACCGCCGTCTTCCACCGCCGCGGCCATGTCGTCGACCGCGGCCGGCGCGTCGTTGACGCCGGTGATCGTCATCACGACCGTGGCGGTCGAGGTGGCGCCGGAGCCGTCCACCATCCTGTAGGTGAAGCTGTCGGTGGTGGTCGCACCTTGGCCGAGCGACTGGAACAGCGCACCCGGATTATAGACGACGTTGCCAGCCTCATTGAGCGTCACGCTGGCGCCAGCCTGGCTCTGGGTAACCGACAGGATGGTCTTGGTGTCGCCCGCGTCGGGATCGGTGTCGTTGGCGAGCAGCGACGCTCCGCCGAGCTCGACCGGACCGCCGTCCTCAACGGCTGCGCCCGTGTCGTTGGCCGCGGCCGGACCGTCATTCTCGCCGGTGATCATCACCGTGACGACCGCCGTGTCGTTGCCGCCCTTGCCGTCGCTGACGGTGTAGGAGAAGCTGTCGGTCGTCGTCTCGCCGGCCCTGAGGCTGTTGAAGCGGTTGCCCGGATCGTAGCGGAGCTGCCCGTCGACGAAGCTCAGGGTCACGCCGCGCGCGGAGGTGCCGATGCCGGTGATGGTGAGCGGATCGCCGTCCGCATCCACATCGTTGGCGAGCAGGCTGTCGGCGGACACCGTGATCACGCCATGCTCGGTGCCGGCGAGGGCATCGTCGCCTGCCACCGGTGCGCGGTTGGCATTGTCCGTCACGCCCTTGATCGTCACCGTCACAGTCGCCGTGCTGCGCGCGCCGGCGCCGTCCTCGATCGTGTAGGTGAAGGTCGTGGTGGCGGTCTCGCCGGCGTTGAGGCCCTCATAGCTGTCGTCGTCGGCGACGAAGACGAGGGTCTGGGCGGCTTGGTCGAACAGCACGCTGCCCTTGGTGCCGGTCGTGTCGACCGCCACGATCGTGCGGCTGTCGCCGATATCCGGATCGGTGTCGCCGGTCAGCAGGGTCGAGACGAGGTTGGCCGAAGTGGCGTCCTCGTCCACCGTCACGCTGTCCGCATCGGCGGTCGGCGCATCGTTCTTGCCGACGACCGTGAGCGTCACCGTCGCGGTGTCGGTTGCCCCTGCCTCGTCGCGAATGCGATAGGTGAAGGTATCCGTTGTCGTCTGGCCTTCACGCAGCGACTGATAGGCGCTGCCCGGATCAACCATGACCTTGCCGTCGACGATGCTGAGCGTCGCGCCCTTGTCGGTGACCAGGCTGGTCAGCCCGTCGAAGCTGAAGGCCTGGTTGAGGTCCGGATCGCTGTCGTTGGCGAGGAGCGCCGACACTTCGATCGCGATGGCCGCGCCGTCCTCGAAGATCGTGAAGCCGCTGTCGTTGCCCGCGACCGGCGCGCTGTTGCCGCCGATTGCAAAAGCCGGGCTGAAATTGTCGGCGGTGAGCGTCGATGCGTCGACGTTCTGCAGCCGGACGACCGTCTGCCAGGTGTCGTCGGTGCCGACCGAGTCCGCGTCGAACTGCACGAGCGTGTCGGCGCCGTCCTGCACCAGCCGCATGAAGCCCGCGGTGAAGGGGTTGGAGCCGTTTACATAGCCGGTCAGGTTGGCGAGCGTCTCAGTGATCTCGAGCACGTCGCCGCCGGCGCCGCTTTCGAAGTCGGTGATCGTGTCGACCACCACCGCCGCGGTCGGATCCGCGTCGAGCTTGAAGGTGTCGCGCCCGGTGCCGCCGGTGAAGCTGTCGAATGCGTCGTTCTGGGAGACGGACTCCAGGCGGTCGTTGCCGTCGCCGCCGTTGAAGACGTTGCTCCCCTGCGTGTCGATCAGGGTGTCGTTGCCGTCGCCGCCGATCAGCGTGTCGTTGCCGGTGCTGCCGCGCAGCGTGTCCTGACCGGCGCCGCCCATCAGCGCGTCGTTGCCGCTGCCGCCGTCGATCGTGTCGTCGTCGCCGCCGCCGTCGATCTGGTCGTTGCCGTCATTGCCCTCGATATTGTCGCTGCCGAGGCCTCCGTCGATCACGTCGTGGCCGCCCTGGCCCCTGATCGTGTCGCTGCCGCCGAGGCCGCTAATCGTGTCCGCATCCGAGCCGCCGGTGAGCGTGTCTGCGCCTTCCGTGCCGGTGATCGTCAGGCCGACGCCGCTCAGCCCGAATTGCGGGCTGAAATTCTGCGGCACCAGGTCGGCGACGTTGAGGTTCTGGAAGACCGCGAGGGTCCGATATTCGTGGCCCGTCCCAGGGCCGTCGAGATCGACCTGGAAGAGCGCGTCGTCACCCTGCTGCACGAAGCGGAGATGCCCGGTCGTGAACGGATTCTGCCCGGTCGTGTAACCGGTTAGGCGTGCCAGCACCCCCTGATAATCGAGGATGTCGCCGGCCGGACCCGCCTCGAAATCGGTGACGATGTCGGGCGTGTAGGTGTTGGGCGTATTGACGATCGCGAGCGCGTCGAAGTCGAACGTGTCGCGCCCGCTGCCGCCGCTGACGATGTCCGTCTCGGAGCCCAGCCCCAGGTTGTTGAACTTGTCGTCGCCTTCCTCGCCATAATGCTGGTTGCTGCCGGCGGCGTCGTTGAAGGTGTCGTTGCCGGCGCCGCCATAATAGATGTCGTTGCCGCCGCCGCTGACGAAGCTGTCATTGCCCTCCTCGCCATAGCCGATGTCGTCGCCGTCGCTGCCGTCGAGCTCGTCATTGCCGACGCCGCCGTTCATCATGTCCTGGCCGGCGCCGCCGACCAGCTTGTCGTCGCCCTGTTCGCCGAACAGGATGTCGTTGCCGGCCCCGCCGTTGAGCGTGTCCTTGCCGAAGCCGCCCGACAGCGAGTCGTCGCTGCGCGTGCCGGTCAGCACGTCGTCGAAGATCGTGCCCGAGACCGTATAGCCGACGCCGTTCGGCGCATAGCTCGGGTCGAAATTGTCGATGGTGAGCTGACCCGGCGTGACGTTCTGGAGCCGGACCATGGTGACGAAGCCGCGCGCCGAGCCGGTGCCATCCACGTCGAGCTGGAGCAGGGTGTCGGAGCCGTCGGCGACCAGCCGCAGATGCCCGGTCTGGAAGGGGTTCTGGCCGTCAGCATATCCGGTAAGCGACGCCAGCGCGGACCCAAGCTGGAGGACGTCGCCTTCCGGGCCGGTCGCGAAGTCGGTGATGACGTCCGCCACATGGGCCTGGTTGAAGCGGATCGTCGTGTTGGTCAGCTCGTAGAAGTCGCGCCCGCTGCCGCCGGTCAGCGTGTCGACGCCGTTGCCGGAGGATACGAGCTTGAAGCGATCGTCGCCCGCGCCGCCATCTTGGCTGTTCGCGCCGCTGGTGTCGCTGAACGTGTCGTCGCCGTCGCCGCCGATTAGGGTATCGCCTTCGGCTCCGCCCTCGAGCTGGTCATTGCCCTCGCCGCCCGAGAGCATGTCGACACCGGCGCCGCCGCTCAGCTTGTCATGGCCGCGGCTGCCATTGTGCACGTCGGGGCCCGCGGTGCCGTTGAACGTCACGCCTGCCCGGCTGTCGAAGTTGCTGGTCAGCGCCGACCAATTGTCGGTGGTGATGTTGCCGGGCGCCACGCCCTCCAGACGCACCAGTGTTTGCCAGGTGCGCGCGCTGCCGCCCGCGTCGAGATCGATCTGGAGCAACGTGTCGTTGCCGTCGGCGATAAAGCGGACGTGGCCGGTCGCGAACGGATCGTTGCCGCTGAAGCCGGTGAGATGGCCGCGGATGCCCATCAGGTCGAGCACGTCGCCGCCCGGCCCGGTCTGGAAGTCCGTGATGGTGTCGACTGCGAGAGTGGTCGGGTTGATGCGGGCGTCGAAGCCGCTGACGCGATAGACGTCGCGGCCGGCGCCGCCGGTCAGCGTATCCGAGCCGCCCGGGATGCTGTTGGACGAGCCGTTGAAGGCAGTCGCGATGAAATCGAACACATCGTCGCCGTCGCCGCCGATCTGAACGTTGGAGCCCTTGGCGTCGCCGAAATAATCGTCGCCCGCGCCGCCCTCGAGACGGTCGTCCTCCGAGCCGCCGTCGAGCTTGTCGGCGCCGTCGCCGCCGATCAGCGTGTCATTGTCCTTGCCGCCGTTAAGCTCGTCATTGCCGGCGCCGCCGACGAGCATGTCCTGCCCGTCGGCGCCGTTCAGGATGTCCGCGCCGGTGCCGCCGTCGAGCCGATCGGCGCCGAAGCCGCCGTTCAGCGTGTCGTTGCCGCCAAGGCCCGAAATGTCGTCGTCGCTCGCCGAGCCGGTCACCGTCTCGTCCAGCGCCGAGGCGGAGACCGTGTAGCCGACGCCGTTCGGTGCGTAGCTCGGCGAGAAGTTCAGCGCCTCGAACTCGGCCGGCGTGATGTCCCTGAGGCGCACAAGGGTCTGGAAGGCGAGCGCGCCGCCCGCGTCGAAATCCACCTGGAGCAAGGTGTCGGCGCCGTCGGTGACAAGCCGCAGATGGCCGGTGAGGAACGGGTTGGTGCCGGTTGTGTAGCCGATCAGGCGGTTCACGACGTCCGTAAGGTCGAGGACGTCGCCGTCCGGGCCACCCGCAAAATCGGTGATCACGTCGACGAACACGCTTCCCGGCGAGGACCGCCCGGTTGAGCCGTCGATCTTGAACGTGTCGCGGCCAAGGCCTCCAGTGAAGGTGTCGACGCCGCCTGCGCTCTGGCCGGATTTGGAAACGCCGATGAAGACGTCGTCGCCCGCGCCGCCGTCGAAGATGTTGGCGCCGTCCTGGTCGTCGAAGCTGTCATTGCCGTCGCCGCCGTTCAGCGTGTCGTTGCCGGTGCCGCCGCTCAGATTGTCATTGCCGTCGTCGCCGTTCAGCACGTCGGCGCCGGCGCCGCCGTTCAGCGTGTCGTTGTCCGCGCCGCCGTTCAGCGTGTCGCTGCCATTGTCGCCGTTCAGCGTGTCGGTGCCCTCGCCGCCGTTCAGCACGTCGTTGCCGTTGCGGCCGTTCAGGGTGTCGTTGCCGCCGAGGCCGTTCAGCACGTCCTCGCTCTCCGTGCCGGCCAGGGTCTCGCCGGCCTCGGTGCCGTTCAGCGTGACGCCGACGTTGCTGGGCGCGTAGCTGGGCACGAAATTGGCGACCGTCAGCATCTCGGGCGTGACGTTCTGCAGGCGCACGAGGGTGGTGAAGCTCACGCCCCCGGTGGCGCCGTTATTGTCGAGCTGGAGCAGGGTGTCCGTGCCGTCGGCGACGAGACGCAGATGGCCGGTGAGGAACGGGTTCTCGCCCGTGGGAACGCCGATGAGCTGGCTGATCACGTCGGTGAGATCGATGATGTCGCCGCCCGTGCCGGCCTGGAAGTCGACGATGATGTCGGCAACGTGGGTACTGGGCGACTGGCGCACCGTCTGGCTCGACAGCTTAAACGTGTCGCGGCCCTCTCCGCCGATCAGCGTGTCGACGCCGCTGCCGCGGGAGACGTTCTGAAAGATGTCGTCGCCTGCGCCGCCGTCCTGGGTGTTGGTGCCCTCGTCGTCGTTGAGCGTGTCGGCGCCGTCGCCGCCGTTGAGCGTGTCGTTGCCCGCACCGCCATTCAGAGTGTCATTGCCCTCGCCGCCGTTCAGCGTGTCGTCGCCGCCGTTTCCGTTCAGCGTGTCGTTGCCGCCGAGGCCGTTGAGGATGTCGGCAGCCTCGCTGCCGGTGATGATGTTGTTGCCGTTGTCGCCCGTTTGCTCAGCCATGTGTCAGCCCCCCAAAATGCGCGGCGCCCCCCGGCGCGCGCTGCATGATTCTTTCGATTTATGGTGAGAGACGCGGCCGGACGGCCCCGTTCAGAACCCCTCGAGGCGGCCCGTTAGGAGCCCATCGGCCGCCGCGGCGCGCTCATTTGGACAAAATTTACATATTCTGCGACGAATACGTTCCGACCCGCCGCTGAACCTCACCCACCCTGCACTGGTAGCCCCGCGCACCGGCCGTTTTGGGCGTCGGGCTGCGGCAGCTTACGTCGGGAATGGCCGCTAAGCTGCCGCAGCCAAATGTCCGCAATGGGTCGAAAACGGACGCTCGCACTTTACGTCCGCAATGGGTGGAAAGCCGACTTTGCGGCATCGAGGCGCGGCGGGCAGTGTGCGGCTATGCGCTCAGAGACTGCCAAACTGCCGAAAGGGCAAAGCTACCCTCTCAAGCCAACGGCGCTTGAGGCCGCGCTGGCGAGGGCCGGGATCAGCATCGACCTGCACCTCATCAGAAGTCCGGGTGAGTTGTTCGATGCCCATTTCTGGCCGCCCAACCACAATGTGCCGCACGAACGGCTATACGTTCGCGCAGGGTCAGTGCCGACGGAACGAGCCGCCGATGCCCGCACCGCATGGAGACCATTGTCATCCCGTCTCTCGTGGGCTGGATTGCTGATATACTCGCACAGGACAGAAACTCGCCCGTTCGGCGCGAGCAGCAGGTGATCGACCTCAATCGCGCCTAACCTCCGCTTTGGGTCGAGAGCAGACATCGCAGCTGGAAGCCGAAGGTCCGCTTCCGGGACTCCCATCGACAGTGTTGGACGGCCGACATTGGCGCAAAGCCGCCGCCTCGCCGAATGTCGAATGCGAGGAAGCGGGCACCTCACTGGCGGTAGGAGCGAGGCCCATTGCGAGTTACTCATCGGCTGTCCCGATCCCGGCTCTGGCTTACGGCGTTCCTCAGGATGCTGCGCACCTGCACCACCCCCGGGGGCCGTGACGCGGAGACGCCCACCCCTCCTACGCGCATGAACCTACCTCTCTGCGGCAGCGAGGTACCGCGCCTCTTGATCGTCCGCGGCTCTCTCACTTTTCGTAAGGAGCAACCAGAAGCAGCCGGAAAGGAACGACCATGGACAGCTACAACAGGATCTTACGCATCAGGACCGTTCTCGAGCGGACAGGCCTCAGCCGCTCAACCCTCTATAGGAAGATCGAGCAAGGCACCTTCCCGCGGCAGTTCAAGATTGCCGACAGGTGCGTCGGGTGGCGGGAAGCAGCCGTCGAAGCGTGGCTGCGTGGACACTGGGCGGATCCCACCCGCGCGAAACCGGTCGATTGTCTCGGCCTCGCGGAGCTCGACTGAAGTCCTCCGGATTCCGGCAAAAGGCGGCGGCGAGCAGCGTCGCTAGAGCCAATGTACTTCGCGGAGTGGTCCTGTGGCGTCGGGCTATGCAACTCAGGCGGCGCGGCGAAGTCGGCCCTTCACCACCTTCGGTCCGAGGCGCAGCTCGTCCAGGTAGTCCGACCAGAACTGCATCATCCGGACGCGTTCCTCCCAATGCTCGCCCCGGGCGTAGGCGCGTCGAACATCGTTTCCTTCCACGTGGCCCAGCTGCCGCTCGATGGCGTCCGGATGCCACTTCCCGCTTTCGTTGAGGAGCGTGCTGGCCATCGCGCGGAAGCCGTGGGCGGTCATCTGCGACTTCTCGTAGCCGAGCCTGCGCAGCGCCGCGTTCATGGTGTTGTCCGAGATCGCGCGCTCGCTCGACAGGATGCTTGGGAATAGCAGCTTCCCGTCGCCGGTAATCGCCTCAAGCTCCCGCAGGATGCCGACCGATTGCGTTGAGAGCGGCACGCGGTGAGGCCGCCTCATCTTGGTGCGCTCCGCCGGGATCGTCCAAAGGCGGTCGTCGAGGTCGAGCTCCCGCCACTGCGCGAGCCGCAGCTCCCCAGGCCGCACGAAGACGTGCGGAAGGAGCCGCAAGCCGTGGCGGACCGCCGGCTGGCCCTCATGTCCTTCGATCGCGCGAAGAAGCGCCCCAACCTCCTTGGGGGCGGTGATGGCGGAGCGATGGTTCACCTTCGGGGTGATCAAGGCGCCTCGGAGATCGTAAGCCACGTCGCGCTGGGCGCGGCTGGTGGCGATCGCGTACCGGAAGATCGTGCCGAAGGTGCTCCGCAGCCGGTTCGCAGTCTCATAGCGCCCCCTGGCTTCGACCTTGCGAAGAACCTCCAGGAGCTCGGGTGCGGTGATTTCCGCGATCGGACGATCGCCGAGCGCGGGGCGCGCGAAGTCCGTCAGCCACCGAAGCTTCGAGAGAGTCGAGGCCGAGCGGCCCTCTTTCTCCAATCGCTCGAGCCATTCGTCGGCAATGATGCTGAATGTCTCCCGCGAGCGCGCGCGCTTCTCTGCTTCAATGCGCTTCTTGTTGGCTGCGGGGTCCTCTCCCGCCGCGACGACCTTCCTGGCTGCGTCGCGCTTCTCGCGCGCGTCGGCGAGGCTCACGTCCGGATAGACGCCGAACGCGAGGATCTTCTCCTTTCCATCGAACCGATACTTGAAGCGCCAGTAGCGGTGGCCCTTCGGCGTCACGAGCAGAAAGAGCCCCCTATCGTCGGTGAGCTTGTAAGGTTTTTCCCTTGGTTTAGCGTTGTTTACGGCCACGGCGGACAGGGGCATGGGGGTATCTCCCGGAGGGCATTTCGGACATACCCCCAAAAGTACCCTCACCTCTGTCGGATGCAAAGCGACGCTCCGACGCAACTCGGGACATCAAAACCGCAGAAAACTGCCGTTTTTAGGACTGTCTGAAGCTGTTTGGAGGGCCCTGAAACAGGGTTCTGGTGCCCAGGGGCGGGATCGAACCACCGACACTGCGATTTTCAGTCGCATGCTCTACCAACTGAGCTACCTGGGCATCGCCGCATGTGCGGGAAGGAGGCGCCTATAGAAGGCGCTAATGCTCGCTGTCCAGCCCTTCCGGCAGCGCCTCGTCCGCGGGCGGGCCGGGCACGCGATAGCCGTCGCCGAGCCAGTTGAGGAGGTCGCGATCACGGCAGCCCTGGCTGCAGAAGGGCGTCTGCGCGGCCGAGGCGGGCTTGCCGCAAAGCGGGCAGCCTTGCCGTCGGTCAGGGGAACTGGCTGTGGACATGCCCGGCCGATATGGCGAGCCCCGGCTCGCCGCGCAACTGGACCGGGGCACCGATCCGCCGCTCAAGCGCCTCTATCCATTGCCGATTGGCTTCGATCCGCGCGACGACCTCCGGCGCCGCGACGAGCGTCCGCGTGCCGCTGCCCGCCGCCCGCTCCGCCCGCCGCAGCAGCGCCCGGGCGGCCGCCCCGACAGGGTCGCCCTGAAGCAGCTCGGGAAGGGAGGCGCGCTGCCGCCTGCGCACGATCTGCAGAAAGCCGAAGCCGTTGACCGCCGTCCGCTCGAAGGGCTGCGGCAGCACCGCATCCAGCGCCGCCGCGGCAGCCTGCCGGTCCGCCTTCGCAGGGAGCGTCGGCAGGTCGATGCCGATCGAGCCGCCGATCCCGAACCGCCGGATCGCGCGTCCCGCCGCCTCCGCGCCCGCCACGGCAAGCGCCGGCGCCGGAAGACCGCCGTCGACATCGAACAGGGTCATCGCGGGCGTGAGGCTCATCCGGAGCGCGCCGCCCGAAAAGCCGATCTCGCCCGTAGCCGCTTCCTCCAGGAGCTCCGACCAGCCGGCCTCCTCTAGCCGATCAGGTTGCGCCGCGCTCAGTCTCACGATCGCGCAACCTGTGCCCCCCAGCCGCTCGAGCAAGGTCGGGCCCTCCCGCTCTTCATCCTCGCTGATCCTGCCCTTGGGCGCCTTCTCCCGTCCCATCTCGGAGATCGCCTCGCGCACGATCTCGACGCGCACGGCGGCGCCGTCGGTCGGTGCTTTGGGCAGCGGCTCCACCACCACCTCATGGCCGTCGCGCAGCGTGACGATCCCGCGCCGCCCAGGCTCGAGGATCGAAGTCAGGCGCCCGGCAAGGACACTGCCGGTGCGCAGGCTGCCGGGCAGCTCGATGGCGGCTTCGAGGATGCGGCCGGCTTCGACGAGGGCGGCGCGGTTCTCGCCGATTCCCTCCTCGTAGAGCCACTCAGCCAATTGGATATTCCGCCGCCCGCAGCAGCGCGCGGCTCTCGTAGAGCGGCAGGCCGATCACGCCGGAATGGCTGCCGGAGATCGACCGCACCAGGGCCTCCGCGCGGCCCTGGATGGCATAGCCCCCGGCCTTGCCGCGCCACTCGCCGCTGCCGAGATAGGCGGCGAGTTCGTCGTCGCTGAACCGCTTGAACGACACCATTGTGGTCGAGAGCCTGTGCCTCGCCACACCGTCGGCGCCGATCACCGTCACTGCCGAGAGCACGCGATGACGTCGACCCGAGAGCAATCCGAGCGTAGCCCGCGCCTCCTCCTCCTCTTCGGTCTTGGGAAGGATGCGCCGACCCGCGGCGACGACGGTGTCCGCGGCCAGGATGATCGCGCCGTCCTCCAGCGCATGCACCGCCTGCGCCTTCTCAGCCGCCATGCGCGCGGCATAACGAGCCGGCAGCTCGCCCTTGCGGGGCGTCTCGTCGATGTCGGCAGGGACGACGGCCTCAGGCTCGACCCCGATCCGCTTCAGCAGATCGAGCCGACGGGGGCTGGCGGAGGCGAGGACGAGCCGCATCGCGCGGGCGGCTCCCTTATTTGAAACGGTAGGTAATCCGACCCTTGGTCAGATCATAGGGCGTCAGCTCGACAAGCACCTCGTCGCCAACCAGCACGCGGATGCGGTTCTTGCGCATCTTGCCGGCGGTGTGGCCGAGGACCTCGTGCTCATTCTCCAGCTTCACGCGGAACATGGCGTTGGGCAGAAGCTCCACCACCTGCCCGCGCATTTCCAGAAGTTCTTCCTTGGCCAAACAAACCTCATAGGGATCGAAGAAGCGCCAGGGCGCCGCAGGAGGCCGCCCTTAGCGTCACTTGGTCGTAAAGGAAAGTCATGGTCAGCTTGCGGCAAGCTCGGATCGGGTAGAACAGGCGGTGGTGCAAAAGGTCCTTCCCTTACGTTTCGTGATGTCGGCGCTCGCCCTCGCGGCCGGCGCGGCCCCCGTGGGCGCGCAGGAGACGCCGGCGCTCCCGCGCGTGCAGACGGCGGTCGAGGCGCTGGCGCAGGACGCGGCCGAATATGCGCGTCTCAACGGCGTCGGCCTCGACGAGGCGATGCGGCGCCTCCGCGCGCAGGAGGAGAGCGTCGCCGCCACGGACCGCATCCAGGCGGCTTACGGTGACCGGCTCGCCGGCATCTCGATCGAGCATCAGCCGCAATATCGCATCGTCGTGCTGCTGACCGGCTCCACCCCCGTTCCGAACGAGACGATCCAGGCCGGCGGCATGGCTGTGCCGATCGTCTTCCGCACCGGCGCGACGGCGACGCGGGAGCAGATGCTCGCGACGATGGCGGAGCATCGCACAGGCGTTCGGGATCTCACTCCGCGCGCCAGAGGCATGGGCCTGGATCAACGAACCGGAGAGCTCGTCCTGCTCCTCCACGCGAACGACAGCCGCGAAGGCCTGGAGGAAGAGCTCGAAAGCCTGATGCAGGTGCCCGTGCGCATCCGCATCCTCGATGGAATGGATGCCGATCTTGCCGTGGAGGGCGGCTCGCGCGTCGAAGGCGCCGATCCCGGCAACGGCCGCCTCTATTATTGCACCACCGGCTTCGTCGTGACCGATCAGGCGCGGACCGGGATCGTCACCGCCGCCCATTGTCCCGACATGCTTAGCTATCGCGACCCCGCGGGCACGGACATCCCGCTCGAATTTGTCGGCCAGTGGGGTGCGCGCTACCAGGACGTGCAGGTCCATGTCAGCGATCGTGCCGAGCAGCCGCTCTTCCATGCCGATAAAGGCCGCAATGCGCTGCGAAGGCTGACCAGCTGGCGCAACCGCACCAGCACCCGCGCCGGCGACGCCGTCTGCCATCGCGGTGAGAGCACCGGCTACAGCTGCTCCCAGGTCGAGCTCACCGACTTCGCCCCGCCAGGCGAGCTATGCGGCGGCCCCTGCGACCCGACCTGGATCACCGTCACCGGCCCCACCTGCCGCGGCGGCGACAGCGGCGGCCCGATCTTCAACGGAACCATCGCGTTCGGCATCGTCAAGGGCGGCAATTACAGCCGCAACGGGCGCTGCAACTTCTATTACTACATGTCGACCGACTTCCTGCCCGAAGGCTGGTCGCTGCTGCACTAGCCACCGTCGATCATCACTGCGGACAGCTTATCTCCCGCACACCTCGGCTGCGCGTGTCGACGACAGGCGCGTCAAGGAAGACCGGAATGACGTGCTGATCCCCACAGCCTCCGGCGCGCAGCGCCGCAGCTGGAACCGCACCTTACGCGCCCGGAAATCGAGTGAGATCCGCCGGAACGCCTCCAGCAGGTCCGTCCCCAGCAGCAAAGCCGGACGGTCGGCAAGACCGAACACCTTGAACGGCGGCACGTCGGCGAAGGCCATCGGAACATTGCGCAGGGTGATCGAGCCGAGCCGAAGCTCCGGGATTTCCGCATATTCCAGATCGATCGTTTTTCCGGTCACACCAGTCGTAGCGACCGTCATGGTCTTCTTGCGGTGGCGAGGTACGAGCTTGTCTCTGAGGGCGAGATTGCCGATCGTGACCTGGGTGCCGGTGTCGATCACGGCGTCGAGCGACAAGCCGGCAGCTTTCACTTCGGTGAGGATCAATTGCCCGCGCTTTAGGCGCGCCGTGACGATGATCTCGCCGGGAAGCGCCTTCGCCGGCGTGGCAGCGTCCTCGACCTTGATCAGACGCTTCTCGAAATCCATCATCAGGCGCTGGCGCACGAGCGCGTCGATGCCAATCATGCCCGCGCCGCCAATATCCTGTTCGCGCAACGCAGGCAGCTGCAGGTCCCTGATCGTGCTGGGACCGAGCGTCAGCGCGTCGACCTTGACCCGGTCCACGATGTTGCGGTCGGTCATGCCGTTGAGGATGACGGGCGTGCCGAGCGGCAATTCCAGCTCGCGCGCGATGCGCAGCCCCACCACGGACGTATCGGCGCCGCTGTCGACGACGAAATGATAGGGGCCGCGACCATTCACCCGCACTTCGACGCTCAGGCGCGTCTCCACCTTGCGAGCGTCGATCTCGTCCCCCTCGACGGCGAGTGTGTTGTCGATTGCCGCCGGCGGGAGCGGGGGCAGGGTCGAGACCTCGGATGGAGCAGGCCTGGGCTTGCCGATCCGGGGCGGTTCCGCCGCCGATCCGGCGCCGCCGGCGATCGCCGACCATGCCAGCACCCATGCCAGGACGAGAGTGTGGCGAGACATGCCGCTTCCTCCGAATGCGCCGATTTCAGGCTATCCTCAGCAGCCCCTCCGTTCCACGCTTCATCGACATATGGCCGCTGCATTCGACAGAGCACAAAAGAAAGCGCCCAGGCCGGGGCCGGGGCGCTCTCTTTGCCCGACGGGCGTAGCCTGAATCAGGCGCCGCCGCCCGCCAGTGCCGCCAGCAGCAGCAGGGCGACGATGTTGGTGATCTTGATCATCGGGTTCACCGCCGGGCCGGCCGTGTCCTTGTAGGGATCGCCGACCGTGTCGCCGGTCACCGCCGCCTTATGGGCTTCCGAGCCTTTGCCGCCGTGATTGCCGTCCTCGATATACTTCTTCGCATTGTCCCACGCGCCGCCGCCCGAGGTCATCGAGATGGCGACGAAGAGGCCGGAGATGATCACGCCGAGCAGCAGGGCGCCCAAGGCCGCGAAGCCCTGCTCGCGGCCGCCGATCGCGGCGATCGCGAAGTAGACGACGATCGGCGCCAGCACCGGCAGCAGCGAGGGAACGATCATCTCCTTGATCGCCGCCTTGGTGACGAGGTCGACGGTGCGGGCGTAATTCGGCCGCGAAGTGCCGTCCATGATGCCGCTATTGTTGCGGAACTGGTCGCGAACGTCGATCACCACGTCGCCCGCCGCGCGGCCGACGGCGGTCATGCCCATCGCGCCGAACAGGTAAGGCAGAAGCGCGCCGAGCAGCAGGCCGACGACCACGTACGGGTTCGACAGCGAGAAATCGACGCCGGCCGGTCCGATGCCGAGCTCGCCGGCAAACTCCTGCAGGTCGGTCGTGTAGGCGCCGAACAGCACCAGGGCGGCGAGTGCGGCCGAACCGATCGCATAGCCCTTGGTCACCGCCTTCGTGGTGTTGCCGACCGCGTCGAGGGCGTCGGTGCGGGTGCGCACTTCGTCCTCCATGCCCGACATTTCGGCGATGCCGCCGGCATTGTCGGTGACCGGGCCATAGGCGTCGAGTGCCACAACCATGCCGGCGAGCGCCAGCATCGCGGTCGCGGCGAAGGCGATGCCGATCAGGCCGGCAAGCTGATAGGAGACGATAATGCCGACGCAAATCACGATCGTCGGCATCGCCGTCGATTCAAGGCTGATGGCGAGGCCCTGGATGACGTTGGTGCCGTGACCGGTGACCGACGCCTTGGCGATCGAGCGCACCGGCCGGTAGTTGGTGCCGGTATAATATTCGGTGATCCAGACCAGCAGCCCGGTCACGCCGAGACCGACGAGAGTGCACCAGAACAGGTCCATGCCGGTGAAGCCGTCCGACACCGCGGTGCGGGCGACCTGCGTCTCGACGTCGAAGCCGGCCGCTTCCTGCGCGCCGCCGATGACCGCATTCATGTCGGGCAGGGTCTGCGCCATCACATAGTAAATGGCCGGAACCGACAGGATCGCGGTGGTCCAGAAGCCCTTGTAGAGCGCGCCCATGATCGACTGCTTGGAGCCGAGGCGGACCAGGTAGGTGCCGATGATCGAGGTGATGATGCAGACGCCGCCGATGATCAGCGGCAGCGCCATCAGCGCCGTCAGCTGCTCGGTCGTGCCGGCGACCAGCAGGGCGGTCAGCACCATGGTGGCGCCGACGGTGACGACATAGGTCTCGAACAGGTCGGCGGCCATGCCGGCGCAGTCGCCGACATTGTCGCCGACGTTGTCGGCGATCACGGCCGGGTTGCGGGGGTCGTCCTCGGGAATTCCGGCCTCGACCTTACCGACCAGGTCCGCGCCGACGTCTGCGGCCTTGGTGAAGATGCCGCCGCCGAGACGGGCGAAGATCGAGATGAGCGAGGCGCCGAAGGCGAGGCTGACGAGGGCGTCGACGACCTCGCGACTGGACGGCTCCCGTCCGACGACCTCAACGAGATAATAGAAGAGACCCGCGATCGCGAGCAGAGCCAAGCCCGCCACCAGCATGCCGGTGATCGCGCCGGCGCGGAAGGCGACGGTGAGGCCGCGCTGCAGGCTGGTGCGTGCGGCTTCCGCAGTGCGGACATTGGCGCGGACCGAAATGTTCATGCCGATATAGCCAGCGACGCCCGAGAGGAACGCGCCGATCACGAAGGCGATCGCCTCGGTGAGGCCGAGGAAAACGCCGACCAGCACCGCGACGACGACGCCGACGATGGCGATGGTGGTATATTGGCGGCCGAGATAGGCCTTGGCGCCTTCCTGGATGGCTTCGGCGACGCTGACCATCCGCTCGTTGCCGGCCGAAGAGGCGAGCACCTGGCGGCTGGTGAAGATGCCGTAGAGCACTGCGACCAATCCGCAGGCTATGGCGATGAGCACCACGTTCATGAATCTTCCTTCCCTGTTTGCGGGATACTCACCGGCAAGATGAGTCCCTTCGAGCAGGACCTTGAGCCCCCAAGGCGGACGCGCCCGAATGTGGCGCAGGTCTTAGGTTGGTTAGGAAAAGGTTTCAACAGGCTGAGAAGAGCCGCAGACGCTTGCGGGCCAGCTGTGTCGTCTCAGCTTTGATCTACATCATGCTGCCAGCCGAGACTTGCCGGCAGCGCGACTTCGCGGCCACCGTCGAAGAGACGGATGCCGTCACCGGCTTCGATGGTTCCGATCCTCGTCAGTCGAAGTCCGATCACTGCCGCCATCTGTTCGATCGCCTCCCCACCTTCCGCGGGAAGGGTGAAGAGCAGTTCGTAGTCGTCGCCCGCAATCGCGGCGTCGATGCGGGCGCGCTGCGTATCGCCACAGGCCGCCACGTAGTCGCCCGAGAGCGGCACCGCCCCCAGCTCGATGCTGAAGGCGCATTGGCTCGCCTCCGCCATCCGGGCAGCGTCGATCAGCAGTCCGTCCGACACGTCCATCATCGCCGAGACCAAAGGTGCGAGCGCCTGCCCCAAGGCGAGGCGAGGCGCTGGTCGGCGATAGCCGGTCACCAACGCCTGGGCGCCCTCGATTTCGCCGAGCGCGACCCTGAGGCCGGCACCGGCATCACCGATGGTGCCGCTGATCCAAAGCGCATCGCCCGGCTTGGCGCCGGCGCGGGAGGGCACCATGCCTGCCGCGCTGCCGATTGCGGTGAGGCCGAAGGAGCGCCGGTCACCGGGCAGCACCGACACCGTGTCGCCGCCGAGCAGCGGCACTCCGAACGCCCCGGCGGCCTCGGCAAAGCCGCGGGCGAAACGCCGGTTCCACTCCGCCTCGCCGAGGGTGTAGCCCATCAACAGCCCGACCGGTTTGGCGCCCTTTGCTGCGAGATCGGACAGATTCACCGCCACCAGCTTCCACGCCACATCCTCGGGCAGGTCGGAGGAGAGGAAATGAACGCCCTCCACGATCATGTCGTGGGTGAGGACGAGGGTGGTTCCGCCGATCTCCAGCACCGCGGCGTCGTCGGCGAGGTCGCGCGCAGCGGGGTGAGAAGCAAGCTTCCGAAGCGAAGCGATGAAATCGGCTTCCACTCATCCTCCCCTGAACGGGGAGGGGGACCGCACGAAGTGCGGTGGAGGGGGCCCTCCACGCGCACAGCAGGCCTCAGGGCCCCCTCCACCAGCCTGTGGCTGGTCCCCCTCCCCGTCCCGGGGAGGAATGGAGGTCACCGCCGCACGTCCTTGGCGATGGCGTCTAGAAGCCCGTTCACAAAGGACGCTTCCTTCTTGTCGTAGAAGGCCTTCGCCACGTCGACATATTCGGAGATGACGCTGCCGGTCGGCACGTCGATCCGCGCGACCAGCTCATAGGCGCCGGCGCGCAGGATCTGGCGCATCGGCTTGTCGAGGCGCGCCAGCGACCAGTCCTTGGCGAGCTTGCCTTCGATCAGCCGGTCGAGCTCCTCGCTCCGCGCATGGACGCCGCTCACCACGTCGTCGAAGAAATCGACCTCCGCATCCTCATATTCCACATCCTCGATCGTCGCGCCGAGGCGGTGATGGTGGAACTCGTGGAGCAGCAGCGGCAGCGGCGTCTGCTCCATCTCCTGCTGGTAGAGCGCCTGGACCGCGGCGAGGCGGGCGGCGGAACGGGATCGGGAACGCGTGGGAGTCGGCATGGGAGGCGGGGCATAGCCGGGCGAGCCAAGGACCCCAAGGCTTAATCCGCGGCCGGTGGTGCCCGGACGCGCCGGCATCCCCATATGAGGGGGATGATACCCCTCTCCATTCTCGATCTCGCACCCATCGTCGAAGGCGGCGACGCCGGCCAGGCGTTCCGCAATGCCCGCAGCCTTGCTCAGCATGGCGAGCGCCTTGGCTACAAGCGCTTCTGGATGGCCGAGCACCATTCGATGCCCGGCATCGCCAGCGCCGCCACTGCCGTCGCACTCGCTTATGTCGGCGAAGGGACCACCAGCATCCGCATCGGCGCCGGCGGCATCATGCTGCCCAATCATTCGCCGCTGCAGGTCGCCGAGCAGTTCGGCACGCTCGCGTCGCTCTATCCCGGCCGCATCGACCTCGGCCTCGGTCGCGCGCCCGGCACGGACCAGGCCGCCGCTTACGCGATGCGAAGGAACCTGAACTCCGACCCCAACCAGTTCCCGCGCGATGTCGTCGAGCTGATGGCCTACTTCCAGCCCGCCGAGCCGGGGCAGCGCGTTCGCGCGATCCCTGGCGAGGGCCTGCGGATCCCGCTCTGGATCCTCGGCTCCAGCCTGTTCGGCGCGCAGCTCGCCGCCATGCTGGGCCTGCCCTACGCCTTCGCCTCCCATTTTGCGCCCGGGCAGATGATTGATGCGATCCGCGTCTACCGGGAGACGTTCAAGCCCTCCGAGCAGCTCGCCGAGCCCTATGTCATGCTCGGCTACAACGTCTTCGCCGCCGACACTGACGAGGAGGCGGCGACGCTCGCCACGTCTCTCTATCAGGCGTTCGTCCAGCTGCGGACAGGCCAACCGACTGCGCTCAAGCCGCCGATCCCGGGCTACCTCGAGACCCTGGCGGGGCCGCAACGCGCAAGCCTCGACCAGATGCTCTCCTGCTCCGCGATCGGATCGCCGGCGACGGTCGCTGCCGCGGTCGAGGCTTTCATCGCGGAGACCGGCGCCGACGAGCTGATGATCACGTCCCAGATCTACGATCACGAGGCGCGGTTGCGCTCCTACGCGCTGCTCGCGGAGCGGCTCATGCCTCGGCCATGAAGTCCCGGATCGCGCTGGTCACCACCTCCGGCTTCTCCCAGGGGATGAAGTGGCCCGCATCGGGCTCGAGGACGATGCGGAGGTCTTCGATCAGGCCGTCGAGCCCTTCGAGCTGAACGGGCAGCAGCGCCTTGTCCTTGAGCCCCCAAATGACGAGCACGGGCATGTGGAGCTTCGGAAATGGCGCATGCGTCCAAATCGGCTTGTGCGCCTTCTCGCCCACCTCCGGCACCTCGATCGTCGATGCGCGATACCAGTTGAGCATCGCCGCCATCGCGCCCGGCTGCGACCAGTCGTCGACATAGGCCTGCCGCTCCCGCTCGGAGAGCAGGCGAATATCGACATGCGGGCTCAGCGACTTTTCGAGAAAGGTCTCCCACCCCATCGCCTCGATCGCCTTCTCGAAGCCGGGGGTGCGGAAGGCGCGGATATATTGCGACGCCGCCCGCTGCGCCTCATGATCGATCAGGCTGCGCTGGAAGATCAGCGGGTGCGGCGCGTTGACGATTACCAGCCGCTTCACGCGGTCCGGATGCTTCAGCGCCGCCAGCCACGCCGCCGCGCCGCCCCAATCGTGGCCGACCAATGTGAACTGGCCGATGCCGAGCGCGTCCGCGAGCGCGAGCAGGTCCGCGACCGGCTTGCTCGTCTCATACTCCTCGACAGCTTCCGGCTTGTCCGACCCGCCAAAGCCGCGCTGGTCCGGCGCGACGACACGAAAGTCGGGGGCAAGGCTGTGGAGCTGGTGCCGCCACGTGCGGTGGGATTCCGGGAAGCCGTGGAGGAAGATGATCGGCTCCGCACCCTCCGGGCCGCCGAGCGCGACCTTCAGCGTCACACCAGTCGGGAGGCCGATGCGGGTGGTCTGGACCTCGTTCACGGATAGCTGACCGTCTTCGGCGTCACCACCGGCAGCGGGATGCGCTCGTGGCTATCTTCCGGCACCACCGGGAAACGCTCGCCCCGCCAGTCGTCCTTGGCCTGGTTGATGCGATCGCGGCGCGAGGAGACGAAGTTCCACCAGACGTAGCGCGGCCCGTCGAGCGGCGCCCCGCCGCACAGCATGACATGCGCGCCTCGCTCCGAGCGGAGGGTGGCGCTGATGCCGGGGCGCAGGAGATAGAGCACCTGCGGCTCGAGCCTCAGTCCATCGAGGGTTGCATCGCCCTCTGCAAGGTAGACCGCCCGCTCGTCGGCAGGAGAGTCGATCGGAACACTGCCACCTGGCCGCAGCGCGATGTCGGCGTAGATCGTCTCGCTATGCTGGGTGACGGGGGAGGTCGCGCCGTAGAGGCTGCCCATCACCACGCGCACTGTCGCTGCGCCGGCCTCGATGACGGGCAGCGCATCCTTCGCCACATGCTCGAAGGCGGGGTCGATCTCCTCCTTGGCGCTCGGCAGAGCGAGCCAGGTCTGGATGCCGCTGAGCTCCGGCCCGTCCGGGCGCAAGCCCGTCGGCGAGCGCTCCGAATGAACGATGCCCCGCCCCGCCGTCATCAAATTCACCGCGCCCGGCTCGATCGTCCGAAAGGTGCCGAGCGAGTCGCGATGGTCAATCGCGCCGGCAAACAGATAGGTGACGGTGGCGAGGTTGATGTGCGGGTGCGGCCGGACGTCCAGGCCCTGGCCGGCCGGCAGATGCGCCGGCCCCATCTGGTCGAAGAAGATGAACGGGCCGATCGTCGTCCGCTCCTTGTGCGGCAGCGTCCGGTAAACCTTGAAGCCGCCGAGATCGTGAGTGGCGGGGCGAAGCGTCTGGATGATCGTATCGTCGGTCATGGCTCTAACCTAGCGCTTTTGTCGCGTCACGCCACTCGCATGACGGGCCTGGCGCGAGCTGCCAGAAGCCGGAGCGTTCGGGCCGGAATAAAATTGCTCTCGCTCCTGGAAGATCGACGGGGATTTCGCGGCTGAGCTAACTTTATGGAGCGAAATCCACTCAGAAGCGCTTAGCCTCGGACGCTTCGCAACAGGAGGAAGTTAGATGCGCGCAATTCTCGTTATTGGTGCGACCTTGGCGCTGTGTGCTTGTGGAGGTGGCGAGACGCAGTCCGACGAGGCCAACATGGCCGCCACGGACAACATGATGATGGATCAGAACATGGCCATGGATCCCATGATGAACGTCGACGCCAACATGGCGATGGACCCGATGATGAACGGGACGACCAATGGCGTCGATCCGGCCACCCAGAACATGATGCAGCAGGACATGAACACCAACGACCCGGACACCAATCTAGCCAACGGCATGTAGGGAATCGGTCTGGAGCTGCTCCCACGTAGGCAGCTCCGTGGAGCGCTCGACCCCTCGCGAGCGCTCCCTTTGTCGTTCCAGTCGAGGGGTCGCTGCCTCGGAACCGGCGCTTCAGGTTAGGCCCCAAGGCCCACTGGAGATTGGCTCCGCTCGCGCCTGGCGCCGCTCGATAAGCGGCGACAGGCTCTATTCGCCCGGTGCGCTCGCCTTGATCGCCATGGCGTGCACGCGCTCCACGAGGAGGTCGGCGAGAGCTGTGTTGACGGCTCGCTGGCGCTGAACCCGGTTCATGCCCGCGAAAAGGGGCGACTCGATCTCGACGGTGAAGTGGCTCTCGCCGCCATTGGGATTGTAGCCGCCGTGGCCGCGATGCTTTTCGCTGTCGTCGATCACCCGCAGCTGCGTTGGGGCGAGTGAATCCGTCAGGCGTCTCGTGATTTCCGCGGCCACCGGGCCGCTACTCTCGGTCTGCATCGCGCCTATATAGATGGTTTGATCGCGGAAGGGAGTGCGTTGGCGAGCGCCGGCAAGAGAGAGACACGGTTCCACGGCCGAATAGCGGGAGAGCGCCACTGCTCGCGCCCCGGCTGCACCGAGGCCGGCGAGTTCCGCGCCCCGGCCGAGGACGGCCCCCGCTCGGGCTTCGATGGCCCGGGCGACTGGCGCTGGCTGTGCCTCGACCATGTGCGCGAGTTCAACGCCGGCTATAATTTCTTCCAGGGCATGAGCACCGAGGAGATCGAGGCGGCGCAGACGCCCTATGGCGGCTGGGACCGGCAGACCCGCGCCTTTGCAGGCAATCCCTCGCCGCCGCCCAAATGGGCCGATTTCGCCGATCCGCTCGACGCGATCGGCGCGCGCTTCAAGCGTCCGTCCACCAGCGGCGTGCGCCAGGACGGGCGCGAGCTCAGCGCCACCGACCGCAAGTCATTGGGCGTGATGGGGCTTGGAACCGATACCGACCGGCGTGCGCTGAGACGGCGCTATGCCGAGCTGCTGCGCCGCTACCATCCCGATCATAATGGCGGCGACCGCGGGCACGAGAAAGCGTTGCAGGCGGTGATCGAGGCTTATACGCAGCTCAAGTCCCGCCCCGCCTTCGCCTGAGTTTTGGAAAGACGCGTAAGATGGCCGATCTCGCCAATGTGAAACCCGACAGCCGCTCCACCACGCTGATGGACGCGCCCGACAAGATGGTGCGCGTGCGCGAACTGTTCGGCATCGACAGCGACATGGACGTTCCCGCTTTCTCCGAGGCAGACGAGCGGGTGCCGGACCTCGACCCCACCTATGTGTTCGATCCGGACACCACGCTCGCAATCTGCGCCGGCTTCGGCAAGAACCGCCGCGTCATGATCCAGGGCTATCACGGCACCGGCAAGTCGACCCATGTCGAGCAGGTGGCGGCGCGGCTCAACTGGCCGCTGATCCGGATCAACCTTGACGCCCATATCAGCCGCATCGACCTGGTCGGCCGCGACGCGATCGTGCTCCGCGACGGCCAGCAGGTGACCGAGTTCCGCGAGGGACTGCTCCCCTGGGCATTGCAGACGCCGACCGCTCTGGTGTTCGACGAATATGATGCTGGCCGCCCAGACGTGATGTTCGTCATCCAGCGCGTGCTGGAGACGGAGGGAAAGCTCACACTGCTCGACCAGAACAGGGTGATCCGCCCCAACCCTTATTTCCGCCTGTTCGCCACCACCAACACGGTTGGCCTGGGCGACACGACCGGCCTCTATCACGGCACCCAGCAGATCAATCAGGGCCAGATGGATCGCTGGAACATCGTCGTGACGCTCAACTACCTGCCGGCCGAGACGGAGGCCCGGATCGTCCTCGCCAAGTCGGGCGAATATGACCACGAGGGCGGCCGCCAGGAAGTCGAGCGGATGATCAAGGTCGCCGAGATGACGCGGCAGGGCTTCATCAACGGCGACATCTCGACCGTGATGAGCCCGCGCTCGGTGATCAGCTGGGCGCAGAACGCGCTCATCTTCGGGGACGTCGGCTTCGCCTTCCGCCTCACCTTTCTCAACAAGTGCGACGAGGCGGAGCGGCCGCTCGTGGCGGAATATTATCAGCGCGTGTTCGGCAAGGACCTGCCGGAAAGCGTGGTGGGGCGGGCGTGAACAGCCCCTCTCCCATTTCGGGAGAGGGAGGGGCCCGCCGTCTTGGCGGTGGGAGGGTGAGGGCATGTCGCTCCAGCCTCCGGCCTAAATGCCCTCACCCCCCCATCGCTGACGCGATGGGTCCCCCCCTCTCCCGAAATGGGAGAGGGTAATTGGCGAACGACAATCCCCTCGAAGCCTTTCGCCAGGTGCTGACCGGCGCCTCGCGGGCGATTGCGGCCGAGCCCGAGGTGGAGCTCGGCTTCACCGCGGACATGCCCTCCGCGCAGGGCAAGAGCATCAAGGTGCCGATGCCCGGGCGGACGCTGCCGGAGCGCGAGGTGGCGGAGGCGCGGGGCTATGCCGACGCCGCCGCGCTGAAGCTGCGGCATCACAATGCCCTGCTGCACAATCGCAATGCGCCGCTCGACGAGGCGGCGCGGGCGGTGTTCAACGCCGCCGAGCAGGCGCGGGTCGAGGCGCTCGGCGCGCGCTCGATGGCGGGCGTGCGCGCCAACCTCAACAGCGCGGTCGAGATGCGGATGCGCACCGACCCGATCACCCGCGCGCGCAACAGCGCCGAGGTGCCTCTCTCGACCGCCGTCTCGCTGATGATCCGCGAGCGGCTGACGGGCGAAGCACCGCCCGAAGCGACTCGCTCGGGCCTCAAGCTCGTCTCCGACTGGATTGAGGAGAAAGGCGGCGCCGATCTCGACGCGCTCGGCCTCGCGCTCGACGACCAGGCCGCCTTTGCCGCGCTCGCGACCAAGCTGCTCAAGGATCTGGAGCTGGTCGAAGGCGATGCCGAGCCCGATAAGGCGCCGGAGACGGGCGAGGAAGGCGAGGGCGAGGATCAGGACGAAGGCGACAAGGGCGACGACCAGGACGAGAACCAGGATTCGGGCGCCGAGGGCGAGGCCGAGATCAGGGTCGAGCAGGGCGAATCCGGCGAAGGCGACGACGAGACCGACTATTCGGAGGAGGAAGCCACCGAAGGCGACGACGGCATGGGTCAGGAAGGCGAGGAGGGCATGCTCCCCGTCCGCCCCAACCGCCCGCTCTCCGATTTGCCGCAATTCGACTACAAGGTCTTCACCACCCGCTTCGACGAGACGGTGGAGGCGGCCGAGCTCTGCGATGAAGAGGAACTGGGGCGCCTGCGCTCGTATCTCGACCAGCAGCTCGTCCACCTCCAGAGCACGGTCACCAAGCTCGCCAACCGCCTTCAGCGCCGCCTGATGGCGCAGCAGTCGCGCTCCTGGGACTTCGACCAGGAGGAAGGTCTGCTCGACGCCGCGCGGCTGGCGCGCGTCATCGTCAACCCCGCCCACTCGCTCTCCTACAAGATCGAGCGCGACACGGATTTCCGCGACACTGTCGTCACCCTGCTGATCGACAATTCAGGCTCGATGCGCGGCCGCCCGATCTCGATCGCGGCGATCAGCGCCGACATCCTCGCCCGCACCCTCGAGCGCTGCGGCGTCAAGGCCGAGATCCTCGGCTTCACCACCCGCGCCTGGAAAGGCGGGCAGAGCCGCGAGAAATGGCTGACCGAAGGCCGGTCGCCGCATCCCGGCCGTCTCAACGACCTCCGCCACATCGTCTACAAGCAGGCCGACGAACCCTGGCGCCGCGCGCGCAAGAATCTGGGCCTGATGATGCGGGAGGGCCTGCTCAAGGAGAATATAGACGGCGAGGCCCTGCTCTGGGCGCACCAGCGGCTGATCGGCCGCCCCGAGGAGCGCAAGATCCTGATGGTCATCTCCGACGGCGCGCCGGTCGACGATTCGACGCTGTCGGTGAACAGCGGCACCTATCTGGAGCGCCACCTGCGCCAGGTGATCGGTTGGATCGAAGGTCGCTCGCCGGTCGAGCTGGTCGCGATCGGCATCGGCCACGACGTCACCCGTTATTATGCGCGGGCCGTCACCATCATGGATGCGGAGCAACTGGGCGGCACCATGATCGAGCAGCTTGCCGGGCTGTTCGAGGCCGCGCCTTAATCGCGTGACAAGCCCGGGCTGCTAGGGAGCGCCGATGCTCCGGGTGCTGACCCTATCGACGCTCTTCCCCCATGCGGCGCAGCCGACGCTCGGCGTCTTCGTCGAGCGCCAGACGCTGGGCCTCGCCGGGCTCGACGATGTCGAGGTGGAGGTGGTCTCGCCGCTCGGGTTGCCGCCCTGGCCGCTGTCGCGCCATCCGCATTACGCCCCGAAAGCGAAATTGCCGCGCGAGGAGGTCTGGAAGGACCTCAAAGTGCACCGGCCGCGCTTCCCGGTCCTGCCGCGGGTCGACGAGGCAGGGGCGGCGAAGGCGATGGCAAAGGCCCTCCTTCCCCACCTGCGGCGAATCCGAGAGCGCTTCCCGTTCGACGTGATCGACGCGGAGTTCTTCTGGCCCGACGGCCCGGCCGCGATGCACGTCGCGCGCGAGCTCGACCTACCCTTTTCCATCAAGGCGCGCGGCGCCGACGTCCAATATTGGGGCTGCCGCCCCGGCATCGGGGAGCAGATCGTCCAGGCCTCGCACCCAGCCGGCGGCCTGCTCGCCGTCAGCGCGGCGCTCCGCGACGTGATGATCGGCCTTGGCATGGTCGGGGAAAAGATCGGGGTGCACTATACCGGCGTCGATCTCGAACGTTTCGTGCCTGTCGACCGGGCAGCCGCCAAGGCGCGCCTGGGCGTGGGCGGTCCGCTGCTGATCACGGCTGGCGCACTGATCCCGCGCAAAGGTCAGGCATTGACCCTGGAGGCGATGAAATACCTGCGCGATGCCACCCTGCTGATCGTCGGCGAGGGGCCCGATCGAACGGCTTTGGAACGGCAGGCTTCGGCTCTGGGGCCACGCATCCATTTCATGGGTGCCCGGTTCCATGAAGCGCTGCCCGAACTCCTTGCCGCCGCCGATGCGATGGTGCTGCCGTCGCTCTCCGAGGGCCTCGCCAACGTCTGGGTGGAAGCGCTCGCCTGCGGTACTCCGATCGTGATCAGCGACGTCGGCGGCGCGCGAGAGGTGCTGGATCGCCCGGAGGCCGGGCGGTTGGCAGCGCGAGAGCCGCGCGCGATTGCGACGGCGGTCCGGGAAATCCTGAGCAATCCGCCCGCGCCCTCAGCGGTTCGCGCGGCGGCGGAGCGGTTCAGCTGGGAGAAGAATGCGCGCGAGCTGCGCGATCACCTCGCCCGCTTAATCTAGCGGCATCAAAGCCGCGGCGATCCAGCGTTCCTCGGCGCGGAGCACGCCCCAGGTGCGGGCGGCGGCGCGGCTGTCCATCGCTTCGATACCGATGCCGCGCTCGTCGAGTGCCCGGACCAGCGCCCGAGGAGCGAACCGCATCGTCGCGCCCGTGCCGAGCAGCAGGAATTCAGGCTGCGGCTGCAGCCGGAGGACGGGCTCGAGATCCCCGACCGTCAGCGCCTCGAGCGCCGGCGGCTCCCAGCCGTCCGCCCGCTCCGGCGTCAGCAACAGGCCCCGGTAAATGCCCCCGTCGACGGTGAAGCCGCGGGCCCCGACGCCCTGGACGATCGGGCCGCGCGCCTGCGGATCGCGGTCGAAGCGCGGCATCGGCCACCCCTAGCGGGTGTAGCCCTCTTGATGCTCGACGCGCTCGGCCGAGCCGGACAGAGCGGTCTTCGGCAGGAAGCTGTTGGAATCGACCTTCAGCCAGATGAGGAAAGGCGCGGCGATATAGATGGTGGAATAGGTGCCGACGACGACGCTGATCAGCAAAGCGGTGGTGAAGCTCTGGATCACGTCCGGCCCGAGCAGCATCAAGGATCCCAGCGCCAGCAGCATCGCGAAGTTGGTCGCCACCGTGCGCGACAGCGTCTCGTTCATCGTCAGGTTGAGCAGCGGCACGATCTCCATCTTGCGGAACTTGCGGAGATTCTCGCGCACGCGGTCGTAGATGACGATCGTATCGTTGAGCGAATAGCCGATCAGCGTGAGCAGCGCCGCGATGACGTTGAGGTCGAACTCCATCTGCGTCAGTGAGAAGAAGCCCAATGTCAGGCTGACGTCGTGGAACAGGGAGAAGAGGCCGCCGACGCCGAACTGCCATTCGAAGCGGATCCAGATGTAAATGGCGATGCCGATCGCCGCGAGCAGCAGCGCCAGCGCACCGTCGCGGATGAGCTCTTCCGACACCTTACCCGAGACGGTCTCCACCGCATCGATGCGGGCACCGGGATATTGCTGGACCAGCGACTGCCGCACCTTCGACGCGGCGGCATTGGCGCCAGCTTCGCCACCCTCGGGCAAGGGCAGTCGTATCGCGACCTCGCGGGGAGATCCGAATTCCTGGATGCTCGGGTCGCCGAGGCCGAGGCCGCCGACGCGCTCACGCAGCTCGTCGACAGAGACGGGCTGGCTGAAGGTGACGCGGATCAACTGACCGCCGGCGAAATCCACGCCGAAATTGAGGCCCCGCGTTGCCAGCAGCGCGTAGGAAGCCAGGATCAGCAGCACCGAGACGATGATCGCGATCGTCCGCCAGCGCAGGAAATCGAGATTGGTGTTGTCGGGAACGAGCTTCAGCAGGCGCATGGCGCTTTCCTAGATGGATTCTTAAATGACCAGGGCCGTCGGACGGCGGCGCCCCAGCCAGAGCGACACGAACATGCGCGTGACGGTGACGGCCGTGAACACGGACGTCGCGATGCCGATCAGCATGACCACGGCGAAGCCGCGCACTGGGCCCGAACCGAAGTAATAAAGCAGCGCGCCGGCAATCACGTTGGTGATGTTGGCGTCGAAGATGGCGGTCTGCGCTTCCTTGTAGCCGTGCTCGAGCGCCTGGACGATCGAGCGGCCACGCCTGAATTCCTCGCGGATCCGCTCGTTGATGATCACGTTGGCGTCGACGGCGGCGCCGATCGTCAGCACGAAGCCGGCGATGCCGGGCAGGGTCAGCGACGCGTTGAAGATCGCCATGATGCCGAGGATCAGCACCACGTTCAGGATGAGCGCGATGTCGGCATAGACGCCGAACCGGCCATAGGTCGCGACCATGAAGATCAGGATCGCAACGCTGCCGACGATGCCGGCCAGCACGCCGAGCCGGATCGAATCCCGGCCGAGATCCGGCCCCACCGTGCGTTCCTCGATCACCGACAAGGCAACCGGCAACTTGCCCGAGCGCAGCTGGATGGCGAGGTCGTTCGCGCTCTCGACAGTGAAGGTGCCCGCGATCTGCGCCTGGCCGCCGAGGATCGGCTCGTTGATGTTCGGCGCCGTGATGACGACGTCGTCCAGGATGATCGCGAACGGCCGGTTGACGTTCTCCTGCGTCGCTTTGGCGAAGCGGCGCCCGCCCGCGCTGTCGAAGCGGATGTTGACGACCGGCTCGTTGGTGGTCTGGTCGAAGCCCTGAGTGGCGTCGACGAGTTGCTCGCCGGAGACGAGCACCCGACGGTTGACGGCGATGCGCGGCACGCCGCCGGGATTGTCGGGATAAGGGAGGAACTGGCTGCCGACCGGCGCCCGCTCGGCATTGGGATCGGCGGTGACGTCGACCAGCTTGAACTCCAGCCGCGCGGTCTTGCCGAGCAAAGCCTTGAGTCCCTCAGGGTCCTGGAGGCCCGGCACCTGGACGAGGATGCGCCGCTCGCCCTGGCGAACGACGGTGACTTCGCGGGTGCCGTCGGGATCGACGCGGTTGTAGACGACCTCGCGGGCCGTGTTCATGGCATTGTCGAGCGCCGCGGCGATCCCGGCGGCGCTCGGCTCCATCACGACGCGGCTGGTGTCGACCACGTTGACCGACCAGTTGCGCTGGCCGGCAAGGCCCACCGGCAGCGTCTGATTGTAGGCGATCTCACGCGCGGCATCGACCTGCGCAGGGTTACGGACGAGGAAGCTCAGCCGGCCGCCGGCGGTCGAGATCTCGCCGATCTCGATGCGCGGGCTGGCGCGACGGAGCTCGGTGCGGATGATCTCCTCCATCTGCTCGAGCTGCTGGCCGGCGACATCGCGCGTGTCGCCTTCGAGCAGCAGATAGGAGCCGCCGGCGAGATCGAGGCCGAGATTGATCTGCGCGGAGGGCAGGAAGCCCGGCCATTTCGCGACCTGCTCCTTGGGAACGAAGCTCGGGACCGCGAACAGGATCCCGACGATCAGCATGAGGGTGACCCCCCAGACCTTCCAGCGCGGAAAATCGAGCATCAGTCGTTCGCCGGTTTCACGCCATGCGGCCGGACCTCGCTGAGCGTGCCCTTCAACGCCTTCACCTTGACGTTCGGCGCCAGCTCGACCTCGACCTCGGTTTCATCGACCTTGGTCACCTTGCCGACCAGACCGCCGCCGGTCACCACCATGTCGTTCTTCTTGACCGCGCCGATCATCGCCTGGTGCTGCTTCATCCGGCGCTGCTGCGGGCGGATCAGCAGGAAGTAGAAGATCACGAAGATCAGCAGCAGCGGGAAGATCGAGACGAAGAAGCCGGCTGCTCCTCCGGAAGCGGCTCCGCCGGTGGCGGCGTAGGCGGGTGATGCGAACATTCGATGACTTACCTGACAAAAGGCGGCCGCGGTCGAGGGGCCTGCCCGGGAAGCGGGCGCGACTAACATGGGGCCCTTCCCCACGCAAGTTAAGGGGAAGGGACCGGCGCTCCATACCGGCCATCAAAAGGTGTGGTGGACTAGCGCGCCGGCAAGATGATCAGCGTCGAAGTCCCATGGGCGAGCAGCTTGCCGTCCTCGGACAGCAGCCGCGCGTCCGCGGTGGCGATCTGGCGCCCCTGCGAGAGCACCCGCCCCTCGCAGCGCACGAGACCGTCGTCCGGGCGGATTGCCCGCGTCATGTTCGCCTTGGTCTCGACCGTGGTGTAGCCGACGCCCGCCGGCAGCCGCGTGTGCAACGCGCAGCCGGTGGCGCTGTCGATCAGGGTCAGCGCCCAGCCGCCATGGACGCTGCCGAGCGGATTGAGGAGATGCGGACCGGGCCGTCCCTCGAACACGGCGGTGCCATCGCCGGCCTCGACCAGCAGGAAACCCAATGTCTTCGCGATCGGCGGCGCTGGAAAGCGGCCGGCGATCATCGCGTCCAGCATTTCGCGGCCTGTCAGGCCTGCCATGTCGCCGGGCTCGACGACGCCATATGTCCGCTCGCCCATCATGCCTCCACTCAGTTGCTTTTCGCAACTAAGCTTCAGCGGACCCTCGGGTCAAGACGGTTGCCTTGGCTGCGGCGTGCGCCTAGATGCGCCCTCTCGCCCGCGGCTTGGCTGCGGGCGGCCTCTTGGTCGGGGCGTAGCGCAGCCTGGTAGCGCATCACACTGGGGGTGTGGGGGTCGCTGGTTCGAATCCAGTCGCCCCGACCATTCGCTTTCCTGCCGGCAACGGTCGGCGTCACGCCGGCGCCATTTCCTCGATCGTCACTGGGGCGCGTCGGCAGCGCCTACCAGCGGTGCGCGGATGGTTTCCATGACCACCTCCACGACCGGATCCATGCCGGAATGTTGCAGCATCCGCAGGGTGTTGATCGTGTTCAGCGCCGGCCCGACGAACTCGAAATTGCAATCGCTGATCTCGTTCCCGCCGAGCAGGAACGGCAGTCCGCCGCCGTAGATCAGCTTGCAGTTCCGGAAATTGCAGCCGACGAACTCGCGGCCGTCCAGCCGCACCTCCTGATCCGCAAAGATGCGGCCCGTGATCCGTTCCATGATCGCCTTTCAATCGCAGGGTTCGGTGCGCGAACTGAGGCGGGAAGCGCGGCGTGTCAATTCGCGCGTCCGCCCATCTCGCCCGCCGGCTCCTTCCAGCTGCGAAGCGCCCGCCGCCTTCGCCATTGGTCGATGGCGGTGTCGCCTTTGTCGCACGGCCGGTGATTTCCCACCGCCCCTGGGGCTTTCTGCGCCCGAGACACCAACCTGGACAAAGGCGCAACGTGAGCTTCCATCTCGATACCGACAGCCGCGCCGAGGCCGTGCGGGCCCGCGACGAAGCCGATGCCGCGCTGAAGCGCGCCCGCTTCATCCTGGAGCGCTGCCGCTTCCTGCTCGCGGCCGGACCGGGTGCCTCAGCGCGCCCCCCGGAGGTCAGGAAGCACTGACGGCGGCGGCGCGCGCCTTGGGCGCAAGGATCTTGCCGTAGAGCTTGCCGATCCCGATCAGCGCGACGCCGAGGCCGAGGAAGGAGAGGATGCGCAGCACGCCCTCCAGCTCCGAGGCATCGACCAGGAACACCTTGAGAATGGTGGCGGTGAGCAATGCCAGGCCCGCCACTCGCAGCGCCCGGTCGGGCAGCTTCACGCCGGCGACCAGCAGCCCGATCGACAGCAGCAGCCCGGCCAGCGAATAGCCGTAGGATTCGCCGATCGGCACACCCGGCCCGCTGAGGACGCTGCCCTGGAAGAGCTGCCGGACGAGCAGCGCCGTGCCGACGATCAGCGCGGCGAGGAAGAGGGCTAGCCAGATCCCCTGCTGCTGGACCGCGGCGGCTCGGCGGCGGGCGAGGTAGAGCCAGATCGCCGCGGCGCCATAAGCCGGCAACAGCAGGTTGAGCAGAGGCAGGCTGCCGACGCGCTGTTCGATGAAGGCGGGATTGTGGATGGCGAGGTCGAACCAGGCGAAGCGCGCGGCGGCGAGGCCGGTCAGGGCCGTTCCGACAGCGGCGAGCACCTTTGCGTCCAGCCGGGCGAACAGCCGGCGGTCCGTGCCGGCAAACCATCCCAGGCCGAACAGGAGCTGGGTGAGAATCATCCGCTCGGCGAATCCCCGGCTCACGAAATCTTCTCCCGAGCCCAGCGCGAACACCTGCTTGTAGAAGATGTAGCCGCCGCCGAGCGCCAGCACCGCCGCCGGCACGAGCAGGATCGGCCGCAGCTTCGGCTGCGAGGCCGGCAGGAGATAGCGGACCAGCATCAGCAGGACGGCCGGAAGCAGGAGCAGCTGCAGCGCATCGATCGGCCCCGGCAGCCGCGTGACGAGAGGCGGCGAGCCGAACAGCGATGCCTGCAGCTCGATCCAGAGCGGGCTGAGCCGCACCCAGGCACTGAGCGCCGCCAGCAGCGCCACCGCGACGGCGAGGAACGAGAGCCCGCGATCGTCGAGCCGTCGAGCCGCGAGGGCAACGGCGACTCCCGCGACTAGCCACCCAGCCGGTTCCAAACCGCCCGGCAGCCAGTCCCCGGCAGCGACGAGCAGCAGCAGCGCCGACGTTGATCCGGCGACAAGAAGCGGCCAGTCCACCATCTCGGCGCGGGCATGAGCCCGCTGCAGCCAGACGAGCGCGGCCGGCCCCGCCGCCAGCGCCGCCATCAATCCGCCCCACAGGCCGATCGGCATCAACTGCGGCTCGGCGAGACGCATGATCAGCGCCGGACCGGCTGTCGCGGCGCCAGCGATCGCGGTCCAGAGCAACCGGTCGTGCCCCCGAACCGCGAATGCATAGCCGAAGGCGCCGAACAGCAAGGTGATGCCAGCGGCGATGGTCGGCATCTGCGCGTCGTCCGGTCCGAAAGCCTTCCCCGCCAGCAGGACGAGCGCGAGCATCAGCGCCAGCGCCGGCAGCGGACGGTTCTCGGTCCTCAGCCCCGCCAGCACCAGGCTGCCGAGCGACAGGGCGCCGAACAGGATCCAGGCGGGCAGGCCGAGGTCGAGGCGCGCGACCAGCGCGGCGAGCTGCACCAGCCCGATCGCAGCCGGGAAGATCAGCCTCAGGTGCCGCCCGGTGCCGGGGCTGACCAGCGACCCCGCTATGCCCATCGCGACGATGAACACCCCCGCGGCAAGCGCGTCGTTGGGCTCCCCGAACAGCAGATAGCCGGTCCAGAGGAAGCTCAGCAGCACCGCGCTCGCCGCCAGCCAGGTCCAGCCGCGGCGATAGGCGAGCGCGAACAGGGCCGCGTTCAGCAAGGCGAGGTAGGCGATCAGCGGCACCGCGCTGCTGTCGGGATCGCCGACCAGCAAGGGCGTCACGAAGCCACCGGCCAGGCCCATCACCGCCGTCGGCGCGCCGTGGCGGAGCGCGAGGACCAAAGCTGCCGCCGTGATCAGCGCCATCAGCGCCGAGGCGGTGCCGAGCGAGATCAAAGCGTGGAGATAGAGCGATCCGTAAGTGGCGGCGTAGAGGACGAAGATGCCGGCGCCGACCAGGGCCTGCGCGATCCGCGGGTCATCGGCCAGGTCGCTCCGGCGCCGCGCCGCCTCGCCCGCACCGACCAGCAGCAGGCCGAAGATCGCCGCCATACCCATCCGCACCCGCGGTCCGACGAGCCCCGTCTCGATCGAGTAGCGGACCAGGAAGACGCCGGCGACGGCGAGCGCGATCCCGCCGATCCAGATCAGCAGCCGCCCGCCGACCAGCCGCTCGAAAAGAGTAGCGAAGGTGTCGTCCGCGGCCTCCGGCTCCGCTTCGGGGATCGGCCCGGTTTCGGCCGCGACCTCCTCGCCGCTCGGTGCAGGCGCGGCATCTGCATGACTGGACCTGAAGGTGACGTAACGGGCGGCGTCTCGCGGCGGAGGCGCGGCCGGCGCGACGGGTGGACGGGCGGCTTCAGACGGCGTCCACACGGGCGGCTGTGCGGCCAGCGGCTGTTCGCTGGCGCGGCGCCGGAGCGCGTCGACCTCTGCTTCGAGCGTATCCACCCGCGCCTCCAGCCGCCTCAGCGGCGCGATCGCGAACAGGAGCCCGGCAAGGAGGATGAGAACGACAGCGAACTCCATATCCCAAGGCTAAACTGCGCCGCCGCCCCTGTCATGCCGCAAAAATTGCGGCGCCACCGGTAAAGGCTATTTCCTACAGATAACCGGTTTGGTTATCTAGTGGCGCCTCGAAGGAGACGTGACATGGATGTGGACGAGCTGATCGACGACGTGATCGGCCGCGAGGGCGGCTATTCCAACCATCCCGCCGATCGCGGCGGGCCGACTCGCTGGGGCATCACCGAAGCCGTCGCCCGCGCGCACGGCTTCGCCGGCGACATGCGCGCTTTTCCGCGCGAGGAGGCGGTCGCCGTCTATCGCCGCCTCTACTGGCTGCGCCCGGGTTTCGACCGGGTTGCGGAGCACGCGCCGCTCGTCGCCGCCGAACTGTTCGACACCGGCGTCAATATGGGTCCCGAAGTCGCCGCCGGCTTCCTCCAGCGGGCGCTCAACGCGCTCAACCGCGGCGCCAGCGACTATGGCGACATCGCCATCGACCGCCGCATCGGCAACGCGACAATCGCGGCGCTCCGCGGCTTCATCGCCCGGCGCGGCGCCGGCGGCGAAGCCGTGCTCCTCAAGGCGATCGAGGCGCTCCAGGGCGAGCGCTACCTCCGCCTCGCCGAGCAGCGCCCGGCCAACGAGGCCTTCCTCTACGGCTGGCTCGCCAACCGCCTCGGCTGATTTTCCTCTTCTCGTTTCAACTTTGCCAACTTCGGAGAAGCGACATGGCACTCATCGAAGCCGTCATCGGCCCCATCGCCAAGCTGCTCGACAAGATCATCCCCGATCCCGAAGCGCGCGACCGCGCCAAGCTCGAGCTGATCAAGGTCCAGGGCAGCCAGGAGATGCTGGCGCTCGAGACCCAGATGAAGGCAATCGTCGCCGAGGCGAACAGCCAGGATCCCTGGACCAGCCGCGCCCGTCCCAGCTTCCTCTACGTCATGTATGTGCTGCTGCTCTGGTCGATCCCGATGGGCCTGATCGCGGCGGTGAACCCCGGCATGGCCCAAGGCATCGCCCGCGGCATGAACGCCTACCTGGCCGGCATCCCCGAGGAACTCTACGCCCTCTTCGGCACCGGCTACCTCGGCTACACCGCCGCCCGCGCCTGGGGAAAAGCAAAGGGCGTGGAGAAGTAACGCGTCCCCTCATTCGCGTCACCCCGGCGAAGGCCGGGGTCTCAGCGGGTGAAAGGCTCGTGCTCGAAGCTCGCCGAGATCCCGGCCTGCGCCGGGATGACACCCGTATTTCATTGTTGACTTAATTAAGTCATAACTTAATATCTCCTTCATGGACAGATTCGCAGCCCTTTCCGATCCGACGCGCCGGCACATCGTCGAGATGCTCGGCGCCGGCGAGCAGGCAGCCGGGGCGATCGGCGCCCACTTTCCGGTGAGCGCGCCCGCCGTCTCCCAGCATCTGAAGACACTCCGCGACGCCGGCCTCGTCCGCGTCCGCGTGGACGGGCAGCGCCGGCTCTACAGCCTCGATCCCGACGGCTTCGCGGAGATGGAGGCCTGGTTCGAGAAGATGCGCCGCTTCTGGAGCGGCCGCCTCGATGCGCTGGAGCGCGAACTCAAGAAGGAGGACGAGAAATGACGACGGCCACGGCGGAACATGGCGTGATCACCGAAGCCGGCGCGATCCGCTTCGAACGGCTGCTCCCCGGCCCGATCGAACGGGTGTGGGAATATCTGGTGGATCCGGAGAAGCGCCGCACCTGGCTTGCCGACGGGCCGATGGACGTCCGCCCCGGCGGCGAATTCGAATATGTCTGGCGCAATTCCGAGCTCACCGAGCATGACGATCCCGCGCCCGAAAAATATGCCGGTCATGCCGAGCACCGAATGAAGGGCCACGTCGTCGAAGCCGATCCGCCGCGCCGCCTCGTCCACACGTTCGACGAATATGGCACGACGCCGAACGAAGTGACGCTCGAGCTGGCGGAGCGGGGCGACAAGGTCCTGCTGACCCTCACTCACCGCCGTCTGTCCGGCCGTGCCGGGATGCTCAGCGTCGGCGCCGGCTGGCACACGCATCTCGACATCCTCCAGGCCCGCCTGGAAGGCCGCGACCCGCCGCCTTTCTGGAAGACGCACGAGGGGATCGAGCAGGACTATGAGCGCCGCATCCCGGCCGAATGAGACCCAGATCCTCGCCATCCGGAGGTTGGAAACCATGAGCAGAACATTTGAAAACGCGCCGCCCGTCGTATCGCGGCAGGAGTGGCAGGACGCGTGGGAGCGGCTGCTGGTCAAGGAGAAGACACAGACCCGCGCCCGTGATGCCTTGGCGGCCGAGCGGCGGCGGATGCCGTGGCTGGCGGTCGAGAAGGACTATGTTTTCCAAGGCCCTGAGCGCCAGGCGAGCCTGCTCGATCTGTTCGACGGCCGCCGCCAGCTGATCGTCTACCGTGCCTTCTTCGAGCCAGGCGTGTTCGGCTGGCCCGACCAGGCCTGCCGCGGCTGCTCGATGGTGGCGGACCAGGTCGCCCATCTCGCCCACCTCAATGCCCGCGATACGACCCTCGTCTTCGTCTCGCGCGCGCCGCAGTCGGACATTGCGCGTCTCAAGGCGCGGATGGGCTGGGAGATGCCCTGGTACACCGTAACGGACGAGTTCGATGCCGACTTCGACGTCGACGAGTGGCACGGCACCAATGCGTTCATTCGCGACGGCGCCCAAGTGTTTCGGACTTACTTCGTCAACAATCGCGGCGACGAGGCGATGGGCAGCACCTGGAGCTACCTCGACATCACTGCGCTCGGCCGACAGGAGGTATGGGAGGACTCGCCCGAAGGCTATCCTCAGACCCCGACCTACAAATGGTGGAACTGGCACGACAGCTATGTCGACGGCGCCGCGCCCGACAGGAAATGGGTCGAGGTGTCGGACGCCGGAGAGGCCGCGTTCCGCGACCGCGCCGACGCGTAGCCGCAGGAGGGAAAGCATGACCGAGCTTCGTACCGGCCTGGCCGACTGGCTCGGCCTTGCCGCAGCGCCGACCTTTGCCCTGCTCGCGCTGCTCACGGCGCTGGGCGGCCCGCCCGACATGCTCTGCTCGCCCGCGCACGAGGCGTCGCCGCTGCACGGAATGGCACTGATGTACCTGCTGATGAGTGCATTCCATTCGGCGGCGTGGCTGAAGCTGATCTCCAGCCGTCGAAACGGCGCTCATCCCGCCGAATAGGCAGCGCTAACACTTTGCCGAGAATGCTTGACCATCATATAAAGATATCTTTATATCCTTATCTCGATGGTCAACGCACCCGCCATGTTCCAGTCGCTCGCCGATCCGACGCGGCTGCGCATCCTCGCCCTTCTCAGGGCGATGGAGTTGTCGGTCGGCGAACTGGCGCAGGTGCTCGGCCAGAGCCAGCCCCGCGTGTCGCGCCACGTCAAGATCCTGATCGACGCCGGCCTCGCCGAGCGGCGCAAGGAAGGAAGCTGGGTGTTCCTCAGCCTCTGCGCCGAGCGGGCCCAGCCGCTCTTCACCCTTCTCGACGCCTGGGGCTGCGCCGGCGGAGAGGCGGACATGGCGCGGCTCGCCGCCGTCCAGGCCGACCGTGCCGCCGCCGCTGAGCGCTATTTCGCCAGCCACGCCGCCGACTGGGACGAGCTGCGCTCGCTCCACATCGCCGAGAGCGAGGTCGAGGCCGCCGTCGCCCGCGCGCTCGGCGACAAACCGGTCGGCGAGCTGATCGACATCGGCACCGGCACCGGCCGCATGCTCGAACTGTTCGGCCGCGCCGCCCGCCGCGCCCTCGGCGTCGACCGCTCGCCCGAGATGCTGCGCCTCGCCCGCGTCAAGCTCGCCCAGGCCGGTATCCAGTCGGCCGAGCTTCGCCAGGGCGACATGTACGCCCTGCCGATCGCCAGCGGCTCCGCCGACACGGTGATCCTCCACCAGGTGCTCCACTACGCTCAGCAGCCCGCCGCCGCGGTCGCCGAGGCCGCACGCCTGCTCGCGCCGGGCGGCCGCCTGCTGATCGTCGACTTCGCGCCGCACGACCATGAGGAGCTGCGCATCCGCGACGCCCATGCCCGCCTGGGTTTCGCCGACGAGGCCGTCTGCAAGTGGATGGAGGAAGCCGCGCTCGAAGCGCGCGTCGTCGACCGTCTCGAAGGCGGCGATCTCACCGTCACCATCTGGCTCGGCGAACGCACCGAAGCCCGCCTGAAAGTCGTCGCATGAGCCCCATTTCCGCCATCTCAGGCAAGCCCCTGTTCGAGGATGTCGCCGGCGACATCGACGTCAGCTTCGAATTCTTCCCGCCCAAGACGGAGAAGATGGAGGAGACGCTCTGGGAGTCGATCAAGACGCTGGAGCCGCTCGGCCCCCGCTTCGTCTCGGTCACCTACGGCGCCGGCGGCTCGACCCGCGAGCGCACCCACGCGACCGTCGAGCGCATCCAGCGCGAGACCAGCCTCGACGCCGCTGCCCACCTCACCTGCGTCGGCGCGAGCAAGGCCGAGATCGACGAGATCGCGCGCGACTATTGGAATATCGGCATCCGCCACATCGTCGCTCTGCGCGGCGATCCGCCGGTGCCGGGCGAGCCCTACCAGCCGCACCCGCAAGGCTATGCCAATGCCGAGGAGCTGGTCCGCGGCCTCAAGGCCGTGGCACCCTTCCAGATCTCGGTCGCGGCCTATCCCGAATGCCATCCGAATTCGGCCAACAAGGCGGCCGACCTCGACAATCTCTGGCGCAAGATCGACGCCGGCGCCGACCGGGCGATCACCCAATTCTTCTTCTCGCCCGACTGCTTCTTCCGCTTCCGCGACACCGCCGCGGCAATGGGCATCGACGCCGAGATCGTGCCGGGCATCCTTCCGGTCTCGAACGTCGCCCAGACGCGCAAATTCGCGGCGATGTGCGGCGCCGCCATCCCCACTTGGATGGATCGCCTGTTCGAGGGCCTCGACAACCTCCCCGCCGCGCGCCAGCTCGTCGCCGCCACCGTCGCGGCCGAGCTCTGCGGCCAGCTTTATGCCGGCGGCGTCCGCCACTTCCATTTCTACACCCTCAACCGGGCGGAGCTCGCTTATGCGATCTGCCACCTGCTGGGCCTGAGGCCGAAGGAAAGCCATGTCGAACACCGCCTCACAGCTTAGGGCCGCCGCGGCCGAGCGCATCCTGATCAAGGACGGCGCCTACGGGACGCAGATCCAGGCGCAGAAGCTCGTCGAAGCCGACTATCGCGGCGGCTTCGACCTGTCGCGCGACCAGAAGGGCAATAATGACCTCCTGAGCCTCACCCGGCCGGACGTGGTCGGCTCGATCGCCGACCGCTTCGCCGCGGCGGGCGCCGAGCTGCTCGCCACCAACAGCTTCAACGCCAACCGCATCAGCCAGGCCGATTACGGCGCCGAGCATCTCGTCCGCGAGATCAACGCCGCCGCCGCCCGCATCATCGCCGAGACGGCGCGCAAGTTCGAGGCGCAGGACGGCCGCCGCCGCTTCGTGGTCGGCGCGCTCGGGCCGACCAACAAGACGCTGTCGCTGTCGCCCAACGTCAACGATCCCGGCTTTCGCGAGATCGACTTCGACTTCCTCTCCGACGTCTATGTCGAGCAGATCGAAGGCCTGGTCGAAGGCGGCGCCGAGATCGTCCTGATTGAGACCGTGTTCGACACGCTGAACGCCAAGGCCGCGATCCACGCCGCCAAGGTCGTCGAGCAGAAGATCGGCCGCGAGCTGCCGATCATGCTGTCAATGACGATCACTGACCTCTCAGGGCGCAACCTCTCCGGCCACTGCATCGAGGCCTTCTGGGCCTCGGTCCGCCACGCGCGGCCGCTTTCGATCGGCCTCAATTGCTCGTTCGGCGCCGCCCAGTTGCGCTCGCATGTCGCGACGCTCTCCAACATCGCAGACACGTTGATCATGGCGTATCCCAATGCCGGCCTGCCCAACGATCTGGGCGAATATGACGAGTGCCCGCACACCACCTCGACCCAGGTGCGCGACTGGGCCGAGCAGGGCATCGTCAACATCGTCGGCGGCTGCTGCGGCACCACGCCCGAGCATATCCGCGCCATTGCGGAGCAGGTGAAGAACTATCCGGCGCGCCAGCTTCCCTCAGAGCGCAGCCGCCGCACTGTCCTCGCGGGCATTGCGCCGATGGTGCTCGCCGCCTGATCCGGCTGACGTTTCGACTTCGAAGGTATTCTTGAGTGTCTGTTTCGATTGCCACTGCCCGACGTGACGTTCCCGCGCCCGCTCCTGCGCAAGAGGCCGGAGCCGCCAGTTCTACCTTCGTCAATATCGGCGAGCGGACCAATGTTACCGGGTCGGCGGCGTTCAAGAAGCTGATCATGGCCGGCGACTATGCCGCCGCGGTCGAGGTCGCGCGCCAGCAGGTCGAGAACGGCGCGCAGATCATCGACATCAACATGGACGAAGGCCTGCTCGACGCCGAGTTCGCCATGACCACCTTCCTGAAGCTGATCGCGGCCGAGCCGGATATCGCCCGCGTCCCCTTCATGATCGACAGCTCCAAGTGGAGCGTGATCGAGGCCGGCCTCAAATGCGTATCGGGCAAGCCGATCGTCAATTCGATCAGCATGAAGGAAGGCGAGGAGGAGTTCCTCGCCTACGGCCGCAAGGTGCGCGACTATGGCGCCGCTGTCGTCGTGATGGCGTTCGACGAAGTCGGCCAGGCCGACACCAAGGAGCGCAAGGTCGAGATCTGCGAGCGCGCCTATAATCTCCTCGTCGAGGACGGCTTCCCGCCCGAGGACATCATCTTCGATCCCAATATCTTCGCCGTCGCAACCGGCATCGACGAGCACCGCCGCTACGCCCTCGACTTCATCGAGGCGGCCCGCGAGATCCGGGCGCGCTGCCCCCACGCGCATATCTCCGGCGGCCTCTCGAATTTGTCCTTCTCGTTCCGCGGCAACGAGCCGGTGCGCCGCGCCATGCACTCGGTCTTCCTCTACCACGCCATTCCGGCGGGCCTCGACATGGCGATCGTCAATGCCGGCCAGCTCGACGTCTACGACCAGATCGATCCGGAGCTGCGCGAGGCCTGCGAGGACGTGATCCTCGACCGCCGCGATGACGCGACCGAGCGGCTGGTGACGCTGGCCGAGCGCTACCGCGGGTCCGATCCGGTGCGGGAGAAAGCCGAGGCCGAATGGCGCGGCTGGCCGGTGGCGAAGCGCCTCGAGCACGCTCTCGTGAAAGGCATCGACGCCTATGTCGTCGAGGATGCCGAGGAAGCGCGCCAGTCGGCAGAGCGCCCGATCCACGTCATCGAAGGCCCGCTGATGGACGGCATGAACGTCGTCGGCGACCTGTTCGGCTCCGGCAAGATGTTCCTGCCGCAGGTGGTGAAGTCCGCCCGCGTGATGAAGAAGGCCGTCGCCCACCTCATCCCCTTCATTGAGGCGGAGAAGGAGAAGCTCGGCGCCACCGCGGGCAAGGGCCGGATCGTCATGGCGACCGTCAAAGGCGACGTCCACGATATCGGCAAGAACATCGTCGGCGTGGTCCTGCAGTGCAACGGCTTCGAGGTGATCGACCTCGGCGTGATGGTCCCGTGGCAGGAGATCCTGAAGGCCGCCAACGAGAATGGCGCCCACATGATCGGCCTCTCCGGCCTGATCACACCCTCCCTCGACGAGATGGTGACCGTCGCGTCCGAGATGCAGCGCGAGGGCCTCAGCCTGCCGCTGCTGATCGGCGGCGCCACCACCAGCAAGGTCCACACCGCGCTTCGCATCGACCCGGCCTATGAAGGGCCGGTGATCCACGTCCTCGACGCCAGCCGCGCCGTCGGCGTCGCCTCGTCGCTCGTCTCGGACACGCAGCGCGACCCGCTCGTTCAGACCACCCTCTCCGATTACGAGAAGATCCGCGTCGCCCGCGCCAACAAGGGCCAGAACGACCTCGCCACGATCGAGGAGGCACGTGCCAACGCCTTCCCCTACGATCCCGCGGGCAAGGCGCCCGCCCCGCTCCGCCCCGGCGTTCACAGCTACGGCGAATGGGAGCTCCGCGATCTCCGCGCTCAGATCGACTGGACCCCCTTCTTCCGCGCCTGGGAGCTGGCCGGCAATTATCCCGCCATTCTGGATGATGAAGTGGTCGGCGAAAGTGCGACCGCCCTCTTCAACGATGCTCAGGCAATGCTCGACCGCATCATCGCCGAGCATTGGCTGACGCCGCGCGGCACGGTCGGCCTCTGGCGCTGCAAGCGCGAGGGGGACGATGTGCTGGTGCTCGCCGGCAACGACTGGACCCGCCTCCCGATGCTCCGCCAGCAGGTCAAGAAGCGCGAAGGCCGGGCGAACATGTGCCTTGCCGACTTCATCGATCCCGACGGCGAGGACTGGATCGGCGGCTTCGCGGTCGGCATCCACGGCCTCGAGCCGCACCTCGCGCGCTTCAAGGCCGAGAATGACGATTATTCCGACATCCTCCTGAAAGCGCTGTCCGATCGCCTCGCCGAGGCATTTGCCGAGCGCCTGCACGCCCATGTCCGCGAGAATGTCTGGGGCTATGCCGGCACCGAGCACCTCACCAACCAGGATTTGATCCGCGAAAGCTACACCGGCATCCGCCCCGCGCCCGGCTATCCCGCCTGTCCTGACCACAGCCTGAAGCCGGTCCTGTTCGACATGCTTGGCGGAAGTCCGGCCGGCGTCACCCTCACCGACAATTTCGCGATGCTGCCGACCTCGGCCGTCTCAGGCTTCTATTTCGGCCACCGCGACAGTCAGTATTTCGGCGTCGCCCGGATCGACCGCGACCAGCTCGAAGATTATGCGTCCCGCCGCGGCGTCAGCCTCGAGCAGGCCGAGCGCTGGCTCAGGCCGAACCTGGATTGATCAGGCGCACCAGGGCTCGCGCCTGCCGGTCCAGGTGCGTGCCAGCCCTTCGGCGACGAGTCGGTCACCCAGCGAGCGGCCGGCCCGCGTCACGACGCGGAGCTTGCGTCCATATTGGTCCTCGTCCCGGCTGATCCGCTCGAGCTCGAACGGGCCCGCCAGCAGCAGCGCCTGCATCCGCTGCGTCGCCCGAGCGGCGAGCGCGGTCTCCGACGGGCAGCGGCCACGCACTTCCGGCGTGTCGATGTCGGCGATGCGAATGGTCTCCCCATTATAGCGGAAGGTGTCGCCGTCGATGATGCTGACGCTGGCCAGCCCGGCACTCGGCACCTGCGCGGAGACACCGCCGGACATGCCGGCATAAGCGAGCCCCGACAGGATGCCGCCAAGCAGCATCAGCCGCATCTCGCCAGCGGAAATGGATCTTGAGAACATCCGGGAAAGCTAGCGAGTCGCCGCTAACGCTTTGCAAAGATCAGGTCCGTTTCGGACGGAAACTCAGGATAAACCGGCGATGAACCGCAGGTAATCTGCGGTTCATGCAACGGGGATCAGTCTCCGCTCGTTGAGGCCCCAGCGCCCAGCGCGGGCGTGATGACCAGGAGAGTGTGTGATGCGTATTCTCGTTCTCGCCGCCACGATTGCAGCGACGGCGCTCCCGGCCTCAATGGCCTCCGCCCAATATTATGGCGGCCGCAGCGACTATCGCGAATATCAGCGCGACGTCCGCCAGGCACAACGCGAGTGCCGCCGTGACCTTCGCCGCGCCGACAGCCGCCGCGAATATCGTCGTGAGCGCCGCGACTGCCGCCAGGACCTGCGCGAGGCCCGCCGCGAATATCGCCGCGATCTGCGCGACAACCGCTATGGCTATGGTCGCGGCTATAACGACAACCGCCGCTATTGGGACGGTTATCGCTGGCGCTACCGCTACTGAGGCCGCTTCCAGGGCAGGACGGCGACTGGCATCGCGCTGGTCGCCGCCCGCCGCAGGCTCCTCGATGAGACCGCCCGCACGAAGGGCTGGTTACGGTCAGTCGCGGCCTTCTCAGTCGAGCACCGCGCTCAGCACCCGCATCGACAGGAACAAGCGCTCGCGCTCGTCCGCCGGCAGAAGATCCGCGAGCAATCGGTCGAAAGCGGGCTGGTCCTGCTCAGCCGCAAGTCCGAGCATCTCCGCGACCAGGGCCTCGTCATGGCTGAGGCAGGCGCAGCAGGGCGGTGCCACTGCGAACGGATCAGGCCAGGCGCAGGCGATCTCGGCCAGCAGCATCTCGACATGAGCGGCCGCCCGCGCGGAGCCGAGTCGGCTCTTCAGCGCCTGCGAGGGCTCGCGTCCCAGCCGATGCGCCACCACCCAGTTTCGAACGGCGCCCACCAGCCGTGCCTGCGGCGGCGCAAGGCTTGAGAGCCGGGGCAAGGCGGCAATTCGTTCGGCAAGCATTCGGTCTCTCCTTGTGGAGCGATCTTATTGAGAGCAATTCGCATTAGCAACAGAGTTTCTGTGCCTACAGGGGATGGCTCCTAATCCACCCGCTTCGCCTGAGGGATCGGAATCGGCTCCTCCAGCATCTGACCCCGCATCGCGCCGCGTCCGGCATTCTGCACGGTCGGCGCCGCCAGGATCCGGCGAACCACGTCCATCCCCTCCACCACCCGGCCGAAGGCGGCGTAGCCCGGCTTGCCCTCCTTCGCGTCCATCGCGGGCATGGCCGCCGTGAGGATGAAGAAGTCTCCCATCGCCCCGGCACCCTCGTCGGCTCGCGCCATCGAGATCGTGCCCGCCTCGTGCCTCAGCCCTGTGGTGGAGGTCGGCTCATGTGCGATCGGCGGCAGCATCAGCCGGTAGTTGCGCCGGATCCCGCCCTGGATGAAACCGCGTTCCGGTGCGCCCTTCGTCGGCGCCACGCGGTAGAAGGTGGTGCCGTCAAACCGCCCCTCGTCCACATAAGCGAGGAAGTTGGCCGCCGTGATCGGCGCCCGCTTGGCGTCGAGCTCCACCACGATCGGCCCCGCCCCCGTCTCCAGCCGCACCCGCACCGTATCGGGAAGCGGCGTCGGTGCAGGGGCCGGCGCTTTGGCAGTCGCCTCGAGCTTCGTGTCGCCGGACGGCTGTTGCCGTGACGTCTGCTCGCCGCAGCCGGCAAGCAGGCAAAGAAGCGATAGCGGGACGAAGCGGGTCACGCCTCCCATTAACCGGAAAAGACCTTGCGGCGTAGCCGTCCCATGCTGGAACCCGCATGCCGGGCCATGGGAATGGCGCTTGCCGACCCTTAACCCGGGATGGTTAGGTGCCGCGCCAGCCATTCGAGAGCCGCGTTGGACGACATCAGCACGCATAAGACCGCCGGTGCGGGCGCCGTAGCCGAGCGGACGCGCCAACTGCGGTGGCCGGCGCTGCTGGCGCTGGGCTGCGCAGCCGTCATTGCCGGTTACCGCCTGCTCGTGGCGCTCCGGCCTAGCCTCGGCGATGCCGCGCTCTTCTTCTATTTCGGCCGGCGGATGAACGAGGGAGCCACTCTCTACGTCGACATCTGGGACCTGAAGCCGCCGGTCATATTCCTGGTCAACGCCGTCGCCGCACGGTTCGGCGACCCGTTCATGGCGATCGCCTTCGTGGAGACAATCACTCTGCTGGCAGGCGCTGCCCTCCTGGCAAGGGCACTCTATTCCATCGGCGCGTGGCACCCGTCGATCGCTGCCGCGCTGATCTTCTACGCGCTGCTCGTGAGCTTCAACTCGGTCGCGGAAGGAGCGAATTACACCGAGATCTACGTGATCCCGTTCGCGACTCTGTCGGTCCTGCTGTTCGTCCAGGCGCTCGAGCGGCAAGGCCGAAGCGGCCTCCGTTTCGCCGGCGCCGGCGCCGCGGCTTGCCTCGCAGCCTCCGCCAAGCTGCCCGGCCTCTCGCCCCTGCTGGCGGAGCTCGCCTTCCTGGCCGCGATGCTGCTCGTGCCGGGGCGCCGCACCGCTGCTGCCGCCGCGATCGCCTGGTGCTTGGCCGGCTTCCTCGCCTGCCTTGCCGCCATTTTAGCGCTCGGAGCGCTGTTCACGGACCTGCGGCTGCTGATCGACGGCAGCCTGCTCCACCCGATCAATTATGCCCGGCAGCCGGTCGCCGGGTCCGGCCACAACCTGGCCGATCAGGCGCTCGTTTTGTCCGCGCTCGCCATGCCCCTGCTGTCCACACTTCTGGCGGCAATGGTAGCCGCTATTGCCTTCGCCGGAGCCGCCCGCTCCCAACTCGGTGGAGACCTCGTGATCCCGCGACTCCGCCTGCAGCAATATTGCGGCCTCTTCGCCCTCTGGGCCTTCGCCGATCTCGCCGGCGCGCTCGGCACCGGCCGCAATTACGGCCACTATTTCCTGCCGCTTGCCGCCAGCGACGCCGCCGCTTCGGCCGCCTTGCTCAGCTGGGCGCGCCTGAAGGCGCCGCGCGCGGCGCTCCTGCTGCTCGCTCTGTTCGGCGCCAGCCTCTGCCTGCCTGCCTTCAACGCCGCGCGGACGGCGCGCTGGACCATTCAGCTGCGGCCGCCCGGTGCCGAAGCGGCCGTGCCGGAGATCCAGCGGCCGATCCTCGCGGCCTTGCGTGCCCGTGCGGGGCCGGGCGACACCCTTGCCGTCTGGGACAATATGCACGCCTTGTACCTGCAAAGCGGGCTGCGTAACGCGACGCCGCACCTCGCGCTGCTGAACGGCGCCGATTCCGACTATGCCGCGAGAACCAAGGCGCCGGCCATTCTCGATCACCTGCGCCGCTGTCCCGCCACGTTCATCGTGATGCCGACAGCGCCGCAAAGCTTCTCCCCCGCCGCCGCCAGCTTCGACGAGCAGATCCGGATGCTCCTCGTCCGGTCCTACGAGCCCGTTCCACTCCCCGCCGGCGGCTCCTATGAGCTACATCAGCGGCGGGATGAGGCCGGTCCGGGCTGCGCTCGGGGCTAAGCTCGCCCCCTTCGAGAAGGTCAATTCTTTCGGCCTCTTAACTAAGCATCAAGCCTCTCTCATTAGTGACGATCCGTCTCGACCAGCAGGCATTGGATGCTGATGTACCACGCACCCGTTTCCCCAGATGCGTCATCCCAGGAGGCTCCGCTGGCCGAAATGGCTGAGGAGGACATCTCCTACGAGGACGGCAATCACCGCCTTCGCGAGGCCCATCTCCAGAACGGTCAGGCGGAAGTCACGGCCCTCTTCGCGCCCTATCTCGCCGTTTCGGGCATCGGGACGGCCCTGCTCGCCGCCTGGGCGATGTACGGCCATACCCGCGTCGAATTCATCATCGGCTGGCTGGCCGTGGTCGGCTTCGCTCACTGGGTCACCTATCGCAGGGCGATCGAGGCGGGTTCCGCCGCCGGCAGCCGCTCCGCCCGCAAGCGCCCCGAATGGCTGCCGATCATCGAGGCGGTGGGGCTCGCGTCGATCTGGTCCGCGCTGCCCGCTTATGCGTTCGCGACCACTCCGCCCGAGGCGCAGGTCGTGGTCGGCGGCGCGATGGGCGCGATGATCGTCGCCGCCATCGCCATGGCCGCCTTCCCGCGCGCCGCGCTCGCCTGGATCGGCACCCACACCGCCGCGCTCTGCGTCGCCTGCTTCTTCGGCAGCCCGACCGTGGATCTGAAGCTCGCCGCGACCATCGTCGGCGTTGGCGCGATCACCATTTTCGGCGTCGCCCGCCTCACCGGCTGGACCTACGCCCAGCTCCTCGCCGTCGCCAAGATCCGCACCCAGAGCGAGAGTGTCCGCCTGCTGCTCAGGGAATATGAGCATCGCGGCGTCGGCTGGCTGTGGCAGGTCGATAGCGAGAATCGCGTCGTCTACATCTCCTCCCGCATGACCGCCCTGCTCGGCCGCTCGACCAGCCAGCTGATCGGCCACTCGCTGCCGGCCTCACTCGGCGGCAACAGTGCGCTCGGCCGCACTCTGCTCGCCCGCCAGCCCTTCGCCAATCTCGAGATGGAGCTGCGCACCCGCCGCGGCACCCGCTGGATCAGCCTCGCCGGCGACCCTATCATCGACATGGCCGGCTCCTTCCAGGGTTTCCGGGGTGTCGGCTCCGACATCACCGAAGTCCGCAAGACCCAGGAGCGCCTGACCAATCTCGCCAACATGGACGTGCTGTCCGGTCTTCCGAACCGAGGCCGCGTCCGGCAACTGCTCGGCGAGGCGCTGTCGACCGCGCAGGCCACCAATGTGCCCTGCGCGATCATGTTCCTGGATCTCGACGGCTTCAAGCCGGTCAACGACACGTTCGGCCACCCCAAGGGCGACGCCGTCCTCAAGTCGGTGGCGCAGCGTCTGGTCAAGGAAGTGGGCGATGCCGGCCATGTCGGCCGCATGGGCGGCGACGAGTTCGCGATCGTCATCAAGGACGCGCAGGGCCGCAAGACGGTCGAGAATCTCGCCAACCGCCTGATCGAGTCGGTCGCCAAGCCCTATCATATCGACAAGGTCGAGATCCGCATCGGCACCTCGATCGGCTGCGCCTTCGGCCCGATCGATGGCCAGACCGTCGACGACCTCATCCAGAAGGCCGACATGGCCCTCTACCAGGCCAAAAATGAAGGTCGCGGCACCTGCTGCTATTTCAACGACGACATGCGCTCGGTCGCCGAGCACCGCATGCGACTCGAGCAGGACCTGGCGAACGCGATCACCAACGGCGAGCTTCGCCTGCTCTACCAGCCGCTGATCGGCGCAGCGGACCAGCAACTGGTCGGCTTCGAGGCCCTGATCCGCTGGCACCACCCGACCCGCGGCGTCGTCTCGCCGGTCGAGTTCATCCCGCTCGCCGAAGAGACCGGCCTCATCATGCATCTCGGCGACTGGGTGATCGAGGAGGCCTGCCGCGCCGCCTCGACCTGGCCCGAGAATATCACGGTCGCGATCAACATCTCCGCACGCCAGCTCGTGCTCCCGGCGCTCCCGGCGACCGTCAACGCCGCCTTGTCGCGCTACCGCGTCCAGGCCAACCGCCTCGAGCTCGAAGTAACCGAGACCGTGTTCCTCGAGGACACGGCCGGCTCGCTCGACGTGCTGAAGCGCCTCCGCGCCCTCGGCGTCGGCATCGCGCTCGACGATTTCGGCACCGGCTATTCCTCGCTCGGCTATTTGAACAAGGCGGTCTTCCACAAGCTGAAGATCGACGGCTCGTTCGTCCGCGAGGCTGCGCAGAACAAGGAGACGGTGGCGATCATCCAGTCGATCGTCCAGCTCGCCAAGAGCTTCCGCATGACCGTGACGGCCGAAGGCGTCGAGACCGCCGACGACTTCACCCGCATGCGCGACCTCGGCTGCCACCAGATCCAGGGCTACCTCTTCGGCCGCCCCATGACCTACGAACGCGCCAGCGAACTCGTCCACGGCGCCAACCGCAAGATCGCCTGAACCGACATCGTCATCCCGGCGAAAGCCGGGATCTCAGGACACAATGCACTGGTGTCCGATCGACGTCAGGGCCAATCTCAGCGTATGAGGGGCGGCTGGGTCTACATCATGACGAACAAGCCGCGTGGTGTGCCCTATATTGGAGTCACTGCCGATCTCGCCGCGCGCGTCCATCAGCACCGCACCGGCGAAGGCTCCTCCTTCTGCCGCCGCTACAATCTGACGCGACGGGTCCTCGCCGAACCTTACCCGACCATCGATGAAGCGATCGCTCGCGAGAAGGCGCTGAAGGAATGGAAGCGCGACTGGAAGATCAGGCTGATCGAGGAGAGGAACCCGGATTGGAATGATCTTTGGGAGACCATCCTATAACCGTCATCCCGGCGAAAGCCGGGATCTCAGGACCAGAGGTCACAGCGTGTCTCCACGAGATCCCGGCCTTCGCCGGGATGACATGTTCTCCTCTTACGCCAGCTCCTTCTCCCGGGCCATGGCGGCGATCTTCTCCCGCCACACCAGCGGCGCCATGTGGTGGACGCTGGCGCCCTGCGCGTCGACCGCCACCGTCACCGGCATGTCCTCGACCTCGAACTCGTAGATCGCCTCCATGCCGAGATCGTGGAAGCCCACGACTTCCGCCTTCTTGATCGCCCGCGCGACCAGATAGGCCGCGCCGCCGACCGCCATCAGATAGGCCGCGCCGTGGCGCTTGATGCTTTCGATCGCGATCGGGCCGCGCTCGGCCTTGCCGACCATGGCGATTAGCCCCGTCGCGCTCAGCATCATGTCGGTGAACTTGTCCATCCGCGTCGCCGTGGTGGGACCAGCCGGCCCCACCGCCTCGTCGCGCACCGGATCGACCGGTCCGACATAATAGATGACGCGGCCCGCAAAGCTGACCGGCAGCTCCTCGCCCCGCTCCAGCATGTCCTTGATCCGCTTGTGCGCCGCATCGCGCCCCGTCAGCATCTTGCCGTTGAGCAGCAGTCGGTCGCCGGGCTGCCAGGCGGCGATCTCCTCCTTGGTCAGCGTATCGAGATTGACCCGCTTGGCCGCCTTGTCCGGGGTCCAGTGAACCTCCGGCCATTCGCTGAGCTTCGGTGTCTCGAGATAGGCCGGGCCCGACCCGTCCAGCACGAAATGCGCGTGGCGCGTCGCCGCGCAGTTCGGAATCATCGCGATCGGTTTGGACGCGGCATGGGTCGGCCAGCTTTCGATCTTAACGTCGAGGACGGTGGTGAGCCCGCCCAACCCCTGCGCGCCAATGCCGAGCGCATTGACCTTATCGTGCAGCTCGATCCGCAGCTCTTCGGTCGCGTTCTGCGGCCCGCGCGCTCTGAGCTCAGCCATGTCGATCGGGTCCATCAGCGACTTCTTGGCGAGCTTCATCGCCTGCTCCGCCGTGCCGCCGACGCCGATGCCGAGCATGCCCGGCGGGCACCAGCCCGCGCCCATCTTCGGCACCATCTCCAGCACCCAGTCGGTGATCGAATCCGACGGATTGAGCATCGCGAACTTGGTCTTGTTCTCGGAGCCGCCGCCCTTGGCCGCGACCGTCACATGGACATGGTGACCCGGCCCCATCTCGACATGCATCACGCTCGGCGTATTGTCCTTGGTGTTCTTGCGGCTGAACGCCGGGTCGGCGACGATCGACGCCCGCAGCCGGTTGTCCGGGTGCAGATAAGCCCGCCGCACTCCCTCATCGACCACCTCCTGCAGGCTCCGGTCGCTGTCGAGCACGCATTGCTGGCCCCATTCGACGAAGACGGTGACGATGCCCGTATCCTGGCAGATCGGCCGGTGCCCCTCGGCGCACATCCGGCTGTTGGTCAGGATCTGCGCGATCGCGTCCCGCGCCGCCGGCGACTGCTCCTTCTCGTACGCCGCGCCCAGTGCCCGGATATAGTCCATCGGGTGATAGTAGCTGATATATTGCAGCGCATCGGCGACGCTCTCGATGAGGTCCGCCTCGCGGATGATGATGGTCATGGATCGCCTCCCCAGGCCCTAGGCCTGCCTCCTTACGCCTTCCGCGCCCGGCCGTGAATATGTCCTTGGAAATGAATCGGTAACGCAACGGAACAGGACGCGCTCTCGGTGGTTTGACTCCTTCGCGGCTGTTCCGCCGCCTGTTTCTCTGTCCGGAGGGGTCTCGTCGATGATTGGCAAGCTGATCCGCGCGCTCGTCGGCCGTTCGATGGCCAGGAAGCATGGCCTCAGCGGCGCTGCCGGGGCCGCGGCCGGGCTGCTCGCCCCGTTCGTCTTCAAGAAGAGCGCCTCCCTGCTCGCCAAGGGCGGACACCGGGCCATGGAGGCCCGCCGCCGCCGCCGCGCTCCGCGCTATCTCGACCGTTCCTTCACGAGGCTCTGAGATGCAGCAACAGCATAGCGTCCGCCCCAGCGTCGCAGGCCTGATGGCGCGTCAGCCGACCAGCGCCGAAACTGCGCTTATCCTGCCCTCCGCTCCGCTCGGGCTGCAGGCCGCTTTCGCCATGCTTCCGGCTCGGAAGAGGCCGCGCCGGTGAAGACCGACGCAACTTATTATTCCGAGCTCGCGATCGGCGCGGAATATCTGGCCGCGAAGACCAGCTGCGCCATCGAGCGTGCCGAGCATTTGAGGATGGCCCGGCTCTACCGCCTCCGCGCTGAAGATGCGGCGCCGCAGCGGCGCGTCACGGTCCACTAAAGAGCGGGTTCGCTCCTGGCCACCTCGGCCGCCCATGCCTTCGTCGCCTGACATGTGTCCATGGCCCGCTTGTACGCGTCGCGTGCGCTGGTGCGGGTCACATAGGCGCGCTCCGCCTCGCCAAGCGTGAAGCAGCCGGTCCTCTGGGCAAGCTGCAGAGCATAGGTCACCGAGATGTCGGCCGCCGTGAAGCTGTCGCCGGCGAGAAAAGGCGAGCGCGCGAGCTGCCGGGTCACCAGCCCCAGCCGGCTCTCGAACAGTTCCAGGGCCTTGCGGGCGCCCCAATTGTTGCGCTCGGCTTCGGGCGCCAGCATGCGGCTGACAATGGCGATGAAGACGAAGACGGAGAGGCCGGCCTCACCAAGGTGAAGGAACTGCTGGTAGGCGGCGAAAGCGGGATCGTCCGGAGCCGGCGCGAGCGGTGTTGGCCCGTGGCGCGCCATCAGATACTCCATGATGGCGATCGATTCGACCATGGTCACGTCGGCATCCTGGATCGCGGGGATGAACCCGGCGGGGTTGATGGCGAGAAACTCGGTGTCCTTCTCGACGCCCGCAAGCATGTCGACCGGCCTCAGCCGGTAGGCGAGCCCCATCTCCTCCAGCAGCCAGACGACCCGGAACCCTCTTCCCTCGCCCCAGACGGTGATCATCTTAATCCTTCCTCGGTTCCATGAACGCGGCGAGGTTCGCGAGGGTCGAGCTCAGCCCCGCCTCATGATCCTCGGCGGAAATCCCACTCGGCACATCTTCGCAGCGGATCGTCACTTCCGTGCCGCCGGCGACGGCTTCCAGCGCCGTGACGATCCTCATCTCGCCAGCGAAGGCGGGATCGTCGGACTCGAACCTCACCACCTCGACGATGCGCTCATTCGGGATCAGCTCCGCGAACCGCCCCTCCACCACGTCCTCGCTCGCGCTCGTCTTTCCCGGCGCCGTCTCCGCATCGGCATAGGTGAGCACCATCCGGAAGCGCCCGCCGGCGCGCGGCTCGAATGCTTCGAAGCGGCCGGTCATGCCCTCCGGCGGCCGCCATGCGGCGAGCGCCGCCGGGTCGAGGAGAGCGCGATAGATGGTGTCCGGCGCCGCCTTGATGATCCGAGAAGCGGTGTCGGTCCGCTTTGCCATCGTCAGTCCCGGTCCGGCGCGCCGCCGGGGAAATAGGGGCGATAGGGGCGTGCCTCGTCGATCGCCCGCTTGAAGGCGGGCCGCGCCATCAGCCGCTGGCGGTAGGCGGCGACATTGGGGAAGCGGCCATCCATCGGATGGCTCCAATCCGCATAGAAGAGGAAGGGGCCGGCCGCACAGTCGGCGAGGCTGAATGCGCCCGCCGCCCATTCGCGGCCCGCCATGCGCGTTTCCAGCCAGCCATAGGCCTTGTCGAGCATCACCCGCGCATCGGCAACGCCGGCCGGATCGCGCTCACCCTCCTGGCGGATCTGGTCGAAGACTAGCTTCTGCTGCGGCGTCGAGACATAATTGTCGAAGAAGCGGTCCATCATCCGCACCTCGAGCGCCGCTTCCGGATCGTCCGGGATGAGCCGCACCGGTCCCGGATGGTGGACGTGCAGATATTCGATGATGCTCGTCGCCTCCGGCACCACGCGCTCGCCGTCGCGCAGCACCGGGAACTTCCCGATCGGCCAGAGCCGCTTCATCTCGTCGATGTTGGGCCCGCCGCCCGGCTCCAGCAGCCTGAACTCGAACGGGATGTTGTTCTCGTAGAGGGCGGTGATCGCCTTCTGGCAGTAGGAGGAGAATGGGTGAGCGAAGAGTTCGAACGTCATTCCTTGTCTCCCTCAGTGACGCGCCGGCTGCTCATGGACCGGTGAGCAGCGCGTCCACGTCGCCCCCATTCGTGGCCAGCGCCTCCTCGACCCGGAGCCGCCCCTCATAATAGTCCGCCGCGGGGTGGCCGTTCCCGCCGCGGCTGATCATGCGATATTGCTCGCGCGTGAGGCTGCTCTCCCTCGCCACATGGTCGGCATAGCCTTCCTGCTTCCACGTCGGCAGCATCATCGCCTGGAGTTCGCCCCCCCTCCTCGACACCAGCACATGCGTGGTCTCGTGCGCGATCACGCCCGACAGCGAGCGCACTCCGCCCACAATGCGCCCGTTCATGATGCGATCTGTGGCCATGTCGCTGCGGTTGAAGATGAGCGCGTTGTTGAACGGCCGCCGAAAGGCGAAGGCGCCGCGCGTCTGGAGCGCGAGCAGGGACCAGCGCCATCCGCCCTGGCTCAGGAACAGCCGCCGCCGCATCTTCGGACGGTGGATCGGGCTCTCGCTCAAGAGCCGCTCCGACCGCGCGAGCACGCGGTCCATGTCGGCCGTGATCGGCGCTTCCGAATAGATGGTGATGGGCCCGCGCTCGGCCCGGTACGGCCATGCCAGCAGCTCCGGCGCGAAGCTGATGCTCCCGAAGATCCCGACCAGCACCAGCGTCGCACGGTCGGCGATCCGCCTCAGCCGCGACTTGGGCTTCCGTTTGAAAAGGGATGAAAGTTTCGGTTTCCGCACGCGTCGCCCCCCAATCCATCCCCGGTACGGAGGCTAGTTCAACCGAATGCTTTTTGGAACCGGTGCCTTGCTGCCCCGATGCACCAGGAGTAGTGAGAACAAGACAAGAACATGTGCTGCCGATTCGGTCGGAGCGAGCGACTTGAGAGCCTTGATGAAAAAATTTTTTACCGCGTTGACAGCATCGAAAACGACTCTTTTCCGGCGCGTCGCGCGTAACGGAGCCGCAACAGCAGGGCCGCGCCCCCGAGCCTCCCGCTTGTCAAATTCCGGGGCATCATATTACCCCGTGAATCACAACACGTAGATGTAACGCAGCTGACGAGTGCCTACATGTTGTGTATAGAACGGGGGAGAAAGCTGTGGATTTTTCTTTGAGCGAGCATGCGCAGATCGACGCCGCCGCGGCGGCCGACACGGACATGAGCGACAGCAAGGCGGTCGCGCCGAAGCGCTTCCCGGTGAAGACCGACGCGTCCCGCGACGCGCTCCTCACCGACTTCGGCAAGGAGACGCTTGAGGACCGCTATCTGCTGCCCGGCGAATCCTATCAGGACCTGTTCGCCCGCGTCGCCTCGGCCTATGCCGACGATGCCGATCACGCCCAGCGCGTCTACGATTACATCTCGAAGCTCTGGTTCATGCCGGCGACGCCCGTCCTCTCCAACGGCGGCACCGGGCGCGGGTTGCCCATCTCCTGCTATCTCAACAGCGTCGACGACAGCCTCAACGGCATCGTCAACACCTGGAACGAGAATGTCTGGCTGGCCGCGCGCGGCGGCGGCATCGGCACCTATTGGGGCAGCGTCCGCGGCATCGGCGAGCCGGTCGGCCTCAACGGCAAGACCAGCGGCATCATCCCCTTCGTCCGCGTCATGGACAGCCTGACGCTGGCGATCAGCCAGGGCTCGCTGCGCCGCGGCTCGGCCGCCTGCTATCTCGACATCAATCACCCGGAGATCGAGGAATTCCTCGAGATCCGGAAGCCCTCCGGCGACTTCAACCGCAAGGCGCTCAACCTTCATCACGGCGTGCTCGTCACCGACGCGTTCATGGAGGCGGTTCGGGCCGGCGACGAGTGGGTCCTGCGCTCGCCCAAGGACGGCTCCGAACGGGCCAAGGTCGACGCCCGCAGCCTGTTCCAGAAGCTGGTCGAGACCCGTCTCGCGACCGGCGAGCCCTACATCATCTTCATCGACCAGGTGAACCGGTCGATGCCGAAGCATCACCGCGATCTCGGCCTCAAGGTCTCGACCTCCAACCTCTGCTCGGAGATCACGCTCCCCACCGGCCGCGATCATCTCGGCAACGACCGCACCGCGGTCTGCTGCCTCTCCAGCCTCAACCTCGAGACCTGGGACGAGTGGAACAAGGACAAGGTCTTCATCGAGGACGTGATGCGCTTCCTCGACAACGTCCTCACCGACTATATCGACCGCGCGCCCGACGAGATGGCCCGCGCCAAATACTCCGCCGAGCGCGAGCGTTCGGTCGGCCTCGGCGTGATGGGCTTCCACTCCTTCCTCCAGGCCCGCGGCCTGCCCTTCGAGGGCGCGCTGGCCAAGAGCTGGAACCTCAAGATCTTCAAGCACATCGCCGCGCAGGTCTCGGAGGCCTCGATGATGCTCGCCAACGAGCGCGGCCCGTGCCCGGACGCCGCCGACATGGGCGTGATGGAGCGCTTCAGCTGCAAGATGGCGATCGCGCCGACCGCGTCGATCAGCATCATCTGCGGCGGCACCAGCGCCTGCATCGAGCCGATCCCGGCCAACATCTACACCCACAAGACGCTGAGCGGCTCCTTCTCGATCAAGAACCCGTATCTGGAGAAGCTCCTCAAGGAGAAGTCGAAGGATTCGGACGCGGTCTGGAACTCCATCCTAGAGCGCGGCGGCTCGGTCCAGCACCTCGACTTCCTCACGGCGGAAGAGAAGGACACCTTCAAGACGTCGTTCGAGATCGACCAGCGCTGGCTGATCGAGCTCGCCGCCGACCGCACGCCCTATATCGACCAGGCGACCTCGCTGAACCTCTTCATCCCCGCCGACGTCGACAAGTGGGACCTGCTGATGCTCCACTACCGCGCCTGGGAATTGGGCATCAAATCCCTATATTATCTCCGGTCGAAGAGCGTTCAGCGCGCCGGCTTCGCGGGCGGCGTCGAGGCCGACAACACGCCCGACCTCAAGGAAATCCAGCTCGCCGCGACCACCGACTACGACGAGTGCCTGGCCTGCCAATGATCCGGCGGGGGCTCCTTGCCGCGGCCGGCGCCGCCTCCCTCTCCGCCTGCGCAGCGACGCAAGGCGCAGGGGCGGTCGCGCCGGCGGCGCCGGGCTTTCTGCTCGGCCTGTGGCACGGCTTCATCTTCCCGGTCGCCTGGGTCGTCTCCCTGTTCATGGATGACGTCGCGATCTACGCCGTGCCGAATAACGGCGGCTGGTACGATTTCGGCTATTTCCTCGGCATCGTCGTGTTCGGCGTCGGCGCCCGCAAATCCCATGTCGTCTATCGCGACCGTGTCGTGCGGGTGCAATCATGACGGGCGAAAAGACCGAAGCTGCCCGCATCGAGCGCATGTTCTTCGTCCCCCTCGTGGGCGTCGCCATCTTCATGGTGGTGAGCTTCTACGTCCGGGTCACGACCGACACCGACCCCTTCTGGACCGAACTGGCGACGCCGCTCTTCTTCGCGCTGCTCGGCGCGCGTTCGATCGCACTCCCGGCGCCGCCCGAACAGCGCAAGGGCGCCCGCTTTCTCGGGTTCCTGCTGATCGCCTGCGCCGCCTTGATCTTCCTTCTCAATATTTTTGACTCCTAAGGAGCCGGACATGCCCCTTCTCGAAGCCTCCAAGCAGTATAAGCCCTTCGAATATCCCTGGGCGTTCGAATTCTGGAAGCGCCAGCAGCAGATCCACTGGATGCCGGAGGAAGTGCCGCTCGGCGAGGATTGCCGCGACTGGGCGCAGAAGCTCACCGCCCACGAGCGCAACCTGCTCACCCAGATCTTCCGCTTCTTCACCCAGGCCGACGTCGAGGTGCAGGATTGCTACCACGACAAATACGGCCGCGTGTTCAAGCCGACCGAAGTGAAGATGATGCTGACCGCCTTCTCCAACATGGAGACGGTCCACATCGCCGCTTATTCGCACCTGCTCGACACGATCGGCATGCCCGAGAGCGAATATTCGGCCTTCCTCCAATATGCGGAGATGAAGGACAAGCACGATTACCTGCAGAAGTTCGGCGTCGACACGGACGAGGACATCGCCAAGACGCTTGCCATGTTCGGCGGCTTCACGGAAGGGCTGCAGCTCTTCGCCAGCTTCGCGATGCTGATGAACTTCCCGCGCTTCAACAAGATGAAGGGCATGGGCCAGATCGTCTCCTGGTCGGTCCGCGACGAGAGCCTGCATTGCGAGGGCATCGTCCGCCTGTTCCACGCCTTCACCAAGGAGCGCGACTGCCTGACGCGGGCGGTGAAGGAGGACATCATGGACGTCTGCCAGACGACCGTCCGCCTCGAGGACGCGTTCATCGACCTCGCTTTCGAGCAGGGCCCGGTCCCCGGCATGACGCCCAAGGAGATCAAGAAGTATATCCGCTACATCGCCGACTGGCGCCTCGGCCAGCTCGGCCTCAAGCCGATCTACATGATCGACGAGCACCCGCTCCCCTGGCTGGCGCCTTTGCTGAACGGCGTCGAGCACGCCAACTTCTTCGAAACCCGCGCCACCGAATATTCCAAGGCGGCCACGCGCGGCAATTGGGGCGAGGTCTGGGACAATTTCGATCGGCGCAAGGCGGCCAAGGCGGCGAACGACGTCCCGGCGGCCGAGGGCGATGCGGATATGTTTGCGCGGGCCGGAGTGGCGGCGGAGTGAACTTCTACAAGGCTACGGAGGTATTTGTTCCGAGTGACTTCCCTACAGTCACTTACGTTGAGCGGGAGGAAGAGAAGCTTGAGAAGCGGGTGCGCGATGCTATCGACACCCCCCGTTCTCCGATATCGATTTCCGGGCCATCAAAGACAGGAAAAACGGCGCTCGTCCGGAATATTGTTGGCGACGATAACTTGATTCACATTTTTGGTTCGCAGATTGAGACCGCCTCTGACTTATGGGAGTCCATACTTAATTGGATGGCCACTCCTTCTTCAGTCACAGCCGGCACGAGTGCCACTGAAACCCTGACGCCGAACGCCACGACGAGCGGGACCGTGGGTATTCCCGGTGTTGCCTCTGTTACGGTGGGCGGCGGGATTGCCACAAGCACCGCCGCTAACACGACGACCTCGTCAGTTCAGCAAAACCGTGGGATGGCAGCGGTCGCCCGAGAAATCGCAAACAGCGATTTCATCGTGTTCCTCGACGACTTCCACTATATCGCCCGTGAGCTTCAAGAAGCCGTAGGCAGGCAGATCAAAACTGGCTCAGAGGCCGGAATTCGCTTCTGCATCGCTTCCGTGCCTCATCGTTCAGACGATGTCGTTCGCTCAAATCATGAACTCAGAGGGCGGACAATCAATATAGACACGTCGTTCTGGTCCATTGATGATTTGGTTAAGATTGGAATCCAAGGCTTCCGAGCTCTGAATTTAGATGCTCCAGATGATGTTATTCTGAGATTTGCCCAGGAGAGCTGTACGTCGCCGCAGATCATGCAGGCGCTCTGTCTCCAGCTGTGCTTCAATCTCAGGCTACGAGAAACTTTCGAGTTTAGAAGGAATCTCGAGGTCAGCGAGGTAGAAATCCGAGAGGCTCTCGAACAAGCGTCTACTCGGGCTGACTACACCTCCTTGGTGAAGCAAATGCATGCCGGTCCACGGGTTAGAGGTACGGAGCGTAAGGAATTTCGCTTCACGGATGGTTCGTTGGGCGACGCTTACCGGGCGTCACTACTAGCACTATCGCAAGACCCGCCCTCAATGGAGTTTAATTACGCGGATCTGCAGAACCGCATCAATGCGGTATGTGTCGACGATAAACCGGTTGGCAGCAGTATCACCGAGTCGCTCAAGCAAATTGCCGGCTTTGCGGAGCAGATGCATCCCACTCAGAGAATTGTAGAATGGGATGCTGAAGCGGCCTCGGGGACGTTCGCGATCATAGACCCATATTTCCTGTTCTTCCTAAGATCGAGCGAGTTGATGAAGAATCTCGGTCGACGTGCCGAGGCTGCTCAGCCTAACTTGATCTGAGTAGGGAGAACGGGGTACCCATCATTAGCAAGATTTATGCACTTCCCCGTTTCCTAGAGGGGCGGGTCACACAGGCTGCTTATAGTCGCTGGCTGGAGCGGAAGGCCGACGCCCACGTTCGCCGCGACCGCAAAAGATCTTTCCATGACATCAGAGGCGCTGGCTATCGCCGACTAATTCATGCGGCTGTCTGCGCGTCCCAAGGTGATGACTTTTACACAGGGGAGCCGTTGGACTGGGAAAAGATCAGCACGTACGACAATGAGGAGTCAAAGGCCCAGCGATCGGCTTACAAGGCTAGCCTGGCGCTTCTTCCTACAGTCGATCACGTTCTGTTGCCCGACGGTCGATATGACTTTGTCGTTTGTGCTTGGCGAACGAATGACGCCAAGAACGACTTGTGCCATGCGGACTTTTTGGCGCTTTGTCGGCGGGTGATTGCCCACAGTGGACCTTGAAAGAAGTTCCGCCCGCCTCACACTTGACCTCACCCGTGCCTCTACATAAATGCGCCGCCACCCATTCTGGAGTGGAATATGCCGGAGATTGCCGCCCGCTGAGACGGACCTAACGCCGACGCGTCAGTGCTTTCCGTTCGCGCGTGGAATGCGGCCCGGCCATCCCAGCCCGCCGTCATCTCCCACGCCGTCTTCACGTTACGAAGAACGGTGTTTTCCAGTGAACATCTCGAAACACGAACAGCGCGTGCTGCACGCGCTGGCGCAGGGCGGGCGCATCGTCCATCGGCGCGATCCGGCGACCGGCAAGATCACGCAAGTGGACTGCTTCACCCGCGAGGGCTGGCGGCTCGCCGACTGCCGCCTGGGCGTCTTCCAGCGCCTCAAGCGCCGGCAGCTGATCGGATCCGAGGGCGGCGCCCCCTACCGAATCAGCCGCCGCGGCCTCGCCGCGGTGCGGGCGCAGCTCGACAACCGCTGACAGGCAAGAGGCGCGGAAGCCTGGGAGCTTCCGCACCTCCACCCCAGGCGCCGGTCAGATCGTGACGCGGCTCTCCGCCGGCTCGGCCGGAGTCTTCTCCCGGCCGCCGTCGCAGTCGCCCGACGTGCGTGTGACGACGTTGGGCTCGGCGTCCGCTTCAGTGCGAGTCATGTGCACGGTGCGGGTGCAGCCGCCCTGCGTCACGCTGCGCGAGACGAAGCTGTAGCCGCCCTCCGGCAGCGTGCCGTTGCTGGCGAGCCTGAGGCCTGGCGCACCATCCAGCGCGACCGGAGTGGCGAGCTCCATCAGCCGCATCATCTCGGCCATGCGCTGGTTCATCTCGGCGGCAATCTGGTGGAAGGTGGCGAACGGCGCCGCTTCAAAGCGGTATGCGGCCACGGGCATGAACCAACGCGGCGCAGGCGCCTCGGCGATCACCACGCGCGGCGGGGTGTCGCCTTGATAGTGGATCCGGGCCACCGACCCGTCCGGCAGGCTGAGGTTCATCACCTTGACGGCCTCGTCGCCGGGGGCGGCGGTTGCGGCGCCTCCCGCAAGCGCGAGCGAGGCAATGCCGGCAAGAACGGCCTTTCGGTTGAATTGCATATGTCTCCTCCATTCGAAGCTACTGATCGGATGGGCAGGAGGGCGCCGGAGAGAGCCCCTCCGCCTCGCGCCGGGCCGCGAAGGAGCCCGGCGATTCCAAAATTATTCAATTCTGAAGCTCGATCAACCCCTTGGTGGCCGACTGTGCGAGCCCCGGCCAAACAAAGGCGGCTCATCGGCTCTCGCCGCGTCCTCGCCGCGGTGCGGGCGCAGCTCGACAACCGGTGACCGGGGGAGCGGGCCTCCGGCCTCGCCCAATCTCCGGCTGCGTATCACGCGCGGGCGGGGTAAGGAGCGATGCAACAGATGGCGCCAAACAGCATCGATCCCAAGGCCGTCGTCACGGACGGCTATGACCGCATCGCCGATGCGTATCTGGCGGAATGCGGCTCGTCCGTGGTTCGGGAGCGCTGGCTCGAGACCCTGCTCTCCCTCCTGCCTGCGAAGGCGCGGGTGCTCGATCTCGGCTGCGGCGCCGGCGTGCCCGTCTGCCGACGGCTGGCCGAAGCGGGCCATGACGTGCTCGGCCTCGACGGATCGGCCCGCCAGGTCGCGCTCGCCCGCGCCAACGTGCCCGGCGCCGAATTCGTCCAGGCGGACATGGCCGCAGCCGCATTCGAGCGCGGCAGCTTCGATGCCGTCGCCGCCTTCTACTCGATCACCCATCTGCCCCGCGCCGAGCATGCCGGGCTGTTCCGCCGCCTCGCCGAGTGGCTCAGGCCCGGCGGCGTCTTCCTCGCCAGCCTCGGCGCCACCGCAACGCCGGAATGGAGCGGCGACTGGCTCGGTGCCCCGATGTATTTCAGCCACTTCGACGCCGAGACGAACCTCGCCCTGATCCGGCAGGCGGGCCTCGCGGTCGAACGGGCGGAAGTGGTGCCGCAGGACGACGAGGACGGCAGCTTCCTCTGGGTCGTCGCCCGCGCTCCCGCCTGACCGATCGATGAGCCGCGGGGGGGCCCGGCCTTCACCCCCCGGCAACGTGGATTTAACCATGCTCGAATAGTCTTCCCGCCGAACGGGGGAGAGGGACTATGTTCCTGAGGTCATTCGCATTGATGACGCCGATCGCGGTCGGCGGCGTGTGGGCCGCGGGCGGGCTCGGCGATTTCAGCGGGTTCGGCAGCGCGGAACCCATCCCCTATCACGAATATAAGATCGTCCACGACGAATTCTCCGAGGTCTGCCAGGAGATCCGGGCAGGCGTCTCCGAGAAGCTCGGCGAAGAGGTGGCGGCCAAGAAGGACACGACCGGCGCCGGCGGCATGCTCTCCGCAATGGGCGCCGTCGCCGACATGGAGCGCGCGCTGGGCGAGGCCGGTTGCCCGACCAATTTCGGGCCGCGCGGCGACGTCGATTCGATCGGGGCCATCAAGGACGACATCTCCGCCGAGCTCTCGATGGACGAAGAAGAGGAAAGGGAGCAGGCGGAGGAGTTCGTCAGGGACATCCTGGACGAGCATCCCGAGCTCCGGCCCCCGGGCTCGCCGGCCGATTGATCCGCATCCGCTCCTTCCGCTCGCGCGGGAAGGTGCCGAGATGCTTATTGCAGCCAGGGTGGCACAGAACGAGATTGTCGAGCGCCCAGGTGCCTCCGTGACAGAGCGGCGTCAGATGCTCGATCGTCGCTGCTTTGCCGCAATTGGGCGGGCCCTCGAAGCGCATCGGATGATTGCAGCGCCAGCACTTGTCCCCATCCCGTTGCCGGACCTGCGCGATCTTCGCCTTGCGGCGATGTTTTCTGTGCATCCACCCCGGCCAGAACCATCGGGCATTCTTGCGGGCACTCATGCGGGCAAAGCTCGCACGCCGGCCTTTCCGTTCGATTAATCCCGATCGATCAGGCGGATCGAAGCTCCCGCCCGGCCCGCACCGCCTCCGGCAAAGTCAGCGCCAGCGTCGCGGCCGAGACCAGGGTCGCGATCTGACACCAGCTGCACAAAGCCTTGTTCTCCCGCCACTCCTCCCGCGCCAGGCGCACGCAGGTGACGAGGTCATAGCCCGCCTTGGCCGAGGCCGCGATCGGCAGCGCCGGATTCTGCCGCGCCCGATCCTTGCCGCCCGCCGCCGCCAGCGCCGCGGTGATGCCGTAGGTGATCGCCATCAGCGGCCCGTCCGGCATCTGCATCCGCTCATAGGCGTAATCGGAGGCGTCGACTTTCTCGGCGTCGAAGATGCGCCCCGGCAATATGTCCGGCAGCCGCTTCAGGATGCCGGTCTGGTAGGCGCCGACAACCATGCCGATCGCGCTGCCGGCGAAGCTCAGCCCGATCGTCCAGCGTCGCCGGGCCAAATCCCCGCTCGTCTCCTCGCGCAGCTCCCGGCTGAGCTCCCGCGGCGGCACCGTCTCGACCATGCTCGATCTCCTTCGTGGAGGAGAACGGCGCGCCGGCAGCCGCGTTCCCGTGGCTATTTCTTTGGGCAGGCCTTGCCCGTCTCCTTGCAGAAGGCGGCAAGCGTCTCGCCCTTGAAGTCGATCGGCCCCGCCGCCTGCATGGTCGCCATGATCACCGCCGGCATCACCTCGCGCTGCCGCCGCGCCGCCGGACTTTCATGAAAGGCGACCAGGGCTTTCAGCTCCTCGACGCTGAGCCGCCCCGCATAAGCGTCGCCCTCCGCCTTCATCAGCCGGTCCGATCCGGCCTTGGCCGTCGCCGCCGCGACGCTCCGCAACTTCGCCTTGTCGGCGTCGCTGAGCTCCGGATGGGCGGCGACCATCTCCTCCGTCTCCTTGGCTGCTATCATCGGCAGCAGGGAGGCGAGCGTTCCCGCCTCCGCCAGGCGTCGCCCCAGCGCCTGCGCCTCCGGCGCGGCCGGCGCTTGCGCGGCGGCCAAGGCGATCAAGACGGTCATTCCCAACATCGCATCCTCCCTGCTCAGGATGCCATGCTGGGCTGATCGAGCACGCCGCGCAAGCAGTCGCGGGATCGCGGCGGCTGGGGCGACCATCCTCTTGGACTCTTGTGAACTTCCGGGGCGCTAGCGGAGCAGGCCCGCCGCCCGCAGCGCCTTCTCGATCACCTGCTGGGGTCCGCTCGCGGCCTCCGGCGCGGCCGCCTTGCGCGGGGCCCGCGGCTTGCCTGGCGCCGCCTTGGCAGGCCGCGCCTTCTCCTCCGGCGCGATGCCGAAGAAGGCGGCGATCCGCGCGGTCGAGCTCAGCCCGACGTCGAGCATGTGCGCGCCCGCCACGCCCAGCGCGTCCTCGACACCGCCGGCGAGCGGCACGCCGTGGGCCATGCCGGTGATCGAATAATGCTCGATCAGCGGCCGGCCGTCGGCGCCGAGCCAGGCGCGGCGGGGGTAGCCCGCCACCTCGTCTGTCCGGCCCGGCTGCGGCGCCAGCCCGTGGAGCGCGGCCCATTGCAGCACGATCGCGTCGGCATTGCTCGCCACCACCGTGCTGTCGGCGCTGCCCTGCCACACCTGCACGCGCGGCCACGGCCCCTTGTGCGGGCTGGCGCGGCGGACATGGGCAGCGAGCTCGGCGGCATCGGCACGGGATCGGCCGCCCATGCAGTCGAACGCCTCGCCGACGCTGTCCGCGCAGCCATAAGCGACGCCGGCCAGGATCGCCCCGGCCGCGAACACTTCCGGGTAGGTGGCGAGCATCACCGACGTCATCGCGCCGCCGGCGCTGAGGCCGGTGACGAAGATGCGCGCGGGGTCGATCGCATGCTGCTTCTTCACCGCCTCGATCATCGCCCGGATCGACGCCGCCTCGCCCATGCCGCGCTGGGTGTCGTTGCCGGAGAACCAGTTGAAGCAGAGCAGGGGGTTGTTCGCCCGCTGCTGCTCCGGAAAGAGGAGGATGAAGCCGTGGCGGTCGGCGAGCGTCGACCAGCCCGAGCCGTGATCGTAGACCGCCGCATCCTGGGTGCAGCCGTGGAGCACGACGACGAGCGGCGCCGGCCCCTTCAGCCCCTTCGGGACGTAGCAGCGGCCGCGCAGATTGCCGGGATTGTCTCGCACGCCCTCCAGGTCGGAGAGGCGGTCGGTTGTCGCGGCGGCCGGGGCGAAGGCGCTCCGCCCCTTGGCGCTGCGGCGGAGGCGGAGGCGTGGTGTGATAACGGGCATTCGGGTCCCTCCGTGGCGCCCCGGAAGGGGGCCGCTCCCCGCTCAACCAGCGGCGGCGAGACTTTGTTGCACTGCAACATAGCAAATCGAAATTTGGTTTCCAGGGCGTATTGGGCCATATGGGCGAAATGAACGATGTTACGACGCTAGAACGCGCCTTCGCCCTTGCCCGCTCCGGCACCTGTGCCAGCATCGACGAGATCCGCCTCACGCTGAAGCGCGAGCGTTTCGACCAGATCGACGCGCATCTCGCCGGCCACTCGATCAAGCGGCAACTCCGCGCACTTTGCGAGGCGGCACGCGCCTCGGAGCCTGTCGACGCGGGCTAAAGCGCCCTCCATGCAACCCCGCCCGCCGCTTTTCGTTCTCCTTCCCGGACCCGCCCCCAGGTCCGGTTTCAGGAGTTCCAGTGATGCGTAAGTTGATCCTCGCCGCGGCGGTGAGCGCTGTCGCCCTTCCCACCCTGCCTGCCGTCCCCGCTTTCGCGCAGACCCAGCGCCAGGCAGTCAATGAAGTCCGCCGCGACTGCAATCGCGACCTGCGCAATGCCCGCACCCGCGCGGAATACAACCGCATTCAGCGCGATTGCCGGCAGGAGGTCCGTGAGGTCCGCCGCGACTACCGCCAGTATCGCAACTATGACTACAACCGCTACGAGCCCGGACGGAACGCTTATTATGCCGACGATTATTATCGCGACGGCCGCTACTATAGCGAACGCCGCCTGAGCTCCCGCGACCGCATCTATCGCGGCCGCAACGGTCAATATTATTGCCGCCGCTCGGACGGCACGACCGGCCTGATCATCGGCGGCGCGGTCGGTGCCCTGCTCGGCAATGCCATCGACGGCGGTCGCTCGAGCATTCTCGGCACCCTGATTGGTGGCGGCGCCGGCGCGGCACTGGGCCGCGAAGTCGCCCGCGGCAACGTCCGCTGCCGCTAAGGCCTGGGACGGGCGGCGCGCCTCCCCCTCGCGCCGCCCACATCCGCCGCCCGCCGGCAACATGCCCTCGACGATCATCAGGTCGTTCGAATACCGCGCAGACGGCCGGGAGCTCGACGTCCAGCTCACCACCGGCCGCCGCTACGTCTATCACGACGTCCCACCTGAGGCCGCCGAGGCTTTCCGCTCCGCCTTCGCCAAGGGCCGCCACTTCAACGCCCGCATCCGCGGCCGCTACCCGTTCGAGGAGCGCGAGCCGGACGATTGAATTCGTCGGGCGAAAGGTTGGAAAGTCGCGACCAAAATATGCCGTGAGTGCCTTGCCTTTCCGATTCGCCTGCGCGAAGATTCGTCCACTGCAGGCGGGTCGCAGTGGGGGTACAGCGTGGTTTCCAATCAGCGTTATTTCGCGCGTCGGGCGCTTGAAGAAGCGGCTCGGGCGAACCGGGCGTGCAGCCCTTCGGCGCAGCTCTGGCACAAGGAGTTGGCTGACAAGTTCGGCCGGCTCGCCCGGGGCGAAGCGGCCGATGCAATAGCCCAGGAACCGGCGCTCGCCTAATCCAGGTCAGTGGGGTGCGTCTGGAACGGACCTGCGGCATTTACTATATCCCGCCGATGAGTCTCGGCTGCCTATTCGGACGTCACCGGCCGTCCTTGAGCTCGATCGCGCGCCGCCAGGGCGGCTATGTCGCGATCTGCGAGCGATGCGCGCGTCCGCTGGAGAAAAGGGCGAACGGGCGCTGGGCTGCCTCCAAACCGGTCTACGAGGCGAAGGACAGCGCCTTCTGAGCAGCTGACGGCCCGCCTGTGGCCGAAAAGACTCGCCTCGGCGACGATCGGACTCACTTGATCGCCCGTTCATTGCGGGGACAGCATCACATTCGGTATCTCTCTGAACCACTTGTTCGGGGGAGTAGCGTCATGTTCAAGCTCGGGTTCCTGAAGCTGGCCGCAGCGGCCGGCCTCGCGCTCGCCGGTGCGCCGGCTGCAGCGCAAGTCACCACCATCGATCCTAACCAGGTCGACGCCTACGAGGCCGCGCCTGGGGAATCCGCTCCGGTCCAGGAGCCGGAATATCAGCCGGTGGATGAGCCGATGCAGGCCGAGAGCACGGGCACCGGCGATACTGCCGCTGCCGCCATCGATCCGCAGATGACGCCGGTCCAGGACACGCTCGAGCGCGACGACGTGTTCAGCGCGGCCGAGGGCGTGTTCGGCAAGGGCGCAGAAGGACTGGCGGGCCTGCTCGAGAACATCCTCGCCGACCAGGGCCAGCCGGTCGCCTACATTGCCGGTCGCGAAGCGGGCGGCGCGTTCGTCGCCGGCGTGCGCTACGGATCGGGCACCATGCGCCACCGCGTCGAGGGCGACCGGGCGGTGTTCTGGACGGGCCCCTCGGTCGGTTTCGACTTCGGCGCCGACGCCAACAAGGTGTTCGTGCTCGTCTACAATCTCCACGACGGCCAGAAGCTGTTCCGCCGTTACCCCGCTGCGGAAGGCCGCGCCTACGCAGTCGGGGGCTTCACTGCGAGCTACCTGCGGCGCGGCGACGTGGTGCTGATTCCGGTCCGGCTCGGCGTCGGCCTGCGGCTCGGCCTCAATGCCGGCTACATGAAGTTCAGCGAGAAGAACCGCTGGCTGCCGTTCTGACGCGTCAGGCGAGGCGCCAGCCGAGGCGCTCGCCCGCATGGAAGGGGACGATGTCGGTGAAGCCGAGCTCCAGCCGATCGGGCACTGTCACGCTTGAGCGCTCCAGCGTAACCGTGCCCTGGTTCAGCGGCAGGCCGTAGAAGCGGGGGCCATTCTCCGACGCGAACGCCTCCAGTTTGTCCAGCGCCCCCTCCTCCTCGAAGACGGCGGCATAGCTCTCCAGCGCGTAGGGCGCGTTGAAGATGCCCGCGCAGCCGCAAGCGCTCTCCTTGGCTGAGACGGCATGTGGCGCGCTGTCGGTGCCGAGGAAAAATTTCGGCGAACCGGACGTCGCCGCCTTCCTGAGCGCCAGGCGATGCCGCTCCCGCTTGGCAACCGGCAGGCAATACATGTGCGGCCGGATGCCGCCCGTGAATAAGGCGTTGCGATTGATGTGGAGGTGCTGGGGCGTGATCGTGGCACCGATGTTCGGCCCGCTCGCCGCGACGAAATCAACGGCGTCGGCCGTGGTCGCATGCTCGAACACGATCCTGAGCTCCGGGAACCCGGGCACGAGCGGGATCAGGACGCGGTCGATGAACACCGCCTCGCGATCGAAGATGTCGACTTCGGGATCGGTCACTTCGCCGTGGACGAGCAGCGGCATCCCGATCCGCTGCATCGCCTCCAGCGCGGGATAGATATTGGCGATATTCGTGACGCCGTGAGCGGAGTTCGTGGTGGCATGCGCCGGGTAGAGCTTGGCGGCGGCGAACACCCCCTCCGAGAAGCCGCGGGCGAGTTCGTCCGGATCGGCATCGTCGGTGAGATAGCAGGTCATCAGCGGCGTGAAGTCGGCACCTGCCGGAAGAGCGTCTAGGATGCGCTCGCGATAGGCGGCGGCCGCGGCGGCGGTCGTGACAGGCGGGGTCAGGTTCGGCATCACGATCGCGCGGGCGAACTGTCGCGCCGTGTAGCCGGCCACCGCCGCCAGCATGGGCCCGTCGCGGAGGTGAACGTGCCAGTCGTCGGGGCGGCGGATCGTGAGACGGTCGGTCATCGCTTCTCGGCTTGGGATTCGGCGGGCGCGACCCTAACTAGCCACCATGGCCGCGACCACCCTCATCGATCGTGCCCTGATCCGCCTGTCCGGCGAGGACGTGCGCGGCTTTCTCCAGGGGCTCGTCACCAACGACGTCTCGCTCCTCGCCGAGGAGCGGCCGCTCTGGGCCGGGCTGCTGACCGCTCAGGGCAAGGCCCTGTTCGACTTCATCCTCTGGGCGGACGGCGATGACGTGCTGATCGACTGCGAGCGTGAGGCTTTCGAGGAGTTGGCCAAGCGGCTCAAGCTCTACCGCCTACGCAGGCCGATCGTGATTGAGCTGGAGGAGACGCTTGCGGTCCATTGGTGTTCCCCGGCGAAGGCCGGGGTCCAGGACGCGGCCGCAACTGGGCCCTGGCGTTCGCCGGGGAGCAGCCTGGATCCGCGCCTTCCGGAACTCGGCCATAGGTGGCTCGCGGCGGCGGAAGAACCTGCCCAGGGCTGGCTCGAACACCGCCTCTCGCGCGGCGTGACGGAAGGGCGGGCCGAGCTTGGATCGGACAAGACGCTCTGGCTGGAATGCAATGCCGCTGAGCTGAACGGCGTCAGCTTCACCAAGGGCTGCTATGTCGGTCAGGAGAATACGGCGCGGATGAACTACCGCTCCAAGGTCAACCGGCGGCTTGTGGTGGTGCCGGCCGAGGCTCCAGGCGAGCGCACCCGCATCCACTATCCCGAGCTGGGCTTGGCGGTGGAGCATCGCCGTGTCGAGGATCTCGGCAACGCGATCATCCCCAGCTGGCTGGCGCCGGCGCTCAGCCCGCAAACCGCTCCCTGAGCTTCATCATCGCGAGCGCCGCCTTGGCCGCCTCGCCGCCCTTGTTCTTTTCGTCCGGGCGTGCGCGGGCGAGTGCCTGCGCCTCGTTCTCCACCGTCAGGATGCCGTTGCCGATGGCGAGGCCGTCGAGCGTCAGCGCCATGATGCCGCGCGCGCTCTCGTTGGAGACGATCTCGAAATGGTAAGTCTCGCCGCGGATCACCACGCCCAGTGCCACATAAGCATCGTAGCGGCCCGTCTCCGCCGCCAGCGCGATCGCGGCGGGAATCTCTAGCGCGCCGGGAACCGTCACCACGTCGACATTGTGCCCCTCGGCGACGGCCGCCTCGGTCGCGCCTTCGATGAGCAGGTCGTTGAGGTGGTCGTAGAAACGCGCCTCGACGATGAGCAGCCGCGCCATCAGACCTCCTTCAGCGGGATCGGCCGCTCGCCGACGATCTTGAGACCGTAGCCGCCGAGCGCGACCGGGCTGTGGTGGGTGTTGGTGAGCAGGATCATGTCGTGCACCCCCAGCGCCGACAGGATCTGCGCGCCAACGCCATAATCGCGCAGCTCCTCCATATCCTTGGCCTCCGTTTTTCCCGAACGGATGTTGAGGGCACGGCTCAGGGCGTCCGGCATGGGCCGGTTGATCACCACGATCACCCCCGCGCCCTCCTCGCCGATGATCTTCATCGCACCCTGCAGGAGCCCGGAACGAGCGCCCGCCTCTCCGAAGGCATCGGAGAAGAAGCTGAGCGCGTGCATCCGGACGAGGGTCGGCTTCGACGGATCAACCGTCCCCTTCACGAGCGCGATCTGCTCGTTGCCGAGCGCCTTGTTGAGGAAGGTCCGGGCCGTCCAGGTGCCGCCCCAGCGGCTCTCGAAGCTCGCCTCCGCGGTCTGCTCGACGAGATGGTCCTTCTTGAGGCGATAGGCGATGAGGTCGCGGATCGTGCCGATCTTGAGGCCGTGGAGCTGGGCGAAGGCGACGAGGTCGTCCATCCGCGCCATCGTCCCGTCTTCCTTCATGATCTCGCAGATCACGCCGGACGGGTTGAGGCCGGCGAGGCGCGCGACGTCCACCGCCGCCTCGGTATGGCCGGCGCGGATCAGCACGCCGCCGTCCTTGGCGACGAGCGGGAAGACGTGGCCGGGCGTGACGATATGCTCCGGCCCCTTCGAGGCGTCGATCGCCACCGAGATGGTGCGCGCGCGGTCGCCGGCGGAGATGCCGGTGGTGACGCCTTCCTTCGCCTCAATGGAGGTGGTGAAGGCGGTCTCGTGGCGGGTGCCGTTGTGGCGGCTCATCAGCTGCAGGCCGAGCTGCTCCACCCTGCTCTTGGCGAGCGCCAGGCAGATCAGGCCGCGGCCATGCTTGGCCATGAAGTTGATCGCGTCGGGCGTCGCCATCTGCGCCGGAATGACGAGGTCCCCCTCATTCTCTCGGTCCTCGTCGTCGACGAGAATGAACATGCGCCCGTTGCGCGCTTCGTCGATCAGCTCTTCGGGGCTGGAGAGGAAGCCGCGTTCCAGGGGCTGGGTAGCCATCAGCGTCTCAGCTCCATCATCCGGCCGAGATAGCGGGCGAGGATATCGATCTCGATATTGACCCGATCGCCCGCCTGAAGGGCAGACAAGGTCGTCTGCTCGGCCGTGTGCGGGATGATGTTGACGGCGAAACGGGCACCTTCCGACAGATTCTCGACCTCGTTGACGGTGAGCGACACGCCGTCGACCGCCACCGAGCCCTTGGCGGCGATGTAGGGCGCCACGTCGTCGCCCGCGATGATGGTGATGCGCGTCGAGCCGCCGACTTCGAGCGTCGCCTCCACTTCGCCGATGCCGTCGATATGGCCGGTCACGATGTGGCCGCCCAGCTCGTCGCCTACCTTGAGCGCCCGCTCGAGGTTCAGGCGGCGCCCCTCCGCCCACATGCCGGGAACAGTGCGGCTCAGCGTCTCGGCCGAAGCATCGATGGCAAACCAGCCTTCGCCCTTGTCGACGACGGTGAGGCAGACGCCGGAGCAGGAAATTGAGGCGCCGAGATCTACGGTGGCCATGTCATAGCCGCACGCGATCCTGAGCCGCGCGTCGCCGCGCTGCTCCACTGCCTCGACCCGGCCGATGTCGGTGATGATGCCAGTAAACACTATTCCCGCACCTCACCCGTTCGGGCTGAGCTTGTCGAAGCCCTGCCCTTCTCTTCGGCAGGAAAGTAAGGACAGCCCTTCGACAGGCTCAGGGCGAACGGTGCTGTGTGTCATTCCGCACGCGCTCGTAGACTTCGAGCCGGTCCATGCCAAGCGGGCGCGTATCCGCCAGCCGCCAGCGCCGGTGCGCGTCGGCGAGGTTGGCGAGGCCGATATAGCCGACGGATGACTTGCCGTCGCCGATGAGCAGCGGCGCCCGGTAGATGAGCAGGCGATCGACGAGATCGGCCTGCAGGAAGGCCGAGGCGGCGCCCGACCCGCCCTCGACGAGCAGGTCGTTGACGTCATGAAGGCTGTGCACCTCCTGGGGGCTCGAAAGCCGCGTCCAGCCTTCCACCGCCTCACGCCTGGTGAGCAGCGCGCGGCGGGAGGAGCGGTCCTCCAGCCCCGGCAGTCGCACGTCGAGGCGCGGCTTGTCGGCTTCGTATGTACCGCGGCCGACCAGGATCATGTCTGCGCGAGCGCGTTCGAGGTGGACGTGGGCGCGGGCATCCTCGCCGGTGATCCATTTGCTCTCGCCCGACGGCAGGGCGATCTTGCCGTCGATCGACATGGCGAGCTTCAGGGTGATGCACGGCCTTCCCAATCGCACGCGGGTGAGGAATCCCGCGATCGATCTCGACGCCTCCTGGGCGCAGGTTCCGAGCTCGACCGCAACCCCGGCCGCGCTAAGCCGGTCGATGCCGGCGCCGTCAGTCCGGGGGTCCGGATCGCGGACAGCGACCATCACCTTGGCGACGCCGGCTTCGACGAGCAGATCGGCGCAGGCAGGACCGCGCTCGCTCACATGTGCGCAGGGTTCGAGCGTGACATAGGCCGTGGCGCCGCGCGCCTCGTCGCCCGCTTCGGCGAGCGCCATTGCCTCCGCATGAGGTCGCCCGCTAGGCTGGGTCCAACCGCGGCCGACCACAGCCTCGCCCTTGACGATCACGCAGCCGACATTGGGGTTGGGCGAAGTCCGGCCGCGCCCGCGCTCGCCGAGCGCGATCGCCGCCGCCATCCAGCGCCCGTCACTCACTTCATGCCGAACTTCTTCTCGAGTTCCTTGAACTGGCGCTGCCGTTCGGCCTGGGCCGCCTCGCGCCGCTTCTCGCGCTCGGCCTGGGCAGCCTTGATTTCCGCATCGCTGCGGGTGCCGGTCCAGCTCTCGGCGAAGACGATCTGCTCGCCGGGCGCGATGTTGGTCTGCGCGTCCTTATAGAAGCCGAACAGGATGATCAGCGGCATCACGACCGCGGCGGTCGCGGCGATCCACTGATGCTTCGGCCGCTCGCGGGCAAAGGCGCGAAGGTCCTGCCAGAGGACGCGGGGCGAGGAGGGGCGGGGAAGCGGCATGTGATGAAGATAGGGCCGGCGCGCGTCACGCGCCAGCCCCTCCAGGTGCCGCGGCCGTCAGCTGTCGAGCACGAACCGGACCGTCATCTGTTTGGTGCTCTCGACCGGCCTGCCGTCAATTGTGGCCGGTTTGAAACGCCAGTTGCGCAGGGCGTGGCGCTGCGTCTCGCGCCAGAAGGCCTCGCTCGCCGCCGACACCTTCTCCGCGCGCTTCACGCGCCCGTCGGTCCCGATATAGACCTTGATGGTGACATTGCCCTCGCGCTCCGCCCTTTGCTCTTCCGGCGGGTAGGGCGGCAGCAGTTCGCTGCGCGGATCAAGCCGCGCCTCCATCCGCACCGGGTCCGGCAGCGGCCTGGGAGGCTCGGGTGGCTGGATAGCGATATCCCTGGGACCCGGCGGCCTCATGTCCACCATGGTGAAATCTGTCGGCCGCGGGGGTAGCTCAAACACCGGCACCTTATCGGTGGTGACAATCGGGTCCGGTCGCGTGATCACCGTCGGCTGCTGCGGCTCGACTTCCGGCTCCACCCGCGGCTTCGCCGGAATGGGCGGGGGATCCTTCGGCACGGGAATATTACGCACCTCAAGGCGCTTGAACAATTCCGGCCCTGGCATTTCCATCTTCGACAAAGCGAGGGCGGAAAGGATGGCCGCATGGACCACGATGACGATCGCGAGGCCGGTCGGGCTGCGCGGTTTCTGCTCGAGAAAACCTCCTTCAGGCATGGCACTCTCCTTCTCACGCGCTGAGTCCTTCAGCTGCAAAGACAAAGATACAATATAATGTAATGTTATAAAATATCCTTTTTGGCTTCTGCTGAAGATTTCTGCGAGTTGAGACGCTTACTGATCAGCCCGCCGCGTTGCGCAAACGAGTAACGCTTCCTTCCCGTCCGATCAGCGGGAGGAGCGCCGCCATTTCGGGGCCGCTGTCACGGCCGGTCAGCGCACGGCGAAGCGGCAGGAAGAGCGACTTGCCTCCGCGGCCGGTGCTGGCCTTGAGCGCCGCCGTGAGCGCCGCCCATGGCCCGGTGCTCCAGTCGATCCGCTCGGCCTCGTCCGCCGCCTGGCGCAGGAAGGCGCGGTCTTCCTCCGCCGCCTCCGCAGCGACCGGACCTTCGAGGATGTGCCACCAGTCGGCCGCTTCGGCGACGCTCTTGAGGTTCGGCCGGATCGCCTCCCAAGCCTCCGCATTCATCCCCGCCGGCAGCCGCTTCGCGACAGTGTCGAACGGAAGCTGGTGGACGACACGCGCATTGAGGCCGGTCAATTCGTCCATGTCGAACCGCGCCGGCGCACGGCCAAAAGACGAGAAGTCAAACGTCTCGACCAGCGGCTTGACGCTGGTCACCGGCTCGACCGGCAGACTGGTGCCGATGCGGGCCAGCTTGGCGAGCAACGCAATCGCCTCGATGCCGGCGTCCTTCATCGCCTCCACGCCCAGGGAGCCAAGCCGCTTCGACAGCTTGCCCTCCGATCCCACCAGCAAGGCTTCATGCGCAAAGGCGGGCGGCGCTGCCCCCAGGGCCTCGAACATCTGGATCTGCAGCGTCGTATTGGTGACATGATCCTCGCCGCGCACGACGTGGGTCACGGCCATGTCGATGTCGTCTACCGCGCTTGGCAGCATGTAGAGCCAGCTGCCGTCCTCGCGCCGCACCACCGGATCCGACAGCAAGGCCGGGTCGATATGCTGAGGCCCGCGGATGAGGTCGTTCCACTCGATCCCAGCCGCATGATCGAGCTTGAAGCGCCAGTGCGGCCGCCGCCCCTCGGCCTCCAGCCGCGCCCGGTCCGCCTCGCTCAGTTGCAGCGCCGCGCGGTCGTAGACCGGCGGCTTGCCGCGGCCGAGCAGCACCTTGCGCTTGAGGTCGAGCTCCTGCGCCGTCTCATAGGCGGGATAGACGCGGCCCATCTCCCGCAGGCGCTCCAATGCAGCCTGGTAGCGGCCGAAGCGCTCCGACTGGCGATGCTCCTCGTCCGGCGTCAGCCCGAGCCAGTCCAGATCGTGCCGGATCGCCTCGGCAAACGCCTCGGTCGAGCGTTCCCGATCGGTGTCGTCGAGGCGAAGGATAAACCGCCCTTCGTGCCGCCGCGCCCACAGCCAATTGTGGAGCGCCGTGCGGATGTTGCCGACATGGATCCGCCCGGTCGGGGAGGGCGCGAAGCGGGTGACGACATTCATGCCGCGCGTCTAGGCAAGGCCGCAGGCTCGGGCAACGCCCTTGCCTTCGCGCCGCCCGGGCTTCAGAGGCGGCACGAGCGCGCTGATCCAGGATAGTTTCCCATGAAGCTGATGTCGGGCAATTCGAACCTGCCGCTGGTGAAGGCGATCGCCGGCTATCTCGAGATGCCGGTGACCGAAGTCAGCGTCCGCCGCTTCGCCGACGAGGAGATCTTCGTCGAGATCCACGAAAATGTCCGCGGCGAGGACGTGTTCGTGGTCCAGTCGACCTCCTATCCGGCCAACGACAATCTGATGGAGCTGCTGATCTGCATCGACGCGCTGAAGCGCGCATCGGCCAAGCGGATCACCGCGGTGCTGCCCTATTTCGGCTATGCGCGGCAGGACCGGAAGCCCGGGCCGCGCACGCCGATCTCGGCGAAGCTGGTCGCGAACCTCATCACCGTCGCCGGCGCCAACCGGGTGCTTTCGGTCGATCTGCATGCCGGGCAGATCCAGGGCTTCTTCGACATCCCCACCGACAATCTCTACGGCGCCCCGGTGATGGCGGCGGACATCCAGGCCCGCTTCACCGGCCGCAACATCACCGTCGTCTCGCCGGACGTCGGCGGCGTCGCCCGCGCCCGCGCACTTGCCAAGCGGCTCAACAACGCACCGCTTGCGATCGTCGACAAGAGGCGGGAGCGGCCCGGCGAATCCGAGGTGATGAACATCATCGGCGATGTCTCCGGCCGCTTCTGCATCCTGGCCGACGACATGGTCGATTCCGCCGGCACGCTCTGCAACGCCGCCGCCGCGCTCAAGGAAGGCGGTGCCGAGGATGTCGTCGCTTATTGCACCCACGGCATCCTCTCGGGCGGCGCCGTAACGCGCGTCGACAATTCGGTGCTGCGCGAACTGGTCATCACGGACTCGATCGCCGCCTACGAAGCCGCCGCCGCAACCGACAAGATCCGCATCCTCACGATCGCGCCCCTGCTCGCCGAAGCGATCCGCCGCATCGCCGACGAAAGCTCCGTCTCCAGCCTGTTCGACTGACTTGCCTTCGACAGCTTCCGTCCGTATAGGCACCCGCTTTCCAGCTTTGGAAGAACTGAACCGCCCGGCTCACGAGGGCTGCCGTGGCTGTTCCTAAACGTCCGCTCGAAGCGGCAAGGAGACGAAAATGCCCAAGCTCAAGACCAAGAGCGGTGTGAAGAAGCGCTTCAAGCTCACCGCGACCGGCAAGATCAAGCACGGCGTCGCCGGCAAGCGGCACCGCCTGATCAGCCACAATGCCAAGTATATCCGCCAGAACCGCGGCACCACCGTGCTCGCCGAGGCCGACACGGCCCGCGTGAAGCTGTGGGCGCCCTACGGCCTGAAGTAAGGAGATACTGACATGGCACGTGTGAAACGCGGGACGACCACCAAGACCCGTCATAAGAGATTGCTGGATCAGGCGAAGGGCTATTACGGCCGTCGCAAGAATACGATCCGTATCGCCCGTCAGGCCGTCGAAAAGGCCGGGCAATACGCCTATCGCGACCGCAAGGTGAAGAAGCGGAGCTTCCGCGCCCTGTGGATCCAGCGCATCAACGCCGCGGTTCGCGCCGAGGGGCTGACCTACGGCCAGTTCATGCACGGCCTGAAGCTCGCCGGCGTCGATCTCGACCGGAAGGTCCTTGCCGACATTGCGATGCACGAGGGCGATGCCTTCAAGGGCATCGTCGCGCAGGCTCGCGGAGCGCTTCCGGCCCAGGCCTGACGCTCAGCGGATCGAAGACAAAGGCGCGGAAGGGACCTCTCTTCCGCGCCTTTTCTTTTGCCTTCGAGAACGGCTCCTGAGCCGTTCCGAGCCCACACTGGCGGTTCGGGCGTTGAATCCCTATATTCCGCGTGTGAGGAACAAGGCGATGAGACCGCTCCATCTGACCATAGTGGCGGGTGCCGCGCTGGGTGTGGCGCTCGCTTTCGGCGCGTTCGGTGCCTTTACGCCGGCCGAAGCCCAGCCGCAGGGCGCCAAGCAGGCTGCTGCGAAGACACCCGACAATTTCCCCTACGAGATCGTCAACGGCAAGCGCGTGCCCCGCGGCAAGCGCATAACCGCCGCCGACGGTTCGTGGCGCGAGGATATCAGCGACGGCCCCTGCTCGACCGTCAAGGAGCTGACCAAGTCGGGCGAATATCGCGAAGTGCGCAAGTGCGACTGAGCTGAGCTATTTCGGCGCCAGCGCGAAGTCGGCCCGCACCCGCACCTCGCTCGTCGTCATTCCAGCCCGCACCGGGGGCGCAACCGTCTGCGCCGCCGCCTCGACGCGCACGATCGGCGGCGGCTCGTAATAGCCCGGCGGTCCATCGCCGGAGTCACGGATGACCAGCACCCGGGCGACCTTCAGTCCCGCCGCCTCGGCATAGGTCTCCGCCCGCGCCCGGGCGGCCTTGTAGGCCTGCGGATAGGCCGATCGGTTCGCCGCCTCCGGATCGGAAATGGCGAGGTTGGGTCCTGACAGGACGTTCGCGCCCGCTCCAGTCGCCGCGGCAATCGCCTCGCCCGCCTTGGCCATGTCGCGGACCCGCACCTCGATCATGTTGTTTGCCTGGAAGCGGCCCCGCTCCGGTCCGTAGTCGATCCGGGACATGCCGATCTGCCGGGTCTGGAGGTCGTCCGGCTTGATGCCGAGTTGCTCGAGCGCGGCCGTCACCTGGTTCATCTTCTGGTTGTTGGAGTTGCTCGCCGCGGCAGCGCTGGCGGCGATCGTCTGCACGCCGGCGGTGAAGCGCGCCTCGTCCGGCCGCGTATCGGCTCGCCCGCTCGCCGCCACCTGCAACAGCACCTCGTCCGGGCCGACGCCGCGTGGATCGGGCGTCCTTTCCCCGCACCCGAAGAGAGCGAGCGACAAAGGTGCAGCCAACATCATGATACGCATGGACTTCTCCTCTCCCACGTAGAATGCAATGTTATACTGTCACTCGCAAGAGCGGAATTGCTTCGGCTCCGCAACGGGAGCAAGGTCGGCGCGTTCTGGGCCTGAGGAGCGGCGCCGATGCTGGAACATGTCCCCCAATGGCTCGGGCAGGCGATGCGCGGACTGCGCGCCGGCGCGGACAAATTGTGCATCGCGCAGATCGAGCTGGGGGCGGGCTTCACGTCCATCGAGCTGTCTAGCCCGGCCTTTGCGGACGGCGCGCGCCTGCCGCCGCGCTTCACCGCCGACGGCGAGGGCGTCTCGCCGCCGCTCGTCTGGGGCAAGCTCCCGGACGGCACCGAGAGCCTCGCGCTGATCGTGGAGGATCCCGATGCGCCGACGCCCGCTCCACTGGTCCACGCGATCGTCTGGGGGATCGGCGCGGATGAGCAACGCCTTGCGGAGGGCGCCATTCGCGCTGACGGCGAGGTCGAACTGAACGGCTCCGACGTCGGCCGGAACAGCTATTTTCTCGAAGGCTGGTTGCCGCCCGACCCGCCGACGGGCCATGGCGACCATCATTATGCCTTCCAGCTCTTCGCGCTCGCCGGCGCGCCCAACCCGGGAGCCAATCCGCGGCGCTCGGCGCTGGTCCGCGCCATGGCGGGGCACGTCCTTGCGGCAGGCTTGCTCACCGGCACCTATTCGCGCGGCGAGCCCGCCGAAGTGGGTCGCGCCGGCGCGATCCGTGCATCCTCAGTGCGCGGAGCCGGGTGACGTCATGACGGAGGCTCCCGGCAACGGACGATCCGACATGGTCGCACGGGCTGCGCTGATCATCGCCTGTATCGCGCTCGCGGTGGCGATCCTCGGACTGTTCCTCCCGATCTGACACGGCGGCTTGCCGCCACCGGGCAGGCGGTTTAGCGCCGCCGCGATGACCAGCCAGTCCCATCCCCTCGTCGAGCGAGCGCGCGAGGCCGCGCTCAAGGCATACGCGCCGTATTCAGGCTACAGCGTGGGCTGTGCGGTCGAATCCGCCGACGGCGAGATCGTCGTCGGCGCAAACATGGAGAATGCCTGCTACCGGCTCGGCATCTGCGCGGAGATTTCTGCGCTCACCGCAGCCCGCCAGGCATTCGGCCTGGACAAGGTCGCACGGATTGCAGTCGCAGGAGGGCATGTCGGCGATGGCGCGCTGGCGGGCGCCGGATTGGTCACGCCGTGCGGCGGCTGCCGCCAATCCATCCTGGAGGCGGCGCATCTTGCCGGCGTCGATGTCGAAGTGATCGCTGCCAATGGCGACGGCACGGAGGTGAGGGTGCTGAAGATTTCCGAGCTGATCCCGCTCGGCTTCGGACCGGCAAACCTTGTCGATGCGGAGCGCGGCGGTCCCGCCTAGCGCCTGGAGGGCGGCTTGCCCGGGGGCGCAGCGAGCAGCATCTGCAGCCGCATCATGCAGATGCGATAGAGGCTCCGGCGCATCGCCTTCTCTCAGCGCTGGGGAGCGATGAAGCCGGTAACGAGATAGAGCAGGATCATCACCGGGGCGAGAAAGAGGCTGGTCGCCACGACGCCGAGGCGGACGATCAGCGGATCGATGCCGCTCCAGTTGGCGAAGCCCGAGCAGACGCCCATCAGCCTGGCGTTGCTCTTGTCGAGAAGGAAACGGTCGTTCATCCCTTTAACTCCTGAAGAGAGGGCCGGCCCCTCAGATGAACTGAGAGACCGGGCCGACGGCGGCGGAAACGAAGATCGTGGAGGCGAGGACCGCACCGACGATCGAGGCGAGGAGCTGCTGGGCATTGGCGAGATTGAAGGTCATTTTGGTCTTCCCTGAACTTGCCGTCGAACCATTTCGCGGCATGCCAGAGGTTTTGCAGAGAGCGTGCCAAGTGGTGAAAAGCGCACAAAACTGCCGTTCTCGTGGCGAGAGCTGAGCTACGGCTGAACAAGGACACAGAATTCCCGGGATTTTCTACCAACAGTTGGTGGTAAAATTCGCCAGATTGTCCGCTGCGTCCGTTTCCGGACGAAATTACCCCTTCCGAAGCTTGATCTAGTTGCCGGGGATCGTGCACCCCCAATTGCCAGTCGCCGGCATGTCCCCTTTCGCCTCCGACCATTGGACCCTAACTGAGAAGGGTCCCCCGAGTCCGAAGGAGCCCCGAATGGCCGAACAGATGCTGTGCCCCGTCGACAAGACGCCGCTGGTGATGAGCGAGCGGCAGAATATCGAGATCGATTATTGCCCGACCTGCAGGGGCGTGTGGCTGGACCGGGGCGAGCTCGACAAGATCATCGAGCGCAGTGCCGGGGCCGGTGCGCCGCCCCGCGCCTCCGACCCGCCCCATGGCGGCCACGCACCGCGTCCTGGCTTCGGCGGCGGCTACGGTTCGGGCTACGATCAGCCCTACCGTAAGCGGAAGAAGTCGTTCCTGGAGGAAATCTTCGATTGAGCCGAAAGGCTTAACGGTTCGGCAACCGCAGCGGGCTTAACGCCATGCCTGATGTCGAGCCTGTCCTTCCGCCTCGCCAAAGCTCTCACCGACAGCCGCAAGCTGCGCTGGCGCCCGATCAATCGGGAACAGGTGCTCGCGCGCCTGCTGGTGAAGCGCGCCGAAGCGCGGCAGGCCGGCCTAGAGGATCTGGAAGAGCGCCTGCGCCAGCAGATCCGCTGGTCGCTGCCGATGCATCGGCCGGCCGAAGATGATACGGCCGCCGACGATGAAGCGGACGCTGTTCACAATCGGCTATGAAGGCAAGACGGTCGAGGAGCTGCTCGACCAGCTTGATGCGTCCGGTGTGAAGCTGCTGATCGACGTTCGGGCCGTCGCCGCCTCGCGCCGCCCCGGTTTCTCTAAAACCGCCTTGGCAGGCGCACTCAGGGAGCGCGGCATCGACTATCTGCACCTGCGGCCGCTCGGCACGCCCAAGGCGGGTCGCGAGGCTGCTCGTAAGGGTCGGATCGCGGAGATGCACGCCATCTTCGAGGATCAGTTGGGGACGCCGGAGGCGGAGCTTGCCATGGAGAAGGCCAAGTTGGCGGCACTGGAGCGGCCGAGCGCCCTGCTCTGCTTCGAGGCGGATGTGGGCCACTGCCACCGTGCAGTCGTCGCCGAGCGCATGGCCGCGGCCGAAGGGTTTGAGATCAAAGATCTCTAGCGCGGCCGCCGCTCGAGGTAGAGATATTCCGGGGTGAATTCGGCGATGCGCTGAAGCCGCTCCCAATCCTGGATAAGGACCTCGCCGCCGCGGAAGGTGACCAGCTCCTCGTCCCGAAGGCGCTTCAGCATGCGGTTGACGTGGACTGAGGTGAGACCGGTCGCGTCGGCGAGGTCGACCTGGGTGAGCGGGAGGGCGAACCGCCTGTCCTTCGAGAGGCCGACCAGCTCGAGCCGCACGTGCAGCTCGCAGATGAGGTGGGCGATGCGCGCCACAGCCGTGCGCCGGCCTACCGACAGGATGTGCTCGCGGTGAATGGCGGCATCGAGCAAGGTGGAGAACCACAGCATGCGGGCGAGATGCGGATAATCTTCCGTGATCTTTCGCAGCGCTTCGTGCGGCACGAGCGCCACCCTGACCGCGGTTAGCGAACCGACATTATGCTCGAGCCGCTTCAGCAGGAACCCGTGCAGGTCGAGGAAATCGCCGGGGACGTGCAGCTCCATGATCTGGCGCTGCCCGTCGGCGAGATCCTTATAGCGAGCGATGACGCCCTCGATCAGTAAGGTGGAGTTGCTCAGCGTGACGCCGGCCCTCACGATCGTCTTGGCCGCGGGGATCGTCTTCACCTCGCTGACCGAGGATCGCAGCACCCGCTCCTCGTCGGGGCCGACGAGATCGCGGGCGCGCAGCTTCATGAGCAGCCGGTCCATGCCCGTCTCATCGCCGGCGAAGGCGAGCGGCTCAGTCGCCATGGGAGCGTTCAGCGTTCTTCTCGAAGCGGACGCCCGCAGCGGCGAGCTCTTTGTCGATCCCGCCGGTCAGCCACAGCCACCACATCCTGAAATCGGCGCCGAGCGACCAGAGAGGGTAAGTGAAGGTTGCCGGACGATTGCGTTCGATCATCGCGTGACTCGCCCAGGCGAAGGCATAGCCTGCTATCGGCATCGCCAGCAGCAGCCACCAATTGCCGGTGACGAGCGCCGCCAGGGCGATGACCACGACTAGGCTCGTGCCGGCATAGTGGAAGGCGCGGGTGCGCGGTCGCGAATGCTCGCGCAGGTAGAAGGGCCAGAACTCCGCGAAATCCCTATAGCGCTGCATCGCGCGCCTCCGGTGCGTCTGGCGCGGCGCGGTCCCGGCGGCGAACGAGGTGGTTCGCAACCAGGCCGCCGAGAAGGGGCGCTACGATGGCGGAGACCTGCATCCAGACCGGGTGCGGGATGACGAAGATGTTGGTCAGCGCGCCTATCGCGATCAGCACGGCGATGGTCCAGGCGGCCCAGTCACGTCCCGCGATGGCTTTGGCGACCGCAGCCCCAGCGAGCCCGCCGCCAAACCAGGCGGCGACGACGAACAGCTTGGCCGCAAGGGGAATGGTAGGGAAGACGCGGGCGATCTGCTCCGGATCATTGAGGTCGATGTCGGCCGGATACGGGTAGAGCGCGTGGCCCAGCGCCTGCACGGCCATGACCGTCAGGACCGCGACGACGATGCCGGCAACAATGCCCAAAATGCTGCGGATCATCTGCGCCCCCTGATCATCGGAGGGCGCAGCATAGCAGCTTCCGCGCGTGCAGCGAGTCTAGCCGTTGACGATCGTCCCACCATTGGGATGCAGCACCTGGCCCGACATGTAGCTCGAATCCTCGCAGGCGAGGAAGAGGAAGCTCGGCGCCACCTCATTAGGCTGACCGGGCCGCCCCATCGGCACATCTTTGCCGAAGTCCTTCAACTTTTCCGGCGGTTGGCCGCCGAACGGGTTGAGCGGCGTCCAGATCGGACCCGGCGCCACCGCATTCACGCGGATGCCCTCCTCGACCAGGCTCTCCGAAAGCGAACGGGTGAAGGCCGTGATCGCCCCCTTGGTCGCGGCATAATCGAGCAGGATCGGCGCACCCTTGTACATCGTCACCGATGTGCAGTTGATGATCGCCGCCCCTTTCTTGAGGTGCTGGCGCGCGGCCTGAACCATGAAGAAATAGCCGAAGATGTTGGTCTGGAAGGTCCGCTTCAGCTGCTCCTCGGTGATGTCCCGGATATCCTTGTCGGGATGCTGCTCGGCGGCATTGTTGACGAGGATGTCGAGCTTTCCGAGCTTCTCCACCGTCTCCGCAACGGCACGCTCGCAGAAATCCTTGTCGCCGACGTCGCCGGCGATGGTGATCGCCTTGCGGCCCTCCTTCTCGACGATCTCCTTGGTCTTGGCGGCATCGTCATGCTCGCACAGGTATAGGATCGCGACGTCGGCACCCTCGCGTGCATAAAGCGCCGCCACCGCGCGGCCGATACCGCTGTCGGCGCCGGTGATCAGGGCGACCCTTCCTTTCAGCCGATCCGAGCCGGGATAGCGCGGCTGCCATTCCGGCTTCGGCTCGAGTTCGCTTTCGTGGCCGGGGAGCTGGTCCTCGTGAACCATTTCGAGGGTTTCGGTGTCGCTCATCTCATTCACTCCTTGGCCGCGATGCCGGCGCCTTCGCGGCCGAATTCCTCGATCGTCGCCTTGTTCTGCGCGTCCTGACTCGGCTTCTTCAGCTCCATCGCGTTAGGCGCGCTCGCCTGGCCGATCGTGTCGGAGTTGCGGCTGCCGTCGCGGGGATCGTCGGACATCTGGTTGTTCTGGTTCTCCGAGCGCTCGCTGCGGTCCATATTGTGCTGGTTCTTGCTCATCAGGGGTCTCCGGAATTTCGCTTGCCCGCCAAGGGGCTCACGAGAGAGAACAGCCTTGCGCCACGGCGGTTCCGGCAATCCGAGACCAGCGGTTGGTCGATATAAGAGCCGATGCATCGAGCCCCACGCGCGCACGCGGCGGGGCGCGCCGGCAAGGCGCAGTTGCACCAATATTTTTGAAATTGCCTAGCTGCGCAGGCGGCGCGGATCGAGGTAGCGGGCGCGCTGGATGCGCGGCTTGCCCTGCACGTCTTCCGGGCCGGGCCGCTCGACTTCGTCGGCCCAGACCTTGCCGGCAGCCTGGGTGTCGGCACGCTGGCACTGGGCGACGACCACCGGGAAAGCGGCGTCGACATGGTTCATCAGCGCGCCTTCGCTGGCTTGGTTGCAGGCATCGACGCTTTCATAGGAGGAGCCGGCGGTGGTGATCTGCTGGCACGCGGTCTCGCCTTCGCCGCAGCCCAGGATCGCAAGAACGTAAAATGCCGGCCCCATTCGCCCTACTCCACTACTGGAAGGCTAAACCCCTGAAAGGTTAACGCGTTCCCCGCTGAGTCGCCTTAACTTGGTTCAGGCCTGTCGCATCATTATCTAGACCAAGATGGTTTCCCCTGCGACGGACACGACAGACCAGCCTGAGCCGGGCTGGGCGGCGATGCGCCGCTTCCTGCCCTATCTGTGGCCAGCCGGCGAAAAGGCGCTGAAGGCGCGAGTCGTCATCGCCTTGCTGCTGGTGCTCGTCGCCAAGGGCGCGACTTTGGTCATGCCGTTCGCCTACAAGGCGGTGATCGACCGCATGGCGGCAGGGCTGGAGGCTGCCGTCGCGCTCGCCATCGCGCTGGTCGTCGCTTATGCGGCCGCGCGCTTTGCCGGCGTGCTGTTCGACAATCTGCGCAACGCGATCTTCGAGCGGGTCGGACAGGATGCGACGCGGCGGCTGGCGGAGAATGTCTTCCGCCACGTCCATGCGCTGTCGCTCCGCTTCCACCTCGAGCGGCGCACCGGCTCCCTCACCAAGATCGTCGAGCGCGGCACCAAGAGCATCGATACGATGCTCTATTTCCTGCTGTTCAACATCGCGCCGACGATCATCGAACTGGCCGCGATCTGCATCATCTTCGGCGTCAAGTTCGGACCGGGGCTGGTGGTCGCGACGCTGGTGATGGTGGTCGTCTACATCTGGTTCACCCGCACCATCACGGACTGGCGCGCCAAGCTCCGGCGCGAGATGAACGAGGTCGACAACCAGACCATCGCGCGGGCCGTAGACTCGCTGCTCAACTACGAGACCGTCAAATATTTCACCGCCGAGGAGCGCGAGGCGCGCCGCTACGGCGAGGCGCTGCACCGCTACCAGGAAAGCGCGATCAAGAACGAGACGTCGCTGGCCTGGCTCAACATCGGCCAGTCGCTGATCACCAATTTGATGATGGCGGGGGCCATGGCCTACACCGTCTGGGGCTGGAGCCGCGGCGATTTCACCGCCGGCGACGTGGTGCTGGTCAACACATTACTCGCCCAGCTCTTCCGGCCGCTCGACATGCTCGGCTTCGTCTACCGCAACATCCGCCAGGGCCTGATCGACATGGAGCAGATGTTCGGCGTGATCGACACGCCCGCCGAGGTGCGGGACCGCCCCGGCGCTCCGGACCTGCGCGTGACGGCAGGCCATGTCCGGCTGGAGGACGTGCATTTCGGCTACGAGGCCGAGCGGGAGATCCTGAAGGGCATCGACCTCGAAGTGCGGTCGGGGACGATGACGGCGATCGTCGGCCCCTCCGGCGCCGGCAAGTCGACCCTCTCGCGCCTCCTCTTCCGCTTCTACGAGCCGACCTCCGGCCGCATCACCATCGACGGGCAAGACATTTGCGCGGTCACCCAACATAGCCTGAGGGCCGCGCTCGGCATCGTCCCGCAGGACACCGTCCTGTTCAACGACACGATCGGCTACAATATCGGCTACGGCCGCGAAGGCGCGAGCCAGGGCGAGATCGAAGGCGCCGCCAGGGGCGCCGCCATCCACGACTTCATCATGAGCCTACCCAATGGCTATGACGCCGAGGTCGGCGAACGCGGCCTCAAGCTTTCGGGTGGTGAGAAGCAGCGCGTCGCCATCGCCCGCACTCTCTTGAAGGATCCGCCGATCCTGATCCTCGACGAGGCGACCAGCGCCCTCGACAGCCGCACCGAGGCGGCAATCCAGGAGACGCTGAAATCGGCGGAGCGGGGGCGGACCAGCATCGTCATCGCCCACCGCCTCTCGACGGTCGTGGATGCAGACCAGATCGTCGTGCTCGACCAGGGACGCGTCGCCGAACGCGGCACCCACGCCCAGCTGCTGCGCAAGGGGGGTCTCTACGCCGAAATGTGGACGCGCCAGCAGACCGAGCGTGAGGAAGCGGCCGAAGCGGCTGAGTAAAGTCTCAGGCGCAGGTCAGCCTGATCCGACGCGCCTTCTTGTCGAACACGATCGAAGAGCAACGCTGGAGCTGATCCGCTCCCAGCCAGAGCCGGTCGCGGCTGATGTTGCGCTTCCGCCGGCCGGTGACGACGATTTCGTCGGGATCGCCGCCCTGCTCTCGGATCGTGCCGGCATTGCCGAAGTCGGCGGTGCGGACGTCGAGTGCCGTGATCGAAAGCGGCCCGACCTGAAGCGGCCTTTCGAGCTGCAAGGCGCGGACCGGGCGGCGAATGCCGTAGGCGATCGGCAGGGAGCGCGTCTCGCCGCCGATCCGGCCGTCATGGGAAGCCGCGATCCGCACGCCCGCGCCCGCCGTGGCGAGCGTGTGCGGATGATAGGGATTGAAGCGGACGCGCAGCGGCTGGCCGCCGACCTGGATCATCGCATAAAGACCTCCCCAGCCGCCGAGCATTCCGCCCTCGTCGACCAAAGGCAACGCCACCGTCCGCTCTCCCGGCAGCGACGGCCGCAGCACGAATCGGATCACCGGTTGGCGCAGGGCGCCCGGGCCAAGAGTCGCGTCGGCGCCCTCGAAGAAGGGACGCTCGGTCCACCCAACCCGCCGTTTCAACGGCGGCGCATTATCGACGCCGATCCGCGCCACCGCAGTGACCCCGCGCACCTCCTGTGGCCCGACGAGATTGACGAACGCGAACGGCCCAGGCTTGAGACGAGCACGATTGGCGTAACCCGTGTTGAGTAGCGGCATGGCGAAGGCCGCCGGATCGATCCGGGCGCGGCCCGGAACGCCGCCGACATTGACGGGAACGATGCCGTTGCCGCTCACCACATATTCGGCCGCGCCGCGACTGAGCTGGGCCACCGCCGCGGCTCCCGAGGCAAACAGCAAGACCAGGACGGCAGCTCGCACCGGTCTCCGCTCGAACATCGTCGCCCGCTCCTTTATCGCCGAAATTACCGAAGATTGCGGCGGCACAGTGGCACCAGGAGGAGAGGATTGTGTTCTTCTTATGTTCACGTTAACCGGTGAGGATGCGACTCGCGGCGGCTCTCCGGCATGATTACGGAAGCGCGGTGACTGACCCGCTCCTGATTCTCCGTGAGACGTTCGGCTTCCATGACTTTCGCGGCGTGCAGCGAGAGGTCGTCTATCGCGTGATGGCCGGTGAGCACACGCTTGCGGTGATGCCGACGGGCGCGGGCAAGTCGCTTTGTTATCAGGTGCCGGCGCTGGCACGGGAAGGCACAGCCCTCGTCATCTCGCCGCTGATCGCGCTGATGCATGATCAGATCCGCTCGGCCGAGGGCTTCGGCATCCGTGCGGCGGCGCTCACCTCCGCGGACGACAATCGCGAGGAGACGGTGGCGCGGCTGCGGCGCGGTGACCTCGATCTGCTCTACGTCGCGCCGGAGCGCGCGTCTGGCGAAGGCTTCCAGAACCTGCTCGCGCGCCTGCCGCTTTCCCTGATCGCGATCGACGAAGCCCATTGCGTCAGCGAATGGGGACACGATTTCCGCCCCGACTACCGGCTGCTGCGGCCCTTGCTCGATCGCTTCCCGAACGTGCCTCGCCTGGCGCTAACTGCCACTGCGGATCACCAGACTCGGGCCGACATCCTCGTCCAGCTCGGCATCCCCGAGGACGGCCTCATCCTCGCCGGCTTCGACCGGCCGAACATCCGATACCATATTCGCCCGCGCGACGGGATTTCAGCGCAACTCAAGGCGCTGCTGGCCGAGCAGCCCGGCCCGGGCATCGTCTATGCCACCAGCCGCGACGCGACCGAACGCCTCGCTGAGCAACTCGGCGGCGCCGGACGTCAAGTGCTGCCTTATCATGCCGGGCTGGAGCCACGGGTGCGAGCGCGCAACCAGGCGGCGTTCGTTGCCTCGGAAGACATGGTGATGGTCGCGACCATCGCCTTCGGCATGGGCATTGACAAGCCGGACGTGCGCTTCGTCGCCCATGCCGGTCTGCCCAAATCGATCGAAGCTTATTATCAGGAGACCGGCCGCGCCGGACGCGACGGCGACCCCGCCGAGGCGCATCTCCTCTGGGGCGCCGAGGATTTCTCGCGTGCCCGACGCCGGATCGAGACGGAAGTGCCCGACGACCGCCGTGCCGGCGAGCGGCAGCGTCTCAACGCGCTGGCCTCGCTCGTGGAGACGGCGGGCTGCCGCCGCGCGATTCTGCTCAGCCATTTCGGGGAGCAGCCGCCCGAGCGTTGCGGCAATTGCGACAATTGCCTGGCGCCGCCGAGCGCGGTCGACGCGACCGAGGTGGCGAGGAAGCTGCTCTCGGCCGCGTTCCGCACCGAGATGCGGTTCGGGATCGGCCATTTGTCCGATGTCCTGGCGGGCAAGGAGACCGACAAGATCCACAATTTCGGCCATCATCGCCTGTCGGTGTTCGGCATCGCAACCGATGAGGACATGGCGCTGGTGAAGCCGGTCGCCCGCGCGCTGCTCGCGCGCGATGCGCTGCGTGCGGACGAATTTGGCGGCCTCTCCTTCGGGCCTGCGGCCCGCGCACTGCTGAAGGGCGAGGACCGGCTCGAGCTGGTCCTGCCGCCGAAGCGCCAGCGCCGGGCGCGCAAGGAGCGCTTCACCAGTCCCGAAGATCCCTTATTCGAGGCGCTGCGCGCCCGCCGCCGCGATCTTTCCAAGGAGGCGGGCGTGCCGCCCTATGTCATCTTCCACGACAGCACCCTGCGCGAGATGGCGGAGCTGAAGCCCACCAGCCGCGCGGCGCTCAGCCGCATCTCCGGCGTCGGCGAAGCCAAGCTGGAGCGATACGGCGATGCCTTCATCGAAGTGCTGCAAGGGTTCGCAGCGTGAGACGGCTCGACGAGCAGACATGGGTGGCAGGGCAGATCGATCCCGACGATCTGCCGGCGATCAAGGCCGCTGGCGTGACGATGATCGTCAACAACCGGCCCGACGGCGAGGAGCCCGGGCAACCGGACGCCGCCGAAATCGAGGCGGCGGCCCGTGCGGCGGGGCTGAATTATCGCTTCGTGCCTGTCTCCTCGGGCTTCTCGGCCGATCAGATCCGGGCAATGGGTGAAGCGATCCACGCCGCCGACGGGCCGATGCTCGCCTTCTGCCGCTCCGGAACGCGCTCGACTTTCCTATGGGCGCTGGCCAGATCGCAGGAGGGCGATGCGGCGGAGGAGCTGATGCGCAAGGCCGCTTCGGCCGGCTACGACCTGAGGCCGATCGCCGCCTACCTTCAGCGCTGATCCTCGGCCAGGATGATCCGGGCCTTGTCGAGCTCGTCCTCGTCGACCATCAGACGGACAGGAATGGCGCCGTCCAGGCCGCCAAAGTTCATCTGGGTGTCGAAGACGTAGCTGTCGATCCCCTCGGCCGCGAGGACCGAGCGCATCACGTCCGCTTCGATGCTGGTGTAGCAGCGCCGGAGCTCGACCAGCGCCATCACCAGGGGACCACATCGCCGGCCGCGACTTCGTCGGGGCGGGGCGTGCGGCCGAGGATCGCATTGCGGTGCGGGAAGCGGGCGAAGCGCTCGATGACGTCATGGTGCTTCTTCGCGAAGCCGAGCTGATAATCGTCCCCGAGCGCGGTGAAGAGCGCGACCGAGCGCTGCTGGTCGTCGAGATCCTCGCTGTGCTGGAATGGCATGTAGAGGAAGCCGCGCCGCGGCTGCTCGAAGGCGTCGTCATAGCCGCGATCGATCGCGGACTTGGCGATCGCCAGCGCCATGTGATCGGTCGCGAACTGGTCGGCATGACCGCGGAACATGTTGCGGGGGAGCTGGTCGAACAGGATGATTGCCGCCAGGGTCTCCTCGGGCGAGCCGAGGAAGTCGGCGACCTGCCTTTGCCTCTGTGCCTCCCAGAGCTCGACGAAGCGCTCGCGGCAGCCTTCGTCCAGCTCCGGGTCGGCCTTCCACCATTGCTCCGGCTTCAGCCCGAACCAGAAGTCTAGGATCTCGCCGACCCAGGGCTCCGCCATCAGGCGGCGGTGCCGCCGACGGTGAGGCCTTCGATCAGCAGCGTCGGCTGGCCGACACCCGCCGGGACGGACTGGCCGCCCTTGCCGCAGATGCCGATGCCTTCGTCCAGCGCCATGTCGTTGCCGATCGCGGCGACGCGGGTGAGGACGGTGGGGCCGTCGCCGATCAGGGTCGCGCCCTTGATCGGGGCGCCGAGGCGGCCGTTCTCGATCTTGTAGGCTTCGGTGCAGGAGAAGACGAACTTGCCGCTGGTGATGTCCACCTGCCCCCCGCCGAAGCTCTTGGCGTAGATGCCGTTCTTTGCGCGGGCCAGGATCTCGCCTGGATCATCCTTGCCGCCGAGCATGAAGGTGTTGGTCATGCGCGGCATCGGCGCGTGGGCGAAGCTCTCGCGGCGGCCGTTGCCAGTCGGGGCGACGCCCATCAGCCGGGCGTTGAGGCGGTCGTGTATGTAGCCCTTGAGGATGCCGTCCTCGATCAGGGTCGTGCAGCCGGTCGGCGTCCCCTCGTCATCGATCGATAGCGAGCCGCGCCGCTCGCCGATCGAGCCGTCGTCGACCACGGTGACACCGGGCGCGGCGACGCGCTCGCCGATGCGGCCGGAGAAGGCCGAGGTGCCCTTGCGGTTGAAGTCGCCCTCGAGGCCGTGGCCGATCGCCTCGTGGAGCAGCACGCCTGGCCAGCCGGGGCCGCACACGACTGTCATCTCGCCAGCGGGCGCGGCGACCGCATCCAGGTTCACCAAGGCCTGGGCGAGCGCCATGTCGATCGCGCGGTTCCAGCTCTCCGGCTCGAACAGGCTGTCGTAGAGGCGGCGGCCGCCGAGGCCGTGATAGCCGGTCTCGCGGCGGCCGTTCTGCTCGACCACGATCTGGACGTTGAGGCGGACCAGCGGCCTGACGTCATGGGCGACGAAGCCGTCGGGGCGCACGATCTCGACCACGCTCCAGCTGCCGGCAAGCGACACCGAAACCTGCACGACGCGCGGATCGCGCGCCCGGGCGGCGGCGTCGATCTGCTGGCAGAGCGCGACCTTCCTGGCGAAGGGGATAGCGCTCAGCGGATCGGAGTCGGTGTAGAGGGTCGCGTTCGTGCGGCGCGGCGGCGCCGGCTTCGCGTCCTTGGCCGGGTCGAGCACGGTCATCGTCTCGGCCGCGCGGCGGATGGCGGCTTCGCTGAGCTCGTTGGCATGGGCGAAGGCGGTGGTCTCGCCCGAGACGCCGCGCAGGCCGAACCCTGCCTGGGTGTTGAAATCCGCCGTCTTCAGCCGCCCGTCGTCGAAGCCGAACGCCTCGGACGCGGTATATTGAAGGAACAGCTCGCCATCGTCGCAGCTCTTCAGCGCCTCGGCGGTGAGGCGTAGCGCCGCATCGGGATCGAGCCCGTCGGGGCGATAGAGGAAGCGGCGGGGATCGGAGAGCATGTTCATAGTGCCGATATAGGCACATGGATTGTCCGCACCAGCCCCGACCCCCTATCGGCTGGCACATGCGCGCCCTGATCCAGCTCGGATTCCGCCTCCGCCGCCTTCTCCTGGGCTGGCTCCGCATCCGCACGCGCGGCGTGAAGGTGATGCTGTTCAACGATAGCGAGGAATTGCTGCTGATCCGCCACAGCTACGGCAATCAGCGATTGTTCCTGTTGCCCGGCGGCGGCGTCGGCTGGCGGGAAACGCCGGAGGCGGCCGCGAAACGCGAGATCAGGGAGGAAGTGGGTGTCGGCGTCCGCGAGCTGGCGCTGGTGTCCGTCCACCGCAACGCCGCCGAGGGGAAACGCGACACCGTTCACCTCTTCAGGGCCAAGGCGGACGGCATTCCGGTCGCGGACGGTGTGGAAGTCGTGGAGGCCCGCTTCTTCCCGCTCGAGCGCCTTCCGGAAACGGTCTCGCCGGCGACGCTCCGCCGGATCGCCGAGCATCTCGGCGAGCGCCAGGCGGACGGCCGGTGGTGAGCTACGCCTCCGACTGCCCCCCATCGGCGGGACCGCCCTTCAGGATGAAGCGCTTGTCGCAATAGCCGCACTCGACGAAGCCCTTCTCGTCGATCTGCAGATAGACGCGGGGATGGCCGAGCGCGGGGCTGATGTCGGCCGCGCCGTCGCAGGCGACGCGCGGCGTCGTCACGTAGCTGATCTCGGGAACAAAGGGATCGTCGGCTTTCATCGTGCGCAGCGCTTAGCAACGTGCCGTGCCGCAGACAACTAGACGAGCGGCGCCCCCCCGGAGGCGATCAGCGCGATGAACGCAGCGCCGATCGCCGAAAGCCACAGGGCCCGGCGCGAGCGCGTTACGAGGTGCAGTTCGTGCCCGACCATGAGCGCCGCCTAGCCCGCGATCCTCAACCACCGCTTAGCGGCAAGGGTAAAGAATTGATTCGCCCTGCCGGGCCGCGGCCGCTTTGCGGCGTCCGGGGGAGCCGCTATGCGAGACGCCAATGTCCGAAGCCGCCATCCTCATCCGCGAACTCCAGAAAACCTATGCCGGCGGCAAGCGCGCGCTGGACGGGGTCAGCCTCGACGTGCCGCGCGGGCAGATCTTCGGGCTGCTGGGGCCCAACGGCGCCGGCAAGTCGACGATGATCAACATCCTGGCGGGCCTGGTGAACAAGACCAACGGGGCGGCCGAAATCTGGGGCTTCGACATCGACAAGCACCCGCGCAACGCCAAGGCGTCGATCGGAATCGTGCCCCAAGAGATCCTGTTTGATCCGTTCTTCACGCCGGCCGAGACGCTCGAGCTGCAAGCGGGCCTTTACGGCGTTCCCCCGGCGCAACGGCGGACGATGGAGCTGCTGCGCGCTGTCCATCTGGAAGACAAGGCGAACGCTTACTCGCGGACTCTTTCCGGGGGCATGAAGCGGCGGTTGCTGGTCGCCAAGGCGATGGTCCACTCGCCGCCCATCCTGGTGCTCGACGAGCCGACCGCGGGCGTGGACATCGAGCTTCGCCAGCAGCTCTGGGCCTATGTGCGTCAGCTCAATGCCGAAGGGGTGACGGTGGTCCTCACCACCCACTATTTGGAAGAGGCGGAGGAGCTGTGCGACCGCATCGCCATCATCAACCACGGCCGCCTGATCGCCAATGAGGCGACGCGGACGCTGGTCGGCATGGCGCAGGAAAAGGCGGTCGAGGTGACGGTGGATCGCGATCTCACCGCCGCGCCGGACGCGCCCTGCTTCGACAAGATCGAGCTGAAGGGCGAGCGCACCCTTGCCATCACCTACCGCAAGGATCGGGTGAATGCCGGCGACGTCCTAGCGGCGCTCCAGAAGGACGGCCTCGGCATCGTCGACGTCTCCACGCGCGAGGCCGACTTGGAGGACGTGTTCCTGAACCTCACCCGCGCGTCCAACGCCAGTGCCTGAACGCGCCTTCGACGTCGTCATCGTCGGCGCCGGGGCGGCCGGTCTGACGGCGGCGCTCAACTTGGCGGCGCGCTTCAAGGTGGCGGTGCTCGCCAAGGGCGAAGGCGCGACCGGTTGGGCGCAGGGGGGGATCGCCGCGGTGCTGGAGCCTGGCGACACGTTCGAGAGCCATGTCGAGGACACGATGGTCGCCGGCGCTGGCCTCAACAACCGCGCCACCGTCGAGTTCGTCGTCGGCCACGCCCCCGCCGCGATCGCGCGGCTGGCCGAGCTTGGGGTTCCCTTCAACGTCGCCGAAGGCAGCGACGGCTGGCATCTGACGCGCGAGGGCGGGCACAGCCACCGCCGTATCGTCCATGTCGACGACGCCACCGGTTGGGCGGTACAGCAGGCGCTCGAAAAGGCCGCCGCGGCCCACCCCAACATCACCGTCGTGCCTGACATGGTCGCAATTGACCTAGTCACCAGCCGCCACGGCGAAAGATACTCCGGCGACGGCCATGTCTGGGGCGTCTATGCCCTCAACCGCAGGCGCGCACGGGTCGAGACCTTCACCGCCCGCGCGACGATCCTCGCCACCGGCGGGGCCGGCCGCGTCTATCTCTTCTCGACCGCGCCGCGCGGCGCGACCGGCGACGGCATCGCCATGGCCTGGCGCGCGGGCTGCCGCATCTCGAACATGGAGTTCATGCAGTTCCACCCGACCTGCCTCTACAATTTCGAGGTCAAGAACTTTCTGATCACGGAGGCGGTGCGCGGCGAGGGCGGGCAGCTCAAGATCCCCGAAACCGGCCACCGCTTCATGCCGGATTTCGACGAGCGGGCGGAGCTGGCGCCGCGCGACGTGGTCGCGCGTGCGATCGATCATGAGATCAAGCGGCTCGGCCTCGATTACGTCCATCTCGACATAAGCCATCGGCCGGCCGAGTTCGTGACGTCGCACTTCCCGAACATCCACACGAAGCTGTTGGCGCTCGGCATCGACATCACCAAGGACCCGATCCCCGTCGTCCCCGCCCAGCATTATACCTGCGGCGGCGTGGTGATCGACCTCGACGGCCGCACCGACCTCCCCGGTCTCTATGCTGTCGGCGAGGTCAGCGACTCCGGCCTCCACGGCGCCAATCGCCTCGCCTCTAACTCTCTGCTCGAATGCTTCGTCTTCGGCGAAGCCGCGGCCAACCACATCACCGCCTGCTGGGACGACCTCCCTCCCCCGCCGCCGATCCGCGCCTGGGACGAAAGCCGCGTCACCGACTCGGACGAGGAGGTGGTCATCAAGCAGAACTGGACCGAGATCCGCCGCTTCATGTGGAATTATGTCGGCATCGTCCGCACCACCAAGCGCCTCGAGCGCGCCCAGCGCCGGATCAAGGTGCTGGCCGAGGAGGTGGAGGATTATTACGGCCAGTTCCGAGTGACGCCGGACCTTGTCGAGCTCAGGAACCTCCTCCAGAGCGCCGACCTCATCGTCCGCTCCGCGCTGCGGCGAAAGGAAAGCCGCGGCCTTCACTACACCACGGACTATCCCAAGAAGTTGGCGAAGGCGGTCGACACGGTGCTGACGCCCTAGCGGGCAAGGAACGTCTTCAGCGCCGCCCTGAACCGTGCCGGCTCGTCGTGCATGATCATGTGACCGCTGCCGTCCACGCGAACCAGCTTGGCGTCGCGCTTGCCCCGGTAGCCCGTCGCATAGCGGCTGCTCACTGCTCCCGCCGTTTCAGGGTCGGGCGCGGCATAGACGACTGTGAGCGGCGCCTGGATCCTGGGGAGCTCGGACGTGAGATCGGTGAGGGCGAGCTCGTGCGTGGCGCGGGCGACCACGTCGGAATCGCTGCGGCGGTCGGTCGGCTGGGTGCCGCCGAACATCTCGATTGCGGATTCCACAAGACGTCGGCCGCCGGGTGTGGCGGTCAGGCCCTTCAGCGCATCGGCAAGGCCGCGCACGCCCGCCGCCGAGGAGCCGACGAAGCCCGCGGGCTGCGGCAACATGTCGACTACCATCGCCTTGCCGACCAAAGTCGGATGCCGCGCCGCCACCATCAAGGCGACGGTGCCGCCCATCGAATGGCCGACGATGGCGGGCCGCTTCAGCCCCTTGGCGCGGATATATTGGGCGATCTCCTCGGCGACCGGCGCCACCACGTTGCCGTTGGCATTGCCCCGCGTAGGCTCACCCGCAAAGCCGGCGACCTGGACGAGATGGTAGCGATAGCCCGGCACGGCCGCGACCGTGCCGCTCCACACGTCGCGCGAGGCCGTGAGGCCGGGGATCAGTATGACGTCGGGACCGCTGCCCTTCACCACGACGGAGAAGCGCTTCGGAGCGAAAGCGGGAGCGGCCGCCTGCGTCGGGGCCGCCGTCCCACCCGTCGCAACGGTACCGAGAAGGGCCAGCGACAGCGCGCCTGCGAAAAGAGCCAATGATTTCATGGGGCGGGTCCTAACGGGCGCCGCTTGAACCGAAGCTGACGCCATTGCCCTCTCCCATGGCGCGGACGACTCGGCTAGACCCGCGGCCATGGCCTCCCCGCATCTCTATCTCGTCGACGGATCGAGCTACATTTTCCGCGCCTATCACCGGCTGCCGCCGCTCACCAACCGGCACGGGCTCAATGTCGGCGCCGTCTATGGCTATACGACGATGCTGTGGAAGCTGGCCGAGGATCTCGGCCGCTCCGACGGCCCGACCCACCTTGCCGTCATCCTCGATGCGTCGGAGAGCACGCATCGCAACGAGATGTACGGCGACTACAAGGCCAACCGGCCGCCGCCGCCCGCCGATCTGGTGCCGCAATTCCCGCTGATCCGCGACGCCACCCGCGCTTTCTCGATCCCCTGCATCGAGGAGAATGGGCTGGAGGCGGACGACATCATCGCCTGTTACGTCAAGGTCGCCACCGCCGCCGGCTGGAAGGTCACCATCGTCAGCTCCGACAAGGATCTGATGCAGCTGATCGAAGACGGCAAGGTCGACATGCTCGACACGATGAACGACCGCCGTATCGGCCGCGAGCAGGTGATCGAGAAGTTCGGGGTGCCGCCGGAGAAGGTCGGCGAGGTCCTCGCGCTGATGGGCGACAGCGTCGACAACGTACCCGGCGTACCGGGCGTCGGTCCCAAGACCGCTACCCAGCTCATCCAGCAATATGGCGATGTCGAGGGCGTCCTCGCCCATGTTGACGAGATCTCGAAGCCCAAGCTCAAGCAAAATTTGACCGAGCATGCCGACGCCGCGCGGCTGTCGCGCGAGCTGGTGCGGCTGGTCTGCGACGCGCCGCTGCCGGAGCCGCTCGACGCGCTGGAGATGAAGCACATTCCGGATGGACCGCTTCGCGAGTTCCTCGAGCATCATGGCTTCAAGTCTCTGCTGGCGCGTCTCAACGGCACGTCTGCGGCGCGGACGCCGGCGGCCGAACCGTCCGCGGTGCCGACCCAGGCGGAGGTGCGGCCGGAGCCGAAGATCGACCGGTCGCTTTACGAGACCGTCACTACCGAGGCGGCGCTGGAGAGCTGGATCGACGCGATCGCGAAGCGCGGCCTGGTCGCCATCGACACTGAAACCAACGGCCGCGACTGCGTGACAGCCAAGCTGGTCGGCATCAGTCTCGCCGTCGACTGCAACAAGGCCTGCTACATCCCGCTCGAACATGGCGGCGACGACATGTTCGCCGAGCGGCCGGAGCAGCTCTCCACGACCCTCGTCCTGGAGCGCCTGAAGCCGCTGCTCGAGGATCCAGGGATCCTCAAGATTGGCCACAATCTCAAGTTCGACTGGGTGGTGTTCAACCGCCGCGGCATCTGCATCGCGCCCTATGACGACACGCTCGTGATGAGCTTCAACCTCGATGCCGGCGGGCTCAACAGCCATTCACTCGACGATCTCGCCAAGAAGCATCTCGACCACGTCTGCATCCCCTACAAGGATCTGTGCGGCACCGGCCAGAAGCAGATCACCTTCGATAAGGTGCCGGTGGACAGGGCGACAGAATATGCCGCCGAGGACGCCGACGTTGCGCTGCGCCTGTGGATGCGGTTCAAGACGCGCATGCCGCTCGAACGCGTGACTCGCGTCTACGAGCTGGTCGACCGGCCGATGGTGGCGGTGATCGGCCGCATGGAGCGCGATGGCGTCAAGGTCGACCGCGAAGTGCTCCGCTCCTTGTCCGCGGAGTTCAACGTCCAGATCGCTGAGCTGGAAGAGCGCGTCTGCGGCGAGGCCGGGTGCAAGTTCACCATCGGCTCGCCCCAGCAATTGGGCGACGTGCTGTTCAACAAGATGGGGCTGACCGGCGGCCGCAAGGGCAAGTCCGGGACCTGGTCGACAGACCAGAACGAGCTTGAACGGCTGGAGCGCGAAGGCGTGCCGATCGCCCGCATGGTCTTGGAGTGGCGCCAGCTCACCAAGCTGAAGAGCACCTATACCGACGCGCTGCAGGAGCAGATCAACAAGGACACCGGGCGGGTCCACACCAGCTACAGCCTGTCCGGCGCGCAGACGGGACGGCTGGCTTCGACCGATCCGAACCTGATGAACATCCCGATCCGCACCGAGATCGGCCGCCGCATTCGCGACGCCTTCATCGCCGAGGACGGCTACGTGATCATGTCGGCGGACTACAGTCAGATCGAGCTCCGGCTCGCCGCCCATATCTGCGATGTGCCGCAGCTCCGCGAGGCATTTGCGGCCGGCGCCGACATCCACAATATGACGGCGGTCGAACTGTTCGGCGAGGCCAACCGCGATACCCGCGCCTCGGCCAAGACGATCAACTTCGCCATTCTCTACGGCATCTCGCGCTGGGGCTTGGCGGGGCGGCTTGGCGTCACCGCCGACGAGGCGCAGGCAATCATCGACCGTTATTTCGACCGCTTCCCCGGCATTCGCACCTATATCGGCGAGACGCTCACCAAGGCCCGGGAGACCGAGTTCACCACCACCCTGTTCGGCCGCAAGACCCACTTCCCCCGCATCAAGTCGAAGGTGCAGCACGAGCGGCAGGGTGCCGAGCGCGCTGCCATCAACGCGCCGATCCAAGGCACCGCTGCCGACATCATCAAGCGGGCGATGTTCCGAATGGGGTCGACGTTGGAGGCGGAAGGTCTCGGCACAACCCGCATGCTCATGCAGGTCCATGACGAGCTCGTCTTCGAGGTGCCCGAAGCCGACGTGGAGCGCGCCGCGGCCGTCGTCCGCCGCGTCATGGAGGGCGCGGCGGAGCCGGCGATGACGCTCAGCGTCCCCCTCGGCGTCGAGATTGGTCACGGCCCCAATTGGGGCGCCGCGCATTGAGCGCAGACGCCGCTTCGGAGGTCGTCTCCTTCTACATCCCGATCCTGCTCGCTCTGGGCGCTCTGGTCCTGCTCGTCGCTTGGCTACCTCTGGTGCTGAAGAAAGCGCCGCTCTCGCTGCCGATCCTCTGTGTGCTCGCAGGCATGGCGATCTTCTCCTGGACGCCTTTCTCAAACAATGCGCCCCATCCGATCGACATGCCGCTGCTGATCGAGCGCGCGGCCGAGCTGATCGTGATCATCTCGCTGATGGGCGCCGGGCTGAAGCTCAAGCGGCCGCTCGGCTGGAAGAGCTGGGCGCCGACCTGGCGGCTGCTCGGCATCGCAATGCCGGTCAGCATCGCCGCCTTCGCTCTGGCGGGACATGCGCTGCTCGGGCTCGGCGCAGCCGCCGCCCTGCTGCTTGCAGCGGCGCTCGCGCCGACCGACCCGGTGCTCGCCTCGGACGTCCAGATCGAGAGCCCCAAGAGTCCTCAGGACGACGAGGCGCGGTTCGCACTGACGTCGGAGGCGGGCCTCAACGACTCGCTGGCTTTCCCTTTCATCCATCTGGCGATCGGGGCCAGCCTCGCCGGCTTCACCGCCGCCACGTGGGGAGAGTGGCTGCTCGACGCCGTCCTGATCCGCCTGACCATGGGCCTGCTCGTTGGGGCTGCGCTAGGCTGGCTGTTCGGCTGGATCGTCTACCAGATGCCGCGCGGGACCGAGCTCTCCCGGACGGGCGACGGCTTCGTTGCGCTCGGCGCCACGCTCGTCACCTACGCCGTCACCGAGATGCTGCACGGCTATGGCTTCCTTGCGGTGTTCGTCGCCGGTCTCATGCTCCGCCGGGCGGCTCGCGAGCATGACTATAACGAGCGGATGCACGACTTCGCAGACGAGGTGGAACGGCTGCTGATGATGGCGATGCTGGTCCTTTTCGGAGGCATGCTGGTTGGCGGCGGGCTCCTTTGGGGGCTCGGCTGGCGCGAGGTGGCTTTCGCGCTGATCGCCTTGTTCGTCGTCCGCCCGCTGGTCGGCTGGATCAGCCTGGCGGGATTGAAACGGCCGCCGCTGGAGCGCTTCGCCATCGCCTTTTTCGGGATACGCGGGATCGGCTCGGTCTATTATCTCGCTTACGGCATCAACCACGGCGCATTCGAGGAGTCGCAGCTGCTCTGGGGGACGCTGGCGCTGGTCGTGCTGATCTCGATCCTGCTCCATGGCGTCAGCGTGACGCCGGTGATGCGCATGCTCGACCGCGCGCAGGGGCGCGATCAGCCTGCCGCGCCGGCACAGGCCTAGTCGAGCTCGATGAGCGAGACCGCGAAGCCAGCCGATGATATCGCGGCGCTCGCCAAGGGCGGGCGGACCAACTTCCTCGGCTTCCTGCTCCGCCTCGCCGCACGCCTCCCCTTCCTGTTCATCGCGGGACGCATCTATGGGCCGGAGCTGCTCGGCCGCTTCGCTTATGCCGTACTGGTGGTGGAGTTCGCGGCGCAGATCGCGACGCTGGGGCTGAAGCGCGGCCTCGCCCAGCAGCTCTCCTCCACCGATAAGCCGCATGTCTGCGTCGTCTGGGACGGGATGCTGGTCGCCTTCCTCGCCTCGGCGGTGGCGACGATCCTCCTCGCCCTCTTCCCGCAGATCATGTTCCCCAACAGCGAGGTGATCGGCCTCGAATGGCTGCTGCCGCTGGTGGTCTTCGCAGTGGCCGGGTCGGATGTGGCGCTCGCCGCCCTCGCCTATCGCCACAATGTGCAGGCGACCGTCACCGCGCGGGCCATCGTCGAACCCTGGACGATCAGCATCGCGGCCTTCCTGCTCTCCTTCGTCTCGTCCCGCGACGGCCTCATCATCGCCTATGTGATCTCGATGGTGGCCGCGCTGGGCGCGTCGCTATGGCCGCTGTTCAGGAGCTACGGCCCCCCGCGCGGCTGGCGGCCGGAGCCGGTGGCGCTCTGGATGATCGCCCGGCGCAACATGCCGCTCGCCGCTGCCGACGCGATCGAATGGGGCTCGCGCCGGCTCGACATCGCGATCCTCGGCCTGTTCTTCTCGCCGGCGATCGTCGGCATCTATTATGTCGCCCAGCAGGTCGCCTCGCTGCCGCAGAAGCTCAAGACCAGCTTCGACCCGATCCTCGGGCCGGTCATTACCCAGAAGCTGGCCGAGAAGGACCTGAAGGCGGTGGCCAAGCAGGTGCGGCAGGTCGGCTTCTGGATCATCGCCGCGCAGGTCGGCATCGCGCTCGCCCTCGGCATTCCCGGTGAGGCGGTGATGGGGCTGGTGGGGCCGAATTTCGTCGGCGGCACCGGTGCGCTCGCCTTCCTGCTCGCTGCGGAAGCCGTCGCAGCCACGGCGGTCGTGTCGGAAGCAGCCCTCGTGTACATCGCGCGGCACCGGAACCTCATGCTCTCGCTGCTGATGATCGGGGTGCAGGGGGCGCTATCGGTGGCGCTGATCCTCGGATTGCGGGCGGTGCGTCTGCCGCCGTGGCTGGTCGAAAGGTTCGATCTGCCCACGGACCGCCTCCCCGAGAGCTTCGCCGCCGCAGGACCGGCCGTCGCGCTCGTGCTCGCCGTCGGCCTGTCTTCGATCCTGAAGGCGCGGCTGCTCTGCCGGCTGCTCGACGCGCCGGTGCAGGGCTGGCGCTGGCCGATCGTCTGGGCGGCCGGCGTGGCGATCGTGGTCGGCTTTGCCTTCACCTTGCTGCCGCCGAGCCTCGAATGGGTCGAGCTGGCGATCGGCATCCCCGTGATCCTGGCCGCGTTCGGCGCTGTCATCTGGAAGCGCGGCTTTACCCACGAGGACCGCGTGCTGTTCCGGATGAAGAAGGGCGAGGACGCTACTCTTCCACCTCCGCCAGGGGCTTCACCGCCGGACCGTTGAGCACCTGTCCGTCGGGCGCGAACTGGGAGCCGTGGCAGGGGCAGTCCCAGCATTTCTCGAACCCGTTCCAGTGAACGAGGCAGCCGAGATGGGTGCAGGCGGCGGAGCGGCGGATGATCGTGCCGTCCTCTGCCTTGTAGGTCGCGACCTGGCTGAGGCCGTGGCGGATCAGCGCGCCCTCACCCGGCTGCAGTTCGTCCTCCGACTTGACGTCGCCGGGGCCGACATATTCCGCGAAGTTCTTCACCGCGCCGGCCTGGCCCTTGATGAACTCGCCGATCGAGGTGGTGGAGACGGACTTGCGGCTCGGGTCCAGCACGGGCGCGTAGCGGCTGTCCTCGCCGATGATCAAAGGCATGATGGTGAGGCTGCCGGCGACGCCGTTGGTGATGCCCTGCCCTGAATCGCCGGTATGGATGTAGATGTTCGTCTGGCCGGGGTTGCGGCCGGAGAAGGGCATGAAGTCGATCGGCTCCAGCACCTGGCCCGACCAGCGATATTCGGCGCGGGTGAAGGAGGGGTAGCGCTCGCGGGTCCAGCGCTCGAGATCGTCGAGCCGCTCGTCCTGATCATATTCCTCGCCGGAGCGGTGATCGCCGCCGCCGACGATGATCAGATCCTCCGTCTCGCTGAGCGGCTGGATGCGGACATAATGGTAGGCTTCGTACGTGTCCCAGACGAGCGCGTCGGGCACGCTGCCCTTGGGCACCCTGCCGGCGACCACATAGGTTCGGTCGGGCAGCTGCTTGGTGTGGATGGTCACCTTGTCGTTGGTCGGCGAGTTCGTACAGAACACTGCCGCCCGCGCCCGGATCACCGGCCCCGCCTCGGTGGTGATCTCCACTCCGTCCTCGGTTTCCTTGTCCGAGACATGGATCGTGTTCGCGTAGATGCGGCCGCCTCGATCGAGGATCGCCTGGGCAAGGCCGCGCAGATACTTGGTCGGATGGAAACGGGCCTGGCGGCCGAAGCGCAACGCCCGGCCGCTGTCGATGCCGGGGACCGGCGCGCGGTCCACCCACTCGACCTCCTCGACGCCTATTTTGTGGCAGGCGTCATGTTCCTCCTCGAGCCACTTCATGTGCTCGGGCTCGGCGGCGAAGAGGTAGCCGTCGACGCGCGCGAAATCGGCATCGATATTCTCATCGCGGCAGATCGCCTCGATCCGGTTGACCGCGCTCACCTGGCTATCGTGGTAGAGCCGGGCCTCGTCCTCGCCGCGCACCTTGATCAGCTCGGAATAGAGGTCGTCCAGCTCGGTCGCGAGATGGGCAGTCGTTCGCGCCGTCATGCCGTGGCCGATGCCGCCGCGATCGATGACGATGACGGAGCGGCCGAAGCGGGAGAGCTCGTAGGCGGTCGAGAGGCCGGCGATGCCCGAGCCGATGACAACGACGTCGCAATCCGCATCGGCCGTCAGCGCCGGCGCGTCGATGACGGGGGATTCGTGCATCCAATAGGATGTGCTTCGCTCGTCGCCGACGTTCATCTCGCTCTCCGCTGGTTACCCGACAGGGCGCCAACGGAGCGCCAGCGAGATGGGTTCCACCGAGCCGCGCCCAGCGCTGGACGTCGAGAAAAAGGCTCCGAAGTTGGCAAAGTTGAAACGAAACACATAAAATTTCGCCTCCGCGGCGATCGAGAGGCGGCCGCGACGCAAGGGCCCGCAATCGTGCAGCCGCGGCAAGGCGGAGGGGGCGAATCGCTCATTCACGAGTCTATGCTTGAGGAGCGGATCTGTAGGAAAGAGGGTGCAGCTTCGGTCAGAGCCGTTGAGTGGAAGAGAGAAGGGCCACCCCCTGCCCCCTTCTCGCAAGTGCGCAGGGGGTGACCTAGTGCCGGAAGTGACGCATCCCGGTGAACACCATCGCCAGCCCCGCCTCGTCGGCGGCGGCGATCACCTCGTCGTCGCGGATCGATCCGCCGGGCTGGATTATTGCGGTGGCGCCGGCTTCGACGGCGGCGAGGAGGCCATCGGCGAAGGGAAAGAAGGCGTCCGAGGCGACCGCCGAGCCGATCGTGCGGGGCTCTGGCCAGCCGGCCTTGTCGGCCGCGTCCCGGGCTTTCCAGGCGGCGATGCGGGCGGATTCCAACCGGTTCATCTGGCCGGCGCCGATGCCGGCGGTGGCGCCGTCCTTCGCATAGACGATGGCGTTGGACTTGACGTGCTTGGCGACCGTCCAGGCGAACAGGCAGTCGGCGAGTTCACGTTCCGTCGGGGCGCGCTTCGTGACCACCTTCAGGTCACTGCGTGAGATGCGGCCACTGTCGCGCGACTGGAGCAGATAGCCTCCGGCGATCGATTTGAGGGCGAGGCCGCCGCGGGCCGGGTCGGGAAGCTCCCCCGTCAGGAGCAGGCGAAGATTCTTCTTGCCGGCGAAGATTGCGCGAGCCTCCTCGTCCGCGTCGGGGGCGATCACGACCTCGGTGAAGATGGAGGTGATCGCTTCGGCGGCTTCGGCCTTGAGCGGTTCGTTCACCGCGACGATGCCGCCGAAGGCGGAGACGGAATCGCAGGCGAGGGCCGCCTGATAGGCGTCGAGCAAAGTGCCGCCGGTGGCGACACCGCAGGGGTTGGCGTGCTTGACTATGACGCAGCTGGGGCCCTGACCGGCGAATTCGGAGACGAGCTCCAGCGCCGCATCGGCGTCGTTGTAATTGTTGTAGGAGAGCGCCTTGCCCTGCACCTGGCTCGCCTGCGCGATGCCGCGGCTGTGGGGGCCGGCGGGTAGGTAGAGCGCCGCCTTCTGGTGCGGGTTCTCGCCGTAGCGCAGTTCCTCCGCGCGCTTCATCGTCAGCGGCAGGGTATCCGGGAAGAGCTGGCCCTGATCAGCGAAGGCGAACCATTGCGCGATCATGGAATCGTAGGCGGCGGTGGCGGCGAACGCCTTGGCGGCAAGGCGCCTGCGGAAATCCAGCGAGGTCGCACCGCCATTCCCGTCCAGCGCGGCCGCCAGCTCCGCATAGTCGCCGGGATCGGTGACGATCGCGACATGAGCATGGTTCTTGGCGGCGGACCGCACCATCGACGGGCCGCCAATGTCGATATTCTCGATGATCTCGTCACGTTCGGCGCCGCGCGCCACCGTCTGCGCAAAGGGGTAGAGGTTCACGACGACCAGATCGATCGGTCCGATGCCGTGCTCGGCCATGGCGGCAGCATGTGCCGGATCGTCGCGGACGCCGAGGAGGCCGCCATGGACCTTAGGGTGCAGCGTCTTGACGCGGCCGTCCATCATCTCGGGGAAGCCGGTGAGATCGGAGATGTCGCGCACCTCCAGCCCCGCTTCGCGGAGCGCCTTCGCCGTGCCTCCGGTCGAGACCAGTTCGACGCCGTGGGCGGCGAGGGTGCGGCCAAGCTCGACCAGCCCCTCCTTGTCGGAAACCGAGAGGAGTGCGCGCTTGATCGTGACCTGGGACATGGCGCGCCTCCTAGCGCGGCGCGGGGCCGCTTTCAGCATCGATTTTCCGGCGGCTTGCGGTTAGCACTCCGTCAACGGGGGTGAGCCTATGGCAAGGGTGAGCGTGGCATGGCGGGCGCTGCGGATCGGCAAGTGGCTGCTGATCGCGTTGCTGGTGCTGATCCTGCTTTCCGCCGCCTACTTCGCCTGGGTGCTGCACGCGACCAAGCCCCAGCTCGAGGGGCGGGTGGAGGCTCCCGAACTGTCGGCGCCGGTGACGGTGGCGCGCGATGCGCAAGGGGTGCCGGTGATCACCGGGGCGTCGCGGAACGACGTCGCCTTCGCGCTGGGCTATCTGCATGGGCAGGAGCGCTTCTTCCAGATGGACACGCTGCGGCGGCTCGCCGCAGGGGAGCTGGCGGCGTTGTTCGGCGGCGCTGCGGCGGACACGGATCGGAGGATGCGGGTGCACCGCTTTCGTGCCCGGGCAAGAGCGGCCGTCGCCGCCATGTCGCCGGCGGAGCGGGCGCTGCTCGGCGCCTATGTGGCTGGGGTGAACCGGGGGCGCGAGGCGCTCGGCACCGCGCCGTTCGAATATCAGCTGCTGCTGGGGCGGGCGGAGCCGTGGCGGCCGGAGGATTCGATCCTCGCCGTCTTCGCCATGTATATCAACCTGCAGCCGAGCGTGCCGCGGCTGGAGCTGGACCGCGCCTTGGCGGCAAGACGGGGCGGCCCGGCGCTCGCCAACCTGCTCTATCCGGAGGGGAGCGAGCTGGACGCGCCGCTCGACGGCAGCCGCCTTCCGGAGGTGCCGCTGCCGGCCGGGCTGCCGCCGATCAAGGCACCCGCTCCGCAATTGGCGGCGGTAGGACGCGAGGCGGGCGTGCCCGGCAGCAACAACTGGGCGGTGGCGGGCGGTCTCAGCTCGACCGGAGCGGCCCTGGTCGCCAACGACATGCATCTCGGCCATTCGGTGCCGTCGGTCTGGTACCGCGCGCGGCTGGTGGTGCGGCCCACAGCGGGGCAGGCGCCCCTCGACATCACCGGCGTGACCTTGCCGGGGACGCCGACCATGACGGCCGGGAGCAACGGCCGGATCGCCTGGGGCTACACCAACAGCTACATCGACACGTCGGACGCAGTCGTAGTGGAGCCGGTGCCGGGGCGGCGGGACCATTATGCGACGCCGCAAGGGCCGCAGCCGATCCGGCGCGTGACGGAGCGGCTCTGCGTGGGCGGATCGTGCGAGGATCTGCTGATCGAGGAGACGATCTGGGGGCCGGTGGTCGGCACCGACGCCTTCGGGCGGCGGATCGCGATGCGCTGGACGGCACACGATCCCGGCGCGGTCAGGATCGGCGCGACTTTGGACATGGAGCGTGCCGGATCAGTCGCCGAAGCCGTCGCTATCGCGCATCGATCGGGCATTCCGCAGCAGAATCTGGTGGTCGGCGACCGCTCCGGCGCCATCGCCTGGACGATCATGGGCCGGGTGCCGGCGCGGACAGGCTTTGACGGGCGCGACATCGTCAGCTTCGCCGATGGGGCGAAGGGCTGGCGGGGCTATCTGCCGCCACAGGAGATTCCGGTGGTGATGAACCCGCCGGCGGGCCGCATCTGGACCGCCAATACGCGCGTCGTCGGCGGTGTCGATTATGCCAAGCTCGGCGACGGGCGGTACGATACCGGCGCCCGGGCGGGGAGGATCCGCGACCTCCTGTTCGCGAAGAACCGCTTCGCGCCGCGCGACTTCCTTGCGATCCAGCTCGACGATGCGGGCGTGCGAAATCGCTTCTGGCAGCAGGTGATGGCGGCGGAGCTCGCCAAGCGGCGACGCGATCCGCGGTTCGCAGCGATGATGGAGCCGGTCGCGAAATGGGGTGGCCGCGCCGTTCCCGGCTCGGTCGGCTATCGCCTCGTCGCCGCCTTCCGTGAGGCGGCGGTGGAGCGCTTCTACGGCGCCTATATGGGCAGGCCCGAAAAGCCGCGCCGCAGCTATTCCGCCTCACAGGGCGAAGGGACGCTCCGCCGGCTGCTGAGGGCACGCCCGCCGGGGCTGGTGCCGCCGGGCGATCGAAGCTGGGATGCGTTCATCACCGCCGCGCTCATCGAAGTCGCGGAGGATGTCGGCAAGGCTGGGGGCATCGGTGATTACCAATGGGGCGGCGTCTCCAGGGCTGGGGTCAGTCACCCGCTGGCGGAGGCGATCCCGGGCCTCGGCTGGCTGGTCGACCCGAAGGATGTGGCGGTGCCGGGCGATGCCTCGGTCGTCCGCGCCCAATGGCGCGGCGCCGGGGCGAGCGAGCGTTTCGCGGTGTCGCCGGGCCACGAGCGGGAGGGGCTGTTCCACATGCCCGGCGGCCAGTCCGGCAACCCGCTGGCGCCTTATTACCTCGCCGGGCACCAGGCTTGGGTGGAGGGGCGGCCGACGCCTTTCCTTCCCGGGCCGGCGAAATGGACGCTGACGCTGGCGCCGCCGGAACGGCGCTAGCGCGTCAGGCAGCCTTCTTCAGCGCCCAGGAGATAGTGATGCCGTCGGCCGGCGTTCCGCCGGTGATGACGAGCTGCTGGCTTCCGTGCGGGCGGGCGGAGCCGTCGACCCAGAGGCTGTCCTCAATGGCGAGCTGGCCGCCGCGGCAGCGGAACTGCCAGGCGGCGGCGCCCTTGATGCGGAGGATGGCGCCCTGGCCGTCGGCCGTGCTGGTGACCTCAACCGACGGGTGGAGGTGGAAGCGGACCGCGTAGGAGGTGCCGCCGCGGCGCAGGCGCCCCTGCGGGATCAGGACGTCGTCGCCGGACAGCTCGCTGCCGTCGCTCTTGAGCGTCAGCTTGCGCTGGTGGAGGAACCCGAAACGGCGGACATAGCCGTCATGGCTCGCCTCGACGATGGTCGTGCCGCCGGTCTCGTCGCGCGACAGCTCGACCTGGCCGACGCCCTTGCCGAGCGTGCCGTCGTCATGGACCGCGGTGGAGTTTCGGTCGCCAAGCGTCAGCGTCGAATGGGCGGCGGTGGTGCGCAGCGCCTGCACCAGCTCGGGCGGGAGGATATTCGTGTCGGCGCCGACGCCGCCGCAGTTGACGACCAGCCGATTGGCGCCGTCGCCGAACTCGAAGGCGAGCGTCGAGGCGCAGCCGCCGGCGAGGGCGCGGCTGGCGGGCGGCGGCGCGGCGTCCAGCACAGCGACGCTGTTGCGCGCGGAAAGGCGCTGATAGCCCCAGCCGCGTGCCTGGCGCAGCGGACGGGTGGTGACGCCCGAGCCTTCCACCGCCGCCGTGACGCGGCGCTTGCTCAGCATGTTGCCGCCCTGCCAGCTCGACAGCGCCTCGTCGGCCAATGTGACCGCCAGCAAGGCGGCGACGGTGCTGGAAAGGATGTCCGCGATCTCGTCGGGAACGTCGCGCCGGCTCGCATAATAAACGGCGCGGAGCTGGCCGAGCAGTTCGACGAGCTTCACCTGCTCAAGCGGCGAGCGGCTGACGAGGCCGCCATCGTCATGAAGATTGGCTCGGAGCGCGCGGAGCAGGCCGGCCTCGCCCTTGCTGAGCCGCGCCGGGCCGCCCTGGATGACGAGGGCCGAAGCGATGACGCCGATCCAGGCGGCGATGCGGGGCAGCCCTTGGGGCGCCTTGTCGGCGCCCTTGTCGAGGTGGCGGGCCCCACGCGCGACGGTGTTCAGCACCGAGGAGCGGTAGACCAAGTCCTTCGATGCCAGGACATAAGGCGCGTAGGCGGCGATGAAGAGGATGCGGCGGCCCCAAATGTCCGCCCGCCAGGCGCGCTCGCTGACCTGGTCGGCGTGGGCGGCGAGCCATTTCCGCACCAGCTTCTCGGCGATCTTGTCGCCTTTCTCGCGATTGGCGGCGGCGGCGAGATCGCGCAGCCAGGCGAAGCTCTGCAGGTAATCGCAATATTCGGCCGAGAAGCGCGGGTCGCAGAAGCGGAGCTGATCGATCGGATAGCTTTCGTTGCCGTGGACGAGGCTGCCGAGCAGCATCGCCTCGCCGATCGCCTTGTCGCCGGCGATCGGATCCTTCGGCACGGCCAGCAGCTTCAGCGGGAAGCGGCCGCGGAGGCGGAAGCTGTGCACCGGCGTCCGCCAGGCGAGGCGGTGGAGGCGGTAAGCGAGCCGCTCCGACAGCGAGACGCCGCGATCGTCGCCGACCTTGATCAGCCGCTTGCCCGGCTCGATCTCCTGCTGGCCCTCGAACGGATCGATCCTGTCCAGCACGCTCATCAGCCTCTCAACCCCCTGATGTTGGCGGCATAAGCGGAAGGCCCGCCGCGAAAGGTCGCCGTGCCGGCGACGAGCACGTCGGCGCCTGCATCGATTGCGCGGCGCGACGTTGCGACATCGATGCCGCCGTCGACTTCGAGGTCGATGGGCTTGCCGACTTTGTCGATCTGCTTGCGGATCGCTTCGATCTTGCGGAGTTGACTGTCGATGAAGCTCTGCCCGCCGAAGCCGGGATTGACGCTCATGACGAGCACCAGGTCCACCTCCTCGAGCACATAATCGAGCATCTTGGCGGGCGTCGCCGGGTTGAGCGAGACGCCAGCGTTCTTGCCCAGCGACTTGATGTGCTGGATGGTGCGGTGGAGGTGCGGCCCCGCTTCCGGGTGAACGGTGATGATGTCGGCGCCGGCATCGGCGAAGGCCTGCAGGAAATTGTCGATAGGCGAGATCATCAGGTGGACATCAAACGGCTTGGCGGTGTGCGGGCGGAGCGCCTTCACGACGGCGGGGCCGATGGTCAGGTTAGGGACGAAATGGCCGTCCATGACGTCGACATGGATCCAGTCGGCACCCGCCTCGTCGATCGCTCTCACTTCCTCGCCGAGGCGAGCGAAATCGGCGGAGAGGATGGAGGGAGCGATGCGGACTTGCTGCTGCACGCTCAAGGAGTAACCAGCCGGGACTCGCGGGGCAAGGAAAGCGGGAAGTTATCCCCCGCTAATCCGTGTGAAACGCGCGATGAAGAAGCCGTCGGCGCCGCCCTGCTCGGCAAAGGCGCCGGGAAGGATGCGGAGGCGGCCGTCCTTGATCCGCATTTCCGCGGGTACCTCATCCGCCCGGATCGGATCGGGGGCGAAGTCCGGATGCTCGGCGAGGAACGCGTCGGCGACCTGCTCCCCCTCCTCCGGCTCAAGCGAGCAGACGGAGTAGACGAGCGTGCCGCTGGGCTTCAGCCAGCCGCAGGCGCGGGCGAGCATCGCCTTCTGCCCTTCCGCCAGCTCGGCGATGGCGCGCGGCCGAACCCGATGGAGCACGTCGGGGTGGCGGCGGAAAATCCCGGTCGCAGAGCAGGGCGCATCGAGCAGGATCGCGTCGGCAGGAGTGGCTGGCTGCCATTTCATGACGTCGGCAGTGACGACGCGCGCCTCGAGCCTGGTGCGTTCTAGATTTTCAGAAAGTCGTGCCAGACGACTTTGCGAGGCGTCCACGGCAGTGACCTCGAAGCCTGCGGAGGCGAGCTGCATCGTCTTGCCGCCCGGTGCGGCGCAGAGATCGAGCGCGGTGCGTCTCCGCCCCTCGCCCAGCAGGCGGGCGGGCATCGATGCCGAGATGTCCTGCACCCACCAATCCCCCGCACCATAGCCCGTCAGGCCGGCGACGGCCGCACCTCGCTTCAGCCGCAAGTGGCGCGGCATCAGGCTCGTGCCCTCCAGCCCCTCGGGCGCCTCGTCCCGGGCCAGCACGAGGTCGATCGGCGGCGGCACGGCCATGGCCTTGGCAGCAGCCTCGACGGCAAGCCCGCCCCAAGCCTTCTGCCAGCGATGCGCCACACCACCCGGTAAGGTGGGGATTTCAGGTAGCGCGGCGCCCCTCCGCATCAGGGTGCCGAAGACGCCGTGCACGAGCCGCCGTGGACCACCATCCACCAGGGGCAAAGTCGTGCTGATCGCCGCGTGCGGCGGCGTGTTCAGCGCCAGCGCCTGGACGAGCGCGATCCGCAACGCGAAACGCGCCTTGGCGTCATCGGGGAGCGGCTTTCGGGTGGCGCTGTCGATCAGCGCGTCCAGATCGGCGAGACGCCGCAACCCCTCGGCAGCAATGGCATGGGCGAAGGCGCGGTCGTCAGGGCGGTCCAGATCGCGCGCGGCGGTGTCGAGCGCCGCCTCGAGCGGCAGCCCTTTGCGGAGCACGGCATCGAGCAGCCGCATCGCGGCGCGGCGCGAGGCCGTGCCGATCGGATCCTCTAGGCGCGCAGCCCCCTTCATCTTGCTTTGCACGCCTCCACGCCCGAAATGTGGGGCCGAGCGCCCGCAATATCAAACGAGACCGTCATGGCCGAACGCCCCGCCCACGTAAAACCGCCCGCGCATCTGTCGAAGAGCCCGCCGCTGCCGCAGCCCGCCCCCGTCGCGGAAGGCGAGGAGCATGGCGGACCCAAGGGGCGCGAGCCGACCCGCTATGGCGACTGGGAGAATAAGGGCATCTGCTGGGACTTCTAGACGCCCTCGCTCCGCAACGGCCTCGAGAGCAGGCGCTCCAACACCTGATCGACCGACGCTTCGCCTGACAACAGGGCGTTGACGGCAGCAACGATCGGCATGTCGACGCCGGCCTCGCCCGCGGCGCGGTGCAGGACAGGCGCGGTGGAGGCGCCTTCGGCCACGGTGCGGCGATCGGCTAGGAGCTCCGCCGCGGATCGTCCCTCGCCGAGGCCTTTACCGAGGCTGAAATTGCGCGAGCTGGTCGACGAGCAGGTGAGCACGAGATCGCCGAGGCCCGACAATCCGGCGAGCGTCTCCGCGCGGGCGCCGCGGGCGAGGCCGAAGCGGGTCATCTCGGCAAAGCCGCGCGAGATGAGCGCCGCACGGGCGTTGAGGCCGAGGCGGCGGCCCTCGACCACGCCGCAGGCGATGGCGAGCACGTTCTTCACCGCACCGCCGATCTCGGCACCGATGACGTCGGTGGAGAGGTAGGGCCGGAAGAAGGGACGGGCGAGGCGGGCCCGCAACGCCTCACCCACATCCCGGTCCTCGACCGCCAGCGTGACGGCGGCGGGGAGACCGGCAGCGACTTCATGGGCAAAGGTCGGGCCGGAGAGGACCGCGATCGGCGCGTCGGGCTGCTCCTCGTGGGCGACGTCATGCATCAGCTTGGTGGTCGCCTCCTCCATGCCTTTTGCACAGAGGATGAGCGGCGACCGGAGTCGGGGCATGGCGGCGAGGACGCTGCGCATATGCTGGGCAGGAGTGACGACGAGGATGGTGTCGCATTCGGCCAATTCATCGAGGGTGGCGGTGGCGCGGATCGCCGGGTTCAGCGGGATCCCGGGGAGAAAAAGCCGATTCTCATTGTGGCCGTTGACGCTTTCCACGACTTCGGGCTCGCGCGCCCAAAGCAGGGTCTTTCCGCCACCGGCCGAGACCACCTGAGCCATCGCCGTGCCCCATGCGCCGCCGCCGATGACGCCGATTGGTCTGACTGCAGTCAAACTCCAACTCCGTCTGAGGTGAGGGTGAGCGGTGCGGTCATGCCTTCACCCCCGCACCGCGGGCCTTCTCGGCGGACGGATCGAGCGGCCATCGGGCGCGGGCGGGCGCGTCGAGACCATCCACCAAGCCCTGCTCGAAACGGAGCGCCCCGGCCCAGGCGATCATCGCCGCATTGTCGGTGCACAGCCACAAAGGCGGGGCGACGAAGGGCAGGCCGTGCGCCTTCGCGAGCTCCGTCAGGGCCGCGCGGATGCGCTGGTTCGCCGCCACGCCGCCGGCCACGACCAAGGCCGTGGCCCCACTCGCATTGCGCAGGGCACGCTCGGTGCGGTCGATCAGGCAATCGACCACCGCTTGCTGGAACGATGCCGCGATGTCCTCGTTGGTCCAGGTGCCAGCGTCGCGGGCGCGCAAGACCGCGCTCTTGAGGCCGGCGAAGGAGAAATGCGGCTCGGCCGAGCCGACCAGCGGCCTCGGCAGCGGCACGGCTAGCGGATTACCGGACTTGGCCGCCTGCTCCACTGCGGGGCCACCGGGGAAGCCGAGACCGAGCAGCTTCGCGCTCTTGTCGAATGCCTCGCCCGCGGCATCGTCAATGGTCGTGGCGAGGCGGCGGTATCGCCCGACGCCCTCAATAAAGAGTAACTGGCAGTGGCCGCCCGAGACGAGCAGCAGCAGATAGGGGAAGTCTAGGTCCGGCTGGGCCAGCATCGGCGAGAGCGCGTGCCCTTCGAGATGATTGAGCGCGATCAGCGGCTTGCCGCTGGCGAGGGCAAGGCCCTTCGCCGTCACCAGCCCGACCATGACGCCGCCGATCAACCCGGGACCCGCGGTCGCTGCGATGGCGTCGACCTCATTGAGCGAAATGTCCGCCTCGCGCAGCACATCTTCCACGAGCTGCGGCAGGATCTCGACATGGGCGCGTGCGGCGATCTCCGGCACGACGCCGCCGAACGGGCGATGCTCGTTCTCCTGTCCGGCCAGGCGGTGGGCGAGGATGCGCCGGTCGGAGGTGACGAGGGCCGCGGCGGTTTCGTCGCAGCTGGATTCGATGCCGAGGATCAGGCTCACGCCCTTTCCTGTAGTCAGCGGAGCCGCTAGCACAAGCGCCGCATGAGACAGCCCCTTCGCATCGGCAGCCGCGGATCGCCGCTCGCGCTGGTCCAGGCCCGGATGGTCGCCGAGGCGCTGCGCGAGGCCCATGGCTGGGGCCCCGAGCGGATCGAGATCGTGGCGATGACCACGACCGGGGACCAGATCCAGGACCGGCCGCTGGCCGAGGTCGGCGGCAAGGGCCTCTGGACAAAGGAACTGGACAAGGCGCTGCTCGACGGCCGCACCGACATGTCGGTCCACTCGATGAAGGATGTCGAGACGCTGCGTCCGGGCGAGCTGGTGATCGCCGCCATGCTGCCGCGCGCAGATGTCTGCGACCGGCTGGTCGGTGCCGACAGCATCGAGGCGCTGCCGCACTGGGCGCGGGTCGGCACATCGTCGCCGCGGCGGACGGCGCAGCTGCTCGCACGCCGGCCGGACCTCAACATCGTCTCCTTCCGCGGCAATGTCGCGACGCGGCTGAGGAAGCTCGAAATGGGCGAGGCGGATGCGACCCTGCTGGCTGCGGCGGGACTGGAGCGCCTCGGCCAGGGGGAGATCGGCACGACCGTCAGCGACATGCTCCCGGCGCCGGCGCAGGGCGCTGTGGGCGTCGAGGTTCTGGCCGGCAACAAGCGCGTGCGCCAGTTGGTCGAGGCGATCGATCATAAGCAGACCCACCTCTGCGTGGCGGCCGAGCGGCGGCTGCTGGAAGGCCTCGGCGGCGGCTGCCGCTCCCCGGTGGCGGCATTGGCCACGATGGAGGGCGAAGAGATCCTGCTTCGGGCCGAAATCCTCAGCAATGACGGCAAGGAGGTGGAGCGCGTGGAAACCCGCTTCCCTGCCGGCGACGAACAGGCGCCGCTCGCACTTGCACGCGAGATGCTGGACCGCGCCGCGCCGTCGCTCCGGGCGCTGTTCGCCGCGTGGCAGCCATAATTCTGATCCTGCGGCCGCAGCCCGGTGCCGACGAGACGGCCGCCCGCGCGGCCGCGCTGGGGCTGGAAGGCGTCGTCGCACCGCTGTTCGAGGTGAGGGCTCTGGAATGGCGGGTGCCTGAGACAGACGCGTGCGACGCCCTCCTCCTCACCAGCGCAAATGCGCCGCGGCATGCAGGCAGCGGGCTCGCTGACCTTGCCTCACTCCCCTGCTATTGCGTCGGAGAGGGCACGGCGGCCGCAGCGCGGAACGCCGGTCTGGTCGTCTCCCGGATTGGTCCGAGCGACGGAAGCGCCGTGGCCGAGATGATGGCGGCTGACGGCATCCGCAGGGTGCTTCACCTTGGCGGAAGGGATCATGTGGGTCTGGAGCATCCGGAACTCGGGATCGCGCACGTGCCGGTCTATGCCTCGGAGGCGTTGGATCGGCTCCCGGCCGAGGCCGAGGCGGCGATCCACGCGGGGGCGCTCGTGTTGATCCATTCGCCACGCGCCGGACGTCTGTTCGCCGCGATCATCGACGCCGCAGGTGTCGGCCGGGGGAGGATCCGCCTCGCGGCGATCAGCGATGCCGCGGCCGGGGCGGCGGGCGAGGGCTGGGCCGACAAGGCGATTGCCGCGGCGCCGCGGGATCAGGCATTGCTGGAGCTTGCCGCCAAGCTGTGCAACATTGACGCCGTGAAAGGCACAGGACTGGCCAGATGAGCGTCGAATATGTGCGCGGAGAGACCGCCCCCGGGCGGCGTTCGCTGATCGCCATGCTGCTGCTCCCCTTGCTCGCCTTCGCGGCGGGGCTCGTGCTGATGGGCTGGCTGCTCACCCGCTGGGACGCGGCCGCGACCTATCTGGGTATCCGTCCCGCGCCGCCGCCGGTCCAGCGCGCCGCGCCGGTGCGTCCGGCTGCCGTGCCCACCCCCGCGCCGACGCCGGCCGATACGGGAACCCAGCGCCTGGTCATCGATCCCGAGACGACGCGCCGGGTCAACCAGCTCGAGCAGCGCGTAGGCGAGATCTCGCAGCAGTCGCAGGCGGCGGCGGGCAACGCCGACCGCGCCGAGGGGCTGCTGGTCGCCTTCGCCGCACGCCGCGCGCTCGATCGGGGCGTGCCGCTCGGCTACATCGAGGGCCTGCTTCGCCAGCGCTTCGGTGACAGCCAGCGCCAGGCGGTGGCGACGATCATCACCGCCGCCCGCCAGCCGGTGACGCTGGAGGAGCTCCAGACCGGTCTCCAGGAAGTGGGGCCGCAGCTGATCGGCGGGGGTCCCGACCAGGACTGGTGGACGGCATTGAGAGCCGAGCTCGGCGAGCTCATCACCATCCGCAAGGGCGGCACGCCGTCAACGCTTCCGGCCGAGCGGCTGCAGCGGGCCAAGCGCCGGCTCGATGCGGGCCAGGTCGACGTTGCCCTTGCCGAGGTGCTGCGGACGCCGGGGCAGGCGAACGCGGCCGAGTGGATCGCCGATGCACGCCGCTACGTCTCCGCCCGCCGCGCGCTCGACATGATCGAGACGGCGGCTTTGCTCGACCCGCGCAATCCGCCGGACGGAGCGCCGGTGCCGACGTCTGCGCCCGCAGCAATGTTCATGCCCGGCCCGCGTCCGCGCTGAGCCCTCAGATTTCCAGCAAGGCGTAGGGCCGGCCGAGCTCCGCGCTCACCACGAACTGCGCGACATTGTAGACCGGCACGCCGCCCGGCGTGCGGCCCGCATAGCGGCCGCGATGGGCGTGGCCGTGGACCACTGCCCTGACGTTGTCGAACCGGTCCACCGCCTGGGCGAGGCGCGAGGAGCCGAGGAAAGGGAAGATCTCCAGCGGCTCGCCCTCGATCGTCTCCGGGATCGGCGAATAATGGAGCACTGCCATGATCCGCTCGGTCCGTAATGTGCGGAGCTGATGCTCGAGCTTGCGCGCCTCGCCGATAGACTCATCTACGAACGTCTTGATCGCGGTCTCGCCAAACGGGTCGAGCTCGGCCCGGCCGAAGCCGCCGATGAAGCCCTTGACGCCGGCAAAGCCGACGCCCTCGACCATCGTCGCCTGCTCGTCGAGGAGAGTGACGCCCGCCTGCGAGAGGATTTCGGCCACCTTCTCGGGCTGCCCGCATTCATAGTCGTGATTGCCGAGCACGCCGACGGCGGGGATGGTGCAGGCCCTGAGGTCCTCCGCGAGCAGCTCCGCCTCGCTGGTCTTGCCGAAATCGGTGAGATCGCCGGCCAGCACCAGCACGTCCGCGGCCTCGGAAATCTCGGCGAACAGCTCCCGATAGCGGCGCTCCCCGGTATCGCGGACGTGGAGATCGCCGATCGCTGCGACAGTTAGCGTGCCGTTCGCATCAATGCTTGGGTCGTTCATGCTTCTCGTCGATTCCCTTGCCGACGACGTCCGCGAAGCCCCATTCGCTGACGTCGATCACATAATCGGTGGGGCTCAAGAGCCGGCCGCGGCAGATGCGGACGCCGGAAGGTGGCATCTCCTCCTGCGCCTTGAGCCGGTCGATCAGCTCGTCGAATACGGCGCGCGGGATAAGGTCGCGCTCGGTTGGGTAGACGAAGCGGAAGTTGAGCACATTGATGAGCAGCACTTCCCAGTAGAGCTCGACCGCGGAGAGCAGCCATTTCCAGTCGATCTCCGCATGCTTCCGGAGGATGACGTGGGCGACGTCGGCGCCGTCATAACGGTAGCGCGTCTGCAGGAAGAGCTTGGAGAGGATGAACTGCGTCGGCGGCGTGATCAGCACCCGCGTGCCGTAGACCTCGACCGCATATTTCTCGTCGAACCACTCGTCGGTGATCGGGATCGAGACCGAGGAGATGTTGAAGATGACGTCGAAGAAATTCTCGCCCTGCCAGACCTTGCCGATCCAGCGCTCGTCCTCGACCTCGATCTCGTAGCCCTTGCTCTTGAAGAAAGCGAGGATCTTGGGGGCGTCCGACGGCTTGCAGAAGACGTCCAGGTCCTTGGTCGGCCGGATGATGCCGGTGAAGCAGGAGAGGGCGTATGTGCCCGAGAGCAGGAACGGCACGCCGGATTCGACCAGCAGCCTGAGACTCTCGACATAGAAATCGACCGCTTCCGGGGGCGGCTCGAAGGCCGAGGCGTCGAGGATCTGAAGCGTGTCGTCCATTAGCACCCGCGTCGATGGTCACGGAAGCCGCTGCCCCGCTGCCACGCCCAACGGCGCTTCACGCGATCCGTTCCGACCGCGCAACGGCAAGATACCTTCACGGAGAAATGGAGCGGGCGAAGGGATTCGAACCCTCGACCCCAACCTTGGCAAGGTTGTGCTCTACCCCTGAGCTACGCCCGCTCGACATGGCTGAGCCGATGCGCGATGCGGACCGGCTGAGGTAAGGCGGCGGCTGCTAGCATGGGCCTCCGGGGGTCGCAAGCCCCATCTGGCGGGCTTGGCAGACTCGCCCAGCATCCCACATAGGGGCGCAACGATCAGCCTTTTCGGAGTGACGAATACGTGGCGACCCTTGGCATGAGCGCCGCCGAGCGCGAGGCGCTGGACCAGTTCAAGAAGGAGGTGATCGAGCCGTCGATGACGAGCCTCGTCATCGTCGACTTCTGGGCGGAATGGTGCGGGCCGTGCAAGCAACTCGGCCCGGTGCTCGAGAAGGTGGCCGCCGATTACGCGTCGAAGGGCGTCAAGCTCGTCAAGATCGACGTCGACAAGAACAAGATGATCGCCGCGCAATTCCGCGTGCAGTCGATCCCCACCGTCTATGCGGTGTTCCAGGGCCAGCTGGTCGCTGACCTGACGCCGGCGCGGACCGAAGGGCAGCTCGCCCGCGCGCTCGACCAGATCCTCGGGCAATTGCCGGTGCAGGGCGAGGAACAGCAGCTGGAGGACCAGATCGAGCCGCTGATCGCGATGGGCGAAGAGGTGCTGGCGGGCGGCGATGCGGAACGGGCGGTGTCGATCTTCGGCCAGATCCACGAAATGGCGCCCGACCATGCCGAAGTGATCTCCGGCCTCGCCCGGGCGCTGGTGCAGGCGGGACAGGTCGAGGAAGCGCGGGCGCTGCTCGCCGACGTGCCCGAGAAGGCGGCGAAGGATCCGGCAATCGCCCGCGCACAGTCGGCGCTGGCGCTGGCGGAGATCGCTCCGGCAAATGCGGAAACTGGCACGTTCGAGCGGAGGCTCGCCGACGATCCGGACGATCATGAAGCGCGCTTCGAGCTGGCCGGCGCGCTGATGGCGGGCGGCCAGCGCGACGCGGCGGCCGATCAGCTGCTCGAGCTGATCCGCCGCGACCGCGAGTGGAATGACGGTGCCGCGCGCAAGCGGCTGCTCCAGTTCATGGAGGTGGTGGGGCTCGAGGATCAATGGGCGCGCGACCAGCGCCGCCGCCTCTCCGCGATCCTCTTCACCTGATGCCCGGCGCCGGCCCGTTGCGGGTGCCGATCTTCCCGTTGGCGGGCGCGCTTCTCTTCCCGCGGACCCAGCTTCCGCTCCACATCTTCGAGCCGCGCTACCGGGCGATGGTGCGCGACGCGCTCGCCAGCGACCGGCTGATCGCAATGGTGCAGCCGAAGGACGAGAGCGAGCCGCCGAAAGTGTATGAGGTCGGCTGCATCGGCCGCATCGTCGGCTCGGAGGAGCTGGACGACGGCCGCTTCAACATCGTGCTGGAGGGAGTTTCGCGTTTCCGCATCCTCCGCGAGGCCGACGTCACGACGCCATATCGGCAGGTCGATGCCGACCGCAGCGGCTTCGACGACGATGCGGAGCCGGAACCGCTCGGCATCGCCCAGCGCGCCGAGCTGGAGCGCGAGGCCAAGCGCTATGCCGACGTATTGGGCTATGCCGTCGACTGGGATGCGGTCGGACGGCTGGACGACGAGATGCTGGTCAATGGCATCGCCCAAATCGCGCCGCTCGATACGGGATCCAAGCAGGCATTGCTGGAGGCGGGCGACATTGCCGGCCGGGCCGACCTGCTGGTCCAGTTCATGCAGTTCCAGCGCATGGCGCCCGGTGGCGCCGACGGGCCGGAGACGCTGCAATGAGCATCGGCTTCGACGAGGCGCTGCTTGAGGTGCTGGTGTGCCCGGTCACGCGCACGCCGCTGCGCTACGATGCGCAGGCGCAGGAGCTGGTCTCGGACGAGGCGAAGTTCGCTTTCCCGATCCGGCAGGGCATCGCGGTGATGCTCGTCGACGAGGCGAGACGAACCGGCTGAACGGAGGACGTGCAATGGCCGATCAGGCGGTCCAGGACCCCAGCGATCCTTATGCGCGGCTGGCGCAGACCTTTCCGAAGCTGACCGCCGAGCAGATCGAGCGGATCGCCGGCTACGGCACGACCGAGACGCTCGGCAAAGGCGAGCCGCTGTTCCGGCGCGGCGACCGCGGCGTCGATTTCTTCGTCCTGCTGCAGGGCTCGATCGAGATCACCGATCCCGGCACGACCGGCCACGAGGAGATCATCCACGTCCACGAAGCTGGCCAGTTCACCGGCGAGGTCGACCTGCTGAACGGCCACGAAATCCTGGTCGGCGGCCGCGCCGGGGCCGATTGCCGGGTGATCCGCGTCCGCCGCGACGCGTTCCGGCGGATGCTGGAAGCGGAGTCAGACATCAGCGAGGTCGTGATGCGGGCCTTCATCCTGCGCCGCGTCGGACTGATCGGCCATGGCCAGGGGGGCGTGGTCGTGATCGGCTCCTCGCACTGCGCGGATGCGCTGCGTATCCAGCGTTTTCTAACGAGGAACGGCTATCCCCACCGGATGCTCGGCACCGATGTTGATGCCGAGACGGCCGACATCCTCAAGTCGCTGCAGGTGACCTCCGAGCAGCTGCCGGTCGTGCTCCTGCCCGGCGAATTCGTCCTTTCGAACCCGACCACGCCGCAGCTGGCGGACGCGCTCGGGCTGACCGAGAGCTTTGAGCCCGGACAGGTCTACGATCTCGTCGTCGTCGGCGCGGGGCCAGCGGGTCTCGCGGCGGCCGTGTATGGGGCGTCGGAGGGGCTGGACACGCTGGTCATCGAGCCGCTCGCGCCGGGCGGCCAGGCGGGCACCAGCTCCAAGATCGAGAATTATCTCGGCTTTCCGACCGGCATCTCGGGCGAAGCGCTGGCCGGGCGGGCACAGGTGCAGGCGCAGAAATTCGGAGCGCGTCTCGCCATCTCCCGCCGCGTCACCGGCATGGAGTGCGACCGCAACCCGTTCCGGATCGAGCTGGAGGACGGGCAGAGCGTCTCCACCCGCTCGGTCGTGATCGCCACCGGCGCCCGTTATCGCACGCTGGATGTCGAGAATTACGAGCGGTTCGAGGGCCAGGGCATCCACTATGCCGCCACTTGGATGGAGGGGAATCTCTGCGTCGGCGAGGAGGTGGTCGTGGTCGGCGGCGGCAATTCCGCCGGGCAGGCCGCGGTCTTCCTGTCGCAGCAGGCCAAGCACGTCCACATCCTCGTCCGCGGCGAGGGGTTGGCGGCGACCATGTCCGACTATCTCATCCAGCGGATCGACGCTTCGCCGAAGATTACCCTTCACCCCTTTACCGAGATCACAGGCCTTTCGGGCAAGCACTTCCTTGAGGAAGTGACCTGGACCAACCGGGAGACGGGCGAGGCCGAGACGAAGGCGGTCGGCAACGTGTTCGTAATGATTGGGGCCGTCCCGAATACGGACTGGCTCGACGGCTGCATCCCGCTCGACCGCGGCGGGTTCGTCATCACTGGGCGGGATTCGGAAGGGATGGCCCTGTCGTCGCCCTATGCGACGGAGAAGGAAGGCATCTTCGCGGTCGGCGACGTCCGGTCCGGGTCGACCAAGCGCGTTGCCTCCGGCGTCGGCGAAGGTTCGGTCGTGGTGTCGTCGATCCACGCCTATCTCGCCGGCGTCGAGGCGGTGCCGTAGCTAAATCGGCAATCCTCGCAGCAGCAGCGGCAGATCGCCGCTTTCGCCGCGTGCCTCGGCCATGAAGCGATCCTTGAGCGGCCCGATCCGCTGGACCGCGCCCATGCCGAAGCGGCGGATCGCCGAAGCGGTGCGGCCGGGAATGCCGTAGAGCCGGGTCAGGCCGTCCGTCGCCGCCGCGACCATGAAGGTGTCGAGGCTGCGCCAGCGCTGATAGCGGTCGAGCAGCTGGGCGTCGCCGAGGTCCATGCCGAGGCGGGCGCCTTCGACCAGCACCTGAGTCAGCGCGGCGGCGTCGCGGAAGCCGAGATTGAGCCCCTGACCGGCGATCGGGTGGATGCCGTGCGCGGCGTCGCCGGCCAGCGCGAGGCGCTCGGCGGTGATCGTGGTCGCATGGTGGAAGCCGAGCGGGTAGCTGGCGCGCGGCCCGGCCATGCGGATGGCGCCGAGGAAGCCGCCCATCCTTTTCTCAACTTCGGCCGCCATTGCGCGATCGGGCAGGCCCAGCACGGCGGAGGCGTCTCGCGACGGCACCGACCAGACGATCGCCGAACGCGTGCCGGGGAGCATCGGCAGGATCGCGAAGGGGCCGGTGGGGTAGAAGATTTCGTAGGCGGTGTTCTCGTGCGACCGCTCAAGCTCGATCGTGACGATGATCGCCGCATGATCGTAGCTCCAGCGCGCGACCGGGATGCGGGCAAGCTCGCGCGTCGGCGAGTTGCGTCCCTCCGCGCCGATCAGCAGCGGCGCCGCGAGCAGGCGGCTGTCTTCCAGCGCGACCCGCACGCCGGTGTCGTCGCGCACGATCTCGGCGGGACGGGCGGGCATCACCAGCTCGACCTTCTCCGCCGCCATCGCGCTGTCGCGAAGGGCGGCGCGGAGCAGCCGGTTCTCGAACATGATGCCGAGTGGATCGTCGTCGGGCTCCGGATCGAACTGCAGCCCGCCGGGCTCCAGCCCGTCGCTGACGCGGATCGACCGGATCGGGCAGCCCTGCCCTTCGAGCCTGTCGCCGACGCCGATCGCCTCCAGCATCCGCCAGGAGGTGCTGGCGACCGCGGTGGCGCGGCCGTCATATTGCGGCGTCAGCTGCGTCTGCGGATCGGCCGGGTCGACGACAATGCTGGTGAGGCCGTGCCTGTCGAGCGCGATGGCGATGGTGAGCCCGACCAGCCCTCCGCCGAGGATGATGACGTCCGCGCGCTGCATTTTCTTGCCCTAGCGATGCAACGGAGCAACGCCAAGGCGCATGGTCGCGCTTGACCGCGGACTCCGGCAATGCGCATTGTTAACGTGCGGAACATTTGGGGCACGTTCATGGCAGTATCGGTTGCACGCTCAGGCCGGCAGGAACGGCTCGCCAACTGGCGCGATGGCGTCAAGAAGGGGATCAGGCGCTCCGGCGCGGTGCTGACCGGCGCCGCCCTGATCGTCGCGGCCCTGCTGAGCGCAGCGGCCTTGGTGAACTACCGGCCGAGCGATCCTGCCTTCAACACCGCTGCCGCCGGACCGGTGAAGAACTGGCTCGGCTCGACCGGCGCCTACGGGTCGGACCTGCTGCTCAGCCTCTGGGGTCCGACGGCGGCGCTGCTGTTGCCGCTGATGATCATACTGGGTCTCCGCCTCGCCCGCGGGGCTGAAGCCGGGCGCTGGCTGCGCGCACTGCTGCTGACGATCGCAGGCATGGCGATGATCGGCACCGCTGCGGCTCTGCTGTGGGGCGGCGCCGTGAACGGCCTTCCCGCCGGCTGGGGCGGCGCGTTCGGCCTGTCTCTCGCCAAGCTGTTCGAGACCGGCATCGCCATGATCGGGCAGCCCGACGTGGCCGAGCCTTTCCGGCTCGTCGCGGTGGCGCTCACCGCCCTGACGGGGCTGTTCCTCGCCTATCTGGGCCTTGGCCTCCGCGCCGAGGAGCGCGCCTGGGTCGCCAGCCGCCGCGTTGCCATGCCGCGGCTGTCCAAGCGCGAAGCTGCAGCCGACGACGACGACGAATTGTCCGACGAGTATTACGACGACGAGGAGGAAGAGGAGCAGCCGGCGGAGAAGCGCGGCCGCACCCCCATCATCACCGCGCCGGAGCCGCCGCGCACGATCATCAACGACCGCTCCACGCCCGACAAGAACAAGCGCCCGGCGCGGGAGCGGCAGGCCTCACTGGCGCTCGGCGATGCCTACCAGCTGCCGACACTCGACCTGCTCAGCCCGCCGCCGGCCCGCACCAACACCACGCTCGACAAGGCGAGCCTGGAGCGGAACGCGCGGCTGCTCGAGTCCGTGCTCGAGGATTTCTCGGTCAAGGGCGAGATCGTCGAGGTTCGGCCCGGTCCGGTCGTGACCATGTACGAGCTTGAGCCCGCAAGCGGCATCAAGGCGAGCCGCGTCATCCAGCTTGCGGACGATATCGCCCGCAACATGTCGGCTTTGTCGGCACGCGTCGCGACCATCCCCGGCCGCAGCGTGATCGGCATCGAGCTGCCCAACGCCAAGCGCGAGATGGTGACGCTCTCCGAGCTGATCGCCAGCGACGCTTTCGAGGACCAGCAGGCCTCGCTGCCGCTGATCCTCGGCAAGAACATCGCCGGCGATCCGGTCGTGGCCGACCTGGCGCCGATGCCGCATCTGCTCGTCGCCGGCACCACCGGCTCGGGCAAATCGGTCGGCCTCAACTGCATGATCCTGTCCTTGCTCTACCGGCTGACCCCTGAGCAGTGCAGGATGATCATGATCGATCCCAAGATGCTGGAGCTCAGCATCTATGACGACATCCCCCACCTGCTCTCCCCCGTCGTCACCGAGCCCGCCAAGGCGATCCGCGCGCTCAAATGGACCGTCGAGCAGATGGAGGAGCGCTATCGCATGATGGCGTCGGTCGGCGTCCGCGCGCTTTCCAGCTTCAACTCCAAGGTGCGGGAGGCGAAGGCCAAGGGGCAGTCGCTCGGCCGCCGCGTCCAGACCGGATACGATCAGGAATCGGGCCAGCCGACCTACGAGATGGAGGAGCTGGACTACGACGTGCTGCCGCAGATCGTGGTGGTGGTCGACGAGCTTGCCGATTTGATGATGACGGCCGGAAAGGAGGTCGAATTCCTGATCCAGCGCCTCGCCCAGAAGGCGCGCGCGGCCGGCATCCACCTGATTATGGCGACGCAGCGCCCGTCGGTCGACGTCATCACCGGCGTCATCAAGGCGAACCTGCCGACGCGCATCTCCTTCTCGGTCACGTCGAAGATCGACAGCCGCACTATCCTCGGCGAGCAGGGCGCGGAGCAGCTGCTCGGCAAGGGCGACATGCTCTACATGCCCGGCGGCAAGCAGATCGCCCGCGTCCACGGGCCCTTCGTGTCGGACGAAGAAGTCCGCGCCGTCGCCGACTTCTGGCGCGGCCAGGGCCATCCCGAATATGTCCAGTCGGTCACCGAGGAGCCGGAGGATGGCGGCTACATGTTCGAGGGCCAGCCGACCGGCGACGACGACGCGGAGAGTCAGCTCTACCGCAAGGCGGTGCAGACCGTCGCCGAGAGCCAGAAGGCCTCGACCTCCTACCTCCAGCGGCAGCTCCGCGTCGGCTACAACAACGCCGCGCGGCTGATCGAGCGGATGGAGAAAGAGGGCAAGGTCAGCGCTCCCGACCATGTCGGCCGCCGCGAAGTGCTGATCGATCCGGATGGCCACGCCATCTGATTCGACTCGACTCGTTTTCGCAACGCTTCGACTCACGAGTGATGGCCGGCGGGCGGAAATGCGTTAACCAAACATAGTGCGAGTGGGCGAGGGCGTAAGGTGGACATTCCGGTTCATGGCCATGAGGGGCAGCGAGAGCACGGCCGCTCCGAAGGCGAAATCAGTACTGCGTTGAACTTGCCGGGAAAACCTTACGCCCTATTCCGCCGCCTCGCCTTGCTCGGCTATTATGCGACCCCCGGCGAGGCCTTCGCCGCCGGCATGGCAGAATTCCCCGACGGCGGCTTTTCGATCCAGGAGATCGGCCGCGGCGGCTTCCCGCAGGATCCGATCCCCTCTTCCCTCTCCTGAACCTCAGGGAACCGGCCAGTTCAGTAGGCATTCAATCGGGGACCCCCATATTCCCCGCGAACCGAACTGACGGAGATCCTGATGAAGCGTCTCGCAACGCTCGCTATCCTTGCCGCGCCCCTCACGGCCGCGGCGCTCGCGCCCGCGCCGGTCCTGGCGCAGGCCGCCTCGCCGCTCGCGCAGGTCAGCGGCCACCTCAAGGCGGTCGACACGATGACTGCGGCCTTCACCCAGACCGGCCGCAACGGCCAGACGCTCGACGGCCAGCTGACGCTCAAGCGTCCAGGCAAGATCCGCTTCCAATATGGTCCGGGCGTGCCGATGCTGGTCGTGGCCGACGGCAAATCGCTGACCATGGTCGACTATCAGGTGAAGCAGGTCTCGCGCTGGCCGATCGGCAATTCGCCGCTGTCGGTGCTGCTGGACCCGAACCGGAACCTCGCCAAGGTCGCCAAGATCCTGCCGAGCGACGACCGCGTCGTGCTGGTCCAGGCGCGCGATCCGGGGCGGCCGGAATTCGGCACGATCACTCTCGCTTTCGCCAAGGTGGCGAGCGCGCCATCCGGGCTGATGCTGACCGGCTGGACGACCATCGACGCCCAGAAGAACCGTTCGACGGTGAAGCTGAGCAACCAGCGCTTCAACGTGCCTGTCGCCGAAACGGCCTTCCGCTACGTCGATCCGCGCAAGAATGCCGGCCGGGGTTAAGAATAGTTAACGTCATTCATCCCGGCGACAGGAAGGTATTGTTAGAAGACCTATCTCAATTGCGGTTCGCCGCTCCGGGTTTTCCCCCTGTTGCCCGGATCGAGAATCGGAATTGGCCTCGCGTAGCATACGCTTGGTGGCCCTCGCTCCACGCCCCCGGAGCGGGGGCCTTTACGCGTACGGGCTGGACGGCCCGCTTTTCGCCCCGTTAGAGCCGCAGCCATGCCGACGACGCTGAAAATCGCTTCCTGGAACATCAACAGCGTCCGCGCGCGACTCGAGATCGTCCAGAAGTTCCTGCGCGAGGAAGCGCCTGACGTTCTTTGCCTTCAGGAGACGAAGGTGGTGGACCAGGATTTCCCGCGGGCCGTGTTCCACAAGCTCGGCTACGTCCACCAGATCCTCTGCGGCCAGCGCATGCATCATGGCGTCGCCATCCTCAGCAAGCTGCCGATGCGGGAGGAAGTGCGCAACGACTGGCAGGCGAACGGCGAGGCCCGCCACATCGGCGTGCGGCTCGAAAGCGGCATCCGGCTCGAGAATGTATATGTGCCGGCCGGCGGAGACATTCCTGACCGCGAGCAGAATCCGAAGTTCGGGCAGAAGCTCGATTTCGTGGAGCGGATGACGCGCTGGTCCGAGACGTGCGAATGCCCGACAATCATGGTCGGCGACTTCAACATCGCGCCGCTCGAATGCGACGTGTGGAGCCACAAGCAGCTCCTGGGCGTGGTCAGCCATACGCCGGTCGAGGTCGAGGCGCTGAACGGATTGCAGGCGAGCAACGATTGGGTCGATCTCGGCCGGCATTTCTTCCCGGCACCCGGACGGCTCCACACCTGGTGGAGCTATCGCTCGCCGGATTGGACGAAGAATGACCGAGGCCGCCGGCTCGATCACATGTGGGCCACGAAGGACGTCGCCGCGCTGGCGGTGCGGCATCAGGTCCACGAGCCCTGCCGCAACTGGGAGCGCCCGTCCGACCATGTGCCGCTGGTGACGGAGTTCGCCACTTGAGCGACGGCCGCGACGTCGCCCGCGCGATCGACGCGCTGCGTCGCGGCTGGCCGGTGCTGATCGACGGCATCGGCTTCCTGGCCATCGAGACTACCGACGAAGAAGGGCTTGGCGCCTTCGATACGCCTCGCCGCGCTGACATCCTGATCGCGGGCAATCGGGCGGTGACGCTGAAGCTCGCCAATCAGCGGGAGGCCGTCCCGACCGGGCCGGTGCGCATCGAGCGAACGTCCTGGATCGATCTTGCCGGAGCCACGGCGGTCGCGGATCCGGCGCTGGACCTCTCGACGCCGTTGAAGGGCCCATTCAGGACCGTCCCGGTGGAGTCGCAGGAGGCTGCTCACGCGGCGCTTCGGCTGGCGCGGCTGGCGGGACTGCTTCCCGCCTTCTTCATCGGCGGCGATACCGGCGCAGCGGCGCTAAGCCTGTCCTCCGCTCTGGTCGAAGAGCAGACCCGGTCCCCGTCCTTGGCCATTGCGTCGCGCGCCAAGCTGCCCACGCGCCATTCGGAAGGCGGCGAGATCGTCGCGTTTCGCTCACATGAGGACGGAGCCGAGCATGTGGCGCTCCTGATTGGCCAGCCGACGGGGACTCCGCCACTCGTCCGCATCCACAGCGAATGCCTGACCGGCGACGTGCTCGGCTCGCTGAAATGCGATTGCGGGCCGCAGCTCTCGGACGCGCTCACCGCGATCACCGCCTCGGGCTGGGGGATATTGCTCTATCTCCGCCAGGAGGGGCGCGGCATCGGCCTGGTCAACAAGCTGCGCGCCTACGCGCTGCAGGACCAGGGCTTCGACACGGTCGACGCGAATTTGAGGCTCGGCTTCGGCGACGACGAGCGCGACTTCGGTGTCGCTGCGGCGATGCTGAAGGCCTTGGCGCAGGATGAGGTGCGGTTGCTCACCAACAATCCTCGCAAGGTTGCGGGACTGGAAAGCGCCGGCGTCAGGGTCGCGGAGCGCGTACCGCTCAAAAGCGGTACCAACACCCACAACCAGGCCTATCTCGACACAAAGCGTCTGCGCAGCGGACATCACCTTTAAGCCCTCTCCCTTGAGGGAGAGGGTCGGGTGAGGGTGTACGGCGCTTGAGACTATTCGCGGATACAGAACCCCCTCACCCCAACCCTCTCCCGTCGGGGAGGGGAGCTAGGCGAGGGCGGCCGCAACCTCGTCGAAGCTGTGGGCGATGACATGGGCGCCGAGCGCCCGGAGACGCTCGCCGTGGCCGTCGAAGCAATGACTGCCCGCCGCCAGCCCGATCACGACCCCGCCGGACGCGACCGCGCCGGTGACGCCGACCGGCGAATCCTCAATGATGGCTATCCGTTCGATCGGCAGGCCCAGCGCCGCCGCGGCGTGCAGGTAAAGGTCCGGCGCCGGCTTGCCTCGGTCGACATGCTCCCTGCCGCTGAAGATGTTGGGCTCGAACCGGTCGCGAAGCCCGAGATGGTCGAGATGAGTGCGGATCCACCGACTCGAGCTGGATGAGGCGACAGCGCGCGGGAGGTGGCGCGGGAGGCTTTCGATGAATGCGACGGCGCCGGCCACGGCGTCGATGCCCTCCCGCAGCACGCGCGCATCCTCCTCCTCGCGCAAAGCATGGAATTCGTCCGGCAGGGTCCTGCCGATCCACCGCTCGATCGCGCCGATGAAGTCCAGGCCGGCCAGGCCCATGAACTCGTTCATCGACTGCTCGACGCTGGTCGGGTGACCAATTGCGGTGAGATAGTCGGCAATCTGCTTGTTGCCGACATATTCGCTTTCGACCAGCACGCCGTCGAAGTCGAAGATGAGCCCCGCGAATCTCAGCCCCGCTCTCCGAACAAGGCGGTGCCGACGCGCACGTGGGTGGCGCCGATGGTCACTGCCGTCTCGTAATCCGAGGACATTCCCATGCTTAGGCCGGCGACGTCATGACGCCGGGCGAGCTGGGCCAGCAACGCAAAATAGGGCGCCGGCTCGACGTCGGCGGGCGGGATGCACATCAATCCGGCGAGCGGCAGCTCCGCCTCGCGATAGGCGGCGACGAGCGCGCCGAGCTCTCCCACGGCACAGCCGCCTTTCTGCGGCTCGTCGCCGATGTTGACCTGGAGGAAGCAGGGCGGCCGCCGCCCTACCCTGTCCATTGCCCGCGTAAGCGCCGTCACGAGCGAAGGCCGGTCCACGGAATGGATGGCGTCAAACAGCGCCACGGCATCCTCGGCCTTGTTCGACTGGAGCTGCCCGACGAGGTGCAGGTCCAGGTCCGGAAATTGTTCGCGGAGCGGGCGCCACTTCGCCTGCGCCTCCTGCACGCGATTCTCGCCGAAGGCGCGCTGCCCCGCCTCGATCAGCGGCGTGATCGCTCCTGCCGTCTGGGTCTTGGAGATCGCGATCAGCGTCACTTCGTCCGGCGCTCGCCGCGCAAGCTTGGCGGCGCGAGCGATCCGCTCACGCACCTCCGCCAGCCGCTCCTCCGCCGATGCATCCGTCATCGCGGCTGCTATAGGAACCGCGATGAAGCGCCGCCAGCCTTTGCCTCGCCACTGGCTGATGACGGACGAGCGGCAGGGCGATCGACTCTGGGCGGCTCTCGAGCGGCTGCCGAGAGGCGGTGGCATCGTCTTCCGACACTATGGCCTCGCGCGTCACGACCGCCTGCGCCTCTTCGAGCAGGTGCGGCAGGTTGCGAGGCGAAGGGGGCTGATGCTGCTGGTCGCCGGTTTGCCGTTGCCCGGCGGGGATGGCACCCATGGCCGACCGGGGAGGGGCCTGAGAAGCGCTCCGGTCCACAATCTTCGGGAGCTCAGGGCTGCGGAGCGGCGCGGCGTGGACCTCGTCTTCCTCTCACCGGTCTACCCGACACGCTCCCATCCGGGGGCAGCGCCGCTGGGCCCGCATCGCTTCGCCCTGATCGCGCACCAGGCGAGGGTGCCTGTCATCGCCCTCGGTGGCATGGATGCGGAAAAAGCCCGCACACTTGGCGGCGCCTACGGCTGGGCGGGAATCGACGCCTGGTCGCGTTAGAAGCGGAAGGCGGTGCCGATGTAGACCGCCTGGCTGTCGCGGCGCTCGTCGGCGAGCGGCTCGAGGCGGTCGTTCTGGATCTTATAGCGGACGCCGCCGGTCACATCGAGGTTGCGGGTCAGGCGGTAGGAGCCGCCCACGTCGACCGAATAGCTGCTCTCGACCGGATCCAGACGCGCCATGGTGCCGTCGCGCCGATCGGCGCCGGCGCTGACGCGGCCGGTGAACTTCTTGAGCGAATAGCTGATGCCGACCTCGGCCGCCTCGCGGCCGCCGGGCAGCGGGCCGCCTTCGACCTTGGCAACATCGCCCGAAATGGCGAAACGCTTCCAGCCGACCGACAGGCCAAGGTTGTAAGCCGCCGGCGTGATTGCCGTGACCGCCGTCGCCGACGGCTCGCGCACAGCCGCGGCAGCCGGAGTCGCCGTCCGGGCGCGCACTGCGACGCGGACCGCCTTGCTCTTGTCGGCGGAAGCGGCGGACGGGGTGAAGCGGAAGCTGCCGGGCTGGAGGCCGCGGCGCGCGAATTCGGCGGCGAGGCGCTGATCTGCAACGGCCGGAGTGAAGCTGCCGATGACCAGAGAAGGCGCGGCGCGCTTCTTCTTCTGGGCCTGAGTCGAGGCTGCCGACGCGGGGGCGAGCAGAAGCGCCAGCGCACCCAGCGCTGCTCCTCCCATCGCGATCATCCCACCCGGCCTGAGCACTTGCGACTCCCCTAATGGTCCGGATGTAGGTTGACTCCCCAAGGGAGACCAGCCTTCGCCCGGCGCTGTGGCCTGAATCCCAGACTCCTGTTGCATCTTTTCCACAACCATTCGAGCCTGCGCCCGGTTGGTGAAGGAAGCTGCAACGAACCTGGTTAGCAGCACATGAACGCGAACATGGCGCCGCAGACGCTTGCCGCCTGCGTGCCGTTATCTATAACGGCGGACGGCCCCCTCCAGTTTCGAGGAATTTTATAGATGTCCCGCGCTGTTCCGTTTTTCCTGGCAATCGCATCCGCGACCATGCTGTCCGGCTGCCAGTTCATCCGCGACGACATCAACAAGACGCTTGGCGGCGGCTCCGTCGACCGCGTTCAGCAGGCCGATCTCGCGGCGTCGCAGGTCACCACGATCGGCGTCAACGCCTATCTGTGGCGCGCCGCGCTCGACACGCTCTCCTTTGCGCCGATGGCGCAGGTCGATTCGGCCGGCGGCGTGATCGTGACCGACTGGTACGCCAACCCCAACTCGCCCGGTGAGCGGGTGAAGGTGACCGCTACCATCCTCGATGCGGACCTGCGCGCCGACGCGCTGCGTGTCGCCGCCTCGCGCCAGGTGATGCAGAACGGCCAGTGGATCGAGGCGCCGGTCGCGGCCGCGACCGTGCAGAAGCTGGAAGAGATCATTCTCACCAAGGCCCGCGACCTCAGGCGCAGCGCCGTCACCGGCTAAGGGGTTCGTCATATGGCGACGCGCTTCAACCCGCTCGCGGCCGATGCGCGGTGGCAAAAGGTCTGGGAGGAGCGCGGAACCTTCCGCGCCCGCGACGACAGCGGCAAGCCCAAGGCTTACATCCTCGAGATGTTCCCCTATCCATCGGGGCGCATCCATGTCGGCCATGCCCGCAATTACACGATGGGCGACGTGCTGGCCCGCTACCGGCGGATGAAGGGCTTCGAGGTCCTTCATCCGATGGGCTGGGACGCGTTCGGCATGCCGGCCGAAAATGCGGCGATGGAGCGCAAGGTCCATCCCGGCGAATGGACCTGGTCGAACATCGACACGATGCGGAGCCAGCTCAAGCGCCTGGGCTATGCGATCGACTGGAGCCGCGAGTTCGCCACCTGCGATCCCGCTTATTACGGCCATGAGCAGGCGCTGTTCCTGGACCTGTTCGCTGCCGGCCTCGTCTATCGAAAGCAGAGCGAGGTCAACTGGGATCCGGTCGACATGACCGTGCTCGCCAACGAGCAGGTGATCGACGGCCGCGGCTGGCGCTCCGGCGCGCTGGTCGAGCGACGCAAGCTCAGCCAGTGGTTTCTCAAAATCACCGACTTTGCGGACGAGCTGCTGGACGGCCTCGGCACGCTCGACAGCTGGCCGGAAAAGGTCCGGCTCATGCAGGAAAACTGGATCGGCAAGAGCCGGGGCATGCGCTTCCGCTTCCAGCTGACCCAGCCGGTGGACGGGATCGACGGCTTCGAGGTCTTCACCACCCGCCCCGACACGATCTTCGGGTCGAGCTTCGCCGCTTTGTCTCCCGATCACCCCATCGCGCTGGCGGTCGCGAAGAGGAACGAGGACGCAGCCGCATTCATCGCCGAGTGCAAGAAGGGCGGCACCACCGCGGCTGAGCTGGAGACGGCGGAGAAGCGCGGCTTCGACACGGGCCTGAAGGTCCGTCACCCGCTCGATCCGCATTGGGAGCTGCCCGTCCATATCGCAAACTTCGTGCTGATGGACTATGGCACCGGTGCGATCTTCGGCGTGCCAGGCCACGACCAGCGCGATTTCGAGTTCGCGTCGAAATACGATCTGCCGATCCGCCGCGTCGTCGCCGCCTCGCCAGAGCAGGCCGCTGCGCCCATTGCGGACGAGGCGGAGAATGGCGACGGCGTGCTCGTCAATTCCCGCTTCCTCGATGGAATGGACGTCGAGGAGGCCAAGGCGGCGGTGATCGCGCGCGCAGAGGCTGAAGGCTGGGGCGAGGGGACGGTCGCATGGCGGCTCCGCGACTGGGGCGTGTCGCGCCAGCGCTATTGGGGCACCCCGATCCCAATCATCCATTGCTCCGCCTGCGGCGCCGTGCCGGTGCCGCGCGAGCAGCTGCCGGTCGTCCTGCCTGAGGACGTCACTTTCGATGTCCCCGGCAACCCGCTCGAGCGGCACCCGAGCTGGAAACATGTCGCCTGCCCGTCCTGCGGCGGCGAGGCAGCGCGTGAGACCGACACGCTCGATACCTTCGTCGATTCGAGCTGGTATTTCATCCGCTTCGCCAGCCAGCCCTCGGACCGTCCGTTCGACAGCGCCGTGGCGAGCCATTGGCTGCCGGTCGACCAATATATTGGCGGTGTCGAGCACGCGATCCTGCACCTGCTGTATGCGCGTTTCTGGACCCGGGCGTTGCGGCGGATCGGTCGGCTCGAAGCGGCGGAGCCATTCGCCGGCCTGTTCACCCAGGGCATGGTCACACACGAAACCTACCGATCGCTCGACGGTCGCTGGCTGTCGCCGGATGAAGTCGAGCCGAAGGGAGCAGGCGTCATCGTCGAGACCGCAACCGGTGCTCCCATCGAGACCGGCCGCATCGAGAAGATGTCCAAATCGAAGAAGAACGTCGTCGATTCGGACGTGATCGTCGAGCAATATGGCGCGGACGCCGCGCGCTGGTTCCTGCTCTCGGATAGTCCTCCGGAACGCGATCTCGAATGGAGCGAGGGCGGCATCGAGGGCGCCTGGCGTTTCGTTCATCGCCTGTGGCGCATCGCCACAGCGGAGCGAGCAGGTGAGGGCTGCGATGTCGCGCTCGACCGCAAGCTTCATCAGACGATCGCATCGGTGACCGCGAACATCGAATCGCTCGCCTTCAACAAGGCTGTGGCGAATCTCTACGAGCTCGCCAGCGCGATCGAGAAGGCAGCGCCGTCCGCCTCCCGGACCGAGGCAGCGGAGACCATGCTGCGCCTGGTTGCGCCGATGACGCCGCACGTCGCCGAGGAGGCATGGGCGAGCCGCGGGCAGGAGGGGCTGATCGCCGATGCAGTCTGGCCAGAAGCCGATCCGGCACTTCTTGTGGAAGATGAGGTCACCATCGCGGTTCAGGTAAATGGTAAGCTCCGCGACACGCTGACTGCGCCCAAGGGTGCTCCCCGGGAGACGCTGGAGGAAATGGCGCTCGCTTCGGAGAAGGTGGTGCGCATCCTGGAAGGCAAGAGCCCGCGCAAGGTGATCGTCGTTCCCGACCGCCTGGTGAACCTCGTCGCATGAAGCGGGCGCTAGTCCTCGCCATTGCCTTGATGGTCTCCGCCTGCGGGCTGAGGCCGCTCTACGAGGGCGGCGGCAGTGGCCCGGTTGCGCAGACGCTAGGTGCGGTCGAGGTGGCGCCGATCGGCGGCCGGGCCGGATGGATGGTGCGCACCGCCATTCAGGACCGTCTCGGCAATTCCGAGCCGTCGCAGGCGCGATACCGGCTCGAGGTTGAGATCGACGACGACATTACCGGCTTCGGCATCCGCTCGGACGATGCTGTGACGCGAGAGCGGCGCACGCTGCGCGCCCGCTACCGCCTCGTCGATGCGAGCGTAGGAACAGTCGTGCTCGACGCCACTGCCGGATCCGACGCCGGGATCGACGTCGTGAGTTCTGAATATGCCACCGTCGCGGCCGAGCAGACCGCGCTGGAGCGGCTGTCCCGCGAAGTGGCCGACCAGATCGTCACTCGCGTCGCCCTCTACGCCTCGAGGACCGGGAACGGCCGGTGAAGGCCAACAAGGCCCAGATCGAACGCGCGCTGAAGGCGCCTTCGTCTGAGACACGCTTCTTTCTTCTCTACGGACCCGATGAATCCGGCTCCCGCGCCCTGATGAAGATGCTGGGCCCGGCAGATGCGGAGCGGGTCGAACTGAGCGGAGCGGAGCTCAAGGGCGACCCGGCGCGCCTCGCCGACGAGGCGGCGGCCATCTCGCTGTTCGGCGATCCCCGCGTGGTAATCGTGGAGCCTGCCGGCGACGAAGTACTCACGGCCGTGGAAGCACTGCTTGATGCGCCCGCGGCCGGCAACCCAGTAGCAATCGTCGCAGGTGCGTTGAAGCCCACTTCGAAGCTGCTGAAGCTGGGACTCTCCTCGCCTGCGGCGATGGCCTTCGCGAGCTACGTTCCCGACGCGCGCGATGCGCCGAAGCTCGTGATGGAGATGGCGCGTGAGCACGGGCTCGGCATCCGGCCGGATGTCGCCCGCAGGATCGCGGATGCCGCCGCCGGCAATCGCGCCGTCATCGCGCAGGAGCTCGGCAAGATCGCCTTGTTCCTGGATGCCGCGCCGGAACGGCCAAAGCCAGTCGAAGCGGATGTGGTGGACGCGATCGGCGCGGCTAACGAGGAGGGCGACCTCACCCGGCTCGTGGACAGCGTCGGCGGCGGTGACGTCAAGACGCTACAATCCGAGCTGCTGCGGCTGTCGAGCGAGGGCATCGACGGCATTCCGCTGATCCGCGCGATGCTGAGGCGCATGACTTTGCTCGCAAAGCTTCGCGGCGAGGTCGAGCGGGGAAGCAGCGTCGACACGGTCATGGCGACACACGGCAAGGCAATCTTCTGGAAGGAGAAGGACGCGGTCGCTGCGCAGCTTTCGCGTTGGCCGTCCGAACTCATCGGAAAGGGCATGAGCCGGCTGCTTGAGGCGGAGCGGCAGGTAAAGGCCTCGGGCGGACTCGGACCGCTCGCGGTCGACGAGGAGCTGTTCGCGATCTGCCGCCAGGCAGCGCGGCTGCGCTAGACTAAGCCTCACGCGGTCATCCCGGCGAAGGCCGGGATCTCAGCGAGAACAGGCACCAGCGTCTTCTGGTCCTGAGATCTCGGCTTGCGCCGGGATGACGGAGAGGGTCAAATCTTCTCGCCGCTCAGCCGCTGGCAGATCATGTCGAGCTGATCGAGCGTCGAATAGCCGAGCGAGACCGTGCCGCCGGCGGCGCCATGCGCGATCTTCACCTTCAGGCCGAGCAGGTCGCCGAGCTGCCGTTCGAGCGCGTCGATGTCGGCATTGCCGCTCTTATATTCGAGCTTGCCCTGAACCGGCCGCCGCTCGCGTCCGGTGCGGACGAGCTTCTCGGTGTCGCGCACCGACAGGCCGCGATTCACCACCTCGACGGCGAGGGCCTCCGGATCATTGGCCGGGATCAGGGCGCGGGCATGCCCCATGCTGAGATCGCCGGCCGCCACATAGGCGCGGACCTTCTCCGGCAGATCGAGCAGCCGCAGCAGGTTAGCGACATGGCTGCGCGACTTGTGGACGAGCTTGCCCAGCGCTTCCTGGGTATGGCCGTAATCCTCGATCAGCCGCTTATAGCCCTCGGCCTCTTCGATCGCGTTGAGGTCCTGGCGCTGGACGTTCTCGATCAGGGCGACTTCGAGCGTCTCAGTATCGTCGAACTCGCGGATGACCACCGGGACTTCGTGCAGATGCGCCCGCTGGGCCGCCCGCCAGCGCCGCTCGCCCGCGACGATCTGGTAGCGGTGGCCGTTCGGCCTGACGACGATCGGCTGGATGACGCCGCGGGTGCGGATCGAGTCCGCGAGCTCCTCGAGCGCGTCCTCGTCGAAATGCCGACGCGGCTGGTCCGGGTGCGGCTCTATGCTGCTCACGGGCAGCGACTGGATGGAGCCGGCGGTGCCGGACGCCGGCACCTCGTGGGCGACTTCGCCGAGGAGCGAGGAGAGACCGCGGCCGAGGCCGGGGTGGCGCTTGCGCAGCGGGATCTCGTTCATGCCGCGGCCGCCGGCAGGGGCAGGCGTCCGATCAGTTCACGCGCAAGCGACATATAAGCCTCCGATCCGGAACAACGGTGGTCGTAGATCAACGCAGGGATGCCGTGGCTGGGCGCCTCGGACAGGCGCACGTTCCGCGGGATCACCGTCTGGAACACGACCTTGCCGAGGCAGGCGCGGACGTCGTCCGACACCTGGGTGGAAAGATTATTGCGCCGGTCGAACATCGTCAGCGCGACGCCGAGGATGGAGAGCTCAGGATTGAAGCGGACCCGGATCCGTTCGACCGTCTGGAGGAGCTGGCTGAGGCCCTCGAGCGCGAAGAACTCGGCCTGGAGCGGCACCAGCACCGAGCGCGCGGCGACCAGCGCGTTGATCGTCAGGAGCCCAAGCGAAGGCGGGCAGTCGATCAGGCAGATGTCCCAGCGGCCCGGCATGTCGATAATAGCCTTGTCCAGCCGGTGCGTCCGGTCCTCGAATTCGACCAGCTCGATCTCGGCGCCGGAGAGATCCACCGTGGCCGATACGAGGTCGAGCCTCGGCACGCGTGTCGACACCACCGCCTGCTCCAAGGTGCACTGGCCGGTCAGCAGCTCATAGCATGAATGTTGGCGCTGAGAATGACCCACCCCAAGACCCGTCGAGGCATTGCCCTGCGGATCGAGATCGATGAGGAGGACGCGCCAGCCAGTGGCGGCGAGGGCCGTCGCCAGGTTGATCGCCGTCGTGGTCTTGCCAACCCCGCCCTTCTGGTTGGCCACTGCGATCCGGATCATTTACGCCGCTTCCCCCTAGACTGGCGCCGAACATTCTCAGCGACGATGATCTGCGCATCGGGATCGGTGAGGCTCTGTTCGAGGCGGAAATCACCCTGCCACGAAGCACGCGCTTCTTCTAGCTCCGACTTCACATTTTTGCCCTTCGGCAAGACCCAGCGAGTCGCGGGCGAGACGAACCGTTCCCCGAGCGTCAGCAAACGGTCCAGCGGAGCGAACGCACGGGCGCTGATCACGTCGAAATTGGACGCCTCCACCCTTTCCACCTTCGAACAAAGGATGCGCGTCGATGCCGGCAATTCGAGCACGGCGGCAGCTCTCTGAAGGAAGTCCACTCGAAGCTTCCGCGCTTCGACCATCGTTATCTGCGCGGGATGGAGCAGCGCAATGACCAATCCGGGAAATCCAGCGCCCGTTCCCAAATCCAGCCATGTCTTCGCCTCGCCGGGTGCCAGGCGGAGGAGCTGAGCGGAGTCGACGATGTGCCGGCTCCAAACCTGATCCAGCGTAGCGCGGGAGACGAGGTTCTGCTCCTCACTCTCGGAGAGCAGGAATTCGACGAAGACCTCGAGCCGCCCGAATGTTTCACGTGAAACATCCAGCTCCTCCTCCAGCCACCTCCGGGCCGAACCTTCGTCCACTCAGGCAGCTCTGCGACGGGAGTGCACGAGGATAGCCGCGAGCGCCGCCGGCGTGACGCCACGAACGCGAGACGCCGCTCCCAAGGTCGCCGGCCGTGACGCGGAGAGGCGCTCCACCATCTCGTTCGAGAGACCTGCAATCGCCGCATAGTCGAGGTCAGCCGGGATCCGGATCGACTCATCCGCACGCAGCCTAGCGACTTCGCTCTGCTGGCGCGCAACATAGGGTGCGTAACGGTGATCCTCGATTGCTTCATCCAGCTCGTCGGTCCCGACTTCCACAAGCTCCGGAACTAGACGAAGCAGGATAGATCGGTCTACTTCAGGAAAACGTAGCCATTCAGTGAGCGGACGCCGCACGCCATCGTCGCGGACACCGGCACCCGCCTTGGCCAGCAGCGCACCGGCAAAGCAGCGACCTAGTTGATCTTCGATAGCAGCATGCTTCGCACGAGACGTTTCGAAGTGCCGCTTTCGCTCCTCCGTAACGCAGCCTGACGTAATCGCCATCGGGGTCAGGCGCGCCTCGGCATTGTCGGCACGGAGGCGCAGTCGATACTCGGCGCGGGCGGTCAGCATCCGATAGGGCTCGGTGACACCCTGTAGGACGAGGTCGTCCACCATCACGCCGATATAGCTTTCGCTGCGATCGAAGATGACCGGGCCCTTGCCCATCACCCAGGCGGCGGCATTGACCCCCGCTACCAAGCCTTGAGCCGCCGCTTCCTCATAGCCGGTCGTGCCGTTGATCTGTCCCGCGAGATACAAACCTTCGACAATGTCCGACCGAACCGCCAGGGTGGGCTCGAGCACCCGCGGATCGACATAATCATATTCCACCGCGTAGCCGGGTTGGATGATTTCCGCGCGCTGCAGCCCCTCCATCGATCGCACCATCTCCAGCTGGATATCCGCCGGCAGCGAGGTGGAGATGCCGTTCGGATAGATCGTGGAGTCATCGAGGCCCTCCGGCTCCAGGAAAATCTGGTGCCCGTCGCGATCACCGAAGCGGTGCACCTTGTCCTCGATCGACGGGCAGTAGCGCGGCCCCACCCCTTCGATCTCACCTGCGAAGAGCGGCGAGCGATCGAGCGACGCCCGGATGATCTCGTGGGTGCGTGCGTTGGTTCTCGTGATCGCACAGAAGAGCTGCGGGGCCTCGCGCCTCCCCAGCGACGACATCGTCCAGCTGGCATCGTCGGAGGGCTGCCGCTCCAGTCGGGCCCAATCTATCGTCCGACCGTCCAGTCTTGGCGGCGTTCCCGTCTTGAGCCGGGCGAGCGGCAGATTAAACGACCTCAATTGCTCGGCAAGCGACACCGCGGCCCGCTCACCCACGCGCCCACCGCGGCAGTTGGTCATCCCGAAGTGGAGCTTGCCGTTGAGGAAGGTGCCGGTGGCGAGCACCACTGCAGTGGAAGTCAGCCATCTCCCGTCGGCCAGTTGAAGGCCGCAGATCCGGTTCCTCTCCAGCCGAAGTCCGGCGGCTTCGCCTTCGACGATCGTCAGGCCCACCTGTGCATCGAGTTGACGATGGATCGACGCCTTGAATCGTCGTCGGTCAGCCTGGATGCGGGGACCCCGGACAGCCGCGCCTTTGCTCGCGTTGAGCATGCGGTAGTGGATGGCCGCGTGGTCGGCGGCGCGCGCAATGATCCCATCGAAGGCGTCCACCTCGCGGACCAGGTGGCCCTTGCCGAGGCCCCCGATTGCCGGGTTGCAGGACATCGCGCCAATGGACTCGCGGCTGAAGCTGACGAGGGCCACCGAGGCCCCCATGCGCGCCGCGGCAGCCGCAGCCTCGCAGCCCGCGTGGCCTCCACCGACAACTATGACATCGAACCGGTTCATTGGGCGGGGCCTTAGCCGAAGGCGGCGCTTCTCACCACATCAGCGATGTTCCACGTGGAACATTCACTTGCCGATGCAGAAGCTTCCAAACAACGCATCTAGCATTTCCTCGACACCGGCACGTCCAGTGATCCGGTCCAGCCCCACCCGCGCGAGACGAAGCTCCTCCGACGCCACCAGCAGGTCATTTGAGTCCACGGCCTGCTTCAGGTGCTGAAGCACCTCCCCGAGCACCGCCCGATGCCGTGCATTGGTGGCGACGTCGCCTTCACCAGGGAGGAGCGATCTAGCGCGCTCGACCAACAACGCGACCAGCCGGTCCATGCCCTCGCCCGTCTCCGAGGATACGCCGATCTCCACGCCGGGCTCGGTGGTCCCTCCAGAGAGGTCGATCTTCGACTGCACTAGGATGGAGTTGGAAGGGTCGGGACAGTCGGCGGGAGGGCCCAGCCACAGGACGAGGTCGGCCGCCGCGAGGCTCTCACGCGCGCGTTCGACCCCTTCGGATTCAATCTCGTCGAGGCCGTCGCGCAACCCAGCCGTGTCGATCAGGAGGAATGGCTGTCCGCCGATGGCGGTCGGCGCCTCCACGAGATCGCGCGTTGTACCGGCGATGGCGGAGGTGATCGCCGCCCGCCTGCCTGCCAACCAGTTAAGGAGGCTCGATTTTCCAGCGTTAGGCGGACCTGCGATGACGACCCTGACGCCGTCGCGGAGCCGCTCGACGGGCGGGCGCTGGAGCATGGCGTCGACCTCAGAGCAAAGCTGCTGCAGCGATGTGCGCCAGCTTTCAGGCAATTCCTCCGCCACGTCTCCCTCGTCGGAGAAGTCGAGTAAGGCCTCCAGCACGGCTACGAGCCCGAGCAGCCGCGACTGCCAGTCTCCGACGCGTCGGCTGAGCGCGCCGCCGGCCATCGCAATCGAGGCGCGCCGCTGCGACTGCGTCTCCGCCGCGAGCAGGTCCGCCAACCCTTCGGCCTCGGTGAGATCGATGCGGCCATTTTCGAAGGCACGTCGTGTGAATTCTCCGGGTTGGGCCGGCCGCACATCGACCACCACACCCACGGCGTCGAGCACCCCTGCCACCACTGCCCGGCCACCATGCAGGTGGAGCTCGGCTATGTCCTCGCCAGTCGCGCTGTCGGGGCCCGGAAAGCGGAGGACCAATCCATTGTCGAGGACCTCGCCACTTTCCGGGTGCCTGAGCGCCCGCACCGACGCCCGCCGCGGCTCCGGCAAATCACCGGTGAGCGCGCTCAGCGCCCGATCGGCGGCGGGTCCGCTGATGCGGATCACCGCTATGGCTGCTGGAGGGTTGCCGGAGGAGAGCGCGTAAATGGTGCTCTCTCGGCTCACCTCTTCCCGCCGCTCATATTCTCGAACATCTGCCGCCACACGTTCATGCCGGCCTCGCTCATCGGACCCCAGCTCTTCATCATGTCTCCGACCATATCGGGCGTGACGCCTTCGCTGACGAAGCGCTGCATCTTCTCGACATAGACCTGGTGGACCGGTGAAAGGTCGGGGAAGCCGAGGAAGCGGCGGGCCTCCTCCGGCGTGCAGTCGACATTGACGGTGAAATTCATGGTGGCTCCGATCCTTGCGCTCGGCGGTTGCGGCTGGCGAACGTCTATCGTTATGGCGCTCCTGCAAGGCAAGAGGAGGACGCATTGATCCAGATCCCGACGCTCGAAGGCGATGCGAGCTTCAACGCGTATGTCGCCGAGCCGGACGGTCAGCCGAAGGCCGCGATCATCGTCATCCAGGAGATTTTCGGGGTGAACCCCGGCATCCGCCGCAAGTGCGATCGCTGGGCGGAGCTTGGCTACCTGGCTGTCGCACCGGACCTGTTCTGGCGGCTCGAGCCCGGCGTAGAACTCGACCCGGATGTGCCCGAGGAGTTCCAGCAGGCACTCGAGCTAATGGGCAAATTCAACCAGGACCAGGGTATACGGGACATCGAGGCGACCATCCGAGATTCGCGTAAGCGTTTGGGAGAGAACGGGAAAGTCGGCTGCGTCGGCTTCTGCCTTGGCGGCCGGCTCGCCTTCATGACGTCAGCCCGCACCGACATCGACGCGAGCGTCGGATATTATGCGGTAGGCGTGGACAACCTGCTTCGCGAAAGCCACGCAATTCCAAATCCGCTGATGCTCCACATCGCGGGCGCTGACCATTTTGTCAGCCCGGAGGTCCAGCGCGCGATGCACGAGGCGCTGGACGACCATCCAAGAGTCGTCTTGCACGACTATCCCGGCGAGGATCACGGCTTCGCCGCCGAAATGGGCAATCGCCGGAGTGAGGAAGCGGCGCAACTCGCGGACGGGCGCACCGAAGCCTTCTTCGCCGAGCACCTCCGTGGCTGATCCCTACGCTTTCTGCCTAGAGCGCACCGGCGGACCCGAGGTGCTGGAGGCTCAGAGAATCGACGCGCCTGCGCCCGGGGAAGGAGAGGTCCTCATCCGGCACGAGGCAGTGGGGCTCAACTTCATCGACACCTATCACCGCTCCGGACTGTACCCGCTGCCGCTTCCGTCGGGGCTGGGCAACGAGGCCGCAGGCGTGATCGAGGCGGTCGGAGCGGGAGTCGACGAGTTCCGCGTCGGGAACCGCGTTGGTTACTTCTCCGGCCCACTGGGCGCCTATGCGACGCATCGCACGATCGATGCCGGCCGCGTCGTGAAGCTTCCCGACGAGATCGGGAGCGAAGACGCGGCAGCGATGATGCTGAAGGGCTGCACCGCCGAATATCTGATCGAACGCTGCGCCCGCATCGAAACGGGCGAGACGGTGCTGGTTCATTCGGCCGCGGGCGGCGTCGGGTCGATCCTGGTGCCATGGCTGAAGTCGATCGGCGCGGTGGTGATCGCCCATGCCGGGACAAGCCGGAAAGCGGAGTTGGCGACCGAACTCGGCGCCATCCATGCGCTTTGCTGCCCGATGGACGAGCTCGCCGCTCAGGTGCGGACTCTGACCGACGGCAAGGGCGTGTCGGTCGTGCTCGACGGTGTCGGAGCGGCGAGCTGGGAAGCGTCGCTGGCCTCGGTCGCCCGCAAGGGGCTGCTCGTCACCTACGGTAACGCTTCGGGCCCGGTGCCGCCCTTCACCGCGCTCGACCTTCTCCGCGCCGGCTCGGTCTTTGTGACGCGACCCACCCTGTTCGACTATGCGAGCACGCCCCAAGATATGCGCGCGTCGGCCTCAAGACTGTTCGAGATAATGAGGGGGGGCGCCGTACAGGTCCGGATCGGCGCCCGCTACCCGCTGCTGCAGGCCGCCGACGCCCACCGCGCGATCGAGGCGCGGGAGACGACCGGATCGACCATTCTCATCCCTTGAGGCTCAGGCGAAGAGGGTGGTGACCCCGACATTGGGATCGATATAGCCCTCGTAGATCATCTTGCCGGCGACGTAGACGATCACGAGCAGGCCGATCCAGGCGATCCAGCGATAGCGCTCGATATATTTGGCGAGGATGTTCGCGGCGACGCCCATCAGTGCGACGGCGAGAAGCAGGCCGATGATCAGGATGCCCGGATGCTCGCGCGCCGCACCGGCGACCGCCAGGACATTGTCCAGGCTCATGGAAACGTCGGCCACCGCAACAGCCCAGGCGGCGCCGGCGAAGCTCTTGGCCGGCTTCAGGCCGGCGTGCTCGTCGCCCTCGACTTCGGGTGAGCCGCCCGCCGGGCCCGCGTGGCGAAGCTCGCGATACATCTTCCAGCTCACCCAGAGGAGGAGGAGTCCGCCGGCAAAGATGAGGCCGACGATCTGCATCAGCTGGGTCACCAGCAAGGCGAAGAAGATGCGGAGAACCAGAGCGGCGATGATGCCGATCAGGATCACCTTCTTGCGCTGGTCGGCCGGAAGACCGGCGGCGAGGGCTCCGACGACGATCGCATTGTCGCCGGCCAGCATGATGTCGATCATCAGCACCTGGCCGAAGGCGACCCAGGCGGAGGCCTGGTCCAGATTCGACAGATCCGTGAGGATCGCATTCCACATGCCGGCAAGGCCGCCCTCGCCCAGCGCAGGCGCGGCATGGACGGAAAGGTTCAGGAGAAAATCGAGCATGCTCCGGCGAACGCCCCTCGGCGCTTATTGGTTCATCGAGGCGAAGAAGTCGTCGTTCGACTTGGCGTCCTTCATCTTGTCGAGCAGGAACTGCATCGCATCGATCGTGCCCATCTGCATCAGGATGCGGCGGAGGACCCACATCTTGGAGAGCTTGGCGGCATCGACCAGCAGCTCTTCCTTGCGGGTGCCGGACTTCCCGACGTCCAGTGCCGGGAAGATGCGCTTGTCCGCAACCTTGCGGTCGAGCACGATCTCGGAATTGCCGGTGCCCTTGAACTCCTCGAAGATGACTTCGTCCATCTTGGAGCCGGTGTCGATCAGCGCGGTGGCGATGATCGAAAGCGAGCCGCCTTCCTCGATGTTCCGCGCGGCGCCGAAGAAGCGCTTCGGACGCTGCAGGGCATTGGCATCGACGCCGCCGGTCAGCACCTTGCCGGAACTCGGCACCACCGTGTTGTAGGCGCGGCCGAGGCGGGTAATCGAGTCGAGGAGGATGACGACGTCCTTCTTGTGCTCGACCAGGCGCTTGGCCTTTTCGATCACCATCTCGGCGACCTGGACGTGGCGCTGCGCGGGCTCGTCGAAGGTGGAGGAGACGACCTCGCCCTTCACCGAACGCTGCATGTCGGTCACTTCCTCGGGCCGCTCGTCGATCAGCAGCACGATCAGGAAGACTTCGGGATGATTGTCGGTGATCGCCTTGGCAATGTTCTGGAGCAGCACCGTCTTGCCGACGCGCGGCGGCGCCACGATCAGCGCGCGCTGGCCCTTGCCCTGCGGCGAGACGATGTCGATGACCCGCGCCGACTTGTCCTTCTGGGTCGGATCACTGCTGTCGAGCGTGAGCTTTTCGTCCGGATAGAGCGGCGTCAGATTGTCGAAATTGACGCGATGACGCACCGCTTCGGGATCGTCGTAATTGACCGAGGTGAGGCGGGTGAGGGCGAAATAGCGCTCGCCGTCGCGAGGGCCGCGGATCTCGCCCTCGACGGTGTCGCCGGTGCGCAGGCCAAACTTGCGCACCTGATTCGGCGCGACATAGATGTCGTCGGGACCGGCGAGGTAATTGGCCTCAGGCGAGCGGAGGAAGCCGAAGCCGTCGGGCAGCACCTCGATCGTGCCCATGCCCATGATTTCCTGGCCATTTTCGGCCTGGACCTTGAGGATAGAGAACATCAGCTCCTGCTTGCGGAGCGTGGAGGCGCCTTCGATGCCGAGCTGCTCGGCCATGGCCACGAGGTCGGCTGGGGATTGTTTCTTGAGCTCTTTGAGATGCATGGAGATTTACTCGAAAAATAGGTCGTCGCGTGGCGCTCAGGATGGCTGCGGCGGTTGGATTCCCACTCGGACGGCGGGCTAACGACTTGGGGAGCCGTTAAGCTCCGCCTTGATTCAAGTCAACGAGGCTTTTCGCCGCTTAAAATGGGCGAACGATCACCAGGATGACGATGATCACGGTGGCGACGCCGGGCACTTCGTTCATGATGCGCAGCGCCTTGCCGCTGACGGGTCGAAGCCCCTGAGCGAGCTTCTTGCCGTAGCCGACCATATAGCCGTGATAGCCGCTGAGGCCGATGACGATCAGCAGCTTGGCGTGGAGCCAGCCCTGCGTCCAAGCCTCGGTGATCCAGGCCAGGGTGAGCCCCAGGATCCAGACCATGACCATAGCGGGAGTAATGATGATGTTGCGCAGCTTGCGCTCGCGCTCGATCCACTTCTTCTCCTCGGCCGAGCCCGGGGCCGCTTCCTGATGATAGACATAGTAGCGCGGGAGCATGAACAGGCCCGCGATCCAGAAGATCACGAAGATGACATGGGCGGCCTTGATCCAGGCATAGGTCACAGTGAGAGCCGTTCCCAGATCATAGCCGAACATTAGCCGCGCACCAGCTTCAGCAGCTGCTCGACATGCGCGATCGGCGTGTCCTGCAGAATGCCATGGCCGAGATTGAAGACGTGCGGACGCCCGTCAAGCGCCGATATGATGCGGCGGACGGCGCTTTCAAGCGCGGCACCGCCGGCGATGAGAGCAAGCGGGTCGAGATTGCCCTGCACCGGCAGGCCTTCCGGCAACACGGCCGCTGCCCATGCGGGATCCACCGTCTCGTCGAGCCCGAGCGCGTCCACGCCCGTGCCGCTCGCATATGCTGCGAGCTTGCCGCCGGCGCCTTTGGGGAAGCCGATCACCGGCACGTCCGGGTGGCGCGTTTTGAACTCGGCGACGATATTCGCGTTCGGCGCGATCACCCATTGCTCGAACTGCGCGGGCGACAAGCTGCCCGCCCAGCTGTCGAACAATTGCACGGCTTCGACGCCGGCGCGGACCTGGCCCGACAGATAGTCGACGGTCATCGCCGCCACCGCGTCGATGATCTCCTGAAAGGCGGCGGGGTCGCGATAGGCATAGCGCCGCGCCTCGGCCTGTTCCTTGCTGCCCTGCCCGGCCACCATATAGGTCGCCACGGTCCACGGACTGCCCGCAAAGCCCAAGAAGGTCACCTCAGGAGGCAAAGCTGCCTTCACCTTATCCACCGTCCGGTAGATGGGCTCCAAGCGCCCTGGTACGGCCTCCAGCGCCCCCAGCGCGGCATCCATGAGCGGCGGCGACAGTCGGGGACCCTCGCCGGTCTCGAAACGCAGGTCCTGACCCAGGGCATGGGGTACGATGAGGATATCCGAGAACAGGATTGCCCCGTCGAAGCCGAACCGGCGGATCGGCTGGAGGGTGATCTCGGCCGCCGCCTCGGGGTCGTAAACCAGCGCGAGGAAGCCCCCCTTGTCAGCCCTCAGTGCCCTGTATTCGGGCAGGTAGCGACCGGCCTGACGCATCAGCCAAATGGGAGTTTTCTCAGCTTTTTTTCCACGAAGGACGCTGAGCAGGGGCTTGTCCGGACCGGGCATGGAAAGGCGTCTGGCTCCGCTCTCTTATCTATAGAGTCTTATTAGAAGAGAGTCTGTAGAAGGTAGTAGGCTGTCGATTGCCGGGGTTTATTGCCTCCGCCCTTTTTTGCAAACAACTTGACTCCAGGGGGCTCACGGGCGGCCGCGGATTCGTGCGGGTTTTCCCCATTTTCCACAGGAAAGAGCAGGAACCTTTTCACTCTTCGTTAAACTGTGGATCGTTTCCGAAGAATGGGGAGGAAAGCTTTCCTTGAAACGCTCCGCAGGCTTCCGCTAGCGATTTCCCCATGGTTTTCCACAGGCCGAAATGGTGTGCAGCCGGGATGAAATCATTTGCAGCGCCGCCGCCTATGTGCCGCACATGAGTCGCCTTCATCTCCATCTTCTGTCCGATTCCACAGGCGAAACGCTCGAGGTGATCGCCAAGTCCTGCCTCGCCCAGTTCGACGATGTCGAGGCGGTGCGGCATCTCTGGCCGATGGTGCGTTCGGAGGGGCACCTCGATCGCGTCCTCGATGATATCGAGCGGCGGCCGGGCCTGCTCGTCTATACTTTGGTGAACAGCAACATCCGCCGTGAGCTTGAGCGGAAATGCCGGCGGCGCGGCATCAATGCTGTGTCAGCGCTCGATCCCGTGGTGGACGCGCTGTCGGCGGTGCTTGGCCAGGAGGCAAAGGCGCGCCCCGGCCGGCAGCACGCGCTCGACGCTGCTTATTTCGCGCGGGTGGACGCGATCCAGTTCACGATCGCGCATGACGATGGGGTCGGACACGAGAATTGGGAGGAGGCGGACGTGGTGCTGGCGGGCGTCTCGCGCACGTCGAAGACGCCGACCTCCATCTATCTCGCCAATCGCGGCTTCAAGGTCGCCAACATTCCGCTGGTGCCGGAATCACCGCCGCCCCGAAATCTGTTCTCGCTGCAGCATCCGATGGTGGTGGGGCTCACCACCAATCCCGACCGCCTGATCCAGATCCGCCGCAACCGCCTCCTGTCGCTCAACCAGCATCCGGAGACCGACTATGTCGATCTGGAGGCGGTCAATGCCGAGCTGGCGTACGCCCGCCGCCTGTTCGCGGACAATGGCTGGCCGGTGATCGACGTCACCCGCCGCTCGATTGAGGAGACTGCCGCCGCCATCGTGAAGCTGTGCAGCGAGCGCTCGGAAGCCGACACGGCTGCGGAGGCGTGAGGCTCCTCCTTGCGTCAAAAAGCGCGGCCCGGCGCCGAATGCTCCAGGCGGCGGCCGTGCCGTTCGAGAGCGCAGACGCCGATCTCGACGAAGATGACGTCAAGACGTCGCTCCGCGCCCAAGGCGTGGGCGCAGCGGATCTCGCCCTCGGCCTGGCGCGAGCGAAGGCGCTGGGGGTTAAGGCAGGTGCAGGCGATTTCGTGATCGGCTCCGACCAGACGCTGGAGCTCGAGGACGGCGCCATGCTCGACAAGCCTGGATCGGCGGAAGAGTTGCTGGATCAGCTCCAGCGGCTGAGCGGCCGGTCGCATAAGCTTCACGCCGCTGCCGTCATTGCCGAAGCTGGAACCATCGCGTGGAGCTGCATCGAGACCACGACGATGCACGTTCGTCCGCTCGGTGCGGATTTCCTGCGCGACTATGTCGAGCGCGAATTCAATACGGTGCGCTGGAGCGTGGGCGGTTATCATGTCGAGGGCAGGGGCGCTCAGCTCTTCGATCGCATCGAAGGCAGCCATTTCGCCGTGCAGGGCCTCCCGCTGCTGCCGCTGCTCTCATTTCTGCGTCAGCGCGGCCTGCTCCTGACGTAGGGCAACGCTCATGGGCCTTCCATATGCCGAGGTGATTGGTGATCCGATCACACACAGCAAGAGTCCGCTGATCCACCGATTCTGGCTCGGGAAGCTCGGGCGCGAGGCCGGCTATCGTCCTTGCCGCGTGCCGGTGCACGAACTGCCAGCTCATATCTCTGAAAGGAAGGCTGATCCGGACTGGCGTGGCTGCAATCTTACGATGCCGCTCAAGCTTGCCGCGATGTCACTTTCGGATCGTAGCTCTCCCACCGCAACCGCGGTCGGGGCGGCCAACACCATGTTCCGGCGCGGAAGCAAGCTTATCGGGACCAATACCGACCTCTGCGGGATTGCCGCGGCGTTGCGAGTGTCGGAGACGCCAGGCAACCAAGTTTGTCTCATTGGCTCGGGAGCGGCGGCAAGGGCCGCCCTGCTATACTTGCGGCTACGGAAGACGATGGGGGTGTCCATCATTGCGCGAGATCTGGAAGAGGCACGCCGGCTTCATCAAAGGGCGAGGCTCAGCGGTCGCGTGTATAGCTTCGCCGAATGTCGTGAGCCGTTGGAGGGAGCGGAGTGGGTGATCAACGCAACGTCCCTCGGCATGCCTGGGGAGCCTGCCATGCCTGATGGCGTCTTGGACGCGCTGGCGGAGACGGAGCATCACGCACTTGTTTTCGACATGGTCTACGCACCCCGCGAGACGCCATTGCTGCGGCGAGCAAGGGAGTTGGGCCTTCACACCGCGGACGGTCTGACCATGCTCGTCGCGCAAGCCGCCCCTGCCTTCAGGCGCTTCTTCGGAGCTCCGGCACCTCGAGAGCATGATGCCGAGCTGCGGGAGCTGCTGACGCGATGATCAAGCTCGGCCTCACCGGCTCCATCGGAATGGGCAAATCGACGGTGGCGAAGATGTTCGCCGACGAAGGCGTGCCAGTTCTCGATGCCGACGCCGTCGTGCATCGACTGCAGGGGCCGAAAGGTGCTCTCGTGGCGGACATCGAGGCGCATTTTCCCGGCACTACCGGTCCGGCGGGGGTGAATCGCACGGCGCTGGCGGAAGCCGTGCTTGGCGAGAGCGAAAAGCTGAAGCGGCTGGAGGGTCTGATTCATCCGGCGGTAGCTCGGGAGCGGGAGGCGTTTCTCGAGGCGAACCGGGACGCACCCTTGGTGTTGCTCGACATTCCCCTGCTGTTCGAGAAAGGCGGCTGGAACGAGGTCGACCGGATTGCCGTCGTCTCCGCCCCGCCGGAGATGCAGCGGGAGCGGGTGCTCGCAAGGCCCGGCATGACCGCCGAGAAGTTTGAGCGGATCGTCGCCCTGCAGATGCCCGACGCTGAGAAGAGGGCGCGTGCCGACTATGTTATCCCCACCGGCGTGGAGCTTGCGACGACTCGAGCGGCGGTTCGGGCGATCATCGCTGGACTGACGGGCGCTGGCGATTCATAACCCTCTCATGCGGGAAATCGTGTTTGACACCGAGACGACGGGCCTCAGCCCGATCAATGGCGACCGCATGGTCGAGATCGGCTGCGTCGAGCTGTTCAACCGCGTCGAGACCGGCCGCACCTTCCATGCCTATTTCAATCCGGGCCGGCCGATGCCGACCGAGGCCCAGATGGTGCACGGCCTGTCCGATGCCTTCCTTGCCGACAAGCCGAGCTTCCACGAACGCTGCGAAGAACTGCTCGAATTCATCGGCGACTCGCCTCTGGTTGCCCACAATGCCAGCTTCGATTTCGGCTTCCTCAACCACGAGCTTGGCGCTTGCGGCCGGGCGCTCGTCTGCCTCACCCGGATGATCGATACGCTGGCGCTGGCGCGGCAACGGCATCCCGGCGCCAAGCACAGCCTCGATGCGCTGTGCACCCGCTTCGGCGTCGATCGCTCGCTGCGCGTCAAGCACGGCGCGCTGATCGACGCGCAGCTGCTCGCCCAATGCTTTGTCGAGCTCACCGGCGGTCGCCAGATCGGTCTCTCGCTCGCGACGATCACCGCGACGGACGCCGCGCCCAGGCCGGGGGATGCACTTTCCGGCGCCCAGCCGATCAAGCTCATCGTGCGCCCGCCGCGGCCGCATGTACCCTCCGAGGAGGAGCTCGAGCGGCACGCCGCATTTGTAGCCACGCTCGTCGATCCTATATGGAAGAGGCTGGAGGCGGCCCGTTGACGAAGGTTAACGCGGAGGCCTAATCCGGCCGGGCCAAAGCAGCTGGAGAAGAACATGGAAATCCGGGTCTCTGGTCATCAGGTCGACACCGGTGAGGCTCTGAGGGGCCACGTCCAGGAACGGCTGGCGACCATGGCGGAGAAGTTCTTCTCCCGGGCGATCTCGGCACATGTGACGTTCGGCAAGGGACCACATGACCATGCCTTCACCTGCGACATCGTCGCGCATGTTAGCCAGGGCGTGATCCTCAAAGGCTCCGGCCGCGCGGCGGATGCGCACCCGGCCTTCGACCAGGCGGCGGAGCGAATCGAGAAGCAGCTGCGGCGCTACACCAACCGGCTCAAGGACCGGCACGGCGCGGCCCTGTTCCAGGCGCTCGAAGAGGTGCCGGCCGATGCGGGCTATACGGTTTTCCAGGTCGGCGACGAGGAAGCGGAGCCGAACGACCACCCCGCCGTGATTGCCGAGACCAAGGTCGACATTCCCGACGCGAGCGTGTCCGACGCGGTGATGCTGCTCGATCTCAGGAACACCAACGCTTTGCTGTTCCGCAACAGCGCCACCGCCAAGTTCAACATGGTCTACCGACGAGGCGACGGGACGATCGGCTGGGTCGAGCCGCAACGCGACTGAGCGTTCGCGCCGGCTCGCCGGCTTCCCTCCAGGTTGACGGGGCGGTGTCGCCCCAGGTGTTTCTCATGACCGATCTCAGCGATATCCTTTCCATCAATGACGTGAGCGCGTCGCTCTCCGTCGCCAACAAGAAGGGGCTGTTCCAGCAGCTTGCCGCCGCGTCGTCGCGTCGCACCGGCCTCAGCGGAAAGGCGATCGTCGCCGCGCTGAATGAGCGCGAGCGGCTCGGATCGACCGGCTTCGGCGGCGGCGTCGCTATCCCCCACGGCAAGATTCCGGGGCTTGAGCGCGTATTCGGCTATTTCGTGCGCCTGACGCAGCCGATCGACTTTCAGTCGGTCGATAATTTGCCCGTCGATCTGGTCTTCCTTCTGCTTTCGCCGCCGGATGCGGGCGCCGACCATCTGAAGGCGCTGGCGAGCGTCAGCCGTGCGCTGCGGGATCGGCAGACCGTCGCCAAGCTCAGGGGCGCGCGGTCCAAGGATGCGATCTTCGCATTGCTGGCAGGCGTCGAATCGCTCCATGCCGCCTGAGCCATATGCGGCCGGCTCGGCCGGAGCCGCCGCGCATTTCCGGGCGCTGGAGTCGCTCTATCGCAGTGCACCCGTCAATGGGCTGTTCCGTTCGACCATCGAAATCGTCGAGGAGGGATTCGCCCGGATCCGCTTCGATGTCGGGGAAGGCGCCTTCCATGCCGCAGGGGCCGCACATGGTACGGTCTATTTCAAGATGATGGACGATGCGGCCTTCTACGCCTGCAACAGCCTCGTCACCGACCGCTTCCTGCTCACGACTGCCTTCAACCTGCTGTTCACTCGGCCGCTGAAGGCGGGACCGGTGATCGCCGAAGGACGCTGGGCCAGCGGCCGACGGCGTGTGCTGATCGGCGAGGCGCGGCTGATCGATGCCGACGGCGAGGAGGCGGCGCGCGGCACCGGCACCTTCATGCGCAGCCGGATCCCGCTCTCCAGCCTCGCCGGCTACCGGCCGCAGGGCTGATGGAGGCGCGGCTCCAGAGTTCCATCTTGGTTAACGCGCTGCAGCGTCGCGCCGAATCGCGTGGCGGCTTCGCAGCCGTCATCGCCAAGGGCGATCCGACGGCCGGCGCAGTGCTCGTTATTCTTGCCGAGCGAGGCGAGAAAATTAGGATTTTGGAGCGGCTGCTGGAGGGGGGTGACCGCTACATCTGGCAGGATGTCGGACAACAAGCGCTTGCAAACGAAGAAGAATTCCAAAAGTTCCTCGCCAAGAGACGCCGATTCGACCCGGACATCTGGTTAATAGAACTGGACGTCGCATCTGCCGAACGGTTCGCCGCTGAAATGAACGAGTCGGTTTGACTCAGAAGCTGCCGGCCACCTAGCCATTGCTCGTCAGTTCCGAGAGCGGGGGGCCGCAGGTGTAAGCCCAAGGGGGCAGCGGCCGCGCAAGTCGGGGGGACGATCAGGATGCGATGTTGTTATGCATCCGGCGTGGATCGGCCAACCGCATAGGTTAGAGAATGAATGTTCCGATTTTCCCGGGCTGCGGCGTTCGCCGTGGCAAGTCTGGCCGTCACCTTCAGCACGGCCGTTGCTTCTCCCTCCCAAGCCATGAATATCGCGTCAGCACCGGTGGCGGCGCATCATCTGGCAAGCCTTACCGCGGTTCAGCAGCTCACCGACGCGCTGCCGCAGGCCGATTTCTCCTCTCCGGCCATTGCCGAGCCGCCTGTGAAGCCACGCTCGCTGGTCGAGTTGGTCGACGATCATCTGGAGACCGCCGAGGTCGCCGACAGCGAGCATGAATGCCTCGCGGGCGCGATCTACTTCGAATCGAAGGGCGAGCCGCTCGAGGGTCAGCTCGCCGTCGCCGAAGTGGTGATGAACCGGGCGGGGTCCGGCAAATATCCCAAGACCCTGTGCGGCGTCATCAAGCAGCGCCACCAATTCTCCTTCATCCGCGGCGGCCGCTTCCCGCCGATCCAGAAGGCCAGCGCCGCGTGGCGCAAGGCAGTCGCGATCGCCCATATCGCGCTTCAGGATCTTGCCGACAGCCGCGCCGAGAAGGCGATGTTCTTCCACGCCAAATATGTGTCGCCCAACTGGCGCGGCCTGACCCGCATCGCGGCGGTCGGCAACCACATCTTCTACCGCTGAGGCGAACTATCCGGAAGGGCGGGGGGAGGAGCAGAGCTCTTCCCCCTGTTCCCTTTTCATTCTAATCGGAAGCCATGGCCTCCATCTCGAGTCTCCTGGCTCCGACCCCGTCCAACGATTGCTTCGCTGATGCGCCTCTGGTCGCGCAGGATGTCGCGCGCGGGATCACGCGACTTTTCTTCCGCCAGGATCTGTTCGCGATGTGCGAGGTGCCGCTGCCGAACGGGCGGCGGGCGGACATGATGGCGATCTGCGGCAAGGGCCTGCTGACGATCGTCGAGATCAAGGTCTCCAGGGCCGACCTGATGGGCGACCATAAATGGCCCGATTATCTCGATTATTGCGACCGCTTCTTCTGGGCGGTTCCGGCCGGTTTCGGCCTCGAGCCGTTCGAGGGGGAAAGCTTCCGCCCCGATTGCTGCGGCCTGATCGTCGCCGACAGATATGACGCCGCGATCATCCGCGATGCACCCGTGCGCAAGCTCGCCGGCGCCCGCCGCAAGGCGGAGACGCTACGCTTCGCACGCCGTGCGGCCCGCCGGCTGACGGGCGAGGTCGATTCGGAGCTACTGGCTTTCGACTAGAGAGTCGGCCCTGCCACTTCCCTGGCGGGCTTTGCGGCCGGCTCTTCGAGCAGCTTCAGGATCGTGGCGGCGCGGGCGTCCTGCCGGGCATAATCGAGCGCCGAATAGCCGGCGACGCTGTCGGTGTGCTTGGGATTGGCGCCCTTGGCGAGCAGCAGGCGGACCATCGGCAGGTCGCGATTGCGCACTGCGAGGATCAGCGGCGTCTCGCCCTGGCTGTTGGCCAGGTCGACTCCGGCACCGCGCCGGAGCAGCATGTCGGCACCTTCCACCCAGCCGATCTGGGAGGCGAGGATGAGCGGCGTGTCGCCTTGGTCGTTCTGGAGGTCGGCCTTGGCGCCCTTCCCCAGCAGGAAGCTGAGCCAGGTGAAATCGCGGTCGCGCGTGACAAAGTGAAGTGCACCGTTGCCGCTGCCGCTCTCCTTCGTGTTGATCACGAAGTTGCTCGGCGTGGACAGCAGGCTGGTGACCTTGTCCCCGTCACGATCCTTCACCGCCTTGATGAAGGTGTAGGAGTTCGAGAAGTTCATCTGTGCGCCCGCGGGCACGGCCATCGTCAGGGCGGCTGCCGCCGCAAGGGCGCTACCAAGGAAGGTCCGCACGTCTTTTCCCCACCAGTCTCGACTTGATCGGCCGCCCATAGCAAAGCATGGCCGACAAGACCATGAACGAAACCCGCAAATCTCGCTTTTCCCTGTTGCTTCCGTTGGTTGGGGCGGCGTTGCTGGCCGCGTGCTCGTCGGGTGGCGGCGAGTCTCCGCCACTCCAGGGGGCGCGCATCGGGGGCCCCTTCACGCTGACGGACCAGGACGGCCAGCGGGTGAGCAGCGACCGCTTCGACGGCAAATACCGGCTCGTCTATTTCGGCTACACTTATTGCCCCGACATCTGCCCGGTCGACCTGCAGCAGATCGGCCTGGCGATGAAGAAGCTGGAGGAAAGCGATCCCGGGCTCGCCGCGCGCGTGCAGCCGATCTTCATCACCACGGATCCGGAGCGGGATACGCCGAAGGTGATGAAGGAATATGTCTCCGCCTTCCACCCGCGCCTGATCGGTCTCACTGGCACGCCGGAGGAGATCGCTGCCGTTTCGAAGGCGCACGGCGTCTATGCGATGAAGCAGGAAAGCGAGGGCTCTTCGGAATACCTCGTCAACCACAGCCGCTTGGCGATGCTGTTCGGCCCTAAAGGCGAGCCGATCGTCTTGGTGCCGCATGAGCAAGGCGCGGATGCGATCGCGGCCGAGCTCAAGAAATGGGTACGATGACGCCTCCCTTCTGGGAGAAGCCGCTCCACCAGCTCGATCGCGGCGAGTGGGAGGCGCTCTGCGACGGCTGCGGCAAATGCTGCCTGCACAAGGTGGAGGATGCCGATACGGGCGAAGTCTATCCGACCAACGTCGCATGCCGGTTGCTTGACACGCACACCGGGCGTTGCTCGTCCTACCGTGGGCGCCGCGCATTCGTCCCCGACTGTATCAGGCTGACTGCGGACGTTGTCGGCAAGCTCGCCTGGCTTCCCTCGACCTGCGCCTACCGGCTGCGGGCGGAAGGCCAGCCGCTGCCCGATTGGCATTATCTGAAGACAGGAAGCCGCGAGTCCGTCCACGAAGCCGGTGAATCGGTGCGTGGCTGGACGATCGCGGAGGATGAAGCGGGCCCGCTCGAACACCACCTGATCGAGCGTGACCTCTGAACTGAGCTTCCGCGGCGGCGCCATCAGCGCCAGCCTGACGGTGCGGCCCTCTGCACGTGCGCGCGTGATGCGCCTCCGCGTCGATCCGCGCACTGGAGCGGTCGTGCTGACGGTGCCGCCCCGGGTGCCGCGCAAGCGCGCGCTTGCCTGGGCGGCGGAGCAGCGCAGCTGGATCGAGACTGCGCTGGCCGGCATCACGCCTGCCCAGGAGCTCGTGCCGGGTGGCGAGGTGCCGCTGTTCGGCATTCCTCACCTGATCGACTGGAGCCCCGAACGGCCGCGCACGCCGAAGGTGCAGGATAGCCGAATCCTGGTCGGCGGACCGGTTGAGACGCTGCAGCCGCGGCTTCTACGGTGGCTAAAGCAGCAGGCGCTGGCCGTGCTTGGCCGCGAGACGCAGGAATATGCCGCACGAGCCGGCGTCGCGGTGGAGCGCGTCGGCGTCGGCGATCCGCTTTCACGCTGGGGAAGCTGCTCATCGAGCGGGGCGATCCGCTACAGCTGGCGGCTCATCCTCGCCCCCGAGTTCGTCCGCCGTGCCACCGTCGCCCACGAGGTCGCGCACCGCGTGCACATGAACCACGGGCCGGACTTCCATGCCCTCGTCGAACGGCTGTTCGAGGCCGACCCCAAGCCGGCGCGGCTATGGCTACGTCGCGAGGGGGCGCGGCTGCAGCGGTTCGGGCGGGCGCTCTAGCGGCGGTTCCTCCTGCTCCGGCTCGAGCTGGCGCGGCCGGCGGCGGGTGACGTTGTCGATCCACTCCTGGTCGAGCCTCTGCTCCTCGTCCGGCGGCCGCACGTCCTCGCGGGTGCGCGGCGGCAGGCCCGGCGGAGGCGCACCGCCCTCGGGCAGCGGATCGCCATAAGCGGGATCGGGGCGGGCGATCGGATTGCCGTCGGCGTCGACCATCATGCCGTCATCGCCGGGCTCGGTGAACCACGCCTCCTCGTCCGGCTCCACCTGCCAGTTCGGAAGCGTGACCTGGATGTCGAACGGCTCGGCCGGGCGATTGGCCACCGCCTTGAGCATATGATCGTGGAAGGCTGCGGCCGGCGCGCGGCCGCCCTGGAGGCTGGGAACCGCCTTTGCGTCGTCGCGGCCCATCCAGACGCCCGTCGTGATGCCGCTCGAAAAGCCGATGAACCAGCCGTCCTTGTTCGAGCTGGTGGTCCCGGTCTTGCCGGCCACCGGGCGGTCGATCTGCGCGGCCCGGCCGGTTCCGGTCAGCACCGCCGCCTGGAGCAGGTCGGTCATCTGCGCCGCGACCCACGGCGCCACCAGCACGCGCGATTCGTCCGCCTGATGCTGGTAGAGGATCTCGCCGTCGGAGCGGGTGACGCGGCGGATGCCGTAGGGCGTCACCGCCACCCCTTTGCGAGCCACCGCTGCGAAGGCGCGAGTCATGTCGAGCAGGCGCACGTCGGACGTGCCGAGCACCATCGACGGCTGGGTGTTGACCTCCGTGGTGATTCCGAAGCGCTGCGCCATATCCGCGACGGTGCGGAAGCCTACTTCGTCGCCCAGCTTCGCGGAGATGGTGTTGATCGACTGCGCGAAGGCCTGGCGGATCGTGACCGGGCCGCGGAAGGTGCGGGTGCTGTTGCGCGGGCTCCAGCCGGCGATCGTCACGGGCTCGTCGACGACCGTCGTTTCGGGCGTGTAGCCATTCTCGAGCGCCGCGAGATAGACGAACAGCTTGAAAGACGAGCCCGGCTGCCGCGTCGCCTGCGTCGCCCGATTGTAGATCGACGTCACGTAATCCTTGCCGCCGACCATGGCACGGACGGCGCCGTCGCGGTCGAGGGAGACCAGGGCGCCTTGCAGGTTGGCGGGCGTGTTGGCGTTGATCGCCTGGTCGGCGGAACGCTGCATGTTGACGTCAAGCGTGGTCCAGACCTCGATCGGGTCGACCGTCTCGTCGATCAGCGTGTCGAGCTGCGGCAGCACCCAGTCGGTGAAATAGCGGACGCTGTTCTGCTTCGGCGTCGGCACCAGCTTGACGTCGGCCGGTTCGGCGGCCGCCGCGTCCGCGGGCGAGATGAAGCCATATTCGCGCATCGAGTTGATGACGACGCCGGCGCGCCCTCGCGCCGCCTCGGCATCGGCCGTCGGGGAATAATTGGAGGGCGCCTTGACGAGGCCGGCGATGATCGCGGCCTCGGACAGGCTCAGCCGTTGCGCGCTGTGGCCGAAGAAGCGCCGCGAGGCCGCGTCGATGCCGTAGGCGCCGCCGCCGAAATAGACGCGGTTGAGGTATAGCTCGAGGATCTGGTCCTTGGTGAAGCGCCGCTCCAGCGCCAGCGCCAGGATCGCCTCACGCATCTTGCGTCCATAGTCGCGCTTGTTGGTGAGGAAGATGTTGCGCGCCAATTGCTGCGTGATCGTCGACACGCCGCGCACCGACCCGCCATAGCGCAGGCTGAGCCAGATGCCGCGCGCGGTGCCGATCGGGTCGACGCCCGGATGTGAGCGGTAGCGCCGGTCCTCGACCGCGATCATCGCGCTCTTCATGACCTGGGGAATCTGGTCGTTGCTCAGCCATTCGCCGAAGCTCGGGCCAAGGGAGACGAGCACGCTGCCGTCTGCGGCGCGGACGCGGATCATCTGCCCGAGGTCGTCGCGGCGGACGAGCTCCTGATAGGAAGGCAGCGAGCTCATCGCGACGCCGACCGCCACGACGAGCGCGATTAGGCCCACGATCGTGCCGTAAATGCCGATCTTGAGGAGAGTCATGAAGGTTCGCCGAACGGGCGAGGAAGCTTTACTGGCCATGGCGGTTAACGATTAGGGCCAGTGGGGCAGTGTCACAAGAGTCGCCCGTGTAGCGGGTCGCGTCGGCCAAGTCGTCTGGCGCGACTTTCGTGCCTGAGCTAGGATGAGGCCATGGCCACAGTGACGCCGCTGAAGCTGCCGGAGAAGGATCCGGACGAGGATCTGAGCCTGCCCGGCTGGCTCTATCACGACCCCGAATTCCACGCCCTCGAGATGGAACGGGTGATGCGACCCTCCTGGCAGATCGTCTGCCATGTGAGCGACGTCGCCGCGCCGGGCGACTGGCGCACGCTCGACTTCCTCGACGAGAGCGTGATCGTGGTTCGCGGCCAAGACGATGTCGTCCGCGCCTTCGCCAACGTCTGCCGCCACCGCGGCTCGCGGCTGGTGGATGGCGATGCCGGCTGCGCCAGGCGGCTGGTCTGCCCCTATCACGCCTGGAGCTACGGTCTCGACGGGCGGCTGATGGGCATCCCCGGCCGCGACGATTATCCCGGCCTCGCGCCCGAGCGGCTGCGCCTCAAGGTGATCGAGCAGGAGATCTGGCGCGGCTTCGTCTTCGTCCGGCTGCAAGGCGGCGGACCGTCGGTGGCCGAGATGATGGCCCCCTACGAAGCCGAGGTGGAGCCCTACCGCTTCGAGGAGCTGACCGCGCTCGGCCGCGTCACGCTGCGGCCGCGGCCGGTCAACTGGAAGAATGTCGCCGACAACTATTCAGACGGGCTGCACATCCCCGTCGCGCATCCGGGCCTGACCCGGCTGTTCGGCCGCGGCTATACCGTCGAGGCAGAGGCGCATGTCGACCGCATGACGGGCGATCTCATCGAGCGGCCCTCCGCCAACCCTTCAGAGCGCCTCTACCAGCATTATCTGCCGCGCGTGGAACACCTTCCCGAGCAGGCGCAGCGCCGCTGGCTCTATCTCAAGCTATGGCCGAACGTCGCCCTCGACATCTATCCCGACCAGGTGGATTTCATGCAGTTCATCCCCGTCTCCCCGACCGAGACGATGATCCGCGAGATCGGCTACGTCCTCCCCGACGACCGCCGCGAGATGCGGGCGGTCCGCTACCTCAACTGGCGCATCAACCGGCGCGTCAACGCCGAGGACGCGGCGCTGATCGCACGGGTCCAGAAGGGCATGCAATCGCCGAGCTACACGCCCGGGCCGCTCGGCCGGAGCGAGGTCTCGCTGCGCAGCTTCGCGCGCAAGCTCCGCCGCCTCATTCCGGAGGCGCGGCTGGAGCGGTCGCCGGCGCCGGGCTGGAGCCGCGGCTGAATCGCATTGCCAGATAGACCGGAATGCCGCTGAGGAGCAGCAATGCACCCCAGCCGGTTGCCTCCACGCCCGCCCCGTAGAGCGTCCAGACGCTGTAGATCGTCCCGGCGACTGCCGCGAGCAGAAGCGCCGCCGTGCGAGTCATGCGGCCCGCGCCCTGGAGCCGGAGCGCCGCAAGCGAGCAGGAGAGATAGGCGACCAGCGAAGCGGCGGTGGAGAGCAGGGCCATGAAAGTGAACAGGCTCGCCATCGAGCGGCTCTGATTGAGCAGCAGTAAGGCGGTCACCAGGCCGCTGGAGACGAGATGCGCCCGCACGGGGGCGCCTGAGGCGGCGCGTCTGGCGAACCAGCTCGGGAATACCCCGTCGCGAGCGAGCGCCACCGGCATTTCGCCCTGGATCAGCACCCAGCCGTTCAGCGCCCCCAATGCGCTGATCGCCGCAAACAGGGCGACGAAGGATGCCGGGCCCGCGCCCCAGTAGCGGCCGATAAAGTCGGCGAACGGCGCATTCGAGCTCGCTGCCTGCTCCGCAGGCAGCAGCAGGGCGACGCCCGAGCAGGCGATCAGGTAGATGAGGCCGGTCGCCAACGTGCCGATCATCGTCGCGCGCGGGATCGTCTTGCCCGGGTCCCGAATGTGCCCGGCCGGGATGGTTGCGGACTCGAAGCCCACCATTGCCCACAAGGTCAGTGCGGCCGTGGCCGTGATCCCGGCCCAGCTCACCTCCACCGGCGGCAGCGGAGGCGGCGACCCGCCGCCGCCGGTCGCGGCGATGCCGAGCGTCAATGCGATCGCTGCGACAAGCGGCAGGAGCTTCAGTACCGTTGTGGCGAGCTGCACCTCGCCCGCGCCTTTGACGCTGAGGCAGTTGATCAGGGTGAACGCCCAGACGAAACCAATTGCCGCCAGGCCGGGCGCCGCGGCGAGCCCCGGCAGGAAGTGGCTGAGATAGCTGACCGCCGCTACTGCGATCGTGGCGTTCGCCGTCCACACCGAGATCCAGTAGCTCCACGCCACCGCGAAACCCGGCACCGGCCCGAACGCCTCACGCGTATAGGCATAAGGCCCGCCCGCCCGCGGGAAATTACGGGCGAGGTTCGCGAACACGAAGGCGAGGCAAAGCGCGCCGGCGATCGTCACCGCCCATCCGAAGATGGCATTCCAGCCGTAGGGAGCGAGCGACGCCGGCAGCAGGAACACGCCGGAGCCGATCATATTGCCCATCACCAGCGCCAAGCAGATCCAGAAGCCGAAGGAACGGCGGGGCTGCGGCTCAGGCGAGGACGTATCCACGTCCTTCACCTACAGAAAAGGACCGTCACGCTGAACTTGTTTCGGGAGAGAGCCGGACCTCCGGCGGATGATTGATCTGGGATCGTCACCGGACGATCCAGATCAATCATGGTGCGGTCGAGAAGACTCGAACTTCCACGTCCTTTCGGACACAACGACCTCAACGTTGCGCGTCTACCAGTTCCGCCACGACCGCACGTGTGAATGAACCCGGATGATGGCCCGGGTCCGGCAGAGCGGCGCCTCTAACAGAGCCACCGCTCGCACGCAACGGCACAGATAGAGCGCTCTGACGCCGATCTCAAACCGTCCCTGGCACCAGGATCAGCGCTCGCATGCGCTGATAGGCGCGCATAGAGAATGCCGTCCCCTGGGGGCAGCGTCAGCAGGGGTCCGGCTTGGCGTCGCATTCAATCGCGATCCTGTCATTCCCGCGGGAGCGGGCCAAGAGCCGCGGACTCAATAGAGGAACATGGGCATCCCCTCGACGCGCATCAGCCGCGCGCGATAGGCCGAGGCGTCGTAGAGGCCGGTCACATCGACTGATTTGTGGCCCTGGAGCAGGGTGTCGATGGGCACGTGGCAGTAATTGCCGTCTTTCAGCGCCACCATCCTTCTCCGCTCGCCGCGCTGGAGGAGCTGGACGGCGAGCGCGCCAAAGGCGAAGCCGACCATCCGGTCCATCGCGTCGGGCTCACCGGCGCGCATCAGATAAGCGAGCTCTTGGACCACGGTGCCGCAGCCGATGCGCTTGCCGATTGCCCTGCCGAGCCTCTGCCCGACGCCGGCGTCGCTGCGCTCGACCGCCGGCCTCGACAGTTCGTCCTCCTGCGCCTCGCCCTGGATCGAGGCGCCCTCGGAGATCACGCACATTGCGTAGCTGGCGGGATTGCTGGCGATATCCTCCGCCAGCAGCGGCATCAGCACCTCGAGATCGGCTGGCACTTCGGCGATGATGGTGCGGTCGACTTGGGCAAGGAAGCCGGCAAGCAGGGCAGTTTCTCCGCTCCTTCGGCCGAACAGTTCGATAATTCCGATCCGCTCGTGACTCTCGACGGTAGTGCGGAGCGCGTTGATCGCCTCGACCGAGCGGCTGACGGCAGTCGAGAAACCGATGCAGTAATCAGTGCCGAAGACGTCATTGTCCATCGTCTTAGGGACGGAAACGACCGGCACGCCGCGGCCGGCAAGATGCGCGGAGAAGCGCAGGGTGCCGTCACCGCCCAGCGTAATCATGGCGTCGATGCCGAGCGCTTCCAGCACGTGTAGCACCTGATCGGTGCGGTCGCCTTCGTCGCGGGTGCGCGGATCGACGCGGGAGGTGTGGAGGATGGTGCCGCCCATCCGGTCGATGCCGCGCACGCCTTCGCGCGTCAGCTTCAGGCTGTGGGCGGCGATGGTGGCGGGATCGCGTGGATCAATCTCGAGAAAGCCTTGCCAGCCGCGGCGGAAGCCCACCACTTCCCAGCCGAGATCGTCGGCATTGAGGGTGACGGAGCGGATGCAGGCGTTGAGCCCCGGCACGTCGCCGCCACCGGTAAGGATGCCGATGCGCTTGATCATGCAGGGCCGCCTAGCATCGCGGCGCCCGTTTCACCAAATTGTCAGGAGAGCCGGCCGAACTTCACGCTGAGCGCGTGGGCGGTGCGGGGAACGTCCACCTCGGCGCTGTTGAAGCTCGCGCTCTGGCCCGGCTGGAGCTCCGAGACCGGTGCCGAAATCGCCCAATTGTAGACGACCCGGCCCTGCTCGTCGCGCAGCAGCGCCTGGATCTGCGGCACGCGCTGCACCTGATCGGTCGGGTTCAGGATGCGGCCGGAGAGCGCGAACAGCTCGTTGCCGCTCTCCATCATCCGGCGTTCCGGCTTGCGGGTCAGCTCGAGCACCAGCGGCGTCGCGGCCGGCGCCGTGGCGGCGGCTCCGCCCATCGTGGGCAGGCCGAAATAGGAAATGGCGGCGGTCGCGGACAGCATCAGCACCGCCGCGCCGGCGGCAATGGCCGTCCACATCTTGGCCGGGTTGCGGCGCGGCCGGAACGGGGGTTCATGAGCGAAGGTGTTGTAATCGGCCTCGGCCGCGGTCGCGCGCCGCTCGGGGCCGATATAGTCCCGGGTCGGTCGCGACGGCGTCGGCGGCTGGTCCTCGATGGCCGGAGCCGGAGCGGCCGCCGGCTGGGGCGGTGCGTCGGCGACAGGCGTGGCTGCAGACGCACGCGGCGCCTCGGCCCACGCCGTACGCGGCGGCGGCGCGCCACCGGCCATGGCGAGTTCCGGCTCCCGCGCCTCGGCCGTCGCCGGTTCCTGGAACCAGCTCGTCTTGCAGGCGGCGCAACGGACCTGTCGGCCGTTCGCGCCGACGGCGCTGTCCGGAACCACATATCGTGTGTCGCAGGCGGGACAGGAAAGGATCATCGCGAAAGCACAGGCCCCCTATTGGTGCATGGTGAATCTAAGCACGTGAAAGGCCGTTCTTGCAAGCAATTGCCACGCTTTACGCACAGGGTTTCGCCATGCCATGGCTGGCGCGGGGCAGTTTGAGCGGAGGCGGGTCTGAACGCCCAGGGAAGCATCGTCCAGTTCGAGAATGTGGGGCTGCGATACGGCACCGGGGCGGAGACGCTTTCGGACCTCACTTTCTCGCTGCGCGAGGGCGGATTCTACTTCCTGACCGGGCCGTCCGGTGCGGGCAAGACGTCGCTCTTGAAGCTGCTCTATTGCGCCCAGCGGCCGAGCCGCGGCCTCATCAAATTGTTCGGCGAGGACATCGTGACGATGTCGCGCAAGCGCCTGCCGGGGTTCCGGCGGCGGATCGGCGTGGTTTTCCAGGATTTCCGGCTGGTCCGGCACCTCTCCGTGTTCGACAATGTCGCGCTGCCGCTGCGCGTCGCTGGCGTCGAGGACCGTGACCTCATGACGCCAGTCACCGAGATGCTGAACTGGGTCGGCCTCGGCCACCGCTCCACGGCGCGCCCCGCGACATTGTCCGGCGGCGAGCAGCAGCGCGTTGCCATCGCGCGTGCCGTCATCGCGCGGCCCGAATTGCTGGTCGCCGACGAGCCGACCGGCAACGTCGACCCCGAAATGGCCGCCCGCCTGCTCCATCTGTTCGATGCGCTCAATAAGCTCGGCACGACCGTGGTGGTCGCCACCCACGACATCCACCTCATCGCCCGCATCGCGCGGTCGGAAATGCTGCGGCTCGACAAGGGCCAGATCTCCGACCCCACCGGCGCCCTCCGCCACCCGCCGCGCAAGCCCGGCCGGTGAAGGCGAACCAGCGAAAGTTCGGCTCCGCCGACCGCGGCCTGCTGCCGGAGGGGCGGCTGACCGGGCCGATGCCCTGGGTGCTGGCGATCATGATGTTCCTGACCGTGCTGGCTGCCGCTGCAGGGCTGGGGCTCGGCAACGCGGCCAAGAGCCTGGACGCGGAGATCGGCAACCGCATCACGGTGCAGATCGTCGAGGCCAATCCCGATTTCCGCGAGGCGCAGGCGCGGATCGCCACCGCGGAGCTCCGCAAGCTTGCCGGCATCCTTTCGGTGCGCCGCCTCGGCGACGAGGAGATGGAGGCCCTGCTCGAGCCTTGGCTGGGCGAGGGAGGTCTGGAAGCCGACCTGCCGATCCCTGTAATGATCGATGCAGAACTGACGCCCGAAGCCTATGGCCGCCTCGACGTCATCCGTGCCGCGGTGCGGGAGGTGGCGCCGTCGGCGCGGGTCGACGACAACGCGCAGTGGCTGGCGCCGCTCGCCAAGCTGATCGATGCGCTGGAGCTGCTCGCCGGCGGGCTGGTGGTGCTGATGGTCGGTGCGACCGCGGCCACCGTGGTGCTGGCGGCGCGGGCGGCGCTCGATACCCATCGGAGCACGATCGAAGTCCTGCACCTGATGGGCGCCACCGACGTGCAGGTGGCGCGGCTGTTCCAGCGCAGGATTGCGCTCGATGCGCTTTTCGGCGGCTTTGTCGGCCTGGTCGCGGCGTCCCTGGTGCTGCTGGTGATCGGCAATCGCGTCGGTGCGCTCGGCTCCGAGCTGCTCGGTTCGGCCGGTCTGCCGCTGGTCAGCTGGTTGATTCTGATCGCGCTGCCGATCGGGGGCGTCGTGCTCGCGACATTGGTTGCCCGGACCACGATTTTGCGGGCATTGGGCAGGCTTCTATGATCACGCGTATCCTCTCGCTCCTGCTGTTGCTCTATGTGCTCGGCTACGCGCTCTTCGTGGTGTTGCTGCCGCAGGCCGGAGACGAGCGGCGGACGGACGCGATCGTCGTCCTGACCGGCGGCGCCAAGCGGCTGGAACGCGGCCTCGACCTTCTCGAGCGCGGCAAGGCCGAGCGCATGCTGATCTCCGGCGTCGAACGCACCGTGCGGCCGATCGAGCTCGCGACGCGCTACGGCAAGGACGAGCAATTGTTCGACTGCTGCATCGACCTTGGCCGGGAGTCGGTCGACACCCGCTCCAACGCCGAGGAGACCGCCAGCTGGATCGCGCGCCACAAGTTCAAGAGCGTGCGGCTGGTGACCACCGACTGGCACATGCCGCGTGCGAGCTTCGAGCTGAGGCGCGAGACCGAGGGGCTGGACGTCCTCACCGACGCCATCCAGAGCCGGCCGAGCTTCCGCACCCTGTTCCTCGAATATAACAAATATCTGCTGCGCCAGGCTGCCGCGCTCGTCGGCATCTGATGAACCTGATCCGCTCGACGCTGTTCGCACTCTTCTTCTATCCCGGCACGGTGGTGGCCGTGCTGGCCGGCTTCGTGGCGATCGCGATCAGGCGCGAGGTGCTGATCGACGCCACATATCGTTGGGCGCGCTACCATCGCTGGTGCGCCAGAGTGTTCCTCGGGATACGCACGCATGTCGAAGGCACGATGCCGCGCGGCGCCGTCTTGGTCGCCGCCAAGCACCAGTCGATGTTCGAGACGATCGACTTCCTGCTGCTGCTCGACCGTCCCGCCGTGGTGATGAAGCGCGAGCTGGCGGACATGCCGGGCTGGGGCGCAATCGCCCGGCAATATGGCATCATCCCGGTCGATCGAGCGGGCGGCGCGGCCGCGCTCAGGCGGATGCTGAGGGCCGCGCAGGCTGCCGTTGCGGCCGGCCGGCCGATCCTGATCTTCCCGGAAGGGACGCGCGTCTCGCCGGGCGAGCATCCGCCGCTCCAGCCCGGCTTCGCCGGCCTCTATAAATCGCTCGGCATACCCGTCGTGCCGGTCGCGCTCGACAGCGGCAGGTTGTGGCCGCGGGGCCGCTTCGCCAAGCGCCCAGGCATCGTCACGATGCGGGTGGGTGAGGCGATCCCGCCTGGCCTCGCGCGCAGGGAGGTAGAAGCTCGCGTCCACGCCGCGATCAACGCGATGGATGACGGTCAGTGACGCCCGAGCTCGGCATCATCGAGGGGTTCTTCGGCCGCCCGTGGAGCTGGGACGAGCGGCGCGAAGTAGTCCGCACGCTCGCCCCTCACGATTATCGTTTCTACCTCTATGCACCGAAGGCCGACGCCTTTCTCCGCCGCCAGTGGCAGGAACTGCACCCGGATGAAGAGCTGGCGGATATCGCTGCTTTTGCCGCTTTCTGCCGCGGGGCAGGCGTCCGCTTCGGCATCGGGCTCAGCCCATTCGAGCTCCATCTTTCCGAGGGCGCAGACGCACGAGCGACGATCCAGGCCAAGCTCGACGCGCTGTCCGGCATCGCCATCGACGATCTAGCGATCCTGTTTGACGACATGCGCGGCGACATCCCGGACCTCGCCGAGCGCCAGGCCGAGATCGTGGGGCACGCCGCCGATCATGGTCTCGCGTCACGCATTCTCTGTTGCCCGAGCTATTATTCGGACGATCCGGTATTGGATCGCGCCTTCGGACAGCGGCCAGCCGACTATTTGGAGGATTTGGGGCGCCTGCTCGATCCGGCGATAGAGATCATGTGGACCGGCGAGGAAGTCTGCGCACGCGAGATTTCGCCCCACCATCTGCAGCACATCGCCGAACAGATGGGGCGCAAGCCCTTCCTGTGGGACAATTACCCCGTCAACGACGGGCCGCGCATGTCGCAGCATTTGCATCTGCGCGCCTTCACCGGCCGCCCTGCGGCGATGGGAAACCATCTCTCGGCGCATGGCGTGAACCCCGCCAGCCAGGCGATGCTGAGCCTCGTTCCGGCCGTGACGCTGGCGATGAGCTACGCGCAGGCCGGAGGCTACAGCTATGGCGCCGCCTTCGATGAAGCCGCCTCGGCACTGCTCGGCGAGCCGCTCGCCCGCCGCCTGCGCGCCGACCTGCTGACCTTCCAGGATCGCGGCCTCGACCGCATCGGTCCGCAGCGCAAGGCGGAGCTGCGCGACATCTACAGCGGCTTCGACCATCCGGCCGCGCGCGAGGTCATCGCCTGGCTCGACGGCGCCTATGAGGTGGACGATCAGCTCGTCCAGACGCAGTGATCAGGCCCTGAGCTCCGCCCCCAGCTTGGCGGCGGCGGCGACGATGCGACCGGAGATCGCCTCCAGCTCGTCATGGCTGAAGCTCTTCTCGCCCGGCTGCAGCGTCACCTCGATGGCGAGCGACTTCCGCCCCTCCGGCACGCCTTGGCCGGTGAAAACGTCGAACAGGCTGACACCGATGATGGCCGACTTGTCCGCACCGCGCACCGCCCGGAGCAGCGCGTCGGCGGCCAGTTCGGCCGGCACGAGGAAGGCGAAGTCGCGCTTTACCGCCTGGAGAAGCGGCGGTGCGTAGCGCTCGCGCATGTGGCCGGTCGAACGTTTCTGGGGGAGCGCGTCGAGGTAAACCTCCGCCGCGACCACCGGTCCTGAAAGGTCGAACGCCTTCAAAGCCGCCGGATGCAGCTCTCCGAATTCGGCCAGCGCGTTCTTGGGGCCAAGGCTGAGCCGGCCGGAGCGCCCGGGGTGATACACGCCCGAGGCACCGCCGAGCGCCTGCAGATTGTCCACCGGAGCACCGGCCGCGGCGAGGATCGCCAGCGCCTCGGCCTTGGCGTCATAGGCCTCGAAGCTCCGCGCCTTCCCCGTCCGCCAATGTCGAGCGTCGCGGTCGCCGGCGAGGAGAATGCCGAGCGTCGGCCGCTCCTTGTCCGCGAGATAGCGGCGGCCGACCTCGAACAGGCGCACCCCGGTTGCTCCCCGCGCGATATTGCGGCGGGCGGCGGCGAGGAGGCCGGGCAGCAATGACGGCCGCATGAACTTCATCTCTTCGCTGATCGGATTGGCGAGCACCCACTCGCCGCCGCCGAACGGCGCCGCCTCCGCTTCCGAAACGAAGCTCCAGGTCACGGCCTCGCTCAGGCCGCGCGCGGCGGCGGTGCGCCGGACCTTGCGCTCGAGCAGCTGCTCGGGGGTCGCCGTCGGCCGTGCAACGCCCGGCGCCCGGCGAAGCGGGGTCGCGGGCACCTTGTCTATGCCTTCGATCCGGATCACTTCCTCGACGATGTCGGCCGATCCGATGACGTCACGACGCCAGGTGGGAACTTTGATTTTCCAAGGTTTTCCAGTGGTCACCCCGAAATCCAGCCGCTCCAGGATGTCGCGCTGGCGGTCCTCGTCGACCGCGAGCCCACCGAGCTCTTCCGCCCGTCGCGGGTCGTAATCGACCGTCAGCGTATCGAGCGGCGGCGCGCCCACACGCACGATCTCGGAGGCTTCACCCCCGGCGAGATCGAGCGCCATCTGGGTTGCCAGCGCAATGCCCGTCTCGACGAAGGCCGGATCCGCGCCCCGCTCGAAACGACTGCGCGCATCGGTCGCGACACCCAGCCTTTGCCCCGACCGCGCAATCCGCTCTGGATCGAAATAGGCGCATTCGATCAGGATATCGGTCGTCTCCTCGGTGACGCTCGTCGTCTCGCCGCCGATGATGCCGCCGATGCCGATCGCGCCGCTGTCGTCGGCAATGGCGGTGATCGAGGGGTCCAGGCGGTAGGTCTTGCCATTGAGGGCAAGCACCTCCTCGTCCGCCGTGCCGCGGCGGGCGCGCAAGGCGCCCTGAAGCTTGGCAAGGTCGTAGACGTGCAGCGGCCGGCCGTAGCCGATGCTGATATAATTGGTCATGTCCACAAGGGCGCTGATCGGCCGCTGGCCCACCGCATTCAGCCGCTGCTGAAGCCAGGCCGGCGAGGCGCCGTTCCTCACGCCGCGAACGACGCGTCCGAAGAAGGCGGGGCAGCCCTCCTCATCCTCGATCCGGATCTCGACCGGGCTGGGGAAGCTGCCGGGGATCTCGCGCAGTTCGATCGCCTTCAGCGTGCCGAGGCCGGCGGCGGCGAGGTCGCGGGCGATGCCGTGGACGCCCATCGCATCCTGGCGGTTGGGCGTCACGGCGACCTCGATGACCGGATCGTCCAGCCCCGCCCAGGCAGCGTAGCTGGCTCCAACCGGCGCCTCGTCGGGGAGGATGATGATGCCGTCATGCTCGTCGCCGAGCTCCAGCTCGCGCACCGAGCACATCATGCCGCGGCTTTCGACGCGGCGAATGGCAGCGACCTTCAAGGTGAGGTCGCTGCCCGGCACATAGGCGCCAGGCGCGCCGAAGACGCCCTTGATGCCGGCGCGCGCATTGGGCGCGCCGCACACGACCTGGATCTGCTCGCCCGTGCCGGCATCGACGGTCAGCACCTGGAGCTTGTCCGCCTGCGGGTGGCGCTCGGCGGTCAGCACCTGCGCGATCGTGAACGGCGCCAGCTTCGCCGCCGGATTTTCGACGCCTTCGACCTCCAGCCCGATCCGCGTCAGCGTCTCGACGATCTCGTCGAGTGAAGCGTCCGTCTCGAGATGCTCCTTCAGCCAGGATAGGGTGAACTTCATGCGCCCACTCCTCCGCTCAAAGTGGGCACGTCGAGGCTACGGAAGCCGTAGTGACGCAGCCACCTGAGATCGCCGTCGAAGAAGGCGCGCAGATCGTCCATGCCGTATTTGAGCATCGCCAGCCGGTCGATGCCGCAGCCGAAGGCGAAGCCCTGCCATTCGTCCGGATCGAGCCCGCAGGCGGCGATCACCCGCGGATGCACCATGCCGGAGCCCAAAAGCTCCATCCACCCCTCGGTGCCGCCGAGCACGCGGCGGCCGTTCACCACCGTGTAGCCGACGTCGACCTCCGCGGACGGCTCCGTAAACGGAAAATAGCTGGGCCTGAGGCGCAGCACGATGTCCTCACGCTCGAAATAGGCCTTGAGGAATGTCTCCAACGTCCATTTGAGGTGGCCGAGCGTGATTCCCTTGTCGATCACCAGACCTTCGACCTGGTGGAACATGGGCGTGTGGGTGGCGTCGCTGTCGGAGCGGTAGGTGCGACCAGGCGCGATCACGTAAATCGGTGGCTTTTGGTTCACCATCGTCCGGATTTGAACCGGAGAGGTGTGCGTACGCAGCACCTTCGCTTCCTCGCCCTCAGGCGCGCGCAGGTAGAAGGTGTCGTGCATCGCCCGCGCCGGATGGCTCTCCGGCATGTTGAGCGCGGTGAAATTATACCATTGCTCCTCAATTTCGGGCCCTGTCGCGACCGAGAAGCCGAGATCGGCGAAGATTTCAGCCAGCTCGTCCATTACTTGGCTGACTGGATGAACGCTGCCCTGCTCGCCGGTCGCGACGGGCAGCGTCATGTCGAGCGTCTCGGTCGCGAGGCGGCGTTCCAGCTCCGCCGCCTCCAGCGCCGCCTTGCGATCTGCGATTGCGGCCGTCACCTGCTCGCGCAGGCTGTGAATGCGGGGCCCCTCGGCCTGCCTCTGCTCGGGAGACATCCCGCCGAGCGTCTTCAGCAGCTGGGTGATCGCCCCCTGCTTGCCGAGTGCGGCGACGCGCTCCGTCTCCAGCGCCGGAAGGTCCGGCGCTGCCGAGATGCGCGACAATATGGCTGTGTGCGTGTCGTTCAGCATGCGCCCGCCTCTAGAGGAGGAGGGCGGCGGATTGGAAGGCTTAAGCGGGGCGGGTGAGGTCGATCAGCACCGGGCCTGTGAAGGACAGGCCGGCCAGCTCGCCCTCGGTCCAGCGGACCTTGGCCGGCACCGTGCGGCCGCCTTCGAACACAACCTCCACCTTCTGCGCGTCTTCCAGTTCGATCGGCGCGTCGCCCTTGAGGCCGCCGACGGAAATGTCATGCACTGTGAAGGCGTGCCGCTGACCGTCGACGAGCAGCTCCAGTACGCGTCCGTCACCTTCCTTGCGCTCGTAGCGGCGGCGATCAGACCAGTCGACGGGCTCGACCTGGCTGAAGCGCGGCGGCGTGCTGCCGCTCTCGCTCCAATGCGCCTCGGCGAGCGGCAGCGCCGTCCCGCAGAACGCGCATTCCGCGGTGAGGCGGCCGACATGCCATTGGGCGCGGCCGCAGCCGGGGCAGTGATTGCTTTCATTGGCGCGGAAGTGGATTTGATAGCCGCGGGCGCTCAGATCGATGCTGAAGCCGCCCTGCTCAACCTGCGCCAAGACACCGGCCATGAATTCCGCTCCCCTGATCGCCGGCATCCCCTGGGCAAGACCGGCTTGAGGATTAGCTCATACGGCCGCGTGCGTTGCGAACTCCTTACTTTTCAGGCGAAGTTTCGCCGTTAACCACCTTCCTCACGGCGAGCGAATACTAGGAGGGCGGCCGCGCCATGTCGGGGCTTGCCAGGCATCCGGTGGAATCGCCCATGCACAGGCGCAGGATCGGCCGCACCGCATCGTCCAGGAAGGTGCGCGGGATCATGAACTCGACGGCGAAGCGGCTGCCCGGCTGCCATTTCCCGGCAATGTTATAGGCGCGCTTCCTGGCGCCTTCATTGGCGACATCGGTGGTTCGAACCTGGATCCGCGTCGCCGGCGGCGTCGGCTCCCCGGAGGGCTTCTGCGTCGGATAGGTCCCTTCGACGCGATAGCGATACTGATTGCCGGCCACCGCGCGGCCGACCCTGATCTCCTGCATTCGCAGCGACGGCTGGCGCGCGATCCAGCGCTGCTCGCCGCTGATCGCAGCCGGTGCCTTACGGCGCGGAACGAAGACGTAGGGCTGGCCCGTAATGCTGGCGCTGATGAACGGGCGTTGCTGCTCGCTAGTGGCGGCGAGCACCGCATCGCGCACCAGCCCGCCGAGGAACTGCACCGGCAGGCCCGGCTCCGGCAGATATTCGGCAAGCGCGGACGCGAACGGGCTGTTCGTGCCGGTGCCGTCCGCGGCGGTCTGGCCGGGCGCCGCCGCGAAGATCACGAGTACATTGTCCACCTCGATGGCACCGAGGCCGCGGCTGACCGCTCGCACATCGTCAGGCCACGCGGCGCCGAACGGATTGTTGCGGCACGCGTCGAGCACCAGCACGCGGATGCGCGCCTTGTCGAGCGCGTCGACAACCAGGTTGGCGTCGATCGCCTGCGCCTCGAGGTCCCCCGCGCCGGTCAGCGCCGCATCGGTCGGGATCAGCCAGTTGCGCCCCTTCGCCTCGATGCCGTGCCCGGCATAATAGATTAGAGCCGCCTCCGCGCCTTCTGCCTGGGTCGCAAAGGCTTGGAGGCTGCTGCGGAAGTCGGTGGAGTTCTGGTCGGTGCGCAGCTCGACGGTCTCGAAGCCGGCGCGGCGCAGCGCGTCTCCGACGAGCCGAGCGTCATTGGCGGGATTGGCGAGCGCGGGCACTTTCTCATATTCGGCGTTGCCGATGACGAGGGCGACACGGCGCCCCGGTTGCTGCGCCTGGAGGTCGGCCCAAGACCAGCTGCAGGCGACGAGCAGCAACAGGGACCAGCGCAAGAGACGCATAGGCATCCTCCCGCTCACACTCTGCCACAGGCTCGAGCGGCCGTCAGCCTCCGAGGAACGGATAGGGCGAGATCGTCTTCTGCATCTCGTTGACCATCAGGGTCCGCCCCGCCGGCGCCGCCGCTCGCTGCGGGCAGCGCATGCGCGGGCAGATCGCGCAGGCGGGGCCGATCGGCGTCACATAAGGCTCCGACAGGTCCAGGCCCTGAGAATAAGCGAGCTTCGCCGCATATTTGACGTCGCAGCCGAGGCCGATAGCGAGCTGGCTGTTCTCGCGCGGATCGAGCCGCACGGCGCGGTCGACGGTGCGCGACATGGTGAAGAAGCGCTGCCCATCCGGCGTCTCGACGATCTGGGTGATCACCCGCTCAGGCGTGCGGAAGGCGCCGTGCAGGTTCCATCGCGGGCAGGTCCCGCCGAACCGGGAGAAGGGGAAGCTCTCGCCGGCAAAGCGCTTCGAGATGTTCCCGGCTGCATCGACCCGCAGCATGAAGAACGGCACGCCGCGCGCGCCGCTGCGGTTGAGCGTCGTCAGCCGGTGCGCGACCTGCTCGACGCTCGCCCCGAACTCCGCGCACAGCCGGTCGATATCGTAGCGATGCGCCTCGGCCGCCGCGAGGAACTGCACATAGGGCATCATGATCGCGCCGGCGGCATAATTGGCAAGGCTCATGTGCAGCAGCCGCCGCGTCGGCATGTCCGGGGGCGCCGCGGCGTCGAGCATCTTCGCCAGCAGCGGCCGGAACTCGAATAAGGCGAGCTGATAGGCGACCGCGAAGGTCCGGCTTTCTGAACGCAGCAGCGAAGACAGCATCACTCGCTTGCGGTGATAATCGTAATGCTGGCTGGTCGCCTCCAGCGTCTCGGGCGGCACGATCCTCGTGTCGACCCCGAACCCTTCCTTCAGCCGCTTGCGCAAAGCCGCGAACAGGAAGAGCGGCTCGCCCAGCGCGCCCGCCAGAGTCTCCGCCGCTTCCTCGATATAGGGAAAGTAGTTGCGTTGCGCCTGGATATGGTCACGCACCCAGTTTTCGGGCGTGACCAGGCGCTTCTCCTCGGTCGGCTCGCCGCCCTCCGGCGCCTGCCGCCGGTCGAGCAGGGCCGTGTAGAGCCGCGAGATCGCGTCTGCGACCGACGGCGCGTTCTCGGTCACCTCAAGGAGCTCGTAGCGCGGAATGCCGATGTCGGCGAACATCGGGTGGGCGAAGATCTCGGCGAGATCCTCCATGCATGTGCCCTCACCCTCGGCGGTGAGGCTCTTCAGGTCGACGTCATAAGATTGCGCGAGCCGCAGGAGCACCTGCGCCGTCACCGGCCGCTGGTTGCGCTCGAGATGGTTGAGATAGCTCGGGCTCATGCCAAGCTCCGCCGCCATCGCACTCTGGTTGATACCGAGTTCGCGCCTCAGGCGGCGCAGGCGTCCCCCCAGGAAAAGTTTTCGTTCGGCAGCCACAGGATCTGTGACATTGTCAAAGATTTACAGCCGTCGCAAGTCGCGCTGTGACACGGCGACCCTTTTCGCTGCTCCCTTGGGACTCGTTCCATTGTTCACTGGACCAATGAGAACAAGACGAACGGGGTATAGAATGACCGACTTCAGCAGCGTCGTCCCGGCTCCCGCCGACCGTTTCCAGGGGATCACCCGTCCCTATGACGAGGCGGAGGTGAAGCGGCTCCGCGGCTCGCTCCCGATCGAACACACCCTCGCCCGTCGCGGTGCCCTTAAACTCTGGGAGCTGCTCAAGAGCGAGGATTATGTGAACGCGCTCGGCGCCCTCAGCGGCAATCAGGCGATGCAGATGGTCCGCGCCGGCCTGAAGGCAATCTACCTCAGCGGCTGGCAGGTCGCCGCCGACGCCAACACCGCCGGCGCGATGTATCCCGATCAGTCGCTCTACCCCGCCAATGCCGGGCCCGAGCTCTGCAAGCGGATCAACAAGACGCTCCAGCGCGCCGACCAGATCGAGCATTCGGAAGGCGGCGCCAAGCGCGACTGGTTCGTGCCCATTGTCGCGGATGCCGAGGCCGGCTTCGGCGGCCCCCTGAACTGCTTCGAGATCATGAAGGCCTATATCGAAGCTGGCGCCGCGGGAGTGCACTTCGAGGATCAGCTCGCCTCCGAGAAGAAGTGCGGACACCTCGGCGGCAAGGTCCTGATCCCGACCCAGGCCCACATCCGCAACCTCGACGCGGCGCGGCTAGCGGCCGACGTCTGCGGCGTGCCTACCGTGCTCGTCGCCCGCACCGACGCGGAGAGCGCCAAGCTCATCACGTCCGACGTCGACGAGCGCGACCATGAGTTCCTGACCGGCGAACGCACGCCAGAAGGCTTCTTCCGCCTCAAGGAAGGGACTGGCGTCGACCATTGCATCAAGCGCGGCATCGCCTTTGCCGAGCATGCCGACCTGCTCTGGTGGGAGACCAGCCATCCCAACCTCGAGGATGCCAAGCGCTTCGCCGAGGCGATCCAGAAGGCGCATCCCGGCAAGATGATGGCGTACAATTGCTCGCCCAGCTTCAACTGGGAGGCGAAGCTCGACAAGGAGACGATCGCCAAGTTTCAGCGCGAGCTGGGCGCGATGGGCTACAAGTTCCAGTTCGTCACCCTGGCCGGCTTCCACCAGCTCAACCACGGCATGTTCGAGCTTGCCCGCGGATACAAGGACCGCGGCATGGCGGCCTATTCCGAGTTGCAGCAGGCCGAGTTCGCCTCCGAAGCGGCCGGCTATACCGCCACCCGCCACCAGCGCGAGGTCGGCACTGGCTATTTCGATCTGGTCGCGCAGGCGGTCTCCGGCGGCAACGCCTCGACCACTGCGCTGGCAGAATCGACCGAGGCCGAACAGTTCATCACCGCCATTGCAGCAGAGTAAGGAGACCCGACATGAGTACGCGTTACTGGGTGATCGGGGGGGAATATGAGGATCCGGACTTCCAGGCCCTGATCCCGGGCACCGAAAAGATGTGCGGTCCGTTCGAAAGCGAGAAGAAGGCAAAAACCGAATGGACCCGCCTCACCTGCTGCCCCGAAGGCACCACCGCCACGACCCGTTATTCAATCGCGGCGGAAAGCATCCACTGATCGGTTCGACAGCACGGCCGGGGCACTTCCCGGCCGTGCCGCACCCTTATCATGGGTTAAGCGTTACAGCTCCGGGACGATGCCGGAGTTGCGCATGGATCGCCTGTTCACAATCATCGCCACGCGGATAGCGGGCGCCGCGGGACAACCCTTTACCTTCGTCGCCGCACTCGCGCTCATCCTGCTCTGGGGCGTGAGCGGTCCGGTCTTCGGCTTTTCCGATACCTGGCAGCTGGTGATCAACACGGCGACGACGATCGTCACCTTCCTGATGGTCTTCCTGATCCAGAACAGCCAGAATCGCGACGCTGCGGCGATGCAGGCCAAGCTCGACGAACTGCTGCGGGCGCAGAAGGATGCCCGCGTCCAGTTCATCGGCATCGAGCATCTCACCGATCAACAGATCGAGGACCTCCGTGCCGCGCTCGAGCGCGAGGTCGGCAAGGATCCCGGTAAGCGCGGCACCGCCGACGATACGGTGGAACGCCTGCTCGAGCGCTACTGACCGCTAGAAGCCGAGCTTCAGCCCGACGAAGCCTGAAACCTCGTCATGCTCCGGATGCTCGACGGTGGCGCTCGCCTGCACCTGTAGCGCGACCGCCTCCGCCAGCTCGAACGACAGCCCTCCCTCCACGCGCGCATAGACGTCGTCTTCTTCCTCTTCGCTTTCGAAGCTGTTGACGATGATCGGCGACGCCGTGTTGGAATAGGCGATCGGCCGGCCGCTGCTGTCGAGCTCCTGCTCCGCGAGCAGCTTGCCATAGGGTTTGATGCCGAGCCCGCCCACTTCGGTGTCGAACTCCGCCTCCAGGCCGGCAAAGCCGACCAGCTCGCTCGCCCGCTGTCTGCCGACATCGAGCGTCAGCACTGCATCCCCGGTCTCGGTATAGCCATCGATCGTCGCGCGGGCATATTGCACGCCGATGACGGGTCCGACCTTGGCATTGCTCATGCCGAACAGGTAGCCGACCTCGCCGCCGGCGACGAGGCTGTTGCCCTCTGTCTCGGCGAAGATGTCGTCGATCACTGCGCGCCGGCGCAGGTCGTAGTCGACGAAGCCATAGCCGGCATAGGCCTGCGCGGAGGCGCCGCCGGACTCGAACTTGGCATAGCCACCGACTTGCCAGGCGTCCGCCCGGGTGCGGCCGTTGCCGCTGAGGAAGTCCGTTTCCGGGCGCGAGTAGGACAAGGCGACGCCGACCACACCCTGGCCGAAGCCGAGTTCGGCACCGGCGGCCGCGCCGATGCTGTCATAATCGTAGGCGAAGGTGGTCCGCCCGTCCGCGACGTCATGGCTGGCGCTGGTTGCGACCAGGAAGAAAGAGAGCGGCTTGTCGCTCTCGCTGAGGTCGAGCCGGCCGCTCATGAATTGGCCGAAGCCGCTCGCGGTGGAGAGGCCGAGGTCGGTCTGCGCCTCGAAGGTGAGCGGCGCCTCCAGCTGGGCGAGTGCATATTGGCCGACGATCTCGAACCCGCGCGAGGTGAGGTGGAGCTGGTCGACGTAGAAGAAGTAGCGGTCGAGCAGCTCGGGGTTGGTGGTGACGCAGCTTGTCGGGCAGGCGCCGGTCCCCAGCAGGTTGAACGCGGACGGATTGGCCTCCAACGCATCGCCGATGCGATTAAGATCGAGGTAATTCACCGTCACGCCCTGCGCGGCATAGCCCGCCAGCGCCTGCTGGACGATGCCGTTATAGGCGGCCGAGTAGGCCGATCCGACCGCCGCGATCGGCAGTCCGCGCACCTCTGGCAGCCGGCCGACATCGCCGCCCAGCACCGTCATGTTGCGGGCGCCGGCACCAACCAGCAGGTTGAGATTGCGGATCGCATCCCCCGCCGCGAGCTGCGCCTGCGCCGGCACGCCCGCCTGCAGCGTCGCGATCTGCGCCGCAGTCGGGTTGACGCCAAGGCTGCGCTCATAGGCGCGGGCATCGTTGGCGCCGATGTTAAGGACCAGCAGATCGTTTGGCCCGAAGCTGCCCGACGAACGCGGGAAGGCGGCCGGACCGCCGCCGGCGAGGAAGGACTGCACCTGCAGGTCGAAGGCCTGCACGGTCGGCAGGTTGGTGTTCGCCGCCCGGGCGACGGCGCCGCCGATGCCGTAATTGAGCACCGGCACGTTCAGCGCCTGCGCCATCGTGTCGATCAGATTGGTGCCGTTCGAGAAGCGCCCGTTGGGGTAGACCGCCGGCCGCGGCGTGCCTGTCAGTTCGAATACATTGCCGTCGTCGATATAACTGTCGCCGAACGCGAGGATGCGGTCGACCCGCTGCGCCTGGACGGCGACCGGCAGAAGCAGCGCAGCTGACGCTACGGCACACAGGAACTTTGCGGACTTACGCGACATGATTATCCCCCTCCAGGCACGGCCTGCTGCCTGCAGGCCACTGTAATGCCGACATATTTGCCGGAAATTCGCTTACTAACAAGCCGGTAAGCGGGACCTGGAAGCGAAGTTGCGCCGAGCCGAGTCAGGGCCGCTCGCGGGCCAGGCGCGACATCAGGATCGCCGCCCGTTTCGCCTGGCGGGCGATGCTCGGGATATCCACCGTCTCGCGCGGCGCGTGCGACCGCTCGCCGGCCGGGCCTAGGCCGACCAGCCCGTCCACATCCTCCGCCACGAAGCCGATGTCGCCAGCGCCGCGGCGGAGCGGGTCGACCGCCTCCATCTGCGGCAGCCCCATGTCCTTGTTGACCACGTTGAGCTTGGCGAGGAGGGCGCGATTGCCCTCCGTCGGCGCCATCGCGGGATAGGTATCCGGATCGAAGATGATCTCGGCGCTCGTGCCGGGCAGGTGCCGCGTCACGATCTCCCGCATCTTCGCGCGCACCCGTTCATCCTGCTCGCGGGAGAGGACGCGGATGTCCCCGCGGGCGATGGCGGTCTCGGGAATGATGTTGGTCTTGCCGGTCGCGGTCGCGCGGATCTTGTCGGCGTCGAGCGCCGCGGTGGTGCCGCCAGCGATCAGGCCGACATTGAAGGTGAGGTTCGGCTCCGGCAGCTCGCTCCGGAAGGCGGCGATGATCCGCGACAGCTCGTAGATCGCGCCATTGCCGGAACCGGCGCTGAAGATGCCGCTCGAATGGCCGGTGCGGCCGGTCGCGCGCACTTCCCATCCGCCGGAGCTGCGCCGGGCGATCGCACCCATGTCGCGCCCGTCCTGCTGCGAGAGGCCCTCGAAATCGAGCGCGACGTCGGCGCGCTTGCCGGCGTCGACCAGATCACGGCGGGCAATCTCGATGGGCAGTCCGTTATCTTCCTCGTCGCCGGTCAGCACGATCTCGATGTCGGCGTCCTTCAGCGTGCCAGCCGCCTGCATCGCTCTGAGCGCCGCGACCATGACCACCATGCCGCCTTTGTCGTCGCCGATGCCGGGTCCCTCCGCCTCGGTGGGGCTCTTGCGGGTGAAGCGCTGGAAGGGCGAGTCCGGCTCGAAGACCGTGTCTAGATGGCCGATCAGCAGCATCTTCTTGCCGCGGCCGTTGCCCTTGTGAGTGGCGACGATGTGTCCTGCGCGGCCGGCCTCGGTCATAGGCACCCAGCGCACCTCGAAGCCCAAAGGCTCCAGCTCCGAGCGCATCATCCGCCCCACCGCCTCGACGCCGGGGAGGTTCAGCGACCCGCTATTCTGATTCACCAGCCGCTCGAGCAGGGCTATCGACCGCTCCTGCTCGCGATCCACGATCTGGATCATCCGCTGCTCGGGTGCGCTGAGGCGCGCCTCGGCGGCGGCTGGCACGGCAAGGGCGAGGCAGAGCAGGGCGACAAGCTTCATCGACATCTCCTTTGTCGGGAGACGCTTAGGGCTTCTCCGCCGGCTCGACCACCGCCTTCGCCGCTTCGAGTGGCCGGTCGAGGTCGAGTTTCTTCACCACCGCCACCGCATCGTCGAAGCCGGCGCCGCAGAAGGTCGGCACGCCTTTCCCCTCGATCTGCTGGAGCAGGTCGCCCTCCGGTCCGGAGCGGCAGCTCCCGTCGACGTCGCGGATGAACACGGCGGCGACACGCTGGCCGAAATCCTCGACGACCTTGGCATAGATGGTGACGTCCCGCTGGCCGTTGTCGCCGATCAGGAGGAATTTGAGATCGGGATAGAAAGCGAGCACCGTCTCGATCGCCTCCAGCTTATGCTCGTCATGGCCGGTATGGACGAGCTTGTCGCGGTCGACGCCGTAATCCTTGAGGAACATCGGCCCGTGCGGGATCGCGTTCAACTCCATGAACTCGGTGATGAAGCCGTAGAGGTTCCACGGGGAGGAGGAGACGTAGAAGAAGGGCCGCGCCGGTGCGACGTGGTCGCGGGCGATCATCTTGTAGAGCGTCGAGGCGCCCGGCACCGCCAGCCGGTCCTGAGGGCTTTCGATCAGCACTCGGCGCCAGTTCTTGAGGAAGTCGGTCGCGCCGGTCTCAATCACCGTATCGTCGATGTCGGACACGATGCCCCAGCGATTGTCGCGGCCGGGCGCCACAATCGGCACCTCGATCCGATCCTTCTGCGCCTCGCGTCCGGGGGTGGAGAGCGTCACCTTCTCCCACTGGGTCTGCTCCGGCAGCGGCTGCTCCACCGGGACCTCGAAGTCGAAATAGCCTTCCGCGTCGGTGACCGCATCGACGATGCGGCCATAGCCTTCGAGCCGCACCTCGACGCCGGGCAGCTCGTGGCTGTTGTAGATCTCCATCATCGCGCGGAGCCGCGACCAGGCTCCTTCGCCGGCATCGAGCGGCGGTTTGTAGCGGACGATCCGTCCCTTCAGCCGCATCGAAGCCTCGTTCCGATAGCCCGCATAAGCGAGCAGCCGCACCTTGTGCCCATGCTTGCCGGCCGAGAGCAGGTCCTCGACACGGTCGAGGTCCCGCTCAAGGTCAGCCACGGCGGCGTGAACGAAGCGGCGGAGACGGGAGGGCGGTCGCTGATCGGCCATCGCAGAGGCAACCCGATCGAGCGCCGGCTGTTCCATCGGCACCCAGAACCGGCGGAGCGCGTTACCAGCCTATGTCGAACGAGACCAAAGCTATCGAGAAAGCGGGTGAGGCGCTGATGGACGCCGACGCTTCCGTTACGGAAGCGCTGGTGCCCTTTCGCAAGGCGCCGGCGATCAAGGCCCTGAGCTTCCTTTCAGAGCTCGGCGATCAGCCGCAGGCGCGGGCACTCTGTCTCGGCATCCTCGCTCTGGGGGTCGCCCGGGCGGAGGGGCGGCTGGTTCGCGCCGGGGCGCGCATGCTGCTGGCGCATGAGGCGGCCACGCTTGCGAAGAATTTCGTCAAGCATCGGGTCGACCGCACCCGGCCGCGCTCACGCGGCAACGGGAAAGACCATAAGCCGAGGCCGGGCCGCAAGACCCACAAGGAGGAGACCAGCTTCCCCTCCGGCCACAGCGCCGGGGCGGCGGCAGTCGCCCGGGCCTTCGCGCGCGATTATCCGAAGCATGCCGCGCCTGCTTATGCCGGCGCGGGCCTGATCGCTGTGGCCCAGATCCCGCGCTGCGCCCATTATCCGACTGATGTCGGGTCCGGCCTCGCCATCGGCGTCGCGGCGGAAGCGGCGGCGTCCTGGCTTTTCGATCTGATTAGTGAACGTCTCGAGCCTGCTTTTCGCCCTTCGAAGCCAGCGAGAAGCGGGGTTCGCCAGCCTTGAGCGTGCCAGTGACCAGTCCCGCCGCATAGCGCCCCACTTCGGGTCCGTGCTTGAAGCCGTGGCCCGAGCCGGCGCCGACCAGCAACACGTTCCTCATGCGCGGGTGGAAATCGATCAGCAGGTCGCCGTTTGCGCTATTCTCATATTGGCAGACCCGCGCCTCGGTCATCGGGCGCCTCGCGAGGCTCGGGAAGCGCCGCTCCATGAACGCGCGCACGTCCGCAAGACCGGTGGCCGAGGGCGTGCGTTCGCCGCCGTCCGGATCGAAAGCGGGCCCGTGGGCGTCGTGCGCGATCTTGAAGCCGCGGCCCTCGAGGTCCGGGAAGCCGTAATAGATGTCCCCCGCGTTGAAGTCCGCCCAGCCGGGAAGGCGGCCCGGCTCGAAGCTGCGGTCGCCGGGTGCGGGCGCGAAGAAGAACACCTCCTGCCGGGTCGGAAAGATCCTTCGTCCGAGCACGGCCGGAAACAGTTTCGGCAGCCAGGGGCCGCAAGCGAAAACGAAGGCGTCCCCCTCGATCACGCGGCCGTCCCGGGTGCGGATCTGCGTCAGCCGGTCACCGCTCTCCTCCGGCGGCAGCACTTGGGCATGCTCGTAAAGGCCGCCGGCCGGGACATAGTGCGCCACCAAGGTCTGGATCGAACGGCGCGCCATCAGGGCGCCGAATTGCGGCTCGAACAGCCCCGCTTCGATCCCGCTGAAATCGATCTGGGGCCAGCGCCGCCGCATCTCCGTCAGGTCGAGCAGCTCGGTCGGCAGTTCCAGACGCCGGTGCACTGCCACGCTGTCGGTGACATAGGCTTCGGTCTTCGGGAAGAAGAACAGCACGCCCGTCTGGTGGAGCAGCGGCAGGTCCGACCGCGCGGACAGCGCCTTCCATTCGGCGAGCGAGTCCAGCGCCATGCGGGTGTAGACCTCGTCGCGGCCATAGGCGCCGCGGGTCATGCGCGACTCCCCGCCCGAGGAAGCGCGGCTGTGCGCCGGTCCCCAGGCGTCGAGCAGCTGGACCTTGGTTCCGGCGCGCCGGAGATGCTCCGCGGTCCAGGCGCCGAACGCGCCTGCGCCGACCACCGTCACTCGCGCACCGCCACCCAGCGATTGCGCCCGCACGATCGCGGGCGCGGCGATCGCTGAGGCCGCACCCGTCAGAGCGGCTCTCCGGGTCAGCCGGGGCAAGGCCGCCGCCCCGCCGCCGTCAGAACCGCTTGCGCGCGGTGATGCCGTAGATGCGCGGCTGGCCGACTTGGAAACCCAGGCGCGCCCGCCCACCCCGCTCGCGGTCGAACGAGAGGATGGGATTCTCGTCGAACACATTGTTGATGTAGGCGATCACCGACAGCTCGTTCGGGAATTCCACCCCAGCGCTGAGATTGACCAGTTGGTAGTCCGGCAGCTTGAGGTCGATCGTCGTCGCGGCGCCGGCCGGCTGGCCGCCGAACGGCAGGCCGTGGACGAAAGTGCGCGGATTGTTCTCCTGGTCGCCCGGTTGGGTGAAGCGGCTGCCGACATGCTGGACCGACGCGGCGAAGATGCCCTGTGTCCCGTCGGTGGCGAGATCGACACTGTACGCGGCGCTTGCGGAGATCTGGAACTTGGGCACCGACGGCAGCCGGTTGCCCTCGCGGATGCCGCCGATGACGTTGCCGCCGCTGGTCAGCGTGGAATCGAACTCCGCCTCGAGCAGGCTGCCCGACAGAGCGAGGTCGAGATTGTCGACCGGCTCTGCCGCCAGCTCGAACTCAATGCCCATCGTATGTGCCTTGGGCACGTTGAAGACGATGCGCGACGAGCAGGTGCCGGCGTCGAGCGTCACCTGAAGGTCGCTGATGTCGGTGTAGAAGGCAGCGGCGTTGAGAGTGACGCCGCCGCCGAACTGCGACTTCACGCCGACCTCGTAGTTCCACAAGGTCTCGTCGTCGAACGCGCCTTCGAACGGCTCGAAGGTCGTGCGGTCCTCGGGCGTGCAGAGCGGCAGGTTCAGCGGATCGTTGACGCCGCCAAGCCGGAAGCCCTTCGCCGCCTGCGCGTTGAGCGTGATCTGGTCGCTCGCCTCATAGCTTAGCAGCAGGCGCGGGTTGAACCCGTCGGAAGAAGTGGTCTCGCCCGTGCGGTTGGTCGGGTCGGCGAACAGGCCGCCGAAGCGGATGTCACGGACTTCCTCGAAGTCGTAATAGCGTAGGCCGCCGGTCGCGGTTAGGCGCCCGATCTGGTAGCTGGCCTCGCCGAACAAGGCCTTCTGTTCGATGTCGTACGGCAGGAAGGAGTTGAACGGCGAATTGGGAACGGTGAAGCCGTTGCGCGAGCCTGCAGCCGTGCCCGGCCCCAGCACCTGATCGGTAAACGCGTCGTAGCCGGGGGTCGGCAAGACCTGCGCATAGACGCGCTGGATGTCGGAGTAGAAGCCGCCGAGTACCCACTGGAACGGCCCGTCCCCGGTGGAGGCGAGGCGGAGCTCCTGGGTGAGCGTCTCGAGTTTGGTCGTGTCCCTGAGGTTGGACGGCAGCAGCACGCCGGCCGCGGGGAAGCCGAGGTCGACCGAGACGCTGCCGGTCAGCGCGCTGGCGTCGCGGCTGACGAGGATGTCGCGATCCGTGTAGGAGGAGACAGAGGTAAGCTCCACCCCGCCGAAATCCACGGTGGCGACGAGGTCCGCAATCAGCGTGTCGTCCTTGAACGTCTCGTCGAGCAGCAGATACTGCTCGCGCTCGTCGAAGGTAATGGCCGGCCGCGTCGTGGTGAACGGGTTGCCGTAGAGATTGTAGACGTCCTGCCGGTTGAACCCGTTTGCCCGAATCTGCTGATAGACAATACGCGGCGTGATGCTGAACGTCTCGTTGGGCTGGATCAGCAACGAGATGCGCCCGCCGCTTCGGCGTCCGTCATTGACATCCTCGTCAAAACCGCCGCCCTCGCGGAACGCGTTGATGAAGCCGCCATATTCGCTGTGATACCCGACGACGCGGAGCGCCGCGTAGGGCGAGAGTGGGAAGTTTACCGCGCCCTTGATGTGGCCGCCGAGATCGTCGCCGTCGACGAGGTTGAGATTGCCCTCGATAGTGCCCTCGATGCGGTCGAGGTTCGGCTGGTTGGTGATGTAGCGGATGGTGCCGCCGACCGAGCCCGAACCGAACAAGGTGCCCTGCGGTCCTCGCAGCGTCTCCACGCGGTTGAGGTCGAACAGGTCGAGGTCGGGAGTGAACAGCGAAAGCGAGATCACCGACTCGTCGAGATAGACGCCGACCTGCTCCTTCACGCCCGGCTGGTCGCGGACGATCTGGCCGGAGGAGACGCCGCGTACCGAGACCTGGCTCTGGCCCGGTCCGAGATTCTGCACGCTGAGACCGGCGACGTTGCGCGACAGGTCCTCGATCGTCACCGCGCCGGAGCGCTGGATGTCTTCCTCTGTCTGGGCGTTGATCGAGAAGGGAACGTCCTGGATGGTCGAGGCACGCTTCGTGGCAGTGACGATGATGGCGTCGTTCTGCTCGACCTCTTGAGCGCCGGTGCCCTGACCACCTCCTTGCTGAGCGAGGGCGGCGGAACCGCCGAGGAGAGCCGCGGCGGCAGTGCCCGCGAGGAGAAGAGTCGTCCGCCGGAAGTTCATGCGCGCCATAGCAACCCCCATTGCTTACCGTTGCAGTAGAGTAATGAAAGCGCGCGACCCGGCCAAGCTCTAGCACTAACCTGAAGCAAGAAGGCGGAGGTCTGTTGCAAGTTTGTGACAGGGTGAGGCTTCAGGGCCGCGGCTTGTCCGTCGCTGCGGGCATCGTTAGCGTCCGCCGCTTTCCGCACCGACAGGACGTGCCCGTGCCCCGCTTTCCAAAAATCGCCGCAATGGCCACCGCTTTTGGCATCCTGCTCGCCGGCTGTTCGGCGGAGAAGCATCAGGACCAGGCGGCGCAGGAGAAATCGGGCGAGCGGATGGTGGCGCCGGTGCTGACCGGCGCCGATGCGCGCGATCCGTTCAGCTATGCGCGGCCCCAGGAGGCGCGGGTCACGCACGTAGCGCTCGATCTAACCGCCGACTTCGCCGCCAAGCGCCTCGGCGGCACCGCCACCCTCGACCTGCAGGCCGCGCCGAATGCCAAGGAGATCGTGCTCGACAGCAAGGGCCTGGAGGTCGCTTCCGTGACCAACGCTGAAGGGCAACAGCTCCAGTTCGCCGTTGGACAGGCGGATGCGGAGCGCGGAGCGCCGCTGACGGTTCAGCTCAACGGCGCGAAGCAGGTCAGGATCGCCTACAAGAGCGCGCCGAACGCGGAGGCGCTGCAGTGGCTGACGCCCGCCCAGACTGCGGGCAAGCGGCAGCCCTTCCTGTTCAGCCAGGGGCAGCCGACCCTCAACCGCACCTGGATACCCACCCAAGACAGCCCTGGCGTCCGCCAGACCTGGGAAGCGCGGATCGTCGTTCCCGAGCCGTTGAAGGTGGTGATGAGCGGCGAGAATCTCGCGCGCGAGGGAGAGCCGGTGGAGGGCGGCGGCCGCGCCTTCCGCTTCCGCATGGACAAGCCGGTCGCCCCGTACCTGATTGCCATCGCCGCCGGCGACATCGCCTTCCAGTCGCTGGGGCCGCGCAGCGGCGTCTATGCTGAGCCTGTGACGATCAAGGCCGCCGCGGCCGAGCTTGGCGACACCGAGAAGATGATCGACGCCGCCGAGGCGCTTTACGGCCCCTATCGCTGGGGCCGCTACGACATGATCGTGCTGCCGCCTGCCTTCCCCTATGGCGGCATGGAGAATCCGACGCTGACCTTCCTCACGCCGACCTTCATCGCCGGCGACAAGAGCCTCAATGGTCTCGTCGCGCATGAGCTCGCCCACAGCTGGTCGGGCAATCTCGTGACCAACGCCGTGTGGGCGGACAGCTGGCTCAACGAGGGCTTCACCTCCTATTTCGAGAACCGCATCATGGAGGCCCTCTACGGCCCCGAGCGGGCGGCGCAGGAGGCGGCGCTGTCCTTCGCCGAGATCAACACCGTCCTCACCGGGAACGGCCGGACCTCGCCGGTCACGCGTCTGCATAACCCGGAAGCGGGCACCGGCGGCGAAAGCGGCATCGTCTACGACAAGGGCGCCGCCTTTCTCCGCACAATTGAGCAGACTGTCGGGCAGGAGCGGTTCGATGCCTATCTCCGTTCCTATTTCGATCGGCATGCGTTCGAGCCGATGACGTCGGCCCGCTTTCTCGCCGACCTGCGCGAGCATCTCATCCGCGGCGACGCGGCGCTGGAGGAGAAGCTCAAACTCGACGAATGGGTCTACCGGCCGGGCCTTCCCGCCAATGCCCGGGAGCCGCAGTCGCAGGGCTTCGCCCGCGTTGACGCTGCGATGCGCGCCTTCGCGGGAGGCGGCCCGGCTTCGGCAGTGCCTTATGCCGGATGGACGACCGCCGAGCGGCTGCGCTTCCTGAACGGCCTGCCGCGGGAGCTGCCCCAGCCGCGCCTCGCCGAGCTCGACCAGGCGCTGCGCCTTTCGCAAAGCGGCAATGCCGAGACCCTGTTCGCGTGGCTGCAGCTGGCGCTGGCCAATCGCTACGAACCCGCCGTGCCCGTAGCCGAGCGATTCTTGCTCGCCATGGGCCGGCGCAAGTTCGTGGCGCCACTGTTCGAGACGCTGATGGCGGAGGGCGAATGGGGCCGTCCGATCGCGGAGCGCATCTACGCCAGGGCACGTCCGACCTACCATTCGGTCACCACCGGCACGGTCGACGAGACGCTGAAGGGCGGCGCCTGAGGAACAAGGAGACGGTGATGAACGCGATACGGTGGATCCTCTGCGCAGCAATGCTGCCGGGGCTTGCGGCATGCGACAGCGGAGCGCCGCCGAGGAAGACCAAATCGATCATCGCCGCCAATCCCTATCAGGAGAAGCTGGTCGCCTTGAGCGAGCTCAACCGGTCGCTGGCGCTGCGGCGGGCGGTCCAGGATAGCGGTGAGCCCTGCAAGCGGATCGACCAATCCGGCTATCAGGGCATGTACAAGTCGCTCCACATGTGGACGGCGCGCTGCTCCGGGGGGCGGGACTGGGGCATTTTCATCGCTCCGAGCGGCGACGTCCAGGTGCGTAGTTGCGAGCATCTGAAGCAGCTCGGCCTGCCCGAATGCCGGTTGCAGCCGGCGGCGAGCTGAGCCGCGCCGGGGCGCGGGCGCAACACCTTCGCATCTTGTGCGTTCAACCTGCCGCAAGCGGCGGGGCGTACGTGGAGTTAGGTGTTATGAAGCTTCTTACCGCAATGACCGCGCTCGGCGCGCTCGCGATCGCGGCTCCTTCGGCCGCGCAATATGGCAATCAGAACCAGAATTATGCGAATGTGAATGTTGGCGGCGCCGTCGGCCTCAGCAACCGCATCGCCAATCTGGACACGCGCTTCCAGGCGGGTGTCCAGTCCGGCGCGATCACCCGGGCCGAAGCGCAGCAGCTTCGCCCGCAGCTGCGGCAGCTGCGCCAGATCGAGCGGCAGTATAGCGCCAACGGCCTCACCCGCACGGAGCGGGAGGACCTGCAGGCGCGGATCCGCGACGTGCGCCAGCAGCTTCGCGTCGCCGACAACAATGCCGGCAACCGCTACACCAACTGGCAGGACGACGACGGCTATTACGGCCAGGGCGGCGTCTATGAGCCGGTCGAGCAGACCTGCGAGCGCCGGAGCGGCATTGGCGGCCTGATCAGCGGTCTCCTCGGCGGCGGCCGCGATTGTCTCGAAGTAGGCGAGCGGGTGAGCGGCAACCTCTACGGGGTGCCGGCTGCCTACCGGAACCAGTTCCGCGACGGCTACGGCTATTATTACCGCTCCGACGGCCAGAATATCTACCAGATCGACTCCCGCAGCCAGACCGTGCTGCGCGTCTATCCGATGAATCGCTGATCCTCGGCGGCAGCTTCATCAGGCGCCCGGGCTTCGGCCCGGGCGTTTTCATTTGCCGAGGTCCGGTCCGACATAGACATGAGCCTCCTCGCCCGAAGCGAGCCGGGTGAGGATACGCGCGTACGCATCGGCCTCATAGCGGTCGGTTGCCTGAAGCTCTGCCGACGTGATCCGGAACACGACGCCCGGAATGCGATCCTCGTCATTGCCCGTGCGGCGCGCGATCGTATGGACCGCGGCACCACTGATCCGCACCACCGCGGGATCGGTGATGGCGAGCGGCGCCAGAGCATAGCGTGGCAGCACGTCCGGCCGTCCTTCGAGCAAGCGGCCGTACGTGGCGCGCTGCACTTCGGGCAGCTGGAGCGTGCCATAGGAGAAAAGGAGGACAGTCGGCTCGAAGAGATCGCTCATGTTGCTCCCATGGGCTCGCTATCCGGCGACCCGATTTGGGAGTAAACTATCGCCGCCAATGCCGCATGCCCATTGCCCGCCGGAGCATCAACTTACAAGCTGACACGGTGGAAGCTCTTGGCTAAGCAGTTGAAGCTTTTGGGAGAATCGGGATGAAGCGCGTTCTTGTCGGGTTGATGACGAGTGCAAGCCTGGTGCTGACCGCTTGCGGCGGCGGCGGCGGGAGCACGCCGACGCCAAGCCCCGGCCCGATCGCGTCGCCTGCGCCGACGCCCGCGCCGACGCCGGCACCGACAGCCACCTGCTCGCTGCGCACGCGGCAGGATTGGGTCCTCGCCCAGATGCGCGAATGGTATCTTTTCCCCGAGACGCTGCCGGCCAGCCTCGATCCGACGCCCTTCAACTCCGTGGAATCCTATCTCGACGCGCTGACCGCTACCGCGCGCTCCCAGGGTCGTGATCGCTTCTTCACCTTCCTCACCTCGATCGCCGAGGACAATGCGTTCTTCAGCTCGGGCTCGAGCGCGGGCTTCGGCGTGCGCCTCTCGACCGACCCCGCGGCCCGCCGCTTGCACATCGCCGAAGCGTTCGAAGGCGCGCCGGCGCTGAACGCCGGCATCGACCGCGGCACCGAGATCCTCGCCATCGGCACCAGCGAGGCGAACCTCCGCTCCGTAACCGACATCTTCGCGACAGAAGGATCGCAGGGCATCACGAATGCTCTGGGGCCGAGCACGCCCGGCACGACGCGCGTGCTCCGCATCTCCGATGCGTCCGGCACGCGCAACGTGAGCGTCAGTAAGGCGAACTTCGCGATCCCGCCGGTATCCAGCCGCTACGGCGCGAAGATCATCGACGATGGCGGCCGGCGCGTGGGCTATGTGAACCTGCGGACGTTCATCAACACGGCCGATCCGGCGCTACGCAACGCCTTCGCTTCGTTCCGCGCGCAGGGCATCACGGAGGTGATCGTCGACTTCCGCTATAATGGCGGCGGCCTCGTCTCGATCGCGGAGCTGATGGGCGACCTGCTGGGCGGCAATCGCGCCACCAGCGAAGCGTTCAGCTTCACCACCTTCCGTCCCGAGAAGGCGGTGAACAACGAGCGGCGCAATTTCCAGCCGCAATCGCAGTCGATCGGCTCGACCAAGATCGCCTTCATCGGCACCGGCGCCTCGGCCTCGGCAAGCGAGCTCGTGATCAACTCCTTCATTCCATATCTGAAAGCCAATGCGGCGCTGGTCGGCTCCAACACTTTCGGCAAGCCCGTCGGCCAGATCGCGCTCGACCGCGCGGTCTGCGACGATCGCCTGCGCGTGGTCGCGTTCAAGACCGCGAACGCGGCCCAGCGCGGCGAATATTTCAACGGTCTCGCCACCGAGGTCGAGGCGAGCTGCGCCGCCGGCGACGACATCAGCCGCCAGCTCGGGGATCCGCAGGAAGCCTCAACCCGCGCCGCGCTTGACTATCTGGCCGGGCGCAGCTGCACCCCGATCAGCACCGGCGCCACGACGCAGTCGTCCGGCTCCGGCAAGACGAAGCGGGAGATGCTGATGCCGGACCGGCCGAGCAGCGCACAGCGCGAGGTGCCCGGCCTGTTCTGACGGCCGGCGCGTGATCTAGCGCCAGCATTCCATCAGAACCGCCCGGCCCCAGCGCGTGTCGAGCGGCTCGCTGGCGATGCGGAAGCCGGCCTTCTCGTAGGCGCGGATCGCACGCTTGTTGTCGGGGTGCGGATCGGTGCCGATCGCGGGCGCGCCAGCGGCGAACAGCCGATCACAATGCGCACGGACGAAGGCGCTGCCGTGGCCGCGGTCCAGCATGTCCGGCTCGCCGATATATTGATCGATGCCGCGCGATCGCGGCGGCAGATGCGCGAACGGGTGCGCGTCCCAGGCGTGGGGGTCGTAATCCTGGGCGTAAGCAAATGGGCGGCCGCGCCACTCGACGATCCACATCGCCACATTCGGCTCGCCGAGCATTTCCTCCGGATCCTCGAGTTCGGGCTCGCCCCACCACATCCGGACTTGCGGCTGTCGTCGCCATGCGCGGAGGAGCGGGATGTCGCCGCGCTCGACCGCGCGGAAGCGGTAGCCCTCGTCCACTCGGGCGGCCCTCAATTTCCCGAGATGAGATCACCGAGGGGCCCGAGTGCAGATCCCTGCCCGCGATTGCCGCCCGGTCCGCCGGGCATGGCGGCGGCGAGCATCCGCCCGGCGAGGCGGGCAAAGGGCAGGGACTGGATCCAGACCTTGCCGGGCCCGGTGAGGCGGGCGAAGAACAGGCCCTCCCCGCCGAACAGGGCGCTCTTCACCCCGCCGGCGCCGATCAAGTCGAAATCGACCGAGGAGGTGAAGGCGGCGATGCAGCCGGTGTCGACGTGGAGCTGCTCGCCGGCCTTGAGCTCGCGCTCGATCACGGCCCCGCCCATCTGCACGAACACCCAGCCGTCGCCCTCAAGCTTCTGCATGATGAAGCCCTCGCCGCCGAACAGGCCGGTGAGGATGCGGCGCTGGAAGTGGATGCCGATCGACACGCCCTTGGCGGCGGCGAGGAAGCTGTCCTTCTGGCAGATGAGCGTGCCGCCGACCTGGTCCAGCCGGATCGGCAGGATCGCGCCCGGGACCGGCGCGCCGAACGCGACGCGAGCCTTGCCCTGGCCGCGATGGGTGAAGACGGTGGTGAACAGGCTCTCGCCAGTGACCAGCCTTTTGCCGGCGCCGAGCAGCTTGCCCATGAAGCCGCCTTCCTGGCCGCGGCCGTCGCCGAAGACGGTGCTCATCTCGACCGTCGCGTCCTTCCAGACCATCGCGCCGGCCTCTGCGACCGCGCTTTCGCCGGGATCGAGCTCGATCTCGACGAACTGCAGCTCCTGGCCCTTGATCTCATAGTCGATGTCGTCGGCGAGGCCGGACTGGCGATGATGCTGGCGCGGCGCGCCCCAAGGCGATTCGGGCATGACTTCTCCTTGCGAAAGACGGACGGTTCGACGGGCGGCGACTAGGTCGCGAAGCTGGGATCGAGGCGATAGGCCTTGCGGAGCAAAGCCGGCCAGGCAAGCGCGCCGGCGGCCATCTTGAGGCCCATCTTGCCCTGCTGGGCAGTGATCTCCGGCGAGCCCTGCGGCGGATTGTTGAGATTGCCCTCGCCGGCGGACAAGGCGAGGATCTGCGCCTGGCAGGCCCGTTCCAGGAAATAGAGCTTCACGAAGGCCTCGCCCACCGTTTCACCGACCGTGAGAGTGCCGTGATTCCGGAGCAGCATCGCGCCCTTGTCGCCGATGTCGGCGATCAGCCGCTCGCGCTCGTCCAAGTCGACCGCGACGCCCTCATAATCGTGATAGGCGACGTCCTCGCGGATCAGCATCGCGGTCTGGGTCAGCGGCAGCAGGCCCTCGCCATGCGCCGACACGGCTTGGCCGTGCGGCGTGTGGAGGTGCATCACGGCATGCGCATCCTCGCGCGCCATGTGGAGCGCCGAGTGGATGGTGAAGCCGGCGGGATTGGTAATGAACGGCGTCGGCTCGACTGGCACGCCGTTCATGTCGACCTTCACCAGGCTCGATGCGGTCACTTCCTCGAACATGAGATTATAGGGGTTGAGCAGGAAATGGTGCTCGGGCCCGGGCACGCGCGCCGAGAGGTGGGTGAAGATGAGGTCGTCCCAGCCGTAATGAGCGACCAGGCGGTAGGCGGCGGCGAGATCGACGCGGACCTTCCATTCCGCCTCGGAGACCTTGCCCTCGAGCGACGGAATGTCGACCGAGGAGAGCGGCGTCACGCCCGACATGCCGCTGTTGATCGCATCCACTCTGCCCATCGCGCGTCTCCTTTGGGGAAAGCTTAGCGGCTTCAGGCGGCCGGCGCGACTCTGTCGGGATGCGCGGCGGCAAAGGCTTCGTGCGCCGTCGCTTCGGCATCGGCGCGCACCAGCACGGGATAGTCGTCCAGCGGCACGCCGAAGCGGCGAGCATTATACATTTGCGGCACCAGGCAGATGTCGGCGAGGCTGGGCGAGTCCCCGAACAGGTAACGTCCCGCCCTCTCCTTCGCCATCGCCTCCAGCGCCGCGAAGCCCTGCCCGATCCAGGTCGCGATCCAGGCGTTCTTGGCCTCCTCATCCTGGCCAAGCGGCCCGACCAGATGCTTCAGCACCCGCAGATTGTTGAGCGGGTGGATATCGCAGGCGACGATCAGCGCCAGCGCGCGGACATGGGCGGCGTCGCCGGGATCGACGGGCAACAGCCGCGGTTCCGGACGCGTCGCCTCCAGATAACCGATGATGGCGAGGCTCTGGGTAATCCGCCGCCCGTCCATCTCCAGCATGGGCACGAACCCCTGCGGATTGCGGGCGCGATATTCCGCTTCCTTCTGCTCGCCGCCGGCCAGGTTGATCGAGATGCTCTCATGCTCGACCCGCTTCAGGTTGAGCGCGATCCGAACGCGATAGGCGGCGGAGGAACGGTAATAATCGAAAAGGACGGGCTTCGTCATGCGCACCTCTGCGCCGAGAGGTGGTGCCGCTTACAGGACTCGAACCTGTGACCCCATCATTACGAATGATGTGCTCTACCAGCTGAGCTAAAGCGGCATTTCCGGTAGGCCGCGGCCATTATCAGGGGGTTCGCGCGCTGACAAGCGATCCGCGAGCCGCGCCCGGCGGGGCGGCCGGTAATCAAGCTTAACGCTTCTTCAACCATGGTCGGTGCAGGGTCGGCAACGCATTTCCGCGGACCATGCGGCGAGGACAGCGAATGGACAGCTTTCGGGCTTTTGAGGACAATGCCGAGTACGACCTCCATGAGGAGGACGAAGCGGCGATCGAAGCTCCGCCCGAGATCGGGACGGACGAGCGCCGGATGCACGTCCGCGCCTACAATCATTGGGTGTCGCTGCTCGACGGGCGCGCTTATCCGCTGATCCACGATCTCGAACCGTCGGAGATCGAGGATTTCGGGCCCAACAGCGTGCTGCTGGACTTCTCCGAGAATAGCGAGAATCCGGCGATCACCTATGTCGGCCAGGAGCTGCGCGACGAGTGCAGGCTGAGCCAGGACATGCGCCGCATCAGCGACGTGCCGAGCCGCTCGCTGCTCTCGCGCCTCACCGACCATTACATGCAGATTATCGCCAATTGCGCGCCGATCGGCTTCGAGGCGGAGTTCGTCAGCCAGCGCGGCCACAACACCATGTATCGCGGCATCCTGATGCCTTACTCGTCGGACGGCGACACGATCGACTTCATCTACGGCGTGATCAACTGGAAGGAGATCGCCGACAGCGCGACCGCCAGCACCATCGCCGTCGAGGTCAACCGGGCCGCTGCGTCCGCGTCTCCGGTCGAGGCCTGCCCGATCTGGGCCGACGGTCCGCACGCCGAAGCGCTCGAGAGCGGCCCGTTCGCCTCATCGGTCGCGGCGATGGAGTTCGGCAGCACGATCGACGACAGCGCCGAACCCACCGTTGCCCCGGATGCGGGGCTTGCCGATCGTCTGTGTATCGCCCGTGACGTCGCGGAGGCGGTCAAGAGCGCCGATGCACGCAGCCGCACCGCGCTGTACCGCGCGCTCGGCCAGGCCTACGACTTCGCGCTCGCCGCCGAGGCATCACCGGAGGATTATGCCGAGATCCTGGAGGATGCCGGCCTCAAGGCGCAAGAGCGGGCACCGATGACTCCGGTGGTGAAGCTCATCTTCGGCATCGACTATGACAAGACCCGCCTCACCGAATTCGCCGCCGCGCTTTCCTATGGCCGGCGCGAAAATGTGGCGCAGGGCGGGCTGCAGGGCCTCCTGGAAAGCGTCTCCGGCGGCCTCAAGGCGATCGTTCAGGCCGAGCGCCAAGCTCGTCGACCAGAACGGAAGGGGGACAGCATCGAGGCCGTTCGTGCGACGATCCGCTCCGGCAACGCCCTCGCCCATCTCGACCTGGACACCGGGGATGCCGAGGAGTTCGTGCTGCTGGTCGCTCGGCGCGAGCCGGACGGGACGCTGGCCGTGGTGGCTCCGGTGACGCACGATCAGGGGCTCGTCGATCGGGCCATTCGGCGCCTTCGGGACTAAGCGCGCTTCGCCTGTTCCAGGAAGAATCCGGTTCACCCTTCAGGTTGAACCTTCCGTTCGCGCTCTCTATAGGCCGTCGCTCGGCGCTCGGAGACGTGGGTGAGTGGCTGAAACCAACGCTTTGCTAAAGCGTCATACGGGAAACTGTATCGAGGGTTCGAATCCCTCCGTCTCCGCCACTTCTTCCGACATGTGAGCACAATCCGGGCGGTCGCCGCCTGCGGGCGGTGCTGCTATGGCGGACCGATGCTGGACAGACGAACCGCCCTTCGCACCTTCGGCGCCGCCTCGGCGGCGCTGACCCTCGCGCCCGCCGCTTTCTCCGCGACCCCCTCGCGCAATCCGCCGCGGCTACGCCCCGGCGATACCGTCGGCCTGATCGAGCCCGCCGGGTTTACCGATGACGAATTCGACCTCGCGCTGGTCATGGACACGGTGGCGGCGATGGGGCTGGTGCCGAAGCCGGCGCCGCATCTGATGGCGCGTTACGGCTATCTCGCCGGCAAGGACGAGGCGCGCGCGGCGGATGTGAACGCGATGTTCGCCGACAAGACCGTGCGGGCGATCTTCGCGGTGCGGGGCGGCTGGGGCTCGGCGCGAATTCTTCCCTACCTCAAGTGGGACGTGATCCGCGCCAATCCGAAGCTGCTGATTGGCTTCAGCGACATCACCGCGCTCCACATGGCGATTGCGGCGCGGGCGGGGTTCACGACCATCCACGGGCCGAATGCGGCAAGTGCCTGGGGCAAGCTGTCCCTGGCCTCGTTCCGCGAACTCGCTTTCGAAGGTGGAACTCCGCTCTATCGGACACCGACGGGGGACGACGATCGGCTCGTCCAGCGCAGCGGGCGGATTCGGACGTTCCGGCCGGGCAAGGCGACCGGGCGGCTGCTCGGCGGCAATCTGACGGTGCTGAGCGCGCTCGTGGGGACGCCGTACTTGCCGAGCTTCGACGGCGCGATCCTGTTCATCGAGGATGTCGACGAAGCCGAATACAGAATTGACCGGATGCTGACGCAGCTCGCGCTGGCGGGCGTGCTTCGCCGCGTCGCGGGCGTCGTCTTCGGACAATGCACCTCCTGCCGGGCGGAGGGGCCGTCCTACGGCGGCTTCACCCTCTCGGAGGTGCTGAAGCAGCATCTGGAGCCGCTCGGCGTGCCGGCGTTCCAGGGCGCGCTGATCGGCCATGTGGCGGACCAGTTCAGCATCCCGGTCGGTGTTCCTGCCGAGATCGATGCCGCGGCCGGGACGATCCGCATCCTGGAGCCGGCGGTCGCCTAGCTCCGCTCCGCGCTTGTGTTTTGCACCGACGCTCCATAGGCGCGCCCCATGCTGAGCCTCCAGTTCATACGCGAGAATCCCGACGCCGTGCGCAAGGCGATCGCCGACAAGGGCGTGCGGGTCGACGTCGATGCCTTGCTCGCCCTCGACGCGGAAGTGCGGGCGATGAAGACCGAGGTCGACGACCTCCGCCGTCAGCGCAACGAGATCAGCGCCGGCTTCAAGAGTGCGGCGCCGGAGGAGCGACCGGCGCTCGGAGCCCGGGCCAAGGAGATGGGCGCGAGGTCCGCCGAGGTCGAGGCGCGGCTGGCGGAGAAGGGGGCGGAGCTGGATGCGCTGATGCTGCGGCTGCCCGGTATTCCGTGGGAGGGGGCGCCGGTCGGACCCGATGAAAGCTTCAACACCGTCGTCCGGACCGAGGGCGCCGTTCCGCAGTTCGACTTCGAGCCGCTCGATCATGTCGCGCTGATCGAGAAGAACGACTGGGCGGACCTGTCGCGGATCACGCAGGTCGCGGGATCGCGCCAATATGCGCTGAAGGGGCGGCTGGCATTGCTGGAGCAGGCGCTGATCTTCTGGGCGCAGCAGCGGCTCGCCGGGGAGGGCTTCACGCTGATGACGGTGCCGGCGCTGGCGCGACCGCAGGCGTTCGTGGCGACCGGCCATTTCCCCGGGCACGAGGAAGAGGCCTACGAGATCCCCAAGGACGATCTGTATCTGGCCGGCACCGGCGAGATCGCGCTCACCTCTCTCCATTCGGGCGAGATCATCGAGGCGGAGCAGCTGCCGATTCTCTATGCCGGCTATTCGCCCTGCTTCCGGCGCGAGGCCGGCAGCGCCGGGCGCGACGTGCGCGGGCTGCTGCGCGTCCATCAATTTTACAAGCTCGAACAATATGTGATCTGCGCCGACGATCCGGCGGAGTCGGCACGCTGGCACGAGCGGCTGCTCGCCAATGCCGAGGGGATGCTGAAGGCGCTGGAGATTCCCTATCAGGTGGTCGAGACCTCGACCGGCGACATGGGCCTCGGCAAGTTCCGGATGAACGATATCGAGAGCTGGGTGCCGAGCCTCGGCAAGTATCGCGAGACGCACAGTTGCTCGACCTTGCACGACTGGCAGGCGCGGCGTGCGAACCTCCGCTGGCGGGACGAGGAGCGCAAGGTGCGTTTCGTCCACACGCTCAACAATACCGCACTGGCAAGCCCGCGCATCCTCGTGCCCCTGCTCGAAAACCACCAGACGGCGGACGGACGAGTGCGGCTTCCCGAGGCGCTCCGGCCGCTGATGGGCGGCGAATATCTGTAGCCGGAACCGCCGCCTTCGCTCGGGCGCTTTGAACTTCGGTAATCAAAGCGTCATAGTGCAGGAAAGATGGCCAGCGCCGCACCTTCCGATCATCGAGCGCCCGGGCTCGGTCAATTCATCCGCGAAGGCGGATCGCTGCTGGCGCTGCGCACCTTGAGCCTGATGCCGCTCCGGGCAGAGAAGAAGAGCGTCGGCCAGGGCCGGCCGGTGATGGTGATCCCAGGCTTCCTCGCCACTGATTGGTCGACCGTAATCCTTCGTGGAACGCTCGAGGCGGCCGGCTATCGCGCCTACGGATGGGGGCTCGGCATGAATCTCGGCGCCCGACGCGACCTGATCGAGCGGATGGAGGCGCAGCTCGACCGTGCGGCGCGGCGTGGTCCGGTCAGTCTGGTCGGCTGGAGCCTCGGCGGCCTTTATGCGCGCGAACTGGCCAAGAAACGGCCGGATAGGGTGGCCCGGGTGATCACCCTCGGCAGCCCCTTCTCCGGCGATGTCCGAGCCAACAATGCGTGGCGTCTTTACGAGCTCATCAACGACCACAAGGCCGATGCGCCGCCGATCGAGGCGCGGGTGAACGAGAAGCCGCCGGTGCCGACCATCGCCTTCTGGTCGCGCCAGGACGGCATCGTCGCCCCCGCCTGCGCGCGAGGCGAGCCGCACGAATGCGACCGCAGCATCGAGCTCGACTGCACCCATATGGGCTTCATGACCGCCGCCTGCGCAATGCAGGCCGTGCTGGATGCGCTCGCCGACTGAGCGCCTACTTCAGCAGCGGCCGGCCATCCGCGGCGATCGTGTGCGGCACGCCGGCTGCGGCAAGGAGAGACGCCATCGCCACCTTCGGATCGGCGGCGCCCGTGTCGAGCAGAGCCGTAATCTTGCCGGTCACCGCACCACCGCCTGCGGCTTCGAGCGCCGCCAGCCACTCGCCGCGGGTGAGCACCTTGTCCGCCCGATTGGCGTCGATCAGCGGCCGGACATAATCGGCGAAGCTCGTGCCGGACACGGCTTCGGCGGCGTGGCCGAAGACCGCGCCGCATGCATAATGCGCGCGCGGCTCGCTGCGCTCGTGCGCGCTCGCCACGCCGCGGCCGGCAGTCAGGCTCACGCATTCGTCGACGGCGCGCTGGAGGGCGGCGCGCGCATCATAAGCGGGATCGAGCGCGGCGACGGCGCGGATGGCCAGGAGATCGGCGCCGCCCTCCATGATCCACGCGTCGCGGGCAAACTCATATGCGACCGCCTGGCCGAGCCAGAAATGGGCGCTTTCATGGGCGATGAACCAGCGCGCCTGATTGCGCATCTCCTGGTTCTCCGCGAGCACGCCCTCGCCTTCGAAGGTCATCACCACCAGCCCGGGCAGGACGCTGCCGCCCATGCTGGTGAGGCCGCGCGACGGGCCGTTCCAGCTGACCATCACGGTGGGAGCGGGGCCGGGCGGCGGGTCGCCGAGCGTCTCTGCGAACCGGGCCAGCACCTCAGGGGTCGAGCGCGACAGGAAGCTGCGCAGCCACTCGGGAAGCTGCGGGTCGATGATCGTCGACATCGCCTTGGTGGAGATCGGCCGCGCCGGGCCGAAGAGGACGTAGGTGCCGGCGTCGTCGAGCGTCACCGAGCTTTGCCGCTTGCCGCCATGCAGCACCCGACCGGATGAGTCGCGAAAGGTGACGCGCGTGGCGGCTGCGGTCGCGGGGACGGTGCTGTAGTCGATCGGCAGCTTCGCCACCTCCTCCACCGAGGCGGCTGGGAAGATCTTGAACTGCTGGTCGAATAGAGCGACCGAACCGTCCGTGAATACCAGGGCGGGATCGTAATCGGTCTCGATGTCTTTGGCGAAGGGCGTGAAGCGGACCCGGACCGTCGCCGGCACCGGACCGTTGTCCGCGACCAGCACGTCATACCAGCCGTGCCGCTCCAACCGTACGCCGGGCGTATCCACCGTCCAGCTTTCGGGACGCCACGGCTTGCCGCTGACTCGCGCCAGTGGCGAGCGGGCGAGCACCCAGGCCGGCGCCTCGCGATCGAAACGGTATTCGGCGGTCCAGCGGTCGCCGTCCCGCACCACCTCGACTTCGGCGGGGAGCCGGGCTGCGGTGTCGACGGGGGTCGGCCTGGCCACGCAGCCGCCGAGCGCCGCGGCCAACAGGACGGCGAGAACCCCCTTGCGCATGTTTATTCGGCGGTGCCCATCTGGGTCAGGACGAAGGCATAAGCCTCCGCATCCTCGCGCAACGACTCCCACCGGCCCGACTTGCCGCCATGGCCCGCGCCCATGTTGGTCTTGAGCAGCAGGAGGTTGTCGTCGGTCTTGGTGGCGCGGAGCTTCGCCGCCCATTTGGCCGGCTCCCAATAGGTGACGCGGGGATCGTTCAGGCCGCCGGTGATCAGAAGAGGCGGATAGGCCTGCGCCGTCACCTGGTCATAGGGCGAATAGGAGCGGATCAGCTCGAACGCCGCCTTGTCGGTGATCGGGTTGCCCCATTCCGGCCACTCGCCGGGGGTCAGCGGCAGGCTCTCGTCCTGCATGGTGGCGAGCACATCGACGAACGGGACATCCGCAACCACCGCGCCCCAGAGCTCGGGATCGGTGTTGACCACCACGCCCATCAGCTCGCCGCCGGCCGAGCCGCCCTGGATGCCGATATTGCCCGGCCTGGTGAAGCCGGCTGCGATCAGCCCCTTCGCCGCGTCGACGAAGTCGGTGAAGGTGTTGGTCCGCTTGGTGAGCTTGCCGTCGAGGAACCATTGGTAGCCGAGGTCGTCGCCGCCGCGGACATGGGCGATGGCATAAGCGTAGCCACGGTCGAGCAGGCTCAGGCGGATCGTCGAGAAGCTCGGAGGGATCGCATAGCCGTAGGCGCCATAGGCGTAGAGGAAGAGCTTGCCCTCGCCGTTCTTCTCGAAGCCTTTCTTATAGACGACCGAGACCGGCACCTTCTTGCCGTCGCGCGCCGTCACCATCAGCCGCTCGGTGGCATATTGGCTGGGATCGTAGCCGGACGGGATCTCCTGGACCTTCCGCGTCTCGAGCTGATCCGTCCTGGGATGATAGTCGTAGACCGTCGCCGGCGTGACCATCGAGCTGTAGCTGACGCGATAGACTTCGGGCGCGAATTCGGGATTGCTGCCGAAGGAGGCGGAATAGCTCGCTTCCTGGAACGGAATGCGCTTCGTCCTGCCATCATAGCTGCGCAGGATCAGCTGATCGAGGCCGTCCACCCGCTGGGTGATAGCGAGATGATGGTAGAAGGACGTGATGCCTCGCAAATAGACACGGTCGGAGCCGCGCATGACGGTCGTCCATTCGCCGGGTTTGGTCGTCGGGGCGGACGCGATGCGGAAATTGACGTGATCGTCATTGGTGAGAATCCACAGGGTCCCGGCCCTGCCATCCACCGAATAGAGCCGGTCCTTCTTGCGCGGTGAGATCAGGATTGGAGCTGCTTCGGGCTGGGAGGCCGAAATGAAGCGAACCTCGCTGGTGGCGCCGTCGCCGGTCGCGATGAAGATCAGGCCCCGGTCCTGCGACCTGGAGAGGCCGACCGAGAAGCCGATATCCTCTTTCTCCTCGTAGAGCGTCTTGTCCTCGGAAATGGGGCGGCCGAGCCAGTGCAAGCGGGCGCGGTAGCTGCGCCAGTTCTCGTTGACCTCGGTGAAGACGACGCCCTTGCTGTCGCTGGTCCATACCGGGCTGCCGATGCCGACTTCGGACACCGTCTCCAGGTCCTTGCCGGTGGCGAGGTCGCGGATGCGGAGCTTAAAGCGCTCTGAGCCATTGTCATCGACGAGGATCGCAGCGAGCTTGCCGTCCGGGCTCACCTCCATCGCGCCCAGCCGGAAATATTCCTTGCCCGCGGCCTCGGCGGCCTCGTCCAGGATCACCTGGTCCGCACCGCCGTTCACGTGCTTGCGATACCAGGTTCGATATTGCGCGCCCGGCTTGAACGCCCACCAATAGAGCCAGGCGGTGTCCTTTACCGGCACGCTCGACTCGTCTTCCTTGATGCGGCCCTTCATCTCCTGGAAAAGCGTCTCGACGAGCGGCTGGTGCGGCTTCATCGCCGCTTCGAAATAGGCGTTCTCGGCCTTGAGGTAGGCGAGCACGTCCTCGTCGTCGACGTTGGGATAGCTCTGGTCCTTGAGCCAGAAATAAGGGTCCTCGATGCGGTAGCCGTGCCGTTCGTAGCTGTGAGGGCGCTGCTCCGCCTTGGGTGGCGCGGGGAGTTCGTTGGCTTTGGTCATCGGTGCTTTCTGGGCTGTGGCGGGCGCTGCGAGGAGCAGCGCCGCGAGAATCATATGCTTCATCAATCATCCCCGCTCGAACAGAGCCTGCTGAAGTCCTGCCTTTCTTCTCCGCTGCCGTAAAGGGAGAGACAGGGCTTCGACAGGCTCTGCCCGAGCGGTTATGGGAGCGGCCGGAGGTAGTAATATGTCGACCCACGAAGCCCGTCTTCAAGCCCTTCGCGAGCAGCTCAAGGCCGAGCGCCTCGACGGGTTCGTCGTTCCGCTGACCGACGAGCATATGAGCGAATATGTCGGCAGCTATGCGCAGCGCCTCGCCTGGCTGACGGGCTTCCAGGGCTCGGCGGGCTCGGCGGTGGTGCTGCCCGAGGAAGCGGCGATCTTCACCGACGGGCGCTACACCTTGCAGGTCCGCGAGCAGGTGGATGGCCGCCACTGGAGCTATCAGTCGGTGCCGGAGACGAGCATCGCCGACTGGCTGAAGGGGCATGCGCCGGAGGGCGGGCGCATCGGCTACGATCCCTGGCTGCATACGAAGGAATGGGTCGGCAAGGCGCGAGAGGCTTTGGCGGCCAAGGGTGCCGAACTGGTGCCGGTCGGGCGCAATCCTATCGACGCGATCTGGGCCGAGCAGCCGGGACCGTCGACGGCGCGGCTGATCGTCCATCCGGAAAAATATGCCGGAAAATCCTCCGCGGCGAAGCGGCAGGAGATGGGCGACTGGCTCCGCGAGCAGAAGGCTGATGCGGCGGTCCTCTCGGCGCTCGACTCGATCGCCTGGACATTCAACGTGCGGGGCGCGGACGTCGACCGCACGCCGGTCGCGCTGTCCTTCGCCCTCGTGCACGAGGACGGCACAGCCGATCTGTTCGTCTCGTCGGAGAAGCTGGGTGACGACGTCCGCCAGCATCTCGGGAACGGCGTGCGCGTGCATGAGCGCAGCGCCTTCGAGCCGCATCTGAGGCAGCTCGGCGGCAAGACAGTGGTGGCGGACCCGGAGCGTGCGGTGGCCGCGATCTTCGAGGCGTTGGAGGGCGCCGGCGCCAGCGTGATCCAGAAGCGGGATCCGGCCGTGCTCGCCAAGGCGATCAAGAACGAGGCGGAGGTCTCGGGTCATCGCTCGGCACAGGCGCGCGACGGAGCCGCCATGACCCGCTTCCTCCACTGGCTGTCGATCGAGGCGCCGAAAGGCGGGCTCGACGAGCTCAAGGCGGCGGCGCGGCTGGAACAGTTCCGGCGCGAGGGCGGCGACCTCCGGGACCTCAGCTTCGATACCATCTCGGCCGCGGGTCCTCACGCCGCGATCCCGCACTATCGGGTCGACGAGCAGAGCAACCTGCCGATCGAGCTCGACTCGCTCTTCCTGATCGATTCAGGCGGCCAGTATCCTGACGGCACCACCGACATCACCCGCACGGTCGCGGTTGGCACGCCAACCGAGGAGATGCGCGACCGCTTCACCCGTGTGCTGAAGGGCCATATCGCGGTCGCGCGAGCGATCTTCCCCGACGGCACCCGCGGCAGCCAGCTCGACAGCTTCGCGCGTCGATATCTGTGGGAGGCCGGACTCGACTACGCCCATGGCACCGGTCATGGCGTGGGCAGCTTCCTGTCGGTCCACGAAGGGCCGCAGCGGATCAGCGCCGCCAATTATCCGGGCTCCGGTTGGGACGAGCCGCTGCGGGCCGGCATGTTCCTGTCCAACGAGCCCGGCTACTACAAGGCCGGCGATTACGGCATCCGCGTCGAGAATCTGGTGATGGTGACCCCGCAGGAGATCGCGGGTGCCGAAAAGACGATGCTCGGTTTCGAGACTTTGACCTTCGCGCCGATCGATCGCAGCCTGATCGTGGTCGAGATGCTGAGCCCGGAGGAGCGGGCTTGGCTGAACGAATATCACGCCCAGGTGCTGGAGGTGGTCGGACCGCAGCTCGAGGGCGACGTGCTTGACTGGCTGAAGCGGAGCTGCACGCCGCTGTGAAGAGACCCGGTGCGTTAATCGGCGTGATCGTCGCCGTCGCGGTTGCCATCGCGGTCGCCAACGGCTGGCTGAGCTGAATCGGCTTCTCGCGCCTGCGCCTTGCGCCGGCGCAGGTTCTGGCGGAGCGCCTCGGCCAGTCGCCTGGCGCGTTCCTCGTCGGCTTTGCTCATCGGCAGATAGCTAAGCGTCTCCCGGGCCTTGCCGCAAGCTGCCTTGACATGCTCCGGGTCAGCGGCGATAGCGCCGCGTCTCCCGATAGCGATGCTGCCGTAGCTCAGTGGTAGAGCGCATCCTTGGTAAGGCTGAGGTCGTGAGTTCAATCCTCACCGGCAGCACCATCGCTACAAGCGGGTCCTAGCGTCGCACCACCATCTGCAGCACGGCGGGGTGGAGCGGGCGGATGAACTCGCAACCGACCAGATAGCCGTCCATCCAGGCGACCCTTGCGTGCAGCGGCTCAAGGCCGTCGAGCTTCAGCCAGACGTCGGTGCCGACCTGCAGGTCGAGATGGGTCGAGCCGCGAAAGCCGTGGGTCGACAGATCGAGCACCTGGATGTTGACGCCGCTCGCCCCGCGCTGGCGGAGGCCCGCCCCGAGTTCGACCTGGGTGCGCTCCGCCTTGCGTGGGTTCGCCGCGCCGCTCCCGGTCGCGAGCTCTCCGGTGAGCGGCTCGCTGTGGTCGTGATCGTGGAACATCGGAGCTTCCAAAGCCGCTGTCCGTCGCTACGTCTCAGTCCGGTATCGCGATACCGACCGAGGCTCCCCACTTCCTGACCATCGTCAGTTCCTGCTCGCTGAGGCCTTCGCCGAACAGGCGCGGCCGGCGGAAGCGTGGCTGTACGGCGCCACCCGACGTGCGGTTGAGCTGGACGAGCACTTCACTCTCGTCGATCATGCGATGAAATTCGAGCCCGACGCGGTTGCCGCTCGCCCATGCGACGCGGGCGGGGACGACGGTGTTGCCGCGCGCGAAGACGATCTCGCTGCCAGCCTCGAGCGTATCGGCGCATTCGACGAGGGCGCCCCTCCGCGACAGGTCGCGCAGGCGGGCTTCGACTTCGCCGGTCGGGGTTTGCAGCGTGGCGGCGAGCAGCACGCGCGCGCGCTTGACGCTGCGCTTGCCATCCTGCGTCGCCTTCGTGAAATTCTCGACGCCCATGCTCGCTATTCCCCCGTCTATCGGCCGGCTTCCGACACTAAGGAAAGCTGCCTAAAGGGAGGTTAACGAAGGGGCCGGAATCGCCGTCCGCGCTGCCCCTTGCGTCAGTCCCTCGTTGACCTCCCGCCGCCTCCGACTATGGCGCCCGCGATGCGCTTCTTTTCCGACAACGCCGCCGCCGCCTGCCCCGAGGTGATGGCCGCGCTCGCCGCCGCCAACCGGCTCGACACCGCCTATGACGGGGACGCGCTCAGCAAGCGTCTCGACGGCGCCTTTTCCGATCTGTTCGGGAGGGATGTGCGGGCGATCTGGGTCGCCACCGGGACTGCGGCCAACAGCCTCGCCCTCGCCGCCTTGTGCCCGCCGCACGGCAGCATCGTCTGCCACCGCGACGCCCACATCCAGAATGACGAATGCGGCGCGCCCGAATTCTACACCCATGGCGCCAAGCTGCTGCTCGCCGAGGGCGAGGGCGCGAAACTGACGCCCGAGAGCGTAAGGGCGCTGCTGGCGACGGTCCGCGACGATGTGCACCAGGTCCAGCCGGCCGCTCTGTCGATCACCAATGCCACCGAATATGGCCTCGTCTATACGCCGGACGAAGTGGCGGCGCTCGGCGAGCTCGCGCGTGAGCGGCGCCTCGGCGTCCACATGGACGGGGCGCGCTTCGCCAATGCGGTGGCTCGGGTCGGGTGCTCGCCGGCGGAGCTGACCTGGCGGGCGGGCGTCGACGCGCTGAGCTTCGGCTTCGTCAAGAATGGCGGCATGTCGGCCGAGATGCTGGTCTTCTTCCGGCCCGAGCTGGCGGATGCCACGCTCTACCGCCGCAAGCGGGCGGGGCATCTGCTCTCCAAGGGTCGTTACCTGGCTGCGCAGGTGCTGGCGATGCTTGAGGGCGACGTCTGGCTGCGCAACGCGCGGGCGGCGAACGAGAGCGCCCGCACACTGGCTGAAGCGGCCGCCGGGCGGCTCGTCCTGCCGGTGGAAGCGAACGAGATCTTTCTGAAGGTCACGCCCGGCGAAGCGGCGGCCCTGCGGGAGAAGGGCTTCGACTTCTACGACTGGGGCCCGGGCGAGGCGCGGCTGGTGACGAGCTGGGACAGCGACGCCGCCCATGTCGAGGCGCTGGCGGAGGCGATCCGGGCGCTGTGACCGAGCATGACCGCGCCTTCCTGAAGCCGCGCGTCTTCATTCCCTTCATCATCATCACCCTGATCTGGGGCTCGACCTGGATCGTCATCAAGGATCAGCTCGGGTCGGTGCCGCCGGCCTGGTCGGTCACCTATCGCTACGTCATCGCGTGCAGCGCGATGTTCGCTTACGCCGCCCTCAAGCGGGTGCCGCTGGGCATCGGCCGGGAGGGGCACATGCTGGCGGTCGCGTTCGGCATCCCGCAGTTCGTGCTCAACTTCAACTTCGTCTATGCCGCCGAGCAATATATCACTTCGGGCGTCGTCGCGGTGGTGTTCGCCCTGTTGCTGGTGCCGAACAGCGCGCTGGCCTGGGCGTTCCTGAAGCACCCGATGACGCGCCGCTTCCTGATCGGCTCGGCCGTCGCGGTCGCCGGCGTAGGGCTGCTCTTTCTCAACGAGCTGAGGGAAGCGACGGTGGCGCCCAGCGCAGTGGCGATCGGCATCGGCCTCACCCTGCTCGGCGTCCTCTCCGCCTCGGTCTCGAACGTGATGCAGGGGATGCGCAAGCTCCGCGAGCGGCCGATCGTCGCCATGCTCGCCTGGGGCATGTTCTATGGGACCATCGTCAATGCGGCTTTGGCCCTGCTGCTCGCCGGACCGCCGGTGGTCGAGTATCGGCTAGGCTATTGGGCAGGCCTGATCTACCTTGGGCTTATCGCCTCGGCGCTCGCCTTCACCTTCTATTTCGGCATCCTGCGGGAGGTCGGGCCGGGCCGCGCCGCTTATTCCAGCCTGCTCGTGCCGATCATCGCCATGGCCTTCTCGACCGCGCTCGAAGATTATCGCTGGTCCCGCCTCGCCGTCGCCGGCTGTGTGCTCGCGCTGATCGGCCTCTTCATCGCGCTCCGCTCCCGTCCCGAGGTTCGCGCCGCCGAGCAAGAGTGACGATGGCGTCCATTCGGCCGCCTACCGTAGAAACCCGAATGGCAGCATTATCAGTGGATTGGCCCGTCCCCGCCTATTGGTGATCGCGGAGGGCACGACACCATGCTGCAGTTCAGGATGCATCGCTTAAGTTCCGATACTCCTTCTCCGGAACAGCTCGGAGAGGCTATCGCGGGCGCCGAGCGGCGTAGCCATGTCAGGCATGTCACCATGCTTCGCGTCGCTGTCCTCTATGCCGCGCAGGGCAAGGAGCTGTGCGTCGTCAAGAACATCTCGGCAGGCGGGCTGTCCGCCCGGGTCTATCGCTCGTTCGCGGTAGGGGAGCCGGTGGAGGTGGAGCTGAGGTCGGACGAACGCATCGCGGGCATCGTGCAATGGGTCCGCGACTTCGAGATCGGTATCGGCTTTCCCGAGCAGATCGACGTCGAAGCCGTGCTCACCAGCCGCTGGGTCACAGAAGACGGCCGCCGCCAAAGGCTGCCTCGCATCGAAATCGAATGCCGCTGCCGCCTGAGGGTTGGTTCGCGCTTCTATCTGGCGAGCCTCGCCGATATTTCGCAGGGCGGCGCGAAGTTGCAGACGCACCGCCCGTTCCAGGGATCGGGCGAAGCCATCCTTACCTTGCCAGACCTCGGCTCGCTGGAAGGCGACGTGCGCTGGTCCCAGGGCAACAAAGTCGGCCTCGCCTTCAACGAGCGCTTGCCCTTCGAACTGCTGGTTCGCTGGATCCAGGAGCGTCGCCACAGCCAATGTCCGGATGGTGCAGAGCTGACGAGCGGGCATGATGTGGGCCCCGGGATCCGCTCCCTGTCGTGATCACAGAAGTCCGCCTTGAACATCCGCAATGAGTGAACAGCGGCCAGTTATCGTCTAGGACCGGCCAATGGACCTCGACGATCAACTCCGCCGCTATTTCGGGACGGCGGATTTCGCGTCGATCCAGCCCGAGGCTCTCGGTGCGGGCCTTGAGCGCATGAGGGTCGACCTGGGGCTGGAGCAGGACCGCGGCCGGCGTTTCGCTCTCTGGACGCTGATGCACATGCTGGGGGCCGCACCCGACCTTCACGTGGCCTTCCCCGACGAACTGGATCGCGACGCGGCGCGGAACTTCATGGACCTGGCCGACCGGGTAGATGATTGAACCGGTGAGGCCTTAGCCGCGGTTCTTCCGCGCGGCGTAACGCGCATCCCGCGCCGCCTTCAGCTCCGCCTCGGTCCGGGGCGCCGGTATTGCAGCGGCCTTGGCTTTCGCGGCCTCGGCTCGCTTCTCCTTGTCCGCCTGCTCCGCAGCCTTCCTGGCGGCACGCTTCTCGGCATCCGCAGCTTCGCGCTTCAGGCGCGCTGCCTGGCGCTCGGCGACGGCCTTTTCGTCCACTGGCGGCTTCGAGCGCAACCTGTCCAAGGCCTTCTTCTTCGCTTCCGCAGCGCGTCCAACCCGATCCTGGAAGGATGGATCCTTGTATGATTTCATTGCTGGCGACACTCCTGGCGCGGCTCGATGCAGCTATCGGCGGCAGCCGTAGAGCAAGCCGCTCCAACTCGGCAATGGTCGTTAGCGGCGTTGCCGTCAGTCCCTGAGCGTGGCTGATTGCGCCCTGCCGCCGTGAGGCCTAGATCGGACTCATGCTCGACGCCCAGATCGCGACGGCCGCGCCTCCGGCCACCATCCACCGCGAAGATTATCGCCCGCCCGACTGGCTGGTGCCGGAGATCGAGCTCGACTTCGATCTTGCGGCGGACCGCACCCGCGTTCGCGCGCGGCTGAAGGTCGAGCGCAACGGTGGGCATGACGAGCCGCTGCGGCTCGACGGCGAGGGACTCGCCCTCATCGGCGTGAAGGTGGACGGCAAGCCCGCCGAGCATCGCTACGAGGGGGAGGTGCTCACCGTCCCGCTCAGCGGCGACAGCGGCCTGGTCGAAACCCTGGTCGAGATCGCGCCGGACAAGAACACCCAGCTGATGGGCCTCTACGCCTCCGGCGGTCTGCTCTGCACCCAGTGCGAGGCCGAGGGCTTCCGGCGCATCACCTTCTTCCCGGACCGGCCGGACGTGCTCAGCGTCTACAAGGTGCGGATGAGCGCGGACAAGGCGCTCTACCCGGTGCTGCTGGCGAATGGCGATCCGGTCGCGAGCGGCGAGCTGGAGGGCGGGCGGCACTGGGCCGAGTGGCACGACCCGTTCCCGAAGCCCTGCTACCTGTTCGCGCTGGTCGGGGGCAATCTCGTCGCCAACAAGGACCAGTTCATTACCCGCTCCGGCCGCACCGTCGAGCTCGGCATCTGGGTGCGCGAGGCGGACCTGTCCAAGACGCAGCACGCGATGGACGCGCTCAAATCGTCCATGGCCTGGGACGAGAAGGTCTATGGCCGCGAATATGACTTGGCCGTGTTCAACATCGTCGCCGTCTCCGATTTCAACTTCGGCGCGATGGAGAACAAAGGCCTCAACATCTTCAACTCGCGTTACATCCTGGCCGATCCGGACACCGCGACCGACCAGGATTATGACGCGGTCGCAGGCGTCGTGGCGCACGAATATTTCCACAATTGGTCGGGCAACCGGGTCACCTGCCGCGACTGGTTCCAGCTGTCGCTGAAGGAAGGCTTCACCGTCTTCCGGGACCAGCAATTCTCCGGCGACCAGGGGTCGGCCGCTGTCAAGCGGATCGAGGACGTGCGGATGCTGCGCGCCACGCAGTTCCAGGAGGATGCGGGGCCGCTCGCTCATCCGATCCGCCCCGAAAGCTACATGGAGATCTCGAACTTCTACACGGCGACCGTCTACAACAAGGGCGCCGAGGTGATCCGGATGATGCACACCATCCTCGGCCCCGAGAAGTTCCGCGCCGGCAGCGACCTCTATTTCGAGCGCCATGACGGCGAGGCGGCGACTTGCGAGGATTTCGTCGCGGCGATGGAGGATGCGAGCGGCGTCGACCTTGCCAAGTTCCGGCTCTGGTACAGCCAGGCGGGAACGCCGCGGGTGAAGGCGAAGCTCACCCACCGCGAGGGCGACGGCCGCGCCCACCTGCTGATCGAGCAGGAAGTGCCGCCGACGCCCGGCCAGCCGAAGAAGAAGCCGATGCCGATCCCGCTGAAGCTGGCGCTGTTCGGCGAGCTGACCGGCGAGAAATATGACGAACGGCTGCTGCTGCTCGAGGAGAAGAGGCAGGAGATCGTGCTGGAAGGCATCGGCGAGCGGCCGATCCTGTCGATAAATCGCGATTTCTCCGCGCCGATCGTGGTCGAGAGCGACCGGGCGGCGCAGGACCTCGCCTTCCTGTCGGCGCGCGACGACAATCCGTTCGCGCGCTACGAGGCGATGCAGCAGCTGATGCTCGACACGCTGACCGCGAGCGTGGCCAATGGCGAGGCTGACCAGGAGCCGGTGATCGAGGCGGTGCGCCAGACGCTCGGCAACCGCGAACTCGATCCAGCCTTCATCGCCGAAGCCGTGCTGCTGCCGAGCGAGGCCTTCATCGGCGACCAGATGCCGGTGGTGGATCCCGAGGCGATCCACGCTGCGCGGGAGCGGTTGCGGGCGGCGCTGGGCAGCGAGCTCGAGAATATGTGGCGCAGCGCCTATCACGCGAATGCCGCCAACCGTTTCGAATATTCGCCCTCGGCCAAGGGTGCGCGCCGGCTGCGCACCGTCGCGCTCGGCTATCTCGCGGCCTCGGGAGCCCAGGACGCACCGGCCATGGCGATGCGCCAGTTCGACGAGGCGGACAACATGACCGACCGCCAGGGGGCGCTCGGCACCCTCGCCAACAGCGATGCCGCCGAACGCGCCCAGGCCCTGGCGAAGTTTTACGAGCGCTATCGGGACAACGCGCTGGTGCTGGACAAGTGGTTCACGGTGCAGGCGCTCTCGACGCGGGCCGACACCCCGGAGGCGGTGGCGAGGCTCGCCCAGCATCCTGACTTCACGCTCAGCAACCCCAACCGCCTGCGCTCGCTGGTGGGGGCGTTCGCGGTCAACCAGCCCGCCTTCCATGAACCGTCGGGGCGCGGCTACCGCTTCCTCGCCGACATGATCCTGGCAGTCGACAAGCTGAACCCGCAGACAGCCGCCAAGCTCGTCCCCCCGCTCGGCCGCTGGCGCCGCTTTGACCAGGGTCGGGCCGCGCTGATGCAGGCCGAGTTGCAGCGGATCGTGGGAACTCAGGGCCTCAGCAAGGACGTATTCGAGCAGGCTTCAAAGAGCCTCGCCTGATCGCGATCAGGCGGCGTCGATCCAGGCCGCGACTTCGGTGGCGATCTGGTTAGCGGCCCGGTTTAGCGCAGGCGCGACGTTCACGGCGTCTGGCGCAGCGACGGGCACGCGGGCTTCGAAGCGGCGGGTGGTGACGCCGCCGCCCTGGCGCGCGAGGACGGCGTCGTAGATGGCGACCACCTCAGCGGTGGGAGCGTTGTAGCCGAAACGCTGTAGAGTGCCGGTGAGGCGCTGGCCGGGATCGAACGTGAACTGGCTGGGGTCGAGGACGACGCGCCCGGTCGTGGCGGCGATCGTCTCCGAGAGGAGGCGGGCGAACAGCGCGTCGGGCATTTCCACCCATTGCGCATTCTTCAGGTAGGAAACGGCGGTGTCGGTCTCGTGGACGGGCACGCGGAGCGTCGCAAGCTCCCGCGGCACGTTCGGGACCACCACGGTGACCGCCTCGCCTTCGCCCGCGGTGCGGGTGGCGGCGGCGGCGCGCGTCTGGGTCGGGCTCAGCGTCATCAGCGTGTCGGGCACCTTGGCGCCGCCGAAGCAGCCGGCGAGGGTCAATGAGGCGCCGAGGGCGAGGATCGTTCTTTTCATCATTGCGGCTCGTAATCCGGAAGCTTCTGCCCGTTCAGGATCGACAAAGCGCCTTCGCGGTCGAGGCGCTCGGTGACGGAGCGGAGGGATTCGGTGGTGGCGCGCAGGTCGCGGACGAGCTGGCCCACCTCGGGAATGGTCTGCTTGGTCAGCGCCTGGACGCCCGGCCGCGCGTCCCCGATCGTGGCGTTCAGTGCCGCCATGCTCTGCTCCGCGGCCTGGATGGTCTCGCGCAGGTCGCGGACCAGCGGGCGGCCCTCCTCGTTCAACAGCTGATTGGAGCTGTCGGCGACGCGGCCGAAGCGTTCGGCGGCATCGCCGGCCTGGCGGATGGCGACGCGGGCATCGGCAAGCGTCGCGGCGATCTCAGGCGAGCGGTCGGCGAGGCTCTGGCTCATCTTCTCGACATTTTCGAGGATGTCGGAGATGGAGTTCTGATTGCGGTCCGACAGCAATTCGGTGAGCCGCTCGGTGAGCGTCGAGACGCGATTCAGCAGCTCCGGTGCACTGTTCAGCAACTGCGCGAATCCGCCCGGCTTGGCGGGAATGACGGGAACGCCATAGGGGCCGCTCTCGGTGATCGGCGGCGCGCCGCGAACGGCGCCGTCGAGCTGGATCTGGGACACGCCGGTGAAGCCTACGCCCTCAATCGTGGCGGTTGTGCCCTGCAGGATCGGTGTGTCGGTCCGGACTTCAATACGGACGCGGACGAACTCGGGCGTCTTCGGCTCAAGCGCGATCTGCTGCACCGTGCCGACCGGAACGCCTGAGAAGCTCACGGCCGATCCCCGGGCCAGGCCGTCGACGGCCTGATTGAAGAAGATGTCATACTGCTTGTTGTCCTCGCCGGACACCTGGCTCAGCCAGATGATGAAGGCGAGCACGGCGGCGATCATCGCCAAGACGACGCCGCCGACGAGAATATGGTTGGACCGGGTCTCCATCAGGCGTCAGCGCCCTCGCGGACCGACGTTTTGGCGGCGCGTCCGCGCGGGCCCCTGAAATATTCCTGTATCCATTCGTGGTCCAAAGCCAATAATTCCGGAATCGTTCCAATCGCGACGACTTTGCGGTCGGCCAGCACCGCTACTCGGTCGCAGATCGCGTAGAGCGTGTCGAGATCGTGGGTGATCAGGAAGACGGTGAGGCCGAGCGCCTTCTGCAGCTCCAGGATCAGCTGGTCGAAGGCGGCGGCGCCGATCGGATCAAGGCCGGCGGTCGGCTCGTCGAGGAAGAGGAGCTCGGGATCGAGTGCGAGCGCGCGGGCGATGCCGGCGCGTTTCTTCATGCCGCCGGAGAGCTCGGAGGGATATTTCGGACCGGCTTCGGCCGGGAGCCCGCTCATCACGATCTTGTAGGAGGCGATCTCGTCGAGCAGCTGCGGGCCGACGCTCGGGAAATATTCCTTGATCGGCACCTGCACATTTTCCGCCACCGTGAGAGTGGAGAACAGGGCCGCCCCCTGGAAGAGGATGCCCCAGCGCCGGCGGACATCCTTGGCCTCCTCCTCGTCGCGGCCCACCATCGGCTCGCCGAAGACGGTGACCTCACCGGCGTCCGGGTTCTGGAGGCCGATGATGGAGCGCATCAGCACCGACTTGCCGGTGCCGGAGCCGCCCACGACCCCCAGAATCTCGCCGCGACGGACGTCCAGATCGAGATTCTCGTGCACGATTTGCGTGCCGAAGCTGTTCTGAAGGCCGCGCACCTCAATGATGTTCTCGGGCGCCATCTACAGCCACCCGACCGAGGTGAAGAAAACGGCGAAGAAGGCGTCGAGCACGATCACCAGGAAGATGCCCTGGACCACGGCCGACGTCGTCCGCAGGCCGACCGCCTCGGCGTTGCCCTCTACCTGCATGCCCTGGAAACAGCCGGCCATGGCGATGATCAGGCCGAAGACCGGCGCCTTGATCAGCATCTGCCAGAGGTCGGTGATCGGCACGACCTCGCGAATGCGCTGGACGAAGGTGATCGGCGGGATGTCGAGGTCGATCCAGCAGAACAGGCCGCCGCCGACGATCGCGAGCAGCGCTGAATAGAAGCCGAGCAGCGGCATCATCAGCACCGCGGCGAGCACACGCGGGATGACCAGAGCCTCCATCGGCGAGACGCCGATCGTCCGCATCGCGTCCACCTCCTCGGCGAGCTTCATCGAGCCGATCTGGGCGGCGAAGGCCGAGCCCGAGCGGCCGGCGACCATGATCGCGGTCATCAGGATGCCAAGCTCCTTGACCGCGCTGCGGCCGATCAAGTTGACCGTGAACACCTCGGCCCCGAACTGGCGGAGCTGGACGGCGCCCTGCTGGGCGATGACGATACCAACCAGGAAGCTCATCAGGCCGACGATGCCGAGCGAGTGAATGCCGAGCAGCTCAAATTGCTGGGTGACGGCGTTCAGGCGGAAGCGGCGCGGGTGGGTAACGACGTTCCACAGGGAGATGAGCAGCGCGCCGAAAAAGCCAACCAGGCCGAGCAGGGTACGGCCCGCCATGGCGGTAGCGCCGCCGATCTGGCTCAGCACGCGATAGAAAGGCGGCGTCCGGTCCGGCCGCACCTTCACCGGCTGATCGGCATGCGCGACCTGATCGAGCAGCGTCTCCATATGCGGATCGGTGCCGGTGACCTGCGCCTCGCTCCTGCGGGCGAGCCGATAAACGAGCCAGGCGCCGACCGTGTCCATCCGCTCGACGCCCGACAGGTCCAAAGTCATCGGCCGGCCGTTGGCGAGGCTGTCCAGCCGGTCGGGAAGCGTGCCGATGCGTGCGAGCGTCAGCGGACCGCTGAAGTGCAGGACGTGGCGGTCACCCTCCACGCTTTCGCTGAAATCCGCGGTTCCGGTCATTACGGGCGACACTGAGGCAATAACCAAGCAGCGGCAAGGTTGTTTCGGCTGGACGTCAGCCCGGCGGAGGCCGGGGTCTCAGCGAGAGCTTGCACCGGCGTCTTCTGGTCCTGAGATCCCGGCTTTCGCCGGGATGACGGGTCCGTATCAGATCGCCGCCAGCGCCTGGTCGAAATCCGCGATCAGATCGTCGGCATCCTCCACGCCGATCGAGATGCGCACGAGATTGTCGGTGATGCCGAGCGCCGCCTTGCGTTCCGGCGGGACGGAGAGGTGGGTCATTCCGGCGGGATGACTGGCCAGCGTCTCCGTGCCTCCGAGGCTCACCGCCAGGTGGGCGATCCGCAGCGCGTCGAGGAAGGCGAAGCTCTCGCGCTCCCCGCCCTTGAGGTAGAGCGAGAAGGTCGAGCCGGCGCCGGTGCAGTGACGGCGGTAGATATCCGCTTGGCGCGCGTCGCCGCCATCCTCGAGGAAACCGAGGTAGCCGACGCTCTCGACCTTCGGCTGACCGCGCAGGAAGGCGCAGACCCGGGCGGCATTCTCGCCCGCCTTGTTCATGCGGAGCTCGAGCGTCTCGAGGCTTCGGAGCAGCATCCAGGCGGTGTTCGGGTCGGTGATCGTGCCGATCGTGTTGCGCATCAGGCGGATCGCGTTGATCTGCTCCTTCGAGCCCATCACGCCGCCCGCCACCAGGTCCGAATGGCCGCCCGCATATTTGGTCAGCGAATAGACCGACAGGTCCGCGCCGTGCCGCAGCGGCTGCTGCCAGAGCGGGCCGAGGAAGGTGTTGTCGATCGCGATCGGCGGCTTGTTCTCGCCGAACGCCCGGTCGCGGACGCGCGCGACGGCCTGGACATCGACCAAGGCGTTTGTCGGATTGGCCGGGCTCTCGAGGTAGATGAGCGACACGCGGCCCTGCGCCTTCGCCTGTTCGACCACCGCCTCGATCTCCTCCTCGGTCGAGCCCGCGGGGAAATCGAGCCAGGAGACGCCGAAGCGGCCGAGGATGCGGCCGATCAGGGTCTCGGTCGCGGCATAGAGCGGCCCTGAATGGACGACGACGTCGCCGGGCTGCACGAAGGTGAGCAGCAGGGTCGTGATCGCCGACATGCCCGATGAGAAGGTCAGCGCGTCCTCGGCATCCTCCCAGACGCTGAGGCGGTCCTCCAGAATCTCCTGATTGGGTCCGTTGAAGCGGGAATAGACGAGGCCCTCGGCGCCGCCGGGGCGCTTGCCGGTGACGCCCTCGAAGTGGCGCTTGCCGGCCGCCGCATTCTCGAAGACGAAGGTCGAGGTGAGGAAGATCGGCGGCTTCAGCGAGCCTTCAGACAGGGCCGGATCGAAGCCGTGGCCCATCATCAAAGTGGCGGGCTTCAGCTTGCGGCCGCCAATCTCGAGCACGGCCGGCTTGGGGCGGCGGCGAGGGGTGCCGCCGGTGAGGTCGGATTCGTCCTGCATATCATGTCTCCTTGAAGCGCAGGTCTGCGTGGAGACCGGGCCCGCCGTCAGGAGACGGGCCCAGGACCGCTCAGCCCGAGCGGCCCAGGGGTGAGGTCAGTTGCCCGCGCGCCTACTAGCTTCAGGAGAGCAGGGCGGCAACCATCCAGACCACGCCCACCATCAGCGGCACCCCGGCGACGTCGAGCAAAAGGCCCGCCTTCAGCATGCGCGGCAAGGCGATGTGGCCGGTCGCCCAGGCGATCGCATTGGGGCCGGTGCCGGAGGGGAGCATGAAGCCCCAGCTAGCCGCCCAGGCCGCCGGCAGCGCGAGCAGGATCGGATCCAGGCCCGTCGCGGCGATGATGCCCGCGACCACGGGTATGATGCCGCTCGCCGCCGCCACGTTCGACGCGAATTCGGTGATGACGATCACGATCGCCACCAGCACGCAGACGATGACGAGCGGATGGACGCTGCGCAGCGGCTGCAGCGCGACGCCGAGCCAGTCGGCGAGGCCCGATGCGCCGATCCCGGCCGCCAGCGCCAGGCCGCCGCCGAACATCATGATCACCCCCCAGGGCGCACGATTGGCCTCGTCCCAGTTGAGGATCGCTCGCCCGGTGCCGTCGGGAATGACGAATAGCAAAAGGGCCCCAAGCACGGCGATGGTCCCGTCTGTGAGCGAGTCTCGCGGCAGGAGCGGGGTCAAGAAAGGGATGGCGACCCACGCGACCACCACGGCAGCGATCAGCGGCACGAGGCGCTTCTCCGCGGTCGACCAGGCACAAGCCTCGCCGATGCCGGCGCGGGCGGCGGCGGGATCGAAGTCGGTCGGCCGCACGCTCTGGACCTTCAGCAGGATCAGCCAGCAGAGCGGGATGGCGATCAGCACCAGCGGCAGCCCGTAGATCGCCCAGGTCAGGAAATCGATGCGCAGGCCAGTGGAACGCTCGATGATCCCGGCTGCGATCGCGTTGGTCGGCGATCCCACCAGCGTGCCGAGTCCTCCGATGGAAGCGGCGAAGGCGATCCCCATCACCAGGGCGCCCGCAAAGCCTTCCGTGTGGCCTTCCTTGATGCTCGCGGCATGGAGCACCGCCACGGCGATCGGCATCATGATCAAGGTCGTCGCAGTGTTGGAGACGATCAGGCTGAGGATCGCGGTCGCGGCCATGAAGGCGAGCAGCATCGCCGCCGGCGTCGATCCACCGCGACTGACGATCGCCAGCGCGAGGCGGCGGTGGAGCCCGGTCCGTTCGATCGCCAGCGCGATGATCGCCCCGCCGAGCACGAGGAACAGGATCGGCGAATAATAAGCCGCCGCGGTGTCGCTCGCATTCATGATGCCGAGCAGCGGAAAAGCGAGGAACGGCACCAAAGCGGTGGCGGTCAGCGGCAGCGCCTGCGTCATCCACCAGGTCGCCATTAGCACAACGATCGCGCAGGCATGCCAGGCAGCGAGCGGCATGCCCTGCGGCGCCGGCAGGGTCAGCATCGCCACGAACACGGCCAATCCGCCCCACAAACCCCAACGCGCCGCCATTGCCCCTCCCAATTTCCGCAGGGTGATGGCACGGGCGCAGCGCTCAGTCACGCCATCACGGCCCAGGCGGGGGTCTCAGTGGGCGGGAAGCGCGATCAGGGAGATCTGTCGGCCATAGTCCGGCTCGCCGAGATGGGTAGCGCGGCGATAGGAGTAGAAGCGCTCGGGGTCGGAATAGGTGTCGAGGCCGAGCGCCTCCACCCGGCTCACGCCGGCTGCGGCGATGCGGGCGACGACGAAGCCCTCGAGGTCGAACTGGTGGTGGCCGGGCTTGCCGGCCGAGAAGAAGCGTTCATGCTCCGGATCCTCGGAGACGAAGCGGCGGAAGAAGCCCTCGTCCACCTCGTAGGATCTGCGCGCGATGGTCGGGCCGACGGCGGCGATGATGTTGGACCGCTCGGCACCGAGCTTTTCCATCTCGGCGAGGCTGCTCTCGACGACGCCGCCGATCGCGCCTTTCCATCCAGAATGCGCAGCGCCGATTACGCCGGCCCGGGGATCGGCGAACAGAACCGGCGTGCAGTCCGCGGTGAGGATGCCCAGGACCAGACCCGGACGATCGGTCACCAATGCATCGGCCTGCGGGCGCGCATCGTCGGGAAAACGCTCGGTGACGGGAATGGCGGTGGCGGAATGGACCTGGTGCAGGGTCACGAGCTTCGCCCCCGGAGCGACGGCATCGACTGCCAGGCGGCGGTTGGTCCGCACCGCCTCACGTTCGTCTTGCGAGCCGAAGCCCACGTTGAGCCCCGCGCAGACGCCCGCCGAGACGCCGCCACGGCGGCCGAGGAAACCGTGGGGAATGTCGGCCAGAAGGCCGGACCGAATAACGTCCACGCTCATTGGGCTTCCAGGTCGAGCCGCATGATGTGATCCTCGTCGGCCTGATTCCCGACCATGAAGGCGTAGGGAGCGACGAAGGTGAAGCCGTAGCGTTCGTAGAAACGCCGGGCGCGGTGATTGTCGACGTAGACAGTGAGATACATTTCCTTCGCCAGCCGCGCCTTCGCGAAGTCCAGCGCCCAGCGCATCAGCTCGTGCGCGATGCCGGCGCCCTGCCACGGCTTCAGCACGTAGAGCTGGCGCAGCTCGATGGCGGGGCGGTCTGGCGTCACGGGCAGGCTCAGCGTCCCCACCTTGGCGAACGCCACCGCAGCGCCGTCGGCCTCCGCAATGCGGATCGCGAGGCGGGGATCGCCCAACTCCTCGGCCCAACCCTGCTCGTCCAGCTGGTTCAGGAAGGCGGACAGGTCCTCCGCTTTGTAGAGGTGCCCGAACGTATCGGTGAAGCTGCGCTCGAATAGGTTCGCCAGCAGCGAAGCATCGGCCGGAGCGGCATCGCGATAGGTGATCGCGCTCATGCGAACCCCGCCGGGTCAGGCCAGCCGGGCGCAACCAGCACCATCACCTTGAAGAGCGTACCCATCTGGTCGGCCGCTACCAGCCGATCACGCGCGACCGCAATCTCTTCCGCCCGCCCGGGAGAGTAGCGGGCGAGCGCCGCGGCGCGCTCGGCAATGCCGATCGAGCGCAGCCAGTCGCCTTGCTTCGCCGGGCCGAGCACCCGCACGCCCTCCGCGCGGGCGGCTTCGCCGAGCGCCTGGAAATCGACATGGGCGGTGAGGTCCTGCTCGCCCGGATTTATCCAGGGATCTGCATAATCATGCCGCACCACCGCCTGAAGCGTCTCCCCGTGAGCGGTCTCGGCATGGCCGTAGTCGATGATCAGGGCGGCCCCGCCCGATGCCGCTACTAGCTGCGCAAGCTGGCGCGCGATGGCTGCGGATGCGGGAGAGGTTTCCAGCACCGTTCCGGGTACCGCCGCGCGCAAATTCGCAGGAATCGGCTCAGTGCCGATGCGGGGGCCGGCCACGGGCCGGAAGCGGCCGTTCTCGTGGGTGACCAGCCGCTCGTGCCAGCCGCTTTCCGTCGCGACGAGCTGCCGCACGGGCAGTGCATCGAAGAACTCGTTGGCGACGATCAGCAGCGGCCTGTCCGCCGGCAACGTCCCGGCATCGTCATGCCAATGCGCGTTCGGCACACGCTCCGCCTGCGCCTGCCGCAGGACGGGGCTCGTCTCGACGAAGTGAACCGGTGGCCGCAACCCGGCCGCACCCATTGCCCGCAAGGCATCGGCGGCAAGCGTGCCGCGGCCGGGACCCAGTTCCACATAGGCGATCTGGGCCGGCGAGCCCGCCCGCGCCCAGATATCGGCCAGGCACAGGCCGACGAGCTCCCCGAACATCTGGCTGATCTCGGGGGCCGTGGTGAAGTCGCCGGCTGCGCCCAGCGGGTCGCGCGATGCATAATAATGCGCGTTCGCCTCCGCCATGTAGTGGGCGACGGAGATCGGACCGGTGTTGTCGATCAGGCGCGCGAGGCGATCGGCGATCCCCCCCACCGCGTCAGGCGACGCTTTCCTGCCCGGCGATCGATTCCACCCGCTGGCGCCGTCCCTTGGCGGTGGCGATCAGGTAGATGCCGCCGAGGATCATCGGCGTCGACAGGGTCTGGCCCATGCTGAGGCCCCAGCTGAGATTCTCGAGGCCGGCATCGGGCTGGCGGACGAATTCGACCGCGAACCGGGCGAGGCCGTAGACGAGGATGAAAGTGCCGACGAGCTTGCCCGGCTGGTAGCGCGCGTTAGTCTTCCAGAAGAGATACCAGAGGATCAGGAACAGCACGGGCCCCTCGAGCACGGCCTCGTAGAGCTGGCTGGGATGGCGGGGCACCTCGCCGCCGGTCGGAAAGACGACGGCCCAGGGCACGCTGGTCGGCCGCCCCCACAGCTCCGCGTTCACGAAGTTTGCGAGCCGCACGAAGAACAGGCCGAAGGGAGCGCAGCAGGCGACGTAATCATGGACGCGCAGCCAGTTCAGGCCATGCTTGCGGGCCATCCAAAGGATGCCGAGCGTCGTCCCGATCACGCCGCCGTGGAACGACATGCCGCCATCCCAAAGCTGCACGATCTCGGCGGGGTTCTCGAGGTAGAAGCCGGGCCGGTAGAAGAGCACGTAGCCGAGCCGGCCGCCGAGCAGGATGCCGAGCGTCGCGTAGAAGACCATGTCGTCGGCATGGCGCCGCGCCATCGGTGCCCCCGGGCGATCGATCAGCTTCAACAGATACCACCAGCCGACGATGATGCCGGCCAGATAGCCCAGCGAATACCAGCGCAGCTGGAAGAAGCCGAGATCGAGCGCGATCGGATCGAGGCCGAGATTGTCCCAACGTATGGCTGACGTAGCGTCAAGCGCGGCGGCCGCGAATGCTGGCAGTGACAAGGCTTCCCCCTGAGGATTTGACCCCTCATAAGAGCGGGAGAAGAGGAGCGGAAGGGACCGTGAATGCCGAGTGAGCTAGACCTGAAATATGATGCGGTCCTCGGCGCAGTCATCGGCCCGGGCGGGCGGCTGATCATCGGCGAGGATAATGAGGGCCGGGCGATCGTCACCAACTTCCCGGCGACACTGCCTGTCTTCTTCGACACCTTCTGCATGCTGAACGGCGCCGTCCAAGCCGTGGTGGCGGGCGAGGAACGGCTGACCTTCGCCGATCTCAACGCTCATGCGACAAAGCTTGCCCATGCGCTCGTAGGGCGCGGCATCGCCAAGGGCGACCGGGTCGCGATCGCCATGCGCAACTGCCCGGCCTGGGTCGTCTCCTACATGGCCGTGCTCAAGGCGGGGGCGATCGCGACCCTCGTCAACGGCTGGTGGCAGCCCGACGAACTCGCCCACGGGCTGCGGCTCACCGAACCGAAGCTGGTGATCGCGGATAGTCCCCGCGCCGCACGAATCGACGCAACCGGTCTCGCGCTCGACATCGTCAGCCTGCCGGCCGAGAAACATCTCGACGAAGCGCTCGCGCCTTTGCTTGCCTCGGCCAGGGAAGGCACGACCCTTCCCGAGGTGACGCCGGAGGACGACGCCACGATCCTTTTCACGTCCGGCTCGACGGGGGCAGCAAAGGGGGCCGTGTCCACGCACCGCGCCGTCACCACCGGCGTCTATGCCTATACGCTGGGCCTCGCCATCCTGCTGGCGATCAAGGAGGGGATGGGCGATCCGCCGGTCAACCCGCCCAAGACGCTGGTCAACGTACCGCTCTTCCACGTCACCGGCGAGGTGCCGGTGATGCTCAACAGCTTCGTCATCGGGCGCGGCATGGTGCTGATGCCGAAATGGGATCCGGGCGAAGCGCTGCGCCTGATCGAGAAGGAGAACGTCACCTATTTCGTCGGCGTGCCGACGATGAGCCTGGAGCTGATGCAGCATCCGGACCGCGACAGATACAATCTCTCGTCGTTGACCGACATCGCGGCGGGCGGGGCGGCGCGGCCGGTCAGCCATGTGAAGCGGCTGCAGGAAAGCTTCACCGGCGCCCAGCCGGCGCTGGGCTACGGCCTCACCGAGACCAATGCAGTCGGCTGCGGCAATTTCTGGTCCAATTATGCCGCCAAGCCCGATTCCACGGGGCGCGCGCAGCGGCCGATCGTCGAGCTGGCGATCCTGGGCGAAGACGGCCGCCATCTTGCGACCAACGAGCGGGGCGAGGTCGCCATCCGATCCGCGGCCAACATCCGCGGCTACTGGCGCGACCCGGCCTCGACCGCAGCGGCGTTCACCAAAGACGGCTATTTCCGCACCGGCGACGTCGGCTATCTCGACGAGGATGGCTATCTCTTCATCGTCGACCGCAAGAAGGACATCATCATCCGCGGCGGCGAGAATATCAGCGCGCAGGAAGTGGAAGCGGCTTGCTACGCGCATCCGTCGGTGTCCGAAGCCTCGGTGTTCGGCGTCCCCGACGATCGGCTCGGCGAGGTGCCGGCGGCGGTGATCTACTGCGAGACGGATCGCAAGCTCGACCAGGAGGAGCTGCTCGGCTTCCTCCATGAGCGTCTCGCCGCCTTCAAGCTCCCCGCGCGCATCTGGTTCTGGCACGAGCCGCTGCCCAAGCTCGGCACCGGCAAGATCGACAAGGTGACGCTGCGCAAGCAGTATCGGCAGGAAGTGACCGGCGAGGCCGCCTAGCAGTCAAGCTGCGTCGGCCCTATCAGCCGCTTATGGCGCTTCGCGGCAAAGGACTGGGCATCAGCCGGCGTACTCTGCTGGTCGGCGGCGGAGTGGGGGTCGGGCTGGTCGTCGCCTGGGGCCTGTTGCCGCGCAGCTACCAGCCCAACCTTCGCGCAGCGCCCGGCGAGACGCTGGTCAACGCCTTCCTGAAGATCGCCCGCGACGGCCGCGTCATCGTCGCCGTGCCACAGGCCGAGCTCGGCCAGGGCGTCTATACGAGCCTCCCGCAGATTTTGGCGGACGAGCTCGGCGCCGACTGGCGCACGGTGTCGGTCGAACCGGCGCCGATCAATCCGCTTTATGCAAACCAGTTGCTCGCCGAGGAGACGGCAGGCGCCAGTCTCCCTTCGGCCTTTCAGGGGATCGCCCGTTGGGCCGCGCATGAATATGCAACTCGGAACGCATTGATGCTCACCGGCGGCTCCAGCTCGATCCGCGCCTTCGAGCCGCGCATGCGCGAAGCCGGAGCCGCGGCCCGCGCCCTGCTCAGCATGGCGGCCGCGGAGCGCTGGGACGCGGAATGGGAGCGGCTCGACACGGCCGGCGGCTTCGTCGTCAACGGCAGCGAGCGCATTCCCTTTGCCGAGCTTGCCGAGCGCGCCGCGCAGCTCGAGGTGCCCGCCACCCTGCCCGCGCGCGGCGGCGTCGAGAACCGTCTCGTGGGGGAGGACGTGCCGCGCATCGACCTCCCTGCCAAGGTGGACGGGACGGCGCAGTTCGCAGGCGACGTGCGGCTGCCCGACATGGTGTTCGCCTCGGTGATGTCTGGGCCGATCGGCGATTCCTACCTCGCCCGTGTCGACCACGCCGCAGCCGAAAAGGTGCCGGGCTTGGTCGGCATCGTCGAGCATGAGCGCTGGGTCGGCGTCGCCGCCACCAACTGGTGGGCGGCCGACAAGGCGCTGCGGGCGCTGCGGCCGGTCTTCCGGACCGAGGGCGCGCTCGCCGACAGCGGTGAGACGGAGGCGCGCCTGGAAGCCGCCTTCGAGAGCGAAGGCACGCGCTTCCATACGAGCGGCGACGTGGAAGCGGCCTTTGCGGGTGGAGGAGCCTTCCTCGCCCGCTATTCGGCCGGCGTGGCGCCGAATGCGCCGGTCGAGACGCTGACCGCAACCGCGCGCTGGACCGGCGGGCGGCTGGAGGTGTGGGCGCCGACCCAGGCGCCCGGCTTCGCCCGTGCCGCCGCCGCTCGGGCGGGCGGCGTCTCCGAAGGCCAGGTGACCGTCTATCCGATGCTGATCGGCGGCGGCTACGGGCGCAAGCTGGAGACTGCGGCGATCGAGCAGGCCGTGCACATGGCCAGGGAGATCAAGCGCCCCGTCCAGCTGGTCTGGTCACGCGCAGAGGAAACGATCCAGGACAGCTTCCGCGCCCCCGCCTCGGCGGTGATCCGGGCGCGGGTGCTGGAGGGCGGCATGATCGGCGGCTGGCACGCCCGTATCGCCGCTCCCGCAACCAATCGGCAAGTGATCGGTCGGCTACAGGGCGAGCCGGCGGAGATCGAAGCCGACGGCGCCGCAATCGACGGCGCGGTGCCGCCTTATGCGTTTCCCGCCGTAGCCGTGGATCATCTGCCGGTGGATGCGGGCCTTCGCACCGGCATCTGGCGCTCCGGCGCGCACAGCTACACCGCCTTCTTCACCGAGAGCTTCGTCGACGAGCTTGCGCGAAAGGCGGGAATCGAGCCGCTCTCCTATCGGATGGGGATGCTCACCCAGAATCCGCGTCTCGCCCGCGCCCTGTCGACGGCGGCGGCGCTTGCCGGATGGGACGGTGGCGGCCGTGGCAGCAACATGGGCCTCGCGGCGCACAGCGCGTTTGGCAGCCACGCCGCGCTCGTGCTGGAGGCAAAAGTCGGCGAGGATCAGCGCATCCGCGTCAGCCGCGCCGTCTGTGCGGTGGATTGCGGCCGTGTGATCAATCCGGACATCGTGAGGCAGCTGGTGGAGGGCGGCATCATCTACGGCATTGCCGGAGCGACGGGCAGCCGGATCGGGTTCGAGGGCGGTCTCCCGAGCATCCAATCGTTTCGCGCGATGGGCTTCCAGCGCCTCGCGGAGGCGCCGGAGATCATCGTCGAGATCATCGAAAGCCAGGAGGAGCCCGGCGGCGTCACCGAACTGGCGGTGCCGGTAGTGGCGCCGGCGATCGCCAACGCCCTCTTCGCCGCCACCGGGCAGCGCCTGCGTTCGCTGCCGCTGGCGACGGGCCGCGCATGATCCCGCCCGCCGATCATCCGCCGATCCCGACGCCTAAGATCGGCGTGCTGCTGATCAACCTCGGCACGCCCGATGCGCCCGAGCCCGGCGCCGTGCGCATTTACCTCCGCGAGTTCCTCTCGGACCCGCGCGTCGTGGAAATCCCCTATCTCGTCTGGCAGCCGATCCTGCGCGGCGTGGTGCTGCGGACGCGGCCGAAGAAGTCGGCTCATGCCTATCAGCAGGTCTGGACGGATGAAGGCTCGCCGCTCGCCGCCATCACTGCGCGCCAGGCGGGTGCGCTCGCGGGCGCGTTCGGCGATGAGGTGATCGTCGACTACGCGATGCGCTATGGGCGCCCCGCCATCGCCGACCGGCTGGATGCACTGAAGGGGCAGGGCTGCGAGCGCATCCTGCTCGCGCCGCTCTACCCGCAATATTGTGCGGCCACGACGGCCACCGCCAACGACACTGCCTTCCGCCGTCTCTCGACCATGCGATGGCAGCCGGCGTTGCGCACGCTGCCGCCTTATCATGACGATCCGCTCTACATCGATGCGCTCAAAGCCTCCCTCGAGGAGAGCCTGGCGACGCTCGACTTCGAACCACAGGCGATCTTGGCCAGCTTCCACGGCATGCCGCAGCGGACGCTGGAGCTCGGCGATCCTTATCATTGCCACTGCCAGAAAACGGCCCGGCTGCTGAGCGAGGCCACTGGGCGGGATCTCATCGTCACCTTCCAGTCCCGCTTCGGACGCGCCAAGTGGCTCGAGCCGGCCACTGACGTGACGCTCGCCGCGCTGCCGGCCAAGGGCGTCAAGCAGGTTGCGATCCTCGCCCCGGGCTTCTCCGCCGATTGCCTCGAAACGCTGGAAGAGCTGGCGATCCGCGGGCGCGAGACCTTCCTGGAGGCGGGCGGCACCCACTTCGCCTACCTCCCCTGCCTCAACGATTCCGAAGCCGGTATGGCGATGCTGCGCGCGCTGATCCGCCGGGAACTTGCGGGGTGGGTAAGCGCTGCCTAAGGCGCAAACATAAAATATAAACAGGAGGGATCATCATGGCACGCGTTGCAATTGTGACGGGCGGAAGCCGCGGCATTGGCGAAGCGATCAGTCTGGCTCTGCGCGATCAGGGCCTCACCGTCGCCGCCAATTATGCGGGCAACGAAGAGAAGGCCCGGCAATTCACCGACCGCACCGGCATCAAGGCCTATAAATGGGATGTCTCCGACCTCGACGCGTGCATGGCGGGCGTACAGCAGATCGAGAGCGAGCTGGGTCCGGTCGACGTGCTGGTCAACAATGCCGGCATCACTCGCGACGGCACCATGAAGCGGATGAACCGGCAGGCGTGGGACGACGTCATCGACGTCAACTTAGGCGGCTGCTTCAACATGGCCAAGGCAGTCTGGGACGGCATGAGCGCCCGCAAATGGGGTCGCATCGTGAATATTGGCTCGATCAACGGGCAGGCCGGCCAATATGGCCAAGTCAATTACGCCGCCGCCAAGTCGGGCATCCACGGCTTCACCAAGGCGCTTGCCCAGGAAGGCGCCCGCGGCGGCATTACCGTGAACGCGATCGCGCCAGGCTATATCGACACCGAGATGGTCGCCGCGGTGCCCGAGGACGTGCTCGCCAAGATCGTCGCCCGCATTCCGGTCGGCCGGCTCGGCCGCGCAGACGAGATCGCCCGCGGCGTCACCTTCCTGTGCGGCGAGGATGCCGGCTTCATCACCGGCTCGACTCTCTCCATCAACGGCGGCCAGCACATGTACTGATCCCATGGGGCCGGTGAAGCGCTCGATGATGATCGCGGGTCACGCGACGTCGATCAGCCTGGAGCCGGTCTTCTGGGACGCGTTGCGCGAAGCGGCGGCGGACGAAGGGCTGCCGCTGAACGCCCTCGTCGCCCGCATCGACGCCGAACGCATCCAGGTGCCGAACCCACCCAACCTCGGCAGTGCGATCCGCGTATGGCTGTTCGAGCGCGCCCTCTCCCCGCCGGGGAGAGGGAGTTAGCGTCCGAGCAGCACCCTGGCCTGGGTCGCGATCTGGGCCAGCATCGGCGCGGTCGTGACGGACGCGGTGCGAGCGCGGTCAACGAGGCGGCGGAACTGGTCGATGCGCGGGCCTTGGGCTGAGACCCACTGGTCGACGGCGGCCTTGGGGTCTGCACCCCGTTGCCGCTCCAGGAATTCGAGGCGGAGCTGCTCGAAGTCGCGGGCGAGGCCCGCGGTGAGCAACCGCTCCCACTGGTCGCGCGCAGCGAAGCGGTTGGCGGCGACCTGAGCCCAATCGAGGCCCAACGCCGCTCCGAGCTTGGTGTAGGCCCTGGTCAGCGTGATCGGGTCCATGCCCAGCTTCTGTGCGAGAGTGGCGATGCCGACGCCGCCGTTCAGCTCGAACAGGCGCACGATGCGCTCGACGACTTCCTCCGGTGCGCCGAGCGCCCGCAGCCGCTCGCGCTGAGCATTGGCCTGGCTGCGCGCCTCGTCGCGAAGCAGGCTGTTCAGCGCCTCAATGAGCTTGTCGAGGCCCGGCCGCAGCGTCTCCACCATCTCGGCGATCTTGGTCGTGGCCGAGGTGTTGCGCAGCAGGTCGGCGACGTGGAACTGGAGCGCCTGGCTCGCCTGGTCGAACAGCTCCAGGCGCGCCTCCTCCGGGAGCTCGATCGTGTCGAGCGTCCGCCACAGGCTTTCCATGTCGAACAATCGCTCGGCCGCGACGAAGCAGGCGGCGGCCTGGCCGAAGGACGCGCCCTCCTCCTCGCTTAATGAGAAGACGGCGGTGATGCCGAGACGGTTTACGAACCGGTTGGCGATCTTGGTAGCGATGATCTGACGCCGCAGGCGATGCTGGAGGATCGCGTCGCCGTGCCGCTGCTGCATCATCTCCGGAAAGGCTGCGCACAGCTCCGGCGTCAGCGTCGGATCCTCGGTGATCTTGCCGGCTTCCAATGCCGCCTGGAGCGCAAGCTTGGTGGTGGAAAGCAGCACCGCGAGCTCGGGCCGGGTGAGGCCGCGATTGTCCTGCGCGCGGCGGAGCAGCTCTTCGTTGCCCTCCAGGCCCTCGACCTGGCGGTTGAGGCGGCCGCTATCCTCGAGGATCTCGATCGCGCGGACGAGTGGCGGCAGCGACTCCGCGCCGCCGCGTTCGGCAATGGACAGGGCCAGCGTCTGGAGGCGGTTGTCCTCAAGCACGATCGCCGCGACCTCGTCGGTCATCTCCGCCAGTAGAGCGTTGCGGTCCTCGAAGCTCAGCCGTCCGGAGGCCATCTCCTGGTTCAATGGGATCTTGATGTTGACCTCATTGTCCGAGCAGTCGACGCCGGCGCTGTTGTCGATGAAGTCGGTGTTGATGCGCCCGCCCGCTTGGTCGAACTCGATACGGCCTGCCTGGGTAATGGCCAGGTTCGCGCCCTCGCCGATCGCTTTCGCGCGCAGGTCCGCGGCGTTGACGCGGATTGCGTCGTTGCCGGGGTCGCCCACGTCCGAATGGGCTTCACCCTTGGCCTTGATGTAGGTGCCGATGCCGCCGAACCAGAGCGCGTCCACCGGCGCCTTCAGGATCGCGCTGATCAGGGTGGCCGGATCGACCTCCTCGGCCTCGATGCCGAGCATCGCCCGGACTTCCGGGCTGAGCGGGATCACCTTCTGGGTGCGCGGGAAGACGCCGCCGCCGGCGGAAATGAGCGACGCGTCATAGTCCGCCCAGCTCGAGCGCGGCAGGTTGAACAGGCGGTCGCGTTCCTCCCAGCTCCGAGCCGCATCCGGATCCGGATCGAGGAAGATGTGGCGGTGATCGAAGGCGGCAACCAGCTTGATTGCCTTGGAGAGGAGCATGCCGTTGCCGAACACGTCGCCTGACATGTCGCCGACACCGGCGACGCGGATCGGCTGCGTCTGGACGTCGATGCCCATTTCCAGGAAGTGGCGCTGGACCGAGATCCAGGCGCCGCGGGCGGTGATGCCCATCGCCTTGTGGTCGTAGCCCTGGCTGCCGCCCGACGCGAAGGCATCGCCGAGCCAGAATTTGCGGCTGACCGCGATCTGGTTGGCGACATCCGAGAAGCTCGCCGTGCCCTTGTCCGCTGCGACCACGAAATAAGGATCGTCCCCGTCGCGGATCGTGACGCCCACTGGGTGGGTGACCTCGCCGTCGATGATGTTGTCGGTGACCGAGAGGAGGGCGCGAATGAAGGTGCGGTAGCTTTCCGTGCCTTCGGCCAGCCAAGCGTCGCGATCGGAGGTCGGCGGCAATTGCTTGGGATAGAAGCCGCCCTTGGCGCCAGTCGGGACGATGACGGCGTTCTTCACCACCTGCGCCTTCATCAGGCCCAGGATCTCGGTGCGGAAGTCGTCGCGCCGATCAGACCAGCGCAGGCCGCCGCGCGCGACCGGGCCGCCGCGCAGGTGAATGCCCTCGACGCGCGGCGAGTAGACCCAGATCTCGCGCCATGGCACTGGCGCCGGAAGGCCCGGAACCAGGCTGGAATCGAGCTTGAAGGCGAGCGCCTCGCGGCCGGATTCGGCATAAGCGTTGGTGCGCAGCGTGGCCTCGATAACGCCGCGGATCAGGCGCAGGATGCGGTCCTCGTCGATCGCCGCGACTTGAGCCAGGCCATGATAGATCGCGTTTTCAGCGGCGCGCACGGCTTCGTCCCGGCCGCCTTCGAAGGCCGGATCGTGGCGCGCGTCGAACAAGGCGATCAGGCCGCGGGCGACACCGGGGGCACGGCGCAGCGCCTCGACGACCGTGATCAGCGAATAAGAGAGGCCGGTCTGACGGAGGTAGCGGAACCAGGCGCGGAACAGCACGACGTCGCGCGGCTTCAGGCCCGCACCGACGAGGAGCTGGTTGAACGCGTCATTTTCGGCGCGGCCCTCGAGAACCGCGGCGAGCGCGCGCTCCAGCACCTTGCCGTGCTTCAGCACGTCCTCGGCATGGCCGTCGCCGGGAATCTCCAGGGCGAAGTCGTGTATGTAACCGAGCTGGCCGCCGTCGAGGGCAGTCGGCTGCTCCTCCAGGACGCGGAACCCGAAATTCTCGAAGACGGGTACTGCTTCGGAAAGTGGGATAACGCCGGCCAGGCGATAGGTCTTCAGCCTGAGCTCGTTCGGCGCGTCGCCCTCGTTGCGGAACAGGCGCGCGTCGCGGCTGTTGGCCCCGTCCAGGTCGCAAATGCGCAGCACGTCCTCGGCCGCGTCGGCGGGGTCGGTGTGGACGCGATAGCTCTCCGGAAAATCTTCCATGTAGGTGAGCGCAAGGCGCGTCGCCCGGGCGGGTCCGACCAGCGATCCCAATGCTTCTTCGACCGCGGGCTCCCAGCCGCGGACCATCACGTCCAGCCGCTGGTCGAGCGCGGCGGCATCGGGCGTGGGCGCTTCGGGATCGATGTAGAGGGTGAAGCGGATCAGCGCGAGATCGCCTTCGCCCAGCTCCACCGACCAGCTCACGATCTGGGCATCGGCGGCCCCTGCGATCATGTCGCCGATGTCGGTGCGGCGGCGCGTGCTGAGCTCGTCGCGCGGCAGCCAGACATAGGCGAACAGGTGGCCCTTGAGGATGCTGCGCACCAGCAGCAGCGTCGGGCGCGGCCGGTCCGCCAGCGACATGGCGGTGACGACCAGCCGCTTTACGGCATCACGGCTGAAGTTGATCAGCTGGTCGCGCGGCAGCGAGGTGATGGCGTGGCGCAGCGCCTTGCCGGAATGGCCCTTGGGGTCGAAGCCGAACTCCTCCTCCAGCTCGGCCTGGATGCGGCGGAGGACGGGCACCTCCTCGACCGGGAGGGTCAGCGCCTGGCTGGTCCACAAACCGGCATGGACGCCGATCGCGGTCACCTCGCCATTCTCGCGGATCGGCACGACAACGAGGTCGAGCGGGACGCGGCGGTGGACTGAGGACTTGCGGTCCGCCTTGGCCATCAGCGGCACTGCGCCGCCGGCCTTGAAATAATTCATCGCGCCCAGCGCACCGCCCGGGTCGGTCGGCTCGCCCGGGATGCGGAAGAAGCCGAGGGTGTTGACGGGCTGGCCTTCGAGACGCTCGACCTGATAGCCGAGCAAGGTCATCGCGCCGTCGGCGAACCACTCCAGCAAGGCCCGGCCTTCGGAATCCTCGATCTCGGCCGCGTCGGCGCGCATCTGCGCCTGCATCGCCTTCCAGTCGCAAACCGCCGCGCGGACGTCGGCCAGCACGTGGTGGAGGTCGGCGACAAGATCGCGACGCTCGCGGGCATCGGTCCGGTCCACCTCGATATACATGATCGACTCACGCTTGCGGTCGTCATCGCAGAGCGGCGCGACGGAGGTCAGGCAACCGTTCCCATCGCGCTCAACGCAAAGGACGGGGTGCAGCAGCCGATGGATGATGAGATCGCGAGAGGCGATCGTGTTCGCCACTGAATCGACCAGGAACGGCATGTCGTCATTGACGATGCAGATGCGCATCCGCCGCTGACCGACTTGGCCGCCGAGAGATTCCAGCCGGACGAGTGCGATGCCGGGCGGCCGGCGCTGGGCACAGGCGGCGACGAAGCGCGCCGCCTCCATTGTTTCGTTCTCGGGGAAATCCTCGACTTCGCGGGGAAGGGCGCTGTCCACCAGCGCGCGGGCGAGCGCGTCGACATAAGGCAGGTCAGCGGCCTTGACTTCCGCACCCGCGCTATCGGCATTCATATTTCCGGCTCCCGGACCGAGCGGCGAACCGGCCGCCGGCTTCGTTGCGGCGGCCTATAGCGACCGGAGCGACGCGGCGGCAACCCGTGGCAGCACCGCCCGTCCCGGGTCAGCGGCAGCTCGTTTCCGGCCCTTCCGCGAGATCGAGACAGCGGCCGTCGATACTGCCCGGCGCGATCGGGAGGCCGATCAGGGCGGCGAGCGTCGGCATGATGTCGACGGTCTCGACCGGCAGCGGCTGCTCGAACGGGATCAGACCCTTGCGCCAGAAGAGGATGGGCACGCGCCGGTCATAGTCCCACGGGCTGCCGTGGGTGGCGACGTAGCCGCGGCCGGGCTTGGCGATCGGCGTCACGTTCGGCTTCAGCAGCACGACGAAATCGCCCGAGCGCTCGGGATCGAAGGAGGCGCGGGCGCGATCCAGCAGGCTCCACTCATCGGGGCGGCCCGAGGGGCTGGGCGCGGCGCGCAGCTCGGCCTGGGTGAAGACTGCCGCCACCTGCGGATGCGCACGATAGCTGCGCACCCCCTCCGCTAGGACGCGCGCCTGCTGGGCGGTGCTGAGCGCGCGGTTGACATACATGTCGCCGAACGCGCCATTGCCGTAGAGCACGCGCCCGGTGAGGCCGAGCCGCTCGCCCAGCGCCTTGCCCATCTGGCCCGGATTCAGCTCGTCGGCGACGCGCGCCGCGCCGGGCATGGCGTGCTCGCGATGGCGCTCGGGGATGTCGATACCGCCATGATCCGAGGTCAGCGCCACCAGATAGTCCACTCCGGCACTGTCGAGAGTGGCAAAGAAGTCGCCGAGGTCGCGGTCGAGCGAGTGGAGCTGCAGGCACATCTCGCTGCCTTCGGTGCCGTAGCTGTGGCCGACATAATCGCTCGCGGCGAGGCCGACGATGAGCAGGTCGGTGGCCTTCCCTTCGCCGAGCCTCATCTCCGCGCGCGTGGCGGCGGCAAGGGCGAGCGTCGCTCCGTCCAGCTCCGGCGAGGCGCGGAAGGCGCGGCTGTCGCCTGCCTCGCGGGCGAAGCGGCCCGTGCCGACCGGTCCGCTCTCGCCCTCTACCGGGATAGCCCGGTGGCGCGCCTCGCAGGCCGGCGGCAGCTCCAGCGCTGGGCGGGGCTGCGTGAGCGCCTGAGCTACGGCGGCATTGGCCGCGGCGAGCGACTTGATCGGTGCCTCCGCCCCGGCGACGAAAGCCTTGTCGCTCCACCAGAAGCGCTGGTCGGGCGCGTAGCCGCCCATCATGATCGCGGACCGGTCCTTGCCGGCGATCGCCGCCACCTTCGAAGCCGGGTCCCGCCGCTTCATGAGATCGCCGAGCGCAGGCACCTTCAGATGGTAGGTGGAGACCGTGTAATCGCGTGACGTGGAGCCGGGCACGCGGGGATCTTCGGAGCAATAGACCTGCTTGTCCTCGCGGCTGAGGCCGAGGTTGAACCAAGCGTTGGCGATGATCCCGGTGCGCGCCGGACGCGAGCCGGTGAGGATGGTCGAATGGCCGGGGCAGGTCTCGGTCGCGGCATGCGCCTGGTAGCCCGAGGGGAAGACGACGCCGCCGGACATGCGCCTCAGGCCGCCGGTGAAATGCTGGCGATACTGCGCGAACAGGTCGGAGGAAAACTGGTCGACGGAAATCACCACAATCAGCTTCGGTGGCGCCGTCGGGCTGGAGGCGGTTTGGGCGGGGGCCGGCGCGGCCATGGCGGATGCGGCCGCGAGGGCGGCGGCTCTAAGCAACTTCAAGGCGATTCCCCTTGGGGCGAGTGATCGGAATGCGAAGCGATGCTAGAGGCTTCCCCTGAATGGGCAAGGAGCTTGCGTGCGGAGCTGAGGTTTAGCCCGGAGAACCCCGCGGTTGGGCAGACCCATTAGTGCGCTCGCAGAAAAGCTGCTTTTTCTCGCCGGCCGGCTCCCCTAGCATCACAAAAAAGGGGAGGATGTGATGCGGAACTGGGCGTGGCTCGCAGCGGGGTCTGTCCTGACGTCGGTTCCGGCCGCGGCGGGCGGCGATTCCGCGCCGAAGCCGATCCTCGCCGCCTTCGCATCCTTCTGCGGGAGTGCAGCCAGCCTCGCGGAGGCCGCCGAAGCGCCTCCGCCCGTGCTGGTGGAGGGCCTGGGCTATTCCGGCATAGCGGCGGACACGAAGAATGCGGAGGCTCAGCGCTGGTTCGATCAGGGCATCCGCTTCGTCTGGGCGTTTGACGAGGCGGAGGGCATTCGCGCCTTCCAAAGGGCGCAGGCGCTCGATCCGGAATGCGCCCTCTGCTTCTGGGGTGAAGCCTGGGCGCGGAGCCCGACGCTCAATTTGCGCGGACGCACGGAGGAATTCGCTGCTGCCAAAGCGGCCGCCGCCAAGGCTGTATCGCTGGCGGGTAAGCTTCCCGAACGCGACCGGCTGCTGGTCGAACTGATGCGGGTGAGGACTGCCGGCGCCTCGGCGTTCGACGGAAAAGCATATGCCGCGGCCAGCGCGGCCGCCGCCGCGCGCTTCCCGCAGGATGACGTGATCACCTTGCTCGCGGCCGATGCGGCGATGCAGGAAACGGAGCTCGAGAAGCTGCCCAAGGGCACCTTGCCGCAACGGCTGCTGGAAGGCGTGCTCGGCCGCAACCCGGACCATACGGGCGCGATCCACTTCTACATCCACCTTACCGACTGGCTCGAGGACGAGCGGCTGGCCGAGCAGCATGCAAGCCGGCTTGGCGGACTGGCGCCGGGATCCAGCCATCTCGTTCACATGCCGTCGCACACCTTCTACGGCGTCGGCCGCTACAAGGATGCGATGAAGGCGAACCTGGCCGCGATCGGCATCGACCGCGACTATGAAGCCAAGGTGCGGCCGCCGGAGAGCGCGTACCGATCCGGCCTCAACCGCCACAACACGAATTTCGCGATCGGCAGCGCGCTGATGATCGGCGATGCCGCCAGCGCGCTGAAGGCGGCCGACTATTTCCGAAGTCTCTATGCCGCCAAGCCCGATGACGTGGGCGGCCTGTTTCCCCGCGCCTCGATATATTACGCTTATGGCGTCCACGGCAGCCTGAATGACGTCATGGCGCTGCCGGAGCCCTCGGAGAAGACGCCGCTGCTGCGCGCCATGCGCCACTATGCGCGCGGCGAGGCCCTGATCCGTGCCGGCGATGCGGCCGGCGCGCGCCGCGAGGCCGCCGCCATCGCCAGGATGAGGACGGCGGATGTGCCGTCGCCGCAGGCGGGGCGCTGGGGCGCGCCGATGCTCGAAATCGCCCAGCATGTGATCGAAGGCCGTGCGGCTTTGCTCGAAGGGCATCCGAAAGCGGCGGAGAAAGCCTTCCGCAGGGCGATGGCCAAGCAGCGGAAGGCCCGCTTCTCCACCGATCCGCCGACCTGGTGGTACCCGGTGCGCCGCAGCGTCGCCGCCGCCCTGATTTCGCAGCGCGACTATCGCGGCGCCCGAAACCAGCTGCTCGCCTCGTTGGCGGACTGGCCGAACGATCCGGTCGCCTATCATCTGCTGGCGCAGGCGGAGCGCGCGCTCGGCCGCGGCGATCTGGCGGACGGCTACGAGGCGCGGGCGCGAAACGCCTGGGCCGGAGACTTCAGCCGGGTGACCCTGGCGCTCGCTTAAGGGCGTTTCGCCTCATCGCGCCCGGTTGGGGGCGCTTCGCTCCCACACCTTTCGTCCGGCGAGATAGGTCTCGAGCACCCTCGTCTCGCGGATCTGCTGGGGGGTGGCGCCGGCGAAGATGTCGCGGTCAATGATGATGAAGTCGGCGAGGCGGCCGCGCTCCAGCGAGCCCAGGCGGTCCTCGGCGAAGGCGGCATAGGCGCCGCCGCGAGTGAAGGCGTCGAGCGCCTGGGTGAGGCTCAGTTTCTGCTCCGGCAGCCAGCCGCCCGGCGGCTGCCCCTGCGCGTCCTCGCGGCTGATCGCGACGGCGAGGCCGGGGAACGGATTGGGATGCTCGACCGGGAAGTCCGAACCGAAGGCGAGCGGCACGTTGTTGGCGAGCATGCTCCGCCAGGCATAGGCGCCGCCCAACCGCTCAATGCCCATCCGCGCTTCGGCCATTCGCCAGTCGGAGGTCTGGTGGACCGGCTGCATCGACGCGATGGTGCCGTTCTGCGCAAAACGGGGCAGGTCGGCCGGATCGACGATTTGGGCATGCTCCACCCGCCAGCGCCGGTCACCCTTGTAGGTCAGGGCGAGCTCGGCGATGCCGTCGAGCAGCTGGGCGTTGGCGGCGTCGCCGATGGCGTGGACCGCGACCTGGAAGCCGTCCATCGCAGCCCGGCTCATCAAATTCTTGAGCTCCGCGTCCGAGAGGAAGGCGAGGCCCTTTTCGCCCGGCGAATCCTTGTAGGGCTGCTTCAGCCAGGCGCCGCGTGAGCCCAGGGCGCCATCGCTGTAGAGCTTCACTCCGACCATCTTCAGGCGGCTGTCGTAGAGCCAGGGCGTCGGCTGCGTGCCGGCCACCGCCAGCAGGTGATCGACTCCGGATGCATAGGAAAGGATGCGGACATTGAGTTGACCGAGGTCTCCGGCGCGGCGGATCACGGCCCAGTCCTCGGCCGCCGTGCCCATATCGGCGACGGTGGTGATGCCATTCGACAGCAAGATCTCCTGGGCGCGGCGGAAGGCGCGGTCGCGGATGACCGGAAGCGGCGCAGGAACGGCCTTTCCGACCAGCTCCATCGCCGCATCGACGAAGACGCCGCTGGGGCTACGACTGGCCATTTCGATCTTGCCGCCAGACGGCGCCTTGGTCGCGGCGGTGACGCCGGCTTCCTTCATCGCTTCGCTGTTGGCCCAGCCGGCATGGCCGTCGACCCGCTCCAGCCAGACCGGGCGTCCGGGGACCACCTTGTCGATGTCGGCGGCGGTCGGGAAACGCTTGAGGCCCCAGCTTTCCTGATTCCAGCCGCGGCCGACGATCCAGCGCGGGCTTGGATTGGCAGCGGCATAAGCGGCGATCTTCGCCTGCGCTTCCTCAAGGCTGCGCGTATCGCTGAGGTCGAGCTGAAGCGCACCGAAGCCGAGGCCCATAACGTGTCCATGCGCGTCGATCAGGCCGGGGATCAGCGTCCGGCCGCGCCCGTCGATGCGGAACTGGGCGCGCTGCGTGGCTTTCTGGCCACGGGGGAGGAGCTGGCGCACGCGGCCGTCGTCGCCGACCAGGATCGAGCCGAAGCGGACGAGCCTGCCGTCGCCGTCGAGCGTGTAGCCGTTGACGTTGTCGACCAGCACGTCGGCGAGCGCCGCGCTGCCGAGGAACAGGGCCACCAAAGCGGCCAGGAGAGCTTTCATTCAGTAAGCCTTCTGATCAGGGACGACGTGTCCTGGCGGGAGCCGCCCATCGCCTGCACGTCCGCATAGAATTGATCGACGAGCGCGGTGAGCGCCAGGCGCGCCCCGTTGCGGCGCGCCTCGTCCAGGGTGAGGCCGAGATCCTTCCGCATCCAATCGACGGCGAAGCCGAAGTCGAACTCGCCCTTGTCCATCGTCTTCCAGCGGTTGAGCATCTGCCAGCTCTGCGCAGCGCCGCCCGACACCGCTTCGAACACCTTTTCGGTGTCGAGTCCGGCCGCCTTGGCGAAATGCAGCGCTTCGGCGAGACCCTGCACGACGCCGGCGATGCAGATCTGGTTGACCATCTTGGTGAGCTGACCCGACCCGTCCGGACCGACATGAATGATGCGCGCGCCATAGGCCCGCATGATCGGATCGGCCGCGGCGAAAGCTTCGGCCGTGCCGCCGCACATGATCGCGAGCTGCCCGTTCTCGGCCCCGGCCTGGCCGCCCGATACCGGCGCATCGAGACAGAGGATGTTGTCCTTGCGCCCAGCATCGGCGAGGCGGCGGGCGATCCTGGCGGAGACGGTCGTATGGTCGATGTAGAGCGCACCCGGCTTCATGTTGCGGAACGCGCCGTCGTGGCCGATCGTAACCTGCTCGACGTCGTGGTCCGCGCCGACGCAGCTGATCACGACGTCCGCGCCACCGGCCGCCGCGGCGGGCGTGCTGGCATAGCTGCCGCCGTGTCTCTTGACCCAGTCGCGGGCGCGCTCGTGGGTGCGGTTGTAGACGACGAGCGTGTGGCCGGCGGCGAGCAGGTGCCGCGCCATCGGCGCACCCATGACGCCAAGGCCGATGAAAGCGATCCGTGCCATCGCCAGCGGCATAAGGCCTGTTTGCGAGGGGCGCCAGATGGGTTTAGAGCCTCGCTCCATGGCGAGCCCCGCACCCAAGAGCCCCCTGCCGGTCACCCTCGGCGACATCCGGGCGGCGGCGGAGCGGATCCGGGGCCAGGTGGTGCGCACGCCCACCATGCTGAGCCAGACCCTGTCGCAGCTCACCGGCGCCACCATCTACGTCAAGTTCGAGAATCTGCAGTTCACCGCCGCCTACAAGGAGCGCGGCGCGCTCAACAAATTGCTGCTGATGGACGAGGCGACGCGCGGCCGCGGAGTGATCGCCGCCTCGGCCGGAAACCATGCGCAGGCGGTCGCTTATCACGGACGCAGGCTGGGCGTGCCGGTCACGATCGTGATGCCGAAGCCGACGCCGACCATCAAGGTCATGCAGACCGAGGGGCACGGCGCCAACGTCATCCTCCACGGGGAGATGTATGACGAGGCCTATGCCCGCGCGCAGGAGCTGGAGCGCGAGCAGGGCCTGACTTTCCTTCACCCGTTCGACGACCCGCTCGTGATTGCGGGGCAAGGGACGGTGGCGCTGGAGCTGCTGGAGGACGCGCCCGATATCGAGACGCTGGTGATCCCGATCGGCGGCGGCGGGCTGATCTCCGGCATGGCCACCGCCGCCAAGGCCGTGAAGCCCGGCATCGAGGTGATCGGCGCCCAGGCCGAGCTCTACCCCTCAATGTATTGCCGCTTCACCGGCCGCCACCTCCCCTCTTCCGGCGACACGATCGCTGAGGGCATCGCGGTCAAGAGGCCGGGCGAGCTGACCGCCTCGATCATCGAGGAGGTGGTCGATGAGATCCTGCTGGTGCCGGAGCGCGACATCGAGACCGCCGTCAGCCTGCTCCTCCAGATCGAGAAGACGGTGGCGGAGGGTGCCGGGGCTACTGGGCTTGCCGCCCTGCTCACTCACCCCGAGCGTCTCAAGGGCCGCACCGTCGGCCTCGTCCTCACTGGCGGCAATATCGACACACGACTGCTGGCGACCGTGCTGCTGCGCGATCTCGCCCGCTCCGGCCGCATGGCGCGGCTGCGCATCCAGCTCCAGGACCGGCCGGGCGCCCTCTTCTCGGTGATACGGCTGTTCGAGAAGCACCAGATCAACATCATCGAAATCTATCACCAGCGCATCTTCACGACCCTGCCGGCCAAGGGGCTCTACACCGATTTCGACTGCGAGGCGCGCGACGCGGCGCATCTGAGGCGCCTGCTCGACGACCTCGAGGCCAGCGGGTTCGACGTTCATCCGGTTGAGATTCACTGAGCTTTCCGTTCCACCGCGGAACGGCTCGCCGCATCCTATGGCATTAACCCAACCCCGCCCTTTTCTTCACAAGTTCAAAGGCTCATAAAAGGCGCTGGACCAGCCAGCAGCACCCGGAGAGTCGGTGAGCGCACCGTTTCGTTTTCCCCGTTTCTTCGTCACCACGCCTTCGGCCTGCCCATATCTCCCGGGCAAGACCGAGCGGAAGGTGTTCACGGAGCTGTCGGGTCAGCATGCGAGCGAGCTCAACGACGCGCTCGGCCGCATCGGCTTCCGCCGCAGCCAGGGCGTCGCCTATCGGCCGAGCTGCATCGACTGCGCCGCCTGCGTCTCGGTGCGGGTGATCGCCGGCGAATTCCAACCGAGCGTCACCCAGCGCAAGATGATCCGCCGCCACGCCGACCTTGAGGTCACCGCCTGCAAGCCGTGGACGACGCAGGAGCAATATGCGCTGCTCCGCCGCTACCTGAAGCACAGGCATCCGGGCGGCGGCATGGTCGACATGGACGAGAGCGACTTTGCCGACATGGTCGAGCAGAGCCCGGTCAAGACCTATGTGGTGGAGTATCGTGAGCCGTCGCTCGACGGGCGCCCCGGCCGCCTGGTCGGCGCCTGCCTCACCGATCAGCAGGCGGACGGCCTGTCGATGATCTACAGCTTCTTCGAGCCCGATTACCGGCAGCGCCCGGGCCTCGGCACCTACATCATCCTCGACCACATCATCCGCGCCGGCCGGGCGGGGCTGCCTTATGTCTATCTCGGCTATTGGGTCGAGAGCTCGCGGCGCATGGCGTACAAGGCCAAGTTCCGGCCGCTGGAGCGGCTCGGCCCGGACGGCTGGCGCCGCTTCGAGCCCGACCAGAGTGAGCTGCCGCTGACCGCCTGATCCTGTCAGCCGGCTACCAGCGCTCCAAGCTTCTTCGGCGCGTTCGCCTTGTAGCTCTCGGCGATCCAGCGCTCCAACAGCTCCAGATCAGGCTCGTCGGCCGGTCCGAACCGCGCGCTGACCCAGCCGCTGCGGCCGAGGCCGTAGCCGGTCGGCTCAGTCCAGTCGAAGATCAGGGCGAAGTCACGGCTGACCGGCAGCTTGACCGACAGGCTCAGTTCCTCCTCAGAATGGTTGAGGAAAACGAACGTCTTGCCACGCACCTTCAGCGCCGAATGCCCCCAGGGAAATTCCTCGACAGCCTCCGGCAAGCTCAGTCCGTGGCGGCGCAGCGTTTCGAAGGACTCGGCAATCCTCGTCACTCGGCGGCGGCGCGGACCGCGGGCTCCATGAACGGCGGATTGGGAATGGTCTGCGCGGCATCGTGGAGGAGCCTGCCCCACTGGCGCGAGAGGTTGTCGAAATATTCGTCGTCGATGCCGATCCGCCGGGTGATGACCGGGCGGCTCATGTCGGTAGGCATCACCATGATGTCGAGCGGCCGGGCGACGCCCAGGTTCGAGCGGATCGCGGAATCGAACGAAAGAAATCCGATCTTGAGCGCCTCGTCCAGCGGCGTCTCCATCGTGATGTTCCGGTCGAGGATCGGCTTGCCATATTTGAGCTCGCCGATCTGGAGGAAGGGCGTCTCCTTCTTGCACTCGATGAAATTGCCCGCCGAGTAGATCAGGAATAGCGAGGGCGGCTCGTTGCCGATCCGGCCGCCGAGCAGGATCGAGACGGCGCTGCTGACATTCGATCCGACCAGAGCGGCGGCGACCTGGCGGCTGCAGGTCTGCACCGCTTCCCCGACCAGCTGCGCCGCGCGGAACATGGTCGGCGCCGCAGCGAGCGTCCGCGGCAGATCGCAGCCGTCGCCCACTGGCGGTAGCCCTTCCTCCAGCATCGCGATCGCCGACTGGCTGGTCGACAGGCTTCCTGCCGTCGCCGCGTAGATCAGCCGGTCGTCGGCGTCGGCGAGCTTGTGCATCTTCTTGTATGAGGAGAAATTGTCGACGCCCGCATTGGTGCGGGTGTCGGAGATCATCACCAGCCCCTCGTTCAGCAGCAGTCCGATGCAATAGGTCATCTTGCCTTCTCCTAGCTTTGCGACTGGGACTGCGCCTGCACGCGCGCGAGCCGCACCGTTACGTCGACATCGAGCTCCTCATGCCCGCCCCCTGCTCGGGCGCCGGCGAACGGCGCCGCGTCGCGATAGTCGAGCCCCCAGGCGACGCGGATATAGGCATCGTCCGCGCCGATACCGTTGGTCGGGTCGAACGCCACCCAGCCGAGATCCTCGACATAGGCCTCCACCCAGGCGTGCGAAGCTTCCTGAACGGGCGCGCCGTTTCGCCGGAACAGATGGCCGGAAATGTAGCGCGCGGGGATGTTCATCTGGCGCGCCGCCGCAATGAAGATATGGGCGAAATCCTGGCACACGCCGTGGCCAGCCTTGAAGGCCTCCGCCGCTTTGGTGTCGGTCTCGGTGGTGCCGGTATCGAAGCCGAGGCGCTCGTGAATGGTGGCGTTCAGCCGATGCAGTCGCTCCAGCATGTTGCCGTCGCCGATGGAGCCCGCGAAGTCGCGCAGGGCGGCGTCGGCCTCGGTGAGCGGTGTCGAGCGCATATAGACCTGCGGCGGAAGCTCGTGCGGTTGTCCGATGACGAGGCCGGCGCGGTCCTCGGTGGTGACGCGGCCGTTGACCGACACTTTCAGGCCGTCGACCGGCTGATCGACATAGAGCATGTGTATGATGTTGCCGAAGCCGTCGCGGCCCTCCCGCAGCCGGGCATCGACATCGACGTCGATACGCCAGTCGTGGACGATCTGCCCGTCGAACGTGATCGGCGTCAGCCGCAGCAGCTGGATGACCCGCCGGGCTTTCTCCGAAAAGCTGTAGCTGGTGTTATAGTGAACCGTGAGCCGCATCAGCCGAACCTGAACTGCGTCGCGACCGCATGGTCGAGCGCGGCGTTCTCGGCGATGAAGCGGCGCAAAGATTCGTGCAGCCCCGACTGGAACACCGTGTTGATGTCGCCTTCATCGAACTCCATCAGACGGTTTCGGGCCAGGCGGTCGGCCTCGCCCTGCCGGCCGGTCCGCTCCGCCAGCTCGCCGAGCAGCTCCGCCGTCTCCTCGGCGGCGGCATGGAGCGAGCGCGGCAGCTCCCGCCGGAAGATCAGCAGGTCGGCGATCAGCCAGGGCTGCAGTGTCTCCTGATAGATGTAGCGGTAGGCGTTGCGCGCGGACACGGTGTGCAGGATCGTCGTCCACTGATCGCGGTCGAGCGTGCCGCCGACCCGCTCGCCCGCCGGCAGCAGCAGATAATATTTGACGTCGAGCAGGCGTGCCGTGTTGTCGCCCCGTTCGATCACCGCGCCCAGGCGCATGAACCAATAGCCTTCGCGCCTCAGCATTCGCGCCACCGCGCCCTCGAAGCCGCAGGTGTCGGCCTTCAGCTCCTCGACCAGGTCGAGCGTGGTCTGGGTGCCGCCGGGGCTGGAGCGGTCGCGGGTGTTGAGCCAGGCGCGGTTGATCGATTCCCACGCCTCGCGGCTGATCGCGTTGCGGGCCGCCCGCGCATTGTCGCGCGCGGCAGCAATGCAGGATCGGATCGAATTCGGGTTCTCGGCGCTGAGGCTGAGGTAGCGGCGCGCATTGAACGCCGTCAGCCGCGGGCTTTCCGACAGCGACAGATCGGCGCCCACCACGCTCAGCGCGCTTTTCCAGGCGTTGATGCTCTCGGTGTCGCCGAGCAGCGAGCCCAGCCGGATCGTCGCCTCGATCAGCCGCGAGGTGAACTCGGCCCGCTCCATGTAGCGGCCGATCCAGTAGAGGTTAGCGGCCGTACGGGAGAGCATGCTGCTCCTCCTCGGGCGCGAGGATCAGGCTGTCCTTGGTGCCGCCGCCCTGGCTCGAATTGACGACGAGCGACCCCTCCCGCAGCGCCACCCGCGTCAGGCCGCCGGGCACGATCTGAACGCCGTCGGCGCGGCTCAAAACGAAGGGTCGGAAATCGACATGGCGCGGCGCAAAGCCTTGGTCGGTGAGCGTCGGCACCGTCGAAAGGGCGAGCGTCGGCTGCGCGATGTAGCGGTGAGGCTCGGCGACGAGGGCGGCGCGGAAGCGCTCGATCTCCGCCTTGGTGGCGGTCGGGCCGACCAGCATCCCATAGCCGCCGGAACCGTCGACCAGCTTCACCACCAACTCGCCGAGGTGATCGAGCGTGTAGCGCAACGCATCCGGCTCCCGGCAGCGCCAGGTCTCGACATTGGGGAGCTTCGCTTCCTGCCCCGAATAATAGCGGACGATCTCCGGCATGTAGCTGTAGATCGCCTTGTCGTCGGCGATGCCGGTGCCGGGCGCGTTGACCAGGGTCACGTTGCCGGCCAGGTACGCCGCCATCACGCCGGGCACGCCCACTACCGAATCCCGGTTGAAGACGAGCGGGTCGAGGAAATTGTCGTCGACCCTGCGGTAGATGACGTCGACCCGCACCCGCCCCTCGATCGTTCGCATCCAGACGATGTCGTCGTCGACCTCCAGATCGTTTCCCTCGACCAGCTCGATGCCCATGTAATCGGCGAGGAAGCTGTGCTCGTAGAAAGCGGAATTGTGGTGGCCGGGCGTCAGCAGCACCGCCACCGGATCGTGGGCCGCCGCCGGCGCGACCGAGTGCAGGGTCTCGCGCAGCAGGTCCGGATAGGTGTCGACCGGCCGCACGTCATATTTGTCGAACAGCTCTGGGCAGAGCCGCAGCATCGCCTCGCGATTCTCGAGCATATAGCTGACGCCTGACGGCGTGCGGCAATTGTCCTCCAGCACGAAGAAGTCGTCCGGGCCGGTGCGCACCAGGTCGATACCGCAAATATGCGAATAGATGCCGTGCGGCGGCTTCACCCCGGCGACCTGCGCACAGAACTGCGGATTGGCGAGGACGATGTCGGCCGGCACCACGCCGTCGGCGATGATCCGGCGATCCCCGTAGACGTCGTCGATGAAGGCATTGATCGCCCGCACCCGCTGCTCAAGGCCGGCCGCGAGATTGTCCCATTCCCTGGCGGTGAAGACGCGAGGCACGATGTCGAACGGGATGATGCGCTCGGCCTCCTGCTCGTCGCCATAGACGGCGAAGGTGATGCCGAGATTGCGGAACGCGACCTCGGCCGCTTCCTGGCGCCGGTCGAGCTCCACTTCCGAAGTTTCGCTGAGCCATTCGGCAAGGGGCTCGAAGCCCGGCCTCGCCGCCTTGCCTCGGCTGATGCCCCACAGCTCGTCGAATGCCGCCTGCGCCGCCATGGCCCCGAGTCTCGCCCCCTCGACCCTGCGCCGAGGCGAGGATCATGGCACGAAGTCCTTGGGGCGCAAAGGGGCGACGGGGTTCAGTCAGCGCTGCGGATGACCTATGCTCCAGCATCATGGACCGCCAGCGCATCCGATCGCTCGTTCCGATGGCTCACGCCGCGGATCTCGCCGCCTCGGTAGCCTTTTACGAGCAACTCGGCCTCGAGGTCGCCGGCAGCTTCACGCCACCCGGCGAGGAGTCGCCATCCTGGGCCGCTTTGATGTCGGGCGGCGCCGAGCTGATGCTGGCGCGGGCCAGCGCGCCGATCCTCCCGGACGAGCAGGCCGTGCTCTTCTACCTCTACTGCGAGGACGTCGAGGCGATGCATGCGCAATTGAGCGAGGCGGGGCTTTCCCCGGGAGCCGTCGCCAAGCCTTTCTACAATCCCAAAGGCGAGTTCCGGCTGATCGACCCGGACGGCTATGTGGTGATGGTGGCCCATCTCTGACCGCGCTGGCCGCGTGGTCGGCCGAGACACCAAACGAAACCGGCGCCGCATTGCTGCGGCGCCGGTCGTACGCTTACTCTTACTGGAACAGGAACTGGTGTGTCAGGCGACCTGGGCCTGCTCGACTTCCTCCGGATCGCGCAGCACGTAGCCGCGGCCCCAGACGGTCTCGATATAATTGTCGCCGCCGCAAGCGAGCGACAGCTTCTTGCGAAGCTTGCAGATGAACACGTCGATGATCTTGAGCTCGGGCTCGTCCATGCCGCCGTAAAGGTGGTTCAGGAACATTTCCTTGGTGAGCGTCGTGCCCTTGCGGAGCGAAAGCAGCTCCAGCATCGCATATTCCTTGCCGGTGAGGTGCACACGGGCGCCGTCGACCTCGACGGTTTTCGCGTCGAGGTTCACCGCCAGCTTGCCGGTCTTGATCACCGACTGCGAGTGGCCCTTCGAGCGGCGGACGACCGCATGGATGCGGGCGACCAGCTCGTCGCGGTGGAACGGCTTGGTGACGTAATCGTCGGCGCCGAAACCGAGCGCACGGACCTTGCTGTCCATCTCGCTGATGCCGGAAAGGATGAGAACCGGCGTGCCGACCTTGGCAACCCGCAGCTTCTTCAGCACGTCATAACCGTGCATGTCGGGAAGGTTGAGGTCGAGGCAGATGATGTCGTAATCGTAGAGCTTGCCGAGGTCCAAACCCTCTTCGCCCAGATCGGTGGTATAGACGTTGAAGCCTTCGGTCGTGAGCATCAGCTCGATGCTCTTGGCAGTCGTCGGCTCGTCCTCAATCAGCAACACACGCATAAGATTCGCCCCTTGTTCGCGGACCCGACCTGTTGGCCTTTGGAACCCGGTAACCTTGATTAATCACGCCATAAGTGAACTTAAAAGGTTAATTCCTCGTAAACACAGGATTTGCGGCGAGTCGCGGGGCAATCGTTGCGCCGCTGCAACAGCCGGAAGTGAACGAAATGATGTGGACTGATCGTGTTCTGTTCCTCGATGGCGAGGCGCTGGTGATCGACAAGCCGGCCGGCTTGCCGGTTGATGCGCCGCGTGACGGCAGCCTTTCGCTCGAAAATCATTTGCTCCGGCTGCGCTTCGGATTCGAGCGGCCGCCCAACCCGGTCCACCGCCTCGACCGCGACACGTCCGGCTGTCTGCTGCTCGCCCGCAACCCAAAGGCGCACAAGCGTTTCTCGCGGGCCTTCGAGGAGCAGAAGGTGACCAAGACCTATCTGGCGATCGTCGACGGCGTGCCCAACGCGGCGGAAGGCGTGATCGACATGCCGCTCGCCAAAGTCTCGTCGAAGGAGAAGGGTTGGCGGATGGCGCACGATCCGCGCGGACGCCCTTCGGTCAGCCGCTGGCGCGTCGTGAGCAAGAATGAGGGCCGGGCCGCGATCCTGTTCATGCCGGAAACGGGCCGCACCCACCAACTGCGCGTCCATGCGGCCGAGGGCCTGAAGCTGCCTATTTCCGGCGACCCCGTTTACGGGTCGCGCCGCGGGCCCATGCTGCTCCACGCTTTGTCGCTGCGGCTGGAGCGCGGCGCCAAGCCGCCGATCGAGGCGGAGGCGCCGCTGCCGCCGGCCTTCATAGATGCGGGATTCGGCGATGTCCTCGGCTGATCCGCCCTCGATCCCGGAGGAGGCGCTGAGCGAAAGCTTTATCGCATCGAGCGGCCCGGGCGGTCAGAACGTCAACAAGGTCGCCACCGCCGTCCAGCTGCGCTGCGACGTGTTCAAGCTTGGCCTGGCCCCGCCAGTCTATCAGCGGCTCAAGCAGCTCGCCGGCAGCCGCATGACCAGCGGCGGCGAAATCGTCATCACCGCCCGCACCCACCGCACCCAGGATGCGAACCGCGAGGAGGCGCGGGCGAGGCTGGCGGAACTCGTCGCCAAGGCCCATGTCCGGCCCGAGAAGCGCGTGAAGACCAAGCCGAGCAGGGCCGCCAAGGCGAAGCGGGTGGATGCGAAGAAGCAGCGCGGCGCGATCAAGGGCGCGCGCGCCAAGCCGAGGATCGATTGATGTACGAGTTCAGGATCGACGCCGCCGACAAGGCCGAGCTTTACCGCCAGTTGATCGAGGCCGCCGACGCGCTGACCCACGGGGAGCCGGACCCGATCGCCAACATGGCCAACATATCGGCCCTGCTCTGGGAGAGCCTGCCCGACCTCAACTGGGCGGGATTTTATCGCAATGTGGAGGCCGAGCTGGTGCTGGGCCCGTTCCAGGGTCGTGCCGCGTGCATCCGCATTCCGTTCGGCAAGGGCGTCTGCGGCACGGCCGCGGCGAGCCGGGAGCCGCAATGCGTCGAGGACGTGAACGCCTTTCCCGGCCACATCGCCTGCGACAGCGCCTCCGCTTCCGAGCTGGTCGTGCCGATCGTCCACGAGGGCGAGCTGATCGGCGTCCTGGACCTCGACAGTCCGAAGCGCGGCCGCTTCGACCAGGAGGACGTGGACGGCTGTGTCAGACTGGCACAGATGCTCGGCCCCCGCCTCTCCGGCGGTAGAAATGCCGAGGTGCGGGAGTTAAGAATTCCCTAACGGCTCCGGCACGTCCTGCCGGGGCAAGCACTTGTCCGAACAGGGGACGTGATCGATGAAAAGGCTCGGCATCTACGCTCTGGCGGCCACCTCCTTCCTCCCAGCGGCCGCATTGGCCCAGACCGTCACCCCCCCGCCCGAGGAGGACACTCCCGCCGCAACGCTGAGGACGCCGGCACCGAGAGCGACCCCTGCACCTGCAGCGACGCCGACGCCCGCGCCTGGCGTGAGCTGGCAGCAGAGAGCGGCACCCGCGCCCGCTCCCCGCGCGGCTCCGGCTCCTGTCGTTGCGCGGCCCGTTCCTCCCGCCCCCGTGGTGGCAGCTCCGACGCCGCCGGCTCCGCCGGCCCGCGTCGTCGTCGTCCCCGCTCCGAGCGCCAACGCAGCTCCGCCGCCTCCGCCGGTGCGGGTGGAGGTGCAGCGCGCTCCGTCAGCCGCGAGGGATCTCCCGCCGCCGCCTCGGGTCGTCATTCACCGCGCGCCCCCGTCGGCCGAACGGATGGATGTGCGCGATCGCGAGATCATCCTCGAGAGGCCGGGTCCTCATCGGGAGCGCGTCGTGGTCCGGCGCCGGATGGATCATGACGGGCCACACCATGCTGGGCCCGGCCCGATGATCGAGCATCGCGGCCCGCACCATGGCGCGCCGGCCGGTCATTTCCGGATCGAGCGCGGCCACCGCGTCCCGGGCTACTGGATGCACCCGCGATTCCACATCCAGGACTTCGGCCGCTACGGCTTTTACCAGCCGATGTGGGGCGGGCGCTGGATCCGCTATTATGACGATGCTCTGCTGGTCGATCCCTATGGCCAGGTCATCGATGGCCAGTGGGGCATGAAGTGGGACGAATATGACCACGACTGGCGCCGTGGAGATGACGGCATTCCCGAATATGTCGGCGACGGCGATTATTATCCGGACGACGAGGATTATGCCTGGGCCGAGGGCCGCGACGGCTATGCCGGACATCACGGCTACGGTCAGGGCGGCTATGGCTACCATTATCCGCAAGGCGCCGGGGCGATCGTGATCACGGAGACGATCACGACGACGGCACCGACCGTCACCGAGAAGGTGTGGTACGAGGATGTGCATCAAAAGCGGCCCGCCAAGAAGCGCAAGCCGCGGCTGAAGGGCGAGCGCGGCTAGACCAGGCCGTCGAGCACCGCTTCGGGCAGCGTCCCGGGCACAATCGTCAGCGGGCAGGGAAGCTGGCCCGCGGCGGCTCCCGCGAAATGGGTGACGAGCGGCCCCGGTCCACCTTCGGTAGCGGCGCCGAGCACGAGGGCGGCGAGGTCCTCCCGCTCGGCCAGTACGTCCGCGACGGCCTTGATCGCGTCGCCCTGCCTGACCGTGATCACCGGCGTCAGGCCCGCTTCCTCGGCCAGCGCACTCGACGCCTGCAGCACCATCGCCTCCGCGCGCAGCCGCGCCTCCTCCTCCATCGCCGCCTGAACGCCGCCCCACTGGACGAACTCGGCCTGCGGGATCACCGCCAGGATCTCGACCGTGCCGCCGGTCCGCGCCGCGCGCTTAGCCGCATAGCGCAACGCCGCCCGCGCCTCCTGGCTCTCATCCATGACGACGAGATAGCTTCGCATGCTCTTTTCCCCTGTTGACGCCGATGCTGCGCCAGAACTGCTCGTCAAGGCAAGCGCTCCACTTGACCGGGCAAGGCCAAAGCTGTTTGAGCGGGAGTGCCCGGACCCATGAGGAACGCCAGCGATGCCGATCGAACTCAAGATGCCCGCACTCTCGCCGACGATGGAGGAGGGCACGCTCGCCAAGTGGCTGGTCAAGGAAGGCGACAGCGTCGCCGCCGGCGATCTCCTCGCCGAGATCGAGACAGACAAGGCGACGATGGAGTTTGAAGCGGTCGACGAAGGCACGATCGCGAAGATCCTGGTCGCCGAGGGCACGGACGAAGTTAAGGTCGGCACGGTGATCGCCCTCATCGCAGGCGAGGGCGAGGATGCCGGCGCCGCCGCTTCCGCCCCGAGCGCGGCTCCCGAGCCTGTCGCCAAAGGCGGCGGCGAGACGGGCGCAGGGCAGCCGGCGACGCCGACTCCGGCGCCCGAGGTGAAGGGCTATGGCGCGAGCCCGGCCGAAGACCAGAAGATCGCCCAGGGGGCTCCCCAGCCGCGCGCCGACGGCGGCGACCGCGTCAAGGCGAGCCCGCTCGCCCGCCGCTTGGCCGAGCAGAAGGGTATCAACCTGTCGGCTTTGTCAGGTTCGGGCCCCGGCGGCCGCATCGTCAAGGCGGATATCGACGGCGCCACCGGCAAGGCCGCGCCTGCTCCGGCTCCCGCGGCAGCGCCCCAGCCGTCGACCCCTGTCGCGGCGCCGCAGCCCGCGGCCGCCACTGCCCATGCAGTGCCGGAGATCCCGCACGAGGCGGTGAAGCTGTCCAACATCCGCAAGACGATCGCGCGGCGGCTGACCGAGTCCAAGCAGCAGGTCCCGCACATCTATCTCACTGTCGACATCCAGCTCGACGCGCTGCTGAAGCTTCGCACCGAGCTCAACGCCAGCCTCGATGCGCGCGGCGTGAAGCTCTCGGTCAACGATTTCATGATCAAGGCGCTCGCCGTCGCGCTGATGGACGAGCCCAAGTGCAACGTCATGTACACGCCGACCGAGCTCGTCACCTTCAAGCGCGCCGACATCTCGGTCGCGGTGTCGACGCCGACCGGCCTCATCACCCCGATCATCACCGACGCCAACTCGAAGAGCCTCAGCGCCATCTCCAACGAGATGAAGGACCTCGCCGCCCGCGCCCGCGACGGCAAGCTCCAGCCCCACGAATATCAGGGCGGCACCGCCAGCCTCTCCAACATGGGCATGTACGGCATCAAGCAGTTCGAGGCCGTCATCAACCCGCCGCAGGGCATGATCATGGCGATCGGCGCCGGCGAAAGGCGCCCCTATGTGGTGAACGACTCCTTGCAGATCGCCACCGTGATGAGCGCCACCGGCAGCTTCGACCACCGCGCCATCGACGGCGCCGACGGCGCGGCGCTGATGAAGCGCTTCAAGGAACTGATCGAAAGCCCACTGGGAATGATTGCGTAATGCACCCCTCTCCCATTTCGGGAGAGGGAGGGGCCCGCCCGCGAAGCGGGTGGGAGGGTGAGGGAACGATCCCCACCCGGAAGCAACTGCTCGCCCGTGCCAAATGGATGCGTGCCCAGCCGACTGAGGCAGAAAAGCGACTCTGGTCTATCCTGCGCGACCGACGGCTTTCCGCATTCAAATTCCGCCGCCAGCAGATCATTGAACCCTACATCGTCGATTTCGTCTGCCTCGCCGAGCGACTGATCATCGAGGCTGATGGTTCGCAGCACGCCGGCAACAAGGACGATGTGAGGCGGGACGCCTATCTTCAGGCGCAGGGCTTTCGCCTCCTCCGCTTCTGGAACAATCAGGTTCTCGGCGACACTGCTGCTGTAAGCAGCGCAATCTTCGCCGCCCTTTTCCCTCACCCTCCCAAGCCTGCGGCTTGGGCCCCTCCCTCTCCCGCAAGGGGAGAGGGGCTCATTGGAGCATCGAATGGCTGACACTTACGACCTTATCGTCCTCGGCTCGGGACCGGGCGGCTATGTCGCGGCGATCCGCGCGGCGCAGCTTGGGCTGAAAACCGCGATCGTCGAGCGGGAGAAGCTGGGCGGCATCTGCCTTAACTGGGGGTGCATTCCGACCAAGGCGCTGCTCCGCACCTCCGAGATCAATCACTATCTGACGCACGCATCCGCCTACGGGCTCAGCGCTGAGAAGGTGTCGTTCGACCTCGCGAAGATCGTCGACCGCAGCCGCAAGGTCGCGGGGCAGCTCAATGCCGGCGTCAAGGGGCTGATGAAGAAGAACAAGGTGACCGTTGTCGAAGGCGAGGGGAAGATCACCGGCAAAGGCAAGCTGCAGGTCGGCGACAAGACGCTCGAGGCCAAGCACATCATCATCGCGACCGGCGCCCGCGCCCGCGACCTGCCGTTCGCCAAGGCGGACGGGAACCGCATCTGGACCTATCGGCATGCGATGGTGCCGAAGGAGATGCCGACCAACCTCCTCGTCATCGGATCGGGCGCGATCGGGGTCGAATTCGCCAGCTTCTATTCGGACATGGGCGCCGAGGTGACGATCGTTGAGATGCTCGACCGCATCCTGCCCGTCGAGGACGCGGACGTCAGCGCCTTCGTCCACAAGGCGCTGACGAAGCAGGGGATGAAGCTCCACGTGTCCTCGGGCGTCGACAAGCTCGAGACCAGTGCGAACGGCGTCAAGGCGACGATCAAGGGCGCGGGCGAGCAGGAGTTCAGCCACGCCATCGTGGCGATCGGCATCGTCCCGAACAGCGAGAATATCGGCTTAGAAGCGCTTGGCGTGAAGACCGACCGCGGCCACATCGTCACCGACGGCTACGGCCGCACCAATGTCGAAGGGATCTACGCGATCGGCGACGTCACCGGCCCGCCCTGGCTCGCGCACAAGGCGAGCCATGAGGGCGTTGTCTGCGTCGAGGCGATCGCCGGCAAGAAGCCGCACCCGTTCGAGACCTGGAACATCCCCGGCTGCACCTATTCGCGTCCGCAGGTCGCCTCCGTCGGCCTGACCGAGGCCAAGGCGAAGGAGGCCGGCCACAAGGTGAAGGTCGGCAAATTCCCCTTCATCGGCAACGGCAAGGCGATCGCGCTCGGCGAGGCGGAGGGCTTCGTGAAGACGGTGTTCGACGAGACAACCGGCGAGCTGCTCGGCGCCCACATGGTCGGCGCCGAGGTTACCGAGCTCATCCAGGGCTATGCCGTCGCCCGCCAGCTCGAGACTACCGAGGAAGACCTGATGCACACCGTCTTCCCGCACCCGACCCTCAGCGAGATGATGCACGAGAGCGTCCTCGACGCCTACGGCCGCGCGCTGCATTATTGACGCGAAGTCCGGCGCTGTCGCTAAGGGCGCGCGCCTTCAGCGGCGTAGGCCTGCATCAGCGTCTCCCACTGCTCCAGGGGAGGGATGGTCTCGTAGCTGTGGCGTGCCGGCGTCTTCGCCCATGGCAGCATCTCGCGCGTCCAGACCTCGATGAAGGGCTCGAACCACCTGTGCTCGTCGAGTGTGGAGGGGCGCAGGTTCACGAACCAGTCGAAACCCTCGGCGCGGGTGAACAGCCAGCTCTTGCAGCGTGCGCAGTGGAAATGGTGCGCATCGGGACCATGTAGCCCGCCGATCACCGGCTCGCCGTCGGTCACTTCGAAGCCGTCGGCAGGGACGGTGAGGGTGAGCGAATAGGCGCTCGCCGTCATCTGCTGGCAGCCGGTGCAATGACAGGCGCCCGCAAGAAGCGGCGCCTTGGTGACGCGGACGCGTACCTCGCCGCAGCGGCAGCCGCCCTCCCACGGGAGCTTCCAGTCGGTCGCGTCGCTCATCGCCTCATCCTAGCGCTCGCGGAGCGGCAGCTCCAGCCGCACTCGGGGCGGTACGTGCAACGGAAAAGGGCGGACTCCCGCCCGCCCTTTCCTTCGATCTCTCGTGTGTGCAGGCCTCAGGCGGTCGCCAAGACCGCCCTTCTGCGCTGCGCGGTCCGCATCGCTCCTCCGACAGCGCCGAAGCCGAAGATCATCATCGCCCAGGTCGCGGGTTCGGGCACTGCCCCGCTCAAGCTGACATTCTCGATATAACCGCCCAGCGAATTGCTGGTGCCGACCGCGGCGAAGCGCAGGCTGCCGGGCGCGTTGATCGAGAATTTGACCTGCTGGAACATCCAGTTGGTATTCCCCGTCCCCGCACCGGTGACATTGTAAATCTGGCTGCCGTTTGCGAAAATGGTGATGCCGTTGCTGTCTGCAGGTACGTTCGGGCGCGCCGAATAATAGAAGGTCAGCAAATAGGCCCCGGGGTCGATGAAGCGTTCCATCGTGCTGTTGCTGGTGCTGTCGAGCTCGACCAGGTTCTCGCCCGAAAAAGGCTGCCCTGCCACATTGTTATACTGAACTTCGATGCCGCCGCCGGCGACCGAGTTCCAACCTTCGTAGGAAGGAAGAATGACGAAACCGGGGCCGGAGCCGAAGTCAACGCTGTCCCAGTTGTTCGAAAAGGTCGTGACGGCTGCCGCCGGAGATGCAGCGAGCGTCGCCGAAGCCAGAAGAACGGTCGCTATAAGTCTGTTTCGCATAGTGATTTTCTCCCCGCGATTGCACCCGCGCCCCCGGGCGGGTCATATTCGACTCAGGCAATCCAAGGCATGTTATGCCTCTTGCTGCCCGTTAACCAGCGGGTACTTAGAGCTATTTGATCCGTATCGGGACTTGGCTTTCCTCGGGCGGCACTTTGCGGCGCCCGCAAGTCTTCGCCTTTTCCATTGCGGGGACTGCGAGCCGCTCTACTGTCTCGCCTCAAAAGGGGAGAGAAATGCGCCACGCCATGATTTTCGCCGCTTTGCTCGCCGGCACCGCCGCGGCTCAGGCCGAGACCGTCGTCGTCACCGCCGACCGGATGGTCGACGTGCTCGCCGGCCGAGTGGTCGAGGAGCCGGTAATCGTCATTACCGACGGCCGGATCGCCTCGGTGGTGGGGCGCGGCGGGGCGCGGCCGGTGATCCCGGAAGGCGCGCGGCGGATCGATCTTCCAGGCAAGACGATCCTGCCGGGCCTCATCGACATGCACGTCCACCTCGACAGCAACCCCCGCTACGGCGGCTATACCGGGCTGCAGTTCACCGACCAGTTCTGGACGGTGCAGGGCGTTTCGAACGCCCGGGACATGTTGGCTGCCGGCTTCACGACGGTGCGCAACGTCGGATCCGACAATTATTCGGACGTCGCCTACAAGCAGGCGATCGAGGAGGGGCTGATCGCGGGACCCCGCATCGTGCCGGCGGCGCATGCGCTGAGCGCGACCGGCGGCCATTGCGACCAGACCTATTTGCCGCCTTCCTTCGAGGCCAAGGGCGAGGCGGTGGGCGACGGTCCGCAGGAGCTGCGCAGGCGGGTGCGCGAGCAGCGCAAATATGGCGCCGAGGTGATCAAGGTCTGCGCAACCGGCGGCGTCTTCTCGCGCAACACCGAGCCGGGGCAGCAGCAGCTCAGCGAGGAGGAGCTGCGGGCGATCGCGGACGAGGCGCATCAATGGGGCCTGAGGGTCGCCGCCCATGCCCATGGCGCGGACGGCATCAAGGCGGCGATCCGCGCCGGGATCGACACCATCGAGCATGCCAGCCTCGTCGACGCGGAGGGGATCAGGCTGGCGGCGGAGCGCCGCCGGCCGGTCTGGTTCGCGATGGATATCTTCAACACCGAATATACCCAGGCCGAGGGGCGCAAGAACGGGGTTCTGGAAGACAATCTGCGGAAGGACCGCGAGATCGCGCAGATCCAGCGCGATAATTTCCGAGCGGCGCACCGGGCGGGGGTGAAGATGGTGTTCGGGTCCGACGCAGGCGTCATGCCGCACGGCACCGCGGGCGGGCAGTTCCGCTACATGGTCGAATATGGGATGACGCCGATGGAGGCGATCCAGGCGGCAACGCGCAACGCGGCACAGGCGCTGGGGCGGGAGCGGGACGTCGGGGCGATCGCGGCCGGGCGCTACGGCGACATCATCGCGGTGGATGGTAACCCGGTCCAGGACGTTCGCGCGCTTGAGGATGTCGACGTCGTGATCAAGGGCGGCGTGGTCGCGAAGAGCGAGTAACGTCATCCCGGCGCAGGCCGGGATCGCAGGACGCGAACGCGCCGTCGTTTTTCCGTCGGCTGAGACCCCGGCCCCGCCGGGGCGGCATCAGGGGGCGAAGCGCGGCGGCTCCGCTTCGGCGAGCAGCAGCGCGAACTGGTCGGCCTCGTCCGTCCACTCCCGCACGATCGCCCAGCCGGCGGCGCGGAGCAGCAGGCGGGAATCGCGGAAGCCGTATTTGTGGCTGTTCTCCGTGTGGATCGTCTCGCCCTCGCGGAACGAGAAGTGCTCGCCCTCGATCGCGAACCCGACATCGCGCATTGCCTCGAGGTGCATCTCGATCCGGCTCATCCGGTCGTTCCAGATCGCGCGGTGGCGGAACGCATCCACGGGAATGTCGGCATCGAGCTCCCGGTTGATGCGGTGGAGCAGGTTGAGGTTGAATTCGGCGGTCACTCCGGCGGCATCGTCATAGGCGCGGATCAGCACGTCGGGTTCCTTGATGCGGTCCATGCCGATCAGAAGATAGGAGCCCTCGCCGAGCGTGTCCTTCATCGCGCGGAGCAGGTCGACGGCGGTGCGCGGCACTAGATTGCCGATCGTCGAACCCGGGAAGAAGCCGAGCTTGGTCGCATCGGCGACCTGCAGGGGCAACGTAATCGGGCGCATGAAATCGGCTTCGACCGGATGGATGGCGAGGTCCGGAAACTCGTCCTGCAGCATGTCGGCCGACTGGCGCAGGAACTCGCCGGAAATATCGATCGGCACATAGGCGGCGGGGCGGACGGCGCGGAGCAGTATCGGGGTCTTGGTCGACGAGCCCGAGCCGAATTCGATCACTGCGTCGCCGGTCCCTGCGATCGCGGCCACGTCTCCGCAATGAGCCTCCAATATGCCGCGCTCGGCGCGGGTCGGATAATATTCGGGCAGCCTGGTGATCGCCTCGAACAACTCCGAGCCACGGCGGTCGTAGAGCCAGCGCGCCGGAATAGCGGGGATGCGCGCGGCAAGGCCGGCGAGCACGTCCGCCCGGAACGCGGGATCGGCGACGGCTCTCGGCATGTCCATCAGATGTCCCGCGCGAGGCGAAGGCCGGAAAACTGCCAGCGCTGATGTGGGTAGAAGAAGTTGCGGTAGCTCGGCCGGACATGGCCGCGGGGGGTGGCGCAGCTGCCGCCGCGGAGCACGAACTGGCCGCACATGAACTTGCCGTTATATTCACCGACCGTGCCCTCGGCGGGCCTGAAGCCGGGGTAAGGCGAGAAGGCGCTGGAGGTCCATTCCCAGACGTCGCCGAACATCTGCCTGAGGGCCGTGCCCGTCGCGGCGGCGGCGGCGGGGCGCACCGGCCCGGCTTCGTCGAGGAGATTGCCGGCGCGGGGATCGAGCGCGGCGGCGACCGCTTCCCATTCGGCCTCCGTCGGCAGCCGCGCCTTGGCCCAGCGGGCGAAGGCGTCCGCCTCGTAGTAACTGATGTGACAGACCGGCTCGGCAGGATCGAGCGGGTGCAGGCCGTCGAGGCCGAAACGCTGCCACCAGCCGCCGTGCCGCCGCCAGTAGAGCGGCGCCTCGATCGTGTTCGCCTGCACCCAGGCCCAGCCGTCGGCGAGCCAATGGTCGGCGCTCTCATAGCCGCCCTCGTTGATGAAACGCAGCCACTCGCCAATGGTGATGAGGCGATCGGAGATCTCATAGGGTCGGAGGAGTTGCTGGTGGCGCGGCTTTTCGCAGTCGAAGGCGAAGCCGGTGCCGCCGTGGCCGATCTCGACGATGCCGCCGCGGCCGACGACGCTGCCCATCGGCACCATCGGAGCGGCGGCGGACGCATCCTCGCGCGGCCAGGCGGCAGGCGCGAGCGGGTTCTCCGCAAGGGCGGCAAGCATGTCCATCAGCATCAGCTCCTGATGCTGCTGCTCGTGATTAAGGCCGAGCTCCACCCGCTCGCGCGCTTCTCCCGACAGCGATGGCAAGGCGGCGGCGAGGGCAGCGTCGACGTGGTCTCGGTAGGCGAGCACCTCGTCCAGCGACGGGCGGCTCAGCATCCCGCGGCGGGCGCGGGCGTGGCGTTCGCCCTCCCCCTCATAATAGCTGTTGAACAGAAACGCCCAGCGCTCGTCGAAGACGCGATAGTCGGCAACGTGATCGCGCAGCACGAAGGTCTCGAAGAACCAGGTGGTGTGGGCGAGATGCCATTTTGCAGGGGAGGCGTCCGGATGCGGCTGGATGGTCGCGTCGGCATCGGAAAGCGGCGCAGCGATCGACCGGCTGAGGGCCCTCACCTCGCCGAAGCGCTCCGGCAGATCGTCGCCGGTCAGAACCCGCCGGATCAGTGTCGCCATACGCTACCTCCTGCCGCGTCGATGCTTACAGGAGCGCGCGCGCGGTTCAAAGCAAACCAGTCGGGATCAGCCGCGCGTCGCGCCGGGCTGCCAGAGGATGTCGCCGCCGTCCGCCTTCGCAGCCAACCGCGCCAGCACGAAGAGATGGTCGGACAGCCGGTTGATGTAGATGAGCGCCTGGGGATTGAGAGCGATCTCCGCGGCTGCCGCCACGGCCGTCCGCTCGGCGCGGCGGACGATGGTGCGGGCGAGGTGGAGGTGCGCCGCGCCGGCCCCGCCTCCGGGAAGGATGAAGCTGCGTAGCGGCTCCAGATCTTCGTTCATCCGATCGATTTCGCGCTCCAGGCGCGCAACCTGTTCCGCAGTGACGCGCAGCGTCATCTCGCCGGGCGTGAAGTCCTCGCCCGGCGTTGCGAGGTCGGCGCCAAGATCGAACAATTCGTTCTGAATGCGCCCGAGCATGGCGCGCTGCGTCTCGTCGCGGACGTGCAGGAGCGCGACGCCGATCGCGCTGTTCGCCTCGTCGATGTCGCCGATCGCGGCCGCGCGCGGATGCGCCTTCGAGATGCGGGAGCCGTCGACTAGGCCCGTTTCGCCGGCATCGCCGGTGCGGGTGTAGATCTTGTTGAGCCTGACCAGATCAGCCCCCGCCGCTCGCGAGCACGAGCAGCAGCACGACCAGGATGATCGCGATCGCCTGGAACATGACGCGCTTCCTCATCAGGTCCTGGCTGCGCTGGCCGGTAATATCCTTGCCTTGCGCCATGCCGATCACGCCCTTGACGAGCACGAACAGCGTCGCGCCGGCGGCGAGCACGATCAGGATGATGAGGAGGGTCTGCATAGCGTCTATCTAGGACGCGGCGGCGGTAAATCCAGCAGGCAATATGCCATCGAGAAGATCGGCGGCGAGCCGCTCCGGATCGGCGCCGGCGGCGCGCAGGTCGGCCAGCGTGGGGGCGTGGTTCCGCTTGGCCAGTCGGCGGCCGTTCTCGTCGGCAAGCAAGGCATGGTGGTGGTAGCGCGGCACCGGGAGCTCGAGCAGCGCCTGGAGCAGGCGATGGACGTCGGTGGCGGCGAACAGGTCGCGACCCCGGACCACATCGGTTACCCCCTGCGCGGCATCGTCGACGGTGACGGCGAGGTGGTAGCTGGTCGGCGCGTCCTTGCGCGCCAGCACGACGTCACCGAAGCGGTCCGGCTCGGCCAGCACCTCGCCCGCAGCGGCATCGGTCCAGTGGAGGTCGCCAGTTGCGCGGACCGCCTTCATCATATCGAGCCGCCAGGCATGCGGCTCCCGGAGCAGCCTCTCTTGGCGCTCCTCCTCGCTGAGGCGCCGGCACGTACCGGGATAGAGCGGACCGTCCGGACCATGCGGCGCCGAGGCGCTGGCGGCGATCTCCGCCGCGATCTCCGAGCGAGTGCAGAAGCAGGGGTAAGCGAGGCCTACCGCCTTCAGCCGGTCGAGCGCCTCCGCGTAGAGCGGCAGGCGCCGCGACTGGCGCACCACCTCGCCATCCCAGTCGATGCCGAGCCAGGCGAGATCCTCCATGATTGCACTGACATGCTCCTCACGCGCGCGACCGGGATCGATATCCTCGATCCTGAGCAGGAAGCGACCGCCGTCTGTCCGCACGAGCCGGTGAGCGAGCAGCGCCGAATAAGCATGGCCGAGGTGCAGCCTGCCGGTTGGCGAGGGCGCGAAGCGGGTGACCAATCCGTTCATAGGGAAGTGCCATGTGGCTGGATTGCTTCGCTCCGCTCGTAATGATGACACTGCGCAGGTTCACCCGAACGTGGCTCTTGACCGCGAGTCGCGACCTGTGGTGTCATGACGTCGTCACGTAAGGGCAGCTAACGTGGCGCGAACAGGAGAAAAGGCTCGAGAGGCCAGTCTCCCCTGTTCTGGGTGCGACAGTCCGGGGGCCGGCGTTTCGGAAGAGTATCTCCGCACGAAACGGGAGGCCTGTGCCGGTTCATGTATCACCCCGATCTTATCCGACATCCTGACAGCTGCCCGGCCCTGGTCCTCAACGCCGATTATACGCCGCTGAGCTACTACCCCTTGAGCGTGTGGCCGTGGCAGACGGCGGTCAAGGCCGTGTTCCTGGAGCGCGTCGACATCGTCGCCAACTATGCGCGCGAGGTGCACAGCCCGACGCGGACGATGCAATTGCCGAGCGTGATCGCCCTTCGGCAATATGTGCGGCCGTCCGAGCATCCGGCCTTTACGCGGTTCAACCTGTTCCTGCGCGACAAGTTCGTTTGCCAATATTGCGGAGATCCGAGGGAGCTTACCTTCGATCACGTCATCCCGCGCGCGCATGGCGGGCGGACGACCTGGGAGAATGTCGCGACCGCCTGTGCGCCCTGCAACCTCAGGAAGGGCGGGAGAACGCCGGCTCAGGCCCACATGCAGCTCTACCGCTGGCCGATCCGCCCGACGAGCTGGCAGCTGCAGGAAAACGGCCGCAGCTTCCCGCCCAACTACCTGCACGATACGTGGCGCGACTATCTCTATTGGGACATCGTGCTGGACGCCTAACGCGCGCGCCGCGTCGGTGCATGGAAATCCGGATCCTTGTTGCGGATCCAGTCGATGAACCGGGCGATATCCGGATGCCGGCGCAGGGCGGCGGCGCTCGCGAAGTCCCGTTCCAGCTCCTTGTTGCCGAGCGTGCGATGGATGGTGCGGTGGCAGATCGGATGGACCGGCACCGTCTCACGCCCGCCGCGACTCTTGGGCACCGGATGATGCCATTCGATCCGCCGGCCCAGCGGCCGCTCGCAGAGGAAGCAGACCAGATCGGCATCCGCCTGCAGGCTCAGTAGATGCCGCCTTCGCGCTCGAGGAAATCCTGTTCCTGCTGCGGCCTTCGGCCACGTGCCGGTCGCACCGTGCGGCGAGGCGGAGGAGCGGGCCGCGCGGTGTAGCGTCGCTGCGGGGCTGGAGCCGCTGACGCCAACGCGCTGAGTTCGGCGGGTTCGACAGCGGTCAACTCGGTGATCGCCGTGTCCGCCAAACGGCGGATTTCGAACAGGCGGAGCTCGATCGAGGCGAAGGTGTCGGCCATCGGATCGGCGGCGCGAACGTGGCGGGACACCTGGTTCTGCGGCTGGAAGCGGCGTGCGGCCGCGGTGCGGAGGTCTGCCTGGGGCGTCAGGTCGGTTCGGCCCGCCGCATGATCGAACGCGACACAATAATCAAAGTCGTTGACGTCGAGCGACTGCGCCTGGCCCTCGAAGCAGCGCTCGCTGAAGTCGGCGGCGCCGGCCATGCCCGCCATGCCGGCGATGCGCTTGAACTCGGATACGGCCTTCGTCACCTGACTGCGGCTGACCGGCTGGTCGCGGAACGGTATCGGGTCTTGCGCGGCGTCGGCATCGGCCGCCTCACCGCTGTCGGAGGTCGCGAGCGCTGCCGTCGCGTTCGCCTTCGGAGCCTCGGGACCGCCTCGTGCGAACAGGACGACCGTCGCCGCCAGCAGAAGCGCGCCGGCGAGCCCGACCCAGCCCGCCGCGCGGTGACCCGGGCGAGGGCGCGGCGGCACGTGCACAGGGAGTTGTGTGCCCCTCCGGCCCGCATCGGCCGCGGTTCCGTTCGGCGGCGGTTCGGGGAAGGCGCGGGCGAGCTCGACTCGATAACGCTCCTCTCGCGCTTTCTCGTCGGCGTCATAGGCGGCGCGGCGGTCGGAATCGCGCAGGACGTTGAAGGCGTGGCTTATCTCCGCCGCCTTGCGCTCGGCATCGACCCCGCCGACGACGTCGGGATGAAACTTCTTCATCAGCGCCTTGTAGGCAGCCTCGATCACCGCCGGATCGGCGTCCGGGAGGACCTGGAGAAGGGTGTAGAGGCCGTTCCTGCTGCGCATGGACTTTCCAGGAGGTCGCGCGGCTCGGGAGAGGCTGCCGCGGACGATCCCGCACCCATCCAGCAAATACAGGGACTTTCCGCAAGTGCGGGCGCTAGACCGGCGTCTCCTCGGCGAGCGCGGGCCGCACGAACAAGCGCGGTGCGAAGCGGCAGAGAAGGAGGAGCAGGGTCGGCATCAGCATAGTGTTCCAGACGTCGCGGACGCTCTCCATGAACTGGCGCTCCCGCTCCGGCTCGGGCCAGGTCTCATAGGCCAGATCGTAATATTCGTTACCGATTGCGGCGGCGAGCACGACCAGCCACGGCCAGGGACTGCCGAGGGTGCGCCGCATGAGCAGCGCGACGCCGATCTGCGCCAGGATGCCGACATGGACGTGGAGCGCGTCCATATCGAGGCCGGTGAAGAGCTCGATCGATTCCTTGACCTGATACCAGTCCATGCCGCCGCCTAGGCGGGCAGGCCGGGCGGCTCAATAGTTCTTGCGGTAGCGGACGCTCACGCTGGTGCCGCCGAACGAGCTCACCTGGGAAAGGATGCTGAGCGAGCGAGACAGAGCGATCTCGATCTGGGTGGCGGTGAAGCCGCGGGCGTCGGTGATCAGCTCCAGATAGATGTCGTTGCTGATGTAGAAGCCGGCCGAGATGGCGGTGCCGCGGCCGGTCGCCTCGTCGGCGCCGAGCACGCGCAGGCGGCTGAGGCCGCTGGCGCCGCGCAGCTTGCCGAGCGGGTTGAGGCCGCCGCCGCCGCCGCGCAGCGAGTTCAGGGAGGCGCCGAGCTGCACGACCTGGAGCGCGGACAATTCGGTCACCGATCCGCCGAACAGCAGCCGAGCCAGGATTTCGTCCTGCGGCAGGGCCGGGTTCGAGCTGAAGGCGATCTGCGGATTGTAGGCGCTGCCGGTGACGTTGAGGTTGATGTCGACGCCCTCGATCTCGGTGGTCGCGGCGATGTTGATGCGCGGATTGGGCGGCCGCGCGCCGGTGAAGCTGATGCGGCCGGTGGTCAGCTCGAAGCGCTGGCCGGCAAAGCTGAACGTCCCGCGGATGACCTCGGCCTCGCCGGTGATGCTCGGGGTCGCCGACGTGCCCTGGACGCGAAGATCGGCCTCCCACTCGGATTCCAAGCCCATTCCCGAGACGAACACCTGATTGTCCGCGCGCACGCGCAGGTCGAGATTCCAGATGCTGGGCACCGCGCTGTCCTCGGCCAGCGCCTCGTCGGGATCGGGCAGGGGCTCGCCGCGGCGGCGCACGCCGGCGAGGTCGACCACTTCGGCCGCGCCTTGGCGGACGATCTGGTAGCGCACCTCCGGCAGCGTCAGGTCGCCCGTGATCGAGGCGCCGCTGGCATTGTTGACGATCGCCACCTGGCCCGAGACCGAAGCGCCGAGATCGTCGCCGCGGGCGAGCTGGGCGCGCTCGAAATTCAGGCGGACGTCGATCGGGAAGCCGGCGTCCGAAGCCAGGCCGACCGTGCCGCTCCCGGTGACGGTGCCGCGGCCGGCGCGGCCGCTGAGCTGGGTGATCTCAAGACGCGAGCGGGTAAACTGGCCCGCGACGGCGAGGTTGGTGATACGGGTGCCGTACGTCTCATGGACGAAGGTGAGATTGTTGGCGCGGATGACGCCGCGGAAATCAGGATCCTGGACGCGGCCGGAGAAGTCCGCCGCGATGCCGACCGGACCTGAGAGCTGCATGTCGGTCATGCCGCTAAGGGACCAGAGCACTTCGGCAGGGCCATTGTAGCGAATGCCGCCGGCGAGCGGGGCCGCCAGCAGGCGGGTCGTCCAGGAGCCGGCGCCTGGCCCCAGCGGCTCGAGCCGCACCTGGGCGCGCCCGACAACTCGGCCGTCATCGCGGATCACGGCGGAGGCGCGGCCGCCTTCCGGTCGAAGCTGGCCGGCAAAGGCGATGTTCACCGGCTCCGACAGGGAGACGATGCCGGCGCGGGTGAAGTCCTGGATCGTGAGGCGGGCGTCGGCGCGCGGGAAGGTGGTGCCGTTTGGCTGGGCGAAGTCCAGGCTGCCAGTGGCGCGGCCGGCGAGACCGAGCGTCGGCGAGAAAGCGTTGAACAGGGAGAGGTCGAGATTAGCGAAGCGCGACTGGATCTCCAGCTCATCGCCGTAGCGGCCGGCGAGTTGGACATTGCCCTGGGGCAGGACGAGCGTGGTCGGGGCGAGCACCCAGTCCGAACCCACCTTGCGGATGTCGGCGGGCCGGGCGAGGCGGAAGGCGACGCGGTTGACGTTGCCCTGGATCGCCGCGCGGATCAGGGTCGGGGTCAGTGCCGCATTGGCGGCGACGCGGAACGGCACGCCGCTCCGGCCCTCGGCCAGGATCTGGGCGGTGCCGCGGCCGCCGCGGTAATTCACCCGCGCCCGCGCCTGCTCGATCAGCAGCCCGCCGCTGCGAACGCCGGCGAGCTGTGCGTCGCCGACGATCTGCGGCGCGTCGGGATACAGGATGACGTTGGCGTTGATGAGGCCGCGCTGGATCGTGATCGGCGTCGTCCCGGGGATTTGGGCGCCGTTGGCGCGGGCGACGATCGTCGCGGCCTGGTAGCCGCCGGCGGCGGAGAGGCGCACGGTGCCGTTCAGCCCTTGGCCGTTCATACTGAGCGTCCCGACGAAGATCCCAGCCGGCGTCTGGGTGACGCGGCCGGTGAAGGTGATGCCGGCGAAGACCAGGCGGCGGATCTCGATCGTCAGCGGCCCGCCGCCGGTGAGCACGGTGAGATCGGCGGTGAAGGGGCCATATTGGGATTGGCCGGTGGCGCTGATCTCGTAACCGCGGCCGGTGGCGCGGATGCGAGCCTCGACGTTCGAGAGGCCGATGCCGAAGCCCGGGTTCGCCGCCTGCAGCCGGATGTCGGGCGCTGTCGTCGTGCCGCTGACCTGGACGGAGAGGGGGCCGTAGGCATTGGACACGCCGCTGAGGCGGAAATTGATGCGGCCATCCAGATTGTAGGTGCCGCTTCCCGAGGTGATGCGCAGCTGCGGCGAGGCGAGGCGGATGTTGTCGATCGCCACCACGCCCGCCGGATTCATGTTGATGCTGGCGGTGACGATGGCATTGCCGCCAAGGAAATCGCGCGCGGAGGCATTGTCGATGCGGCGGGTGCGGACGGCGACGCGGCCGCGGATGCCGAAGCCGTCGCCCTGGCTCACGACATCGAGATCGCTGTCGATGTCCAGCAGGCCGATCCCCTGAACCAGATAATTGTTGATCCGGCCCTGCAGCCCGGCGCGATATTCGCCCTTGGCGAGATCGGCCACCACCACCGCGGTGGCGTTCAGCTTGTCGGAGCGGATCTTGAGATCATCGGAAAGGATGCGGGTGCCGGCGATGTTCAGCGTCCCGTCCAGCGAGACGTTGGTGAGGAGGCCGCCGACCGCTTCGTTGAGGCCGCTGATCCGGCGCGCAGTCGCCGAGATGGGAATGGTGATGCGGTCGCTCGCGACGCGGGCGCGGCCCTGGGCGCGGAGACCCTCCACCACCGTCTCGTTGAAGCCCAGCGCAGAGGCGTTGAGGTCGTAGAGCACGGTCGGCGTGGCGAAAGGACCGTTCAGCACCATCGCCAGGCGCACGTCGCGGCCGTTGAGGTTGGGCGCGATCGCGGCCGGACGGAGGAGGCGGGCGGCGACCTTCAGGTTCTGCATCCGGCTCTGGCCGAGGTCGACGAGGCCCTCGGCCGCGACGGCGATAGCCGCCGAGTTGGCGCGGAGGCGGATATCGGCGCGGCGTTCGGCAAGCGTGGTGACGAGGTTCACCTGCACCAGCGGCGCCATCAGCTGCGACAGCGGCCCCTCGGCGAGGATCAGGTTCGGGCGGACGGGGCCGTTGACGGTGAAGGTGCCGTCCTTGCCGCTGATCGCGAGGTTGCCGAGCGGCTGCCCGCCGAGCATCGCCTGGGCGCGGCCCTGCCAGTTCTGCCAGGTTCCTCGCCCGGAAATCTGCGCCGCGAGCGGCTGCTTGAAGCCGGTCATGGTGTTGACGAAGCCGTTCGCCGGCGCCTGCAACCGCGCCTCGATATCGAAGCGATTGGCTTCGGGCACGGCATCGAGCTTCAGCGCCAGCCGGTCGCCGCCGGCAAGGCCGGGCGCGGCGATCGCGCCGGCGTCGAGCGCGACCTGCGCTCGGCCGTCGGCAATCATCACGTTGCCGTTGAGCGAGGCGAGGTGCCTCTGGCCGGTGACCGGCGGGTCGATCTCAAGCCGGCCGACGCTGAACCGGCCGATGTCGATATCGAGATCGGGAAGGAGAGGCGCGTTCGGATCGCCCGGCTTCAGCTCCGGCAGGCGGCCCAGCCGCGCCCGCGGGATCTCCAGCGACTTGATGTCGACATGGTTGCGGAAATAGGAGAAGGGCCGCCAGTCCAGCTCGGCACGCGGCGCGACGAAGAAGGTGCCTTTCGCGTCTTTCAGCGTCAGGTCGTGGATGATCAGCTCACCATAGAGCGAGCCCTCGAGCCGGCCGATGTCGATATCGAGGCCGGATGCGAATTCCAGATTATTGATCTGGCGGGTGACGTAGCGGCGGCCGAGCTCGGTGTTGATGCCGAAATAGAGGCCCGCGACGAGCAGCAGGATGGCACCGACCGCCACGACCACGCCGATCGCGACACGCTTGCCCCAGTTCGGCCGCCGCCGCTCCGGCTCCGGCGCCTCGGCAACATCTTCGGGAGGCAGTTCGTCGGCCATCAGAAGGCCTGCCCGATCGAGACATAGAGGGCCACCCAAGGCTCGCCCTTCCGGCGGCCGAGCGGTGTCGCGACATCGACGCGGAGCGGCCCGAAATTGGTGTAGAGGCGTCCGCCCACGCCGACGCCGAAGCGCAGGTCGGACAGGCGCGGGAACTGGCTCTCATAGACCTGGCCCGCATCGACGAAGGCGACCACGCCATAGTCGCCGAAGCGATAACGTCCCTCGAGCGAGAATTCGTTGAGGCTGCGCCCGCCGATCGGCACCGAGATGGTGGGCGGATCCTCCTCTTCGGGATCCTCCGGGTCAAACTTGGGGTTGGTGATGACGGCTCTCGGGCCGAGATCTTGGTAGCCGTAGCCCCGCACCGATCCGCCGCCGCCGCCATAGTAACGGCGCGAAGGCGCGAGGTCGTCGCGGTCGATGCCGTTGATCGTGCCGAAGCGGACCCGGCCGGCCAGGACGATGTTCTCGGCGACGGGATAATAAGCGCTGCCGTCGATCAGGTTGCGCGAATAGAAGCCGGTGCCGTTCTCCAGCGCCGCCTCGGGGCTGATCCGGCCCGTGATGCGGAAACCTTCGGTCGGATTAAGCAGGCTGTCGGACCCGTCATAGCCGAGCTGAAGCGGGATTGCGCCGATGAAGAAGGTCGCCCGCTCCCGCTCGCCGAGGGCGACGTTGACGCGGTCCTCGTTGGTGGCGACCAGTTCGACGCCGTAGGACCAGGTCCACTTTTTCTGCCAGATCGGCGTGGATTCGCGCGAGATCCGCCCGGCCAGTGTCGCGGTGAAGGCCTCGTAGGCATCGTAATTGCGCCGGGCCGCCTCGGCGATGACATTCACGGTGCGGTCGCGCTTGCCGGCATTGGAGCGGCGGAAGGTCACGCCAAGCGACTGCTCCTGAGTGCCGACCACGCCCGCGACGCGCAGCGCGCCTTCAGGCGGGAAGAGGTTGCGATGCTCCCACGAACCTTCGAGGCGGATGCCCTCGCCGGTGCTGAACCCGGCATTGGCGGAGAGGGATCGGGCCGGTCCGGCGTCCTGGCGGACGAGGACGTTCACATATTGCGTCCCATCCGGCGCTGCCTCTCCGGTGAGGACAGGTTCGGCCGAGACGCTGGCGAAGAGGTTGGTGGCGACCATCGCCTCGCGCAAATCGTCGACCAGGCGGCTGTCGTAGAGCTGACCGCGCTCGAAGCGGGCGAGGACGCCGACATGCTCCGCGTCGAAGGCGAGGTCGCCCTCGGTGGTGAAGCCGGCGAAGCTGGCGCGGGGACCCGGCTCGACCGGCAGCGTATAGTCGCCAGTGTCGGTATCGGGATTCAGCAGGATGTCGCGGACGCCGATCTCCGGGAACGGATAGCCTTGCTGCGAGAGCTTGAGCGGAACATTGGCTTCGGCCGCAACGATGTCGACCGAGACGATCGGATCACCGGTCTTGAGCGGCAGCGCTTCACGGGCGAGGGCCGGCGGCACCGTCTCCGGCCCGGCGATCGCGATCTCGCCGAGCGTGTAGCGCTCGCCAGGTGCGGCGGCGACGGTGACCCTGAGCTGTCCCGCCTGCTCCGGCACCTGCTCGACAGCGATGGTGCCGGTGCCGTCATAATAGCCCTCGGAGCGCAGCAGCCGGACGAGCAGTTGCTCATCCTCGCGTGCCCGAGCCGCGATCTGAGCGCCGTTCGCCGCCTCGCCATCGCCGTCCTCGAGGGCGGACAGGTCGCGGAAGCGCCCCTCCAGGCCGACTTCATCCAGTCCCTCGATCTCGAGCGCATAGCGAACCGGCGGCGGCTCCTGCTCGGGGTCGGCCGTCGCCGGCGGTGTGGTCACGTCGAACGTGGCGAGCGGCGGTAGCGGCTCGGTGAGCGCGGGATCGTCGGGCGGCGGCGCATCGGGCACCGTCTCGGCCCCGGCCGGCGGCACGGCCGGCATCGGGAAGCTCTCGATCGGCTCCAGCGGCGCGTCCATGGCCGGGTCCAGCGACGGCAGCTCCGCTTCGAACTCGGCATCGGGGATGATCGGCGCACCGGGGTCCTGCGCTGCTTCGGGCGGGGTCTCAGCCGGCGCCGGCTGCTGGGCGACGGCCGCCGTGGCCCATGCCACCGCACCGATCGCCACCGCGGCTTTCAAGATGACTGACCTGCGCAAAGTCTCTCCGCCGCCGGGAAGCACGGAAGTTTGTCCGGAAATCAATGCGCTTTGAAGAGCAAGTGGCGCTTTTTCGCGGCTTCCAAGGCGGGTTGATGCGGCTGCGCAACAGTTTTTGCGGGTCGCCGGGAACAAGCGTCACGCCCGGGCGTATAGCCGGTTGCGCCAAGCTGTGTCAGGCGTGTAGGGACGGTCCCTCTCCCTGCAGACGCTGCCGCGAATTGGCTGGTGACGCAGTGGCGACATCCCCGATTCGGGGCCAGCGGAAATGTGGTAAACGAGGATCGGCGGCGTCTCGTACAGGACGGCGCCATCGGCGAGTTGGTGAGAGTAGAGCTTGCGATGAATCTGCTACGTAAACTGGGACTGCTCGGCGCGGACAAGAATTTGCCCAGGGGCAAGGAAGGCTGCCGCGCCTACGCGGTCGGCGACATTCATGGCCGCCTGGACCTGCTCGATCGCCTCCTCGCCAACATCGAAGCCGACATGGCCTCGCGCGAGCGGCGCCGCACCTTCATCATCTTCCTCGGCGACCTGATCGACCGCGGCCCCGAATCCGCGGGCGTGGTCGAGCGGCTGCGCACCTACCGCAATCCGGACGCGCGCCTGGTCTTCCTTGGCGGCAATCATGAGGAGGTGCTGCTGAACATCCTGGCGGGGAAGCGCGGCGTTCTGCCCAGCTGGCTCAAGTTCGGCGGCATCGAATGCGCCGCCAGCTACGGCATCGACGTGGTCGAGCTTGCCCGGGTGCACGAGGATGCCGCAATCGAGATGGTGCGGGCGAAGGTGCCGCGCGCGCATCGCGAATTCCTGGAGAGCTTCGCCGACACGTTCAGCTTCGGCGACTATCTGTTCGTCCACGCCGGCATCCGACCTGGCGTGGCGGTTGACGAGCAGAGCCGCCAGGACCTTCGTTGGATCCGCGACCCCTTCCTCAGCGACGCCAAAGAGCATGGCTTCGTCGTCGTCCACGGCCATACCATCGTGGAACGCGTCGAAGAGCGACCGAACCGTATCGCGATCGACACGGGCGCCTATCATAGCGGCGTCTTGACGGCATTGGCGGTGGAGGACGATAGACGGTGGTTTCTCACCGGCGCGGAAAACGCTGAGGCTGAGGAAAAGATGAGGTCTGAAGCGGCCTGACCTAGAACTGCCGATCTCGTCCGGCGGGAGTCGGCGACTGGTGTCACGCGCCATCTCGCTTTATTGTTCAGGACAGGGTAATGGCCACTTCGCAAAGGGGGGGGGTCGCGTTGTTTTTAAAGGGTGATTCATGGTGACCAGCATGTCCGCCGCTGATCTTGCGCCGCGTGGCAAGGGGCTTTCTCGCCTCTTCGCCTTGCTCGCCGCCCTCTGCGCGCTCGCTCTGCTTGCCGGATGTGCCGGCTCCCGCGGTGGTCCCATTCCCTATAATGTCGAGGACTTCGGGCGCCCGGACGAGCCGTCGCTGCTGACGGTGGAGGAGGATTACAAGATCGCCGGGGGCGACACGCTGTCGATCGCCGTCTTCCAGGTTCCTGATCTTTCGGGTGACTTTGCGGTCGACCTCACCGGCCAGATCGCGCTGCCGCTGCTCGGGACCGTCAAGGCGGCCGGCATGACGACCGCCGAGCTGGATCAGCGGATCACGCAGCAGCTCGGGGCGAAATATCTTCAGAACCCCGACGTCAGCGTCGGCCTTAAAGCGTCGGCGCGCCGCAACGTCACGCTGGCAGGCTCGGTGCGCGCGCCTGGCCTGTATCCGGTCAACGGTCCCATGACGCTCGTTCAGGCAGTCGCGTTGGCTCGAGGCTACGATGACGGCGCCAACCCGCGCCAGGTTGCGATCGTGCGCACGATAGACGGCAAGCGCCAAGGGGCTGCCTTCGACCTGATCAGCATCCAGCGCGGCCGGATGGAGGATCCGGAAGTCTATAGCGGCGATCTGATCATCGTGAACGGCTCGAACGTCCGCGCCTGGCAGCGTGAGATCCTCACCGCCCTTCCCATTCTTGGTTTCTTCCGGCCGTTCTAAGATTCTGCCTCTTCGGAGGCAGCTTGGCGCCGATCAGCAAAGGCATCTCATTCGGTTATGAGCAAGAACGACATCGAGCCCGCGGGCGCAACGCCGATCTGGCCGCTGGCGCCTCATGTCGGTGGCGGCGGGCTCGCGTTGCCCGGCCAGTGGGAGCAGCCGCGGGCCGACGGGGATTCGGCCCTCGATCTCAACCTCCAGACGATCTGGCGGATCGTCCACGAGTGGCGCTGGCTGATCCTTGGTGCCACTGCGGTCGGCCTTGCCGGCGCGATCGTCTTCACTCTGCTGACGACACCGCTCTACAAGTCGACTGCGGTGCTGGAGATCAATCCTCCCGCAGTCGAGATCATGGATGGCGCGAAAGGCCAACCGGTGGTTGCCAACGATCGAGAGTTCCTGGCTACTCAATATGGCCTACTGCGCAGCCGGACGCTGGCGCAGCGTGTCGCGCAGGAGCTGAACCTCGGCAGCAACGAGCAGATTGCCCCAGCCGAAGCCGACCGCGCGACCAAGCTGAAGATCGCGACAGGGCACCTGGTGGGCGGCTTCGAAGTCGAGCCGGTACCCCAGAGCCGCCTGGTAGAGATTTCCTTCACATCGGCCGATCCCAATCTCGCTGCGCAGGTGACCAACAGCTTCGCTGACAATTTCATCAATTCCAATCTCGAGCGCCGCTATGAGGCGTCATCCTATGCCCGCTCGTTCCTTGAGCGGCAGATCGCCAACGTGAAACGCGACTTGGAAAGGTCCGAGCGGCAGTTCGTCGCCTATGCGCAGCGGCAAGGAATCGTCGCGCTGGGCGGCGGCCAGGCAGGGGAAGGCGGGGATGCCGGCTCGTTGCAGGGCGCGTCGCTAGTGGCGTTGAATTCTGCGCTTGCCCAGGCGCAGACGCGGCGCATCTCAGCCGAGCAGGCCTACCGTCAGGCGGGGGCGGGCGCGCGGTCCGAGGTGACACAGAGCACCGCGTCGCTGCGCGCGCAGCGCGCCGGCCTCGAGGCCGAATATAATGAGAAGCTGAGCCGCTTCCGGCCCGAATATCCGGATATGGTCGCGCTCCGCGCCCGTATCGATGCACTTAGCGAAGCTATCAACACCGAGGCAGGCCAGGTCTCCGGCAGCCGCGCGAGCACCCTCAGGGCCGACTATATGGCAGCCTTGCAGGCCGAGCGCGCACTGCAGGGAAGGGTCAATCAGCTGAAGGGCGCGGTGCTCAACCTGCGCGGCCGCTCGATCCAGTACAACATTCTTCAGCGCGAGGTCGACACCAACCGCTCACTCTACGACGCGCTGCTTCAGCGTTACAAGGAGATCGGCGTCGCCGGCGGCATCGGAAAGAACCTCGTGTCGGTCGTGGATCGGGCCGAAGTGCCGGGTGGGCCGTTCAAGCCGAACCTGTTCCTGAATCTGGCGATGGGCTTCGCGATCGGTCTGCTCGGCGGCCTCGCCGCCGCGCTGGCGCTCGAGTTCATCAACGACACGATCAAGACCCCGGACGACGTGCGCGACAAGCTGCGGCTCGCTTCGCTAGGCGTTATTCCGAAGAAGCTCACCCAGGAGTCGGTGTCCGAGGAGCTGAAGGACCAGTCGTCGGCCGTGTCCGAGGCCTATTTCTCGCTGAGGACGTCGCTTCAGTTCACAACCGACAGTGGCGCTCCAAAGACGCTGCTGATTACGAGCACCCGGGCGGCCGAGGGCAAGTCGAGCACTACGCTTGCATTGGCGCAGAATTTTGCGCGTCTCGGCAACAACGTGCTGCTGATCGACGGCGATCTTCGGAAGCCGGCCTTCGTCACCGGTGCGGATCCCACTGACGGTCTTTCCAAGCTGCTGACCAACCATGATGCTCTGGGCGAGCATGTGCTGAAGACGGAGCATGACAATCTCTGGCTGCTGCCCTGCGGGCCGCTGCCGCCCAATCCGGCCGAGCTGCTCGCCTCGCCCCGCCTCAAGGCGCTCATCAACGAGGCGGCAAGCCAGTTTGACATGGTGATCGTCGACGGCCCGCCGGTGCTCGGTCTGGCCGACGCTCCGCTGCTCGGCGCCGTCTGCCGTGGCACCTTGATGGTCGTGGAAAGCGGCAAGACCCGCACCAAGGCCGCGGTCGACGCCGTTAACCGCCTCAAGGCTTCGGGCAGCCACCTTGTCGGTGCGGTGCTCACCAAGTTCAAGCAGCAGTCGCATGGCTATGGCTACGGCTACAGCTACGAGCCGTACAAATATGGCGGTATCGGTAGCCGCGAGCGTGAAATCCGGCTAATCGCGCATCGTGAAGCGTAGGCGGCGGAAAGCTCGTTCAAGGGCGTTCGACTGGAAGGCACTGCCGAAGATCATCCTGCTGGCGGGCGGAATGATCGTTATCGGGTGGCTGGCAGTGAAATCGGCCGCCGTTGATGCTCTGGTGCGGCGCAACCCTCACGCGGCCGCCACGGTGGCGCCGGGCGACCCGCGCATCCCGATGACACTCGCCATGACGGAGTTCCGTCTGAAGCAAGGAGCCGTGACGCCCTCGCTGGCGACGCGGGCGATCGCTTCGCTCCAGGAAGCGCCGCTTGCCGAAGAGCCTTTTTTCCTTGCCGCCGTCGACGCACTGGTCCGGGGCGAGGAGGCTCAGGCGGAGCGGTTGCTGATCGAAGCCAGAAAACGAAACCCTCGTTCTCGCGCGACGCGCATCCTTCTACTCGACCGTTATCTGCGCACCGGTAATCTTCGGCAGGCGGCGGTCGAAATCTCCGGCGTAAGCCGGCTCGTCCCGGGGACGCGAAACGTGCTTGTCCCGGAGCTTGCTCGCTTCAGCGCCGACCCTAAGACGCGAGCCGCGCTGGCGGACATTCTGCGTGCCGACCCGGAACTCAAGCGTGGGCTCCTCGAACACCTGGCAACAACCGGCGCTGCGCCGGAGACGGTGCTGCGCCTCGCGGGCAGCGAGGCGGGCCCCGCGCCCGCGGGCCAGTCTCCTTATTGGCAGCAGCAGTTGCTGGCCTCGCTCGTCAACAGGAACGAAGTGGCGGAGGCGCGCTCGCTCTGGTATCGGTTGGCCGGCGTCCCAGCCGCTGTCGCGGCGGGCATTTACGATGGGCAGTTCGAGCGGAGACCGGGGCCGCCGCCGTTCAACTGGCAGTTCGCCAGCAGCCCGGCAGGCGTCGCCGAGCCGACCAAGTCGCGAGCCCTCCAAGTCGAATATTATGGGCGGGTCGACGCGGAGCTTGCCAGCCAGCTGATGGTGTTGGCGCCCGGCCGTTATCAGCTCACCTTCAAAGCGGCAGGCGACTCCCCCGAGCGTGGCAGCAGCGTGTCCTGGCGCTTGGTCTGCCATCCGAGCCAGGCCGAGATCGCCTCCGTGCCGATCAGCAAGCTCAACTATGCCGCACGTGCGATCGTCGGGAGCTTCGTCGTCCCGCCCAGCGGCTGCTCGGCGCAATGGCTGCGGCTGATCGGAACTCCGGCAGAATTCCCAGCCGCCCACAGCATCACGATCAGCGACCTACAGGTGCGCAAGGGGGGCAGGTCGTGAGCCATCATCTTCGCGTTTCCATCGTACCGCTCTACCTGGTCCTCTGCCTGCTTCTGGGCGGCGCCAGTGCCGCCGGTTACTGGCCTAACTTGTTTCTGCAGCTGACCGGCCTCGCCCTCATTTTCTGGTCGCTGATCGCCGTGCGGCGGACGCCGATGGGTCTGCCTGCGCGCCAGTTGGTGGCGTTGCTCGTGCTGATGCTGCTGGTGCCGCTCATCCAGCTTGTGCCGCTCCCGCCCGCGATTTGGACGAGCCTGGGCGGGCGCGAGATGGTCGTCGCGGGCTACGAGCTTCTTGGCCAGGATCTGCCGAGGCTGCCAATCTCTTTGGCCCCGCACAAGACGCTCTCGTCGCTGCTGTGGTTGATCCCCGCCGTCGCCGCGTTGCTGGGGATCGTGAAGCTTGGCGGGTTCAAGGCGAGCTGGTTCGCATGGGGCCTCGCCGGCGTCACCATTCTCTCCGTCGCCGTGGGCTCGATGCAGCTCGCGGGCGGGATGGGATCCGCTTGGTATTTCTATGACATCACCAACTACGGCGTCGGGGTGGGTTTTTTCTCCAACGCCAACCACGAGGCGACGCTGCTCGTCGCGACGGTGCCCTTTCTCGCCGCGCTTTATCTGGCGGGGACCGGCAAGGGGCGCTCGGCGCAACACGCCTCCGGTATGCTCGTGATCCTGCTCGGTGCCTTGATGGTGCTGGTGGTCGGCGTCGCCATCAACGGCTCGCTGGCGGGCATTGGGCTGGCCGTGCCGGTAACCGGAGCGAGCTTGCTCATGCTGCTGACCAGGCGCCGCAGGATTTCCGCCTGGGTCATTGGACTGCTCGCGCTGCTTGCGATCACCTGCGTCTACATTCCGTTCAGCGCCCCGCTCGGTAACAACCTGACGACCACACAAGCGCAGGCGTCACCATATTCACGCTACACGTCCTTCTCGAACAGCTTGGAGGCCGCAGGCGACTATTTCCCGTTCGGCTCCGGCATCGGCACTTTCGTCGACATCTATCCCCGCTACGAGGATCCCGAGGCGATCGAGCGCACCTACGTGAACCACGTGCATGGGGACTATATCGAGCTCGCGCTCGAAACAGGGTTGCCGGGTCTCCTGGTCCTGCTGCTGTTCCTGATCTGGTGGCTGGCCCGCGTATCGGCGATATGGCGGGCCGAGAAACCTGATCATTTTGCCCGAGCCGCGACCATCGCCTCCGCTGCCGTCCTCGCGCACAGCATCGTCGATTATCCGCTCCGAACGGCTGCGATCAGTACACTGTTCGCAGTCTGTGTCGCGCTGATGGCCGAACCGCGGGCTCGCGTACGTCGCGGCGAAGACCCGGCGGCCGAAAGTGGCGTCCGGCACCTGTCGGCCGACTAACCTCTTCTGGCGGCAGCCGCCTCAATTGCTTCCAGATAACGCTGAATCATGATCCGCTCATCGAACTCGGTTTCGATCCGGTGGCGTCCGGCCGCGCCCATCGCATTGCGCTCCTCATCTGTCAGCTTGATCATCCTTCGCATCGCGTTCGCCAGCGAAGAGGAATCCCTCACTGTACACAAATAGCCGTTCGTGCCGTCCTCCACGACATGCCGGCACCCGGGCACATCCGTCGCAATAAGCGGCTTGGACATCGCCGCACCCTCGAGCAGGACGCGGGGCAGGCCTTCGCGATAGGAGGGGAGCACGATGCAGTCGGCTGCCGCGATGAACGGACGAACATCGTCGGCATGGCCCAGGTACTCGATCAGCCCCTCGTCGATCCACTTCTCCAGATCGTTGCGGGCGACGGCCGTGCGATTCGGCACGTCTACGAAGCCGAGCATCTGGAACCTGCTCCCGGTATATTCGTCTCTCAGGCGGCGCGCGGCCTCCACATATTCAGCTACGCCCTTGTCCCAAAGCAGCCGTGCGATGAGCAGGAACGTCAATCCTTCGGCGCCTTTCGATCCTGTGGGCGCAGGCGTGAATGCGGCGACATCGATGCCCGAACCCGGCAGGAGTCGAGCCTTGTCCGGTGTGACGATGCGCTCGTCCACAAACATGGTCAGGTCGTCTTCGTTCTGAAAGAAGACGACAGCGGACCGCCCGAAGGCGATCCGATACAGGCCGCTGACGATCCGAGTGAGCAGGCCTTGCTTTATGAAGGCAGTCCCCAGTCCGGCCACGTTGTTGATGACCGGTATTTGGAGCGCGTGAGCCGCGAGCGAGCCGTAGATGTTCGGCTTGGCCGTGTAGCCCAGATAAATGTCAGGCCGAAGGCGACGCAATATGCGATAGTAGCGCCCGAGCAGTTGCAGGTCCGCGAGCGGAGAAATGCCTTGCTTGTCCATTTCGATCGGAATGTAATCGACGCCAAGATCGGCCAGCCGCCCGCTATACTCATCGGGCGGTGCGATCGCGACGACGTGAAATCCCTCGCGCTGGAGTTGCGCAATGAGCCCGCGTCTGAAGTTGACAATGTTCCAGGCCGCATTGATCGAGATCGCGGCGATCGGTCGCGTCAGGGCGAATTTTTCCTTGTGATATAGTCGCCTAGCGCCGGTGGACGGAGGCTGGAGCTCCGCCTATAAGCGCTTCAGCCGTCGGCGTTAACATCAGCGACGGTGATTCCAAACCCAGATTCGAGACTGCTTTGTTCCCCTATTGGCTCCTATTCAGCATTTTTGCAGCGGGCGCGATCGAATATCGGCGACGTGCGCCGATAGGTAGCCAGGCGGCGCCCTTCCTGGCGACGGCGGCGCTCCTCATGGCGCTGATGATCGGTCTGCGTTACCAGGTCGGCGGCGACTGGGGCGCGTACGAAGAAATCTACTTCTACATCAGCTACATGGATCTTGTCCCGGCGCTTCGGTCAGGAGACCCCGGCTATGCGGCGTTGAACTGGCTGGCGGATGAAGTCGGTGCCGGCATGTGGCTCGTCAATCTCATCTGCGGCCTGATATTCACCTGGGGCCTGATCCGCTTCGCCCGCCGCATGCCAAATCCGTGGCTCGCTGTCGTCGTCGCGATCCCCTATCTGACTATCGTGGTCGCCATGGGCTACAGCCGCCAAGGTGTTGCGATAGGCATCGTGCTGGCGGGCCTCTCGGTTCTGGACCGATCGACGATCCTCCGTTTCAGCGGCTATATCATCTTCGCAGCGGCCTTCCACAAATCGGCAGTCATCGTCCTTCCGCTCGTCGCCCTAGCCGCCGCGCGCAACCGCTTTGTCGTCGTCGGACTCCTCTTTGTACTGGCTTTGATGCTTTATTATTTCTTCGTGCAATCGTCATTCGATCGCATGGTCGCCGTCTATGTCGATCAGAGTTATAATTCGCAGGGCGCTGCGATCCGGCTGGCGATGAACATCGTCCCTGCCGCCATCTTCATATTTTTCCGCAAGAGGTTTGGCTTCTTCAGCGTTCAGCAGGATAAGTTGTGGCGTAACTTCTCGTTCGCTGCGTTCGCGACCTTGATCATGCTCTACTTCACCGAAGGATCGGCCGTCGTCGACCGGCTGGCGCTTTATCTCATCCCCCTGCAATTGGCCGTTCTATCGTCCTTGCCGAGCGCCCTCGGCGCCAGGGGCAGAGCCAGTGGCGAGGCCGGTCTCCTGGTGATCGCCTATTCCGCCTTGATTCAGTTCGTCTGGCTGAACTACGCCACCCACTCCGAATTCTGGCTACCTTACAAGATCTATCCCTTGTTCGGTGACGCCTGAAGGCATCGACACGACGAACGACAACCTTAACTTCTGCTGGTTAGGCGCGGGACCTGACCAGCCAGGCCCGTGAGGAATGCTGATTTGAAGGGTATCATCCTTGCCGGCGGGACCGGCAGCCGGCTTTTCCCGGCCACCATCGTTGTGTCTAAGCAGCTGCTGCCGATCTTCGACAAGCCGATGATCTACTATCCGCTCGGCGTGTTGATGCTCGCGGGCATTCGCGAGGTGCTGATCATCTCGACGCCCGCAGATCTCCCGCGTTTTCGTGACCTCCTTGGCGACGGCTCGGCCTTCGGCATCTCGCTCAGCTACGCCGAACAGGCGGCGCCGAACGGACTAGCCGAGGCATTCATCATCGGGCGCGAATTCGTCGGCGATGATCCTGTCGCTCTGATCCTCGGCGACAATATCTTCTATGGAGCGGGCCTGCCCGAGATCTGCCGGGACGCGGCGGGGCGCAGGGAGGGGGCGACGATCTTCGCCTACGCTGTCGAGGATCCGGAGCGCTATGGCGTCGTCACCTTCGACAAAATGACGCAGGCGGCGATAAGCATCGAGGAAAAGCCTGCGGATCCGAAGTCCAACTGGGCGGTGACGGGCCTCTATTTCTACGACAACGAGGTTCTCGATATCGCCGCGTCCATCAAGCCATCGGCGCGCGGCGAGCTCGAGATCACGGACGTCAATCGCGCCTATTTGGAGCGGGGCCTGCTCCATGTGTCCCGGCTCGGTCGCGGCTATGCCTGGCTCGACACGGGCACGCATGAAAGCCTTCACGAGGCGTCTTCCTTCGTTCGTACGATCGAGCACCGGCAGGGTCTCAAGATCATGTGCTTGGAGGAGATTGGTCTCGAACTCGGCTATCTGACCCCCGAGACCGTCGTCGCGCGCGCCGACGCGCTCGGCAAGACCGATTATGCCGCATATCTCCGGCGGCGCGCTCGCGAGCACGCAGAAGCTTGAAGCCAGGCGAACACGATATGGAAACCCCTGAACGCATCCTTGTGACCGGCGGTGCCGGCTTCATCGGCAGCGCGGTATGCCGCCACCTCGTCCGCAGCGGCTATCAGGTCGTGAACGTCGACAAGTTGACTTATTCGGGCAATCTCGACTCGCTTCGGGAGATCGACAGCGAACCGACCTATGCATTTCGCCAGGCGGACATTTGCGACGCCGGGACGATGCTGGAGATCCTGCGCGCAGAGCGGATCGACCGGATCATGCACCTCGCCGCTGAGAGCCATGTCGACCGCTCGATCGACGGCCCCGCTATCTTCCTCGAGACCAACGTCATCGGAACGTACCGCCTGCTCGACGCCGCGCTCACCTACTGGCGAGAGCTTGGCGACGAGGCGAAGCGGCGTTTCCGCTTCCATCACGTGTCGACTGACGAGGTATTTGGCGATTTGCCCTTCGACAGTGGCGTGTTCACGGAAGAAACGCCCTATGCCCCCTCTTCGCCCTATTCCGCGTCGAAGGCAGCTTCGGATCATTTCGTATGCGCCTGGCATGAGACTTACGGGCTGCCTGTCGTCCTTTCCAACTGCTCGAACAATTACGGACCCTATCATTTCCCAGAGAAGCTGATCCCTCTGGTGATCCTGAATGCGCTGGAGGGTAAGCCGCTCCCCGTATACGGCAAGGGCGAGAATGTGCGCGACTGGCTCTATGTCGACGACCATGCGCGGGCGCTCGAGCTCGTCATGATGAATGGTCGGATCGGCGAGAGCTACAATGTCGGCGGGCGCGCCGAGCGAACCAACCTGTCGGTGGTTGAGACGATCTGCGACGTGCTCGACAAGAAGGTGCCACTCTCCGGCGGCGATCGCAGGCGAAACCTTATCACCTTCGTGACCGATCGGCCGGGCCATGACCGCCGTTATGCGATCGATCCCTCGAAGATCGAGCAAGAGCTGGGCTGGAGTTCGCAGGAGAGCTTCGAGAGCGGCATCGAGAAGACGATCGACTGGTATCTCGAAAATGAATGGTGGTGGCGCAAGATCCGCGAGCAGAAATATGCGGGCGCCCGGCTCGGAACCGCTGGATGAGGATACTCGTCACTGGGCGCGAGGGGCAGCTTGCCCGAAGCCTGATCGAGCGCGGCGGCGGCCGCCCGCACCTTGAACTGATCGCGCTCGGCAGGCCTGAGCTGGATCTGGAACTGCCCGGCAGCGCAGACCAAGCCGTCCGCCGCATCTCGCCCGACGTGGTGATCAACGCGGCTGCCTATACGGCCGTCGATCAGGCCGAAGATGAGCCCGCCCGCGCTTTCCGGATCAACGGCGATGCGGTCGGTGAAATTGCTGCCGCGGCGCATGCCATCGGCGCCCGCCTGATCCATGTCTCGACCGATTATGTGTTCGACGGGACGGCGACCGAACCGTATCGCGTGGACGCACCGACAGTTCCGCTTGGCGTTTACGGGCGTTCCAAGCTGCTCGGCGAGGATCAAGCTCGTGCCGGATGCCCGGATCACCTCATCGTCCGGACCGCATGGGTTTACAGTCCATGGGGAAAGAATTTCGTTAGGACCATGCTGTCGCTCGCTGAGACGCGTGATGAGCTCAGCGTTGTCGCGGATCAGGTGGGCAACCCGACCAATGCGCTCGATCTTGCCGAGGCATTGCTGAGCGTGGTGGAGACGGACGCCGTATCGGGCACCTTCCACTTCGGGGGTGCCGATGAAATGAGCTGGGCCGCCTTTGCGGAGCGCATATTGGAAACGAGCGCTCGTTTCGGTGGGCCGACTGCGGCGGTGCGACCCATCCTGAGCAGGGATTGGCCCACCAAGGCCGCCCGACCGCAGAATTCTCGCCTCGAAACCTCTGCGTTCGTGACTCAGTTCGGTATCAAGCCCACTGCGCTTCAAGATACGCTTGGCAGGGTAGTCGAACGCCTTGTCGCACATCGCGCGGCGGCATCGCCGGCGCGCTGAGACTGCGCTGCTGCGAACAGCCATGCGGATCCTGGCCTTCCCGAAATATGGCGATCTGGCCGCGAGCACGCGCCAGCGCCTCCTTCAATATGTTCCTTACCTGCGCGAGCACGGGGTGGACGTCGATTGTCTACCGCTCCACGGCAATGACTATATGCGCGCGCTGGCGAGGGGGCAGTCCGGAAGCAAGACCGCCATCGCGAAGGCCTATGCGGAGCGGATGGTCCAGCTCCTGCGCCGGCGCGACTTCGACCTGCTGTGGGTCTATGCTGAGCTCTTTCCCTATCTGCCGGGTGCGTTCGAGCGACTGGTTCGGGCGAGCGGCAAACCGATCATCTTCGACTATGACGATGCGATCTTCCACATGTACGATGCCCATCGCCGGCCTTTGGTCAGGCGGCTGCTGGGCAGAAAGCTCGTCCCGCTGCTGCGGGCGGCGAGCGCATGCACCTGCGGCAATGCCTATCTCCACGCTTATGCTTCTCAATATTGCTCGCGGAGCATCATCCTTCCAACCGTCGTCGATACAGACGCCTATCGGCCGTCATCGGTCGCCGGTGCCGGGAATCCGCCGCTGACGGTCGGCTGGATCGGCTCGCCATCGACTTGGACCTATGTTGAGCCTCTGCTACCGATGCTCCGGGAACTGCTTCCCCGCTTCGGCGCGAGGCTCTTGGTCGTGGGTGCCGGACCCAAGGCCGGAGATCTGTCCTGGATCGACGCGAGAGAGTGGAGCCAGGAGCGGGAGATCACCGACATCCAGCATATGGATATCGGCATCATGCCGGTCCCCGATGAGCCGTGGGCCCGCGGCAAATGCGGCTACAAGCTTATTCAATATATGGCGTGCGGCCTTCCGACCGTTGCCTCGCCGGTCGGCGTCAACGGCGAGATCGTGCTCGACGGAACCACCGGTCTCGTCGCATCGGACTTGTCAGAGTGGAAGAAGGGTTTGGAACGCCTGTTGAAGGATGCGGCGCTACGTCGAAGCATGGGTGCGGCAGGCAGACGCCGCGTGGAGAATGAATACTCGCTCAAGGTTCACGCACCCCGGCTTCTTGACTTGCTTCGCTCGCTTGAGCGGCGGGATGTTTAGAGTCTCAGAAGCTTCTTTAATTCATCTCTGAACGGCTCCACGGCAAAACGGGTCCGCACTAGGGCAGCGCCTGATCGGCCCATCCGTCGGGCAAGGTCCGAGTCCGCAAGAATGGTGTCCATGCGATCGGCCATTGCTTGGATGTCACCAACCGGCACCAAGAAGCCCGTTCGCCCATCCTCGATTATCTCCTCCGGGCCGCCGCAGCGCGTCGCGACTACTGGGAGCCCGTATGCGCTTGCTTCTTGGCATGTCAGCGAGAAGGACTCCGATGACGAGAAATTCAGCAGTGCTCGCGCACCGTGAAACGCCTCCCTGACATCCTGAACGAAGCCGTGAAAATAGATCCTATCCCCCCCGTCGGCTGTCGATGCCATATCCTGGAGGCGGTTTCGATAGAATTGATTTTTTGCGAGCCCCATGTCGCCTCCATAGAAGTGGAGCTCGGCATGAGAATGTCGGGCAGCGATGAGCGAAAAGGCTTGGATGGCGTGGTCCTGCCCCTTTCCGTCGATATAGTTGCCGACGAAGATCAGTCGATAGGAATCGCCGTCCACGTCTCCGCAGCCGAGGGAGGGGAACGGATCGTAGACGATCCTCACATCATCTGCGGCTACGCGCCGGGCAATGAACTCCGAAACGGCGATCAGGTGCTGAGACGTTCGGCGAGCTATGGCAAGCCAGGTTCGTCCAAGCGTTCCGAAGCGGCGGGGATCTATGCGTATCCAGGTTAGGATGGTGCCTCGATAGCCGAGTAGCCGCGCGACTGCTCCTTCAAGGATGAAGAAGTCATTGATCTGAAGGCGCTCGCACCTCGTCTCGCGGGCCAAGCGCCGGAGTTGAAGGCCAGCGCGTAGCAGGCCGGGAGCGTAGCCGAGGAGGGAGCGAGCCGACCGTCGAAGCTGAGCGAGCGGGAGCCTGATTATACGGTCGAATTCGGGAACTTCATCGTCCTTGATCCCGCTATCGATCGGAAGCACGAGGATGAACGTGGCCACATCGTTGAGGATCGCAGCCTCGCGACACGCGGCCTTGATCGCCCCGGTGAAGCTGATCGCGGCGTCGACAATGATGACCACTGGTTTTTCGGGCACGCGCTTTGCGCTACGGCCTGCACTAGAAGGTAGCAAGCCGCGCCGCCGCTCTTGCTGAGAGTCGATCCAGGCGGTAGGCGAAGCCAGCTTTTTCAATGAGCCTCAGCGGCTTGCTCCAAAAGAGCAAATGTTCGGCAGAGGCGAGCAAGGCAGCAGCATGATCGTTCAGAACCAGCTTTCCAAGACTCAAATCCCGTCGATCGAGACGATCGACGCACGTGAGTTGCTGTCGCTGGACCTCGAGGCGCTCGCCAAGGCCTACAGGTCAGCCCAACCATACCCGCATATCGTGTTGGACGGGATTTTTCCCGAGTCTCTCTTGCGCTCCGTTGCCGCTGAAATTCACACGTCCGACGAAACCATTGAGAAGAGCTTCTACGGCTCCTTCCAGAAGCACCGTATCTCGAACATCAGTGCGCTGGGACCGACGAGCCGGCGGTTTATCGACGAACTCAATGCGGCGCCGTTTCTGCGCTTCCTGGAAGCGGTGACGGGTATCGACAGCCTCATCCCCGATCCTCATCTCGAGGGGGGCGGGATTCACCAGATCGGCCCGGGCGGGTTCCTCAAGGTCCATACCGACTTTAACTGGCACCGGTCACTGAAGCTTCATCGCCGCATCAACATCCTCGTCTACCTGAACGAGAATTGGCAGGATGATTGGAACGGGCACCTTGAGCTTTGGGACGAAAAGGTATCATCCTGCGGCGCAAGAATTGCGCCTGTCTTCAACCGAATGGTGATCTTCTCCACGACCGATGAATCCTATCATGGACATCCCGATCCGCTGACCTGCCCGGCCGAGGTGCGCCGAAATTCCGTGGCGCTCTACTATTACTCCGCCGAGCGCCCTGCATCAGAGACCCGTTTCGGCACCTCGACCATGACGAATTATCGCGAGCGTCCGGAGGAAGAGTTCGGAAAGGGCAAGCTGAAGCATTTTCTGCACCAGTTGCTGATCCGGACTCCCCTTATTCGGAAGGCCGTCGGTCGCGAGAAGTAGGATCCAGCTGCACGGCAACCTCCGGCTGCGGCGCAGAGCGATATGTGGCGGGCGGCTTACTCACTCGGCAGGTCGTTGCCTGATCCATACCCCCGTGACGCCAAAATACGACTTGAGATGCCGGCCGAGCTCCCTAACTGCCGGAGCGCCGTGAAGGTAAATGCCGCTGCGATAGCGGCGCCGGTGACGAGGACAATAGCCTCTGAGATATACGAGGCGCCGATCAACACGAGCAGGGCTGGCAGCGCCACTGCGATGATGCTCCAGTTACCGCGAGATATGACGATCCGGTGCCGGCGCAGGGACAGGATCGAGATCCAGCCGAGGTATAGGAGATATGCCCCGAAATAGGCGACACCGGCCCCCTGAAGCCCGATCCGCGGCAACAGCAGACCGACGCCGCAGATATAGACGAGGCTCAGCGCTGCCTCCGCGAGCAAGAAGACGACCATGTCCTTGCGTGCGAGCAGCACGAACCCAACGGCCCATCCGGCGATCTTCAGGAAATCGCCCGCCAGTTGCCAACGGAGGAGCGAGGCGGCTTCGGTGAATGCAGAGCTGTAGAGGACCGTCAGGGCCAGCGGTGCCGCGGCGATTAGGACGGCGATCAGCGGAAGGCTGAGCAGGAGGGCGACATGAAGCTGATGGTCGACGAGCTTCTGGGTCTCGGGCGAGCGGTCGAGGGCGCTCAGTCTCGGCAAATAGTCGGCCGACATCGCTCCAAGCACAAGGCCGATATAATTTGTGGACGTCATCCATGCGGCTTGGAAGAGGCCTGCCTCGTCGAGGCTGGTTTCGTCCACGATAATCGCCCGTACGCCGAGCTGGGTCACCTGGCTGATGAGCGTCCATGCCATCACGCCCAGACCAAGCGTCAGGAGGGGCGTCCATTCGGCCTTCACCTGTCGAGCCGTGACTTTACTGGACCCGAGCGCCGGGAGACGGCGACCGCACCAGAGAGCCACCAACACCGAGCCGAGCGGGATGGCAATCAGCGCAAGCGCAATGCCGGCGTAAGCATCGACGGCGATAGCAACGATCCCAAGAACGGCAGCGATGATCGCGCCATATAGCTTTATCCGGCCTATATCGGCGATCCGACGATAGCCCTGGAGCACCGCAGACTGGGATGCGGCCACCACCGAAAGCAACAGCCCGATGCTCAGCCAGCCAACGAGTCCAGCATGCTCGGTGCCAACGGCGGCGAACCGAGCCAAAGGCTCCCGAAGGACCCAGAGCGTCAACGCGCCAGCAAGTGCCAGCATCCACGTCAAAGACCACAAAGCCACACGAACCCGCACGGCGGCTGCCGAATCGTCCTTGGCGTCGGCGGCCGCGACTTCCCGGACGCCGCTGGTGCCGAGGCCCGCACCCGCAAGCACCGCACCCGTCATCATGATCGAATTGAGCACGCCCATCAGGCCGATCCCTGCGGGCCCAATCACTAGGCTGAAAATCTTCGTCCTGACGAGTCCGATCAGGATCGAGCCGATCGTCGCTCCTCCGATAATCGATGTCGCCCGCAATATCTGACGGTAGGAGGATGCCTCCTCGGTCATGATGCTCCCGGCAGCTCGGCGTCGGCGAGGAGCGAGGCCGCCTCGTCCTTCGCCGACAGAGTTATTCCACCTGCCATCGGCCAGTCGATCCCGATCGCAGGATCGTCCCACCGGATCGAGCGCTCTGCGGCTGGCGCGTAAAACGAGGACGCCTTGTAGAGCACGTCCGCCACGTCACTTACGACGAGGAAGCCGTGAGCGAAGCCCTCCGGGATCCAGAGTTGCCGCTTATTCTCCTCAGAAAGGAGGACGCCACGCCACTGGCCGAAGGTTGCTGAGCCGGGGCGGATATCGACCGCGACGTCGAAGATTTCTCCTCGGAGTGCCCGGATCAGCTTGCCCTGAGCATGGGGTTCGAGTTGATAATGGAGGCCGCGCAGCACGCCTCTGGATGAGCGGCTGTGATTGTCCTGCACGAAATCCATGTCTCGACCGACCAGGTCGGCAAAGCGCGCGCGGTTGAAGCTTTCCATGAAGAAGCCGCGCTCGTCGGCGAAAACAGTCGGCTCAAGGATGCGAAGACCGGAAAGCCCGGTTTCAACGCCCTTCACGGTGCCGCACAGGATGATAGGACATGGCTCGGCGCTACTGGAGGTGGCACGTAAAGGCAATCATGCCCGATGCAGGCGCAGCGGCGCCTTGGCCGGCGCGACGCTCCAAGGTTGTTTGCCCAGTCAGGCGCTGCTAGGCCTCCCTTCGTCCAAGGGGCGCTTTCCGTGTCGAAAAAGGGTATGTTGATGAAGGCGGTGATACTTGCCGGGGGATTGGGAACGAGGCTGGCCGAGGAGACCGGCGTTCGCCCGAAACCGATGGTTGAGATCGGCGGCCGCCCGATCATCTGGCACATCATGAAGGGCTATGCCCAGCATGGGATCACCGATTTTGTCGTGTGCCTCGGTTACAAGGGGTACATGATCAAGGAGTATTTCGCGAATTACGGGCTTCACATGTCGGATGTGACGGTGGACCTTCAGAAGGGCACGATCGAGGTTCATCGCAACCTCGCCGAAAACTGGCGGATCAGCCTGATCGACACCGGTGACGAGACAATGACCGGCGGTCGCCTGAAACGGGCGCTGCGCTACATCGGCGACGATGAGGAGTTCTGCCTCACGTACGGCGACGGCCTTGGTGACGTAGACATTTCGGGATCGATCGAATTCCACCGCGCGCACGGGCGTCTCGCCACCGTGACAGCGGTGCGTCTCCCCGGGCGTTTCGGCCAGCTGACATTTGAAGGCGGGAACTCGGTGACCGGCTTCATGGAAAAGCCGAAGGACGAGAGCGGTTGGGTTAATGGCGGCTTTTTCGTCCTGTCCCGCAACATAGACAGCTACATAGCTGGTGACGAGACTATCTGGGAGAGCGAGCCCTTGACCACGCTCGCCCAGGAGGGAGAGTTGCGCGCATTCTTCCACGACGGCTTCTGGCAGGCGATGGACACGCTGCGCGACCGCCAGTTGCTCGAAGAGATGTGGGCGAGCAAGAAGGCGCCGTGGCGTACCTGGAAATGATCAGTGTCGCGCCGCCTCCAGGCGCGCCGCGACGTCATCTACGGACGACTCGAGGTTAAAGGATAATTCGAGACCTAGCTCAGCACGGGCCCGTCGGATCGAGGGGATGTAGCGATCCACGTCGCTCTCGCTGACAGGTGGAACCTCCGCGGCGACACCGAAGCGGTCGGCCACGACGCGAGCGATCTCGCCCATCGTCACCGCTTCGTCCGAACCAACATTGTAAATGGGACAGTCGACGGAACTCGCGTCGGCAATCATCATCAGCCAGCGCACGAGATCGTCTGCGTGCATGTAGCTGCGATAGACCGCCTTGCGCGCGTTGACACGCACAGGTCGGGCCGCAAGGCCATCGGCCAGAAAATTGCCGATCGCGAAATGCTGATCACGCGGGAGATAGACGCCGATAAAGGCGAAACATCGGGCGACGGCCGTCCTGATGCCGACATGGCCGAGACTCGCGATTCGCTGTTCGGCAAGGCGCTTGGCCTCGGCATAGTCGCGTTTGTAACTGGCCAGCTCGCCTGCTTCTCCGGGCATGAAATCCTCTGCCAGCTCAAGCAGGTTCGGCGGCTGCTGTCCGTATACGGCACCACTGCTCGCGTAAACGATACGGCTGGACCGATGGTCCTGCGTGGCAATCTGAACATAATTGTCGACCGAAGCGAGGATGTTGGCCCGCTCGCTTTGGGGATCTTCGGCGTAACGGCGCGCATCCGTCGTGCTGGCCGCGTGCACGACATAATCCGCCTCGGGGAGGCGCCGGATGAGCCCGGCATTCGCGTCGACTAGCTCGACACCGGGCCCGATTAGCTCAGGATAGTCATGAGCGAGCGTCGAGGCGCTTCGGGCGACCGCCTTGATCCGGTCGATGCCCCATGGTTTCAGCAAACCTCGCCGATAAGCGTCGAGAAAAGATTTGCCGAAAAAGCCTGAGCCGCCAATTAGAAGGAGAGAGCGGCCGCGCGACATCAGTTAGGCGTCGGAAAGCTCGTTGAGATAGTCGATTTCCGGCGTCATTCGGTCAATCGGGTTTGATTCCATCGACCCATTGGCGGTGACACGGCTGCTGATCTTGGGGAAATAGGTCTGTTCCGGGTCGATCTGCACGATGAAAGCCTGCGGCCCGGCTCCATCCATCCGCTGCCTGAACTCGGCGTCCTTCTCGAAATCGAGCGGGAGCGTCATCACCGGAACATCCCAGGCGGCGAACAGACGCGTCCAATCCGGCAGACCAAGCCCGGAGGGGCGATCGCAGCCGAGATATTTACCGTTGAAGTAGTTGCGCTGAGTCATGCGGATCGACGCGTGGCCTTGATCGTGAAAGATAAAAATCTTGAGATTCAGATCGTTAACGGAAACCGTGCCAAGCTCCTGCATATTCTGGGCGAAGCCGCCATCGCCTTCGAAGAGGATTGTTCGCTTACCATTGCCGGCAATCGCGGCGCCTATTGCTCCAGAGAGCCCGTAACCCATTGAGGCCAAGCCCTTGTTGGTAATCACCCGCTGCCCGAGCTTCTGCATGTACACTTGCATAGCCAAGGTGAAGGCGCTGCCGCTGCTGCAGGGGATGACAATGTCGTCGGAGGTCGTGAATTCGTCCAGTCGCACCATTAGGTCGTAAGGCGAGAGATAGCCCTCCCCGGTGTTGTTGATGGGCTCCACGCGCGGGATCGCATCCCGGATGCGGCGCGCCTCGGCCATCCAGGCAGGCTTCGCCTCCAGCTCCCCAGAAAGCAGCGCTCGCAGAAAATGGTTGGCATCCACGGCGAGGCGCTGATCGGTCCGCGGATGGCCTTTTTCAAGCTCGGTTTTGTCGATGTCGACATGCACGATGGTGGCGTCGCGGCCGAATTCCTGCCAGTTGAAGCCGGTCTGCTGCAGGCCAAGTCGTGTGCCGACGGCAACGATCAAGTCGGCCCGCTGGATGATGATGTTCGCGCTGCGCTGCCCCCACGTGTTCGGCCGACCAAAATAGAACGGATCGCCGGCGTCGAACCGATCCGTACCGTTCCACGTGGTGACCACAGGAACTGAGAGCTCCGCAAAGCGCCCGTGAAGGTCGCGAGCCGTGCGGTAATCGACACCTCCGCCTATGAGCAGGATAGGCCGCTCCGCCTGAGCGTAGAGATCCGCCACGTTGGCGATCTCCGCATCCGTCGCCTGCGGTAACGACGCCGAGGCGAGCGGCGGCAGAGAAGTCTCTTCAACTTGCGCAGCCTGGATATCGAGCGGCATCTCGAGAAAGACGGGGCCCTTGCGTGGAGTCCAGCTCATCGCGATTTTCTCGTGGAAAGCCTCGCCCGAGATCGGCTCGAGGAACCGGTAGGCGAGCTTGGTCGTGGACTGAACGAGCTCGACGCCGCTTATTTCCTGGATTCCACGGGCACGAAGGCGCCCATGGGACAGGTCCGCGGTCTTCACCTGGCCGCCGATCACGAGCAATTCGCGGCTTTCCAGGAAAGCGCCAGCAAGGGCCGTGACAATGTTGGTGAGGCCAGGGCCGGCCGTCACGAGGGCAAGCGCCTTGGCGGGCGCGGCGATCTCATTGAAATATTCGGCCCCGATGCCCGCAGCGACTTCGTGCACGACCGGAACACCCTTGAGGTAGCGATCGAGGCTCTCGGTCAGATGCATGATATTGCCTCCGCCGACGTAGAAATAGTGGGTGTAGCCGGCGGCCTTGAGCCAGGCACCGATCTGGTCGCTATACTTCATCGGCTACATCCGTCCGTCCGCTAGCCATGCAGCGCACCGTTTCGTCACGGCGGGCAAGAAAATTTCGAATCTGGCTCAAACTGACTTCCCGCGGACTATCACCTCTTGCCACGGCCTTGTGCCATTCAACGATGAAGCGGATAGCCTCGTCCAGGGTCAACGTCGGTCGCCAGCCAAGCTCAGCCTTGGCCTTGGAGCAATCGAGCTTCAGCAGGCCCGCTTCGTGCGGGATGTCGCCCTGCCAGTCGCGCCAGCCGCTCGCAACGCCCCAGGCATCGGCCATACGGTTGACGATCCAGGCCACGGGTTGCGCATCCTCATCGGCCGGACCGAAATTCCAGGCATCTGCGAATCGAGCCTCGCCGGCGAGCAGGTGCTCGGCGATTTGAACATAACCGACCAAGGCTTCGAGAACGTGCTGCCACGGCCGCACCGACCCAGGGGAGCGGATCACCGGCGCCTCACCAGCCTCGAAGGCGCGGACGAGGTCAGGGATCAGGCGGTCAAGCGCCCAGTCGCCTCCACCGATCACATTTCCGGCACGCACCGACGCCACCGCAGTCTGGTGTTGTTTGAGCTTCGACGGTGGAAAATAGGAAGCTCGATAAGCGGCGATTACGAGCTCGGAGCAGCCCTTGCTGCTGCTATAGGGATCGTGGCCGCCCATCGGGTCCGTCTCACGATAGGGATAGACCCACTCCCTGTTCTCGTAGCATTTGTCGCTCGTCACGGCGACGACCGCCTTCACCGTTCCCAACGCTCGGACCGCCTCGAGCACGTGGACGGTTCCCATCACGTTCGTCGCGTAGGTCTCGATCGGCTGCTCATAGGAATAGCGAACCAGCGGCTGCGCAGCGAGGTGAAAGACCACCTCCGGGTCGGCCGCCCGCATGCTCGCCAGAACAGCGTCATAATCGCGGATGTCAGCGAACACGCCCTGCGTCAGACCCGCGATGTCGGCCGCTGAAAACAGGCTTGGGTCCGTGGGCGGCGGCAGCGCATACCCGCTGACCTCAGCGCCCAACTCCTTCAGAAGCAGGCACAGCCAGCTTCCCTTGAAACCTGTATGGCCGGTGACGAAGACCTTTCGTCCCTTCCAATCTGTCATCGACGATACTCGATCTTGTTTGAACAGGAACTTGTCACGAGCGACGGCGCCACTCGTCGCGCCCTTGGAAATCTATGGGCTTCTCCGATCCGTCCGGTCCATGGATGATCCGGCGCAACATCGCATCATATGCCGATCCGATGAGATCGGCAGAGGCCGCATCGCGCGTGAGGAAATGACGCTCCACCTCCGCATCCGAGTTCATTAGAATAAGGGCGAACCGATCACGGCTATGTTTTTTGTCCGACCCGAATGCCTCCAGCAGCGCCGGAGTGGAGAGGCCGGCCAGCACAGCCGGTAGATTCTCGACGACATTGACGAGGCCTTCGATATGCGCGCGGAAGCGGACGATCTCCGGCACGCGCGGGTCGGTGAGACCGATCACCCGGCCGAGTTCCAGTGCAGCCAGCATGCCGAGCCCCACTGCGATTCCATGACTCACCGCGAAACTGCTTGCCGCCTCGAGCGCGTGTCCGAAAGTATGACCGAAGTTGAGGAGCAGCCGCTCGGCCCGGTCGAATTCATCCGTCTCGATGAACCACTTCTTGGCGCGCAGGCTTTCGTCGATGATCGCCGCCAGCGTTCCTTCGTCGGCCCCCACTTCCGGCTTCAGTGCCAAATAGCGCCCGAAGACCTTTGATCCTCTGCACTGGCAGATCTTTGCGGCCTCGACGAGACCGGCGGCCCTCTGTTCGACCGAAAGCGTATGGGTCAGCGCCGGATCTATCAGGACGGCGGCAGGTGGATGAAAAGTGCCTACGATATTTTTGTATTTTCCCACATTGATCGACGACTTGCCGCCGATGCAGCTGTCGGTCATGCTCAGCAAAGTCGTCGGGACGTAGGTCCAGCCGACACCGCGCATATAGATGGACGCGGCGAAAGCGGCGACGTCCTGGACGACCCCGCCGCCGATCGCGACCAGCTCGGAATTGCGGGTTGCGCGGCGGTCCCGGAGCGCGACGATGACTTCGGTCATCCGGTCGAGCGACTTGGCATGCTCGTCCGCCACGATCGTGATCGGATCGATGCCGACAGCACGAAGCCGCTCGCTCAGGAACTCGTCGACGATGAACAGCCGCTCGCCGGGCGCGGCGAGGGTGCGAGCGAGCAGTCCGGGCTCGATCTCGACGCCATAGCTGCCCGTCGTGCTGACGATGTCAAAGGAGGCGAACATTGCTCATTCCAAGATCGACAGCGATGGACTGGCCGTTGATACTGTTATTGTCCGAGGAGCAGAGAAAGCAAATCAGATCAGCCAGGGTATCAAGATCGGGCAGCCGGCCAAGCGGCGTCATGCCGGCCACTGCGGCGATCTGCTCGGCAGAGAGGTTCGCGGCGGTCATCGGAGTATCGAGCACACCCGGCAGCACGCCATTGACGAGATGGCCCCTCGTGCCGAGGTCCACGCACGCTGACCGCACCAGTCCGCCAATGGCCGCTTTGGATACGGTGTAGGACAGCTTGTTGCTCCGTGCCTGCTCCTGCCAGATCGAGCTGACGATCGCGAGCCGTGCGCCGTTGGCGCTCAGCAGATTGGATCGCAGCAGCGCGGAGGCCGCGATCATTACCGAGAGGCAGTTGGCGGCGTAGAGTTCCATGTGGCGCTGAGCGTCGAACCCATCGAGGGAGTCGGCCATATTGGCGCCTTGCGCCCAGCACACGCCGTCATAAGGCTCGTCGTCCGGGAAAGAGCCGGCGCTCGTCAGCGGATCATAGCTCAGCCAGCGCATCTCAGCCGCAGCATCGTCCGGCGGAGCGCCACGTGAGACGCCGGTCACCGACCAGCCGCGACCAAGGGCTCGTCGCGCAACTGCGCGCCCGATCGCACCCGACGCTCCGAAGACGAGCAGACGCCAATTCGCCATCCGGCAATAGGTCAGCCGGCCGTGGCCGGAGCCTTCCGCATCCGCGCTTCCATCATTTCGATGCGCGCCACATCTTCCTCAGCGATGCGGTGGTAATAGTCCCGTTTGTTCTTGAGCCACAGCAGCTCAAACTCCACGGCATTCGCGATGCCCGCGACGATTCCGTCGCCCACCACGGCAGCGCCGTCGAAGATAACCTTGCGAGTCTCGCAGCGGTCGAGGCGGACCGCCTGGATCTGGCGCAGCGCCTCAATCGCGTCCGTCGACACGGAGCCGCCGACCACCAGTTCAAGATCGGCCTCGCGGCAGGCATGCGCCACCTTGAGGACCGCCTCGGTGATTGAGGGATCATTGATCGCACCTCGCGGCAGGCCGCGCGAAAGCGTGAAATCGACGCGGCCGAAGACGATGCCGACGCGGTTCTCGCGCGCCAACGGAAGCATGGCGTCCAGGTTTTCCAGCGCGGTCTGCGTCTCCAGATTGAACAGGAAGTTCGTCCGCTCCTCGTGCGCGCCGTGTGTCTTGTTCTTGGCGTCGATGAACTTGGTGAGCGCATAAGGCGTCTCGACCATCGGCGCGATCACATAGTCGACGCCATAAACCTTGGTGGAGAACAGGTCGGAGACCGCTTCGCAACCGCCGATCTTCAGCGCGACCTTAAGGTCCGCGCGCTGCGCGAGCTCAAGCAGGCGGTGGAATTCGTCCGGTCGCGTGCCCTCAGCCTCGAACTCAGCCTTGACCGCCACCACGCCATGCTGGTCGCGCCCTTTCTTCAAGAGTTCCAGCATCTTGCGTTCAGTCGAGTTCACGGCCTTACCTTCTGTCTAACTGGCTGAATGAGGTGGCGCTTGGCGGAGACGCCCAATTCCGTCAACCCATAACCCCGCGGGACCGGCCAATGCAAAGGGTGCCCGCGACTGTTGACGAAGCGGGACAACCGCCTGATGTGGCTGCCCTGACCGAATGGGTGGAGCGAGATGTAACATGTTGAAGTTGAGGGCAACCAGCGTGGAGACCCCGCCGGAAGGGGCTCGGTCGTACCCTCAAGGACTTTGGCGCTTCGTGCTCTTCCTTGCGGTAGGCGGCATCAACACCCTGGTTGGATATGCGCTTTACGCTGCCCTGATCCTGCTCGACGTTCCTACACCCGGGGCAGTCGTGCTCAGCACAATCCTGGGCGTGCTCTTCAATTTCGTGGCGACCGGAACGATCGTCTTCCGCAACCGAGCCGCTCGCCTGCTGCCGCGTTTTGCCGGGGTCTACGTGGTGCAGATGGGGCTTAACATCGCTGCGATCACGGCGCTGGAGCGGGTCGGCCTCGGCCCGCTGCTCGCGGGCGCGGTCACGCTGCCGCCACTGGCGGTCTTCACCTATCTGGCCATGCGCCACTTCGTCTTCAGAGGTGGCGATGAATGATGCTGCTTGGCACCTGCAACCAACAGGGCGTCCCACGCCAGAGGCGCGCGTCTGGCTCCGGCCCGTCGATCGCCCCTCTTCGCTTTCTGAAAATATAGTGCCGGCAAAGCGCGCCCCGGGGGCATACCCATGACTCATGTGCTCGCCCTATTGGCGGAACGCGCTTACGCTCAGCGCCTTTTCAGCCTTTTCGTCTCCGGATTCTGCTTTCTTTTCGGTGTCTTTCTGCTTGTCTATGTTGTGTCGCCAGCGGACGGATATTGGACCTTGCATGCCGAGCTGATGCGCCAGGGCAGCAGGCTTTACTCTGACCTAGGTGTCAATCAGCAGCCGCTCTATTTCATCCTGTCGATGTGGTCGTTGGGCATTGCTCCGAACACCATATTGGGCCAGCGCATTCTCCCGGGCCTTGTGCTCCTCTGCTATGTGTATCTGACTTACCGAACATCCCGCCTAGCGCGGCTTCATCCGATGGAATCCGGACTGCTCCAGCTTGCGGTCTTCTTTACGGCGATCCACCCCGTCTTTTTCAGGTTCGACGATTATCATGCCGTGACGCACGTATGGGTGCTGACGTCGGTTTTCCTGTCAGCACGATACATTTCCGGAGCCGAACCGCTTCGGCGCTATGTTCTGTTGCAGGTGACGCTTGCGACGTTGATCTTCCTCACGCGGATCAATGACGCCTTGGCAATCGCCGCCTCGGTGGGCCTGATCGTTGTTCTCAAACAGCGGTTCTCGCGTGAACTCATGCTGGTCGGGACGGGGGCCCTGTTGCTTTCGGCCTCGATCATCGCCGTCGCGCTTCTCGTGCTCGGAGAAACGCCGACCGCCTGGGTAAACAGCACCTTGCTGGAGGCTTCGACCGCCAAGGGAGGAGAAGGAATCTGGCGCTATCCCTTCAGGCTCCTGATGAACTCGGCCGCCTATGTCGCCACGCCGACCCTTGCACCGCTTCCTTTGCTGCTTCTGCCGGCCGTTGCGGGACTTGCCTTGGCTTGGCGCAAGCGATCTGAGCCGCGGGTCTCCAATGCCCTGGTTGCGATAACCGGCCTCTACCTGATCTTTGTCCTGCGATGGGGTTACCAGTCCGACATATTCTACTCACTTACTCCTTGGGTTCTGCTCGGCATGATCGCTCTGGTCCTGGGAAGGGCGCTGCATACCGCCACCCGCAAAGTTCAGCGTGCCGATCCGCAATCCGGGATCTGGGCTCTAGGCCTGTATCCTATATTCCTGTTCATCTTCGGCAGCCTCAGTTCGGGGGGGGGATTTGGAGGCTTGGAATTCCCGCTCGCGGTGACACTCCTCCTCGTTCCGCTTGTGGCGCTCAGCTCATTATCTCCGCCCTTCAAAACAGGAGCGCGCTTCGCCTTCGCGGCGCTTTGTCTCCTGCTCGCCGCATATGCAGTGAAGGCGCGCTTCAACAATCCGTGGTCCTGGTGGAGCTATCGCGTGAGCGCACCAGCGCCTAACGTCAGCATTCGCCAGGACGATCGGCTTGGCACGCACTTCATCACGTCGGAGCTGGCAAGCTTCATCGATCCTGTCTGTGCCAAGCTCGACACCAGCAAAACCATGTGGTCGACGCCATTCTCCTTCGCCAATTACTATTGCGGCGTTCCGGCTTGGCGGGGCTATCTCCAGACATGGTACGATCTTTCAACGGCTCCCAAGATCACGCGCCTGCTGGCCGACCTGCGGCGGTCTCCGCCCGATTACGTGCTGTATCAAAAACTTGAGGGCGCGCTTCGTTTTCACGAGACGCTCTTCCATCGAGGTCAGCCGCTGCCCTATCGCAAGCTGGAAGCTTATATCGGCGAGCGTGTCAGCCGAGGCGAATGGCAAGTCATTCACGAATCCAGGGCATTCCCGGACTCACACTGGTTTCTGCTTAGAACCGATCGCTCCGGCCGTCATCTTCCGGAGGAGCGAGCGTCGCCGCGCTCGAACCATCGCCGGCTTGATCGGATGCGTGCGGGAGCAGCGAGCGGATGATCGAAACGCAGCTTGCCCGCCGGTGATCAGAAGCGTTCATTCCTTGTCTGCGGGAACACCTGTCGTGCCTCGTCGGCCGCGCCGACTAGCGCCGGTCGGTCGAAGTTCAGCCGCTCGCTCTCGATTACATGCGGGCGCCTTTGCACCTGCGTATGGATTGCGCCCACATATTCGCCGATCATGCCGATGAAGAAGAGCTGCACCGACATGAAGAAGAAGAAGCCAATCAGGATGGGGGCGGTGCCCATCGCGAACTGGCTCCAGTAGAACAGCTTGGCGAACGTGTACGCGATCGCGATCAGGAGACTGACCGCGGAGAGGAGGAAGCCGATCATGGTCGCGAGGCGAAGCGGCACTTTCGAATGGTTGGTGATGCCAAGCATGGCCATGTCGTAAAGGGTCAGGAAGTTGTTCTTCGTGATCCCGCGCTTGCGCCGCGGCTGGGTGAACTCGATCACCGCCGCCTCGTAGCCGAGGTCGGCGATTAACCCGCGGAAATAGGGGTAAGGGTCGTCGACGCGGCGCAGCTGCGCAATCACGGCCTGATCGTACAAGCCGAACCCGGTGAAATTGGTGACCAGCTTGATGTCGGAAAGGCTGCCGCTCAGCCCATAATAAAGTCTACGGACGGCGAACATGGCAGCGGATTCGTGGGACTTCGTCTTGACGCCCATCACGACCTTATGGCCGTCTTCCCACTTGCGCACGAAGTCAGGGATCATCTCCGGCGGGTCCTGCAGGTCGGAGGCCATGCTGATCACCGCATCGCCCACGCCCTGCAGAAGGCCGTAATAGGGCGAGCGGATGTGGCCGAAATTACGGGTGTTGAGGATCACCTTAATCTTCGGGTCCTCAGCCGCCATTGTCCGAAGCAGATCTTGGGTGCCGTCGGTCGAGGCGTTGTCGATCAGGATATGCTCATAATCATAGTCGCGCAGACCATCGAACACCGCCCGGATCCGGCTCGCCAGCTCGCGGACATTCTCCACCTCGTTATAGCAAGGGGTTACAACAGAAATCAGCTTCTTCGACATGACGGTGCGCATGGCACGCTCCCGCCCGACTTTGAAGCCGAAACTGCGTAGCGTCACGACTTGCGCAACACCAGACGGCGGGATGGGCGGGGCTTGCCGCTCTCGCGGTGATATTGCTTGACCTACTCGCCTTAGCGGCATGGAAGGGTGCCATGAAATCTGCTTCATGCGGACGCTGCCCAGGCCGCGCTCATCGCCTAAGGCAGCGGCTTCGTGGAGCGGTGCGCTGCGGCCTCTCGTCAACCGAGCGCATGTCGAATGTTCAACTCGTCGGGTGGAAAGAAGCAGGAATGGATAGAGTTGCCAAGGTAAAGCTGATTTGCGTCCTTCTCGTAGGCGGGCTGGCACTCTCCATCCTGTATCATTGGATCTTGGGCAGCGTGCTGGGGTTCAACTATCCACTCAATACCTTCCTCTTCAGACCGAAGCACAATTTTAGCGACTTCGTCGATATCTTTCTCCCCGTGCAGGCGGGTTCGCCGCTCGGAAGCAATCTGGCTGTCTACTTTCCCTTTTCCTATGCCCTTTTGTATCCGCTTGTCGGATTGGAGCCTTGGAATGCGCTACGCATCACTCTCTTCGTCTTTGCTGTGGTCACGTTCTACTTCTTCTGGTGCAAGCTGCGATTTCTAGACGAACGCCCGCGGGTCCTTGCTACCATCATCATGGCGTTCGGCACATATGGCTTCCTGTTCTGTTTCACGCGAGCGAACCTGGAGATGCTCACCTTCTGCTTTGTCCTCGGGTTCCTCGCTCTCTTCGAGCGCGGTGCCTATCGCTGGTCGGCGTTGCCCCTCGCCTGCGCCATAGCGATGAAATTCTACCCTGGGGTCTTCGGGGTTCTCCTGCTGAAGAGGCGGCAATATGTCGCCGCGGCTGTGACCGCAGTGGCGACGCTGCTTCTCACAGTTGGAGCGTCTGCCACGTTCCCAGGCGGGGTCGCTGGCACATTCGCGCTGCTCAGCAGCAATCTGGAACATTTCCGGCAGGAATATATCCTCAGTGCAAATACCATCCAGTTCAGCTCCAACTACTTCGCAGTGATAAAGCTCATTCTACACGAAACAGGGATGAATGTTGCTCGCTTAGCTGAGCTCGTGCGCACGCCTTACATCATTGCGTCCATGATGCTATTTGTCGGAATTCTCTATTATATATTCAGATATGAGGAAGTGCTTTGGAAGCAAATGTGTCTTCTTTCGATCCTGGCAATAATCATTCCGGAAGTGTCCTTTGACTACAAGCTGATCCACCTGCTCGCGCCGCTTGCCTTGTTCGTCTCGGCGCCGCCGGCGGCGCGCAGCGAAGACCGGCTTTACGCGATCCTGTTCGGGCTGGTCCTCATTCCCAAGGCATATCTTTCGAGGGGCGACGAAGTCACGATCAACGTCCTGCTCAATCCAATCCTGATGACGATCATCATGGCTCACATCGTCTGGACGGGGATCCGGGCTCATCGAAACGCAGTGGCGGCGGGCTAAGCTTCTCCGACGAACTCGCCGTCCGATCCGCGACCTTTTTCAGGAAGATAGGACGGGTGGCCTCGCGCAAGCAGTCACGTGAATGTCGATGTCGTAAGCGGGGCCGCCATATTCGATGCAGCGCCAATGCGGATCTGACGCTGAGAGCTTCATTTGTCGCCCGACCAGGATGGTGCCAACCGTCTGCCGTGCCGCGCTGCCGGCAGAAGCAGCGGCGAGCAAAGCGGAACGAAGCTGCTCATCTGATCCTTGGACCGCCAGCGCGCCTCGTTGGATAGGAATACCGGCCCGATCGAAGTAAAAGCTCCCCACCCTCGCGAGCAGCGGCTTGTGGTGACCTAGCACAGAAACATTGTCCCACAGGAAGATGACACGTTCAACATCCTGTTGCTGCAGATATGCCGATGCCTCCTCCCAACTATAGCCTCTGCGGAAGGCCGATGGTTCTTCGATGAGAGCGGCGCCGAGCCGGGCAATTCCGCAGGTCAGCAGATAGCCCAGCAGGAGAACCGGCAACAGGGGAGAGCGTCGGCCGAGCACGGCGATCGTCAGTGCCATGCCGAGCAGGACGCCGGGCATGTAGGCGAACAGGTAACGGGCAGAAAAGCTGGGCTTGATGTGTCCCAGGACGAAAACGATCAGCACGGCAACGACACTGGTGGAGACCGCCAGCACGTCAACGCAGCGATAGGGCAAGGGATTGCTTCCCTTCGCGGCGCGGAGCAAGCCACTGCCAATTGCGAGAGCCAGGATCCCCAAAAGGGGCGCTCCGAACCATCCGAGCCCAAGCAACAGATCGACCAAGCCTCCGACCGCACTTCGCGGATCGAGAAGCTTGTACCAAGAAACCTTCGCGGATCCGACATTTTGCGGAAGGTGTGCACCGATGAAAGCGGCTACTGGAGCGAATGGGAGAAAGGCTGGCCAGACCCGAACGGCCTTGCACCGATGAACGGCAAGGAAGCTCAAGCCCTGCAAAGCCACCAGAACCAAGGCGTGATAATGTGTTAGGATCGCCACGCCCGATATCAACGACCAAGGCAGCACTGATCCCATAATCGGCCGCTCGACCATACGGATGAACAGGATGGTCTGACCGCAACTCAGCAGGAATAGCAGCGTGTAGCTCCGGGCTTCCGCCGCGTAGGAGACGCTTGGAAACCAGAGCGCGAGCAGGATCGCCCACGTCCAGCGCACCGCCTTGTCGTGATGCCCTCGCCACAAAACCAGAACAGGGGCTGCGGCCGCGAAAGCAAGGCTTGGGATACGCAGTGCGATATTACTGGGTCCGGCAAGTTTCTCCCATGCCCACATCAGCGAGTAATAGACCGGTCCCCCCACCTCATTGAAAAGATCCTCAACCAAGAGCGGGAAGCTCCGGCCGATCGCGATCGCCCCGGTGAAGGTCTCATCGAGCCAAAGGGGCTCCGTGTAGTTTTGTGAGAGGCGAAGAAGGAGACCCACCACTAAGGATGAGATGACCAACAATCGCAGCGCCAGCGGCTGCCGTCCGTCGCCATCATCGGCATCGTCGAAACTGTGAAGGAGCGTCAAGCCTGCTCCGCAAACTGCCGGCGCCGCGCTGCGAGGGCATCCATGGTGGCCCGCAATCCCTCGTCGAGCGAGTATCGCGGTGTCCAGCCCAAGGCGCGCAGCGGCGCGATTTTAGCCTTCAGAACAGGTGGTTCAAACGGATTGCACGGCTTTGCTCCAAACCGGATATCAGCGGCTGATCCAGCCAGGCTTTGGATCCGGGAGATAAGCTCCCGCAACGAGGTCGAACGGCCACTGCCAACCTCCACCGGTACCCCGCGGGCAAGTGATTCGGGATGGGCGGATATCGCCGCAAGTGCTTCCACAACATCGGCCACGAAGATGAAGTCGCGACTGTTGCGGCAGTCGGATACCTCCACGCTCTTCCCCGCGAGCATCCTCGACACTGCGTAGCCGACGATCTCCGTTATCTCGGCTCCGGGACCGTACATGTTGTGGAGGTGGATGTTAAGGAACCGCCTCCCGGTCCGCTGTTCCAGATAGTTCAGGGACTGCTCGAGCAGTTTCTTGCTCAGCGCGTAATTGGAGTAGGAGCACGGAAGCGCGGTCGACACGTTGATTACCACCTCGGCCTCGATTTGCTCGAGAAGCGCGAGCGGATACAGAAGGTTGGGCTGCATCAGTTCCGTCAGCGACGTCCCGCCTCTTCCATAGTCGACAACCAGGTTGAGAATGCGGTCAAACCGGGTCTCTGCCGCCTCATCCGCGGACACGATCCGAACCGACGATGACGCTTCTTGAATTTTTCGGGCGGCGGCTTGAGAGCGCGCGACCGCGAAGATCCGGAAGTCGCCGGCAAGCGATCGGAGGAGGTGCTGGCCCAGGAAGCCGCTTCCGCCGAGAAACAATACCTTCCTCATGTCAGCGTCCGAGCCTTAACCGTACCAGCGTCACGCTGTAGCTGAATACGAAGGTCATCAGGTTTCGTTTGGTCTGTCCGAACATGCGCTTCTTGAACGTGAAGGGCACTTCCAGGATGCTGAAGCCCGGATTGCCACGGACCAGCCGGACCAGAATCTCCTCGACGATGTCGAAGTTGTCGCAGCGCAGCTTGAGCGCACGAAGCGCATCTCCGGGATAGAGCTTGAAGCTGTTCGAGACGTCCTTGCACTTCAAGCCCAGCACTACTCTGTAGCCGATGTTCACGAACCAACTCATCAGCACCAGCACCTTGCTGTTCTCGGTGAAGCCGCCGCTCACGTAACGGGATGCGACGATCACATCGGCATTTTCGCGTTCGCGCCACAGGTCCTGCAGGAAGTGTGGCGGATGCGAGCCGTCAGCGTCCATGAAGACAATGTAACGACCGTTGGACTGACCAATCCCGGTCCGAACCGCATCACCATAAAGATTGCCGCCCGTGCGACTGATATAGCGTATGCCCTGCTCCTCGCAGAGCTCAGGAGTGCCGTCCATCGGTGTCATCGTGTCGACTACGAGGATCTCAAAGCTGCCGGTCAGCTCCTCGCAAGCGTGACGAACGCGCGGGATCAGCAGACGAAGATTCTCCTCCTCATTGAATGCTGGGAGGACGATCGAGAGTTCACAAGACACGAGCACCTCTGTTTAGATTGGCAGTGCCACGGGCAGTCGCTATGCGCTCGGCGCGATTGCGTATGGCAGTGGGAATGAAATGAAAATCCTAGTTACTGGCGGCTGCGGCTTTCTCGGTTCGAACCTCGCAAGCGAGGGACTCCGTAACGGCCATGACGTGGCTGTGTTTGACAACCTCGCTCGGCGTGGCGCCGATCGGAACCTAGCATGGCTGCGGGGGCAGGGCGCGTTCAAGTTCTACGAAGAGGATATTCGCTCCCAGGAAAGCGTCGGAAAGGCCGTTCGCGAGATCAGACCCGATGTCGTGTTCCATACCGCCGGACAGGTGGCGATGACAACGTCGGTAGCGGATCCTCGCCTTGATTTCGAGACCAACGCACTGGGGACAATCAACATATTGGAGGCCACGCGCCTCCACAGCCCCGAAAGCATCATCACGTTTTCATCCACCAACAAGGTTTACGGCGATCTGGAGAGCTATCGCTACTCCGAGACGCCAACTCGCTACGTGTGCGACGATTTCCCGCGAGGCTTTCCCGAGAGCGTGCCGCTGGATTTTCGAACCCCTTATGGGTGTTCGAAAGGCTCGGCCGACCAATATATCCGCGATTATTCGCTTACCTTCGGCCTCCGGACGATCGTCTTCCGGCACTCGACCATCTTTGGGGGGCGCCAGTTCGCGACAGCGGATCAGGGCTGGATCGGCTGGTTCGTGCAACAGGCGGTGGAGACGGCCGCCGAGCCGGATCGCACCCCATTCACGATCTCCGGCAACGGAAAGCAGGTTCGGGACGTGCTGTTCGCGCCCGATCTAGTCGACTGCTATTTCGCGGCTATTGATCATATCGACCGCACGAGCGGGGAGCCATTCAATATCGGCGGAGGCTATGCCAACAGCCTCTCGATTCTCGAGTTGTTCGATATCCTTGAACGGGAACTCGCGATTGAGTTGAGATACAAGCAGCTACCGCCGCGGCACAGTGACCAGAAGGTTTTCGTCGCCGATCTCACCAAAGCGCAAGAGCTGTTCGGTTGGCAGCCCAGGACGGACAAGACATCTGGCCTCCGCCAGATGATCGATTGGGTCCGCGAAAGCCACTGATCGCGCCGCCGTCAACCGGGACGAACCGGTGCCCGCTCGGTATCGAGTTCGCTGAATACGAAGCGCTTCAGGGCAAAGAACGTCAGCACGGCGAGCACCCCGATCACCAAAGCTTCGGCAATGAGCACCGGAACGCCGGCCGCCATCAGCGTTCGGAGCGAGCCGATGTTGAGCAGCATCTGGACGAGGTAGACCGAAATGAACCTCGGCAGGAGGCGGAAGCGCCCGTTCCCGAACACCAGGTGACCTGTGGTGCAGAAGTTGAAGAGAACCGCCACGGCGGTGGCCACAACCACTGATTCGGTGGGCGGCACACCCAACAGGTGCAGCCCAGTGAAGAGAGTATAGTAGAATAGGAAATTGAGGCTTCCCACCCCGAGGAAACGGACGAATTGCCAAAATCCTCGTTCGCGGATCAAGCGCAGCAGCGGGTTCAGCCAAGGTTGGTCGAGGCGTTCGAGCCAGCCGACGCCCGCCATCAGAATGCGTTCGAAAGTTCGGATAAGACGCTCGATCATCCGCCTTCCGAGCCCCAGGCGGGGCAGGAAATGTGGCTCATCGAGGCAGGCGAGGAGACGCAATCCGGCGCAAACCGCGTTACTGCAGTTTCGGCCCGTTCTACGTCGAGGCCGCCCGACACAATGGCAGCTTTCATGAAAAAAGGGCCTTGGAAACTCGTTCGCCGTGCCCGCTATCTGGATGGGCTTCGGCTTGCAATCCTTAACTGAACCAGACGCTTCGGATCGGTTGGAGATCGGCCGCATTCGCTGCTCATTCTCCGCCTGTGTCCATCAGGGTGTTGAGCTTGAAAGCAAAATGGTGCAACCGCCCGCTCAAGACCCCCATCGACAGAAAGAATACGATGTCCGACGGCCAGCGTTCCGCGATCATACAGCTTGCGCGTGAATATTTCGATTCACGCCCGCAAGCGGCCTTTGTTCCGGGTGAAACTTATATTCCGCCCTCGGGGAAGGTGATGGACGCGGACGATTGCGCGCACCTGATCGATGCTTCGCTGGACATGTGGCTGACTGCCGGCCGCTACGCCGACCAGTTCGAGGAGGAGCTCGCCGTCAAGTTTGGCCGCCGCTACTCGAAACTCACCGTGTCGGGCTCGGCTGCGAACCTGCTCGCCTTTGCGTGCCTTACCTCGTGGAAGCTGGGCGACAGGCGGATCAAGCCGGGCGACGAGGTCATTACCGTCGCCGCCGGCTTTCCGACCACCGTTTCGCCGATCGTGCAATATGGCTGCATACCCGTGTTCGTCGATGTCGACCTCGACACCCACAATGTCGACGTGGACCTGCTCGAGGCGGCGATTACCGACAAGACGCGTGCCGTGATGATTGCCCATTCGCTCGGCAATCCGTTCGATGTTGCCCGGGTGGCGGCACTCTGCAAGCAGCATAAGCTGTGGCTGATCGAGGATTGCTGCGATGCGTTCGGTGCCTATGTTGGCGGCCGCCATGTCGGCACCTTCGGCGATGTTGCGACGCTGAGCTTCTATCCCGCCCACCATATTACCATGGGCGAGGGCGGCGCAGTCCTGGTAGACAGCCCACATCTTGCGAAAATAGCGGAATCTTTCCGGGATTGGGGTCGCGACTGCTATTGCAAGCCCGGGATGGATAACACCTGCAACAAGCGCTTCGGATGGCGCCTGGGTCAGCTGCCGAAGGGCTACGACCATAAATATACCTACAGCCACGTCGGCTACAATCTGAAGGTCAGCGATATGCAGGCCGCGGTCGGGGTGAGCCAGCTCAAGAAGCTGGACCGCTTCGTCGAGCGCCGCCGGGAGAATTTCGCCGCCATAGAACACGCACTGCGTGCCCGTGGTCTTGATCGCTACTACCACCTGCCGGTCGCGACGCCGGGCACGGAGCCGAGCTGGTTCGGTTATCTACTGACGGTGCGCGACGGCGCGGGGGTCGATCGGAATATGCTGACTCGCATGCTCGAGGACCGCAAGGTCGGCACCCGCATGCTGTTTGCGGGCAATCTCACGAAGCAGCCGGCTTTCCAGGACGTGAACTATCGGATTCATGGGACGCTGACCAACACCGACAAGATCATGAACGACAGCTTCTGGATCGGCGTCTGGCCAGGCATTGACGAGCCCCGTATCGCCTACATGGCCGACACCCTTCTCGGCCTTACCGAAGAGCTGCTAGCCCCGGCCCGTCCACAGGTAACGGCCTAGTTCGCAGCCTCTGGTCTCCGGGCCGCGCGTCCGCCGCCGGCCCGAAGATGCTCAACGCCGCGTTTTCCATGGGCGCGACCAGCAGGCGGCGTTCGGTCGATCGACTATCGTCCGCCAAGCCTGCGGACGAATGACCTCGGGTAGGCTCGTTACCGGAGCCAAGTAGGTCGACAGGGTAGTTCTGGGCAGGCCGATCACCTGCTTCGCCGCTTCGGTCAGGGTGCAATTGACGACAGGGGTCGGCCGGAGCCGTAATGCCCGCGCGAGCTCGAATCCCGGCGTTACTACTGCCAACAAGGCTACGATGCCGACGCCAACGCGTCTGGCGCCCCCTTCGAAGTGGGTTTGCCAATGCTCAGTGAGCGCTTCGGCGAGCATGAGCGAAAGGATCATCAGCGCCGGCATCGACGCGCGCATCGTGAAGTCGATGGTGGGGCCGATGCGCAAGAAGGGTATTGCGACCAGGCACACCGCTACGAGGATTAGAGTGTCGCGTCCGAAGCTCAGCTTTGAGCGCAATGCGATCAACGGGATGAAGAAGATAATGGCTTCCAAGCCGACGAAGACGAGATACTGTCGAACCCCGAGCGGGAACAGGCCCAGGGCCACGTCGTCACCCCCCGAGGCCAAATAGAGCAGCGCCGGCGCGCTTAGAAGCGTCGTGGCCGCTGGAAAGAGCACGTCAGTGAACTTCAGCTCGCGCCGCTTCAACGCCAATATACCCGCATAGGCTGCAAAGGGCAGGGCACCTATCGTCGAGAGGGGAGACCATAAGGTCAGCAGGGGGACGGCGGCGAGCAGCGGCCCCACCCGAATACGCCCCGTCCGAAAAAGCAAAAAGAGGAGGCCGCAAACCCACCCGGCAAACGCATGCTGGGGGACCCAGAAAATCTGGGTGATATGCGATGAATATTGAAGGGCAGACCAGTTTTCGAGGTGATCTGGGATCGCTTTGATGTCCCCGCGCATCATGAGCAGCGAGACGCCGAGAATGTCGAGTCCGCTGAAGAGCGCGAACACGAGCAACGCGATCGCCATAGCACGCCGCGTCGAATAGAGGACCGAGGCTGTGGAGAACAGCAGGCCGAAGAGAATGATGTTCTGCGCAAGCAGCGTCACGTCGACGGGCAAGCCGGCCAGCTTTCGCAATGCCGAAGGCACGAGATACATGCCGAGCGGCGCGCGCAGGATCTCGGCCATTCCTCTGGAGGTATAGGCAAAGGGCCAACTCAGTTCCGCCATGTCGCGCATGACAGCATCGCGGATCTGCCAATCTACATTGGCGTAGAATAGTCGCCCCTCGCCGCCCAGCATCAGCAGGACCGCCGCAACGGCGCAGGCTAAGACGAGGCGCCCGGGAGCGATGCCAAAGCCGGGGCTGCGGACGGACTTTGCGGCCCAGAAGCAGATCAGCGCGGCCAGGACTCCACCGGTCAGGTAAAGCCACGGGCTGCTCAGACCGACGAAGATCCACAAAATCAGGTGGTCGAGCGCGCAGACGAAAAAGATGAAGGCGAGCGCATACCCCACCGACCGCGCGTTCTCCGGCGCTGGCGAGTGCACAGGTTCCGCCGGCTGCTCAGCCGCGACAGTTGCGCTCAACGATCATCCCCCTCTGACTGCCACTCTTGATGCTGTCAGCTCCGTAGGCGAGGCACGACACGGGCGCCATAGCGGTTTGGGATCGATCCGAGCGGCTCTCGAACTTCCCGGACTGGACAGGACGGCACCCGCATGCCACAGCCGCGCTGGCCGAGAAACTGCCTCTTTCCCATAGTTTGCCTTGCCCCGTTCGGGACGTTGGCCGCTGGCGAACGGGGGAGGTTGATGTTGCCCTTCAGGCTAATGAGAGCGTGGGGCGCGTGGGACGATATCAATGACTCGATTGGAACTGTGCCTGTCGGTGATCGTCCCCTGCTATAACGAGCAGGAGGTGATCGAGCATACGCATCGACGACTGGTCGATGCCCTGTCCGAAATCACCCCCGATTTCGAGATCATCTATGTGGACGACGGCAGCCGCGACCGCACCGCGGAACTTCTCCACGATATTCAGGCGGCCAGCCCTCAAGCGCGCGTGATCCGCCTCGCGCGCAACTTCGGCCACCAGATCGCCGTCACCGCCGGCGTCGAATATGCGACGGGGCAGGCGGTGGTCCTGATCGACGCGGATCTGCAGGATCCGCCTGAGGTCATCGGCGACATGGTGGCCAAGTGGCGCGAGGGCTATCATGTCGTCTATGGCCAGCGCGCGGAGCGCTCCGGAGAGACCCCGTTCAAGCTCTGGACGGCGCGGGCCTTCTATCGCTTGATCAACCGACTTTCCGAGGTGCCGATTCCACTCGACACCGGCGACTTCCGACTGATGGATCGTGCCGTCGTCGACGCGCTTCGACGCATGCCCGAGCGGCATCGCCTGCTGCGTGCGATGACGAGCTGGGTCGGGTTCCGGCAGGTCGCTCTGCCCTATTCTCGCGCCGAGCGCTTTGCCGGCGAATCGAAATATCCCCTGCGCAAGATGCTGACGCTGGCGCTCGACGGCATCGTCTCCTTTTCGGCCGTGCCGCTGAAGCTGGTCACGATGGTCGGCCTCTCCTTCTCCGCCTTGTCGCTTCTGGGCATCCTGTATGCGGTGGCTATGCGGCTCTGGAGCGACAATTGGGTGCCCGGCTGGACGATCCTCTTCATCGCCGTGATGCTGATCGGCGGTCTGCAGTTCATCTTCCTGGGCGTTCTGGGAGAGTATGTCGGCCGCATCTACAGTGAAGCCAAGGGCCGTCCGCTCTTCCTCGTCATGGAGGAGCTCGGCTTCGACGCGGCTGATCCCCCTTCGCTTACATTCGACCGGCGGCCGACCAGCCTCGCGCCGGGGCAGGTGCAGCGTCCGGCCGGCGCACCTCTGGCACGGTAGCCAACTTGACCGCCTCCATGCAGAGCTCGCCCGTGACAGATCGGGGACGAGGCAAGTGGGTCAAGCTTGGCCTCGGCCTGCTGATCAGCGCCATCTTCCTCTATGTGACCTTTGCGACGGTGGACTTTGCGCGCGTCGGCGCCGTGCTCCTCGGGGCGGACCCACGCTGGCTCGGAGCGGCGGCTGCTTTCCTCGTGCTCGCTTACGCACTCAAGATCCTGCGATGGACGACGATGCTGAGGAGTCTCGGGGCCAGGATTGGATTTGCCGATGCAGCGCCGCCCTTCCTGGGGGGCATAGCCTTCAATAATGTCCTGCCGCTCCGCGCCGGCGACATCATTCGGGTTGTCGCCTTTCAACGCTTCACCGGCATCGCGCCCTCGGGGCAGCTTGGCACGCTCTTGCTGGAGCGCTTGCTCGACCTGTTCGTCCTGATGACCATCCTCTTCGCCACGATCAGCTTCTGGCAGATTGACGCGATCGATGGGACGTTGCTTTCCGCGCTGCGCTACGCGGCCTTGGCCATCGCTGCGGCCATTCTGCTGTTCATCGCTGCCCCGCATGTGATCCGCTCGATCGTGCGCTGGGTCGAGGCGCGGCTTCCTCGCCTGCGGCAAGCCGGTGAGGCTCTCCTGCGACTTTCCGAGGCGCTGGCAACACTTTCGAGACCAGGGCTGCTGTTCCAACTGACCCTGCTGAGCTTCCTTGCCTGGCTGGCGGAGGGGGGCATTTTTTATGCAGTCGGCCAGGCACTCGACGTGGCGCCGACCGTGCAGGCCGCTCTGCTGGCGCTCAGCCTTGGCACGCTTTCGACCATCATTCCGAGTTCGCCCGGATATGTCGGCACCTTCCACTATTTCACCGCCCAAGCGATCGGAGCCCTCGGCGCGGATCGCGCAGGAGCTGCGGCCTATGCGCTCCTAGTCCACGCGCTGCTGTGGCTGGTCACGACCATCACGGGCTTTATCCTCCTGGCGGTGAGCGGCATGACCGGCGGGCGCGCAGCCGCGTCCGCCCCCACCAACAAGGAATTCGTGCAGTGAACGCCCCTTCCTCCATCGCTCCGGCTGAGCCGATCGTCATCGTCGGCGGCGGCTTTACGGGCCTCTCGGCCGCCCATGATCTCGCCAAGGCCGGCCACAAGGTGGTGGTGCTCGAGAAGGAGCCGAGCGTCGGCGGCCTGGCAAGTGGGTTCACCGTCGGGGAATTTACGCTTGAGCGCTTCTATCACCACTGGTTCACCAACGATGTTCACGTGATGGAGCTCATCAAGGACATTGGCAAATATGATGAGGTCGTGTTCCGGCCGACGCGGACGGGTATGTATTATGCCAACACGATCTTTCGTCTTTCGACGCCGCTCGACCTGCTGAAGTTCAGCGCGCTGAGCTTCGTCAACCGGATCCGGCTCGGCCTGCTGGCGCTGCGGGCGCGCAGCATCCGCGACTGGAGGTCGATCGAGCACATGACGGCCCGCGACTGGCTCATCAAGATGGCCGGCAAAGAAGTCTTCAGTGTGGTCTGGGAGCCGCTCCTGGTGGGCAAGTTCGGCCCCTTCGCGGACAAGGTCGGTGCCGTCTGGTTCTGGAAGAAGCTCGCGCTCCGCGGCGGCAGCCGCGACAAGGAGGGTCGCGAAGTCCTGGCTTACTACAAGGGCGGCTTTTCAGAGCTTGCCGAGGCATTGAAGCGCCGACTGGAGGAGCTGGGCGTGGAGGTGAGGGTGAACAGCCCCGTCACCGGCCTCGACGCAGAGGGCGGCAGGGTGACTGCCGTGCACACTCCCGGCGGGTCCATTCGCGCAGGCACCGTGCTGATGACGCAGGCCCTGCCGCTGATCGCGGATCTGCTCGATCCGCATGCACCGATCGATTATGTCGAAAGCCTTCGCCGCATCAGCTACCTAGCCAATATATGCCTCGTTCTGGAGATGGATCGGAGCCTTTCCGAAACCTACTGGCTCAACGTCAACGATCCGACCTTCCCGTTCGTGGGAGTCATCGAGCACACCAATTTCGAGCCCCCCGAAAATTACGGCGGGCGGCACATCGTCTTCCTGTCCAAATATCTGCCCGACACCGACCCGCTCTACCGGATGCGCGACGAGGAGGTGCTCGACTTCGCGGTCCCGCACCTGCAGCGGATGTTCCCCGATTTCCGGCGTGAATGGGTAACCGAGCACCATGTCTGGCGCGCCCGCTTCTCGCAGCCGATCGCCGAGCCACACTATTCCGGTCTTATCCCGTCGGAAGACACGCCGTTAGCAAACGTCCTCATCACCTCAATGGCCCAGATCTATCCGGAAGATCGGGGCACCAATTATGCGATCCGCGAAGGCCGACGCGTCGCTGCCCGGCTCAGCGCGCGTCTCCACGGAGATGCGGGCGCGCCGGCGGAGAGGATCCCCCAGAAAGCCGTCGCGTGATGGCGGCGAGCTCGGCCCGTCGATCGTCAGGCATCTGGAACGAGGCATTGCGAGCCGCGTCGGACGCCGCGCCCGACAGAGCCCGGCGGATCGGCATCATCTTGCTGATCGGCGTGCTCGCGGGTGCGTTGGCCTATCGCCTATGGCTGTTCGTGTCGGAGGACTTTCCGCTCAACGATGGCGGCCTGTTCCTGGAATTTGTTCGTGCGAGTGCACGCGCATTTCCGGACCTCCCCGCCACGATCAGCTACAATGGCGAGACGATTCCCTTCGCCTACCCGCCGCTGTCATTCTGGATCAGCGGCCTGCTGGCACGGCTCGGCGCGGAGCCGCTCACGCTGGTCCGCACATTGCCGATCCTCGTGAATATATTCTGCCTCGCGGCCACCGCTTGGCTGCTCGTGCGAACCAGCCCCTCGCGCTTGTTCGCGGGCCTCGCCTTGCTCTTCTTCTGCGTCCGGCTACGCTCGTTCGAGTGGTTGGTCATGGGCGGCGGCCTCAGCCGCGGCATCGGTGCTTTGTTCTTCACCTTGGCTTTGGTGGCCATTTTGGCCTCCGCCGAGCGACCGGATGAGCGCCTCGGCAGCCGCAATGCGATCATGGCGGGTCTCGCTGCCGGCGGAGCGATGCTGTCTCACCTCGAATGGGGGTTGCTGGCGGCTGGAGCGGTCGCGCTGGCAGTTCTCCTGCGTGCGCAGAGCCCGTCTCAGTTCTTCTTGAAGGGCGCGTTGTCGGCGGCGGCCGCGTTACTGGTTGTATTGCCCTGGGTGGCGGCGGTGCTGCGGCAGCACGGGCTCGCTCCGTTCGAAGCAGCCAGCGGAAGCGGCTCGTGGGAGGCGGAACTCCTGCAGTCGCATCTGGTCTTCCTGGTGAGGACGGCGGCGACCAATCCACTGCTCCCCCTAGGTGCGCTTTTCCTGTTGATGAAGCGGCAGTTCTTTTGGCCAGGCCTGCTGCTTTTGGCCCTGTTCCTGACCCCCCGGCATGGCGGCACTGCTGCCAGCTTGCCGCTGGCGGTTCTCAGCGCAGCGGGCGCAGTCGGCCTGCTGGCAGTGCTTACCAGATATATCGCGCCGCGGACGGCCTTGGCTGTCACCGGCATGGCGGTCCTGTTCCTGGCGGGGTTCAGGCTCTATCGCGATGCGCCGTCGTTCAGCGACGCGACGGCGCCTCTCAGCACCGATCAGCGAGCTGCCATGGCCTGGGTACGTGCCGAGCATTCGGGCGCGCGTTTCCTGATTGTCAGCGGGAGGGCCTGGGAGATGGACCGTGTGTCAGAATGGTTCCCTGTCCTCGCGCGTGCGAACAGTGTGGGAACGGTTCAGGGCTCCGAATGGCTCCCGGCCGGCGCCTATGCTCAACGGGTTCAGCAAGCCAAGCAGATGAATGGGACCGGCAACTGCCAATCGATCAGCTCAGTTGCGGCCCGCAACAAGGTCGACTTCATTTGGATAGAGGCCGAGCCGGACTGCATGGCCGGCTCCGGATCCGCTCCTGTCCATGAGAGAGGCAGCGTCAAGATCTACGAAGTCGGGGAAGCTGCCTCGCAATGAACCTATTGGCATCAACTGGCCTGGCCCCGGCGGGCGCGGCGGGCGTATCCAGCGGGGGCTGGGGTGCCGCAAGGCTCGCGGTGCTGGTCCTGCTCGGGGCGGCGGTGCTGCATCGCGCGGTGCTTGCCCTGACGCTCGACTTTCCTATCAACGACGGCGCCCTCTTCCTGGAGTTCGTCCGCTCGGCGGCCGCGACCTTTCCGGCGCTGCCTGCGAGCGTGACCTTCAATGGTCTTGGGATTCCTTTCGCCTATCCGCCGCTTGCCTTCTGGATGGCAGGCGGGCTGACGCAGATGGGAGCCGACCCGCTCGAAATAGTCCGCGTCGCGCCGCTTCTCATGAATATCCTCTATTTGGGGCTGTTCACCTGGCTGCTCTATCGGCTCGGCGTGCCGGAGCTGGTGATCGCGATCACGCTCTTCTTCTTCATCACCAACTTTCGCTCGTTCGAGTGGTTGATCATGGGCGGCGGTCTGGCGCGGCAGCTCGGCGCCCTGTCCATGGTCGGAGCCCTGTTGATCCTGAGCTGCCGCAGCCCGCATCCTGGGCGATTGCAGATCCTGCGCTTGGCCGCCGCGGGCGGCTGCGTGGCCGCTGCCGTGCTGAGCCACCCGCAGTGGGGCATCCTGGCGGCGGCCGCGGCGATTGCGATGCTGGCAGTGCAAGGCGGCGGCATCCGGATCTTCATCATCCGAAGCCTGATCGTCGGCTTGACAGCGGTGGCGATCACGATCCCCTGGATCGCCCATATCTTGAGTACGCACGGCTCGGGCCCGTTCGCAGCGGCGGCGGCAACCGGCGAACACAGCGCGATGCCTTCGACGATCATCTCCTTCGTCAAAGCGGTCTTGATAAATCCATTTATCGCCATAGGCGCCGCCGCTCTGCTGCTGAGGCGCGACTACTTCTGGCTGTTGTTCCTCCTCGCCGCGATTGTGCTGACGCCGAGGCTGGCGCCCTCTGCCTGGTCGCTGCCGATCGCAGTATTCGCGGCGCAGGGTGCGGTCACGACGGCGAGATTGCTGCGCGCGAAGATCGGCTTCGGCACTGCGGTTGCGGCGACTGCAGCACTAGCCCTGGTGATCGTGGGCGTGCGGATCGAGCGCGATCTGCGTCTGTCTTCGCCCGTATACCGTCCGCTGGATCCAGACCTCCGCGCAGGGATGGCCTGGGTTGCCGCGCATCGCCCGGGTGAGGCTTTTGCTGTTTTGACCGAAGCGCCCTGGTATTATGATGCCAGCGCAGAATGGTTTCCCGTACTCGCCAGCGCCACGAGCACGACCACGGTGCAGGGACGCGAGTGGCTGCCCAACCGGGAGTTCGGCCGCTGGTTCGACATGTCGGAGGCGCTGAAGGCGGATGAACGATGCGCCGGGCTGTTGCAGAAGATTCGCGGTTTTGGGCGCGCGAGCTATGTCTGGGCGGAAACCCACCGGAGATGCTTCGCGGCTGCCGGACAGCAACCGCTCTACGAGAATGAGGATGTCGCCATCTATGCGTTGGACCCTTGATCCATGTGCGGCATAGCTGGCCTTCTCTCCGGTGAGCCGGTCACGCGCGCCGCCATCGAGCGCATGACGAATCCGATTGCTCACCGCGGTCCCGACGATGCGGGTGTTTGGATCGACCAGGAGGCCGGTGTCGGCCTCGGTCACCGCCGGCTGTCTATCGTCGATCTCTCGCCGCTCGGGCACCAGCCGATGCCGTCGAACGACGGTCGCTGGGTGCTCAGCTACAATGGCGAGATCTACAACCATCTCGAGCTTCGCCGGGCGCTAGAGGGATCCGGTGAAGGCGCAGTCGGCAACGGCTTTCCGTGGCGCGGGCACAGCGATACCGAGACGCTGGTCGAATGTATTGCGGCCTGGGGGCTCGAGGCGACGCTACAGAAGAGCGTCGGCATGTTCGCGCTCGCGCTCTGGGACAAGAAGGAGCGGCGGCTTTTGCTCGCTCGCGACCGGTTCGGAGAGAAGCCGCTTTACTACGGCTGGGCAGGCGGCGATTTCGTCTTCGCGTCCGAGCTGAAGGCGATCCGATCCCATCCGCGTTTCGCCAACGAGATCGACCGCCGCGCCGTTCGGCTCCTCGCGGCACGGGCCTATGTACCCGCGCCGCTTTCCATCTATCGCGGGATCTACAAGCTCGAACCCGGCTGCATCCTGTCGTTGGCCACGGACGCATGGAAGCATCCCTATGCCGAACCGCCGGTCGCGGGCGGCCCCGCCAATGGGCTCACGCTGCAACCTTATTGGTCATATCGCGACGTCGTCGGGCAAGGGCTCGCCGATCCGATCGCCGATGAGGAAGAGGCGCTCGAGCGTCTCGAATCGACCTTGGCGGCGGCGATCGGCGGGCAGTCGGTCGCTGACGTGCCGGTCGGCGCCTTCCTCTCCGGCGGGATCGATTCGTCGACGGTGGTCGGGCTCTACCAGAAATATTCGCCGCACACGGTGCGCACCTTCTCGATCGGGTTCGAGGAGGATGCGTTCAATGAAGCCGAGCACGCCAAGGCTGTCGCGCGCCATTTCGGCACCGACCATAATGAGCGCTATGTCACTGTGAAGGAGGCGCAGGAGGTCATCCCGCTTCTCCCGATCATGTATGACGAGCCCTTCGCCGACAGCTCGCAGATTCCGACCCACCTCGTCAGCCGCTTCGCACGCGAGCAGGTCACGGTGGCGCTCTCCGGCGACGGTGGCGACGAGCTGTTCGGCGGCTACAACCGCCATTTTCAAGTGCCCCTCCTGTGGGAGCGGGTCGGCAGGGTCCCGCGGCCGCTTCGCTCTCTCGTCGGGGCGCCGCTCAGCCGCCTTCCCGCCACCACCTGGAACCGTCTTGCGCGGTTGGTGCCCGGCATGGAGCATCGCCCGCATTTCGGCACAAAGGTGCAGAAGGGGCTCCGCCTGATGGGCGGTGCCCGCGGCGTGGAAGACATCTACAACAGCTTCCTCGACGAATGGAGCTTCGAGGCGTCGCCGCTACTCGGCGCGGAGGCGGCATCAGCCCGGCTGGGCTTCGACATGGACGTGGCGCCCGGCGCGTCGGACGCGGTGCGGATGATGTATTGCGACGCCGTCTCCTATTTGCCCGACGACATCCTCTGCAAGGTCGACCGGGCGGCGATGGCGGTGAGCCTGGAGACGCGCGTGCCGTTCCTCGATCACCGGGTCGCCGAGCTCGCCGCCCGCATCCCGGCGTCGATGAAGATCCAGGGCGGCAAGGGAAAGCAGATCCTCCGCAAATTGCTCTATCGCGAGGCCCCGCCGGGCCTGTTTGAGCGGCCCAAGGCCGGCTTCGGCATTCCTGTGGGCGAATGGATCCGAGGACCGTTGCGGCCGTGGGCCGAGGAACTGCTCGACCATTCGGCGCTCCGACAAGGGGGCTTGTTCGATGCGGACGTCATTCAGCGCCGCTGGCGGCAGCATCTGAGGCATGAACGCGACGCGACGCCGGCGCTCTGGGCGGTTCTGATGTATCAGGCCTGGGCGCGCGAGAACCAGGCCGCTTAGAGCGGGCCCGGCCCGCGGACGCGGCGCCACAGCCAGCTCGGCAGCAGCATCAGCGGATAGAGGAAGTGCAGCGGCCGCGGCAGCGGGAGCATCGCGCGGTCATGATGGCTAAGGCTTTTGCGTCGGATCTCCGACGCCTTGTAGCGCCAGCCGGGCGCGAGCAGGAAATGGGCGAGATGGATCGGAACGGTGCCGAGCACGGTATCGTCGAGTTCGGTCTCGCCATAGCGCCCCGCCATGGTGCCGAGCGCGACCCGCACCAGGCGCCGTGTCGCCGGATCGGCCTTCAGCTCCGCGGCAAGACCAGGCGGGAGCGTGCGGTCGAACAGCCGCTCGCACAGGAGCAGAGCCTGGGCGGAGCAGCGGCCGACGCCGAGGGTGAGCGAGCGGCGGTAGAGCCGCTCGAGCTCGTTCGACTCGGCATCCTTCAGCAGCGCGGCCAGGTCGGCGATCCATTTCATGCGCGACCATGCGTGTGTTGCGCCGTGGACACAAAGGTAGGCAAAAAGCTCGTCCCGGGCGAGCGTCGGAAGCTCGATACCCGGGGCGATTGCGACCCATTGGCGGGGTGATCGGGCATCGATCCTGGGCATCAGGCGGGGATTGTCGACGAGGCCGGTATGGAGCTCCAGAATGATGCCGTTGCGCGGATGCCTCCACCCTGTCTCCTTGCAGAGAGCTAGCCAGATCGGGAGCTTATCAGACCCGACTTCGGGACCTGGGAGGGTGCGGGCATAGCCGGCCTGCGCCAGCAATTCGCACGCTTGCTCGACCGCTTCGGACGCCACGACGAGGTCGATGTCGCGCGCCCTCTTGAGCCCCAACGTGCCGTAGGCGAGCATGTCTAGCGTTGCCCCCTTTACGAACAGGAAGGGCAGTTCCGCCGTCTCGAAGAGCCGCTTGAGGCGCAGCGACTCCGCCGCGAACGCGAGGTTCTGTCGGGCAATGGCGTGCGCCTCTCCGTCCAGCAGCGCGACGACGTTCGCGGGCGCGCTCACCCCTGCCGACGTGAGAGCATCGCTGACGAGCCCCTCGACCCGTTGCCGCCGCACGATCCGCAGGAACCGGGACCAATCGATGTCCTGCGAAGCAGCCGCGCGCACGGTCTCGTCACGCTCTGGGGAGGGCGGCCAGCGACAACAGGCCGCGGTAAGCAGGAATTCGTCGCCGAGCTTCACTTTCATCCCCGATTATGTCGGCAGGCCCTGCCGCCGCCGCTTAGCTTAAATCAATCGCAAACGGCAAAACTCGTTGCTTTTCCGCCGCACGCATTGATTTAATGGGATTGCCAAGCGCTCGCCGCCCGAACTAGACACCATCAGCGAAGCGCAGGCATAGCGCGTCCGTCGAACAGGGAGTGAACGGCATGCAATTTTCAAACAAGATCACCAAGAGCGCCTTCGCCGCAGCGGCGAGCCTGATCGCCATTTCCGTCGCCAGCCCGGCCTTCGCCGACGCGACACCGGAATGCAACGTGAACGTGAACCCTGCGGCGCTGCGCAGCACGGAATGCGGCGTGGACTCCAATGCGCCTGCCGAGCGCGCGACTGCAGTCGGCGAAACCGCGACGGCGACCGGGCTGCGCTCGACTGCAGTCGGCGCGACCTCGTTCGCGCAGGGCGCCCGCTCCACGGCGGTCGGAAACGTCTCCAGCGCGCTGGGCGATCTCGGCACCGCAGTGGGCAGCAATGCCAATGCCGACGCCGCCGAAGCCACGGCGCTTGGTTCCAACTCGGTTGCGGCGGGCCTTCGCTCGACCGGCGTCGGCGTGAGTGCCAATGCAGAGGGTGAACGCGCGACGGCAGTGGGTGAAACCGCCACCGCCACCGGCCTGCGTTCCAGCGCGTTCGGCGCCACGGCCTTCGCGAGCGGCGCCCGTGCGACTGCGGTCGGCAATGTTTCGAGCGCCATCGGAGATTTGTCGAGCGCCTTCGGCAGCAACGCCAATGCGAACGCCGAATCGTCGACTGCGCTTGGCTCGAATTCCAACGCCGCGGCGCTCCGTTCTACGAGCGTGGGCGCCGACTCCGACGCGACCGGCGAACGGTCGACCGCATTGGGCGATACCGCGACCGCGACGGGCCTGCGCTCTACTGCAGTGGGCGCTACGGCCTTTGCCCAGGGCGCGCGCTCCACGGCGGTCGGCAACGTTTCGAGCGCGCTGGGTGAACTGTCGAGCGCCTTCGGCAGCAACGCCAACGCGAACGGCGCGTCCGCGACGGCGGTCGGCGCGAATTCGAATGCCGATGGTCTTCGCTCGACGAGCCTCGGCGCCGACTCCGATGCGACGGGCGAGAGGGCGACGGCAGTCGGCGAAACCGCAACCGCGGTTGGTCTGCGGTCGACTGCGGTGGGCGCCACGGCCTTCGCTCAGGGGGCGCGTTCGACGGCGGTCGGCAACGTTTCGAGCGCGGAGGGCGACCTGTCGAGCGCATTCGGCAGCAATGCCAATGCTATCGCGGCCAACTCCGTCGCAGTCGGCAGCAATGCCACTGCGCGCGCCTTGAGCTCGATCGCGATCGGCAACGGCGCGGGCACCGCGGCGGGCACGACCCCGTCGGGCGTAGCTTCGCTCGGCACGTCCGTCGCGATCGGCAACCTGGCCCAGGCGACTAGCGAGGATGCGGTAGCGCTCGGGGATGATGCCCGTTCGACCGGCTTCCACTCGACGGCGCTTGGCGGCGAGTCCCGTGCAACCGCCATCGGATCGCAGGCGTTCGGCTGGCGGGCGAATGCGTCGGGCGACTTCTCCTTGGCTACGGGCCACGTCGCGCAGGCGACGGGCGTCCGCTCGACCGCTATCGGCAAGGACACCGCTGCCTCCGGCCTGACCTCGACAGCGGTCGGCAATCTCGCTGTGGCCAGTGATGAGGACGCGGTCGCCGTGGGCGACCTTGCAACCGCCACCGGCTTCCACTCCACCGCCGTCGGCGGCGAGGCGAGAGCTACGGGGCGCGGCGCTCAGGCGTTCGGTTGGCAGTCCGAGGCCTCGGGAGAGCTCTCGCTCGCTTCAGGCCATCAGGCGCTGGCGACTGGCGTTCGTTCAACGGCCATCGGTAAGAGCGCCGTGGCGAGCGGCGCGACGTCCACTGCCCTCGGCAACACCGCAACCGCCTCGGCGACTAACGCCACTGCGATCGGCAGCGGTGCTACGGCGACCTTTGCCGGTTCGACGGCAATCGGTGCCGGCGCCACCACCACTGCCGCCAACCAGGTTTCGCTGGGCGGGGCAGGCAGCACGGTGCGGTTCGGCGACATCGCAGCCAGCACTGCGGCCCAGACGGCGGCTTCGGCCAACCTGGCGACGATCGACGCCAATGGCATCCTCGGCCGGAGCACGGTGAGCGCGGCTTCGATTGCCGCCCTCGGCACAAATATCAGCACCCTTCAGGGCAACGTCACAACGCTGCAGACCCAGACGGCGCAGTTGTTCGATCTCGCGGACATCAATCGCCGCGACATCCGGAGGGCGCATGAGGGCGTCGCGATGGCTCTCGCCATGGAAACCCCGGGCATTCCGGCTGGCGCCAACTACGCCATGTCGGGCGGCATCGGCTATTTCGACGAGCGAGCCGCCGCCACTGCCGCCTTCTCGGCGCGGGTCGGCGAGATGTCGTCGGTTTCGGCCGGCGTCGGCGTCGGCTTCGACAGCGGGGAAGTGGGCGCACGCGCCGGCTTCCAAGTTGCATGGTAAGCATCCGCTCAAGCGGAAAGAATGGCGGGTCGGGGCTTCGTGCCCCGGCCCGTTTTCTTCTCACGGCTGTTTTGATCTCAGTCTCAGGGCCGGTTTTCGGCCAGTCTAGAACGCAGCCGCGGTCGGCCGAGTCCCAAGCGCGTCCTGCGGCTCCTGCTCAAGCCGCAGCCCCCGACATGCTCGTTGTAATGAAGTTGATCTGGTCCGCCATGGCAGCGCTGGATCATGCCAATCAGACAGGCAATTATTCGGTGCTCCGCGACCTTGGAGCGCCAAGCTTCCAAGCCAATAACTCGGCGGCCACTCTCGCCGGCATCTTTCAGTCGCTGCGTAACCAGCGCGTAGATGTCTCGAACGCGCTCGTGGTTACGCCAGCCTTCGAAATCCCTCCCGTAATCAACGAGAACGGGTTGCTGCGGGCGCGGGGCAGCTTCCCGCTCAGGCCAAATGCGGTCGGTTTCGACCTGCTCTTTCAGAATATCGGCGGGCAGTGGCGAATATTCGGAATCGCGGTCGTGCCACTGACTTCACAAGGCTCCACAAGAGGTTGATATGCGAACAAAAGAATGGGTTGAGAGTTACAGGGGCTTGAGATAGGACGGCGACACACTCTTTGTCAGGGAGACGATTGTATGAGCAACGAGATGAGCAACGAAGTTTTCGAGAAGCAGGAGTGGGTTCGCCCGGCTCTGCAGCGGCTCGACGCAGGTTCCGCGGAAAGCGATGAGGGCGGCACGCCCGACGGGAGCGGCCCGCAGGCTTCTTAATCTCGAACCAACTCTGTTAGGGCCTCCGCCTCGATGAGGCGGAGGCTTTTCTATGTCCGCTATTGCTGGCTTCTGGCGCTGGGCGAGCACGGAAAGTGTTGGCCAATATTGTGGCGACATGCTTCGCAGTCAGCATGCATATGGTCCTCATGATAGCGCCTATCGAGCGCTTGCGGATATCGCCCTAGGTCGCTGCCTCTACAGGACGCTTCCTGAGGATATGCATGACAGGCAGCCGATCGTGGGCGGCGGCGGGCGCTATCTACTTGTCGCTGATATCCGTCTCGATAACCGGTCGGAACTGATGGAGCGTCTTGGAGTGAGTGGCTCCGAAGGCCACTCCCTTGCCGACTCCGCGCTCTTGATGCTCTGTTTCGAGCGCTGGCACGAACAGGTTCTCGACTTCATCGTGGGTGACTATGCCTTTGCGGTCTGGGATGCCGCGGAAGATCGGCTTTTCCTCGCGCGCGATCCGTTTGGCGAGCGACCACTCTTCTTTCACCGCGGGCGGGACTTCTTCGCCTTCGCCTCGATGCCGAAAGGGCTCCATGCCCTGCCGCAGGTTCCCCGCCGTCCCAATGAAGCCAAACTCGCCGAGTTCGTCGCCCTCGTGCCGGACCTGGATGAAGCGACGCACTATGCGGGGGTGAGCAAAATCTTGCCCGGGCATGCGCTGCGTGTGACGCGGGACCAGCTGGTCCAGTGGCGATATTGGCGGCCTCAATCCCGGGATCTCGGCCTCAAGGACTTTCGCGAGTATCGCGAGGCTTTTCGAGCAGAGCTGGACAGAGCCGTAAGATCACGTTTGCGGGGCGTGGACCAGAAGGTGGCTTCCCACCTGAGCGGCGGGTGGGACAGCAGCGCAGTGACCTCTACGGCAGCGATGCTTCGTCTGCCGGCCAACGGCTCCGTGATTGCGTTCACTTCGGTGCCGAGCCGCGCCAGCCGCTCGGTCGCCCCATTCGGGAGAATCGCGGATGAGGGCGGGATCGCGGCGGAGGCTGCGGCGCTGCATGCCAACATCGAGCACGTGCTGGTCGAAGGGTCGGATCATTCTCCGATCGCAAGCCTCGATCGTTATGTGGAGACATATGATCGGCCACTCCACAATCTCTGCAACTTCCTATGGATGGGCGAGATCCAGCGCCTTGCAAGTGCCAGGGGTGCATCCGTCCTGCTGACTGGCGAACTCGGCAACCTCAACATCAGCGCGGCACCCTATCGCCTGCTCGCCGACCTAATTCGCCAGCGACGGCTGCGCGACTGGTGGCGGGAATCCAGGGCCCTGCTCGCAGCTAGGAAAGCCCGGGTGCGAGTCATCGCCGCCAATTCCTTCGGTCCGTGGGTGCCTCAGCTCATCATGGAGCGCGCGCAGAAACTGTCATCGCAGCCGCACAATCTGCTCAACGCCGCCGTTCACCCGCATATGAAGCGGGCTATCGAAAAGCGACGGGCTCACTTGAAAGGTCGGAAAAAGCCGGGTGACCAGTTAGAGGCCGCAATTCAGGTGATCGCAGGCTATGACTTCGGCAACTATCGAAAGGGCGCTCTTGCCAACTGGGGAATCGATGAGCGTGATCCCACCGCGGACCGGCGGCTCATGGAATTCTGCTTGTCGCTACCCACCGAGATGCTGCTCAAGGACGGGGTTCGTCGCCCGCTCGCTCGCGCTGCTCTGTCGGACCGGCTGCCTCCGGCGGTGCTCGACGAGCGCCGCAAGGGTTACCAAGCCGCCGACTGGCACGAAGGTATGACCAAGGATCTCGGGTCGATCGCGAAGTTGGTCGAAGAGATTGCGGCAAATGCCACTGCCTCATCCATCCTTGATGTCGACGCGATGAGAACTTGGATCCGCGAATGGCCGAGCAGCGGCTGGGAAAATCCGAGAGTAATGACCCAGTATCGGCTGGTGCTGCTGTCCGCGCTCTCGGCAGGACATTTCATTCTGTCGACAACGCGTTGAAAACAGCAGGGATGGAACGCGCCGTCATCACCTCGCCCGATAGAGCTCGGCTTGGTTGGCTGACAGGTTGCGCATCGGGCGATATGAACCGCCTCAGGCAGCAACGACCGATATGACTAGAGCTCCTTCTAACATTCACCGACTGTTGCGCCTCAGCGGTTCCAACTGGCTTGTTCTGACCGAGGCGATATTGAGCCTTATCGCCTCGTCCGTGGCGATCCGAATTCTGCCGTTCAGGCAAACTGCGGAGCTGATGCAAACACGATCGAGGCGGATGGAGCCGGACTCGTCCGAGCATGATCGTCTTATTGCTCAATGCCGCTGGGCGGTGCGGACGTGGGCGGATCGGGTGCCGTGGCGGGCAGTCTGCTTCCAGCGCGGGCTGGCCTTGCACCTGATGCTGCGACGGCGAGGGATCCGGTCGATCCTCCACTATGGGGTGGCGCAAGGCAGAGAGGAAGGGCTGCGTGCCCATGTCTGGATCGATGCTGGCGGGCGGACCGTGCTTGGCGGTGAGGAGGCCCCCCAGTTCACCTGCCTCGCCTCATTTCCTCCCGCCCGTCGGGACTGAGGCGCCTTGGTCGTGCATCAGGCGGTCTCGACGCCGGCTCCTGCTCGGAAGCTCGGCACGTTGCGGGAGTTTGCGGGCGATTTCCTGCGCTTCATGGGATCGCGCGCTTGGGGCGCGGGGGCGTTGCTCGTGCTCGGCGCATTGGTCGAGGGCATCGGCCTGCTTCTGCTGCTGCCGATCCTGACCGTCGTTCTCGGCGCCGGCTCGTCCAGCGGCTGGATCGCAGACTTCAGCCGGCAGCTCGTCACCTTCATCCCGGCCGCGACGCCCTTCTGGCAACTCGCTTTCCTGCTGGGCCTGTTCGCCCTGTTGCTCGCAATCCGGTCGCTGATCATGATCAAGCGAGACGTGACGCTGGCGCGGCTGCAGATCGGTTTCCTCGAATCGCACCGCCTCCGGATCATCAGGCTGATCGCCAACACCCGCTGGGACGTGATCTCGCGGTTGAAGCACGGACGAGTGACGCATGTGCTTGGCGGCGACATACAGGCTTGTGGCGACGCGGCTTATCTCGGCCTGCAATGCGCGGTGAACCTGGCCATGCTCGCTGGACAGACCCTGCTGGTCCTGTTCCTGTCCCCGGTACTCGCCCTGATCGTCGTCCTTTTGCTGGCCGGCGGCGCCCTGGCGCTCCGGCCGGTGCTGCGGCGGTCGCGCGCGCTGGGTGCTCAGCTCACCGAGTCCAATCTGGCGCTGGTCACCAGTACAACCCAGTTCCTGGGCGGCCTCAAGCTCGCGCTCAGCCAAGACCTCCAGCGGAGCTTCGTTGCCGAGTTCGAGGAGACGCTCGGCCACGCCGGCTCGCGCCGGGTGGCGTTCACGCGCCAGCGCACGCGCGCTCAGCTCGCGCTGACCTCGACGGCCGCCTTGGTCGCGGGCGTTGCGATGCTGGTCGGCATCGGTCTGCTCGACGCTTCGCCGACGGCGCTGATCGCCTTCCTCTTCGTGCTGGCGCGGATGAATGGGCCGGTGATGGTCATCCAGAGCGCGGCGCAGCAGATCTTTCATAGCCTTCCCGCCTACGGTAAGATTAAGGAACTCGAGGCGGAGCTCAGCCGACAGCAGAACGCGGAGCCGCCAAGAGCCGCAACCGAGGCAAGGATCGAAGGCGCCGTCACGTTCAAGGACGTCAGCTTCACGCATAGCGGCTCGAGCGGCGGCGAGGGAACCGGTGGAGTGAGGGAGCTGAATCTCGCCGTCGAGCAGGGCAGCTTCGTTGGCATCACCGGGCCATCGGGCGCCGGCAAGACGACGTTCTCGGATCTGCTTGTCGGCCTCTACTCTCCGCAGTCAGGGGGCATCAAAGTGGCGGGCAAGCCGCTCGAGGGCGAGCATCTGCTCGCCTGGCGCGCTTCGATCAGCTACGTCTCCCAAGACCCGTTCCTGTTCCATGACACCGTTCGCCGCAACCTGCTCTGGGCGCGACCCGACGCCGCCGAAGAGGATCTCTGGGCAGCGCTCCGGCGCGCGGGCGCCGAGCCGCTCGTCCGGCGGATGCCGCTCGGACTGGAGAGCTTGGTGGGCGAGCGAGGCACTTTGATCTCCGGCGGTGAGCGCCAACGGATCGCGCTTGCCCGCGCGCTGCTGCGCCGGCCGTCGCTGCTTCTCCTCGACGAGGCCACCAACGCTATCGACGTTGAAGGGGAGAGGGCGATCCTCAGCGAGCTGCGCAGCGCACCCGACCGGCCGACGATCGTAATGATCGCACATCGCGAGGCGAGCCTCAGCCTCTGCGAGAAGCTGATCAGGTTCAGCGACGGAATGGCGGTGGCAGCGTGACGTCTCCTGACGCGCCGGACCTCTATGGCGTTTTCGGCCTGCGGCTCCGGTCGGAGATTCCGCTGCCGGAGCTGTTCCCAGCTCATGGCCCCGGCGAGGCGGATGTCGTCATCCGCTACGGCAGGGTCGAAGGCGAATATGCGCTCACGCCGGAGGCGATCCGCCTCGTCATCCCGAAGGTCGCCTCGTATCAAATCACCGGCGGGCGCGAGATCTTGATCGACCCTGTTCCCGGCTGCTCGGAGCGTAACATCAGGCTGTTCCTGCTCGGCTCGGCGCTGGGCGGTATCCTCCATCAACGCGGGCTGCTTCCGCTCCACGCCAACGCCATTGAGATAGAAGGGCGTGCGGTTGCCTTCATGGGCCATAGCGGTGCAGGCAAATCCACCATGGCCGCCTGGTTCCTGGACCGTGGCTACCGCGTCCTTGCCGACGACGTCTGCGTCGTCACCATGGACGAAGCGGGGCAGCCGCTTGCGCATCGGGGCATTCCCCGCCTGCGCCTATGGCGCGAAGCGATCGAGGTGAGCGGTCGCACGGTCGAGGATTACGAGCTCTCGTTCGACGACATGGACAAATATAACGTCCCGACGCCGCGGCCGGAGGACACCAGGCCGCTGCCGCTCGACCACGTCTATCTGCTTCGCAAGGCTGAAGGGGGCGAGGCCGGCGTCCAGCGGCTGGTGGGGGTGGAAGCGGTCGATGCGCTGGTCGCGAACACGTACCGCGGCGGCTATGTCGGCCGCATCGGCGCAACGCGGCAGCATTTGGCCTCGTGCCTGGATCTGGTGCGCAAGGTGCCGGTCTTCGCCGCGACGCGCGTCTGGGGCTTTGCCGATTTTGACGAGCAGGCGACCGCGCTGGAAGCGCATGCTCGAGAGCAAATCGCGGCGCGTGCGCCTACTGCCCGGCGGGCTTGATCAGGCCTTCCGCTTTAAGATCGGTCAGCAGGGCATCGACATCTGCCCGACAGGTTGCAGGGTCGACCGAATATTCCTCCGCGAGCGTGGCGCAGATCTGTTCGGGCGAGATCGGCTCGGCGAGCAGTGCCCAGATGCGCGAGGCGACATTGTTCATGCCGTAGCACTGGCCCTTTTCGATATGCAGCGCGACGATCTCGCCGTTCACGTCCGCCTCGAGCAGGTCCTCGCAGCGGATGATCCGCGCGTGCCGGTCGTCAGTCATCTTTATTCACTCCAATCACGAGCGGCGTCTAACGGGCGCCGAAGCCGCTCACAATCGTCCGGATGGTGCGCGCGACGATCAGCACGTCCAACCAGAAGGAGAAGTTCTTGATATAATAGAAGTCGTAATGGAGCTTCCAGAGCACCTCGTCGACGTCGGCGACATGGCCCTGCTTAACCTGCGCCCACCCCGTAATGCCGGGCCTGACGATGTGTCGATATCGGTAGAAGGGGAGCTCGGCCTCATACCAGAGCGACAGCGGCACCGCCTCCGGACGCGGCCCGATCCAGCTCATCTCGCCGCGGACGACGTTGATCAGCTGGGGTAGCTCGTCGATCCGATACTGGCGGAGGAAGCGCCCGATCCGGGTGACCCTTTCGTCGTCCTCCCGAGTGATCGCCGCCTGCCGCGCATCGGCCCCGATCCCGGGCGCCGTCTCTCGCATGGTGCGGAACTTGAACATCAGAAACGGGGAGCCGCGATAGCCCATGCGCTGCTGCCGGAAGAGCACCGGACCCGGTGAATCGATGCGGATCAGCAGGGCAATGAGCAGCAGGAACGGAAGGAGGAGCGGAAGTGCGAGAAGCGCTGTGACGAAGTCGAATGCCCTTTTTCCCTTCGCGAACACGATGCCGGGGATCAGCGATCCAAGATTATTCTCGGACAGATGCTCGATCGCCACTCGTCCCGTCAGCGATTCTTCGATCTGCTTGACGTGCATGACCAGAGTGCCGTTCAGCGCCCGGTCGGCCAGGAAGCGCTCCCATTCATCGGGAATGTCGGCACGCAGGTCGGCAACGATCACCGGATATTGATCGGCAGTCGGATCGTCCCTCGACAGCTCGATCCAGTCTACGCCGGGTATGCCGAACAGGCTCTTGACCTGGCCATGCGGGATTACGCCGATGGTCAGCCGCTGCTGCCGCTGCAGCTTGAAGTAGATGACATAGTACCAGAAGACCGCCAGCGCGAAGCTCGTGACGAAGTGCAGTCGGCTATAGTCGAGGCGGGCGAAGAAGAAGAAGGCGAGGACAAGTCCATAGGAGACGGCGAAGGAGGGGAGGATATGGAAGGATGCCCGGACGCCCGGATAGCGGGAAAGCCGTCGGAACCCGTAATAGCCGAGCACCAGCGCGACGAAGGTCCCAGCCAGCGAATTCTGTAGGCCGATATATTCGAGTTCCTGCATCTCGAGCTGGACGCGCACTGCCCAGGGGGCGAGTACGGCCAGCAGCAGGCCGATGCCGAGCTGGAGCCGCACCCTGTTCCAGAAGGTGGGCCGCACACTGGCAAATTTTCCGGTTTCGATCGACACGTAGACTAGGCCCGAGCGGCTCCCGCGGGAGTAAAAGGCGTTCCGTGCCAGCGTTACGAGCTTTGACCGCCTGAATCCACAGACGGATAGCGGCGCGCGCTGCACCGCACAATGCCGGGATGGCACCAGTTGTCGCCGCCGGGACCCTCGTCTAAGCGGCGCCCGACCCCCAACAGGCGGAATTGCATGACCACCCTCATCACCGGCGCGGCCGGTTTTATCGGCTCCAGCGTTGCGCGGCGCCTGCTCGAGCGTGGCGAGACGGTGCTCGGCCTCGACAACGTCAACGATTATTACAGCCCACAGCTGAAGCGCGATCGCCTCGCCGAACTCGGCCGCCAATTCGGAGGCGCCTTCCTCTTCATCGAGGCGGACTTCGCGAATGCGGCCGCCTTGGGTGGTGCGCTAGAGAGAGAGGCGTTCGACGGCATCGTGCACCTCGGCGCGCAGGCCGGCGTCCGCTATTCGATTGAGAATCCCGGCGCCTACGTTCAGTCGAACCTCGTCGGTCATCTCAACATGATGGAGATCGCGCGACACCGTCAGTCGCGGCATTTCGTCTATGCTTCATCCTCCTCGGTCTATGGCGGCAACAAGAACTTGCCCTTCCGGGTGGAGGATCGGGTGGACCACCCGCTCTCCCTCTACGCGGCGACCAAAAAAGCGGACGAATTGATGAGCGAGACCTACGCCCATCTCTACCGGCTGCCGCAGACGGGGCTCAGGTTCTTCACCGTCTACGGCCCCTGGGGACGGCCGGACATGGCGATGTGGCTGTTTACCCGCGCCATCTTCGCCGGCGAGCCGATCCAAGTGTTCGGCGAGGGCAACATGCGCCGCGACTTCACTTATATAGACGATATCGTCACCGGTATCGTCGCTGCGCTCGACAACCCGCCGCCCGACGACGGGCAGGAGAAGGCCGGCGGCAGCAAGGGGCCCCACCGGCTCTACAATATCGGCAACAATAACAGCGAGGAGCTGACGCGGATGATCGCGATCCTCGAGGAGGCGTGCGGGCGCAAGGCCGAGAAGATCCTGATGCCGATGCAGGCCGGCGACGTGCGCGACACCTATGCCGACATCAGCGCCATCCAGCGCGATCTCGGCTTTCAGCCGTCGACGAAGATCGACGTCGGCATCCCTCGCTTTGTCGACTGGTATCGCGCCTATCACGGCGTCTAGCGCGAGGCGGCCGCACCCCGCATCAGCCGCGCCCCGCGCTCGGCGAGCCAAGGCTGATTCTCGCGCGTCAGCATCTCCAGATACGAGCGCGGCTTCTTCATCAGCGCTTTAGGCGTGTCGGCCTTCATCCCCAGCGCGGCGGCGACGTGGGCGACGAAGAAGACGCAATTCTGCCGGTTGAGATGATAGGAGGGCTGCTCCAGCGTTCGCCAGCGCTCGACCGTGGCCATGACGCGGTCATAGTCGTCGTCGCTGAGCGTGATGGTGAAGTGCCGGTCGCTGTTGCTCATATATTCGGGATCGACCGACATCACCTCTCCCTTAACCGAGCCTAGCAATACCGCGGGAGAGACATGTGTTGCCGTGAAGCCATAGTTGGCATTGATTCTCTCGCCCGTCCGGTCGAGCGTGCCTTCCAGTGCGACATAGGCATGCGGGAAGCTGGCCCCGAACTCCTTGGAGAGAAAGGTGATCTCGACCGCGGCCGAGGCGGGAGCGGCCGCCACGAGCAGCCACATTCCGAGCAACTGGAGCACGACTCGCGCATGGAGGCGGCCGGCGAGGATCGGAACTGGCTCTGTGATCAAGGCTAAAACCCTTGCAATGACAGCATGTTACTAGGCGGATGCACACCCTCTACGACGGCCTGATGCGCAATGGCAACAATCCGGCAAATATTATCGAATGGGGTGAACTTCCATTGCCGACCGGCGTTCGGCGGTTCAGGGTTCGTAAACGGAACGAGCCTATGGCAGGTTTCACAAGCAGTTCGGTTCGGGAATTCCGGGGTAGACAGGTGCTTATGCCTCGGATATCAGGACGCGAAATCAAAGCAGAAGTTTGAGTACGAAGGGAGAAGCTGACGTGGTTTTCAAGGGACTTATCGCTGCGGTTGCAGCCATCGGTCTGTCGGCGACGCCGGCGATCGCTGCCGCCAATGGTTCGGCTGCTGCCGCTCGTGCGGCCAGCGCGGAGATTGCTCCGGCTGACGAGACCGTCGATGGCGAGAGCGAGATGTTTGGCCGCGGTGGCTTCATCATCCCGCTGCTCGTGATCATCACGATCATCATCGGCATCTACATCGCCGTCGACGACGACGAAGAGGGTCCGCCGGTCAGCCCGTAAGCACGGGCCGGCTTAGGTCGGATTTTGAATCGAATTGGCCGGGTGAGGGTTTCCCTCATCCGGCCATTTTCGTTTGGCCTGGGTGCAGGGGAGGCCGTTCAGCGGCCATGCAGCCGCTCTTGCTAGGGCCATAGCGACTTGCGCCGTAGGTCGTTGCTCCAATGAAGCTCTTACCCTTCGCCTTTCTCTGTGCCGCGGCGCTCATCGAGGTTGCTCCCGCGGCCGCGCAAGCCGCTGAGGCGTCGGGCTCCTTGCTCCGCGCGGCGGATCACCGGATCGGAGAAATCGCTTATCGGCTCGCCTTGGGTGGCACGCGCTTCTGCCCGGCTCCGCACCCGGTCACGGGTCTCCTGTTCCACCATCTCGACGAATATGAGGCGGCCGGGCGGGCCGCGATGATCGACCGTCACGGCCTTGATCGCGGCCTCGGCATTCTCAGCGTAATCGGAGGGAGCCCGGCCGCCGTCGCAGGGCTTCGTGCCGGCGACGTGATCGTCGCCGTTAATGGAGAGCCGATTCGGCAGGACGCCAGTCGCGCCCCGGCTCGCGCAACGCCGCGGCGGGCGGTGCTCGAAGCCGCCGAGATGCAGATTGAGGAGGCTTTGGGCCAAGGCCCAGCCGACATCACAATTCTTCGGAACGGCGAGACGCTTCCGATTCGGCTGGGATCGACGCCGGGTTGCCCGGTGCGGGTTCGGCTCGCCCGTTCGACGCAGACCAATGCGTTCGCGAACGGGCGCTATGTGACGCTGACGACCTCCGGTGTCGATTTCGCCAATAGCGACGCCGAGGTCGCGGTCATGATCGGGCACGAACTGGCCCATAACATCCTCAATCATCCCGACCGGCTGGACGAACAGGGAGTGCCGCGCGAGGGGCTGCTTCGCGGATTCGGCGCCAATGCCGACAAGGTCCGCGCGACCGAGGAGGAGGCAGACCGGCTCGGCATCAGCCTCGTCTGGGCGGCCGGCTTCGATGCGTCCGCTGCCATTCCTTTCTGGCGGCGTTATTATGAGCGGTTCGACGGGCCGCAGCTGTTCCGCACGCATCCGACCCTGGCGGCGCGCGAGCGCATCATCACCGAGACCCTTGCCGCCCTAGACGCGAGTGCGCAGCGACCAGAGTTCCGGGAAGGCGCGCTTCCCGACCGTTGACTGCAGATAGGCAACCCCGGCCGTGCCGCCGGTCCCGCGCTTCAGGCCGATGATGCGCTCGACCGTGAGCACATGCTTGTGCCGCCAGGTCGCCATCGCATCGTCGAGGTCGACCAGCTTCTCGGCGAGCTGGTAGAGCGGCCACCATCGCGCCGTGTCGCGATAGACCTCTGCCCAGGCCGTCTCCACCGCCTCGCTCGGCTGGTAGCATTCGCTCCAGTCCCGCTCGAGCACCTCCGCCGGCAGCGGAAGGCCCGCGCGCGCGATCGCGGCATTGGCTTCGTCCCAGAGGCTCGGGCGATGAAGTGCCTCGGACAAGGCTGCATGCCATTCCGATCCCCCGGGCTGATAGCGCAGGTGCGCCGCGTCCTTGAGGCCGAGCAGATATTCGACGAGCCGGAACTGCGCCGACTGGAAGCCGGAGCTCGAGCCGAGCACGCCCCGGAAGCTCGTATAGTCTGCCGGCGTCATCGTCGACAGCACGTCCCAGCTCAGCGTCATCACTGCCTGGATGCGCGACACGCGCGACAGGATCTTGTGGACCGGGATCAGCGAGTCCTGGCGGATCAGTTCACGGGCGAGGTTCAGCTCGCCGACGATCTGCTTCAGCCACAGCTCCTTGGTCTGATGGATGATGATGAACAGCATCTCGTCATGATGGTCGGAGATCGGATGCTGGGAGGTGAGCAGCTGGTCGAGACCCAGATAGTCGCCATAGGTCATCGCGGCGGGCGTGTCGGTCATGCCTCGCCCTAGCATGACCGCCGGGCGGCGCAAAAAGAGCGATTGCCAGCCGCAGCAAAGGGGCGTCAAAGTCGGAGGACTCAGCAGGAGCGCGCCGATGCGCAGGCGACTTCGATCTCATCCCTGGCTCGCCGTTGCGGGGGCGCTGGCGATCGCCGGCTGCGGCGGCGGCGGCAGCGGCGGCACGCCTGCTCCCACGCCGACCCCGGCACCTTCGCCGACGCCAACGCCGACACCTGCGAATCAGGCACCGGTCTTCACCTCGGCAGCCAGCGCCAGCGTGCCCGAGAACAGCAGCGGCACAATCTACACGGCCACGGCCAGCGATGCGGACGGCAATGCGCTCACCTTCTCGCTGGCAGGCGGCGCCGACCAGGCGCTGCTCCGCATCACTGCGAGCGGCGCGCTCTCCTTCGCCACGCCGCCCGATTTCGAAGCGCCGGCCGACGCCGACGGCAACAATGTCTATCTGGTCCGGATCGGCGTCAGCGACGGCATGACCAGCGCCACGCTCGACCTCTCCGTCACCGTCACCAATTCAGGGACGGACGCCTTCCGGGTGACGCGAGTCGGCACCGGCTTCGCCCAGCCGCTTTTCGTGGCGCCGCTGCCGGACGGATCCGGCCGGGTGTTCGTCGTGGAAAAGGGCGGCCGGATCCGCATCCTGACGCCGGGCGGCGCGTCCGTCCTCTTCCTCGACCTCAGCGCATTGGTTTCGACCAATGGGGAAAGGGGGCTGCTGGGTCTCGCCACCGCGCCCGATTTCCAGGCGACGGGCAATTTCTACGTCTACCTCACCAATCCGCAGGGTAATATCGAACTGCGGCGCTACCGCACCACCGCCGCCCGCGACATCGCGGAGCCAACCAGCGGCGACGTGCTGCTCGTCATCCCGCACTCCGGCGCCAACAACCACAACGGTGGCTGGATCGGCTTTGGTCCTGACAATCTCCTTTATCTTGGGGTCGGAGACGGCGGGGGATCGGGCGACCCGTCGAACAACGCACAGAACACCAATCTCCTGCTCGGCAAGATGCTGCGCATTGACGTATCCCGCGACGATTTCCCTGCGGACGCTAACCGCGATTACGGCATCCCCGCCAGTAATCCGTTCGCCACCGGCGGGGGCGCGGGCGAGATCTGGGCGGTGGGGCTTCGCAACCCCTTTCGTGCCAGCTTCGATCCTGTCACCGGCAATCTCTTCATCGGCGATGTCGGGGAGGGCGCGATCGAAGAGATCGACCTGATGAGGCCGTCCGATGGCGGCGCGAATTTCGGCTGGTCGGTGCTGGAAGGGACGCGGCAGTTCAAGGGCCCGGGCCAGCCCTCGTTCATGCCGCCCGTCGCCGAATATCCGCACGGCACCGGGCCGCTCGAGGGCCGCACCGTCACCGGCGGGTACGTCTATCGGGGGCCGGTCGAGTCGCTGCAGGGGCTCTACTTTTTCGCCGACTTCATAAGCAGCAACATATGGTCGCTGCCATTGTCGGAGCTGGTCCCCGGAAGCACCGCACCGAACAGCCGCTTCACTAACCGGCGCGCTGATTTCACACCCAATGCCGGGGCGATCGGCAGCATTACCAGCTTCGGCGTGGATCAAGCCGGCAATCTCTACATCGTCGATTTCGATGGCGAGATCTTTCGGGTCGAGCGGGCTCAGCCGTAGCGGGCAAAGACCGAGCGGCGGCCGTTCGGAGCGAAGGCGATCACCTGATAGGCATCGCGCCGGCTGTGGCCGACGTCCATGCCCGGCGATCCGGCCGGCATGCCGGGCACGGCAAGGCCGCGGACGAGTTTGCTCTTGCTGCGGATCAGGCGCTGGATGTCGGCCGGCGGCACATGGCCCTCGACCGCATAGCCGTGGATCAGCGCTGTGTGGCAGGAGTGCAGGCCCTCCGGGACGTCCTGTGCGCGCTTGATTCGATGCATGTCGGGCGCTTCGACGATCGGCAGCTTGCGGCTGAACGCAGCCTCCATCCGCTTCGCCCATTCCAGGCAGCAGCCGCAGCCCGGGCTGTGCCACATCACGAAGCTGTTCGCCGGCGCCGCTAGCAAGTTGCTCACGGGGAGCAAAGCGGCCGCGGCGGCGGTGCCGAGGAAGAAGCGGCGGTCAATCAGCGCTGTCATGGCGGCTCCTAGAGGCGTTCGGCGGTCGAGACGACGTCGGTCGCTCTGAGCGCCGCCAGGATGCGCATCAGATGCGGCACGTCGTGGACTTCGATGTCGAGATGGAAGGTGTGGAACTGGCCGTCGCGATTGGTCTGGTCGAGGCTGACGATATTGGCGCCATGGCCGCCCAGGATGCCGGTGATTACGGCGAGTGAACCGGGCTCGTTCTTGATGACGATGCACAGGCGCGCGGTGCCGCCGTCCGATTCGTCGCCCCAGGCGAGATCGACCCAGTCCGCGTCGATGCCGTCGGCCAGGCGGTCGCAGCCGATCGCATGAACCTCGATCCCGGTGCCCTCACGGCGCAAGCCGACGATGCGGTCGCCGGGAATCGGATGGCAGCATTCGGCGAGATCGAAGGCGACGCCCGGCGTCAGGCCCTTGATCGAGATGGCGGTGCGCTGCGGCGGCGGCTTCACGCCCTCGCGGCTGGTCGAGCCCGGCATCAAAGCTTCCATCACCTGCACGTCGTCGATGCGCTTCAGTGCGATCGCCTCCAGCAGTGCATCATCGTCATGGAGGTGCAGGCGCTTCAGCGCCTCGGCCATCGACTCCCAGCCGAGCGGCGCCGGCAGGCGCTGGACGATCTCGTCGAAGATCTTGCGGCCGAGCGCGACCGTCTCCTCCCGCTCCTTGGACTTGACGAACCGTCGGATCTTGGCGCGCGCCTTGCCGGTCACGACGAAATTCAGCCAGGTCGGCTGCGGGTGCTGCGCCTTCGAGACGAGGATCTCGACCTGGTCGCCATTATCGAGCGGCGTGCGGAGCGGCATCACCCGGCCGTTCACCTTGGCGCCGACCGTCTGGTCGCCGAGATCGGTGTGCACCGCATAGGCGAAGTCGACTGGTGTCGCGCCCTTGGGGAGCTGGATCAGTTCGCCCTTCGGCGTGAAGGCGAAGATACGATCCTGGTACATCGCCATGCGGGTGTGCTCGAGGAGCTCCTCGGCCGAGCCGGCATGTTCCAGGATTTCGATCAGGTCGCTGATCCAGGGATGCTGCGTCTTTGCGGCCGCCTTGCCTTCCTTATAGGCCCAGTGGGCGGCGAGGCCGTGCTCGGCCTGGGCGTGCATCTCCTCGGTGCGGATCTGGATCTCGATCCGCATCTGCTCGTCATGGATCACCGACGTGTGCAGCGATCGATAGCCGTTGCGTTTGGGGGTCGAGATGAAGTCCTTGAAGCGGCCGGGCACCATCGGCCAGCGCTGGTGGATGAGGCCGAGCGTCCGGTAGCATTCCTCGACGCTGCCGACGATCGCTCGGAACGCCATCACGTCCGACAATTGCTCGAAGCTGACGTGGCGTTCGGCCATCTTCCGCCAGATCGAATAAGGATGCTTCTCGCGCCCCTGCACCTGCGCTTCGAAACCGTGCGCCTCCAGATGCGCCTTGATGCCGCGGCCGATGCGGTCGATCAGGTCGCCGCCGCCCTTGTGCAGCTGCTCGAGCCGCTTGGAGATGGACTTGTAGGCGTCCGGCTCGAGCTCGCGGAAGGCGAGCGTCTGCATCTCCTGCATGAACTCGTACATGCCGATCCGCTCGGCGAGCGGGGCATAGATGTCCATTGTCTCGCGGGCGATGCGGCGACGCTTCTCCTCATTCTGGATGAAGTGCAGCGTGCGCATGTTGTGGAGCCGGTCGGCGAGCTTCACCAGCAGCACGCGGATGTCCCCGGACATGGCGAGCAGGAACTTGCGTAGATTCTCGGCCGCGCGCTGGCTCTCGCTCTGCGCCTCGATCCGCGACAGCTTGGTGACCCCGTCGACCAGCCGCGCGACATTCTTGCCGAACAGCTTCTCGACTTCCTCCGGCGTCGCCACCGTGTCCTCAATCGTATCGTGCAGGATCGCGGTCGCGATCGTCTCATCGTCGAGATGGAGATCGGTGAGGATGCCGGCGACCTCGATCGGATGGCTGTAATAGGGATCGCCCGAGGCGCGTTTTTGCGAGCCGTGCGCCTTCATGGAGAAAACGTAGGCGCGGTTGATCAGGGCCTCGTCCGCTTCGGGATCGTAGGCCCTTACCTTTTCAAGCAGTTCATATTGCCTCAGCACCGGACCAAATTGGGTCCGGCGCCGATGCGTTGCAACAGAAAACGCCTTTTACCGTTGCGCAGCGGTGAGAACCTGCTTCGCCGCGGCTTTCTTCGCCCGCGCATTGCACTTGCCGAGCTCCTCAGCCGACAGGTTCGTGCCCTTGAAGGCGAAGCTGCGAAGCGTGCCGACTTCCTTAGCAAGCACCGCACAAACGACACCCGGACGGCTGTTGCTGGCAGTGGCGGTGCAGCCTGCCTCGTCGCACTTCCACAGGGTGTCACGCAGTGCGAACTTCGACGCGGCCGGCGCCGCGTCCGGCTGCGCCTGGAAGAGCGGAGCAGCGAAGGCCGGAGTGGCGACAAGCGCGAAGGCGAGAATGGCTGCACGGACCATCGAAGGCTCCCTTTTCGGCAAGTTGTTCTGCACAACTTATATCGCTGTCAGTATCGATTCGCAACCAAAACGGCTTCACCACATGACAATGCCGAAAAAAGGCGTAAACCTCGGCAGATCAAGATGAAGGCCGACCATCAAAAGACTGTGGTGACCGACTGCGCGATTCCAGCTGCGCTGGAGGCGGTCGGCGAGCGCTGGTCGTTCCTGATCCTGCGCGGCGCCTTCAACGGCCTGCAGCATTTCGAGGAATTCCAGTCCACCCTCGGCATCGCCCGCAACATTCTCTCCAACCGCCTCGCCCGCCTGGTTGAGCACGACATCCTGAAGCGTGAGCCCGATCCTGCCGACCGCCGCCGCGTCGCCTATCTACTGACGGACAAGGGGCGAGCCCTGTTGCCGGTGCTGATCGCGCTGCGGCAGTGGGGGGAGGTCTGGGTATCGGGCGTGCCCGGCAACCCCGTGCTGGTCGATCGCGAGGGACGCCGTCCCGTCGCGCCAATCGCGGTGCGGGCGCAGGACGGGCGGCTCCTGTCGCTCGACGAGCTCGACTGGATCGACCGTTCCGAGGTGAGCCAGGCTTAAGCCGGGGCGGTACTCCAGCCGAGGTCTTCGAACAAGCTCGGCTGGGCTCCTCGTCGGGCGCGTTCGATCTGCAGCAGCCGCATCTTGGTGGAGACGCCGCCCGGCGCGCTGAAGCCGCCGCTGCGCCCGTCGGCGGCCAGGATGCGGTGGCAAGGGATGATGATGGGAACGGGATTGCGGCCGAGCGCTCGCCCGACAGCCCGGGCCGCCCCGGCCTGACCGATCGCGCGAGCAAGCTCGCCATAGGTGCGGGTCTCGCCCTGCGGAATGGCCAGCGCTTCGGCATAAACCTGGCGCTCGAATGGAGCCGAATCTTCGAGCGACACGGGGACCGAAGAGAAATCCACCGGCTCGCCTTCGAGCAGCCGCGCGATCATGCCGATCACCTGGCGGACGAAATCAGGCGCAGGGCGCTCCTCGGCGCCGGGAAAACGCCGCTCCAGATAGGGGCGCGGACTCTCGCCGTGGGGCCCGGGAAGCGCCGTGCCCACCACCTTCTCGCCCCGCCAGGCGATGCCGCAGCGGCCGAGGGCGGTGTCGAAGATGGCAAAGCCGATCATGCGGCAAGCATAAAGCCTGCCGACATCCTCTCCTAGTCTGCTTGGCGCAGACGGAAGCGCTTACTCGTAATCGCCGCCGAGATTGGTGTTGCGCGGCGGCGCGGCGGCGGTGAGGCGAAGCGCCTCGGCCGAAGCGCTGAGCGAGCCGACCTCGTCCGGCGCATCCTCGTCGTCGACCTGCACGCGCTGCAGGTTCATGATCACCGCTTCTTCGAGCTGCTTCGGCCGGACCGTGGTCTCGGCAATCTCGCGCAGGGCGACCACCGGGTTCTTGTCGCGGTCGCGGTCGATGGTCAGCTCGGCGCCGCCCGAAATCTGCCGCGCGCGCTGGGCGGCGAGCAGCACCAGATCGAACCGGTTCGGGATCTTGTCGACGCAATCTTCGACGGTAACGCGCGCCATGAAGCAGCTCCGCTTAAAGCTAATGCTCGGTGGGAAAGGCCGCGAACTAGGCACAGGCCGCCCGAATGTCAAGATTTTCAGGGGTTGCGCTCCCTCGCTCACACCATCATCTGGACCCGGATGGCCGATGCGAACCCGCAACGAAATGCGCCGGACGTCGCCGCGACCGTCGACGGCAACCGGCTGACGCTGCTGCCGGACGGGCCGCAGCGGCTTGAGGCGCTGATCGCGTTGATCGAGGAGGCGCGGGAGTCGCTCCGCTTCCTCTATTACATGTTCCTCGACACTGAATCGGGGCAGCGGGTGCGCGACGCCTTGATGACGGCGGCCGCGCGAGGTGTGAAGGTCTCGCTGCTGGTCGACGGCTTCGGCAGCGACGCAGCGAAGGCCGACTTCTTCCAGCCGCTGATCGACAGCGATGTCAATTTCTGCCGGTTCAGCGCCAAATATGGCCGCCGCTACCTGCTCCGCAATCACCAGAAGCTTGCGCTCGCGGACGGGCGGCGTGTGCTGATCGGCGGCTTCAACGTCTCCGACGACTATTTCGGCACCGTCGAGTCCGGCGCCTGGCGCGACCTCGGGCTGGAGGTGGAAGGCGATAGCGTCAAATGCCTGGTCGACTATTTCGACCGGCTGTTCGCCTGGGCGCAGAAGCCGCACGGGCGCATCCGCGAGTTGCGCCGCGTGCTCCAGCAGGGCAGCGTCACGGAAGGCAAGCTGCACTGGCTGTTCGGCGGTCCGACGCGCCGACTCAGCCCCTGGGCGCGCGCCGTGCGCCAGGACATGAAGCATGCACGCCGCCTCGACCTCATCGCGGCTTATTTCGCGCCGAGCCTGGGCATGCTCCGTCGCATCTCCGGCATCGCGCGCCGCGGCACCGCGCGCGTCGTGACGGCCGCCAAGTCCGACAACACGGCCACCATCGCCGCGGCGCGCAGCACCTATTGGTGGCTGCTGAAGCGCGGCGTCCAGGTTTACGAATATCAGCCGACCAAGCTCCACACGAAGCTGTTCGTGGTGGACGACGTCGTCCACATCGGCTCGGCCAATTTCGACATGCGCAGCCTGTTCCTCAATCTGGAGATGATGCTGCGGGTCGACGACAAGGCCTTTGCCGCCGCGATGCGCCGCTTCGTGGATGGCGAGGTGGCGAACAGCGAGGAAATCACCCGCGAGGGGCACAAGGCGCAGCGCACCTTGTTCAACCGGCTACGCTGGGGGATCGGCTATTTCATCGTCGCCGTCGCGGACTACCGCATCTCGCGGGTCCTGAACTTCGGCCTGAACGGCCGGTAAGCTCAGTCCTTCCAAGCCCAGAAGAGGGTCGCGGGCGGGATGTTGATCCACTCGAAGCCCTTGTCGATCCGGTCGAAATGCGGCGCGATATATTGCCGCACCTTGGGCGAGAATTGATAGACGAGGAACGCGCCGCCCGGCCGCAGCGCCTCGGCGGTCTCGGCAGCGATCTTCGGGCCAATGCCGGGCGGCAGCGTCGAGAAGGGCAGGCCCGAGAGGATGTAGTCGGCCTGGGTGAAGCCGCGCTCCGCCATGATCTTGCGCACGTTCGCCGCCGAGCCGGACACGGCTTCGAGGCGGGAGTCCGTGAACTTGCCGTTGAGATAGGCGGTGAAGTCGGGATTGGTGTCGATCGTCAGCAGGGTCGCGTCCGGCGCGAGCTTGTCGAGGATGTGCTGGGTGAAGGTGCCCACGCCCGGGCCATATTCGATGAAGAGCTTGGTATTCTGCCAGTCGACCGGTTCCAGCATCTTCTCGATCAGGATCTTCGAGGAGGGGATGACCGATCCCACCATGACCGGATGCTTGATGAAGCCGCGCAGGAACTGCCAGAGCGGTCCCCCGTTTGCGCGTCGCGTAAATGCCCGGTCTCGTTGGGCTTGTTCGGCGGAAAAGGTCATTACGGCTCCCGGTGGCAAACGCGGCAAGGTGCGTTGGCAAAACAACGCTGCAATGGCAAGGGCGGGTCATTGCGGGTCCACAAAAATGCGGATTTGCGGGACCAGCCGCCATTTTTGCGAGACCTTCGCCGTGAAATCGTGCCGAATCAGGGATATGGATCGCCGGCGCCCGGCCGCGGGCAGCCTCGGGTGGTGAACGGCTTTTCTCTTTCGCGCGAGCGCTTCGCCCTGCTTTTCGCCGTGATGCTGGTCGCCGCGGCGGGCAACACGGCCATGCAGTCGCTGATGCCCTCGATCGGCCGTGAACTCGGGGTCGCCGATCTTTGGGTGGCGGTCGCGTTCAGCCTTTCGGCCGTGCTCTGGGTCATCGCGGCTCCTTACTGGGCGAGGCGCGCGGACCAGCGCGGCCGCCGCGCGCTGATGCGGCTCGGCCTGTTCGGCTTCATCGCCTCGATGCTGATCTGCGGTGGTGTGCTTGCGGCGGGACTGGCCGGGCTGCTCGCGCCGATGGCCGTGTTCTTCATCTTCATGCTGGGACGGGGGGTGTACGGTTGGTACGGCTCGGCCTCGCCGCCCGCGGTCCAGGCCTATATCGCGGCGCGCACAGATGGCGACCAGCGCACCAGCGCGCTCGCGGCGATCGCGTCCTCCTTCGGGCTGGGCACGATCATCGGGCCCGCCATTGCACCGCTCTTCATCTTCGATCCCCTCGGTCTGTCGGGGCCGCTGATCATCTTCGCGCTGGTTGGAGTGGCGGTGCTGACCGCGCTGGTCCTCCGTCTTCCCGACGATACGCCAAAGAACCCCGCCCGCGGCCGCATCATCGAATATCCTTCGATCGGCGGGCCCGGCCGGCCTGACCTGGAGGGCGAGGATCGCGGCTCCACCAAGCTCGCCTGGCGCGACCCGCGCATCCTGCCCTGGAGCATCGCCGGCATCGTCGGCGGCCACGGCTATGCCGCCTTGCTGGGCATTATCGGCTTCCTCGTCATCGACCGCCTGAAGCTCCCGCCCGACCATGCGCAGCAGTCGATCGCGCTGGTGCTCATCGCCGGCGCGGTCGCGACCCTGTTCGCGCAATGGTGGCTGATCCCGCAGCTCAAGCTGTCGCCGCGCGCGCTCGTCTTCTGGGGGTCGCTGGTCGCCGCGATCGGATCGTCGGTGCTCGGCCTCGCCGGCGGCGTGTACAGCCTGACGATGAGCTTCGCGCTCGCCTCGATCGGCTTCGGCCTCTACCGGCCGGGCTTCACCAGCGGCGCCTCGCTGGCCGTCGAGCCTGACGAGCAGAATGCCGTTGCGGGCATGGTCGCGTCCGTGAACGGCGTTCCTTATATCGTCGCGCCGGCGGTCGGCGTTGCGCTCTACCAGATATGGATGCCGCTCCCGTTCATGATGACGGGATTCCTGATGGTGGGCCTCGCCTTCTGGATCAGCCTTCGTCTCCGCCCTTAGGGCCGCGTGGCGTTAGCATGCCCGGCGAGATGAAGCCGATGCCGCCGCTGCTCATCGCATCCTGCTTCAGGTGCGCCTGGATCTTCTCGTAATCGGCTTCCATCTCCGGCGTGACCGAGGCGCGCGTCTCTTTCAGCGCCCGCTCGAAATGATCGCCCGTGACGGCTTGCGCCTCCAGCGACTCCCGAAGCGCGAAGAGCCCGGCACGACGCACCAGATCCTCCAGATCGGCACCAGTGAACCGATCGGTGCGCCCAGCCAGATCGTCGAGGTCGACGTCCTGCGCGAGCGGCATCGCCTTTGTGTGGATGCCGAGGATATGCCGCCGTCCAGCCTGATCAGGAACGGCGACGTAGATGAGCTCGTCGAAGCGACCCGGCCGGAGCAGCGCCGGATCGATGAGGTTCGGCCGGTTGGTGGCGCCGATCACGACGACGGAGCCGAGCTCCTCCAGTCCGTCCATCTCCGCCAGGATGGTATTGACGACACGCTCGGTGACCTGCGGCTCCCCCATGCCGCCGCCGCGCGCGGGCACCAGGCTGTCGAGCTCGTCGATGAAGATCACGGTCGGCGCCACCTGGCGGGCGCGGGCGAAGAGGCGGGCGATCTGCTGCTCGGACTCTCCGTACCACTTCGACAGCAAGTCGGACGACTTGGTGGCGATGAAGTTCGCCTCCGCCTCACGTGCCGTCGCCTTGGCGAGCAGGGTCTTGCCGGTGCCGGGCGGCCCGTAGAGCAGAAAGCCCTTGGCCGGGCGGATGCCGAGCCGCTTGAAGGCCTCCGGGTCCTTGAGCGGCAACTCGACGCCCTCGCGCAGCCGCTCGCGCGCGTCGTCGACGCCGCCGATATCGTCCCAGCCGATGTTCGGCTGCTGCACCATCACCTCGCGCATGGCGGACGGCTGGACGCGCTTCAGCGCCTCGTCGAAGTCGCTGCCCTTGACGGACAGCGTCTCCAGCACCTCGGGCGGGATCGTGCCCTCCTCGAGGTTGATCTGGGGCATGATGCGGCGCACCGCCTCGATTGCCGCCTCGCGGGTGAGGGCGGCGAGATCGGCGCCGACGAAGCCGTAGGTGCGGCGGGAGAGCTCATTAAGATTGACGCCGCCGTCCAGCGGCATGCCGCGAGTATGGATGCCGAGAATCTCGCGCCGCCCGCGCTCATCGGGGACGCCAACCACGATCTCGCGGTCGAAGCGGCCGGGGCGCCGCAGCGCCTCGTCGATCGCTTCGGGGCGGTTGGTGGCGGCGATGACGACCAGATTCTGGCGCGGCTCGAGACCGTCGAGCAGGGTCAGGAGCTGCGCGACGAGGCGCTTCTCGGTCTCGCCCTGCACCTGTCCGCGCTTGGGCGCGATCGAATCGATCTCGTCGATAAAGATGATCGAGGGCGCAGCCTTGGCCGCCTCCTCGAACAATTCGCGGAGGCGCTTCTCGCTCTCGCCATAGGCCGAGCCCATGATCTCCGGGCCGGCAATGTGGAAGAAATTGGCGTCGCTTTCGTTCGCCACCGCACGCGCCAGCCGGGTCTTGCCGGTGCCGGGCGGTCCGTGGAGCAGCACGCCCTTGGGCGGATCCACGCCGAGCCGCTCGAAAATCTCCGGGTAGCGGAGCGGCAGCTCGACCATCTCGCGCAGCTGGTCGATGGTCGCGCCGATGCCGCCGATATCGTCATAGGTGACGTCCGCCCGCCGCGCCTCCTTGGGCTCGGTATATTCGGAGCGGAGCTCGACCTCGGTATTGGCGTCGATGTGGACGATGCCCTTGGGCGTCGTCGAGACCACCGACAGTTTGATCTCCTGCAGCGCAAACGCCGGCGCGTTCAGCATCTGGCGCAGCTCGGGCGGGATGTCGCTGCGCTGCACCTGCTGCTGGCCTGTGGTCGCGACGACGTCGCCGGCAGTGACCGGCTTCATGCCGAAGCTGCGCTTCAGCGCATTGGCCGAGCCCTGCAGCCGCAGATTCTTCTGCGCCGGGGCGAAGACCACGCGCTGGGCAGGCTTCGAATCGGCCTTGCGCACCACCACGAAATCGCCGGAGCCGATCTCGGCATTGGCGCGCTGGAGGCCGTCGAGGCGGATGATCGAAAGCCCCTCATCCTCGGGATAGGGCGAGACGGCGCGTGCCGGCGTGGTGCGCTTGCCGACCAGCTCGACCACGTCGCCCTCGCTGATGCCGAGCGTCGACATTACAGCCCGCGGCAGGCGCGCGATGCCGCGGCCGCTGTCGTCGGGCCGCATGTTCGCCACCTGCAAGCGCGTCGGGGCTCTTTCGTCGTCGGCCATGCTGTCTTCCTCTCTCGGCTTCCTCAGCCAGATAAGAAGGGACAACCAAGCTTCCACCCCGCAGGTTCATTCCGTGCGGCGAGCAGCGCCCCATGCCGCTGGCGAGCGCAAAAAAAGGGCCGGTCCCGAAGGGCCGGCCCATGAAAGTTTTTAGGAGAGGATGCCTGAAAGGCAGGGTCCTTATCTGCAACTGATATCGATTGTGCAATTGCGAACGGATATGTTACGATTGCACACGCTGCATCTTGAAATCCGGCCCGTATCAGCCACGTTCCTGCCAAGGGGCGGGGAAGTTGCAGCGCACAAAGGTGCGGAAGAGGTAGGCTTCGTAAGATGCGCAGATTGCCCCCTTTGACGGCCATAGAAGCCTTCGTTCAGGTCGCCCGGCTGGGCTCGATGAAGGCCGCCGCCGAAGCGCTGGCCTTGTCGTCGCCCGCGCTCACCCGCCGTGTGCAGGCGCTCGAGCGGTTCGTCGGACATCCCTTGTTTGAGCGCCGGCATCAGGCAGTGGCGCTCAATGCCGACGGCGAGCGCCTGCTTGGCGAGATCGGTCCCTCGATCGACGCACTGGCGCTCGCAATGGAGCGAGCGGCCGGCCAGGGCGAGATGATGCGGCTCCGGCTTGCCGTCCCGTCGCTCTTCGCTTCGCAGAGGCTGATGCCGAATCTGCCGTCGCTGAGGGCGCGCTACCCGGATCTTCACATCGATCTCGATACCGGCGCCAATCGCCTCGCACGGCTCGATGACGGCGTAGATGCCGCGATCGCGATCACGACGGAGGTGGACCCGGTGCTCTACGCCCGCCGGATCGACAGCAACTGCGTGATCGCGATCGGCTCGCGCGAGGTGCAGGAGGGGCCGAACGCGATCTGCGAGCCGGCACAGCTTGCTGGCGCCACCATCTTCGTCCACCGCGATATGCCTGAAAGCTTCAGCTACTGGCGCGAGGCGGTCGGGCTGCCCGACCTTCAGCCGGCGGCGATCGACCATTTCGACTCCGGCCAGCTGATCCTCGACGCGGCCGCTGAGGGCCTGGGCGTTGCTTTCATGTTGGAGAGCCATTTGTTCGGCTCAAGCGACGACCGGCTCGTCCGCCTGTTCGACCAGAGCGTGCCAAGCCCCTACAGCTATTGGTTCGCCTGCCGCCGCTCGGCGCTGAACCGCCGGCCGGTCCGGATCTTCCACGACTGGCTGCTCGATACCATCGCCGCGCCGGACATCCGGCAGGCCGCGTGAGGGCCCCGCCCTTGATTTCGCGGCGCGGCGGTTCGACATCGTCGGCTCATTCTGGCTAGGCAGCGTCAGTGGGTAAATTGAGTTCGGCACTGGCGGCGTGGCGGAGGGGGCCGATCCTCTTCCTGGCGCTGTGGCTGTCGCTGATCCCCGCGGCGGCTCAGGCCCGCATAGGTGCCGAGCCGGCCCGCCACGAGGCTTCCGCACTGGTTCCGGCGCTGGAGGCGGCCGCTCATGCCGCCGCCACGCTTCCCGAAGTCGCGACTGCGACCGCTCAGGACAGAGATGAGCTCGACGGCGGCGGCGACCTTCCCCTAGCCCTCAGCAGTGGCCGGCCGGCTCCGGATCCTATCCGGGCTCGCAACCCACGGCGCCTTCCGCCAGCAACGGCACCGCCTTCGGCGCCTGCGGCCGAAGCCAACCAGGCACGAGCACCTCCCCACGCCTGACGATTGCGCCCCCTGTGCGGGCGCATCGATCATGTCGGCAATGCGCGCTGGCCCCTGCCGCGCGCCAGGAGGTATTGTGCAATGAAATCAGCAAATGTGGTGGAGGTGCGGGACGTCACCTCGATTGGAAGCGCGGACGTCAAGCTCGGCAACTGCGCGAAACGGCAGCGGATCGAGGAGCTGCTCCGCGAATGGCCCGAGATCAAGGACGCGGAAACGGCGGAGATCCGCCATTTCCTGGCCACCGGAAGCCATCTGGACGTGGGCCTCGTCTCCGGCAGTGACGAGCTGCGCGAGACGGTGGAGCGCTTCCGCAAGCAGCACCAGCAGCATTTCCGCCTGAATGCGCGGGAGGTCTTCACCTTCCTGCTGGTGACGCTGGGGCCGATCGGCGCCATGTTCTGGCGTTATCTGGGCTGAGCCTGGACCGGGCTGCTCCCTGCCGGGAGCAGCCCCGGTCTAGAATTTGCTCGCCGCGACGATCTTGCGGATGAGGGCGCGGGGCAGGAAGCGGTGCGCCTGGGCAGTTGCCTTGTTGCCAAGGCCGGGCACGACCACTGCTCGATTGCGGGCGAGACCGGCGAGCCCAGCTTCGACGACAGGGCGCGCGTCGGCGCTGAAGCGGCGAAGCTGCGCGCCCGTATAGCCCGCGGCGACGCCGAACTCGGTCGCCGTGGGACCGGGGCAGAGCGCAGAGACCTGGATGCCGGTGCCTTTCAGCTCCTCGTGCAGCGCCTCGCTGAACGAAAGCACGAAAGCCTTGGTCGCGAAATAGACCGCGGAGCCGGGGCCCGGCTGGAAAGCGGCGGTGGAGGCGACGTTGAGGATGGCGCCGCGGCCGCGCTCCAGCATCGGTGGGAGCGCGCGGCGGGCGAGCTCCGTCAGCGCGCGGATGTTGAGATCGATCATCTCGAGCTGGCGCTCGGGGCTCTGCGTGGCGACGCGGCCGCCGCCGCCGAAGCCGGCATTGTTGATGAGCGTGTCGACGGTGAGGCCGAGCCCTTGGACCTCGGCGAGCAGCGCGGCCGGAGCATCGGGGCGGGAGAGGTCGACGGCGACGATATGCGTCTTGCCGCCGATCTCCTGAGAGAGGGCCTCAAGCCGCTCGCGGCGCCGTGCTGTCAGCACCAGCTCCTCGCCACGCCTGGCGCAGGCGCGGGCGAATTCGACGCCGAGGCCGGCGGACGCGCCGGTGATGAGGGTGACGGGACGGCTCATGCCCCGTCATAGCTCAATGCGCCGATAGGCGAAATCAGGCGCGCAGCGACGCCTTGACGATCTTCCCGGGATTGCGCGGCGGCTCACCCTTGGGGAGAGCGTCGACATGTTCCATGCCTTCGACCACCTCGCCCCAGACGGTATATTGGCCGTCGAGGAAGCGGGCATCGTCGAAGCAGATGAAGAACTGGCTGTTGGCCGAGTTCGGGTTCTGCGAGCGTGCCATCGAGGCGACGCCGCGGACATGCGGTTCGCGCGAGAACTCGGCCTTCAGGTCGGGCTTCTTCGAGCCGCCCATGCCGGTGCCGGTCGGGTCGCCGCCCTGCGCCATGAACCCGTCGATCACACGATGGAAGACGACGCCGTCGTAAAAGCCTTCCTGGGCAAGCTCCCTGATGCGCTCGACATGGCCGGGGGCCAGGTCCGGGCGCAGCTTGATCACGACGTCGCCGCCGCTGTCGAGATTGAGCACCAATGTATTGAGTTCGTCGGCCACACGGCTTCTCCTTTCGGTTTGGCTGCCGCTTAGGCGAGCCGGCGCGGCGGCGCCACCGCTTTGCGATATCGACAGGCGCCAAAGCCCGGCCTAGGAACCCCGAACGGCGCAACTTCCAGCGGAGAGGGCGATGAGCGACAGCGATCTCGAAGCGCCCGACACCGCCGTGCCCGCAGCGCCTCCCGAAGAGAGAATGGATGAGGACGACCGGCTGAAGCCGGAATTCGTCCGCTCCGTGCTGGATCGGGTGGAGGCAGGGGACACGGACGGCGCGCGCGAACTCGTCGAGCCGCTCCACCCCGCCGACAAGGCCGACCTGTTCGAGCTGGTGAACAGCGACGAGCGCCGCGCGCTCGCCGCCGCCATGGCCGACCTGCTCGACGCCGACGTCTTCGCCGAGATGAACGACTGGGTGCGCGAGGAACTGATCGACGCGCTCGAGCCGCACGAAGTCGCCGAGATTGCCGGCGAGATGGACACCGACGATGCGGTCGCCATCATCGAGGACATGGAGGCGGACGAGCAGCAGGCCGTCCTCCGCGCGCTCGACCCCGACGACCGCGCCGCGATCGAGGAAGCGCTCGCCTTTCCGGAGGAGTCGGCCGGCCGCCTGATGCGGCGCGACTTCGTCGCCGTGCCGGAGCATTGGACGGTAGGGCAGGTGATCGATTACCTCCGCGCCGGCGACGATCTCACCACCGACTTCTGGGAAATCTACGTCGTCGACCAGCGTCACCATCCGGTGGGCACGGTGATGCTGAGCTGGATCCTGCGTACCCCGCGCAGCTTCGCCGTCGGTGACCTGATGCAGCGCGAGCAGACCCTGATCCCCGTCGACATGGACCAGGAGGAAGTGGCGCTTCGCTTTCAGAAATATGCGCTGATCTCCGCCGCAGTGGTGGACGGTGTGGGGCGCCTGGTCGGCATGATCACCGTCGACGACATCGTTCACATCATCCAGGAGGAAGCGTCGGAGGACGTGCTGCTCCTCTCGGGCGCGGGTGACGAAGGCGACATCAACCAGCCAATCCGCGACAGCTACCGCGCTCGGGTGCGCTGGCTGGTCGCGAACCTGTTCACTGCTTTGGTGGCGTCGGCGATCATCGCCGCATTCGGGGCGGCGATCGAGGAGATGGTGGCGCTGGCGGTGCTGATGCCGATCGTCGCTTCGATCGGCGGCAATGCCGGCACGCAGACGATGGCGGTGGCGGTGCGCGCACTGGCGATGAACCAGCTGACCCGCTCCAACAGCTGGCGGACAATCTGGCGGGAAATCCGGCTGGCCCTGCTGAACGGCCTCACCATTGCGGTGCTGATCGGCGTCGGCGCGGGCCTGGTGTTCTCGAACCCGCAGCTTGGCGCCGTGATCGCCGCGGCGATGCTGATCAACATCGCGGTCGCTGGCCTCGCCGGCGTGCTGGTGCCGGTGGTGCTGGAAAGGCTCGATCAGGATCCGGCGGTGGCCTCGTCCGTGTTTGTTACGATGATCACCGATTCGATGGGCTTTTTCGCCTTCCTTGGTCTTGCGGTCGCCTCCGGATTGGCCGGCTAAACCATTGATCTACGGCCGCTAATGCGGCAAGTGGCGGGCTTATGGGATCCCTCAACATCAGCAAGGTGGCGGTCGGCTGCGCGAGCTTCGACGCGCTCAGGAAGCGGCAGGAGGCGCGGGCAAGCGGCGGCGTGGTGCCGATCACGACCCGCTTCAAGCCGAAGCGCTGTAGCTGGCCAAAAACCTTGGCCAAAAATTAGCTGCCGTCAGAGGTCGTTTACCGGCCAATAAATCGGGCCTAATAAGCGCCTCATGCCGATGACCCGAGGGCGTCCTAGAACGCTCGAAGACCCTTCCCGCCCGGCCCCTGAGGAGGTCCGCAATCTGCGCACGTCGGCGGGGCTCTCGCAAGAAGAGGCGGCAGCTCGGGCGGGCACGTCATACCGAACCTGGAGACGCTGGGAGGAAGGTGCTTCCGCTCCTCGGCCAATCGCGTGGCGCGAGATCAAGAAGCTCGTAGCCGGATCGGCGCCCAGGCCACTCGCGAGCCCTTCCCCAAGTGACCTCAAGAACGCCCGATTCGTTCTTGATCTCACCCAACATGGCGCCGCCGTAATCGCTCGAGTTTCGGAGGCGATGTGGCAGAAGTGGGAGTGCGACCAGGCCAAAATGCCAGCCGCCGCATGGGAGGACTGGCGCCGCGACGCGCGAGCAATCTTCCCTCGCTCCGAGCTTTGGAAGCGCCCCTGAAGGCCTCCTGAAACGGCCCTTCAAAGGCTGCTAATCTACATTGTCAAAGAGCGGACCGGATCACTCCGGCTTGCAGACACCGAACCAGACACAGAACCAGCGGATGCGGCGATTGGCCTCGGCGAGCGCCGAGTCGTAGCCGCCGATCACGCCTGCCGTCTCCTCATCGGAGTTGCAGAGCTGAGCCTGGTCGAACTGGCAGGGCGTAGTCGCCTCAGGAATAGTGGGCGCGGCTACCTCTTCGAAGCGATCAGCGGCCGGCCTTGTGCTGGCGCTTGCCGGCGGCGGACTGTCGGCCCCGCAGCTCGCCGAGAGCAGCGTTAGAGGCAGGGCCGCTAGAACGGCGAGCCTCAACAGGGTGGGTCTGGATTGCATTCTGCACCTCCGTTTCAAGTTGGGCGGCCTGCTCCTCGTCGTGCTGCTCGCCGCGGTCCTCGTCCGCATTGGCGGCGCGCTCTCGCTTCAGGGTGGCCTTGGTCGCCTTGGCCTCCTGTTTGGCGTCGTGGCTGCTGACGAGGTTGTGATCGTAGATGGCCTTGGCGCCGAAGAATGCCGCGACGGCCAGGGCGAGCAAGACGGCATAGAGCACCGGCTTCGCAAAGCGCTGCGACACGCCGGATTTGAGAACGAGGCCTAGAAGTAGTCCCACCGCTTCCTCCTGTTGACCGTGGAGAGGGCGAGGTCGCCCCAGAAGACCCAAAGCAGGCAGCCGATCGCGACGGCCATAACGACCGGCCAGGCGCACCAGAGAAGGCAGCACAGCTTGTAGTGAGCGCAGGGCTGGATGAGGTCGCTGAGGCTCAGACCCGCGACGCCGACGCCGGCGATCGCCACCCACATGATGAACGCGATCACGCTACGCTCCACTTCTTGTGAGCGGCCGCGATCTTCAGGTGATAGCCGTGGGCGGCGTAGCCGCTGCCGTTATAGCCGGCTGCAAACTCGTCGCAGTCGTCCGCATCGTTCGAGATCCGGCGCAGTTCGTCGACCAGGCCGGCCTTTTTGACGAAGGAGACGAACGCCTCGAGCTGGCGCCGCTCGCTCTCCATCATCGCGTCCCAGAAGGCGCGGACGCTGGTGAAGCCGGCGAGCTCGTAATTCTCGCCGAGGATCTGGTAGCGGCCGACCGAGGCGGACTTGAGCGCCGCCTCCTCGTCGAGCTGCATCGCTGCGTGGATGCGCTCATATTCACGCTGGCCGCCCAAGTAGAGCGACCGGTTCCACTTGGGCGAGGACAGCCGCGGGTGGCTGGCGTTGAAGCGGCCGCCGGTATGGCGCGCGAACTTATGAGCCTCGAAGAGGGTCTTCGGCAGGTTCTCGCCGTCGATGAAGCCGCCCTCGCCATCCAAGGCAAGGATGGCTGCACGGGCCAGCTCGAAGCCGCCACCGTTGCTCTCGACGGTGTCGACGCTGCGAACCTGGGCATAGGTGCCGCCGAGTTCGGCGGCCGCCCAGTTGAAGTCGTCGACGGTGAGGCCGAGCTGGACGATCGGCGGCGGCGGCAGCATCGACCGTGCGATCGCGCGCTGCAGGATCTCGAAGTTCTCGGTCGAGAGGCGGCCGCCAAGCATCGCCCGAACGGCCCCGTAGATCGCTCCGTCGTTCGGCAGCGCGCCGATCGGCGCCGGCTCGGGCGCCGTGTCTGCCGGTAGCCTTGCAAGAGCGTCGAGACCGGAAAGAGCCCTGGTCAGATGGTCGCGAATGACAGGGACGAATCTCTGCAGCGTCACGGCTGCGGCTCCCAAGGGTCGCGTGACGAAGGCCGGTCCGCTTCGGGCTGCCAAGCACTGTCAGAGGGGACAACGCTCGCGGCAACATGCGTCGCCGGCTTGGGCGCAGCAGCCGGGGTCGCAGGAACCGCCGGCGCGGCGGGTCCGGCGGTCAGGTCTGAGACTGCCGATCCTGCGGGGCCTTCAGCCTTCGCCACGCTACGGAAGCTGAGGCCGGCCTTCACCGCCGCCACGAGCTGCCCCGCCCTGATGATTTGCTCAAATGAGGGAGCGACCAGGTAGAGGAGCCGGTCGATAAGCCCGTAGAGCAGGATCAGCCGTGCCAGCTCATGAAGGAATTTGATGGCGATGACGCTGCCGGACAGGGCCGCTTCCGCAAGCACCCAGAGGATGTAGGCGAGGGCAGCAGTCCGCGCGACCTCGCCGGCGAGAACAAGGATGCGGCGCCAGGTCCAGTTGCTCTCGGGCAGCGGATCCTGCGGATCGGCAGCCGGTGGAGGCCCGGCGCTCACGCCCTGTCTGTCGGCACTCCCGTCCATCAGCTTGATCGCCTCCACCGACCGTGAAGGCGGTTGTCCCACGCGCGCGAGACGACGCTTCGCTTACGCCTGCGGAAGGTCAGACCCATTGCGTCACCGACAGCGCCCAGCGGTGCTTGCCAGGGTCACCTCGCTCGTAGGCCTCGAAGCGGTCGAAGGTGCAGTAGTGGAGGCGCTCGTTCAGTCCCGTCGTTGCGTCGGGATCCTCCACGACCACGATCGGCTTCCGCTCGCCGACCCTGAGACCGAGGTCGTAGATCGCCTCGATCTCCGCATCTGAGAGATCTCCCCAGGTCCAGCGAAAGCCCGCCTTGGTCGTGCCGTGCCCGGTCCCGAAGCCCCCGTCCTGCCTGCTCTCTTTCGAGCCGGTGTCGATGATCGAACGTCCGCCGCCCTTCTCGCGGTTGTAGGTGGTCTGAAGCGCCTTGCCGATCGCGACGACGCCGATCGTCATCTCGTTATTCGTATTCGAATTGACCCTCACGCTGACGCGGCGGACGTTTTGCAGCGCAGGGAACTTAACGAAGGCGTGACGACGCTTCGGCGCCGCCGACGAGCTCGGCGAGTAGAGCGGCCGAATTCCGGAGAGCTCACGCTCCTCCGGAGAGTTCGTGCCTCCCATGACATAGAAGAATGCATCGGCCGCCGCGCCTCGGGTGAAGCCAATGAAGACGCAGTCGACGTCGCGGAGGCTTCCAAAATCGATGTCGATATGGCGCCAGCTGCCGCCGCCATTGTCGGTGTAGACCTCCTTAGGTTCTGGCGAGAGGAGGTTCTGCGCGCCCGAGCCGATGCCGGGGCCGCCGGGAATGGTGCTGGTGCTGAGCGCCACCGGCGTCATCGGTTCGAACAGGATCATCCGGCTCATGCGAGCTTCCTCAAGACGACAAGGGTGGTCTGCTCGATGTCGTCATGCTCCTGGTAGGCGATGACGAAGGCGGTCTTCCCGACCTCGTAGCCGAGCTGCCGGACGGCACTTGCGGCCTCGCCATCGGGCGGATTTGCCTTCAGCGTGATCGCCTGGCCGAGCAGATCCCGGCGAAGGCCGGAAACGATTGCGACGTCCTCCACCAGCGGGCCGCCCAGGAAAGCGACCTGGCGCACGGCTTCGGCGTCGGCGCCGGCGGCCAGCGCCAATGGGCTGCGGATCTCGGTGGTGCGAGCGATCGCACCGAAGGCTGCCACAACGCCCGCATTGTCGGCCGACGTCCAGAGGGCTCCCTCCTTCAGCCAGCGGGCGAGCTCGAGATCGACGAAGCTCATGGTAGCTGGGCCTCCCAGTCGACGGCCGCGGCGGCCTCTTTGGCCTCACGGGTCGAGGCGGCCGTCACGGCGCGCTTGGCACCGATGCGCAGACCTTCGATGGCGCTGCCGATCCCGGCCCAGGCGTCCGCCGCGGCGACGATCTCAGCAGCGGCCGCGCCTGGCTCCACCCCGGTCGCCGCAGCCTCCGCGGCGATGAAGGGATAGTCGGCGATCTCCGGCGCCTCGGCCGCCAGCCAGGCGCGCGCCTCGCGCTCCTTTCGATCGTAGGTCAGCTGCTGCCCGGCCACGTCGGTGATGAAGCGGCACCGCACCTCCCCGGCAGCTCGGTCGATGCGGGCATGCAGCGCGCTGTCGATCGCCACGGTGTCGAGCACGATCTCGCCGTCGACGACGCGCTCGAACTCATCTGGCGCGCGGGCGATCGGCGTCGCCTCCCATTGGTCCAGGTCGATGCCGCCGAGCCCGGCGACGATCTGCTCCTCGGCCGTGTCGACGTGGCGGATGAAGTGCCAGTCCATCACGCCCCCTGGATCCCGAACGTGCCGGTGAAATAGAGGGTCGTGCCGACGCTGTTGTTCCGCAGGCAAAGCCGGAAGTGGTAGGTTGTGGCTCCGGACGTATCGAGGCCGGTCTTCTGCGCCTCGATGTTGAGCACGCCGTCCTGCTGGACAGGAAGCCCCTCCGCGTCGTCGTAGCTAGTCCAGGGCTGCTGAGAGAGCGTCTCCGCCTCCACGTCCGACCAGCTGGAGCCATCGGTCGAGAACTGCACCTTGCCCCAGCCGTGCCGGTTGGCGTTGACGCTGGCGCCGAAGGTTAGCGAGGCGGTGATGTTGACGACGCCACCGGAGCCCGACTTGCAGGTGATCGGCCCCGCCGACGCGGTGCCGGGATAGCTGGTGACCCCGTTGACGTGATTGACGGATGCGGAGTTGCCGGTGCCGGTGCCGCCGGTGCCGCCGCCGGCGCCGCTGGACCCGGGCGGCGGATCCTTTTCCTTCCTGAAGAGCACTTCCAGCGTGCGCACCGTCCCCGCATAGGTCGCCTTGAAGGTGCTCCGGCTCTCGTCGGTTTCAAACGAGAAAAGTGGCTCGTTCAACACTCCGTTAACAACGAAGGCGTTCGCATTGTAGAAGGTCGGGCCGGCGTCCGCGTTGTTTCGCTTTCCGCTCGTAATCTGCGTCGACCAGGATACGCCGGCAGTCACCACGACGCCGTTGCGAACCAGCTTGAAAGGGAACGTGGCGTTGAGCTCTCCCGCCTTGGGAGTGCCGAGATGGTCGCATTTGACCGTGATCGTCTTGGGGCCATCAATCTGGCTGGTCACGTCGGCGCCGTTCTCGACGCCGATATGTGTGCCTTGGGTAACGTCGTTGGCCACCCGCTCCCAGCTGTCGCCGTCCCACGCCTTCAGCACGCGCGGATTGTCGGAGGGCCTGATCCAGGTGTCGCCGATGCGGTCTGCGGTCGGCACGTCATCCTGGAAGAAGGTGGCGCTCTTCGCATCCAGCTCGCCCTGCAGGCCATCGACGTCCTCGATCAGCAGAACGGCGGCGATCTCGCCGTCGCTATGGATGCGGTGCGCCCGTTGGTAGCCGAGGCGCCTGGTCTCCACGGGGGGAAAGCTGCGCCGGCGCGACACCGAGCGCGCGATCACCGTCTCCACCGGCGCGCCGAACGTCCATTCGCGCAGGCGGATCGACCCCGTGGCCTCCAGGACCCAGAGCAGCGAGACGCCGCCTAAAAGCCGATCGAGAGCCTCCGCGGCAGTCTCGTTCTCGTCGCCGATGTGGAGCCCCGCGGCGCCGGCCCGCAGCGCTGCCATCGTGCCGGCGTTCGCAAAGCCCGGCCCGCCCGCGACGGTGCTAATCCTCGCCGCGATCTCCGGCGCCGTCTCGACATAGCCGGTGCCGATCTCGCCACGGACGTCGGCCGTGAGCGGACCCGCCGGCTGCGTCCACCACTTGGCGCAGGCGATCGACGGGGCGACAACCCCGGAGCCCTGCGCCGGCGCCGACGCCTTGAGAGCGGTGAGCGTCGCGGCGACCGAGCCCTGCCAGGCAAGCACGGCCGGCGCCGGTGCCGCGGCACGGCCCTTGTCGCGAAGCACGTCCCATTGCTGCCAGGGAAAGGCCGGATCGCCGAACTCGAATACATTGTTTGCCTTGTCGAGGATCCTGCCCTCGATGTTGAAGACTCGGCCCCAGCTGCGCCGCTTCACGCGCCCCTTTGCCTCGCCGCCGCCCTCGGCGCCGCCGGTACCGGCGAAGCGGGCGGTGACGACCGGCTTGTCGAGCGCCTTGGAGAGGTCGGCGAGCTCGATCACCAGGGCGCCGTCGACGACGGCGACCGAGGCGACGGTCCCGGTGAGCTCCACCGCGACCGCACCGCCCTCGAGGCCGGTTTCCACCGTGATCGGCGCATCCATCCAGTAGAGCGCGGCGAGCTCATCGGCGAGGCTCGGCTGCCCTGGCTTGAAGATGATGTTCCCGGTCTGCGGCACGGTGCCGCCGGTCCAGCCATTCTCGTCAAAGCCGAGCTGCGCCCGATAGCGCGGCAAAGTGACGATGCCGGCCCGATAGTGGTTGCCGCCCCGGTAATAGGGAGCGACGTCGCCGCCTCCTGCCAGGCGCACCGTCGTGGCGGCTCCGGTCGCCGCGACTCGCGGCGTGGCGGTTACCCAGGCCACCCGGCTCAAAATTGCACCTGGCGGGCTGTGTTGAGGGCGAACCGGGCGACGGCGCCGTTGCCGCCGCCGACGCCGATCGCGGCGAGGCTGCGTAGGATCGCATTGGTTTCAGCCAAGAGGTCGTTGGTCTCGTTGGCGAGATTGTTAGCGGTGTCGAGCTTCTGGTTCGTACCGATCGCCGCGTCCTGCGCCGCCTTCACCCGCTCATTCTCGATGCGGATGATCTCCTCGGCCGCGCTTCGCGCTGCCGACCGGTCCGCCGCGAACTCACCGCCGGCGGTGCCAAAAGCGTCGCGGCTGAGGTCGATCAAGCGGCGATTGAGGTCGGCGAGCTTGTCCGCTGCCCCGTCGACGCCGGCGGCCGCGTCCGCCCTCACCTTGGAAATCTCGACCAGCAGCTTATCACGCTGCTCGACGAGCGAACCCTCGAAGAGGTCGCCAAAGTCGAGATCTTCGAGCAGGTCGCGAAGCGAGCCGATCCGGCTGCCGAGGATGTCCTCGAACATCTTCGACCGCTCTTTGGCGTTGAGCTCCTCGAGCTTCACCAGGTCGAAGCCATATTGGCGCGCGATCCGGACGCGCTCGGCCGCTTGGCGCTCGAAGTCTCGGAATTCCTTCTGAAGCGTGCCACCGAGACCCTGCAGCAGTGTCTCGACCTCGTCGACCTTCAGCGCCTCGCGGAGCGCTTTGTCGATATCGCTGCTCGAGCGAAGCGCCTGCTGGACCGCAGCCGACAGCCCGGTGACGCCGCCGTCGCGGATCGCGTCGGCGATCGCGGCGGAGATGAGCGCCGCCTCGTCCTTACCGAAATCGATCGCGCCCTTCTTGGTCTTGGTGACGCCGCGACCGGTGGGATCGAGGCGGAGATTGCCGTCGCGCACGCCGACCGAGAGGTTGAAGTCGCCGACACCGCCGCCCAGCTGCTCCGCTATCTGGCCGAGGGCACCCTGCACGTTCTTGGCCAGCCCTGAGGCGGCCGACTTAAACTGGCTGTTGTTTCCGCGGCTCGAAATGCCGCTGTCGATGCCGGTGATGGTGGCACTGCCCCGCTGGGCACCCTTGATCAGCCCGCCGACGGCACTGCCAAGGATACCGCCGACGATCGAGCCGATCGGCCCGGCAGCCGAACCCAGCGCCTGGCCGAACACGGCCGTCATGGCCGGCGCTAGTGCTTTGCCGGCAATGTTGCCGATCGCGCCGCCGATCGCCGCGCCCGTGTCGCTTTGACGGCCGCCGAAGACGGAGCCGGCAACGCCTCCCGCGATCTGCCCCACCAGGGCTCCTTGCAGGCCGTCGCCGACTACCTTGCCGATCGCTTTGGAGGCGCGTTCGCCGAGGATGCCGCCGGCGAGCTTCTCGACGACGTAGCCGAAGAAGCCGGCTGGGTCGCGGGGCACCCTCGATCCAGTGACGACGATCTCGCCATCTGTGGAGCCGGCAGCATCCTGCTGGGCGGTAGAGGCAACCCCGGTCGCGGCGCTCTCTGCAGCATCGCCGAGCTTCGCGATCGACGCGGCCGCCTTGTCGACGGCTTCAGCCATGCGATCGGCCGCGTCAGTGGCGACGCTGGCGCCGGTGATTTGATCCTCGATCTTACGAAACGTGTCGCCAAACAGGCTCTCGACCAGGACCTCGGCGGTGAGCCGCTTGAACGAGGCGAGCAGCTGCCCCGGCAGATCCTCCAACCCGCGAACGCCGTCGGCGATCGTGTCGGTGATGATTGCCCTCACGTCGCCAAGAGCGCGGAGGTATGTCTCCTGCTTCTGCCGGATGATGTCGAGCTGGCGCTCCTCTGCGCGGAGAGCCTCTACGGTGGCAAGCACCGCCTCCTTCCGCGCCGGGGTTAGCGCCCCCATCTTCTCCTCGAGTGCGACGATGACCTGCATCGCCGCCGCCTCAGCCTCACGGCCACTCTTCAACAATCGGATATTATCGATCGCCTGTAGCTGCTGCTCGACGTAGTCTTGGTAGGGCCGATTTACGCCTTCCTGGATCGCCGTGCGCGCCTTGCCAGCGTCATCCAGCAGCTGCTGGAGGTTAGGCGGCTTCTTTCGATTTATGTCGTCGACGATGTCGTCGAGCTGCCGCATCGCCGCGGCCGCCTGCTCGATGAGCTTCGGCTGACCGGCGAAGCGGCCGGTAATGCCGGCGATGCGGCTGGCAGCGTCCTCGCCGAACTCCTCGAGCCGTTCGGCCGCTGCGGTGCCGTCGCGGGGCTTGCGCTGTCTGCCCTTCGGCGGATCGCGGCGGAGGGCCTCCGCTAGCCGGCCCTGGTCCAGCGACTGATCGATCAGCCGCGCCGTCTCCTCCTTGTAGGCTGCCGAGACGGTGTCGATGAGCGCCTGCTGAAACTCCTTTCGGCTCACCTCGAGCCCGTCGAAGTTCATACCCTCGGAGCGCTTCAGCCCTTCCTCGATGCTGATCCGCTTCTCGAGGACGTCACGGTAGAGGCGATCCTGCGCACCGCCGCGGGCGCCCATCACATCGCCGGTGTAGCGATTGAAAATTCCCGCGACCTGCCCCAGCGCGTTGACGTCGCCGGCATTGGCAAACGTGTCGCGGGCCGACGCCCGCTGGCTCTGGGCTTCCGCCCTTAGGTTGATCGCCATCAGCCGTGCATTCAGCACGAGCAACTGGTTCTGCTTCTCGATCTTCCCCGATACCAGGTCGAAGATCCCGCCGAGTGCGCTCTGCGCGTCGGACAGCCCGTCCGCGCCCGCCTCGGCAAGCTTCGATGCTTCCTCGTTTTGGAGCAGCGACATGGTCAGCATGCCGACGATAGTCACGGCCGCCGTGGCGGCGGCGCCGAATGGTCCAGCCAGCACTGCGCCGACCGCGCCAGCTCTTCCCCCCATCAGTGCGAGCGCTCCGGCTGCCTGGTTCGCTTGCTGACCGAACGCGAGGAAGAATGGTGTGCCGAGCGCGAGCTGCTGGGTGAAGTCGCCGAACTGCATGCCCAGCTGCTGCATGCCGGCCTGCTGTTGCCGCAGTGAAGAGGTGCCGACCTGCACCGCCTGCGCCGCGGCGCGCGCCTGCGTCGCCGTCCGCGCCTGGGCATTGCCGAGCGCCGTCGTCGCGGTCTCTAGCTGCTTGGCCGCGCCAGCAGCGCCGGTCTGCGCCACCTTCAGCTGGTCGACCTGGTCCTTGCTGAGTTTGAGCTGGCCGACCAAGCCGGAGCCGTCGGCGTTGAGCCGGACGGAAAGGACTAGATCCGTCATGCCCGCTCCGCCAGCACCTCGAGCGCGGCGGACTCCATGATCCTGAGCCTCGGCAGCAGCTGCGGCGTCACGTCGATCTCCAGCATCTGCGCGGTCGGACCGATCGCCGCATAATCAATCCCGAGCCGCACCCCGGTCATCGGATGGCGCCGCCACTGCGTGTCCAGGGCGAAGAAGAGGCCGACGACGGCAGCGTCTTCGCCCGGAAGCTCAATCTCCTCGTCGCTACTCGGCAGCCGGTGCCGAGGAAGCGGCGCCGAGGCCGTCAGCGCGTCGCCGGCCGGGACGTCCGGTCCGCCACGCCCGCCGGCCCAGCGGCGCGCGGCGGCCTTCAGTTTCCCGCCCGGATGTCCTTCTCGCCGAGCCGGCACTGCCCGTAGGCCGCCACCGTCGCCTTGAAGGCGCCCGGCATGTTCATCAGCTGGCGGATGTGCTCGAGATCGAATTTGAGCGGGTCGCCATTCTCCGCCTCGACCTTGCGCCAGTCGATCGACAGGCGCTGGACGAACTCGGCATAGAGGGTGGACAGGATCGTCCGCTTGCGCTCGGCACGCTCATCGTCGCTGAGACTGGCATCCGCCCGCTCCAGCTCCTCGAACCTTGCCTGGGCGCGTTCCGGCAATCGCCCCGCCTCGGCGATGATCTCGGCATGCTCGTCCTCGCTGTGGAGGAGGAAGCGCATATCAAAGCCGTTCTCGACGACCTCGCCATCTTCGGTGACGCCCTTGAAGGTGACCGGCCACCAGGCCCGCGGCTGCGCGACAATCTTGACCATCGCCCTACTTCGCGCGGATCAGCAGGTCGTCGGACCCACTGTTGATGTTGAGGCCGAAGCCGATGTCGACGAACAGCTCGTCATTCTCCTCGGCGCGGTCGATGTTGGTGATCTGGAGATAGTCGCTCTCGAGCTCGAGGATGTTGCCGGCCTCGGTGCCGTGGACCAGGCTGAGCGGAACCTCGTCGCCGATGTCGAGCGCCGTGTAGAAGTTCTTGGAGCCAAGGGCGGGCGCCTTGCCGCGGATCCGCCCGGTAAGGGCGTGGTTGCCGCGGCTGACGTAATTTTCGCCGACCAGGGCGGTGTAGGCGAGGTTGGCGCCGTCCTCGAGCGTGAAGCTCTGCAGCGCCAGGGCAAACCCGTCGAGCAGGAACTCGGTGTTTGCGGTGCTGACTTCGACCGGCTCCAGCCAGCGCGCGTAATCGGCCGCGGCGCCCGGCGCCGTGGCGTCCACGACGGGCGACGCCGGCAGCAGACCGATGCCGTTGAAGGTCATGAACGGATAGCGGCTGACGGTGAAGTTGAGGCCGAAGCTGCCGCGAACGCCGAAGGCCCGCGCCCGCTCCACCCCGGTCCAGTGATAGGCGCTGAGCGAAGAGAGAGCAGCGCCGACCGCGGCGAACTTCTGCTCGGCATGGGTGTCGGCGAGAAGCGTCGGCGCGGCCATGCCGCAGGCCTGGAGGATCTCCATGAAGGGCGCGGCGGTGCCGGCGTCACCAGAGCCGGCGAGGTCGAGCTCGAAGCCGAACGTGGCGCGACGGCCGGTGTTGGCGCTCCTGGTGCGGCCGCGGCTCGGCAAGTCGAGCTCGCGGGCGAGGGTGTCGACCTCGATCGGCTTGGCCGTGAAGCCGCGCGTCACTACGGCGTTCGCTGCCGGCGTCGGCACGGCGTCGGTGCCGTAGACGGCTTCCTTCTTGAGGAGGATTGTCTTCGGAACGGCCATTATTCAGTTCCCTCTTTCGCGGCAGTCTTGGCAGCGGGCGGCGGCGGGGCGAGGGCCGGATCCGGCTTGCCGGCCAGCGCTCGGATGCGGGCCGGCCCGGAAAGCGGCAGGCCGTGCTTGTCCAGCTCGCGGCCGGCGCCGTCGCGCTTGCGCGGCTGGGTCGGCTCGTCCTGTGTGACCGTCTTCGTCATTCTGCTGCCTTTCGGATGCGCCGGGCTGTCCTAAACCGGACGCCCCAGCTGACTGTGCTTCCGCCAACGGAAAGGAGGCGCGCGCCGGCAAAGTCGCACGCGCGCGAGGCTTCGGCCGGCGTCCAGCCTGCCAGCGCATCGATCAGCAGCTGCTCCTGGTCGGCGATGCCTTCGGAGACGGAATCCTCCCGCCTGGCTGCGCCGTCGATCATTGCCACCACCATGAAGGTGGAGGTCACCAGCTGCGCATGGATCCCGGTGCTGTCGTTCGGTGAGGCGTCGCTTCCTTCAGGCACGACGAAATATTGAGGCAGGCTCCCCGGCTGCTTCTCCAGGCCGGCGAGTTCTAGCGCGCCATAAACCCGCCTCAGCCCCGCGCCCTTCAGGCGCTCGACGATCGGTGAGAGCTTCATGCGCCGCGGCCTCCCAGTGCGTCACCGAGATGCTCGCGAAGGATCTCGACGATCGTGCGGCGGTTCACCTCGTCGAAGCCGAGATACTCGCGCGCCGGGATCGTCACACTGGCAACGATGCGGCCGCCGAAGCTCAGCGCCTTCTTCACCTTCGGCCGGATCGTGCCGCCGAGCTGGTGTATCGCGGCATAAATGGCGGCACCGCCGGACGCCTCGGGACCGGCGGCCGCATAGTCGCGATCCCAGTCCGGGCGGATCGAGTTCTTGAGGTCGCCGGAGAGCTGCAGCGTCTTCTCGCCGGGATTATCAAGCACCCGCTTCGAAGGCTTCCAAGGCTTCCCGTCGGGCCCTCGCTCATCCTCGAAGCGCTTGCTCGTCGTCAGAGCGAGGTGGTTGGCGATGTCCTGCATCGCCGGCGTCAGGTCGGCGCCGGCAGCGATCGTGCGGCCAAGCGCGGCCGAGATGTTCTCCTCGAGCTCGAGCGAGATGACCAGGCCAGCCATTAGTAGCTGTCCAGCTCGCCGGCGCCGTAGCGCCGCTGCCCCGGGTTGAGCAGGATCGGCGTGGTCGACGGCGCCGGCGCGGCCGGGCTGAGCGTCGGCAGTGTCAGCCTTCCGTCGGCCAGGCGTTCCAGGATCCTGAGGCCCGCCTTGCCCTGCTCCGCCACGCCCTCCGGCGCCCCTCGCGGGTAAAGCCTGGCGCGGACCATGTCGGCGATCGCCGTCTTCACCACCTCCGGCACCTCGGCCAGCGGCACCGCGAAGCGACCCGCGAGATAGGCATCGGCGACCGACTGGACGGCGGCGAGCGCGCTCACCAGGAACTGGCGATCGATCCGGCCGGAGCCGTCCTGGTCCGTCATCCGGACTGCCTCCTCAAGGCCAAAGCGGTCGACGAACTCGCCGATCGAGAGGTAAGCGGCGCCGCCGTCCGGCATCGCCCACTCGCGGTCGAGGACGGCGACTTCCATCTCACCCTCGCGCTCCTCGCCGGCCGCCGTGGTGACCCGTGCGGTGACGAGGTAGCGCTCGCCGTCCGTGCCGCCCTCGATCGTCACGAACAGCATGCCCGCGGTGAGCGTGCCGGCGACCACCAGGGCGGCGCTGCCGGCGACGAGCTCGCGCGCTGCGGACGACACCTCGATGATCGCGGCGATCGCGCCGCCGCCGACGAACGGGAGCTCGCGCTTCAATGCCTCTGAAGGCTGCTTGATCAGGACTTGCATGTCGGTTTCATCCCAGGAGCGAGGAGGCGATGGCGAAGGTCCAGGCGAGCACGGCCGAGGCGGTGAGGCCGGCCGAGACACCCTCGCCGAAGTAGAGGCCGCGGGCGGTCCCGGGCATGAAGTCGGTCTGCCAGCTGATCGCAGCCAGTGAGGTGAGAAGGGCGGCCAGCTGGATCATGCGACCTCAAACATCCGCGCCCGATCGGTCGCGAACCAGGGATCGTTGAGATCGGCCAGGTTGGCGCCGGCCTGGACGTTGGCTGCAGGTCCCTGCATCCAAAGGAAGGGCGCCACACCGTTGATGACGCCGCCATATTCATGGAAGCGCGGCATTCCGGTCACGCTGTCGCGGACTCCGTCGATCACGATATCGCTCGAGATGTCGAGATCGCCTTCGGCCAGCCACATGGCAACGAAGTCCTTGGAGTAGCCGGTGCCGGAATAATCCTCGGTGTTCTGGGCGGCTTGGGCCTGCAGCAGGGTATGAAGCGTCGTCGCCCCTGTCGGACAGATCATCAACGCTTCATCGTCGGCGGCGAGCAGCGCCGCGTTGCTCTGCAGCGCGAGCTTATCGACGCGCGATTGCTGGACCTTGCTCCCGGCGGTCGTCCGCGCCTTGAACGCCATGCAGCGGACGTTGGCGTTGCTGGTGAGGATCTGCTGGTTGCCGTCCAGGTTAACGATGTTCGTCGTGTTGCCGGCGTTGCGGATGAGGAACTCGGAGACGTTGGTAGTCTTCAGGTTGAGCCGCAGCCCCGCCGTGTTGCCGAGATTGACCATGCCCTTGGTGACGGCGCCGTCCTGGGTCAGCTTCCGCATGAAGATGAACCCGGTGAACACCCTGGAGGCGTTGGTGACCAGCGCCAGCGGCCCTTCCTTCACCAGGTAATCGGCGGCGCCACACCTCACCTTTCGCGGCGTCGGATTGGCAGTGTCGATCGGATAGCCGCGTATCCTGGAGACGGCATAGAGGCCGCCCTTCTCGACGCGGATCGGCAGATCGTAATAGCCGTAGATCAGCGGATTGACGGAGGCGCGCCGCACCTTGAGCGCGCCGCCTTCGATCGCGACGCTGAAATCCGGATCCGCCGGGACCAGGCTGACCGTGCAGTCCGCCAGGCCGCCGGCGCTCGAGGGATGGTGCGGAACGTCCAGCACCAAGGCGCCATTGGTGATACGAGCTCCGGCGCCGGTATTTTGTGCGAGCTTCTGGTCGCAGACGAGGGGCAGGATGCCCTGCAGCGCGGCCGCGAAGCGCCGGCGCACCTTGCCGAGTTCGATGTTCCCGAGATTGTTGCAGTGGGCCGCGTCGATCTGCAGCGATGCCGGAACCTCGTCAATCACCTGGTTGGCGATGTCGGTGGGATCGAGTGTCGCATAGAAGCGGAACGTCAGCCCCATATCCCAGACCTTGCCCGGGTAGAGGCCGGCCAGCTTCCGGTTCGTCGCTTTGATCCTGGTGTTGTCGAACGAGCCCGAATGAGCGTTTTCGTCATTGTGCTTGTTGCAGAACAGCACGTTGGCATGGCCGAGATAGCCGAGAATGACGGCCGCATTGGCAGCGATCGTGTTCTCGGGATTGATAACGCCGGCCTCGTAATGGCCGGCGAGCTGCAGCACGGTCGGCGCAGCCTTCACCCTGGCGCTGGCGGCGTTGACGATCGCCGCGACGCCGGTCGAGTTCTGGCCGCCGGATCCGCCATTGTAGATGATGACCCCGCCGACGCCGGGAGGGGCGCCGCTGGTGGCGGGCCAATAAGTTCCGCCCGTGGTCAGGCTGTTCGCCAGGTGCTTCGATGGCGCATCGGTTCCCGAAGCTCCGGCCTCGGTGCTCGATCCGAAGTGGCCCATGTCGGTTGTGACCGCGAAGATGCCGAGCTCGACCGCGGCCGGCAGCGCATCTGCTGTTCGCCGTCTGACGGCGAAGCTTACGGAAAAGCCGAAGGCCCGCACCGGATCAGGCGGAAACCGCCGCGATCACCGCGATCTTCTCGCCAGCGGCGATGCCGATGACGTGCTCGCCCTTGTCGAAGAACTCCGACTTATTGTCGGAGCCGTCTGCGACCGCGACCGTGTTGTCCGTTCCCTCCGGCGGCGCGTAGACCAGGATCCTGCAGCTCGCCGACAGGGTGAGGCGCGCGTAGCGGGACTTCAGCGGCGCAGCATTCGATCGGGCGGCCGCGCCGATCGCGACCGACTGGACCCCCAGCGGCGGACGCTTGAACACATCGACAGGGCCGTCGGCATCGCCGTAGCGCTCATCGAAGAAGGAGATCTCGGCTGCCATGCTAGTTCCTCGATCGGCGGTGACGCCGGCGGGTGCGCCGGCTGATGTGGAGGCGGTTCGCCCGGAGCTGGCGACGATCGGGTGGGTTCTTTGAGCGGCGGTACCGCGGAGCCGCCTGAGCAAGCGACAACCTGCGCCGACCAATACGCTGCGGTCGCACGTCCAGAGCCCCGCCCATGGCCGGCAGCCCAGGCATCGCAGCGAGCACCGCAGCGGGCGCCACGAACAGCACCGATGCTGCCAGCATCAATCCGCGGTTGAAGAAGCCCCTCATATCGAGTTGTCCTCCAGCACGGCCGGCGCGGGCGGCGCGGCGGCGGCCTCGGCGGCCTCGATGTAGCTGGCGAGATCCTGCTGGCCGATCTGGTAGGAGGAACAGATCGCCGCCACCGCCGGCTTGTGTGCCTCGGGCAGCTTAGCGAAGAGCGCTGCGGCCTTCGCCGGCTCCTCGTCCTGCAGCTGCTCGAGGAAGCCGATGCGGCAGATGCCGATGGCCTGGGCGAAGTCGATCGCCGGCGCCATCGCTGGCGTCTCAATCGGCGTGGCAGCCGGCCCGATCGCCAGCAGCGCGACGGTTGCGGCAAGCTTTCCCCCCAGCATAGGTCAGCCCTCCGCCTTCTCGGCCGCGGCCTTCTCGATCGCGCCGATCAGCTTCTCCGGGGTCTTGAGCAGCGCCCAACCCTTGATCTTCGCAGCCTTGGCCGTGGCCTGCAGCTCCTCGAGCGACTGCTCGGCGAGCGGCTTCGGCTCGCTGGCCGACGGCGGCGGCGGTGGAGGAGGCGGCGGCGGTGGAGGAGGCGGCGGCGGTGGAGGCGGCGGCGGAGCTGGGCGCCGGGCGGGAGCCTCAGCCTTGGCGAGCGCGTCGATCGCCACCAGGGCGTCACCCTCGGCCTTGCTCAGCTCGATCGTTTCGCCGGGCGCGACCAGCTCGTCGCCGCCCTGGTCGAGCGGCGTGATGACCTTGTAAAATGGCATGGCAGGATCTCCGGAGAGAGGCTGGAGAACTACCGGGCGGAGCGGGATGATGCTCCGCCCGGCTCCCAGGCGGCGATGGGACTTAGACTGCGGCCTGGAACAGGAAGCCAGCGTCGGCGCCGACGATCTCCGGCGACCATTCGTCGAAGACGTCGTTGAGCCAGCTGCGCACGCCCTTCTCGTAATAGGCGGGCTCGACGAACGGGTGGCCCAGCAGGCGATAGGTGTAGCCGAAGGCCGGAACGCGCATGCCCTCGGTTCCCTTGCCGGGAACGAAGGCAAGGATCGCGTCGTCCCCCCAAACGTCGAAGGAGACGTTCTGGTCGTCGTCATAGATCATGTCGCCGACCAGGACGCGGGCGACATTGAAATACTGGGCCAGCATCTCGTCGGAGATCGTGTCCGACTTGGTGTGCTTGAAGCGGTCGACGATCGTGGGGTGGAGGCGCAGCGCGGCCGCTACGGTCGCGCCCAGCGCCAGCGTGTTCGGCCGGCGGCCGGTCCGCTTGCGAATGACCTCCTTGGCGTCCTCGACGGCCTTGCCGGGATTGGAGGCCGGGTCCGACCACTTGGCCGCGCCGGCCAGCGCCACCTTATTGGTGTTGGCATAGGTGGCGGCGTTGCGGGCGGCCGTGGCCTGGCTGATCTCGCGGTCGAGGCCGATCACGTTCAGCACCGTGTTGACGCCCTCGGTAAGGAGGTCAATGCCGGGGACCTCGGCGGCCTCCTGCATGTGCTCGACCGGCGTGGTGGCGCCGAGCGCGCGCTGGATGAGCGCCACCGGCTTGCCGTCATAGCCGACACTGATGCGCGCGATCGCAGTGCCGGGCGCACGGATGATCTTGGGCCGCTTGAAGGCGGTGCGATCGAACTCGATCCGCTTCGCCTGCCGGGTCGGCATGTTGACGATCGGCAGCAGCAGATCGCCGATATAGCCATCCTGCGTGTAGCCGCGGGCGTGGTTGGTGAGGATCGGGTCGACGACCCGCGCCTGGGAGGTGCTCATGTTCATGGTCGTCTTTGCCCTTCGCTCTTGAACGGTTCCGGAAGAGGTCGGTGTCGGCCGCTTCCGGAACCGGCGGGAGACGAGCTCCCGCCAGCATGGCCAAGGTGAGCCGGCGCTAAGGCGTCAGCAGCACCTCGATGATCTGTCCGTCGCCTGCGGCCGCCTGGAGCGCGTAGCCGGCGATCTCGCCGACGCCGCCCTGGGCGATCGCCTTGCCGTTAGCGTCGGTCTTGACCGGGGTGAGACCCTTGGCGCCCAGCGCGATCGCGGCGCCGGCCTCGATCTTGGTGGTGCCAAGCACATCGACGGGGAAGGCCTCCCCGATCGCGGCGGCGTTGACGGAGACGCCCATCGGCTTGGCGCCGGCGACGTCACACTGGGTGCCGTCGAAGTCCACGAAGCGGGCCGTCGCGACGGCCGCCGCTGCGACGCGGGTTAGGGTGAGGATGGTGATCTTCTGCATCGTTGGTCCTTCCAGCTCGGGCCATTCAGTTCACGAAGCGGTCAGCTCGCGGCCGCTTTGGGAACCGGCGGGGCATGAAGCCCCGCACGGACCTTGGAGATCAGCCTCCCGCCTGCTTGACCGCGTCGATGTAGGAGAGGCCTGCGGTTCCCCGCTGCAGCTCGAGCGCTTTGGCGTGGATCTCGAGCGCCTTCGGATCGACCGTGTAACCGGGCGGCGCCGCGAAGCTGACCTGGTCGTCGCCCTCGTCCTCGTCGTCGGGGCCGGCGGCCTCGCCGAAGGAGACGACCGGCTTCGCGCCATCGAACAGCTTCCGGAACGCAGCGACGGGCGTCATCTCGCCGTTGGCCTCGCCGAAGCTGACCGTCGCGGTCGCCTCGAGCTCGTCCATCACGCCGACGACCAGGTCCTTGCCGGCCGGCGCCAGTTTGCCTGCAGCGATCAGCTGCTCGGCGAAGGCGACATTGCCGGCGTGAAGCGAGGACTTGATCGTTGCGGCGGCGGTGCGCTCGCGCTCGTCGGCTGCAGCGAGGCGATCGGCCGCCTCCTGCTCGCGGCGGGTGAGCTCGGCCTCGCGCTCGGCGAAGTCGACGGTGTCGGTGGTGGTCTTGGTCATAATGGTCTCCGGGGTGGTTTCGATCGTGACGGCGCCCCCGCGCTCATCTTCGCTCTCGGCGAACGATACGGTGCCGAGGCCCTTCACCGCCGGCGCCGCGGCGCCGAGGAAGCCGATATGCTTCAGGTAGAGGGAGCCCGGCTTTGGATTGCCGCGGCCGTCGGGCAGATAGAATCGGCCCGAGACCTTCGAGTAGCGGCCGGCGCGGACCGCCTCGGCGAACGCCGGCTCGAGCTTGTCCATGTCGGGTTCGGCGACCAGGTGGCCGTCCTCGAACGCGAGGCTCTTCGCCCAGCCATAGGCGGGAGCGTCCAGCTTTGGGTGACCGACGACCAGCGGCGCCGGATCGGTGGAGGCATCATAGGCCTCGGCCGCCTGGCGCAGTGCTTCCTCGCTGAAGTCGACGACTGTCCCCTCCACCGAAGTGAAGCGGCCAGGAGGCATGATCTTGATGCGCGGCGTCTGTCCCATGCCGCGGAGATAGATCGGGAAAAGGTGGGACGTGTCCTTGCGCCAGCAGAAGGGGCGCAGCGGCCTGGAGCCGCGCTCTTCATGATAGCTCGCCGACGAGAGTGCAACAGGAATGCTGGAAATTGCAGACTAGCCGAAATCCCTATGGCGCAAGTGCTGGATTCCTATATCTGAATCGATGACCCGCCACATTCGCACCACTATCCGATACGACGGACCGGCCCTCGCCGGTCATGAGATGGACGTGCAGGATCTGGCGCCCGCGCTTCTGGCCCTCGCCGACATCATCCAGATCGCAAACCGCCACTTCAATGGCGATGCAGCGGCGATGCGCGTGCTGGTCAACGCCGATGTCGAGCAGCGGTGCTTCCAGATCGATATCAGCCTGGTCCAGTCACTGCTTGAGCAGGCGAAGACCTTCTTCAGCCAGCCCGAGGTCGCGACGGCGAAGGAGATCGCGGAGTGGATCGGCATTATCGGAGGCGCCGGCGGCGGGCTCTTCGCGATCCTCAAGCTGTTTGCGGGCCGAACGCCAGACGCTCGCACATCCATCCAGGTGACGCAGGAGAGCGGCTCGACTACAATCAACATAACAGGCGACGGCAACACGATCAGCGTTCCATCGCAATCCTACGACCTCGTCCGACAGCCGGCGATCGTCGATCGAGCAAAGGCAGTCCTGCGGCCGCTGCAGCGTGAGGGCTACGAAAGCCTCGCCTTCCTCGAGGATAACCGGCCCTCCTTTGAGGTGGACAAGCCACAGGCGGAAGCGATCATCCAAGCGCCGCCGCTCGATCTGGAGACGCCTCCCACCCAGAGCGTATCGCGGATTGAGGGCGTCGTGCGCATCAAGGCGCCGCAATACGAAGGCGCGGCCAAATGGGCGCTGCTGTGGAACGGCCGCGCCATCGACGCGGACATGGCCGACCAGTCATTCGTCGAAGGCTTTCAGTCGAACCGCATACACGCTCCGCCGAACACCTCGCTCCAGGTGGTAATGACGGAGACTGCCCGGCTCACTTTGGAAGGTCGGGCAATCGGCCGGCCGACCTACATCGTCGAGAAGGTCCTCGACGTTATGCCGCCGCCTCAGCAGCTCGCGCTGGGTACGCCGGTGCAATAGCTAGGCGGGTGGCCATCAGGAGCCCGTGGGCAGCCTGTACATGCATGTCGCCGCGATTTTAGGTGTCTGGGTAGCGGAAGGGCGCTCCTGCGCCTTCTGGGGCCGTTTCTCGGCCTATCCCCTCCGCCGACGGAACTGGGCCTTCAGGTCCGCCTTAGTCGGCGCCGGCGGCGGGATCTCCGGCGGACGCTCGATCGGCGTCATGTCGACGCGAGCGTTCCTGGCGCCGCAGCCCTCACACCGGAAGCGGCGGGCAACCATCTCCCAGGCCTGGTTCCAGGCCCTGCTCTGGAAATAGGCGACGACGTCCTGTGTGCGGTAGGTGCCCGATCGGCCGCAGGAGAGGCAGGTCACCTTCAGGTTCGCATTCCAACGGTGGAGGTCGGAGAGGCATTTGGGTCGGTGATTGAATGCCACCGGCCCAGTGAACGAAGCAGGAACGATTCGGCAAGAGGTCAGAGTGGCGGCTTACCGCAGACCCTCAAGACCTCGTTGAACTTGGCCCTAGCCCCCGCGATCGCGAACGAGGCGTCGACCGGCTGGCCATCGAACGCCATGGCCCTAACGGTCAGCTGCTTCGCATCGGCGATCGCTGTGGCGATCCGAACGACGTCCTGCCAATCCCGCTCATAGGCGCCTTTAAGCACCGTCTCCCAGTAGGTCGAAATCGGCGAAGCCTTGTCCGGCCGCACGATGACTTCGACCTCGCGGCTACCAAGGTAGCGGCCTGGCAGATACTGGAGTGACACGACCTGTTCGTCAGCTGCGCTGCAGACCAACAGGAACTGAGCCTTCCCGTTTTCATCCGACACCCAGGCGCTAGCCGAGCCCAAGTCCGTGATAGGATCGACGCGCTCCCTGAAGCTCCACCCATCTGGACTAGGCGCAGCTTCCACCTGAGCAGATGCAGCGATCAACATGGAAATGGTAGCGGCGATCAAGGTCGTTCCTCTCAGCTAGATTTTTGCACGACTTCAGCAGCTTCGTCGAGTCGAGCCCTTTCCTACCGGGCCTAAAACTGGAACGAAAGGCGAACAACGAATCGCAGGAGCTCAGTGATGAGAACACAGCGCGCTGCTGGCCCCGACCCATATCGTTTCTCTTATTCGCGCCAGATGCCACGCCGAACCCACGAGGAGCTGGAGCTGCGACGTAGGTATGAAGCACGGAAGCGGTATCGTTTCATGCTCCTCGAGCGCCCCCTCGGACCCTGGCGTGAAAGCCGGACGGACGCTTATGCAGACGGCATCAAGGCGTGCGAGGCGACGGTCGATCGTCATACTGGCAACGTCTATCTGAATGTCTTCAGCTGGGTCTGGGAGGCCGAAATTTAGGCTTCCGGATGGACGTGATTGCTCCACACCACCCGACCCATGATCTGAAAGTCGAGCGCCTGATTCTCAGGATCGATAGGAACCGGGCGATAGGCCTGATTGTCGCTCACTAGGTCAAGCCGCCTTCCGAGACGCTGGAGTCGCTTCACATAGAGCTCGTCATCTAGCCGAACGGCGAAGATGCCGTCCTGGGGCGCGGTCCGGGAGGTGTCCACCATCACCCAGTCATTAGGGTGAAGCGTCGGCACCATACTGTCTCCCTTCACTGCGAGCATGTGAAGCCCATCAATGCGGCCGAAAGACCGCCTCAGCCAGTCTCTGGGGAAGACCCAGCCAGCCTGCTTTCCGGCGCCCGCAGCCAACGAGCCTGACCCGGCGGAAAGCGTAACGTCGAGCATCGGGATGCTCACCAAATCCTCTGGCGGCGGCTCTGCACTAGTAGCACTCGCGCCTCTCCCGGCGAGAAGCCAGTCAAGCGTCAGGCCCAGCGCCTGCGCAATGCGCTCGGCGTTGTCTGCACGTGTGATCCCCGACCGAACGTAATCTCGGAGTGTATTAAGCGGAATCCCCGCCTTTTCGTGCAGCCAAACGAGATCTCGGTCACCCAAGGCGTCCAAGATGCGATTTCCGACCGGATTTTCGGTTTTCGGGCGTTGACTGCGCCTCTGGGGTGGATTATCCGAAGTTTCGTTACGAGATTTCGGATTCATGGATGTTTGGATCGATGCACAGAGAAGACGTTAAGGCGGAACTGCGGAAGCGGTTCGGCAGCGTCGCGGCCTTCGAACGGTCACGCAACTTGCCCGCCAAGTCCGTGAACGAAATCCTGCGCGGCAGAAAAAGCGCTCGAGTTGCCGATGCGATCGACGATGCCCTCAATGAACCAATCCCTGAAGCATGCCTCACCGGCGCAGGATCTGGCCGGTGAGCGAGCGGTATCAAACTCGAGCAGCGAAGTCTCGCCCTAACCTGAAGCTTACTGGGACGGAAATTCGCCAGTCTAACCTCCGCTCCTCTGAGAGAGGTGCTGCTGCCCCGAGAGGGGCTCGATGACGGCGCCGCACACTCACATGAGCGCGGCCGAACTCGCGTCGCTTCAGCTTCCTGGCCTCCCCTCAACCGAGAGCGGCATCATCCGCCGAGCCAAGGGCGATGGCTGGCCGTTCGTCGACCGGATCGGCCGAGGCGGCGGCCGGCTATACGCCGTCGCCGACCTGCCGGCCGAGGCGCGCGCCGCCGTTCAAGCGCGCGCCACTGCCCGAGTTCCCGCTAACCTCCGTCCGGTCGGTCGCCCCAAGGGCAGCGACTATTTCAGCCGCAACATAGAGGTCGCCGATGCGGTCGAGGCAATCCTAGCCGATCGGCAGCTGTCCGCCGCCCGCATACTTGAGCTGCTGGCTCGGCGCTTCCCGCCGGCAACGCTGCCGCCCCGTCGCACCCTCGCCCGCTTCATCCAGAAGCTCGAGAGCGACAAGCCGGCCCTGCTCGCCGCCACTCGCAATCCCGATCTCTATAAGGGCCAGTATAAGCTGGCGCTCGGCCGCGCCGACGGCGGCGTCACCCACGCCCACCAGGTCTGGGAGATCGACACGACCAAGGCGGACGTCCTCACCAAGGGCGGCCGCAAGATGATCCTCGGGCTGATCGACCGCTGGTCGCGCCGCGCCCGCTTCATGGTGGCGCCATCAGAAAGCGGCCAGGCCGTTCGCCGCCTGCTGATCGAGGCGATCCGCGAGTGGGGCGTCGTCCCCGAGACGGTGAAGACCGACAACGGCTCCGGCTACATCAACGCTTCGATCGTCTCCGCCCTCGATACGCTCGGCATCGTCCACGAGCGCTGCCTTCCCGGCACCCCCGAGGACAAGCCATATGTCGAGCGGCTGTTTGGCACCTTCACCCGCGAGCGGGCCGAGCTGCTCGGCGGCTATTCCGGCCACAACGTCGCCCAGGCGCAGGCGCTCCGCTCCAAGGCGAAGAAGGAGACCGGCCGCGCAATCGTGCTGCCCGAAATGGAGCCGGAGGAGCTGCAGGCAGTCCTGAATGCCTGGGTCGACGGCGTCTACCATCAGCGCGTCCACAGCGGCATCAACACGACGCCGATGCGGCGGTGGCTCTCGTCGCCGGTCCCGGCCCGCCGAGCACCCAGCGAGGACACGCTCAAGATCGCGCTCTCCCGCTTCGAGCGTGTCGCCACCGTCGGCAAGCGCGGTGTCGTCTGGAAGGGCGGCCGCTATTGGGCAGCCGCCCTGGTCCCATTCGTCGGCCGCGCCGTTCAGGTTCGCCGCGACGAAGAGGATCTCGGCGCCCTCTTCATCTTCGACGAAGACGGCCACTTCATCGACACGGCAGTCAATGCGGAGCGCGCCGGTCTGTCCGAGCAGCAATTCGCCCAAGCAGCCGCCCGCCAGCAGGCCGAGTGGCTGTCCGGCGCGAAGGCCGAGCTCCGCGAGAAGAAGCGCCGCTTCCGCTTCGAGGAAGCCCGCGACCAGCTGCTCCGCGACGACGCCGAGCGTGCCGGCAAGCTTACCTACTTCCCGACGCCGACGGTCGAGCGGTCGACGCCGCAGCTCGACAGCATCGCAGTTCGGCCGGAACCTCCGATGCCGAGCCAAGCGCGGATCGAAGAGGCGGTCCGCAAGATGGAGCCGCGCCGGGCGGCGCCGACGCTCTCGATCGCCGAGAAGGTCGCCGCTGCGGATCGCATCATCGGCGCTGCGGAGCGCGGCGTCGAGGTCGACCCTGACGAGCTGAAGCGCGCCCGCCTGTTCGCCACCACGACGGCCTACCGCGCCGAAAAGACGATCATCGCCCACTTCGGTGGCGCTCAGACACCCGCCGCAAACGACAGGAGGCACAGCGCGTGAACGATCTATCCTTCCAGGCACGCCTGGACTTTGGGGACCATCTGCCTCCGGGGCCGGCCCAGCTCACCAACATGAACTTGGCCCTGCGCACCTATTATGACTGCGCCCAAGCGGCGGCCGGTCTACCTCGGATCGGCGTCATGTATGGCCCCTCGGGCTACGGCAAGACGGTGGCGATGGGCTTCACCGCCCAGCGCTCCGACGCCGCCTATCTCGAAGCCAAGTCGATCTGGACCCAGCGCTCGCTGCTCGAGGCGATCGCCGAGGAGATCGGCATCCGCTCGCTCGAGCGAAGCGGCCCGCGGATCCTCGAGCAGATCATCGACCAACTCAACCGCGAGCCCCGCGGGCTTATCATCGATGAGATGGACCACTTGGTCCGCAAGCAGCATGTCGAGATCATCCGCGACATCCACGACGCGACCCGGATCCCGATCCTGCTCGTCGGCGAGGAGGCCCTGCCGTCGAAGCTGAAGGCTTGGGAGCGCTTCCACAACCGCATCCTGGTCGCCACGGCCGCGCAGCCGGCGACGGATGACGACGCCCGCAAGCTCCGCGATCATTACTGCCCGCGGGTCGCGATGGCGGACGACTTGGTGGAGCGGATCGTCCGCGCCTGCCGCCATGTCACCCGCCGCATCGTCGTGTGCCTGAAGGAGGCGGAGCGCATCGCGGCCGAGGAGGGCGTGGACTCGATCGACCTCGCCTGGTGGGGCACCCGTCCCTTCGCCACTGGCGAGGTTCCGGTCCGGAGGCTCGCCGCCTGATGGCCGACTACGCCGCCCATAGCGCCACTGGCGAATGCAGCGAGCCGCTGTGGGCTGCCCTTAAGGCGGCGGCGGCGCCGGCGTCGATCGACGAGCTGCACGGCGCCAGCCGCGCCCATCCGCAGGCAATTCGCACCCGGCTGCGCCGCTGGGCGCAGTGCGGCTTCGTCACCATCGAGGAAGGCCTGCCGCCTCGCTATCAGATCGCCGCTGACGCCGCTCACCTGGTCGAGCCGCCCTATCCTGGCGAGATCGCCGGCGCCGCCTGGTCCGCGCTCCGCCGGATCGGCCGGCCGGCAACCTTCGACGAGCTGCTCGCCGCCACCGGCGCCGCCGATCGCGCGCTCTACTGCCGCCTCTGGCGCTGGGCCGAGCAGGGCTTCCTGCGGGTCCTGCCCGCGGAGCCGCGCCGCTTCTCACTCACCCAGTCCGCGCCCGACGCGCCGGTTCCGCCGAAGGTCAACGATCGCGGCCAGGTCCTGCCGCCGCGCCGCAGCGCCCGCTCCCGGATCTGGAAGGTGATGCGCGTCCTCAAAACCTTCGACGTCCCGACGCTGATGATAGCGGCCGAGGTCAAGCGCCGCGCCTGCGACGACTTCCTCAACCTGCTCGTCCGAGCCGGTTACGTCCGGATGAACGGCTACAACTTCAAGCGTCTCGGCAGCGGTGCCGTCCGCGACTGGTCGACCTACACCCTGCTCCGGAACACCGGACCGCGCCACCCCACCATCAGTGCCTATCGCGGCAAAGCCGAGCCTCAGCGCCTCACCGATCACAATACCGGCGCCTCAGTCGAGCTCGCCTTCCACGTGCCGCGCCAGCGCCGCGGAGGTAACCATGATTGTTAACCACGCCTTCGCATCTGCGGCCACCAACGTCGCCAAGGCCGAGGCCGCCTGGGGCGCCACGATCCCCGGCTGGGTGCGGCTCCTGGCCAGCGCCAGCGATGCCGGTGGCCAGCGCCGCGTCGCCGAGCGCCTCGGCAAGTCGTCCGCGTATGTCAGCCGGCTGATCAACCGCTCCTACGGCGGCAGCTACGAGGAGGCGGAGACGCTCGTCCGCGCCGCCTACGGCAATGAGGACGTGGTCTGCCCGATCTGGGGCTCGATCCCGCTCGCCAGCTGCATCCGCAATCGCCGCCGAAAGGGGCTGCCCCGCAACCAGGTCCACCACCTGCACGCGCGCCACTGCCCGGCCTGCCCGAACAACACCGACCGTCCGTCAGCGTCAGAGGAGGAGTGAATGAGCGTTTCTAGTCGATTGCAGTGCCTGATCAGCCGGATTGCAACCACCGGCGGAATTGACCGCGACGAGCTGCTCGACGAGCTCGCCGGCATCCGCGACCACGCCACACAGGCGGACCTCCGCGCCACCCGCGACCGCATGTGCTTCGCCGAGCTGATTGACGGGATCGAGAGCAAAGTCCTCGACCAGCAGGGGTTGGTTGATCGCGCCCGCCGCCGCCACTCCCGCACGGCTTCCAAGCTGCAGGCGGTCGGCTGATGGAACCGGGCACCTATCTTCGCCTCCGGCGCGAAGCGGCCGGCGTGGCGATCGCAGACGTCGCCGAACTTCAGGAGAGCCTGGAGGACATCGAGACGGGCGGCGCTCCGATCACCGTCCACGATGCCACCCGGCTGCGCGAGCTGTTCCCGTTCGACCCAGACGTCCTGGCCGCGCTCTGCAGGGGCCAGGAGGAGCCGATCTGCCGGGTCTGTGGCTGCAGCCAATATGATCCCTGCGCAGAGGGCCTGACCCACTGTGCCTGGGCTGAGGATGACCTCTGCACCGCCTGCCGCATCCCGGTGCCGGCATGATTGACGGTCCGCCCATCCACCTCAGCGCCGACGACATGGTCGACGAGCCGCAGCCCCGCGGCCTGGCCGTCCTCTATCGCCGCGACGTCGCGACCTACTGCCCCGGCTGCGGTCGCTCCAACTGGCTCGTTGGCCGCACCTCGGCCGAGTGCGCCTTCTGCTCCACCGCCATCCCGATCCACCCCGCGGCCGCCCGGCCGCCTGTGAAAGCGTAGAAAGGAAGTCCATGGGCGCCACCCGCCGCAAGGCCGTTCGCCAGCAAGCCCCGCAAACCCTCGAGGAGGCGATCGGGGAGCTCGCCGAATATGCCGACATCCTCACCGGCATCGAGGAGCTCGAGGCCGACGCCGTCGCGTCGATCGCCGCGATCAAGGCCGAGCGCGACCGCATGGTCGCGCCGCTCGAGCAGCGCCTGAAGGAGATCTTCCTTCGGCTTCGCGCCTGGTGGGCCGTCGCCGGAGCCGAGCTGACTGAGGGCAAGCGCAAGAGCCACGAGCTCGCCGGCTGCGTCCTCGGGGAGCGCACCACGCCGCCGAGCCTCAAGATGCCGGCCAAGGCAGAAGAGGCGGCACTGCTCCTGGTCAACGTCGGCCTGGCCGAGCTCTGCCGACACAAGGTCGAGGTCGATAAGCCGGCGGTGCTGAAGACGCTCGCCCGATGGGAAGAGCTCCAGGAGAAGGCCAACCTTGCGAGTGTCAGCGGCCCGGAGGCTTGGCGCCACCTCATCGATACTGTGGACGATGAGGAGCTGATCGCTCTCGCCAAGCAGATCCTGCCGATCGTGACGCTTAGGGATCTCGGCTTCACCGCCGTCCAGAAGGAGGAGTTCTTCATCGACCGCGCCGGGGAGAAACCTGCGGCCGTGGAAATCGTCCAAGAGGCGGCGGAATGAGCGGGCAGATCGTCACGGCGATCGCTGGCCTCACTTGCCTGGTGATCGAGCCGCGCCCGATCGCCGGCGAGGACGACAAGTTCGGCGTCGGCGTCAGCGCCACCGAAGTCGACGGCAAGCCTGTGGCCACCATCTCCATCCGGCACAAGGACGGCCGGATGCTGCTCGCCGTGCTGCCTCCCGCCCTCCTCGGTCAGTTTGCGGAGATGGTCTCGATGACCTCGAAGAACATGCCGATGCTTGATGACCGGGCGTCGCCGCCGGAGTTCCAATGAGTGCCTCGCTCGCGCGCCCCGATCGCGCTGCGCAGACTTCGCCGGCACCGGCAGGCGATGGAGCTGGCCATGGCGGAGCAGCTGCCCCTCCAGGAGGCGCGCTGGCGCCTGTTCCACCGCGGCTCCTTCGCCACCTCGCCGGACTCAAGCGAGCCGGAGCTTCCGCCCGAGCCCTACTGGAAGAGCCTGTGACTTGTCCCGGCTGCGCCGCCCTCGAGGCCCGCATCCTCGACATCGAGGCGCGGCTCGCCGGCCTCACGCCGATCGAGCGCTCCCTTCTCACGAAGCCGACGATCGCGGCGATCGTCGCCGACGCCAGCACGATCCTGGGCTATCCGGCCGCGGACATTCTCGCTCGCGGACGCGTGAAGGAGCTTGGCGATGCGCGGCGCGCCGTCGCCTGGGCTGCTCGCCACGGCACTCGCTATCCGCTCGCTCGCATCGGCGAGGCCCTCGGCGATCGCGACCACACCACCATTCGCGCGCTCGTCGCCTGCGCCGATCGCCGCCGCCGCGAGGACGGCCCGTTCAAGCTGCTCAGCGATCTACTGCTCAACAACGCCCGCGATCGCCGCTCGGCCGAATTAATCGGGATCAGTCGATGACGCCGGAGCAGAAGCAGACCTTCGAAGCCGTGAAGGGGTTCATCCAGGAGCGCGGCTTCTCGCCGAGCTTCACCGAGATTGGCGAGCTGCTGGGCGGGAAGGCTAAGTCCGCCGTGAAGCGACGGGTAGACGGCCTGGTCGCCCTCGGCCTCATCCGCACCCGTCCCGGCCGCAACCGCTCGATTGAGCTGGTGGAACATGACCTCGCCCGAGTGCCGACATCGGCGCTCTGGGCCGAGCTCGAGCGCCGCGGAGCTGCCCATGGCTAAGGCCTTCGGCGCCACCGCCGCCCGCGCCATCCGCACTGCCAGCGGCAAGGCCGACAGTCGGTCGAAGATGATCGGCGCCGTCCGCATGGCCGCGAAGCGCGTCGGCATGAACGACGACGATCGCCGCGCCCTGCAGCAGGAGCTCACTGGCAAGATCTCGCTCGGCGACATGTCGCTCGCCGAGATCGGCCAAGTGCTCGACCGCCTCAACAAGGACTGGAAAGGGCCGATGGGCCACCGCGCCCACGCCGGCAAGATCCGCGCGCTGTGGTGGACCCTCTACTGGCTGGGCGCGATCGAGGATCCCGCCGATCGGCCGCTCGACGCCTTCGTGAAGCGCCAGGCCGGCGTTTCCTCCCTGCGCTTCCTCGACAGCCGCAAGGCCCACAGCGTCATTGAGGCGCTGAAGGCCTGGGCAGCGCGCGAGGGCGTCTCCTGGCCAGGTCCGGAGCGCTTGGCCGAGGTCACCGTCACTCAGCCTGGTGTCGATGCCGGGAAGCTCGATCGCCACGCCGTCCTGGCAGCGATCGGCGTGAAGCTGCGCGACGTCGGCGCCCTCAACAGCAGCCACCTCAGCTACTGCGAGAAGGCCCTCGGCCTCGGCTGCAACCACTGGAGCTGGACGCCGCACGAGCTCGACGCGGCGATCAAGCTTCTCGGCAAGCGGCTTCGTCACGTCACCGGTCGGAAGGATGCTGCGCGATGAGCAGCATCGGGCACAACTTCCCGCCTCCCGATCAGCTGCCGATCCCCCAAGACGTCCGGCCGGACCGATTCTGGACCGAGCAGATGCTCGAGATGGCCGAGCATATCGGCGCCTATTGCACCCTGCTGATCGTCGACCGTTATGGCGGCGAGCAGCTCTACATCCCGGTCGACCCATCGAAGAGCAAGCTTAGGGACCTCATCGGCGCCGAAGCGGCCGCTACGATGAGCCACGTCTACGGCCGTGAGGTGCTGCAGATCCCGACGGCCAAGCATGCGCTCGCCCGAGCCCGCCGGCAGGCCATCATTGCGTCCGTCAAAGCGGGTGATATGAGTGGCGGCGACGCGGCGCGGATCCTCCGCACCTCGCGCTCCTATCTGGCCTTCCTCGTCAACCAGTCTGACGAGGCCGCCGAGGGCGAGGATCGCCGGCCATCGCGCGGCCACCCTGGCCAGCTCCACCTCTTCGGCGACGAAGACGGCTGACCTTCCGCCGACGCAAGCACATCGCAGCCGCCCGCAACCGCCATGAAAGCCCTGTTTCCATGAGCTTGAAGGGTGCGTGTCGTGAGCTGGCTTCTAGAGCTGATACGTACCCTCTGGCCCGTTGCCATCGTCGTGATGCCGCTGGTCACCGGCGCCGGCTTCCTCTGGCTCAAGACCCAATTCCCCTCAAAGACGGACTTCGACACGATCCAGCAGAGGCTGGCCGAGGGATCCCGCAAGCTCTCTGACCTCGATAAGCGCGTCGCCCTGGTCGAGGACGACTGCGAGAGTTCTCCCTCGAAGCAGGATCTGAGCAACCTCTACGCCGCGCTCGCCGGCCGGACTTCGGGCGTCGAGACGGCGCTGCGCGGCCTCGAGAAGGCGCTCAACACCCAGAACGACTACGTCCACACCCTCATCGAGAAGGCGATCAAGGGATGATCGCCTCAGTCATCCTCCCGGTCGTCCGCCGCGCCATCATCGACCTGCTCTTCGACATCGGCGGCGAGCAGAATGACGACGTCCTCACCCAGCTGCTCAACGGGCTCGGCCACCGCGTCGCGCGTCGCGACGTCGCCGAGCAACTCGCCTGGCTGGCGAATGAGGCCAAGCTGATCCGGCTTGAGGATCTCGGCCCCTACAAGGTTGCTCGGATCCTCGCCGACGGCCGCGACGTCGCCGAGGGGCGGCTCCTGGTCGAGGGCATCTACCGCTTCAAGACGGGCGACTGAGCATGGCGCAACGCTCGTCCATCGACCGCCTGCCCCCTGAGGTGCGGGAGCGGGTCGACGCCGCCATCAAGAACGGCGCCACGATCGACGAGATCGTCGGCGTCCTGCTCGACCTGCACGACGCGGGCGAGCTGTCCGAGCCCGTCTCCCGCTCCGCCGTCGGCCGCTACTCGAAGAACTACCGGCAGCTCGCCGAGCGGCAGCGCGAGCTGCAGTCGGTTGCCAAGGCCTTCGGCCAGGAGTTCGGCCAGGAGGGGGACAATCAGGGGCGGCTGATGAACCAGCTGCTCACCAGCCTGATCACGCGCGTCACCATGCCGGTGGTCACCGGCGACGACGAGGATCTTCCCGACTTCAAGGATCTCCATTTCCTCGCCCGCGCGGTGAAGGACGCCGCCTCCGCCGCCAAGACCGACGTCGATCGCGAGGCAAAGGTCCGCGACGAGACCTTCAAGCGCGCCAAGCAGGCCGCGGCCGAGGCCGCCGCCATCAGCGCCAGGGGCGCCGGCGCCTCCGAGGAAACCATCCGCACTGTCCGTGCTGCAATCCTGGGGATCGAGCCATGAACCAGCTTACCGCTCAGCAGCGGTCGTTTTACGAATGCCTCCTCGCCAACCGTGCCCGCGGCATGGCCATCGCGCGCAGCACGCGCCTACCCTCGCAGATGAGCCGGGTGGTCAACAACCTGCGCCGGCTCGGCCTGGTAGAGCCGGAGACCTACCGTCCAATCGCGCTTCCAGCGCCGATCGCCGCCGTAGAGGCCCGGAAAGCGCCCGTAGAAGGCAAGGCCGCCCAGCCTAAGGGTCTGTGGCCAGCCGACCGCTGCGAGCGCTTCCTGGGCGAGCTGGCGCGGACTGGCGAAGTGAATGCAGCCGTGCGGGCGCTCGGCCTCACCGGCAAAGCTGGTCTTTATGGGATGCGGAAGGCCTCGCCGGCCTTCGCCGCCCGCTGGGACGCAGCCCTGGCGCGCTTCGCAGCAGGGGAGGTGGCGGACACCGCGAGCCGCCCTTTCGCCTCCAGTGACGGACTGGCGGAAGCACGACGGCCGAGCGATGCCGGTTCCGCCGGAAACGATGGTGCGGATCCGCTACCGGAACAGGACCGAGAAGGGGCCGCTGCAGGCGAAGAGCCGGAACTGGCAGTGGTCGAAGCAGGCGCCGAGCGACTGGGACATCGTGAGCTGGGTGCTGGCGCCGAGCTCGAGCTGAAGCCGGAGACTGTCGCCGACCGCATCCGCCGGCTCGGTAAGGAGATGAGCGGCGGCGCGCCTGCCATGCCCGCCAGCGCCCGCCTCAGCCTCGGCATAGCGACACCCACCACCCCGGTGCGGAGGGTCAGCTACATTGAGGGATATATCCAGCGCCTCGAGAAGGCGAAGGCCTACCTCAGGGGCCTCAGCTGCTCCGTCGTTCAAGCCTCGCGCGACGCGGTGATCCCGAGCTGGCATGTCTCCGGCTACACCGGCGCATTCTCCAACGAGCAGCTGATCCAGCTCGCCATCAGTCGCGGCATGGAACCGCTCGCGGCATGAGCCAGGTCTGCACCCGCGTCCTCGCCGGCTCGGCGGAATTCGCGCCGCCGCCTGGCGCGATCGGCGCCCTCGCCTGGGAGCTCGCCAACCATGCGCGGCGCGTTGGCCTCGCCGTCGTCCGCCTCCGCTGCAGTCGGATCCGTGGCTCGCACACGAAACACATCATCCTGCGCGACGACCGCAATCGCCACTGGCACATCCGCCTCTCCGATCACCCTCCGCCGCGCCGCACCGGCCACGAGCGCCCGCACTTCGACTTGGTGAGCCGCGACGGCACCGCCGGCTTCGAACTGGCGATCGGCTTCGTGGGCCGCGTCGGCCGCGGGGAGGAGGCGTGGGCGCCCGCGGAAATGAGCCCCAAGCGGAAGGGCCAGCGATGACCGACGTCCCGGCCGTCCTTCTGCCCTACCAGCAGGAGGCGCTTCAGCTCAGCCACGCTCACGCGCTCTACGTCTGCGAGAAGTCGCGCCGCACCGGCCTCACCTACGGCTTCGCGGCCGACGCCGTCCTCACCGTCGCGCCGGCGCGCGGCGGCATGGACTTCTTCTACATCGCCTACAATCTCGACATGACCCGCGAGTTCATCGACTATTGCGGGGCGTTCCTGAAGGCGTTCAACGAGGTCGCCAGCGCGCCCTCCGAGTTCCTGTTCGACGATGGGTCGGAGGCCGGCATCAAGGCCTTCCGCATCGACTTCCCGTCCGGACATTCGATCGTCGCGCTCTCATCCAAGCCGCGCTCGCTGCGCGGAAAGCAGGGCGTGGTCCTGATCGACGAGGCGGCCTTCCACGACCAGCTGGAGGAACTGCTCAAGGCCGCCCTGGCGCTGCTTATGTGGGGCGGCCGCGTCGTCGTCATCTCAACCCATGATGGCGCCGACAACCCGTTCAACTCGCTGATCGAGGACATCCGCGCCGGCAAACGCAAGGGCGTCGTCCAGCGCATCACCCTCAAGGAGGCGCTCGTTCAGGGCCTCTACAGGCGCATATGCCTCCGAACCGGCAAGACCTGGTCGCCGGAGGCCGAAGCGGCCTGGGAGGCGGATCTGCGCGCCTTCTACGGCGAAGCCGCCGAGGAGGAGCTGGACGTCATCCCCGCCCGCGGCTCCGGCACCTATCTCGCCCGCGCCACGATCGAGCGCGCCATGTCGGCCGAGCTGCCGGTCATCTACCTGCGCTGCCCTGACGGCTTCGAGCGCGAGAGCGACCACTATCGCCAAGACTTCGTCCGCGAATTCCTGGAAGAGGAGGTCGCTCCCTACCTAAAGGACTTCGACCGCACCCGCCGCTCTTTCATGGGCCAGGACTTCGCCCGCACCGGCGACGTCTCTCCCGTCGCCGTCGGCCAGCACGACGCCCACATGCGCCTGGTCGCCCGCTTCATCCTCGAGATGCGCAACGTGCCCTTCCGGGAGCAGGAGTTCGTCCTGAACTGGATCGTCGAGCGGCTGCCGCTCTTCGCCCATGGCAAAATGGACGCTCGCGGCAACGGCTCCGCCCTCGCCGAGGCGATGCAGCAGCGCTGGGGCTTCGACCGCATCGAGGCCGTGATGGCGTCCGACAAGACCTACCTCGCCTTCATGCCGAAGCTGCGCGCGGGCATCGAGGACGGCACCTTCATCATTCCCAAGGACGAGGGCACGCTCGAGGATCTGCGGATGATCAAGCTCGTCCGCGGCGTGCCGAAGATCCCGGACCGCTCCGTCGTCTCGAAGGCGGACGGCTCCAAGGGCAAGCGCCACGGGGACAATGCCGTCGCCCTGATGCACCTCCGCGCCGCCGCCGACGAGGATCCGGGCGAGTTCTTCTTCGCCTCCACCGGCGCCCGCAGCTCGGCCGCCGCCGAGACGATCGTCACCACCCGCGGCTTCGGGTCGATCACCCGCCGCGCCTCAGGATTGGACTGGTAACATGGCCCAGCGCCCCAAGCCCTACAGCTCCGCCGTGCGCCGCAGCCCCGGCCGCACCTCGATGCCGGCCGAGCTCAACCAGGTCATCGCGACGACGCACGACGGCCGCGACATCACCAAGCCCTATGTCGGCGAGCTCCACGAGTTCAACGATCGCCGGCTCCTCGGCGCCGTCGACTGGGGCGAATATGACCGCATCCTGCTCGACGACCAGGTGAAGTCCTGCCTCACCCAGCGCATCGGCGCCGTCGTCAGCCGCGAATGGGACGTGCTGCCCGGCGATGCGGAGGATCCGCGTTCGGTTGCTGCCGGCGACGCTCTCAAGGCGAACCTCGAGGATATCGGGTGGGACCGCGTCACCGAGAAGATGCTCTACACGCCCTTCTATGGGTTCGGCGTCGCCGAGCTGATGTGGGGCCTGCGTCCCGACGGCCTCATCGGCTTCGTGCCGGCCGGGCGGACGCGGGCGATCCACGTCCGGCACGCTCGGCGCTTTCGCCAGGACAAGGACGGACGGCTGCGGCTGATCACCACCACGAACATGACCGGCGAGATCTTGCCCGAGCGCAAGTTCTGGGAGGTGACGGTCGGCGCCACCGACGACGACCAGCCCTACGGCCGCGGCCTGGCCGAGTGGCTCTACTGGCCGTGCCTGTTCAAGCGCAACGGCATCCGCTTCTGGAACACGTTCCTGGACAAGTTCAGCGTGCCGACCGCCAAGGGCACCTATCGGCCTGGCACGCCCGAGCAGGACATCCAGCGCCTCCTTTCGGCGCTCTCCTCGATCGCCAACGACACCGGCTTCGTCATCCCAGAAGGTATGGCCGTGGAGCTGCTCCACGTCGCCACGACCGGCATCGACTTCGAGAAGCTCCCCGCCTTCATGGACGCGGCGATCGCCAAGATCATCCTCGGCCAGACCATGACCAACACCGCCGGCCCGACCGGCCTCGGCTCCGGCCTCGCCGACGTCCAGGCCGGCGTGAAGCTCGAGGTCATCACCTCCGACGCGGACCTCCTCACTGACAGCTTCAGCTCCGGCCCGGCGCGCTGGTGGACCGACCTCAACTTCGGCGCCGACGTCGCCGCGCCGCGAGTCGTCCGCCTGGTCGAGGAGGAAGAGGACACCAAGACGATCGCCGAGGCCGACAAGGCGATCATGAGCCTCGGCTACGTCCGCACCGACGAGAGCTTCCGCGACACCTATGGCGACGGGTTCGAGCGCAAGCCGGTGGAAAAAGCGCCCTCCTCCGGCAGTGCCGACGAGGAGGGCGATGCGGCCGGAGAGGTGCGCCGCCAAAACGAGGGTAACATCATCCCGCTTCGGCGCGAAGCTAGCTTCGCGGAGGCGCCGATCGGCGGCGACATCGTCGACGAGGCGGTCGCTCAGATCATGGCCGACGAAGGCTGGCGCACCGGCGTTTTGGAGCCCTTCGCCGGGTCGCTGCTTGCCGAGCTCGCGCGCGCCGGCAGCGAGGAAGAGGTCCAGGCGATCCTCGCCCGCGCCGCCGAGCTGGATGACGAAGGCACGCTCGTCACCAGCCTCGAGCGCGCCGGCTTCGCCGTGCGCTTGGCCGCCACCGCCGGGCAGGATGGCGCCGAATGACCTGGCCGTTCGGTCACCTGATTCCGCTCCGCTACGGGGCGATCATCGCGGATCCGCCGTGGCGCTTCGAGAACTACTCGGCGGCGGGCGAGGCTAAGAACCCGGTCGCCCACTATTCCTGCATGAGGACGGCCGACATCGCGGCTCTGCCGGTGAGCCAGCTCGCCGCACCCGATTGCGCCCTGTTCATGTGGGCGACGGCGCCGATGCTGCCGGACGCGATCGAGCTGATGTGCCGCTGGGGCTTCACCTTCAAGAGCGCCGGTGCCTGGGCGAAGCAGTCTTCGACCGGAGAGAAGTGGGCATTCGGCACCGGCTACTGCTTCCGCTCGGCAGCCGAATTCTACCTGCTCGGCACGATCGGCAAGCCGCAGGTCCGATCACATTCGGTTCGCAACCTGATCGCCGCCCCAGTCCGTGAGCACAGCCGCAAGCCTGACGATCTGCATCGCGACGTCGAGGCGCTCTACGCCGGTCCCTATTGCGAGCTATTCGGCCGCGAGAGCCGGCCTGGCTGGGAAGTCTGGGGCAACGACGTGACTCGCTTTGACCAGGTGGCAGCATGATCGTCGTTCCGATCCTCCTCTATGCCGCCGTTCAGGGCGGCGTTCACAACCTGGGCACGCTCGTGATCGACAACATCGGCGGCACCCGGACCCGCGGCGACTATCGGGTCCGCGTCTACGCCAAGGGCGCCGATTTCGCGACCGCCAAGCCCATTCGGGAGGGCCGGGTCCTCGCCCATCGCCGGCTCGCTGAGCCAGTCGGCAATCTCATCGCAAAGGCACTGAAGGAGACAGGATATGGATGACGCTGCGCTGCCCGCCGGCGAATATGCAATCGTGGAGGTCCTCGGTCACCGGACCATCGTGGGACGGGTCGAGGAGGTCGAGCGGTTCGGCACGAAGCTCATGTCGATCGAGCCGCTGTTCGGCGGCAAGCTGCTCCCTGCCGTGCTGATCGGCGGCAGCTCGATTTACCAGTTCACGCCGTGCTCGGTCGAGATCGCTGCGGCGCGCCAGCCAAAGCAGGACTGGCAGCTTCCGACCAGCATCCGGGCCGCGCTCCCGCCCGAGCTGCTCTCGGCGCCGCCCGTTGCCGAGGAGGAGGAAGGGGACGACGAGCCCGAGTTCGCCCCTTCCTTCCTGCAGGACGACGACTGAGGATCGCATGGCTAACATGATCGGCAGTCCCCGCGGCGTGCGGCGAGCCTGGAAACGCTTTGCTCTGGACCTTTCCAAAGCCGGCGCGATTCTCCGCGACGCGGGTTTCGTCGCTTGTGACGAAGATCCGGCGGAAGCGGCCGCCTGGCTCGAGGCGGGGCAGGTCCGACGCATCGAAGCCACCTTTTCGGGTGGGTGGAGTGCCAGCCTGAGGGTGGATCGCCGCGGTGCTGGCGTGCTCGTCCAATGCTTCAGCTCTAGTTTCAGGCTTCAGAAGAGTGCTGCCAGTGGCTGAAGTTCCGATCCGCACCGTCATCACCCTCCCGCCGGAGGACACCGTCCGCGCCTTCGACGCGCGCGAGGAGCTGCGTACCACCGTCAAGTGGAGCGAGATGCTCCATGACGAGCACAGCCGCGCCTTCACCGTCGCCAAGGTCGCCAAGCTCGATTTGCTCGAGGACATCCGCACCAGCCTCGCCGACGTCGTCCACAATGGCGGCACCTTCGAGCAGTGGCAGGCGAACCTCATCCCGACACTCGAGAAGGCCGGCTGGTGGGGCCGCGTCGAGGACCGCGAGCTCACCGGCACCAGCCAGCCAATCGTCGTCGGCGCTCGCCGCCTGAGGACTATCTACGACACCAATCTCCGCATGAGCCGCGCCGCTGGCCAGTGGGCGCGCATCCAGGAGAGCAAGGCCCGCTCGCCCTATCTTCGCTACTCGGCCGTCATGGACACCCGCACGCGGCCGCTCCACCGCCAATGGCATGGCACGATCCTGCGGGTCGATGATCCTTGGTGGGACGATCACTACCCGCCGTGCGGCTGGAATTGTCGCTGCACCGTCCAGCAGCTTTCCGATCGCGACCTCCGCAGCTTCGGCTGGGAGGTGTCGAAGGCGCCGCCGCCCTCCGGGCCCGGCAGGCCTTTCTGGCCGGCCGGCGCCGACAAGCCTGTCCTCGTGCCCGCCGGCATCGATCCGGGCTTTGCCTACAATCCTGGCAAGGCGAGCATGGCGCCGATCGCCGAGAAGGCGATCCGCAGCCTCGAGCGCGCCGCGGGCCAGGACGTCAGCGCCGCCCGCGCGGTGCTGCGCGACCTGGTCGATTCGCCGGCCTTCCCCCACTTCCTCGCCCAGCCCGAGGGCGCCTTCCCGGTGGCAATCCTCTCGGCCGACGACCAGGCGCGCCTTGCGGCGCCGGCCCGCGTCGTCGTCCTGCCGGTCGGCGTCTACAGAAAGCAGCTCGCGCATCACCCGGAGATCGGCGTTGCCGAATATCGGGGGCTGCCTGACCTCGTCCACGACGCGCTCGTAGTCATTGCGCTGGGCGAGGAGCGGCTGATCTACTTCCGCGATCGTGCTGGGCGCATGCTGAAGGCGATCGTCCGCGTAGACTCGGGCGAGCCGAACCCCGCGGTGGTCACCTACCACGTTGTCCAGGAGCGCGAGATCCGCCGCGAGCTGCGCCGCGGCACCTTGCTGCTCGACCGGAGGGGCGAATGAGGAGAGGGTGCGACGCACGGTGGGGACTGCCGGTCCCCCACGAAGCCGTCAAAGGCCAGAAGCCTCGAGCTACGGTGGGCAGCTTTACCGCGTCGCGTGCGCCGCTCCGCCGATATAGCGGAGCCGGGTTCGAGGTTCAACGAAGGCGGTCAGTCCTCCACATCGAGCTTCTCCCACACGTCGTTGATGCCCGCATCGACGACAATGTCCTCGGTTCGGCCGATAACTCGAATAATCGTGCCTCCCTCTTGGCGCTCGATGATCGCTCCTACCGTCCGAGGGTTAACGCCGACTGCGCCACCACCTCCAAACTTAAGCTTGAAGTGCACGAGCTTCAGACGTGCCATACCTACTTCCTCCTTTCCATCGCCGCGAGGCGGTGGCCGGGGCGCGCCAACGCCCCTAGCCGGCGGTCACTACCCGCCATGATCCGGCCGATCTATGCCGGAATCACCCCGCCACTCGCGCACGAGCGGGCGGAACGTAGTGAGAACAGACGTGGAGTCGAGTCCAACCGGAGGAGCTGCCAGAGCTCACGGCGGGCCGGCGCTGGCGAAGACGAGCTACCGCTGCGCGAGCTGCGGCGCACTTCTCTTCAAAGCGGCGCCGGCTGCTATTTCAGGAGTAATCGAGATCAAGTGCCGCCGGTGCGGCACCTTCAATTCCATGAGGCCATCGAGCCCTCCCACGACCGCCGATCGAGCGGCTGCGAGGAACCTGCCTTGTGGACATACCTGCCCCCTTCAGCCCGGAGCCAAGTGACTTCCGGGGAATCTCCCTCTGCGCCGGATACGGAGGTCTCGACCTCGGTCTCCACATCGCCGAGCCCAGCTACCGAACTGTGGCTTTCGTCGAGCGGGAAAGCCATGCGGCGGCCGCTCTCGTGGCCCGGATGGAAGACAAGGCCTTGGCTGAGGCGCTTGTCTGGGACGACCTTAGAGCCTTCGACGGCCGCCCTTGGTGCGGCCGCGTTCATCTCGTCTCTGCCGGCTATCCATGCCAGCCCTTCAGCCAGGCCGGCAAACGGAGAGGGGCATCGGATCCCCGCCACCTCTGGCCGGACGTTGCGCGGATCGTCGGAGAGGTCGAGCCTGAGTGGGTCTTCTGCGAAAATGTCGAGGGGCACATGTCCCTGGGCTTTGCCGAAGTCGCCGCGAGCCTTCGAGGGCTGGGCTACACGACAAAGGCGGGCCTGTTCACGGCGAGAGAGGCGGGCGGTAGCCACCGGCGTCGCCGCCTCTTCCTCCTGGCCCACGCCGACCGCTTCGGACGCAGGCTACTTCCCGGATCTGATTCTGCAGGAGGGATCGATCAGGTCGGTGTCTCCGATCGACATCTCGGAGGGCAGCGGCGGCCAATATCCCCTTCGCGAAGCGGCCAGGACTTGGACGGTGCTATGGCTCATCCTGCGGGCTCTCGGATGGCGGGCGGCGACGGCGGGGCACCCCTCTTCGCTCCCGGTCCGGGTGAGCTTCAAGCATGGGAAGAGCTCCTTCATCGGCACCCTGACGCCCAACCCGCAATTCTACGAGCTGATCATGGGATGGCCGATCGGATGGACCGCACCAGAGGAGCAGGTAACGGCGTTTTCAGCATGGTTGCAGCGGTCGCGTGGGCAGTTCTCAAATCTGCTTTCCACGTTCATCGCAGAGCCTGAGGAGGGTTAGCGATGGGGACCGTCTCTCGTCAGAGTTCTGCCGGACCGGTGCTGCATCGAAAGCGAGCGCGAAACTGGCGGTTTTCCGCCCTTCACGCAAAGTCTGACGCAGCCGATCGAGGAACTCTGACGCGACGACGGAAATCCGCGCCTTTTCAGATGCTGCAACAGGCCTTCAGCGAGGTTGAAAGACGCAGTAGGCCAATAATTGTTTGAGAGATGGATCACAGGCCGCTGCGCGGCCGAACCCGCGGAAAAGCGCCACTTGCAGCCCGATATATCCCACTACGGCGCGCCAAATCCCGCCCGGTTTGTCTCGATAGAATAAATGGCCAGTCACAAGCGCGCCGACGAGCTGATCGGCGGCTCGATCTACTGGATCGTCAAGCACCGCATCACCGCCAGGAACCGCATCGTTGGCTTTGCCGAGGGCGAGGACCGGCGGACCATCATCCACCTCGATTCGGAGCTGGTGCCGGTCAAGGCCTTGCCGAAGCGCGCCCACCAAGGCTGGCGCTATCTCGCGCCGAGCGACGCGCCGGGCGATTTTGAAGGTGGTGACGACGGCATCGGCGCGCTCCCGCCGGGCCTGGCGGTGAAGCTTTCGGCGCTGGCGCTGATCTAGCCTAATTGCCGCAGCTGACGGTGCCGGCGCCGCGGTTGGTGACGGTGCAGGCCGGTGTGCCGCCGATTGTCACCTCGCCGGCGCCCGTTGCCGTGATCTTGGCGGCGCGGCGGACGCCGAGGGCGATGGTGCCTGAGGTATCGGCGTTGATCTCGGCATCCTCGCTTTGGAGCGACGCCGCGTCGAGATCGCCCGAGCCGCTGATCGTGGCGCGAATGGTCTTGGCCTGACCGCCGACCGAGAGCTTGCCGCCGCCGAGCAGACCCAAAGTGAGCACGTCCACCTCGAGGCTGTCGATGCCGACGCGGCCGCTACCCTGCACGGCGGCGTCAAACTTCATCGCCTTGACCTTGTCGATGGCGAGGCTGCCGGAGCCGGCTATGGCGGCGGACCGAAGGCCGTGCGTGGAGACGGTCAGCTTTACGCCGCCGCTCTGCTGACCCGGATAGCCGCCCCACGAGGAGCGGTTTGGCCGGATCTTGAGGGTCCGGCTCTGCACCTCGATCGAGACGCGCTCGAGCGCTTGGGTGTCGCCGGTCGCGAGCGCGGACGGCGACTTGCCCGTGGCCAGGGTCACCTGGAACGGCCCCTCGACTTGGATGCGATCGAAATCGGTGACGCTGTAGCGCCGCTCCGCCGCGGCGGCGGGCTGGGCGAGCAAAGCAAGGGCGGCGAGGGGCAGGATCCTGATCATGACCAGGACCATGCCCCCGATTCGTTAAAGCGCGGCTAACCAGAATGCTCAGGCGGTGCAGCGGACCTCGCCGGAGCCGCGTTTGTTGACGTTGCAGCGGGCCGAGCCGCCAACCTCGACGTCGCCCGAGCCGACGATCGAGATGTCCGCAGTCTCGCTGGCATGAATGCGGACGTCGCCCGATCCCGCCACGGAGACGGAGGCGGTGCGCACCTGCACGCCGCCTACATCGATGTCGCCGGAGCCGGCGATCGAAGTCGTCGACTTCTCCGCAGTCCCCGCGGCCTTGATGTTGCCGGAGCCGGCGATCTCGAACTTGGCATCGCGGACCTGCATCTGGCCAATCTCGATGTCGCCGGAGCCGGCGATAGAGGCGGCGAACTTCTCGCCCTGGACGCGGTCGACCTTCATGTCGCCCGATCCCGCCACGGCGGCCGAGCGGATCGCCGGCATGGTGACGAAGATGCGGGTCCTGCCGCGGTCGCCCTTGAATATGCCGGACCAGTCGGAACCTCTCTTGTGACCGATCTTCAGCGTCCCGTCCTCGACCCGGATCTCGAGCCGGTCGAGCACCTCGGAATTGCCTTCTGCCCGCACGGAATGCTGGCCGCCGACGGCGACGATCACGTCCTGCGAGCCGGCCGAGCCGACGGCATCGAAACCGCTGAGCTGATAGCTGCGCTGGGTCATCTCGCCGCCTCCCGAAGGTTCGCCTTCCTGTGCGTTCGCGCCCATGTTGCAGGCGGCGAGCACCAGGGTGGATGTCAGAATTGCTGCCAATCGCATTGCCGGACTCCCTGCTGTATTACGCGCACAATACACGCTGTGGCGGGGGTCCGCAAACGGAAAAAGGCGGCCCGTCGCCGAGCCGCCCTTCCGCTCCCTTGCGGGAATAGGGTGAGGTGAAAGCCGGTCAGCCGACCACCTTCTCCTTGTTGTAGATCGCGGCAGCCTTGTTGAGGATGTCGAGGATCTTGTCGAGCGCGGCGGGCTCGTCGACCTGCTCCATCGCAGCGAGCTCGCGGGCGAGCCGGCTGGAGGCGGCCTCGAAGATCTGACGCTCCGAATAGCTCTGCTCGGGCTGGTCGTCGGCGCGGAACAGATCGCGGGTCACCTCGGCGATCGACACGAGGTCGCCCGAGTTGATCTTCGCTTCATATTCCTGGGCGCGGCGCGACCACATGGTGCGCTTGACCTTAGGCTTGCCCTTCAGGGTGGCGAGCGCCTCCTGCATCGTCTTGTCGGACGACAGCTTGCGCATGCCGACCATCTCGGCCTTGTTGGTGGGGACGCGGAGCGTCATCCGCTCCTTCTCGAACCGAAGCACGTAAAGCTCGAGCGCCATACCGGCGATGTCGGTGCTCTGAAGCTCGATGACACGGCCGACGCCGTGCTTGGGATAAACCACATAGTCGCCAACGTCGAAGCTCAACGCTTTCGCTGCCATTTATTCGCCTTCCTGTGGATTTGGCCGCCAACCATGCCAAAGCGCATCCACCCCATAAGACGCGTTCCAGTCATCCGGTTTGACGGCGATTCTCGTGTGATCACCAGTGCGGAGACGAGCCGTTTCCGCTTCGATGACGATTATATAACAGAAATTAGGACGCGAAGCTAGCTTTGCAGTCTCTGCTCCTGTCCTAAAAGGGAGAAAAGCAGCGCCTTCAGGCGTCGCTTCGGTGCCGATCGAGGCTCCAGGCGCCCGGACCGGCGAACACCAGATAGAGGAAGAAGAAGCAGTAGAGAATCGCCGCGTCCCCGCCATTGTTGACGGGGAAGAAGTTCTGCGGCGCATGGGCATACCAATAGGCGACCGCCATCGTGCCGGAGGCGAGAAAAGCAGCCGGGCGGGTGAACAGTCCGATCGTGATCAGGAGACCGGTGACAAGCTCGATGATCCCCGCGTAGGCGCCGAGGCCGCCGAAGCCCAAACCGGAGCCGGCATTCTCGCCCGGCGGGAAGCTGAGGAATTTCTGGGTGCCGTGCTCCATGAAGATGAGGCCCGCGACGATGCGGGCAATGCCGAGCACCCGCGGCGCCCAGGCCGTCAGCCGAACAGGATCCATGAAGTCGCTCCCTTCAGGTTGTAGCAGCGGCGGATCATGGTTCGATCCGGCCGATGCTGCAACCGGTGCGACCCCGACGAGTTGCCGGAGCTTAGCGAGGAGCGGATATATGTCGCTGGACGACGAGATCATCGAAACGCCGGATGGACCGATGACCTGGGCGCAATGGAAGAAGAAGCACCCGGTCCAGATCCCCTCCCGCCGCACCAAGGGCAAGGACCTGCCGGTCAAGGTCAAGCGCTTCACCGACGAGAAATGAGCGTCCGGATCAGGCGGCGCTCTTCAGCGACTGCATGTCGATGACGAAGCGATATTTGACGTCGCTCCTCGCCATCCGCTCATAGGCCGTGTCGATCTCCTGGATCGGGATCATCTCGATGTCGGCGGTGAGGCCGTGCTGCTGACAGAAATCCAGCATCTCTTGCGTCTCGGCGATGCCGCCGATCAGCGAGCCGGCAAGCGCGCGGCGGCGCATGACGAGGTTGCCCACCGACGGCGCCGGATGCGGCGAGGCCGGCACGCCGACCAAGGTCATCGTGCCGTCGCGCTTCAGCAGGACCAGGAAAGCGTCGAGGTCATGCGGCGCCGCGACCGTGTTGAGGATGAAGTCGAAGCTGCCGCGATGCGCCTTCATCTGCTCCTTGTCGCGGGAGACGACGACGTCGTGCGCGCCGAGGCGGAGCGCATCCTCGCGCTTGTCCGGGGTGGTGGTGAACACGACAACGTGCGCGCCCATCGCCGCGGCGATCTTGACGCCCATGTGGCCGAGGCCCCCGAGCCCGACAATGCCGACCTTCTGGCCAGGGCCAACCTTCCAGTGCCTGAGCGGTGAATAGGTGGTGATCCCCGCGCAGAGCAGAGGCGCCACCGCGGCAAGATCGGCTTCGGCGTGGCTGACTTTCAGGACGAAGTCCTCGACGACGACGATATGATCGGAATAGCCGCCGAACGTATGGCCGCCGAGCACCTCGTCCCGGCCGTTATAGGTGCCGACCATGCCGGTGGTTTCGCAATATTGCTCCTCGCCTTCGGCGCAGGACGGGCAGTGGCCGCAGCTGTCGACCATGCAGCCGACCGCGGCCACGTCGCCGACCTGGAACTTGGTCACTTCGCCGCCGACTGCGGTGACCCGCCCGACGATCTCGTGGCCCGGGACACACGGGTAGAGGGTGCCTCCCCATTCGGAGCGGGCGGTGTGGAGATCGGAGTGGCAGACGCCGCAGAACAGGATGTCGATGACCACATCCTTCGGCCCGGGATCGCGCCGGTCGAAGCTGAAGGGCGCCATCGGGCTTTCCGCGGACTGCGCGGCGTAGGATTTCGCTTTGGTGGGCATCGGGACCTCGGGACGGAGGCGGCGTATCGCCGCAGTCACGCGGATATAGGTCGCGCTCGGCCTGCCGCCACCTCTGCTCCGAAAGTTGATGCGCCTTTTTGGGCGATCAGTCGCCCTGGCCGGGCTCCGGCGAGAAATATTTGTCGAACTTGCCCTCTTCGCCCTTATGCTCATCGGCATCCTCGGGGGAGGGCCGCTTGCGGGTGAGATTGGGCCATTCGGCGGAGTAGGTGGCGTTGACCTCCAGCCACTTCTCGAGACCGGGCTCGGTATCGGGCAGGATCGCCTCGGCCGGACATTCCGGCTCGCAGACGCCGCAGTCGATGCACTCGCTGGGATTGATCACCAGCATGTTGTCGCCCTCGTAGAAGCAATCGACCGGGCAGACTTCCACGCAGTCCATATATTTGCAGCGGATGCACGCTTCGGTGACGACGTAGGTCATTTGCTTCTCCTGAACGGCTTACGCCCTAGTCCCCGCCCGCTTCGCTCGTCAACGGGGTCTCAGGAAGCTCGGTGTAGAGGGTGCGTGCCTCGGCGGGCGGGCCGCGGCGGGAGGGGATCGCCTCGACCCGGATTACCCGGATGCGGCCGTGGACGGCGAAGCTCAGCACATCGCCGACCTTCACCGGCGCGTGCGAACGGTCGACCGTGCGGCCGGAGAGGCGCACGCGGCCGCCCTCGGCAAGCGTCTGGGCGAGCGCGCGGGTCCTCACGATCCGCGCAAACCAGAGGAACTTGTCGAGCCTCAGGCTGTCAGCCACGCCTGAGGCCCGCCAGCGCAGCGAAGGCGTGCGATGGGTCGGCCGGCGCCTGCGGCCGCTCGCGCACCCTGCCGCGCCACACCCAACCGGCCTCTCCCGAGGAGGGGCGGAAGCCGACATCCTTCAGGAGCTTCGCCAGCGCCTGCGGCTGGAGGCCAAGCGAGGTCACCAAAGCCTCGTCGACCACCTGCGCCTGCTTCCCCGCGCGCGCCTCATGGGCGTGCTTTGCGAGCCGCTCCGCCATGTCGACGCGGAGCATCTGCGGTCCGAGCGTGCGGAAGCCGAGCCGGGTGAGGAGATCGCGAGCCTTGTCGTCCGGCGTCGGCAGGACGACGCTCGATTCCGGCGGCATCGCTGGCATCGGCTGGCCGGCCGCGGCGGCTCGGAGGGCCGCGCGCCATCTCCGCGCCTCGGGCCGGAGCACTTCGGGCATGAACAGGTCGAGCGCGCCGATGCGGATCCTCAGCTTGGAGACCCGTCGCCTCTGATCGCGGTCGAGCTGGGCCAGCGGCTTGGCGACCGCCTCGCGCGCGACGATGCCGCCCTCGTCCACCAGCATCGCCAGCACCGACCGGAGTGCCGGGGTCGCACCCGGATCGTGGGTCGCCATTCCCGCCACGCGAAGGTGGCCGAGCCAGCGCTCGATCTGGTGGGCGACCCATAGCTTCAGCCGCTCGATCGCCGCTTCCTTGCCGCGCGGCGACAGCCGCTCGAGGCGCTGGTCGAGCAACACGCGTGGCGAGAGCAGGTTCTTGCCGGGCCCGAGCCGCGCCACCAGATGCCCGCGCCAGAGGATGGCGACCGGCCGGTCGGCATCGGTGGCAAGCGAGAAATTCTCGTCACTGTCGGCGACCAGCGCCTGTGCCCGGCGCTCGAACTCGCCGCCGAGACGGCGCTCGGCGGTGGCGAGCAGCATCTTGCGGTCGGAGTGGCGAGCGGTCGGGTCCACCTGGAACTCGAATCCGTCCAGTCGGCCGATCGAATAGCTGCCGACGCTGACCTCGCCCTGCTCGTCGATCACGACCGGGAACTCGCCGGCGCCCTTGCCGACATCGCGCATAAGCACCGACGTGCGGCGGTCGACGAAGCGCTGGGTGAGCCGCTCATGCAGCGCGTCGGACAATTTCTCTTCGACCGCGCGGGCGCGCTCCGCCATCTCCTCGGGAGCTGCCAGCCAGTCGGGGCGATGCGCGATATAGGCCCAGGTCCGCACCCCGGCGATGCGGTCGGCGAGCGTGTCGATGTCGCCTTGGACATTGTCGAGCCTGGCGACCTGCTCGGCATACCAGCCCTGCGGGATGCGGCCATTGCCTTCCGTCAGGTGGACGTAGATGCGTGCAACGAGGCGGGCGTGATGGTCGGGTCCGGTCTTCCTGAAATCCGGCAGGCCGCACGCCGCCCAAAGGCGCCGCACGCGCTCGAAGCCGTTCGCCCGCTCCCGAACCTCCGGATCCTCGGCCAGCCGCTTCAGCACGGCGAGGTCGATGGCTTCCGGCGCCGGGCGGAGGCCGGGCCTGTCGGGCCGCCGCTCGAGGCTGCGGATCAGCGCATCGACGCTGCGGAAGTCCGGATCGCCCTCGCGCCAGTAGAGGAAGTCGAGCGGCGCGAAGCGATGCTCCTCGATCGCCTCCACCTCCTCCGGGCGGAACTCGGCGCTGAGCTCGCCTTCCAGCGTCAGGCTGCCGAACGTGCCGTCGCGCTGGTGCCGCCCCGCACGTCCGGCGATCTGCGCCATCTCCGCCGGAGTCAGCCGCCGCCGCCGCCTGCCGTCGAACTTGCTGAGGCCGGCGAAGGCGACGTGGCTCACGTCCATGTTGAGGCCCATGCCGATCGCATCCGTCGCGACGAGGTAATCGACCTCGCCGGCCTGATACATCGCCACCTGCGCATTGCGCGTGCGAGGGGAGAGGGCGCCCATCACCACGGCGGCGCCGCCGCGCATCCGGCGCAGCATCTCGGCGACGGCGTAGACCTGCTCCGCCGAGAAGGCGACGATCGCCGAGCGCGGCGGCAGGCGGGACAGCTTCGTGGGGGCGACGTAGCTCAGGGTGGAGAAGCGCGGGCGGCCGATAATCTCCGCCTTAGGGAGCAGCGCCCGCACCATCGGCGCCAGCGCTTCCGAGCCGAGGATCATCGTCTCCTCGCGGCCGCGTGCGTGGAGCATGCGATCGGTGAAGACGTGGCCGCGCTCGGGATCCATGCCGAGCTGCGCCTCGTCTAGCGCAACGAAGGCAAAATCGCGCTCCATCGGCATGCTTTCCGCCGTGCAGAGGAACCAGCGCGCATCCTTCGGCAGGATCTTCTCCTCGCCGGTGATCAGCGCGACCTGCTTCTCGCCCTTGAGCTTGACGACGCGGTCGTAGACCTCCCGGGCGAGCAGCCGCAGCGGGAAGCCGATCATGCCGCTGGAATGAGCGCACATGCGTTCGACCGCCAGGTGGGTCTTACCCGTGTTGGTCGGCCCCAGAATGGCCGTCAGCGGCGCCCGGGCGTAATCGCTCATGGACTGAAGATCGGGCTTCGGGCGAGAAAGCGCAACAGCTTAGGCTAATCCGGGGAATGGGCTCGGCTCATCGGGAAGGACGGCACGTCCTGTCCCGTTCGTTCCGCCTTGGAACCGACGTTAACTTTACTTTTACCAGCTTCTCCCACAGTCCTCGGGCCGGGCGCGGGACGTGTTTCCGCGGCGGGTTATTCGGGGCTGCGGGGGCTCAAGCGTGTATCAACATCGGGATTTCAGCGTCGGCGCGGGCGGCGGGGCAACGGCCCTGAGCCTGGAGCACGCGCTCCTTCGCCCGGCCCCGCTTCCTACTTTCCGCGAGCGGACTGCCGACCTGCGCGCCCGTGCCGGCGAGATCGACCTCATCGTCGATCTCGGCGTCCGGATCGGCTCGCGCGAATGGTTTCGCGGCCTCGGCACTTGCCTCGCATTATGTTTCGCGACCTACTCGTTCGCGCCGGGCTTCGACGCCATAGCCGGCGTCTCGCCGCCGCCGCTCGCCGATGCGCAATGGGAGGAATCTCGCGCGCTCGCCATCGCTCCTCTCGCTTACGGCGCCGACACCGGCCGCCGCATGGCTGCAACCGACGCGGTCGTGCCGCTCACGGAGATGCCGGAGCGGCCGAGTGTCGACCTGCTCGCGACGATCGGTCAGGGCGACGGCTTCACGCGCGTGCTGGAACGCGCCGGCGTCGCCGCCGCGGAAGCTTCGAAGATCGAGGCCATGGTCGCTGAAGCCGTGAATCCGGCTGACCTCAAGCCTGGCACTGTGATGGACCTGACGCTCGGCCGGCGGCCGAACCGCAACGTCGCCCGGCCGCTTGAAGCGCTGTCCTTCCGCGCCAGCCTCGGCCTGAGGCTGGAGATCCGCCGACTGGACGGAGCCCTGGTCCTGAACCGCGTGCCGATCTCGATCGACGAGACGCCGCTCCGCATCCAGGGCCGCGTCGGCACCAGCCTCTACCGCTCCGCCCGCGCCGCCGGCGTGCCCGCCAAGGCGGTGGCAACCTATATCCGCACCCTTGCCGCCCAGCTCGACATTGCCGGTCTCGACGAGGATGATCGCTTCGACATCATCGTCGAGCATCGCCGCGCCGCTACGGGCGAAAGCGAAAGCGGCGCCCTGCTGTATGCGGGCCTGGAGCGCAGCAGCGGCAAGGACCTGAAGATGATGCCCTGGGAACAGGGCGGCCGCACCCAATGGTTCGAAGCCTCCGGCGTCGGCAAGGCGAGCGGCATGCTGCAGCGGCCGGTGCCGGGCTCGGTTTCTTCCAATTTCGGCCTGAGGCGCCATCCGATCCTCGGCTATACGCGCATGCACAAGGGCATGGACTTCCGCGCCGGCTACGGCACGCCGATCCTCGCGGCCACCGACGGCCGCGTGTCGCGCGCCGGCTGGGCGGGCGGCTACGGCAAGCAGGTGCGGATCAGCCATGCCGGCGGCCTCACCACCAGCTACAGCCACATGAGCCGCATCATCGCCGACGCGGGAAGCTACGTGAAACAGGGCCAGCTGATCGGCTATGTCGGCTCGACCGGCCTCTCGACCGGGCCGCATCTTCATTACGAGCTTTATCGCAACGGGGTGGCGATCAACCCGGCCTCGGTGAAGTTCACGATGCGCTCGCAGCTCAGCGGCGCGGACCTCAAGGCGTTCAAGTCCAGGCTGGACAGCTTGCTGCGGCTCGGGGCGGGTGGCGCCGCGGCAAATGCCGCAGGGGTTCCCTGAGCAAAGCTGCGAAACTGCCGCTTCAGGCGGCGGCGAGCGCGACCTTGCGCTGACGGCGCAGCGCCCCGCCGAGCAGGCCAAAGCCGCTGATCATCATCAACCAGGTCGCCGGCTCGGGAACGACCGCGAGATCGTTGAGCTTGAAGCCGTCGATCTTGCCGTCCTTGTTCGCGAAGCTCGCGCCGATCAGCCAGACATTGCCCCATTCGAGGTTCGGGTTGATGAAGCGGTGGTTGCTGGAGCTCCCGCCCAGGGACTCGTAGCTGCCGTCGAACAGGCTGTTGAGGTAGCCCTCGGTCTTGCCGTCCAGGTTCAGCGACTGATTCCACAGGGTGTCATAATTCCACCCGTGCATGATCGTCGCGTCGCTGTCCTTCGTCTTGCCGAGCACGCTGTAGGTATTGAACGTGGCGCTGATCAGCGCGACCGGCGCGTTGAACTGCAGCATGAAGAAGTCCTTGCGGCCTTCATTGTCGGCGGTGTGCTGGTTGCTGCTGCCGCCGTCATCGTCGCCTGAGATGATACCCAAGCCACCGTCATAGACCATCAGCTTGGAGTCGCGAACGTAGTTCGCGTAGACGTCCCTGCCGTACTTGTCCCTGCCGGTCTTGACCTTCTCGAGGCTCCAGGCGGTGACGCGCACCTGAACGGTGCCGAAGTCCGGTGACGTCGCGCTGTAGTAGCGGGCATTGCCGTCCTGAACGTTGTTGTTGCTGCCCTTCGTAAAGTCGAACATGGCGACTTCGGTGCCGTTGAAGATGTAGGCCGCCGATGCAGGGCTCGCCGCAGCGAACAGGAAAGCGCCGGCGATCAGCCGAAAAGCAGTCGAACCCATTATTCCCCCCAGAAATCGGCTCTACCGGCCCCGATGCGCGGCGAGCGATAAAAGGCGTGTCACAGCGCCGTGGGCAGAATAGTCGATTCAGAGGTGAGTCGGCAATTGCGATTTCTTAATAGTTGTCCGGAAATGCGACAGATCCCAGCCGGTGAACTTTATATTCCAGCTCAGCGCCCCTGGGCGCGCCAGCGCTTGACGACGCGGGCGACCATCGCTTCCTCCTCGCCGCTCTGCTTCCAGAGTTCGGAGAACATCGGGTCGGACGAGGCTGGGCGACGAGCTTGTTCGAGGTCATCAAAGGCGACGCGGATCGGGATCGACACGCCCTCGCCGCAGACGATGCACTCGCGGTTGCGCAAGGCGGGGATCACGTCGAGGAAGCCGCGCGCGCCTTCCGGCATCGCGGCCTTTACGAAATGCTGGTCGCGCTCGTTGTTGAGGCGCATCGCGATGATCGTGCCGCACTGCGACAGCACGCCTTCCGCCAGATCCGACGGACGCTGCGTGATGAGGCCGAGCGACACGCCGTATTTACGGCCTTCCTTGGCGATCCGCTCGAGGATCTTGCGCACGGCCTGGCCGCTGGAGGTCTTGTCGGCGGGAACGTAGCGATGCGCCTCCTCGCAGATCAGCAGCACTGGCCGCTGGAGCTCGTTGCGTGACCAGATCGCATAGTCGAAGACGAGGCGGGAGAGCACCGCGACCACCACAGAAGTGATGTCGGACGGCACGCCCGACACGTCGACGATCGAGATCGGCTTGCCCTTGGCGGGCAGGCGGAAGATCTTGGATATGAACGCGGTCATGCTGTCGGCGACGAGCATGCCGGAGAACATGAAGCTGTAGCGCGGATCGGCCTTCAGCTCGTCGATCTTGGTCTTGAGCCGCATGTAAGGCGCCGTGTCCGTCGCCTTGTTGAGCATCCCCATCTCGTTCTGGATGGCGGTGCTGAGATCGGTCAGCGTGTAAGGGATCGGTGAATCCACCGTCAGCTTGGTGAGCCCCTCGGCTGCCCGGTTCTTCGACCGGGCAAGGAGGAGGCATTTTGCGAGAATATCGGCATCCTGCTGCCGGTCGGCGCCTTGCGAGGTCAGGATCACCTCGCAATGCTCCTCGAAGTTCATCAACCAGTAGGGCATGGCAAGGTTGTCGACGTTGAACAACTCGCCATAGCCCTTGAACGCGGCCGAATATTCGCCGTGCGGGTCGATCATCACGATGTGGCCCTCTGGCGCCATGTCGCAGATGCGGTGCATGATGAGCGCGGCGGAGGTCGACTTGCCGGTGCCGGTTGATCCCAGCAAAGCGAAGTGTTTGCCGAGCATGGCGTCGACGTAGAGGGCGCCGCGCACGTCCTTGGTCGGATAGACGGTGCCGATCTCGATGTGGGCGCGCTCGTCAGCGGCGAACATCTGCTTCAAGTCATCGCCGGTGACCGGGAAGACTCGGTTGCCGGGGATGGGATAGCAGGTGATGCCGCGCTTGAAGTTGACCAGCTTGCCGCTCTGCTCATGCTCGTCGCCTTCGCCGAGGAAGTCGATCTCGGCGAGCACGACGTCGCTGCCCTCGCCGGTCTTGAGGTTGCGCACGTTGGCGAGGAGCCAGCGTTTGCCGACCTCGAGTTTCACTTGACTGCCCACCTGTCCGGAGAGGGCGACGCTGGGATCGGGATCCTGGCCGAGCGCGCGAAGCGCCGCGCCGGCCACCTGGATGCGGGCGCCGCCGCCGGAAATCTCGATAACTTCGCCAATATGCGCATGGCGCTCCGTCCGCGGCTGCGCGATCGCGGGCACCGTGGGCGCGGCGCGCTCGGGCTGGCCGGCACTCTCGTCAGCCTGAAAGCCGAGCGGGTTCAGCATGTCGGTCATGGCGGCGTCTCTTCCCGTGATTGCCCCTGGGTCGACCGGAACCGCTAAATCATAAGGGTAAACAACCCGTTCGACGCGAGCTGCGGCGCCGGAGCTTCAGGTGCGGCGGCTGAAGATCGCGCTCGCGCTCCAGCCGAGGAAGAGGGAGACCAGAACCGCGAACAGGCCGTAGGCGAGCGACCAGTCCTCCGCTGCGTCCGCCACGAAGCGTTCAAAGCCCAGCTTCTCGATATGGATGTCGCGGATCGCTGCGGCGAGCACCTTTCCGTCCTTGATGAGGAAGGTCTCGGCGGTATAGTCACCGACCGGCACTCGCGCGGGGATGCTGAGCCGGGCGCGGTAGAGCACGCCTTCGCTGATCTCGACGCCGTCCGGATCCTCGAAATAGAGCTGCCGCCGCTTCATCAGGTCGATCAGCCCCGCCTCGAAGCGCCTCTGCTCCTGCGGCGTCGAGCCAGCGCCCGGCGAGAGCTGGAGGTTGTCGACGCCGAGCTCGTAAATCGCCGCGATGCGGTCATCGACCAAATCGGGAAGCGGACGGGATGATGCCACCGCGTAAAAGGAGGGGGCGGAGCGGAAGCGCTCGCTCTCAACGTTCATCCAGATGCCGGCGACCTTCTGCTTCTCGCGCACCACGATCGGCTCGACCGGCCCCTTCAGCACCACGACGATGTCAGCGGGATCGCTCGGCACCCGCCCGCCCGGATAGAGGATCGCGCCGAACAGCAGCAATTCGGCACCGGTGAAGCTGTAGCGTATCTCGACCTGGCGCTGCGACACGTCCGGCACGAGCTTGGGCTCCGCCTGCGCCATCAGCAGCGGCAGCATCAGCAGCATGAGGAGGGCGCGCAGCCTCGTCACAGATCCTGCACCGTATAGATGTCCGGCGGCCGCCAGCCGAGCTCGAGGGCCATCCGGGCGGCGACGCCGAGCACGAGGATGGCCAGGAACATGCGCAGCATCTCCGGCTTCGCCTTCTGCGCGAAGCGGGCGCCATATTGCGCGCCGATGACGCTGCCGAGCAGCAGCAGCCCGGCGAGCACGATGTCCACCGACTTGGTCGTGGTGGCGTGGATGATGGTGGTCGCGGCAGTGACGAACAGGATCTGCATCAGCGAGGTGCCGACGACGACGCTGGTCGACATGCCGAGCAGATAGATCATCGCCGGCACGACGATGAAGCCGCCGCCGACGCCAAGCAGGACGGTCAGCATGCCGGCGAGGAAGCCGAGCACCAGCGGCGCCAGCGGGGAGATGTAGAGGCCGGACTGGTAGAAACGCCACCGCATCGGCAGCATCGCGATCACCGGGTTGCGCCGCCTCGCCGGCTTCTTGCGGGGACTCGGCTTGATGATGGCGAGCGAAGTCGCTGCCTCCTTTGCCATCAGCAGGCCGATCGAGCCGAGCAGGAGCACGTAGAGCAAGGCGATGGCGGTATCGATCTGCCCCGTGTCCTGGAGCAGGCGGAACAGCCCGCCGCCGGCCAGCGCGCCGAGCATGCCGCCGGCGACCAGCACCCCGCCCATCCGATAGTCGACCCCCTTGCGGCGCCGATGCGCCATCACGCCGGAAACGCTGGCGCCGGTGATCTGAGTGGTCGAGGACGCCACTGCGACGGCGGGCGGGATGCCGTAGAAGATGAGGATCGGCGTGGTCAGGAAGCCGCCGCCGACCCCGACCATGCCGGTCAGCAGGCCGACCACCGCGCCGAGGCCGACGATCACCAGGACATTGACCGACAGGCCTGCAACGGGAAGGTAGATGTCCACCGCCGGAAACTAGCCGCGGAAGGCAAGCCAAGGGAACCCGCGCCGGGACAGGCGGCTCAGAAATCTGTGGAGAGGGTGAGAGCGGGACCGGAGCCGGGCGCGGCGTCGCCGGCGACGCGCATCCGCCACTCGGCCGAAATCCGCACGCCGCCGCCCAACGCCGGCAGCCGGTAGGACGCCTGAGGCCCCACGTCGAGGCGCGACACGCCCGGCTGCACCGCGCCCCAGGCGCCGAGCCCGACACCGACATCCGCCGCCACCGGCACGCTGAGACGCAGCGCACCATCCGCGAACCCGTCGCGCGACCTGGTCCCGACGATCCCCGCCTGCGCGTAGGCATCGAGCGTCATCGGACCGATCACCGGCTGATCGCCGACCCCGCCATGAGCAAGCAATGCGAAGGCCGAGCGTGCCTCCCGCCCGATCGCCTGCCGCCGCTCGGCCAGCAGCCGCACCGGCAATGCCCGGATCGGCTGAACCTCGACCCCGATCGCCGCCTCGGCTCCCTGCATGTCGTTCAACGGACTGTAAAAGCGCCCGGCCAGCAGGAGTCCGTCCCGCAACGCATAGGTGATCCGCGCTCCGGCCTGGCTGCCGCCCAGCGTGCCGCCGGGTGCGAGTTGCCGTCCCTCGCCGCGGCGGACCAGCGCCCAGGCGGAGATTGACCAGCGGCTCGGCAGGAGAGGGTGCTGAGCGGTTCCCATCGGCGGTAGCGGCAGGCTTGCGGAGGTCCGGACGCTGCTCGGCGCGGTAGGAAGCGTGGGCCGCTCGGACAAAGGAATATCATTCCCCGACATGTCTGGGAGCTGGAGCGACGCCTCTCCCCGTCCAGCGAACTCGTCACCCCGGCGAAAGCCGGAGTCTCGTGGAGATCCGCCGTGACTTCCTGTCCCGAGATCCCGGCTTTCGCCGGGGTGACGAGTTGGCATGACCAGCAGCTTCGTCGCTTCCTGCCGAGGCCACGGCGCAGGCGAGATAGCGAGCACTCTCGACTGCGACACTGATGGAGGAGGTGCGGACTCAGCAGCCTCACCCGCTGGCCACCAGGCCGGCGCCAGCAAGGCCGCCCGCACGGCCACCCATCCGCCGACGACCAGCCCGAGGAACCGCAGCGGCGCCGCGCCACTCATTCGGCTGGTATCTCGGCCGGGAAGCGATGCGCGGTCTTGTCCCAGGTGGTCTCGCCGGTGCGGCGGAGAGTGAGGTAGCGATAGATCGCACGTTGCGCCGCCCACATCGCAATCAGGTTCGAGACGAAGATGCGGGGCACCGAAGCCAGACCCTCGCGCCAGCCATAGGCGCGGGTCACGAAGGCGCAGCGCATCGCCAGCCGCCAGGCGAAAATGGCGAGGTTGACCTCGAGCAGGCTCCGCAGCGGCTCGCCGACCGGCTGGAGCGGCACGCCCGTGATCAGCGCCCTCGTCTGCAAGATGCCCATGAGAATGAGGCTCAGATAGGCGGCCGAGATCAGCACTGCCGCCAGCACCGACTGGCGATCGCGCAGCCGCATCCAATGCTCCGCCCAACCGCCGCTCCAGCCGAGCCGGTCCCAGCCGGCGAGCGCGATCCCCACCATCCAGCGAGACTTCTGGGCGACGGCCTCCTTGAGCGTCCCCGGGAAATATTCCTTGGTGGCGACGATCGCGCCGCGCCGCGAGCTGCGCAGCCGCACGAACACCGACTTGGCGCCTCGGGCGTGCAGCTTGAGCCCGAGCTCATAATCCTCGGTGAGGCTGTCGGCTTCGAACGGGAGCCCGCCATTCTCGGCCGCGATCATGGCCAGTGCTTCACGGGCGAAGGCGCAGCCGACGCCGGCGGACGGAATGCTGGCGCCGAGAGCCTGGCGAACCACGAGCTCCTTGCCGTGGCTCTCGGCAAACTCGTCGGCGTAGCTTTTCGAGACGAAGGTGGTTTGCTCGACCAGCGGCAAGACCGGCAGCTGGACCAGATCATGCTGCTCGATCAGCCGGTCGAACAGCATCAGCTCGGCCGGGTGAACCACGTCCTCGGCGTCGTGCAAGACGACCGCCTTCGCTCGTCGGCCCATCCGTTGCTCCTCCTCGAGCAGCGCCTCCCATAGCCGGTTGAGGCAATCGGCCTTGGTGGTGGGCCCCGGCAGCGGACCGACGGTGAGTCGAAGGCGCGGATCGATGACCGTCCTCACGGCGGCGATAGTCGCCCGATCGTTGGGATAGGCGCCGACGAAGACAAGATAATCGCCTGCGCCGAAGCGCGCGAGCGTCATCCGGAGCATGTCTCCGATCACCTCGCCCTCATCCCAAGCGGGGACGAAGACGGCGATCAGCCCCGGCTCGCTCGCCGCGGGGAGCACGTCGGCGCATATTATTCTGTTGCCGACCCGCCGCTTCAGCGTCTTGGCAATCCAGATGACATCGACGGCGAGATCGCTCGCGCCGAGCAGCAGGAACCCGCAGGCAGCGAACAGCAGCGCCTCGTGCATGACGAAGCCGAGCAGTGCGAAGAACAGCCCCGGTCCGTCCATCCCGCCTCCGATTCGGACAAGAGAACATCCATTTCGGATGCGATCCAAGCAAGACGGTGATTGCCGCGGCTCTGTTAATCTAAAGCAGCTTTTTTATGAACGCGATTGTCGACTCGCCGACAGACGTTCCCCTTCCGTTATGTTATAGTGTCCGCCTTGACCTTGTGGGCGCGTGCCAGGCTGCCCGGTCCAGTGTCTTGGGGGGATTATTGTGGTCGAAACCGCAGAAGGCGCGGGCGGCTCCAGCACGTCCGCAATCGCCACGCTCTTCGCAGGGAACCGCCTGCTCGCGACCCTGAGTCCCGGCGACCGCTCCGCCATTGAAAGCGCGTCGGAAGTTGTCCAGCTCGAACGCGACGCAGTGCTGTTCGACGCGGGCGGCGAAGTGCCCGCAAGCTATTTCCCGGCGGCGGGCGCGATGATCTCGCTCGTCCTGTTCATGCAGGACGGCCGCACGGTCGAGGTCGCGACGATCGGCAAGGAAGGCGCGGCCGGCGGGATCGTCAGCTGCGGCAGCGCGCCGGCTTTCGCGCGGGCGGTCGTGCAGATGCCGGGCCCGGCGCTGCGCGTTCCGATCTCCGTGATCGAGAGCGCCAAGGCACGCTCCGCGCATGTCAGGAGCATCTTCTGCCGCTATGCCGACGCGCTGCTGGCCCAGGTCATGCAGTCCGTGGCGTGCAATGCCTTTCACCCGATCGAAGCCCGCTGCTGCCGCTGGCTGCTGACCGCTCATGACCGGGTCGAGGGCGAGATCATCCCGCTGACCCAGGAATATCTTGCCGAGATGCTGGGCGTGCAGCGCACCAGCGTCAGCCCGATCGCCAAGCAGCTGCAGGACAAGGGCCTCATCCGCTACCGCCGCGGCCGCATCGAAATCTTGGATCGGCCCGCGCTCGAGCGCAGCGCCTGCGAATGCTACGGCGTCGTCGAGCGCCATTTCACCGCGGTGCTGCCGGAGCCCAGGCCGCAGAAGCTGATCGACGCCGGCGGCGGGATGGCGTGAGCGCGGCGGTGGCTCCAATCGAGCGCGAGGAGCCCCCCGTGGCTGGCGAGGGCATCAGTGACGATGCCCTGCGCATTCTCGAGCTGAGGCACCGCACCAAGAATATCCTGAGTATCGTCCAGGCTTTGGTCCACCAGACACTGCGCGGTGAGCGCACGATGAGCGAGGCGCGGGGCGTGCTCAGCAATCGCCTGGTGGCGATGGGCAATGCCGTCGACACCTTGCTCCAGACCTCCTGGCAACCGGCTTCGCTGGAGGAGGTCGTCCGTGCCGGCCTGATTCACAGCAGCAGCTTCGAGGGGCGCGTCCGGGCGTCCGGTCCGCCGGTTCCCGTCGGGCCCGGCGCCGCCATGTCGCTGAGCCTGGTGCTGCACGAGCTGGAGAGCAACGCGATCAAATATGGCGCGCTGTCGAACGACAGGGGGGGCGTCGACCTGCGATGGACGGTGATCAGTGGCGGCGATTCCGCGACCCTGATGATCGTCTGGCAGGAACGGGGCGGGCCGCCCGTCACTCCTCCCACCCGGCAGGGCTTCGGCACCCGCCTGATCGGCACCGGCATTGCCCGCCGCCTCGGCGGCACCGCCGACTGCCGCTTCGAACCGGAGGGCCTGCACTGGTCGCTCTCGGCCCCGCTGGCCGAGCTCGCCAGCTAAGTCGCCTTGCTGACGTAAATCGGCTTCCCTTCGCGGCGGGGGTCGTTAGGGTCACGTAACCCCCGGAGACCCGATGGCGCAGCAACGCCCCCGCACCAGACCTCGTTCAGCCTTACGCGAATTCCTCCGGAGCGAGGCGGGCGGCGGCATCCTGTTGATGGCGGCGGCGGCCGTGGCGATGATCGTCGCCAACAGCCCGCTGGCCGAGACCTACCACCACATCCTTCACGATCCGATGGGGCCGGAGCTGACGCCGAAGCTCGGCCCGATGAGCCTGCATCTGTGGATCAACGACGGGCTGATGGCGATCTTCTTCCTGCTCGTCGGCCTGGAGATCAAGCGCGAGTTCGTCGACGGGCGCCTGTCCAGCTGGAGCCAGCGCCGGCTGCCCTTCATCGCGGCGGGTGCAGGCATGGCCGTTCCCGCCATCCTCTATCTGCTGCTCACCCGCGATGTGGACGGCCTCTCCGCCGGCTGGGCGATCCCGGCGGCGACGGACATCGCATTTGCGATCGGAGTGCTGGCGCTGCTGGGGAGCCGCGCGCCGACCTCGCTCAAGCTTTTCCTCACCACGGTGGCGATCGTCGACGACATGGGGGCGGTGGCGATCATCGCCATCGCCTACACCGCCTCGATCGACACGCTGGCGCTCGGTGCGGCCGCGGGCATCCTCTTCGTGATGTATATGATGGGCAAGAGCGGCGTCACTCGCCTTTCCCTTTACCTGATCCTGGCGCTCGCCCTTTGGTACGCGGTGCTGATGTCCGGCATCCACGCGACGATTGCGGGCGTGCTCGCGGCGTCGGCGATACCGATCGTCCGCACGCCGGGCGCCCCGGACAGCGAGAGCTCGCCGCTTCACCGGCTGGAGCATGCGATCGCGCCGCTGGTCGCCTATCTGATCGTTCCGGTCTTCGGCTTCGCAAATGCCGGCGTCTCGCTGCAGGGCATGGGGCTGGAGCAGATCTTCGCGCCGCTGCCGCTCGGCATCGCCGCCGGTCTGTTCGTCGGCAAGCAGATCGGCATCTTCGGAGCGATCCTCCTCGCCGTCCGCTTCGGCCTCGCCCAGAAGCTTCGCGGTGCCACCTGGCTGCAGATCTACGGCGTCTCGCTGCTGTGCGGCATCGGCTTCACGATGAGCCTGTTCATCGGTGCGCTCGCCTTCCCGGACAATCCGCTGCTGATCGAGGAGGCCAAGATCGGCGTCCTCCTCGGTTCGGTCCTGTCCGCCATCGTGGGCTATCTTGTGCTGAGGCTCGCCAGGCCGCACCCCGAGCTCGCGCGCTGCGAGAGCGAGCAGTGCGACGAGATCGATGCGGACGGGGATGTAGCGCGAATGGAGGAAAGAACCGCATGAAGCTTGTCCAGCTGCTCCTCGCTTTCCTGTTCCTCTCCGCCTGCGTCTCGGACCAGATCGCCAACGACAGCCTCGATGAGATCGCCAAGGACTATGTCCAGATGACGCTCGAGATCGGCGAGCGCGAGCCCGGCTATGTCGACGCCTATTACGGGCCGAAGGAATGGGCGGATGCGGCCAAGGCGGCGCCGCGGTCGCTGCCCGATCTGATCGCTGAAGCGGCCGCTTTGTCGGCGCGGACGAACGCCGTCGATCCCGCCAAGCTCGACCCGCTTTCCGTCCGCCGCCGGGCCTTTCTCCTCGCCCAGCTCCGCGCGGCGCAGACGCGCCTGCGCATGATCCAGGGGGAGAAACTGAGCTTCGCCGAGGAGGCGCAGGGCCTGTTCGGCGTCCGCGTCGAGCTGAAGCCGCTGGAAAGCTACGATCCGGTGCTCGACCGCATCGCCGCCCTGGTGCCCGGCCGCGGCTTGCTCGCCAACCGCGTCGAGGCCTTCCAGGACCGGTTCACCATCGGCAAGGAGCGGCTGAAGCCGGTCTTCGACGCCGCCATCCAGGAGTGTAAGCGCCGCACCGCGCAGCATATCCAGCTCCCACCCGGCGAGCGTTTCACCATGGAGTTCGTCACCGGCAAGAGCTGGTCCGGCTACAATTATTATCAGGGCGACTTTCACAGCCTCATCCAGATCAACACCGACCTGCCGATCCGCATCAGCCGCGCGGTCGATCTCGGCTGCCACGAAGGCTATCCCGGCCACCACGCGCTCAACATGCTGCTCGAGCAGCGCCTGACGAAGGAGCACGGCTGGATCGAGTTCAGCGTCTACCCGCTCTATTCGCCGCAGTCGCTGATCGCCGAGGGCACGGCCAATTACGGCACCGACCTCGCCTTCCCGGGCGAGCAGCGCCTGCAATATGAGACGCAGGCGCTTTATCCGCTCGCCGGCATCCCGACCCGTGATGCCGACGCATATCTGAAGCTGCAGGAGGCGATGAACGACCTCCAGGGCGCGCGGTTCACGATTGCGAGCGAATATCTGGAGGGCCGGATCAACCGCAAACAGGCGGTCGAGCTCACCCAGAAATACCAACTCGTCTCGAAGCAGCGCGCCGAGCAGTTGATCGACTTCACGGAGCAATATCGCAGCTACGTCATCAATTATGGCCTCGGCCAGGACATGGCCCGCGCTTACGTCGAAGCGGCAGGTGCGACGCCGGAAGCGCGCTGGGCGGCGTTCGAGCGGATCATCTCGGAGCCGACCTTGCCGGCGGACCTGCTCGTCAGGCCCTGATGCGTATCTTCTGGGACGATCGGCAGCGGCTCCACGCGCCTCGCTTCGAATTCTTCAACGGCGGCCTCCACCCGGCCGCGGAGCATTCCGGCCGCGTCGACTCGATCCTCGCAGCGATCGGCCCGACAGAGGCCCCGCGCGATCATGGCGAGGCGCCGCTGCTCCGGGTCCATCCGCAGCACTATCTCGACTTCCTTAAGGCGGCGCATGCCGACTGGCGCGCCGCCGGCCGCGAGGGCGACGCGATCCCCTACACCTTCCCGCTCGTCCAGCGCCGCCGGCTCGACTTGTCGCGGATCGACGGCCGCCTCGGCTATTACAATTACGACACCTCCACGCCGATCGCGGAGGGCACCTGGACCGCCTCCTACTGGGGCGCGCAGACGGCGCTCTCGGCCCTCGAGGCGGTGCTCGGCGGCGAACATGCCGCGTTCGCGCTCTGCCGCCCTCCAGGCCATCATTGCGGCGCCGATTATGCCGGCGGCTATTGCTTCCTCAGCAACGCCGCCATCGCCGCCGAAGCCGCGGTCGCGGCCGGCAGGCGCGTCGCCATCCTCGACATCGATTATCATCACGGCAACGGCACCCAAGACATCTTCTACAGGCGCGGGGACGTCTTCTTCGCCTCGATCCACGCCGATCCCAGCACCGACTATCCCTTCTTCTGGGGCCATGCCGACGAACGCGGCGAGGGCGAAGGCGAGGGCGCGACGCTCAACCTCCCGCTGCCACGCGGCACGAGGCTGCCGGAGTTCACGGGGGCACTTGATCAATCGCTCGAGGCGATCGCCGCCTTCGGAGCCGACCTGCTCCTCGTCTCCTACGGCGCAGACACCTATGCCGGCGATCCGATCAGCCACTTCTCGATCGAGACCGCGGATTACGGCGCGATCTCCCGCCGCATCGTCTCGCTCGGCCTGCCGACGCTGATCCTGATGGAGGGCGGCTACGCCGTCGACGCGCTCGGCCGCAACGTCTCCGCATTTCTCTCCGGCTTCTAGACGGAACCGCGCACGGCACCCTCCGTTACGCCCCTGTATCAACAGGGGATGTACGAATGAAACGCGCGCTGATCGCCTGCCTTCTGGGCGCCATTTCCCTTCCGGCCCTCGCCCAGCCCGGCCGTGTCGGCGAGCGGCCGGTCGAGCCATCCGGGCAGCCCCTTCCGGATCATGAGGCCGCCAACATCCGCTTCGACGCCGCCGTCGTCGAGCCGCTCAAGCTCCGGCCCGACCTCGCCGCGCTGAAGGTGCCGGAGGGTTATCGCATCGGCATGTTCGCCGAGAATCTCGGCAATGCCCGAATGCTTGCGGTCGCGGAGGACGGCACCGTCTATCTCACGCGCCGCACCGAGGGCGACGTGCAGATGTTGCGCGACACCAATAATGACGGCCGCGCCGATCAGGTGCGCACCGTTGCCCGGCGCCCAGGCATGCACGGCATTGCGCTTGACGGCCGCACTGTTTTCCTCGTCACTCAGCGGGACGTCTACACTGCGCCGATCCTGGCCGACGGCAGCTTCGGGCCGCTCACGCGCATCATCGACGACCTGCCGGACACCGGCCAGCATCCGAACCGCACGATTGCGATCGGCCCGGACGGCATGCTCTACATATCGGTCGGATCGACTTGCAACGCCTGCACCGAGAGCAGCCCCGAAAGCGCAAGCATCGTCCGCGCGAGCAAGGACGGCAAGAGCCGCACCATCTACGCCTCAGGCCTCCGGAACACGATCGGCTTCGACTGGCACCCGGGTACCGAACAGCTCTGGGGTCTCGACCACGGCATCGACTGGCTCGGCGACACCCAGCAGATCGAGGAATTGAACCGGATCGACAAGGGCAGGCAATATGGCTGGCCCTTCATCTACGGCATGGGCGGGCACAATCCCCAGGACGACCCGCCCGGCGACCTCAGCATGGAGGATTGGGACCGGATGAGCGAGCGCGCCGTGCTCGGCACCGACGCCCATGCCGCGCCGATGCAGATGGCATTCTACCGCGGTGCGATGTTCCCCGCCGGTGAGCAGGGCAGTGCGTTCGCTGCCTTCCGCGGCTCCTGGAATCGCAAGGAGCCCTCCGGATATGACGTGCGCCGCGTCCGCTTCGACGCTTCCGGCAATCCAGTCGCGATCGAGCCGTTCGTGACCGGCTTCATCACCCGCCTTCAAGGCGGTGGCTGGGGCCATCGCGGCCGGCTCGCCGGCCTTGCGGTCGCCCGCGACGGCGCCTTGCTGTTCAGCGACGACGAGAATGGCGTGATCTACCGCGTCAGCTATGCCGGCCCGGACAGCGCCGGCGCGGGGCTTCCCGGATCGACGAGAATTGCAATGCCGCCCATGGGCGGCCCGATCGCCTTCGACCGCGAGGAGACGCAGACCACCCGCACGGTATCCGTCTCGTCGCCCGCCTTCCGCACCGGCGCGCCGCTCCCGCAGGAGCACAGCGCTTATTATGAGGATGTCTCGCCGCCGCTGAGCTGGGGCAGCCTTCCCGCCGGCACCCGCAGCGTCGCCCTGATCATGGACGATCCCGACGCGACCAGCGCCAAGCCATTCACCCACTGGGTCGCCTGGAACATCCCGCCGACCATGGCGAGCCTGCCGGAAGCCGTGCCGACGCTGCCGCAGCTGCCCGCGCTCCAGAACATGCGCCAGGGTCGCAACACGCGCGGCTCAGTCGGCTATTTCGGGCCCCGCCCGCCGATCGGCGACCGCCCCCACCGCTATCATTTCCAGCTCTTCGCGCTGGACACGATGCTCGACATTCTGCCCGGCTCCGATCGCGAGACCCTGCTGAGAGCCATGCGGGGCCATGTGCTGGCCAAGGGCGAGGTCGTCGGCACTTACCGCCAGGCAGCGCCGCCGCCGAAGTGACGGCACCGGCGGGTCAGAGCTTTTCGGTCAGCTCCGGCACCAGCTTGAACAGGTCGCCGACCAGGCCGATGTCAGCGACCTGGAAGATCGGGGCGTCCTCGTCCTTGTTGATGGCGACGATGACCTTCGAGTCCTTCATGCCGGCGAGGTGCTGGATCGCGCCGGAGATGCCGACCGCGACGTAAACTTCCGGAGCGACGATCTTGCCGGTCTGGCCGACCTGATAGTCGTTGGGCGCATAGCCCGCATCGACCGCGGCACGGCTGGCGCCGACGCCGGCGCCGAGCTTGTCGGCGAGCGGATCGATCAAGGCGTGGAACTGCTCGGAGGAGCCGAGCGCGCGGCCGCCCGAGACGATGATCTTGGCGCTGGTGAGCTCGGGCCGCTCGCTCGCGGCAATTTCGGAGCCGACGAAGCTCGACAGGCCCCGATCCGCAGAAGCGCCGCCGGTGGAGCCGATCTGCTCGATCATGCCGGAGCCGCCGCTCGTCGCCGCCTTCTCGAAGGCGGTGCCGCGGACGGTGATCACCTTCTTGGCGTCCGAGGACCTGACGGTCGCGATCGCGTTGCCCGCGTAGATCGGACGGGTGAAGGTGTTCTCGTCCTCCACCGACATGATGTCGGAAATCTGCATCACGTCGAGCAAAGCGGCGACGCGCGGGGCGATGTTCTTGCCGGTGGTCGTCGCCGGCGCGACGAAGGCGTCGTGATGGCTCATCTGGTCCACGATGAGGGGCGCGACATTCTCGGCCAGCGCATGGCTGTAGGCGGCATCGTCGGCGACGTGGACCTTGCCAACGCCGGCGATCTTCGTCGCCGCCTCGGCGACCGCGCCGACGCCTTGGCCAGCGACGATCAGGTGGACTTCGCCGAGCTTCGAAGCAGCCGTGACGGCGCTCAGCGTCGCGTCCTTGAGCTGGCCGCCTTCATGTTCGACCCAGACGAGCGTCTTCATCCAACCACTCCCATCACCTTCAGCTTTTCGATCAGCTCGTCGACCGAGCCGACCTTGACGCCCGCCTGCCGCTTCGACGGTTCGACCACCTTGAGCGTCGTCAGGCGCGGCGCGATGTCGACGCCGTAATCATCCGGCGTCTTCTGGGCGAGCGGCTTGGACTTGGCCTTCATGATGTTCGGCAGCGAGGCGTAGCGCGGCTCATTGAGCCGAAGGTCGGTGGTGACGATGGCGGGCAGCTTGAGCTTCACCGTCTCGAGGCCGCCGTCCACCTCGCGGGTGACGTTCACCTCCTCGCCGTTCACCTCGACCTTGGAGGCGAAGGTGCCCTGCGCCCAGCCGAGCAGGGCCGCCAGCATCTGGCCGGTCTGGTTGGAATCGTCGTCGATCGCCTGCTTGCCGAGGATCACCATTCCGGGCTGCTCCTCCCCGGCGATCTTCGCCAGGATCTTGGCGACGGCGAGCGGCTCCACCTCCTGATCGGTGGTGACGAGGATCGCGCGATCGGCGCCCATCGCGAGCGCGGTGCGGAGCGTCTCCTGCGCCTTGGCCGGTCCGATCGAGACGGCGACGATCTCGGTCGCGACGCCCTTCTCCTTCAGTCGGATGGCTTCCTCGACCGCGATCTCGTCGAACGGGTTCATGCTCATCTTGACGTTGGCGAGGTCGATGCCCGTCCCGTCCGCCTTCACCCGCGGCTTGACGTTGTAATCGATCACCCGCTTCACGGGCACCAGCAGCTTCATGTCAGCTCCCTCTCAACCCCTCTCCCTTGGATGGGAGAGGATACGGAGACTTGGCGGCTTGCCGCCTAGTCGGAGTTGGTGAGGGTGACACCGGCGGAGAATCATCTCCAGCTGTGTCACCCTCACCCAGCTACGCCTAAGCGCCTACGTCGCTAAGGCTACGCAACCCTCTCCCATCAAAGGGAGAGGGGAAACACAGTCACGCCGCTTCCTTGACCTGCGCGACGATCTTCTTGGCGGCGTCGCCGAGGTCGTTGGCGGCGACGATCGGCAGGCCGCTTTCGGCGAGGATGCGCTTGCCTTCCTCGACGTTCGTGCCTTCGAGCCGCACCACCAAAGGCACGCCCAGATTCACTTCCTTGGCCGCGGCGATGATGCCTTCGGCGATGATGTCGCAGCGCATGATGCCGCCGAAGATGTTGACGAGGATGCCCTTCACCGCCGGGTCGGACAGGATGATCTTGAACGCCGCCGTCACCTTCTCCTTGTTGGCGCCGCCGCCGACGTCGAGGAAGTTGGCGGGGAAGGCGCCGTTCAGCTTGATGATGTCCATCGTCGCCATGGCGAGGCCGGCGCCATTCACCATGCAGCCGATGTCGCCGTCGAGCTTGATGTAGGCGAGGTCGTATTTGGACGCCTCGATCTCCATCGGATCTTCTTCGGAGAGGTCGCGCAGCTCGGCCAGATCCTTGTGGCGGAACATGGCGTTGCTGTCGAAGCCGACCTTGGCATCGAGGACCAGCAGCTTGCCGTCGTCGGTGACCGCCAGTGGATTGATCTCGATCTGCGAGGCGTCGGTGCCAAGGAAAGCGTCGTAGAGCTTGGCGAGCACGTTCGCCGCCTGCTTGGCGAGATCGCCGCTAAGGCCCAGCGCCGCCGCGACCGCGCGACCGTGGTGCGGCATCAGCCCGGTGGCGGGATCGATCGTGATCGTCTCGATCTTCTCGGGCGTGTCGTGGGCGACGGTCTCGATGTCCATGCCGCCTTCGGTGGAGGCGACGACGGCAATGCGGCCGGTGTCGCGGTCGACCAGCAGGGCGAGGTAGAATTCCTTGGCGATGTCGACGCCGTCAGTGACGTAGAGGCGGTTGACCTGCTTGCCCTCGGCGCCGGTCTGGATCGTCACAAGCGTGTTGCCGAGCATCTCGGACGCGGCGGCGCGGACCTCGTCCTCGGTGCGCGCCAGGCGGACGCCGCCCTTCGCGTCGGGGCCGAGCTCCTTGAACTTGCCCTTGCCGCGGCCTCCGGCATGGATCTGCGCTTTCACGACGTAGAGCGGCCCCGGCAGCTTGCCCGCGGCGGCAACGGCCTCGTCGACGCTCATCGCGGCATGGCCGGCGGGCACCGGCACGCCGAATTTCGCGAGCAGCTCCTTGGCCTGATATTCGTGGATGTTCATGGGAATCCTGTGGAAGAGATGCTGCCGGGCCTAAAGCACAGACGAAGGGGGATGAAAAGCGGGAGACCATCCTCTCCCTTCGAGGGGAGAGGATACGGAGCCTTGGCGACGAAGGAGCCTAGGCGGTGTTGGTGAGGGTGATACCGGTGGAGACTTGCCGACGGAGGGTGTCACCCTCACCCAGCTACGCCTAAGTTCGCCAAGAGGCTCACTAAGGCTGCGCAACCCTCTCCCCTCCAAGGGAGAGGGGCACTATAGGTTGCGGCATGCATCCCGCGCTCGGCATCCTGCTCTTCCTGGCCGCCATCCTGGCGATGGAGGGGGTTGCCTACGCCATGCATCGCTGGGTGATGCACGGCCCGGGCTGGTTCCTGCACAGGAGCCACCACCGGCCGGGCGGCCGCTTCGAGGCGAACGATCTCTACGCCATCATCTTCGCGGCACCGTCGGTGCTGCTCATCTATTGCGGCATGAACCGCAGCTGGGGTGACTGGGCGGTGTGGCTCGGCGCGGGCATCGCCGCCTACGGCATCATCTATTTCGGCTTCCACGACATCATCGTTCACAAGCGCATCGGCCACCGCTTCGTGCCGCGATCGCGCTACCTCAAGCGGATCGTGCAGGCGCATCGCCTCCACCATGCGGTCGAGGAGCGCGAGGGCGCCGTCAGCTTCGGCTTCCTCTGGGCGCCGCCGCCCGAGCGGCTGAAGGCGAGCCTCGGCAAGGATCAGCTGCGGGCGCCCGCCGGCCGATGAGCTTCTTCGAATGGCTCGGCCGCGTGATCATGCTGGTGCTGGCCGGCATGATCACCCTGTCGATCATCGGCGCGATCGCGGCGATCCCCTCCGGCAGCCTGCCGCAGGCGATCCGGGTCGGCGAGCGCGAACCGATCCCGCAACCGGAACAGCAGCCGGCACCCATGCCCCTGCCGCGCGAGACCCCGGAGACGTCGGAAGCTGTCGGCGCCTCGATGAGCAATCAGGTCGTCGCCGCGCCGGCCGCGCCGGAGCCGGTCGATCCGGCAGAATGGCTGGAGGCGATCTTCTACGCGTTGCTCGCCCTCGTCGGTATCGCCGCGCTGGCGACCCTAATCCTCTGGCGCATGCTCCACCAGCGGCGCCGCGCCGCGGACGCGCTGGAGCTGATCGCGCTCAGCCGTTCCGCGCCTGCCACCACGCCTTCGCCACCCAGCCGAGCTTCGCCCGCCGGCTAACGACGACGCGATTGTCCCACGCGCGGGCGCCGCGCTTCGCCACCTCGCGGGCGATGTCGCCATAGATGCCGGCGGCGGTCAGCACCGCCCAGCGCGAGCGGAAGGGCAGCGCCTTCGCTCCCTCCCGCGCCGAGCTTTCATAGCCGTCGACCAAGCGCTCGATCCGCCGCGCCAGCACCGCCATCCGCTCGCGATATTGGGGCTTCATGTGCTGGCCGGGCGGGATGTCCATCTCGACCAGCCACTCGACCGGCAGGTAGCAGCGGCCGACCGCGTCGTCGTCCATCAGGTCGCGCGAAATGTTGGCGAGCTGGAAGGCGATGCCGAGGTCGGACGCACGGCCGAGCGTCTCCTCGTCGTCAGGCGCCACCCCCATCACCACCGCCATCATGCAGCCGACCGCGCCCGCCACATGATAGCAATAGCGGATCATGTCGGCCTCGCTGCGCGGCCGCCACTCCTGCGCATCGAGCTCGAAGCCCGCGATATGATCCCAGACAAAGCGGTGGGGGATATCGCATTCCGCGGCGACGATGCGGAGCGCGTCGAACGGCATCTCGCCCGCGGGCACGCCGGTCAGTGCCCGGTCGGTGCCGACCCGGATCAGCGACAGCCGCTCCTGCGCGTCGATTACCATGCGCGCGTCTTGGCCGAGCGTCTGGCCGTCGGCGAGATCGTCGCAATGCCGGCACCAGGCGTAGAGCAGCCAAGCATGCTCACGCGTCTTCCGGTCGAACAGCCGGCTCGCCAGCGAGAAGGATTTGGAGCCGCGCGCGATCGTCTCCCCCGCAGTCGCGACCAGGGCGTCTCTGGTGGGGCCGTCGTGCTTAGCGCAGGTCATCGATCATCAGCGCCGCCGTCGCCTTGGCGCTTCCGACCACGCCCGGAATCCCCGCGCCCGGATGGGTGCCGGCGCCGACGAAATAGAGGTTAGGGATCGCATCGTCGCGATTGTGCACGCGGAACCAGGCGCTCTGGGTGAGCAGCGGCTCAAGGCTGAAAGCGGAGCCGAGATGCGCGTTGAGGTCGCCCGCGAAATCGGACGGCGCATAGTGGAAGCAGACTTCGATCTTCCCGCGCAGCCCCGGCATCAGCCTTTGTTCCAGATGTTCCAGGATGCGGTCGCGGTAGCGCGGCCCCACCTCGTCCCAGTCAACCGCGAGCTTGCCCATGTGCGGCACCGGAGCGAGCGCGTAGAAGGTCGAGCAGCCCGGCGGCGCAAGCGCCGTATCCGTCACCGTCGGATGATGGAGGTAGAGCGAGAAGTCCTTCGACAGCACCCCATGATCGTAAATGTCGTCGAGCAGCCCTTTGTAGCGCGGCCCGAACAGGATCATGTGGTGCGGGATTTCCGGAAACTCGCCCCGGACACCGAAATGGACGACGAACAGCGAAGGGGAGAAGCGCTTGCGCCGCAGTCGGTCGGCGACCCTCCGCCCGCGCGTGCTGTGCCTGAGCAGGTCGTAGCTGTGAACGACGTCTGCGTTCGAGGCGACGGCGTCGAACGGCTCGTTCAGGCCCCCGCGCGTCCTCAGGCCGGTCACGAGATCGCCGCGCGTCTCGATCTCCTCGACCGGATCGCCGATCCTGACCGTGCCGCCGAGCCGCTCGAAATGCCGCACCATCCCCGCCACCAGCGCATTGGTGCCGCCGCGCGGGAACCAGACGCCGCCGTCGCGCTCGAGCTTGTGGATCAGCGCATAGATGGCGCTGGTGGTCATCGGATTGCCGCCCACCAGCAGGGTGTGGAAGCTGAACGCCTGCCGCAGCTTGTCGCTCTTCACGTAGCGCGAGACGATCGAATAGACCGACCGCCAGGCTTCATATTTGGCCAGCGCCGGCGCCGCCCGCACCATCGACTTGAAGTCGAGGAATGCGACGTGGCCGAGCTTCTCATAGCCCTCGGTGTAGACGCCCGCCGAATAGTCGAGGAAGCGCAGATAGCCCGCGACGTCCTCCGGCTCGATCGCCGCGATCTCCCGCATCAGCGCCGCGTCGTCGTTCGAATAGTCGAAGTTCGTCCCGTCCGGCCAGTTGAGACGGTAGAAGGGGGAGACCGGCAGCAGCTCGACGTCGGCTGCAATGTCGGCGCCGCTCAGCGCCCACAATTCCTTCAGGCAGGCGGGATCGGTGATCACCGTCGGCCCGGCGTCGAACGTGTAGCCCTCGCGCTTCCAATGGTATGCGCGGCCGCCCGGCTTGTCGCGGCCTTCAATCAGGGTGGTGGCGATCCCCGCCGACTGCAGTCTGATGGCAAGCGCAAGCCCGCCGAAGCCGGCGCCGATGACCGCTGCTGTCTTCACTCGTGAAAGGTCACTTCGCCCTTTGCCTGAGCGCCGCGGCCGCCTTGCCGACCGGCACCGGCGGCTTGCCGCTCAGCACTTTCATCTTGTCGATCATCGTCGACTGGCCGGCATAGAAGCGGGCGATGAGCGCCGGATCAAGCCTGTAAAAGCGCTCCAGCACCTTGTACCGCTCATGGGGCTCGGCCGCGCGAAACAGCATCGTGTTCAATGTGCGGTAGAAATCGCGCTTCTTCCAGAGCCCCGCCGCTTCCCGCTCGAACAAATCGTGCAGGCCGGCGCCGTCGAAGCTCTTCTGCTTGACCAGCATCGATGCCGTGCGGACCGCGTCGGGAAGCGTATAGCCGGTAGTCGGGTGGAAGAAGCCGCCGCGCAGGCCCAGCTTGGCGACCCGCGCCCCGCCGACCCGCCAGAAGGCGCCGAAATCGCCGCCCATCGTGACCGGCAGCACGCCCGATTCCTCGCGCTCGATCTCAGCCGGCTTCCACCGGCGCTTGGCGACATAGGCGTCCAGCCGCTGTCCGATCTGGGCTACGTCCAGATCGGGACTGTCCGAATAATAGGTGTCCTCGACCAGCATCCGGTCTTCCGAGAAAGGCAGGCAGTAGACGAAGCGGTAGCCGCCCTGCTGGTCGACCGTTGCGTCCATGATCACCGGCCGGTCGACGCGGTGCGGCTCGGCGAAGCGATATTCGCGGCCGACGAACTTCTGCCAGCCGAGGTCCAGCATCGACAGATTGGCGGCGCCGCGCGCATCGATCGCGCCGTCGGCCCGAATCTTCTCCCCACCGAGCAGCAGCAGCTCGTTGTCGCGGACCGCGGCGATCTTGGTGCCCAGCCGATACTGGTCCGGCCGCAGCGTTTCGCGCACGGCGCGGTCGAGGTCGACCGATCGGATGCTGTTATAGCCGGCCTTGAGCTTGCGGCTATGCTCCGGGAAGGCGACGTAGTAGCCCTCCCAATGATGCCCGACGACGGGATCGACGATCCAGCGATCGGCCTCCTCGACGTCCGGATCGAAGAAGGACCAGATGTGGTTGCCGCCGAAGCTCTCGCCTTCCTCGACCAGCAGGATCGGCACTTCGGGACGCGCCTTGACCATGGCGAGCGCGGCCAGGCAGCCGGAGAGTCCCCCGCCCGCGATCAGCAACCCGTCCCTCTTGCCCTTGGTCATCATCATACGCTTACATCAGGCGCTTAGCGCCAAGCTACGGATTGTTATAGCCCTTCGATGGGCAGGTTCATTTTGGGACGCAGCCAGACGAAATCGAGCCGAGACCGAGGCTTAGCACCATCTGGGGCGGATTACACGGTGACCGCGCGGCGTTCCTGTCGCAGCCACATACCGAAGTTGCGGCTGATTAACCCCGTCGTTCGACTTGCTTCAAATAAGTACAGCTTCGAAACCCAATGGAACTCAGCGCGGGCTTCGCACGCTGTATCCGCAAAAGCATTTGGAGCCCACAAGATGAGGATCTGGCAGTGCGGGCTCGCTGCCGTCGTTGTGCCGTGGCTTCTTGTGTCGCCCGCGGGCGCTCAGGTTTCGGCTCGTGATGGTGGCGCGCGTCCCGTTGGGACACTTGGCTATGCGGAGGTTTTAGGCCGGCGAAACGATCATCCTGCGACCAGCAGTGCCCTGTTCCCTGAGGGCGCCAACGGCCTCGGCGTGACGAGCCGGCGCGAGTTCGAGGAGGATGGTTCGCGCGCGACCCGCAACGGCCTCGTCGCCAGCATGCCGGTGGCGGAGAACATGCATGTCGGCGTCGGGATCTTCTCGGTGACCCGCTACTCGGCCAAGGAGCGCGACTTCAAGCGCACCCAGCCGATGAAGGATGTCGGCGAACGTACCGGGTCCCTGGCCGCAGTCGGCTTCAGCGTCCGGTTCTGAACCCATCCCTCGCCCCCGGCTGAGGGTAGGGAGAGGGGAAAGCAGAAGACGAGCCTGTGCGCGTCTCCCGAATCGCTCAATTCGCTTTCCCCTCTCCCGCGCCTCGGCTAAGCACAAAGGGTGAACGCAGCAACTGCTCCGAGCGCGGTCGAAGGGCCTGCGACGCACGTCCGCAAGATCATCCATGTCGACATGGATGCCTTCTTCGCGAGCGTCGAACAGCGCGACAATCCGGAACTCCGCGCCAAGCCGATCGCGGTCGGTGGCATGCACCGCGGCGTCGTCGCCGCCGCCAGCTATGAATCACGCAAGTTCGGCGTGCGTTCGGCCATGCCTTCGGTGACGGCGAAGCGGCTTTGCCCGGAGCTCATTTTCGTCAAGCCGCGCTTCGACGCCTATCGCGAGGTCTCGCACCAGATCCGCGCAATCTTCGCCGACTATACGCCGCACGTGGAGCCGCTCAGCCTCGACGAAGCCTATCTCGACGTTACCGAGGATCTGAAGGGGATCGGCATCGCCACCCGCATCGCCGAGGAGATCCGCGCCCGCATCCGCGCGGAGACCGGCCTCACCGCCTCGGCCGGCGTCTCCTACAACAAGTTCATCGCCAAACTGGCCAGCGACCAGAACAAGCCCGACGGCCTTTGCGTCATCACTCCGGCCAGGGGAGCCGCTTTCGTCGCCACCCTGCCGGTCAAGCGCTTCCACGGCATCGGCCCCAAGACTGCGGAGAAGATGGCGCGGCTCGGCATCGAAACGGGCGCGGACTTGCGCGCCATGAGCCTCGACTTCCTCAGCCACAATTTCGGCAGCTCGGGCGAATATTACTTCAACCTCGCCCGCGGCATCTGCCATCGCCAGGTCCGCGCCGACCGGGAGCGCAAGTCGATCGGCGCCGAGGACACCTTCTTCGAGGATCTGCGCGAGGAGGAGGCCTTGGTCGCGGAGCTGGACCGCATCGCCACGACGGTCTGGACCCGGATCGGCGACAAAGGGGACATCGCCGGCCGCACCGTCACGCTGAAGGTGAAATATCAGGACTTCCAGATCGTCACGCGCTGCCGCTCGCTCGACCGCGCGGTGAGCGGCCGCACCGAGTTCCTCGAGATCGGCATCGCGCTCCTCAAGACCTTGCTGCCGGCACCCAAGGGCATCCGCCTGCTCGGCCTCACCTTATCGAACCTAGGCGAGGAACGCAGCGAAGCCCCGGCGGTCGCACAAGAACTCGTGCTGCCGCTCTAGCCTCGCCCGCATTTGACATTTTGTCTGCAGCCAACCCCCTCTCCCCTTGTGGGAGAGGGTAGGGAGAGGGGTTCGCGGCAGCGGCCTCGATGGCCGCTGGTGCGATGCGCGGCGGTGCCGCGCGCGCCGCCCAGGCGGCGCTCACCCTCTCCAACTCCGCCTAGGCTCCTTCGTCGCCAAGGCTCCGTATCCTCTCCCATCAAGGGAGAGGAGCTTTAGCCCTCAGCCTGTCACTGGCTCCCCGCAGGAATGCTCGCGACGGCTGTTTCCTTCACGCGATAAGCGGTCATTGCCTGGCCGATGCAGCCCCAGGTCGCGTCGTTCTGCAGCTCCGCCGACCTGAAGCTCCCCGCAAGCGCCGCCTTGCGCCCGGCGAGCAACGCGCGCGCGCCCTCGGCGTCACTGCTGTAGGGCATGGCGAGCAGCTTGCCGCCATCGCTCGCGGGCGCGCTCATATAGGGGGTGAGGTCTCCGAAATAGACGATCTCCCCCTCCTTCACCTCGAAGGACGGCGCGCCGAGGCAGAAGGTGGTGATCTGCTGCGGATTGTAGGGCCCGGCCTGGGCGCTGCTCAGCACGTAGCGGCCCGCCGTCACCGGCAGGATGTGGAGCTCGTGCCCCGCTTTCTTGTCGATGCTGCGCGCGTGGACGCCGTAGGTCGTCTTGTCGCCCTTCTTCTTCCAGTCGCGCGGCTGGTAGTGGAGGTCGCCCTGCTCGGCATCATAGCGCGCGAAGCTCGCCGACGCCGACTTGCCGAGGCTGTGATCGTCGGGACGGCGGAAGCCGACCAGGATCGCCCCTTGGCCCGGTGCGAGCTTGAACGCGCCGAGATCCACCTTCTTGCCTGCGGTCAGCGCGGCAGGCGCCGTCACCTTGCCGCCCGGGTTGAGGCCGGCCGCCAGCTTCGGCGCGGCCAGTGCGTTCTCGAAGACCTCGATCTTGCCGTCGACCCGATCGGCGCCGACGATGGTGGCGAAATAGGCGTCGCGATCCGCATCGGTCATCGCCGCGACCTTGGCTTTGGTCGCATCGTCAACCTCGACCAGGCGCCAGCCCTTGACGAGCAGGCACGAGCGCCGGTTGGCGCGCCGCTGGATGCCTTCGGCGATCTTGGCGCCGATGAAGGCGCCCAGCCCGCCCGCCGCGCCGGCCGCGACCGGCGAGATGATGTTCGGATTGTAGAAGACGGGTACGGTGCCGCTCGGCGTGCGCGAGCCGCGCGCGATCAGCCGGCATTCCTGCCAGTCGGCATCATATTGCGCCCGCGTCGCGCCCGGCTTGTTGTAGAAGCGGTTGTCCTTGAGATCGCGCGCGGCGTCCTCGGCGATTTCAGCTGCACTGTCGTCGGGCGGCGGCGTTGCGGCAGGCGAAGCGGCGGCGGCAAGCACCGCCAAGAGCATGGACATCAGAAATTCCCCCTAGTTTGCAGATACTAGGCTGCCGAAGGGAAGGGCCGCGCGCAAGACAAGCTTCGCTGTGTCTGCCGCACTGTTGCGTTCAAGCCACAGGCACCCCTATTCACCTCGTTCACCGACCAATTGCGATGCTTTCGATATGTGCAGCGACTACCGAATCCGCGCGGAGCTTGGGCCCATCGAGGGCGCGTTCAGCCAGCTTCGCATTCCCCTCCGCTTTCCGGAGGGGCGTCCGAACATGGAGCCTCGCGACGACGTGCGGATCACGGATCGCGCTCCGATCATTCGTGCCGCCCCGAACGAACCCGAGGCTGTCGAAATGGTTCAGCGCCGCTGGAGCTGGCCGGGCCCGGGCGGCAAGCCGGTGTTCAATTTCCGGTCTGACGGCCGGGAGTTCTCCAGCGGCCGCTGCGTCATCGTCGCCGACGGCTTCTACGAGTTCACCACCCCTGCCGACCCGAAGATAAAGCGCAAGCACAAATGGCTGTTCACGATGAAGGGCGAGAGCTGGTTCGGGATCGCGGGCCTCTGGCGCGCCGATCCCCAAGTCGGCGAAGCGTTCACGATGCTGACTGCCCCGCCCGGGCCGGACATCGCGCCCTATCACAACCGGCAGATCGTGCTGCTCCCGCCCGCCGACATTGCCCGCTGGCTCGACCCGGATATCTCGGCGAGGGATGCGCTCAAGCCCCTCCCGGCCGGCAGTCTCGAGGTTCGGCAGATTTGCTAGACGGGGGCGTGCCGCGCGCGTAGAGGATTCGCTTCCCCGGGGGACCCTGCGCACAGGGTTGAGAGGCGGCTGTCCGGCCGCGACCCGCCGAACCTGATCCGGCTGACACCGGCGTAGGGAGGGAGAGCAGGCGCCTTCGCTCATGCTCCCTCCAGGAGGAGAGCGCGTTGATCGAGACGGCGAGCCCGGCCACCATTCCACTGGCGCTGCTGACCGGTTTCGTCTGCTTGGCTTCCGGCATGGTCGCCTTGTTCCTGCCCGCCGACGGTGTCGATGCGGTCGACGAGCTCGAGCAGGCGCCGATGCTGGCGGTCGGCGCCGCCTTCGGCGCGATCCTGTTCGGCGCCTTCCTGATCCTCTCCCATCGTAGCTGGAGCGATCCGCTCGCGGTGCTCGTCTCGCTGATCGGCTGGATCGTCTTCCTCGAGGGGCTGGTGCTGCTCGGCCTGCCCCGCCTTTACGTCCGCATCGCCCGGCCGCTCATGCGCCACGCCCGCTACCTCGGGCTGTTCGCGCTGTTGCTGGGCGCCTTCCTCATCGCGGCGAGCCTCACCGCCCGCGCCACCCCCATCAACTGAAGGAGCCGAACATGGCCGACGTCCCCGCCAGAACCGAACTGAAGGTCACCACCGGCCCCATCCGCGGCTCCCGCAAGATCCACGTCGGACCGCTCCAGGTGGCGATGCGCGAGATCCACCTCGAGCCGAGCTCCGGCGAGCCGCCGCTGCGCGTCTACGACTGCTCCGGCCCCTATACGGACCCCGAAGCCCGCATCGACATCATGGCCGGCCTGCCGGAGCTCCGCCGCGACTGGATTCGCGGCCGCGGCGACGTCGAGGAAGTGCTCCAGCGCGAGGTGAAGCCCGAGGATAACGGCCAGCTCGGCCCCGACCGCTCCGGCGGCGTCCAGCCCTTCCCGAACGTCCGCAAGAAGGTGCTCCGCGCCAAGCCCGGCGCGAACGTGTCGCAAATGCACTACGCCCGCCGTGGCATCATCACGCCCGAGATGGAATATGTCGCCATCCGTGAGAATCTCGGCCGCGAACAGCTCCGCGAGCACATCCGCGACGGCCAGGATTTCGGCGCCTCAATCCCGGACCACGTCACCCCCGAATTCGTCCGCGACGAGGTCGCCCGCGGCCGCGCCATCATTCCCAACAACATCAACCACCCGGAATCCGAGCCGATGGCGATCGGCCGCAACTTCCTGGTCAAGATCAACGCCAATATCGGCAATTCAGCCGTCGCCTCCGACGTCGCCTCAGAGGTCGACAAGATGGTCTGGGCGATCCGCTGGGGCGCCGACACGGTCATGGACCTCTCCACCGGCCGCAACATCCACGACACCCGCGAATGGATCATCCGCAACTCGCCCGCGCCGATCGGCACCGTCCCCATCTACCAGGCGCTGGAAAAGGTCGGCGGCGTCGCCGAGGACCTGACCTGGGAAATCTACCGCGACACCCTGATCGAGCAGGCCGAGCAGGGCGTCGACTATTTCACGATCCACGCCGGCGTCCGCCTCCCCTACATCCCGATGACGGCGAAGCGCGTCACCGGCATCGTCAGCCGCGGCGGCTCGATCATGGCCAAATGGTGCCTCGCCCACCACAAGGAGAGCTTCCTCTACACCCGCTTCGAGGAGATCTGCGAGATCATGAAGGCGTACGACATCGCCTTCAGCCTCGGCGACGGCCTGCGCCCCGGCAGCATCGCCGACGCCAATGACGAGGCCCAGTTCGCCGAGCTCGCCACCCTCGGCGAGCTCACCCAGATCGCCTGGCGTCATGACGTCCAGGTGATGATCGAGGGCCCCGGCCACGTGCCGATGCACAAGATCAAGGCCAATATGGACAAGCAGCTCGAAGCCTGCGGCGAGGCGCCCTTCTACACGCTTGGGCCCCTCACCACCGACATCGCCCCCGGCTACGACCACATCACGTCGGCCATAGGCGCTGCGATGATCGGCTGGTTCGGCACGGCGATGCTCTGCTACGTGACGCCGAAGGAGCATCTCGGCCTCCCCGACCGCGACGACGTGAAGGTGGGCGTCGTCACCTACAAGCTCGCCGCCCACGCCGCCGACCTCGCCAAGGGCCACCCCGCCGCCAAATTGCGCGACGACGCCTTGTCACGCGCCCGCTTCGAATTCCGCTGGCGCGACCAGTTCCACCTCAGCCTCGACCCCGACACCGCGGAACAATATCACGACCAGACCCTCCCTGCCGAAGGCGCCAAGACCGCCCACTTCTGCTCCATGTGCGGCCCCAAATTCTGCTCCATGAAGATTACCCAGGAGGTGCGCGATTTTGCCGCGAAGCAAAATCAGAGCGCCGACAGCTTCCTCGCCGCCAGCGCTCCCCTCCCGCTTGCGGGAGGGGCCGGGGGAGGGCCTGTCAGCGAGGAAGATGTGGAAGCCGGCATGGCCGCGATGAGCAAGGCCTTCCGCGACACCGGCGGCCAGCTCTACATGGGCGCGGGCGGGCGGGAGCACGACTGAGCCGCACCCAAGCGAGGAGCGCGATCATGCCGGAGATCACCGTCGGCAGGCCGGAGGACAAGACCCGCCTCCTCCAGACGATCGTGCTCGGCTTCGCCGCCGATCCGATGGCGCGCTGGGCCTCGCCGGACCCGGCCGTCTATCTCGATCGCCGCGTCGAGTTCTTCGACGCGTTCGGCGGCGCGGCATTCGATCACGGCACCGCCTTCGTCGCCGATGACGGCGCGGCGGTCGCGACCTGGCTGCCGCCCGGCGTCGATGCGGACGGCGAGCGCCTGGCCGCGATCATGGACGAACAGACGCCCGCGCACCGCAAGGCCGAGATGGACGCCCTCTTCGCTAAGATGGAGGAGTTCCACCTCAAGGAGCCGCACTGGTATCTGCCGCTGATCGCCGCCGATCCCGCCCGCCAGGGCCAGGGCCTCGGCACCGCTCTGATGGAAGCGGCGATCGCGCACATCGACGCGGACGGCCGCCCCGCCTATCTTGAGAGCTCGAACCCGCGCAACATCCCGCTCTACGAGCGCTTCGGCTTCGAACGCATTGGCGAGATCCGGACCGAGAGCTCGCCGGTCCTGACGCCGATGGTTCGGCAGGGAAAAGCGTGATGAGGACGGAAGTTCAGGGGAAAGGGCGGCGAAATTGACCTCCCGGCGGCGGAATAGAGGCCGTGCCTCGCACGCGCCTTTTCTTCGCGCTGGTCGCCGCCGCTCTCGCCCCACCGGCCGGCGTCCGCCCGGCCGCTTCCGCCCCTGCCGCGGTTCCGGCCGAAGACGCTTTCGCCCAGCTCTCGAAGCTCGTCGGCCGCTGGCGTCCGGCCGACCGCGCCGACGGCTCGCTCAGCATCCATTTCTACCTGACCGCCGGCGGCACCGTGCTGGTCGAAAGCTGGGAGCGCGCGAACGGCGAGCCGCACTCGCTCACCCTCTACCACCGCGACGGCCCGTCCCTCATCGCCACCCATTACTGCCCGCAAGGCAACCAGCCCCGCCTGGCGCTGGCGGGTCGGGACGCCCAGGGCCTCCACTTCACCTTCCGCGACGCCACCGACCTCGACGCGGGCGAATCCCACCAGCACGATCTCTGGCTCGACCTCACCGATCCCAACCACCCGATCCGCACGGAGGTCTATAGCAGCGGCAAAGGCCCGGGAGCGCAGGAGCGCCTGTGGCTGGTGCGGCCGTAGTGAGGTTGTGGCGTGACCCGTCCACCTGAGCCTCGACTGCGACACCGCTGAGTAATATCACGGCCAGACTCTGCCGGCGGATGACGCCAAAACGGCGCATTTCTGCTCTATGTGCGGCCCTGAGTTCTGCTCCATGAAGGTCACGCAGGAAGTGAGAGTTTTCGCGGCAAAGCAGAATGCGAGTGCCTTCAGTTTGGCCGGCATAAACTTCAGGAGAAGGTGATGGTTCATCACTCGTTTCACGGACCAGTCATTATGGCCATCGGCCGACTGAGTGCCGATGGGGTTGCTCTCTTGGGAACAGCCTTTGGTATTGCTACCGGTCAGCTTGCTACGGCCGCACATGTGGTCGGCCATAGCGACGATGCGCTCGTAGGCGTTCTGCCGCAGTCATCGAGCCCATCAGCTTATCAAGATACGACCAACAACCAAATACAGACTGTCCCACTGAAGCTTCACGCCTTCGATCCAGTGCGGGATATTGCCGTTCTCGCTTGTGAAGGGCTGACTATGGCTTCTCAATCTCCGCTCGGCTCTACCGATGACACACCTCCCGGGGCGCCTGTCGTGACACATGGGTTTCCCCACGCCGATACCGGGCGCTTGGTCCTTACACAGCACGCTGCTCTGGTGGGCGCACGAGTTCTGCTAGGAACTGCCGGCGCGAAGACGAAGCACATCGTGCTTAACATCCAAACGCGGCCGGGACAGTCGGGAAGCCCGGTAATGGCGAACAACATTATCTGTGCAATGGTAATTGGCGCCTACCGGCCAGCAGGAGGCTCTGGGATAATCTTGGGGAACATTGATCCTGCGACGTTGCATCAAACAACGCATGCGGTCTCCGCAGAGTACATCAAGGGAATGCTCTGATGGTAGATAATTTCATGGAAGAAGCGCAGCCTGAAGATTGGCTCACCGATCTCCCGTCCTACCAAAGCAGGACGATCAAGGAACTTTTGCAGTCAGGACTATCATATGAGGAAGCTGCGGCGGCTTGGGTCGGACAGATAGGCGCAGGCACTAATGCTCCATTCGGTACTGCAACTGCCGGACCTGGGCTATTCGAAAACCTGAAGAAAGAATTCAACAAGTTGATTTGTGGAGATCCCGAATATGACAAGGTAAGGAGAGATGCAGCGACCACGTGGAATAAGTACAAATCTGGGGTAACTATGACCATTGCGGCGGCCGTAGGCGCTGTCCTCGGGGTTGCTGCAGTAGTTCTGGTACCGGCTATCGCCTTACTCCTCGCGGCGGCGTCGAAAGTCGGACTTAACGCCTGGTGCGCGACGCAAGCCGACACCGAGAAAGGAGATACGGACGTTGCGAGTGGCTGAGTGAGGTTTGAGATCGAGTGCCTCAGATTGCCCACATCGCGCTCATCGTCCGCGATTATGACGAGGCGATCGCCTGGTTCACGGAGAAGCTCGGCTTCACCCTCGTCGCCGACGAGTATCAGCCCGAGCAAAACAAACGCTGGGTGCTCGTCGCGCCGCCTGGCGCCGGCGAGAACGCCGCCACCCTCCTCCTCGCCCGCGCCGCGACGCCGGAGCAGGCCGCCTTCATCGGCAACCAGGCGGGTGGGCGCGTCTTCCTGTTCCTGAAGACCGACGATTTCGACCGCGACTACGAAGCCTACCGCGCCCGCGGCGTCCGCTTCGTCCGCGATCCCGCCACCCGCGCCTACGGCAAGGTCGCCGTGTTCGAGGATCTCTACGGCAACCTCTGGGACCTGGTGCAGTTCGCCTGACATGCTTGCGGCCCCGGCGCGCGCTGCTTAGCCTGCTCCGATGATCCTATTCTCCCCGGTGCTGGTCGGCCTCCTGGCCTTCACGTCCGCTGCCGCCTCCGCCGAGCCGCCGACGCGAGCCCTCATGCCTGAGGGGCTGCACAGCGTCGTTTGGGACTCCGACTACCCTGATGAGGCGATCCGCAAGGAGGAAGAGGGCACGGTTGCCTTCCGCCTCGACGTCGGCAGCGACGGCAAGCCCACCGCCTGTGCGGTCGTGGAATCCAGCGGCTCTGCCATGCTCGACAGCACGACGTGCCGGATCATGATGGAGCGCCCCCGCTTCCAGCCGGCTCGCGATGCTAATGGGAAGCCTGTGGCCGATCAGATCGCGTCCCGCATCACCTGGCGGCTTCCGACAGACATTTCGCCGCGCCTGGAAACGATCATGGCGCTCTGGACCAACTGCATAACGGGCGAGGCCGCGAAGTTCGTGCCGGGTGATCTGACTGCAAGCCAGATCACCGAGAGAGCCCTCGTGCAATGCGTGGGACTGGAAACCCTCTTCGCGGAAGAGATCGAGGCGCCTGTTCCTCTGACCGAGCCCCGCAAGGGGATAAAGACGATGATCGAAACCATGCTTCCGCAGGCCCGCAAGGCCTTGGCAACTCCGCCGGAGGAGAGCAGCCCGACGACCCAGGAGCCTGAAGACTGACGTTTCCGGCGCGACTTCTCCGCCCACGGGACCTCTACGGCAACCTCTGGGACCTGATCGGCCCCTCCTGACGTTGCTCCTCGATATTGCCGGGAGTGCGCCATGAGCCCCACCAAGATCTACACCATTCTGACCGCCACCGACATGGCAGCGTCGGAAGCCTGGTACACGAAGCTCCTCGGCCGCGGCCCGGACAACCGGCCGATGCCCACCCTGGTGCAATGGGAGCTGTTCGAAAATGCCGGCCTCGGCCTCGCCGCCGACCCGGTCATCTCCGGCGGCAAGGGCACGATCAGCCTGTTCGTCGACGACATCGCGGCCGAGCGGCGCCGGCTCGAAGGCCTCGGCATAACCCTGGGCGAAGACATCCGGGGCGACTATTCGACGATGGCACAGGTCGAAGACCCGGCCGGCAACCGCATCACCCTGTCGACGCCGCCAAACCCGCCCTATCCGACCGCTTGACCCGCCCCGCCGCTCCTGCTCCAATTTCACCATGAGCGAAGCACCCGTCAAAGGCCCCGCCTCCTACTTCCCCTCGATCGAGAAGAAATACGGCCGCTCCATCGCCGAGTGGAAGGCGCTGCTGCGCGCCCGTCCGCCGGCCCGGCACATGGAGCTGGTCGCTTGGCTAAAGCAGGAGCATGGGATGGGCCACGGCCATGCCAACGCACTCGTCGCCCACACGCTTGCCGAGGGCAAGGACTGACTTCCCGCGGCCTGACGATCCCATGACCTATGCAGTCGACGCCACTCCGCCTTTCTACCACGGCACCCGCGCGGACCTGAAGGTGGGCGACCTGCTCGCGCCGGGCTTCACCTCCAACTATGCCGATCGCAAGCTCAGCTGGATCTACTTCTCCGCGACGCTGGAAGCCGCCACCTGGGGTGCCGAGCTGGCGCGAGGCGAGGGGCGGCAGCGGATCTACATCGTCGAGCCGACCGGCCCGTTCGAGGACGATCCCAACCTCACCGACAGGAAATTCCCCGGCAATCCCACCGCCTCCTACCGCTCCCGCGATCCGCTCCGCGTGGTCGGCGAGGTGGCCGAGTGGCAGGGGCATACGCCCGAGCAGCTCCAGGCGATGAAGGACGGCCTCGCCCGGCTGGCGGCCGAGGGACGCGACCACATCATCGACTAGGCCCCTCCTACAGCCCCTGCTTTGTGGCCTCGGCAGCGCCTTCGCAATCTCAGGCTGCTGGAGCGAAGGTCACGGCGATACTTTGCGCAAGACACTCGTGAACTTCCGCGCCGACATGATCATCGACGATCCCGCCAAGTTGGTCGCAATCCTTTTCCGCTCCGCCCGTCGAGAGGCTCAACCTCGGCCTTTGCGGAGAAGAAGCGATGAATGCGAACAAGGCCCTGTGGGAAAAGGGCGATTTCACTCGACTCGCGGCGACGATGCGCGAGAGCGGCACGGAGCTGGTGGACGGGCTCGGCATCCAGCCCGGCATGGACGTTCTCGACCTCGGCTGCGGCGACGGCACCACCGCGCTTCCGGCGGCCGAGCGCGGCGCCAACGTGCTCGGCGTCGACATCGCGGCCAATCTCGTCGCTGCCGGCAGGGCCCGCGCTGCCGAGGCGGGATTGTCCAATCTGCGCTTCGAGGAAGGCGACGCATCGAACCTCGATGGGCTCGCCGACGACAGCTTCGATCTGGTGGTCAGCATTTTCGGCGCCATGTTCGCGCCGCGGCCGCACGACGTCGCGCGCGAGATGGTACGCGTCACCCGCCCCGGCGGGCGGATCGTGATGGGCAACTGGATTCCCGGCGATCCGACGCTCGTCGCCCAGATCCTCAAGATCAGCGCGGCCTACACCCCGCCGCCGCCCGAAGGCTTCATCAGTCCGGTCACCTGGGGCCTGGAGGAGAATGTGCGCGACCGCTTCGGCGCCGCGGGCGTCCATCCGGAGGACATCTCGGTCGAGCGCGCCACCTACACCTTCCGCCATGCGGGGCCGCCGGCCGAGTTCCTGGACCGCTTCCGGCTCTATTACGGGCCGACGATGAACGCCTTCGAAGCCGCCGAAAAGGATGCTCGGGCAGACCAGCTCCGGTCGGAGCTCGCCGCTTTGTTCGAGGCGCAGAACCAGGGCGGCCCCGACCGCACCATCATTCCGGCCACTTATCTCAAAGTCACAGTCACCAAGCGATGAGCCTGTGCGCTTCGGCGCGCCGGCCTATCGCCGCACCACGGTGAAGGCCGCGGCCGCACGGGCGATCAGCGGTTGTTCGAGCGGCTCCCAGGCTTCAGTGGTCCGTCCGTCCAGCACCAGCTCGGCATAATGTCTGCCGGTTGGCGCGAGATCTTCGGAGTAGATCAGCATCAGCTCGCGCCGCCCGCGGCCGGTGCCGGCCGGGTCGTCGAGCATCTGGACGAGACGCGCATTCATCATCTCGGGTGGGACGGTGTAGCCGGCCCGCGCGAGGATATTCATGACTTGCTGGCGGTCCGAACCGGGACGGCCCGGGTCGCTCGTGTCGCGCGGCCCCGCGCCGACCCAGGTGACGGTGTCCCAAAGCAGGGTGCGGCGGTTGTCGGAATAATCGTAGCGCAGCTCGGGCCGGCTCGGCAGGTAGCTTTCGAACTGGATCCAGTAGAGCCGGGCGAGGCGGCGCTGCGCGTCGGCTTCGGCGAAAACGTGGATCTCGGCATCTGCCACGCCATACAGCGTGAACCGCTCACCGCCCACGTAGGTCGCAGCCGCCGGCACCCCGACGGTGACGCCCTCGGCGGCATGCACGATCCGGTCGCCTTCCACCTGTGCCGCCGGCATCTGGGCGGGCACACTCGACATTCCCGCAGCCGCCAGGGCGACCCAACCCACCATATGCTTCTCCGATCATCAGCAGGTGTGTTGTGCGACTGATACGGCAGCAGGCCAGCCGGGTCCATCCTCTTCACGAAGCCGGCGACAGTCACTCCGGATAGCGCGCGTTCATCCAGTCCCAGGCGCGCGTCGTGAGTGTCTCGAGCACGCCCATGTCCACGTCGGCGAGCTTGTTGATGTAGAGGCACGACTTGCCGATCTTGTGTTTGCCCAGGCGCGACAGCAGATCGGCCTCGCCCTCCGCGCCCGTCAGGACGTAGAGCACCAGCTGCGCCTTCCGCGGACTAAAGCCCAGGCGGCACATCGTACCCTTATGGCCGCTGTCATATTTGTAGTGATAGCTGCCGAAGCCGATGATCGAGAGGCCCCACATGCGCGGCTCGTGCCCTGTGATGCGCTCCATCATCGCCGAGACCGTGTGCGCGTCGCCGCGCCGCGTCGGGTTGTCGACCGCTTCGATGAAGCTCTCGACGGTGATCTCGGTCGCCTTGGTCTTGATCTCGGCCATGCGCTTCACGCCTCCCGCAGGATCTTCTCCATCTTCTTGCCGCGAGCCAGTTCGTCGATCAGCTTGTCGAGGATGCGGATCTCACGCATCAGCGACTCCTCGATTTCCTCCACCCGCACGCCGCAGACCACGCCCGTGACCGAACCTCGCGCCGGGTTGGGCCGCGGCGCCTTGGCGAAGAAGCTCTCGAAGTCGGTGCCCGCCGCCAGCTCGCCCCCCAGTTCATCCGAACTATAGCCGGTCAGCCAGCAGATGATCTCATCCACTTCCGCCTTCGTCCGCCCCTTCTTCTCCGCCTTGGCGACGTAATGCGGATACACGCTGGCGAAACTGGTCGTGTAGATGCGATGTCCGGCCACCTTGGGCTCCACGTCGGCAGTGGGAAGTCTACCCTATGCGAATTCGGGCGGAGCGGCCAGTTGATGCCAGGCCCCCGAGCAGCTCGAGGCGCGCCGGGCGAAACAATCCCGGCCCCGCCGCCGTTGGAGGCGGATGAGACAAATCCTAGCCGCCACGGCGCTCGTATTTTGCGTTTCCGCCTGTTCCTCCGAGGCGCCGGACGCGCCGCCCGGAACCTCCAATGAGAGCGTTCCTGCCGCCGCCATGCCTCCGCCTCCTTCGGTGGCGCCACCACCCTCGGAGCCTGCCGAGGCCTCGTCCGCTGCGAACCTGCTGACGCTGGAGGGCCTGGGCGCGCTGAGGATCGGTGAGGCGGTGCCGGCGGACAGCGCGTGGGCCGAGCGCGGCGCGCAAATCTCCGACACGTGCCGCACGCTTAGCGCGTCGGATTTCCCCGGCGTCTATGCAATCGTCGAAGAGGGCAGGGTCCGCCGCATCACCGTGGGCGAGCGCTCCGATGTGAAGCTGGTCGAGGGCATCGGCGTCGGCGCGAGCGAAGCGGAGGTGCGCGCCGCTTTCCCCGACTTCCGCGAAACTCCGCACAAATATGTCGATGCCCCGGCCAAATATCTGACCGCACCCAGGGCGGAAGGCGGTGACCCGGCCCTCCGCTTCGAGATCGGCGCCGATGGCAAGGTCAGCCTGATCCACGCCGGCACCATGCCGGTGCTCGGCTACGTCGAGGGCTGCGCCTGATCCTGCCCGACCGCGGCAGACCGTGACTCGGCCGGGCCCCGACCGCGTCAGGCGTCGGCGACTTCGCGTCCCGCCTTCACCTTGATCTCGCCCTCCTCGTAGCCGTCCCAATAATGCATCCGCTCCGCCGTCACCTTGAGGAGGGTGAGGCCCGGCGTGTCGATGCCCTGCTCGAACCAGCGGTCAAGATCCTTGGTCCAGTGCTCGGCGAATTGGCCCTTGTCCTTGATGATCTCGGCGCGACCTTCGACCGTCAGGAAGAACGGCCGCAGCCCCAGCATGCCCGACTTGGCCTGGTAGGCGAGGCCGACCTGCGGGTCGCGGGCGACGTCGGCGACGGTGCGGGTCTCGTCGCAGGTGAAGAAATAGGCGTCGCCGTCAAACTCGACCTCGCGATTGTTGCTCATCGGCCGCGCGGCGATGGCACCGTTGGCGGTGCGGGTGGAAAGGATCGCGAAGTCGATGTCCTTCATCTTCTCCGCAAGATCGGCGAGGCTCTTGTCGGCCACGGTGTATCTCCTGATCGAGGTTGGTTTCGGCGCCAACGGCCCGCGTGGCCAAAGGTTCAGCGGCGGGCGCCGGCGCTGCCCGTCCGATTGAGATCCACGGCGGCGCGGACCAGGGCCTTCAGTGCCGCCTCGTCGATCGCGGCGCCCTCCTGGAGATCGATCGCGCGGCGGGAATTGCCGTCCAGGCTGGCGTTGAAGAGGCGCGAAGGGTCGTCCAGCGACGCTCCCTTGGCGAAGGTCAGCTTCACTTTGTCCTTGTAGGTCTCGCCGGTGCAGAGGATGCCGTCGTGCGACCAGACCGGCACCCCCATCGGGTTGGTCGGCTTGCGCCATTTGACCTCCTCGACCACGTCCGGATCTGCCTCCCTGATGAGCGCCCTTACCCGGGCGAGCATCTCGCCCCGCCAGTCCCCCAGCGCCTCGATCTGCTGATCGATCAGTCGGGAGGGATCGTCCTCCTTCGCTGCTTCGTCGGTCATGCGTCGTCCCCCATCGGTGTCGCTCCCTCGCTTCCTTCGAGCCAGCGGCGCAGCAGGGTGTTGGCGATGGCGAATGGCGGCGGCGCCAGGAAGGGAGCGCCCGTTGCGCCCTCCAGCGCCGCGCGGACGCCGTCACGGTCGACCCACATCGCCGCTTCGAGTTCCTTCTCGTCGAGCGTGATCGCGGTGCCGCTCGCTTCGGCGATGCAGGCGATCATGAGCTGGCCCGGGAAGGGCCAGGGCTGGCTCCCGACATAGCGGACGTGGCTGACCTCGATGCCGGCCTCTTCCCGCAGTTCGCGCGCGACCGCCTCCTCAATCGACTCGCCGGGCTCGACGAAGCCGGCGAGGGCGGAGAAGCGGCCGGCCGGATATTGCGGCTGGCGGCCGAGCAGCACCTTGCCGCCATGCTCGGCGAGCATGATCACGACCGGATCGACGCGGGGGAAATGCTCGGCTGCGCACTTGCCGCAGGCGCGGCCCCAGCCGGCGCGGAAGGGCCGCGTCGGCGTGCCGCAATTGGAGCAGAAGCGATGGCGGTTGTGCCACTCGATAAGGCTGCGCGCCGTGCCCCACAAAGCGAGGTCCTCGGGCGACATCAGGGCCATCAGCCGGAACACGTTCCAGGCGCGCTGGCCGGTCTCGACCTCGACGAGCGGCGCGAACAGCGGCGCCTCGCCCTGGAGGCCGAGGAAGATGTGCTCGGCGCTCTCGTCCAGTTCAGCCAGGCTGCCCCAGGCGAGGCGGCCGGTCTCATCGAGCACCGGATCGTGCCGGTCGAGCCGCAGCAGCAGCGCCTGGGCGCCACTGGCGAGTTCCGCAATCTTTCCGGTCTCCAGCCGCAGATGGTCGGCGCGGTCGACGAGGCTGCCCGTAAAGCCGATCATGCCGCCTGCTCGAGCAACGGCAGGGTAGCGTCGCGGGCGCGAGCGGCGGCCTTGGCAAAGACGGTGGGAAGCCCCGCTTGCTCCAAATTCTCGATCGGCCACCAGACCTCGCCGGCGGAGCGGTCGCGCGCCTCCGCTCGCAGCACGCGAAGGCGGAGGCTGAAATGGGTAAAGACGTGATCGACCGAGCCGGCTTCTCGCCATTGCGCGTCCGCCGGCGCACCTTCGCCCTTCACCGCCTGCTCGCTCCATGCGCCGGTCGGGAGCCCGAGCATGCCGCCGAGCAGCCCCCGCGCCGGCCGGCGAACGAGCAGCACGCAGCCGCCATGCTCCAGCCAGTACGCGAAGCCCTCGCGCTGCGGCCTGACAGGCTTTGCTTGCTTGCGGGGGAATTGCTCCTGACGGTCCTGTAGTCGGGCGACACAAAGGGAGGCGAGCGGGCAGGCGCCGCATCTGGGGCGCCGCGGCGTGCAGATCGTGCGGCCGAGATCCATCATCGCCTGGGCAAAGTCCCCGGCACGTTCGGCCGGTGTGATACGATCGGCGAGGCCGTAGAGCTTCTTCCGAACGCCCGGCAGCGTCTCCCCGACGGCGAAGAGGCGGGCGACGACCCGTTCGACATTGCCGTCGACGACCACGGCGCGCTGCCCGAAGGCGATCGCGGCAATGGCGGCCGCCGTGTAGCGGCCGATGCCGGGCAGCTTCAAAAGCTCCGCTTCATCGGGTGGGAAGCGACCGGCGTGGACGCCGGCCACGGTTCGGGCGCAGGCGAGCAGGTTGCGCGCCCGGGCATAATAGCCGAGGCCGGCCCAGGCAGCCATCAGCTCCGCCTCGTCCGCCGCCGCTAGTGCCTCGATGGTCGGCCACCGGGCGGTGAACTTCTCGAAATAGGGTCGGACTGCAGCGACCGTCGTCTGCTGCAGCATGATCTCGGAGAGCCAAACGCGATATGGGTCCGCCCGCTCACCGGCCTCGGCGCGCCACGGCAGCGGCTTCGGACCGGAATCGTACCAGCGCAAAATGTTAACTGAAGCATCGACGGACATGCCCCGCTTATGCCATGCTGCCGCCATTGGTAAAATCCAGTGGCGTGGGCGGCGTTTCGGTTTGAGCGGGCGGGGAAAAAAGGGCGAGGAGCCGCAGCGTTCGATGCGCGCGCGTGCCGTGGCGGACATGCTGCCCGACGTCGGCCGCGCCGCCTTCCGCCGCTTCGGATTCGTCCAGTCCTCGATCGTCAGCCGCTGGCGCGAGATCGTCGGCGAGCGCTACGCCGGCGTCTCCTCGCCCGAATCGATCCGCTTCCCGCCGGGCAAGCGTTCCGACGGGGTCCTCAGCCTCGTGGTCGAGGGCGCGCACGCGCCGATGATGCAGCATGTCGCGCCCGTCATCATGGAGCGGGTCAATCGCTTCTTCGGCTACCAGGCAGTCGCCAGGGTGCAGTTTCGGCAAGGCATCGTTCAGGTCGCCAAGGCCAAGGCGCGAGCCGCGCCGCCCTCGCTCCGGCCGATCCCGGCCGACCTCGGCGACAGCCTGCGCGAGGTGGCCGATCCGGAGCTTCGTGCGGTCCTGGAAGGTCTTGCACGGGGGCTTGCCGCGCGCGAAGGAGCACCGGTACCGCAGATGATGACGATCCCGGTCGTCGGCAAATTGAAGAGGTAGGCATGAGATCATTGTTCACCGGCACCGTTCTTGCCCTTTCCCTGCTTGTCGCCGGCTGCGGCGAAGGCGGCGGCACCAAGGAAGCGGCCGGCGGCGGCGTGAAGGCCGCGCCGACGCCCGCCCCCAATGGCGGCGAATGGTCCGAGGTCGTCTCGCAGACCGAAGCGGGCGGCTTCGTCATGGGCAACCCCAATGCGCCCGTGAAGCTGGTCGAATATGCCTCGCTCACCTGCGCCCATTGCGCGCGTTTCTCGGCCGACGGCGCCCCGGAAGTGATCGATGAATATGTGAAGACCGGGCAGGTCAGCTTCGAGGTCCGCAATTACGTGCGCGACCCCGCCGATCTTGCCGCCGCCCTGCTCAGCCGCTGCGGCGGCCCCGGCCCCTATTTCCAGCTGACCGACCAGCTGTTCGCGGCGCAGGAGGACTGGCTCGGCAAGCTCCAGACGATGAGCCCCGCGCTCCAGCAGCAGCTCCAGACGATGCCGCCGGAGCGGGTCGCGGCGACCCTCGCCGAACAGGCCGGGCTCGTCCAGTTCGTGCGGGTCCGCGGCGTCCCGGCCGACAAGGCCAATGCCTGCCTCGCCGACCAGGCCGCGATCCAGAAGCTGGTCGACATGGGCAGCGCGGCCCAGCGCGACCATCAGCTCACCGGAACGCCCACCTTCCTCATCAACAATGAGGTCGTTCAGGGTGCAGCCGACTGGACTGCGCTCGAGCCGCGGCTCCGCGCCGCAATCGGCGGATGAACAGGCGGATCGTCCTGATCGCGGCTGCGGCGACGCTGGGCGCGGGAGCCTTCGGCTGGGCTCCGGTCCAGGGGCAGGCGGCGGCGCAACAGGATTGGGCGAAGACCGTCACGGTGACGCCCGAGGGCGGCTACCGCATGGGCAATCCAGCGGCATCCGTGAAAGTGGTCGAATATGGCTCGCTCACCTGCTCGCATTGCGCGCAGTTCAGCGAGTCCGCCAAGGCACCGCTCGCGGCGCGCGTCCGCGCGGGCAAGGTCAGCTTCGAGTTCCGCAACATGGTCCTGAACGGCGTCGACGCGACCGCCGCCCTGCTCGCGCGCTGCGGCACGCCGGGCCAGTTCTTCCCGCTGGTCGAACGCATCTACTCCACCCAGCCGCAATGGATCGCGAAGTACAGCGGCCTTAGCGCCGAGCAGAAGCAGAAGATCCAGGCGCTCCCGGAGGCGCAGCGCCTTTCGGCGGTGGCCGATGCAGCAGGCCTGACGCAGCTCGCCGCGCAGGGCGGAGTTCCTGCGGCCAAGGCGAAGGCGTGCCTTGCCGACCAGGCGGCGCTCACACGCATCGGCCAGATGTACGAAGCGGCGGTAAAGCTCGGGGTGCAGGGAACGCCGACCTTCTTCGTCAACGGTGCGAAGGTGCAGGCTCACGACTGGGCGGAGCTCGACGCCGAAATCCGAAAAGCGGGCGGGTAGCGGGGCAGAGATGCGCTGGGGGGCGGCAAGCATGTCCAGGAAAAGTGGGAACCGGTTTTCCGTCCGGACATGCGCCCACAGGGGGCTGACTTGCGGATAAAGCGGATCAAGCTGGCGGGCTTCAAGAGCTTCGTCGAGCCTGCCGAACTCCGCATCGAGCCCGGCCTCACCGGCGTCGTCGGTCCCAATGGCTGCGGCAAGTCCAACGTTCTGGAAGCGATCCGTTGGGTGATGGGCGAAAGCTCGCCCAAGTCGATGCGCGGCGCCGGCATGGACGACGTGATCTTCGCCGGCACGGCAGCGCGGCCGTCGCGCGATTTCGCCGAAGTCTCGCTGCTGGTGGAGCGCGAGGCGAACGACCTCTCCGGCGATCTCGGCATCGGCGGCGGCGAGGTCGAGGTCACCCGCCGCATTGAGCGCGGCGCGGGCTCCGCCTACCGGGTCAATGGCCGCGACGTGCGCGCCAAGGACGTCGCCCTGCTGTTCGCCGATGCCGCGACCGGCGCTCATTCGCCGGCGCTCGTCAGCCAGGGCAAGATCGCGCAGGTCATCGCCGCCAAGCCGACCGAGCGCCGCCAGATGCTGGAGGAGGCGGCGGGCATAGCGGGCCTTCACGTCCGGCGCCGGGATGCCGAGCAGAAGCTCCGCGCGGCCGAGGCGAACCTGACCCGGCTCGACGAGATCATCGCCGACATGGAATCGCGCGCGGCGGCGCTGAAGCGGCAGGCGAAGGCGGCCGAGCGCTATCGCAGCCTCAGTGACCGCATCCGCATCGCCGAGGGCCGGCTGATCTTCGCGCGCTGGCGCGAGGCCGCGGCGGCGGCCGACGCCGCGAAGCAGGAGATGCAGGCTGCGCTGGCGGCGGTGGACAAGGCTGCCGAGGCCCAACGGGAAGCTGCGGGTCGCCAGGTTGAAGCCGCGCAGCTGCTGGCCGACCGGCGGTCTGCGGCCCAGGCGGCGCGGGAAAGATCGGCGGCGCTCGCTCACCGCCTCAGCACGCTACGGGCCGAGCGGGATGCCGTCAGCCGGCGGATCAACGAGCTTGCCGAAAGACGCCTGACCTTGCTCGCCGACCGCACTCGCGAGGCCTCGCTCGGAGAGGATGCACAGGCGGCGCTGGAGCGGCTGGCGGAGGAAGAAGCGGCGATCGCAGCCCGTGTCGCGGCAGCCGAGGCCTCGCGCGCCACCATCGACGTCCGCACGGTCGAGCATGAGGATGCCGCCCGCGAGGCCGACGCTGCACTGGCCAAGGCTCGCGCCACCCAGGCGGCGGAGCAGGCGGAAGCGCGGGTCGCACTCGCCGCGCTGGAAACGGCCAGGACCAAGCTTGCCCGCGCCGAGGGAGAGGTGCGCCGCCTTGAGCAGCAGCTCCAGGAGGTCGGCGACGAGGCGCCGCTCCTCGCCGCCCGCGAGGCGGCTCGCAAGATCGTCGAGGATGCGGGGGCGCGTCTGGCCAGCGCGGGCGAGGCGCTCCGTCAAGCCGAAGCAGCGCGAACCACGGCAGCCGCCAAGCGTGATCGCGCTGAGAGCGAAGGCGCTGCGGCGCGCGCCGGGCTGGCAGCCCTCCAGTCGGAAGCAAAGGCGCTGCTGAAGGCGGTCGAGACCGGCGGCGGCACCGACAAGGCGATCCATCACATCAAGGCGGCTAAGGGCTACGAACGCGCCGTGGCCGCCGCGCTTGGCGAGGACGCGGAAGCTGCGGTGGAAGGGAAGGCGGAGCGACGCTGGGCCGGCGCGGTGCCGCAGCCCGGCGATCCGGCGCTGCCGCCGGGCGTGAAACCGCTCGCGGACCATGTCCAGGCGCCGCGGGCACTGGCGCGGCGGCTTGCCCAGATCGGCGTCGTCGAGGTGGATGACGGGTCCATCGCGCTCGCCGCGGGGCAGCGGTTGGTGACGTTCGACGGGCGCCTGCGCCGGTGGGACGGCTTCGTCGCGACGGGGCTTGGCGCGGCGGCCGCGGAGCGGTTGATACGCCTCAACCGGCTAGGTGAGATCGAGCTGGCATTGCCCGAGGCTGCCGCGGCCGTCGCCGCTGCTCAGGCCGGCACGAATGAGGCTCTGGAGAGCATGCGTGCGGCCGCCGCCGCCGGCGACGCGGCGCGCAAGGCGGAGGCGGAGGCTGCCGCGGCGATCCGGCAGGCGGAGCGCGACGAGGATTCCGCGGCGGTAGCGATCGAGCGGCTCGAGGTGCGCCGCACCGGCATCGTCGAACGGATGAGCCAGGCCGAGGCGGATGTCGCCGATGCGCGTGGGGCCCTCGATATCGCCGACGAGGTGGTCGCGGCGCTGCCGGATGCCCGTGCAACCGATGCGATCGTCGCGGATCTTCGAGGGCGGGCCGAGGCTGCGCAACGGGCGCTGGCGGAAGTGCGGGCCGAGGCGGCGACGCATGCTCGAGCCATCAGCGCGGACAAGCAGCGCGGCGAGGCGGCGGCCAAGGAGAAGGAGGCGTGGCGGATGCGCGCCTCCGACGCCGCCAAGCGCCACGCCGATATGGGTCGACGGATCGCCGAAGCGGAACGGGAAGCCGAGGGCCTTGCGGACGCTCCTGCCCGCGTCGCGAGCGAGCTTGCTTCGATCGAGGAGCAGAGCGCAGGTGCTGCCGCCGCCGCGGAAGCGGAGCTCGCTGCCGAACGCGCTGCCGAGGCCCATCTGCGGGAGGTCGATGTGCGCCTGGCACAGGTCACGGAAGCGCTCGCGATAGCGCGTGAGGCGCGGGCGGGCGCGGTCGCTCGCGCGGAGAACCAGGAGAGCCGGCGGATCGAACTCGCCCGCACTGCCGGCGAGCGCTTCGAATGCCCGCCGCCGCTGCTGCCGAACAAGCTCGGCTTCGATGAGACCTCGCTCGAGACCGTCGCCGCCGAATCGTCGGCGCTGGATCGGCTCACCGCGGAGCGCGAGCGGATCGGGCCGGTCAATCTCGTCGCCGAGCGCGAGCTCGCGGAGCTGGAGGAGCAGGCCGGCGCGTCCCAGGCGGAGCGCGAGGAGCTGGGCCTGGCGATCAATCGCCTGCGCGGCTCGATCGGCAGCCTCAACCGGGAGGGACGGGCGCGCCTGCTCGCCGCGTTTGAGGCGGTGAACGGCCATTTCCGCAGCCTTTTCACGACCCTGTTCGATGGCGGCCAGGCGCATCTGGAGCTGGTAGAATCCGACGATCCGCTCGAGGCGGGACTCGAGATCATGGCTCAGCCGCCGGGCAAGCGGCTCTCGGCCCTGACCCTGCTGTCGGGCGGCGAGCAGGCGCTGACGGCGAGCGCGCTCATCTTCGCCCTGTTCCTCACCAATCCTGCCCCGATCTGCGTCCTCGACGAGGTCGACGCACCGCTGGACGATGCCAATATCGAACGCTTCTGCGACCTGCTCGACCGGATGACGCAGGAGACCGACACCCGCTACCTGATCGTCACCCACAATGCGGTGACGATGAGCCGCATGCACCGCCTGTTCGGCGTCACCATGGTCGAGCGCGGCGTCAGCCGCCTGGTCAGCGTCGATCTCGGCGGCGCCGAGCGGCTGCTCGCGGCGGAGTAGCTACTCCGCCGCGGCGGCCGCCTGCCGTGCCTGGCGCCGGCGCGCGATGTCCTTCCGCCAGCCTCGTGTCCGCAGCCACATAATGATGCCGGTGACGGCGAGCAACGCGGGGATGATGCCGCCGATGAAGATGATCACTTGCCAGACGGGACCCATGCCGGTGCCGTCGTGCCAGCGGCGCATAGTGCGGGCGAAGGTCTCCGGCTGCGGCGGCTTGGGCGGCGTCACCGTGCCGCCCGCATCGTCGACCTTCACCTCCGCCTGGCCGCCCTCGCGGGCGAAGTTGAGTTTCCACTCCGGCGCCTGATCGGTCGGCCACGCGATCGAGATGAGCCGGCCGGTGGCGTGCGGCTCCGCCGCAGCGAGTGCGGCTTCGGGCGTCATCGCAGTCGACTCGAGCGGCCGCGCGCGCATCTGCCGCGCACGGTCGTTGCCGCCGCCGCCCTTGGACGTGGAGGCTTCGGTGAACTGGCTGAAGAATTGAGGGAAGGAGATCCAGACGCCGGTGAAGGAGAGCATGGCGAGGGGAATGAGGATCCAGAAGCCGCCCTGGTGATGAAGGTTGGCGTTGGTGCTGTTCTGGCGACGCCAGCGCAGGCCGCGGGTCCAGCGCCCGCTGGTCGGCCACCACAGCCAGATGCCGCTGATGCACGAGATCAGCATCGCCACGCCGACCCAGCCGACGATCTGCCGGCCGACCCCCGGCACCATCAGGCTGCCGTGAAGCACGTGCAGCACCCGCACGGCGCCTTCGTTGCTGGCGGCGCGGTCGATGACACGACCGCCCGAGGGGTCGAGCCAGAGGTTGGTGCGAATGGGGCGCCCCGCAGCTCCGGGCTCGGGCGGCCGCGCCGCACTAACCATCACGGGACCTTCGCCTTCGGGAAAGGTGAGGGTGGCGACCCTCTCTTCCGCGCTCAGCGCCTCGCTGGCGCGCTGCGCGTAGACGGAAGGCGCGAGCGCCGCCTCGCCCGACACGGCATAGCGTTGCGGGTTCAGCGTCTCATCCAACCAGTCGTGCCAGACGAGTGCCGAACCGGTGAGTGAGATCGGGATGATCAGCACGGCGAGCAGGAGCCCGATCCACTTGTGGACCTGAAACCACAGCTTGCGTGCCGAACCTCTACGCACCGCCGTCTCGTGCTTCATCATTTCGCTCCCTCAACTTTTGGGGGTTGATTACCCTTGTTGCGAATGATTATCAACCGCATCGAATCGAGAACGCTTCGCAATAGCGCACTAGGGGTAAACCATGTCCGATCAAGGCGGCCGTCAGGCCGGCATCTATTCCTGCCGCAAGGCCGCGCTCGCCCTCGCCGGCGGCTCGTCCCTTATGATGGGGTATCCGGCCTTGGCAGAGGAAGCCAAGGCCGACACGGCCGGGGCGGCAACGGCCGAAGCTGCTGCCGACGACGATCAGGCGCCGGGCGAGCGAATCGTCGTCACCGGTGAACGCTTCCGCATCAACACCCTCAACTCCCGCCTCGGCGACCTGCGCGATACCCCGCAGTCGGTGAGCGTCATTCCGCGCGAAGTGATCGAGCAGCAGGCGGCGACAACGCTTCGCGACGTGCTCCGCAACGTCTCCGGCATCAGCTTCGCCGCGGGCGAGGGCGGCGGCGGGCCAGCCGGCGACAACCTCACCCTGCGCGGCTTCGCTGCGCGCAACGACATCTTTGTCGACGGTATTCGCGACTTCGCCAGCTACACGCGCGACACGTTTAACGTCGAGCAGGTCGAGGTGGTGAAGGGGCCGTCCTCCGCCCAGACCGGACGCGGCTCGACCGGCGGCTACATCAACCTCTTCACCAAGCAGCCGCAGCTCGGCACTTTCGTCGGCGGCACGGTCGGTGTCGGCACGCCCGAATATTGGCGCGCCACCGCCGACCTCAACGTCGGCGGCGACGACCTCGGCATCGGCGGCGGCACCGCACTGCGCCTCAACCTGCTCTATCACGACGTCGATTCTCCGGGCCGCGATTTCGTCGACACCCAGCGTATCGGCTTCGCACCGGCAATCGCCGTCGGCCTCGGCAGCTCGACGCGCGCGATCGTCACCTACATGCTGCTCGATCAGGACAATGTCCCCGATTACGGCATCCCCTTCGTCCCGACGACGCATAACGTCCTGGCTGAGTTCAGGGACCAGCCGGCGCCGGTCGACTTCGACAATTATTACGGGCTGCTCGCCCGTGACCGCGAGGACCTGCGCACGAACATCCTCACCTTCGCGCTCGAGCATGATCTGAGCGAAGGCATCCGCATCTCGAACACCACGCGCTACGGCCACGCCACTCGTGACTCTATCTATTCCTCGCCGCGTTTCGTCAGCAACGACAGCATTCTCGTGAACCCGCAGACCCAGTCGCGCGACACGGTCGACGAGATCCTGCTGAACCAGACCAATCTCTTCGCCGACTTCAAAACCGGCGAGGTGCGGCACGACCTCATCGCCGGGTTCGAGATATCCGAGGAAAAGAGCCGCAACCAGCTGCGCACGATCACCAACGGCACGCCGACCGATCTGTATGATCCCGATCCGACCCGCCCCTATACCGGCACGATCGTCGATACCCCCGGCGCGATCGTGCGGGCGAAGGCGGACACGCTCGCCGCCTATCTGTTCGACACGATCCACTTCAGCGACCAGTTCCTGCTCTCCGGCGGCATCCGTTGGGAGCGGTACGAAAGCGCCTATCGGCCCGCGCCCGCCACGCCGCCCGTGCCCGACCTCGACCGCGTCGACGAGACCGTCACCTGGCGCGCCGGCATCACCTACAAGCCGGTGCCCAACGTCAGCCTTTATGCCGGCGCCGGCACGTCGGTGAACCCGTCGATCGAGGGCTTCACGCAGGTCGCGCCCAATGCCGCTCTCGATGCGCTGAAGCCGGAGCGCAGCCGTACTTTCGAGATCGGCGCCAAATGGGACGCGTTCAACGGCAAGCTGCTGGTCAACGGTGCCGTCTTCCGGATCGAGAAGACGAACTCGCGGACGCCGGGCCTGACGGGCGAGGCTCCTATCGTGCTCGACGGCGAGCAGCGTGTGGACGGCATCGAGCTCGGCGCGACCGGCTGGATCACTCAACGCTGGCAGCTCATCGCCGCCTACACCTACCTCGACAGCGAGGTGGTGGAATCGAATACTCCTGGCGAGCTCGGCAACCGGCTCGGCAACGTGCCGGACCATAGCGGTACGATCTGGACGACGTACAAGATCCCGATGGGCCTCGAGCTGGGCGGCGGTGTCCGCTATGTCGGGGAGCGTTTCACCAACGTCGCCAACACCCGCCTGATCGACGATTACTGGCTGGCGGACGCGACTGTCGCCTATGAGTTCACGTCAAGCACGTCGCTTCGGCTCAACGTCTTCAACATCTTCGACGAGCGCTTCATCGATCAGGTGGGCGGCGGCCATTTCGTGCCGGGACCCGGACGCTCGGCGGTAGCGACGCTGGCGTTCCGGATGTAACGCTCGACCCTGTGCTGATTACGATCCCTTCCGTCCTCACCGCCGAACAGGTGACGCATGCGCGCCGCCTGGTCGGCGCGGCGGAGTGGGTCGACGGCAAAGGAACGGCCGGTGCGCAGTCGGCGCTGGTCAAGAACAACCAGCAGCTTCAGCCGGGCAGCGCGGCGGCGAAGGAACTCGGGGCGACGATCCTCGGAACCCTTGGCCGCAATGCGCTGTTCGTCTCCGCCGCTCTGCCGAAGACGATCTTTCCGCCGATGTTCAACCGCTACGGCGCGGCGGAGGGCCATGGGTTCGGCAATCATGTAGACAACGCGATCCGGTTCCTGCCCGACGGCTCCCGCATCCGCACCGACCTGTCGGCCACGCTCTTCCTGTCCGATCCGGCGGACTATGAAGGCGGCGAGCTGACCGTCGAGGACACGTACGGGCTTCACCGCGTGAAGCTGCCGGCGGGCGACATGATCCTCTATCCGGCGACCAGCCTCCACCGCGTAGAGCCGGTCACGCGCGGCGAGCGGCTCGCTTCATTCTTCTGGATCGAGTCCATGGTCCGCGACGACGGCCAGCGCACTTTGCTGCTCGACCTCGACGTCGCCACCCGCTCGCTTGCGGAGCGCATCGGCGACGCTGACCCGGCCGTGGTCTCGCTCACCGGTTCCTATCACAACCTGCTGCGGCGCTGGGCCGACAGCTAGATAGGCTGGTTGAACGTGTCGCAGGCGGCGGGGTCGCCGGTCTGCAGGCCGCGCCGCAGCCAGGCCATGCGCTGCGCGCTGGTGCCGTGGGTGAAGCTTTCCGGCACGACCCGGCCCTGCGCCTGACGCTGCAGGGTGTCGTCGCCGATCGCCTCGGCGGCGCGCATGCCTTCCTCGACGTCGCCCGGCTCGAGCAGGTTCTTATCGTTCGCCGCCCACACGCCTGCATAGCAATCGGCCTGCAGCTCGACCCGCACCTGCACCGCATTGCCCTCGGCCGCGGACGCCCGCGACTGCGCCTGCTGCGCCTGGTCCAGAACCCCTGTGAGGTTCTGGATGTGGTGGCCGACCTCGTGAGCGATGACATAGGCCTGGGCGAAATCGCCTTGCGCCCCGAAGCGGGTGCTGAGCTCGTCGAAGAACGTGGGATCGATATAGATGCGCTGGTCGCTCGGGCAGTAGAAGGGGCCCATGGCCGCCTGCGCCGCGCCGCAGCCGGAGCGGTCGGTGCGGGAGTAGGCGACCATCGTCGTCGGCTGGTAACGCTGGCCTTGCGCGGCGAAGAGATCGGTCCAGCGCCGCTCGGTCGAGCCGAGGACGCGGGTGAGGAGCTCGCGGGTGTTCGGGTCCAGCGTCGACTGCCCTGACGGCGCGCCTGTCTGAAGCGCGGGCGTGCCGCCGATCGTGCCGCCGCCGCCGCCGCCGCCGAACGTGCTCAGCGCGCAATAGCCGAGCAACAGGATCAGCACGCCGCCGATCCCGAACCGGCTCAGCACGAGGCCGAACAGCATCGGCATCATGCCGCCGCCGAGCCCGCCGCCGCCGCCGAAACCCATGCCGCCGCGGCCGGTGCGGTCCTCGAAATTGACGCTTCTCTCTTCGTCGCCGAGCCGCATCAGCCGGTCCTTTCCAAAGCCACTGAGCGGTGCAATGCGCAGGACGCCGCTGCGGTTGCATTTACCGGAGACGCGCCCGAAAAGGCGGCGGCTTTCACAGGAGACCACCAGCCCCATGTTCCTCAAGGGAAAGACCGCCCTCGTCACCGGCTCCACCTCGGGCATCGGCCTTGCCGTCGCACGGGCGCTTCATGGCGAAGGCGCAAGGGTGATCCTCAACGGCTTCGGCGACCCGGCCGAGATCGAGCGACTGAAGAGCGAGCTGGACGCCGGCCATAGCGGCGCCGACCTGACGAAGCCCGACGCGATCGAGCAGATGATGGCGGAGGCGGGCGAGGTCGACATCCTCGTCAACAATGCCGGCATGCAGCATGTCGCGCCGATCGACCAGTTCCCGGTCGACCGGTGGGACCTCTTGATCGCGCTCAACCTCTCCGCGGCCTTCCACACCATCCGGCTGGCGCTGCCGGGGATGAAGGCGAAAGGGTGGGGGCGGATCATCAACACCGCGTCCGCGCACAGCCTCGTCGCCAGCCCGAACAAGGCCCCCTATGTGGCGGCGAAGCACGGTATTGCCGGCCTGACTAAGGCCGTGGCGCTGGAGACGGCGACGAGCGGCGTCACCGTCAACTGCATCAGCCCGGGCTACGTCTGGACGACGCTGGTCGAGAACCAGATCCCGGATACGATGAAGGCGCGGAAGCTAACCCGTGAGCAGGTCATGAACGACGTGCTCCTCGCCGCGCAGCCGACCAAGAAGTTCGTCACGGTCGACCAGGTGGCGGCGCTCGCCCTCTTCCTCTGCCGCGACGAAGCCGCGGCGATCACGGGCGCCAACCTGTCGATGGACGGGGGCTGGACTGCGCAGTAAGCTGCATGGAGCGGGGGCAGCGATCGGAGCTTTGATGAAGTTTGCGTTGGTTCCCCTCTGCGCCGCCCTCATCGTCGCGGGCTGCGCTTCCAAGGCAGAACAGGGATCCGTGAGGACGGCCGCATCCGCCCCGCCGGACTGGCGCTCGATCGCCACCAACCAGGATCGCGAGCGGCTGAGGAACTGGCGCACCGCCTGGATGGAAGGCGTGCGAAAGGCGCAGGGCTCGGGGAATGCCGGCGCGATCGCGCGCGAAGGCGCCTTGCTCCAGCCGGACGTCGCGATCGACTGGCGCGATCCTCCGCAGGGCGAGTATCGCTGCCGCGTGCTCAAGATCGGCGCCAAGTCGCAGGGCATGCTCGATTACGTCGCCTATCCGCCCTTCACCTGCCGCATCCGCCAGGAAGGCGGGCTGATGAGCTTCGCCAAGATGACCGGGTCGCAACGCCCCATCGGGCTGTTCCTTCCGTTTCCCGGCCAGCAGCGCATGGTCTTCCTCGGCACGCTCCAGCTCGGCGACGAGCGACGGGCCCTCCAATATGGCCGCGACCGCGAGCGCGACATGGCCGGCGTCGTCGAGCGGATCGGCGAGAATCGCTGGCGGCTGGTCCTGCCCTATCCGCATTTCGAATCGACGATCGACATCCTCGAGCTGGTGCCGGTCGCCCCAAACGCGCCGAGGAACTCATGAACAAGCTGATCCTCGCCGCCGCACTCGCCGCGACCGCTGCCACACCCGCTCATGCCGACGCGCTCAGCGACGCCGTGCAGAAAGACATGCCGTCGCTGCTGACGCTCTATCGCGACCTTCACGCCAATCCCGAGCTGTCGATGCAGGAGGTGAAGAGCTCCGCCAGGCTCGCGGCCGAGGCGAAGAAGCTCGGCTTCGACGTCACTACTGGCGTCGGCAAGACCGGCGTCGTCGCGGTGATGAAGAACGGCCCCGGCCCGACCCTGCTGCTGCGGGCGGACATGGACGCGCTGCCCGTGGTGGAGCAGACCGGCCTGCCCTTCGCGAGCAAGGCACGCGCCGCGAGCTCGGCCGGCGTCGAAAGCGGGGTCATGCACGCCTGCGGTCACGATACGCACATGTCCGCCTGGATCGGCACGGCGCGCCGCCTTTCGGCGATGAAGGACCAATGGTCCGGCACTCTGGTGATGATCCTGCAGCCGGGCGAAGAGACCGGCGAGGGCGCCAAGGCGATGCTGGAGGACGGGCTCTACACTCGCTTTCCCAAGCCGACCCACGCCATCGCCTTCCACGACAGCGCCTCGCTTCCTGCCGGCACGCTCGGCTTCACGCCCGGGCCGGCGATGGCCAATGTGGACAGCGTCGACGTGACGGTGAGGGGCGTCGGTGGCCATGGCGCGGTGCCGCACCAGACCAGGGATCCGATCGTGCTCGGCGCGCGCATCGTCGGCGCCCTTCAGACGCTCGTCAGCCGCGAGCTCGACCCCCAGGACGCCGCCGTGGTGACGGTCGGCAGCTTCCAGTCCGGCACCAAGCACAACATCATCTCGGACGAGGCGAAGCTCCAGCTCACCGTCCGGAGCTACAACGACAAGACCCGGTCGATGCTGCTCGACGGCATCGCCCGCATCGCGCGCGGCGAGGCAATTGCGGCCGGAGTGCCGGACGACAAGATGCCGGTGGTGACGATCCGCCGCGGCGAGTTCACCCCGGCGACGGTCAACACCGAGACGCTTACCGGCAATGTGGTCGCCCGCTTCCGCGACCGCTTCGGTGCCGACCGGGTGCGCCAGGTGCCGCCGCCAATGGTGGGGGAGGATTTCAGCCGCTACCACCGCGAGGATCCCAACATTGAAAGCCTGCTCTTCTGGGTCGGCGGCGTCCCTTCCGACAAGTGGCAGGCCGCGGCCGGGGACCCGCTGAAGCTGCCCTCGCTGCACAGTCCATTCTGGGCGCCGGATGCGGAGGCGGTGATCGGGACCGCGACCGAGGCAATGGTCACCGCTGCCTTGAGCGTCCTGCGGAAGGGCTGAGCGGCTCAGCCGGTGGCGGCATCGAGGCGGCTGAGCTGGTCGCGGGTGAGCTCCAGTTCCATAGCGCCGATCAGTTCCTCCAGCTGAGCGAGCGAGGTCGCGCTGGCGATCGGGGCCGTGATGGCAGGCTGGGCGGCATTCCACGCGAGCGCGACCTGCGCCGGCGTCGCGCCCGTCTCCGCCGCCACCGCATCCAGCGCCGCCAGTACCGCGAAACCGCGTTCGTTCAGATAGGGCACTGCGCGGTCGCCGCGGATGCTTTTCCCGAGATCGGCCTCACTCCGATACTTGCCGGTGAGGAAGCCGTTGGCGAGGCCGTAGAAGGGGAGGACGCCGAGGCCATGTCGCTGCGCGACGGCGGCGAGCCCGTCTTCGAAACGCGCACGCTCCATCATGTTGTACCAGGTCTGGAGGACCGTATAGGGAATCAGGCCGTCGCGTGCGCTGACCGCGAGCGCTTCCTCCAGCCGCTCGGGCGAAATCTGGGAGGCGCCGATCGCCCGCACCTTGCCGGCTGCGACGAGCCGATCGAAGGCGCTCAGCGTCTCCTCGAACGGCGTCGCCGGATCGTCCTTGTGGCCGTAGTAGAGGTCGACATGATCGATGCCGAGCCGCCGCAGCGACGTGTCGATGCCCCGTTCGATGACTGCCGCGGACAGGCCCTCGCTGAAGCCAACCTTGGTCGCGATCAGCACGTCGTCGCGCCGCCCCCGCCGCTTCAGCCACTCGCCGATCAGCGCTTCGGACTCTCCGCCCTGGTGCCCAGGCACCCAGGAGGAATAGACGTCGGCGGTGTCGATCATCGTGCCGCCGGCCTCGACGAAGCGGTCGAGGATCCGGAACGCCTCCTCCCCGTCGACGGTCCAGCCGAACACGTTGCCGCCCAGCACCAGCCGCGGGGTCTTCAGCCCGCTCGTTCCGATTTCCCGCACCTCAACCATCTGGCTGCCTCTCGATCGCAACTGATCGATTGCAATTCGGCTCGGCCGTCGCGATAGACATGCAACCAGGAGGTTGCACTATGTCCGACCGAATCGAGAAGAATGTAGATTTGAACGCACCCATAGAACGCGTCTGGCGCGCTCTCACCGATCATGTCCAGTTCGGCGAGTGGTTCAAGGTGAGGCTCGACCAGCCGTTCGTCATCGGCGAGCGCTCGACCGGCCAGATGACCTATCCCGGCTTCGAGCACCTCCCTTGGGAGGCAAGGATCGTGGCAATGGAGGAGCCGCATTATTTCGCCTACGAATGGCCGCCTTATTATCACGGGCTCGAGGAGGATACGTCCGGCGACCCCTGGACCCTTGTCGAGTTCCGGCTCGAGCGCCGCGGCGAGGGCACGCGCCTCACCACCGTCGAGTCCGGCTTCGACTCGCTGCCCGCCGACCGGCGCGGGCTCGCCTTCCGCAGCAACGAGGGCGGCTGGGCGGAGCAGATGGAGAATGTCAGGGCCTATGTCGGGGGCTGAGGCGCGGGCCGATCCGGCTCCGGTCTTCGCCGCGCTTGGCGACCGGACGCGGCTGTCGCTGCTGATGCGGCTGAGCGGCGGCGACACCTTGTCGATCTCCCGGCTGGCCGCCGACACACGGCTCACGCGCCAGGCGGTCACCAAGCACCTGCACGTGCTGGAGAATGCCGGCCTCGTCAGCAGCAGCCGGGCCGGCCGCGAGAGCCGTTATGCGCTCCAGACGCAGCCGATCGCGGCGGCATGCTCCTTTCTCGAGGAGATCTCTGCGCAGTGGGACGAGGCGCTCGGCAGGCTAAAGGCCTTCGTGGAGGACTGAGGCCGGGCTCTCCGCCTGTGGTTAATCCGATAGTAGGGTTACGCGGCTACTACGCGGTCCGGAATTAAGGATTGGGTGGGGGACGTTGAAATGATCAGATCTGCGAGCCTGAGGCTGGCCGCCGGCGAGGACGAAGGCGCATCGCGGCCAGGCGAATATCGCGTGCTGCTTCTGGCGACGTTGATCACGACGACGCGGGAGCTGGCGGTGAAGCTGCGCAGTCTCTCCCCGACCGGGGCGACGATCGAAGGCTTCAACCTTCCTGCGGAAGGCACCGACGTTATCCTGAAGCGCGGCATGCTCGAAGCATTCGCCACCGTCGCCTGGGCGGAGGGGCGTCGATGCGCCATCCAGTTCGAGACCGCGCTCAGCGACGAGGACGTGTGCGCCCAGATCAGGCCGTCGCATCCAACGGCTGCTCCAGCGGAAGAAGAGGAGCATCGCCGTCCGGGATTCCACGCCGTGACCATCACGGATGAGGACCGCCGCACCGCGGCCGAGTGGGCGCAACCCACCGGCCGCCTCGCCTACCGCGACTGATCAGCTCCGCCCGAGCATCGTCGACAAGCCGGCCTGCTCCGCGTTGATCGCCACGGGACGGGGGATCAGCCGCAGCGGGGCCTGCTCCGGCTGGGTGCCTTGCGACCAGTCCGGATAGCCGGGCGGCCGCTGCCGCCACACGACCTTGAAGCCTTTCGGGACCGCGCGCCAACTGTCGTGTGCCCCTCGCACCAGATCGCATCCGCAGCGTGCGCAGGCGCTGAAATAGAAGCCATTGTTCCAGACAGGCCGCGCGGCGGCCGAATGTGCGCCCATCTTGCAGAAGACCAGCATGCCTCTCGCTCCTTTCAACCAGGAGTGGCCGGTCTAGGCGAGGATGGTTAATGCCGAGTTAGGGCTCCGGGCGCTCGCGGCGCTGCAGCGCCTCGATCGCCTCGCTGACGCGCTGGGTCTCGCCGCGCGGAACGATCAGCACCGCCCGCTCAGTGGCAACCACCACGAGATTATCCGCGCCCAGAGTGACGATCACCGGCCCCTCCGATCGGATCAGGCAGTCGCGGCTGTCGATCGCGACCACGTCACCGGTGAGGACGTTGCCGGCTTCATCCTTCTGCCCGAGCTGGTGCAGCGCCTCCCAGCTGCCGATGTCCGACCAGCCCATCTCGACGGGCACGACCGCGACCCGATCCCATCTCTCCATCACCGCTCGGTCGATCGAGAGGGCGGGGGCGCGGGCGAAGCTGCGCGCATCGGGCCAGACGCGAATGCCGTCCTCGCGCTGCGCGGCCAGAGCCGCGCGTGTGGCGGAGAGCAGGGCCGGCTCAAGCGCCTCCAAGGCTTCGAGATAGGCTTCGGCCCGGAACAGGAAAATGCCGCCGTTCCAGTCGTGGCCGCCCTCGGCAAGCAGCGCCGCCGCGGCCTCGATGCCCGGCTTCTCGACGAAGCGCTCCACTTTGAAGACGCCTTCGCCGATCGGATCGCCCCGGCGGATATAGCCGTAGCCGGTCTCCGGCCGGTCGGGCGCAATGCCGAAGGTGACCAGCAGGTCGTCGTCGCGCGCGAACGGAAGGGCGGCCTCGACCGCGGCCCTAAAAGCGTCGGCATCGACGATGACATGGTCGCTCGGCATCACGAGGAGGATGTCGTCGGGGGCCGCGCTGAGGGCGGCGAGGGCGATGGCGGGGCCGGTGTTCCGGCGACCGGGCTCGAGGATGAGGAGGGCCGGCGGTGTACCGACCGCACCGAGCTGCCCCTCGATCGCGTCGGCATCGTCTTCGCTCGCTACCACGATCGGCGCCGCGAAGCGCTCGGCGTGCGCCGTGCGCAGCGCCGTCTGCTGGAGCATCGTCCGCTCCCCATCGATCGCTATAAACTGCTTGGGTCGCCCCGTTCGCGACAGCGGCCAGAGGCGCGTTCCGGCGCCGCCAGAGAGGATAACAGGAAGGATCCGCCTCGCCATCCCGCGGCTTTAGCGGGACCCACTCTCCGCGCGAAGCAGGAAAGAAAAGTTCACGCGCCGATGCGGCGGCCGTTGAGGATCACTTCACCAACGAACTTCGAATTGTAGAGGTCGACATTGGCGTTGATGACAGTGCGACCGAGAAACGTCCCGCGGGGATAGGCCTGCCCCTTTGACCGCTGTTCCATCCGGCAATCGCGGTAGATGACGTTGATCGACCAGGGCAGCACCGCATTGTGGGTGAGCAGGAAGTTGCAGCGGTTGAACAGCACGTTGCGCGTGTCCGACATATCGGCGATCGGGCCGGTCGGCTTGTCGCCCAGCGCGATTTTTCCGTTCGGTGACAGGCGCGGATCGTCACGGAAGGTGCAGCCGTGGAATTGCGCCGCGCGCGCAGGATTTGGGTCGCCATAGGCCTGAACGATGGCACCGATGAAATTGCAGTTGTTGAAGCGAAAGCGCGGCTTTCTAGGCCAGGCCGACCAAGCGGTCGTGCCGACGAACGTGCAGTTATTGAAAGTTGCACCCTCGCTATCCCCGCTATCGGCGACCATGCCGCAGCCGAAATTGTCCGAAAATTCGCAATTGTTGAATAAAAAGTCGCGGTTGACTTTGCCGCCTTCGGCTTCGATGTCGACGCCTGCCCCCGGCGCGCTCGCCACGTTGGCACGTCCCGTGTGGTTGAACTTGCAATTCTCGAACACATAGCCGCGTCCGCCGACGATGCTGCAGCCCTGTCTGCCATTAAATTCGGATCGGACATTGCTGATCAGCCGACGCTGCGATCCCGGCCCGTGGAGCCCGTCTATGTAAATGCCATCCTGTCCGTGATGGTGGGTATATACATTCCGCACTGTCTCGCTGCCGCTGTTATTGAGCAGGGCTAGGCCCCAGGCGGGAATTTGCCAGCCGGTGTCGCCGAATTGCCCCCCGATGCGCAGCCGCTCGACATTGCCGTCGAGTTCGATGTCGCTGATCTCGATCGGACCGCTGCAATTCTCAACGCGGATCATTGCCGTATAGGGGGAGGCCCGCTCGCCACCCAGAAAGGGCATCGGATTCTTAGTGGCGCGGCCTGAGCGTGCATCGAACGTGCCGTAGCGCAGGCCGTCGGCGCATCGAAGGCGAGCGCCATTGCCGCGCACGACCAGCGGTTGCGTCAGTCGGCTGAAGGTCATGATCTCGCGCGGCGGATAGGACCATCCCCCCTCACCGCGCAGCGACGGGAGCTGCTCGCCGACAATATAGGTCGTTTTGCGCAGTTCCACTGTCCCGCCGCGATTGGCGCGGATGACCTGGGCAAGCTCGACGAAAGCGCGGGTGTCGTTGGTGACGCCGTCGCCCTTGGCGCCGAACATCTCGGGTGTCAGCACGCGGCCTTCCGCCTGCGCGCACCATGCGGGCTGGGACGAGAGCGCGGCCGCGCCGGCGACGAAGCTTCTGCGGGTGATCTGCATGGCGCCCATTAGCCGGCGGGGAGGTGAACCCGCAATGAGCGTCTATCCGACGAGAACGGCGGCCTTTTCGGCTTCGCTGCGGGCGCGCATGCGTTCGGTGCGGGCGGCGCGGGCGGCCATTTCGCTCCATGCTGCCTCGGAGCGGAGGCAGCGCTGCCGGACATTGTCGAGGGAGGCCGCGGCCGCTTCGGCGCGGGCTTCCGCAGCGCGAGCAATATAGAAATCGTGCTGGGACATGATTGTACTCACCTGGCTTTGACTCGCCCACCCCGGCCGATGCACCTGACTAGCACGGTCATGGCGAAATGCCTAATCCGGCCGTCGTTCGCGGACTAGCGGCCTGATTTTCGGCGGCTTTCAGGAAATATTTGTCAATTTCGGCGACACAGCCGCCTGTGTCGGCCCTTTTTACACCGGTCTGGAAAATGAGTGGGGCGGATCGCGCATGATCCGCCTCTTCAAACATTATGTGCCGCATACGGTCATTCTGCTCGGGCTGGTCGACTTCCTGCTGTTGATCTTCGCCGCCGAGGCCGGTTGGCTGCTCCGCATCTGGCAGATCGACGGCGAGATCGATCCGGACTTTACCCGGCTGCCCCTCCTGCTCACCTTCGCCGTTACCACCCAGCTCGCGATGATCGGCGTCGGCGTCTATGGCGCGGACTCGGTGCATGCCCTTCGCGTGTCGGTACCGCGGCTGTTCGTATCGGTGTCGCTCGCGGTCCTTCTGCTTGCGCTCATCTTCTTCCTCGTACCGGTGATCAGCTTCTGGCGGTCGAACCTGCTCTACGCGATGTTGTTCGCGCTGGCGGGGCTCGGCCTCGTCCGCCTGCTTTTCGGCCGCGCCCTCGGCGGCGAGCTGTTCAAGCGCCGGATCGTCGTCCTCGGCGCAGGTCCACGGGCGGCGAGGCTGCATGAGCTTGCCCGCCGCAACGGCGCCGGCTTCGCAGTTGCCGGCTTCGTCAGCATGAACGACGGCCCGAAGGCGGTGAAGGACGCGGTCAAGCGCAGCACGATCGCCAACCTGTCCGATTATGTCGTCGGCCTCGGTGCCAGCGAGGTCGTGCTGGCGCTGGAGGAGCGACGCAACGCGCTGCCGCTCTCGGACCTGCTCCGCGTCAAGACGACGGGAGTGCACGTCACCGACCTCTCCTCCTTCTTCGAGCGCGAAACGGGCCGCGTCGACCTCGACAGCCTCAACCCGAGCTGGCTGATCTTCTCCGACGGCTTCCAGTCCGGACGTCGGCTTTCCAGCATCGGCAAGCGCCTGTTCGACGTGGCGGTCAGTGCCCTCATCCTGATCCCGACCGCACCGGTGATCGCCGCCACGGCGCTCCTCATCAAGCTCGAGAGTCCGGGCCCCGCCTTCTTCCGGCAGCGCCGCGTCGGCCTCTACGGTCAGGCTTTCGAGATCATCAAGCTGCGCTCGATGCGCCAGGATGCCGAGGTCGGCGGCGTCGCCGTCTGGGCGCAGAAGGACGATCCCCGCGTCACGCGCATCGGCTCGATCATCCGCAAGCTGCGCATCGACGAGCTGCCCCAGGCCTGGAACGTGCTCAGGGGCAAGATGAGCTTCGTCGGGCCGCGTCCCGAGCGGCCGCAATTCGTCGCCGACCTGGAGGCGCGGCTGCCTTATTATTCGGAGCGCCACATGGTGAAGCCCGGCATCACCGGCTGGGCGCAGATCAACTATCCCTACGGCGCCTCGATCGAGGATGCGCGCCAGAAGCTCGAATACGACCTTTATTACGCCAAGAACTACACGCCCTTCCTGGACGTGCTGATCCTGCTGACGACCTTGCGCGTCATCCTCTGGCCGGACGGGGCGCGCTGATGCTGGGGCTGATCGGTCTCTGGAGCCATGCACTCGCGGCGCTGCTCTACGGCGCGCTCGCGCTCTGGCAGCTGCGCCACTGGAATGGCGACCAGCGCAACCGGCCGCTCGTCGCGGCCTTCGCGGTGATGTCCGTCTGGTCGATCTTCGTCGCGATCCTGGGGCCGCATCACCTGCTGTCGGGCCTTGCCGAGAGCGCGCGCAACTTCTCGTTCCTCGCCTTCATGTACGGCATCGTTCGCGGCGCCGAGGAGATCAACCGCCAGCGGTCGGTGAAGCTCGTCTACACGACCGTCGCGGCGGTGATCGGGCTGCAGATCGTGGTCGCCGGCGTGCTGCCGCGGTTCGAGAGCAACAGCGGCGCCTATGCGGCTTTGCTGACCACGGCGCATGTCCTCGGCCTGACGATCGCGGCCGGCTCGCTGGTGCTGGTGCACAATCTCTACGGCCAGGCCTCGCCCGACAGCCGCTGGGGCATCCGCCTGCCGATGATCGCGCTGGCCGGCATGTGGGCCTACGACCTCCACCTCTACACGGTCGCCTATCTGACCAAGGAGCCCGTCGACGATCTGTTTGCGATGCGGGGCGCGATCGTGGCGATGCTCACGCCGCTGTTCGCCATCGCCAGCCGCCGCAATGCCCAATGGAAGATGCAGCTCTCGCGCGCGGCGACCTTTCAGTCGCTCTCGGTGATCGCGATCTTCGCTTATTTGATCCTGATGATGTCTGCGACGCAGGCGCTCGAGCTGATCGGCGGCGAGTGGGTGCGGATCGGCCAGATCGCGCTCGTTTTCGCGATGACAATGACGGCGCTCATCTTCCTGCCGTCCGGCAAGGCGCGGGCGTGGGCGCGGGTGGTGCTTGCCAAGCACTTCTTCGAGCATCGCTACGACTATCGCGAGGAGTGGCTGCGCTTCACCCGCACGGTCGGCACGGCCGGCGACGACGCCGCGCCGCTGGGCGACCGCATCGTCAAGGCGCTGGCCGATATTGCCGGCTCCCCGAGCGGACTGCTGCTGCTTACCGACAGCGAATATCGGCTGACCCCCGGCGCCCGCTGGAACTGGCACCACGATGTCGGCCACAGCGAACCCGCGGACACCGATTTCGTGCGCTTCATCGAAACCACCTCGCATGTCGTGGACTTCGAGACGGTGCGGGACGGCATTCCCACCCGCACCGGCGGGCGGGTCCCGGTCCCCGAGTGGCTGGCGAAGAGCGATGCCGCGTGGGCCGGCGTCCCGCTCCTCCATTCCGATCATCTCGTCGGCCTCGTCGTGCTCGAGCATCCGCTGCTGCGGCGGCCGCTCGACTGGGAGGATTTCGACCTGTTCCGCACGGCGGGCATCCAGGCGGCGAGCTACCTCGCCGAGGCCCGCAGCCAGGAGGCGCTGGCTAATGCGCAGCGCTTCGACGAGTTCAACCGCCGCTTTGCGTTCATCATGCACGACATCAAGAATCTGGTGAGCCAGTTGAGCCTCGTTGCCCGCAACGCCGAGCGGCACGCCGACAATCCCGAGTTTCGCGCCGACATGATCGCGACGCTGCAAAGCTCGGTGAAGAAGATGAACGACCTGCTCGCCCGCCTCAACCGCGGCAACAAGGTGGAGGGCGAGCCACTGAGAGCCACGCCGCTCCAGCCGATCCTGGCTGCGCTCGTCGAGGTGAAGCAGCGGGTCCATCCGGTGCAGCTGTTCGGCCGGGCCGGCATTGCCGTGGTCGCCGATCCTGCACGCCTGGAGCAGGCGCTGACCCATATCGTCCAAAATGCGATTGATGCCAGCCGCCCCGGCGAGGCGGTGCGGGTCTGTTACGAGCAGAAGGGGCAGGAGGTCACGATCGACGTGATCGACAGCGGCGCCGGCATGTCGGCGGATTTCATCCGCACCCGCCTCTTCCAGCCCTTTGCCTCGACCAAGGACGGCGGCTTCGGCATCGGCGCCTTCGAGGCGCGGACGCTGATCGCCGCGATGGGCGGCCGCATCGAAGTGGAGAGCCGCGAAGGCGTCGGCAGCCGCTTCATCATCCATCTTCCGGCCGGCGGAGCCGATGCCGGGGCCTTCAACTCCAAGACCGAACGGGTGCGCGCATGACTGCCGAGGCAAAGGCGAAATTGCTGATCGTCGAAGACGACGAGGGCCTGCAGCGCCAATTGCGCTGGGCCTATGACGATTATGAGGTGCTGGTCGCCTCCGACCGCAGCTCTGCGCTCGACCTGCTGCGCGCCCAGGAGCCCGCGGTGGTGACGCTGGACCTCGGCCTGCCGCCGGACCCGGACGGGGTGAGCGAGGGCTTCGCCACCCTCGAGACGATCCTGTCGCTGAAGCCGGACACTAAGGTGATCGTGGCGTCGGGCCATGGCCCGCGGGAGAGCGCGCTGCGGGCGATTTCGTCGGGAGCCTACGACTTCTACCAGAAGCCGGTCGACATCGACCAGCTTGGCCTGATCGTCCGCCGCGCCTTTCAGCTGCACGGGATCGAGCACGAGAATCGGCGCCTCGAGGAGCGGGTCGGCGACGACCGCACCGTGCTTGGCACAATGATCACGGCGGCTCCGGAGATGCTGAAGGTTGCCCGAACGATCGAACGTGTGGCCAATGCCGACGTGTCGGTGATGCTGCTAGGCGCAAGCGGCACGGGCAAGGAATTGCTGGCGCGGGGGCTTCATCAGTCGAGCGCGCGCAAGGATCGCGGCTTCGTCGCGATCAATTGCGCGGCGATTCCGGAGAACCTGCTCGAGGCCGAATTGTTCGGGTATGAAAAGGGCGCCTTCACCGGCGCGATCAAAACCACCGAGGGCAAGATCGAGCTCGCTCATGGCGGCACGCTCTTCCTCGACGAGGTCGGCGACATCCCGCTGCCGCTGCAGGTGAAGCTGCTGCGCTTCCTGCAGGAACGGGTAATCGAGCGGATCGGCGGGCGCAAGCCGATCGCGGTCGATACGCGGATCGTCTGCGCGACGCATCAGGACCTGCCGGCGATGATCCAGGCCGGCAGCTTCCGCGAGGATCTCTATTACCGCCTTGCCGAGATCGTGGTCCGCATCCCTACCCTGGCCGAGCGCCATGGCGACGCGACCCTGCTGGCCAAGCACTTCCTCAACCGCTTCGCCAAGGAGATGAACCCGCAGGTGAAGGGATTCGCGCCGAGCGCACTGACGGCGATCAACGACTGGGCGTGGCCCGGAAACGTGCGCGAGCTCGAGAACCGGCTGAAGCGGGCGGTGATCATGGCCGAGGGCAAGATCATCACGGCCGAGGATCTCGATCTCGGCAACGGCTCGGAAGACGCCATGCCGGTCAACCTTAAGGCCGCGCGCGAGGAAGCCGATCGCAAGGCGATCCGCCAGGCGCTCGCCCGCACCGAAGGCAACATCTCCAATACCGCCAAGCTGCTCGGGATCAGCCGACCGACGCTCTACGACCTTCTCAAGCAATATGGGCTCCAGCCATGAACCGTCCTTTGATCCTCTCGGCGATGCTGCTCGCCACTGCGGCCTGCGGCGGAACCGAGACACCCCAGCAGGCCTATCAGCGCGGCCTTGCGGCCCTCGAGCAGGACCAGCCGCGCACTGCCCGCATCGAGTTCCTGAACGCGATCAAGGGCGATCCCAATAATGCCGGGCTGCGTCTCGCCCAAGCGCGTGCCTATCTGGCGCTGAACGACGGGGTCGCCGCGGAGGCTGAGCTCACACGCGCGCGCCAGCTCGGCGCCTCGCCGGCGGACACGCATCATCTGATGGCGCACGCCTACCTCCTCCAGAACCAGAACGAGCAGGCTGTCGCTGAGGCGGCGAAGGCGCCGGCGGCCCATGCCGCTCATGCCGGACGCATCATTGGCCAGGCGCAGGTGAAGCTCGGCGATCTCGCCGCCGCCTCCGATGCGTTCGATCGAGCCGTGGAGGTCGCTCCGAAGGATGCTGACGTCTGGGTCGATATAGCGCGCTTCCGGCGCTCGATCGGCAATATGGCGGGCGCGATCCAGGCTGCCGATACGGCTCTCGAGACCAGGTCGAACGACATCGATGCCATCCTCCTGAGGGGAGAGTTGACGCGCAGCCAATATGGGCTTGCGGCCGCTCTGCCCTGGTTCGATCGGGCGCTGGAGATCGACCCCGATTATGTGCCGGCGATGCTCGAGAAGGCGGCGACGCTCGGCGACATGGGCGAGATGCGCCAAATGCTGGCGGAGACGCGCAAGGCGCTCGCAATCGCCCCGAAGCAGCCGATGGCCTTCTATCTCCAGGCGATGCTGGCTGCGCGGGCGCGCAATTTCGAGCTCGCCCGATCGCTTTACCAGCGCACCGAGGGCGCGTTCGACGATCAGCCGGCCGGCATGCTGCTGGCGAGCGCGATCGAATTCCAGATCGGCAATGTCGAGCAGGCGGTGTCGAAGCTCGAGCGGCTGGTGGCGATGCAGCCGGAGAATCGCAAGGCACGGCGGCTGCTTGCGGCGGCGCATTGGAAGCGCGGCAATGTCGATGCGACGATTGCTGCGATTGCTCCGCTAGCCGAACGGCCTGACGCGGACAGTTATTCGCTTTCGCTGCTCGGTCAGGCGCTGCAGAAAAAAGGCGATGATCGCGGCGCAGGCATTTTTCTTGCCCGTGCAGCCCAGCCGCAACGGCCGGTCAGCTCGCTGCTGGCCCCGCCGATGAGCGACGAGCAGGTGAACGGTCTGCGGCAGCTTGCCGAGGCGAAGCCCGACGAGGTCCAGGCGCAGATCCTGCTGGTCGGGGCGTTGCTGTCGCGGGGCGAGGGGGACGAGGCGCTCGATCGCGCGCGGCGGCTCCAGTCGAAATATCCGGGCGCCCCCGACGCGCATGTGCTGGTCGGCGACGCGCTCGGCATCAGAGGCGACTTTGCCGGTGCGGCGCAGGAATATCGCAAAGCCGCCAACCTCTCCTTCACCGAGCCGGTCGCGCTGCGGCTGATCGAGGCGCTGCGCCGCTCCGGGCAGGGTCCGGCCGCCGCCAAGGTGCTGCAGCTCTTCCTCGAGCAGAATCCGCGCAACCTGCCCGCCATGCTGCTCGCCGCCAACGGCTTCATGGAAGCGAGGAAATGGCCGCAGGCGATTCGCATCTACGAGGGCATACGCAGCCGCGCCGGCGACAAGGACGCGGCTCTGCTCAACAACCTCGCCTGGGCCTATATGGAGCAGGGCGATTTCGACCGCGCGCTTCCGCTGGCGGCAAAGGCGTGGGGTCTCGACAAGCGCAACCCGGCGACGATGGATACGTTCGGCTGGATCCTGTTCAAGAGCGGCAAGGACCGCGCGCGCGGCCTCGTGCTGCTCGAACAGGCATCCCGCGGCGCGCCGAGCGACGTCCAGATCCAGTCTCATCTGCAGGCCGCGCGGCGTGGATAGCGAGATATCCCCCTCCCGCCTTTGCGGGAGGGGGTAGGGGGTGGGCGCGAGCGCCTCTTCGGCGCGAGCTTCAGGCGTCCGTCCTAGGGAGCGCCCACCCCCAACCCCTCCCGGGAATCCGGGAGCGGAAATGTTGCCAAAGCCCGGATGCGGCGCTTAGGGCTCCTCGCATAAGAGGAGGAGAGCCTATGATCCCGCTGCGCGTGAAAGCCCTTGTCTTTGCGGCGTTAGCGGGCCTCGCCGCGCCCGCGGTTCCGCAGACCGAGATCCCTTCGACCTTCTCGCCCGTCACAGCCGCGTTCGACCATGAGCGGCGAGTGGTCCAGATCCCGATGCGCGATGGGACCAGGCTCAACACCATCATCGTCATCCCGAAGAACGGCCCAAAGCCGGCGCCGATCATCCTCACCCGCACCCCCTATGGCGCAGAGAAGCCGACCAGTCAGGCGTCGAGCCCGTTCGCCGCGATGACGCTGCCGGTCGCCGACGAATCGCTGCTCGGCGCGGGCTATATCCGCGTCTACCAGGACGTCCGCGGCCGCTACGGCTCCGAAGGCGATTACGTGATGACGCTGCCGGTGCGGGGACCGCTCAACAATCGCCAGGTCGACCACACCACCGACACCTACGACACGATCGACTGGCTGGTGAAGAACGTGCCGGAGACGAACGGGCGCGTCGGCATCACCGGCGTCTCCTATCCCGGCTGGCTGACGCTGATGGGCATCCTCGATCCGCATCCGGCGCTGAAGGCGGCGGTGCCGATGTATCCAATGGTCGACGGCTGGATCGGCGACGACTTCTACCACAATGGCGCCTTCCGGCAGACCATGTTCGAGTGGATCTACCAGATGGGATCGGAGAAAAGCAGCAAATACAGCCCGCCCTTCGGCAATCGCGACATCTACGAGGCCTATCTGGACGCCGGCTCCGCAGACGCGTTCGCGGCGCGCTACAACGGGCAGAACCTCGCCACCTGGCGCAAGCTGGTCGACAATGCGAGCTACAACCAATTTTGGCGTGGCCAGGCGGTGCAGGACCTGCTCGCCAAGACGGAACTCAAGCTGCCGGTGATGTTCGTCCACGGCCTGTTCGACCAGGAGGACAATTTCGGCGGCATCGCCGCCTATCAGGCGCTCGAGGCAAAAGACGTGAACAACGATATGGTCCATCTCGTCGCGGGACCGTGGAATCATGGACAGTCGCAGGGCGAGGGTTCGTCGCTCGGCGCGCTGAAGTGGGATGCCGACACCAGCAAATGGTTCCGGGAGAGGGTACTGCTGGGCTTCTGGAACCAGCACCTGTGGGGCCGCGCGCCGGCGCAGCCGACGCCGCCGGTGCTCGCCTTCGACACGGGCGCCAACGAGTGGCGCACCTACCAGAGCTGGCCGGCGGATGGACAAGTCGCGGCGACGCGGCTCTACCTGCAGCCCGGCGGGCGCGTCGGCTTCACCGAGCCGCGGGGCGACGGGCGCGGCTTTGCCGAATATGTGTCCGATCCGGCCAAGCCGGTGCCGTATCGGGTGCGGCCGGTGCTTTCGATGTACAACACCGAATCCACCTGGAAAAACTGGCTGGTGGACGACCAGCGGCCGTTTGCCGACCGAACGGACGTGCTGACCTTCGTGTCCGAGCCGCTGACGCAGCCGGTGACGATCAGCGGGCCGGTCTCCGCCAACCTGTTCGCTTCGACGACAGGCACGGACGCCGACTGGGTGGTGAAGCTGATCGACGTCCATCCGCCCGAAGTGCGGTCCAACCCGCAGCTCGGCGGCTACCAGCTGATGGTCTCGGGCGACATCATGCGCGGGCGCTACCGGGAGGATCCGTCCAACCCGAAGCCGATCGCGGCCGGCAAGGTGCTGCCCTATCGGGTGCGGCTGCCGCAGGCCAACCACACCTTCCAGCCCGGCCACCGCATCATGGTGCAGGTCCAGTCGAGCTGGTTCCCGCTCTACGACCGCAACCCGCAGACCTGGGTCGACAATATCGGCAAGGCGCCCACCGGCGCCTACCGCGCCGCCACCCACCGCATCCACTTCGCGCCGGGGCGGGCGAGCTTCGTCGAGCTGCCGGTGGTCAGGCGCTAGCCAGCGCCTCGACCTGCTCGGCGAGCTCCAGCCAGCGCTCCTCGGCGGCGTCGCGTTCGGCACGGGCCCGCTCGATCGCGGCGGTGAGCTGGGTGAAGCGCCCGGGGTCGCTGATGTACAGGTTGGGGTCTGAGAGGGCCTGCTCGTCGCGGGCGATCCCGGCTTCGATCTCCTCGATGCGCTGCGGCAGCAGGTCGTAGTCGCGCTGGTCCTTGTAGGTGAGCTTCCGCCCTCTCCCGCTCGAGGAAGAGGGCTGGGGTGAGGGGCTGTCCTTCGCCTTGGCAGGCCCTCCCCCGACCCCTCCCGCGCGCGGAAGAGCAGCCTTCCGCTTCTTCTCCCAATCCTCGTAGCCGCCGGCGACGACGTCGACCTTGCCGGAGCCGTCGAGGCCGAGCGTGATCGTCACCGTGCGGTCGAGGAAGTCGCGGTCGTGACTGACGATGAGGACGGTGCCGTCATAGTCGGAGATCACCTCCTGGAGGAGGTCGAGCGTCTCCAGGTCGAGGTCGTTAGTCGGCTCGTCGAGCACGAGCAGGTTGGAGCGGCGGGCGAATTCGCGGGCGAGGAGGAGGCGCGAGCGCTCGCCGCCGGAGAGGGTGCCGATCTTCGCTTCGATCAGTGTAGGTTCGAACAGGAACTCCTTGAGATAGCCCTGGACGTGCTTGCGGTTGCCGCGCACGTCGAGCCAGTCGCCGCCGTCGGCGAGCACGTCCCGGACTGACTTGGCCGGATCCATCAGCTTGCGCTGCTGGTCGATGATCACGCCGTCGAGCGTCTTCGCCCGCTTGACCGCGCCTTCGTCCGGCTCCAGTTCCCCGGTGAGCAGCTTCAGCAGGGTCGTCTTGCCCGCGCCGTTGGCGCCGACGACGCCGATGCGGTCGCCGCGCGTGATGCGGAGCGAGAAGTCCTTGATCACCTCGCGCTCGCCGAAGCGTTTGGTGACCTTCTCCGCGTCGATCACCACCTTGGTCCGGACGTCGTCGCTGGCGATGCCGAGCTTGGCGACGCCGGTCGGACCGAGCATCGCGGCGCGGGTGGCGCGCATTTCGAGCAGTTTGGTGAGGCGCCCCTGGTTGCGCCTGCGCCGGGCCGTGACGCCACGCAGCAGCCAATGCTCCTCCAGCTTGAGCTTCGCATCGAGCCGCTCGGCGTTGCGCGCTTCTTCCTCGAACACCTTTTCCGTCCACGCCTCGAAGCCGCCGAAGCCGATCTCCGCGCGGCGCACCGTCCCGCGCTCCAGCCAAAGCGAGGAGCGGGTGAGGCGCTTCAGAAAGGTGCGGTCGTGGCTGATCGCGATGAAGGCACCGGTGTAGCGGCTGAGCCAGTCCTCCAGCCATTCGATCGCGGCGAGATCGAGATGGTTGGTCGGCTCGTCGAGCAGCAGCACCTGCGGGTCCTGCGCCAGCGCCCGGGCGATGGCGGCGCGGCGGTGTTCGCCGCCCGAGGCAGTGGCCGCTTCGCGGTCGAGGTCAATGCCGATCTGGCTGGCGATCGCCTCCACCTCGTGCGCGGGCGCCCCGGCAGCGAGAGCGAAATCGCGCAGGGTGGCGAAGGTGGTGACGTCCGGATCCTGCTCCAGCAGCACGACCTTAACGCCGGGCTGGATCGTGCGGCGGCCTTCGTCGGTCTCGATCGTGCCGGCGAGGCATTTGAGCAGGGTGGTCTTGCCGGCGCCGTTCCGCCCGATCAGCGCCAGCCGGTCGCGCGGGCCGATGAACAGGTCGAGGCCGCGGAACAGCCAGCCGGAGCCCTGGACGAGTCCGAGGTTTTCGTAAGCGAGAACAGGTGCGACCATCGGCGCCAGATAGAGAGGCTGCCCCCGACGCTCAATGCCTCCCCTCCCGGATTTCTGGGAGGGCTGAGGGGTGGGCGCGAGCGAAGCGAGCCCTAGGCAGGCAGAAGAGCCCACCCCCAGCCCCTCCCGGGAATCCGGGAGGGGAGTTACTCCGCGGCGATGTCCTGAATCGGGGGCTCGCGGCGTTCGCCGATCGTGCCGAGGAAGTCGTCGATGGCATGCTCGATCGGACGGAGCATGAAGCCGCGTTCGCTCGCCAGAGCCGTGTTCGCTTCCGCCTCGTGCGTCGGCAGGACCATGCCGGCGTCGTATCCGGCGCGCTCGGCCACGGCGGTGGCGAATTGGTGCCAGCTGAGCTTGCCCTGGTTGGCGAGGTGCCAAATGCCGGTCTCGCCGTCGATCAGGAGGTCGAGCGTCGCATGGCAGAGGTCGGGCACGTAGGTTGGCGAGACCGCGGCGGTCGCGCTGGCGCGGACCGGCTCGCCGCGGGCGAGCGCATCCAGGGTGTGCCAGGCGAAATTGTATTTGTCCCAGGGGCCGAAGAAGGCGCTGGTGCGGATGACGAGCGCCTGCCCGGCCAGCTTCAGCACCTGCTCCTCGGCCTTGGCCTTGCTGAGGCCGTACATGTTGGTGGGGCGGACCTCGTCGGTTTCGACATAGGCGTCGCCCTTCTGGCCGTCGAAGACGAGGTCGGTCGAGAAGGTCACGAGCGGCAGGCCGACTTCCGCGCAGACGGCGGCGAGCTTGGCAGCGCCTTCGGTGTTCCACTTTAGGCAGGCGTCGCGCTCGCGCTCGGCGTCGGCGACGCGGACGAAGCCGGCCGTGTTGATGATCGCCCAAGGCTGGTAATGCTCGATCGCAGCACGGATCGAGGCGTCGTCGGTGATTTCGAGTTCGTCGCGAGTGGTGAGGCAATAGGGCAGGCCGCGATGCTCGCAGATGCGGGCGAAGGCGCGGCCCAGCGTGCCGGTGGCGCCGGTGATGAGCAGCTTGCGGCCACCCTCCTTCAGCGCCTTGCAGCGGCCGTGCCAGGGATAGAGGCGCTCAGGTCGGCGCCACCAGCCCGGCGCGTCGAGCACCGGATGGTCGAAGCGCTCGCCGCGGCCGAGCGCTTTCGCGGCGGCGGCGATGACGGTGGGGCGCGGCTCGGGTCCCCGCACGTCGAACACGCCGGTATCGTAATGGCGGTCGTGGCGAGTGATCAGCGACCGCCAGTCGACGTTGCCGAACAGCGACCATGGGGTCACCGCGACCAGGTCCATGCCGTCGGCGCGGAGCCGCTTGGCGGTGTCCCACACCTCCACGAACCAGCGCAGCTGCTCGTCGCGGGTGCAGCCGTGATGGACCTCCGTGATAGCGATCGGAATGCGGTAGCGCTCCCACGCCTCCTTGAGACGCGCGGCGATGCCGGTCCGCAGGTGCAGGCGCTTCACCCGCACGGCCTCGGCATCGACATAGCGCTCGCGCCCGTTCCCACCGGGCTCGAGCCAAGGATAGAGGTCGAGGCGGTGGTCCAGGAAGCGTTCGCTGGTCAGGTAGTGGTTGATGCCGATGATGTCCGGCCGGGCCTCTCCGGTCGCGAGCGCCTCCAGCGCGCCGAGGCCGGCACCGGCTCCGCGCAGCATCTTGTACCAGCCATGGCTCTCCTGGATGCGGCCGGAGAGCAGGTCGAAGCTCAGCCAGCGCCGCTCATTTTCGTGCCGTGCCTGGTGGGCCAGCGGAGCGGTCGAGAAGGTCTTGCCGAGATCCTCCGTCTGGACGAGCTTCGCCGCCGGGTTGACCGCGCGGATGGCGCGCATCGCCTCCAGCGTGCCGAGGCACTGATTCATCAGCGCGCGGAGACAGGCGCCGTAGTCGTGCCGGTGGGGATACCAATGGCCGTAGAGGCCGGAGAAGCGCGCTGTCGTGAGCGGCTCGTTGACCGGCGTCCAGTGGTCGATCCACGGGTAACGCTCGGCCACTCCGGCGGCATAGGCGCCGAGCTTCTTCGGGAAATCGGGGTCGAGCAGGTCGGTGTAATGCGGTCCGGAGCCGTGATGGAGGAGGCCGCCGATCACCTCGATGCCGCGCTCGCGGAGCATCGCCAGGCGCTCGTTTGTCCATTCGAAATCGAAGGCGTCGAGGCTGTCCGGCGCGACCGATTCCCAGAGGATCGGAAAGCGCACTCGCTTGATGCCGAGCTCCGCGATCCGGTCGATGTCGCCCGGCCTGAACCGGTGGCCGGTCTCAACGCTCTGGTCCCGCCAGGTGTCGCCCACCCGCACGATCGTGCATTCGGCGCCGCCCCACAGTTCCAGATCGGATTTGCGAGGCTCGTCGGATGATCTCGTCATAGGCTCCGCAATCAATTCCTAACGGCAAGGAAACGAACCGCTAAAAAGCTGAAGAGGTTCCCAAAAAGCGCGGCGGTCTAAAGCAGGTTAGCCATTAAGCGCCGAGATCGGGTCCGGGCGAAGGTGCTTGCGTGCCAAGCCGGGACGGGATTAGTCAGCCCGTCCCCCCGCATCCGCGCGTCCGCGCGAACCTTCCGGAGCGTCCTTCATGATCAAAGGCATAGCTGCACTCTCCCTTCTCCTCCTGTCCTCGACCGCGCTCGCGCAGGCCAAGGACGACAAGAAGAAGTGGGATGTGGCGGCCCCGCCGGCGATGAAGACGCGGTCCGTGCCGATCAACGTCAGCGAAGGCACGTGGATGAACCTGGACCTGAGCCCGGACGGGCGGACGATCGCGTTCGACCTGCTCGGCGACATCTACACCATGCCGATCGGCGGCGGCCGGGCGACGCGAATTGCGAGCGGGCTGCCGTTCGAGGGGCAGCCGCGCTTCTCGCCGGACGGCCGGCAGATCGCCTTCACCTCCGACCGCGGCGGCGGCGACAATATCTGGATCATGAACGCGGACGGCTCGGGCAAGCGCCAGCTGACCAAGGAGACGTTCACCCTCCTCAACAACCCGACCTGGAGCCCGGACGGCCGCTTCATCGCGGCGCGCAAGCATTTTACCACCCAGCGTTCGGCCGGCACCGGCGAGATCTGGATGTATCACGTGGCGGGCGGCAACGGCGTCGCCCTCGTCGAGCGGCCCAACCCGCAATTCCAGAAGGAGCTCGGCGAGCCCTTCTTCACGCCGGACGGCAGCGGCATCTATTTCAGCCGCAACACCACGCCCGGCAACATCTTCGAATATGCGCAGAATTCGAACCAGCAACTGTTCGCGATCGAGCGTTACGACCTCAGGACCGGTGAGCGCACGACCGTCGCCGGCGGACCGGGGGGCGCGGTGCGGCCGCAGCCTTCGCCGGACGGTCGCTATCTCGCCTATGTCCACCGCGAGCGGGCCAAGTCGAAGCTCTATGTGAAGGACCTCACCACCGGCGAGGAGCGCAAGATCTACGACAATCTCGACCAGGACATGCAGGAGACCTGGGCGGTGCACGGCGTCTATCCGAACATGAACTGGACGCCGGACAGCCGCACGATCGTCTTCTGGGCAGGCGGCAAGATCCGGCGCGTGAACATGGACGGCAGCGGAGCGGCGGAAATCCCGTTCCAGGTCGCCGACAGCCGCGAAGTGATCGATCCGCCGCGGCCGCTCGTCAATGCCTTCGCGGAGACCTTCACGACCAAGATGCCGCGCTTCGCCAGCCTCTCGCCGGACGGGCGCTGGGTCGTGTTCGAGAGCCTGGGGCGGCTCTATGTGAAGGATTCAGGCGGCAGCGCGCCGCGTCCGCTGACGGCAGCGGACGGCGACTTCCAGCTCTATCCGAGCTGGTCGCGCGACGGCAGCCGCATCGCCTTCGTGAGCTGGAACGACCAAAGGCTGGGCGAAATCCGCACGGTGGCGCCCGATGGATCGGGGCTGCGCACCGTTACGAACATGCCGGGCCATTATCGGCGTCCGCGCTTCTCGCCCGACGGCCAGACGATCGTGTTCGAGCGCGGCGGCGGCGGCTATCTCACCTCCGACAGCTTCTCGGAAGACCAGGGCGTGTTCCGCGTCTCCGCCAATGGCGGGGCGATGACGCGCCTGACCCGCGACGGCGGCAACCCCCATTTCGGCGCGGCGAGCGACCGCGTCTATCTGGAGCAGAATGCCGACCAGAAGTTGAAGCTGATCAGCGTCGACATGAACGGCAAGGACCCGCGCACCCATGCGCAGGGTGAGCTCGTCACAGAATATCAGGTGTCGCCGACCGGGGATCACCTCGCATTCCGCGAGAATTACAATGTGTTCGTGACGCCCTTCTTTGCCGGCGCCAAGACGCTCGATCTCGGCGCCAAGGCGGCCCAACTGCCGGTCACCAAGGCGACCGGAGACGGCGGTCAATATGTCCACTGGAGCGCGGGCGGGCGTAATCTGGCGTGGAGTCTCGGGCCGACGCTCTATTCGGCCGACACCGCATCCTTCATCCGCGCGCTGCCGGCCGGCGACAGCAAGGATTCGCCGGGTTATGCGGCGCCCAAGTCCGGCATCTCGCTGGCGATGCCGGTCCGCGCCGACGTGCCGCAGGGAACGGTGGCGCTGGTCGGCGCCAAGGTGATCACGATGGCGAACGAGGCCGGCGGGATCATCGAGGATGGCGTGGTGATCGTCGAGGGCAACCGCATCCGCGCGGTCGGCCGCCGCGGCGAAGTGGCGGTGCCGGCGGGCGCGCAGACGGTGGATGTCACCGGCAAGACCATCATCCCCGGCCTGATCGACGCCCACGCCCATGGCGCGCAGGGCGAGGACGACCTCATCCCGCAGCAGAATTGGGAAGCGATGGCGCACCTCGCCTTCGGCGTCACCACCGTCCACGACCCGTCGAGCACGTCGAGCGAGATCTTCCAGGCCGGCGAGATGCAGCGTGCAGGCGTGATCCTCGCGCCGCGCACCTTCTCGACCGGCGAGATCGTCTACGGCGCCCGCTCGCCCGGCCGCTATGCGGTGATCGACAGCCTCGACGACGCGCTCGCCCATGTGCGGCGTCTCAAGGCGCAGGGGGCGCATTCGATCAAGAACTACAACCAGCCCCGCCGCGACCAGCGCCAGCAGGTCGTCGCCGCCGCGCTTCGCGAGAATATCGCCGTCGTCGCCGAGGGCGGCTCGCAATTCGAGATGGACATCGCGCTGATCGCCGACGGCAACACGACGCTCGAGCACAATATTCCGCAGGCGATGCTCTACGAGGACGTGCTCGATTTCTATGGCGGCACCAAGGTCGGCTACACGCCGACGCTCGGGGTCACCTATGGCGGCATGGGCGGCGAGCCTTACTGGATCGCGCAGAGCGAGGTGTTCCGGCACCCGCTCCTCACCCGCCACGTGCCTGCCGACGAGCTCAATTCCGAGCTCGTCCGGGTCATCAAGGCGCCGGAGGAGGATTATGTCGATGCCGTCAGCGCCGCCACCGCGAAGCTGATCTCGCAGCGCGGCGTGCCGGTGTCGATCGGCGGCCACGGTCAGCAGCAGGGCCTCGCCGCTCACTGGGACCTGTGGTCGTTCGTGCGCGGCGGCTGGACTCCGCTGGAGGCGCTGAGGGCCGGCACCGCCACGCCAGCCAAGGCCTTGGGCTTCCGCGACATCGGCTCGCTCGAGCCGGGCAAGCTCGCCGATCTCGTCATCCTGGATGCCGATCCGCTGGCCGACATCCAGAACACAGACGACATCTCCAAGGTGATGCTGAACGGCCGCCTCTACGATGCCGCGACGCTCAACGAGGAAGTGACCGGCACGCGGCGGCGCCAGCCTTACTATTGGGAGGATCAAGGCGTCGGGAGCGTGACGGCGGCGCAACCTTAGCCGTCACCCCGGCGAAAGCCGGGGTCTCAGGACAAGAGGTCACGGCGAGTCGCGCTGAGATCCCGGCTTTCGCCGCGAGGACGTGTCGAACCCGCATCCTGCGCTAGGGATTCTGTAAACCATTTCGTGCGATTTCCTGCTCCTGGAGACTGGGCGCGCGTCGGATGGGCATGCAGAACGGAAAGCTGAGGCTGGTGGGGAAGATCATTCCTCGCGCTCAGCCGCGCCTTGCCGACAACCGCTCCGAAGCGCGTCACGACGACCTCGTCGACCGGGCGGTCATCGTCTTCCGTGGACAGGATTATCTGGTCCCGGTCGTGAACATCTCCTCGCGCGGCACGATGATCGAATGCGACATCCTGCCGCGGATCGGCGAGGCGGTGCTGATTCAGTTCGAAAATTGCTGCCGCATCCACGGCTTCGTGCGTTGGGTCCGCGAAGGTCGCGTCGGCCTCAGTTTCGGCCACGAGATCATATTGGAAAGAGTGGGGAAGTAAGTGATCAATGCCAAGATTTCGGCGGCCGGCACGACCGACGCGCGGCGGAGCGAGCCGCGGCTGGAGATCGAAGCCGAGGTGCCGCTGCGCGAGCTCGGCCACGAGGCGGTCGACGCGCGCCTGATCAACCTGTCGAGCCGCGGCTTCATGGCCGAGACCGAAGCCCTGATCGAGGCAGGCTCGCGCGTCTGGCTGAAGCTGCCCGGCGTCGCCCGCGCCAACGCGCTGGTGGTGTGGACGAACAGCGGCCGGATCGGCGGCGAGTTCGCCCAGCCGATCGACCCGCTCAAGGTATTCCATGCTCTCGGCAAGAAAGCCGGCGGCTAATCCTCGCGGCCGAGCGCGCTCAGCACGCTCGGCAGAATGCCCGTCACCATCCGCTTGATGCCCTGGAAATTGGGGTGGACTCCGTCGGGCAGGTTCAGCCCGCGCACGCCGGCCACATTGGCTAGAAAAAAGGGATAGAGGCTGGCGCCATGCTTGCGCGCCACGTCCGGGAAGATCGAATTGAACTCGGCGCCATATTGCGGCCCGAGATTGGGCGCGGCCAGCATGCCGCCGACCAGCACCGGGATATTGCGGCTTTTGAACTCCGCCAGGATGGCATCCATGTCGGCGCGCGTCTGGCGCGTCGGAAGGCCGCGCAGCATGTCGTTGCCCCCTAGCGCGACGATGGCGAGATCCGGCTTTTGCTTGAGGCCGTCGAGAGTCCATTTGAGCCGCGCGCGCGCCTGGCCGGCCGTGTTGCCGGAAACGCCGCCGTTGGTCACCCGGGCCGGTATGCCGTTGCGCCGCAGTGCATCCTCAAGCTGGGGCGCGAAACCCTGCCCCTGCGGCAAGCCGTAGCCAGCGGTGAGGCTGTCGCCGAAAGCGAGGATGTGCATCTCCTGCGCCGCGGCGGGCGCGGCCGCGCCGACCGTCACGAGCAGCGCCAGATGGACAAAGAGCCGGCGCACACCATATGCCACCCGTAACGACATCGGACCTCATTCTCCTTCATGACCTCCTCCCATATTGTCATCGACGCGTCGAATGTCACCTTGGCGCTCGGCCAGGGGCCCGGGCGGGTCTCGATCCTTCGCGGCATCGACCTGAAAGTCGCGAAAGGCGAAAGCGTTGCGCTGCTCGGGCCTTCCGGCTCCGGAAAATCATCATTGATGGCAGTGCTTTCCGGCCTCGAGCGGGCGAGCGACGGCGGTGTCCAGGTCGCTGGTGCGGACTTTACTTCACTTAGCGAAGACGGTCTGGCGCGGGCGCGGAGGGGCCGCATCGGCATCGTCTTGCAGGCCTTCCACCTGCTGCCGACCATGACGGCCCTCGAAAATGTGGCGGTGCCGCTGGAGCTTGCCGGCGAGACCGATGCCTTCACCACCGCGGCGCGGGAGCTGGAGGCGGTCGGGCTCGGCCACCGCCTTACCCACTATCCGGCCCAGCTGTCGGGAGGCGAGCAGCAGCGGGTCGCCATCGCCCGCGCCATGGCGCCGCGCCCGGAGATATTGTTCGCCGACGAGCCCACCGGCAATCTCGACGCCGCGACCGGCGCCGCGATCCTCGATCTGCTCTTCGCTCGCCAGCGCGATACCGGCGCGACCTTGCTGGTCATAACCCACGACCCAGCGCTGGCGCTACGCTGCGAGCGCGTGCTGGAGATGCAGGACGGGCGCATCGTCTCGGATCGCAAGGCGGCGGCGTGAGCCTCGCCCTTCGCCTCGCGCTGCGCGATCTGCGCGGCGGGTTAGCCGGGCTGCGGCTGCTCGCCATCTGCCTTTTCCTGGGCGTCGCGGCACTGGCGGGGGTGGGCTCGCTCTCGTCCGCGATCGTCTCAGGGCTCGCTGAGCGCGGGCAATCGATTCTCGGCGGGGACATTCAGGTCACCGTCTCGCAGCGTGAGGCGACTGCCGATGAGGTCGCTGCGTTCAGGCGACTTGGAGACGTCAGCCATATCACTCGCATGCGCGCGATGGCGGCTCGGCTGGACGGGGCGGAGAGCATCCTTGTCGAACTGAAGGGCGTTGATCGTTCCTATCCGCTCTATGGCGAATTCCGGCTCCAGCCCGGGGCGCTGGAGGCGCGGCCGAGCGGGAACCAAGTCGCGGTCGGCCCCGAGCTTGCGGATCGCCTTTCCCTCCGCGTCGGAGACAGCCTGCGCATCGGCAATGCGAGCCTGCGCATCATCGGCCTGATTGCCGAGGAGCCGGACCGGGTGGGGCAGGGCTTCACCCTCGGTTCCACCGCCCTCGTTGATCGGGCGGGGCTCGCCGCGACCGGTCTCGTCCAGCCGGGCAGCCTCTATACCAGCGCCTATCGCCTCCGACTTTCAGCCGGAGCTGACGTCGGCGCCACCGCCAAGCGGCTGACGGAGCGGTTCCGCAATGAGGGTTTCCAGGTACAGGATCGCTCCAACGGGGCCCCCGGCACCCGGCGTTTTATCGAGCGGCTGGGTCAGTTCCTTACGCTGGTCGGGCTGACCGCCCTCGTGGTGGCCGGCATCGGCGTCGGCAACGGCGTCACCTCTTACCTCGACTCCAAGCGCAACATCATCGCCACTCTGAAGCTCCTCGGCGCCACCAGCGCCACGATCTTCCAGAGCTATCTGCTGCAGATCGGCATCGTCGCGCTGGGCGCGATCGTCGTCGGCCTCACCGTCGGCGCACTGGTCCCGTGGATCGTTACGTTGATTGCCGGCAGCGCCTTGCCCGTGCCGCCGAGACTTGCAATCTACGCGGCGCCGCTGCTGATCAGCGCCGCCTACGGCCTGCTGATCGCATTCGTCTTCGCGATCTTGCCGCTCGCTCGTGCCCGCACCGTGCCGGCCGCTTCCCTGTTTCGAGGCAGCCTGGAGCCGGTGCGCCGGCCGTCTTGGCTGCTCGTGCTCGGAGTGGTCGTGGCGGCGGGTCTCATCGCCGCGCTCGCCATCGCGACGGCACGCGAACCGGGCTTCGCTGCCCTGTTCATCGCCTCCGCCCTCGGTCTCCTCCTGCTTCTGACCTTGCTCGGCTGGGTCATCCGCAGGGTCGCCGCCGGGGTGCCGCGCCCGCGCAATCCTCTGCTCCGGCTCGCACTGGCCAATCTGCACCGGCCGGCGGCGCAGACCGGGCGGCTGGTGGTGGCGCTGGGGCTCGGCCTCACCCTCTTCACCACGCTGGCCGTCATCGAGACCAACCTCTCCGGCCAGATCCGCACGACCATTCCGGACAAGGCGCCGAGCTTTTTCATGCTCGACATTCCCGTCGAGGAGGTCGACCGCTTCCGGGCGCTCGCCACCCGCGCCGCGCCAGAGGGGGACCTCGTGACCATTCCCTCGCTGCGCGGCTCGGTGGTTGCGGTGAAGGGGCAGCGTGTGTCGGAGATGGCGCAGATCCCCGAAGGCGCATGGTTCCTGCGCGGCGACCGCGGCCTCACCTATGCGCGCGAAGTGCCGGAAGGGAGCCGCGTCGTCGCGGGCGAGTGGTGGCCGTCCGATTATTCCGGCCCGCCACTGATCTCCCTCGACGTTGAGGCGGCGAACGCGGCCGGGCTCAAGGTCGGCGACGACCTCACCATCTCGATCCTCGGCCGCGAGATCGAGGCCAGGATCGGCAGCCTGCGCGAGATCAACTGGGACACGATGGGCTTCAACTTCGTGATCGTCTTCGCGCCCGGCGCGCTGGAGAATGCCCCGCACAGCTTCATGGCGACCATCTCCATGCCGGAGGCGCAGGAGCGGCCCTTCGCCCGCGCGGTGTCCAATGCCTTTCCCAGCGTCTCGGCGATCCGGGTCAAGGAGGTCGTCGAGACCGTCTCCGGTATGCTCGGCCAGCTCTCCGTCGCCGTCCGCTCGGCCGCCTCGGTCGCCATCCTCGCCGGCATCGCCGTCCTGATCGGCGCCCTCGCCGCCTCGCGGCGGGCGCGGGTCTATGACAGCGTGATGCTAAAGCTGCTTGGCGCGACGAGAGGGCGCATCCTGCTCGCCCAGGCGCTGGAATTCTCGGTGCTGGCGCTGGTCGTCAGCCTTGTGGCCTTCGCGCTCGGCGCGGCGTCCGGCTGGTATGTCGTCGTCGAGGTGCTGGAGCTCGAATGGGCGCCGGATTGGGGTGTGGTCGCGCTGACGCTGGCCGCGGGCGCGGTGGTGACGTTGGTGCTCGGATTGCTCGGATCGCTCCCCGCTCTGGCGGCGCGGCCGGCGCGGGCATTGCGGAGTCTCTAGGCCAGTCCTATTTCGCAACCGACATCGCGAAGGAGCCGGCCATGATCGATCTCTACACCTCCGCCACCCCGAACGGCTGGAAGGCCTCGATCACTCTGGAGGAGCTTGAGCTCCCCTATACGGTTCACGCCATCGACCTCTCCTCGGGCGAGCAGAAGAAGCGTTGGTTCACCGCGATCAATCCGAACGGGCGCATTCCGGCGATCGTCGACCGGGGCAATGACGACTTCGCCGTGTTCGAATCCGGCGCGATCATGATCTACCTCGCGGAAAAGGCGGGGCGACTGCTCCCGGCCGACGAGAAGGGCCGCAGCCGCGTGTTGCAGTGGCTGATGTTCCAGATGGGCGGCGTCGGGCCGATGATGGGCCAGGCCAATGTCTTCAGCCGCTATTTCCCCGAGAAAATACCGGCCGCGATCGATCGCTATCAGCGCGAGAGCCGGCGCCTGTTCGAGGTACTCGACGGCCATCTTGCGACCCACGAGTATCTCGCCGGCGACTATTCGATCGCCGACATCGCCAACTGGTCCTGGGTGCACATCCATGAATGGCCGGGCGTCGACGTCACTGGCCTCGATCATCTCCAGCGCTGGATGGACGCGGTTGGCGCTCGCCCGGCAGTGCAGCGCGGGCGGGCCGTGCCGCTGCGCGCTGAAGACGACGCGGCGCGGATCGAAAGGGCGCGCTCAATCCTGGTCTAACCGTCATCCCGGCGAAAGCCGTGATCCCAGCGCGACCCGCCGTGACTTCCTGTCCTGAGACCCCGGCTTTCGCCGGGGTGACGAGAAGCGTAAGAGGCGCCTCCAAGGAGACTGTTATGAACGAGATGAGCCGCATTTCCGCCCAGCCTGCATATTCCGAACGGGTGCAGGCGCTGCTGAAACGCGAGCCGGCTTTGTTCATCAACGGCGAGTGGGTGCGCTCGACGGGCGACAAGTCGATCCCGGTCTACGATCCTTCCACGGGCCGCGAGATCTCGTCTTTCGTCGACGCTTCCGACCAGGACGTGGACCGCGCGGTTCAGGCGGCGCGGACGGCGTTCGACGACGGGCGCTGGTCGGGCCTCTCGCCCTATGAGCGCGAGCGGCTGATCAACCGCCTCGCCGACCTCATCGAGGCGAACACGGCCGAACTCGCCGAGCTCGAGTCGATCGACAACGGCAAGCCGCGGACCGCCAGCGCGGGTTATGATCTGCCGAAGAGCGTGCAGGCGCTGCGCTACATGGCCGGCTGGGCGACCAAGATTTCGGGCGAGCATATCGAGCCTTCGGGTTTCCCGACCGGCGCGGTCCATGCCTATGTGCGGCGCGAGCCGATCGGCGTCGCGGCGCAGATCGTGCCGTGGAACTTCCCGCTGATGATGGCGGTGCAAAAGGTTGCGCCGGCGCTCGCCACCGGCTGCACGTTGATCCTGAAGCCGGCCGAGCAGACCAGCCTCACCGCATTGCGCCTCGCCGATCTCGTTGCCGAAGCTGGTTTCCCCGCGGGCGTGTTCAATCTCGTCACCGGCATGGGCGAGACGGCCGGCGACCGGCTCGTGCGCAGCCCCATGGTCGACAAGGTGGCGTTCACCGGATCGACCGAGGTCGGCAAGATCATCAACCGCGCCGCCACCGATACGCTGAAGCGGGTGACGCTGGAGCTCGGCGGCAAGTCGCCGGTCATCGTGCTGCCGGACGTCGACATTTCGAAAGCCGGCGCGGGCGCCGCGCGGTCGATCTTCGCCAATTCCGGCCAGGTCTGCATCGCCGGATCCCGCCTTTACGCGCATCGCGACATTTTCGACGGCCTGATCGAAGCGGTCGCCGCCGCTGCCGAAAGGTTCAAGGTGGGGCCGAGCCTCGCTCCGGACACGATGATGGGGCCCTTGGTCTCGACCGAGCAACGCGACCGCGTGATGAGCTATATCGAGCAGGGCAAGAAATCGGGCGCGTCCGTCTTCCACGGCGGCGAGGCGCCCGGCGGCGACGGCTATTTCGTCAGCCCGACGATCCTGGTCGACGTGAAGCCCGAAATGTCGGTGGTCCGCGAGGAGATTTTCGGCCCCGTGCTCGCCGCGCAGCGCTTCGACGATCTCGACGAGGTCGCGCGCCAAGCCAACGACACTACCTACGGCCTGGCCGCCACGGTCTGGACCCGCGACGTTTCGGCCATGCACAGGATGGCCGCCAAGCTCAAAGCCGGCATGGTCTGGGGCAACACCAATTCCGCCGCCGACACCTCGCTTCCCTTCGGCGGCTACAAGCAGTCCGGCTTCGGGCGCGAGAGCGGCCGTTATGGTCTGGAAGCCTATACCGAGCTCAAAACCGTGGCCATCGCGCTGTAAGGCAGATTCGTCGCGTTAATACTTAATTAAGACCCTGACCTGCGCTATAGGAGTCACAACAGGGCTCAGCAGTTTCTGGGGGATTGAACATGCGCCGTCTGGTATCGCTTACGATCTTATGTGCCGCTCTTCCTGTCGCCGCTGTGGCGCAGGAAGCTCCGAGCCGCAGCCCGGAAGACTATGTCTGCGAACTCACCGGCGAGTGCGCCGACGAGGCCGCGACGGAGACAGAGACGACCGGCGAACGCGGCAAAGCGCGGGTGAGCGCCACGCGCGGCTTCAGCCTCAGCCGCCCCGCCAAGCCTGGCGCCAAGCCGGCGACCACAGCCGCCTCCACCCCCCGCGCTTCGACCGGGGCGCCACGGGTCGGCGGCAAGCCCGCGACTAAGACCGCGTCGGCGTCCGCATCTGTGAACAAGTCCAGACCCGCTGCCGCGAAATCGGCCGTGGTCAGGCCCGGCCGCGTTGACCTTCGCCTGACCTTCCCGCTCGCTTCGGCCGACCTTACGCCACAGGCCCGGGCGGAGGCCCGCGTGTTCGCGCAGGCGCTGCAGCTGCCGCAGCTTTCGGCCAGGAAGTTCGTGATCGAGGGCCACACCGACGCCCAGGGCGGTCGCGAATATAATCTCGACCTCTCGCAGCGCCGCGCCCGCGCCGTCGCCGACTACCTGACCAGCCTCGGCGTCTCGCGCGACCGGTTCGAGGTGCGCGGCTACGGCTTCGACCGTCCGCTTCCCGGCCGCTCGGCCGCCTCGCAGGACAATCGCCGCGTCGAGGCAGTGCTCGTCTCCTGATCTCGCAAAGCCTCTCCGCTAAGGAGGGGCCGCAAGGGGATTGTTAACCACGCCGTCTTATCCCTCGTCCGCTGCCCGTGGCAGCAGGCGAGGGCAGGGGCATGACGGCCGGAACCAGTGCGATCGAAGCTCGGCGGCCGGTGCGGATCGGCTGGCTGTGGCCGTCGCTGTTCGGCCTCGCCGCTTTGTCGCTCGTCATCCAGCTGATGGGCTCGCTGAACCACGACACTGCCTTCACGATGATCGGTGCGGAGCGGCTGCTGGACGGCGGCCGCTATGGCGTCGACGTGGTCGATCCCAATCTGCCGCTCGCCTACTGGATCGCGATTCTGCCCGCTGCCTTTGCGCGGCTGACGGGCCTGGGCCTCGGCATCTCCGCAATCCTATTCACGGCTACGATTGCTCTGTTGGGCATTTCGCTCGTTTCTGCGGTGCTCAGCCGGACCTCGCTCGCCGAGGCGCCCCGCAACGCGCTGTTGCTCTTCGTCGCCGCCATTCTCCTGCTCGCGCCCGGCATCGACTTCGGTCAGCGCGAGCATCTGATGCTGGCGGGTGGTCTCCCTTGGATACTCGCCGCAGGCGCGGCCGCGGAGCGCGTGTCGATCCCGCGCCGTCTGCGCATCCTTGTCGGCGTTGCCGCCGGCCTCGCCTTCTGTCTCAAGCCCCATTTCCTGCTGGTGCCGATCCTTGTCGAAGCGTGGCTGCTGCTGCGCTATCGGCGCCTGTCGAACGCGGCCAGGGTGGAAAATCTAGCGGTGGCGGCAACGGGCGTCGCTTTTGCCTCAGCCATTCTGCTTGCCGCGCCCGACTATCTGCGAAGCGTCGTACCCGATGCGGCAGCGGTCTATTGGGCCTTCGAAAGCCGCCTCAGTTTCCTGCTCAAGCTTCCCAGCCTGTTGCTGCCCTTCGCTCTCGCGTCCGTGCTGGCGCGCGAGGAAATGCGCTTTCCGCACCCGATGGTCTCGGCGTTGCTGGCGGCGAGCGCGGGGGCGCTGCTGGCGGCCGTGCTCCAGTTCAAGGGATGGGACTACCATTGGCTGCCGATGATCGGCTTCGCCGCCATAGCCGGCGCCGCCGCTTATTGCGCCTCCTTCGCCTGGAGCACCTTGTCGGCTCGCACGGCCGTGGCCGCGGCGCTCCTGTTCGCAGGTGCCTTCTGGGGCCTCGCCGCAGATGCGCGCGACATGTATCGCAGTGGCGGCGATGCGGAGCAGGTCGCCCGCCTCACATCCGCGCTCAAGCGCCACGCTGCGCCGGGCAGCGCGGTATTCGCCTTCATCACCTCGCCTCGCGCCGTTCACCCTGCGGTCGTCGCCTCGGGCATGCGCTGGTCCGCCGCCGCCTGCTGCCTGCAGTGGGTTCCGGCGGAAGTGCGCGCTGCCGAGCGTGCAGATGCGGGACGCGTCGCCGAAGTTACCCAAAGGAAGCGCGAGGACTTGCTGAGCGAGCTCGAGCGTATTCGCCCCGAGATCATCCTTGTGGACGACCGGCCATTCAAGCTCGGCTTTGGCGGACGGTCGTTCGACTATCTCGACCATTTCATCGCCCATCCCCGCTTCAGGATACTTTGGGCCGATTATCGGGAGCAGGAGCGGGTGGCCGGCTATCGCCTGTTCCTCCGAATCCGCGACTGAACCCGTTCGCGTTTTCGCGCCGTTCAGCCAAGCCCGACTATGGATTGCTGGCTGACGTGATCAGGACTTCTGCTGGTAACAGTCGGACAGGCTGGGAGCATGGGCCCGCCCATGTTCCGTCAAGGCGACCCGGAGTGTCCCCTGCTCCGGGCCGTTTTTGCGCTTGGGCTAGTCCCGCCGGCGTCGGCGGCGTCCGCGCGTCTGGCGACGATTGCACCGAGCATGGCGGCGGCGAGCAGCACTGCGGCGGCGAGTCCGAACGAGGCGCCGGGAGCATCAACCGTCGCGCCCGCGCCGACGGTGACGGCATAGACCGCGCCGAATACGAGCGGCGCCATAATCCCGGCGAAGGCGGCGACGCTCATGTTCGCGCCCTGGAGCTGGCCCTGCTCGCGTTCGGAAACCCGCCGGGTCTGGAGGGCGAGGATGGTGGGCTGACTCAGCCCCCAAACCGAACTCAGCACGATTGCCGCGACGAAGCTCCAGCCATCGGGGGCGAGCGCCATGCCGGCCAGGCCAAAGCCGCCGAAATAGAGGCCGATCACCATCGCCCGCCTGTCGCCGATGCGCTTGACGATCGGGCCGACCAGCACCGCCTGAACGATCACGTCCAGCACGCCCCACAAAGCGAGGGCCATGCCGACTTCCCATGTCGTCCAGCCGTAGCGGTAGGCGGCATAGAGCACGAACACAGACGAGAAGACGTGGTGGCCGAAGTAGAAGAGAAAATAGACCCAGCCGAGGCCGGCCAGCTCGGGATGCGTGCGCAGCAGCTTCAGCGCCCCGAACGGGTTTGCCCGCGTCCATGAGAATGCCATGCGCCGGTCCTTCGGCAGCGATTCCGGCAGGACTGCGAGGCCGTAGAGGAACGCCACGCCGCCAAGCGCTGCCGCGGCCCAGAAGGGCACGCGCGGGCCGAACTCGCCGAGCACGCCGCCGACGAGCGGCCCGGCGATGAAGCCCGCGCTATAGGCCGCGCCGATCAGGCCGTACGCGCGCGAGCGCTGCTCCGGGGCGGTGAAGTCGGCCATGTAGGCGAAGGTGGTGGTGAAGCTGGATGAGGTGATCCCGCCGAGGATGCGCCCGACGGCCAGCCACCACAGGTTCGGCGCGAGCGCCATCAGCGCGAAGTCGGCGGCCAGGCCCGCCGCCGAGATCAGGATCACGGGGCGGCGGCCGTAGCGGTCCGAGAGCGAGCCGATGATCGGCGAGAAGACGAACTGCATCGCCGCCCAGAGCGTGACGAACAGTCCGTTGTAGATGCCCGCCTCGGCATTGGAGCCGGTGAATTCCTCGACCAGCACCGGCAGGACAGGGATGACGATGCCCATCGCCATCACGTCCAGAGCGGCCGTGACGAGGATGAAGCCCAGCGCCGGGCCGGAATGCTGGCGCGGGCTCATCTGTATCAGACTTGACCCAGCGCCTCGGCGATCAGCCTGCGGCTGTTGTCGATGCCGTAGAGCGCGATGAAACTGCCCATGCGCGGCCCCTGACTGGTGCCGAGCAGGGTCTCGTAGAGCGCCTTGAACCAGTCGCGGAGATTCTCGAACTGGTGCGCCTTGCCGACCTCGAAGACGAGATTCTGGATATCCTCGGCCGGAGCATCGGCCGGGAGCGCCGAGAGCTGGCTGTCCAGATCGCGCAGGGCCGCCGCTTCCTTCGCATCCGGTGGGCGTCGGCTGAGGGAGCTCTTCACGAAGTCGCGGAAGTAGACGGCGGCATGGCCGATCAGGGCGTCGAGATCCGGATGGGTCTCGGGGGAGGCTTCCGGTGCGTAGCGCTTCACATACTCCCAGAGCAGCTCCTTATCCTCGGTCAGCGCGACGCTGACCAGATTGAGAAGAAGCGCGAAGCTGATCGGCATCCGCGCCGCAGGCACCTGGCCCGAATGGACGTGATGCACGGGATTGCCGAGCCGCTCCTTCCATGCCTGGCCCGGATAAGCGGCGAGAAACTGCTGATATTCGTCGACCGCTTTGGGGATGATCCCGAAGCTGAGCTGCTTCGCCTTCCTCGGCTCGCGGTAGATGTAGAAGCTGAGCGACTCCCGTGGCGCATAGGTCAGCCACTCGTCGATGGTGACGCCGTTGCCCTTGGTCTTGGAGATCTTCTCGCCATTCTCATCGAGGAAAAGTTCGTAATTGAAGCCATCCGGCGGCCTCGCTCCGAGCACGCGAGCGATCTTGCCCGACTGGATCATGCCGTCGATATGATCCTTGCCGGCCATCTCGTAATCGACCCCGAGCGCGACCCAGCGTGCCGCCCAGTCCACCTTCCACTGGAGCTTGGCGCCGCCCGACAGGATCGATTGCTCCACCGTCTCGCCGCTCGCGGGGTCGGTGTAGCGGACGGTTCCGGCCTCGGCGTCCGCGATGACGATCGGCACCTGCAGCACCGCGCCGGTGACCCGGCTGATCGGCAGCACCGGCGAATAGGTCTGCCGCCGCTCCTCGCGCAGGGTCGGGAGCATCACGTCCATGATGGCGCTGTAATTGCGCAGGACCGCCTTCAGCGTCTCATCGAAGCGGCCTGAGCCGTAGCAGTCGGTCGAGGACAGGAATTCATAGTCGAAGCCGAAGCGATCCAGGAATTGCCGGAGAAGATTGTTGTTGTGCGCGGCATAGCTCGCATGGCCGCAGCCGAACGGGTCGGGCACCCGGGACAGCGGCTGATGCAGATGTTCGTGCATCATGTCCTGGTGCGGCACGCCCGGCGGCACCTTGCGCATGCCGTCCATGTCGTCGCTGAACGCGATCAGCCGGCTCGGCCAATCCACCAATTCGGCGAGAGCGTGGCGCACCATCAAAGTGCGGGCGACCTCCTGGAAGGTGCCGAGATGCGGCAGCCCGCTCGGTCCGTAGCCCGTCTCGAAGATGATGCCGCGCTCGCCGGGACCATCCGGATAGCGCTTCAGCAGCTTGCGCGCCTCCTCGTAGGGCCAGGCCTTGGATACAGAAGCGGCCTCGCGAAGCGCTGGATCCACCGACAAGAGTTGCCCTTTCGTTCCTGCTGCATCATGGGTGGGAAGTGACGGCTCCTTTGCCTTATCCCGCGCTCTACGCAACCCATGGCGGCATCTGGATGGCGCTGCCCGACGGTCGCGTCGAAGCGCTGGGGCGCGGGCAGGCGATCGCACGCGCGGCGGAGACGCCGCTGATCATGCTCAATGCGCCGCTCGTCGGGCAGCGGCTCGGCTATCCGGAGTTGTCGGGGCTGGATCTGCTGGAGCTGTTTGCGTTCGTCCATCCGGCGCGGTTCGCCGTGCCGACGCCGAAAGGCCTGGCGAAAGCGCTTGGGCTGGAGGCGCCGGAGACGGACGCCGACGCGGCGACGTTTCTCCTGACGGCGGCTGCGTCTCTCCTCGCGACGCTGGAGCGGGACTGGCCTGAACGGGAAGGCGCCTGGGCTTCGGCGCAGTCGCTCTACCGGCTGCGCTGGGCGTGGGCGCCGCCAGTGTCCGAACGGCTGCGACGGCCGGAGCGGGACGAGAGGTGGCTGTTCTCCAGGCTTGCGGAATGGGAGGAGAAGCCGCCGCGGCCGCAGCCGCGAACCGTTCGGATCGAACCTGACGATGCGGTCGAGCGCCTCGCGGGACTGACGGGGCAGGGCGCCGAGGCGCGCGAGGGGCAGAAGCTTTACGCCGCGGCCGCCGCGGGCGCCTTCGCGCCGCGCAGGATAGAGGGACAGCCGAACCTGCTGCTTGCTGAGGCCGGCACCGGCATCGGCAAGACACTCGGTTACCTCGCACCGGCCTCGCTCTGGGCCAGGAATGCTGACGGCGTGGTGTGGGTCTCGACCTATACCAAGGCGCTGCAGCGACAGCTCGACCATGAGAGCCGCCGGCTCTTCCCCAGCGAGGCGGAGCGGAAGGCCCGGGTCGTCGTCCGCAAGGGCCGTGAAAACTACCTCTGCCTCCTCAACCTAGAGGATGCGCTGCAAGGCGGCTTCGCCGGCCGGGCCGCGATCCTGGCGCAGCTCGTGGCGCGCTGGGCCGGATATACGCGCGACGGCGACATGGTCGGCGGCGACATGCCCGGCTGGCTGCCGACCTTGTTCCGCCGCGCCGGCTCGACCGCGCTCACCGATCGCCGCGGCGAGTGCGTCTATGCCGGCTGCCCGCATTATCGGAAATGCTTCATCGAACGCTCGGCGCGGGCCAGCGCGGACGCCGACCTCGTCATCGCCAACCATGCTTTGGTGATGATCAACGCGGCTCGCGGTCGCGACACCGCCACTCCGCCGACGCGCATCGTCTTCGACGAAGGCCATCACCTGTTCGACGCTGCCGACTCGACGTTCGCCGCCGCTCTGACGGGACAGGAGACGATCGAGCTCCGCCGCTGGCTGATCGGGCCGGAGGGCAAGTCGCGCGGGCGGAGGCGGGGTCTGGCGGCGCGGCTGATGGACGTCGCCTCTTATGATGAGGCGGGCGCGCTGGCGCTCGATGCCGCCGTCCATGCCGCCGGAGCGCTGCCGGGCGACGGCTGGCTCCAGCGGATCGGCGAAGGCACGCCGTTCGGGCCGGTGGAGAAGCTGCTCTCCGCCGTCCGGGGCACGGTCTACGCCCGCGCCTCCGCGCAGGATGCGGGTTACGGGCTCGAGACTGAGATGGCCGAGCCGGACCCGGAACTGGTCGAGGCGTCCGCGCCGGCGGTCGAGGCGATGGAGCATCTGCTGCGGCCGCTGGTCGCACTAGGCAAGCGGCTCGAGGCGGTGATCGAGGATGCGCCCGACTGGCTCGACGCGCAGGCGCGCGCGAGGATCGACGGTGCGATCGGCGGCCTCTCCTGGCGGGTGCAGACGCTGCAGGGCTGGATCGCGCTCGGTTCGCGGATCGGCGGCCCTGGCAATCCCAGCTTCGTCGACTGGCTGGCCGTGGATCGGGTCGATGGGCGCGAATTCGACATCGGCCTCCACCGCCGCTGGCTCGATCCGACGCGACCGCTGGCCGAAACCGTGCTGAAGCCGGCGCATGGCGTGATCGTCACCTCCGCCACCCTGCGCGGCTCGGAGGATTGGCACGCCGCCGAAGCGCGCACCGGCGCCTGCCACCTCGATCGCCCCGCCGAGCGCTTCGAGGCGCAGAGCCCGTTCGATTATGCCGCGAGCAGCGAGGTCCTGATCGTGACCGATCTGAAGCGTGGCGACGTGGCAGGCCTCGCCGGCGCCTATGCCCGCCTGATCGAGGCAGCGGGGGGCGGCACGCTCGGCCTGTTCACCGCGATCCAGCGGCTGAAGTCGGTGCACGCCCGCATCGCCGACCGGCTCGCCCGTGCCGGGCTGCCGCTCTATGCGCAGCATGTCGACCCGATCGACACCGGCACGCTCGTCGACATCTTCCGCGACGATCCGCGCGCGTCCCTGCTCGGGACGGACGCGCTGCGCGACGGCGTCGACGTTCCCGGCGATTCGCTCCGCCTGGTCGTCATGGAAGGCGTGCCCTGGCCGCGCCCGACGGTCCTTCACGCCGCGCGGCGCACCGTGGGCGGTGGCACCGCCTATGACGATCGCGTCGTCCGCGCCCGCCTCGCCCAGGCCTTCGGCCGCCTGATCCGGCGGCAGGGCGACCGGGGCATGTTCGTCCTGCTTTCGGCGGCCACGCCGTCACGCTTGCTGAATGCCTTTCCGCCCGGCGTCAGTGTCACCCGCGTGCCGCTCGCGGAGGCGATCGAGCGGGTCCGCTCCCGTCTTTCTTCCGGCCCCGCTTTCGGGCATCAGAACGAGGACATTGGGGCAGCCGAAGGATTGGTATGAAGACGCTGACGCTGCTGCGTCACGCCAAGTCGAGCTGGATCGATGCGGCCGCCCGCGACTTCGACCGGCCGCTCAACGCGCGCGGCCATCGCGCCGCCAGGGCGATCGGTCGGGAGATGCGGGCGCAGCATCTCGCCTTCGACCGGGTGCTGGCTTCGCCGGCCGCCCGGGTGGTCGAGACGCTGAGCGATCTCGGCGACGGCTACGGCCATGCGTTCGCGCCCGAATATGACCGCCGCGTCTACCTCGCGTCGGCGGAGTGCCTGCTCGAGCTCATCCACCGGACGGACGACGACAAGGCCGACCTGCTGATCGTCGGCCACAATCCGGGGCTGGAGCGGCTGGCCGTCCTGCTGTCGCGGGCGGGAGCGCTGCGCAGCGAGATCGAGTTGAAATATCCGACCGCGGCGCTGACCCAGATCACCTTTCAGGTCGATCGCTGGTCGGAGGTCGCCGAAGGCCTCGGCACCATCACCCGCTTCACCCGCCCGCGGGACCTGGACCCGGAGCTCGGGCCCGACGAGGACAGCTTCTAGCCTTTGTCTGCTTCGAGCGCGCCGGCGAGGGCTTTGCGCAGCGCGCGGAGCTCTTCGGCCGGGAAGCCGCCATGCTCGTTGGCCGGGGCCGGGGCGGTCGTCGCTGCGATGTCCTCGCCGTCACCGGCGCCGCTGTCGAGCAGTTGCTGGACGCCGCGGATGGTGTAGCCGTCCTGGTTCAGCAGGCGGTGGATACGGTGGGCGAGGTTGACGTCGGCCGGCCGGTAGTAGCGCCGATTGCCGGCGCGCTGGAGGGGGCGGAGCTGGGGAAAGCGCGTTTCCCAGTAGCGCAGGATATGCTGCGGGACGCCGAGCTCATCGGCAAGCTCGCCGATGGTGCGGAAAGCCTGGTCGGACTTGCGCGGCGAGTCGGACACGGCCTCAGCCGCGGCCTGTGATCCGGTCGCGCATGATCTGACTGGCGCGGAAGGTGAGCACCCGCCGCGGCGCGATCGGCACCTCGATGCCGGTCTTGGGATTGCGGCCGACCCGCTCGCCCTTGTCGCGCAGAATGAAGCTGCCGAAGCCCGAGATCTTCACATTCTCGCCTTCGCTGAGCGCGTGGCAGAGGTGATGGAGGATCCGCTCGACGATGCTCGCGGATTCCGCACGTGAGAGACCGATCTCGCGGTGCACGACATCGGAGAGGTCGGCCCGGGTCAGCGTGCCCGCCTCAACCTTCCTCAGAGTCCCTGCGTCTGCCATGGTAATTCCCCTTAGCCCCCGGGTATCAATGGAAAAGCTTAATCCAGCTTGACTTTGGTTGCAATCGGCGAATGCGGCAGGAGGAGGTCAGAAGCGGACAACTGCCGCGCCCCAGGTGAAGCCGCCGCCCATCGCCTCGAGCACCAGCAGGTCGTCTTTCTTCACCCGACCGTCGCGGACAGCGACGTCGAGCGCGAGCGGCACCGAGGCCGCCGACGTGTTGGCATGCTGGTCGACGGTGACGACGACGCGGGCCGGATCGAGTCCGAGCTTCTTGGCCGTGGCGTCGAGGATGCGCTTGTTGGCCTGGTGCGGGACGACCCAGTCCACCTCCTCCGCCTTGTGGCCGGAGGCGGTCAGCACCTCGTTCAGCACGTCGGCGAGGTTCACCACCGCATGGCGGAACACCTCCTTGCCCTTCATGCGCAGTTTGCCGACCGTGCCGGTCGTCGAGACGCCGCCGTCGACATAGAGGAGGTCGTTGTGGCGACCATCGGCGTGGAGACGGGTGGCGAGGATGCCGCGATCCTCGGTGTCCTGCGCCTGGAGGAGGATCGCTCCCGCACCGTCGCCGAACAGGACGCAGGTGGTGCGGTCCTCCCAGTCGAGGATGCGGCTGAACGTCTCGGAGCCGATCACCAGCGCGTAATCGGCCATCCCGCCCTTCACCATATTATCGGCGATCGAGAGGGCATAGAGGAAGCCGGTGCAGACCGCCTGCACGTCGAAGGCGATGCAATCGTTGATGCCGAGCGCCGTCTGGACCCGCGTTGCCGAGGCCGGGAAGGTCTGGTCGGGCGTCGCGGTGGCGAGAACGATCAGACCGACGCTTTCCGCGGATACGCCGGCCGCAGCGAGCGCCTTTCGCGCCGCCTCGGTCGCCATGGTGGCTGTAGTCTCGCCGTCGCCGGCAAAATGGCGGGCGGTGATGCCGGTCCGTTCGATGATCCACTCGTCGGACGTGTCCACGCCGCGAGCGGCCAGCTCGGCATTGGTGACGCGGTTCGCCGGCAATGCGGAGCCGGTGCCTACGATGACGGCGCGGCGGGTCATTTCGCCGCCAGGGGCGCGCGATGCGCGGCGATGTTGGCGAGATCCTCGGCGATCTTGCGCGTCAGGTCCTCGCGGACGAGCCGCCCGGCGACGCGGATCGCGTTGGCGACGCCCTTTTCATTGGCATTGCCGTGGCTCTTCACCACGATGCCGTTGAGGCCGAGGAAGACGGCGCCATTGTGGTTGTTCGGGTCGAGATGGTGCTTGAGCAATTCGGTGGCCGGACGGGAGATGAGGAAGCCGATCTTCGAGCGGGTCGAGCTGGTGAAGGCGCGGCGGAGGAGGTCGGTGACGAAACGGGCGGTGCCTTCGGCGGTCTTGAGGGCGATGTTGCCGGAAAAGCCGTCCGACACAACCACGTCGGCCTCGCCGCGGGAGATCTTGTCGCCTTCGATGAAGCCGTCGAAGCGCATGCCGAGATAATCGGCCTCGCGCAGGGTCGCGGCGGCCTTCTTGAGTTCGTCGGTGCCCTTGAGCTCTTCCGTGCCGATATTGAGGAGCTGCACGCGCGGCCGCTCCAGGTCCAGCGCGACGCGCGCGTAGGCGGCGCCCATGACGCCGAACTGCACCAAATTCTGGGCGTCCGCCTCGGTATTCGCCCCGAGATCGAGCATCACCACGTCGTTCTTGCCGAGCGTCGGCAGCAAGGCAGCGAGAGCCGGCCGGTCAATTGCCGGCATGGTGCGCAGGGCGAGCTTCGACATCGCCATCAGCGCGCCGGTATTGCCGGCGGACAGAGCGGCGTGCGCCTTGCCCGACTTCACCGCCGCGATCGCCTGGCCCATCGACGTCGTCTTGGCGCGTCGGATCGCCTGGCTCGGCTTTTCGGTGCCGGCGATCACGTCGTCGCAATGGACGATTTCGGCCGCGTCCTTCAGCGCCGGATGCTTGTCGAGCTCGGCCCGGAGCGCCGACTTGTCGCCGAACAGCAGGAAATGGAGGTCGTCGCGCCGTTCATGGGCGCGCGCCGCCCCCGCCAGCATCACTGACGGACCGGTATCGCCACCCATCGCGTCGATTGCGATCCGCGGCGAAGCCACCACTTGCGATCGCCTCCTTGCTTAAGGAGAGGGCTTAGGCCTCGACCGGACGGATTTCGCGGCCGTTATAATGGCCGCACGCCGCGCACAGATTGTGCGGCAGGCGAAGCTCGCCACAATTCGAGCATTCCTGGTAGTTGACCGGCTTCAGCGCGTGATGGCTGCGGCGCATATTGCGCTTGGACGGCGTGGTTTTTCTCTTGGGGACGGCCATTCTGGCACCTGTTCCAGTCTGATCTTGATGTTTCGGGCGAGCAGGGCGCCAAGCTGAACAGCCAATACGGCCGCGGGCCTGGCGGCCGGGTGCTCGCTCATGAGCGGTGCTCGCCTAAGCGAATTTGCCGCCGGTTGCAAGCACCTGCGCGCCCGTGCGAAGCTGGGGAGCGCAAGGGGAGGATGCAAGCCATGGAAGTGCTGCCGATCACGCTGACCATCGCGGGGGCGGCGGCCCTGCTCAACCTCTGGCTCGGCATACGCGTCAGCCAGCTGAGGATCCGCGACAAGGTCTCGGTCGGCGACGGCGGCAACCCGGCTGTCGCAGCACGGATGCGGGCTCATGCTAACTTCGTCGAATATACGCCCTTCTTCCTGATCCTGCTCGCCCTCGTCGAATTGGCCCGGGGATCGGAGACGTGGCTTTGGGCGGTCGGCATCATATTCGTGCTGGGGCGGCTGATGCATCCGTTCGGCATGGATCGCCCGGCGCCGAACCCGCTGAGGATGATCGGCACGATTATAACTTGGGTGACGCTGATCGGCCTCGCGATCTATGCGCTAAGCATCCCCTATACGGAGCCGCGCCTCGACGAGAACATCGCCGGCTTGATCACGAAGACTGCCGGATGAGTGTCGTCACGTCCGGCACCAACAGCGGCCTCGCCTCGGACGAGACCCGGCGCTGGATCGCCGAGATGCTGCTGTTCGGCATCCCGCCGGAGGCGCTGAGCGGCGAGCTGCAGCGCAACGGCTGGCCTGCTCATGTCGCGGCGGGCGAAGTCCGGCGGGCGCTCGACAGCCCCTATCTTCAAGGCGCCCACATCCTCCAGCAGCGGCTGGCGAAGCGCGAATGGATCCTCTCCTCGATCGGCCGCCTCGCCGCCATGCAGGGGCTCGCCGAAATCGACCGGGCTGAGGCGCTGCCGGCGGAACGCTTCTTCCGCGACTATTACGGTGCGCACCGGCCCGTGCTGATTTCCGGTCTGGTCGACGATTGGCCGGCGATGCGGCTCTGGTCCCTCGAACATCTGGAGCAGGTGCTCGGCGACCCGCTGCTCGAAGTGCAGCGGGATCGGGAGAGCACCCCGGCCTACGAATCGGAGTCATACAAGCTCGCCAGGCAGATGAAGCTCAGCGAGCTGCTGGCGCTGCTGCGCGACGGACGCGAGACCAACGATTATTACGTGACCGCCAAGAATGGCGGCCATAATCGCGAGGCTCTGGCGCGGCTTTGGGACGATATCGGCCCCATTCACGGCTATCTCGACCCGACGGCCGAGGCGGACGGCTATTTCTGGCTGGGGCCGAAGGGCACGGTCACGCCCTTCCACCACGACCTCACCAACAACCTGCTCGTGCAGGTGATGGGACGCAAGCGGGTGACGATGGTGCCGAGCTGGGACACGGCCCGGATGCTGAACGTCGAACATTGCTTCAGCGGCTGGCAGAGCCCCGAACAACTCGAGGCGCTGCCGGAAGGCGAGCGGCCGACCATCCTCTCTTTCACGCTGGAGCCGGGGCAGGCGCTCTTCATCCCGGTCGGCTGGTGGCACCACGTCGTCGGTATGGACGTGACGATCAGCCTCTCCTTCATCAACTTCACGCGCCCGAACGACTTCGATCGCGACTATCGCTGTTACGGGAAGGTCTAGCCGCGGGCGAGTGCCCGGTCGCCGACGAAGGGATTGCTGCGGCGTTCGTGGCCGAAGCTCGACATCGGCCCATGGCCAGGGATGAAGGCGGTGTCGTCGCCGAGCGGCCAGAGCTTGGCCTGGATGGCGTCGATCAGGTCCTGGTGATTGCTCATCGGGAAATCGGTCCGTCCGATCGACCCCTGGAACAGCACGTCGCCGACGAGGGCGAGCTTCGACGGCGGGTGATGGAAGACGACGTGGCCAGGCGTGTGGCCGGGGCAGTGATAGACGTCGAGCGTCAGTTCGCCGACGGTGACCTGGTCGCCCTCCTTCAGCCAGCGCTCCGGCTCGAACACCTTAGCCGGGATGCCGTAGCTGCGGCCGTCATCCTCCAGCCGTGCGATCCAGAATCGGTCGGCTTCCTCGGGGCCCTCGATCTCGACGCCGAGCTCCTTCGCGAGGATGCCGGCGCCGCCGCAATGGTCGATATGGCCGTGGGTGAGCAGGATCTTCTCGATCGTCACGCCATGTTGCTGCGCCGCCGCCTTGAGGCGGGGCAGGTCGCCGCCGGGATCGACGAAGGCGCCGCGCATCGTCTTGGTGCACCAGAGCAGGGTGCAATTCTGCTGGAGCGGCGTGACCGGGACGATCGCCGCCTTGAGAGGGGGATTGGACATGGGCCGGGAGATGGCGTCTGGCCGCGTTCGATGCAAGCGAGCCTCTTGTCCGCGCCCGCCGCTTGGGTGCAAGGTGCGGGCACTCGGTCCAGGCAGGGGGGATCAGATGCTTGCACGAACGATCGCGTTGACCGCCGCATTGATGATGGCGTCCACACCAAGCTTCGCTGCCGACCTCGGCTTCTCCGGGGACGGCGGCGCGCGGCGGAGCGCTGCGGTGATGGGCGCCTATTTCAAGGTCCCGCTAGGGGCCCCACGGAGCGCCGATCTCCCAGCCCGTGCCGGGCTGCGCCTTGCGATGACGCATGATTATCGCACGTCGTCGGCTCCGGGCGCGCGACGGATCGAAGCCGATGGCTTGGATCTCAGGCTCACGGGCAAGCAGCCGACGCTCTACCTCGCCGGACGCGCTATCACGGGCGAGCAGGCGAAGCTGGAGGCCGGGGCGGGCGGCGGTGGGCGGCTCGACAAGGTCATGATCGGCGCGGCCGTCGCCCTTGCCGCCGTTGCGGGATTCGTGATCGTCTCCAGCGTCGATTGACCGACCTCATTTCGGCAAGAACGGTTCGCGATTGCTTGTTTTGCAAGCAGGAATCGCAACTTCGGCTCGCGCGCGGGCTTCTCGGTCCGCGCGAATAAGCGTATCATCCTAAAACGACTCAGAAACTCCCTGGTCGCTTCCGACTGCCCACTCCGTAGCGATCCACCTCACGCCCCGGCTTTTGTCGGGGCGAATTGTTTTGGGGTGCTTGGCGGGGCGAATGCGATCATCATCCCCGCGGAAGCGGCGACGTCGCGCAGGTGAGACTAAAAACCCGGTTGCGCCGGGCTGACAGGAAGCGAGAGGTGCGGCCTTAGAAAGCGAAGGCGGACTGTCGTGTCTCGACGGCGGGGAAGCGCTTCACCTTGCGCTTGTCGCACCAGAGCTCGAGCGGCTGCTCGCACACATGCTCCTTCGCGATCCGCACCGCGTCGACATCGTCGCGCGCGGCAATCTCCTTCGCGCCGACGACCGGACCTTCCACACCTTTCATGAACAGCAGGCGATAATAGGACATCGACAGGATCCTCATGAGTGGGACGGAAGCGGCCCGACTCCGGCGCCGACTCCCCGAGTCCCTGAGGAATTTACCGAAAATTAAACAAATGTGGAGTCGGAAGAGCCGGTCCTCGACGATCGGAGTCGCCAGTCCGCCTCTTCCGGGCGATCACCGGCGCGTCAACATTCGACCACGTTGACGGCGAGGCCGCCGAGGCTCGTCTCCTTGTAGCGCTCGTTCATGTCGAGGCCGGTCTTGCGCATCGTCTCGATCACCTGGTCTAGGCTGACGAGGTGCGAGCCGTCGCCGGCGAGTGCCAGGCGGCTCGCCTCGATCGCCTTGACCGCACCGACCGCGTTGCGCTCGATGCAGGGCACCTGGACGAGGCCGCCGACAGGATCGCAGGTGAGGCCGAGATTATGCTCCATGCCGATCTCGGCCGCATTCTCGATCTGGGCCGGCGTGCCGCCCAGCGCCGCGGTCAGACCCGCCGCCGCCATCGAGCAGGCGACTCCCACCTCGCCTTGGCAGCCGACCTCGGCACCGGAGATGGAGGCATTCTCCTTGAAAAGGGAGCCGACCGCGGCCGCGGTAAACAGGAAGACCTGCACGCCCTCGTCGCTCGCGCGCGGCGTGAAGCGCTGATAGTAACGCAGGATCGCCGGCACGATGCCCGCAGCGCCGTTGGTGGGAGCGGTCACCACGCGACCCCCGGCGGCATTCTCCTCGTTGACCGCCAGCGCCCAGAGGTTGACCCAGTCGAGCACCGTCAGAGGATCCTGGAGCGTGCGCTCGGCGCGTTCGATCAGCAGCCGGTGGAGGCCGGGGGCGCGGCGTTTCACCTTGAGCCCTCCTGGCAGAATGCCGTCCTGGCCGATCCCGCGGTCGATGCACGCCGACATGGCGTCCGATATGGCGGCGAGGCGCCGGTTGATCTCCTCATCGGAGAGAGCGGCGCGCTCGTTCGCGCGGGCGACCTCGGCAATGGTCAGCCCTTCGCGCGCCGCGATGGCGAGTAGCTCGTCGGCGCTATGGTAATTGTAGGGGATGTCCCAGGCACCCTCGGGCGGGGCGTTGCGCGCGATCGCGTCCTCGTCCACGATCGCGCCGCCGCCCGTCGAATAATAGACCTTGCTCTCGACGCTGGCACCGCCCGCGTCGAAGGCGGTGAAGCGCATGCCGTTCGAATGGTGCGGCAGCCGCTCCCGCTGGAGAAAGCGCAGGTCGCGCGCCTCGTCGAAGGCGATCTCGCGGCGCCCGCCAAGCTGCAGGCGGCCGGTGCTCCGGATGCGGTCGACGATCTCGTCCGCCTCGTCGGGGCAGAGCCGGTCCGGGCGCTTGCCCGAAAGGCCGATCAACACGGCCCGGTCCGTGGCATGGCCTTTTCCGGTCAGCGCGAGCGACCCGTAGAGGTTCGTCTCGACGCGCTCGACCCCGCCCAGCATCGCTTTTTGCGCGAGCGTCTCGACAAAGAGGCACGCCGCCGTCATCGGGCCCATCGTGTGCGAACTTGAAGGGCCCACCCCGATCTTGAACAGATCGAAGACGCTGGCGACCACGGACATTCTCCTTGCGCGCGCTTCCGCCGGAAGCGCTAGGCCGGACATGGGCTCGGGCCGAGGCGAAGGCAAGCGCGGCGCGTGATCGGCACTGGCGAGCCCTTCGTCCTGCTCGACGACAATCGGCTCGCCAGCGCTGAGCCGGCGCTGCTGTTTCAGAGACCCATTCAGATCATCGAGGCACGCGAACCTCACGAGGTGCGCCCGGCGCTGCAAGATTTGCGCAGCGCGCAGGAGCGGGGGCTGCACGCGGCCGGGTTCCTCGCATACGATGCCGGCCACGCTCTGGAGCCGAAGCTGGCGCCGCTCGCGACTTCAGCTTCCGCGGAAGGCCCCCCATTGCTCTGGTTCGGGCTGTTCGAAGGCTGCGAGGAGGTGCGCGATCTCCCGTCGCTGCTGCCCGACCCAGCCTCGGCTTGGACATTGCTGCCAAGGCCGATGGTCGCGCGCCGACGTTTCGAAGCAGAGGTCGAAAAGATCCAGGAGCATATCGCCGCCGGCAACATCTATCAGGCGAACCTGACCTTCGCGGCGGAGGTGCTGACTGCCGGAAGTCCGCCCGCAGTCTATGCGAACGTGCGGCAGCGGGCGCGGGTCGGGCATGGCGCGCTGGTCTTCACCGGCGCGCACTGGATCCTTTCCTCCTCGCCCGAGCTGTTCTTCACGCTCGATGCCGGCAAGCTGACGACCCGTCCCATGAAGGGGACAGCCGAGCGGAAGCGCGAGCCTGCCGCCGATGCCGCCACGATCGAGGAGCTCCGCACCGATCCCAAGCAGCGCGCCGAGAATCTTATGATCGTCGATCTGCTGCGGAACGACCTGTCGCGGGTGTCGAAGCCGGGCACGGTGAAGGTGCCCGCCCTGTTCGCGGTCGAGACCTATCCGACCGTCCACCAGATGACCTCGACCGTCACGTCGGAGCTGGAGGAGGGGCTTGGGCCTATCGACGCCATCGAGGCGCTCTTCCCCTGCGGCTCGATCACCGGTGCGCCCAAGATCCGGGCAATGGAGATCATCGCCGAAACCGAGCGTCGCGCGCGCGGCGTCTACACCGGATCGATCGGAAGGGTTGCGCCGGACGGCTCGGCAAGCTTCAATGTCGCCATCCGCACCCTAACCCTGCGCGACGGCGAACATCGTGCCGTGATGGGTCTGGGCGCGGGCATCGTGGCCGACAGCCGCGCTCCCGACGAGTGGCGCGAATGTCTGGCGAAGGGGGCGTTCTTGAAGGGCAGCGACTTCGACCTGATCGAGACGATGCGCTTCGATCCGCATGACGGCATCTCCGAGCTCGACCGCCACCTCAATCGGATGAAGGCGAGCGCCGACGCGCTCGGCTTCGCCTTCGACCGGCACGGCGCGCGCAACGAGCTGCAGGCCGCGACCTTTCGCCTTCGGGAGGAGAAGAAGGTGCGGCTGCTCCTTTCGCCGAGCGGCGCGATCGCGGTGGAAGCGCGTCCGATTCCGACCGAGCCCGATGAGCCCGTCGCTGTGGCGGTGCGGGAGCGCGCGGTGCGCACCGACGATTTCCGCCTGGCTCATAAGACCAGCGACCGCGGCTTCTATGACGAGGCGCGGGCCGGCAGCGGCTGCTTCGAGACCATCTTCGTCGACGAGGACGGGTTCCTGACCGAAGGCAGCTTCACCCACATCTTTGTCGAGGAGGACGGCAGGTTCGTCACGCCGCCCTTATCGCGCGGGCTGCTCCCGGGCATCCTCCGGGCGCGGATGATCGAACAGGGCGATGCAGTCGAACGGGACGTAAAGCTGGCAAGCCTGCCGGCGGAATTCTATATCGGGAACAGCGTGCGCGGCCTGATCAAGGCGATGCGGGCGAGCTGAGCCTCAGCTCCCGTTCAGGCCGGCTCTCGCAGGACGTGGGGATGGGAGATCCAACATGCAGATGAACAGGCGTTTTCTGCTCGGTGCCGGCGGCGCGGGGCTGCTCGGCGGCGTCGCCTTCTTCGCCGGTGGACGCGAATCGCACGCGGCCGAGGGCAAGTTCGAGATCATGCTGAGCGACGCCGAATGGCGGAAGCGGCTGACGCCCCAACAATATGAGGTGCTGCGCGAGGAGAATACCGAACGGGCGGGCTCCAGTCCACTCAACAAGGAGAAGCGCAAGGGCACCTATGTCTGCGCCGGCTGCGGGCTGCCGCTCTACTCCTCGGCGACGAAGTTCGAGAGCGGCACCGGCTGGCCGAGCTTCTGGAAGCCGCTGCCCAATGCGATCGCCACGCGCGAAGACAACAAGCTCTTCTTCACCCGCACCGAAGTGCATTGCCGGCGCTGCGGCGGCCATATCGGCCACGTCTTCGACGACGGCCCGAAGCCGACGGGCCTGCGCTACTGCATGAACGGCCTGGCGATGAAGTTCAGGCCAGCCTGACCGGCAATCGTCGTCGCGAACTTGTTTGGCGCTAATCCCCTTTAGCCATCCAAGTCTTGTCGGAACTTGTGTCCGCTTTCCACCCGTCGCGGACTCCTCGCCTGAGGTCTGCTTACGACCTATTGCGAACGTTTTAGCCCTGCGGGCGCGAGCTGGTTTTGGCTGCAACGGCGAAGGCGAGCGCGAACAGCAGGTGTACGACCAGAAATACTTTCGCGATCTCCCGCGCCTCGCCGGTTGCAACGCCCCAGACATCATTGGCCGCGACAGCACCGAAACCTACCACATTGGCGATCAGGACGGCCCGCAATGCCGCCGAAGGCTTAGCGTTTCGCGACAGCCAATTCAGGACTGCTATGCCGAGAAAAGGACCGCCGAGGAGGCGCAACAAGGCTACCAACTCGGGCGACGCGTCGGCGGGGACCGCCCCTACACCGAATTGCAGCGGGAACAGCATCAGCCCCGCACCGACCCCGGCAAGGTAGAGGGCCGAGGCGACAAGGATCGTTCTGAGCATATCCGCTCCTCCGTTATCTGCTGCCACGAGTTCAAGGCGCCTCAGGAAATTTCGCTGTTCCGCGACACGCACGCCCGCTTTCCACCCTTTGCGGACGTTCGGCCTAAGCCGAACGACGACGAGCGTCTCTTCCGCAACCTGTGGAAATGCAAACCTGCGGACCAAAGGAACATCACCGACAAGCCCGCCGCGAGAAAGTCGAAGCCTGGCCGACCATTGAGGAGGCTATCCAGTGCAGACTGGCCGAGAAGCACGGCGAGCGCTCCTTCGGGAATCCAAGCCCAGCGTGTGAGGACCGGCGCGAGCTGGTCCCATCGTTCAACGAGGGCGATGATTATTACCGCGATGACAAGCGCGCAAGCAGCAGCGATCAAGAGCGGCGACCAGGTCATGGTGGCGACTTATGAGGCGAGGCTCGTCTACTTTCCACCCATTGCAGACGTGAGTTTACAATGCGAGACATGAGCCCATGTACGCGCGTCATCGCCTCTTGCTTCTCGCTGCTCTTGCAGCCAGCTCGACGACTACCGGGTACGCGCAGCATCCGCTCATTCTCCAGCGGCTGACGGCTTGGAACGCGGCGGCGCCGCAGCCCACCCCATCGACAATTCAAGAGCAGGTCATGGAGGCCGCGATGGCCGCGCAGAAGCGCTCGGGCGGCTGCGTTCCGACTAGCGTCGTCGTCGACAGTGTTGTGCCAGCGACCAGCGCTAAGTTCGTCTTCCAGGGCATCCTCGCCGGGCGGCTCAAGAACGGCTGGACCGTCACCGCCCGCCACCCAAACTGCGACGCCATGCCTGTGCGTTACACCATCTCTGAGGACAGCGCGGGGGCGCTCACCACAATCCGGACCAATCGGGGGCTGTCGCTCGCCAATGAATCGCTGATCAGTGACACTTGGCCGCTCGCCCTCCTCCAGGCTACCGCGACCGCCAAGCGGAATGGCTTTGAGTGTGACCCGAATGGCGCGAGCTTAGGCGTCACCCGCGTCGCTAAGGAAGAGCCCGGTCTCGGTGCTGACGTCTATGGGGTTCGTTACGCCGGTTCGTGGAGCGAGGTCTGGCCGGTTGAGCTGTGCGGCCGCACCATCGAAGTCACGGTGCGCTTCACAGCTGACGGTGATGGTGGCGCCTATACGGACCTGAAGGGCACCGAAGCGAAGCTGCTCCCGCCCGCAGCGAAGGCATCCTGATCCCGGCTGAAGGTCCGATTTCCACCCAAAGCAGACATCGGCCCCGGACCATAATCCGCGCACATTAGACGCTGTAGGATCAAGGCCATGGCTTTCGAAAGAAAAGAACTGGGCGTGATGGCCGTCGCGGTAACGATCAGCTCGGCATCGGTGACGGCAGTGCGGCTGCGGAATGGATGCTGACGAGTTCTGCATGACGAGGGGCGGCAAGCTCAGTCGCCTTCGATGATGCGCTCAGCCAGGTTCTTCATGAACTTGGCGGCCTTGAAGACGTCGATCATCACCGGCTGCGGGCAGCGGCTGATGCATCCGCCCGCGCTCATCGACTCGAGGGCCGACGGAACGCCGCCGACCACGCGCGTGCCCGGCTCCGGGCCGATCGGAAGCGGCGCGCGGTTGGGATCCGGCGCATCGCTCGGCCTGCCGCACACGACGATCTCTTCCGGATCCTCCGGCGTCGGACAGTCGAGCTCGCGCACCGAGTCGAACGTCTCGCGGTAATTGGCCATCGCCTCTTCGGCCGTGCGGGCGGGTTGCGTCGCCGCCTGACCGGCCGCGGCGGGTGCCGGTGCGAGCACCAGCAGGACGGCGAGGGCCATTCTCGACATTGTCACCTCGCTCGCTTATCCGGCCCGCGGGCAATTTCAACAGGATGACAGAAACCATGGTGACCGCAAGCCACACGCTCGACCGCGTCCTCGTGCTGGAGATGGTGCGCGTGACCGAAGCGGCGGCGGTGGCGGCCTCCAGGCTGATCGGCCGCGGCAACGAGAAGGCCGCCGACCATGCCGCCGTCGAGGCGATGCGCGAGGCGCTGAACCAGCTCGATTTCGACGGCACGGTCGTCATCGGCGAAGGCGAGCGCGACGAGGCACCGATGCTGTTCATCGGCGAAAAAGTCGGGCGTGCGCAGGGCACCGGCCCCCGGATCGACATCGCGCTCGATCCGCTGGAGGGCACCACCATTACTGCCAAGGCAGGGCCGAACGCGCTTGCCGTGCTCGCCATCGCCGAGGAGGGCGGTCTCCTCAATGCGCCCGACGTCTATATGGACAAGCTCGCCATCGGCCCGGGCTATCCGGAAGGCACGATCGACCTCAACCGGTCGCCGAGCGAGAATATCCGCGCGATCGCCAAGGCCAAGGGCGTCGATCCCTCCCAGATCATCGCCTGCGTGCTCGACCGACCGCGGCACGAGAAAATGATCGCCGAGCTCCGCGCGCTCGGCTGCGGCATCATGCTAATTCCGGATGGGGATGTGGCGGGCGTGATCGCGGTGACCAATCCGGACACGACGATCGACGTCTATATGGGATCTGGCGGGGCGCCGGAGGGCGTGCTCGCCGCCGCGGCGCTGCGCTGCGTCGGCGGCCAGTTCCAGGGCCGTCTCCTGTTCCGCAACGACGACGAGCGCGCCCGCGCCGCCAAATGGGGCGTCGAGGATCTCGACCGCGTCTATCACCTGACGGACCTCGCCAAGGGCGACGTGATCTTCGCCGCGACCGGTGTCACCGACGGGTCCCTGCTGGACGGCGTCAAGCGCCGCAAGAACTGCATGACCACTGAAAGCGTCGTCATGCGCGCCAGCTCCGGCACGGTGCGCTGGGTGCGTGGCGAGCATCGCAATGAGCCGGGCGGGCATTGAGCGAGCGTTGACTCCTGATCCGCTCCCGTAACAGTCTTTCGGGCGGGAGGGCGTCATGAATTTGCTGTCGATTGGGTGCCGGATCGGTGCCGCTCTTTGTGCCCTGACGATCTCGGCCGCGGCGCTGGCGGGCCCCGCCGAACAGGCGGAGGAGGGGTTCGTCAGGCAGCGCATCGCCTGGAACAAGGGCGACATCGAAGCCGCCCTCGACTTCTACTGGAAGTCGCCTGAGATCATCTGGGTCAACAAGGCCGGCGTGAGCCAGGGCTTTGCCGGCTTCGCTCAGGCGATGCGCGACGAATATGCCGGGCGGCCCGAGCAGATGGGTGTCTATTCGGGGGAAGTGCTGCTCGCCAGGGAGGTCTCTCCGGAGACCGGGCTGATCGTCGTGCGCTGGTCGATTGACCGCGACGGCCGGAGGCTGATGGGGGGAGTCTCGACCCAGCTGTGGGAGCAAGTCGACGGCGCTTGGCGCATCGTCTTTGAGCATGCGAGCTGAAGCGCTAAGCTTTTCCACATCTTTTTCGGGCTGCGGATTCACGCGGCTCCCTTGTTCCCCTAGGCTACCGCGATGCTGATGAGCGCCAGCCATGTCTGCGGTGTCGAACGGTCGATCCTGGGCCAGCCGTGGCGCTGGCGCGGCGCCGCCGCGGACGCGACTGACGCCGCCTTCCAGCCCGACGATCTGATCGACCAGCTGCTCATGGCCCGCGGGGTTGTGCGGGAGGAGCTGGAGCGGCATCGCGAGCCGACGATCCGCGGCTTCATGCCCGATCCGTCCATCTTCCGCGACATGGATGCCGCCGCCAACCGGCTCGCGGACGCGGTCGAGGCATGCGAACCGGTCACCATCTTCGGCGATTATGACGTGGACGGCGCCACCTCCGCCGCCTTGCTGGTGCGCCTGCTCCGCGATCTCGGCTGCGACCCGCAAGTCTATATCCCGGACCGGCTGATGGAGGGCTACGGCCCCTCCGGCGAGGCGCTGGTGCGGATCGCCGAGGGCGGTGCGAAGCTGATCGTCACGGTCGATTGCGGCGCGATGGCTTTCGAGGCACTGGAGATGGCGCGTGCGGCGGAAGTCGACGTGGTCGTGGTCGATCATCATAAATGCGCCGCCGCGCTCCCGGTCGCCCACGCGCTAGTCAATCCCAACCGCCTCGACGAGGCCGACGACGCCGCGGCGCACGGGCATCTTGCGGCCGTCGGCGTCTGCTTCCTGCTCGGGGCGGCGCTGATCCGGACGCTGCGTGCACGCAGCTTCTTCGCAAACCGCGCCGAGCCGCGCCTGATCGAGCTGCTCGACCTGGTCGCGCTCGGCACCGTCGCCGACGTCGCCCAGCTGCGCGGCCTCAATCGGGCGTTCGTGACGCAGGGGCTGAAGGTGATGGCGCAGCGCCGAAATGTCGGCCTCGCCGCCCTGATCGATGCCTCTCGGCTGACGCGGGCGCCGACCTGCACCGACCTCGGTTTCGCGCTCGGGCCGCGGATCAATGCCGGCGGGCGCGTCGGCAAGTCGGACCTCGGCGTGCGCCTGCTCACCACCGAGGATCATGCCGAAGCCGAAGCCATCGCCGCCGAGCTCGAGCGCTTCAACGAGGAGCGGCGCACGATAGAGGCCATGGTCGCCGAGGCGGCCGAGCTCATGTGCCGCAGCCAGGGCAATCGCGCCGTGCTGGTCGCCTCAGGGGAGGGGTGGCATCCGGGCGTGATTGGCATCGTCGCCGGCCGCCTCAAGGAGAAGCTCGGCCGTCCCGCCATCGTCATCGCGATCGGCGCCGATGGCATCGGCAAGGGCTCCGGCCGCTCGATTTCGGGCGTCGACCTCGGCGCGGCGGTGCTCGCGGCCAAGGACAGCGGACTGCTCATCGCCGGCGGCGGCCATGCCATGGCGGCGGGACTCACCGTCGCCCGCGACCGGCTGGACGCGCTCGTCGATTTCCTCGACGAGCGGCTGGCGGAGGACGTGGCGCGCGGCCGCGACGGCAAGGCCTTGCTGCTCGATGCCGTGCTGGCGCCGGGCGGCGTCTGCCCTGACCTGTGCGAGGCGATGGAGGCGGGCGGCCCCTATGGCGCCGGATGGCCGGCGCCCCGGGTCGCCGCGGGACCGGTGCGGATCGTCAAGGCGGACGTGGTCGGCAACGGCCATCTGCGCCTCGTCGTCAGCGGCGACGACGGCCGCCGCATAAAGGCGATCGCCTTCCGCATGGCCGACAGCGCGCTCGGTCAGGCGATGCTGGCCGCGCCCAGCCACCGCAAGCTCTGGATCGCCGGCCGCATCAAGCGCGACGACTGGGGCGACCGCCCCTCCGCCGAACTCCACCTCGAAGACGCCGCCTGGGCCGACTAGAAGCCGCCCAGGCATGCTCCTGCAAGCGTGCTGAGTGTTGACCCTCATGCGTGGCTCCCCTAAGTGCCGCCTTCGCTTGCAGCGCCTGCTGTGGCCCCTTCGTCTAGCGGTTAGGACGCGGCCCTTTCACGGCTGAAACACGGGTTCGATTCCCGTAGGGGTCACCACCACGGCCGCTGCAGCGGCTTCACCCACATCCAGTTCAATGGTGCTGCGCGATCTGAATGAGATTGCCGCACGTGTCGTCGAACACGGCTGTGGTGACGGGGCCCATCGCGACCGGCGGCTGGGTGAAGGCGACGCCGAGCGTGGACAAACGATCGTGCTCGGCGCCGATGTCCTCGACGGCGAAGGATGCCGCCGGAATGCCGTCGGCGACAAGCGCCGCTTTCCACGGCCCGGCGGCCGGATGCGCATCCGGCTCCAGCAACAGTTGCACGCCGTCGAAATCGCCCGGCGAGACGAGCGTCAGCCAGCGATGCTCGCCCAGTGGAAAGTCGACCTTCGGCTGGAAGCCGAGCACGTCCCGGTAGAAGCGCAGCGCCTTCTCCTGGTCATCGACCAGCACGCTCGTCAGCACGATCCTCATGGGCAATTCTCTCCTCTCGGTTCGCCGGGTCCGCGAGCGGGCCCAGCCATGAATCTCGGAGCTGCCGCAGCGGCTTTCGCTCCAGGAAATGGTGCTTGCTTCGCCACCGCCACTCGGTGCGGACCAATCCTGCCTCTTCCATCAGCAGGAGGTGCTTGGTCAGTGCCTGGCGGGACAAGCTCGCACCGTGCCAGCTGATCAGCCGAACGTGCAGCTCGAACAGTGTCTGGCCGTCCCGCTCCGCCAATTCCTCCACCAAGCGCCGTCGCGTCGGATCTGCTAGCGCGCGGAACAGTGGGTCGAGCTCCATGGGCCGCTCATAGTCGGCACGCCTGTATCATGCAACCGTAGAGTTACATGAGGGCGCGGCGCGGCGCGGCGACTTGCCTTGAGGGCAGGGAGCGCCCAATGTGGAATGGAGTAGGGAGGTCCGCATGAAGATCCTGATCGCAGCCGCTGCGTTGATGTTTGCCTTGCCCGCCGCCGCGCATGCGCAAGCAGCCGAGCCCGCCCATGCCGAGCATGGCGAGCACAAGGGCATGGATCACGGCAAGAAGGGTTGCTGCGAACATAAGAATGCGGACGGCACGCCGATGGACTGCTGCAAGCCCGGTAAGGACGGAACGCGGCCGGCCTGCTGCGAGAAGCATGAGAAGGCCGAACATAAAGGCCACGACAACCACTGAGCCCAAGGGGCTGCCGGCCGGGGACCTGCTGAAGCGGTCCTTTCCGCCTGTTGTGGATGCGCGCACGCGGCTGATCGTGCTCGGGAGCTTGCCCGGCGAGGAGTCGCTCGCGCGGGGGCGATATTATGCCAATCCCCGCAACCAGTTCTGGGCGTTGATGAGCGGCGTCGTCGACATCGATCTGGTGCCACTCGATTATGACGGGCGGCTGCAGACGCTGTTGGGCGCGCGCATCGGCCTTTGGGACACGGTGGCATCGGCCAAGCGTGAGGGGAGCCTCGATGGTGCCATCCGCGATCATTCGGCCAATGCGTTGCCTGACCTGGCGGCGCGCCTGCCTGAGCTGCGGGCTTTCGCCTTCAACGGCGGGAAGTCCGCGGCGGTTGGGCGCAAGGCTCTTGACGACACGGCGCTGCAGCTGATCCAGCTGCCGTCGAGCAGCCCGGCCTATACGATGCCCTTCGCCGAAAAGCAGGTGGCCTGGTCCAAGCTCAGGGCCGTGCTCTAGCCTCTGCACCGTTTCTGCACGGGAAGAACCCGCGCTCGCCATAAGCCGCTCATCGCCGCTCCAGCCGCGCCTGCGACAAGCGGGCCGGCAACAGGAGAAATCGGATGGAAGCGGCCCTTCCCATATTGCGACGGCAGGCCGTGCCGGCGCGGTTCACCTTCCTCATCAAGATCCTCGCCGCCGCGGCCTTGATCGCGGTGGCGGACCGGCTTTTCTACCGGGCCGAGGCTGTCGGGGCGACGCTCGGCATCTTTGCGACGGTGTTGCTGCTGTCGGTGCTTGCCGTCCGCGCCGATATCCGGCGCAGCCGCCTCGCGCTGATCGTCGGGCTCTACTGCGCGGCCGTGATGATCGAGGATCCGGGGCCGCTCGCGCTCTTGCTGTTCTGGACATCGATCAACTTCGCGGTGCTGCTGCCGCGCGCCGTTGGCTTCGGCAGCGGCTGGACCTGGGCGATGCGCCTCGTCATCCACACGGCCGCGACGCCATTCCGGCCATTCGCGGATCTGCGGCGGCTGAGGCGGGTGGGGCGGCATTCGTCGGACGGGTTCAAGATTTCAGAGCATCTGCCAATGCTCATTCTGCCGCTCGTCGGCAGCATCACCTTCATCGCCCTGTTTGCGCAGGCGAACCCGCTGATCGGGGAGGCGCTGGGCAGCATCGATCTGCGGTTCGGCGAGCGGATCTCTGTCGTCCGGCTCTTCTTCTGGCTGCTCATCCTGATGCTGGTCTGGCGCGTGCTGCGGCCCCGGCTGTGGCTGAGTGAGCCGGCGCGCGTCGAACCGGCGCTGAGGCTGCCGGGGGTCAGCCTCGCGTCGGTCACCCTGTCACTTCTTGCATTCAACCTGATCTTCGCCGTCCAGAACGCGCTCGACCTCGCCTTCCTGTGGAGCGGCGGGGCGCTGCCGGAGGGGATGAGCCACGCCGAATATGCGCATCGCGGCGCCTACCCGCTGATCGCGACGGCTTTGCTGGCCGGTCTCTTCGTGCTGGTGACGCTCCAGCCCGGCTCCGCCACGGCGGCGAGCCGTGACGTCCGCCGGCTCGTCTATGTCTGGATCGGGCAGAACGTCTTCCTGGTCGCGTCCACCATGCTGCGGACGATCGACTATATAGAGGCCTATTCGCTGACCGAGCTGCGCATCCAGGCCCTGGTGTGGATGGCTTTGGTGGCGGTCGGGCTCATCCTCATCTGCATCCGCATCTGGAAGGGGCGGACCGGGGTGTGGCTGCTCAATGCCAATCTCGCTGCCGCCGCTTCCGTCCTGCTCGTCTCGATCCCGGTGGATTATGACCGCATCGCCGCCGGCTGGAATGTGCGCCATGCGCGGGAGGTGGGCGGCACCGGCGCCGGCCTCGATCTTTGCTACCTCTTCCAGATGGGCCCGTCCTCGCTGATCCCGCTCATCGAATTGGAGAGCCGGCCGCTTCCCGACCATCTCCGCTCGCGCGTCAGCTGGCTGCGCAACTATCAGATGGACCGGCTCGCGGCGCAGCAGGATGCGCGCGGTGGGTGGACCTGGAGGGGCGCGCGGCGGCTGGTGGCGGCGAGAGAGGCGGTCGCGGAGCGCAGGTTGCCGCGTTTCGTCGCCCCCTATCGCAACTGCGACGGCACGGTGCCCCGGACCGACTTCGACACCGTCTCGACGGTAGCGCCCGCGCCGCCGCCTTTGACACCGGCCGAGCCGCGGTGACAGACATGTACGCGATGAGCCACAAGATCCTGATCGTCGACGACGACCCGCATATCCGCCAGGTGCTGAGCTTCGCGCTCGGCAAGGCGGGCATGGAGACCTCAGAAGTGGGCGACGGGGAGGCGGCGCTGGCGGCGATCGGCGCCAAGAAGCCCGACTTGGTCGTGCTCGACATCAACATGCCACGCATGGACGGGCTGGAGGTGTGCCGGCGCTTGCGAGCAACCGGTGACCTGCCGATCCTGTTTCTCTCCTCACGCGACGATGAGGTGGACCGGGTGGTCGGGCTGGAGCTCGGCGGCGACGATTATGTCGTGAAGCCGTTCAGCCCGCGCGAGGTCGTCGCCCGGGTCAGCGCAATTCTGAAGCGCGGCGGGCGGGCGCTCGAACGGGCCGGCTGCAAGCAGCCGGTATCGCATGGCAAGCTGAGGCTCGATCCCGAAGGCTGGGAAGCGCGCTGGGCGGGCGAGCCGGTCACCGTCACCGTCACCGAGTTCCAGCTGCTGCTCCTGCTGGCCAGCCTGCCGTCGCGCGTATTCACCCGCGACACCATCATCGATCGGCTGCACGGACCCGGTTTCGCCATCACCGACCGGACGATCGACAGTCATATCCGCAACCTCCGGGCCAAGTTCTCGGGCGTCGGCGGCACCGACCTGATCGAGACGCGGGCGGGTGTCGGATATAGGATCGGGTCCTGCATCGGCGGCCAGGCCGCTTGATCCGTTCCGGCAAGGAGCTGCTGAAACGCTACTGGCCGGCGCTGCGGTTGCGGGCGATCCTGTTCGCCACTTTGTTGTTCGTTGCGGCGCTGCCGGGGATTAGCGCGGTGTTCCTGCGCGTTTACGAGAATACGCTCGTCCAGCAGACCGAAGCGGAGCTGATCGCCCAGGGCGCGGCGCTGGCCGGCGCCTATCGCTCCTTCTGGCCGGGCGGCGCGACGGAAAATGGGGAGCGCGCGCGATACGAGCCCGAGCGGCCAACGATTGATTTGAACGAGATGCCGATCCTGCCGGTGCAGCCGGATCCGCGGCCGACTCCGACTGCGACGGACCCACGCGCTGCGGCGGCGGCCGCGGCGGTGCGGCCGATAGTGCGGGACACCGCGCGCACGACGCTTGCGGCGGTGCGTTTGCTCGACCGCAACGGGGTCGTGGTGCTCGGGCGCGAAGATGTGGGACGGAGCTACGCGCATCTGCCGGAAGTGCAGCGGGCGCTGCGGGGTGAGACTCAGACCGTGTTGCGGCGGCGCGGAGGCTATGAGCCGCGCTATGCGCTCGAGGCGCTGAGCCGCGCCTCGGCGATCCGGGTCCATCATGCGCGGCCGATCCGGTCGGGCGGCGAGGTGATCGGCGTGCTGCTCCTCTCGCGGAGCCCCCGCGGCTTGTTCCTCGGCATGTATCAGGACCGGGGCAAGATCGCGATCGGCATCGCCGGCATATTCACGATCCTGCTGCTGCTGGCCGGGCTCCTTTCGCGTGGCATCTCACGGCCGATCGAGGCGCTTAGCGAGGCGACCGAGAATGTGGCGCGCGGGCGCGTGACGGTGCCGGAGCCGCCGCCGACCGCCGCGATCGAAATTCGCGCGCTCTACGAGAATTTCGCCGCCATGGCCGAGCGGATCGAGCGGCGCTCCCGCTATCTCAAGGACTTTGCGGCGGCGGTGAGCCACGAGTTCAAGACCCCGATCGCAGGCATACGCGGCGCGCTGGAACTGATCGGCGATCATGGCGCGTCGATGAGCGAGGAGGAAAGGCAGCGCTTCATCGCCAATGCCACCGCTGACGCCGACCGGCTGTCGCATCTGCTGGAGCGTCTACTGGCCCAGGCGCGCGCCGACATGGCGGTGGCGGCCGAGAATGCCCGCACGACGCTCGCGGAGCCGATCGCTGAAGTCGCCGACGCGCACCGGGGCCAAAGCCTCGCCGTTCAGGCGGAGGTGGACGCACCCCCGGTGGCCGCTCCGCCTGAATTGATCGAGGCGGTCGTCGAGACCCTGGTGGAGAACAGCCAGCAGGCAGGAGCGCGAGAGGTGCGCATCCTCGCGCGGGAGGCGGGCGAGAGGGTGCTCCTCTGCGTATCCGACGACGGCCCGGGTGTAGTCGCTTCGGAGCATGACCGGATCTTCGAGCCTTTCCACACCGGCCGCCGTGCGGAAGGCGGGTCCGGGCTCGGGCTTTCGATCGCGCGCTCCCTGCTCGCTTCCGTGGGTGCGACGATCGTCAGCCGTCCCGCGGAGCGGGGCGCGCTGTTCGAGATCAGCCTGCCGCGCGCCGGGTAGCGGCCTTCATCTCGCCGACGAAGCGGCGCAGATGTGGCAGGGGATCGGCCTCGGACTCCACGATCCTGACGATGGCGGAGCCGGAGATCACGCCCGCCGCGCCTGCGTCGAGCGCCGAGCGGACATGCGCAGGCGTCGAGATGCCGAAGCCGAGCACCGGCGGCGGGGCGCCATGGTCCGCCAAGGCTCCGAAGAGGTCGGCGTGGTCGAGCTCCATCTCCTTCTCGGCGCCCGTCACGCCGGCCCGTGCCATGCAATAGGTGTAGCCGCCGCCGAGCTCCGCCACCCGCTTGAGCGTCGCGCGGGGGGTGTTGGGGGCGGCAATCAGCACCGGAGCGATGCCATGCTCGCGGGCGGCTGCGGCGAAGGGCTCCGCCTCCATCACCGGCACGTCGGCGACGAGGACGCTGTCGACGCCCGCCTCGGCTGCGGCCCGGTAAAAAGCGTCACGGCCGCGGGCGAGGACGATATTGGCATAGGTGAGGACGCCGACCGGCACCTGGGCGTGGCGTTCGCGGAAGCCAGTCAGGAGCTCGAGACAGGCAGCCGGGGTCACTCCCCGCCGGAGCGCGCGATCGGCGGCGGCCTGGATGGTGGGGCCGTCGGCGACCGGATCGGAGAAGGGGATGCCGACCTCCACCATGTCGGCGCCGCCCTCGACCAGCGCGTCCAGGATGGCGGCGCTGGTTTCTAGGTCGGGATCGCCGAGCATCACGAAGGCACCGAATGCGCCCTGGTTGCCAAGCCGGGCGAACATGCTGGAATAGCGGCCGGTCATGCGGAGGGCGCCAGCAGTTCCTGCGCCTGAGCCACGTCCTTGTCGCCGCGGCCGGAGAGATTGACGACCAGCACCGTCTCCTCCTGCGCCTCGGCGGCCAGCTTGAGGGCATGGGCGAGGGCGTGGGCGGACTCGAAGGCGCAGAGGATGCCTTCGCTGCGGGCAAGGAGCTGGAACGCGTCGAGCGCGTCACGATCGGTGCAGCCGACATATTCGGCGCGGCCGCTGTCCTTGAGGAATGCATGCTCTGGGCCGACGGCAGGGTAGTCGAGGCCGGCCGAGACGGACCAGGTGTCGGCAATCTGCCCGTCCTCGTCGTGGAGCAGATAGGTCTCCGCGCCGTGCAACACGCCAGGGCGGCCGCGAAGCAAGGTCGCGCCATGCTCGATGCCGTCGATCCCGCGGCCGGCCGCTTCGACGCCGATCAGCCGCACCGCGGCGTCATCGACGAAATCGGCGAAGGCGCCCATCGCGTTGGAGCCGCCGCCGACACAGGCGATCACGGCGTCGGGGAGGCGCCCTTCCTCCTCCAAAATCTGGGCGCGGGCTTCCTTGCCGATCACACGCTGATACTCGCGCACCATCAGCGGGAAAGGGTGGGGACCGGCGACCGTGCCGAGCAGATAGTGGGTGTCGGCGAAGCTCGCGGTCCAGTCGCGTAAAGCCTCGTTGACGGCGTCCTTGAGAGTGCGGCCGCCGCTCTCCACCGGCACCACCTCGGCTCCCATCAAACGCATTCGGAAAACATTGAGCGCCTGCCGCTCGACGTCGTGCGCGCCCATGTAGATGCGGGTCTCGAGGCCGAAGAGGGCGCCGACGATCGCGGTGGCGACGCCGTGCTGGCCGGCGCCAGTCTCGGCGATCAGGCGGGTCTTGCCCATCCGCTTGGCGAGCAAGGCCTGGCCGAGGACCTGATTGGTCTTGTGTGCGCCGCCGTGAAGCAGATCCTCGCGCTTCAGGTAAATGCGAGCCTTGTCGCTACCGAGGTTGCGGCAGCGGGTGAGCGGCGTCGGTCTTCCTGCATATTTATGCAGGAGATCGGATAATTCGGTCTGAAAGGCCTCATCCTCCTGTGCCGCGAGGAAGGCCGCTTCCAACTCCTCCAGCGCGGGCATCAGGATTTCGGGAACATAGGCGCCGCCATAGGCGCCGAAGCGGCCGGACATCAGCAAGCGGCGATCTCCCGGCGCACCGGCGGACGAAGCGCTTCGAAGAAGGCATGGAGCTTGCCGGCATCCTTGCGCCCCGGGGCCATTTCAACGCCGGAGCTGACGTCGATCGCGAAGGCGCCGACGCCGGACGCGGCGCGGGCATTGGCAGGCTTGAGGCCGCCGGCGAGGAGGGCGGTGGCGAGATCCTGTCGCCCTTCGAGGCGCGACCAGTCGAAGCAGCGGCCGGTGCCGCCCGACTGTCCGCCGACTGCCGTGTCGAAGATGGTGCGGTCGGCCCCCACGCGCGGTTGCGGGAGGTTCGGGCCGACGGCGCCCACCGCCCACACTTCGCAAGCCTCGGGCAGGAGCGTGCGCAGCGTGGCTATATAGGCTCTGTCTTCCTGTCCGTGCAGCTGGACGGCGGCGAGTTGGAGGGAGCGGGCAGCGTCGACCACCTCGGGGACTGGCGCGTTGCGAAAGACGCCGACGAGGCGAATGGCGAGTCCTTGGCTCGCCACGGCGATCTCCTTCGCCTCGGCGAGCGTCACCGCCCGCGGCGTGTTCGGGACCATGATGAGCCCAGCGTAGCTGGCGCCCATCTCGGCGGCGAGCTCAAGATCGTGCCGGTCGGTGAGGCCGCAAACCTTGACCCTGCCGAAGGCGAGCGCACGCGCCGCTTCGGCGGGATTGTCGGCCCGCATCAGGGCGGAGCCGACCAGGAAGGCGTCGGCATGAGCGCTGAGCCGCTCGACATCGGCGCGGTTCGATATGCCGGATTCAGCCACCACCAGCCGGTCCGACGGAATGAGGCCGGCGAGCCTTTCGGTTACGGCGAGGTCCACCTTGAGTGTCTTGAGCTCGCGATTGTTGATGCCGATGATCGGAGCGCCCAGCGCGACGGCACGGCGCACCTCCTCCTCATCATGTGCCTCGACCAGCGCATCCATGCCGAGCCGGCGCGCTTCCTCGATAATCTCGCGCGCCTCGGCGTCGTCGAGCACCGACAGCATGACGAGCACGGCATCGGCGCCGTGGCGGCGCGCTTCCGGCACCTGGCGCGGGTCGACGACGAAATCCTTGGCGAGGATCGGTCCCTCGAAGGCGGCGCGCACCGCCTCCAGGTCCTTGAAGGAGCCGCCAAAATAGGGACCGTCAGTCAGCACGCTGATCGCATCGGCGGCGCCCCGATAGGCGCGGGCAAGCGCGGCGGGATCGGCCGCCTCGCGCAGCGTGCCTTCGGATGGGGAGACGCGCTTCACCTCCATGACGAAGCGGGCGCCGGGCCGGGCAAGGGCGGCGCGGAGGCTGCGCTGCGTTGGCTTCACCTGCGCGCGCAGCTCCTCGATCGTGATCCCGTCCAGACGCGCGGCGACGTCGAGGCGCTTGCGCGCCACGATCTCGCCGAGGATGCCGCCAATCTCACGCATGGGTCGCATCCACGAACGCCTTGAGGCGGCCATAAGCTGCGCCCGACGCGATCGCCTGCTGGGCAAGGTCGACGCCCTCCTTCAGCGAGCGGCAGATGCCGGTGGTCATCAGCAGGGCGCCGGTGTTGAGGGCAACGGTGTCGGCTTCGGCACGGGGGGCATAACCCATCAGCAGGGCCTTGAAGCGCTCGGCATTCTCCTCCGGACTCCCGCCCTTCAGCGCGTTCACCGAGGCGCGCGCGAGGCCCGCATCCTCCGGCGTGATGGTCAGGCGCTCGAGCCTGCCCTCGGTCACCCGCACAGCCTGCGTCTCGGCGTGCAGCGCCACTTCGTCCAATCCGGCGCCGTGCACCACGAGCGCACTCTTGGTGCCGAGCGCCGCGAGGGTGCGGGCGACCGGCTGCAGCATCTTCGGATCGGCCACGCCCAGCAGCTGCACCTGCGGCTCGGCCGGGTTCACGCAGGGGCCCAGCATGTTCATGATCGTCCGCACCTTAAGCGCCCGGCGTACCGGACCGGCATGGCGGAGGCCGGGATGGTAGCGGGGGGCGAACAGGAAGCACACGCCGGTGCGATCGAGCGCCTCCCGCGATACCTTGGCCGACACGTCAAGCTTCGCGCCGAGATGCTCGAGCACGTCGGCCGAGCCGCAGCGCGAGGTGACGGAGCGATTGCCGTGCTTGGCGACCGGCAGCCCGCAGGCGGCGGCGACGAAGGCGACTGCGGTCGAAACGTTGATCGAGCCCGATCCGTCGCCGCCGGTACCGCAGCTGTCGGCGAACAAATAAGAGGGTCGTTCGAACGGCTCGTCAGCGGCGCGAAGGGCGCGGGCCGCGCCGATCATCTCGTCCGCGGTTTCGCCCTTGAGACGGAGCGCGACCAGCATGGCGGCGATGGCCGGTTCGCCGAGGCGTCCGGCAACCAGTTCTTCGAACAGGCGCTGGGCCTCGTCGGCGGTGAGCGAGCGGCCCTCGTAAAGCTTGGCGAGCGCCTCCTCCGGAAGGATCTCCGGGCGGGTGTCGAGAGCAAGCGGTTCGGCGAAATCGTGGTTGAGATACATGATGCAGGTCCTGGTGAGAGCGCGAAAAAAAAGGCCCGCCGGAAGGGCGGGCCTGTCTTGGGTCGTGACTTAGAAAGTCAGCTTCACCATCGATGCAGGGCTGCCGCCGCCGGAGTCGCATTGCGCCACCAACGCCATGCACGCGCCGCGTCCGCCGCCGGAGCAGCCAGGATCGACAGGGAGGCGTGTGCAGTCATCAGGCTCCACATTCGCGAAACTCGGCGAGCGGTCAAGCCGCAAATTACCGATTCTTCCACCTTCGACCTGCGGTTTCCCGCAGGCTTAACGGTTTCTCAAGCAGCCCGAGCGATGATGGAGAACGGGCTTCTACAGGGGTGATCCGGGGTGCAGTCGAGGCAGGCCAGTCATGTCAAGCGCGCTTCGCGGCGCGTCGACGTCGACCTCCCAACGCGCCTGCGCCACGGCGGCTTCCGCCAGGTCGAGGTGCAGCTCACCAACCTATCGTTTGGCGGCTTCTGCGCTCGCTGCGAGGTGGCGCTGACGCGGGGCGACTTCGTTTCGATCGACCTGCCCGACATCGGCCTGGTTCGTGCCAAGGTCGCCTGGTGCCACGAGGGACAAATGGGCGCCGCCTTTTTCAACCCCGTCGACATCCGCCGCTCCTCCGCCACCGCCTGAGGGCTGGCCCAGCCGTAACCACGTTAGACGCTGGACCCGCCGCCAAAGCGGGCGCAAGAGAGCGCCTGAGCGGCCGAAGGATCAGCAAACTGCGCACGATGCTCCTCATCGACGACGAGCCCGAGCTGGCGCGGCTGCTCGCCCATGCGGCCAAGACGGCGGGATATGCGGCTACGGCGACCAGCGACGCCGACAGCTTCAAGCGGCATTTCGAAGTGGCGGGCGCGGACCTGATCGCGATCGACCTCGGCATGCCGCGTGTGGACGGCGTGGAGCTGCTGCGCTTCCTGGCCGACGCGGGCTGCAAGGCCCCGATCCTGATCGTCAGCGGCTTCGACCGGCGCGTGGTCGAGACGGCCGAGCGGCTGGGCGAGGCGCTCGGCCTCAGCATGGCGGGGTCGGTCGAGAAGCCGGTGCGGCTGGATGCGCTGGAAGCGCTGCTCCAGGACCTGCGCGCCCGGGCCTGACATGGCGGATGACCTTGAAGCGGCACTGAGGCGCGCGATCCGCGACGACGCGATCGGCCTCGCCTACCAGCCCAAGCTCGAGTTCAGGAGCGGTCGTGTGGTGGGTGTCGAGGCGCTGGCGCGCTGGACCGACGGCGAGCGCGGCCCCCAGAGCCCGTCCGTCTTCATCCCGCTGGCCGAAGAACGCGGGTTGATCGGCGCGATTACGGAGGCGGGGCTCAGGGCCGCGCTCCGGCAGTGGCTCGTCTGGCGGGAGCAGGGGATCGTCCTCGACATCGCCTACAACATCTCGCCGACTTTGCTGGGCGATCTCGAATTTCCTGACCGGCTGGAGCGCCTGTGCGTCGAGGCGGGGGTGCCGGCCGAGCATGTGACGCTGGAGCTCACCGAGGGGGCGACCCAGCATGTCGTCCACCTGATGGACACGCTGACGCGCCTTCGCATCAAAGGCATCCGCGCCGCGATCGACGATTTCGGCACCGGATATTCGTCGCTGCTGCAGCTCAGGCAATTGCCCTTCAACGAACTCAAGATCGACAAATGGTTCGTGACCGACAGCACGCGCTCGGCTGATTCCGCGCTGATCATCCACTCGATCATCGATCTCGCCCACGGCCTCGGCATGAGCGTCACCGCCGAAGGGGTAGCGAGCGAGGCGGAGTTCGACCTCCTCGCCCGCTACGGCTGCGATCTTGCGCAGGGCGAACTGATCGCCATGCCGATGGCCGGGGATGCGCTCGCCCACTGGCTGCTCGAGAACGGCGCCAGGTGGAGGGAGCGCGCGGCGCGCTAGCCGGCGTTCAGTCGGTACGGAGACGCAGGCCGAGCCAGAGCGTGCGCGGCGTCGCTCGTTCGATCAGGCCATTGCCGGAGATGGCAGCGACGACGCGGGTGCCGGTCAGGTTCTCGCCGCGCGCTTCGAGGCTCAGTCTGTCGTTCAGCGGCATCGAGGCGGCCGCATCGAGGGTCAGCGCGTCCGGAAGGAGGTCCTGGTTGAGGTCGTCCTCATATTGGGCGCCGGCGTAGCGCAGCGTCCCGCTGGCGCGGACGCCGCCCAGCGAGCGCCAGGCGACGGTGCCCGCGAGGGTGTGCCTGGGGGTCTGGGCGGGCCTGAGGCCGTTGAGGGGCAGAGCGGGACCGCTTGCGCGCACCTCCGCGTCCGCGAAGCTGTAGCCGCCGCTCAGCGACCAGGCGCCGAGGTCGAGGCGGCCGTCGAGCTCGATGCCGACGGACTCCACTGCCTCGAGATTCTGCCGCTGGCGATATTCGCCGCCGCCACCGACGAAGCCGACGCCGGGGAAGGTGCCCGGGCCGCGGCCGAGGGTTACGTTGGCGATCGCATCTTCGAGGCGGTTGGCGAAGACGGTGATGCCGACGCGGGCCGTGGAGAGGGGGCGATATTCCAGGCCGGCCTCGACCCCCTTCAGCCGCTCCGGCGCGAGTTCGGCATTGGCGGCAGTGGCGTCTGGGCCGACGCGGAAGGGGCGGTAGAGCTCGTTGAGGGTGGGCAGCCGCCATCCGAGATAGCCGGCAGCCCGCAGCGTCACCGCGCGGGCCGGACGCCAGGCGATGCCGGCGCGGGCGGTCGGCTCCCAGCCGGAGCGGTCGGCGAAGCTTACGTCGTTGAGCGTTGCTCCGGAGGCGATCACGCGCTCGTCGAGGAAGCCGTCGAGGATACGCCAGCGGTCGATCCGGCCGCCGCCGGTCAGGGTCACCGGGCCGTTCTCCCACGCAGCCTCGGCAAAGCCGCCGAGGGTGCGCGTGCGGCCGCCGGCGAGACGCCGCCTGGTGCCCGCGCCATTCACGAACTGATAGCGCTCCTTCGTCTCGCCCTCGGTCTCGCGCCAGTCGGCGCCGAGGCGGAGCTCGATCGCGCCGAGCTGGGGCCGCACCTCGGCACGGGCACCGAGGCCGGTCGACGGCACGTTATATTGCTCGGACGCCTGGGTGACGCTGGTCCTGTCCGCGTTCACGCTCGCGAAGCTGTTATAGTAATCGCGGGTCTGGACGTAGGCGAGCGCCTCCCAGCGACTTCCGACCAGCCGGAGCGACGCGTCCGCGCCGCGCGTGCTGTTGTCGGTGAAGGCAGTGCCCCGCTCCCGCTCGTCGGTGAAAAGGAGGGCGTTGGCCTGCAGCTCGGTACCAGGCGCGAGCGGCGCGACCCCGCGGAGCGAAAGGCTGCCATGCTCGTAGGGAGAGGGACGGTCGACGGGTCCTCGTTGACGCGCGATTACGGGAACGAAGCCGTCGCCGCGGCCGTAACTGGCGGAGATGCTGGCGAAGCCGCTGCCGAGGGCCACGCCGGCGCCGAGCCGCGCGTCGAGGCTGTCGCGGCTGCCGTAGAAGATGTTGCCGCCGACGCCGCTGAGGTCGTCGGGATCGGCGCTGACCAGCTCAATCGTGCCGGCAAGCGCGCCGGGACCGCCGGCCCCGCTGCCGCCGCCGCGCACCACCCGCACCTGGCCGAGCCGTTCGGGATCATAGGCCGGCCAGTTGATCCAGCCGCCGAACGGGTCCGTCTGCGGCACGCCGTCCAGGATGAGCAAGGCCCGGCTCGACGCATTGCCGCCCAGCGCGCGGAGCGTCGCGCCCTGGCTGGTCGGATTGGCGGAGCGCGCGTCGGAGCGCCGGAAGAGCTGGAAGCCGGGCACCTCCTTCAGGATCTCGTCCAGCCGCCCGGAGGCGGAGCCGGTCAGCCGCTCACGGCCGATCAGGACGGTATCGTAGACATCCTCGCCCTGGGCGCGCTCCAGCCCACGGCCGGTGACGACGATTTCTTCGGGGGGAGCGGGCTGCGCCAAGGCGAAGCCGATGAACAGGAGACGCATGGCCTCGCTCTAGCGTAAGGCCGGCGGCGAGGAAGCGTCAAACTGGAATCAGCTGCCCAGCTTGTCCGCCCGCGCCGAGAGATAGCGGTGGATCGCAGCCAGCTCGCCGTCGGTATAGTGGCTGAAATCGTTGCGGGCGACATAGGCCATGAGGCCGAGGTCGCGGCCGTGCGGCGCCTTGCCGGTGCGCATCAGGGTGGTGAACTGGGCAAGGTCGTAGCCGCTCGCGATGCGAAGGTCGGGCGTGACGTTGCCGTCCTCCATGGTCGCGCCGAACAGAGCCGGGCCGTGGCATTCCGAGCAGTTGATCGCGGTCAGCCGCCGTCCCGCCTCGTGCCCGGCGCCGAGCGCGAGCGGCGCCTGGCTCCGGAACTCCTGGACCTTTTCCGGCGCGGCGCGGAGCTTGCCCGTCGCAAGCGCGAAACGGCCGACCGGGCCGAAAGACACCGTCTCGGCGCGACCGGAAGTACGCGGCAGCGATCGGATATGAGCGATCAGCGCGCCCACCTCGCCATCGCTGAGGCGCGCATACATCGGTGAGGGCATGACAAAGAGCGGGCGCCCGTCCGTGCCGATCCCCTGGCGGATCGCCGCGGCGAGCTGCTCGTCGGTGGCACGGGCGGCGACGTCGGTGAGGTTCGGCGCATGGACGCGGATGACGTTGGGGATATCCTCCATCATCTTGCCGCCGAGGCCGGCACCGTGACAGCTATAGCAGCCAAGGATGCGGGCCTGGCGCGGCGCGTCGGCCAATTGCTGCGGTGTCGGACGGCCGAGCCGCTCCGGCTGCGTCGCCGAAACATCGGCGAGCTTCGCCTGCGAGGCGGCATAGATCCCGCCGATCCCGAACAAAAGCAGCAGCGCGATCGCAGCGAGCGCGCGCCCGGCCCAACGAATCATCATCCCAGCGGTCCCCGATTGGCGGGGGTCGCATGGCGTTGAGCGGCGCCCCGGGGGAGCGCCGCTCGATCAACCCGTCATTCAGCGCGACGAAGCCCGCCGCCGCGACCGGTTCGTCTTCGGAGCACCGGCCGAACCGAAATTCGGACGGCGGCTCTTGGGACGGCGGACGCGGTTGCGGTCCTCGGGAGCGCGCTCCGCCCGTTCCGGCGTCGTCGGCGCGGCCCGGGTGGACTTGATGCGGTTCGCTTCGTTGACGAAATTCTCCGGCAGCGGCACCACTTCGATGCGCTGCTTGGTGAGCTTCTCGATGCCCTTGAGATAGGCGCGTTCGTCCTCCGCACAGTAAGCGATCGCCACGCCCGCGGCGCCGGCGCGCGCGGTGCGGCCGATGCGGTGGACATATTGCTCGGCGACATTGGGCAACTCAAAGTTGATGACGTGGCTGACGCCGGAGACGTCGATGCCGCGCGCGGCGATGTCGGTCGCAACCAGGATCTTGGCCTTGCCGGACTTGAACTCGGCCAGTGCGCGCTCACGCTGAGGCTGGCTCTTGTTGCCGTGGATCGCGTTGGCGACGATGCCGTTGCCGGCGAGCAGCTTCACGACCCGGTCGGCGCCATGCTTGGTGCGGGTGAAGATCAACACCCGGTCCATGTTGCCGCGCTCGGAAAAGCCGGCGCGCAGCATCATGGTGAGCAGGGCCTGCTTCTCGGGCTGCGTCACGAATGTCACATATTGATCGACGCGCTCGGCCGTCGTGGCCGCCGGGGCGACCGAGACTTCGGCCGGGTCGGTGAGGAAGCGGTCGGCCAACTCCCGGATCGCCTTCGGCATGGTCGCCGAGAAGAACAGGGTCTGGCGCCTGGACGGCAGCATCTTCACGATCTGCTTCAGCGCATGGATGAAGCCGAGGTCGAGCATCTGGTCGGCCTCATCCAGCACCAGGATCTCGACCGCCTTGAGGCTCAGCGCGCCCTGCTCGATCAGATCGATCAGGCGGCCGGGGGTGGCGACGAGCACGTCGACCCCGCGGGAGACGTCCTGGCGGTTCTTGTTGATCGAGGTGCCGCCGAACACGGTCGCCACCGACATATGGCTGAAGCGCGAGTAAGCGCGGGCGCTCTCGGCGATCTGCGAGGCGAGCTCGCGGGTCGGCGCCAGCACCAGCATCCGGCATGTGCGCGGCTGCGGCCGCTTGTCCGACTGGGTCAGGCGGTCGATCGACGGCAGCATGAAGGCAGCCGTCTTGCCGGTGCCGGTCTGCGCGATGCCGAGCAGGTCGCGGCCCTTGAGCAGGATCGGGATCGCCTGCTCCTGGATCGGCGTGGAGGTGGAATATTCCTTCAGCGCGAGCGCCTGGAGGATGGGCTGAGAAAGCCCCAGGTTTTCAAAGGACATGTATAGCTCACAAATATGCGGCGGGCCGCGCTGCCAGAATGGCGCGCGGAAACGCGGCGGTTACTGCCGACCCGCGTGAAAAGGGAAAGCCTGGGAAATCGACGAAGCAGAGCCGGGCCCGTGGGGCCGTTCACGCTGCGATGATGCTTCGCTGAGCGGGCAGATAGATGCTGCGGCGCAAAAAGTCAAGATAGAGCGCGAGTCGCGGCCGGTGCGCCTCCCTTGAGCATGGCTTCGACTAGACCCGCCGGCTCCGCCTTGCCGTAGAGGAAGCCCTGGCCGTAGCGGCAGCCGAGCGCCAGCAATGTGTCGTGCTGGGCCTGCGTCTCAATGCCTTCGGCGACCACGTCGATGCGGAGACTCTTGCCGAGGCTGACTACCGCATCGACGATAGCGCCGTCGCCGCCGTCGAGCTGGAGGTCGCGCACGAACGAACGGTCGATCTTGATGATGTGCACCGGGAACTGCTTCAGGTGCGACAAGGAGGCGAAGCCGGTGCCGAAATCGTCGAGCGCTATGGCGACGCCGGCCGCGCTCAGCGTCTGGAGCGCGCGCTCTACATATTCGGCGCCGCGGCCAAGGAAGACGGTCTCGGTCACCTCGAGCTGGATACAGCGGCGGGGAATGTCCGCCTTGTCCATCCGCTCGAGCAGCCGCTCGGCGAAGTGGCCGCGCCGGAATTCGGCGGCGGCCGAGTTAATCGCGACATGGCCGAAATCGACATCGGCGCTGAGCCACTTCCGCACGTCGGCCAGCACGCCGTCGATCATCCGGTCGCTGATCTCGGCGGCGAGGTTCGGATCCTCGAAGGCCGCCTTGATGCTGTCGGGCATCTGCAGGCCGTTTCGCGGATGCCGCCAGCGCAGCAGCGCCTCGAAGCCGGCGACCTTGCCCGAGGTGAGCTCCACCTTGGGCTGATAATGCGGCACGATCAGATTCTCGCCCAGCGCGCGTTTGGCGAGCGAGATCATGCTGTTGCGCCGCTGCCGCTCGGCCCGCATGCCGTTCTCGAACAGCTTGATCGTGCCGCGGCCGGCACCCTTGGCTCCGTAGAGAGCCAGGTCCGAGGCCTTGAGCAGCTCGCCCGGGTCGGAGCCGTGGATCGGGAAAAGGCTTGCGCCGATACTGGCGCGGCATTCGAGCAGCTTGCCTTCGTGCAGGCAGGGCTCCCGCAGCGCCTCGAACAACTTGTCGGCAAAGGCAGCGAGGTCCTGTTCGCTGTCCAGGCCCATCACCACGATCGCGAATTCGTCTCCGCCGAGGCGCGCGACCAAATCTTCGGGCCGCACCACCCGCCGCAGCCGCTTTGCGAAGGTGCAGAGCAGGGCATCGCCGGCGTCGTGACCCAGACTGTCGTTGATGCGCTTGAACTCGTCGACGTCCATCAGCAGCAGCGCGAAGGGCCGGCGAGCACCCGGCACGGTCAGCGAAGCCAAGCGCTGCTGGAGCACTGAGCGGTTGGGCAGCTGCGTCAAAGAATCGTGGCTCGCCGACCAGCGCGCCTGGTTCTCCACCCGTTTCTGATGGGTGATGTCGCGAGACGTGACGAGAAGGCGGACCTGGTGATCGCCTTCGGTGACGGGCGTGACGATCACGTCCCACCATTTCTCATCGTCGTCGCCGAGCCGCCCGGTGAACTGGGTCGCGAGACCGGTAGCGCGCGACTTCAGGAAGGCGGCGCGGGCATCGCGGCGGAAGCGGCCGGGCACGAGATCGGTCCACCTCCGTCCCGCCACCTCGGTCGAGCCGCCGGACGCGAGACCCGCCATCGCATTATCGTTGGCGAAGAGGACCACGCCATTCTGGTCGAGCAGGACGATGCTATCCGGAGTCGCGCCGATCAGCTTGCGCACGAAGCTTTGCTGACTGACGAGCTGCTCCTGTGCCGCAACGCGGTCGTGAATGTCGGTGCAGCTGCCATACCAGCGGATCAGCTTGCCACGCGGATCGCGCTCCGCGCAGCCGCGGCTTAGCACCCAGCGATACTCGCCGCAATGATGGCGGAGGCGGTATTCGGCTTCGTAGGCTTCGCCGGTCGCGAGACTCCGCTCCCACGACTGGAGCGCTCTTTCCCGATCGTCCGGATGGATGAGCGCGGTGCGAGGCAGGCCGTGCGCTCGGCCGACCTTCTGGCCGGCGAATTCCATCCACTGGACGTTGAAGAATTCGTCGGATCCGTCGGCCGACATCGACCAGACCATCTGGGGGATCGTGTCGAGAGTCTTGCGCCAGCGGCCGGCGAGCGTGCGCTGCAGCTCCTCCGCCTGCTTGCGGCCGCTGACGTCGGTGATGACGCCCTCGAGGAAAAGGGGCCGCCCCTGCTCGTCACAGACGGCGTGGCTCTGCTCGCTGACCCACTTCACATCGCCCGATTTATCGACGATGCGATAGGTGATCGCGAAGCTCTCATTGGCGGCGATGGCGCGCTCGGCCGCCTTCTGCACGGCAGCGAGATCGTTCGGCAGGATGAGGTCGGCCCAGCCGTCCATCTGCTCGATCTCTTGGGCGCTGTAGCCTGTCAGCGTCTCCGCGCCGTCGCTGATGAAGGTCATCGTCCAGGGCGGCGCGAGCTGGCATCGATAGAAGATGCCGCTCAGCGCGCGAAGCAGGCTGTCGAACTGGCGGCGGCTTTCCGCGAGCTGGAGCTCGGCGGCCTGCAGCGCCGCGCCGGCGGTGCCTTCATATGTGCCGGTCGCAGATTGTGCTGCCGCATCGAATTCCGCGGCATCGTAATGACGCAAGACAACCCCCGAATGGTGAAGCCGGGCAGCGCTGCCGCTTCCGTTCCCATGCGTTCCTAGGCAGCGAAGGTTACCAACTGCTTCATCAGCAGGGTTCGGTTCGCCCACTGGCTGCGCGCCTTTAGTAGCGGCCCCAGGTGAAGCGGGAGGAGAGGGCGTAGTTCCACACCGCACCGACCAGCACGCCGGCCAGCGCCGACAGCGTCCAGAGCGCGCCCTGATATTCGAACAGGAAGGTGGCGACGCCAACATTGGCGGCCGCGCCGATGCCGCAGACGAGGCAGAAGGACATCCAGCCGAAGAACAGCCGCCTCGCGCCGCGAAGCTGCTGGTCGCGATAGGTCAGCGCGTTGTTGAGGAAGAAGTTGAACGTCATCGCGCCGATCGTGGCGATCGTCTGCGAAGGCGCGAACGGCTGCGCGAGCGCCTTGAAGAACAGGGTCAGAATGGCGAAGTGCACGCCCACGCCGAGCCCGCCGATCGTCCCGAACAAGGCGAATCGGGTGGGCACGAAGCGGCCGAACGCCTTGTCGTAGAGCAGGATCAGATATTCGAGCGCGATCATTCGATCTAGCTTGCTCGCCCCGCTCAGCCGTTCGCGGAAATCGTAGGGCAGCTCCTCGAAGGCGAGCGGCCGCCGCGCCGACGCGAGGATGTCGAGAAGAAGCTTGAAGCCGACCGCGGACAGGTTGGGCAGCACCTCGCGCAGCAGCTCGACCCGAAGCATGAAGAAGCCGCTCATCGGATCCTTGAGATCATCCGAGATGACACCCCGGCTGAGACGCGTCGCCAGGCGCGACTGCGAGGCGCGCTCTTCCGAGAAGCCGTTCGCGCTGCCGCCGGCGGCGAAGCGGGAGCCGACGACGATGTCCAAAGCCGGGCGGGCGCGCAGTCGCTCCAGCATCTGGGGCAGCAGCCGCTCGTCATGCTGGAGGTCGGCGTCCATCACCGCGACGATCGGTGCAGACGTGGCCAGCATCCCCTCGACGCAGGCCGAGGCGAGGCCGCGCCGCCCGACCCGCTCCAGGCAGCGGACGCGGCGGTCACTGCGGGCGATCGCGCGCAGCCGCTCGGCGGTGCCGTCGGGGCTGTTGTCGTCGACGAAGATCGCTTCCCAGGCGATGCCCTCGAGCGCCGCCTCGAGCCGCCGCACCACCTCCTCGACATTGTCCGCTTCGCTGAAGGTCGGGAGAATGACGGCGAGCTCGAGCGGCGCCAGCTCGGCGCTCGTCGCTCCCATTCTCGTCGTGAGCGCTTCCACTGCAACGCCCTCCCCAAACAGGATTTAAGCCCAGCTCATAAAGGTTGCAATTCAGAGGCGAAGGCGGTGAATGACGGCCGTCCCGAGCCCACAAATTTCGGCCCGGCTTATGCTTGACACGCTGCGCCGCGACTCCTATCTGCCGCTCATCCCGTTTTTCCGGTCAACCGGCGGCGCATTCCGTGCGCCCGTCGGCTTTGTCCGTTTCGGCGGGCCTCAAAAGCGCTGAGATGGGGCGGTCAGCCAGCCGCCCCGTGGAGCAGGAGAAAATAGAGCATGGCACGTATCGCGGGTGTGAATATCCCGACCAACAAGCGCGTCGAGATCGCGCTGACCTATATCCACGGCATTGGCAGGACCAAGGCCAAGGAGATTACCGCCAAGCTGGGCATCACGCCCGAGCGCCGCGTCCAGGACCTGACCGACCAGGAGGTCCTCCAGATCCGCGAGAGCATCGACGCCGATTACACGGTTGAGGGCGACCTCCGCCGCCAGGTGGCGATGAACATCAAGCGGCTGATGGACCTGGCCTCCTACCGGGGCCTCCGCCACCGCAAGGGCCTGCCGGTCCGCGGCCAGCGCACGCACACCAATGCGCGCACCCGCAAGGGCAAGGCCAAGCCGATCGCCGGCAAGAAGAAGTAAGCCGCCGGGGCGCGCTCGTCCGCGCCCGCGTCTTGATCTCCAAGGATAGGGTACAAAGAATATGGCACGCGAACCTCAGCGCCTCAGGCGGCGCGAGCGCAAGAACATCACGGCGGGCGTGGCTCACGTCAACGCCAGCTTCAACAACACGATGATCACCATCACCGACGCGCAGGGCAATGCCATTGCCTGGTCGTCGGCCGGCATGATGGGCTTCAAGGGCAGCCGCAAGTCGACGCCCTATGCCGCCCAGGTCGCCGCCGAGGATGCGGGTAAGAAGGCCGCCGAGCATGGCGTGCGCACGCTCGAGGTCGAGGTGAAGGGCCCGGGCTCGGGCCGCGAGAGCGCGCTCCGCGCCCTCCAGGCGGTCGGCTTCCAGATCACGTCCATCCGCGATGTGACGCCGATCCCGCACAACGGCGTGCGCCCGTCCAAGCGCCGCCGCGTCTGACGCTTCGGCCAAAGTGGTACTTTGGCCGAGGGTAGAAGGCGAAGAAAGTTTAGAAGTCCGGATCGAGCGGCCGCTGCCGCCCTTCCGATGAACCATAGGGAAGATCATGGCCGTCAACGCTAAGAACTGGCAGGAAATGAAGAAGCCCAACGCCCTCGAGAAGCGCGCCGCCGGCGACGCGCGCCGCAAGGCGACCTTCGTCGCCGAGCCGCTCGAGCGCGGCTTCGGCCTGACGCTCGGCAACTCGCTGCGCCGCGTGCTCTTGTCGTCGCTGCAGGGCGCCGCCGTCACCTCGATGCGGATCGAGGGCGTGCTGCACGAATTTTCGAGCCTGGCGGGCGTCCGCGAGGACGTCACCGACATCGTCCTCAACGTGAAGCAGATCGCGCTGCGCATGGAAGGCGACCAGGCCAAGCGCCTGCAGCTTTCGGCGACCGGCCCGGGCGAAGTCACCGCCGGCCAGATCGCCACCACCGGCGACATCGAGGTGATGAACAAGGACCTCGTCATCTGCCACCTGGACGAAGGCGCGACGCTCAACATGGAGCTGACCGCCGAGACCGGCAAAGGCTATGTGCCGGCCGCGAACAACCGCCCCGTCGACGCGCCGATCGGCCTGGTCCCGATCGACGCGCTCTATTCGCCGGTCCGCCAGGTCAGCTACAAGGTCGAGAATACCCGCGTCGGCCAGGAGCTCGATTATGACAAGCTCACGCTGACGGTGGAGACCGACGGCACGATCACGCCGGACGACGCGCTCGCCTATGCCGCGCGGATCCTGCAGGACCAGCTCCAGCTCTTCGTCCACTTCGATGAGGGCATGGTGTCGGTCCCGACCATGGCCGGCATGGCCGCGCCGTCGTCGAGCGGCGACATCGAGAGCGATGCCAACCAGCTCAACCGCTATCTGCTCAAGAAGGTGGACGAGCTGGAGCTCAGCGTGCGCTCGGCCAACTGCCTCAAGAACGACAACATCATCTATATCGGCGACCTCGTCCAGAAGACCGAGGCCGAGATGCTCCGCACGCCGAATTTCGGCCGCAAGAGCCTCAACGAGATCAAGGAAGTGCTGTCCAGCATGGGCCTCCGCCTCGGCATGGACATCCCCGGCTGGCCGCCCGAGAATATCGAGGAAATGGCCAAGAAGCTCGAACAGGAGCTGATGGGGTGATCGCACGGATCAGTGCGGGGCACTGATCCGAGCGATCACCACGCTACCGCCGCTTAGTGGGCGGGGAACAGATAAAGCCATTCCGCGCAGCGGAATGTCATAAGGGGTTTGGGCGGTGCCCCGTTTTCACCGCCTGGTCCGGGGTACCTGATACGGCCCCCGAACGAACGGAAGGAAGATACCATGCGTCATCGCGTCGGCGGGCGGAAGCTGCAGCGCACCTCGAGCCACCGGGCGGCCATGTTCCGCAACATGGCGGCCGCGCTCATCAAGCATGAGCAGATCACCACCACCACGGCCAAGGCGAAGGAGCTGCGGCCCTATGTCGAGAAGCTGATCACGCTCGCCAAGAAGGGCGGCCTTTCCAACCGTCGCCTGGCGCAGGCGCGGCTGATGGACGACACCCAGCTCACCAAGCTGTTCGACACGCTGGCGCCGCGCTACGCGGACCGCAACGGCGGCTATACGCGGATCATTAAGGCGGGCCTCAGGGCCTCCGATGCGGCGGCGATCGCGATCATCGAGCTGGTCGACCGCGACGTCTCCGCCAAGGGGCAGGACAGCGGCCCGGTCCTCAATGCCGACGAGTTCGACGAAGCGGCCTGAGGGCGTCAGCATCGACGAAATCAGGAGGGGTCGCTTCGGCGGCCCCTTTTCGCATCGAGACCGCTCCAGAATTGCAGGCCGAGCAAAGCTGTCCAGGCGGCGTGAAGGCCGTAGACGATGAAGGCGCCGGCGACGTCCATGCGCAGTGCGCCGGTGGCGAGCAGGGCGACGGGAAGGATGCCGGCGACGAGCCCGGCAAGGCCGAGCAGACGCGCCGTGCGGCCGGCGAGGAGGTCGGCGGACCAGAACAGGATCGCTGCCGAATTGGCGAACACGCCGAGCCGAGCCAGCGCCTGGTTCGCTTCCCAGGCGAACAGGAAGATGTCGTGGCCGACCGGCTGCCCGCGCGCGGCCAGCGCCGGGACAACGAAGCCGTTGATCGTCGCCGCGCCGGCATGGCCGAACAAGGCGAACACATAGGCGATCGCGCCGGCGAGCACGGCCGGGCGGGCGAGGCCGCGCTGGTGCGCGAAGCGGGCGAAGCCGAACGCGATCGCGGCCAGGAACAGGATCATCGCCCCGTGGACGATCCCGACCAGGGCACCCGAATGGGCGCTGGAGGGATGGTGACCCATCGCGACGATCGTGGCGAGCGATGCTGCGATCAGCGCGCCGCCGCCGATCCTGTCCCCTCGTGCTTCCATCTTCTTTCCCCCCGTGGACCTCGCCTTGCTGTCGGGCGATAAGCCGGGAGGGAAGGGGCAAATCGCGCGGCGCGTCCGTTGCCGGACGGCAGGGGCCATTTGTCCGGGAAGAGGGGCGCTACGGCGGCAGATCAGGACCGGCGGGTGAGGCGGACGCGCGCCGCTCTGGTCGAAGCGTTCAACCATCTCGTGCTCCGCGGCGGGCCGCGGACGATCAAGGTCGCCGATATCGTCGCCCAGGCCAAGGTCGGCCGCTCGACCTTCTACGATCATTATTCCGGCCCCGAGGCGATCCACATGGAGGCGCTGGCGCGGCCGTTTGCGCTGCTCGCCGATGCGGCGGCGGGCGAGGGCGATGCCGAACGGCTGGAGGGGCTGCTCCGCCACTTCTGGGAGAACCGGCAGCGGGCGCGGGACGTGCTGCAGGGGCGGACGGGGGAGAAGGCCGCACGGCTGCTGGCCGAGCTCGTCGAGGAAAGGCTGAGCCGGCGCGCGGCCGAGGCGGACATTCCGGTCAGGCTGCACGCCGCCCAGCTCGCGCAGGCAGCGCTCGCGCCGGTGCGGGGTTGGCTGCTGGGCGAGGCGTCCTGCACGGCCGAAGCGCTCGCCCGCAGCATCTGCGAGGGCGGGCGGCGGCTCGTCAGATCTCGAGCTGGGTGAAGCGGACCGGGATGACCTCGCGTATCTCGGCCTCGCCGGCGGCTGATTTGGTGACGACGCTCAGTTGCTGGACTTCCTTGGAGCCGATCGGAACGACGATTCGGCCGTCGGGCGCCAGCTGGTCGAGCAAGGCGGGCGGCGGGGCCTTGGCGGCGGCGGTGACGAGGATACGGTCGAAGGGGGCGTGCTCGATCCAGCCGCGGGAGCCGTCGCCGATGCGGACCTGGACGCGATTGTAGCCCAGTTGCTGGAGGCGGAGGCTCGCCTCGCCGGCAAATTCCTCGACGATCTCGACCGTCCACACCTCGGCACCGAGCTCGGCGAGCAATGCGGCCTGGTAGCCGTAGCCGGTGCCGACCTCGAGCACCTTGTGGCCGGGGCGCACCTCGAGCAGGTCGAGCATCAGCGCGCCGATATAGGGCTGCGAGATGGTCTTGTCGAAACCGATCGGCAGAGGTCCGTCATGATAAGCGACGGCGGCGAGCTGGGCCGGGACGAAGAGGTGACGGGGAACCTCCAGCATCGCGGCGCGGACGTGCGGGTCGAGCGCGGCCTTGCCGAGCTCCGCCTCGGTGAGGTCGAAGTGCACCTCGACCACCTCCACCATGTGGCGGCGAAAGACGGCGAGATGCTTGTCGGTCATCGGTTTCATGCTGATTCAAGCTTTGGGGGCGGGCGCGGTTCCGAAACCAAGCGCAAGCGGGCTCGTTCGGCTGGTATGGAAGATCCTTTCACCCAAGTCATCCACTGGATCGGGCGCGGCATCGAATGGGTCGGGATCGCAATCATGGTGGTCGGCGCGGCGGCGGCGTTGCTGGCCTTCATCCGTCAGGCGCTGCGGCGCGCGGACAAGGAGCGGCGCATTGCGGACTTCCGCTCGGATCTCGGCCGCTCGATCCTGCTCGGCCTCGAATTCCTGGTGGCGGCGGACATCATCAACACGGTCGCGATCGAGCCGACCCTCGACAGTCTCGCCGTGCTGGCGGGGATCGTGCTGATCCGGACTTTCCTCAGCTTCAGCTTGGAGGTGGAGATCGAAGGACGCTGGCCGTGGCAGCGGCGGGCGGGCGAGGATCGCGCCTGAGGGAGCCTGGGCAGGGCCGCGAGCGTTGTTCCCGCAAAGGAGACAGATCATGGCCGATACGACCAGCCGCACCAGCCGCGACGAGGAGCCGGTGGAGATGACCGGGCGCAAGGGCGGCGGGGATTCGGGCGGCGGCGCCTATCCGAACCCGCATACCGGCAAGGAGCCGACCAACGGCGGCTTCATGGGCCATGGCGGCCAGACCGAGATGCCATACCATGGCGGCGAGCAGCTCGGCGAGCAGGATGTCGGCGGCAACGTCAATGCCGCGACCGCGAAGACCAAGCCCGGGCGGAGCGACGAGAAGGACTGAGAGCGCTTCCCGAAGGCGTCGAAGAGCCTCCGGTCCCACTTCGGGACGGTGGCGCGCGCTCTCGCCCGCACACGGCCGCATGTCCCAGATGGGACATGGACAAGCGCCTGATTCGGCGGGAGGAGTCTGCCCAAGGGATGCGCGACTGAAGGACGCACCATGATCTTGCTCTGCGGGGGCGAGGGTGCCGCCGGCGTCAAAACCGGCGGCGCTTTTTTCCTGCTTATCAGCTATGCCGGCCGGGACGGCCAAGGCGGCGACCCAGGCGTCGAGGACGCATCGCGCCTGCGGGCGCACCGCACACTGGTCGCCGGCGACCCGCCGGATCTGAGCCTCGCCTGGCGCGCACCCTCTCGCCGACTGGATCGCTGACCGGCGACACGAAGAGTGCGGTGACCTCTCGACTGGGTGCGCTCGCCGGCTGATCCGCAGGCCGCCGCGGCACGGCGTGATGGGCAAGATCGCCGACGCTCTGGGGTGAGCGCCGGCGAACTGACTAAGACTGCAGTGGCGCTCGCCGGCTGCTAGGGGCGGGTGCGGTTGTCGACGGTGATGTTATCCTTGCGCTTGCGCGGGATCAGGCCGAGCAAACCGAGGAGGCCGAGCAGGCCCCAGGGAAAGCCGTCATCTTCCTCTTGCTGAGGATTGCCGTAGGACGTGTCGACCGCGGGTGCTTGCGCCGCCGATGCGGCAGCGGGGGTGAGAGCCGCGAGAGCGGCGGCCGCGGCGATTACTGTGATGTGTCTGGTGCGCATGTGAGGTCCTCCTGTTGAGTATCAGACGGCTGAAGTTCAGCGGCGGTGATCGTCGTCGCGTTTCCTGAGACCGAGCAGGCCGGCGAGGCCGAGCAGACCGAGCAGGTCCCAAGGGAAATCGTTGTCGCTGCCCTCGGCGTGCCGTTCCTGGGTCTCGGTGGCGATGCTGGTATCGTTGCCGGTCTGCTGCGCGGACGCCCCGGACGCGCCGAGCATCGCGAAGGCAGCAGCCGCCAGCAGGGCGCTGGATCGGGTTCGCATAAGCATTTCCTCCTGTTCGCCGCTGCTCAGGGTTGGGCGGCGGCGTCGGGGGCAAACGGGCGGCCGGCGACGGTCGTTCCGGGAATGTGACTAACCTGGATCACACGTGCCCGGCGTCCGCGCCGCGCTCGCGGCGGGAGGGCGGTCCCAGCACCTGATCGCGCCTATTGGCCAGTCTTCTCAATTGAGTGCGGGACGGTATAGGTTCCGCACAATCCTCGAAGGAAGGTCCCCCATGCGCCATGCCGCCCTTGTCCTGTTGCTTGCCTCCACTGCCTGCGCGATGAACGACAGTGCCACTGAAACCGCCGCCGCGCCTGCCGCGACCGCGCCTCAGGCGTCGATCGTCTATCCGGTGACCGAGCGGCAGAACATCGTCGAGACGCAGTTCGGCGAGGCTGTGGCGGATCCCTATCGCTGGCTCGAGAATGACGTGCGCGAGGATGCGAAGGTGGCGGCCTGGGTGGCGCAGCAGAATGCGCTGACCAATTCCTACCTGGCGACGCTCCCCGCCCGCGCGGTGTTCGAGCAGCGCCTGCGCGAGCTGTTCGACTATGAGCGCTACGGCATCCCCCAGAAGCAGGGCAGCCGCTACTTCTACAGCCGCAATACCGGGCTTCAGAACCAAAATGTGCTCTACGTGCGCGAGGGGCTGAACGGCACCCCGCGGATGCTGATCGATCCGAATACCTGGTCGGCCGACGGCGCCACGGCGCTGGCGGAATGGTCGCCGTCCGAGGACGGCCGGCGCCTGCTTTACTCGGTGCAGGAAGGCGGCACCGACTGGCGGGTGGTGCGCGTGCTCGATGTCGATACCGGCAAGGTGCTTTCCGACGAGGTGAAGTGGGTCAAGTTCGCCAATCTGGACTGGGCGAAGGACGGCTCCGGCTTCTATTATTCGCGCTTCCCCGAGCCCAAGGCGGCCGAGCAGTTCCAGTCGCTGAACGAGAATCAGCGGGTCTACTTCCACAAGCTCGGCACTCCGCAGGCGCAGGACCGGCTGGTCTATGCCGACGCGGCACGGCCGAAGGTCAGCAACGTCGTCCAGGTCTCCGACGACGGCCGCTGGCTCGTCATCACCTCGTCGGAGGGCACGGACGAGCGCTACGACATCACTTTGATCGATCTGACGCAGCCGAACGCCGCGCCGCGCAAGCTGGTGACGGGGCTCCAGAACCAGTGGGATTATATCGGCAATGTCGGCAACAGCTTCTACTGGGCGACCAATACCGATGCGCCGCGCCTGAGGATCGTCTCCACCGACATCAGCAAGCCGGGCCTGGAAGTGAAGCAGCTCGTCGCCGAGGATGAGGCGACGCTCGGCGGTGCCTCGATCGTCGGCAATCGCCTGATCGCCTCCTATCTCGTCGATGCGAAGACGGAGGTCCGGACCTTCGACCTCAACGGCCGCCCGATCGACAAGGTGACGCTGCCGGGCATCGGCACCGCCGGCGGCTTCTCGGGCGATGCGACCGACAGCGAGACCTTCTTCGCCTTCTCCAGCTTCAACATGCCGACGACCATTTATCGCTATGACAGCGCGAGCGGCCAGGTGACGCCCTGGGCGCAGCCGCAGGTCGGCTTCAAGCCGGAGGACTTCACGGTCAGCCAGCGCTTCTATCGCTCGAAGGACGGGACGCGGGTGCCGATGTTCATCGTCCACCGCCGCGATCTCGACATGAAGAAGCCGCACCCGACCCTGCTCTACGCTTATGGCGGGTTCAACGCGTCGATGCTGCCGGGCTTCTCCTCCTCGCGGCTCGCCTGGGTTGAGCAGGGCGGCGTCTTCGCGCTCGCCAACATCCGCGGCGGCGGCGAATATGGCAAGGCGTGGCACGATGCGGGGCGGCTGGCGAACAAGCAGAACGTGTTCGATGATTTCATCGCGGCCGGCGAATATCTGGTCCGCGAAGGCATCACGACCAAGGACAAGCTCGCCATCCAGGGCGGCTCGAACGGCGGCCTGCTGGTCGGCGCGGTCGTCAATCAGCGGCCGGACCTGTTCGCCGCGGCTTTGCCGGCGGTCGGCGTGATGGACATGCTGCGCTTCGACCGCTGGACGGCCGGGCGCTACTGGGTCGACGATTACGGCTACCCGAACAAGGAGGCCGATTTCCGGGTGCTGAGGGCCTATTCGCCCTATCACAACATCCGTAGCGGCGCGGACTATCCGGCGATCCTGGTGACCACCGCCGACACCGACGACCGCGTCGTGCCGGGCCACAGCTTCAAATATGCCGCGGCGTTGCAGGCGGCGGACCTCGGGCCGGAACCGCACCTCATCCGCATCGAGACCCGCGCCGGCCACGGCTCGGGCAAGCCGACCGAGAAGATCATCGAGGAATATGCCGATATGTGGGCCTTCATCGCGCATCATACCGGCATGAATGTGAGCGGCGCGCAGACGGCGGCGCGGTAGTTCGACCGGTCTTCCTCACCCGCTCGCCCTGAGCTTGTCGAAGGGCTGTCCTTCCTTTCTTACTGCAGAGAGAAGGGCAGGGCTTCGACAGGCTCAGCCCGAGCGGGAAGTGGATAGAGTGGGCCGATGGAGTGGAACGAGCGGATCGACAGTTATGTGCGGGAGACAGGCTTCCCGCGCAGCCTGTTCGTGTCGGAGGATGGCCGGGTCGTCGGTACCTGGATCATGGGCAACAATTACCGGGTAAAGTCGGCCTATTATGGCGGCTATCCGGCTGGCTATCTGAGGCGGGTGAAGGCGCTCTTTCCGGACAAGAGGAAGGTGCTGCACCTGTTCAGCGGGATGGTCGACGTCTCCGCCTTTCCGGGCGACCGGGTGGACATCAACCCTGCGCTGAAACCGACCTATGTCGATGATGCCCAGTCGCTGCTGAACGTGCCGCTCGAGGCTTACGATCTGGTGCTCGCCGATCCCCCGTACAGCATCGAGGATGCCGAGCGTTACCAGACGACGATGATCAAGCGGAACAAGGTGATGAAGGCGCTGGAGCGGCTGCCGGCGGGCGCGCATGTCGTCTGGCTCGACCAGGTGCTGCCCATGTATCGCAAGAGCTGCTTCGATCAGGAAGCGGTGATCGGCATGTGGAAATCGACCAATCACCGGTTCCGAGGGATCACGATCTTCAGGCGCCGTCCCGCCGAATAGTTGCGGCCGCGAAGATGAACGGCAGCCGTCACTGCGGTTCAGCTTCGACTCAGCCGTAACCCGCTAAAAGAACAGCATAGATTCGAAAAATACTCGAACGCGGTTCTTTAGGAGGTTCGGCATGAACAAGATTTCCAAGCTCGTCACCGGCGCCGCTGCGGCCGCGCTCGTCACCACCGGCTTCGCGGCAGCTCCGGCCGAAGCGCAGCGTTATCGTCATTACGACCGCGACCGCGGCATCGATGCGGGCGACGTGATCGCCGGCGTCGCCATCATCGGCGGCATCGCCGCCATCGCCTCGGCGATCGGCAATGACGGCCAGCGCTACGGCTACAACAATCGCTATCGCTATCGCGACAATTACCGCGATGCGGTCAACCAGTGCGGCTACGAGGCCGAGCGTTATGGTCGCGGCGGACGCGTGAGCGTCACCGACGTCGACCGGCGCGGCAACGGCTATCGGGTGCGCGGCGTGGTCGACAGCTCCGGCGGCTATGACCGCTACAACCGCGGCTACGGTTACGACCGCTATGACCGCTACGACCGTTACGACGCGCGGGTGGCGTTCACCTGCTCCACCGACCGCTACGGCCGGGTGCGGGATTTCGACGTCAACCGCTACAATTGGTAAGCGCCACAGCTTTGCGTAGCTCCGGCCTGTAGCTTGCTGGACAGGAATGCGCGGGGGCCCTAGGGCTCCCGCGCATTCTCTCTGTACGCGGAATGCCATGACCGTCCAGCCGGCCGACACCATCCTCATCGTCGATTTCGGAAGCCAGGTGACGCAGCTCATCGCCCGGCGCGTGCGTGAGGCGGGCGTCTATAGCGAGATTGCGCCGTTCAACGCCGCCGACGAAGCGTTCGAGCGGCTGAAGCCCAAGGGCATCATCCTGTCGGGCGGGCCCTCCTCGGTGACGTGGGACGATTCCCCGCGCGCGCCCCAGCATTTCTTCGACGCCGGCGTGCCGATCCTCGGCATCTGCTACGGCCAGCAGACGATGGCGCATCAATTGGGCGGCCTCGTCGCGCCGTCGGAGAGCCGCGAGTTCGGCCGCGCCTTCATCGAAGTGACGGGCGAAAGCGTGCTGTTCGACGGCCTCTGGTCGGTCGGCGAGACCCACCAGGTCTGGATGAGCCACGGCGACCGCGTCGAGCAGCTGCCGGAGGGCTTCCGCGTCGTCGCCCAGTCGCCGGGCGCGCCTTATGCGGTGGCGGTCAACGAGGATCGGCGCTTCTTCAGCCTGATGTTCCACCCCGAGGTGGTGCACACGCCGGACGGCGGCAAATTGCTCGCCAACTTCGTCCGCCACGTCTGCGGTCTGGCCGGCGACTGGACCATGGCCGAGTTTCGCCAGAACAAGATCGAGGAAATCCGCGCGCAGGTCGGCAAGGGCCGGGTGATCTGCGGCCTTTCCGGCGGCGTCGACAGCGCGGTCGCGGCGGTGCTGATCCACGAGGCGATCGGCGAGCAGCTCACCTGCGTGTTCGTCGATCACGGCCTGATGCGCGCGAACGAGGCGGAGCAGGTCGTCAGCCTGTTCCGCAACAGCTACAATATCCCGCTGGTGCATGTGGACGCGGAGGCGATGTTCCTGGGCGGCCTCGCCGGCGAGACCGACCCCGAGAAGAAGCGCAAGTTCATCGGCAAGACCTTCATCGACGTCTTCGAAGAAGAAGCGCGCAAGATCGGCGGCGCCGACTTCCTCGCCCAGGGCACGCTCTACCCGGATGTGATCGAGAGCGTCAGCTTCACCGGCGGACCGTCGGTGACGATCAAGAGCCACCACAATGTCGGCGGCCTGCCCGAGCGGATGAACATGAAGCTCGTCGAGCCGCTCAGGGAATTGTTCAAGGACGAGGTGCGCGAGCTCGGCCGGGAACTGGGCCTGCCCGAGGCGTTCGTCGGCCGGCATCCGTTCCCCGGCCCCGGCCTCGCCATCCGCATCCCAGGCGAGGTCACCAAGGAACGCTGCGACATCCTGCGCAAGGCGGACGCCATCTACCTCGAGGAGATCCGCAACGCCGGCCTCTATGACGCGATCTGGCAGGCCTTCGCCGTCCTGCTGCCGGTGCGCACCGTGGGCGTGATGGGTGACCACCGCACCTATGACAGCGTCTGCGCGCTCCGCGCCGTCACCTCCACCGATGGCATGACCGCCGACATCTACCCGTTCGACGCCACCTTCCTCTCCCGCGTCGCCACCCGCATCATCAACGAGGTGCGCGGGATCAACCGGGTGGTCTACGACTATACGTCGAAGCCGCCGGGCACGATCGAGTGGGAATGAGGATCGAGGGTTCCGGAGGCGCCGAGGGGTCCGCTTCGTCTTCCGGCGAAGCCCGGTCGTTCCTTGCCGGCGGCGGCGAGCTTGGCGCGTTGGTCGCTGCGCATGATTGGGAGTCGACGTCGCTCGGCCCCATCGAGGCGTGGCCGCAAAGCCTCAAGACCAGCGTCGGCCTGATCCTCCGTTCCCCCGTGCCCATCGTCCTGCTCTGGGGCGAGGAGGGCGTCATGATCTACAATGACGCCTACGCCGTGTTCGCCGGCGGGCGGCATCCCCAGTTGCTCGGCTCCAGGGTCCGGGAAGGCTGGCCCGAGGTCGCCGACTTCAACGACCATGTGATGAAGGTGGGCCTTGGCGGCGGCACCCTGTCCTACAAGGACCAGGAGCTGACGCTGCATCGGCACGGCGCGCCGGAGCAGGTCTGGATGGACCTCGATTATTCCCCCGTGCTGGACGAGAGCGGCGGGCCGGCCGGCGTGATCGCGATCGTGGTCGAGACGACCGAGCGGGTGCGGGTCACCCGGGACCTGCGCGAGAGCGAGGCCAAATTCCACGCCATGGCCAATTCGATCGACCAGATGATCTGGGCGACGCGGCCGGACGGCTTCCACGATTATTACAACCAGCGCTGGTACGAATATACCGGCGTTCCCGAGGGCTCGACCGACGGCGAGGCCTGGAACGACATGTTCCATCCCGAGGATCAGGAGCGCGCCTGGAAGGCATGGCGCCACTGCCTGGAGACGGGTGAGCCCTATCATATCGAATATCGGCTGCGGCACCGTTCGGGCGGATATCGCTGGGTGCTGGGACGGGCGCAACCGGTCCGCGACGCGAGCGGGCAGATTGCGCGCTGGTACGGCACCTGCACCGATGTGGACGACCTCAAGGTGACGGAAGAGGCGCTGCGCGATAGCGAGGAACGGTTCCGCCAGGTCTTCCGGAATGCGGCCGTCGGCATGATTGAGATCGATGCCGACTGGAACATCCTCAACTCCAACGAAGTCTATCGGGAGATCACGGGACGCAGCGAAGCGGATCTGCGGGGCGCGAACTGCCTCTCGTTCACGCATCCCGATGACGTCGCCGCCGGCGAAGAAGCATTGCGGGCGCTTGCTGCAGGGGAGGAGAACCGGGTCGCGTTCGAGAAGCGTTACCTCCGCCCGAATGGCGAGGTCGTCTGGGTCCGCAGCAGCCTGTCGCGCGTCAGCGGCCATCAAAGCGCCGCCCTGTTTCTCAAGGTCGTCGAGGACATCACCGAGATTCGCAAGGCGCGCGAGGCGTTGCGCGAGGAGAGCGAGGCGCTGGAGGTCCTGAACCGCACTGCAGCGAAAGTCGCCGCCGAGCTCGATCTCGACCAGCTTGTCCAGACGGTGACCGACGCTGGCGTGGAGCTTACCGGCGCGCAGTTCGGCGCCTTTTTCTACAATGTCATCGACGAGCAGGGCGAGCATTACACGCTCTACTCACTCGCCGGCGTGGATCCGAGCCATTTCGACAAGTTCCCGATGCCGCGGAACACGCACATCTTCGGCCCGACCTTCCGGGGGGAGGGCGTGGTGCGGTCGGCGGACATCACCAAGGATCCCCGCTACGGCAAGATGGCGCCCTATCACGGCATGCCGGAGGGGCACCTCCCGGTGCGCTCCTATCTCGCCGTCTCCGTCGTCTCCCGCTCGGGCGAGGTGATCGGCGGGCTCTTCTTCGGGCACGAGCAGGTCGGCGTCTTCAGCGAGCGCTCCGAGCGGCTGATGTCGGGCTTGGCGGCGCAGGCGGCGATTGGGATCGACAATGCGCGCCTGTTCCAGGCGGCGCAGCGGCTCAACCAGACCCTGGAGGCGCAGGTCGAGGAGCGGACCGCCGAGCGCGACCGGCTTTGGGCGCTGTCGGAGGACCTGCTCGTCACCGCCGATTACGAGGGCAAGCTGCTGCGCGTCAGCCCGTCCTGGTCGCGGCTGCTCGGCTATGACGAGGCGACCCTGCTCGACCGGTCCTACGCGAGCCTGATCCATGCAGAGGACTTGGCCGCAGTCCTGGAAGCGCTGGCGACGATGCGCGCCACGCAGCAGCCGGTCAGCTTCGAAGACCGCCTGGAGGATTCGGAAGGCCAGTTGCACTGGATCTCGTGGCGGCTGTCGCCGGACCCTGACGGTCTCCGCCTGCACGGCGTCGGGCGCGACATCACTGACGCCAAGGCGCGGGCACAGGCCCTCGCCGAGGCGGAGGAGCGGCTGCGCCAGGCGCAGAAGATGGAGACGCTCGGCCAACTGACCGGCGGCGTCGCGCACGATTTCAACAACCTGCTCCAGATCGTTTCCGGCAACCTTGAGATCCTCCAGCGCAACCTTGATCCGGAGCAGGCCCGGCTGCGGCGCGCGGCGGAGAATGCCTCACGGGGCGCGGAGCGGGCCGCCTCGCTCACCCAGCGGCTGCTCGCCTTCTCGCGGCGCCAGCCGCTGGACCCCAAGCCGATCGATGCGAACAAGCTGGTCGCGGGCATGTCCGAGCTGCTGCACCGCACGCTCGGCGAGACGATCGAGGTCGAGACGGTGCTCGCCTCGGGCCTGTGGCGGATCGAGGCCGATCCCAACCAGCTCGAGAATGCGATCCTGAACCTGGCGCTGAACGCACGCGACGCGATGCAGGGCGGCGGCAAGCTCACCATCGAGACCTCCAACGCCCATCTCGACCGCGGCTACACGGCCGCCAATGCCGAGGTCGTCCCCGGCCAATATGTGGTGATCTGCGTCTCCGACACCGGCACCGGCATGGACGAGGAGACCGCCGCACGGGCGTTCGAGCCCTTCTTCACGACCAAGGAAGTGGGCAAGGGGACCGGCCTCGGCCTCTCCATGGTCTACGGGTTCGTCAAACAATCGGGCGGGCACCTCAAGATCTATTCGGAGCCGGGGCACGGCACCACGCTCAAGATCTACCTGCCGCGCCTGCTCGGCTCGCTGCCGGACGAGGCGGAGACGCGTGAGGAGATCGTGCCGGAAGGCACGCGCGAGGAGACCATCCTCGTCTGCGAGGATGACGACGACGTCCGCGCCTATTCGGTCGAGGTGCTGCGCGAGCTCGGCTACCGGGTGCTGGAGGCGCATGACGGCCCGTCGGCGCTCAGGCTGCTCGAGCGGCAGGAGGGGCGGGTCGACCTGCTCTTCACCGACGTGGTGCTGCCGAGCGGAATGACCGGCGCCGTGCTGGCGGAGCGCGCCCGCGAACTGCGCCCGGAGCTCAAGGTGCTGTTCACCACCGGCTATGCACGCAATGCGATCGTCCACCATGGCCGGCTCGACGCGGGCGTGGAGCTGATCACCAAGCCATTCACCTATGCCGACCTCGCCGCGCGGGTGCGCGACTTGCTGGACGGAGCGCGCTGATCAAATAGAGCGACGCTGCGGTAGAGCTTGCACCGCGCCCGATCAAATAGGACTGACTTCACGTCGAGCGTGACTTCGACGGCCGGGGGGCCTTACGTCCGCCCTATGGATAGTAGCCTAGTGGCCATCTGCCTCGGCCTCTTCTCCGCGGTGACCCTGGCGGCCGCCAACATGTCGGTGAAAATGGGCACCGACATTCTGGTCGGGCGGGCCATCCTTTCGACCAGCGGGGCGCTGCTGGTCCTGCCGGCGACCCTGTTCGTGCCGCCGCCCACCAAGGCGGTGCTCGGCGCATTGCTACTCTGCATGCCGGCCCATTATTTCTACCAGATCTGCCTGGTGAAGGCGATGCAACGGGGCGAGCTGTCGCTGGTCTTCCCGGTGATGCGGGGCTGCGCGCCCTTGCTCACCGCCGTCGCCGCTCTGATCCTCCTGCGCGAGGAGCTGGCGCCGCTCTCATGGGTCGGGCTCGCCATCGCCACGCTGGCCGTGGCGACTTTCGCATGGCCGCCCAGAGGCACGCAGCTTCGCGAGCATCCGGACGGCGTCGCCCTGCTCTGGGCACTCGGCACGGCGCTCGGCATCTCGCTCTACAACGTCACCGATGCGCGCGGCGTCCGGCTGGCGGCGGACCCGCTCACCTTCATCGTCTACCTGTTCCTGGTCGACGGCCTCCTGATCACCGTCACCGGACTCGTCCTCCGCCGCAACATGCTGGCGACGGCGATCGCGATGAAGTGGCGCTACGGAGTCGCCGCCGGGGCGCTGTCGATCCTCTCCTTCGGCTCTGCGCTCTATGCCTTCAGCCTAATGGAGACGGCGAAGGTGTCCGCGCTGCGCGAGACCTCGGTGGTGTTCGCGGCGGCGATGGGGAGCCTGTTCCTCGGCGAAGGCTTCGGCCGGCGCCGGATGATCGCCGCAGCCGTGCTCGCTGCCGGCCTTGTGCTGATGCAGTTTGGCGGCTGAGCATTGCCCGCTGCGCGCGGGCGTGGAAGGAAGCGCGTATGGCCAAGCTCTATTTCTACTACGCCTCGATGAATGCGGGGAAGTCGACCACCCTCCTCCAGGCCGACTTCAACTATCGCGAGCGCGGCATGCGGACGATGCTGTTCACGGCTTCGGTGCACGACCGGGACGGCCATGGCGTGCTGGCCTCGCGCATAGGTTTGCAGGCCGAGGCATCCGTATTCACGCCGGAGACGGACCTCAGGGCAGAGGTAGAGGCGGAGCATGCGCGCGGCGAGCTGTCATGCGTGCTGGTGGACGAGGCGCAGTTCCTCTCCCGCGAGCAGGTGCTGCAGCTTGCCTCGATCTGCGATGAGCTTGGTATCCCGGTGCTCGCCTACGGGCTCAGGACCGACTTTGCCGGCAACCTGTTCGAGGGAAGCGGGGCGCTGCTCGGGCTGGCCGACTCGCTCACCGAAATCAAGGCGATCTGCGGCTGCGGGCGCAAGGCGACGATGAACCTGCGCGTGGACGCGCATGGCCGCGCGGTGGTGGAAGGGGAGCAGACCGAGATCGGCGGCAATGATCGCTACGTCGCGATGTGCCGCCGCCACTTCATGGAAGAGCGGCGGCGCTCCGCCTGATCATTCCGCCGCTTTAGCGAGGTGCCATTCGGGCGGCTCCTCGCGGCCGCGCAGGCGCTCCTCCTCCTCGTACATATAGTCGCGGGTCATCGGGATGGCGTCGCGGCGCTTGATGTACTGGAGCTGCCAGTTGACGAGGCCGCCGTAGCGGAAGGCCGCTTCGGCGCCGGCGAGGTAGAATTCCCACATCCGGTAGAAGCGCTCGTCATAGAGCTGGATGATCTCGTCCTTGTGGGCGACCGTCCGCCAATACCATTCCTCCAGCGTGTGGGCGTAATGGTAGCGCATCGCCTCCACGTCGCTGACGATCAGCCGGTTCTTCTCCGCCTCGGTGACCAGCTCCGACAGGGCCGGGATGTAGCCGCCCGGGAAGATGTATTTGCGGGTCCATTTGTCGGTGAGGCCCGGCCCGCCCATGCGGCCGCAGCAATGTGAGAACATCACGCCGTCGGGCTTCAGCAGGCGATGCATATGCTTGAAGAAGCCGGGATAATGCGGCGTGCCGAGATGCTCGATCAGGCCGACGCTGGTGATCCGGTCGAACTCGCCCTGGACGTCGCGATAGTCCATCAGCTCGAACTTGACCCGGTCGGACACGCCCGCCTCGGCCGCCCGCTCCTTCGAGAATTCAATCTGGTCTGGCGCCAGCGCGATGCCGAGCACGTCAACGTCGTAATGGCGGTTGAGATAGAGGGCGAGTCCACCCCAGCCGCAGCCGATGTCGAGCACCTTCATGCCGGGCTTCAGGTGGAGCTTGGCGGCGATGTGCGCCTTCTTGTCGAGCTGGGCCTGTTCGAGGCTGTTCCCGGTGTCCCGGTAATAGGCCATCGTATACTGCCGGTCCTCGTCGAGAAAGAGTTCATAGAGGCGGCGGGTGAGGTTGTAGGTGTGCTCGGCATTGGCGCGCGATCGCGTCTTCCAGTTGATCTGGTCGAGCTTGCCGCCGACGGCGTTGACGGTGCGGACAATGGGGCTCTTGGACTTGAGCGCGCCCGGTCGCTCCCAGGGGGCATTGTAGCGGATGAGGAGGATGAGGTCGCGCACGTCGCCCTCCTCCATGACGAGGCGGCCGTCCATATAGGCCTCGCCCGCGCCGACGCGCGGATCCTTCGCGATGTCGAAGGCAGCGCCCTTGTCAGTCAGCCGTGCCTTGACCGGACGATGCGCCGGGTCGGGGACCCCGTAGCGATATTCCTTGCCGTTATGGTCGATGAGGGTGAGCTCGCCCTTGCGGATGAGCTTGCGAAGCATCTTATCGAGAAGCCACATGTTTCGGGAGAATAACCAAGGCGGCGGCGAGCGCAACTGCGCCGTTTTGCCTTCCAGGCAAGGCCGGAGTAGTGCTGCGGCCATGTCCACCTATACGATCGACACCGCCACCAGCCGCGCGACGCCCAGCCCGGCGCCGATGAAGCGGCTGACGGTCCCCAAGGTGCAGGCGATGAAGGGCGGCGAGCCGATCGTCATGCTGACCGCCTATACGATGCGGATGGCGCAGTTGCTGGATCCGCATTGCGACCTGCTGCTGGTCGGCGACAGCCTCGGGCAGGTCATCTACGGGCTGCCCTCGACGATCCCGGTGACGCTGGAGATGATGTGCGCGCATGGCGCGGCGGTGGTGCGTGGGTCGTGGCATGCGGTGGTGGCGATCGACATGCCGTTCGGATCCTACGAGCAGAGCCCGGAACAGGCCTTCGCCAATGCCGCGCGGGTGCTGAAGGAGACCGGCGCGGCGGCTGTGAAGCTGGAAGGCGGCGAGGCGATGGCGGAGACGGTCGCCTTCCTCGTCGGGCGCGGCATTCCGGTGATCGGCCATGTCGGGCTGACGCCGCAGGCGGTAAATTCGCTTGGTGGCTATCGTGCGCGCGGACGCGACGACGCGGAGCGGGACAAGATCCTTGCCGATGCCAAGGCGGTGGCGGAAGCGGGCTGCTTCGCGCTCGTCCTGGAAGGGGTTATGGAGGAGATCGCCAACGAGGCGACCCGCCTGGTCGCCTGTCCGACGATCGGCATCGGTGCCTCGGCGCAATGCGACGGGCAGGTGCTGGTCACCGAGGACATGCTAGGCCTGTTCGAGCGGACGCCGCGTTTTGTGAAGCGCTATGACGATCTCGCGGCGCGGATCGGCGAGGCGGCGGCGGCCTATGCCGGCGAGGTGAGGGCCCGCAGCTTCCCGACCGAGGACCAGATCTACCGTCCCAAGTAGGCCTTTCCTCTCGCCGCGCCTGTCTTTAGAAGCGGCACATAAAGTCGGAAGCCGGCGCCAATCTCCCGTTCATCTTCGATCCTGTTGAAGGCGGATGGGCGGGCTTGTGCCGCGCGGCTGCCGTCATGACGCATGGAGAGCTGAGGTTGGCGATCAAGCCGAAGGACAATGAGACCTTCTATCGCGAGGTCGACGAGGAGCTCAGGAAGGAGCAGCTGAGCACCTTCTGGAAGCGCTACGGCCTGATCGTGATCGGCGCGGTCGTGCTGCTGCTGGCGGCGATCGGCGGCTACATCTGGTGGCAGAACCGCCAGGAGGTGAAGGCGGGCGAGCGCGGCGAGGCCCTGGTCGCAGTGTTGGACGAGATCCAGGCCGGCAAGGCCAAGGAAGCGGCCCCCAAGCTCGACCCGATCGCGCAGGAAGGCGGACCCGGCTACCGCGCCGCCGCCCTGCTCACCAAGGCCGACATCGCGCTCCAGCAGGGCAATGCACAGGCCGCGGTCGCAACGTTCAAGCAGGTGGCGGAAGACGAGGATCTCGCCCAGCCCTACCGGCAGCTGGCGCTCATCCGGCAGACGACCGCCGAATATGACCGCATCCCGCCGGCCGAGGTGATCCGCCGCCTGCAGCCGCTGGCGCAGGCCGGCAATCCCTGGTTCGGCAGCGCCGGCGAGCTGGTTGCCCTCGCCTATCTGAAGCAGAAGCAGCCGGCCCGGGCTGCCCCCATTTTCGCCGCATTGGCGAAGGATGAGAGCCTGCCGTCGAGCATCCGCTCGCGCGCCCTGCAGATGGCGGGCGCGCTCGGCGTGGACGCGGTGAGTGACGCGGCCGGTGCGCCCAAGGGCGCCGCCGCAACGAAGGAAGTGACGCAATGAAGCGAGTAATTGGCGTATTGGCGGCCGCGGCGTTGGTGAGCGGCTGCGGGCTACTCGGCGGGCGGGAGAAGCCGAAGACGCCGACCGTGGGTGAGCGTATCTCCGTGCTTGGCGGCGAAGCCAGCATCGAGGTCGATCCCGCGCTTGCCGATGTCCAGATCAGCCTGCCCCTGGCGGCGCCGAACGAGGAATGGTCGCAGCCGGGCGGCAATGCCGCCAAGTCGATGGGGCACCTCGCCCTTCCGGCGCAGGTCAACCGCGCCTGGTCGGCCGACATCGGCCGCGGCAGCGAGGCCCGTGCGCGTCTCGCCTCCGCGCCAGTAGTGGGCGGCGGCCGCGTCTATACGATCGACACGCTCGCCAATGTCAGCGCCTTCGACGCGAACACCGGCGCCAAGGTGTGGACGGTCGGCGTCGGCGCGCCCGAGGACCGTGAGGGCGGCATCAGCTGGTGGAACGGAGAGTCGACGGGCGCCTTCGGCATCCTGTTCGGCGGCGGCGTCAGCTACGACAATGGCCGGGTCTACGCGACGAGCGGCATCGGCGACGTTGCGGCTTATGACGCCGCGACCGGCGCCGAGATCTGGCGCGTCCGGCCGGCAGGACCGCTGCGCGGCGCGCCGACCATCGCCAACGAGAATGTCTATGTGACGACGCAGGACAACCAGCTGTTCGCGCTAGACCCGTCGAACGGCTCGGTGCGCTGGAACGCGACCGGCACGCTCGAGACGGCCGGCGTGTTCGGGACGGCGGCGCCGGCGGCGGCTTCGGGCACCGTCGTGGCGGGCTTCTCGTCGGGCGAGCTCACCGCCTATCGCTACGAGAATGGCCGCGTCGTCTGGCAGGACGCCTTGGCGCGGACCAGCATCTCGACCGCCGTGTCGTCGCTGTCGGACATCGACGCGGAACCGGTGATCGACAATGGCCGCGTCTATTCGATCGGCCAGGGCGGGCGCATGGTCGCGCTCGAGCTCAACACCGGCCAGCGCGTCTGGGAGATCAACGTCGCCGGCATCTCGACGCCCTGGGTGATCGGCGAGTGGATCTTCGTCGTCACCGACCAGGCACAGCTGCTCGCGATCGCGCGTTCGACCGGCAAGGTGAAGTGGATGACCCAGCTGCCGCGCTGGAGGGACGTCGAGGACAAGCAGGGGCCGCTCAACTGGGTCGGGCCGGTCCTTGCCGGCGACCGCCTGATCCTCGCCAATAATCGCGGCGTGATTACCTATGTGAACCCGATCGACGGGACGGTGCTGGGGACGCAGGAGACCAAGTCGGGCATCGCGCTGCCGCCGGTGGTCGCGAACAGCACGCTGTACATCCTGCACGACGACGGCACGCTGACCGCTTGGCGGTGAGATCATGTCCCTCCCTTTATGGGAGAGGGAGGGGCCCATGCCGCAGGCATGGGAGGGTGAGGGCACGAAGGCGGCGGGTTATCGTCAGCGATGTCACCCTCACCCAGCGACGCCTAAGCTCGCCAAGCGGCTCGCTAAGGCTGCGCAACCCTCTCCCGTCAAAGGGAGAGGGGCTAGATGTTGACCCCCCGCGCCCCAGAGGCCACTGCGCCCGCATGGCGAAGCTGCCCACCGTTGCGATCATCGGCCGGCCGAATGTCGGCAAGTCCACCTTGTTCAACCGGCTGGTGGGTAAGAAGCTGGCGCTGGTCGATGATCGGCCGGGCGTGACGCGGGACCGGCGCGAGGGCGAGGCGACCCTGCTGGGGCTCGACTTCCGGGTCATCGATACGGCCGGCTATGAGGACGAGGACCCCGACACGCTGCCGGGGCGGATGCGGGCGCAGACGATCGCCGCGGTCAAGGAAGCGGATGTTGCCTTGTTTCTGTTTGATGCGCGCGCCGGGCTGACGCCGCTCGACGAGGAGATCGGGCGCTGGCTCAGGAGCGAGACCACGCCCGTCGTCCTTGCCGGCAACAAGGCCGAGGGCCGCGCCGGTGAGGCGGGGATCATGGAAGCCTATGCGCTCGGCTTCGGCGAGCCGATCGCGATGAGCGCCGAGCATGGCGAAGGCGTCGTCGACCTGTTCGAGCATATCCGCCCCTATGTCGAACGCGAGGAGACCGAAGAGGACGAGGAGCAGGGCGAGGGGCCGCTGAAGCTCGCCATCGTCGGCCGGCCCAATGCGGGCAAGTCGACGCTGATCAACCGCATGCTCGACCAGGAGCGGCTGATCACCGGCCCGGAGGCGGGGATCACGCGGGACTCGATCGCCATCGACTGGGAATGGCAGGGCCGCCCGGTGCGGCTGATCGACACGGCCGGCATGCGCAAGAAGGCGAAGGTCGAGGACAAGCTCGAGAAATTGTCCGTCGCCGATGCGCGCCGCGCGGTGGATTTCGCCGAGGTTGTGGTGCTGCTGCTCGACGGCACTCGGGGGCTGGAGGCGCAGGACCTGCGCATCGCGGACAATGTCCTCCAGGAAGGGCGGGCGCTGATCATCGCGATCAACAAGTGGGACGTGGCGGAGAACGCGAGCTCGCTGTTCAACGGCATCAAGGGCGCTCTGGAGGAGGGTCTGAGCCAGGCGCGGGGGGTGCCGCTGCTGACCGTCTCCGGCAAGACCGGCAAGGGCATCGACGCTTTGATCAATGCCGCCTTCGAGGCGCGGGAGATCTGGTCGAAGCGGGTCTCGACCGGGCAGCTCAACCGCTGGTTCGAGGATGCGGTGGAGAAGAACCCGCCGCCCGCGCCCGGCGGCAAGCGGATCAAGCTGCGCTACATCACGCAGGTCAATACGCGGCCGCCAAGTTTCGTCCTGTTCGGGACGCGAACCGACCAACTGCCGGACAGCTATTTGCGTTATCTGATCAACGGCATCCGCAAGGAACTCGGCTTCGGCGCGGTCCCGGTGCGGCTCAACGTCAGGGCTTCGCGCAATCCGTTCGACAAGGATCGCTGAGCGCAGCCTTATTCGGCGCGTCTTAAACGCCCTGTTTACTCCGCAGGCCTAGTTTCTCTTCCGACCAGGTGGACTTAGGCGCGGGCGAAGGAACGGGACTGATGGCGGAAGCCGACCCTGTAGTGGACTGGAGCGTCTTCCAGCAGGCGCGCACCGAGCTCGGGCCGGGCTTCGTCCGCATTCTGGGCTATTTCCAGGAGGATGGCGAGAAGTCGGTCGTCAAGATCGAGGACGCGATGCGCCGCAAGGATGCAGCTGCGCTCGTCCTTCCCGCGCATACGCTCAAGTCCGAAGCGCGCCAGTTCGGTGCCGACCCGCTGGGCGAGTTGGCCGAAGAGATCGAGTTCGCCGCGCGTCGTGCGATCGAGAGCCGGCTGTTCCCGGACGAGCTGCTGCCCAAGGTCGCCAGCCTGCGCCCGCTCTACCAGACCACCATCGAGCTGTTCGAGAAGGAAGCCAATCCGCTCGCCCAGCGCAAGCCAAGCGCGCAACGCACCGACGCCAGCAATCAGGATTTCGGGCGCATCTGAAGCGCTTCAGGCCGGCACTGGCCGGCGCATCGGCTGAAGACGGCCGCGCGAGAGCGTGCGCCAGAGCCATTCCAGCGGGCCGTAGCGATAGCGTTCGAGCCATGGCTTCGACCAGAGCAGCATGAGGCCCCAGATCGCGAAGATGAGCGGCCAGAGCTCGGCGCGGCTGAAGGTGCCGTATAGGCCGAGGCCCCAGCCGTAGAAGATGAAGGTCATGACGAGGCTGGTGCCGAGATAGTTGCTGAAGGCCATGCGGCCGGCGGCGGCGATGCGGTCTGCCACTGCGCCGCCGTGGCGCGCGAGCAGGACCACCAGCGCCGCATAGCCTACGATCATGACGATCCGCGGCACGACGGTCCCACCCCAGAGGATGATGAACACGGTCTCCGGATCGAAGCCGGAGCGGATCTGGATCGCGGCGGCCAAGGCGAAGCCGGCCGCGCCGAACAGGATGCACCAGAAGGCGATGCGGCGATATCGCTCCGCTGCCCACGCGCCGGTCAGGAAGCCGCTGCGGAGCCCGGCCATGCCCATCAGCATCAGCGCCAGCGTCTCCGGCCCGCCGACCTGCAGATAGTCGATTGGGGCCCATGCTTCCTCACTGAAACGATGAGCGGCAAGCTCCCAAAAGCCGCCGCGGTGGATTGCAAGCTCGGCGGCGAGTTCGGCCGGCGGGAGCGGGGCGAGGTCGGCAACGATGGTGCGCCAGACCTCGATCGCGGCGGCCTCCGCGCCCGGAGCTTCCGCGGCCCTTGCGAACTCAATGCCCGAATAGGAGAAGCCTATGTTTATGAAGAGATTGTAGAGGAGCAGCAGCCCGGCCGCGACGAGCAGTCCCTGCAGGCTGAAGCGGCGGAAGAAGTAGGCGACCAGCGCTACCAGTGCGTAGTGGAGCAGGATGTCGCCCCACCAGATAAGGTAATAGTGCACGGCGCCGAAGACGCCGAGCCAGAAGGTGCGGACATAATGGGCCGCCGCCGGACTGCGGCCCTCTGCTTCGGCAGCGTCGGTGATGAGCAGCAGGCTCGCTCCGAACAGCAACGAGAAGAGGCCGCGCATCTTGCCGTCGACGAAGATGAAGCCGAGCGTCCAGGCGACGAGATCGGCGCCCTCGGCACCGCCATAGGCGGCCGGGTTGAAATAGGCCTGCGCCGGCATGGTGAAGCCGACCGCGTTCATGCCGAGAATGCCCATCACCGCGACGCCGCGCACGATGTCGAGCGTCGCAATGCGCGAGGGCTTTTCGGTCGTGGCTGTCAAAAGGCTCCCCCTGGCGCGGGGAGGCTAGCGCAAAGCAGCGAGGTTCGGGAAGCTCAGCCGTCGACCGGTCTGGACCAGAGCTGGATGTAGTTCTGGAGGCCCATCTGCTCGATCATGACGAACTGCTGCTCGAGCGTATCGACATGCTCCTCCTCATTCTGGAGGATCTCGGCGAAGAGGTCGCGGCTGACATAGTCGCGGACGCTCTCGCAATAAGCGATCGCCTCGCGGAGCTGGGTCAGCGCCTCCATCTCCAGCGCGAGGTCTGCGCGGAGCAGCTCCTCGACATTCTCGCCGATGCGAAGGCGGCCGAGCATCTGGAAGTTGGGCAGGCCGTCGAGGAACAGGATGCGCTCCGACAGACGGTCGGCATGCTTCATCTCGTCGATGGATTCGTGCCGCTCGAACTCCGCGAGGCGCCTGATGCCCCAATTGTCGAGCATCCGGTAATGCAGCCAATATTGGTTGACCGCGGTGAGCTCGTTCTTGAGCGCCTCGTTGAGGAACTCGATGACCTTCTCGTTGCCCTTCATGGCATGCCTCCTGTTGGGGGAGGCTCTACCTCAAGACGTACGGAAAATCACTTAAAAAATGGCGGATTTCTGCGGATTTCTGGGCCGTCGCACCTGCTCTTGCTAGGCAGTCGCACGCTCGGCGGAAATGATCTCTCGCGCGAATGAGAAGCATTGGCCGCACTTCGGCTTGCGGCCGAGGCTGCGATAGGCGCTGCTGGGGCAGGAAGCGCCGTCGCGGGCCGCAGCCTTCACCTCGGTTTCGCGAATCGCGTTACAGATGCAAACGATCATGGTGATTGGATGTATCGCTAATGCGAACGTGTCGCAATAGCTTTCAGCGCTGGTTCCGGCGGATCATCAGCTTGAGGCCAGACCAAGTCGCGTCGACGGCGCAAACCTTCACATCGACGAGGCCGGTCGGCAGCTCAACCTCCCGAATCACGTCCTCGGTGATGTCGGTCGGCACCTTAGACGCCTTCTTGGGCCACGAAATCCAAATGAACCCTGAAGGCGCGAGCAGCGGCCGGAGCCGGTGCACGGCTTCATCGAGCCCAGCCCGGCTGGTGACGAACACATGGGCAGCCTCGATCGGCGCCTCGGGCGCGGGCAGCAGCTGGAGCGCCGTTCCGCTTTGCTCGATCTCGGCGCGTACGCCGTCCGGCATGCCTTCCCACCAGACGCGCTGCCCGTCCTTGAGCGACAGCTTCCGCGCCAGAGGCGTGCCGGAATAACCGGACGGCATCAGGCCGTCCGGGCCGCGCTTCTGCCGAAATAGCGCGTTGCAATCGCGGCGATTGGAATGCCGACCAGGATGCAGTGCGAGAAGAGCTGGTTGGCGATGCCGTAGAGCGTCGTCGATGGCGGCAGCTCGGGGAAGCGAAGCGGCCAGACGATCCAATACATGACGATCCAGAGCCAGACCCCGTAGCCGAGGCCGGCAAGGATGGGATGACGCATCAGCACCGGAATGCGCGGCGCGATCAGGATGTAGGCGGCGGCCATGCAGGCCATGATTGCGAAGTGGACGAGCAGCCCGGCCAGTGCCCAGCCTGCGGTCTGCGTGGGCGCGTCGCCAAACGGCCCGCTCGCGACAAAGGCAAGCACGCCCACCGGGGTCATCCCCGCTATACCAGCAAAGACAAAGGCCGACAGGATATCGAGAGTGCCAGCAAGCAGTGTGGCGACGACGATCGGTCTCAGCATGGGCCCTCCCCAGGTGGGAAGTTCCGCCGCTACGCCGAGACTGTCAAGCGACCGCCAGTTCCCTCCCCATCAGCGCCGGGAAGAAGCTTTCGTGAGCCCGCCGAAGCTCGGCCAGCGGGACGACGAAGTCGCCTCCCTTGAGCTCGAAGATCAGCCGGCTGGCGATGGTGCGGCCGATCGGCTCGACCGGGATCCCGGCGGCGGTGGCTCCGGAGAGGAAGCCGAGCAGCGAACGGTCGGCGACGGTGGCGACGTAGAGGCCCTGGTCCTCGGCGAAGAAGGAGCCGGCGACGCCGAACGGTTCGACCGGGTGCAGCAGGGCGCCGAAATTGCCGGCTAGCGCCATTTCGGCCACGGCCACGGCGAGACCGCCGTCGGCGACGTCGTGTACGGCCGTCAGGCAGCCGCTCTCGATATGGGCACGGACATATTCGCCGATGCGGCGCTCCTGATCGAGATCCACCGTCGGCGGCGGACCTTCCTCGCGGCCGTGCAGCTCGCGGAGCCAGAGCGACTGGCCGAGCTGACCCTTGCGCTCGCCGATCAGGACGATGATGTCGCCGATGCCCTTGAAGGCAATGGTGGCGGACTTGCGCCAGTCCCTGAGCAGGCCAAGGCCGCCGATCGCCGGTGTCGGGAGGATCGCGCTGCCGCCGCCGGTCGCCTTGCTCTCATTGTAGAGGCTGACATTGCCGGACACGATCGGGAATTCGAGCGCGCGGCAGGCTTCGCTCATGCCTTCGAGGCAGCCGACGATCTGGGCCATGATCTCCGGCCGCTGCGGGTTGGCGAAGTTGAGGCAGTTGGTGACCGCGAGCGGCTTCGCGCCCACGGCCGAGAGGTTGCGGTAGGCTTCGGCGATCGCCTGCCTGCCGCCTTCGACCGGGTCTGCGTAGCAATAGCGCGGCGTGCAGTCGGTGGTGATGGCGATCGCTTTGTCGGTGTCGTGGACGCGGACGACGGCGGCATCGCCGCCGGGGCGCTGGACCGTGTCGGCGCCGACCATGTGGTCGTACTGTTCCCAGATCCAGCGGCGGCTGGCGAGATCGGGGGAAGCCATCAGCTTCAGAAGATCGCCGGCGACGTCGGTGCTCTCCGGCACGTCGCCGAGCGGTTTCACGCCCGCCCAGCTTTTGTATTCCTCCTGGCTGACATGGGGCCGGTCGTAGAGCGGAGCCTCGTCGGCGAGCGGCGCGAGCGGAATGTCGGCGGCGACCTCGCCGTTGAACCTGAGCACCATGTGGCCCCCGTCCGGCCCCACTTCGGTGACGCGGCCGATGACGGCGAAGTCGAGTTCCCACTTGCGAAAGATCGCCTCGGCGAAATCCTCGCGGCCGGGCTTCAGAACCATGAGCATGCGCTCCTGGCTCTCGGAGAGCATCATCTCGTAGGGCGTCATCCCCTCTTCGCGGCAGGGGACGGCGTTCATGTCGAGCTCGATGCCGACGCCGCCCTTGGACGCCATCTCGACCGAGGAGGAGGTGAGGCCGGCGGCGCCCATGTCCTGGATGGCGACGATCGCGTCCGAGGCCATGAGCTCGAGGCAGGCCTCGATCAGCAGTTTCTCGGTGAAGGGATCGCCGACCTGGACGGTGGGGCGCTTCTCCTCGCTGTCCTCGGAGAAGTCGGCGCTCGCCATCGTCGCGCCGTGAATACCGTCGCGGCCGGTCTTGGAGCCGACATAGACGATCGGATTGCCCACGCCGGAGGCGGCCGAATAGAAGATCTTGTCGGTGTCGGCGATGCCGACCGTCATCGCGTTGACGAGGATGTTGCCGTCATAGGCGCGGTGGAAGGCGACCTCGCCGCCGACCGTTGGAACGCCGACGCAATTGCCGTAGCCACCGATGCCGGAGACCACGCCGGAAATGAGGTGCTTCATCTTCGGGTGGTCGGGCCGGCCGAAGCGGAGCGCGTTCATGTTGGCGATGGGTCGCGCACCCATGGTGAAGACGTCGCGCAGGATGCCGCCGACGCCGGTCGCGGCGCCCTGATAGGGCTCGATATAGCTTGGGTGGTTGTGGCTCTCCATCTTGAAGATGGCGGCCTGGCCGTCGCCGATATCGACGACGCCGGCATTCTCGCCGGGGCCGCAGATCACCTGCGGGCCGGTGGTCGGCAGCTTCTTCAGGTGGATGCGCGAGCTCTTGTAGGAGCAATGCTCCGACCACATCACCGAGAAGATGCCGAGCTCGGTGAGGTTCGGCTCGCGACCCATGGCGTGCAGGACGCGCTCATATTCCTCGGGCGACAGGCCGTGCTCGGCGACGATCTCGGGCGTTATCGCGGTCATGGCGCGCGCCTAGCCGATCGATGAGGCTTTGTCGAAGGGCGGAAAGCCGCTATAGATGTTCGCCTTCCGTTCACATCGAGAGGAGCGAGTCGTGGCCCAGACACCACCCCCCGGCTATCACAGCGTCACCCCCTATCTGGCGGTGGACGGCGCCGCCGAAGCGATCGACTGGTATGGCCGGGCGTTCGGCGCGAGCGAGGTCATGCGGATGGAGCATGGCGGCAAGATCGGCCACGCCGAGATCAGGATCGGCAACTCGCACGTGATGCTTGCCGACGAACATCCCGAGATGAACCACATCGGCCCGAAGACACGCGGCGGCGCGACCGCGAGCTTCATGATCTATCTGGACGACGTCGACAGCGCCTTCCGCACCGCGATCGAAGCGGGCGCAACGGAACTGCGGCCGGTGAGCGATCAATTCTACGGCGACCGCGCAGGCACGCTGGCGGATCCGTTCGGCCATGTCTGGACGCTGGCGACGCATGTCGAGGACGTGCCGGAGGAAGAGATGGAGCGGCGGATGGCGGAATCCTCGAAGGAGAGCGAGCCCGCCGAGTAGCGGCCCGCGGGCGGCGCCTCCGATCGTCGCACATATGAAAAGGCCAGCCGGATCGGGTCCGGCTGGCCTCGTAGGTCCGGTGTAAAAGCGTGCCGATCAGGCCTTGCAGGTCAGCGTGCCCTTGCCCGGCGCGGTGAGGGTGATGTTCTCGGCATTCGCGCTGACCGAATAGCCTTCGGCGGTGAAGGCCTGGCCCGCTTCGGCGGCGGTCAGCGTCGTGGCCGTGCCGCCCTTCTCGGTCCGGTACATGGCCGTGTTGTTGGTGTAGAAATCGATATAGACGAGGCTGTTGTCCTTGCAGCGATAGGTGCGGCTGGCAGCGATCGCCGGCGGCAGTTCGACCGGCGGCGCGTTCTTCAGCACTTCTGCCTGGGGATCGGGGTTGGTGTCGACGACCTCGGGCTCACTGTTGCAGGCGGCGAGGGAGAGGGTGGCCGCGAGAGCCGCGGCGGCGAGGGAGAGGGTCTTGTGCATAGGTCCGCAGTTTGCGGCAGTGCAGCGCGCCGTCAAGAGAATTATTTGTGACGCTTTTCCGCGGCGTTCAGGCCAGGTTCGACAAGCCCCATCACATGCGTTAACTCTTCCCGGTCCAGGGGTGGAAGGGTTTCGCACACGGCATGCAGCGCGTACGCATCGGCTTGACGGGATTGGCTTTCGTATTCGTGCTGGTCCTGCTGGCCGCGGTCTTCACCAGCCCGAGCGAGGAAGAGCCGATCACCGCCAATAGCATCGAGCGGCAGATCAGCGGCGCGGGAACCGGCGGCACGGCGGCCGCGGTGGAGGAGCCCAAGGAACCCCTGGCGGAACTCGGCGTGGCGCCCGGCAATGCCGACTCGAACAGCAGCAAGGACGCCGCCGGCGCCGCAGAGTGACGGCAGCTTAAATCTCGATTTCGGCCTGATCGCTGCCGCCGCATGTAATGCGGCGCTGAAAACGGGTCGGCGACATCTGATCCTTGAATGTCTCAAGACTCGCCCGGCGCCCGTGTCGCCGCTCATCCCCGAGTCTCATCCCACACACTTATCCACAGGCTTGCTCCACGCGAACAGTAGTGGAACCTCTTGGAGAACAAACCAGAAATCTACAGAGGATTCCCATCTTGTGGCATGAAATCCCCGTTGAGGGCATGAAAACCCCTTCCATCACCAAGTCCTTAATGTTATCCACTGGCTTCAAGAGTTTCGGGGCACTTCCAGGCTGATGGTGAGCCACACGGGCGCAAGGGCGTGCGTCCGTGAACAGGGAAGGTCCGCGTGCAGGGGACGGACGCCAAAGTGGAGTTGGAGCACCTCTTCAACGGAAGCGCGCTGAACGCGGTGGACCCGAAAGGCCGCCTCTCCGTTCCGTCGTTCATCCGTTCGGTGGTGGAGCGCCGCTCGGACGCCAAGGCAATCATCATCGGCCAGCACGCCGTCGACTCCTGCCTCACCGCTTATGACCGTGGCTACGGCCGCCACCTCCAGGCCGAGATCGAGCGCAAGCGCCTGATCGAGGAAGAGCAGGGCGGCGACGCGGCGGCTCACTACGCTCGCGCCCGCCGGACCTTCGGCATCACCGAGGATGTCCCCTACGACACCAGCGGACGCATCATCCTACCCCCGATGATGCGCCGAAAGGGTCAGATCGAGGAGCTCGCCCTGTTCGTCGGCGTCGGCGGCACGTTCGAGATCTGGAACCCCTATGTGGCGCTGAAGAGCGGCGATGCCGACCTCAAGGACCTCGCCGCCTACCGCCTCGAAGAGAAGGGGCTGCCGCTATGAGCGCCCTGGGCTCTTCCGGGGCTGCAGCGCCGCACGTCCCCGTCCTTCTGGACGAAGTGATCGCCGGCCTCGCGATCACGGAAGGAGAGATCCATGTCGACGGCACGTTCGGCGCCGGCGGCTACACCAAGGCCATGCTTGATTTGGGTGCGCGAGTGTATGCGTTCGATCGCGACCCGAGTGCCATCCGCGACGGGAGTGGGCTCGCGGATGTGAGCGGGGGGCGCCTGACGCTTGTTCCGGAGCGTTTTTCCCGGATGCGTCAGGCGCTTGCCTCCCGCGGCGTCGAGGAAGTGGACGGCGTGACGCTGGATATCGGCGTCTCGTCCATGCAGCTCGACCAGGCGGAGCGCGGCTTCTCCTTCCAGGGCGACGGCCCGCTCGACATGCGGATGAGCCAGGAAGGCGAGAGCGCCGCCGACTTCCTCAACAATGCCGACGAGGCGGCGATCGCCGACGTCATCTATACTTATGGCGAGGAGCCCAAGTCTCGCCGCATCGCCCGGGCGATCGTCGCCGCGCGGCCGATCGAGCGGACTGGCCAGTTCGCCGAGATCGTCCGCAAGGCGGTCGGTTGGAAGCCGCACATGAAGAAGGATCCGGCGACCCGCACCTTCCAGGCGATCCGCATCCACCTCAACGAAGAGCTCGACGAGCTCGAAGGCGGTCTCGAAGCCGCCGAGCAGGTCTTGAAGGCCGGCGGCCGCCTCGCCGTCGTCACCTTCCACAGCCTCGAGGACCGTGTAGTAAAGCGTTTCCTGCGCGAGCGCAGCGGTGCGGTCCCCGCTGCTTCGCGCCATTTGCCGGCCCAACCGGCCAACGATATCCAGCCGACCTTCGAAGCTGTCGCCAAGGCCATCAAAGCCGGCGAGGCCGAAGTCGCCGCCAATCCGCGCGCCCGCTCCGCCACCCTCAGGGTCGCGCGCCGCACCTCCGCTCCCTCTCGTACGCGTAAAGGAACTCGCCCATGATGCCCCAAGGCTTCAAACCGGTCGGCTGGGTCGCTGCCGTCGGCGGCGCCGCTCTCGGCTGCTACATGCTCTCGCTCAACGTCGCGGCCGAGCGCGCCGAGGTGGCGAAGCTGGAGCGGGAAATTCTGCTCGCGAAGCAGGACATTCGCTCGCTGCAGACCGAGCTCGGCACCCGCGGCCGGATGCAGCAGCTCGAGCATTGGAACGCCGAAGTACTGGCACTCTCCGCCCCCAGTCAGGCCCAGTTCCTGGAGGATGCGGTGACGCTCGCCCGTTTCGAGCAGCCCGAGATGACGTTCGAGGAGAAGGCCAAGGTGCAGATGGCCTCGGCCGAGCTGCCCAAGCCCGCGCCGCGCGTCGAGCCGCAGTCCGAGCTCGCGCCCGCTCGCAAGCTTCCGCCGGTCCAGTTCGCCGTCGCCACCCAGCGCGCCGTACCGCAGTCCCAGCCGCTGCTGCGCCAGGCGAGCTACACGCCCGGCGAGGCGAAGGCGGTCACGACCGTCGCTAGGCTCGAAGCGAAGCCCGCGGCGCCCAAGGTCGCTGCGAAGGCTGAGCCGAAGAAGGCCGAGGTCAAGTCAACGCCGCCTAAAAATACTGAAGCCAAAGCCGAGCCGAAGAAGGCGAGCAGCCTGAAGACCGTCGTCGCCAGGCTGGACGACGAAAAGCCGGCCGAAGTGACCGGCGGCGGCAAGGTGAAGGCGGAGGCCGGCCTCCGGTGACCACGTTCGCCGCAGCCGCCAATGCGCCACGGGTGAGGATGCCGGGCCAGCGGCCGGACACGCTGGCGCTCACCTATCACCGGCTGATGCTGATGATGCTGGTGTTCGCCGGCGTCACCACTCTGATCGTCGGGCGGCTCGTTTTTCTGCAGCTCTTCACCGATCGCGGCGGCAATGCCAGCGCCGCCAACCCCTTGCTGCCGCCGCGCGCCAACCTCGTCGACCGCAACGGCGCTACGCTGGCGCGGACGATCGACGCCTGGTCGATCGGCGTCCACCCCAAGAAGCTGATCGGCGATCCGGCCGAGCTGGCGGTCAAGCTCGCCTCTCTGATGCCCGAGAAGAGCGCCGCCGAATACGAACGCATGCTGAAATCCGGCAAGACCTTCGTCTATCTGAAGCGCCGGGCGCTGCCGGAGCTGGTCCAGGCGGTGAACGCGCTCGGCGAGCCCGGAATCGGCTTCGACCGCGAGCCGGAGCGGCTCTATCCGAACCTCGGCCTTGCCGCCCACATCATCGGCTACACCAATCTCGACGGCGTCGGCGAAGCCGGCATGGAGCGCGCGCTCAACGATCGACTCACTCGCGAGGACCTGCGCGGAGAGCCGGTGGCCCTGTCGCTCAACGCCAAGGTGCAGCATGCGCTGGAGGCCGAGCTAGGCGCGGCCATGACCAAGTTCAGCGCCGTGGGCGCGTCCGGCATCATCATGGACATCCACACCGGCGAGATCCTGGCGATGACCTCGCTGCCGGAGCTGAACCCGAACGCGCCCGGCAAGGGCAGCGACGACGCGCGCTTCAACCGCGCCACGCTTGGCGTCTACGAGCTCGGCTCAACCTTCAAGCCCTTCACCGTCGCGATGGCGATGGATGCCGGCATCGTGAAGAGCTTCGGCCAGATCTATCCCTGCCCGGGCGGCCTCAGCGCCGGCCGCTTCACGATCAAGGATACCCATCCGTTCGGCCGCCCCTGCTCGGTCGCCGAGATCATGAAGGAATCGTCTAACATCGGCACCGCCCAGATCGCCGCACAATTGGGCGCCGAGCGGCAGAAGGAATTCCTGCGCAAGATGGCCTTCCTCGAGCCGGTCTCGGTCGAGCTGAAGGAGCGCGGCCGGCCGCTGTCGCCGGGCGCGAACTGGGGCGAGATCTCGACCATGACGGTGGGCTTCGGCCACGGCATCGCGGTGACGCCGCTCCACCTGGCGACCGGCTATGCGACCCTGCTCAACGGCGGCATCTGGCGGCCGGCGACCTTGCTCAAGGTCGACGGCAACCGGCCGGCGCCGAAGGGCCGTCGCGTGTTCAGTGAGGATACGTCCTACAAGATGCGGGCGCTGCTGCGGCTGGTCGTGACGCACGGCACCGGCAAGAAGGCCGATGCCCCGGGCTACCGGATCGGCGGCAAGACCGGCTCGGCCGAGAAATATCACAACCGCTCGTTGCTGGTGACCACGTTCGCGGGCGTTTTCCCGATGGACAATCCCCGCTATGTGATCGTCGCGATGCTCGACGAGCCGAAAGGAATTCAGGAAACCCACGGTTTCCGCACGGCCGGCTGGAACGTCGCGCCGGTCATCTCCAAGACGGTGTCCCGTATCGCGCCGGTGCTGGGCGTGGTCCCCGACATGCGCCGCGACGCCAACCTCGCCGAGGTCCTTCCCTACGTTCAGCCCGAAAAGCATTGAGCGATGCGCCTGGGCGATCTCGCCGGAGTCGATTCTGATTCAAAGGTGACAGGCTTCGCCATCGATCATCGGAAGGTGGCCCCCGGGACTGTGTTCGGCGCCTTCCAGGGGACTGCATTCAACGGCGAGGATTTCATTCCGAGGGCGGTCGACGCCGGCGCGGTCGCCGTCGTGGCGCGGCCGGAGGTCCAGGTCGATGGCGCTCCGCACCTGAAGGCCGAGGAGCCGCGGCGGGAATTCGCGCGGCTGGCCGCCCGCTTCTTCGCGCCTTTCCCGGACGTGGTCGTCGCTGTCACCGGCACCAACGGCAAGACCTCGAACGTCGAGATGGCGCGGCAGCTCTGGCGGATGGGGGGGCATCCCTCCGCCTCGATCGGCACGCTCGGCGTCACCACTGCCGACGAACAGGTGACGACCGGCCTCACCACGCCGGACATCGTCACCTTCCTGTCGAACATGGCCGGCCTCAAGCGGATGGGGATCACCCACGCCGCCTTCGAGGCGTCGAGCCACGGCCTGTCGCAATATAGGACCGAGGGGCTGCCGGTGCGGGCGGCGGCCTTCACCAATTTCAGCCGCGATCATCTCGATTATCATTTGACGATGGAGGCCTATTTCGAGGCCAAGATGCGGCTGTTCAGCGAGGTGGTGGAGCCCGACGGGACGGCGGTGATCTGGACCGACGATGCCAAGTCGGACGAAGTGATCAGGAGATGCGAGGAGCGGGGGCTCCGCAGGCTGACGGTGGGTGCGCGCGGGGAGACGCTTCGGCTTCTCTCCCGCGTGCCCACCCAGCTCGGCCAGACGCTGACGGTGGAGGCGGGCGGCAAGACCCGCACGCTCAACATCCCGCTGATCGGCGCGTACCAGGCCGCCAACGTGCTGACGGCGGCCGGCCTGGTGCTCGCGACCGGCGGCGAACTCGAGCAGACGCTGACCAATCTCGCCCGGCTGCAACCGGTGCGCGGGCGGCTGGAGCGCGCGGTCATCACCAAGGCCGGCGCTCCGGTCTATGTCGATTATGCCCACACCCCCGATGCGATCGAGAGCGCGATCGAGGCTCTTCGGCCGCACGCGAAGGGGCGGTTGATCACCGTCTTCGGCGCCGGGGGCGATCGCGACACGGGCAAGCGGCCGGAAATGGGCTCGGTGGCGATGCGGCTGTCCGACTATGTCATCGTCACCGATGACAATCCCCGCAGCGAAGACCCGGCGGCGATCCGCCGCGACATCCTGGCGGGCGCTCCCGGTGCCCGCGAAGTGGGCGGCCGGCGCGAGGCGATCGCCGCGGCCGTCGCCGAAGCGGACGCCGAGGACATCATCCTGCTGGCCGGCAAGGGGCACGAGCAGGGCCAGATCGTGGGCGACCGCGTGCTGCCCTTCGACGACGTGACCGTCGCGAGGGAGTGCGCGGCATGAGCCTGTGGACCGCTCAGGAGATCGCCGAGGCCGTCGGCGGCACCCGCTCCGCAGACTTTGAGGTGAACCACGTCGCCTTCGATTCCCGCGAGATTGGGCCGGGCGACCTCTTCGTCGCGATGAAAGGCGAGGCGACCGACGGGCACCTCTTCCTCGAGAAGGCGTACGGAGCCGGTGCAGCCGGAGCGATCGTCAGCCAGTCCATCGACCGTCCTCACGTCCGCGTGGAGGATACCACCAGGGCCCTGAACGATCTTGGCCGCGCCTCGCGGGCGCGCAGCGAGGCGCGGATTTGCGGCGTCACCGGCTCGGTCGGCAAGACCGGGACGAAGGAGGCGCTTTTCGCAGCTCTCGACCGCTCGGCGCCGGGCAAGGCGCACCGGTCGGTCAAGAGCTATAACAACCATACCGGCGTGCCGCTCTCGCTCGCCCGCATGCCCCGCGAAGCGCGCTTCGGCGTGTTCGAGATGGGGATGAATCATGCCGGCGAACTTGCCGCGCTGACCCGGCTGGTGCGGCCGCATGTGGCGATCGTTACCGCTATCGCTCCTGCTCATCGCGAATTTTTCGCCAGTGAGGAGGAGATCGCCGACGCGAAGGGCGAGATCTTCCAAGGGCTGGAGCCCGGCGGCACCGCTATCATCCCCTTCGACAGCCCGCATCGGGATCGCCTGATCGCGGCGGCGACCCCTTACGCCACTCACATCCTGACGTTCGGCCTCGGCGAAGGCGCCGACATCCGCGCCCGCGACGTGGTGCCCGCGCAGAATGGCGGCACGATGCTCACGGCTGTGCTGCCCGATGCGGAGCTGACCTTCACCATCTCGCAGCCCGGCGAGCATTGGGTGTCGAACGCGCTGGCCGTGCTCGGGGCTGTGGAGGTTCTCGGCGGGGATCTCGCCGCGGCCGGCCTCGCGCTGGCCGACATGCCGGGGCTGAAGGGAAGGGGCGAGCGGCATCGCATCAGCATCGACGGCGGGGAGGCGCTGCTGATCGACGAAAGCTACAACGCCAATCCGGCTTCGATGCGGGCGACGTTGAAAAGCCTCGCTCAGCAGAAGGTGGAGGGGCGGCGGATCGCCGTGCTCGGCTCGATGCGCGAGCTCGGGGCGGGCTCGGACGACTTCCACGCCGGCCTCGCCGAGCCGATCGAGGCCGCCTGTGTCGATTATGCCATACTGGTCGGCGAAGAGATGAAGGCGCTTGCGAAAGCGCTTGGCCAAAAGGTTAACATGACGCATGTCCCGGATGCGCGGTCGGCGATCCAGCCGCTGCGCGACGCGATCCGGCCGGGGGACGCCATACTCGTCAAGGGGTCGAATTCCATCGGGCTTGCCGCCCTCGTGGAGGAACTGGCGGGCGGAAAAGGCTGATGTTTCTCTTCATTGCCGAACAGCTTGGCTTTCCGGGGATTCTCAATCTCTTCCGCTACATCAGCTTCCGCGCGGGCGCCGCGACGGCGACCGCTTTGTTCCTCGGCCTGATCATCGGCCCCAAGTTCATCGGCTGGCTGCGCGTGCGCCAGGGCAAGGGCCAGCCGATCCGCGACGACGGGCCGCAGTCGCACCTCCAGAAGCGCGGCACGCCGACAATGGGCGGGCTCATGATCCTAACGTCCATCACGGTGTCGATGCTGCTGTGGATGGACTTCGGCAACCGCTATCTCTGGGCCTGCCTGTTCATCACGGTGGGCTTCGGCCTGATCGGCTTCCTCGACGACTATGACAAGGTGACCAAGCGCCACCATGCCGGCGTTTCCGGGCGCACGCGCCTGCTCGCGGAATTCGTGGTGGCCGGCATCGGTAGCTACATCATCCTCCGCGGCACGGGCACCGAACTCTATATACCCTTCTACACCGGCCCGGTCGTCGACCTGGGCCTGTTCTACATTGCCTTCGCTTCGTTCGTGATCGTCGCGTTCGGAAATGCCGTGAACCTGACCGACGGGCTCGACGGCCTCGCCAGCATGCCGGTGATCATCGCCAGCCTCGCCTTCCTCCTGATCAGCTATCTGGTCGGGAACGCGGTCTATTCCGAATATCTCGGCATTCCGTTCGTGCTCGGCGCGGGCGACCTCACGGTGCTGTGCTCCGCGATCGTCGGCGCGAGCCTCGCTTTCCTCTGGTTCAACGCGCCGCCGGCGGCCGTCTTCATGGGCGATACGGGCAGCCTCGCTTTGGGCGGGGCGCTCGGGGCGATCGCGGTCTCGACCCAGCATGAGATCGTGCTCGGCATCATCGGCGGCCTGTTCGTGGCCGAGGCGATGAGCGTCATCATTCAGGTCTTCTTCTACAAGCGCACGGGGCGCCGCGTGTTCAAGATGGCGCCGATCCACCACCATTTCGAGCAAATGGGCTGGTCCGAGCCCACCGTCGTGATCCGCTTCTGGATAATCGCCTTCGTGCTGGCCCTTGCCGGCCTGTCGACGCTGAAGCTGAGATGATCGCCAGCCCCGCCTTCGCCGGCAAGTCCTACGCGGTGCTGGGGCTCGCCCGGTCGGGCCTCGCCGCGGTGGACGCATTTTATGCGAGCGGCGCGACGATCATGGCCTGGGACAGCCGCGAGGAAGCGCGGGCGGCGGTCGCCGGCAAGGCGCGGCTGGCGGACCCGGTCACCACGTCCATCTACGGCTTTGCCGGCGTCGTCGTGTCGCCGGGCGTGCCGCTCAACAAGCACCCGATCGCGGACCGGGCGCGGTCCGCCAGGGTGCCGCTGATCGGCGATATCGAGCTGTTCGCGCAGGCGCGGGCAACGCTGCCGCCGCACAAGGTGGTCGGCATCACCGGCACCAACGGCAAGTCGACAACGACGGCGCTCGTCCACCACATCCTCAAGACGGCCGGTGTGCCGACGATGATGGGCGGCAATATCGGCTTGCCGATCCTCGGCCAGAACCCGCTGCCCGAGGGCGGCGTCTATGTGCTGGAGCTTTCCTCCTACCAGATCGACCTCACCCACAGCCTCGACTGCGACGTATCGGTGTTGCTGAACGTCAGCCCCGATCATCTCGACCGCTATGACGGCGTCGAGGACTATGCGGCGTCCAAGGCGCGGCTGTTCACGATGCAGTCGCCCGAGCATGTCGCCATCGTCGCCGCCGAGGACGATTTCACCCGCGCCATCGCCGGGCAGCTCACCGGCGAGCGCATCCTGGTCGCGGCCGAGGACGTGAAGGACCAGTCGCAATGGCCGTCGTTGCAGGGGCCGCACAATGCGCAGAACGTCGCCGCAGCAGTGGCCGCGGCGCGGGCCCTCGGCATCGATGATGAGGTGATCGGTCAGGCGCTCGCCACCTATCCCGGTCTGCCGCACCGAATGGAGCGCGTGGCTGAGAAGAACGGCGTCCTGTTCGTCAACGACAGCAAGGCGACCAACCCTACGTCGACCGCGCCGGCACTCGCCGCCTATCCGGCGGTGCACTGGATCCTCGGCGGGCTGCCCAAGTCTGACGATCTCGACGCCTGTGAGCCGCATCTGGGCCACGTCAGGGCAGCGTATACGATCGGCGAAGCGGGTCCGATGTTTGCGAAGCTGCTGGCGGACAAGGTGCCCGTACGCGAGTGCGAGATGTTGATCGAGGCGGTCGGCGCCGCGGCAGAAGCCGCGCAGCCGGGCGAGGTGGTGCTGCTGTCGCCCGCCTGCGCCTCGTTCGACCAGTTCAGGGATTATGAGGCGCGGGGGGATGCGTTCCGCGCCGCTGTGGAGGCGTTACGATGAGCGTGGTGCAGGGGGCGACGGTCAGGAAATCGAAGGCGGCGAAGTTCGGCCGCTCGGACCGGAGCGCGGTCGGCCGCTGGTTCTGGGAGATCGACCGCGTGCTGCTGCTGCTGGTCGCGGTGCTGATCTCGATCGGCCTGATCGCCGTCGCGGCCGCCTCGCCGGCGGCCGGATCGCGTTATTCCGGCGGCGACGTCAGCTTCACGCCGCTCCACTATTTCTGGCGCCAGCTCGTCTGGATCATGGTGGCGGTGCCGGTGATGGTCGGCGTCTCGATGCTGCCCAAGGAGAAAGCGCGGCGCTTCTGCCTGATCGGCGCGATCCTCTTCACCAGCATGCTGTTCCTGGTCCCGATCATCGGCGTCGAAGTGAACGGCGCGCGCCGTTGGCTCGGCGTCGGCTTCGCGCAGTTCCAGCCGTCGGAATTCCTGAAGCCGCTCTTCATCGTCAGCCTCGCCTGGCTGATATCGCTGAGGGACAAGGACAAGACGCTGCCGGTCGTGTCGCTGTCCGGAATCGTCACCGGGCTGGTCGCTTTGCTGCTGATGCAGCAGCCCAATTTCGGCGAGACGGTGATCTTCGCCGCCGCCTGGGTGATCCTGCTGACGCTGGCTGGCGTGCCGATGCGCCTCCTGGTGATCCTCGGCTGCGCCGCCTTGGCCGGGGTCGTCGCCGCTTATTTCTTCTACGACGTGGCGACAGTGCGCATCGACGCCTTCCTGTTCGGCGCGACCGGCGACACCGACACATACCAGACCGACAGCGCCCTGAGGACGCTGACCGCGGGCGGGCTGTTCGGCACGGGGCCGGGCGGCGGCGTGCGCAAATTCTACCTGCCGGAGCCGCACACCGACTATATCTTCTCGGTGATCGGAGAGGAGTTCGGCATCATCGCCTGCCTCGCCATCGCGATCATCTACATGACGATCATCGCCCGCGTGCTGATCAAGCTGCTGCACGAGGAGGACCGGTTCCTCGTCCTCGCCACCGGCGGCCTGGTTGCCCAGTTCGGCCTCCAGGCGATGATCAACATGGCGGTGAACACCCAGCTCGCGCCGTCCAAGGGCATGACGCTGCCGTTCATCTCCTATGGCGGATCGTCGATGGTGGCGCTGTCGATCGGCTTCGGATTGCTGCTCGCCTTCACTCGCCGCAACCCCTATCTGCACCGCTCCCCCTACGTGGTGAAAGGAAGCGCTCGCTGATGGAGACGTTCGGAATCTCGCGCCATTACGTGCTCGCCGCAGGCGGGACCGGCGGGCACATGATTCCCGCCCATGCGCTGGCCGAGGAGCTGATGCAGCGCGGCCATCATGTGGCGCTGGTGACGGACGAGCGGGGCGCGCGCATCCCCGGCCTGTTCGAGCGGGTGCCGGTGCATATCCTTCCCGCCGGGCGGATGAGCGGTGGCCCGATCGGCTGGCTCAGGGGCCTCAAGAGCATCTATGCCGGCCGGCAGATGGCCTCGCGCATGTACGAGACTTTCCGTCCCTCGGCCGTGATCGGCTTCGGCGGCTACCCGGCATTCCCGGCTCTGCTGGCCGCGCATAAGGACGGCATCCCGACGCTCGTGCACGAGCAGAATGCGGTGCTCGGCCGTGTCAATCGCCTGGTTGCCAAGAAGGTCGATGCGATCGCGACGGCCTATGCGCAGGTCGACCGCCTCGCGCCCAAGCACAATGGCAAGACCCACCTCGTCGGCAATCCGGTGCGCGACGAGGTGCTGCGGCTGCGCAACCAGCCCTTCCCGCCCTTGACCGAAGACGGCATCTTCCGGGTGCTGGTGACCGGCGGCAGCCAGGGTGCGACCGTGCTGTCGGACGTCGTGCCCGACGGCCTTGCCATGCTGCCCGAGCATTTCCGCCGCCGTCTCCAGGTGACACAGCAATGCCGCGCCGAGGATATTGAGGAAGTGCGCGCTAAATATGCGAAGCTCGGCATCCCCGCCGATCTCGCCACCTATCTCCCAGACCTGCCGGACCGGCTCGCCTGGTCGCACCTCGTCATCGCCCGCGCCGGCGCCTCGACGATCGCCGAGCTGACCGCCGCCGGCCGTCCCGCCATCCTGATCCCGCTGCCCTCGGCGACGGACAACCACCAGGTCTCGAACGCGCGCGAAATGGCGAAGGCCGGCGGCGCGCGCATGATCCTGCAGAAGAAGTTCACCCCGGTCGAACTCGCCAAGCAGATGCAGAAGCTTGGTCTCGAGCCGGAGGCGCTCGCCCGCGCGGCGGAGCGCGCTAAGGCCGTCGGGCGCCCCGACGCCACCAGGGACCTCGCCGACCTCGTCGAGCGCACCGGCCGCGACCGCGCGTCCGATCCGCTGCCGACGGAGGAGACGGTGCTGCGCCCGATGCCCCAAGGTGCCTATGCATGAGAGGCGTCGGCACCGACATCGGCACGATCCACTTCATCGGGATCGGCGGCATCGGCATGTCCGGCATCGCCGAGGTGATGCACATCCTCGGCTATAAGGTGCAGGGGTCCGACGTCGCCGAAGGCTACGTCGTCGAAGGCCTCCGCGAGCAGGGCATCAAGGTGATGATCGGCCATGCGGCCGAGAATTTGGGCGACGCCGCGGTGGTGGTGACCTCGACCGCGATCAAGCGCGGCAATCCGGAAGTCGAATGCGCCTACGAACGCCGCATTCCGGTGGTGCGGCGGGCGGAGATGCTCGCCGAGCTGATGCGGCTCAAGAACACGGTCGCGGTGGCCGGGACGCACGGCAAGACGACGACCACTTCCATGGTGGCGGCGTTGCTCGACGCGGGCGGGATCGACCCGACCGTGATCAATGGCGGTATCATCAACGCTTACGGCTCCAACGCCCGGCTCGGCACCTCGGACTGGATGGTGGTCGAGGCGGACGAGAGCGACGGCTCCTTCCTCCGGCTTGACGGCACGATCGCCGTCGTCACCAACATCGATCCGGAGCATCTCGACCATTATGGCAGCTTCGACGGCGTCAAGGATGCCTTCGTCGAGTTCGTCGAGAATGTGCCTTTCTACGGCGCCGCCTTGCTCTGCGTGGATCACCCGGAAGTGCAGGCCATCATCCCGCGGCTAAGGGACCGGCGGGTCGTCACCTACGGCTTTGCCGCACTGGCCGACATTCGCGGCGAGAATGTTCAGCCTTTTCCGGGCGGCAACCGCTTCGACGTCGTGATCCGCGACCGCGCCAACACGCAGCGGACCGTTCAGGGCGTCGAGCTTCCCATGCCCGGCCGGCACAACGTCCAGAATGCGCTGGCCGCGATCGGCGTCGCGATCGAACTCGGCATCTCCGACGAGGTGATCGCTAGGGGCTTTGAGAAGTTCGGCGGCGTGAAGCGGCGCTTTACCAAGGTCGGCGAATTGGACGGCGCCGTGATCATCGACGATTACGGCCATCATCCGGTCGAGATCAAAGCGGTGCTCGCCGCCGCGCGCGAGGGTGCGCAGGGCCGCGTGATCGCGGTCGTCCAGCCGCATCGTTACACCAGGCTGCGCGACCTGATGGACGAGTTCCAGGGCGCCTTCAACGATGCCGACATCGTCTATGTCGCGCCGGTCTATGCGGCCGGAGAGGAGCCGATCGAAGGCGTCGACGCCGAGGCCCTTGCCGAGGGTCTCAAACAGCGCGGGCATCGGGCGGTTCGGACAGTGGAAGGCGCGGACGATCTCGCCCGCCAGCTGCGCGATATCGCTGCGCGGGGCGACATGGTGATCTGTCTCGGCGCCGGCGACATCACCAAGTGGGCCGCGGGCCTTGCTGAGGGCGTGCGCAGGGCGAGGCTCAGCAAATGACCGGTCGCAGCACCCACCCCCCAACCCCCTCCCTTGAAAGGGAGGGGGAGCTTGCGGCCGATCTTCCCCCCTCCCTTTCAAGGGAGGGGGCTAGGGGGTGGGTGCTACCCGAATTGCAGGGAACGGTCGACCAGAACGGCTCCCTCGCTGACTTCATCTGGTTTCGCACCGGCGGGCCGGCCGAATGGCTGGTGCGGCCGAAAAACATTGAGGACCTTTCCCGCTTCCTCACCCATCTCGACCCTTCCGTGCCGTTGATGCCGGTGGGCGTCGGCTCGAACTTGATCGTCCGCGACGGCGGGTTGCCGGGTGTCGTGGTGCGGCTGCCGAAGAGCCTGGCGCAGGTGACGGTCGAGCCCGGCAATCGGGTCCGCGCGGGAGCCGGGGCCATGGGCATCACCGTCGCCAGCAAGGCGCGTGATGCGGGGATAGCCGGCCTCGAATTCATGCGCGGCATTCCGGGAACGACGGGCGGGGCAGTGCGCATGAATGCGGGCGCCTATGGGCGTGAGGTTGCTGACATCCTTGTTGAGGCGACCGTCGTGCTGCGCGACGGAACGGTCGGGACCTGGCCGGCGGAGCGCTTCGGTTACACCTACCGGCACAGCGAAACTCCGGAAGGCGCGGTGGTGGTCGAAGCGCTGTTCCAGGGCGCGCCGGGCGACCCTGCGGCGATCGGCGCAGAGATGGACCGCATCGCCGAGGAGCGTGAGGCGAGCCAGCCGCTGCGGAGCCGGACGGGCGGCTCGACCTTCAAGAATCCGCCGGAAAAGAAGGCCTGGCAGCTGATCGACGAGGCGGGCTGCCGCGGACTGCAAATTGGTGATGCCCAAGTCTCTGAAAAACATTGCAACTTCCTGCTCAATCTTGGCAATGCTAAAGCTGCCGATATCGAAGCATTGGGCGAGGAAGTGCGTCGCCGGGTGCACGCGCATTCGGGCGTGATGCTGGAGTGGGAGATCCAGCGTGTGGGGGTGGTTAAGTGAGTGCCGGTAAGCTTCATATCGCCGTGCTGATGGGCGGCTGGTCGGCCGAGCGCGAGGTTTCGCTGTCGAGCGGCTCAGGCGTCGCCGATGCGCTCGAGAGCGTCGGGCACCGCGTTACCCGCATCGACATGGATCGCAACCTTGCCCAGGTGCTGGAGGCGGTGCGGCCGGACATCGTCTTCAACGCGCTCCACGGCACGCCGGGCGAGGACGGCACCGTTCAGGGCCTGATGGACCTGATGCAGATCAAATACACGCATAGCGGCCTCACCACCTCGGTGATCGCGATCGACAAGGAGCTGACCAAGCAGCACCTCGTGCCGCGCGGGATCCGGATGCCGGGCGGTCACATGGTCAAGAGCGAAAGCCTGTACCAGGCCGACCCGATGGCGCGGCCGTACGTGCTGAAGCCGGTCAACGAAGGCTCCTCGGTGGGCGTCGCGATCGTCACCGCCGACAGCAATTACGGCAACCCGATCGGCCGCGACGTGGCGGGGCCGTGGCAGGAGTTCGATGAGCTGCTCGCCGAGCCGTTCATCAAGGGTCATGAGCTGACCGTCGCGGTGCTCGGGGACGAGGCGCTCGCGGTGACCGAGCTGAAGCCGACCCACGGCTTCTACGATTACGATTCCAAATATACGGACGGGCTGACGCAGCACGTCTGCCCGGCTGAGATCCCGGACGAGATCCGGGACGCGGCGATGGACATGGCGCTGAAGGCGCATCAGGCGCTCGGCTGCAAGGGCACGTCGCGCTCCGACTTCCGCTGGGACGACGAGCAGGGAGTGGAGGGGCTCTATCTCCTCGAAGTCAACACCCAGCCGGGAATGACGCCGCTCAGTCTCGTCCCCGAACAGGCCAAATATCGCGGCATGACCTATGCCGAGCTCGTCCAGCGTATCGTTGAGGAGGCCTTATGACGGCGAAGATCGCCCGCGGCACCCAGGCCCGGACCCGCCCGAAGGGGAAGGGTCCCTCCCGCAAAGCGTCGCCGAAGGCGGTCGAGGCGCTGCCGCTGCCGGCCGAGACGGTGCGCAAGGTCAGCATGTGGATCTTCGCGGGCATGATGCTGGCGCTGCTGCTCGCCGTGCTGACCGCCTTCCAGGTGCCGCAGATGGCGGGCGTGGCTGCCGGCGAGGCGGTGGGCGAGGCCGGCTTTGCTGTGAAGAGGGTCGAGATCAAGGGTCTCAACCGGATGCAGCGCCTGCCCATCTATGCGGCCGCGCTCGATCAGCAGTCGATGGCGATGCCGCTGGTGGATCTCGACGCGACACGCGAGCGCCTGCTCCGCTTCGGCTGGGTCGAGGAAGCGCGAGTGTCGCGGCGCCTGCCCGACACGCTTGTCGTCGACATCGTCGAGCGCAGGCCGGCCGCGATCTGGCAGCACAACCAGGAGCTGACCCTGATCGACCGCACCGGCGTGCCGCTGGAGCCGGTGAAGCTGGAGGCGATGCCTGACCTGCCGCTCGTGATCGGCCCCGCCGCCAATCTCAAGGCGACCGCGCTGAACGAGCTGGTCGCCTCCGCGCCGCACCTGAAGCCGCAGCTGGCCGGTGCGAGCTGGGTCGGCGGGCGCCGCTGGGACCTTCGCTTCCAGTCGGGCGAGGTGCTCGCGCTTCCTGAGGGGCAGGAGACGGCGGAGAAGGCGCTGGTCCAGTTCGCGCGGATGGACAAGATGACGCAGCTGCTCGGCCGCGGCCTGGTCCGCTTCGACATGCGCATCCCGGGCAAGTTCATCGTCCGCGTGTCGAGCCAGCCCGGTACCATCATCAAGGATCCGCCGCCGCCGCCGGCCCCTGCGCCGGGACAGGGCGGGCCGGTCGATCCAGCAACCGTCATTTAAGGACCTGAATTGAGGAACAGGACGTCGCCTCCGCCGGCCCGCAAGCTGGTCACCGCGCTTGATATCGGATCGTCGAAGGTCTCGGCGCTGATCGCCGAGGCCGGCGATGACGGCGAGCTCAAGATTCTCGGCACCGGCCAGCGCGAGAGCCGGGGCGTGCGCCGCGGCTTCGTCGCCGACATGGAGCGCACCGAGGCGACGATCCGCGAGGCGGTCGAGCAGGCGGAGCGGATCGCTGGCCTTGCGATCGACCAGGTGTTCGTCGGCTTCTCGGCCGGCGGGCTGGTCAGCACGGTTGCCAGCGTCGAGCTGGAGATTGGCGGCCGGCAGATCGAGAAGCAGGATATCGAGCAGCTGATGACCGTTGGCCGGCAGTCGATCGATCCCCAAGGGCGGATGATCCTGCACGCGCTGCCGGCGCTCTACACGCTCGACGGCCTGCAGGGCGTGAAGAAGCCGCTCGGCCTCCATGCCGACAAGCTCGCGGTCGACATTCATGTCGTCGCGGCCGAGCCGTCGCCGGTCAAGAATCTCGACCTCTGCGTCCGCTCCGCCCATCTCGGCGTCGAGGCGATCGTCGCTTCGCCCGTCGCGGCGGGCAAGGCCTGCCTCAGCGAAGAGGAGCGCGAGCTCGGCGTCGCGCTGGTGGAGCTCGGTGCGGGCGTCACCAACGTTTCCGTCTTCGCCGGGGGCATGCTTGTCGGCCTCAAGTCGCTGGCGATGGGCGGGATCGACATCACCGACGATATCGCCTCCGCCTTCGGCACCCGCCGCGGCGAGGCCGAGCGGATGAAGTGCTTCTACGGCTCGGCCACCACGAGCCCGCGCGACAATCACGACATGATCGACGTCAACCCGATCTCCAGCCAGGAGGAGGGCACGGAGCCGGTGCGCATCACCCGTGCGCAACTGATCGGCGTCATTCGCCAGCGGCTCGAGCATCTGATGGGCGAGATCGCGAATGCGCTGAAGGAGCTCGGCTTCTCGGGGCCATTTGGCCGCCAAGTGGTGCTTACGGGCGGTGGATCGGAGCTCAAGGGGATCGCCGATTATGCCCAGGGAGTGCTAGGACGGGCAGTGCGGGTGGGGCGGCCGAAGATGGCGGGCCTGCCCGAGGCGCATAGCGGTCCGGCCTTCACCACGTTGGCCGGTCTGGCGCAATTCGCGGCGTCGAAGGAGATCGACATCAGGCAGACCGCTCACGTTCAGTCGGCGGCGCCGAAACAGGAAGGCGGCAACGTCGTCCAGCGGCTGATTTCGGCGTTCCGGAGCGGTTATTAACAGTTATTTGAATCGCCCGTTAACTTTTCGCTGGATCGGGCGAATCAGATGTGATTCAACAGTGTAGACCGCTCGGGCGGCGGGCGTTGTAAGGGGAGCGTAAGCTTATGAGTATCGATTTCATTCGGCCGGAAGTCGACGAGCTCCGGCCCCGTATCAGCGTGATCGGCGTCGGCGGCGCGGGCGGCAACGCCATTGCCAACATGATCAAGAGCGATGTCCAGGGCGTCGATTTCCTCGTTGCCAACACGGACGCGCAGGCGCTCAATTCGTCCGAGGCGGATCAGCGCATCCAGCTCGGCCTCAAGATCACCCAGGGTCTCGGCGCGGGTTCGCGGCCGGAGATCGGCAAGGCGGCCGCCGAGGAGACGATCGCCGACATCGAGAAGGCGCTGGAAGGCGCCCATATGTGCTTCATCGCGGCCGGCATGGGCGGCGGCACCGGCACCGGCGCGGCGCCCGTCATCGCCAAGGCGGCCCGTGATCGCGGCATCCTGACCGTCGGCGTCGTCACCAAGCCGTTCAGCTTCGAGGGCACCCGCCGCGGCCGCGCCGCCGACGCGGGCATCGAAGAGCTGCAGCAGCATGTCGACACGCTGATCGTCATCCCGAACCAGAACCTCTTCCGGATCGCCAACCCGAACACGACCTTCAAGGAAGCGTTCCAGATGGCCGACGAGGTCCTCCAGCAGGGCGTGCGCGGCATCACCGACCTGATGGTCATGCCCGGCCTGATCAACCTCGACTTTGCCGACGTCCGCTCGGTGATGGGCGAGATGGGCAAGGCGATGATGGGCACCGGGGAGGCTTCGGGCGACAATCGCGCCATTGAGGCGGCCGAGCAGGCGATCGCCAATCCGCTGCTCGACGGCGTCAGCATGAAGGGCGCCAAGGGCGTCATCATCTCGATCACCGGCGGCGAGGACATGCGCCTGATGGAGGTCGACGAGGCCGCCAACCACATTAAGGAGCTGGTCGACCCGGACGCCAACATCATCTGGGGCTCGGCGTTCAACAACGATCTCGAAGGCAAGATCCGCGTCTCGGTCGTCGCGACCGGCATCGATGCCGACGTGCAGGCGCAGGCCGCACCGGCCAAGGTGTTCGCCTTCCCCGGCACCGCACGCACCGCCGAGCCGATCAAGACGCCGACCGCTGCACCGATGGCGGCGGCTCCCGTCGTGGCCGAGCCCGAGACGATCGCGGAAGCGCCGCAGCCGGCGCCGATCACTGCCGGCTCGAACGATCCGACCCTGCTCGATCTTGCACCGGTAACCTTCGACGACACCGATCAGGGCGGCGACGAGCTGCTGCTCGACGCCGGCAGCATGATGGCGACGGACGAGCCCAAGGCGGAGCCGGCGGTGAACGGCAGCCGCAGCTGGATCGGCCCGATCCCCGACGAGGAGGCGCCCCAGCCGACCGTTCGCCGCGACGGCGGCACCTTGTTTGAACGCATGTCGAACATCGCCCGCGGCGCTGCCAAGGCGCAGGTGGACGAGGAGCCGCAGGCCCCGATGCGGGCCAATGGCCGCGACCCGCTCGACATTCCGCGCTTCCTGAACCGCCAGAATAATCAGTGACTTAGCTTCCGCTCCCGATCGGGAGCGGGCAGGCAGGCAAAACGAACCCGGCGGCACTCGTGCTGCCGGGTTCTTCTTTTCTGCGGCATGGAACTTTGTTCCCGACGTCGCCGACCCGCTCACCGTCTTCAGGCACCGCCCGGGCGCAGATTCAGGCACTTGGTCATTGCCCAGAAAGCTTGGCGAGGGCTTATTCTCGTGCATGAGATCGATACAGGTTAACAAGCGGCTCCGGCTGGGCGTGGCCCTGCTGGCGAGCGGCATCGCGTTTTCCGTCGCGGCCCCGGCGGCTGCCCAGCCCGTCTATAGCGCACTCCAGGAGGATCCCGGCACTGCCTTGTCGCGGCACCTGAAGACGCTCGCCGAATCCCCGCGCAACCTCGGCGCGCTGACTGGCGCGGCCAAGGCGGCGCTCGAGCTAGGCGACGTGCAGGCGGCAGCGACCTTCTATGCCAGGGCGGAGGAGGTCGCGCCGCGCGACGGCCGGATCAAGGCGGGACTCGGCTCCGCCTTCCTTGCAATGGAGCAGGCGCAGGCGGCGCTCAAATTCTTCGAGGACGCGCGGACGCTCGGCGCGCCGGAGGGCGAATATGCCGCCGACCGCGGCCTCGCCCACGATCTGCTCGGCAATCCGTCGCAGGCGCAGCGCGATTACGCGCTCGCAATGCGCACCGCCGACACGCCCGAGGTGCGGCGGCGGATGGCGCTGTCCAAGGCGATCAGCGGCGATCGCGCCGGCGCCCTGGCGATCATCGACGAGCAGCTCCGGCGCCAGGACCGTGCAGCATGGCGCGTTCGCGCTTTCGTGTTGGCGCTGACTGGGGACGCCAATGGCGCGACCGAAGCCGTGCGCGCGGTGATGCCGGCGCAGGCGGCGGCGATGCAGCCCTTCCTCGCGAGGCTGCCCGCCCTTCGGCCTGCCGACCGTGCCATGGCCGTTCATTTCGGGCATTTCCCGAACGATGGCGGAGCGATCCAGGTCGCTCAGGTGCCGCAGCAATATGCGAGCGTCACGCCTGTGCCGCCGCGCAGCACGGCGCCCATGGTCGCGACCCCGACACCGACGGTATCTTCGCGGCGGAATCCGGCAGCGTCGGCTACCGCGCCTGCTGCACGGCGTGAGCAGAGGGGCGATGCCGCGTCCTTCTCGCGCCGCCGAAGCGGCTCTGAGGAATCCGGCCTCAGCTTTGCCGAGGAGCGTGATCTGCTTCGCGGTGGCGGGACGGTCCGCCGTCGCGGCGTCAGCAAGCCCGTCGAGGCGCGGCCCGAGCCCGCCAGAACAGAGCAGCCCGCCCGCATCGCTCGCGCGGAACCGCGCGTGGCCGTGCCAATCCAAAATAACTCAAGCTCGGCACCTGCGAGCCAGTCGCCGGCGCGGGTCGCGGCGCCTCCGGCTCAGTCCGCTCAGGCGCCGACGCCCGTAGCGACAAAGCCGATCACGGCACCGCCGACGTCCGGCCCGGTGCAGCTGGCGGATGCCGGATCCCTGTCACGGCCCGTCCAAGGTCCTCCCGGCGACGCCGGCGCACCGGCGGCAATCGCTGCCGATACGGTTTCGCGAGGCGGACCCGCCAACATCCTCCCGCAAGCTGCGGGATCGAGCGGGCCAAGCACGGCCGCAGCCGGAACCGCCGACGTCGCGGCGACAGCTGCGGACGCGGGAACCGGGCTGACCAACCTTCTGCCCTCGTCGATCGCGTCGGCGGCGGTTCCGCCCGCTGCCGCCCCTTCCGCACCGAACGCAGACATCGCGACGGTGACGCCGCCGCCGTCCAGCGTCAGCCCCGAAGTTGCGCCACCGCCGGCTGCGGTGGTTTCGCCTGCCGCCTCATCCGGCCTCGCGGGGCTCGCGGCTACAATCCGCGCGCTGCCCGACGAAGCGCCGAAGGAAGAGCCGAAGCCGCCGGTGAAGGTCGCCAAGGCCGAGCCGAAGCCCGAGCCGAAGAAGGCCCCAGAGAAGGAACAGGTGGCCGAGGCCGAGGCACCGAGCCGCCATTGGGTCCAGATCGCCAGTGCATCCGATGCCTTGGCAATGGGCGAATATAAACGGCTGAAGGGGAAGGCGCCGAAGCTGCTCGGCGGGACCACCGGCTGGAAAGCCTCGTTCCGCTCGACCAACCGCGTCCTCGTCGGTCCGTTCAAGGACCAGAAGGAAGCGCAGGAACTGGTGAACGAACTCGCCAAGTCGAATATAGCCGCCGTGCCATGGAAGAGCGCGGACGGACAGGAGATCGAGAAGCTCGCCGCCAAGTGAGGCCGCTGGCCCGCTACGCGTCCGATCCCGCCCACTCGCGCGGGCGCCTGCATGCCGAGGCCGAGGCCGGTGAGGCTCGCGGTCCGCGCGACGCTTTCCAGCGGGACCGCGACCGGATCATCCACTCCGTGCCGTTCCGGCGCCTCCGCCACAAGACCCAGGTCTTCGTCGCGCCCGATGGCGACCATTTCCGCGTCCGCCTCACCCATAGCCTCGAAGTCGCGCAGATCGGCCGCACCCTGGCGCGCGCGCTGGCGCTCAACGAGGATCTGACCGAGGCGCTTTGCCTCGCCCACGATATCGGCCATCCCCCGTTCGGCCATAGCGGCGAGGACGTGCTGCAGGCGGCGATGAAGGAGGCGGGCGGCTTCGACCACAACGCTCACACGCTCCGCCTGCTCACCAGGCTGGAGACTCCCTATCCGCGCTTCGCCGGCCTCAACCTCAGCTGGGAGACGCTGGAGGGGCTGGCCAAGCATAACGGGCCGATCCCGCAGCCGAGCTGGGCGCTGGCGGAGGCGAATGGCGAATTCCCGCTCGACCTCGGCACCTGGCCGGGCCTGGAGGCGCAGATCGCGGCGCTGTCGGACGATATCGCCTACGACAATCACGACGTGGACGACGGCCTCAGAGCAGGGCTGTTCACGCTGGAGGACCTGCTCGCCGTACCGCTCGTCGCGCGCTGCTGGGATGCGGTGCGGCGGCGCTTTCCGGACGTGGCGCCGGAGCGGTTGCTGCCGGAGCTGGTGCGCCACCAGATCGGCCTGATGGTCAACGACGTGCTGATCGAGACCGGGTGCCGGATCGCGGCGTCGGGCGTCGAGAGTGTCGAAGACGTGCGCCACCATCCCGGGCCGCTTGCCGGCTTCTCGGAGAAAGTGGCCGCCGAGGAGCGGGCCCTCAAGGCCTTCCTCTACGCGCGCATGTACAAGGCGCCGCAGGTGGAGGCGGTCCGCGTCGAGGCGCAGAAGGTCGTTGCCGGCCTCGCCGCCGCCTATCGCGACGACCCGCGCCTCCTCCCCGAGACATGGCGCCCCGCCGACGCTTCGACTGTCAGCACGCTTCGCGCGATCGGCGACTTCATCGCGGGGATGACCGACCGCTATGCGGTGCGCCAGTATCGCGAGCTGGTTGGGCCGGTAGAGTTGCCGGAAGGCTTCTGATGCGGGTGGCGCTGATCGGCGGCACCGGCCTGATCGGAGCGCAGCTCGCCGATCGGCTGATCGACGCCGGTCACGAAGTAGACGCCCTCGTCCGGCGCCCCACCGGCCGCACTGCCGTCGCCTGGCGTGAGCATGTCGCACCGGCCGACGAATGGCCGCACGTCCTGACCCGCCTCCGCCCGGACGCGGCCGTGTCGGCACTCGGCACGACCATGCGCATGGCGGGGTCCAGGGAGGCTTTCCGTGCCGTCGATCACGACGCGATCGTCGGCTTCGCGTCTGCTGTCCGGCAGGCTGGTGCGCGCCAGATGCTGCTCGTCTCGTCCGTCGGCGCGAATGCGGCCTCGCGCACCTTCTACCTGCGGGTGAAAGGCCAGACCGAGGCGGCGTTGCGCGATCTCAGTTTCGAGCGCCTCGACATATTCCGCCCGGGCCTGCTGCTCGGGGCGCGCGGCGGCCCACCCCGTCCCGGCGAACGGCTGGCCATCGCGCTCAGTCCGCTCGCCAATCTGCTGCTCAAGGGGCGCCTCGACCGCTATGCCGCAGTCCGAGCTGATGTTGTTGCCGACGCCATGCTCGCGGTTCTCGGCCGCACCGAGGCCGGGACCTTCGTGCACGGCAATCGCGCCATCCTTGCTCTTGCGCGGCGATAGCGCGGCGCTTCAAATCCCGAGCCGCTTCGTCTAAGCCGCGCGCTTTCCCAAGCCACGGACCAGATGGTGACACTCTACGCCCGCTTTGCTGCGCATCTTGGCGCCATTCTCGACAGCCTCGAAGCCGAGGGCAAGCTGCCGGCGGGGCTGGAGCGCCGCAACGTCGCCGTGGAGCCGCCGCGCGACGTGTCGCATGGCGATCTCGCCACCAATGCGGCGATGGTGCTCGCCAAGGGTGCGGGGACGAACCCGCGGGCGCTGGCGGGGCTGATCGCGCCGAAGCTCGGGGAGCTGGAGGAGGTCGAGAGCGCCGAGATCGCCGGGCCCGGCTTCATCAACATCCGGCTGAGCCCGGCCGTCTGGCAGGAGGAATTGCGGGCCATCCTCGCAGGCGGCGAGAAATACGGCCGCTCCAGCCTCGGCCGGGGGCAGCGCATCAACGTCGAATATGTCTCCGCCAACCCGACCGGGCCCATGCACATGGGCCATTGCCGCGGCGCGGTGGTCGGCGACGCACTCGCCAGCCTGCTCGAACATGCCGGCTTTGCCGTCACCCGCGAATATTATGTCAACGATGCCGGGGCGCAGGTCGATACGCTCGCCCGCTCCGCCTGGCTCCGCTACCGCGAGGCGCTGGGCGAGGAGATCGGCGAGATCCCGGAAGGCCTCTACCCCGGCGACTATCTGGTGCCGGTGGGGCAGACGTTCGCCGCTGAGTTCGGCGACCTCTACGCTGCCGCTCCCGAAGCCGAGTGGCTGGAGCTTTTCCGCCGCCGCACGGTGGCGGCAATGCTCGACCTCATCCGTTCCGACCTGGCGACGCTCGGCGTCCACCACGATCTGTTCTCCTCCGAAGCCGAGGTGCAGGCGTCCGGCGCCGTCGACCGCGCCTTGGCGGCGTTGGACGCCGCAGGGCTGGTCTATCGCGGTGTCCTCGAGCCCCCCAAGGGTAAGGTCGCCGAAGACTGGGAGCCGGTCGAGCTGATCCTGTTCCGCTCGACCCGCTTCGGCGACGACCAGGACCGTCCGCTCAAGAAGTCGGACGGCAGCTGGACCTACTTCGCCGCCGATGCAGCCTATCATTTGCAGAAGCTCCAGGCGTCCGACGAGCTGATCAACGTCTGGGGCGCCGATCACACGGGAACAGTCAAGCGCACCCAGGCGGCGGTCGAGGCGCTTGCCGGGCGGCCGGCGCTCGACGTGAAGCTGGTCCAGATGGTGCGGCTCCTGAGGGGCGGCGAGCCGGTCAAGATGTCGAAGCGCTCGGGGAGCTTCGTCACGCTGGCGGAGGTGGTGGAGGAAGTCGGCAAGGACGTCGTTCGTTTCACCATGCTGACCCGCAAGAACGACGCGCAGATGGATTTCGACTTCGCCAAGGTGGTCGAGGCGTCGCGCGACAACCCCGTCTTCTACGTGCAATATGCCCATGCCCGCATCTCGTCGCTGCACCGGAAGGCGAAGGAGGAGGGGTTCGATCTCTCCGGCGAGGCCGATCTCGCCCTGCTCGACGCGGACGAGCTGGCGCTGGTGAAGCTCGCCGCCCAATATCCCCGTATCGTCGAGGCCGCGGCGCTGGCCCATGAGCCGCACCGGATCGCATTTTACCTCAACGACTTGGCCGCTTCGTTCCACGCCCTCTGGAACAAGGGTAATGATGATCCTTCCAGGCGTTTTCTATTGGCACACAATCCCGAAATGACACGGGCGCGTCTGGAACTCGCTTCCGCAATAGGGCAAATAATTCGTAACGGCTTGGCGTTAATGGGCGTGGCCGCAGCGGAGGAGATGCAGTGATGAGCGATGTTCGCGCCGATGACGATGATCGGCTGCCCTGGCTGGAGGCCGTCGACGAGGACGATTCTCGCGAAGGTCCGTCCGCGGGCAAGCTCATTGCCTTCGTCGTCATCGGCCTGCTCGCGATCGGCCTGATCGTCGGCGGCCTGTTCTGGATGGGCAACCGCGATGGCGGCGCCGGCGGCGCGGGCGAGGACGAGACGCTCATAGCCGCGCCCGAAGGCGACTATAAGGTCAAGCCGGACGATCCCGGCGGCATGAAGGTGGACGACCGCGACGAGACCGCGCTGGCCGCCAGCCAGGGCGCCGAGCCGCAGGGCAAGATCAACGTCGACGCCGTCTCCGAGGCTCCGGTCACCGCGCAGCCCAAGGCCGCGCAGCCGACCCCGGCGCCGAGGCCGACCCAGGTCGCCGCGGCTCCGACTCCGGCCCCCACCGCGGCGCCCGCAGCCGGCGGCGCGACCATCCAGCTCGGCGCGTTCGACAGCAACGCCGCGGCCAACAGTGCCTGGAAGGCAATGTCGGCCCGCTTTAAATATCTGGAGCCGCTGAGCCAGAGCGTGATGACCGCCAATGTCAACGGCCGCACCTTCTACCGCCTGCGCGCCAGCGGCGCCGACGCCCGCGACATCTGCCGCCGCCTCGAAGTGGCTGGGGAGAGCTGCATCGTCGTGAACTGAGATTCAGCCGGCGCGCCGGCGCTTTTCTTCGCCGCCCGTCCCGAGTAGCCGTCGAGCCTGAGGCTCGCGCCTGCTCGGGGCGGGCGGTTTGCTTTGGCGGGTGAGGGGAAGAGCGATGCAGCCGGCGATTTACGGGATGGCGGGGGAGCGGCTGACGGCCGACGAGCGCGACTTTTTCACGGATGCGAACCCTGCGGGCTACATCCTGTTCGCCCGTAACGTCTCCTCGCCGGAGCAGGTGCGGGCACTGACCGACGAGCTGCGCGCGATCCATGGGCGCGACAATCTGCCGATCCTGATCGACCAGGAGGGCGGGCGCGTGGCGCGGATGAAGCCGCCGGTCTGGCCGGCATTTCCGCCCGGCGAGAAGTTCTCGAAGCTCTACCAGATTTCACCAGTCGCGGCGATCGAGGCCGCGCGCGCGAACGCACACGCAATTGCAGTCACCTTGCGCGAGGTCGGCGTCAACGTAGACTGCCTGCCCTTGCTAGACGTGCGGCAGGAAGGGGCGAGCGATATCATCGGCGACCGCGCTCTGGGCGCGGAGCCGATGCAGGTGGCGGCGCTTGGCCGGGCGGTGCTGGAAGGGCTGCGCGCGGGCGGCGTGGTCGGCGTGGTCAAGCATATGCCGGGGCACGGACGCGCCCTGGTCGACAGCCATGAGGAGCTGCCGGTCGTCAATGCCAGCGAAGCGGAGCTGGAGGCGGATATCGAGCCGTTCCGGACCTTGAGCTGGGCGCCGATGGGGATGACGGCGCACGTCGTCTACACCGCCTGGGACCGCAGCCGCTGCGGCAGCCTATCGCCGACGGTGATCGATGAGATCATCCGCGGACGGATCGGCTTCGACGGCTTCCTGATGTCGGACGATATCGGCATGCATGCGCTGACCGGCGATTTCGGCAACCGCGCCTCGGGCGTGCTGGCAGCGGGCTGCGACGTCGCTCTCCATTGTTCAGGGAAGATGGGCGAGATGCAGGGCGTCGCGCATGAGCTTGAAAGCATGGGCGAGGAGTCGCGGCGACGGCTGCACCGGGCGATGGATACGGTCGCGCTGGTGGAGGACGGGCCGGATTATGTCCAGCTCGCCGCGCGGCGCGACGAGTTGCTTGCTTACGCCTGAGGCGCCCGGAACGCAGCCCAGGCGAGGGTGGCCCAGCCGCCGATCATCAGCAGCCCGCCTAGCGGCGTGACGGCTCCGAGCCAGCGCAACCCGGTCAGCGCCATGACATAGAGCGTGCCGGCGAAAAGGATCGTGCCGAGCGTCATCAGGACGGCGGCAAGTCCGCGGCGCGGCAGAGGCAGCGCCGCCAGCGCAAGCAGGGCAACGGCATGCCAGAGCTGATACTGGACCCCGGTGTTCCACCAGCCGAGGCGCGTAGCGTCGAGGCTATTGCGAAGCCCGTGAGCACCGAAGGCGCCCAACGCGACGCCGAGGCCGCCGAGCAAGGCGCCCGAGAGGAGGATCCACCGCATCGCGCCCCGCCTAGGCCCCGCCATCGCCGGCAGCAAGCGCTTCGAGGAGCTCGATCCGCTCGAAATCCTTGGGCCGGCCGAACAGGCGGCAGAGGGCGATGAGCTCCGGCACGTCCGGCACGTAAACGACGCCGGAGGGAAGCATCATTTCGAACCGCGTTCGTGGGAGCACCTCCTGCCACTCGTCGCCTGAGCGAACGTGGAAGCCGGCGAGGATCTCGACCGACAGCGGCGGATCGCGCCAGCAGGCGAAGATGTCCGAGCGAAAGCGGTCGGATTGCGTGCCAGGAGCGAGCGAAAGACCGAGGCGGTCGAACAGCGTCGGCGCGTCGGCGCGGCTCACCAGCAGATCGACGTCGCCGATTGCGATCGGGCGGGCGCCGTGGAGGGCCATGGCAGCGCTGCCGAACAGCCACCACGGATCGGAGAGTTGGGACGTGAAGGGGGCAAGCTGCTCCAGCGTCTCCAGCAGGCGCGGGTCGAGGTCGGTCATCCGGGCTCCCGATTGTGGAAAGATTCTGACCCACGATCTTATCAGCCGGCCCTCAAGATCGAAGCACCCTTCGGCCCTAGCTCCTCCCTGACGCGGCAACGGCGCCGCATGGGCAGGAGAGGCTCGGATGACCGGCAGATATCTTCAGGCGATCAGCGCCTCCTTCGGATTGTTCTCGCTCGGTGCGGCGATGGCGGCGGCGAGCGGCGTCGCGCCGGTCACGATCAGCATCGGAGCGCCAGTCGCGCAGGTGAGCTATGCCGACCTCGACCTCGCCACTGCCGACGGGGTGCGGGCGCTCGAGGCGCGGGTTCGCGGCGCGGCCGAGGGTCTGTGCATGAAGCATGGGATGGAGCCGTTCTGGCAGATGCGGGCCGAGCGCGACTGCATGCGCTCCGCGGTTGCCGATGCTGCCGAGGAGATCGACCTCGCGGTTGCTGGCTTCGAGCGGCGGCAGGATGCGCAGCCAAGACTCATCGAGGTCGCGGCGCGCCGCTAGCGCTCCGCGTGCGGGGGCCGCGTTTCGGAAGGCGCGGCTCCCGCGAACAAGGCTTGCGCGGGCGCGGGGCTGGCTTAAGCTCACTTCGTGGAAGAGCTTTTCGATCAGGCGCCCGCGGTGGCGTCGGCAGACCGGCTGACGCTGGACCTCGACGGTTGGGAAGGGCCGCTCGACCTGCTGCTGACCCTGGCGCGGTCGCAGAAGGTGGACCTGCGCGAGATCTCGATCCTGGCGCTGGTCGAGCAATATCTCGCGTTCATCGCCGATGCGAAGAAGCTGAAGCTGGAGATCGCCGCCGATTATCTGGTGATGGCGGCGTGGCTCGCCTACCTCAAATCCTGCCTGCTGCTGCCCAAGGAGGCGGCCGCCGATCCCAGTCCCGAGGAACTGGCGATGCGGCTGCAGCTGCGCCTCCAGCGCCTCAGCGCTATGCGCGAGGCGGGGGCGCGGCTGGTGGCATCGGACCGGGTCGGCCGCGACGTGTTCCTGCGCGGCGCGCCGGAGGGACTGAGGGTTGTGAAGAAAGCCGCCTGGACGGCCGAGCTTTACGACCTGATCAGCGCCTATGGCTCCATTCGCGCTCGGATGGAGCCGGCGGTGCATGTCGTCGGCCGCCGGCCGGTGATGACGCTGGACGAGGCGCTCACCAGGGTGGAGCGGCTGCTCGGCACCCGCGTCGACTGGGCGGAGATAAGGTCCTTCCTGCCCGAGACGCAGGACGGGGAATATCGGCGTTCGGCGCTGGCCTCCAGCTTCGTCGCCACGCTGGAGCTGGCGCGCCAGGGCAAGCTTCACCTTGACCAGCAATCGGCCTTCGCGCCGCTCTACATCCGCGCGGCATGAGCCCGATCGGCGACGACGTGCGCGCGGTGGAGGCGACTTTGTTCGCCTCCGAGGAGCCGCTGAGCGCCGCCGATATCGCCGAATATGTCGGGCCGGACGTGGACGTCGCGGAGGCGCTGTCGATCCTGGAGGAGCATTATCGCGGCCGCGGCGTCGAGCTCGTCGAACGCGGCAGGAAGTGGCACTTCCAGACCGCGCCCGACCTCGCCCACATCCTCCGCCGCGAGCGGGAGGATGCGCGGAAGCTCAGCCGCGCCGCGGTCGAGACGCTGGCGATCATCGCCTATCACGAGCCGGTCAGCCGCGCCGAGATCGAGGCGATCCGCGGCGTGCAGATCTCAAAGGGAACGCTGGACGTGCTGATGGAGGCCGGCTGGGTGCGGCCGGCGGGGCGGCGCGAGGTGCCTGGGCGGCCGCTCACTTATGCGACCACCGTCGGCTTCCTCCAGCATTTCGGGCTGGAGAGCCGGCGCGACTTGCCGGGTCTCGACGACCTCAAGGCAGCGGGCCTGCTCGACCCGATCGATGCCGCGCTGGAGCAGATGGGACAGCTTGAACTGGAAAGTGAGGGCGAAGAGCATTAGATGCCACCTAGGTATTGTGGAGAATTGTAATGGGTGGTTTCAGCCTCTGGCACTGGCTCGTGGTGGGCGTGATCATCCTGTTGCTGTTCGGAAAGGGTCGCTTCTCGGACATGATGGGCGACGTTGCGAAGGGCATCAAAAGCTTCAAGAAGGGCATGAGCGAGGACGAGGAGGCCGCCGCTGCGCAGCGCCGCCTGGAGGCCGACCGCACCATCGACCATGGCGCCGACCGCAGCCGCGCCGCCGATCCGGTCGAACGGCGCGAGCCCTGATTTCACGCCGCGTCGCGGGCGCGTAGATGTTCGACATTGCCCCTACCGAGCTGCTGATCGTGGCGCTGGTCGCGCTGGTCGTGATCGGGCCCAAGGACCTGCCCAAGGTGATGCGCACGATCGGCCACTGGGTCGGCAAGGCGCGCGGCATGGCGCGCCATTTCCGCTCCGGCATCGACACCATGATCCGCGAGTCCGAGCTCGAGGAGATGGAGAAGAAGTGGAAGGCGGAGAATGAGCGCATCATGCGCGAATTTCCCGCCGCTGCCGCCCCCGAGCCGCTCCCCTCGCCGAGTGGACAGAGCGCCGAGCTGGAGCCGCCGCCGACGGACACGGATCCGCCGTCACAGCCGAAGCCGGAACTGCCGTGAGGGATCTGGACGAGACCGCGGCGCCTCTGCTCGACCATCTGGTGGAGCTCAGGAAGCGTCTGATCTGGTCGTTCGCGGCCCTGTTCGCCGCCTTTGGGGTCTGCTTCTATTTCGCCGCCGATATCTTCGGCTTCCTGGTGCAGCCACTGATCGACGGCTTCGGCGGACCGGGCGAGGGGCGCATCGTCTACACCAAGCTCTATGAGGCGTTCTTCACCGAAGTGCGGGTCGCCTTCTTCGCGGCCTTCTTCCTCGCCTTCCCGGTGATCGCCAATCAGATATGGGCGTTCGTTGCCCCGGGCCTTTATGCGAAGGAGAAGAGGGCTTTCCTTCCCTTCCTCATCGCAACACCCATACTGTTCGGGCTCGGCGCTGCGCTCGCTTATTATGTGGTGATGCCGACGGCGATACGCTTCTTCCTCGGCTATCAGGGGCAGATACCGGGCATCCAGCAGGAAGCGCTGCCGGCGATGGGGGAATATCTCTCCTTCGTGATGCATTTCATACTGGCGTTCGGGATCGCATTCCTCCTTCCCGTCCTCCTGATGCTGCTCGAGCGGGCGGGGATCGTCACGCGCACCCAGCTCAAGGCGGGGCGGCGCTACGCGATCCTGATCGCATTCGTGATTGCTGCTGTCGCGACGCCGCCCGACGTCGTTTCGCAGTTCATGCTCGCGGTCCCCCTGATCCTGCTTTATGAGATCTCGCTCATCGCCATCTGGTTCACCGAGCGCCGCCGCGCGCGGGAGCCCAACGGGAGCGAGCTGTTGTAGTGGCAGACGCCGATCCCCGCCGCGCCGCGATGTATGCGGAGGCGCTTTTCCTGGATCGGAGCAACGCGATGCTCGCGGTGGAGGAGGGGCCGGACTGGCTCGATCCCGCGCCGCCGCGCGAAGGCTGCCGAGTGACGCCGCTGATCGAGGCGGCGGACATGTATCCGATGCTGGAGCAGCTGGTGCTGGAGGCGCAAAGCTCGGTCTGGCTGTCGTTCCGCGTCTTCGACCCGGACACCAAGCTGCGCTCGGACCAGGCGAAGGCGCTGGGGCTTTCCGACTGGTCGGCGCTGATCGCCTATGTCGTGAAGCGGGGCGTAGAGGTCCGGATCCTGCTTGCGGATTTCGAGCCGGTGCTCGCCGACTATCTCCATGCGGGGTCGTGGCACAGCTATCGCCGCATCCGCGATGTGGTCGAGGCACTGGACGAAGCCGAGCGTGATCGGCTGCAGCTCATCGTCATCCAGCATGAGGGCGAGATCGGCTGGTGCTGGCGGCAGTTGCTCCGCCCGCTGCTGCGGCGGCGCATCCGCAAGGTCGTCGGCAAGCTGCTCCGACGCGGCCACAATGACGACGGCGGGTTCGACACGCGACCGGGGCTGTGGCGCCATCTCGCTTGGGAGAAGGGCAAGCCCACCGCGTTCAAGGCCGCGCCGCCGCCGCGGCTGTGGCCGGCGACGTACCACCAGAAGTTCGTGGTCATCGACCAGAGGCAGGCGATCGTCGGCGGGCTCGATCTCGACGAGCGGCGCTGGGACGACCGACGCCATCGCCAGCGGGCGAACGAGACCTGGCACGACATTTCCGCGCTGATCGAAGGCCCCGCGGCGGGGGATGCCGCGCGACACTTCGCGCGGCTGTGGAATAGAGAGCTGCCGCGCTACCGTGGGACGGTCGAGGAATGGATCGGCGGTTGCGGGCAGGAGCTGATGCTCGATCCGCTTAGCGAGATCTCCAGCCCCACGGATAAGCCCCCACCGACAGGTGAGGCGACGGTACAGCTCGTCCGGACCCTGTCGCGTCACAACGCCTCGCCCGTTGCGATCGGGCCGCGGCATTGCGTGCGCGAGCTCAAGGCGGCCCATCGGAGCATCATCACCTCGGCCCGGCGGCTGCTCTACATCGAGGCGCAGTTCTTCCGCTCGAAGGATGCCGCCGACTGGGTCGAAGCGGCGCTGCGCGTGCATCCGGAGCTGGAGGTGATCATCCTCGTCGCCAACGCGCCGGAGGAGATCGCCTTCGAAGGGCAGACCGACAACCTCGCGCATCGCCACGGCGAGCACCTCCAGGCCCGCGCCCTCGGACGGCTGCTGAGGAAGGCGGGGCCGAAGCGGGTCGGCCTCTTCACACTGGCGAAGCACGAGCCGGTGAAGCCGAACGAAGAGAAGTTCGAGGAGACGCGCGGCACCGCCTACGGCTCCGGCCTGATCCACATCCATTCGAAGCTGCTGATCGCGGATGACGAGGCGTGCCTGCTCTCCTCCGCCAACATCAACGGCCGCAGTTTCGAATGGGACACCGAACTCGGCTTCATCTGGGCCGAGAAGGGGGACGCGATCGGCGAATTCCGGCGGAAATTATGGTGGCAATTGTTCGGCGGCAGCTTGCCCGAGACGATGGACCTGGAGGGATGGCGGGACGTCGCGCGCTTCAACAGCGGCGCCGAGCCGCACGAGCGCAAGGGGTTCGTGCTGCCTTATCAGCTCGGGCGCGCCCGCCGTTTCGCGCGGCCCTACTGGTTCATTCCCGACGATCTGGTGTGACGGCGGCGCCAGCGCTTACGAAGCGAGCAGCGTGCCCACGGGCATCCAGCCGAACTCGGGCTCGGGCGCGGCCGGTATCCGCTTCGGCTTCGGCGCTTCCCAGCCGCAACGGGGGCAGTGCTGGCCGAGCAGGGACAAATGGATGCCCCATGGAGCCTCCTTCGAGCATTCGAACTTTGCCATGATCCCTCCCCGACTCAGCAGCGGAACTTCACCTAGGTTAGTTGCATAATTATGCTTAACACAGCATAAATCAATCCATGAGCGACGTGAGAGCCCGCCGCCGGAAGGCGCTTGCCGAGATCATCCGCTCCGAAGGGGTGGGGAGCCAGGAAGAGGCGACGGAGCGGCTCGGCGCGGCCGGCTTCAACGTCACCCAGGCCACCGTGTCGCGCGACCTCGTACAGCTTGGAGCGGTCAAGGTGAAGCGCGGCGGCATGATCAGCTATGCGCTTCCCGATCAGCTGGGGGAGAGCGACTGGGCTGCCTCGCGGCTCGAGCGGATCTTCGCTGAATGGGTGCAGTCGATCGAGCCGGCAGGCAGCCTGCTGGTGCTGCGCACCCCGCCGGGATCCGCGCATATCGTCGGGCTGGCGCTGGATCAGGCGCAGGTGCCGGAAATCGCGGGAACGATCTCGGGTGACGACACGATCTTCATCGCCGTCCGGGACGGCGTCAACGCCCATGTCCTCGGTGAGCGCTTCCGCAAGTTCGGCGGGGGCTGACGCGGCGCGAGCCGGTCCCCTGGCGGGACGCGCGCCATGTTGCGCCCGGAACGATTCGACCGGCCTCTCGTTGGCGGACCTGATCCAGGTTGCTGCGCGGCCTCGGCTTGGCGGAGAGGGATGAATTGCTTAGTTGTGCGTGTTCAAGGGCTTGGTTGTATCGGGCCATAATGCGTTCGGGAGCGGGGCGGAGTGCCTCGATCTGTGTCTATGCGTAAACTTCTTCTCACCACTTGCCTCGTTGCTGCGCTGAGCGTGGCTCCGCTGCCGATCGGTCAGGCCGCCGTCGCGGCTCCGGCCTCGGTCGTCGCCGCACTCAAATCGGCCGCCAAGTCCGACCGGGAACTGCGGGCCTTCTATCAGGCGCGAAAGAACCGGCCGCTCTGGTTCGAGGAGGGGCCGGACACGCCTGCAGCCCGGCAGCTCGTCGAGCTGATTGCGACAGCCGATCTCGACGGGCTCGACCCGGAGGAATACCGGCCCCGGGCGCTCGTCGATGCCATCGACCGTGCGTCGGAAGAAGGATCGGCCAAGGATGTCGCGCGCGCCGAAATGATGCTGTCGCGCGCCTTTGTCGCTTATGTGCGGGATACGCGCCGCGCCACCTTCGACAAGACGCGCTATATCGATGCCGAGCTCGCGCCGGCGGCGCCTTCGGCCCGCGCCGTGCTTCAGGCGGCGGACGCGGCGCCGTCGCTTCGCGACTATGTCGCCAGCATCGGCTGGATGCACCCGATCTATGCCGAGCTGCGCCGCGGGCTCACCGACTACCGCTACAATTGGGGCGGCAGGCAGGGCGTCTTCATCGCCGACGGGCCGCTGCTCAAGCCCGGCGCCAAAGGCGAGCGCGTCAGGCTGCTCCGCGAGCGCTTCGGGCTTCCGGGCACCGACGTGTTCGATGCGGAGCTCGCCTCAGCGGTTCGTGAATTCCAGTCGACCCATGGCCTGCCCGTCGATGGCGTGGCGGGGCCGCGCACCCTAGCGGCGCTCAACGAAGGTTCCGGCGATCGCGAGGACGTGATCCGGCTGAACATGGAGCGGGCGCGCGTGCTTCCGGCCGGCGGCCGCGGTCGGCACCTGATCGTCGACGCCGCCTCGGCGCGGCTCCTGGCCTATGAGGATGGCCGCCTGGTCGATTCCATGAAAGTGGTGGTCGGAATGCCGACCCAGCAGACGCCGATGCTGGCCGGCTATATCCGCTACGCGGCGGTCAATCCTTATTGGTATCTGCCGCCCGACCTCGCCCGCAAGCGGATCGCTGAGCCGGTGCTGAAGCGCGGGCCATCGTTCGTGAAGGCCAACCGTTTCGAGGTCCTCTCCGATTACTCCTCCAACGCCCGCAAGCTCGATCCCGCCGAGGTCGATTGGGAGGCGGTGGCGGCAGGCCGGATCGAGCTGCCGATGCGCAAGCTGCCCGGCAAGGACAATGCCATGGGCAAGGTGAAGTTCATGCTGCCCAACGATCTCGGCATCTACCTGCACGACACGCCCGAGCGGGAGCTGTTCCAGAAGGCGGAGCGGCGGTTCAGCTCGGGCTGCGTGCGGGTGGAGGATGCGCCGCGGCTGGCCAAGTGGCTGTTCGGACGGCCGCTGACCACCAAGTCGGACGCGCCGGAGCAGCACGTCAATCTGCCGCGGCCGGTGCCGGTCTACATCACCTATCTGACCGCGGCGCCTGCCGGCGAGAGCATCGCCTTTCGCGCCGACGCTTATGGCCGCGATAGCGAGCAGCTCGCGCAGCTTCGCGGCCCGTCCTTCGCCAGCGCATCACGCTAGTTCCTTCCTGAGCGACGGCCTCCGCACCGCAGGGCCTTGCGTGCACAAGAAAGGGCGCCCCAGCATGTGCTGGAGCGCCCTTCGATCGTCAGGCGGTAATCAACTGGCCTGAACGAGGTGTCAGCCGCGCTCGCCGGCGCGGGAATAGACCGGCGCGGGCGGCGGCGCGCCCTCATAATATTGGCCTTCGCGATAATAGCCGTCGACGCAGCCGTCATTGTTCCGATCGGCCCAGACCGCGCCGGCAATGCCGCCGACGACGGCACCGATCGCGGCGCCTTCCAGCGGGTTGATGCCGCCGACCAGGGCGCCGACGCCGGCCCCGCCGGCCGCGCCGATCGCCGCACCGGTAGCCGCGCCGCCAAGCGTGGACGGGCAGCTGCGCGAGGCCGAGGCAGTGCGCCAGCCCGAAGGCTCGCCTTCATAATATTGGCCGTCGCGATAATAGCCGTCGGCATAACCGTCATTGTCGCGATCGGCCCAAACCGCGCCGGCGATGCCGCCGACGGCGGCGCCGATCGCCGCGCCCTCGATCGGGCTGAGGCCGCCGATGACGGCGCCGGCGCCCGCTCCGGCGACTGCGCCGATAGCGGCGCCGGTGCCGGCACTGGCGAGCGTATCGTCGGCATAAGGATCAGTGGCGCATGCGCCGAGCGAAAGTGAGCTGGCCATAAGAATGGCGACCAAAGGCTTCTTCATCCCGATCTCCCTGTAAGAGGCCAGCCGAGCAACACATAAAACCCGCGAAGTCTTGCCGCGGGACGGCCGGCAAGTTGCATCCCTCAAACGACGCCGCGCAAGGAACGTTCCGTGCGTGCAATGGCGTCCCCAAGACTGATGCAGTTTAGCGTCCCCCGCCCGGGCGCATTCGCGCACAAGGGGCAAAAAGAAAGGCGCCACCCGAAGGTGACGCCTTGTTGAAAGACTATGGGAAGTCGCTCAGGTGCCGTTGTCGACGGCATTGGCGGCGGACTGAACATCCTCGCCGGCGCCGCGGACGGTGTTGCAAGCAACCAGGGTGGCGATCGCACCGGTGATGAGGGCGATGTTGAGGGCCTTACGGATCATACTCATGTCTCCCGAACTTGGGGGGTGGGCAGCGGGTAAATGCCCCCCTGCGAAAAGGGTTCCACGCCGTAACGAATTGGCCTGCGGCCGTGCAGAGGCTGCGGTGAAGGCGTTCCGACGAGTGGATGGGAAAGGAAGCCCCAGAAAAATGTTGAGCCCGGAAGCGCCACCGGGGGGGGGAGGGTTGGCGCATCCGGGCTCATGTTCTGGATAGCGAGAGCGGGGGGGCAAAAGGTCACTATCCGAAGAGCAGAACGAGGCAGCGGGTCGGGGGTTCCGCCCGCTGCTGAAAAATTTTCAATCCGAGCGAAAAAGTTGCGGCGCGGAGGCGGCGGCTCCGCAACCTGCGCTCGGCCCGCCGGTTGTGAGGGAATTGAAGGAGCAGCGAAGCATGCCGAAGCCGCCGAAATCGACGCCCCATTCCGACCTGGACGGCGTTCACGAGAACGAGCGCCGCAACACCGACGTGGCCGCGGAGCTCGGCCAGGGAGCCGAGGACCTGAAGCGGGCGCAGGACGGCAATGCCGCGCGACCGGACTATACTGAGGATAAGAAGAACAAGGACGACCGTACGCGGTGACCTGAGCGGCGCCCGCTTCCCTATCGGTCGCCCTTATCCACCACGGCCACGTTGACGGCGTAGCAGCCCTTTTCGGTATCGCGATCGATGGTGGAGCGGAGCTGGCGGGCGAGGCCCGTGACGATCCGCTCGAACCGCTCGGCGAGCCTTTCATCACAGCTGATCTCGCCCCGCAGCGCCTCGGACTCGATCGTGAGGCGGGCAGTCGCGGCGTCGGCTCCCTGCAGTGAGATGGCGACGTTCCGGGCGCCGCAGAACATGGCGAATTCGACCACCTCTGTGATCAGGAAGGCGATCGACACCGCGACGTCCTGCGTGGCGTAATAGGGCTCGACGTCGAGCCGGATCTGCATGTGGGCGGCGGACTTGGGCGCGTTGGCGCGCAGGTTCGCGCCCAGCTCGGAGATCAGCGACCGCAGCGCGACCCCGCGATTCTCCTCGAGCTCGGCATAATGGTTGCGATGGACCACCGCGAGCGCGTCCACCCGGCGCTGAATCGAGGCATAAGCGGCCGCGACATCCTCGCTGGGGGCGCCGCGTGCGTGCAGGTTGAGCAGGGAAGCGACCACCTGGAGGTTGTTCTTGACCCGGTGATGGACCTCGCGGACGAGCCGCGTCTGCCGTTCGATGCCGGCTTCCAGATCCGCCTCGTGCCGCGCCACCGTCTGCGTCACGCGGGTGAAGGCACCGCCGAGCTCGCCGATCTCGCGCGCCGGCGATGACAGCGGCGGCAGCGCGAAGTGGCTGTCGCCCGGCTGATAGGCGGCGATCGCGCGCTGCATGCCGACCAGCGGCTTCAGGATCAGCCGGTCGACGATCACCCAGCCGATCACCGCCGCGGCGATCCACATCAGGACGGGGAGCAGCGAGATCAGCAGCTCGGCCGCGCTGAGCGGCGCCGTGCTGTCCCTGAGCAGCAGCTGCAGCCGTCCGCCAGCGAGCGCTTCCCGCACATCCGCGACCCTTTCCAGGGCGCCCTGCCGCAGCCCCTGCCGCAGCACCATGCTGCGGCCGTTGCTTGCGAGCGTCAGGTCGTATGTCGTTCGGCCCCCTGGCAGGTCGGTCACTCCCGCCAGGTTTTCGCGGCTGAACTCCCCGCTGCCCTCGATCCAGCCGCGCTCGTCGAACACGGCGAAGCGGAGGATGTCGCCGCTCGGTGCGATTTCGATCCGCGTCGTCTCGCCACGCATCGCCGTGAAGGTGGGCGGGTTGTAGCCCGGCGTCGCGCAACGCAGCGTTCCGGCGGAATAGAGCGCGAAACGGCCGGGCAGCTGCTCGGCGCGGCTGAGTCGCTCGAGCGTGCGGTTGCAGAGGTTGGGACCGTAGGCGGGATCGCTCGCGGCGCTCGCCGCGCGGAGCATCAGCACGCTGCGGGAGAGTATGCTGTCGATCCGTTGCGCCTTCAGCTGGGCGCGCGCCTCAATTTCCTCATAATGCTCCGCCTGGTTCTCGCGGGCGCTCTCGATCGAGGCGAGGATTGCGATCAGCCCGAGCGGGAGCAGCCCCAGACTGAGGATCAACAGCATCTTCAGTCCGGTCGGAATTCCCCCGACCCTGGAGGCAAAGCTTGTCTGCTCGTGCTTCACGCCCCGTCCGAACGTCTGGAGCCGCTTTTTCTATCCAAGCTTGCCGAGCAGATCGAGCAAATCGGGAGGAATGTCCTCTTCGATGGTCCGCTGGTACACGGAACGAAGCGCCTGACCGACCTCTGGGGTGTCGCCGCGCTTCTTCTTCGATCTGGGTGTGGTGGTGGTGCTGATGTCGTCACTCTCGGCGTTTGGGCCAGGGTCGCCCCGCCGTCCGCCATTCTTTTCACGTGCGAAGGTCAAATGAATCCACCCCTCGCGGCCGAAAGGCCGCCCCGCTCTTTGGTTCCAGGCGCCTGCGGGAGAGCGTTCGGCGCACCCACCTGTCGCACAGACAATGTTGCCACGGGGACGCATATGTCGCCCACGTGGCCTTGGAAACTAAAAAGTCGTCCATTGGTTCCATGCCCTGGAAAGGAGCGGGCCGGGGTTCTTTTCCACGTGTCCGCGCGCTGGACAGGCCGCCCCGCGCGGGCTTGCCAACGCGCCGACAGCCCATCACAAGACCGGCGATTTGAATAGGAGTCGTAACGATCATGTCGCTCGGTCAGGAACTCGCGCCACACCTTCCCTTCCTCCGGCGCTATGCGCGCGCGCTGACCGGGAGCCAGGGCCATGGCGACGCCTTCGTACGCGCCACGCTCGAGGCGATCGTCGCGGCGCCGGCTGACTTCCCGCGTGACGTCGATCCCCGGCTCGGCCTCTACCGCACCTTCCACGCCATCTGGTCGAGTGCGAACATCGAGGAGGATCCGGAAGGCTCCGCCGCCTCCGATCCGGAAGGCATCGCGCAGGCGCGGCTGGCCCGGATCACGCCGCTGTCGCGCCAGGCCCTGCTGCTGACCGCGATGGAAGGCTTCACGCCCGAGGATGCCGGCTACCTGATCGGCGCCGAGCCTGACGAGGTCGAGAATCTCGTCGCCGAGGCGCTGGCCGAGATCGAGCGCCAGACCCGCGCCGAAGTGCTGATCATCGAGGATGAACCGATCATCGCCATGGACATCGAGACGATCGTCCGCGACCTCGGCCACAACGTCACCGGCGTGGCCGTGACCCGCGACGAGGCTGTCTCCCAGGCGATGGCGCGGCGGCCGGGCCTTGTGCTTGCCGATATCCAGCTCGCCGACGACAGCTCGGGGATCGATGCGGTCAAGGACATCCTCCAGGAGTTCCAGGTGCCGGTTATCTTCATCACCGCATTCCCGGAACGGCTGCTGACCGGCGAGCGGCCCGAGCCGACCTTCCTCATCACCAAGCCGTTCCAGCGTTCGACCGTGAAGGCGGCGATCGCCCAGGCTTTGTTCTTCGATCAGGCGACGGTTCCCGCCTGATCGGGAACCGCCAACCCAAGCGGGCGTTGGCGCATCAGTTGCAACATCAGTTGCAGAAGCGAAACAGGATTGATTGCGCCGATGCTCGAACCCGAACGTCATGTCGGAAAGACCGAAGCCCGTGCGGGAACGACGCCCCATGTGGCTCGGGTGGTCCTCGTCGCCTCCCTGGTGCTGGTCGTCATCGCCTTTGCGCTGATCTTGTTTGTCTGGCGCTAAGCACATACTTAACCGAAATAATTGTGCCGCTGTAACGGTTGCCCCAAGCAGCCCCTGCGAGAGCGGCCTAAATCATGATAGGCTCGGATTGGGGGCTTGATGGCGGGCGATAAGCCGGCATTTACGGACGAGGCGAAGGCAGGGCACGAGCCCGTGCCGCTCCCGGACAATGAGTTCAAGGATCAGCTTGCGCAGGTCATTCCGCACCTGCGCGCCTTCGGCCGCTCCCTGTCGGGCAGTCGCGACCTGGCCGACGATCTCGTCCAGGAGACCCTGCTCAAGGCATGGGCCGCCCGGAAGCGCTTCCAGGCGGGCACGAACATGCGCGCCTGGACCTTCATCATCCTCAGGAACCTGTTCCTCAGCCAGATGCGGCGCGCTCGCTTCAAGGGCGAGTGGGACGAGTTGACCGCCTCCAAGCTGCTCGCGGCACCGGCGAGCCAGGACAGGCACGTCGAACTCGGCGACATGCAGCGGGCGCTGATGCACCTGCCGCAGCCGCAGCGCGAGGCACTGATCCTGGTCGGAGCAGGCGGCTTCGCTTATGAGGAAGCGGCGGAGATCTGCGGCTGCGCGGTCGGCACGATCAAGAGCCGCGTCGCGCGCGGCCGGGTCGCGCTTGAGACCCTTCTCGCCGAAGGCAAGCTTCCCTCACGCCGCGAGCACGAGACAGACGCCAACAAGACGGCCCTCCAGTCGATCATGAGCGAAGTGGACGATCTTAGCCGGGATCGGGATCCGGCGGGAAACAGGGGAAATTAGCCGCAGGCGCGGCGGCTCAGTCGAGCTTGGCGAGCAATTCCTCGAACATTTCGAGGGACCGCATCTCTCCGTCCATCGCGAAGGCCTCACGCAACGCGTTGCCGACGCCGGCATGGACGGTGGGCGGCGCCACCTTCACGAAGCGGCGTGACGAAGCATTAACCATGGCTTCTCTTCTCGGGTTGATCGTATTCACGCATGCTAGAACGCCTTTTCCGGCCCCCGGTTGCAAATGTTGCGCCTGTCAAACGGAACTGATCTGTATTGTGACATGAGAGAGACAGGGAGTGACCGGTCCATACAGGATGCGCTGGAGAGGGCCCGCGCTTGCTCTCCCTTTCTGAGACTGGAGCTTGAGAAGCGACCGGAGGTCGCCGCCGCCCTGCTTCAGGGCGACATAGGTCAAGCCATTGAAGTCACGACGGAATGTGCTCAAGACGCGCCCGATGAAGGAGCCTCGCTTCGCCGCCGAAGGGGTGGCATGGCGCTCGCAGTCGGGGTCGGCGATCTGGCAGGGCTGCTGCCGCTCGAGAGGGTCGTAGGCACTCTCTCCGACTTCGCGGACGAAGCGCTAGAGCGGGCGATCGCGGCGGCCTTGGCAGAACGCGCGCCGGCCGCCCCGCCCTCCGGCTTCGTCGCCATCGCGCTCGGCAAGCTCGGCAGCCGCGAGCTCAATTACTCGTCAGATATAGATCTCCTGTTCCTTTACGATCCCGCCACCCTGCCGCTGAAACCACGGGAGGAACCGGGGCAGGCGGCCGTCCGCGTCGCCCAGCGTGTCGTCGAGCTGCTCCAGAAGCGCGACGGCGAAGGCTATGTATTCCGCGTCGACTTGCGGCTTCGGCCGTCGCCCGAGGTCACGCCAATCGCGCTCTCGGCCGATGCGGCGATCTCTTATTACGAGTCCAGCGCCCTGCCGTGGGAGCGCGCGGCTTTCATCCGCGCGCGCACGGTGGCCGGCGACAAGGCGCTCGGCCGCTATTTCCTCGATGCTATCCATCCATTCGTCTGGCGGCGCAGCCTCGACTTTGGAGCGATCGGCGAGCTCCAGGCGATCACCGGCCGCATCCGCGACCATTATGCGGGCGGCCAGGCATTCGGGCCCGGCTACGATCTCAAGCGCGGGCGGGGCGGCATCAGGGAAATCGAATTCTTCACCCAAATGCACCAGCTCATCCATGGCGGCCGCGAGCCCGGCCTGCGCGCTCCGGCGACGATGGACGCGCTCGCCCGCCTCGCCGAAGCCGGCCGCATCCCGCCGCCCGACGCGGCGGCGCTGGCCGAAGCCTACCGGCTGCTGCGGACGATCGAGCACCGGCTGCAGATGGTGGATGATCGGCAGACGCATAGCATGCCGCCCGACGCAGCCGCGCTCGACAATGTCGCGCGGCTGCACGGGTTGGAGGACGGTGCGGCGCTGCTGGACCTGCTGCGGCCGCATGTCGAGCGAGTGGCCACCATCTATGGCGCGCTGGGGGGCGAGGACAGCCGGCGCCTGCCGCAGCCCTCGGAGGCGCTGGAGCGGCGGCTGACGACTGCCGGCTTCACCGATGCGGCCGCTGCGCGACAGCGGATCGAAGCCTGGCGCTCCGGCCGACCTCGCTCGCTGCGCACCGCGCCGGCGCGCGATGCCTTCGAGGCGATGCTGCCAGCGCTGATCGACGCATTCGGCGCCGCGCCCGAACCGATGCGGGCCATGAACCGGTTCGACGATCTCGTCATGAAGCTGCCGAGCGGCGTCAATTTCTATCGTCTTCTGGAGGCGCGGCCCGGGCTGACATCGCTGCTCGCGACGATCCTCAGCCATGCGCCGGCGCTGGCCGAGCAGCTCGGGCGGCGGCCGGAGCTGCTCGACGGGCTGATCGACGCCTCGGCCTTTGCTCCGACTCCGGCGGTCGAGGTGCTCGTCGCCGATTTTTCGCGGCCGGAGCGGAGCGGCGAAGATTATCAGATGCTGCTCGACCGCGTGCGCCGGCGCGTGAACGAGCGGCGCTTTGCGCTCGGCGCGCAGCTCGTGCTCGCGCGCAGCGACCCACTCGACGTGGCGGAGGGCTATTCGCGGGTAGCCGAGGCGGCGATCAACGTCCTTGCCGATGCCGCCATCGCCGAGTTCGAGGCGGTCCATGGCAAGGTGGCGGGGTCAGAGCTCCTGATCCTCGGCCTCGGCCGGCTTGGCGGGGAGGCGCTCACCTACGCGTCGGACCTCGATCTCGTCTATCTCTTCACCGGCACGCATGATGCGGAGTCGGACGGACGCAAGCCGCTCCGCGCGACCGACTATTTCAACCGGCTGGCGCCGCGCGTGACGGCGGCACTTACCGTGCCCACCGCCGCCGGCCCGCTTTACGAGGTCGACACGAGATTGCGCCCTTCCGGCAGGGACGGACTGATCGCGATCACCCTGTCCAGCTTCGCCGAGTACCAGCAGACCCGCGCCTGGACCTGGGAGCATATGGCACTGACGCGGGGTCGGCCGGTCTACGGCTCGGCCGAGGCGAAGGCGGCGCTGGCCGGCGTGATCCGCGCCACGCTGGCCAAGCCTCGCGACCCACAGAAGGTCACCGCGGACGCAGTCGCGATGCGGGCCGAGATGGCGAGCCACAAGGCGCCCAAGGGGACGTTCGATATCAAGCTCGGCCCGGGCGGGCTGGTCGATCTCGAATTCGCCGTCCACACCCTCCAGCTCCGCCATGGTGTCGGTCTCCACCCGAGGCTGGAGGACGCACTTGCGGATCTGGTCGCGGCAGGTCTGGTGTCCGAGCATATCGACCCGGCGCTTCGGCTGTTGACCCGCATCCTCGTCACATTGCGGCTGGTCTCGCCCAGTTCGGCGGAGCCGCCGTCGGCCTCACGGCCGCTCGTCGCGAAAGCTTGTGGACTTGGCGACTGGGACAGCCTGCTTGCCGCCCACGACGCGGCGCGGCAGAGGGTGGTCGAGCTGTGGCGCGAGGTCGCGTCGGCCGATGGAGATTCGGATGCTGAGTGAAGGCGATCCCGTACCCGACGTGAAGCTGGAAGGTGTGGAGGGGAAGCCGGTCAGCCCCGCCGACTTCAAGGGCAACAAGCTCGTCATCTACTTCTACCCGAAGGACGATACGAGCGGCTGCACCAAAGAGGCTCAGGATTTCAGCGCACTGGCGGACGAGTTCGCAAAGGACGGCACCTGGATCCTCGGCGTGTCCAAAGACAGCGCCGCCAAGCACAGGAAGTTCGTCGACAAATATGAGCTGAAGGTCTCGCTCGCGACCGACGCCGACGGCGCGGCCTGCGAGGCGTTCGGCGTCTGGGTCGAGAAATCGATGTACGGCCGCAAATATATGGGCATCGAGCGGGCGACCTTCCTGGTCGACCGCGACGGCATCGTGAAGCGCATCTGGCGCAAGGTCAGCGTCCCCGGCCACGCCGAGGAAGTGCTCGCCGCCGCGCGAGAGATGAACGCGGAGTCCTGATCCGGGCGTGGCCGAGCGTCAATAGCCCTTGAGGCAGACGGAGCGGACGACCACCGTTCCCTCGACATTGCTGATCTCGAGGATCGAGGGGTCGCGGATCGGATCGCCCATTTCACGCATGACCGTGCGGCGGAGCTTGGGCGAGGCCTCATCGCGGATGCGGCTGGTGCCGAGCACGGTTCCGGTCGCGCTGGTCGCCCCCAGCATCGCCGCGCCGCCTTCGGGCGTCGAATATTCGACGACGAAATTGGTGAACATGCCGGTGCAGCCTTGCGCGCCATTCAGCCGGAAGGAGGCGTTGTTCGTGATGGCGAGGCCGTCGGCGGTGAAATTGTGGTCGACCGGCGAGGCGGCGCCGTAGGAGGACATGGTGCGGGCGACAACGTCGAAGCAGCCGACGGTGACCGGCTTCTGCGCGACGACTCCGGCGGGCGCATTGCCGCCGTCGAACCGGGCGCAGGCCGAATAAGGCGCATCTTCGAGCGAGCGATCGTAGATCGGCCCGACGAAGGCGCAGCCGCTGGCGAGCAGCAGCATCGGCGTGCTCAAGAGACGTTTGGAAACCATGACGACCTTCCCCCTGGCCTGGTCCTGACGCGGATGCACCCTCACAGAGTGACGCGCCGGAGGCAAGCGCCGTTTGCCGCATCGGGCGAAGCCGCTAAGCGCGCGGCGTGACAGAAGGCGCCTCGCACCACCATCTTCCGCTGCGGCACATCCTGCTGGCGCTGCTGGTGGTGGCGGTGTGGGGCACCAACTTCACCGTCATCAAGTTGGCGCTGGCCGAGCTGCCGCCCTTGCTGTTCGCGTGCCTCCGCTTCACCTTCATGCTGCTGCCCGCCGCGTTCTTTCTGAAGCGGCCGCGCGTGCCGTGGCGCTACATGGCGACCTACGGCTTCCTGATCGGCTTCGGCCAGTTCGGTCTGATGTTCATCGCGATGGAGCGGGACATCACGCCGGGCCTCGCGTCGCTGATCGTGCAGATGCAGGTCTTCTTCACCATCGGCCTGTTCGTGTGGCGCGCGGGTGAACGGCTGAGGCCGTTCCACTGGGTGTCGCTGCTGCTCGGCTTTGCGGGGCTCGCGACGATCATGGCCAATACGGACGGCAGCACGACTCCGCTCGGCGTGGCACTGATGCTGGCTGCGGCCGCGAGCTGGGCCGGAGGCAATCTCGCTGCGCGCGCCGCCGATCCGGCGGACATGCTCGCGTTCGTCGTCTGGTCGAGCCTGTTCGCTGCGCCGCCGCTGCTGTTGCTTTCCCTTCTGTTCGAAGGGCCGGTCGCCATTGCGGGCAGCCTGGTTCAAGCGGGTTGGGGCGCCTGGGCCGCGATAGCTTACAATTCGGCGGCGGCCGGCATTTTCGGCTATGTGGCCTGGGGCTGGCTGCTCCAGCGCCATCCGGCGGCGAGCGTGACGCCGATGGCGCTGCTGGTCCCCGTGTTCGGGATGAGCGTGTCGCTGCTCTGGCTCGGCGAGCCGCTGCCGCTATGGAAGATCGCCGCGGCCGCTCTGGTAATTTCCGGGCTCGCCGTCAGCCTTCTTTATCCGCGCTGGGCTACCAGGACGGGCTGACGGCGCGGGCGCGGAGCCAATGCTCGCCGAACAAGGCGTCGAAACGAGCCGGTCGGAACCGGTCGAGGCCGGAGCCGGGATAGAAGCTGAGCTCGCCGAACATCGGCCTCTCCTCCAGGTCGTAGAGGTCCACACGGACGAAATCGAAACCACGGCCGAGAGCCTCGGCAGCCTCGATCATGCGGTGGAGGGACCGAGGTGGAGCGATCTCGCGCCGCTCCATCGGGAATTGCAGCGCACAGGGAAGCCGTCGCCAGCGCCGGTCGAAGATCACACGCTTGTGACCATGTTCGCGATCGGTATCGACCTGGATGAATTCGACGCGGCCGCCGAAGACGAAGAATTTGTAGTCGACCGGCAACTCGCCCGCGCGGCCGACGAACGGCTCAACCAGGAGGCGCGGCTGGATGTTGGCGTAAAGCCACTCGTCCAGAATTCCGCCGTAGCGGCGCTTCAGCCAGCGATGGGCGCGGCGGCGGATGGCCGGCCAATTCTCCTCGCCGGTGCGGACGAAGGCGCATTGGCAGCAGCCGTGGCTGGATTTCAGGACGAATGGGAGCGGCCAGTCGGGGTGCTTGGGGAGTTCGGTGCCGTGCCACAGCGTCGGGATCACCCACTCCTCGCCGAGCCGGCGGGCGACATGGTCCTTCGCCCGGATCTTGTCGGCGAGGAGGGGCAGGCGGGGATCGCGGTCATTGAGCTTCCGCGCCTGGACCAGCTCATTGAAGGTGGTCGGCTCGGCGAGATCCGGGAAGTGCCCGTTGCGCCACCAGTGCATCAGCGAAAGCTTGAGCGGCGCGCGCTGCGGCTCGGCACGCGGCAGCTCGATCGTGCGGGTGAAAGCAACCATGTCCGGCGAACACCCGTCCCTCACAAAAGGTCCAGAGTAGATGATAGGGCGGCATCTGCGCTAATGCGCCGCAGGTTCGGGCGGGTGCGCGGGAATGCACGGGGAGCGGCGATGGACTGGGACGATCTGCGCTATTTCGCGGAACTGGCGCGGACAGGGAGCCTTTCCGGCGCGTCCCGGGCGCTGAAGGTCGACCACACCACCGTTGCGCGGCGCGTCTCGGCCTTGGAGCAGAGCCTCGGCGTCCGCCTGTTCGACCGGCTGCCGCGCGGCTGGGCGCTGACCGTGGACGGCGAGCAGATGGCGGAGCGGGTGCGGCCGCTGGAGGAGGAGATATTCGCGATCACCTCCTTCGCCCGCGGGCGCAGCTGCGCGCTCGGCGGCACGGTGCGGGTCAGCGCGCCGCCGGCCTTCGCGGCGTTGTTCCTGATGCCGCGCATGGGCCTGCTGCGCGAGCGCCATCCCGGCATCGAGCTGGAGCTGATCGGCGAGCAGCGCATGGCCAATCTCACCCGGCGCGAGGCGGACCTGGCGCTGCGGATCGGGCGGCCGGAAGGCGCATCGATGGTGGCGCGGCGGCTGCCGGACTTCGCCTACGGCCTGTTCGGCCGGAAGGACTATGTCGATGACGTGCCTTCGGACGGATGGACCCTGCTCGGCCATGACGAGACGCTGGAGCATACGTCCAACCAGGTGTGGATGCGCCGCTACGCCGCCGGCCGGCCGCTGGCGATCCGTTCCAACGACGTGATGGGTCTGTTCTCCGCCGTCCGCGCCGGCATCGGCGTCGCCGTCCTGTCCAATTATATGGCCGAACTGGCGCCGGAGCTGGCCTGCATCGAGGCCGGTGACGCGCTGCTGCAGCGCGAATTCTGGATGGTCGTCCACACCGACGTGCGGCGCTCACCCAGCGTCCGCGCCGTGATGGACACGATGATCGAAATCCTGGAGCGGGACCGGCGGCCGATCGAGGGGCCTGTGCAGAAACGCGCATAGGCTTCGCGCACTTGGGCAATGGCGCTCCGGTCGCTGCGGGAGGATGGAGCGGGCGCACCTCAAGGGGAGCCCGAACATGCAGCTTCACGCCAATGCCGCCCTCATCGCGATCGACGTTCAGCGGGGCTTCGACGCCGACAGCTGGGGCACGCGCAACAATCCCGAGATGGAGGCGAACGGGCGCATCCTGCTCGCCGCCTGGCGAGCGAGCGGGCGGCCTGTCGTCCATACCCGCCACGACAGCAAGAATTCCGGCTCGCCGCTGGCGCTGAACCAGCCGGGCAACGGCTTCAAAGCCGGCTTCGAGCCGTGGTCCGGCGAGCTGATCGTGCCGAAAACCGTCAACAGCGCCTTCATCGGCACGGACCTCGAGACCTGGCTCCGCCGCGCGGGCGTGCGGCAGCTCGTCCTGTTCGGCATCGCTACGGATATGTGCGTCTCGACGACCGCAAGGATGGGTGCGAACCTGGGCTTCGAGGTGATCGTCGCCGGCGACGCCTGCCACACGTGGGGCCAGAGCGATCCCGCGGGTGGGTGCATCGACGCCGATACCATCCACCGCGCCAATCTCGCTACGCTCAACACCGAATTCGGCCGGGTGCTGCCGACCGCCACGCTGGCGGAGGCGACTCAGCTTCGCCTCGCCTCCTGACGGATCCATAAGCATGTCGAACATTGCCGATCTTGCGCGGCCCATTCCGGCCCAGGTCGATCCCCGATCGCTTCGCAGCGACGCCGCTATGGGCGTGGCGTTCGGCCTCACCGCCTATTTCACCTGGGGCTTCCTCCCGCTCTACCTCAAGCTGCTGGGCAACGTGCCCGCGCCGGAGGTGCTGGCGCACCGCATCCTCTGGTCGGTGCTGCTGCTCGCCGGTCTGGTCGCGGCGATGCGGCGCTGGCAGCCGCTGGTCGCGCTGGCCCGCGATCCGCGCACGATCGTGCTGCTCGGCTTCACGGCTTTGCTGATCGGCGTCAACTGGCTGATCTACATCTGGGCGGTGAATGCCGGCCACGTGCTGGAGACCAGCCTTGGCTACTTCATCAATCCGCTGGTCAATGTCGCGCTCGGCGTGATCGTGCTGCGGGAACGGCTGCGGAAGGCGCAGATCGGCGCGGTCACGCTTGCCGCGACCGGTGTCGCCATCCTCGCGGTCGCGCAGGGTAGCCTCCCCTGGATCAGCCTCGCGCTGGCATTCAGCTTCTCGCTCTACGGCCTCATCCGCAAGATGGCGCCGGCCGATCCGCTGACCGGCCTGCTCGCCGAGACGGCCCTGCTGGCGCCGCTTGCCCTGATCTACCTGGCGACTCTGGGCGCGGGCAGCTTCGGGCAGAGCGGCTCGACCGACGCGCTGCTGATCCTCAGCGGTCTCGTGACGGCGGCGCCGCTGCTGCTGTTCGCGGCCGCGGGCAAGCGCCTGCGCTACGCCACGCTAGGTCTGCTCCAATATGTCGCGCCGACCATTCAGTTCCTGCTGGCGGTCCTGCTCTTCAAGGAGCCGCTCAGCGGGGCGCACCTCGTGACCTTCGCCTGCATCTGGATCGGCCTCGCCGTCTATGCGGCTGACGCGGTGCGGGTCGCGCGGCGGGCGTAAAGATAGTCGGGCGACAGGCCGAGCCGGATACTCGCCTGGGTTGCAGGACTTGAATTGAGGCGGATGCGCTCGGCGATGCGGGCCAGCCGGCGGACCAGGAGACCCTCACCCGGCCGGAAGTCCCAATTGTGGCCGAGGTCGAGCTGGGGGCGAAGGTCGGAAGGGACGATCGCCACCGCCGCGCGCACCAGCATGTGCTGGACCGGGCGGAAGGGGGCCGGAAGCACCGGTGCAGATCGCATCAGCCGCAGGAACTCCATAATTACCTGTGATGCCTCCAGCCGGGGCGTCATCGCCGCCATGAGAGCCCGAAGCGCGCTCTCCGACAACGGCGTGTCGACCGAGCCGTAAAGCTCGGCGGCGGGCGCGCCCTCGGCATGGAAACGGTCGCGTTCGGCCTGGCTGAGCGGTCGGACGTACTCTGTATAGGCTTCGAGGAACCCGAACTGCGCCGTCGCCTGGACCCAGCTCAGCAGCTCCGGATCGTTGGCCCGGTAGGGGGCGCCGGCCGGTGTCTCGCCGGTAATGCGGTCATGGGCACGGCGGACCCCGGCGATCATCTTCTCCGCTTCGCTGCGCGCGCCGTAGACTGTCACCATAGCTGCGAGCCCGGTGCGCCTGAGGCGGTCGACCGGGTCGGTGCGGAAGCTGCTATGCTCCCAGACGCCGCTGCGAACGCGCGGCTCGGCAAGCTCCAGGATCACTGCGGTCACGCCGCCGATGAACAGCGAGACCGGGTTTCGGAAAACCTGCCACGAGACCGAATCCGCCGCAGCCAGCGCCGGCTCCCCAGGCGGCACGGTGAAATCGAAGGGTTTCATTCCCGGCGGCTGCAGGAGGTCGCTCGCCAGCCGCTCGACCAGCTTCTGGAGCCCGAAGGGGAGCGTCAGCGGCTTGCTCATCTCCAGCGAACGCGTCGCCTGCGCGCGCGGTTGCTAGAAAGCGAGACGGAGCGAGGCGCGGAGCTGGCGCGGCTCGACCGGGTGGAAGTGGACGTCGTCCACCCCTTCGGCGGGCTCACCGGGCAGGCGCGACGCGTAGAAATAGCTGATGTCGGCGTCATCGGCATCGAACAGATTGAACAGGTCCAGCGCGATCCGGCCGCCGCGGAAACCGTAATAGGCGCCGAGATTCACCAACGTGGTGCCCTCCGACCGGACGCTGCCGTCTTCGATCAGAGGTGCGGAACCGAAGTGCCGGAGGCGGATCGTGCCCGAGAAGCCGTGGCCGACATCGAGGGTGGCGCCGCCGGACAACACCTCGCCGGCCGCGCCTGGAATGCGATTGTCAGGCCCGAGCCCACGGAAGCGGGCGCGGGTGAAGGAGGCGGAGCCGTCCAGCGTCAGCCGATCGAGGGGGCGCCAGAAGAGGTTCGCCTCCGCACCCTGCCGCCGCGACGGCGGGCTCGGTTCGGTGCCGCCGGCATCGCCGACGAACACCAGCTCCGAACCGATGGTCAGCCGGAACAGGGCGAGCGAGGCGGTGAGACGCGGATATTCCACGCGGGCGCCGAGCTCCGCTCCGCGCCCGCGCACCAGCAAGGGCACGCGGTCGGCGGGATCGCCGCTCACCGGATCGACGGCAATGGCGGCACCCCGAGCATCGTTCGAGTGGAAGCCTTCGCCGTAGCTCGCATAGAATTCGGCGTGGCGAGCGGGGCGCCAGGCCAGCGACACCTTCGGCAGGAGGATGGACTCGTCGCCGTCGCCGCTATTGGCGGCCAGAGCCGAGCGGACATCATAGCCATAGGTCTCGCCGCGCAGGCCGACGATGGCGCGCAGACGCGGGCTGAGGGCGAGCTCCGCCTCGCCGAACAGGCCGAGGCTGTATTCGTCGTGCGAGTCCTCGCGCACCGTCTCGCGACGAATGCCGTTGGTGCTTCGATAGAGGCCGACCAGACCGACATCGTCGTAGCGGGCGTCTGCGCCGAGGCGGAAAGAGACGGGGAGGGTGCCGATGCTGCTGTCCACGCCGTAGCGGAGCGAGCCACCGAACACGCTCCGCCGATCGCGTTGCTGAAATTCGTCGCCGTTGACGGGATCATCAAGGAAATAGGTGAAGTTGGAGGTCAGGCGGAAGCGGTAATGGACGGCGTAGGCGCCGAACGACAGGTCGCCGACGTCCGCGCCCGCATTCAGGCCGAGGCGCGTGGTGCGGCCGCCGAGGTCGGGATCGATGAAGCCGAAGCGCGGGATGAGACCGGCCTCGACTGCGCGGAGCGGGATCTGGTCGCTCGAGGTCCAGCTGGCATGATAGCCGCTCGCCGTGACGCGCCAGCGGCCGCCGGCGCCGCTCAGCTTCGCGAGGCCGTTCACCTTCTCCAGATCCTCGTCGAGCAGCCAGGGTCCGTTGGAGAGCGTGCCTTCGAGGCCGAGCAGCAGGTCGCCCGCGCCGACCGCGGCGCTGCCCGCCGCCAGAGCGCGGTAATAGCCATATTCGCCGCCGGTCGCCTCCACGAAGGGCTCTGCGAGCCGATCATAGGTGCGGAAGGCGGCGCTTCCGGCGAGGCTGAAGTCGCCGGTGTCTGCGTGATGGGGTCCCTTCTTATAGTCGATGCGCTCGATGAGTTCGGGGATGATGAAATTGAGGTCAAGATAGCCCTGGCCATGGCCGTGGCTGCGCATGTTGACGGGGACGCCGTCGACGAAGGCGGCGAAATCGGTGCCGTGGTCGAGATTGAAGCCGCGCAGGAAATACTGGTTCGCCTTGCCGGTGCCGGAATGCTGGGTGGCGATCAGGCCGGGCACGTTCTCGGCGAGTTCGCCGACGCGGGAGATCGGCTTGCCCGCGAAGTCGGCATAGCCGACGACCCCCTCCGATGCCGTTTGCGCGGTCCCGATCTGCTCCAGCTGCCGACCGTAAACGACGATCTCCTGCTGTTCCTCCGGCGGCCCCGGCTCCGCCGCCTGAGGTGCCTCAACGGCCGCGGCGGCAGTCGAAGCTGCCATAACGGCAAATAGTGAAAGCAATAGCTTAGCCTCCGTTGATAAGACGGTGCTCAAAACGTCAGTCTTATCCTTGGCTCTGATCCTGCCCCCACTTCAATTCCGCGACAAGAGAGGTGGAAAATAAGACTAAGCTACAGTTGTGTGACAATGGTTTTGTGCTACGTTAACCAGCTTCGGGGGCGAGTCCTGTATTCGTCAATTTGACATGACCCTGACTAAGTTCCTGTGGAACCAAGAAAAGGGGGAACGATGTCGAACATCAAGCGCCTCGCCAGAGTCGCGGTGCCATCAGCACTTGCGCTCTCCGCTCTCGTCTTCGTCGGTCAACGCGCGCTCGTCGCGGCCGATCATAACGAGCCGGCCACCCGGACCCAGGTCGGTGTCGACCCGACGCCCGACCGGGCTGCCGACCTCGCCGACATCTATGCCTTCCACAATGCGACCGATTTGGTCGTGATCATCACCTTTGGCGGACCGCAGGCGACCAACCTGCCCGCAATCTACGATCGCGACGTGCTCTACCGCATCCACATCTCCAACGACGGCGACCGCAGCGATACGGAAATCCCGGTCGATGTCCGCTTCGGCTTCGACGGCAGCAATCCGGGCGTCGAGGTGCGCGGGCTGCCGGGCGCGACCGTTATCCAGGGACCGGTCGAGACCAACATTTCCCAGGGCGGGTATCTGATCCGCGCCGGCCTCTTCGACGACCCGTTCTTCTTCGACCTTCAGGGCCTGAACGACACGCGTGCGACGGGAACCTTGATGTTCCGCAACGATCGCAGCTCCTTCGCCAACGCCAACATCACCGGGGTGGTGATCCAGATCCCGCGAAGCCGGGTCGAGAACGGCAATGCTTCACTCGACATCTGGTCTGAAACCGGCAGGTTCGGAGGGCAGCTGTGATGCGCACGATCAATATGCGGCTGCCGCTGGCAGCGCTCGCACTCTCGCTCATGCTCGCCGGCTGCGGCGGCGACGGCAATGGCGGCAATCCGGGGCCGATCGGTGGGACGCCCACGCCTTCGCCGGCACCGACGCCTTCGCCGAGTCCCTCGCCTTCCCCGAGCCCGTCGCCTTCGCCGAGCCCGACGCCGACGGCGTTGCTCAACGTCGACCGCTGCATCACCCAGGAGGTCGGGCCGGGCCAGAGCGTGGCCAGCCTCGTCATCCCCGATACCACGCAAATCCGGCTCAGTCAGCCGCCGGGCTTCCCGAACGGGCGGCGGCTCGAGGATTCGGTGGTCGACATCACGCTCGCGGCGCTGCTGCTCGACCTTCGCGTCCATTCGGCGGCGACGTTCGCCAGCCTTCCGCTCAACCCGCCGGCGAACGACCGGCCGTTCCGCTCCGACTTCCCGTTCATGGCGGCGCCGCAGGGCAGTCCGCCGATCGCAGCGGGCGTGCAGGGAGGCTTCCGGTTCCGCGACGATCCGATCAACGCCTATACGCGCGTCGACCGGACCGGTTTCCCGGCGACCTCGACGGCGTTGATCCCGGCGCCGCGCAAGCTCGCCTTCAACGATGCGAGCCCGCCCGACGACATTGCCGGCACCTTCGTCCCGGACATGGTGAACACGCTGCGGATCCTGGCGACCCAGCTCGACGACGACCTCAAGGGGGCGGGGCTGACGCCCTGCGCCAGCTGAGCGTCCGGCTAGTGACGTCCGGCCGGGGAGCGGCGAGATGAACCGCGCCGCCGTCGCTCCGCCGGCACTGCGCTGGCTTGCCGTCCCGGTCATCGCCGGGCTGGCGCTGTTCGCCATCGAATGGGGTGTGAGCGATCCGGAGCGGCTCGGCTTCCGCTCGGCGGGGCAGCCGGTCAGCCTAGTGGGCATCGCCGAGGATTACCCCCAGGCGCTGGCGCGGCTCGACGTCCATATCGATGGCGCGCGGCGGCGGGCGGAGAGCCTGGACGACGGCTGGCTCGTCTATGACATCCTCGCGCGGGCGTGGCTGTGGCGGGCCCGCCTGACCGGCTCCTACGACGATCATGAGGCGGCGAAGGCGGCCCTCGCCAGGGGATTCGCGCGCGCCGAGCCGCGCACCGGCCCGCATATGAGCGGCGCGATCCTCGCTTTCTCGATGCACCGCCTGGGGGAGGCGGAGCGCTATCTCGACATCGTCGAGGGCTATGCGGTGCCGCCCGCCGGCGGCGATCTGGCCGAAATCATCGCGATGCGCGGCGACATCGCCTTCTACCGCGGCGACTATGCCACGGCGCTCGCCCGCTATGACGAAGCGGACAAGATTTTCCCTGCCACATCCGACTTCCGCCGCGCCGTCTATTACAGCAAGACCGGCAGGCCCGATCTCGCCCAGGATTATTACGACAAGGCGGAGCGGGAGCTTCCCTTCCCGACCCCACAGGCGCGCGGCCGGATGGAGCTGCAGCGCGGCATCCTCGATCTCGAGCGCGGGCGCTGGGACGATGCGCTCGCGCATTTCCGCAAGGCGGACGAGCTGTTTCCCGGCTATTGGCTGATCGAGGAGCATATCGCCGAGGTGACCGCGCTGAAGGGCGATCTCGCCGGCGCCGCGCAGCTCTACCGCGACATCGTCCGCCGCACCGGCCATCCCGAATTCATGGACGCGCTCGCCGGCATCGCGGCGCAGCAAGGCGACGAGGCCGCCCAGGCGGATTGGACGCGGCGCGCCGACGCGGTCTGGCGAAAGCGCCTGCGGCAATTCCCCGAGGCGTCCTTCGGCCATGCGATCGATCATTGCGTGCAGAAGGGGGACTGGGGCTGCGCGCTCGCGCTCGCCCGGCGCAACCACGAGGCGCGGCCTTATGGCGATGCCAAGATCGCCCTGGCGGAGGCCTTGCTCCACAACGGCCGCCCGGGGGAGGCGCGGGCGACGATCGAGCCGGTGCTCGCCTCGTCCTGGCGAGCTCCGGCCGCCCATAAGGTGGCAGCCGAAATCTACGCGGCCAATGGCGACGCGGCCAAAGCGCGGGGCCAGCAAGGTCTGGCTTTGGCGCTGGACCCGCACGCACTCGACTGAACGGACTCTCCCTTTCCCTTGATGGGAGAGGATACGAAGCCTTGGCGACGCAGGAGCCTAGGCGGAGTTGGAGAGGGTGAGCGCCGCTTCAGCGACACGCGCGGCACAGCCGCGCCTCGCACGAGCAGTCATCGAGGCTGCTCGTGCGAACCCCTCACCCTACCCTCTCCCGCAAGGGGAGAGGGCAGAATTTGCTGGCAGCTCGTGAATATCGAAGCATAGAGCGCCCCGATGGCAGACGCCCCTCCTGCTGAGCCCGCGACCGTCGCGCAGGCAGCACGCTTGGTGCTGCTAGCGGCGGAACCCAGGACGAAGATCCGCGCCGCCCGAACCGCCGCCCGCGCATGGCGATCGGGTCGGCTCGAGCATCGCTTCGACGTGGAGATGCCGGACAGACCCGCGCGTCCGGCGCGGCCCGAGCTGCTGCCGCCCGGAAAGATGCCGAAGCGAGGGAAGGGCGGCTCGGAGCGGGGGCGGATCGCCCTGGTGCATGCGCTCGCCCATATCGAGTTCGGCGCCATCGACCTTGCCTTCGATCTGGCGGGACGGTTCGGGTCCGAGTTCCCGCCGGAATTCGTGAGCGACTGGTTCGCCGTCGGCGCGGACGAGGCGATGCACTTTGCGCTGCTGGATCGACGCTTGAGAGCACTCGGCTCGTCCTACGGCGCGCTGCCGGCGCATGACGGTTTGTGGGAAGCGGCGACGGCGACGGCCGGCGACGTGCTCGCGCGGCTGGCCGTAGTGCCGATGGTGCTGGAGGCGCGGGGGCTCGATGTGACGCCCGCGACGGTCGCTCGGTTCGAGGCTGTGGGGGACGATCGCTCCGCCAAAATCCTCGACCGCATCTACCGCGACGAGATCCGCCATGTCGCCGCAGGAACGAGCTGGTTCAGGCGCGCCGCAGAATCGCGCGGGTTTTCAGCTGTTAACCATTGGCAATCACTGGTTGAACGTCATTGCAGGGCCGCAATAAAGCCGCCGTTCAACCGTTCGGCGCGCGACCAAGCCGGTCTATCCCGGGATTTCTACTTAGGGCTTGCCCCGGAAAGCGGACTTTAACAGTCTTGGCTCACGTCACGGGGTGGGCAGCTTCCTGACGAACAAATCGGGCGGAAAAGCCCCTGTTGCTTAACAAAGGCTGCGTGTGCGCGTGGCCGAGCCGACCGTCAGGTCGATCGGGGATTGCGATGATTGCTTTGGTTAATGCGAACAATGGTTCGGCGTTTGGAAAGTTCCGTAACTTTTTGAGGCCGGCCAATTTTTTTCGTGGAGCGGTGATCGCTTTGCTGTCGCTCGCGGCAGCTGAGCCGGCGCTCGCCCAGACTGGGCAGGGCGGTCCGTTCGAAGCGGTGAAGCCGCTCACCACTCAGGTCCCCAACTTCAAACAGATGTTCATGAGCTGGAAGCAGCTCGAAAAGCCGCAGGCGAGCGTCGCCATTCCCTCGGCCCAGCCGGTCAAGGGCACTGCGCTGACCTCGGGCTACGGCGTCCGCTCCGATCCGTTCCGCGGCCGCGCCGCCATGCATGCCGGCATCGACCTCGCCGGTCCGCTCGGCACCGCCATCTACGCCACTGCCGATGCGATCGTCGGCCGCTCCGAGTGGGCGAACGGTTACGGCAACCTCATCGAGCTCAGCCACGGCCGCGGCATCCAGACCCGCTACGGCCACCTCACCCGCTCGATCGTGAAGGCGGGCCAGCGCGTGAAGCGCGGCGAGCTGATCGGTTACATGGGCTCGACCGGCCGCTCGACCGGCAGCCACCTCCATTATGAAGTGCGGATCGACGGCAAGGCCGTGAACCCGGTGCCGTTCATGGAAGCCGGCGAATATCTGCTCGCGGTGCAGCAACGCGCTGCCGCCGCGGTCAAGGTTGCCATGGGCGGCCCGAGCAACCCGGCCAAGTAAGCTTCCGAAATAGGAGAGGAAGGCCCGCCGGTCCAAGGATCGGCGGGCCTTTTCTGTTTGGACGTGCGCGCCGGCCCTAATCCGGCATTTTTCGCCGATCTCGTGAAAGGAGTACCCGGACCGAATCCGAAGTCAGGTTCCTTCGATTCGCCTTATTCCTTCGCGGTCCCCGGCTCGGCCATGTCGCGGTGCATCTCGGCCGAGGCGCCGCCGCCGAGCACCTTCGCGCCGGCGACCTGAAGCTTGTTCTTGAGCCCGTGGACGACGCTACGCTCGCCCTCCTTCATCGCTTCCCATCCCGTCTTCGCGACGTCGGCGGGATCGTCCTTCTTGGGGTCGCTCCCGACCTTGGTGTCCATGAGGTCGGCGCGTTCGAAGAATTCGGTGTCGGTGGCGCCTGGCTTCAGGCAGGTGACGGTGACCTCCGTGTCCTTGAGCTCGTTGCCGAGCGCATCGGAGAAGCTGTCGATGAACGCCTTGCTGCCGTTATAGACCGCCTGGAAGGCACCGGCGATATGCCCGGCAATCGAGCCGGTGATCAGTATCCTGCCCTGGTTCCGCGCCACCATCCGCTGCGCCACTTTCTGGACGAGGTAGATCGTGCCGGTGATGTTGGTGTCGATCACGTGCCGCCACTCGGCCGGGTCCTGGCCCAGGAAATCGCGGCCGAGGCCGTGGCCGGCATTGGCGACCAGCACGTCCACGTCACGGCCGCCGGCCGCGCCCAACAGCCGGTCGACGCCTTCGAAGGTAGACAGGTCGGTCTCAACATTGCGCACCTCGACGCCGAGGCCCTGCAACTGCGATGATGCATCGACCAGCGGCGTATCGGCGGCGACGAGCAAATCGTAGCCGTCCTTCGCGGCGAGCTTGGCGATCTCGAGGCCGATCCCGGTGGACGCGCCGGTGACGATGGCGAACTTACGCTGGCTCATATTGCTTCTCCTGCGCGGTCTGGACCTGGCCTTTCTCGAGGCCGGGCTTGAGGATGATCTTGGTGTAGTCGTTCTGCTCGTCGTGCCAGTGCCGGTACATGTCGGGTCCTTCTTCAAGGCTGGCGTGGTGCGAGATGAACCAGGTGGCGTCGAGCTTGCCCTCCTGGATCATGTCGAGCAGCTTTTGCGTGTACTTCTGGACGTGGGTCTGGCCGGTCTTGAGCGTCAGCCCCTTCTCCATGAAGGCGCCGAGCGGGAACTTGTCCATCATCCCGCCATAGACGCCGGGGACCGACACGCGCCCGCCCTTGCGGCAGGCGAGGATCGCCTGGCGGAAGGCCGCCGGGCGGTCGGTGCCGAGCTTGGTCCAGACCTTGGCGTGGTCGGCCAGGTTGTCGATGCCGAGCCCGTGCGCCTCCATGCCGACGCAGTCGATGCAGGCGTCGGGACCGATGCCGCCGGTCATCTCGAACAGGGCATCGCGCACGTCCACCTCGCGGAAGTCGAGGATCTCTGCACCCATCTGCTTGGCCAGCTCCAGCCGGCGCGGACAGTGATCGATCGCGATCACCCGGTGTGCGCCCATGACCAAGGCCGATTGGATGGCGAACAGGCCGACCGGGCCGCAGCCCCAGACCGCGACCGTGTCTCCGGGCTCAATCTCAGCATTCTCCGCGCCCATCCAGCCAGTCGGCAGGATGTCCGACAGGAAGAGGACCTGATCGTCGCTGAGCCCTTCCGGAATGACGATCGGGCCGACGTCGGAATAGGGCACACGCAGATATTCGGCCTGGCCACCGGCATAGCCGCCGGTGAGGTGCGCGTAGCCGAAGGCGCCGCCCATCGGATAGCCGTAGAGCGTCTCCGACATGTCGGACGTGGTCGCCGGATTGCTGTTGTCGCAGGCGGAGAATTGCTGCTTCGAACAGTGGAAGCAGCTGCCGCACGAGACGGTGAAGGGGATCACGACCCGCTGGCCCTTCTTCAGCGTGCTCTTCGGGCCGACCTCGACAACCTCGCCCATATTCTCATGGCCGAGAATGTCGCCGGCCCGCATGGTCGGGATATATTTGTCATAGAGGTGGAGGTCCGAGCCGCAGATCGCGGTCGAGGTGATCTTGATGATCGCGTCGCGCGGATTGACGATCTCGGGATCGGGAACATTGTCCACACGAACGTCGTGGCGGCCGTGCCAGGTAAGGGCGCGCATCGTTTATTCTCCTAGAGATATTGCTTGGTCGGATCTTCGGACGCGCGGCCCGAGGGGCTGGCGGAGCTGGTCACTTCGCCGGTTTCCATCAGCTGCTTGAAACGGCGAAGGTCGCGGCGCGCCTGCACGTTCGGCTCGCGTTGCAGGACCTTCGCGATCGCCTTGCCAAGCGCGCCCGCGGGTGGATCGTAGGAGATGGTCGCGCGAACATAGGTGCCGCGCCCCGGCGGCGCATCGATGAACTCGACGCGGCCGCTGTTGCGCACGTCGGCGCCTTCCTCGCTTTCCCAGCCGATGACGGAGCCGGGCACATCCTCGGTGACACGGCTGACGAACTCAATGCTGGTGCCGGCCGGAGCCTTCACCGTCCAGCGCGAGCGGTTCTCGTCGAGCCGTTCGATGCGCTCGATATTGTCCATGAACTGGCTGAGGTTGGTGAAGTCGCGCCAGAAGGCGTGAAGCTCCTGCCGCGGCCGGTTGATCGTCACCGTCCGCTGGATCGGCGCGTCCCTGCCGGCGCGGCCGCGGAAGGTGGAGGCGGGGGCGTCGCTGATCAGCTGACGCTCGGAATCCTGGGTGAAGCTGCGGCCGATCAGATAAGCCAGCCCGGCGGCGGCCGCCACGCCTGCCGCTCCGATCAGGGCGCGCTGAAATCCATCTTCGCGGATCCGCTCGTTCGAATCCGCCTCATAATATTCGGGCATCGGCCATTCTCCTCAGAGTCCGACCGTTAACGGACCTGAGGCCGAATGGCTCCGCGTGGATGTGGCCGCTACTTGCCGCGCTTCTTGCGGTGCTTGTCGAGGTCGAGGACCATGTTGGGCTCGCCCTCCGGCAGCAGGCCTAGCCGGCGGGCGATGTCCTGATAGGCTTCGGCCTCTCCGCCGAGATCCAATCGGAAGCGGTCCTTGTCGAGCTTGTCGCCCGACTTCATGTCCCACAGGCGGCAGCCGTCGGGGCTGATCTCGTCCGCCAGGATGACGCGGGCATATTCGTTTTCCCAGATCCGCCCGAACTCCAATTTGAAGTCGATCAGGCGGATGCCGATGCCGGCGAACAGGCCGGACATGAAGTCGTTCACGCGCACCGCCATGTCGGCTATGTCGTTCATCTCTTCCTGGCTCGCCCAGCCGAAGCAGGCGATATGCTCGTCGGCGATCATCGGGTCGCCGAGCGCGTCGTCCTTGTAATAATATTCGATGATCGTGCGCGGGAGTTGGGTGCCCTCCTCGATGCCGAGCCGCTTCGAAAGCGAGCCGGCGGCGACGTTCCTCACCACCACCTCGATCGGGATGATCTCGACCTGGCGGATCAACTGCTCGCGCATGTTGAGGCGGCGGATGAAGTGCGTCGGCACGCCGACTTGGCCGAGCAGAGTGAAAATATACTCGGAGATACGGTTGTTGAGCACGCCCTTGCCGGAGATCGTGCCCTTCTTCTGCGCGTTGAAGGCAGTCGCATCGTCCTTGAAATACTGGATGAGCGTGCCGGGCTCGGGGCCCTCATAGAGGATCTTGGCCTTGCCCTCGTAAATCTGGCGGCGGCGGGACATTGGCTCGAGTCTCCGGCGAAAAACGACTGCGCCCCGCGAGCAGCGTTCGCTTCGAAACGCGCGGGCGGGGCGTGTGGCCGGGCGTATAGCGGAGCGGCCGCAGCGGCGCAATCAGCCGCCGCGCCTCCCGGTTTCTACTTCAGCGCCAGCGCGTCCTTCAGGCCGGGCGCATATTCGGCGCCATGCTGCACGTCGGCGGTGGAGCCCTTCAGCGCCGTTCCGATCGGCTCGGCACGGCCGCCGAGGCATTTGGCGAGGAAATTCTCAGCCACCGCATTGAAGGCGATGTCGTTCACCGGCCGCGCGAAGCCGTGGCCCTCGTCCGGGAAGACGACATAGGTGACCGGTATGTTCTTCGCCTTCAACGCATCGACGATCTGCTCCGATTCCTTGACGTTGACGCGCGGATCGTTGGCGCCCTGCCCGATCAGCAGCGGGCGCTTGATCTGGTCCGCCTTGTAGAGCGGCGAACGCTCCTTGAGCAGAGCCTGACCCTCCGAGGTGTTCCGATCGCCCATCCGCTTGGCGAACTCTGCCTTCATCGATTCCCAGTAAGGCGGAATCGAACCAAGCAGGGTGTTCAGGTTGGACGGGCCGACGATATCGACGCCGCAGGCGAACTTGTCCGGGGTGAAGGCGAGGCCGGCGAGCACCGCATAGCCGCCATAGGAGCCGCCCATGATCGCCACCTTGTCGGCCGAGGTCACGCCGCGCCCGATCGCCCACTCGACCGCGTCGAGCAGGTCGTCGTGCATCTTGGTTCCCCACTGGAGGTCGCCGGCCGAGATGAACTTCTTGCCGAAGCCGGTTGACGCGCGGAAGTTGGGCTGAAGCACCGCATAGCCGCGGTTGGCGAGCCACTGCACGTCGCCGTTGAAGCCATAGCCGTCGCGGCCCCACGGCCCGCCATGGACCAGCAACACCATCGGCACCGCCTTGTCCGGGCGGCCGTCGCCGTCGGGATCGCTGCCCGGCGGCAGCGTCAGGTACGACACCATGGTGAGGCCGTCGCGTGTCTTGATCTCGACCGGGTGCATCGCCGCGAGGGGCGCGCCCTCGAGCTCCGGCCTGGTGGTGTAGAGCTTGGTGAGGGTGCGCGCCTTGCGATCGTAGAGATAGGCGGCGGAAGGGGACGTCACCGGATCGACCGCCACGATCCATTTGTCGTCCGCTTCGGTGCGGGAGGTGACGTTGATCTCGCCCTTGAGCCGGCTCTTCAGGAAGTCGAGATCGCCCTTCAGGGCAGAGCCGACCGGCACCCACTCATTCTTCAGGTAATTGACCGCATAGGCTTCGAGCCGGCCGGTCTTGGGATTGGCGAGTGCGCCGCCGATGTCCGCCTTGGCATCCTGCGCGACGAGCGTTTTCCTGCCGGTAGCGACATCCTGCTCGAAGATCGCCGCCGTGTCGCGGCCGCGCGAGTCGATCCAGTAGAAGGTGTTGCCGTCGGCGGTGAAGCCGGCGGGCTGGGTGGTCTGCGCGTCTTCGAGGCCGACCTGCTCGACCGGCTCCGCCTCGACCTTGTTGTCGGCAACGCGGAAATAGTCGGTGCCGCCGTCGGGGCGCGACTTGCTCGCCAGGCGGAGCTGCAAGCGCTCGTCGGCGATGAAGCCGGCATAGCCGCCGCTGTTGATCAGCACGGGCGTCAATTTCCCGCTCGCGAGGTCGAGGCTGTGGACGTCGTGCCACTTGGGATCGCGATTGTTGACGCCGATAAGGATGCGATCCTTCACGTCGCTCGAGATGTTGACGACCTGCACCCGCGTCTTCTCAAAGGGCGTCAGCGTACGCTGCTCGCCGGAGGTGACGTCGACGCCGTAGAGCAGGAAATTCTCGTCCCCGCCCTTGTCGTTGATGAACAGGATCTGCCTGCTGTCAGGCGACCAGAAATATTGCCGGATCGGGCGCTGCCGCTCGTTGGTGAGTGCCTTCGCAGCCTTCGGGTTCGAGGCCGGCGCGGCATAGATGTTGAGCACGCCGTCGCGCGGCGCGATCCAGGACAACCACTTGCCGTCCGGCGAGAGCCGGCCCGCCGTCTGCGACGGATTGCCGAAGATCTTCTCGCGCGGGATCAAAGGCGCGCTGGTCTGAGCGAGCGCCGGCATGGCTACGAACGGCAGCGCCGCGGCGGCGGCGAGCAGGAACAGTCTGTTGCGCATGATCTCATCCCCCTGTGTTGCGTCATTTTTGTGAACCCGTTTCGATGCTGCGGAAAGCCTGAATCTACGGGAGCTTAGTGTATTACTGACACAATACACAAGAGGGATAAGCGGCTCTGGTCAGGTCACCTTGCCGCGGACGGCGAAGCGCAGGTCGCGCCAGCGCCCGCTGTCGAGAATCGCGGCCATGCGCTCGACCGCTTCGACAATGTCCTCATAGCCGAGGTAAAGCGGGGTGAGGCCGAAGCGGACCACGTCCCGCGCGCGGAAGTCGCCGATCACGCCGTCGGCGATCAGCGCCTGGCAGATCTCGAAGGCGTGCGGGTGGCGGAAGGAGATGTGGCTGCCGCGCCGCTCGGGCTCGCGCGGCGAGATGCATTCGAGCTCCGGGCAGCGCTCCTCGGCAAGGCGCAGGAAGAGGTCGAAGAGGCGGACCGACTTCTCCCAGATCGCTTCCATGTCCACGCCGGCGAAGCTCTCGACGCCGCTCTCCAGCGCCAACAGGCTGAGCATCGGCGGCGTGCCCGCGAGGAAGCGGGCGATGCCCGGCGCGGGCCGGTAATCGTCGGTGAAGGCGAACGGGGCGGCGTGGCCCATCCATCCACGGAGCGCGGGGACGAGGCGTTCCTGGAGATGCTCGGCGACGTAGAGGAAGGCCGGCGCGCCGGGGCCGCCGTTGAGATATTTGTAGCCGCAGCCGACCGCCAGCTCGGCGCCATCCCGATTAAGGTGGACGGGCACAGCACCGGCGCTGTGGCTGAGGTCCCACAACGTGAGCGCGCCGGCGGCCTTCGCCCGCGCCGTCACCTTTTCCATGTCGAAGCGGAAGCCTGCCTTGTAATGGACGTGGGTGAGGAGGAGCAGGGCAGTGTCCGCGCCCAGCGACGCCTCCACCGCCTCCCGCTCGACCACCTTCAGCTCCATGCCGAGCAACTCGGCCGCGCCGCTGGCGACGTGGAGGTCGGTGTGGAAATTGCCGGCCTCGGACAGGATCGTCCGCCGCCCCGGCGCGAGCGGGGCCGCGGCGGTGAGCAGCTTGAAGATATTCACCGTGACCGAGTCGGCGACGATCACTTCGTGCGGCTTCGCGTCGATCAGCGGCGCGATCCTGGCGCCGATGCGCTGTGGGGCATCGATCCAATGATGCTCGTTCCAGCTGCGGATGAGGGAGTGGCCCCATTCGAGTGCGACGACGCCCTGTTGCCGCGCCACGGCGGCCTTGGGGAGTGCGCCGAGAGAGTTGCCATCGAGATAGATGACGCCGTCGGGGATTTCGAATCGTGCGCGGAAGGAGCGGAGCGGATCGGATGCGTCGAGCGCGCGGGCCTCGTCCCGGGTCACCGGCGACGTCCCAAGGCGCGCTCGACCTCCTCGACCGCGGCTGCCCAAGCCGCCGTTTCCGGGGCGATCAGCTCGACATGGCCCGTATCCTCGATCGTCCGCACCCGGACCTCGTCGCCTGCCGCGCGCATCTTGCGCTCATAATCCGTGGCATAGGCGGTCGGGATGATGCGGTCCTGAAGTCCGTTCACCAGCACCTGCGGGATGCCGAGCGGCGCCAGCCGGGGCACGGACGTGTCGGCATAGACGTTGCGGACGCTCAGCGTCGGCGGCCCGACCAATTTCTCGATGATCGCGGTCCCGCAGCCGCTGCCGGGCGGCGTGGCGGCAAGCTCGAGATCCGGAAGGCCGCCCAGGCTGACCACGGCGTCGATCTTCAGCGGATCGGGGGAGAGGAGGGGGCTGCCCTGCGGGATCAGCGGATTGGAGGCGCGTGCCTCCTCGGAGCGCCGTGCCGCCAGCCAGAGAGCAAGGTGCCCACCAGCGGAATGGCCGGTGGCGACCAAAGGCTCGATGTCGAGATTGTAGCGGGGCGCATGCAGCCGCAGCGCGTCGGCCGCCGCGGCGGCGTCGGCGAAGGTGCCGGGATAACCGCCGCCTTCGCGATCGACGCCTCGATAGTCGATGTTCCAGACGGCGATGCCGCGCTTGCGAAGGTCGTCGGCGATCCAGTTCATGATCCGCCGGTCGGCAATCTCGGTCTGCCAGCAGCCGCCATGGACCATCAGCACGGTCGGGTGCGGTCCCTTGCCGGCGGGCAGCCAGAGGTCGACCCGCTGCATCTGCTGGTCGCCATATTCGATCGTCGCGCTGGGCTCCGGCCGCGGCCGTTCAAGCAGGTCCGGCCAGGTCATCAGCGCTGCCGGGGTGGCGGTGGGGGCAGGCGCGGGCGTCGGGCTGGTCACGGAGCAGGCGGCTAGCGCCGAGGCGGCGGCAAGGGCAAGCGATCGGGCCGAGATCATGCTTTTCGCTAGGCCGGGGCCGCCACGATGCAAAGCGCTTTTCCGTTAGAGGCAGGAAGGGGAAAAGTGCCGCGCCGGAGAGGAAGGCGGCGCGGCACAGTGGGAGCGGCGGGGCGCTCTCGTCTATTCGTTCGCCAGCGCGCGGGAAGCGAACTGGGCCTGGCGCTGCCGGGCCGTGGCCAGCCGGACCTGCGGCGCCGCGCCGGCGACCGCTTCGGCGATGCATTGGCGCGCGATCACCGCCGCCTGCAGCGGCGCCGTGCCGCCGTTCACGCAGAGGCGTTCGGCGGCCTTGCGCACCCGGTTCTCCAGCTGGCGCAACCCCGCGCTGGTGGAGAGATCGAGGTCGCCGTGATGCACGGCGACGGAGCGCACCTTGGCCGGAGCCGCGCCAGGTTCGGCAGCGTGGACGGGCGCGCCGGTGGCGGCGAGCGTGGCGGCGGTGGTGAGGAGCGCCGCCGCAAAGGCGAGGCCGGCGAATTTTCCCTGAACGATCATCATCTGTCTCCCGTCAGCACTTGGCGGCCGAGTTCGCGCGCCAGGGGGCGGCGAATTCGATCGCGTTGAGGCGCTCGAAAGCGCGCATCGTGGTGTCCAGCAGCTGGCCCAGCTGCTCCGCGAAAAGGTGGCCATGCTCCGCCCAAAGGCGGCCATCGATCTGGTCGCGCATCTTATGATCCTTCTTTCCATGTCCGCCGGTCGTTCATGTCCGGCACAGGAGGAAGATGGCTGGAAAGCGGCTGCGGCGCCAACTAAAGGCTCGACATGGATGATAAGGGTGGCTTATCGTTACGGGGATGCGTCAGATCCCGCCTCTGCCGGCCGTCAGGGTCTTTGAAGCCGCCGCTCGCCACCAGAATTTCACCAGCGCGGCAGCCGAGCTCGGCATGACTCAAGCGGCGGTCAGTTATCAAATAAAGCTGCTGGAAGAACGGCTTGGCCTGCCTCTCTTCCATCGCCAGAAGCGGCGCGTGGCGCTGACCGATGCGGGCCAGAAGGCCGCCGCTCAGGTCTCGCGCGCTTTCGATGCGCTCGACTCCGCTTTCGCCAGGCTCCGCGCCGAAGACGAATCGATGCTGACGATCTCGACCTCGCACACCTTCGCCAACACCTGGTTCGCGTGGCGGCTGGGCGGGTTCCAGATGGCGCATCCCGATATGGCCGTGCGGCTGGCCGCCACCGATGCGCTCGCCGATTTCGTCACCGACGATGTCGACGTGGCGGTGCGGGCGGGTCGCGAACCCGCCTGGCCGGGCCTCCATGCGGAGCGGCTGATGCGGGTCAATTTCACGCCGATGTGCAGCCCGGCTTTCCTCGAAAGCCACGGCGGCAAGCTCGAGCCCGCCGACCTCCTCCGCCTGCCGCTCGTTAGCCCGCAGGACGTGTGGTGGTCATACTGGCTGGAGGAGGCGGGCGTCAACGTGCCCGACGGCGCGATCCGGCCGGGCCTCCGCATGGATTCGCAGGCGCATGAAGGCAATGCCGCTCTCGCCGGGCAGGGGATGGCGATGCTGACGCCCTTCTTCTGGCGCGTCGACCTTGCCCAGGGACGGCTGGTGCGGCCGTTCGAGCAAGTCTCCTCACGCGGCTACGGCTATTGGCTGGTTTATCCGGAGCACCGCCGCAACGTGCCCAAGATCAAGCGCTTCCGCGAATGGCTGCTGGCCGAGGTCGAAAGCGACCTTAAAACCCTCGTCGAAGGCTGAAAGCCTTGCTATCGCAGGTGCATGGCCGAGCTTGAAGATCCCTTCGACCAGATTGTCGATGCGTCGTTCGACGACGCCTTGTCGCAGCGTTACCTTGTCTACGCGCTGTCGACGATCACCGCTCGCTCGCTGCCGGACGTGCGCGATGGGCTGAAGCCGGTGCACCGGCGACTGCTCTGGGCGATGCGACTGCTGAAGCTCGATCCTGCGGCGGGCTACAAGAAATGCGCCCGCGTCGTCGGCGACACGATCGGCAAATACCACCCGCATGGCGACCAGTCGGTCTATGACGCGATGGTGCGCCTCGCGCAGACCTTTTCGCTCCGCTATCCGCTCGTGGACGGGCAGGGCAATTTCGGCAATGTCGACGGCGATAACGCCGCCGCCTACCGCTACACCGAGGCGCGGCTGACGCAGACCGCGATCGAGCTGATGGCGGGCCTCGATGAAGGCACGGTCGACTACCGGCCGACCTATAATAATGAGGACGAGGAGCCGGAGGTCTTTCCCGGCCTGTTCCCGAACCTGCTCGCCAACGGCGCGAGTGGGATCGCGGTCGGCATGGCGACCTCGATCCCGCCCCACAATGCCGCCGAATTGATCGATGCCGCGACGCACCTGATCGACAATCCCAAGGCCGAGGATTCGGCCTTGATGGATTTCGTCGCCGGCCCGGATTTTCCGACCGGCGGCGTGATCGTCGACAGTGCCGACACGATCGCGGCGGCCTATCGCACCGGCCGCGGCAGCTTCCGGGTGAGGGCGAAATACAGCCAGGAGGATCTGGGCCGGGGCACCTGGTCGCTGGTGGTCACCGAAATCCCGTTCCAGGTGCAGAAGGGCAAGCTGATCGAGCAGATCGCGGCGCTGATCGCCGAGAAGAAGCTGCCGATCCTGGAGGATGTCCGCGACGAATCGGACGAGGCGATCCGGATCGTGCTGGAGCCCCGAAGCCGCTCGGTCGATCCCGGCGTGCTGATGGACAGCCTGTTCAGGCTGACCGATCTCGAGGTGCGCATCCCGCTCAATCTCAACGTGCTGGACGCGACGCGGACGCCGCGGGTGATGAGCCTCAAGGAGGCGCTCCTCGCCTGGCTGGCCCACCAGTTCGAGGTGCTGGTCCGGCGTTCCAACTACCGGCTCCAGAAGATCGCCGACCGGATCGAGCTGCTCGAAGGCTATCTGGTCGCCTACCTCAACCTCGACCGGGTGATCGAGATCATCCGCACCGAGGATGAGCCGAAGCCGGTGATGATGGCCGAGTTCGGCCTCACCGACCGTCAGGCCGAGGCCATCCTCAACATGCGCCTGCGCTCCCTGCGCAAGCTGGAGGAGATGCAGATCCGCGGCGAGCGCGACACGCTCGAGAAGGAGCGGGATGAGCTACAGAAGCTGATCGAAAGCCCGGCGCGGCAGCGCACGCGGCTGAAGAAGGATCTGGCCGATCTCCGCAAGCGCTACGCGGAGGACACGGAGATCGGCGCGCGGCGCACGCTGATCGAGGAAGCCGGGCCGGCGCGCGAGATTCCGCTGGAGGCGATGATCGAGCGCGAGCCGATCACCGTCATCATGTCCGAGCGCGGCTGGATCCGCGCGATGAAGGGGCATGTCGAGCTGTCGAACTCGGAAGCGCTGAAGTTCAAGGAAGGCGACGGCCCGCGTTTCTTCTTCCACGCCCAGACCACGGACAAATTGCTGCTGGCGGCGGCGAACGGGCGCTTCTTCACGCTTGCGGCGGACAAGCTGCCGGGCGGGCGCGGCTTTGGCGAACCGGTCAAGCTGATGGTCGACCTCGATGGCGAGGGCAGCAACATCGTGGCGCTGTTCCCGGCGAGCGCCGCGTCCAAATTGCTGCTGGCGTCATCCGACGGGCGCGGCTTCGTCACCTCATCGAGCGGGGCCATTGCCGAGACGCGCAAGGGCAAGCAGGTCGTCAACCTCAAGACCGGCGCCACGCTCGCCATCGTCAAGCAGATCGGGCCCGAGGATGATTATGTCGCCGCGATCGGCGACAATCGGAAGATGGTCGTCTTCCCGCTGACCGAGCTCCCGGAGATGGGCCGCGGCCAGGGCGTCGCCCTCCAGCGCTACCGCGACGGAGGTCTCTCCGACGTGACTACTTTCAAGTTCGCGGAAGGCATGAGCTGGAGCATGGGCGGCGCCACCGGCCGCACCCGCACCGAGGCCGACCTTTCCGCGTGGCGCACCGCTCGCGGCGCCGCCGGCCGGATGCCCCCGGTCGGTTTTCCAAGGGACAATAAGTTTTAAGGGGCAGGACCGGCATTAACTCTTCCGTCCCGCGCGGAAACCGCTGTCACGCATAGCGGAAAGGGAAGATTAACCGCTCACGTTTAGAGCCTCCTGTCATGCAGGTCGCGTCCACGCCCCGGCGCAGGAAAACGCCGGACACTGCCGCTGCCCCGATCCGGGCTGCGAAACGCGCCGTCGTGGCCATCGCCCCGGAAGAGGCAGCCGGCGCCCAGCAGGAATATCTCGACGCCTTGCCCATCGCTGCGGCGGTGGTCGGGCGTTCGCGTGCGGGGCTGCACGAGATCGAGCGCACCAACGACCATTTCCGCCACCTTGCCCGCTGCGACGAGCGTCTGGACGGCGGTGCGATCGATCGCATCGACCTGCTCCAGCGCGGCCCGATCGGCCTCAGCCTGCGCGACTTCCTCGACGGGTCGGAGCCGGTGCACCAGTTCGAAGGGGGCGACGGGCAGGTGATCGGCGGTCGCCATTTCCTGGTGCGGCTGGCGCGGCTCAGCCCGACGGCGGGCCATCCCAGCCGCTGCCTCGTTTCGCTGATCGACAAAACCGCGCAAGTCGAGACCGAGAAAAGCCTGCGCGCGGAGATGCTCCGCGACAGCCTCACCGGCCTCCCCAACCGCCTCGCCTTCAACGAACGGGTGGAGGAGATCCTCGAGCATCCCAATTTCCGCGATGGCAGTCACGCAGTCGTGGTCGTCGACATGACCCGCTTCAGCCGCGTCAACGAATGCGTCGGCGCGATGGCCGGCGACGAATTGCTGATCAGCTTCGCGCGGCGGCTGTTCTCGGCGCTCAGGGCAGGCGACGTGCTCGCCCGCACCGGCGGCGACGAGTTCGGCATCCTCATGCGGCTCGACAACGGTCTCAAGGACGCGCTGGAGCTCGGCGAGCGGATCCGCTCGGTCCTGGCGACGCCGTTCCGGCTGTCGGAGCTGGAAATCCGGGTCGATTGCTCGGTTGGCTGCGCCCTGCTGACCGGCGGCGTCGAGCTGGCCGAGGAGATTCTTCGCAACGCCCAGTTCGCGCTCAAGCGCTCGAAGCTGACCGGGCGGACGCAGGTCTATGAACCCAACCAGGCGCAGGCAGCCCGCCATCGCTTCAGCATCGAGACCGAGCTCCGCCGCGCCATCGAAGGCGACCGGCTGAAGCTCGCCTACCAGCCGTTGATCGACCTGCCGACCGGGCAGGTGTCCGGCTTCGAAGCGCTGGCACGCTGGGAGCATGAGGACCGGGGCCAGATTTCGCCGACGGAATTCATCCCGGTCGCCGAGGAATCGGGCCTGATCCTGGCGCTTGGCCGCTGGGCGCTCGATTCCGCCGCCCGAACCTTGGCGGAATGGGACCGAAAGACCGGCAAGCGCCTGCCGCTGACGGTCGGCGTAAACCTTTCGGCCATCCAAATTGCTCGCGACGACGTGGCGGCCGCCGTCTCGGGCGCGCTGAATTCCAGCGGCATCGCCGGCAACCGGCTGACGCTGGAGCTGACCGAGAGCGCGATCATCCAGGATCCCCAGCGCGCGACGCGGGTGCTGGAGGCGCTGAAGGCCCTCGATGCCAAGGTCGCGATGGACGATTTCGGCACCGGCTACACTTCGCTCTCCTATCTCCAGCGGCTGCCGATCGACACGCTGAAGATCGACCGCAGCTTCGTCGCCGGCATGCTGGGCGACGGGGATTCGGTCGCGATCGTGCGGGCCATCTTGTCGCTGGCGGAAGCGCTCGGCCTTGCCACCACCGCCGAGGGAATCGAGTCCGAGGAACTCGCCAAGGCGCTGACCGAGCTTGGCTGCTCCCACGGCCAAGGCTTCTACTTCGCCAAGCCGCTCGATCCGGAAGCGGCGCTCGATTACTGGCTGGCGCGCAACGCCTGATCGACCCGGGCGCGGGCGAGCTGCCGCACCCCCTCTTCATCCAGCGCAAAGCCGCCTTCGATCCATTCCCGCTCGATCGATTGCAGGGTCGCGGCGACGATCGGCCCCGGCCTGAGACCTATCTGGATGAGATCGCCGCCAGTCAGCGGGAATCGTGGGCGCGCATAGCCGCCGAGGCTCTGCACCTTGTCGGCGGTCACGGAATCCCCTTCCTCTCCCAGCAGCAGCCGGTCGACCGCCTCGTCGGCACCGATACGATAAGCGAGGGCGAGCGGTCGTGCGCCGTCGCCGGGCTTGCGCTCGGCGGCGGCGACGATCCGCTTGATCGCCTTGTTGGAGAGGCGGAGCCGCGCCGACAGCGAAGCGGCGAGGCTCGGCTCCGGCGGGAGCAGGGCGGCGAGGCGGCGCACCGCTTCGGGCTCGATTCCCGAAAGGCTCTCGCGGCGGACCAGCGCCGCAAGCCGGTCGACACCCTCGGAGCCGATCTCCGGCAGGACGGGCTTGAATATGCCTCGCTCGACCATCAGCCTGACTGTGGCGGTGGGATCGGGCAGAGCGAGGAGCTTCAGCAACTCGTCCGCAATCCGCTCCCGTGACAGGGCCATGAGGTCGTTGGCGCGGGCCTCGCAGGCATCGAGCGCGGCGGGGTCCGGAGCGCCGGCGCCGAAGCGGGCGTGGAAGCGGAACAGGCGCAGGATGCGCAGATGATCCTCGGCGATCCGGGTCAGGGGATCACCGATGAACCTGACCCGGCGGTCCTGGAGATCGGCAAGTCCGCTGAAATAATCGAAGATCTCGCCGCTCGCGGGATCCGCGTAGAAGGCGTTGATGGTGAAGTCGCGGCGGGCGGCATCTTCCTGCCAGTCGTCCGTATAGGCGATCGTCGCGCGGCGGCCGTCGGTCGCGACGTCGCGGCGCAGGGTCGTGACCTCGACGGGCGCGCCGCCGACGATCGCGGTGACGGTGCCGTGGGCGAGGCCGGTCGGCACCGCCTTGATGTGCGCGGCTTTGAGGCGCTCCATCACCGTCTCCGGCGCGAGGCGGGTGGCGAGATCGATGTCGCTGACCTTTATGTCGAGCAAGGTGTCGCGGATGGCACCGCCGACGAAGCGGGTATCGCCCTCGGCCGCGCCGAGTGTGGCCAGAAGCTTACGCATGCCGGAGCGGCTCCGCCAGGGCGCTTCGGGGAGCCTCATGAGACGAGCGCCAGGCGGCGGCTGAGATTGACGATCATCGCCGCGGTCGCGCCCCAGATGCGGCGGCCTTCATAGTCGATCTCGTAATAGCTGCGCTCCCGGCCCCGCCACATCGCCGTCCTGACGAGCTGATGCTCCGGCCGGAGGAGATAGTAGAGCGGTGCCTCGAAGACGTCGGCCACCTCCCCCGGGTGCGGCTCGAGCGGGAGGCCGGGCGGCACGACGCCGACCACCGGAGTGACTTCGAAACCGGTGATGGTGCGGTAGCGGTCGGCGATGCCGATCACTTCCACCGCAGAGCGAGGCAGGGCGATCTCCTCCTCCGCTTCGCGCAGGGCCGCGGCGATCGGGCCGTCGTCGCCCGGATCGATCCGGCCACCCGGAAAGGCGATCTGGCCAGCGTGGCGGCGCATCGTCTCCGGCCGCACGGTGAGGATGACGGTCGGCTCCGGTCGGTCGACCACCGCCACCAGAACCGCCGCCGGCGTGATCGTTTCGGAATCGGGGAGCTGCGGGTCGAGCGGATCGCCATCGATCAGCTCGGGCGAGCGGCGATGTCCCAGCTCCAGCGCTTCCCGCAGGGTCTGCGCGAGGCTCACGACGCGTCCAGCGGAAAGAAGACGCCGCTGCTCCAGAGGCCCGGCGGCTCGGCGCCTTCGGCCAGGGCGAAATTGGCGAGCTCATAATAAACGGGCCGGGCGATCAGTGCGTCGAGGCCGCGGCGGACCTCCAGATAAGGGTGGGGACCGTCCTCGCCGTCTTTCAGGCGGAGCGGGTGGTCCGGGCCGGCAACAACCACATCTCCGGTATTGAGCCGGAAGGCGAGTGAGCGTTCGCGGCCTTCGCCGTTACTCTTCAGCTCGACCGCGACGAAGGGCGCATCCTCGACCTCGATATCGAGCTTCTCGACGGGCGTGACGAGCACATAGCCGCCGTCGGCCTCGCGCCTCAATATGGTGGAGAAGAGCCGCACCATCGCCTGACGGCCGATCGGGCTGCCCTGATGAAACCAGGTGCCGTCGCGGGCGATGCGCATGTCGCTGGGGCCGCAATGGGTAGGGTTCCAGCTCTCCACCGGGGGCAGCCTGCGCTCCGCCGCGAGCCGGGCGATCTCGGCGAGCGAGAGACGGCTGAGGTCCTGCGGGGGCTCCGGCATCGGCATCGCGCCTCAGGTAGGGGATCGACAGGCCAAGCGCAAAGCTCCTATCCGGCGCCGCCATGGCAGGTGAGTTCACGGGGCCGCGGACGGCGATCGTCACTGGCGGTGCGAAGCGGATCGGCGCGGAGATCGCCCGTGCGCTGGCTGCCGACGGCTGGCACCTGCTGATCCACTGCAACCGGTCGCGGGCCGAGGCGGACGCGCTCGCCGCCGAACTGGGCAACGCCGGGGTGGTGGAGGCGGAGCTTGCAGAGGCAGATGCGGCCGAGCGTATCTTCACCGCCGCGCGGGACCTGCCGCCGGTGCGGCTGCTGGTGAACAACGCGTCGCGATTCGCCTATGACGATGCCGACGGGTTCAGCGTCACGGAGTGGGACCTCAACCACGCGATCAACCTGCGTGCGCCGGCACTGCTGTCGCAGGCGTTCGCGAAGCGGGCGGAGGGCGGCGGGCTGATCATCAACCTGCTCGATGCCAAGCTCTGCCACCCGAACCCCGATTTCTTCAGCTACACCATCACCAAGATGGGGCTGGCCGGCCTCACCGAGCTGACCGCCCGCGCCTATGCCGCCCGGGGCATCCGCGTCTGCGGCATCGCACCGTCCGTGACCCTGGTCTCGGGGCCGCAGAGCCGCGACAATTTCGAGGAGGTGCACGGCCTCAACGCGCTCGGCCGCGGCGTCGACGTGAGCGAGATCGTCGCCGCCTTGCGCTTCATCATCGCCACGCCGACCTATACCGGCCAGACCATCGTCCTCGATGCGGGCCAGCGCTTCCTCGGTCTCTCCCGCGATGTTCAATTCCTGTCGCCCTCCGGCGACGGGCAATTCCTGGAGCCCAACACGTGAACCACAGGCCCAAGATCGATGGCCTCGTGCCCGATCACCTCGCGCCCAAGACCCGCAAGATCGTACTCGAGGATTTCAGCCTCGACGTCGACATCGGCTTCCATGAATTCGAGGTCGGCGCGCCGCAGCGGCTGCTGATCAGCGTCGAAGTGTGGGTGGACGAAAAATCCTTCGCTGCCGAGGACGACGAAGCCCAAGCGTGGGATTACGACTTCCTGAGGACGGAGATCCGTGCCATCGCGGGAGCGCGGCGCTGGAACCTGCAGGAGACACTCGTCCGCGCGATCTACGATCTGGTCGCTGCCCGCCGCGGCGTGACCGCGCTTCGCGTGCGCAGCCGCAAGCCCGACATCTATCCAGATTGCGCCGGCGTCGGCGTAGACCTGGCTAGCTTCTAGTCCTGGTGCGGAGGCACGGGCCGAGACCCTCCAGCACCAGGCGATAATCTGCTGCAATCGCCTGCGCTTCCTCCGCCCCCGCTTCATTCAGGCTCTGGCGGGGCAGGGCGCGCGGCAGCGAGCAGGCGAGGCGGTACCAGAGTAAGGTGTCGCGCGACGGAGCGGCGGCGCTGTCGTCGACGATCTCGGTCAGCGACACCGCCCATTGCGGTGCCTGGCCGGGCCGGCGCAGCACGTTGAGTGAGACCGGCCGATTGTCGGCCGTAAGCAGGAAGATTTGGGTCTCGCTCTCGCCGGGCAGCGAGCCGGGCACGTGGAAGGCCCGGCCGATGCCCACGATCTCGGGCGCGGCGCCTGGGCCCGCCGCTTCGCGCAGGATCGTCCGCAGCCGCTCGGCATCCGCAGGAGCGAAAGCGAGCTGGGCGTCGAGGCCGGTCAGGCGCAGCTCGTTCGCCCGGCCGGGCACCGGAGCCGCGAACAGGAGATGCTCGCTTCCCTTGCGCAGCCTGGGCGGCTTGCCGCCCTCGTTCGGAAGATCGACGAGATAGGCGACGCGGGCAGAGAGGCCGCCCGGGCTGCGGATCAGGGAGAGGACTTCGGCCTCGACATAGAAGCGGGTGCGGCCGGCTGCGAGGCCAGGCGCCTCCTCCGGTTTGAGCCGCGCGGCGCTCGCAACCCGAATGTGGGCGACAACCGGTGCGTCCAGGGCGAGGTCGGCAAGGTCGGCGTAGCTCAGTCGCGAGGGCGCAGGCACCGGCGCCTGCGATTCGGCGGGAGGGCTCAAAGCGAGCGCGGCAAGGGCCGCGGCGGCAGTTCCAAAGTGGCTCATCTTCATGCGAACAGGCTTTTCGTTACGGCTGCTGAATGGCTCGTTAACCCCTGATTAGCCACGTTTTTGGCTGTTTACAGCCGTTTTCGACCAGCGGTGTCACTTCGCACAGGAGGATTGCCTCCGAAATGACAGGACGTTAGAGACGCAAACCCTAGCCATGAGATGTTGAAACATCCATGGACCCGTAATGGTTCGGCTGCGTTGTCTGCCTGCCCGCCGCTACGGCATAACTCGTGAGAGGGAGTGTGGCTGATTAATGGCATATGCTGACCAAAAGATGAGCAACGGGCGGATCGCGGCGATCGTGATCGTCGCTTTGCTCCATGCTCTGCTCGGCTACGCGTTCATCACCGGTCTTGCCTACAACGTCATCAAGAAGGCCGCCGAGGACCTCAAGACCTTCGACGTTGTGGAAGAGCCGCCGCCCCCCGAGGAGGAGCCGCCGCCCCCGCCGCCCGACGTGCAGCCGGTTCAGCCGCCGCCCGTCGTCTCGCCGCCGCCGATCGTGCGCGTCAACACGCCGGCTCCGGTTGTCCAGACGGTCCGCCAGGCGCCGCCGGTAGTGATCACGCCGACCGCGCCGCCGGCACCGCCGGCACCGCCGGCGCCGCCGCCGCCGCCGCCGCCTCCGGTGAAGGTCGAACCGGCTCGCGCTCGCGCCAACCTCGCCTCCTACATCTCGGACTCCGACTATCCGGACGCCGCGATCCGTTCGGAGGAGCAGGGGACGACCGGGTTCCGGCTGGAAATCGGCCCCAACGGCCGCGTCACCAACTGCACGATCACCTCGTCGAGCGGATCTTCTACGCTCGACCGGGCAACCTGTCGGATCATGACGAGCCGAGCCCGCTTCACGCCCGCCAGGGACAGCAGCGGTCAGCCGACAAACGACAGCACGTCGAGCAGGATTACCTGGCGCCTGCCGGAAGACTAAAGACCCGTATCACAGCGATTTTCATCTTAAGACTGAGAGGAAACGAACATCATGGCAGCACCAGCAGCAGGCGGTGAAAACCCCTATGGCCTCATGGCCGCACTCGAACAGGGCGGCACGATCGCCTATGCGACTTTCGGTATCCTCGTGATCATGTCGGCCGCGTCCTGGTACATCCTGTTCGTCAAGCTGTTCGAACAGCAGAAGATCATCAACCAGGGCAAGAAGGCGCGCACCAGCTTCTGGCAGGCGGCGAACCTGCGCGAAGGCGCCGCCAAGCTCGAGAAGAACAGCGCCTACCGTCAGATTGTCGACGACGCGATCGTGGCGCAGGAGCAGCATGACAAGCTCACCGATCCGATCGACCAGCATGACTGGATGATGGGCTCGCTCGCCCGCAGCCAGGGCGCGATCGCGTCCAAGCTCTCGACCGGCCTGGCGCTGCTCGCCACCGTCGGCTCGACGGCACCGTTCATCGGCCTGTTCGGCACTGTGATCGGCATCTACCGCGCGCTCATCAAGATCGGCGCCGCCGGTCAGGCGTCGATCGACGCGGTCGCCGGCCCGGTCGGCGAAGCGCTGATCATGACCGCGCTGGGCCTCGCCGTGGCGGTGCCTGCGGTTATGGCCTACAACTGGCTGATGCGTCGCAACAAGGCGGTGCTCGAGGAGCTGGCGCGCTTCACCAACGACGTGCACGGCTACATGATGTCCGGCGGTTCCGTCCGTCCGGCCACTGCCGCTGCGGGCCGCGCCGCCGCGACGCCGACCAAGGCGGGCAGCACGGCGACCGGCAGCGCCACCGGCACCACCACCGCCAGCGCCAACAAGATGTAATCGAATCGGCGGGGCGTTCCCGGACGCCCCGCCGTTCAGGGCTGGTTACACAAGACCCGCCAGATTGAGACCAAGGACAGGACGAATCCCCCATGGCGATGAATGTCGGCTCTCCGGACAGCAGTGGCGAAGAAACTCCGATGTCGGACATCAACACGACGCCACTCGTGGACGTCATGCTGGTGCTTCTCATCATCTTCCTCATCACCGTTCCGGTCGTGATCCAAACGGTCGACGTCGATCTGCCCAAGGTCAGGTTCGAACCGACCACCACCAAGCCCGAGAACGTCTCCCTCTCCGTTCGCGGCACCCAGGGTAATTGCGAGGTCTATTGGGGCCTCCAGAAGGTCAATTCGGAAGAGCTTCTCGACCGCGCCGTCGAGAAGCTGAAGAACGAGATCGAGCGCCAGGGTGGACCCGACAACGTCACCGACCTGCCGGAGGCGCACATCCGCGGCGACATCAACACCCATTATAGCTGCGTCGGCGGCGCCGTCTTCACCATGCAGCGCGCCGGCTTCAGCCGGGTCGGCTTCATTTCCGAGCCCGCCCCGGGCGGCGCCACCACCCGCCTCTAAGTTTCAGGAGTAATACGCCATGGCAATGTCGACTGGTGGCGCCGAAGGCGAACCGATGATGGACATCAACACGACGCCGCTCATCGACGTCATGCTGGTGCTGCTGATCATGTTCATCATCACGATCCCCATCCAAACCCACGCGGTGAAGCTCGACCTGCCGGTCGACAGCCAGCAGAACAATCCGCCGCCAATCGACCCGATCAAGAACAAGATCGTGATCGAGCCGAGCGGCACGATCCTGTGGAACGGCGCCCCGGTGAACGAGGTGCAGCTGCGGCAGTATCTCGACATCACCCAGACGATGACCCCGGTCCCCGAGCTCCACCTCCAGCCGCACCCGCAGGCGCGCTATGAGGTCGTCGACCAGGTGCTCGCCGTCACCAAGCGGGCGAATGTCGAGGCAATGGGCTTCGTCGGCAACGAGGCCTACGCCAACTTCTGACGGCAAGCTCGTTCGAAAGCGTGAGGGGCGGTCTTCGGGCCGCCCTTTTTGTTTCGCCTGATTGCGGTGTGGCCTTCAACGGTGTATGTTATAGCATCACATCTGAGGAGGATCGCATGACTGCAGCGGCGAAAGAGGCGGACGGCGGCGCGATGATGGAGATCAACACCACGCCGCTGATCGACATCATGCTGGTCCTGCTGATCATGTTCCTGGTGACCATTCCGGTCCAGACGCACTCGGTCGAAGTAGATCTACCGCGCCCGACACCCGGCTTGGTCAATCCAGTCAAGAACAAGGTCGTGATCGACCGCGACGGCACGATCCTCTGGAATGGAGCGCCCACCACAGAGCTGCAGCTGCGCCAGTATCTCGATCTCAGCGCGGGCATGACCCCTGCGCCCGAACTTCACCTCCAGCCGCACCCGCAGGCACGCTATGAGGTGGTCGATCGGGTGCTGGCCATCACCAAACGCGCCAAAGTCGAGGCGATGGGCTTCTTCGGCAACGAGGCCTACGCCAGCTTCTGAGCGCACATCTGCGGATGTGAGAAGGGCGGCCGGCGGCCGCCCTTCCTTTTTCGAAAGCCGTAAGCCGGGTCGTTATTCCCTGTCGCCCTGCCCGTCCTGGAGCGGGCTGACGCCACCGGGCGGGCGGCCGGTGCCCGTGCCGCCTTGGGCATGAACGCCTCCCATGCCGCCGGGGCTGCCGGCGTCGGGAGCGCCGGCCCCGGCTTCGCCTGTCGCCTCGCTGCGATCGGCGCTCATGTCGCCGCTCACGGAGCCGGCGCCGGTGAGGCCGGTGCGAGGATTGTCGCCGCCGCCGAGACGGTTCGCCAGATCTTCGCCCTGACCTTCACGCGGGAGGCCAATCGCGGCGTTTGAGCCGGCGGGGCTGTCGGGGCCGGTGACATTGCCGCGTTCGTTATAATTGGCAGAGCCGAGCGATCCCTGGCCGCCGGGGCCGGTGGGGGCTCCGCCGCCGGCCTCACCGACCGGGCTGCCGCCGGCGCTGGCCATGCCGATCGGGCCCTTGTCCCCGCCGGCGGGGCTGTCCCTGCCCGCCGCCGAGGCCGCCGACGAGCCGCCAGGTTGGTCGGGAGAGGCGGCGCTGCTGTCGCCGCCGGTCATGCTGGCGGCGCCGGTCGTGCCGCCTTCGAGGTCGTCCTTGATCCCGCCCGTAATCGGCGCACCGTCGCGGCTGCCTTGCTCGTCAAGTGTCGCCTGATCCTGCTGCTGGTCCATGTTCTTTGCTCCTTGTCCTTGGATATTCAGGCGCGGCTTTCGCCGCCCGGGCTCGCCGTGCCGCTTGGCCCGGTGCCGCCGCCGCCGCCGCCGAGATCGCCGGTGTCGCCCGGCGTGCCGGAGCCGGTCTCGCCGCGGCGCGCGCCCTGGCCGATGGCTTCGGCGCTGGTCGGGCCGCCGCTCAGCCGCTCTGCGCCGGGTTCCCGGTCGCTTGCAGCGTCGGCGAGCGAGCCGTCGGCCGTGCCCAGCGCCGCGGCTTCCGCGGCGATGCCGCCGCCGTCGAGGCCGGAAAGGCTGCCGGTGCCAGCGCCGAACGGTGTCTCCCCGCCAAGCATGTCGCCGGGGACGCCGCCGCTGGTTCCACCGCTCCCACCGATCGCTCCGCCCGAAGGCTCGCCTCGGCCGGCACTCGTGCCGCCGCCGCTTGAGCCGCCCGCGCCGCCGAGATCTTCATCCTCGCGGTCGGCGAGTTCGGATGCGTTCAATCCGCCTTGCTGCGTCATCTCATTCTCCCTTAGCGGTCGCGGCTGCTGCCGCCTGGATGGCGCTGGCCGCCCTGGCCGAGTTCGCCGTGGCCGGCGCCGCCGGTCTCGAGGAGGTCGCCGCCGCGATCGCGGCGGGCATTGTTCTCGTCGGTGTCGACGGGGCCGTCCTGCGGTCCTCCGGCGCCGAGACCGCCGCGACTATCGTCCCGGTCCGGTTTCATCTTGGGCATGTCGGTGCTCCTTGCTGCGCCTGATGAAACGGCCGCGGCAGCGATGCCGTTCCAGCGGAACGCGAAGGAAGAGGCGAGGGGAGGCTGATGGCGCCTGAAAGGAAAATGGGGGCCGGCGTCGCCGCCGGCCCCCACCCTCGTCCCGGCGCCGGCCCGCTTCCTTGCCCAGGGAGCGGGCAAAGACGGCGTCGCTCGGTATGGACACTCGGCCCGGGGGCGAACCCAGCCACACGTCCGTTGCAGCACGTTACGTCCGGACGGACCGCCGCGCTGCCGGCTCTATCGGAAGTTCGCCAGTCCCGGCCCTACTTTGGCCGCCGCGTCTGGTCTCCCGCGATCGCCTGCCCGTCATTCGCGCTCCGGCTCAATCGGGGGCACCGGAGCGGCCCTGGCGGACCTTTGGCTTCAGGGCGTGCCGTTTCCGGCGGGGCTGCCCTTTGGCCATGAGTGCAACCTGTCACGCAGCTTCGAGTCGCAGAAGCGGAATCGACCTGTGGATAAGGAGGATAACGTGGATAAGTAACGTGCCCGGAACGGATGTCGGGAACTTTCCGGAACTTAGCTTTCGGCTGCGGCCGGCGCCTCGACGACGATTTCCGTCTTGAGCGAATTGGCGATGAAGCAGCGCTCGTGCGCCTCGTGGTGGAGCAGGTCGACCTGCTGAGGGCTCGGCTCTGTACCGCTGAAGCGAATGCGGGGCCGGAGGACAATGCGGGTCATCGCGATCTTGCCGGGGCTGACCCGTCCCATCGCGCCCTCGGCTTCGTCGAGGTAGCTGGCGATGTGCCATCCGGCTTCCTGCGCGAGGTTCAGGAACCAGAGCATGTGGCAGGCGGAGACGGAGGCGACGAGGGCCTCCTCCGGATCTACGCCCGCTGGATCCGAGAAGGGCAGGGGCACGACGTGCGGCGAGGAGGAGCCGCGGACGACGGCGCCGCCGTCGAAGATGATGCTGTGCGCCCGGCTGTAGCGGCCGCTCGCAAAATCCCCGTCATCCTGCCAGGCGATCGTCGCCGTATACTTGCCCATTCCCAGCCTTTAGCCCGCGTGCGCCGGCTCCTTCTTGGCGGACTTCGCGCCTTTCCCGGTCCCGGCGCTGCTCTTCACTTCGTCGAGCAGGCGCTTGCCCATCGCTCCCGCCGCGGCCTTGACCGCGACCTTGGCGCGGCTCGCCGTGCGTGCGGCTTCGCCGGCGGCGTCCTCTGCCTCCTCGCCCGCACTGCGCGCGGCGCGGCGCACGCTCTCATTCTCGGCCAGGGCAGCAATGGCGGCGAGCACCCCGGCGGAGATGATGTCGCTGACCACGGGATGGCGGACCAGTTGCTGGGCGGTGGCAGCCACTTCCCTCAGATTCTCGGGCAGCGGAACGCCGGCGAGTCGGGTGGGGAGCTGCTCGTCCTTCTTCTTCGACTTCTTCTTGTTCTTGCCTTTGCCCATGATCGGTCCTGCTCCGTCAGATCTATTCGACGATAATCTCGCTGCTCATTCCCAATATCCGGTGAAGAATGTTTCCGCAGCGAGCGCGGTAGCGGCCTGCCGCCGGAACGAGCAGGACCTCGCGCACGTCGCCTGCGCGAACGTTCACGCCGCCGCCTCTCACGACCTTCGTGTCGCGCCTGCGCAACTGCCCGGCGGCGAAGAACTCGTCGGCGCTGAAGCTGTGATCGCTCTGGCTGGTGTTGACGAAGCGGAGCCGCACCGGCTCCCCGGCCTTGAGGCGGATCGCGCCGGGCTCGATGTCGAAGTTGGACAGCCTCACCTCGACGTCGCGCGCCTGCCGCCATTCCGCCGCGGCCGCCGCGGGGGCGACGGCAAGGGCGAGGAGGCCGGCGGCAAGCAAGCGATACATGGGTGGGCTCCGATAATAGCGCCCCAGCATAGCGCGCTCAGCCGAGGCTTGCGAGCAGGTCGGCGGCGAAGTGGGTGAGCGTGTCGTCGCGCGCGCCCATGACGATGATGCGGTCGCCGGGGCGGGCAAGCGCGCCGAGGCGCTCGCCGCATTGAGCGCGATCGGGAATATGTTCAGCGTTGCGCCCCGCCGCGCGGACTCCCTCGACAATCTCAGCGCTGCCGATGGAGCGATCCACGGTGCCGCCGAAATAGACAGGGTCGGGCATGACCAGCACGTCCTCGGACCCGAGCCGCTGCGCGAAACAGTCGATCAGCTCCTGCCGCATCGTCCGCAGCGGGCCGTAGCCGTGCGGCTGGAACATCGCCAGGACGCGTCCCGGAAAGGCGTGGAGCGTGTCGAGCGTCGCGGCGATCTTGTCCGGATTGTGCCCGAAATCGTCGATGACGGTGATGCCGCCTCGCGTGCCGACCACTTCGAAACGGCGCCTCAGCCCCTGGAAGCCGGCGAGCGCCTCGGCGGCCTGCCGGAGGTCGACGCCCGCGGCCTGGGCTGCCGCGAGTGCCGCCAGCGCGTTCGCGGCATTGTGGCGGCCGGGAACGCCCAGACGGACCGGCACCGTCTCGCCGCTCCTTCCGTCGGTCACATCGAAGCTTATCGCGAGCGGCTCCTCGACGATATTGGCGCCGCGAAGGTCGGCGAGGTCGGCAAATCCGTAGAGGACGAGCCGCTCCGGATCGACCTGCGCGGCCAGCGACCGCGTCTCCTCGTCGTCGATGTTGAGAATGGCGACGTCGGCCTTGTCGACGAAGCTCAGGAACAGGCCGCGCAGCTCGTCCATCGACTTGTGATCAAGGGTGATGTTGTTGAGCACGGCGATGCGCGGCTGGTAGAGCGCGATCGAGCCGTCGCTCTCGTCCACCTCGCTGACGAAGGCGTCGCCGTCGCCGACCAGCGCGCTGGCGAAAGGCGTGTCGGCGGTGACGAAATTCTTCATCACCGCGCCGTTCATCACCGTCGGATTGACGCCGGTCTCGTGCAGGATCCAGCCGATCATGCCCGTAGTCGTGGACTTGCCGCTGGTGCCGCCGACCGCGATCGAGATCCGCGCCTCATTGAACAATCGGGCGAGGAGCTGGGGGCGCGTGATCTGCTCGGCGCCGAGCCGGCGCGCCGCCTGCACGTCCGGCACCGTCTCTTCGATCGCAGCCGAGGTGACGAGCAGCTGATCGGCGCTGCGCATCCCGCTGCCGTCCTGGGGATGGAGACGGATGCCGAGGCGCTGCAGGAATTCGAACTTCTCGGCGAGCCGCCCCTGGTCGAGCGAGCGGTCCGATCCCTCCACTTCAGAGCCGCGCGCGCGGACGATGCAGGCGAGCGGCAGCATGCCGCTCCCGCCGATCCCGCAGAAGAAATACTTGGTCTGGTCCATGCGCCAGCCCTATTGATGCGCCCCGCCGATGGGAAGCACCGGCGGCCGGTAAAGCGCTGAAAAGGGGCCAGTGATGCGGATAGGGGTGGTGGCGCCGAGCACGCCGATCGAGCCGGCAGTAGCCGAGCGCGTCACGGCCCTGGCTGCCGCGCATCATCCCGGGATCGAGATCGTCTTTCACCCGCAATGCTTCATCTCGCACAAGCATTTCGCCGGCACGGATGTCGAACGCGCGACGGCCTTCCTCGAAGTGGCCAATGACGACCAGTTCGATGCGCTGTGGCACGCACGTGGCGGATATGGCTCCAATCGCATCGCGGAAGCGCTGGTGGAGCGCCTCCAACCGGCCGCGCGCCGGAAAAGCTATCTCGGCTATAGCGATGCCGGCTTCACGCTCGCTGCCCTCTACGGCGCCGGTTTCGAGCGGGTCGTGCACTGCCCGATGCCGGCGGACATCAAGCGCGAGGGAGGGGAGTCTGCGGTGCTGCGGGTGCTCGGCTGGCTCGAGGGCGGACGCGAGGGGCTGGAGCCCTCGCTCGACCGAAAAGCCCCGGCGGCGGCGTTCAACATCACGGTTCTGAGCCATCTGCTCGGCACCGCCATCGAGCCCGATCTTGCCGGCCATGTGCTGATGCTGGAGGACGTCTCCGAGCACAGCTATCGCACCGACCGCGCGCTGTTCCGCATCACCAGCAGCGCGAACGTGCGACGCGTCGCCGGCATCCGCCTCGGCCGCTGCAGCCTGGTGCCGGAGAACGACCCCGACTTCGGCGAGACCGAGGAGGATATAATGCGCTTCTGGTGCGACCGCGCCGGCATCCCCTTTCTGGGGCCGGCTGATATCGGTCACGATGCCGACAACAAGATCGTGCCGTTCGGCTCGCCGGCAGCTTGAGTCGCCGCAGAAGCCGAGACCATTGCACTTGGCGCGCGTTTGCGCTCTAGAAGAGGCAGTTCACGAGGAGGAGCCTTCAATGGCAAAGGGCACAACGGGTAAATCGGGTGGTTCTGACGGTCTGCAGCGGCCGCTGAAGCCGTCGGCCGATCTGGCGGCGATCACGGGCACGGGCAACATCGCCCGTAGCGACGTCGTCAGCAAGATGTGGGAATATATCAAGAAGAACAATCTTCAGAACCCGCAGAACAAGCGCGAGATCCTGGCCGACGACAAGCTCAAGAAGATCTTCGGCGGCAAGGACAAGGTCTCGATGTTCGAAATGAACAAGCACCTGTCGGGCCACCTGAGCCAGCCGTAAGCCGCAACTTCCGGCTTCCAAAAGCCCTCTCCCGGCTGGGAGAGGGCTTTTTCATGCCCGGCCTAGATCAGGCCGCCTTCATCGGTGCGATCACCTGCGCGGCGAAGCGGTCCATCTCCTCCGCCTGCGGGCTCATCTGGAGCAGCAGCAGGTCTAGGCCGACCGCTTCATATTCTTCGATGCGCTCGCGGATCTGCTCCGGCGTCCCGACCAAATTGGGCCTGAGGCCCCGGTTCGACACCGAATATTCCTGAAGCTTCAGCTCCCGCTCCAGCTGCGTCCCCGACAGCCACTGGTCGAAATTGTCGAAGCCCGCGGGCGGCTGCGGCGGCATCGCCGTAATGCGGGCCAGCTCCTTCTTCGCCTCCGCCTCGCTGTCGCGGACGATCGCATAGGCGGCCATGCCGAACTGCATGCGATCGCCGCCGACCTTGGCCCGGCGCTCGTTCATATCCTCGATCTTCGGCTTGATCGCCTCGGGCGGGTCGCCGTGCATCACATAGGCGTCGCATTGCGTCGCGATCATCGTCTTGGCCGCCTCGCTCTCGCCGCCTGCATAGATGGTCGGCCAGGGCTGGGAGACCGGCTTGGGCTCGCAGATCGCGTCCTCGAGGTGGTAGCGGCCGCCCTCGAAGCTGAAATGCTTCTCGGTCCAGAGGCCGTGTACCACCGTCAGCCATTCGCGCGTGCGGGCATAGCGGTCGTCATGCTCGTCGAACTGCAGGCCGTATTGCTTCGCCTCGTTCGCCCACCAAGAGGAGACGACGTTGAGCGCCAGCCGCCCGCCGCTGATATTGTCGATGTTCGCCGCCTGCTTTGCGAACAAAGCCGGGTGGTGGAAATTGGGGCGGACCGCGACCATCAGCTCGATCGTCTCGGTCACCGCCGCCAGCGCCGCGGCCGTCGACCAGGCATCGAGCGCAGGCTCCTCGACGCCCTTGATGTCGTTGAGGTTGAGCTCGGCGATCAGCGACAGGTCCCAGCCGGTCTGCTCGCTGCGCTGCGTCAGCCGCTTCACATAGTCCCAGCTCGCCTCCATTCCCTCGTCGGACACGTTGCGAAGCCACCCGCCGAACACGGGCATCCAGTAACCGAACCTCATGCGGCGTCCTTCTCTGCAATGGCGGCGGCGATATAATCGACGAGCCGCTCGTGCGGGTCCCAGCCGAGCGCGTTCAGCGGGTCGGCAACGAAGTTGGACAGGGCGTTGATGTCGTAGAAGCGGGGCGTGCCGTCGCGATCGTCGATCAGCACCTCGACGCCGCCGACGTCGAGGCCTACCGCCTGCGCGATCCGCTCTGCCGCTTCGACGATCTCCGGAGCGGGAGCCACTGCCGCGATCCGGATCGCCTTGCGCCCCGGCGCCGCGATGCAGGCATCGGCCGGGCAAAGATCGAAGCTGTCGCCGCCGCTCTCCACCTCGATCGCGTAGAGGAACTTGCCGCCGAGCGTCTCGATGCGAATGATCGAGCCGCCGCGCGCAGGGGCATAATCCTGGAGCAGCAGCACCTTGTCGACGCTGTCCGGCACGGTGCCCTCCCGGACCGATCGGGCAAGCTCATCCTCGCTCGAATAGCGGGTAATCCCGGCACCGGAGCCGCCGATATTCGCCTTCACCAGCAGAGGGAAGCGCATGCCTCGCGACGCCGTGACCAGCTCGTCGGCGCGGTGCACGACCCGGGTCTCCGGCACTGCATAGCCGAGGCGCGAGATGAGCGAGAGCTGACGCGCCTTGGAGGAGTCGATCGCGATCACATCGGCGCCGTTCAGGACCCGCGCTCCGCACGCTTCCCAGTGGGCGAGCAAAGATTCGGCATAGAAGATGCCGTGGTCGGTCTCGCGCAGGAAGCTCGACATGGCGACACGGCTGAGCACCACCGGCGCGGGTATGTCGGCCGACACCGGATCGAAGCTATGATCGGAGAGGCGGATCGCCTCAAAGCGGATGCCGCGCCCTTCCAGCGCCGCGAACAGCGGCTCGAACCATTTCGGGTGCTCGTAGAGCACCGCCAGCTGCGGCTTCATGACGGACCTTGTGATGCGCCCGGACGGGCGGGAGGCGCCCATCTGTGTCCGGGGCCGCTGAAATGCAACTTTGCCGCGGCAAGGCCAGCGTTTAGGAAGCTCCGGCACGGCGCAGCCGCGTCGCGCTTATTTCCTGCCAACCGCCGAAGTTTGGAAGAGATTGCCCGATGAGCCGCATATTTGAGCAGCGTTATGCGATTTCGCGCCGCCGCCTGATCCAGAGCTTCGGCGCGCTGGCGGCGATGCCGCTGCTCGGCACCGAAGCGCTCGCCCAGCCGATCTTCGCCACCTATCCCTTCCAGCTCGGCGTGGCGGCCGGCGATCCGATGCCTGACGGCTTCGTCATCTGGACCCGGCTCGCACCGGAACCGCTCGAAATCGGGCACGGCATGCCGTCGCAGCCGGTCGAAGTGCAGTGGGAAGTCGCCTCGGACCGCGGCTTCAGGACGATCGTCCAGAAGGGCACCGCCGTCGCTCGGCCGGAGCTCGGCCACAGCGTCCATGTGGAAGTGGCGGGGCTCAATCCCGCGACCACCTACTGGTACCGCTTCATCGCCGGCACGGAGCGCAGCCTCTACGGCCGCGCCAAGACCATGCCGGCTATGGGCTCCAGCCTCGCCCGCGTCCGCTTCGCGTCGGCGGGCTGCCAGCATTACGAGCAGGGCCTGTTCACCGCCTACCGCAAGCTCGCCGCCGAGCCCGATCTCGACTTCGTCTTCCACTATGGCGACTATATCTACGAATATCGCGGCGAGCGGCTGTGGAACAGTCCGGGCGGCCCGGTCGAGAATGTCCGCCGCCACGTCGACCTCGAAATCTACAGCCTCGACGATTATCGCCGCCGCTACGCCCAGTATAAGATGGACGCGGACCTGCAGGCGGCGCACGCCGCGGCGGCATGGTTCGTGACCTGGGACGATCACGAGATCGAGAATAACTGGGTCGGCTCGATCGACGAGAACGGGACGCCGCCGGCCACCTTCAACCTGCGCAGGCAGGCCGCCGCCCAAGCCTATTACGAAAACATGCCGCTCCGGGCGAGGTCCTTCCCGGTCGGGCCTTCGCTGCAGCTCTACCGCCGCGCCGTCTATGGCGACCTGCTCGATCTCAACCTGCTCGACACCCGCCAATATCGCACCGACCAGCCCTGCGACGACAAATGGGGCGTTCCATGCGGCGAACTCGACCGCGCCAATGCCGAGGTGCTCGGGGCGGCGCAGGAAAAGTGGCTGATGGACAACCTCGCCGGCTCGCGTGCCCGCTGGAAGGCGCTGGCGCAGCAGATCATGATGATGGATCTCGACCGGGTGCCGGCGCCGGATGTCTTCGCCGTGAACCCCGACAGCTGGGGCGGCTATCAGCGTCCGCGCGACCGGCTGCTGCGCTTCATCCGCGATCGCCGCATCGCCAACACCATCGTCCTCACCGGCGACGAGCACCAGAATTTCGCCGGCGAGCTCCACCTCGACGGCCGCAACCCGGAAGGCGAGCCGATCGCCACCGAGTTCGTCGCCACCTCGATCAGCTCCGGCGGCACCGGCAACGACCAGCGGCCGGACATGGTTGAGATCCAGCAGGCCAGCCCCTTCCTCAAGTTCAACAACAACCAGCGCGGCTATCTGGTCTGCGACGTCACGCCGGAGCGCTGGCTGAGCGAGTTCAAGGTCGTCGATCAGGTGATGCAGCCGGGCGGGGCGCTCTCGACGCGCGCGTCCCTGGCCGTCGCTGCAGGCGATCCAAGGATTGTCGCCGCCTGAGAGGTTAACCTAAATTAGCCTTTTGGACTGAACGACTTACTTACATCGGTTCGTCGCATGCCCGGGGAACGTCAGGAGCGCGGCGGGGGTTCGCTACTTGCGTATCCAGTGCCCGCAACGCCTTCCCCGGGGAGTCCATTCATGTTCATTCACAACAAGAAGCTGCAATATACCGTCCGCGTCTCGGAGCCGGATCCGGTGCTCGGCACCTACATGCTCGAGCAGTTCGGCGGCCCCGACGGAGAGCTTGCCGCCGCCATGCGCTACTTCAGTCAGGGGCTTGCCGAGGACGACCCCGGCCGCAAGGACATGCTGATGGACATCGCCACCGAGGAACTCAGCCACCTCGAGGTGATCGGCTCGATCGTGACGATGCTGAACAAGGGCGCCAAGGCGAAGATGGCGGAGGGCAGCATGTCCGAGGCCGAGCTGTACCGGGAGATCAATGCCGGCGGCATCAGCCACACCGAATCGATCCTCTACGGCGGCGGCCCCGCCTTCGTGAACTCGTCGGGCGTGCCGTGGAACGGCCATTATGTCGACACGCGCGGCGAGCCGACCGTGGACCTGCGCTCCAACATCGCCGCCGAGGCGCGGGCGAAGATCGTCTATGAGCGGCTGATCAACGTCACCGATGATCCCGGCGTGAAGGATGCGCTCACCTTCCTGATGACCCGCGAAGTCGCGCACCAGAAGAGCTTCGAGAAGGCGCTCTATTCGATCGAGAACAACTTCCCGCCGGGCAAGCTGCCGGGCCGTCCGGAATTCGCCAGCCTCTACGTCAACACCTCGCAGGGTCAGGGCGATGCGGTCGGGCCGTGGAACGACGGCGACGAGTGGGAGCGCATGGACAATATCGTCGAGAATATCCCGGTGGACGGCGGCGACGGCCTCGCGTCGGTCAATCTGTCGGGCCGCGAAGCCAAGGACAATGTCGCGCTGGCGGAGCGCACCAAGTCCGACACCAGCCGCAACCCGACCACCGGCACCGATCTCGGCGCCGGCCCGGGTGCGGGCAAGACCAAGGCGATCCCGCTCGATCATTGAGCGGAGCGGGGCTCCGTCGCGCTAGAGGCGGAGCCCCATTTCCGCGGCTGTATCGGGCCGGGTGCCGGAGCGGCGCCAATATTCGACTAAGCCAAGCTCCTCGACCAGCGGCAGGAAGCGCGGATCGCGCCGCATGGCCCGCGTGCTGGGCGCGAAGAGGATGTGCGTGACGAGCCGGTCGCGCGGCGTGTAGCCGCCCTGCTGGGTAGTGAAGCGGGTCGTGCTGACGCGGAAGTGGCGCCCGAAATAATAAGCCTCGGCGAAGCGAAACGCCTCGTCGAGCAGGCCTGCGGGCGCTGCGAACTGGATCGCATTCTCTACAAAGCCGGCACCCATCGGCGCGGCCCTGCGATACGCGGCCAGCGCAGCTTCCACATCCGCCGGCGCCCTGGTCAGGAAAGCGCGGGCGTTGAGGTCGTTCACCTCGAAATTCCAGTCGGGGATCCCGGTGGGACGCACCGCCCGGTTTGCGGACAGCGCCAGCGCCTCCTGCGGGCGGCCGGTGCGGGCGAGCATCCAGAAGCGCCCGAACCAGATCGCGAAGTTGCGCGGCCAGAGCGACAGCGACCGCTCAGTCACCCGGTCCGCTTCGTCGAGCCGCCCGGCCGCCCAGAGCAGCATCGCATAGCGATACTGGACGAGCGGCTGGATGAGCTTGCCCGCGCCCAATGTCTCGAAGCTGTCCAGGGCCTCCCTCGTCCGCCCGACGTTCCAGCGTAGCGAATTGAGCACGCCGCCCGCGTCGAAACGGCCGACGGCACTGGACTTGATCGCCGACCGCTCGACCGCCAGCCAATTGCCGAACAGCGGCATGTCCATCAGCATCGCGCCATGGGCGGCGGGATTGTCTGGGTCGAGTTCGAGCGCGCGCCGGGCGGCTGACCGCGACCGCTCCTGCGCGACCTGCGCCTCCCGCGGCGGCAAGGAATTGCGGCTCTGCTGGTAGGCGACGGCGAGCGCGCCCCAGACCTGCGCCGACTGGGGCGCGATCTCGGCGGCGCGGCGGAGGAAGCCGATCCCCTCGGCGTTCCGCTCGGTGAGGCCGATCCGCATCGCCTCCAGGCCCTGCTGATAATAGGGTTCGGCCTCGGCCGGCACGCCATCGTCGTCGCGCAACGCAAACCAGGCGGCACCGCCTCCCGCTGCGAGGAGGGCGCCGCCGCCCGCCAGAAGAGCACGTCGGCTGAAGCGGGGCTTCACGGCGGCCAGCGCGCCCGGGATCGGCGCGCTCTCGTCCGTCAGGAGGCGATAGCCGACCTTGGTGATGGTCTCGAGCCGTGCGCTGCCGGCGCCGACCGTGTCGCAGAGCTTGCGGACCTTGGAGATGACGCGGTTGATCGCATCCTCGCCGACGACGCGGCCTTCCCAGCAGCAGGCGATGAGGTCGTCGCGCGACACGATCTCGCCGCTCGCCTGGGCCAGCGCGACCAGCACCTGCATGACGCGCGGCTCGATCACCTCGCGTGCGCTCGGGCCGATCACCTCGCGGGTGCCGGGCCGGACCTCCATCGCCCCGATTCGAAAGGGCGCGGCATGGGCAAGAACGATGGTGGGCGCTTCGCTGGCCATGTCAGGCGTTCATCGGCACTTTATCGGCAGATCATCAGGCCGGCATCCTGTCGGACGAAGCCTGAACGGGACCAGTCTCTGTCATCCCGGCGCGGAACGGCCGCGCCCGAATGGAGACTTCGCATGACCCGCACCTTCGCACTCGCCGCCCTCCTCTCTCTCGTGACTATCACGCCCGCCGCCGCCGAGGAACAGAAGTGGGAGATCGGCTCCACTTTCCTGATCCGCGGCTCCGATCTTGATCTCGCCACCAGCGACGGTCGCGAGCGCCTGCTTCGCCGCGTCGAGCGGGCCGGCGTCCAGATCTGCCGCGACGAGCGGCCGAAGATCGCGTTCGAACGCTGCGCTTCCGCCGCGCTGGACAAGGCTCTCGCGACCGCCCCAACGCGGTTGAAAGTCTCGCTTGAGGCTGCTCTCGCGGCCCGCCAGGAGACCTTGATGGCCGCCCGATGACAAGCCAGCCGGCGTGGCCGCAAATGGCCGCGCCGGCTCAGCGAAATGGACGCCAAGTCAACTCATGATAACGGTGACGTAACTACTGGGACGTGGTGGCCTAAAGCTTCGTCTTGACGCGTGACTTATTCCGCTCGTCGTGGACGCCGCAACCATAATCCGTCGCACTTCTTCTCGATCTTCAACAGCCGGACTCCGGCTTCGAACAGGGATGAAGTTGGCTCGACGCTCTCTTCTGTCGGCTATTGGAAAGCCCCGATCCGCCGCCTGCCGGCGCAGCCTTTCCGCTCCCGTTCCCACGCGCGCTTTCGAGCGTTTCCCCCGCCCTCGGACGACCGCTGCCGCCTGCAGGATCGGCGCGGTCCCGACGCGATTCACGACATCAGGAGAGTTGAATGTGCTGGATCTGTGACGCCGACAAATCGCAGCTTGCTAGGAATTATTGGGCTGGCAAGCTCACCACTCATTATCAGACCGCCACTCAAGCCGATCTGCCCGGCGCTTTCGCGCTGGCGGCGGGGCCGCTCGGCCTGACGTTCGGCGGCAAGAGCTATGACGCGATGCCGATCGACGGGGTCGGCGACCTGAAGCCGCTCACCGCCCAGAACATCCTGATCCTCACGCCCGACAACATCCCGGGCGACACCAGCACCACCCGCATCGTCGAGGTGAACGGACCGAGCCTCGTCTCCACGATCAACATGATCGGCGACATGGACTTCTTCAAGGTCGAGCTGGTCGCCGGCCGCACCTACGACATCGGCCAATATGCCAAGCTGCTCGGCCCCACCGGCATCCCGCTCGCCGACGCCTATGTCGAGCTCTACGACAGCGCCGGCAACCTGGTCGTCTCCGCCGACGGCGGCGGCCCCAACACGCCCAGTGGTCTTGATGCCCTGCTCACCTATGTCGCCCAGAGCAGCGGCACCTATTACATCAATGCCCGCGCGTTCGATCAGGACGCCACCAACGGCACCGGCGGCGACGCGATCGGCGATTACGAGCTGTTCGTGAAGGACGTCACCGGCAAGCCGACCTACCAGCCTTATTACTCGCCGGACAGCCCGCTCCACTCGCTCGACTGGGGCAGCCAGGTGGACCGCACCTCCCGCAATCCCGACGGCGCCGAGGGTCCGCGCGTCACTGGCAACGCCTTCACCGGCGTCGGCGGCAATCCGTTCGGCATCGAGGGCAAGAACGTCATCACCGTCTACTTCGCCAAGGCCGGCGACGTCTTCATAAGCGAGGATCCGACCAGCCCCGGCACCACCGAGAACATCGTCGCCAAGGGCCTGCAGGCCTGGGAGAAGGAGGCGTTCCTACTCGCCTTCGACTTCTATGAGCAGGTCGCGGACCTGGTCTTCGTCGAAGTCGACAACCGCGCCGAGGCCGACTTCAAGATCATCACCTATCTCGGCACGCCGGGCGCCGGCGCGTCGCTGCTCGGCAGGATGAGCCCGCCCAACGAGCAGAATGAAGGCCAGGCCGAGTTCAACGCCGGCGACGTGCGCTGGACCGAGGAGGGCCTGCAGCCGGGTGGCTTCTACTTCCCGACGCTGCTGCACGAATTCGGCCACGGCCTCGGCATGGCCCACCCGCATGACAATGGCGGGCGCTCCAGCATCATGCGCGGCGCCGGCGGCGGCACGGCCGGGATCGGCGGCGGCTTCGGAGACTTCGACCTCAGCCAGCAGGTCTTCACCATCATGTCCTACAATGACGGCTGGTCGACCTCGCCCTACGGCCAATCGCGCTCAGGTGGCATCACCGGCCTTGAGGTCGATCATTTCGGCTGGGTCGCGACGCTCAGCCCCCTCGATATCGCCGTCATCCAAGACAAATATGGCGTCAACGAGGAGTGGGCGACCGGCGACGACACCTATGCGCTGAAGGACGTCAACGCGCCCGGCACCTTCTACGCCTCGATCTGGGATGCCGGCGGCACCGACCAGATCGTCTATGACGGCGCCCGCGACGCGACCATGGACCTTCGCCCCGCGACGCTGCAATATGAGGAAGGCGGCGGCGGTCGTGTCTCCTTCGCCTATGGCATTCACGGCGGCTTCACCATCGCCAACAGCGTGACCATCGAGAATGCGCGCGGCGGCTCCGGCAACGACACGCTGATCGGCAACGACGCCGCCAACGTCCTGACCGGCGGCCTCGGCAAGGATGCCCTGACCGGCGGTGCCGGCGCGGACGTCTTCGCCTATGATACGCTCGCCGACAGCGGCGCCGGCAGTGGCCGCGACGTCATCTCCGACTTCGATCAGGGCAGCGACCTCATCGACCTCTCGGACCTGGCGCTGTCGACATTCATCGGCGACGCTCGCTTCTCGGGCACGGCGGGCGAAGTCCGCGCGGTCAGCTTCGACGGCACGACGATCATCGAAGGCGACAGCAACGGCGATCGCGTTGCCGACTTCCAGATCGAGCTTGCCGACGCGCTGGCGCTGACCGTGGACGATTTCGTCGGCCTCGAGGCACCGGCCGAGCTCGATACGGAGGTAATTTTTGAGCCGGTGGGCAGCGGCTTCGGCGGCGGCAGCTACGATCCATCCATGTTGGCGCGCAGCGACAGCGTCGCCATGCATCAGGACGTGATGGTCGTCTAAGGCGCCAGAGCGGCGTCCCTGAGCCCGCGCCAGACCTTCACGGCCTGGACCGTCTCGGGGACGTCGTGGACGCGCAGCAAGTGGACACCCTGGTCGGCGCCTTTCAGGGCGAGAGCGACCGAGCCGGGCAGGCGCCGGTCCGCGGGCGCCTCGCCGGCGAGCGCACCAATCATTCGCTTGCGGCTGGCGCCGAGCATGATCGGGCAGCCGAGACCGTGGAGCAGCGACAGGCCGTTCAGCAGCTGAAGATTGTGCTGCACATTCTTGCCGAAGCCGATCCCCGGATCGACGATGATCCTGGCGCGATCGATGCCGGCGGTGACTGCCGCCTCGATCCGCGTCTCCAGCCAGTCATAGACTTCGAGCAGCACGGGACGATCATAGCGCGGCGCATCCTGCATCGTCTCCGGCGTTCCCTGATGATGCATCAGCACGATCGGGCAGCCTGCGCGCGCTACGATGCCGGCCGACCGCTCGTCGAAGGAAAGAGCGGAGACGTCATTGATCATCGTCGCGCCCGTGGCGAGCGCCGCCTCCATCACCGCCGCCTTGCGTGTGTCGATCGAAAGCGCGGTGCCGGCGGCCGCGAGTGGACGGACCGCCGGCAGGATGCGCTCGATCTCATCCCCTTCCCAGACCGGCTTGGAGCCCGGGCGGGTGGACTCGCCGCCAAGCTCGACGATCGCGGCGCCGGCCGCGGCCATGTCGTGCCCCGCCCGGATCGCGGCAGCCGCCTCCTCATGCGCGCCGCCATCCGAGAAGCTGTCCGGAGTGATGTTGACGATGCCGACCACCTGCGGCTGGTCGAGCCGGACGACCCGCTCGCCGAGCATGAGCGGAGGCCGCGGGCGGGTGATATTCTCCCAGGCGGCGCGGCCCGCCTCGTCGAGCCGCTCCTCGATCCCTCCGACCGGCACCAACTCGGCCGCCAGCCGCCCATCCTGGACACGCAGCAGCTCGACCGCCGAGAACCAGAGCAGCCCCCCGGCAAGCCGCGCCACCTTTCCGTCATGCCCGAACGGCGCGTCGACGAATGCCGTGGGGCGGAGATAGATACGCTCGCTCATGCCGGGCTTCCGTAAGGTCAGTCGAGCGTCGCGATATACTTCTGTCTGAGATCGTCGAGGGCAATCAGCGCCTCGCCCTGCTCGACGTGCCAGAAGGTCCAGCCGTTGCAGCTCGGCGCACCTTGGGCGGCGGCGCCGATCTGGTGGATGGAGCCCATCTTGCCAGCCATTTCGACCGACGCGTCGGCGCCGACCCGGGCGGTCCAACGGCGCTTGGAGTCGGTGAGGACCGCGCCGGGCTCGATCATGCCGGTCTCGATCAGGGCGCCGAACGGCACCTTCGGTTGGGCGCGCTTCGACGCCATCGTCCGCATCGCGCTCTCGTCCAGCTCGAGCGTCGAGGCGATCCGCTCGCGCGCCACCTTCACATATTTCTGCTCGCGCTCGATACCGATCCAGTTGCGTCCCAGTCGCCGCGCCACCGCGCCGGTGGTGCCGGTGCCGAAGAAGGGGTCAAGCACGACGTCGCCTTTGCTCGTGCAGGCGAGCAGGACGCGGTAGAGCAGGGCCTCGGGCTTCTGGGTCGGATGCGCCTTGACCCCGTCGGTCTTCACCCGCTCGCCGCCCGAGCAGATCGGGATCACCCAGTCGGAGCGCATCTGGAGTTCGTCGTTGAGCGCCTTCATCGCCCGGTAGTTGAAGGTGTAGCGGCTGTCCTCCGATCGGCTCGCCCAGATCAGGGTCTCATGCGCGTTGGTGAAGCGGGTGCCCCGGAAGTTCGGCATCGGGTTCGACTTGCGCCAGACGATGTCGTTCAGGATCCAATAGCCGAGATCCTGGAGCGCGGCGCCGCAGCGGAAGATGTTGTGGTAGGAGCCGATCACCCAGAGCGTGCCGTCCGGCTTCAGGATGCGGCGCGCTTCGGTCAGCCAGGCGCGGGTGAAGGCGTCGTAGCTGGCGAAGGTGTCGAACTTGTCCCAATCGTCGTCGACCGCGTCGACGCGGCTGCCCTCGGGCCGGAACAGGTCGCCGCCCAGCTGGAGATTGTAGGGCGGATCGGCGAAGACCATGTCGACGCAGGCGTCCGGAAGGGCGGCCATGGCGGCGATGCAATCGCCCTCGATGATGCGATTTACGGGCAAATCAAGTGGCTTGGGCGTCGCTTTGGCGCGCCGCGCACTCGTTCCGACACGTCCCATGACGCTCATTCAATCTCGCCCCCGTCTTCCCCAAAGACAGCCAGCCTGAGTCAGCCGGCCGATCCCGTCAAGCGAAACAGTTCAGACTGAATGTTAAGATTGGTTAAGATATAGTGGGAACGGAAGGAGTCCCCCACTAGATGTTGTGACGGGCGCCAAAGTTCAGACTCAATCTGAAGTGGTGTGGCTGGAAAGACTCAGATCGTAGTTGTTATCGCCGGCGCACGGATTCCGCAGCATCGACAGCCGCTTCGCGAGGCTTGCAAAGCCGGAAGAGCGGGGTGCCCCCATTTGCGTCAGCCGGCGCCGCCCACGCTTCATCCGAGCCGCCGCTGGGACGCGACGAAGCGCCGGAACGGGCGAATTCAGCAGCCGTTTGAACGGCATCCCCAGCCAGGAGCATCCCGATGAAGATATCCGAGATCATGACCTCCGACGTCGAGGTCGTCACCCCCGAGCAGCCGATGCAGGAAGCGGCCCGCCTGATGCTCCAGGCGGATGCCGGCGTCGTCCCCGTTCAGGAGGGCGACAAGCTGATCGGGATGGTCACCGATCGCGACATTGCCGTGCGCGGCGTCGCCGAAGGGCTCGGGCCCGATACGCCGGTCCGCGACGTGATGAGCGGCAAACCGCTCTTCTGCTTCGACGACGAGGATGCGGACGATGTCGCCGTACAGATGAGCGAGGCGCAGGTGCGCCGCTTCCCGGTGCTGAGCCGCGAGGAGCAGAAGCTGGTCGGCATTGTCTCGCTCGGCGACCTCACCAAGATGGAGGATGAGGGGCAGGCGGCCTCGGCGGCGCTCGATGGTGTCTCCGAACCGGGCGGCGAGCACAATCAGAGCCAGGAAGGCTGACCCTCCACGCGGGCGCTCGCGCTGGACTCTTGAACGCGAATTCCAGCGGGCATAGGGTGCGAGCGCCCGCGCATTAACCATGTTGCGCGGCGAACATGGGGGGTGTGCGCGTTGCGTAGACATCATCTGCCGATCCTGGCGGCGACGGCACTGTGCGCCGCTCCGGCCGCAGCCCAGAACGATGAGGCCACGTGGTTCGCCAAGCCCGGTGTCTCCATGCTCCACCTCGCGGACCAGATCGAGCTCAGCGTCGGCGGGACGCCGGTGCCCGGCGCCGACGCCAACACCAAGGACCATTATACGCCGACGGTGCATGTCGGCCGCTTTGTCGCCGAGAATATCGCCATTTCCGCCGTGGTCGGTATTCCGCCCCATATCGACGTGATCGGCACGGACGTCCTGGCGCCGTTCGGCAAGCTTGCCGAAGTCACCTACGGGCCGACCGCCGTCACCGCCCAGTTCCACCCGCTCCGCAGCGGCACGATCCGGCCCTATGTGGGCGCCGGCGTGGCCTATATGCTCGTCTTCTCGACCGATGACGGCGCGTTCCAGGATGTCGAGGTCGACAACGACATCGGCCCGGTGATCGAGGCCGGCGCCGATATCATGCTGACCGGCCGATACGGGCTGTACGTCGACGTGAAGAAGGCGTTCCTCCGCACCGAGGCGAGGGGCACGTTCAACGGCGCGCCGGTGGTCAGCGGCTTCAAGATGGACCCTCTGGTGCTGAGCGTCGGCGGCGTCATCCGCTTCTGATCTCGGGCGCTCCGGACGCCATTTTTTTCAAGCCTCTTTCCGTCGGCATGGTAGCGTGCGACGGTCGCGATTCGGGGGAGGACGCGTCGGCGATTAGCGCATGTTGAGCCGCAGCATCACGGGAGCCGCCTCGGCCGGCGCTGGCGAAGCCGTGCCTGCGGCCGAGAAGGATTCCGGCCGCGCTCTGTTCTGGCGCATGGTCGTGCTCTACCATCAGGGCTCGGCGGCGGCCGTCGTCATCACCCTGATCCTGGTCTATCTCGGGCTCGAGTTCACGCCGTGGCAGTGGGCGACCCTGTTCATGGCGATCCCGCTGGGGATCGGCCTCTATACGTCGGTCGACGTGCTCGCGATCCGGATGCACGTGCGGCCGATCCGGCCGGCGCTGCGGGCGTTGGATCGGGGTGAGCGGCCGACCAGCGACGAGATTTGCGACGCTTTGGTGCAGGCGCTGAACCTGCCGTTCCTTTCGTTCCTGCGCGTCACCTTGCTGCACGGACCGCTGGCGACGGTGCTGATGTGCCTCGCTTTGGTCGTCGGCAACGCTGTGGCCGACGCCAATTATGCGGGCTGGCAGCTATGGACGCTGGCAGCAACGATCATGTTCTTCGCCTCGCCGACCCACGCCATCTTCGAATATTTCGCCGTCAGCCGCGAGATGGAGCCGATCGTCGCGAAGTTCAGCCGAATGCTCGGCGGGCCGCTACCTCCGTACAGCCAGAAGCGGCTGATCTCGATCCGCCTGAAGGCCAAGCTCCTCTATCTCGCCATCTTCGTGGCGGCGCTGCCTTTGGTCTTCTTCGCCCTGTCGGTCATCTTCAAGTTCGAGCGACTGCTCGTCCTGCGCGGCATGCCCGTCGGCATGGGCGACATGATGCCGCTCTACCTCTGGATCGCCGGCGTCATCATCACCTGCATGGTCGGCGCGGTGATCATGGCGCTGCTGACCGCGAACGAGGTGTCCCGGTCCGCCGATCGCATGCTGGCGGCTATGAAGCAGGTCGAGAAGGGCGAGATCGACGAGGTCCACCTCGACGTCATCAGCACCGACGAATATGCCGACCTCTTCCGCGGCTTCGAGCTGATGGTCGACTCGCTGCGCGAGGAGCAGCGCATCCTCGAGATCAGCAACGACCTTGCCGGCGAGCTCCAGCTCGACGTGCTGATCGCCAAGATCATGCGCGCGACGACCGAGCTCCTCAACGCCGAGCGCTCGACCCTGTTCGTCTATGACGAGAAGAGCCACGAGCTCTATTCGCTGTTCGCCGAAGGGATCCATGTCCGCGAGATCCGCATCCCGGCGAACAAGGGCATTGCCGGCGCCGTCTTCACGACCGGCAAGCTGGAGAACATCTCCGACCCCTATGAGGACCCGCGCTTCGACCCGCAGGTCGACCTGCGCACCGGCTTCCGCACCCGCTCGATCCTCTGCACGCCGATCTCGAACAAGGCCGGCGGCCGCATCGGCGTCACTCAGGTCCTGAACAAAAGGGGCGGCGCCTTCAACGCCAAGGACGAGGCGCGACTGCGCGCCTTCTCCGCCCAGATCGCCGTCAGCCTGGAGAATGCCAAGCTGTTCGACGACGTGCTCACCATCAAGAACTACAATGAGAGCATCCTCAAGAGCACGTCGAACGGCATCATCACGCTCGACGCCGAGAACCGCATCGTCACCGCCAACGATGCCGCCCTAGGCCTGCTCGCCGCGCGCTCGGACGCCTTGGTCGGGGTGCTCGCGCCCTATGCCTTTACCGGCGTCAACCGCTGGATCGCCGACAGCCTGCAGAAGACCCGGCAGACCGGCGAGACCGCGATCGCGGTCGATGCCGAGGTGGCGCGCTTCGACCTGCAGCCAATCTCTGTGAACCTCACCACCACCCCGCTGATCGACGTCAACGACCAGCGGATCGGCTCGATGCTGGTGCTGGAGGACATCTCCAACGAGAAGCGCGTCCGCTCGACCATGGCGCGCTACATGTCGAAGGAAGTGGCCGACCAGCTGCTCGCAGCCGGCGAGGAGGAACTGGGCGGCAAGGACCAGAAGGTCTCGGTCCTCTTCTCCGACGTGCGCGGCTTCACCACCATCTCCGAAGCGCTCGGCGCCCGCGAGACGGTGTCGATGCTGAACGAATATTTCACCGAGATGGTCGACGTCATCTTCGACCATGGCGGCATCCTCGATAAATATATCGGCGACGCGATCATGGCTTTGTTCGGCGCGCCTTTCGCCAGCCCCGAGGATGCCGACAACGCGTTGCTCGTCGCCAACGAGATGATGATGGAGCTGGCGGCGCTGAACGCCAAGCGCGCGCGGGACGGCAAGGGGCCGCTCGACATCGGCATCGGCGTCAGCACCGGCGACGTCGTCGTCGGCAATATCGGCTCGACCAAGCGCATGGAATATACCGTCATCGGCGACAGCGTGAACCTCGCCTCGCGGCTGGAGGGCGCCACCAAATATTACGGCTCCAAAATCCTGCTCTCCGAATATACTGTGGCGGACCTTCGCAATCCCGGCCTGATGCGCGAGATCGACCTGCTCCGCGTCAAGGGCAAGGACCAGCCGGTCGCCGTCTACGAATCCCTCGGCTATCGCGAAGCCGAGCTGTCGAACGGGCTCGGCAAGATGCTGGAAGCCTATGCGGAGGGCATCGCCGCCTATCGCGCCCGCGAGTTCAAGAAGGGGATGGAGGCGTTCGAGACCGCCTTACAGGCCATCCCCGACGACGGCCCCTCAACCCTCTATCTCGAGCGCTGCCGCATCTACGCCGAGCGTCCGCCGCTCGTGAACTGGAACGGCGTCTGGGTGATGACGGAGAAGTGACAGCGAGCCCGTGCCTTCACCCCTCCCGGATTATCGGGAGGGGTAGGGGTGGGCTCTTCAAAGCTTGAACACCGGCTCGGCGGCCTCGACCTCCTCCTTGATGAACCGCAGCACCGCCTTGATGCGGGCGAGCGCCTTCAAATCCTCGTGGACGATCAACCAGAGCGATCGGGTAAGCCTCACCTCATCCGGCAATACGCGGACGAGCCCCGCTTCCTCCGATGCAAGAAATGCCGGCAGCACGCACAGGCCGGCGCCGGCGAGCGTGGCTTTCAACTGCGCAACTAGGTTGCTGCTTTCGAGCGCGGTGCAGCCCTCCGGCGCGACGTCCTTCAGGAAATCGAGCTCAGGAAAGTGCAGCAGGTCACCGATATAGCTGACGAAGCGGTGGCCCTCGAGCTGGGTCGCGCTGCGGATCGCCTCGTGCGCCTCCAGATAGGAAGGCGCCGCATAGAGGGCGAGATCGTAGTCGATCAGCTTGCTGACGATCAGGCGGCCGGCGGGCGGGCGGCTGACGGCAATCGCGATGTCCGCGTCGCGCTTCGCCAGGCTGAACACGGCCGAGCCGGCGACGAGCTGGACGTTGAGCTGCGGGTGACGCTCCGTCAGGCGCCCGATGCGCGGCGCGAGGAAATAGCTGCCAAAGCCTTCCGGAGAGCCGATGCGAACGCTTCCTTCCACCGTGGCGGCGGTCCCTCCGACCGCGTCACGGACGCCGACGGCGAGCCCCTCCATCTGCTCGGCGATCGGCAGCAGCCGGTGCCCCGCGCCGGTGAGCGTGTAGCCGGACGGGCTCCGGTCGAAGAGCTTGGCCTTCAGCGAGTGCTCCAGCGCTGCGATCCGGCGCGAGAGCGTCATATGGTCCACCTGCAGCCGCGCCGCCGCGGCGGTGAGGCGGCCGGTCCGCGCAATGGCGAGGAAGCTCCGCAGGCTGTTCCAGTCGAACTCGGCCACGTATGTGAACTTTCGAGCTATCGTTGCGATGCAATATAGATGGATTCCACATACCGCATGTGAGAGAGGAGCGCCATCCACTCAGGGGAATCGAGATGACGTTCGAGGCACATGCGGCCGCGTTCACCGCTGACGTTGAACTTGCGTTCGAGCAGCCGAAGGCGCGTGCCTTTCCGACCCACGCCGAAGTCGCCGACCCGGAAGCCGGCTGGGCGAGCCGCAACCCCAATCGCGCACTCGCGTTCCTGTTCGTGAGCCCCCGCGACTGCGCCGCAATCGACGAGCTGATGGCGCTCTAAGGACAAGGAGCAACAGGTGACCGACAGCCGCGTCTGGACAGTCCCTTCGGCGGCGCCGAGCCCGACCGAGCTGGCCGAAGCTTGGTCCCGGGTCGTCACCAGTGCCGCCGACGTGCTGCGCTCCACTGCCGGCGCCGCGGCGAACCCGCCGGCGCCGCTCCCTTATGATCCGGCCTCGCCGATCCGCGCCTTCTCCGCTTTCGCCACGCATCTCCTGACCAATCCCGTGCAGGCCGTCGCGGCGCAGCAGCAGGCCGCGGCCGATTTCATGAAGCTGTGGAGCAATGCCGCGACGCGCGCGGCCGGCGGCTCGGCCGAGCCGGTGGCGGTGCCCGAGCGCGGCGACCGGCGCTTCAACGACCCCGCATGGTCGGAAGAGCCGGTCTTCGATTATCTCAAACAGGCCTATCTGCTCGCCACTAGGCGGATGGTCGATCTGGTCGAGAATGCGGAAGGGTTGGACGAGGCGACCCGCACCCGCGTGCTCTTCTTCACCCAGCAATATCTGCAGGCGCTGTCGCCGGCCAATTTTCCGTTCACCAATCCCGAGGCGATCCGAAAGGCGATCGACACCGGATCGGTCAGCCTCATCTCCGGCCTCGCCAACATGCTCGCCGACGCGGCGGCGCAGCCCGGCATCGTCCAGCGGCGATCGAGCGAGGAGTTCGAGCTCGGCGTGAACATCGCCGCGACGCCGGGCAGTGTGGTCTATCAAAACGAGCTGATGCAGCTCATCCAATATGCGCCGACGACGGAGAAGGTCTACCGGCGGCCGATCCTCTACGTCCCGCCGCTGGTCAACAAATATTATCTGCTCGACCTCCAGCCCAAATCGAGCCTGATCGGCTGGCTGGTCGAGCAGGGGCACACCGTCTTCGTCGTCTCCTGGATCAATCCGGGTCCCGAGCTCGCAAGCATGGACATGGCCGATTACATAAAGCTCGGCCCCGTCGCCGCGCTGGACGCGGTCGAGCAGGCGACCGGCGAAAGGCAGGTCGACATGTTCGGCTTCTGCATGGGCGGGACGCTGGTGGCGATGACGCTCGCCTATCTCGAAGAGAAGGGGCAGGGCGACCGCGTCGCCTCCGCCACCACGATCGGATCGCTGTTCGATTTCGCCGAGCTCGGCCAGTGGGCGACCTTCTCCGAGCCCGAGCAGCTTGCAGCAATGGAACGTCATCTCGACCACAAGGGCTTCATGGCCGCCCAAGACTTCCAGGCGCTGTTCAGCGCGGTCCGGGCGAACGACCTCATCTGGTCGTCGGTCGTGAGCCACTATCTGCTCGACCGCGAGGCGCCGCCCTCCGACATCCTCTACTGGTTCGCCGACGGCGCCCACATTCCGCGTGCCTTCCTGCTGAGCTATGCGCAGCAATTGCTGCGCGACAATCTGCTGAAAGAGCCGGGCGGCATCATTCTCGACGGCGTGCCGCTCGATCTCGGCGCGGTGAAGACGCCCCTGCTCGCGATCAGCCTCAAGGAGGATCACGTCTCCGCCTGGTCCGCCACCTATGACGGCGCGCGGCTGTTCGGCGGACCGGTCACCTTCCTGCTCGGCGGATCGGGCCACAATGCCGGCGTCATCAACCCGCCCTCGGCCAACAAGCACGGCTTCTGGACCAACGAGGCGCTGCCGGAGAGCGCGGACGAATGGTTCGGCGGCGCCACCAAGCAGGACGGCTCCTGGTGGCCGCACTGGCAGGCGCGGCTCGCCAAGGGCCAGAAGATGGTGCCGGCGCTCGAGCCCGGATCGGGCAAGCTCCCGGCGCTCGAGCCGGCGCCCGGCTCCTACGTCCGGATGAAGGGCTAGGGCGCCAGCGCCCGCCCGAACGCTGCCTCAACCTCGCCCAGCATCCGCGCCTCTTCACCTTCGTAGCGCGGCGAGAAGTGAAACGGCTCCAGCCGCCGCACTCCGGCAACGCGGGCGATTTCTCCGCACGCTGTGGTCGTGAGATGCGCCCGCTCCCGTGCCTGTTCCTTGTCGTCGGCGGCGAAGCGCGCTTCGAGGAAGAATGTGTCCGCCTCGCCCGCGAGCGCGGCGATGGCTTCCCGGTTCGACGGCGTGTCCGCAACGTCCGAGACGTAGGCGATCTTCTGCCCGCGCGTGACGCTGACGAGGTCGCGCAAGCTGCCGAGGGTCGCCGTTTCGCCTGAGGGAAGTGCGATCGGCAGGTCGTCGCCCGCGCCTTCGATCACCGCCTGCTTTAGCGCCTGCAGCCATTGTCCGGTTGCGAGCCCCCGCTCTTCGAGCCGGTTCTTCCACACGTTCACATGCGCCCTCTCGGCAACCGCGAAGCCGAGGCACGGTCCGTGATGATCCAGGACCTGTGCGCGGACGTCGAAGCCTGGACCCGTCGCGACCACTCCGTCCGCTACGCTGCAGTCCGCAAGCGCCTCCCGCTGGAAGGCGTTCTTGAAGCGGAAGCGCGCGGATCGACAATGACCGCCGCGATGCACCTCCTTCGCATCGAAGATGAGATCGGCATCGTAGCGGTCGACGAGGTCCCACTCATATCCCAGCAGCTTGTGCTGGAGGCGGTCCAGGAACCCCGCAGGTCCGACCATCTCGACCGATCTCTCGCGCCCGACGGACACCCGCAGCAGCGCGTCGAAGCCGATGAAATGGTCGATATGCGTGTGCGTCACGAAGACATGGCTCACCCGCAGCAGGTCGCGGGCGCTGAGCGTGGACAGATCGCCGATGTCGAAGAGCAGGGCGCCCTTCCGGTGCAGCATCTCGACGTACAGCGCCGGATCGCCGGAGCGGCCGTTGACGATGTGCGGGTGGAGGTTCGGCCGCATCAGCCTGTCCCGCTACGGCCGTGCATGAGTCTGTCCTCCCGTCGTCCGATCGACTATTGGAACGGGTGTGCAACGTGCCGCGTTCCCCCCGGCGCTTCTCAGGAGGATATGATGGTCGGACGGAATTTCTGGGCAGTGAAGTGGGACGGCAGCTGGGTCGTGCGCGAGGAAGGCCTGCCCGACCAGACCACCAGCCATGCCAGCGAGGAGGAAGCCTGGGCGACCGCCAAGGAGCGCGCCGCCGAGCTTCACGGCGAAGCCTTTCTCCAGGATGAGAATGGTGAGATCTGCGACCGGCAGGACTTCCGTCAGATGCCGAAGGACTACAGCCCGCTCTAGAAGATCCCGCCGCCGAGCATCAGGCGCAGCGCGCAGACGATGATCACGACGATGTTGAGCGTGGTCCCGCCGCTGCGCTTCGAAAGGACGCCGACGCCGAGGCCGACAATGGCGATCGGGATGACGAGCCAGTTCATCCAGCCGAGCAACGGGAGGAAGGCGACGACCCCAAGGAGCAGGGCAACGACGCCGATGATGATCGAGACGAGGTTCAGCATCCTTCTCTCCTAGCGCACCTGCGCCTCGAGCGCAGCCTTTTCGCGCGCGCTGGCGCGCCCAAGCCGCCATCCCTCCGCCGCAAAGATGACGAGCGACGTCCAGATCGCGCCGAAGCAGATGATGTGGGCGAGCGTCAGCCGCTCGCCGAACAGCAGCACCGCCAGCAGGAACTGCAGCGACGGCGCGATATATTGGAGGAAGCCGAGCGTCGAATAAGGCAGCCGCTTGGCGGCGGCGTTAAACAGGAGCAGCGGGACGGCGGTCACGGCGCCGGCGAGGATCAGCAGGATCGTCGTCATCCGGTCGATGCCGAGGCCGCCGGTGCCCTGCTGCTCGAGATAAAGGATCCAGCCGAGCGCGAGCGGCGTCAGGATGGCGGTCTCGATCGCGAGGCCCTCCAGCGACTCCACCGGCGCCACCTTCCTCAGGAAGCCGTAGAGCGCGAAGCTCACAGCGAGGCTGAGGCTGATCCAGAGGCCGCCGCCCGCGCCCCAGGCGAGCACCGCTACGCCCGCGCAGGCGAGCCCGACGGCGAACTGGCGCGGCCGGCTCAGCTTTTCCTTCAGCAGCACGACGCCGAGCAGCACGTTGACGAGCGGGTTGAGATAATAGCCGAGGCTGCCCTCGAGCACATGGCCGTTCAAGACCGCCCATATCCAGACCAGCCAATTGACCCCGATCAGCGTGGCCGTGAGCACGAGCGTGCCGAGCACGCGCCGATTGGCGAGCGCCGCGCGGATCTTCGGCAGCCGCCCCCATAGCGCCGCCAGCGCGCCGAGGAAGATCAGCGACCAGAGGATGCGATGGGCGACGATCTCGGTCGGCCGGACATGCGCCAGCACCTTGAAGTAGAGCGGCAGCACGCCCCACAGAAGATAGGCGCCGAGGCCGAGGAGCAGGCCACCGCGGGCGCGATCGTTCGTCATCGCCGCGCGCCTAGAGGAGCGACCGCGCCCCCACAAGCGCGGCGGGTTGGTTGCGCCTCCGCAATGGGCTAGGCTGGCGCTCCGATGAAGGAGCCGAATATGACCGTGTCAGCTCGTTACATCCTGGTTGGCGCCCTGGCGCTGCTCGCCGCCTGCGAGATGAAGGTCGGAACGGACGACAAGGCGGAGGCGGCCGGACAGGCCGCGTCGACGGCCGACGGCAAATCGGAAGACGGCTCGATCAGCATCGACGCGCCGGGATTCGACATGAAGCTCAATATCCCGGACGCGCTTCGGGCGGAGATCGGCGCCGACGGCGACGTCCTCTATCCCGGCTCCAAGCTGGCGGGACTTCACGTCCAGGCCAATGACGGCAGCGGCGCGGGCGACGATTCGGTCGAGCTTCGCTTCACCACCGGCGACGCGCCGGCGAAGGTCGCGGCTTGGTATCGCGATCCCGCCCAGGCGAAGGAACTGACGGTCTCGTCGGCGGAGCAGCAGGGCCAGGGCTATCGCATTGTCGGCACCAGCAAGGGCGACACCGACCCGTTCACGCTGACGCTCACGCCGGCGGCGGGCGGCGGCACGGAAGGGCGGATCGTGCTCCAGGACCGGCACGGGCAATGACCGTCGACGAACAATATACCGAGCCCTGGCCGGCTCATTTCACAGGCTTCCTCGAGCTGCCGGACGGCTATCCGATCGACCTCCTCAACCTCGTCCTCTTTCGCGACAAGGCGCTCTATCCCGCCGATCACCCTCAGGCGAAGGAGGATTTGAGCGGCGCCGAAGCCTTCCGCATCTATGGCGAGCAGAGCTTTCCATCCTTCGTCGAGGCCGGCGGGCAGATCATCTGGTCCGGCCGGATGGAGGGAATGCTGATTGGGCCGATCACGGAAAATTGGTCGATGGCGTTCGTTGCCCGCTACCCCTCGGCGACGGCCTTCCTCAAATCCGTGACCCATCCGGGATACAAGGACGCCGTCGTCCATCGCCAGGCTGCGCTCAGGACGTCGCGCCTCATCCGCCTCAAGCCGTTCGATCCGTCGCTCGGCGGCGGCTGATGACCGCGCTCGCGGATCCGGCGGAGGTGCGGGCGCATCTCGTCGCCGCGGCCCGCGCCGGCGTGGCGCTCACTTACGCCGAGGTGCTGGAGCGGCTCGGCTACCATTTCTCGCGCCCGAAGATGCGTGCCCTCTGCGCGGTCCTCGGCACTGTCGATGAGAAAGGCGCCTCGCGCGGTGAGCCGGAGCTGGCGGTATTGGTGGTGCGCCAGAGCGACGGCCTCCCGGGCCAGGGCTGGTGGGTCGCGGGCGGCGGCCGCTCGCGCGGCTATTCCGGTCCATGGGAGGGACCGGAGGCACGCCGCTTCATCGAAGCGGTGCAGGCGGAAACCTTCGCTTACTGGCGGTCCCGGAAAGGGACAGGCGGGGCCGGCTAAGCCGTTAACCATGTTCCGGTGGCCCATTGGGGCGCCTCTTCTGGCATAAGCCTCGCCGAGGAGCTCTCGATGACCAACCGCAAGTTGCTGATCCCGACCGCAATCCTGGCCGTGGCGACGCTCTCCATCTTCGCGTGCAATCGTTCCGACGATGCCGAACTGGCGAAGATCGACAACCAGATCGCCGGCAACGAAGCCGATCCGGCGCTGACCAGCGCGCTGGAAGACCAGATCATGGTCGATCCGACGCTGACTCAGCAGTCGAACCGCAATGCCGTTCGCCCGCCCGAGCGACCCGCCCAGGCGCAATATCCGGCGGGGCAGCCGAAAGGCGACCAGAGCTCCGCCGTCAACAGCGGCGGCTGCGCCAGCGGCGCGTTCGACTATAACCCGCAATGGGCGCAGCAGCTCGGGCCCGATTTTGCGGTGTATCCTGGCGGCAAGCTCACCGAGGCGGCGGCCAACAACCAGGGTGACTGCCGGATGCGAGTCGTCACCTTCACCACCGGTGACGCGGCCGAGCGTGTGCTCGACTGGTATCGCGGCCGCGCCCAGAGCGCCGGCTATTCGGCCGAGCAGCAGCAGCGCGAAGGCGATCAGATCCTGGCCGGCGCCAACCAGCAGAAGGGCGGCGCCTACTATTTGATCGTAACGCCGCAGCAGAGCGGCTCGGAAGTCGCGGTCATCGTCAACGGGGTGTGATCGATCACGTCATCCCGGCGAACGCCGGGATCTCATCGAGAACCTGCACCTGAGCCTTCTCGTCCTGAGATCCCGGCCTTCGCCGGTATGACGGGCATGTGAGAGGCTGGCGCCATAGGCCGGCCGTCGCTACATCGCCGGCAATGCCGAATTACCTCATCGTCATGCTGGGCGGCGCGATCGGCGCGGGCTTTCGCTACCATCTGAGCCGCGTCGCCGTCGAGCAGCTCGGGCACCTATTCCCCTGGGGCACATGGATCGCCAACCTGCTCGGCGGCTTGCTGATGGGCATCCTCGCCGGCATCGCGGCGCACGACGGCAAGGTGGACGAGCCCCTGCTCCTGTTCCTCGGCGTCGGCATGCTCGGCGGCTTCACCACCTTCTCCGCCTTCAGCCTCGAGACGGTGCAGATGATCGAGCGCGGCGAGCTCATCGTGGCGGCGGCCTATGCCGTCTCCTCGGTCGCGGGATCGGTGGCGCTCCTGTTCGTCGGCCTCTGGGTGGCGAGGGCGACGGCATGAGCGACGAGGTCCGCCAGTTCACCGTCTCATCCGAGGATGACGGCATCCGCCTCGACCGCTGGTTCAAGCGCAACCTGCCGGACGCGCGCTTCAACACCGTCTCGCGCTGGGCGCGGACGGGGCAGCTTCGCGTGGACGGCAAGCGCGCCACGCCGGGTGACCGGGTTGAAACGGGGCAGGCCATCCGCGTTCCTCCGGCCGATACCGAAGGCGAGGAGCGGCCGCGCGCGAAACCTCAACGCCCGACGCTCAGCGAGGATGAGATCGCCTTCGTCAACGAGATGGTGATCCACACCGACCCCGCCGCGATCGTCGTCAACAAGCCGCCGGGCCTGGCCACCCAGGGCGGGACAAAGACCAACGCCCATCTCGATCGCCTGCTCGACGGCCTGCCGGGCGCGGAGACGAACCGGCCGAAGCTCGTCCACCGGCTCGACAAGGACACGTCCGGCGTCCTGCTCATCGCCCGCACCCCGCGCGCGGCCGCCTATTTCTCGAAGAGCTTTTCGGGCCGGACGGCGCGAAAGGTCTACTGGGCGCTGGTGGTCGGCGTGCCGGAGGTGAAGGACGGCTTCATCGACCTGCCGATCGGCAAGCAGTTCGGCACCGGCGGGGAGAAAATGTGTGTCGACGAGGATGAGGGCCTGCCCGCCCGCACCCGCTACCGCGTCATCGATCGTGCCGGGAGCCGCGCCGCCTGGGTCGAGCTCCAGCCCCATACCGGCCGCACCCACCAGTTGCGCGTCCACATGCAAGCGATCGGGCATCCGATCGTCGGCGACGGCAAATATGGCGGCCAGGATGCCTTCCTGACCGGCACGATCAGCCGCAAGCTCCATCTCCACGCGCGGCGGCTCAGGATCGACCATCCGGATGGCGGCCGGGTTGACGTGACAGCCGATCTGCCGTCCCACTTCGCCGAGAGCCTGGCCGCGCTCGGCTTCGAGCTGGAGCAGGGCGACCTGCCGCTCGACGAGGTGAAGTTCTCCGAGACCCCTGAGGGGAAACGCAAGGCCGCGACGGCCGCTGCCAAGAGCCGCCGCAAGGAACGCAAGGGCGAGCGGCGTTCGCGGGGCCGCTTCTGATGCACCCGCATCCCGGCTATGCCTGGAAGGAGCGGAGCGAGATGCTCGCCTTCCTGTCGGAGGTCTCGTTCAGCACCATCTTCGTCTCGGGCGAGGCCGGGCCGATGCTGGTCCACGCGCCGGTGGTCACTGCCGGGAGCGACCGCGTTGCCTTCCACGTCTCCCGCGCCAATCGCGCGATTGCAGCGCTCGACGGCGCCTACGCTCTGCTCTCCTGCACCGGTCCGGACGTCTATGTGAGCCCGGACTGGTATGGCACGGCCGACCAGGTGCCGACCTGGAATTACCTCGCGGTCGAATGCGAGGGGTCGCTGCGCCGCCTGAGCGAGGAAGAGCTGGCCGCCCAGATCGAGGATCTGAGCGCGGTGCAGGAAGCGCGGCTGGCGCCGAAGCCGGTCTGGACGCGGGCAAAGATGAGCCCCGGCAAGTTCGAAGCGATGCTGAAGGCGATCACCGGCTTCGAGATGCGTATCGAGGGGATCCGCGGCACGCGCAAGCTCGGCCAGATGAAGAAGCCCGACGAGCGGCGCGCCGCCGCCTCCGGCGTGGCGGGCGCGGGCAATGCGGCCATGGCCGCCCTGATGATGCCCGCCGAATGACCAACCGCCTCGCCATCTTCGACTGCGACGGCACGCTCGTCGACAGCCAGGCGAATATCTGCCTGGCGATGGAGGAATGCTTTGCCAAGGCCGAGCTGCCGCCGCCGCCGCGGGAGCGGACGCGCAGGGTAGTCGGCCTCAGCCTCGTCGAGGCGATGCGCGCGATGCTTCCGGACGCGGAGCCGCACGTCCATGTGGCGCTGGCGGAGGATTACAAAGGCGCATTCCAGCGGCTGAGGGGCAGTGGTCTCGTCGAGGAGCCGCTTTACGACGGCATAAATGCGCTGATCGACGCTCTGGAGGAGGGCGGCTGGCTCCTCGGCGTCGCCACCGGCAAGTCGGACCGCGGCCTCTCCCTCTGCCTCGACCATCACGGGCTCTCCCGCCGCTTCGTCACCCTGCAGACCGCCGACTGCCATCCGTCCAAGCCCCATCCCTCGATGGTCGAGCTCGCCATGGCCGAGGCCGGCGCAGCGCCGGAGACGACCCTGATGATCGGCGACACCAGCTACGACATGGCGATGGCGCGGGCGGCCGGCGTGACGGCGATCGGCGTCACCTGGGGTTATCACGAGGCCCAGGAACTTCTCGCCGCCGGCGCGGATTACATCGCCGAGCACCCCTCCCAGATCGCCGAGCTCGTAAAGGCGCTTGCATGACCTTCGACCCCACCGGCGGCATCAGCGAAGCCACCTGGCGCAACCGCTTCATCCTGATGAACCTGGTGCGGATCGGCGGCACGATCGTTGTGCTGATCGGCCTCGCCATCTGGCACAGCGACTGGATGCGGCAGGGCGGCGCGATCGAGATCGGGCTGCCGCTCGCCCTGATCGGCCTCGTCATCAGCTTCTTCGCGCCGAAGTGGCTGGCCCGCAGGTGGCGCACGCCTCCCGGCCCATGAAGCGTTTCTACAAGGAAGCCGCGGTGGCGCCGGCCGACGGCGGCTGGCAGATCGCGCTCGACGGGCGGCCGGTGAAGACGCCGGCGCGCCACGGGCTCGTCGTGCCGACGGAGAGGTTGGGACAGGCCATTGCCGAGGAATGGCAGGGGCAGGGGGAAGAGATCGACCCGCGCTCGATGCCGCTTACAGGGCTGGCCAATGCCGCGATCGACCGGGTCGCGCCGGATCCGACGCTCTTTGCGGCGGGCCTGGCGCGCTACGGCGAGAGCGACCTCCTCTGCTACCGGGCGGAGGGGCCGCAGCCTTTGGTCGAGCGCCAGACCGAGCTCTGGGACCCGCTCCTCGCCTGGGCGCGCCGTCGCTACGACATCGAGTTCGAGACGGCCTGCGGCATCATGCACCGCCCTCAGCACCAGGAGACGATCGAACGTCTCGCCCGCGCCATCGCTTCGCGCGACGCCTTCCAGCTTGCCGCCTTGTCGCCGCTGGTCACGGTCAGCGGCTCGCTGGTGATCGCCCTCGCACTGGCTGAACGGGCGATCGACCTCGAGACCGGCTGGGCCGCGGCTACGCTCGACGAAAGCTGGCAGATCGAGCAATGGGGCGAGGACGCCGAAGCCGCCGCCATGCTCGCCTCCCGCCGCCGCGACTTCGACGCGGGCTACAGGCTTCTCACCCTGCTGTAGTATCCGCCGATGTGCGGGCCGCCACGCCCTGCCGCGGGAGCAGCTTCAGGATCACCAGGCCGGCCACGATCAGCGCCACGCAGTCGGCGATGAACAGGTAGATGGCGTGGCCCCAGTCCTGGTGGTACCAGATCGGGTCGCCGAGCCGCATGAACACGGCCGCGCCGACGACCCCGAGCACCAGCAGCCGCACCCGTTCGCCGAAGCTCGGGATGTAGAGCGACAGCGTGTAGAGCCCGACCGCCATCAGCAGACACACCACCAGCATGTGCAGGAAGCCGCCGATCATCACCCCGGCATCGCCCATCGAGAAGCCGGCCGTGTTGTAATGGATGGTGGCGACGGGACCTCGGCCGTACATCACCGCCTGCTCCGCCGTGTCGCCGCTCGGCACGAAATAGGTTCCGGTCTCGGGTATGTTCTGCGCCATCGCGGTCTGCACTGCGGCGGCCTGGGCGTTGTCGAGGGAACTGCTGCCGAGCTTGTAGAGCGGCGTTGCGAAGAAGATGAAGCCGATGATGAACATGGCGACCGCCGCCGCGACGCCGCCGATCAATGCTCGTCCGATCATGTCTTCGCTCCCCTGTTGAGGAGCTTAGACTAACCTAATGCGCGCCCTGCGCAAATGACGCTTCACCGTTGAGCAGGCTGCGCACGAAATCGTGCAGGAAGACGCGCCGCGACGCCTTCAGCCGCTCCGCCTTCAGCACGGTATGGACCAGCTTCTTGCACTTGTCGGCATCGTCGTTGATGAAGACGTAATCGTACTCGGCCCAGTGGCTGATCTCGATATGGGCGCGGTTCATGCGGTGAGCGATCACCTCGTCGCTGTCGGTGCCGCGCGAGCGCAGGCGCCGCTCCAGCTCCTCCATCGACGGCGGCAGCACGAACACGCGGACGATGTCCGGGTCGACCTGCTTCAGCTGCTGGGTGCCCTGCCAGTCGATGTCGAGCAGAACGTCGCGGCCATGCTCTATCTGCTTCACCACCTCGGTCTTGAGCGTCCCGTAGCGGTGGCCGAAAACATGCGCCCATTCGAGGAAGGCGCCGTTCGCGATCAACTCGTCAAACTCTGCATTGCTGACGAAATGATAGTCGACCCCATCCTCCTCACCCGGCCGGATCGGTCGCGTGGTGGCGGAAACCGAGAGGCCGATGCCGTCATCGGCTTCGAGGATCATCCGGGCGATGGTGGACTTTCCGGCGCCGCTGGGGCTGGAAAGCACGAACAGGAGGCCACGCCTCAGAAGCGGATTGCCGGTCGCCATGGCGGCCAATGGCGTCGGGCGCTCCGCTCCGTCAAGTGCGATTGGTTTCCTGCTCGTTGACGAGTTAGGGAAACGGCCATGGCCAGGAACATCGCGCTGCTGCGCGGCATCAACGTCGGCGGGCGCACGAGCATCAAGATGGCGGAGCTCCGCGAGCTTTGCGCGGAGCTGGGCTGGGAGCAGGTTGAGACCTACATCCAGAGCGGCAATTTGATCTTTGCGGCCAAAGGCGGTGCCACCTCGCTCGAGACAAAGCTGGAGCAGGCGGTGGAGCGTAGGTTCGGAATAGACGTCCCGGTGCTCGTACGCTCTGCCGCCCAATGGCAGGCGTTGGTAGCTGCCAACCCTCTTCGCGAGGCTGCCGAGGCCGAGCCGAACCGGCTGATGCTCAGCCTCTCAAAGCATCCCCTTGCGGCCGGCGCCGCCGCCGCGATCCAGGAGCGCGCCCGCGACGGCGAGCAGATCCGGGAGGCCGGCGGAGCGCTCTGGATCCACTATCCGGAGGGCGCGGGCACTTCGAAGCTGGCGCCCTCGCTGCTCGAACGGCTCGCAGGTTCGCCGGTGACGGCACGCAACTGGCGCACCGTCGTGAAGCTGGCGGAGCTGGCCGGCGCCTGAGGCGGACGGGCAGGGCGCTTAGCCCCCGCCAATCCCTTCGATGATCCTGCCCGTGCCGTCGCAGGTCGGGCAGGATGCGCCGTTCAGCTTTCCGCTGCCGCCGCAGTCGCGGCACAGATTCTCGCCCGTGCCGGGCGTGCCGGGCGCAGCCTCGTCGCCCGGCGCCGCGCCGTCGGGGGTTAGCGCGGCCACCTTTGCACCATCTCCAGATGTCCGCGCACGATCGGCGTGGCGGTGCCTGCCACCGTGCGGAGCGCAGGCGTATCTCCGCGCGCGGCATAGTTGGAGTGGAGCGCCAGCGCCTGCTGGTGCGCCATCAGCTGCTGCTGAGCATACATACGGTCAAAGCTTGCACCGGCGGAAGCGGCCTGGAGCTTTGCGACCATGTCGGCATGCATCGGCATCATCTGCGGCGCCATCGGCGGCATCCCGGAGGTCTGGGCGGCGGCCATCAGCTGTTGGGTGGTATTGGTATGGTCCCTCACCATCATTTCGGCGAAGCTGCGCATCGCCGGGTTCTGCGCCTTTGACAGCGCGATCTGCGAGGACTGGATCTCGTACATGTCGCTCGACGCCGCCATTCGGACATAGGCGGTGCGCTCTTCGGGCGTCATGTCGGCGGGCATGCCGGCGGCTGTAGCGCCCGGGCCGGACATGTCGTCGTTCATGGCGCAGGCGGCGAGCGTGATGGACGCCGCCGCGGCGAGGAAGATCGAGCGGTGCATAGGGGACTCCTGTTTTTCGCCTTTGGATAGCTCGCCAACAAGGATTCGCCGGCCGGGTTCCTGCCAAGCGGCTGGAAACGCACGTTTCCTGATGTGGGTTAGCGATTCAGCCCGGCAGGCGCGCGAGCGGCATGGTGAGGCAGTGGATGCCGCCTCCGCAGCGGACGAACTGGTCGATCTCGACCGCGATCACGCGATAGCCGAGCCGCTCCAGCTCACGGTTCACGCGGTGATTGGCAGCGGTCGACAGCAGCCGGCCGCCGCCCAGGCTGAGGATGTTGGCGCCGAGTTGATCCACCTCTTCGCGGGTGACGGGGACGAGATCGATACCGAGCGCCCGGAGCTGCCGCACGAATCCGGCCTCGAGCTCCTCGATGGAGGCGACCGCCCGGTTCCGGTCCACCATCGTGAACAGGGTGTCGAGGTGCAGGAAATGCGGGTCGAAGCGGGTGCGGATCGCCTGCCAGCCGCGCGCCTCGAACAATGCGGCCAGTGCTTCGACGCCCGCCGCGTCGGTCCGCTCACCCGACCATCCGATCGCGACCGTTCCCGGCCGCACCAGGCAGACGTCGCCGCCTTCGGCGTGGCCATCGGTCAGAGGGCCGAGGCTCGGGACGCCCCACCCCTGCGTCGCGCCGCGCACGCGCTCTGCCTCCGCGCGGCGATGCTCGACCGCCGGGCGCAGGGTGAGCAGCCCCCAGGGCGTCATCAATGTCGAATCGCGAGTGAAGCAGAGATCGACGAGATCGCGTCCCGGCGGCACGAAATGGCAGCGCACGCCCTCCTGCTCCAGCGCCTCCACCAGCCTCGCGTGCTGGTCCGCGGCCGTATCCGAGCACAGCGCGAGGCCGCCTTCGAGGCTCGCCTTGGTCACCGAGTTGCAGGGCACCATCGCCAGATGGTGCGATTCGCTCACCATGACGTGCTTCAGCACGCCATATTCGCTGTCCACGCCCCACCTGATCCCGGGCGCCAGTGTCAGGAGCTCGCCGAAGGGACTGGATCGGGCAGCGATATCGAGGAGCATCGGCGGCTTTCTTGTTGCGGAAGCGAACTGAGTGGTCGTTCCACCAGAACCGCGCAGGCCGCCCGCAGTTCCGCTACCGCCCGAGCATCGCCTCCGGCTTCACCACCCGGTCGAAGGTCGCCTGGTCGACCAGCTTCAGCTCCAGCCCCGCCTCCCTCAGCGTCAGGCCGTGCTCGTGTGCGTATTTCGCGATCTTGGCGGCGTTGTCATAGCCAATCTCGGGCGCGAGGGCGGTCACCAGCATCAGCGACTGGTTCATCAGCTCGGTGATCCGCCGCTCGTTCGGCTGAAGCCCGCTGAGCGCACGTTCGGTGAAGCTTTCCATGCCGATCGACAGCAAGTCGATCGAGCGCAGCACCGCCGCGCCGATCAGCGGCTTGAAGACGTTCAGCTCCATGTGCCCCTGAAGGCCGCCGATGGTGACCGCGACATGGTTCCCCATCACCTGCGCGGCGACCATGGTCAGCATCTCCGCCTGCGTCGGATTCACCTTGCCGGGCATGATCGAACTGCCCGGCTCGTTCTCCGGCAGGCTGAGCTCGGCCAGGCCAGCGCGGGGTCCCGAGCCCAGCAGGCGGATGTCGTTGGCGATCTTGGTCAGTGACACAGCGAGCACGTTCAGCACGCCCGACAGCTCGACCAGCGTGTCATGGCTCGCCAGCGCCTCGAACTTGTTCGGCGCGGTCTCGAAGGGGAGGCGGGTGAGATTGGCGACCTCGGCCGCGAAGGCCTCGCCGAAGCCCTTGGGGGCATTGAGGCCGGTGCCGACCGCCGTGCCGCCTTGCGCCAGCCGGTGCAGGCGCGGCAGCACCGCCTCGACCCGCTCGATCCCGTCGGCGAGCTGCGCCGCATAGCCGGAAAATTCCTGCCCCAGCGTCAGCGGCGTCGCATCCTGGAGATGGGTGCGGCCAATCTTGACGATCACATCCCACGCCTTCGCCTGGCTGGCGAGCTTGGCCTGCATCGTCCGCAGCGCCGGCAGCAGCCGCTTGGTCACCGCCACGGCGGCGGCAATGTGCATGGCGGTCGGGAAGCTGTCGTTGGAGGACTGGCCCTTGTTGACGTGATCGTTGGGGTGGACGGGCGTCTTGCCGCCGCGCCTGCCGGTCAGGATCTCGTTGGCGCGGCCGGCGATCACCTCGTTGGCGTTCATGTTGGATTGGGTGCCGGAGCCGGTCTGCCAGATGACGAGCGGGAACTGGTCGTCATGCGCTCCGCCCGCGACCTCGCCCGCGGCCTGCTGGATCGCCTCGGCAAGCTCGGCGTCCAGGCCGCCAATTCGCGCATTTACGCGCGCCGCCGCCTGCTTCACGAAGCCGAGCGCGTGGACGATCTCGACCGGCATCCGCTCCTGCGGCCCAAACGGGAAATTCTCGATCGAACGCTGCGTCTGCGCGCCCCACAGGCAGTCCGCAGGGACGTCGATGGGTCCGAAGCTGTCGGTCTCGGTGCGGGTGGTGGTCAATCTTTCCTCCATGTGAGGCGCAGCCTCACCCGCTTCGCGGAGGAGGAGGACTCGCTATTTCTTACGCTTGAAATCCACCGAGACGACGTTCGATCCGTCCTCGATCGGCTCTGCGGCCGGCGGATCGTTCTCCGCATGCTCGTGACCCTGCGGCTCGGCCTCTTCGACCTGCGCCTGGAATTGCAGCGCAAAATTGACCGCCGGATCAACGAAGCCGGTGATCGCAGCGAACGGGATGATCAGCTTGGCCGGCGCCTGGTTGAAGCTGAGGCCGACCTCGAACCCGTCCTCGGCCACCTTAAGGTCCCAGAAGCGGTTCTGGATGACGATCGTCATCTCGTCGGGGAAGCGCTCCGACAGGTGCTTCGGGATCTCGACGCCCGGAGCGGCGGTCTTGAAGGTGATATAGAAATGATGCTCGCCCGGCAGCCGCCCGGTCGTCTCGACCTCGCCGAGCACGCGCCCCACCACCGCGCGCAGCGCTTCCTGGACGATCTCGTCATAGGGAATCAGGCTGTCGGGCGTGTGCTCGCTCATAAGGCTGACTCGTAACGCCGCACCGTTAGGGGTCAAGCGCGTTGCGCCGGGTGAGCAGACTTGGCTAGCTGGGCGGAGGAGGAGCCTTCATGCCGATCGACGCCACCAAGCCCTATGACGACAGCAACATCTTCGCTCGCATCCTGCGCGGCGAGATTCCCTCGAAGCGCGTTTACGAGGACGAGCATGCGCTGGCTTTCCACGACATCAACCCGCAGGCGCCGGTGCACATTCTTGTCATTCCGAAGGGCGCCTACGTATCCTGGGACGACTTTTCGGAACGCGCCTCGGCCGAGGAGATAGCGGGCTTCGTGCGGGCGGTCGGCAAGGTGGCGCGGGACATCGGCCTGGTGGCGCGCGGCTATCGCCTGCTGGCCAACATAGGCCGTCTCGCCGGGCAGGAAGTGCCCCATCTTCACGTCCACATCTTCGGCGGTCAGCCGTTGGGGCCCATGCTTGCGCGCTGAGCGTTTAATCCTTTGCGGCTGCGGAATGTTTGGCTAGGTTCCCGGCCAATAAAGACGGCGGTGCGTCGGCTCCGCCCAATGTAAGGGGACGGACATGATTTTCGGGCGCGTAAAGCCTCTCGACGCGATCCTCGCCACAGCCAAGAAAAAGTCGCTGACGCCGACCCTCGGCGCGTTCCAGCTGACCTTGTTCGGCATCGGCTGCGTGATCGGCACCGGCATCTTCGTGTTGACCGCGGCCGGAGCGCAAAAGGCCGGTCCCGGACTGATGCTCGCTTTCGCCATCGCCGGTGCGATCTGCATCGTCGCCGCGCTTTGCTATGCCGAAATCGCGGCGATGATCCCCGTCGCCGGCTCCGCCTATACCTATACCTATTCGGTGATGGGCGAGATGCTCGCCTGGACGGTAGGTTGGGCGCTGGTGCTCGAATATGCAGTGGCGGCCAGTGCGGTGTCGGTCGGCTGGTCCGGTTATTTCGTGGGCAATATGCGAGAGTTGCTCGGAGTCGAGTTGCCGGTTGCGCTCACCGCCGGCCCGCTGGCTTTGGGCGGCGCGCCGGGTGGGTTCATCAACCTTCCGGCGGTGGTGATCGCCCTCCTCGTCACCTGGCTGCTGATGATCGGCACCAGCGAATCCGCCAAGGTCAACGCAGTCCTGGTTGCCATCAAGGTGACGGCGCTCACCGCATTCATCATCCTGACGCTGCCCAACGCGGAGGTGGCAAACTTCAACCCGTTCCTTCCCGCCGGCGTCTTCGGCGGCTTCGGCACGGGCCTTGGCGCAGTCGGCGCGGCGGCCACGATCTTCTTCGCCTATGTCGGCTTCGACGCGGTCTCGACCGCGGCCGAGGAAACCAAGAATCCGCAGCGCAACGTGCCGATCGGCCTCATCGGATCGCTGCTCTTCTGCACCATCTTCTACATCCTGGTGTCGGCGGGTGCGGTCGGCACCGTCGGGGGCCAGCCGATCATGGGCCCGAACGGCGTTCCGTTCCCGGCTGGTTCCGAGGAACTCGCCCGTCAGTGCGCGCTGCCGCAATATGCCGAGATGCTGGTCTGCTCGAACGAGGCGCTGGCCCACGTTCTGCGCCAGATCGGCTTCTCGGGCATCGGCAACTTGCTCGGCATCGCCGCATTCGTGGCCCTGCCGTCGGTGATCCTGATCCTGCTGTTTGGCCAGACCCGCATCTTCTTCGTAATGTCGCGCGACGGCCTGCTGCCGGAGGGGCTGTCGAAGATCCACCCGAAATGGAAGACGCCCTATGTGGTGACTGCGCTCACCGGCGCCGTGGTGGCGTTCGCGGCCGCCTTCCTTCCGGTCGGTCAGCTCGCCGACATCGCCAATGCGGGCACGCTCTACGCCTTCATGATGGTGGCCATCGCGGTGATGCTGCTGCGCAAGACGGAGCCGGACCGGCCACGCCTGTTCAAGACGCCGGCGCTCTGGCTGATCGGGCCGCTGACCATCGCCGGCTGCATCTTCCTGTTCTTCAACCTGCCTTCGGAGGCGATGATCGTGCTGCCGGTGTGGGCGGCGATCGGGCTCGTCATCTACTATCTCTATGGCTACCGGCACAGTCACTTGGGCAAGGGCATCATCGAGGTGCACGAGCCCGAGATCCATGACATCGAGCCGGGCATCCCGGGGGTCGACGAAGACCACCATCCCCGCCGGGTGTGACCTGATCCCGCAGATGTGATCGAGAAGGGGAGCTTCGGCTCCCCTTCGTTTATGCGCGGCGGCGGCAACTCCGCTTGCGCGGTGACGTTGCACGGCGGAGGAGACGAAACATGGCGACCAATCCGCCCATCCCGAGCCCCGACGGGCAACCGGCGCAGCCGGCTGAGCCGCCGCCCGAAATCATTCCGCCGTCACCGGACATCGACGTGCCGGATCCGCATCCGGACAGTCCGCCCAGCCCAAAGGGCCCGGTCGACTAAATCAATCCTCCCGCTGGTAGAGGAAGCTCGTACTTAGCCCAGCTTCTGCGCGACCAGCGCCTTGAGGTCCGCCTCCGGCCGGGCGCCGTAATGCGAGATCACCTCGGCGGCCGCGATGGCGCCCATGTGGAGGCAATCCTCGATCGAGCGGCCCTGCGCGTGGCCGGCGAGGAAGCCGGCGGCGAACAGGTCGCCCGCGCCCGTCGTGTCGACCACGCGCTCGACGGGCTCGGCCTCAACCGAGAACCGCTCGCCGTCGCGGATCGCGATCGCACCCCTCGGACCCAAAGTGACCACGAGCAAGGGGACCTTCGCGGCAACTTTCGCGCAGGCGGTGTCGAGGTCCTCGTCCTGGGTGAGGCAGAGCAATTCTTCTTCGTTGACGAAGAGGATGTCGATCAGCCCCTGGTCGATCAGCCCCTGCAGGTCGGCGCGGTGCAGCTCGATGATGAAATTGACCGACAGCGTCATCGCCACCTTGCGACCGGCCGCACGTGCCACTTCGATGGCCTCGCGCATCACCGCGCGCGGCTCTTCCGGATCCCACAAATAGCCCTCGAGGTAGAGGATCGAGGCGCTGCGAACGAGGTCGTGGTCGAGCGTGGAGCGATCGAGGAAATGCGAGGCGCCGAGCAAGGTGTTCATCGTCCGCTCGCCGCAGGGCGTGACCATGATCAGGCAGCGCGCAGTCGGCGGATGGCCGGGGCGGGCCGCGGTGTCGAAGCGCACGCCATGGGCGCGGATGTCGTGCGCGAAGACCGCGCCGAGCTGATCGTCCGCGACCTGGCCGATGAAGGCGCAACGCACGCCCAGTGCCGCCGCACCAGCCAGCGTATTGGCCGCCGATCCGCCGCTGATCTCCCGCCCCGGACCCATCCGGCTGTAGAGCGCTTCCGCGCGATCGGCGTCGATCAGCTGCATGCCGCCCTTGGTCAGGCCTTCGGCCTCGAGAAAGGCCTCGTCGGCGCTGGCGAGCACGTCGACGATGGCGTTGCCGATCGCGAGGATATCGAGACTGGTGTCGGTCACTTAGGTCTTTCTCTGGCCGGGAAAGGGCCGGCCCTAGCCGCCCGCTCATGGCTCGGCAACCTAAGCGATTGACCCTGCGCCGCGGCTCGGCGAACAGGGCGCCGATGCGGGAGAAAGAGATGCGGGCTCTGGCGAGGCAGGCGGCGATATTCGGGGTACCGCTGGCGCTGGTCTCCTGTGCGCCGACCACGACGACGCAAGCACCGGCGCCGACCGTCGCGGCTGCCCCGCGTGCCGTCTCGGTCGCAGGCCTCGGCGCGGTGATGGGGCAAAGCGCCGGCACCCTTACCGCCCAATTTGGCAATCCGGCGCTGGATGTGCGCGAGGGCAGCGCCCGCAAGCTGCAATTCTCAGGTCCGGTCTGCGTGCTCGACGCCTATCTCTATCCGTCGCAGCAGGGGCGGGAGCCAGTCGTCACCCATGTTGATGCGCGCCTTCCCGACGGCCGCGACATCGACCGCGCCAGCTGCGTCGCTGCGCTTATGGCAGGTCGGCAGGGGCAGTAAGCTCTGCCAGGTTCGCTCGCGACGAGCGGACGCTTGTCAGCTGCTCCAATGCCCACTGCGCCGCTTCCGCCACCGCCGGATCCTCGTCGTCCACCAGCTTGCGCAACGGCTCCATCAGCGCCGCACTGCCGCTGTTGCCCGCGGCAATGGCAGCATTGCGCACCATGCGGTTGCGGCCGATGCGCTTGATCGGAGAGCCGGCGAACACCTTTCGAAATGCCGCGTCGTCCAGCGCCAGCAGGTCCGCGAGGGCGGGGGCGACCAGCTCCGCGCGAGGCACGAAAGCCTGGTTGCGGCGTGCCGTGTCGGCGAACCGGTTCCACGGGCACACTGCCAGGCAGTCGTCGCAGCCGTAGATGCGGTTGCCGATTGCCTCGCGCAACTCGTGCGGGATCGATCCCTTATGCTCGATCGTCAGATAGGAGATGCAGCGTCGCGCATCGAGCTGGAAGGGTGCCGGAAAAGCGCTTGTCGGACAGGCGTCGAGGCAGGCGCTGCAGCTTCCGCAATGCACCCGGTGAGACGGCACAGTCTCTTCGAGCTCCAACGTGGTGTAGATGGCGCCGAGGAACAGCCAGGAGCCGTCCTTGCGGCTGACCAGATTGGTGTGCTTACCCTGCCATCCGAGCCCCGCCGCTTCGGCGAGCGGCTTCTCCATGACCGGTGCCGTGTCTACGAATACCTTGAGCTCGCAGTCTGCCTCCGCGACCAGCCAGCGCGCCAGCGCCTTCAGCGCCTTCTTGACCGTGTCATGATAGTCGGCGCCCTGCGCATAGACGGAGATCCGCCCGATCTCCGCCTGACCGGCCAGCGCCAGCGGATCCATCTGGGGCGCGTAGCTCATGCCGAGCGAGATCACCGAGCGCACCTCGGGCCACAGCCCTGCAGGAGATCCACGACGCTCTGCCGTCTCCTCCATCCAGATCATGTCGCCATGCGCGCCCGTCGCCAGCCATTCGCGAAGGCGTTCCGCCGTCTTCGGCGTCGCATCGGCGCGGGCGAAGCCGACGGCTGCGAAGCCGAGCGCATGCGCCTGCTCCTCGATCCGCTCACGCAAATGCTTGCTTATCGTCACGAGCCGCCGCTACCACATTGATCCGAAAAGGGGACGTGCAAAGGTGGGTGGGCTCGCAATCGAAGCCAAGGGCCTGTTCAAGGCCTTTGACGGCAAGACCGCGGTGGACGGGATCGACCTCGCCGTGCCGGAGGGAACGATCTACGGCGTGCTCGGCCCCAACGGCGCCGGCAAGACGACGACCCTGCGCATGCTGCTCGGCATCATCGATCCCGACAACGGCCACCGCACCTTGCTGGGCCACGAGCGGCCGATCGAGGCGGCCCAGCTGGTCGGCTATCTGCCTGAGGAGCGCGGCCTTTATCCGGCCATGACGACACGCGACGCGATCGCCTTCATGGGCGCCCTGCGTGGTCTGCCGCTCGACGTCGGCAAGAAGCGGGCGGAGGGGATGCTTCGCGAAAACGGCCTCGCCGACTATGTCGCCAAGCCGATCAAGAGCCTGTCGAAGGGGATGGCGCAGACGGTGCAGCTGTTCGGCACCATCATCCATCGCCCGAAGCTGATCGTCCTCGACGAGCCTTTCTCGGGTCTCGACGCGATCAACCAGGGGCGGCTCGAGCATCTCATTCGTGCCGAGGCGGCGGCCGGCGCGACGATCATCTTTTCGACCCATGTCATCGCCCATGCCGAGCGGCTGTGCGAGCGGATCGCGATCATCGCCGGCGGCCGCATCCGCTTCGAAGGCAGCGTCGCCGAAGCGCGCGACCGCCTCCGGCCGCAGGTGCGCCTGCGCACGCGGGCCCAGGACGGTCCCTGGCGCTCCGCTCTGCCTGTCGATGCGGTCAGCGAAGAGGGCGTGTGGCATTTCGAATTGCCGCTCGCCGGCATCGAGCCGCTCCTCAAGGCGCTGATCGACGGCGGCGCCGGCATCGAGGAATTGTCGATCGAGCGGCCGGGCCTGCACGACGCCTTCGTCGCCATCGCCGGCGAAGCGGCCGCTCGCGAGATGGCCCAAAACGCCGAGTTGGAGGCTGCGGCATGAACAGCTTCCTCCGCTCCGCCTTCGTGATCGGCCGCCGCGATTTCGTTGCCACGGTCTATTCGCGGACGTTTCTGCTGTTCCTGCTCGGGCCGCTGCTGATCATCGGCCTGTCGATCGTGCTCGGCAACGCGACCGAGCGTATGGCCCGCGACGACCTCCGCGCCCGCGTTGCAGTGATCGCGAGCGCGGCCGAGTTCGCACCGATTGCCGCGGCGCGCGAGCGGCTCAACCCCAGTTTCGGCGAGCGGGAGCTTCCCGAGCTGGTCCGCGTCGAACAGGATTATGAGGTGGAAGGGCAGGTGCAGGACCTGCTCACCTCCTCCGACCGGCGTTTCCTAGGCGTGCTGACCGGCGGCCTGGCGCGGCCCAAGCTCACCGGCGCGGTCAGCGAGACCGGCACGATCCGCAGCCAGGTGGGGCTGATCCTCGACGAGGCGATGCAGCAGCGCGCGCTCGCCCGTGCCGGCGCGCCCTACACGCCGGTGGAGCTGGATTTCGTCAAGGTCGACGAATCCGCCGGCTCGCTCGCCTCGCTGCGCGCGCTCACCGCGCGGAGCGGCCAGCTCCTGCTGTTCATGCTGACCGTGCTGCTCGCCGGCATGCTGCTCTCCAACCTGATCGAGGAGAAGTCGAACAAGGTCATCGAAATACTCGCCGCCTCCGCGCCGGTCGACGCAATCTTCCTGGGCAAGCTGTTCGCGATGCTGGCCGTGTCGCTCGTCGGCATCACCGTCTGGGCCGTCGGCGCCATTACCGGGCTGGCCCTGTTCCCGACCGGCGGCAGCCTGCCCGAACCGGCCGTCGGCTGGCCTTTCTTCGTCATCCTGGTGATCCTCTATTACAGCGCCAATTACCTGCTGCTCGGCGCGCTGTTCCTCGGCATCGGCAGCCAGGCCTCCTCCGTGCGTGAGGTCCAGACGCTCTCCATGCCGGTGACGGTCGGCCAGATCCTGATCTTCATGTTCGCTTCGTTCGCGGTCGGTCCGTTCAACGGCCTGCTCGGCATTGCCGCAGCGATCTTCCCGTTCAGCTCGCCGCTCGCGATGATCGCCCGCGCCGCCCAGACGCCGGAGCTCTGGCCGCACCTCCTCGCCCTTGTCTGGCAGGCGGGCTGGGTGTGGCTGACGATCAAGCTCGGCGCGAGCCTGTTCAAGAGCAACGTGATGAAGTCCGGCACGTCCGGCGGGATGAGGTCCATGCTGCGCGCGCGGAGAAGCTGATCGGTCATCCGGCCGCTGCCCGGGAGAGCTTAGCCGTAAAGCTCCGCCGCGGCATCGCGCAGCGCGTCCATTGCGATGCGCCATGGCGCGCCGGCATGGCTGATGCGCGCGGCACCGAGTTCGGCGAGGCGGGGAAGGGGAGGCGTTCCTTTCCAGACCATGATGTTGACCGGCAGCGGCGCGGCTTCGCAATAGCGGCCGATCAGCCGGTCCTCGACCAGCCCCGGCACGAACAGTCCGTCCGCGCCCGCGCCGGCATAGGCGCGGCCGCGTTCCAGCGCCTCCTCCATCAGCCCCTCATGGGTCGAGGGATCGGCCTGCAGGAAGGTGTCGATCCGCGCATTGATGAAGAAGCGTTCGGCCGGCGCGGCTGATCGCGCTCCGGCGAGCCGCGCGCACTGCTCCTCGATCGGATAGAGGCCGCCGCCGCGGACGATCCGATCCTCGAGATTGCAGCCGACGGCGCCTGCTTCGAGCGCCTGCCGTGCGCTGTCTGCAACACGCTCCGGCTCCCGTCCGTAGCCGCCTTCGAGGTCGATCGTGACCGGCAGCTCGACCGCGTCGGTGATCCGGCGGATGTTGGCGATCGCCAGCTCGAGCGGCAGTTGCTCGCCGTCATCGAAGCCCTGGGCTGCCGCCACCGACCAACTGCCGGTGCCGATCGCCTTCGCACCCGCCTCCGCGACGATGCGCGCGCTGCCGGCATCCCAGATGTTGAAGAGGACGAGCGGATCGCCCTTCACGTGCAGCGCCCGGAACGCGCCTGCCTTGTCGCTCATGATTTGCCTCCCTGGAGCCGCTTGTTTGAGCAGCTCCAGGCGATCATGCCGTCCCGTTCCTTGCGGCGAAAGCGCCTACTGGCTGACCGGCCGCGAAGAGAGGATGCGGCCGGCCGTGTCGGTCACGACCTCGAGCAGCTGTCCGCCGCGGTCCCGCACGCGCCGCACCGTGTTGCCGGCGCTGTTGACGGTGCGCGAAACCTCGCTCAGCCCTGCGGCGCCGAGATTGAGCAATGAGCCGTTGCGCAGGGCGTTGTTCGCAACGCCGCCGACAGTGTTGACGGCATTGTTGGCGACACCACCCACCACCGGCAGCGCATTGTTGGCGACGCCGCCGACAGTGCCCACCGTATTGTCGACGGTGGAGAGCAATTGCGTCACGATCTGGGGATTGTTGTCCAGCGTCTGCAGCGTCCGTTCGATGATCGCCCGGACATTCTCGAGCCGCACGACCAACGTCGCGGTCGCCTGGACGCCCTTGATGCCGATCTTCACCTGATCGATCGACGCGTCCGCGCCTGCCGTGAGCTTCAGTAGGTTGGCGAGCCGCGCGTCGAGGGCGATATGCACCTGGAGATTGTTCACCTCCAGATTGATCTCGTCGACCGAAAGATTCGGCACATCGAGCAGCACGTCCGGTGCCTGGCCCCCCTGCATCGCCTGCATGGCGAGCGGCGTCGATTGGCCGGGCTGAGCCTGCCGGCGATCCCGATTTTGAGCTTCGGCCGGCACCGCCACTGAAAGTGCGGCCGCAGTGGCTGCAAGGGCAGCAAATTTACGCATGGGCATCCCTCCTGTTACGGAGGCTCAACGTTATTTAGGCGGCGCGGTTTCCGCCTGCTCGGGATTATTGTTCTGCGCATTCAGCGGGTCCGCGATGCGCGCTTCGGCCCGCACGTTCACCTCGACGTTGCGCAGGGTTTTGCGGCCGTTCGCCTTGGGCGCCTGCACGTCCACCACATTGCCGCCGTCGGGTTCGGTCGTCACCGTGAGCCTCGCATCCCCCTGCTTCTCGATCGTCACCGACCGCGCCCGCACGTTGGCGTTGAGCTCGATGTCCGGCGCCTGCGCAGCGGCCGCCTGGAGAAGGATGAGCAGTGTCAGCATCGTCCGCGCCTGTTCCGAGGAGGTTTCGGTTTAGCGAAACGATCAGGTGGGCACTAGGTGCCTCGGCCAAGGAGGATCACGGCATCTTCGCTTCGTGCAGCTCTCTCTCCGTCAACCCGCGGAACGCGATCCGGGGACGGACATTGTTGAGGCGACCGAGATCCACGCACCATTCCTGATATTCGAGGGCCGTTACGCCGGCCTGGACGAGGGGATCGGCTTCAAGGGCTGCCCGGATCCTCGCGCGGTCGACGTCGGTGCGGAACACCGACATTGCCAGCAACGGATCGCCTGCCAGTGCGCCCCCGGCGATGATCGAACCCTCCCCGGCCATCCGCTCGTAAAGATCCCGATGCTGTCGGGCATGGTCGACGAACTCGCCGCGCTTCTCCCATTGCGGCCCCGGCTTGTTGAACACGATGAAATGCGTCGGGTTCGATGCTGCGACAGGCTGCTGCCTGGAGAGCTGCGCGGGTGCGGAATTGGGGAGAAGCGCCAGCAGTGCCGCCACGACGAACACGCACCTGTTCATTGCATTCTCTCCCCCTGGGCGACTGCTCGCCTCGCGCCGTCGCGGCGCGGCATGTTCGTTGGTGGGACGTCAAGCTGCACAGGGCGCCAGGCAGCGGACAAGCGGACGCACATGGTCCGTTCGTCTAAGCGACGCGCATCGCGTCGCCCGCTCATGCTGAGGCCGGTAAGTAACGCGGCGATGCTTAACGCGCGGCCGGATTCATCGTGTTCATATTCGACAAACCCGATCCTTCAGGCGACGAGCGCGACAGGGCCTTCGTCGACCGGCGGGCTGATCAGTGAACGAACCTCGCCACCACGTCCCGATAGGAGCGGCTGACCTTCACCTGACTGCCTGAATCCAGCACCAGGAAGCATTCGCCGTTGGTGTGGGGCTTCACCTGGCGGACGAGGTCCAGGTTGACGATCGTCGAGCGGTGGACGCGCTGGAAGCGGCGCGGGTCGAGGCGCTTCTCGAGGTCCTTCATCGTCTCGCGGAGGATGAGCGTGTTGTCGCCGGTGTAGATGCACATATAGTCGCCGGCGGCGTCGATCTTCTCGATCGTGTCGACGTCGACGCGGAAGATCTGGCCGCGGTCCTTGATGTTGATCAGCTTCTCGTAGCGGTTCGAGCTGTGCGCCTCATCGCCGCCCTCGCTGACGCTGTCGACTGCTTCGGGGGCGACCTCGGCCAGAACCTCCTTGAGCCGCCCGACCTCCTCGACGCCGCGCTTCTCGGCGAGGCGCTGGCGGATGCGGTCGAGCGTGTCGGCGAGCCGTTCCTCCTCGACTGGCTTCATCAGATAGTCGGTCGCCTGCGCCTGGAAGGCGCGGATCGCGTGGTCTGAATAGGCCGTCACGAAGACGAAGAGCGGCGGCTCGACCTCCATCAGCCCCTGGATCACCGAGAATCCGTCGAAGCCCGGCATCTGGATGTCGAGGAAGACGAGGTCCGGCTTGTGCGTCTTGATCGCGCGGATCGCCTCGCGGCCATTCGAGCAGGTCTCGACGATCTCCACATCCTCGTGCCGCTCAAGCCGGAGCTTCAGGCCCTGGATGGCAAGGGGTTCGTCATCGACCAGAATGGTACGAATGGTCATTTCACTTCCTCGGACTGGATTTGGTACGGGATTTCGATCGTAACGCTGAAGCCCCCCTGAACGTTCGTTTGAGTCTCAAAACGATGGTCGGCGCCATAGGCCTGCGCCAGACGGTCGCGAATATTCGCCAGACCGACTCCGGTCGACAGCTCCGCCCGCTGCGTATAGCCGCTGTCCGCCCCCGGACCGGTATCCTGCACCGTCAGAACCACCCTGTCGCCCATCTTGCGCGCCTCGACGGCGATGTCGGCGCCTTCCTCCTGCGGCGTCACCGCATATTTGATCGCATTCTCGACCAAAGGCTGGAGCAGCAGCGACGGCAGTCGCGCCCGCGCCGCCGCCGGATCGATCTCGAAGCGCGGCCTCATGCGGTCCTCGAAGCGCATCTTCTCGATCTCGAGATACAGTTTCAGCGTCTCCACCTCCTGCTCGACCGTCACTTGTCCGGTCGGCTCGTTCACCAATGTGTAGCGAAGGAAGGATGACAGGCGCGAAAGCATCGCATTCGCCCGTTCGGTCTGCTTCAGCAGGACGAGGGTCGAGATCGAATTGAGCGTGTTGAACAGGAAGTGCGGATTGAGCTGGTAGCGCAGCATCGCCAGCTGCGCGGAGCTCGCCTGGTGCTCGAGCCGCAGCAATTGGTCCGTCTGCTCTTCCAGCAGCAGATAATAATTGATGCCGTAATAGAGCGCCGACCAAGCGGCGAGCAGCGAGAAGGTGAGCAGAATCGAGCTGAAGAACTGGAGCCCGCCCGGCCGCGATCCGGGGCTGAGGAAGGTGGCGTAGCTCCACGTCTCGATCGCCGAAAAGCCCGCCGAGGCGAGCAGCACCAGGGCGATCGAGATCGCCCAGGTTATGATCGGCCGGAGCTTGATCAACCGCCGGTAGGAGGCCGCGATGAGGAGGGTGATCGAATAGCCGGTGGCGGTGAGCAAAGCGGTGTGGATGACGTAGCTCCACCCCATCGCATTGGCGATGCCGCTCAGGGTGCGGAGCACGAAATAGCCTGCCCAGCCGGCGGACTGGAGGATCCAGAAGGCGCGGTTCTTGTCCTCGAAGAAAGGCTGCTGCTGGAGCCTCAGTGGGCCCCAGCTCTTGGCCTTGCCGGGTTTCGTCCCGGTCGCCGGAGCGGGCGCCGGCGTGGGCGCCGTGATCTGTGCGCTGCTACTTGCCACCGGCCGCCTGTTTAGCGGGAAGAACCAGCATCGACCAGTCGCCGCCATCGGCGACATGAGCCGCTACCGCCGCGCGCAGGTCCTCGGCGGTCATTGCCGCATAGTCGCTCTCGAAAGTGCGGGCGACCTCGATCATTTCCGGCTGGCTGACGAAATCCTCGAGCGCGCTCATCCAATAGGCGTTGGTCTTGAGCCGCCGCTCGATTCCGGTGATCACCGGGTTCTTGGCGCGCTCGAACTCTTCCGGGGTCACCGGCTTGGCCGCCAGCTCCGCGACCACCTCGCGCGCGATCCGGAAGAAGGTGCCGGCGCTTTCGGGCTTCACCTCCACGGCGGCGTAGAAGATGCCCCAGTCCGGCAGCTCCTCCGAGGATGTCGCGATCGCGCTCGGCGAATAGGTCGCGCCTTCAGCCTCCCGCACCCGCTCGAACAGCCGCGCCTGGAGGATATTGGCGGCAAGGCTCAGCGCCCGCCGCTCCCTGCGCCGGTCGATGCCGCCGAACGTGTTCCAGCCGATCACCGCGAAGGCCTGGTCCGGATCGCCTTCGTGGGTGAAGGTCTTGGGCTTCGGGCTCGGCTGCGGCGGCCGCACCGCGCGCGCATTAGACGGGATCTCCGCCGCTCCGCGCGCCGGTAGCGCGCCGATTGTCTTCGCGACCGCGGCGGCTGCGGTTTCGAGGTCGACGTCGCCGACGATCACCACCTCGATCGGCCCGGTGGCGAGCAGGGGCGTGAAATAGCTTTGCAGGTCCTTGAGCTCGGCCTGGGCGATCTCCGCTTTCTCGACCGGCGCCCAACGCTCGTCGCCGCCGCGCGTGAAGCCGCCAAGCTCGCGCCCCGCGCGTGAGGTGGCGGAGGCGAAGCTCAGGTCGTAGCTCTCCAGCGCGCCGGTCTTGAAGCGGGCGAAGAGCGGCGCGTCCCAGCGCGGATAGGCGAGCTTGGTCGCGAGCAGCCGCAGCTGGTCGTCGAGATCCTGGCCGTTGGTCACGCCCTGCAGCTCGAACGCGTCCTCGCCGACCGAGAAGCTCAGGCCCATCCGGCGCCCGGTCATCAGCCGCTCCATGCCGTCGAGGTTGAGATCGGCGAGGCCGGACGGGCCAACGAGGCCGCCGAGCCATGCCAGCGACGGCTGGTCCGGACGCAGGCCGACCAGGCCGTTGCCGAAGCGGACCTGCACGCCGACCGAGCCGCGCTCGAACTCGGTGCGCTTGAAGATCAGGCTGGAGCCGTTGGCGAAGCGGACGATGGTGACGTCGAGGTCCTCGATCCGCTGGCGCGACACCTCGCGGCCGGGCGGCCCGAGCGGCGGCAGGTTGTCCATGCTGACCAGCCGCTCCGCCTCGCGCGCGGCCGGCGCGGCCTTTTCGGCCATCGCCAAGGCAGTCGCGACCGCCGCGTCGCCGCCCTCGACCGGCTGCGGCGCGAGCAGCACGAAGCGCGGGCCGGATCCCGCAAACAGGCCCCTCATCGCCTCGCCCACCAGTTGCGGCGTCATCTCGGGCTCGAGTTCGTCGATCACCGCCTGGATGGTCGCCGCCGTGGTGACGATGCTGTTGCGGCTGATCGCGTTCACCATCTGCTGGGCGCGCTGCTGCGACTTGACGGTGGCCTCTCCGGCGACCCCGGAAGCGGCCGTGGCCTTCAGGTTCTTCATCTCGCGCGCGATCTCCGCCTCGCTCGGGGGTGCCCGCAGCGCATCGGCGATGATCGCGAAATTCTGGGCCAGCGCCTCGCGCCACTTGCCTTCGCGCGCGGTGACGGAGATCTGGGTGTAATCGGCCATGCCCGCTGTCTGGTTCTCGACTACCGCAGCGTTGACGAAGTCCGCCTCGCCTCGCGCCTTGGCTTCGAGCCGGCGGTTGAGGATGCGGGCGGCGAGCGAACGGGCGAGGTCGATCCGCTCGACGGCCTTGGTGTTCGGCGTCTCGACATAGGGCCGCAGCCACATGACCGAGCCTGCGTAAGGCGCGCCAGGATAAGCGAGCGAGGCGGCGCGCGCTTCGGGCTCTGCGATGCGGCCGTAATCGGGCTCGGCGGGCGCGGGGCCGGTGCCCTGCCAGCCGCCGAAATGCTTGGCGATCAGCCTTTCCATAATCGCGGGATCGGCATCACCGACCATGATCACGGTCGCCCGCTCCGGCCGGTACCAGCGCTCGTAGAAGGCGCGCATGCCTTCGGGCGTCGCCTTCTGCAGCGTCTCGGTGGTGCCGATCGTGTCGCGGTCGGCAATCTTGAGGCCGGCGTAGAAGACCGGCCAGCTCGCCTCTAGCATGCGGGTGGCGAGCTCGGAGCGGCGGCCCTTCTCCGCCAGTATGACCTTGCGCTCGGCCTCCAGAATCGTCGGGTCGAACAAGGCGGTGTCGACCATCTCGGACAGCACGCCGAGGCTGGTGTCGAGGCTCGCTTCGTCGGCGCGGGGGAGGTCGAGTTGGTAGACGGTCTGGGTCGGGCTGGTCGACGCATTGCTGTCGCTGCCGAAATTGGCGCCGAGCTTCTGCCAGATCCGCCGCCCCTCGCCGTCGCCGAAGCCCTTGGTGCCGCGGAACGCCATATGCTCGATGAAGTGCGCCCAGCCGCGCTCATGATCCTGCTCGTGGAGCGAGCCGGCGGCGATCCGCACCCGCACGGACACCTGCTTTTCCGGCAGCGCATTGCGCCGCACCGCATAGCGCAGGCCGTTGGGCAGCGTGCCGAACGTCCAGGCCGGATCGGGCGGAACGTCGCTGCCCTTGTAGAACCAGCTGCTGTCTCCCTCGGCCGAGGCGGGAGCGCCGACGAGCAGGAGCAAGGTGAGGAAACAGGTGCGGAGGAAATTCATCGGATCGGCTTCACCAATTTAGGCGCGGCTGTCGAGCGTGGAAGACCGCAAGTGCGGGTGCAGGCTGTTCTTCTCGCCACAGGCACGTTGACTCCGGATGAATGTAAGAGGAACATAATAGGAACAGACGAGTCTTGTGAGTCGCTATGCCTGCCCTGTCGCCTGCCCAATCCGAACGCCTTGCCGCCTTGCGCGCCGAGGTGCGGGCGATCGAATCGGCGGGCGGCGAGCGGGCACGCGACTGCCTGCCTTTCGGCATCGAGTCCATCGATGCGCGGATGGCCGGCGGCGGGCTTGCCGTCGCGGCGCTGCACGAGGTGACCGGCGCCACGCCTGAACTCAGCGACGATGCCGCCGCGACCCTGTTCATTGCCGGCATCGCGGCCCGGCGTGCCGGGGCCACGGGCGACGTGCTCTGGGCGTTCAGCCGCCGCGACCTGTTCGCGCCTGGCATCGCCCAGGCGGGGCTTGGGCCGGGCCAGGTCATCTATGCCGAATGCGGCCGCGACGAGGATGTACTCGCGGTGATGGAGGAGGGCCTTCGCCACCGCGGCCTCGCCGCCGTGGTGGGAGAGGTCGGCCGCGTCCAGATGGCCTCCACCCGCCGCTTGCAGCTGGCCGCGGAGGAGGGCGGCACGACCGCCTTGATGCTGAAGCGCTGGAAGCGGAGTGGAGAGGACCCGCTGGCGCTGCCTTCGTCCGCGGTGACGCGCTGGCGGATCGCCTCTGCGCCGTCATCGCCCCTGCCGGTGGAAGGCATCGGCCGCCCCCGCTGGCGCCTCACCCTCGTCCGCCAGCGCGGCGGCGAGCCCCATGACTGGATGATGGAGTCCTGCGATGCGACGGGTTGCCTCGCTCTACCTGCCGAATTTGGCGATCGAGCGAATACGGCAGACCGAGCGGCCGCGGCAAGACGCGCAGCCTAGGCCCCCGGCTTCAGCGCCGCAGGAGGAGCCATGGTGGCCGGATGCCCGATGGCCTGAAAATGCCAAGGAGCGGGCCAAGCTCCTCGCTCTAAGAGAGAGGCTTGGCCAGGAGGAAAAGGCGCGTCAGACGCCCGCAAAGCTGATTGAGGCTGGACAACCGGCCGATCATTCCTCCGTGGAGGCTGGCGGCTGGCGGCCCGGTGCGCACTGGGCCCGGGACGCGGGAACCGACGAGTGGCTCGATCAGCGGCTTGCCCGCAAGCGCGCGCAGAAGGCGGCGATCCTCGCCCAGATCGAGACCTTGCCGCTCCATCAGCGCCCGCCTGTGCGCGAGCTCGGCCGCCGCAGCGAAAGCCTGCCGCATCCCTTTCGCCCGGCACCGTCCGACGAGGCCGCGCCTCCCGGTCGCCCGGTCTATGATCTCGAGGGCGCCTTCTGGCAGCAGGGGCGCACATTGGGCGGCTTCGTGGCCCGCGCGGTCGGTTCTGCGGCCTCAGAGGCGGAGAAGGACGATCCGGCCGAGACCGGCGGGCCCCCCATGGTCATCACCGAGCGCGTCGGCCAGCGTGTCGTCCTGGCTCATGTCTGCCCCACCGCAGAGGCGCTCGGCCTTTCCGCAGGCATGCCGCTCACTCAGGCGCGGGCGCTGGTGCCGGGCCTTGTCATCCGCCCGGCGGATCCTGAAGGCGTCGCCGCCGACCTCGATCGCCTCGCCCGCCATGCCGCCAGGCACTGGACGCCCCAGGTTGCCGTCGCCCCGGGCGAGGGGCTGCTACTCGACATCGGCGCTTCCGCCCATCTGTTCGACGGTGAGGAGCGCCTGGCGCGACGAATGCTCAAGCTTTGCCGCTATCTCGGCTTCGGCGCCCGTGTCGCGATCGCCGACACCGCGGCGGCGGCACAGGCAATCGCCAGATGCTCTGCCCGGCCGGTGGCCATCTGCCCGCCGGGGCAATCGGCTAAGGCGATCGAGCGTCTGCCGCTCTCCGCCTTGGGGCTCGATACGGCCGCGGCTGAAACTGCGCGGCGGCTGGGCATCGACAATATCGGGGCGCTCGCCGCCCTGCCGCGTGCCCCGCTCGTGCGCCGTTTCGGCCAGGCGGTGGCGATCCGCCTCGACGAAGCGCTCGGCGCGCGTGCCCAGCCGATCGACCAGCTCGTGCCGGCCGAGGCGCCGCTCGCCCATTGCCGCTTCGTCGAGCCTCTGCTCACCGCGGAGCCGATCGCTCTGGCCATGTCCAATCTGGTGGCGGAATTATGCGTGCAATTGACAGCTCGGCACCTGGGCGCTCGGCTCGTCTCGCTTACGCTCACGCGCATCGACGCGGTCGACCAGCGGGTCGCCATCGGTTTGGCCCGGCCGAGCCGCGATGCCGATCACATCGTGCGCCTGATGGCCACCCGGCTGGACCAGATCGAGCCCGGCTTCGGCATCGAGGCCATGCGGCTGGTGGCCGAGCGGGTCGATCCGCTTGCTCCTCAGCCGGTGCCGTCCGAACTCTCCGGCAAGGAACAAGCCGCGGACCTCGCTCAGTTGGTCGACCGGCTTGCCACGCGGCTCGGCTTGCGGCGGATCTTCCGCCTTGCCGCGGTCGAGAGCGACGTTCCGGAACGCAGCGTCCGCCGCACCGACCCGATGGCGCAAAACCCTTTTAGGTGGCCCCGATGGCCGCGCCCGACACGGCTGCTCGATCCACCGGAACGGGTGGAGGGCGTGCTCGCCTTGCTGCCCGACGGCGTGCCGAAGCGCTTCACCTGGCGCGGCCGCTCCTACCAGGTCACTCGCGGCGACGGCCCCGAGCGCATCCAGGGCGAATGGTGGCGCGGCTCCGCCGAGCGCGATGCCGTCCGCGACTATTTCCAGGTGGAGGACGTGACCGGCGCACGCTTCTGGCTGTTCCGCCGCGGCGACGCCGTCGATCCGCGTAGCGGTGATCTCAGCTGGCACCTGCACGGCCTGTTCGGCTGAACATGTATACCGAGCTCCAGGTCACCACCCATTTCAGCTTCCTGCGCGGCGTCTCGTCCAGCGACGAGCTGTTCGCGGCGGCGAAGCTGCTCGGTTATGACGCCCTTGGCGTGACCGATCGCAACAGCGTCGCCGGTCTCGTCCGGGCGCTGATCGCCGCCAAGGCGACCGGCTGTCGCCTGATCGCCGGCTGCCGGCTCGATCTGGTCGACGCGGCATCGATCCTGGTGTGGCCGGAGGATCGCGCCGCCTGGTCGCGCCTGACGCGGCTGCTGACCGTCGGCAAGAGCCGTGCCGATGCTCAACGGGGACAGAAGGGACAATGCTTCCTCTATTGGGAGGATGTGGCGGCCTACGCCAAAGGTCTCGTCGCGGCGCTGGTCCCGGATCTCGGCCAACCGGGCGAAGCCGAGCTTTCGATGATGGCGGAGATCTTCGGCGCTGACGGCCATGTCGCGCTTACCCATCATCGCCGCCCGGGCGATGCGCTTCGTCTGCATCGCACGGCCGAACTCGCCCGCCGCTTCGGACTGACGCCGCTGGCCACGGGCGACATACTCTACCACACGCCCGATCGGCGCATGCTGCAGGACGTGGTCACCGCCATTCGCGAGAAATGCACGATCGACGAGCTCGGCTTCCGTCGTGAGCGCTTCGCCGACCGGCACCTCAAGGGCCCCGATGAAATGCAGCGCCGCTTCGGAAGATATCCGGACGCGACTGCTGCGACCAAGGCCATCGCCGAGCGCTGCACCTTCTCGCTGCGCGAGCTCGATTACCAATATCCGGACGAGTTGGTGATGAGCGGCCGCACCCCGCAGCAGGCGCTGGAGCGGCTCTCCAATCAGGCGCTGCGGGCGAAGTTCGGCGGCTATGCACCGCCGCGGCGCTATAAGAGGCTGCTGAAGCATGAGCTCCGGCTGGTGCGACGGATGGGCTACGCGCCCTATTTCCTCACCGTCAATTCGATCGTCGCTTATGCCAGGAGCCAGAGCATCCTCTGCCAGGGGCGCGGATCGGCCGCCAATTCGCTGATCTGCTTCGTGCTCGGCATCACTTCGATCGATCCGATCAAGCACACCTTGCTGTTCGAGCGCTTCATCTCGCCCGAGCGTGACGAGCCGCCCGACATCGACGTCGATTTCGAGCATGAGCGACGCGAGGAGGTGATCCAGTGGATCTACCGCACCTATGGCCGGGAGCATGCCGCGCTGACCGCCGTCGTCAGCCGCTTCCGCGCACGCGGCGCGGTCCGGGAGGTCGGCAAGGCGCTGGGGCTTCCGGAGGATGTGACGGGAGCGCTCGCCGGTCAGGTCTGGGGCTGGTCCGACGAAGGCGTCAGCGAGAAGCACGCCGCCAGCCTCAACCTTGATCCCGGCGATCGCCGGCTGGCCCTGACCCTCGACCTCGCCCGGCAATTGATCGGGACGCCGCGCCACCTCAGCCAACATCCCGGTGGTTTCGTGCTCACCCGCGACCGGCTGGCCGACCTCGTTCCAATCGAGCCTGCCGCGATGGTCGACCGTCAGGTGATCGAATGGGAAAAGGACGACATCGAAGAGCTGAAGTTCATGAAGGTCGACGTGCTCGGCGTCGGCATGATGGGCTGCATGCGCCGCGCTTTCGATCTGCTCGCCGCGCACAAGGGCATCAGCATGGACCTCGCCTCACCTGCGCTCCAGCGTGACGATCCGGTCGTCTACGACATGATCTGCAAGGCGGACACTTTGGGCGTCTTCCAGATCGAGAGCCGCGCTCAGATGAGCATGCTGCCGCGACTGAAGCCGCGCAAATTCTACGACATCGTCATCCAGGTCGCGATCGTCCGTCCCGGTCCGATCCAGGGCGACATGGTCCATCCTTATCTGCGCCGCCGCGAGGGCAAGGAGAAGCCACACTATCCCAAGCCCGAGCTGCGCGAGGTGCTGGAAAAGACGCTCGGCGTGCCGCTCTTCCAGGAGCAGGCGATGAAGGTGGCGATCGTCGGCGCCGGCTTCACCGCGGCCGAGGCCGACGCGCTCAGGCGGTCGATGGCGACGTTCAAGTTCACCGGCGGTGTCGGCGCGTTCCAGGACAAGCTCATCAACGGCATGATCGCGCGCGGCTATGCGCGCGACTTTGCCGAACGGACGTTCAAGCAGATCGAGGGCTTCGGCTCCTACGGTTTCCCGGAAAGCCACGCCGCCAGCTTCGCCAAGATCGCCTACGCGTCATCGTGGATGAAGTGCCATCATCCCGATATCTTCTGCTGCGCGCTGCTGAACGCGCAGCCGATGGGCTTCTACGCCCCCGCTCAGATCGTCCGGGATGCGCGCGAGCATGGCGTGGAGGTTCGCCCGCCCTGCATCAACGCCAGCTCCTGGGATTGCAGCCTGGAGAAGGCAGACACGGAAAGTTTTTTGGCGGTTCGCCTGGGCATGCGCGTCGTGCGCGGCCTGGCCGCCATCCACGTTGAGGAAATTCTGAAGGCTCGAGCCTCAGGACTGTTCCGCAGCATTGAAGATGTCTGGCTGCGCTCCGGCGTACCGGTCGCCGCGCTGGAGCGGCTGGCCGATGCGGACGCGTTTCACGGCTTCGGCCTCAATCGTCGAGAGGCATTATGGCAGGTGCGAGGCCTCGGCGAGAAGCAGCTGCCGCTATTTGCCCATGCCAATGCCCGCGAGGCCGAGCGCGAGCCTCAGGTCAAGCTCAAGCCGATGACGGCGGGGCGCGAGGTGGTGGAGGATTATCATTCCACCCAGCTCACCTTGCGCGATCACCCGCTCGCCTTTCTTCGATCCGAGCTCGAGCGGCGCGGCATCATCCGCTGCTCGGACCTCGAGCATGTGAAGGACGGCCGCAAGGTCGAGGTGGCCGGCATCATCCTCGTCCGCCAGAAGCCGGGCTCGGCCAAGGGCGTCCTCTTCATCACCATCGAGGACGAGACCGGCATCGCCAACGGCATCATCTGGCCCGACCGGTTCGAGGCGCAGCGCCGGGTCGTGCTCTCCTCGGCCATGATCAGCATCAAGGGCACGGTCCAGAAAGAAGGGCGGGTGATCCACGTCATCGCCGACCGGATCGAGGATTATACGCCGCTGCTGCGCACCGTCGGCGAACGCGATTTTCCGCACCGGCCCGGGCCGGGCGACGGCGCCACTCATGGCGGCTCGCCCGATCGCGGCGAACGCGATTGGGAGAAGAGGGTCCGGGACTCCTACCACCCACCCTTCCGCACGGGCGCCGATCCCGAGACAATCGTCCGCCAGAAGACCCGCGACTTCCATTGAGGCGTCGGCTAAGCACAACGCCATGAAGTATCGCGTCCTCGTCCTCGCCGCCGCCGTCATCACCGCCACCACCGCCACCGCCCAGCAGCCTCCGCGCGAGGAATCGCCGGCGCCGCGCGCGTTGCTCGAGGGGATCGGCGCCGGCAATTCGGATGCGGCGCTGGAGCAGGCGATCGCCGCCGCTGCCGCCCATCCGCTTGGCACCCTGGAGAATCCGGTTCGCGTCGCCGGGCCGGAGGGCGAGCGCGCCTATCTCGCGCGGCTGCGCTGCGCCGATGGCCGCGCCCCCGCGATCGGCACCAGGACGGCGGCCGGCGTCGGCGCCTATGGCTCGCTGGTCGATGCCTGGCCGCTCGATTGCGGTGCCGCCGCGCCCGGCAAGGTCAGCCTCATCCTCGACAAATATCATGAGGAGCATCCCGAGCAGGGCGCCCCCGCCGGCTTCCAGGTCGCGCGCTAGAATAGCCCCAGCCCGTCCACCTCCTGCGCCGAAAGCTCCAGGCCGAAGCTCTCACGCAGGACCCGCCGATATTCGTCCGGATCCCCGATCTCCCGCGTCTCCGCCACTCCCTTCCGGGTGACGGTCAGCGCCGTACCGGTGAGCGCGACATGGCCGTCGGGCAGCGTCCCCGACACGATCCGAAGCGTCGTGAAGCGCGTGTTCGGCCGCGTCGCCGTCCAGTGGTTCGCCGCCTCCAGGTCCGCGGTCCAGACCTTCTCGGTGGCGAAGCTGTATTGCCGCGTCCAGCCGCTACCGACGTCGCGCTGGAGCATCCAGCCATGCTCGCCCGCCCGCACCAGCCGGTGGCGGGCGCCGTCGTCGGTCTGCGCCACCTCGTCGGCGATCAGCGGCATCGGCGGCACATAGCTGCCGCCGAAACCCGCATCGGCGATATAGTCCTCGCCCTCGACGTGGACGAGATTGAGGGTGTGGGTGCGCGGCGGTGTCTCAGTGACGTTGAGCCAGACCCGGGCGAGCAGCGGCCGCGCCTCAAACCCAAGCGCCTGCAGCATGCCGAGCAGCAGCGCATTCTGCTCGAAGCAATAGCCGCCCCGCCGCCGCGTCACGAGCTTGTCGAACAGCGCCTGCGGGTCGAGGCTGACACCGCGGCCGAGCAATATGTCGAGATTTTCGAACGGGATCGCCAGTCGGTGCGCGCGCTGGATCTCGGCGAGCGCGCCGAGGCTGCTGGTCGCCTCCCGCGCCCGGATGCGAGCGAAATAGGCGCCGATCTGCTCGTCCGAATAGGGCATGCCTCACTGGTCGCGCAACTTGCCGCCGAGATCAACATCGGTCAGGAGCCGCCGCCATGCGCACCATCCTGAAGTGGATCGGCACGGTCCTCCTGTTCGTCGTGATCGCCATCTGCCTCGCTCCGACGCTGATCCCGCCCTTCCTCGATCGCATCTACTATCGGGGCCCGCCGAGCAGCCATTATGACGGCCAGCACTTCTTCAATCCCGGCAGCCAGGGACCGGAGCCGGCGGCACAGACGAGCGGGCGAAGAGGCTTCCTAAGCCGCTTCATCAGCGGCGGCCGCGCCGAGTGGCCGGAGCGGGTGGCGGTGACGCAGACTGTCCCGCCCCTGCGCGTCGAGGGCAACGAGATGCTCGTCACCTGGATCGGCCATGCGACGGTGCTGGTGCAGACGCAGGGGCTCAACATCCTCGCCGATCCGATCTGGTCCGAGCGCGCCTCGCCATTCTCCTTCGTCGGCCCCCGGCGGGCTCGGGCGCCTGGCGTCGCCTTCGAGCGGCTGCCGAAGATCGACATCGTTCTCATCAGCCACAATCATTACGACCATATGGACCTGCCGACGCTCAGGCGGCTTTGGCAGCGCGATCGGCCGCTGATCGTCACCAGCCTCGGCAACGATACGATCCTTCGGAACGTCGGCGTGGAGTCGGTCGCGCTCGACTGGAACCAGAAGCGGGCCTTCGAGGGCGGTGCCGTCATCGCAGAGCGGAACCACCATTGGGGCTCTCGCTGGGGCACGGACCGCAATAGGGCGCTCTGGTCCGCCTTCACCGTGGTCCTGCCGGGCGGCAACATCTTCTTCGCCGGCGACACCGGTTGGGGCGATGGAACATGGGTTCAGGAGGCTGCGCGTCGCGGCCCGTTCCGGCTCGCCATGATCCCGATCGGCGCATACGAGCCGCGCGATTTCATGAAGACCAACCACATCAACCCGGAAGAGGCGGTGCGCATCTTTGAGGCGCTGAAGCCGACCCGCGCGCTCGGCATCCACTGGGGGACCTTCCAGCTCACCTTCGAGCCGATCAACGATCCGCCGCAGCGGCTCGAACGGCTGAAGCGGGAGCGGGGGATCGCGCCGGAGCGCTTCGTGGCGACGGAGGTCGGGCGAACCTTCCGGGTGCCGCCACTTTGATCGTCAAGCGTCGGCCGGGCCCATCCGGAAGACGCAGAACTTGTTTCCGTCGAGGTCCCTGAAATAGGCGCCGTAGAAGGCCTTGTCGCCTTCGGGGCCGCGCAGGCCAGGCGCACCTTCGTCGCTGCCGCCGAGCTCCAGCGCCTTGGCGTGGAACGCGTCGACCTTGTCGCGGCTGTCCACGGGAATTGCGATCATGTTGCCGTTGCCCGGCGTCGCGGGCTTGCCGTCATAGGCAGGCGTCACCACCACGCCGGGCCGGCCCATGCTCGTGCCGTAAAGGGTGAAGCCGTGCGGCAGCTCGATCTTCCGGCTCGCCCCGATCGTGCCGAACAATGCGTCGAAGAACCCGCGGGCGCGGTCGAGATCGTTCGTCCCTACAGTCGCATATCCGATCATCTTTCATTCCTCCCTGCGGCGAAGCCGTGGGGAGGGGGACCACCCGAAGGGTGGTGGAAGGGTCGTACCCCGATTTCCCCTCCACCATGCTTCGCATGGTCCCCCTCCCCAGCTTTTGCTGGGGAGGAATTTCAGGTCGCCGTGCACTCGCCGACCCGGCGGCCGGTGGTCTTCGCCTTGATCGTCATCGTCATGCCGCCCGGCAGCCCCGTCGTGTTCATATCCATATCGAGGTTGTAGGCGGTGGGGCCGTAATCGCCGCTCATGTTCATCACTACCTTGCCGGGCATGCCGCCGCCCTCGCAGGTCATGGTGCCGGTCATCCTGCCGCCGTCCATGTTCCAGTCTTGGTAGGTGCAATTGTTGCTCTGCTGGGCGGCGAGGAAGTTGGCGCTGGGCTTGGCCGCCTGCTCGGGCGTGATGCAGTTGCTGACGGTGCTCTTCTGACCGACCATCGATTTCAGCGCGTCAGCGGGGACGCCGGGCGCGCTCGCCGAGAGGATCTCGTTCGTCGCCTCCCACTGGCCCGGCTCGATCTTCATGCCGCTGAGCTCGTCCGCCACTTCCTCGGCCGTCATGTCGCCCTTCTTCTCCGCCTCGGGCTCGGAGCCGCAGGCGGCGAGGGCGCCGGCAAGGGCGAAAGGCAGCAGCAGTCGACGCATCTTCTTTTTCTCCTAGTTTCCGGCCGCCGCGGAGGCGCCCGGCTTCAGCAGGTCGAGCACCGCGACGGTCGTCGCTTCGGTGCCGAGGCGCACCGAAGGCTCGGGATCGATCTTGAACAGCGGCGAATGGTGCGACGGCACCGGCGGTCCGCCCGCTTTCTCGGCGTCGAACGCGGCCTGTGGCGTCCCGCCCACGGCGAAGTAATAGCCTTTGATGCCATGCTTCTGCTCGACGAAATAGGCGAAGTCCTCAGCGCCCATGCCGGTCTGGACGAACGGCTCGAGCGCGTCGGCGCCAAGGTCGCGGGCCATGGCGGCATTGAGTCGCCGGGCCAGCGCGGCATCGTTGATCGTGGTCGGCGTGCCTTCCGAGACCTTCACCTCGGGCAGCTTGTTCTCGGGCAGGCCGTTGGCGCGGCCGATCCCTTCCGCCGTGCGCTTGATCGCGGCCAGCAGCTGCGCCCGCGTCGGCTCGTCATTGGCCCTGACGGTGAGCTGCAGGTGGGCGCGGTCGGAGATGATGTTGTGCTTGGTGCCCGCGTGGAAGGCGCCGACCGTGATCACCGCCGGCTTCAGCGGCTCGATCTCGCGGCCGATAATGCCCTGCATCGCCACTACGATCTGGGAGCCGATGAAGACCGGGTCCTTGCCGGCGTTGGGCGACGCGCCGTGCGCGCCGACGCCGTGGACGATGATGTCGACGCTGTCGGCCGAGCTATACTGGATGCCCTCCGCCGCGCTGACCTTGCCCGTCGGCAGGTCCGACGCGACGTGGAAGGCGATCGCGTAATCCGGCTTGGGAAAGCGCGTGTAGAGCCCGTCCGCGATCATCGCCTTGGCGCCGCCGACCCGCTCTTCGGCCGGCTGCACGATGAACACGACGGTTCCCTTCCACCGATCCTTCATCGCCGCGAGTTGCCGCGCCGTGCCGACCATCGACGTGATGTGCACGTCGTGGCCGCAGGCGTGCATCACCGGGTTCTCGACGCCGTCCACTCCGGTCTGCCTCGCGGCGGAGGCATAAGGAAGGCCGCTCTTCTCCTCGAGCGGCAGCCCGTCCATGTCGGCGCGGACCAGCACTGTCGGCCCGCTCCCGTTCTTCAGCACGCCGACCACGCCCGTGCCGCCAACCTTTTCGGTGACGGTCATGCCCGGGACCGCGCGCAGCTGCTTCGCCATTATGCCGGCGGTGCGATTCTCCTTGAAGCTCAGTTCCGGATTCTTGTGGAAATCCTCGAACATCGCCCGGAGCTGCCGGTCGTAATCGGCCTTCACCGCCGCCGAGAAATCCGGCGCGGCGAGGGCGGGGGCGGCGGCAAAGGCGCTCGCCAGGATCAGGAGTTTGAAGCGCATGGTTCCTCTGTTCGGTTAACTGGTGCCGCCGCATGATCCGACGCGGCGGCCGGTGAGCTTGCCGCTGAACGTCATCACGCCCTGAAAATCCTCGGCCTTGGTCGCAAAGTCGATCTCGTAGCTGTCGCTGCCATAGCGGCCGCTCAGCGTCACTTCACCCTCATTCCCTTCCTCGGAGTTGGGGCAGGCGCCGACGATCTCGATCCTGCCGCCGGCGATCGTAGCGCTGGTGATCCGGCAGTCCGCCTCGGTATCGCGTGCGAAGAAGCGGGCGGGGTCCGCCGCCTGGTCGGGGGTCAGGCAGATCTCCTGGGTCTTGATCGGCCCCAGCGGCAGGTCTTCCAATGCGCGCCCGTCGAGAGTGGCGACGCCGGGCGTGTTGATCACCTCCCAAAGACCCGGTGCGAGCTGCGCGTCGGCCGCGCCGAGCAGGAGCGGCAGGAGCGGGATGGCCCCTGTTTTGATCAGCCTGCCCGTGATCACCTTCAGCTCGCCTTGGCGTCGCCCGCCGCCGCGCAGGCCGGGGCGGCGTGGCGGCCGGTGAGCTTGGTCTGCATGGTGACGTCGCCGGTGCCCGACAGGAAGGTCGAGATGCTCTGCTCGGCGTCGATCTTGTCAGCCGTATAGGTGCCGTCGACCGTCATCCTGATCTCGCCGGAAAGCCCGTCGCGGCGGCAGTTCAGCTGCGCGTTGAGCGTCCCGCTGGACATGTAGAAGCTGCCATATTCGCACTCATAATCCTCATCCCCGGCGAGAAGGACAGGGGCCGGCTTCTTGCCCTCGCCCTCGGCGACGCAGGCGCTCGCCTCGTGCTTGGTGCCGACCGGCGTGTTGATTTTGGGCGGCCCGTTATCCTGGCTGTCGAAGCGGGTGACCTCGGTCGAGATCTGCCACTGGCCGGCAGCGAGCTGCAGGTTCTTGGCGGCTTCGGCCTTCGCCTTGTTCTGAGCCGTAGGATCCTCGCCGCCGCCCGAGCAGGCGGCAAGGGCAAGCAAAGGAAGCAGGACCAGGCTGCGCATCTTTCAGTTATCCCCCTGTTGTTCTTGCCGTGACGCTAGCGGGACGGCGGCGGAATGACCATATGGAAGCGATGGCGATAGCGATCAGAACCGGCCTCGCAGAGCCGGAGACCGGCGAGAATTTCGTTCCCCACCGTCCGCAGCGGCCGGAAAAGGCCGAAGGCGGCAAGCGCTTGCGCATCGTCTCCGACTATGAGCCGGCCGGCGACCAGCCGACCGCGATCGCGGAGATCGTCGATCAGATGCGGCAGGGCGAGCAGACGCAGGTGCTGCTCGGCGTCACCGGCTCGGGCAAGACCTTCACCATGGCCAAGGTGATCGAGGAGCTGCAGCGCCCGGCGCTCGTGCTCGCGCCGAACAAGATCCTCGCCGCCCAGCTTTACGGGGAGTTCAAGAGCTTCTTCCCGGAAAATGCGGTCGAATATTTCGTCAGCTATTACGATTACTACCAGCCCGAAGCCTACGTGCCGCGCTCCGACACCTACATCGAGAAGGAAAGCTCGGTGAACGAGGCGATCGACCGGATGCGCCACTCGGCCACCCGGGCGCTCTTGGAGCGCGACGACGTGATCATCGTCGCCTCCGTTTCCTGCCTCTACGGCATCGGCTCGGTCGAGACCTATTCGGCGATGGTCTTCAGCCTCAAGAAAGGCGCGACCGAGGACCAGCGCGAGATCATCCGCAAGCTCGTCGCGCTTCAGTACAAGCGCAACGACCAGGCCTTCGCGCGTGGCAATTTCCGCGTCCGCGGCGACAATCTGGAGATCTTCCCCTCCCACTATGAGGACACCGCCTGGCGCATCAATTTCTTCGGCGACGAGATCGAGGAGATCGTCGAGTTCGATCCGCTCACCGGCAAGAAGATCGCCAGCCTCGATTATGTGAAGGTCTACGCCAACAGCCACTATGTGACCCCGGGTCCGACGCTCAAGCAGGCGATGGAGGCGATCCGCCACGAGCTTGCCGAGCGGCTCAAGGAGCTGGTGGCTGAAGGCAAGCTGCTGGAGGCGCAGCGGCTGGAGCAGCGCACCAATTTCGACCTGGAGATGATCGCCGCCACCGGCTCCTGCGCCGGCATCGAGAATTACAGCCGCTTCCTCACCGGCCGCCTCCCCGGCGAGCCGCCGCCCACTTTGTTTGAATATCTGCCCGAGAACGCGCTCCTGTTCGTCGACGAGAGCCACCAGACGGTGCCGCAGATCGGCGCGATGGCGCGGGGCGATCACCGGCGGAAGATCACGCTCGCCGAATATGGATTCCGCCTGCCGAGCTGCATCGACAACCGGCCGCTGCGCTTCAACGAATGGGACGCGATGCGCCCGCAATCGGTCGCGGTCTCGGCGACGCCCGGCTCATGGGAGATGGAGCAGACCGGCGGCGTCTTCTCCGAGCAGGTCATCCGCCCGACCGGCCTCATCGACCCGCCTGTCGAAATCAAGCCGGTCGAGGACCAGGTCGACGACCTGATCTACGAAGCCAAGGAAACGGCGCGGAAGGGCTACCGCACCCTCGTCACCACGCTCACCAAACGCATGGCCGAGGATTTGACGGAGTTCCTCCACGAAGCGGGCCTCCGCGTCCGCTACATGCACTCGGACGTCGAGACGCTGGAGCGCATCGAGCTGATCCGCGACCTGCGCCTCGGCGTCTATGACGTGTTGGTCGGCATCAACCTGCTGCGCGAAGGCCTCGACATCCCCGAATGCGGCCTCGTCGCCATCCTCGATGCCGACAAGGAGGGCTTCCTCCGCTCCGAGACCTCGCTGATCCAGACGATCGGCCGCGCCGCCCGCAACGTCGAGGGCCGCGTCATCCTCTATGCCGACCGCATCACCGGCTCGATGGAGCGCGCCCTCAACGAAACCAACCGCCGCCGGCAGAAACAGGAAGAATATAACGCCGCCCACGGCATCACACCGACCACGATCAAGCGCAACATCAGCGACATTCTGGCAGACGTGTCGCAGCGCGACGCCGTGCTGGTCGACACGGGCGACGAGGAGGCGCCGCATCTCGTCGGGCATAACCTGCGCGCGTACATCGAGGATCTCGAGCAGCGCATGCGCAAGGCCGCCGCCGACCTCGAATTCGAGGAGGCCGGTCGCCTCCGCGACGAGATCCGCCGCCTCCAGGCCGACGAATTGGGCCTCCCCGACACCGAGAAGCGCGCCATGCCGCGCGGCCAGTCGATCAGCGGCAAGCCCGGCACCCGCACCACCCGCTACGGCAAGCAGAAGGCCGCGCGGGCGGAGAAGAGGGCGAGAGCCGCGCGGCACTGAGATCAGGAAGGCGGCGGGCCATCGGGCGGACGGTCGGTAAACCAGACATGGCCCTCACGGACCGAGTCCGGAGCGGGCCGGCCGGCGGCATCGCGAGCCGGGGCGTAGCGGTAGCGGCGCTGGATCAGGCGGCAGCTGGTTTCATCGAGGTCGGCATTGCCGCTGCTCTGGACGATGCTGCACTGGCTGACCCGGCCGTTGGCGCCGATGTCGATCCGCACCACCACACGGCCGCCGATGCCGGCGCGCCTCGCGGCCCGCGGATAATCCCGGCGGTACAACTCGCCCTCCAACAGCCGCGCCCGCTGCCTCAGGCCGCCGCCGCCGGTGCCGTCGCCCTGGCCACCGCTGCCCGTGCCGGTGCCGATCCCGCCCGCGCCGGTGCCCGGACCGGGAACGGGGGCCGCGCCGGTCGAGCTCTCTCTGCCCTGCGCCGGCACGGGCGCGGCAACCACTGGTGGCGGCACCTCCAGCCGGACCTTGGGCTCGGGCGCGACGACCGGAGTGGCTTTCGACTTGAGATTCTGCGGCGAGGCCTCGCCCTCCGGCGCTTCGGTTCTTTTCTCCGCCGGGATGACCTCCTCGATCGGCGGAGGAGGGGGATCCATGATGTTGAACAGCCTCAGCGTCTCCGATGCGCGCTGCGTCACATCAATGCCGAGACCGGTGACGAATGCGTAACCGAGCAGCGCGTGGAAGGCCGCGACGGCGGCCGCCGACTTGATCCGGTCGCTGTTGCTGGCCTGGTCCATCCCTGCACTGCCGTTACCCGTGGGTGCCGCGAGCATGACTCGGCAGACATGACCCACGAATGAAGAACGCATGGCCTCGCCGATCGCTTCCCCCGGAGAAGCTCTCTCGGGGCCGCGCCCGAATATCGTGCCGAACCCGATCCGAGCTTCGCCACCTTCGGCCCCAAGACCCGCCGCCAGTCCGTCGCTCTGCTAGGACCTCAGCGCGCAGGCGACGGAGGAGCTGGTGACGACCCTCAGGATCTCGGGATCGTCGACCTCCCGCACCCGATCGATAGAGCGCGCCACCGTCAGCCGCCGTTCGCTCCGTTCCCGCTTCAGATCCTCCGAGAGGGCGGAGATCTTCTGGAGCTGGACCAGGCTCAGCCGGTCGACCCAGCGCTTCGCCATGCAGTCCGCCATCGGCCGCGACAGGCCGGCATCGGCGAGGCGGGCGGCGACCCGGCCTTCGAAGGGCTGCGCGCAGGCGGCGACGAGCAGCGGCAGGATGAGGGCGAGGCGGCGCATCGGCGGCTCCTTTCCGGGGTGCGATAGGCCTCGTCTTCGGATAAGCCAATCGCCGCGTCGGGATCGATTTGCGGGCGCCATGGTTGAAACATGAAGGTTGCGGAGCGTGGCGATGAAATCTGTGCGTGCGGTGTTGGTGCTTGGGTCGGTGGCCGTCCTGATCGGCTGCGTGCCGAAGCGCGAGACGCCGGCGCCGCCGCCTGTCCAGCAGCCCCAGGCATCGCCGCGGCCGCGCCCGGCACCGCCGCCCCCGCCGCCAGCCGCGGCCGACTGGAGCCTTGTCGCACTTACGCCCGGCGCCTGGGTCTACAGCAACCAGGGCGGCACCAGCCAGGCGCAGTTCGGCGCCGCCAACAGTGAGGCACAATTCAGCGTCCGCTGCGACCGCGGTTCCCGCCAGGTCTCGCTCTGGCGTGAGGGGCGGGCGAGCGGCAACATGATGACTGTCCGCACCTCCTACGGCGCGCGCAACCTGCCCGTCTCTTTGCAGGCCGAGCCGCTGCCTTATGTCCATGCGACCGTGCCGGCGAGCGACCGCCTGCTCGACCAGATCGCCTTCAGCCGCGGCCGCTTCACCGTCGAAGTGCCGGGCCAGACGATGCTGGTCATCCCCGCCTGGCCCGAGCCGGCCCGGGTCGTGGAGGATTGCCGGGCCTAGCGCCCTGCCAGCGCGTTCGCGATGCGGGTGGCGAAAGCTTCGGCGATCCGCTCGCGGACCCCGCCGCGGGTGGCGAGGCCGATCAGGCCGCTGCTGCGGGCATTGACGTCGACATAGAGCTGGCCGAGCAGCTCGTCCGTGCCCGCGTCGCGGATGAAGACGGTGCCCGCCAGCCGATCCTCCTTGCCGAACATCGCTGCGCCGGCGCTGGCCGTCTGGAGATCGTCGATCTCGAGCAACAGCTTGAGCTCGCGCTCGTTCGTGAGACCCAGCTTGCGGGTCGCATCGCGGATCATGTCCGGCAGCAATTGTGCCAGCGGAGCCGCCTCATACCCCTCGTCGCCCGATCGGCTCGCCCGCTCGTCGAGCGCGGCCACCGACGCGCGCGCAGCGGGCTGAACGACCATCTCCACCTTCGTCACCTGGCTCGCTCCGACGATCGACCGCGACAGCGGCAGCACCTGCTGCGTGCGGCTGGTGCAGGCGCAGAGCAGCAGGGCCAGGAAAAGGATCGAAAAACCGGAAAGCCGCAAGGTGGGAAGCCTCTTCAGAGGCGCCGGTCGGGCCGGCAGGCGGAAGCCAGGAATCCTAGCGTCAAACTAATTCATTACAAGCCTTGATCGGCGACTCGGCCCGACTCATAGTTGCCTCCTCTTCAACAAGCGAAAGGAGGTGATCCGATGTCTCATGGTCCAGCAAGAGGCGCGGTTCTGCTCGTTCGGGGGACGAAAGCCTAGGCTTTCTAGTGGTCCTCCGGGCTGGAGCATCCGGCCGCTGACCATGTCGGAGGGTCGTCGGGCAAGTCCGCCCGGCGACCCTTCAACGCATTTGGAGCCCCGATGTCGCAGCTGCGCCGGCACTCCTCGAATGTCGCTAATCTTTACGAAACCAATCCGCTTTACCACGGTGAACCGCAGCTTTGCGTCGTGGCACGATCATTGCTGCCCAGTTTCCGGGGGCCTGTTGAGGTCCGCTTTACGCGAGGATCGCTCCGCTTGCTCCGGCAGGCGGAGCGGTTTTCGTTATGGGCTTCGGATCAGCGCCGGCCGAGATTCTGGATGGCGACGTAGCGGCCGGTCTGGGGACCGCGCGTGATCTTCAGCCAGGTGGAAGGCGTTGCGTCCGCCACCTCCACCACCTCTCCCCTGATGAGGATGTTCTTCGGGACGGTGTCGAGGACGGCGCCGCTCGTGCTCGGCGTCGCCCTTATATTGACCTGTCGCAGCGTCCGATGAGAGGGCTCGTACGCACCGCGGGGATAGATCGGCCTCGGCGCCAGCACAGGGACGACCAGGACGGCCAGCAGGAGCGCGACCAGCGCATAAGCCGCCGCCGGCCTGAAGTTCCGCCGCGCAGCCGCGTATCCGGTCGGGCGAGGTGCGTATTCGCGTTCCGGCTGGGCCTCAGGCGCAGGAGCCGGCTCTTCAGCTTCCTCTGCGTAACCACTCCTCTGGAGCGGCCACGGCGCGGTCGGTCTGGCTGCCTCCAGGCGCCAGTCCAGTCGCGCCTGCCAAGACTTGAGCAGCTTGCCGACGGCGCTGCGATTATATTGCTCGACCAGCGCCGGGATGCGCAGGAGATCGACCGCCCACCAGATCAACAGGCCGCCCAGGCTCAGCCAGAACAGCGCCTGGATCACGGGGCGGCGGAGATAGAGGTAGTGGGAACCGAGGCAGAGCCAGGCCAGATAGGCGTAGCGACGCTTCTTGCGTCCGCCTTCGAGCCGGTCCGCCAGCTCCTCGCTGTCGAACGCGCCGCCGGCAGTCAGCAGATCGGCATCACTCAAGGCCCGCATGGCTTGCTCTTGCTCCCGCACAGCGCATAGAAAATCGCTGTGTTAGAACATTAATACAGGAGCGCTCGCGCTGCAACTCTCTCCTGCGGACGTCAGCCCGAGCAGCGCCGGGCAATGCGGCCTTGCCACAGCACGATCAGCGGCACCGCCACGAGTTCCATCACCAGGCCGAATTGGTGGCCGCGGCTGGGCGGTCCGACCTCGACCAGGGACCAGAGGCGGGCGAGGCCGCCGACGAGGATGACCGCGCCCAGTGTGAGGAAGATCGTGCGGTGCCTCTCGATGCGCGGGATCGAGGCGACGAAAACGATGCCGATGCCGAGCAGCAGGCCGGAAAGGTAGCGATAATGGCTGTCGAGATCGATCGGGAAGGGCGGGTCCATGCCCTTGATCACGTCGGCGCCCTTGAGGATGCTGAGGCCGCCCATCGACAGCGGCACCAACGAGGCGAGCGCCACGCTCGCCTGCAGCAGCCGCCGCTCGAGGTCAGGCGTCACGCTTCATCCTCCCGGCGCGGACATATTCCTCCCGCACCCGGACGACGCGGGTCGAGATCGTCACCTCGAGGAAGAACAGCAGGAGCCCGAGGGTAAGCGCCGCCATCACCGCGATGAACAGCACGGCGACCGCGAAGGCGAAGCTGGTCGCACCCATGCTGCCGAAGAAGAGCAGGCTGACCATGACGCAGACGAGAACGGCCGAGATGGTGCACATGGCGATCGCCCACTGGCTGATGCTGAGCCGCCGCGACAGCACCGCCAGCTCGCCGACATCGTCGCGGCGGCGCTGCTCGTCGGCGGTGAGCACGTCCTCTTCGAGCGCACGGACGCGGTCGACGATGCGGGCGAGGCGGCCGGTCATGACGTTGAGCAGGCTGCCGATGCCGACGAGCAGGAAGACCGGCGCGATCGCCAGCTGGATGATCTCGGCGATCGATGCGATGCCCGCCCCGTTCATGGGATCCTGATTGGGCCGTGGCGGGGCGGCGCGTCAACCGCGGCTTACCGGATCGTCACTTTTGCCGGCTAAGCCGCTGCCGATCCTGGAGAAGCGAAACACCAAGTTGCACGGACTAACAGCCAGAACCTCCGGTCCGGACGTCGACGTGCGGGTGGCGAGCGGAATAGACGCGGGCCTCGACGAGGTGGCCGCGCATGCCGATCCGCGCCACGCCTTCCTGCGCAAGGCCTGGTTTGAGGCCGCGGCGGGGGAGGGTGCCACGACACTCATCGCCTCCAACTCCAGAGGCCTCGTCGCAGCACTTCCGAGCGTCAGGGCGGCGCCCCTCGTGCGGGCGGTGCCCGGCAGCTACTGGCCGATCCGCAGCTTCCCGATTGCCGCCGATGCCGACGATGCGGAGGTTGGGGCATTCCTCGCCAGCCCGGTGACCAAGGCGGCGCTCGGCTGGGCAGTACGCATCGGGCCCGCCAACGCCGATGACCCCACCGTCAGCCGCATCCGCCGCGTGGCTCCCGGCGCCGGCTGGCAACTGCTGGAGCGGCGGATCGCGACCAGCTTCACAATGGACGTCGGCGAGGCGCGGGCGTCGGGCGGCTGGCCGCGCTCTTCGACGCTGAAGAAGAATCGCCAGCACGAGAAGCATCTCGCCGCGCACGGCGCGGTCGAGTGGCGTTTCGCGTCCGGCGGCGATTGGACGCCCGAGCTCTTCGACGATCTCGCAGCTATCGAGCGCAGAAGCTGGGTCGGCGAGACGCGAGGCGCCGACGCCAAATTCCTTGACGCCAATCGCCGCGCCCTCTGGGAGAGAGCGGCGCAGGACCCCGCGCTCGCGGCGATGATGCATGCGGGCCTCCTCTACATAGACGGAAAGCCGGCCGCGTTCAGCTTCGGCATCGAGGCGGGCCGCACCCGCTACTGCATCGCCAACAGCTACGATCAGGCCTTTGCCCGCCACAGCCCCGGCAAGCTGCTGGCCTACCGCACCTATATCGACGCCGCCGGGCGCGGCATCCAGATCCTCGACGACGGTGCCGGCGACGGCGGCCACAAGAGCATCATCGGCGAGGTGCCCGGGCCCGACATCATCGATTGCCTGCTGGTCCGGGGGCGGCTGGCGGCCGCGCTGCTGCGCCCGCTCTGGGAGCGCTCTGCCCGATAGCGGCTTGCCAGGCGCCGCCGTGTCCGTGCAGTGGCTCGAACATGAAGCGGATCGTCATCCTGCTCGCCCTCCTCACAGGCTGCGGGCCTGCGCCTCAACCGGACCAACCGGACACGCTGCCCACGCCGTCCGGCCCACCGGCCGCACAGCAGCCGGCGCCTCAGCCGCTCGAGGCGGCACCGGCCCCGACCTCCACGTGGGAGAGTGTCGTTGCCGGGGGTACGATGGAGCTGAGGCTGGTCGAGCGCGGCGACGCCCGCATGGAAGTCGCATGTCTTGCTTCGCCGGCGCGCCTGACGGTCGAAGTGCCCGGCTTCACCGCCATCGGGAGCGAGGATCGCTTCAGCCTCGGCCTCGGCGAGGAGCCGGTGACGCTGGTGGCGGATTTGTCCCGTCCAAACGGCGTCGCGGCTGAGGGGCCGATCCCCGCCAATCTGGAGGCGCTGCTTCGGAATGCCGGTCAGGTCACCGCCCTCTACGGCACCCAGCGGATCGGCCCGGTAGAGCCGCCGCCTCCCCAGCTCATCGACGCCTTCGCCGAAGCCTGCGAAAGGCTCTCCGGCTAGGCACGAAAAAGGGCGCGCTCCACCTTCGGAACGCGCCCTTCCCAAAGCGTCGAACTTAGTAGCTCGTGCTGGTGCCCGCGCCGGTCGTCGAGGACATATCCTCGTGGAGGCGGCGGAAAGTGTCGCGGCCCTCGCGGACCGAGTCGTAGCAGCTCTGGATGAGGCTGCGGGTCTCGGTCGAGAGCTGGTCGTCACGCAGCGCGGTTTCCCACTTGCCGTTGAGGTAGCTCTCGCCGTGATCGACCTCGGCGATGACGGCGGCGTCGTCGCTGCCCGTCACCTTGTCGCGCAGCGAGAGGAAGGCGCGGTGGGCGGCGGCGAGCACGCTGCCGTCATCCTCCGGATTGCCGCCGAGCTGGCGGACCTGGTCGCGCAGCTGCGAGACGACCTGCTCGCGCTCGTTGGCGCGCTCCAGGAAGGCGGCGCTGAAGCGGCTGTTGGTCGCCTCCTGGGCCGAGCGGCGGTAGCCGTCGACGCTGTCGATCGTCGTCTCGATCAGGCTGTTGAGCACGCTGATGTCATGGCTCTTGTCGAACATGGTTTTACTCCTGTGGGTGGAAATCCGGTGACGTAACGCACCGGCAACGAGAAGGGTGCGGCCGGCTCGACAAATGGGGGCGGGGAACGGGCGTGTCGCCGGGCGCGTTCATCCCGTCGAGCAAAGGCAAGGAGGCTTCAGGTGCAGGAGCGACCGACCGGTCCCGAAGAGAGCGAGCGCGGCAAGCCGGCTTCGTTCGATCCGAAGAGCGGCGAAGTGCATGGCAGCGGCTCGGGCGCGGGCGGCGGCGGCAATCCGCGCGAGGATTATGACAGCGACACGATGGCGGGCGCCGGCGAGGAGCCTCCGCACGGCCCGCGCCCGATCGACCGCGCGGTGAAGCGCCCGATCGATTTGGACGAGGGCGTCTGAGATGGACGGCAAGGGCCATCCGCTCCCCGAGAGCGACGAAGCGCGCCACAACGAAATCCCCGAGGATCTCGAGAAAGCGAAGGGCCGCGGCGAGGAGGGGCGCGAGGTCGTCACCCCCAACCCCACCGGCGTCAATCCTGACGGCGAGCCCTATCGCTACGACGATCTCGGCCGCGGGCCGGGCGATCACGAGCCCGCCCGCTAAGGACGATTTTCAAGGAGAGACGATATGACCAATCAGCAGAATAGCGGCATCCAGGACGCGGATCAGCTCAGAGGCCGCGATCTTCAGCAATCGCAGGAGACCGGCGAGCGCGGCGGCGACTTCACGCGCGACCAGATGCAGGAAGGCACGGGCGGCGAGCAGATGGGCGGCGGCCCCTCGCAGAGCGACATGGCCGCGCCGGGCGGCAGCAGCGGCGGCGGCGGTTACGGCAATGCCCAGAACCAGGCCAATCACCAGGGCCAGCAGCAGGCACAGGTTGGCTATGGCAACAGCCAGGAAGGCGGCCAGAGCCGCGGCGAAGCGTATGACGAGCAGCAGGGCGGCGGCCGCGGGAGCGGGAGCATCAGCCAGCAAGGCGGCTCCGATCCCGCCGAGAACCTGCAGCTCGACCAGCAGGCCGACGAGCTGCTGCAGGACCAGCAGCAGCATCAGGATCGCGGCCAGGGCAGCTTCGAACGGGACGAAGAGCAATAACGGCACGCCGCGCCTGAGCGACGTCTCGCCAAGACTGCGGGAGCGCGAACGGAACTGTTCGCGCTCCCGCACGTCTGTTACGGGTCAGTTATGAATCAGGCTGGAGACGGCAAATGGCTAAGGACAAATCCGACAATCAGGGCGGTGCGAACGGCGACCAGTCGGGCACCGAACGCATTCCGGCGGCGCTGAAGGAATTCGGCCAGAAGGCGGCCGAGCTCGCCCAGAACCCGATCGCCCGCAGCGTGATCGCAGCCGGGCTGGTCACGGCCGCAGCGGCGCTTACCGCCAACCAGAAGGTAAGGGACACGGCGAAGAAGACGGCCAAGGATGCGGCCGACGCGACCGAGGAAGCGGCCGCCAACGCCAGCCGGATCGGCGAGCAGCTCGTCGCCGCCGCTACCGACACCTTCCGGCGTGTCTTCAACCTCGATGAGGGCGGCAGCAGCTCGAGCGGCGGCGGCTCCCGCGCCTCCGGCTCGGAAGAACCGCTTTCGACGCCGCGGAAGCGCAGCAGCGGCGGCAAGGCCGGCAGCGGCGGAAAGGCGAAGAGCGCAGCGAAGAAAGCATCTGGCGGCGCCAAGGCTGCCAGCGCCAAGTCGGGCGGTAAGAGCAACGCTGCCAAGGCCAAGAGCACATCGGGTGCCGCCAAGAGCGGCGGCTCCCGGCGCAAGGCCTCGGGCGGAAGTGAAGGCGGCGGCGGCTCGCCAAGCAGCGGCAGCTAAAGACCAAGTGTCCTGCGTCATCCCGGCGAAAGCCGGGATCTCAGTGAGAAACTGCGCCGGCGCCTTCTCGTCCTGAGACCCCGGCTCGCCGGGGTGACGGGTTCTCTGGATGCCCTAAAGCGGCCGTCCCGCCGCGCAGCGCTCGAATTCCACGGGATCGTGGGCGCAGATGACGCGCACCTTGTCGCGCTTCTCCACTGAAAGGCGGCGCACCCTTTTCTGGTTGGCGAGGCGGAGCCTGCGGTCGGTCTCCATCATCGTCTGGTAGAGGCGCAGGCCCGGCGTGCACTTGCGCTGCCGGCGCCGCACCTCGTGCCGGTAGAAATAGGCGTCGCCCGCGTGGAGCAGCCAGCCGTCCTCGTCCTGCACGGCGATCCCGGCATGGCCCCAGGTGTGGCCGGGGAGCGGCACCATCAGGATCTCGGGCGGCAGGCCGTCGAGATCGCGGACCGCCTCGAAGCCGAACCACGGTTCGCCCTTGACGCCGTAGCGCTTCCAGTTGCGGATCTCGTCAAACTGCCGCGGCCGGTAACGGTTGCGCGGCACAAAGCCTTCGCGCGGGCCGGTCGCCGCCTGATATTCCTTGTCCATCAGGTGCACGGTCGCGTGCGGGAAATCCTCCAGCCCCCCGGCATGGTCGAAATCGAGATGGGTGAGCACGATGTGGCGCACGTCGCCGGCCTTGTAGCCCAGCGCTTCGATCTGGCGGATCGCGGTCTCCTCCTCGCGCAGGCGGATGTTGAGCATCGCCCGCATCACCGGCGTGATGCGCGGCTCCGGCGGCTCATGCGGATGATGGACGTCCCTCAGGCCATAGCCGGTGTCGATCAGCACCAGCCCGTGGGACGGCGTCTCGACCAGCAGGCAATGGCAGACCAGGCGGCCGAGCGGGCTGACGCTGCGGCCGTCGAAGAAGGCCCCGCCGAACGGGCAGTCGGTGCCGCAATTGAGATGATGGATGCGCATGGAGGCGCAACGAGAAAGGGCCGCGGATGGTCCGCGGCCCTTTCGAAAAATTCACTGCCTCAGGTTAGCGAAGCAGCCCGGCCTCCAGATACTGGGAGGGCGGATTATTCGCTCAGCGGCAGCGGAAGCCGCGGCTCTTGTCGACTTCGCGGCCGAGCAGCGCGCCCGCCGCGGCGCCGGCGATGGTGCCGACCGTGCGGTTGCGGCCGCCGTCAATGGCCCGGCCCGCCAGCGCGCCGGCGGCGCCGCCGATGATCAGACCAGTGGTCCCGTTCTTGCGGCGGCAGCGGAGGCGCCCCTGGTTATCCCGCCAGGTCTTGCCGTGATAATAGCCGTCCCGCTGCGCGAAAGCCGGGCTCGGCACCGCAACCGGCATGGCGAGGCTAGCCGCGACGGCGGCCATCATGATCTTACGCATACCCCTAATCCTTCTGTCGTTATTCGGATGGAACAACGCGGCGCTTGTTGCATGGGTTTCATGAACCCAAAACAACAAGGGCGAAGGCCGGGGTTCAGCCGCCCTCAGCCGGCGGCGAGCCGATGCTCCAGCGTGATTTCGGCATTGAGCAGCTTGGAGACCGGGCAGTTCGCTTTCGCCTCCTGCGCGATCTCGGCGAAGCGCTCCGCCTCGATGCCGGTCACCGTGGCCTCGAGCTGCAGGTCCGACCGGCTGATCTTGAAGCCGTCGCCGTCCTTTTCGAGCTTCACCCGCGCGGTGGTTTCGAGGGTGCCGTCGCTGAAGCCGGCGCGGGCGAGGCCGAAGGAGAGCGCCATGGTGAAGCAGGCGGCATGGGCGGCCGCGATCAGCTCCTCCGGATTGGTGCCGGCCTCGTCGCCGAAGCGGGTATTGAAGCCGTAAGCCTGATCGGCGAGCACGCCCGACTGGGTCGAGACGTGGCCATTGCCGTCCTTGCCGAGGCCGTCATAGCGGGCCGATGCGCTGCGGGTGAACATGTGATCCTCCTCGTTACCCGCCGCACATGGCCATGACGGCGGCGATGTGCAATCGGCGCGCGAAAGACAGGAGGAGACGGCGATTGGTGCAGGGTGATGCGGCAGCGGATGCGCTGCTGGAGCTGCTCGCGGAGCTGGAACGCCGCGGCTACGACTTCGTCGCGCCGACGCCTGCCACCCATCAGCGGGTGGTGGCGCGACCCGGGATGAGCGAGGCGCAGGACCTTCGCGGCATATTCGGCTGGAGCCTGCCTTTCGCCGCGGAAGTGCTGCCGCCAGCTCTACGCGACCTGCTGGAACGGGCGGGATCGCTCCGCCGCGAAGGCGCGCTGCTGAAGAGCGGCGTGCGGGTGGCGCGGATCCACGGGCGGCTGTTTCTCCATTCGCCCTTCCCGACGGAAGCGGAAGACGCGGTCTTCTTCGGACCCGATACGTATCGCTTTGCCGATTTCCTCCGGAGCGAGCTGCCGCGAGGAGGGCGCGCCACCCGGCTGGTCGATCTTGGCGCCGGCAGCGGCGCCGGCGGCATCCTCGCCGCGCCTTACGTGCCGGGCGCGCGGATCACCCTGCTCGACACCAATCCAAGGGCGCTGCGGAAGGCGGCGATCAATGGGCGCCATGCCGGCGTGGAGGTCGAGCTAGTGGAAGGCGAGAGTATCGACGCCGTGGCCGGTGCGGTCGACCTCATCATCGCCAACCCGCCCTACATGATCGATCCGTCCGACCGCACCTATCGCAACGGCGGCAGCATGCATGGTGCGGCGCTGTCGCTCGACTGGGGCCTCGCCGGGGCGCGGCGGCTGGAGCCGGGGGGGAGGATGCTGCTCTATACGGGCGTCGCGATCGTCGATGGGCGGGACCCCTTCCGACACGAATTGGAGCGGGCGCTGCCGGGGCTAGGCTGCACATTGCGCTATCGCGAAATTGATCCGGACGTGTTCGGGGAGGAGCTGGAGACGCCGGCTTATGCCGACGTCGAGCGGATCGCGGTGGTGGGAGCGGTGATCGAGAGAAAATAAAGGGCCGCTCCAGGGCGGGGAGCGGCCTTTCGCATTTTTTGGGAAAAGTTCAGCCGGCGACGGTGACGTCGACCTTTTCCACCCATTCCGGGTAGAAAGCCGGCTCGCGGTTCGACCAGCCCGGCGCGGTCGCGGCGGCTTCGCTGATCGACTGGAGCAGAACGCGGCGCTTCTCCGGGTGGAGGTGCGGGAGCGCGGCAGCGGCGCAGAAGGCACCGGGGAGCCACGGCCGCACCGCCGCGCCGATCAGCCGCTCGTAGAGGAAGCGGAACGACGCGAAGTCGGGAAGGCGGTCCTGGCCGAGATCGAAAGCGGTCATAGTGACGAGCGGGCCCATCAGCGGCTCCATCGCCTCCAGGCCGCTGTCGTCCGGCACATAGTCGCGGATATGATCGAGGCGCTGGTAGATGCGGGCCTGGGCGCGGATGCTGGCGGCTTCGGCGACGTCGCGCGACCAGCGCTTGATCGCGTCCCGGCGGCCGAGCCCCACGTCGAGCGAGCGGCGGATATAACGCTGCGTCGCCTTCGAGAAGCTCGCGAATTCCTTCATTTCGGCCAGGGTCAGCGCTCCATCCGCTGGCTTCGTGTTCGTGGCCATGATCCCACTCCTCTTGCCCTTCGCGGAGATCATGCGCCCAAACGACTTTCCAAGCGCTTAACCAGAAATCCGCTCCCCGTTCATAAAGTGAATCAGAGAAACGGCGGGGTCGCAACTTGTTTTAACGATAATTTTCGGGCGAGCGGCGCGACTGTCACATGCGTGCAACAGCGGGACAGCGGGAAGCGCAAGAATCTGCGGCATTTACCCCTGGCAAGCCGCTTATCCACAGAAAGCGGCTTATCCACAGCTAATTAGCGGCGAGTGCTCAGATCAGGTTGGGTGTGCCGAAAGCGGATCCTCGTCGTCGACGCCGGAAGCGGTCGCACCGGACACGTTGTCGGGAGGGGTGTCGCTCTGATTTCCGGCCTTGGGATCGGGCGGCGCGACGGACATCTTCGCCATCGCCTTCTCGTCGACCGGGTTCTTGATTTCGACCATCGTGCGCCTCCTCGCTGATGCGAGAGCAACGTGGCGCGGCGTCAATCGATCCGTTCGACCTTGACCGCCTGGTTCCTGAGCTCGGCGGTGCCGAAGATGGTCATGAAGCTGATGTCGGCGGCATCCCGGCCGATGCCGATCCGGGCGAGCCCCTCGATCGGGGCGAGGCCGGTCGGGTCGACGAGGTGCCAGCCGCCCTGGAGATAGACTTCGACGACGGCGTGGAAGTCAGGCGGGTCGAGCTGCCAGGCATAGGCGCTCACCATCCGCGCCGGCACGCCGAGCGTCCGGCAGAAGCTGATCATGACATGGGCGAAGTCGCGGCAGATGCCCTTTTTCTGCTGGAAGGTATCGACCGAGGTGGTTTCACCGTCGCTGCTGCCGGGCGTGTAGGCGATGTTGGTCCGAATCCATTCCGCCATGGCCAGCGCCTGCGCGCCGCCCTGGAGGCTGCCGAACGTCTCCAGCGCGAAATCGCGGGCCTTGTCGGCGCGGCAATAGCGGCTCGGCCAGAGGAACGGGATGACGAGCCCGGGCAGCTCCCGCAGCGGCGCGGCGGGGATTTGGGCGATGTCGGGCAGCGGCCGGTCCACGTCCACCGTCGCGGTGTAATGGGCGAGGAAATCGCCTTCGCCGGCGGCCCAGGTGCGGCGGCCGATGCTCTGCTGCCCTTCGACGGGCGTGAGCGGGGTGCCAGTGGATACGGTGAGCTTGTCTTCGACCAGCAGCTGGTCGGGGAGCTGCGCCACCTCCAGCGCCAGCAGCACGTCGGCGGGCGCGGGGAAATAATAATCCAGCGTCGCGTCGATCCTGAGCCGCATAGCCTCGCCCTTTCGTGAACCGACTCGCCAGCACCCTGCCGAGGCGCCGGACCCTATAAGCACGTCCTGTTTCGACCAACCTGCCGGTTTTTTCTGCAAACGGCATGTTGGCTGCGGCGTTCGGCGATTCCACCGGCTAAGAAGGGCCGATGGCGTCACTTACCTTGCCGCGTCCCCAGGGCCGGTTTTCGGATTTCCCGCTCGCGGTCAAGTCGATCCTCGGCTTCTGGTTCTTCTATTTCGCGACGGTGATGCTGCGCGCGCTGGTGATCGGCCACGGCATCAACGAGATGCTGCTGAGGCGCTCGGCCGGCATCCTCGTCGGGGTCGCGCTGACCTTCCTCGTCTATCTCGCGCTTCGGTTGGTTGCGAACCGCGCCAGCCTGTCGCGCATGATCACCGTCGCCGCGGTCGCGTCGGTGCCGGCGGCTTTGCTTTACTCCGCGTTCAACTTCAACGCCTTCTTCCTCTACGAGCCGCTGGTGCAGCGCCAGGTGGCGCGCGGCGCGGCGCGGCAGGCAGATGTGCGCCAGGTCGTGCTGCCGGGCGGGCAGACGATGCAGGTCAACGCGCGCGAGCTGCTGCTGCGCGAGGCGCCCCGCACGATCGCCGACGGCGCCGTCACCTGGTATTTCTTCTTCGGCGCCTGGGCGTCCTTCTATGTGGCGATGAGCGCCGGCAACCAGCTCCGCCTGGCGGAACGGCGCGCTTCCGATGCTGAACGGGCGGCGCAGTCGGCGCAGCTTCGGGCGCTGCGCTACCAGGTCAATCCGCACTTCCTGTTCAACACGCTGAACAGCCTCTCCTCGCTGATCATGACCCGGCGCGAGGAGGAGGCGGAGAAGATGATCCTCAGCCTCTCCAACTTCTTCCGCTCGACGCTGACCATCGATCCCGCCGCCGACGTGCCTCTGGCCGACGAGATCCGCTTCCAGATGCTCTATCTGGACATCGAGAAGGCGCGTTTCCCGAACCGGCTCCGCGTCGACATCGAGATCCCGCCGGCGCTCCGCAACGCCCGCATACCTGCCTTGCTGCTGCAGCCGGTGATCGAGAATGCGATCAAATATGGCGTCGCCCGCGCCAAGAACGTCGTGACCCTGACCATCCGCGGAACCGAGGAGGAGGGTCGGGTGAAGCTGGTGATCGAGAACGATGCGGGCGCGGTCGAGCGCGTCGAGGCCGAGCATGGCACCGGCGTCGGCCTCGCAAATGTCCGCGACCGCCTGCTGGCTCGCTTCGGCGATGCGGCGAGCTGCCGATACGGGCCGATTGAAGGTGGAGGATTCCGGGTGGTGCTGACGATGCCGGTGGTGCGCAATGACTGAGGCGAAACCGCTGAGGGTGCTGGTGGTGGACGACGAGCCGCTCGCGGTCGAGCGGCTGCAGGTGCTGCTGACGCGCTTTACCGACGTGACCTTGGTCGGGACGGCTTCGGATGGCGATGCGGCGCTGCGCATGGTCGAGGGCGTCGCGCCGGACGCGCTGCTCCTCGACATCGCCATGCCGGGCATGGACGGGATGGACGTGGCGCGCGCCCTGTCCCGGCTGGAGACGCCGCCGCTCGTCATCTTCGTGACCGCTTTCGACACGTTCGCCGTCGGTGCGTTCGATCTCGAGGCGATCGACTATCTGATGAAGCCGGTGACGCCGGAGCGGCTCGCCCGCGCGCTGGAGCGTGCCCGCGAGCGCCTCGGCGGCCCCCCACAGCCCAAGGCGCCCGAGCAGCAGTCGCGCCACATCGAGGAATTCTGGGTGTCGGAGCCGAGCGGGCTGGTCCGCCTCGCCGCGCGCGACGTCGACCGGATCACCGCCGAGCGCGACTATATGCGGCTCCACGCCGGACAGCGCAGCTGGCTGATCAACCACACGATCGGCAAGCTTGAGGAAGAGCTCGATCCCACCCAGTTCGTCCGGCTGCACCGTTCCGCGATCGTCCGCCGCGACTATGTGGTCGGCCTCCGCCGCGACGAGAGCGGCCGCTGGTATGCGCGCTTCCCGACCGGCGAGGAGCAGAAGGTCGGCCGGCTCTACCTCCACAATGCGAAAGAGCTCGCCGGGCGGAAATAGCTCGGCGAGCTCTTGCAGGAGCCGCGACAGAAGGGGGTTCTAGCGCGCGCGCCTGGCAAGTGCGATGCGGACCGTCGGCCCGCTGAGGGCGGAGATCTTGGCGTCGGCGTCGGCCATAACTTCGGTGCGGCAGCTGTCGTAGCCGGTATACAGGCGGAGCTCGCGCGGCTGCTGGCCGCAGATCTCGCCCATTGCCCTCACAACCCTGCGATTGAGCTGGGCCTTGCCGTCGACGCTGGCGAGGTTGAGGTCGCCGACCTGTACCTCGACGCTCATCAGCTCGTCCTGCGCGAAAGCCGGCGTGGCGAGGAGGAGGGCCGAAGCTCCGATGGCGGCGAGAGTACGTGCGATCATGTCCTGTCTGCCTGTCTGATGTCGGGTGCGACGCAAGGCCCGCCGATCGAGGGATGAAGACGACCCTGAAGCCCTGCGCCGCTGATCCTGGATAACCCGCACCCGGGTTCAAAGCGCGCGCGGATCGACGTAAAGGCCGCAGATTTCTGCGGAATGCGGGCGGTGCCGACGAAGCGACTCCCGGCTCCGACGAACGTGCCAGAGCCGCAACGAGGACGCCGCGATTCAGGCTGCGGGGGCGATTGTCGCCGGCTCCTCGGCGGTCACCTGCCGCGCGAATCCCGTGAGGTCGTCCAGCACCGGCGCCTTGCCCCGGAACAGCCGCGACAAAGCGGTGATGATCCCGACATGGCCGATCCGGTCATAGGTGCGCGTCTCGACCGGCACGCCTGCGCGGCGCAGCGCAGCCGCGAGGTTGCGGGCGTTATGTGGCCCGACCAGATCGTCCTTGCCTGCGACGAGCAGCAGTGACGGCGGGTCGCCGGCGCTTGCGAAGCGCACCGGCTGCGTCGCCGCCGGGTCGGCCGCCTCTCCGAACGCGGCCCGGCTCGCCGGCTGGTCGAAGGGGAAGAAGTCATAGGGGCCGGCAAGGCCGACAAAGCCCCGCACCGCCGCCCGATCCTGCCCGAGCCAACGCTGGTCGAGGCTCAGCATGGCGGCATTGTAGGCGCCCGCCGAATGGCCGGCGAGAACGATGCGGCCGGGATCACCGCCGTGCCGCGCGGCATGGGCCCGCACCCATCGCACCGCCGCTGCGCCGTCTTCCAGAAACGCAGGAAAACGCACTTCCGGCACCAGCCGGTAATCGGGGATCGCGACCAGGAAGCCGCGGGAGGCGAGCGCACGCCCGACGAAGGCATAGCCAGCCTTGGTGCCCGAGTTCCACGACCCGCCATAGAAGAAGACGATGACCGGCAGGGGCGCCTCGCCTCGCCTGCGCGGCGCATAGAGGTCCAGCCGTCCGCGGGGGCCTTCGCGGAATATCTGGTCCTTGGCGACGATGGCGACGCCGCCATCCTTCGGCACCAGCGCATTGAAGGTCTTGAGCGGGGAGCAGCTCGCGGCGAGCAGCAGCAGGAGCGGGGAGAGGGAACGGCGCATCTCTCCTGCGATAGCCTCCGCCGCAGCACTTGGGGAGAGGCGCAACGCTTGCCGCCGAGCCTCGTTGAAGCCGCACAAGGAGAAGCAAGATGCGCGACAACAGCGGCAACGGAAAAAGCAGCAACAACAACCACAACCCGACGCTCAAGGATCATGAGCGGGAGAAAGGCGTCAGCGGCGAGGCGATCCAGGGCGAGCAGAAGTCGAAGGGATCGGACAAGCAGCGCACCGAATCCCGCACCGACGCCAACGTGAACTGAAGAAAGAGGCGGCGGAGCATCGCTCCGCCGCCTGCCGCAGCCGCTGAAGAGCCAGTTCAGCGACTGGCGGCGATGATGACTTGCGGCCGGTGCCCGGCGAGCACCTTGTCGACCTGCGGCCGCGCCGACGCGAACGCCTCGGTCCGGCAGCCCTGCACGACCTTGTGTTCGTTGAGCGCCGGGCTCCTCTCGACGCCGCACACTTTGCGAACGGCGGCGCGCACCCGCTGATGAAGCTGCTGCTGGCCGTCGGTGCTGGCCAGGTTGAGGTCGCGGTAGGGCACGGCGGCGGTCTCGTAGACCAGCGCCGGCTCGGCCGCGAACAGGGGAGTGGAGGTGGAGACCACAGCGAAGGCTGCGGCGGCGGCGAGTGCGATAGACACCAGCTTTGACATGTTCGTTCCTTCCAGACTGCGGTGGTTCGACAGACCGCCCCGGCCCGGGAACTTCAGCCGAGACGGCCTGCCGATGAGTGGTGCGTAACCAGCCCGCGGCGGCAATGCGCGCCCTCTGCGACCGGGGTCCGATGGGCTCGGCGAAGGGCTTTCGGACGCGACGAACGGCCGGGGCGGCGCGACGAAGGTCGAGCGCCCGCAACGAAGAATCCGCTTGCCGCAGGCGCGGCGAATCGGTAGTGGCCCGTTCCAACGTATTAACACGGTGTAACAAGCCGATGCCCACCGCGCAGAAAAGCAGGATCGAACCTAGTCGCGACCGCGACGTGCTGGCGCGCGACCTTTGCGCCGCTTTGCTGACGCCGGAGACGGCCGCGGAGATGTCCGCACTGCTCGCGGATCTCTGCACCCCCGCCGAGGTGCGCACGCTCGCCGAGCGCTGGCACGTCGCCCGGCTGCTCGAGGAAGGCGAGCTCTCCTATCGCGAGATCCATGACGCGACGGGCGTCAGCACGACCACCATCGTTCGCGTCGCCCGCTTCCTCCGCCAGGAGCCGCACCAGGCCTATCGCAAGGCCATCCAGCGGGTCGGGGGCGGCGAATGATCTCGGAAGGGCGCCTCCACCTCGCCATCCAGAAGTCCGGCCGGCTGTCCGAGCTCAGCCGGGGCCTGCTGCGCGATGCGGGCCTGCGCATCCAGAACGGCAAGAACGACCTTGCCGCGCGGGTCGAGAACTTCCCGATCGACCTGATGTTCGTCCGCGACGACGACATTCCGACCTTCGTCTCCGATGGCGTCTGCGAATTCGGCATCGTCGGCCGCAATGTGCTCGACGAATTCGCGCTGGGCGAAGCGGAGCCGCGCTTCGAAGTGGTGGCGACGCTCGGCTTCGGCCGCTGCGCGTTGAAGCTCGCCGCACCCGAACGGCTGCCCTACGACGGACCGGAGAGCCTGGCCGGCGCCCGCATCGCCACCTCCTATCCGCGTATCCTGCAGGATTTTCTCGACCGCGCCGGCGTCGCCGCGGCCGTGGTGAAGATGAACGGAGCGGTGGAGCTGGCGCCGCGGCTCGGCATCGCCACCTTTGTCTGCGATCTCGTGTCGACCGGTGCCACCCTGGAGGCGAACGGGCTGCGGCCGGTGGAGACCGTGCTCGAAAGCGAGGCGGTGCTGATCCGCACCTTGAAGCCCCTGCCCGGCGACAAGGCGGAGCTTGCCGGGCGCCTGCTCGGCCGCATCGACGGCGTGCTCGCCACCCAGGATTCAAAATATATAATGCTCAATGCGCCGGAGGAGGCGCTGGACGAGATCGCCGCCATCCTGCCCGGCGCGGAATCGCCGACGGTGATCCCGCTGGTCGGCCGCCCCGGCCACTTCGCCGTCCACGCCGTCTGCCAGGAATCGGTCTTCTGGGAGACGCTGCAGAAGCTCAAGGGCGCCGGCGCCTCGGCGATCCTGGTGATGCCGATCGAAAAGATGATGATGTGATGCGGCGGCTCGACTGGAGCGGTCTCGGAGAGGCCGATCGGCGCGCCGCGCTGGCGAGACCGATCGCGCGGCGGGACCCGGCGCTGCTCGCTGCCGTGCGCAGCATTGTCGACGAGGTCCGGGAGGGCGGCTGGCCCGCCCTTTCCAGCATCGCCGAGCGGATCGACGGAGAGGCGCCGCGGCGGGTCGAGACGGCACCCGTTGCCGCCCAGGCGCGCCGCACTCTCGCGCCCGAGCAGATCGAGGCGATCGAACTCGCCCATCGGAATATCGAGGCCTTTCACCGCGGCAGCGTCCCGGCCGAGCATGCGGTGGAGACGATGCCGGGCCTCCTCTGCCGCAAGGTCTGGCGCCCGCTCGACCGTGTCGGCCTCTACATACCCGGCGGCAGGACGCCGCTCTTCTCGACCCTCGTGATGCTCGCCATTCCCGCGCGCGCCGCACGCGTCGAGGATATCGTCGTCGTCACCCCGCCACGGCCGGGCGGTGGCCTCGATCCGGTCGTCGCTCTGGCCGCCGAGCTGTGCGGCATCGAAGCGGTCTGGACGCTCGGCGGCGCGCAGGCGGTGGCGGCGCTCGCCTTCGGTGTCGGCGACATCCCGCCGGTCGCGAAGATCTGCGGGCCCGGCAACGCCTGGGTCGCCGAAGCCAAGACCTATGTCGCTGGTCTGCCCGGTGGCCCGGCGATCGACATGCCGGCCGGACCCAGCGAGCTGCTGGTGATCGCCGACGACAGCGCGGACCCGCGCACGGTTGCCGCCGACCTGCTCAGCCAGGCCGAGCATGACCCAGCCGCGCAGGTGCTGCTGGTCACCACTTCCGCTTCGCTTCCCGGCATCGTCGCGCAGGAGCTGTCGAAGCAACTCCCGCTCCTGCCGCGCCGCGACATTGCCGAGACTTCGCTCGCACAAGGACGGACGATCCTCGTCCGTTCGCCTGCCGAGGCGGTGGAGGTGGCGAACGCCTATGCGCCGGAGCACCTCTCCCTCGCCGTTGACGACGTTGAGCCTTTGCTCCCGCGCATCCGCAATGCCGGCGCCGTCTTCGCCGGTCACAACGCCGCGGAGACGTTCGGGGATTATCTCGCCGGCAGCAGCCACGTCCTTCCGACCGACGGCGCGGCGCGGAGCTGGAGCGGCGTCTCGGTCCACACCTTCCTCAAGGCGATGACCATCCAGCAGGTGAGCCCCGGCGCCGCCCGCGCCATCGCCGCCCCCGCCGCGGCTCTCGCGAGGCTCGAAGGGCTGGAAGCCCATGCCCGCGCCGGCGAGGCACGGCTGGAGCGCGCCGCATGACGAGCCTGTTGCAGCGCCTCGCCCGTCCGGAGATCCTGGCCTTGCCGCCGGTGGACATCGCCGCCCAGGCGAACGAAATCTTCTCTTCGGGCGCGATCAAGCTCGACGCCAACGAGAACCCGTTCCCGCCGCTGGTCGAGGGCAGCCTCGCCGCCAACCTCAACCGCTACCCCGAGCCTCAGCCGGCGGAACTGCGGCGGGTGATGGCCGCGCTCTACGCCGTCGGGCCGGAGAATCTGGTCGTCACCCGCGGCGCGGACGATGCAATCGACATCCTGATCCGCACGTTCTGCCGCCCGGGCGTGGACGCGATCTCGATCTGCCCGCCGACCTTCTCGGCTTATGCCCAGTTCGCCCGCCTCCAGGGCGCCGGGGTGATCGAGGCACCTCTTAACGCCAGCTTCGACTTCGATCCCGATGCTTTCCTCGAGGCTGTGAGCGGCCGAGCGGAGCTGAAGCTGGCCTTCATCTGCTCGCCCAATAACCCGACCGGCAACCCGGTCCCGCCTAGCGACATCCTGCGGGTTGCCGAAGCGCTGCCGGACACGATCATCGTCCTCGACGAAGCCTATATAGAGTTTTCGGAGATGGAGAGCCTCGCCGCCGAGGCCGCGCGTCGCCCGAACCTGGTCGTCCTGCGCACTCTCTCAAAGGCGTACGGCTTGGCGGGTGCGCGCATCGGCTGCGCGATCGGCACTCCGGAACTGATCGCCCTCATCTCGCGCGCTCTGCCGCCATATCCGCTGCCGACCCTTGCCATCCAGGCGGCGCTGGTCGGGCTTTCGCCCTCACGCCGTCCCGTCCACCGGCAGCGAATCGAGCAGATCAAGGCCGACCGCGAGCGCCTCGCGTCCGCGCTCGCCGCCTCCCCGATCGTGAAATCCGTCCGCAGCGGCGGCGGCAACTTCCTGTTCCTCGAAGTAGACGACCCCGAAGCGCTGGCGAGGAAGCTGCAGGCCCTCGGCATCCGCATCCGGTTCCGGCCCAACGCCGCTCCTGGCGGCGTCCGCCTGACGATCGGCACCGACGCGGAGAATGAGGCCGCCCTCGCCGCCTTCGGCATCGAAGTCGAGGTCGCACCCGCACGCCGCGGAGAAATCGTGCGGGACACGAAGGAGACGAAGATCGCCGTCGCCATCGACCTCGACGCCGACGCCCCCCGCAGGATCGACACCGGCATCCCCTTCTACGATCACATGCTCGACCAGGTCGCCGCGCATGGCGGCTTCTCGCTGACGCTCGCCTGCGACGGCGATCTCGACATCGACGCCCATCACAGCCTGGAGGACTGCGCCCTCGCATTCGGCGCGGCCTTGGGCAAGGCGCTCAGCGATCGGCGCGGCATCGGCCGCTTCGGCTTCTCGCTGCCGATGGACGAGACCGAGGCTCACGTCCTCATCGACCTCTCCGGGCGCTCCTACAGCGTCTTCGAAGGCACGTTCGAGGCAAGCCATATCGGCGCCTATCCGACCGAGATGACGCGCCACATCTTCCGCTCCTTCGCGGACAGCCTCGGCGCCGCCATCCACGTCCGCGTGTCTGGCGAGAACGACCACCACAAGACCGAAGCCTGCTTCAAGGCCTTCGGCCGCGCCCTCCGCCAGGCGGTGAAGCGCGACGGCGATGCGCTGCCCAGCACCAAGGGCGTCCTGTGAAAACCTCTTATCCTCCCTTCCCGGATTTCCGGGAGGGGGCAGGGGGTGGGCCCACGGCATGCGAGCCCGCCATGGCGGCCGGAGCTCGCGCTGGTGCGCTCGCGCCCACCCCCGACCCCTCCCTGAAATCAGGGAGGGGAGAATGAAGCTCGCCATTGTCGATGTCGGCTGCGGCAATATCGGCTCGGTGGCGATCGCCTTCGAGCGGCTGGGGCTGGACATGGTCACGACGGCAGACCCGGAGGCGATCGCCTCCGCCGACCGGGTCGTCCTGCCCGGCGTCGGCGCCGCCGGCTATGCGATGCGCCGCATCGAGGCGCTCGGCCTGCGCGAGCCCCTGAAGGCGCTGAAGCAGCCCGTGCTCGGCATCTGCCTGGGCATGCAGCTCCTGTTCGAGCGCTCGGACGAGGAAGACGTGGAGTGTCTCGGCATCATCGCCGGGCAGGTCCGCCGGCTTGAGCCGACGCGTGAACGCCCGGTGCCGCACATGGGCTGGAGCAAGCTGACGCTCGACGGCGAGGTGCCGGGCCTCGCGGCCGGCGATTACGTTTATTTCGCCCACTCCTACGCCTGCGATCCCGGTCCGCACGTCCTCGCTTCCGCCGACTATGGCCGCGAGATTCCGGCAGTGGTCGGCAAGGCCAACTTCCTCGGCGCCCAATTCCATCCGGAACGGTCGGGAAAGGCCGGGGCTCGTTTTCTCGAAAGGTTCGTTGCAGGATCATGATCATCTATCCCGCCATGGACCTGATGGGCGGCCAGTGCGTGCGCCTCGCGCAGGGCCGCTTCGACGACGTCACCTCCTACATGCTCGATCCCGCCGAGGCGGTGCTCGGCTTCGAACAGGCCGGCGCCGAATGGGCGCATGTCGTCGACCTCGACGGCGCGCGGGAGGGCGCACCGCGCCAGCACGGCATGATCGTCGACATCGCCTTGTCCGTCTCGGTGAAGCTGCAGGTTGCCGGCGGCTTCCGTGAGCCCGAGCATTTCACCCGCGTCTTCGATGCCGGCGTCGACCGCGTCGTGGTCGGCAGCCTCGCCGTGAAGGACCCTGCCAAGGCAGGCGAACTCTTCGACCGCTTCGGCGGCGAGCGGATCGCGCTCGCGCTCGACGTGAAGATGGAGGAGGGCGAGCCGATCGTCGCCACCGGAGGCTGGACCGAACGGTCCGGCAAGAGCCTCTGGGAGATCGCCGAACTCTATCCCAACGCCAAGCATCTGCTGGTCACCGACATCGGCCGCGACGGCATGCTCAAGGGTCCCAATTGCGAGCTTATCGCGGAGGTCGCGCGCCGCCTTCCGCATCTCTGCGTCCAGGCCTCGGGCGGGGTCTCCTCGCTCGATGACCTCAGGGACCTGAAGGCTGCGGGCGCGGCCGGGGCGATCGTCGGCAAGGCGCTCTGGGAGCAGAGGATCGACCTAAAGCAAGCGATCGATGCCGGCGCGTAGGATCATTCCCTGCCTGGACGTGAAGGACGGCCGCGTCGTGAAAGGCGTGCAGTTTCGCGACCATCGCGACATCGGCGACATCGTCGAGCACGCCCTGCGCTACCGTGACGAGGGCGCCGACGAGCTCGTCTTCTACGACATCACCGCCAGCGCGGAAGGGCGCAGCCTGGACACGTCATGGGTCCGCCGCGTCGCCGCCGTCATCGATATCCCCTTCGCCGTCGCCGGTGGCATCCGCACCCGCGAACAGGCCACCGCCTGCCTCGCCAACGGTGCCGACAAGGTCTCGATCAACTCGCCCGCCCTCGAGCGGCCGGAGCTGATCGAGGAGCTGGCGAAGGACTTCGGCAGCCAGTGCGTGGTCCTCGGCGTCGACAGCTTCGAGGCGGAGGGCGACTATTACGTCCACCAATATACCGGCAGCCCCGAGAAGAGCCGCGACACCGGCCTCCGCACCCTCGACTGGGTGCGCGAGGCGACCGAGCGCGGGGCAGGGGAGGTCGTTCTCAACTGCATGAAGAAGGACGGCGTCCGCACCGGCTACGACGTCGCCCATACCGCCGCCGTCGCCGAAGCCGCGCCGGTCCCCGTCATCGCTTCGGGCGGTGCCGGCGCTCCGGAGCATTTCCGCACCGTCTTCGAGGAAGCGGACGCGAGCGGCGCTCTCGCCGCGACGGTCTTCCACGACCGCATCGTCGCCATTCCCGATCTCAAGGAGTATCTCGCCCAATGCGGGATCGAAATGCGCCGCTGAGCGCCGAGGAGGTGGGCGGCCTCGCCTGGGACAAGATGGACGGGCTCCTCCCCGCCATCGTCCAGGATGCGCGCACGCTCCAGGTGCTGATGCTCGGCTATATGAGCCGCGAGGCTCTCGCGCAGACGCTGGAGACCGGCTTCGTCACCTTCCACAGCCGCTCGAAAGACCGCCTCTGGACGAAGGGGGAAACGAGCGGAAACCGCCTCTCGATTGAAGCCGTGCGTCCCGACTGCGACGGCGACGCCCTCCTGATCGAAGCGAAACCCGCCGGGCCGACCTGCCACCTCGGCACCACGAGCTGCTTCTCCGCAGCCGGGCCCAGCGGCGTGGGCTGGCTAGGCAAGCTCGCGGAGATCGTGGAGCAACGCGCTGGCGCCGACGCATCGGAAAGTTACACCGCCCAGCTTCTAGAGCAGGGGCCGATTCGCATCGCCCAGAAGATCGGCGAAGAGGGAGTGGAAGTCGCGCTAGCCGGCGCCACCGGCGACGCGGCGCAATGCGTTTCGGAGACCGCTGACCTGCTCTATCACCTCACCGTCCTGATGCAGGCCCGCGGCTTCACCTGGGAAGACATCGCCTCCGAACTGGCACGGCGCCACGAGCTCCCCCCTCCCTGATTACAGGGAGGGGCAGGGGGTGGGCCCTTCCTTGACAGAGCTCGCGGCTTCGCCGCCTCGTGCCCACCCCTCGATCCCCTCCCGGGAATCCGGGAGGGGAGGTCAGGCTGCAGCGCTTCTCAGGATCGCCACCGCTTCGTCGAACAGTTCCTGCGTCGCCGCCGCCACGACCTGGCCGGCCCTGAAATCGTTCTCGCCCCGCCAGTTGCCGATCACGCCCCCGGCGCCGCGAACGACGGGGATCAGGGCGTTATAATCGTGCGGCTTCAGCCCCGATTCCGCCACCAGATCCATCGTTCCCGCCGCGACCCGGGCATAGCCGTAGGCGTCGTGGCCGAACACGGTCAGCCGCGCCGCCGCCCGCAACCGCTCGAACGCATCCTTCTCCGCACCTGCGAAGAGATAGGGGTTGGTCGTCGTGATCCGCGCCTCGTCGAGCCGCGTGCAGCCGCTCGTAGTCAGCGCGGTCTCGCCTTTGTCGCCGATCAGCCGCGTTGCACCGGACACGCCGAGGAACCGCTCCCTCATCCGCGGCGCGTCGATGACGCCGAGCACCGGCTTTCCCTCGTCAAGCAGCGCGATCAAGGTCGTCCAGCTCGGCAGTCCGCACAGGAAGGAGCGCGTCCCGTCGATCGGGTCGAGGCTCCACACGTAGCGCCCGCGCGCGCGCCGCTCCGGATATTCCTCGCCGCTGATACCGTGATTGGGGTGGCGATATTCGATCAGCGCGCGCATCGCCCGCTCCGCGCCGCGGTCCGATTCGGTCACCGGGTCGAACACGCCGCCGCCATTCTTGTCCTCCGCGGTGAGCTTCACGGAGGCGGACATGGTCACGCCGCGCGCGGCATCGGCCAGCGCGAACGCGAAATCGACGAAGGAAGTGGCTGTCATTGCGGGCGCTTTGTCAGGCTGGCCGGCACATGGGAATCCCCTTTTGGAATGCCCAACGCATCAACGTCTTTTTCAGTTCTGTACCGTATCGGGACAGGCGAAAAAGCGCCGTCCTCAGCGGGAAGCAAAGCAGGTAGAGGACGTTACGCCCAGCCCAGTATAGCGGGATTGTCGGCATTTCATGCGAGCGTCGGTGGAAAAACTGAAAGCAGGAGGCAGGTTGCAACTGCACGGCCTCGGCGCGCTCGGCCTTTTTACGATGATCGCCACTGCATCGTGCGTGCCCGAAGGCGCGACTCGCGCAGGACCCGCTTTCGCGTCGGATGCCGCACTCGCGCTCGCCAAGGCGCCGCCGCCACCGCCCGAGCCGCTGCTGCTGAAGCCGGTGGCGCCGGTCGAGGCGATCGCGATCAACGCCTCCATCCCGCTGTCGACCCTGCCCAATCCGCGCGCTGCATCGATCGTCTTCCGCGGCCGCACCCCCGCCGACCAGCTCCGCTCGCTCGATTGCCTCGCCCAGGCCATCTATTACGAAGCGCGCTCCGAGACCGAGGAGGGCCAGCGCGCGGTCGCCCAGGTCGTGCTCAACCGCCTGCGCCATCCGACCTATCCCTCGACCGTCTGCGGCGTCATCTATCAGGGCTCGGAGCGCAACACCGGCTGCCAGTTCACCTTCACCTGCGACGGCTCGCTCGCATTGCCCGCGGGTGGCCCGAGCTGGGCCCGCGCGCGCCGCATCGCCGCCGAGGCCTTGGCCGGCAGGGTCTACGGTCCGGTCGGCCACGCCACCCACTACCATACCGTCGCGGTGCTGCCTTACTGGGCGTCGAGCCTGGTCAAGTCAGCCGTGATCGGGTCCCACATCTTCTACCGCTGGGGCGGCGCCTGGGGACAGCCGGTGGCCTTCCGCCAGGCCTATGCGGGTGTCGAACCCGGCGTCGGCGCGCTCGCCCGGCAAAACGCGCAGGATTCCGCGACCAAGCTGCCGTTGACGCTCGCCGACATCATCCGCCCGGCGCCGGAGGCCGCGGCGGACGATCCCCTCGCGACCCTGGTCACCGCCCCGCCCGACAACCTGCCCAAGGTGAAGCTGACCGAACTCGGCCTGCCGCAGTCGACCGTGCGCGAGCGCTACCGCAATTCCGGCGCGATCAAGCTCCGTTCACCAGCACCGGTCCCCGCCGAGCAGCCCGCCGAATAGCTGCTTTCCAACGGCGGATCTCACCGCCTCCGCCCAATTTCAACGCTGCCTCAAACGGTCCTCCCAATGGCAGCGCCCTACAGCGCCTCCCACAACATACGGGAGGGAACACATGCTCACACTCTATATCGCGCTGGGGCTGTTCGCCGCCTTTGCGCTGCTCGATCTCGTCGCCGGCGCGCGTATCTTCCCGAGGATCCGTAACTGGCGCCTCAAGGGGATCGTCTCCACCGCTTTCTATTTCGCCATCTCCATCAACGCGCCGTTGCTGTGGGACGGGCTGCTCGGCCAGTATCGTCTTGTCGATGCGACCGTCCTGCCGCTGGCGGTGCAGGTGATCGGGGCCTTCCTCGTCATCGAGCTCGGCATCTATGTCTGGCACCGCACCATGCACGGCACGGACCTGCTGTGGCGCTGGTTCCACCAGATGCATCACAGCGCCGAGCGGGTCGACATCTGGGGCGCCTTCTACTTCAGCCCGCTCGACATGATCGGCTGGGCCTTCCTCGGCAGCCTCTGCCTGGTGCTCGGCTTCGGCATCAGCGGCGAGGCGGCGGTGATCGTCAGCCTCGGCGTCACCTTCCTGTCGATGTTCCAGCACGCCAATATCAGGACGCCGCACTGGCTCGGCTATCTGATCGTCCGTCCGGAGAGCCACACGCTCCATCATCGCCGCGGCGAGCATCGCTACAATTACAGCGACCTGCCGCTTATCGACATGATCTTCGGCACCTTCCGCAACCCCCGCGAATGCGACTTCGAGGCCGGCTTCTACGACGGCGCCTCCAAGAAGCTCGGCGCCATGCTGACCGGAAAGGCGATCGCATGAACCGCATTCTCGCAGCCCTCTGCATCCTCGCGGGCGTGATCATGACGCTCGCGAGCCCCGCCATCGCCGCGCCGATCGATCAGGCCGGCTGGACCGCCCGCAAGCAGCAGGTGAAGCTCGCCAGCGGCATCACCCTTTCCTACGTCGAGATGGGCGATCCGAAGGGCAAGCCGGTCCTGCTGCTTCACGGCTGGACCGACAGCAGCCGCGCATGGACCATCCTTGCGCCGCATCTGTTGAAGCATCGCCTGCTCATCCCCGACCAGCGCGGCCACGGCGGATCGGACAAGCCGGCCTGCTGCTACTCCACCTCCGCCTTCGCTCATGACGCGATGCTGCTCCTCGACGCCAAGGGCATAAGCACGGCGGACGTGATCGGCCATTCGCTCGGCAGCATGGTCGGGCAGTGGATCGCGGCCGAGCATCCGGAGCGGGTCGGCAAGCTCGTCCTGATCGGCTCGACCGCTCTGCCGCCGATGAGGCGTGACGATCCTTTCTACCGTGAGGTGATCGCCTTCAAGGCGCCGCCTGCGCTCGGCTCGGAGTTCATGCGCGGCTGGAGCCCCTCGGGAAGCCCGACACCTGTCGATCGCGCCTTCCTCGCCTTCGCCGACCGAGAGACAGCAGCCGTGCCGCTGCAGGTCTGGCGGGGCGTGATGCGGGAGCTGGTGGAGGTGCCGATCGGCCGCTTCGCGCCCGACATCAAGGCACCGGTCCTGATCCTGTCCGGCGGCAAGGACCCCTTCTTCACCGCCGAGCATCACGCCGCATTGGTGAAGGCCTATCCGGTGGCCGAGGCGCACGTCTTCCCGGATCTCGGCCATAACCTCAACATGGAGCGGCCGGAGGAAGTGGGGCCGGTGCTGGCGAGGTTCCTCGACCGCTAAGCCTCGCTCATGTTCGCGTTGGATGGAGCCGGGCATTGACCTCAAGCTCCGTTCAGCCCGACAGCGCGCGCATGACGACGGCGGACTTCATCGTGATCGGCGGCGGCATTGCGGGTCTCTCCGCGGCGGCCGCCCTCGCATCCCATGGCCGCGCCGTCGTGCTCGAGGCGGAGGAGGCGGTCGGCTATCACAGCTCCGGCCGCAGCGCGACCTTCGCCCATTACGGCATCGGCGACCGTGCGGTGCGCGGCCTCACCTCGTTCAGCCGCAGCTTCTTCCTCGATCCGCCGGACGGCTTGGCCGAGGTGCCGATCGCCCGCGCCGCCGGCGCCCTGTTCATCGCCCGCGAGGAGATGCTGCCGGCGCTCGACGCGCTCGAGACGGAGATGCGGCGCTTCACCGACACGACGAGCAGGGTGGGCGAGGCGGAGATGCGGTCGATCTGCCCGATCCTTAAGACGGGTGCGGGCGCGGTGGTGGCCGGAGTGCTCGACAGCGGCGGTCTCAAGCTCGATGCCGACGCGCTCCTGCAAGGCTATGCGCGCCAGCTCCGCGCCCGAGGCGGCGAAGTCAGGACGGGCGCGCGCGTGTCGGGGCTACGCCGAGCCGGGACTGATTGGGAGGTCGAGGCCGGCGGCGAGCGTTTCAGCGCGACGGTCGTCGTGAACGCCGCCGGCGCCTGGGCCGACCGCATCGCTGAGATGGCCCGCGTGCGCCCGCTTGGCCTGGCCCCCAGGCGCCGGACGATCATCGTCATCGATCCGCCTGCCGAGCCGGACGTGAGTGCCTGGCCCTTCATCAAGACGGCCACGGACGAATTCTACATGCTGCCCGAAGCAGGTCGCTTGATGGCGTCTCCCGTGGACGAGGTCCCCGACTATCCCTGCGACGCGCAGCCCGAGGAATACGACCTCGCCCTCGCCGCCTGGCGGCTGGAGGAATATACCAGTCTCAGCGTCAGCCGCATCGCCCACCGCTGGGCGGGCCTGCGCACCTTCACCGCCGATCGCGTCCCCACCGCCGGCTTCGCACCGGACGCACCGGGCTTCTTCTGGCTGGCCGGCCAGGGCGGCTACGGCCTCCAGACCGCCCCCGCCATGGCCGCCATCGCCGAAAACCTCGTGACCGGCCGCGACTGGCCGTCCGATCTGACGGAACTCGGCGTCGCGCCCGAGCAGATCCTGCCGGAGCGCCTGCTCGCCTAGTTGTAGTCGATCGTCACCCGATCCGCGGCCGCCTTCGCCAGCTCGCGTGCGGCGTCAGTGGTCTCGCCTGTAGCCAGCGCGACGGCCATGCGGCGATAGGGGCGGGTGACCGGCTTGCCGAAGATGCGCACGTCCACTTCCGCCTCGTCGCTTCCGAGCGCCAGCGCATCGGCGAGGCCTTGGATGCGGAATGCGTCGGCGTCGCGGTCGGCGAGGATCACGGCCGAGGCGGACGGCGCGCGCAGCTGGATCGACGGGATCGGCAGGCCGAGAATGGCGCGGGCGTGGAGGTCGAACTCGGACAGGTTCTGCGAGATGAGCGTCACCATGCCGGTATCGTGCGGCCGCGGCGACAGCTCGGAGAAGATCACCTCCTCGCCGCGCACGAAATACTCGACGCCGAACAGGCCGTAGCCGCCGAGATCGTCGACCACCTTTCGCGCCATCTCCTGCGCGTCGGCCAGCGCCTGTTCCGACATGGCGGCAGGCTGCCAGCTCTCGCGATAGTCGCCGCGCTCCTGCCGATGGCCGATCGGCGGGCAGAAGAGCACGCCATCCCGCGTCCGCACCGTCAGCAGGGTGATCTCATAGTCGAAGTCGACGAACTCCTCGACGATCACCCGCGCCCGGTCGCCGCGCATGTTGGCGACGGCATAGTCCCAGGCGGCGCGAAGCTCGTCCGGCGTGCGGACGGTGGTCTGGCCCTTGCCGGAGGAGGACATGACCGGCTTGATGACGCAGGGGAGGCCAGTATGCCTGGCCGCAGCCTCGGTCTCCTCCCAGCTCTCGGCGAAGCGGTAGCGCGAGGTGCGCAGGCCGAGCTTGTCGGCAGCGAGATCCCGAATGGCATCCCGATTCATCGTCATCACCGTCGCCCGCGCGGACGGCACGATTGTGAAGCCCCTTTGCTCGTAATCCTGGAGCACCTCGGTACGGATCGCCTCGACCTCCGGCACGATCATGTCCGGCCGGTGGCGGTCAATCGCGGCGCCCAGCGCCTCGGCATCGAGCATCGAGAAGACCTCGGACGCGTCCGACACCTGCATGGCGGGTGCGCCGGCATAGCTGTCGCAGGCGATGACGAAGCAGCCGAGCCGCTTGGCGGAGATGGCGAATTCCTTGCCCAGTTCTCCCGAGCCGAGCAGCATGATCCTGGCGGTGAACGTCATGGCGCCCGCCTTAGCAGGCCAGCGTCCGCCTCCCAAAGACCAGTCCGGCGAGCACATAAGCGGGGACGACGACCGGCGCGAGCAGCAGGCCGATCAGCACGGCGTTGACGCGCACCAGCAGCGGGTTGACGTCCGCCCTCTCGGCAAGGCGCGCGCAGACCCCCATCAGCACAGCCTCTTCACGGTCGAGCTTGTGCTCGCGGTTCATCTTACACTCCCCAATCGGCTCCCATGCCGACAGTGCGGCTTTGCGCCCCCGGCTCCGTCTTTTCGAGAGGAAGTGTCGGCAAATCACCGCCACCGTAACGATCCTTTATGTTTGAAGCTGGCAAGAAGTTGACGAGATGTGCGGAAATGTGCGGAAAGCAGTCCTGACCAAGGGGTGGATTCGTGCACGACGAGATTGATGAGGGCCAAAGCGACGCGGTCGCCATGAAGGTGCGGGAGGAGCTCGCACGGCGCCGGCTCTCGCGCCAGTGGCTGGCGGACGAGGCGCGGATCAGCATCTCGACGCTTGAAAAAGCGCTGGCCGGCCGCCGCCGCTTCACCCTCGGTACCGTCGTCCGGCTCGAAGAGGCGCTCGACATGAAGCTGCGCGGCAACGCCGCCAATGACGCCGACCCGCACCATCAGAGCGGCCTCGCTCCCGACGAGCTTGGCGCCTACGCCCGCCCGGCGGTGCAATGGCTGGAGGGCCAGTATCTGACGCTGCGCCCTTCGATCGAGGAGGTCGGCGCCGTCTACGCCTATTTGACCTTCATCAGCTGGGACGAGGAACGCGAGCTCTTGACCTTCGCCGAGGCGTCGCGCCTCGACAGCGACTTCACGCAGAAGGGGCTGGTCTCCTTCCCCTATATTTCAGGGCACATCTATCTCGTCACCAACACGTCGGGTCAGCATCGGATGATCCTGCTCGGGCGGCCGAACATCCAGGGCTCGATGAGCGGCATTCTGACGACGCTCGCCGTCGGGGCCGGGTCGCAGCTCATCCCTGCCTCCTCGCCGATCACTCTTATCCCGGTGAAGCCCGGTGCGGAGCCGGTGCTCGGCCTTATTCGCACGGGCATGCAATGTTTCGACGAATACAGGCGCTGCGTCGACCAGGTCGCCGCCGGCCGTTACGCCTTGTTCCCGTCGCTGGGCTAGGCGAGGTCGTTATAGCGGGCGTAGCGTTGATCCGCCGCGGGATCGGCTGCCTTCTTACCGAAATATCGCCCGTAGACGTCGCTCTTGCGCCAGATGTCGGCCGCATAGGGCGCGAATTTCGGCCAGCGCTTGCCGAGGAGGAAGCCCTCCCGAAACGCGGCCTCGGTTCGGCTCATCAGCTGCCTGCGGTTGAGTTCGTCTGATCGAGAGGCTTCGAGGAGAGCTTCGGCAAGGCCCTCCTTCTCCACACCGGCCTCGCGCAGGGCCTCCTCGATGCGCTGGAGAGGCGAGGGAAGCGACAATTGGACTCTCCGGACCGGCTTACGCGACGACTTCGAGCCGCACCGTGGCGGCTGCAGCCTAAGGCAAGGTGAAGAGCGGCCTGCGAATAACCGTTGCCAAGCTTGGGTGCCGGCTCAGGTGGACGGGCCCCGCGGTCGCTTGCTAACGCCCGTGCGTCGGCACGCAGGAGCGCTCCCATGATCAGGCAATATGGAGTTCTGGCCTATGACGTCGGCCATGACGGCGAGCCGCGCTTCCTGCTCATCACCTCGCGCTCGACCCGCCGCTGGATCATTCCGCGCGGCAATCCGATCCCCGGGCTTTCGCCGGCCCAGTCCGCCGCTCAGGAGGCCTATGAGGAAGCGGGGCTGACGGGCCTAGTCTCGTCCGAGGAGGTCGGCGCCTATCGCTACGAGAAGGGCCGGCGGAACGGCAGCAGCGTCACCGCGAACGTCCATGTCTTCCCGCTCCGCACCACCGTCCAGAGCGGCGAGTGGCCGGAGCGGCACCAGCGCGAATGGCGCTGGTTCACCCGTGCGGAGGCGGTCGAAGCGGTCGACGAAGCGGGCCTCAAGGAGCTGATCCGCGGCTTTACCCCGCCGCCGACGGCGGCTACCGCCGTGCCGCTCGCGGCGCTCTCCGCTCCGCCGCCGCCGCCCTCGAGGTTTTCCGTGCTGAACCTGTTCAAACGCATCATGCCGCGCGAGGACGGCTTCTTCGAGATGTTCGCCCGGCACGCCGCGACCCTGGTCAGCGGCGCCGACACGATGGGGGCGATGTTCGCTGGCCAGATCCCGATCGCCCAGGCCTGCGACGCGATCACCGATTTCGAGCATCAGGCTGACGCGATCACCCGTGACGTGCTCGTTGCCGTGCGCCGAAGCTTCATCACGCCGTTCGATCGCAGCGCGATCACCGCCCTGATCTCAGCGATGGACGATGCGATCGACGAGATGCGCGGCACCGCCAAGTCGATCACGCTCTACGAAGTCACCGCATTCGAGCCGCAGATGTGCGAGATGGCGGCCCTCGCCGGCCAGGCGGCGCGGCTGGTGGCAGAGGCCGTGCCGCTGCTCCGCTCGGTCGGGAAGAATGCCGGCATGCTGGACAGGATCACTGAGAATGTCGTGCATCTCGAAGGCGCGGCCGACGATCTCCACGCGGACGGGCTCAAGGCCATCTTCAAGGCACATGGCGAGGCGAAGCCGATGGCCTATTTCATCGGCCGCGAGGTCTACAGTCACCTGGAGCGGGTGCTCGACCGGTTCGAGGACGTCGCCAACGAAATCCACGGCATCGTGATCGACCACGCCTGACGCCGGCATGGACGCGACCCTCGCCTTCCCGCTGCTCGCCGCCCTGATCGGCGTCGCCTTGCTGTTCGATTTCCTCAACGGCCTTCACGACGCCGCCAATTCGATCGCCACCGTCGTCTCGACGCGCGTGCTGCGGCCGCAGGTGGCGGTCGCCTGGGCGGCCTTCTTCAACTTCATCGCCTTCCTGTTCTTCGGCCTCCATGTCGCCGAGACGGTGGGGAAGGGGATCGTCGATCCGGGCATCATCGATCCCGCCGTCATCTTCGGTGCCTTGATGGGCGCGATCACCTGGAACGTCGTCACCTGGATGCTCGGCATTCCGTCGAGCAGCAGCCACGCGCTGATCGGCGGCCTGCTCGGCGCCGGCACGGCCAAGGCAGGGTTATCGGCGGTCGTCTGGTCCGGCGTCACCAAGACCACCGTCGCCATCTTCCTGTCGCCGACCATCGGCATGCTCGTCGCCCTGCTCCTCGTCGCGCTCACGTCCTGGATCTTCAAGCGAGTCAACGCCCCGTTCGCGGACCGAATTTTCCGCCGGCTGCAGCTCGTCTCCGCCGCGCTCTACTCGCTCGGCCATGGCGGCAACGATGCGCAGAAGACGATGGGCATCATCGCCGTCCTGCTCTTCAGCCAAGGCCTTCTCGGCTCCGAATTCTACGTGCCCTTCTGGGTCGTGCTGTCGGCGCAGGCGGCGATGGGCCTCGGCACCCTGCTCGGCGGCTGGCGGATCGTCCACACGATGGGCTCCAAGATCACGCGCCTGACGCCGCACCAGGGCTTCTGCGCCGAGACCGGCGGCGCGATCATGCTGTTCTCGGCGACCTCGCTCGGCATCCCGGTCTCGACCACCCATACGATCACCGGCTGCATCGTCGGCGTCGGCGCCGCCCGCCGCGCCTCGGCCGTGCGCTGGGGCGTCGCCGGCAATATCGTCATCGCCTGGATCGTCACCTTGCCCGCGGCGGCCTTGGTGGGCGCAGGCTTCTACCTTGTCGCGGCGGCAGCAGGCACGCTCCTGTAAAGTTGATTTGAACTGAAGGTATACGAAAAGGCCTGCCGCCATCGCTGGCGGCAGGCCCGGAGCCCCGGGATGAGAGGGCTCGGTTCGCGTCCTGTTCGGGTGCCTAGCTCTTGCTGCGCATCCGCGACGCGCTCTCGCGCATGCGGGCGGCGCCCTCGACCATCTTCTTGGCGCCGTTCTGCAGCTTCGGGATGGCGTCGATCAGCTCCTGATGAGTGAGCGTGCGGCCGTCCTCGCGGGCCTTGGCGATCTGCTTCTCGCGATAGGCGGGATCGCGCAGCTTGACCGCCTCTTGCTCCATCTGGCGAGCGCCGCGGACCATACCCTCGGCACCTTTCTCCATGCCATCTGCGCCGTGTGACATGTCGATCTTGATCCGCCTGTGCGCCCGGTGCACCTCGCGCTGTGCGCGCTGCATGTCCCGCTGCGCTTCGCGCTGCGCCTCCACCGCTTCGCGCTGCGCTTCCACCGCCTCGCGCTGCGCGTCGCGACGAGCCTCCTCGATGTCACGCTGCGCGTCCCTCAGATCCTCCTCGAGCTCCCTTTGGTCCTCCGCGGTCCAGCCGGGATGCGGGTGCATGGCGACGGCGGCGCCGATCGTCGCCGCGAGGCCCGCCGGGAGCTCGAAAGCCGGCATGGCAACAGTCTGGGCCGGCATGTTCATCTTCACGCGCGGCACCTTGACGAGCTGGGCGGGGACAAGGATCCGCTCGCCGTTGAAGCTCATCCGGATCGCCGGCACTTTGACCTCCATAGCGGGGAGATCGACGTCCACCGCGGGCACGGTGATCACCTGCGGCGCGGCGGGTGCCGCGGGTGCCGCGGGTGCCGGGGCGGCCGCAGGAGCGGCGGGCGCTGCAGGAGCCGGAGGGGCAAGCGACGCGGGGGCGGGGAGCGGGGCGGCGGGGGCTTGAGCCGCCGCCGGAGCCAGGGCCGCCATCGGCAAGTCCACCGCCTTGGCCAGCGCCGGCACCAGCTCGATCGCGGCGAGCGGCGCCGCGAAGGCGGTGCAGCCGAGCATCGCCGCCAGCGTCAGCAGCGAGCCCGATTTGCGGCTGCGGGTGCGGCCGTCCAGGATCGCCGAGATCCGGCGGCCGAGCCCGCCCTTGACCGGCGCCATGCTGTTCGCCGGCAGCGGCACCGCATGCTGGGCGCAGCTGACCAGGGTCTGGGCGTAATGGGCCGGCTCGACCCGGCCGAGCGCATGGGTGTCCGCCGCTTCCTCGGCCTGCTGCACGATCTCGCGCTCAAGCAGCCAGACCAGCGGGTTGAACCAGAACAGGGCGACGGACGTGCGCGTCATCATCAGCGACAGCCAGTCGCGGCGCTCGATATGCGCCATCTCATGGGCGATGATCGCCTCGGCATCCTCGGGCCGCTCGAGCGTGTCGCGGTCGAGCAGGATGACGGGGTTCAGCAGGCCCCAACTCAGCGGCGACGGGCTCTCGTCGGACACGAGCAGCCGGATGCGCTCGCCGAGCCGTCCGGCGGGGCGGGAACGTTCGAGCGCCTCGACCCAGGTCGCTTCGTCCACCGCCTTGGCCGCGCGCGTCCACCGGCGCAGCGTCCACAGGCCCCCGGCGATGCGCATCGCGACCATCAGCAGGCCGCCCAGATAGGCGATGCCGATCAGCGCGCTCGGATCGTCCCAGATCGTCTGCGGCACCGGCTGCAGCGGCGCGATCTCGACCGGAGCCGCGCTCGCCGCGGCGAGCAGGGTCTCGAAGGGCAGGGGCTGCGCCTCCTCGGCCGCCATCTCGACCTGCAGGGCGGGCAGGAACATCGCGATCATCGGCAGCAGCAGCAGCAGGCCCACCGAGAGCCGCAGCACCGCCGCCCGGTCGGACGCCGAGCGCGAGCGCAGCAAGGTCGTCAGCATCAGGGCGGCGCCGATGATCAGCGCCGATTTCCACGACATCTCGAACAGGAAGGAGAAGCTCATGACTTACGCTCCTTTGCTTCGTCGATCGCCCGCTGGAGCGCGTCGAGCTCCTTGGGATCAAGCTGTTTGGTGAGGCCGAGCAGCGCCGTCGCGGCACTGGCGGCCGATCCGTCGAAAAAGGTCCGCACCAGGTTCTTCAGCGCCGACTCGCGCACCTTCGATGCCTGCGGCACGCTCTTATAGACATAAGCCTGGTCGACGCTGCGATGCTTGACGAGGCCCTTGGCCTCCAGCCGCCCCAGCATCGTCCTGACTGCGCTGTGGCTGGGCGGGTCCGCCATCGCCTTACGCACGTCGGCGGCCGTGGCCTCGCTCATGCTGCACAGGATCTCGAAGATTTCGCGTTCGCGTCTCGGAAGGGAATCGATCATGCCGCTCCACCTGCTACACCCGTAGCATGCCACATTTGTAGCAGCGCGCAAGAAAAAAGTTTCGGAGACGACATTTCCTGCACACTCGGGCTGGCGCACATTGCGGAACCGAAACGGCCCCGGCGAATTGTGCGCCCGAACTACAGGAGGATTAACATGCGTAAGATTATCGTCGCCACCCTGGCCGCTGCCGCCTTCTCGCTCGCTGCTTGCGGCGGCGACGGCGACGACGCGCTGGGCGATCGCGCCGCGGACCAGGCCGAGAACAAGGCCGACGCGCTCGAGGAGATGGCGGACAACACCAGCGGCGCCCAGGCGGACGCGCTGGAGGATCAGGCCGACGCGGTCGAGGATGCCGGCGAGGCGAAGGAGGAGGCGATCGACGATTCCGACGTCGACACCGACGAGCTCAGCGCCGAGCAGCAGAACGCGATGGTCAACGGCCAGTAAGTTCCGCGCGGGCGCGGCCGGAACGCCGCGCCCGCTTCATTCCGCCTTCCTGAACTTGTAGACGAACTGGCTGGTCCAGCCGCGGATCGCCGGGTCGAAGACGGTCAGCGTCAGCGGATCGGCCGGGTTCTTCAGCACCTCGCTCTCACCCGCAAACTCAAACCCCGCCGCTTCGACTTGGCTGCGCACCGCCGCCGGATCGATCCGGTGCAGCGCCTCGGTGTCCCGCATCCCCGATCCGGCCTGGGCCGCGTGATCGATGACGATGAAGGTGCCGCCCGGCTTCAGCATCCCGAACACCGCCTTGTTCAGCACCGACGGGTCGGTCTTGCCCATGAACTCGTCCGGATAATCGTGATAATTCTGCGAGGTCCACACCATGTCGAGCTGCTCGGGCGCTCCGAGCACCGTCGTCGGCTGCACCTGCGTCACGATATTGCCGTAGCTCTTGTCCGCTGACAGCTGTCGCAAGGTCGCGACATTGCCCATCGCCAGCTTCGCATAGCTTTGCGGCCAGACCGCGTAGACCCGCCCCTCCGGACCCACCACCTTGCTGAAGATGCGCGTCCAATAGCCGTCGCCCGGTATCAGATCGAGCACCTTGTCGCCCGGCTTCAATTCGGCGAACCGGATCAACTCCGCAGGCTTGCGCCGCGCATCGGCGCCGCGATGCGCAGCCCGGCCGGGATCCGCGAGCGCCGCCTGTAGCGCCGCCGCCGAGAATGCCCGCTTCGGCTCCTCCGCTTCCGAACGGCAGCCGGCCAGCACGACCAGCGTCGCGATCACGATCATCCCAGTGTTGAATTTCCGCACCCTCATCTCCCCCGCTGGCAGGCCTCAAGCTGTTTGGTTGAAGGCCGGATTTCTGTCGCCGGGAGGCCCTCGAGGTCGAGTCAGGAAATCATAAAGTTTCGATAAAGCAGCCGCGCCGCGGCGTCCGCATTGCTTCGGCCACGACTTTGCTTCACCTTTCGGGGTGGGGATGGTCCGGGGGAGGCTGGCTCATGGCCGAAGCAGACACCAGAAGGGCCGACGCATCGCCTCACGCGATCGGCGACTGGACCTTCCACCCCGCCGACAACGAACTGCGCGGCCCGCTGGGGAAGCGCCGTCTCGAGCACCGCGCCGCCCGCACCCTGGAGCTGCTCTGCGCCCGCCGCGGCGCCCTCGTCTCGCGCGACGAGATCGTGCGCGAAGTCTGGGAAGGCCGCCTCGTCAGCCCGAACAGCGTCTCGATCGTGATCAGTGACCTGCGCGAGGCGCTCGGCGACGATGCCCGCAGCCCGCGCCATATCGAAACCGTGGCGAAGCGCGGCTACCGCCTCACCGGCGGTGCCGCCGCGCCAGCTCCGGAGAAGCCGCGCCTCCGCCCGCTCATCCTTGGCCTGCTGCTTCTGGTTGTCGTCGTGGCCGGGCTGCTCTTCGCCTTGTCGGGCGGTCGGTCGACCCAGCACACGATCCTGGTGGTGGCAGCGGTCGAGAATGCGACCGGCAGCCCCGCCTGGCAGCCGCTCGCCGACGCTTCGAGCGAAGTGCTCCTGAACCGTGCCCGCGCGATCGACGGTCCGGTGGTGATGCGCGAGCCGGCGGCCGGCGAGCGCGTCCGCCCCCGCGGCGACGACGCGCCTGTCGTCCGCCTCTCCGCCCGTCTGATCCTGTGGAGCGGCAAGCCCACCGTCATGTTCACCGCCACCGACGCCGACAGTCGGGCCGTCATCTGGAACGGCATGACCGGGGGAGGGGAGGACCTGATCCCCTCGGGCACCGCAGCGGCGATGCAGGACCTCGCGAAGTCGCTCACGCCAGACTGAGGTTCCCCAAAAGATCTCAGCCCGGCTTGCGGAAGCGATAGACCACCCGGTCCGTCTTCCCCCGCACCGACGGATCGAACACCAGCTTCGAATGATCGTCGCCGCTATTGCGGAGCAGGTCGGATTCGCCGTCGAACACGAACCCGGCGCGCTCGAAATCGGCGCGGATCACCGCCGGATCGATCCGGTGGAGCTTGTCGACCACCGCCCTCGTATCCCCGCCCGCTGCCGCGACATGATCTACCACGCCGACGATCCCGCCGGGTTTGGTCGCCGCATGGATCTTCTTCAGCACCGCATCCGGCTCCAGCCGCGGAAACTTGTACTGCTCGCTCTGCCAGTAAAGATCGTGATAGATCATGTGCATCAGCACGAAGTCGAAGCTGTCCGGCGCCAGCTCGATCGAGGTCGCCGGCGACACAAGCAACCGCGCATTCGGCACCCGCGGCCCCAGCGCACTCCACGCTTTCTTGGCGTCGTCATTGTAGAAGTTGGCCGGCTCCCACGCGACCACCGAGCCCTGCGGCCCCACCGCCCGCCCCATGATCTCAGCATAGTAGCCGGTGCCCGTAAACAGATCGAGCGCCCGATCCCCCCGCTCCAGCCCGAGGAACTTCAGCACGTCCTTCGGCCTGCGGCTCTCGTCGAGCTTCACCGCCTCCGCCGGCCGCGCCTTGGCGGCGACGGCGCCGTTCACGTCGGCGGGTGCAGCATGAGCGGCGAAAGCCATTCCTGCGAGCCCGATCAGGGCGAGGTTTCTAGAGATCTTCATCATGATGCTCCCCGGTTGAAGCGCGGATCATCTGGAGCAGGTCTCCTCTCGTCACCCCACGTTGCGACGAAGGTGCTGTTCTCCTCGACGAGGAACAGCAAGGCAGCTGGGCCGACCTAGGTTCGAGCTTGCCACCGGATCTCGTTTCTAAGTGGCATCGAGGCTGAGGGTATACAGCTCAGCGAACGCGAGCGGCGAGCATTCAAACCATCCAGAATGAAGATTGTTTTCTCCATTCTGGAGATATTACATTGACTTACCAGTGCTTCATGTAAGCGGATGCCGAAGTGCCCGTGCTAGAGCGGGGGCCATGAACGTGATCAGCAGGATCAAGAGCCGGCTTACGGGCGCTGCTCCGAACAGCATGGAGCGCATGGCGCTCACTGATGCTGACATTCCCTCGCTTGCCGCTGAAGCGCAGTCCGAGCTCGCTCGTCTCTTCTACGAGCGCCGCGGACAGGGCCGCCGCCTTGTGCACAAATGGACGCACTTCCTCGACGCTTATGACGCGCACTTCGCGAAGTATCGAGGCACCGGCCTCACGATGCTGGAGATCGGCGTCAGCATGGGCGGGTCGCTGGAATTGTGGCGCGACTATTTCGGCCCAGCCGCCAATATTTGCGGCGTCGATCTCAACCCTGACTGCGCCCGGCGCTTCGATCCGCCGAACAAGGTCCGCATTGGTTCTCAGGACGACCCCGATTTTCTGCACTCGGTCATCGCCGAGATCGGCCAGCCCGACATCGTGCTCGACGACGGCTCGCATGTGGGCCGCCATCAGGTCGGCAGCTTCGCAATCCTGTTCCCGCTGCTCAAGGAAGGCGGGCTGTACGTGATCGAGGATCTCCACACCTCCTATTGGACCGGCTCCTGGGAGGGCGGTTACCGGAAGCCGGGAACAGGCATCGAGTTCGTCAAGCAGATCATCGATGATATGCACGCCTGGTATCACGACCGTGCACCCGAGACGGAGGCGATGCAGTGGGTGCCGGCCATGCACGTCTATGACTCGATCGTGTTCATCGAGAAGCGCCGCCGGGTCCAGCCGCGTCACGTGAAGGTACAGTGACCTGCAAGGAAGGGACAGGCGTGGCGGGCGATCCTGATCCCCATCCTGCTCCGGCTTTGGCAGCGGCGAAGCCTCACGATGCCGCCTTCGACCGAAACCTCATCCTTTTTCTGCTGTTCGAATATCTCGTGCTGGTTCCGCTCATAATCTGGGCCGGCGTTCGCTATGGCTGGTTCGATCTGTCCAGCCTCTCCACGCCCGGCGGCTGAGTTTGCGCCGACCGGCCTGAGGCGACGATCGTAGGCCGATCCATTCGATCGGTGCTCCGCACCAACTTGCCATTCCCCGCTTGAGCACCCATTTCGCGGGTGCCCGCGTTGACCTCCCGCGCGATCCCCTATAGCTATAGAACAAAGCTGGAACGATATGCTGACTCATCTCTCCGTCCGCGGCGCGCGCGAGCATAATTTGAAGGGAGTCGACGTCGACATCCCGCGCGAGACGCTGACGGTGATCACCGGGCTCAGCGGCTCGGGCAAGTCGAGCCTCGCCTTCGACACCATCTATGCCGAGGGGCAGCGGCGCTATGTTGAGAGCCTCAGCGCCTATGCGCGCCAGTTCCTCGAGATGATGCAGAAGCCCGATGTCGACCACATCGAAGGCCTCTCGCCCGCCATCTCGATCGAGCAGAAGACGACCAGCCGCAATCCGCGCTCCACCGTCGCCACCGTCACCGAGATCTACGATTACATGCGCCTGCTCTGGGCGCGCGTCGGAGTGCCCTACAGCCCGGCCACCGGTCTTCCGATCAGCGCCCAGACGGTGTCGCAGATGGTCGACCGCGTCATGGCGCTCCCCGAAGGCACCCGCCTCTACCTGCTCGCGCCGGTCGTGCGGGGGCGGAAGGGCGAATATCGCAAGGAGCTTGCGGAGTGGCAGAAGGCCGGCTTCAGCCGCGTGCGCATCGACGGCACTCTCTACGAGATCGAGGAGGCCCCGGCGCTCGACAAGAAATACAAGCACGACATTGAAGTGCTGGTCGACCGCCTTGTCGTCCGCGAGGGCATCGAGACGCGTCTCGCCGACTCCCTCGAACAGGCGCTGAAGCTGGCGGAAGGCCTGGTCTATCTCGACCCGGCCGATCCGCCCCAGGACCCGCCGGGCACCGAGCGCACCGGCGTCGCCGAGGTGCTGGACAAGGCCGCCAAGGCCGCCGTCCTCCAGGACAACGCCCCTCCCGGCCGCATCACCTTCTCGGAGAAGTTCGCCTGCCCGGTCTCCGGCTTCACCATTGCCGAGATTGAGCCGCGGCTCTTCTCGTTCAACGCGCCGCAGGGCGCCTGCCCGGGCTGCGACGGCCTCGGCGAGAAGCTGCATTTCGATCCCGACCTGGTCGTCCCCAACCAGAATCTCTCGATCAAGAAGGGCGCGATCGTCCCCTGGGCCAAGTCCAATCCGCCCAGCCCTTATTACATGCAGGTCCTGGGCTCCCTCGCCCGCGCGTACGACTTCAGCCTCGACACGCCGTGGAACGACTTGCCCGAGGAGGTCCACCAGACCATCCTCCACGGCACCAAGGGCAAGCCCGTCACCCTCCGCTTCATCGACGGCCGCAAGAGCTACGAGGTCAACAAGCCGTTCGAGGGCGTGATCGGCAATTTGAACCGCCGCATGCTCCAGACCGAGAGCGCCTGGATGCGCGAGGAGCTCGCCAAATATCAGTCCGCCGCCCCGTGCGAGACCTGCCACGGCGCCCGCCTCCGCGCCGAGCCGCTCGCGGTCAAGATCGCCGGCGAGGACATCTCGCAAAGCACCCGCCGCTCGGTTGTCCAGGCGCTCGCCTTCTTCTCCACCCTCGAGGACAAGCTCAACCCGCAGCAGCGCGAGATCGCCCGCGCCATCCTCAAGGAGATCAACGAGCGCCTCGGCTTCCTCAACAATGTCGGCCTCGATTATCTCAACCTCGACCGCACCTCCGGCACCCTGTCCGGCGGCGAGAGCCAGCGCATCCGCCTCGCCTCGCAGATCGGCTCGGGTCTCTCCGGCGTCCTCTACGTCCTCGACGAGCCCTCGATCGGCCTCCACCAGCGCGACAATGACCGCCTGCTGGTCACCCTCCGCCGGCTGCGCGATCTCGGCAACACCGTCATCGTCGTCGAGCATGACGAGGATTCGATCCGCCAGGCCGATTACGTCATCGACATGGGCCCCGGCGCCGGCGTCCACGGCGGCACCGTCGTCGCCGCCGGGTCGCTGAGCGACGTCCTTAGTAACGAGAACTCGCTCACCGCCGATTACCTGACCGGCCGCCGCTTCGTCCCCGTCCCCGCGCAGCGCCGCAAGGGCAACGGCAGGAAGCTCACCGTCCACGGCGCCACCGCCAACAACCTCAAGAACGTCACCGCCAGCATCCCGCTCGGCACCTTCACCTGCATCACCGGCGTGTCGGGCTCGGGCAAGTCGAGCTTCACCATCGACACCCTCTATTCCTCCGCCGCGCGCCAGCTGAACGGCGCCCGCATCCAGGCCGGCCGCCATGAAAAGCTCACCGGCCTGCAATATCTCGACAAGGTCATCGACATCGATCAGTCGCCGATCGGCCGCACCCCGCGCTCCAATCCGGCCACCTATACCGGCGCCTTCACCCAGATCCGCGACTGGTTCGCCGGCCTCCCGGAGGCGCAGGCGCGCGGCTACAAGCCCGGCCGCTTCTCGTTCAACGTCAAGGGCGGCCGCTGCGAGGCGTGCAAGGGCGACGGCCTCCTCAAGATCGAGATGCACTTCCTCCCCGACGTCTACGTCACCTGCGACGTCTGCCACGGCCAGCGCTACAATCGCGAGACGCTGGAGGTGAAGTTCAAGGGCAAGAGCATCGCCGACGTGCTCGACATGACGGTCGAGGACGCGCACGCCTTCTTCAAGGCGGTGCCGCCGATCCGCGACAAGATGGCGATGCTGGAGGAGGTCGGCCTCGGCTACGTCAAGGTCGGCCAGCAGGCGACGACTCTGTCGGGCGGCGAGGCCCAGCGCGTCAAGCTCGCCAAGGAGCTCTCCCGCCGCGCCACCGGCCAGACCCTCTACATCCTCGACGAGCCCACCACCGGCCTCCATTTCGAGGACGTGCGCAAGCTCCTGGAGGTCCTCCACGCCCTTGTCGACCAGGGCAACTCGGTAGTGGTGATCGAACACAACCTGGAGGTCATCAAGACCGCCGACTGGGTGATCGACCTCGGCCCCGAAGGCGGCGACAAGGGCGGCGAGATCGTCGCCGAGGGCACGCCGGAGCAGGTGGCGCGGGAGAAAAGGTCATATACGGGGGCGTATCTGAAGCCGCTGCTGGAGGGGCATGTTCCGGAGGTGGTGGAGGCTCCGAAGGCGAAGGGGCGGCGGTCAGCCTCGGTGCGGGAGCGCGAGGCCGCGGAGTAGCTTGCGACCTCATGTACAGCTGGGCGTGTTCTTGTATTGTTCTTTAAGAAAGCTGGGGATAAAGGCACTCAAACATTGCGTCCGAGCCCTGGAGCCGCGAACACTTGGACGATGGAGGCCATATGCGTTCTGTAGCTGCGGGAGCTCTCGTTCACTTCGATCCCCTCTTCCCTCACGAGGGAAGTCTAGTGGTTCCCGAGCCACTGCAAACGGGAGCAAGTGATTTCATCGAAATCGTGAGGCGCTTCGCCGACTTCGGCACTGCCACGCTGGAGCGTACCGAAGGCGGCATCCCCTATCTGATCAACGAATTCTGGACCTCGGGTCAGAGGCAGGCCAAGTCGATACACGAAGTTAGCTACAGGGCTTGCTTCAAGCCTCAGTTGCCGGAGTTCTTCATCCGGAGACTCACTAAGGTCGGAGAGGGTGTGCACGATCCGTTTATGGGTCGAGGCACTACTCCCGTACAAGCTGCCTTGATGGGACGGCGTCCCTTGGGCAATGATGTCAATCCTTTGTCAGTTCTGCTGACCCGCCCTCGGCTGCAACTGGTGACGCTGGACCAAGTTGCCTTAAAGCTAGCGAGGGTTCCTTGGGATCAACAGGTGGAGGTCAGGAATGACCTTCTAGCCTTCTATCATCCAGAAACGCTTCGAAAATTAACGGTTCTACGGGATTGGCTTCTGGAGAACGCTCCTTTGGCAGAGGAGGCGCCAGACCCAGTCATCGACTGGATCAGGATGGTAGCGATGAACCGTTTGACCGGCCACTCCGTCGGATTTTTTTCTGTTTACACGCTGCCACCAAATCAGGCTGTGAGCGTAGCGGCGCAGCTGAAGATCAACGAGAGGCGCCGACAGGTACCATCGCATCGAGACGTCGTGAAGCTCATACTCAAGAAGTCAAAATCTCTGCTTTCAGATGGTACGGTAGGGAAGCACCCTCCCGCAATTTTGTGCGCGAGCCCAGCCAGCCTTTCTCCCCGCATACCTGACGGTGCTGCGGCTCTAACCGTAACTTCACCTCCATTCCTGGACGTTGTGCAGTACGCCGATGACAATTGGCTGAGGTGCTGGTTCGCCGGAATAGAAGTATCGGGAGTACAGATTGCCATGCATCGGACCGAGACCGCTTGGACCAAAATGGTGCGAGATGTGCTTGTAGAGCAGGCGCGAATTGTTCGACCGGGGGGGCACGTGGCTTTCGAAGTGGGTGAGGTCCGCGGGGGTAAGTTACTGCTAGAAAGACTCGTTTGGCAGGCTGCGGAGGGTCTCCCGTTCGAGCGGCTAGGTGTGATGGTGAACCAGCAGGAGTTTACAAAGACGGCTAACTGCTGGGGCGTGAGAAACAACTCCGGTGGGACAAATACCAACCGCATCGTTTTGTTGAGGAGAGGCAATGCCTAATGATGATGTAGAAGAGATACTCGCTGAGGCTGTGAGAGCATACAGAAGGCTCCCAGGTAAGATCCGGGTTTCTGACGCGATTGAGGCGGTCACTGGCCAGAAAGTCATTCCTTTAGCATCTGACGAAGAAGACAAAAATCTTCTGCGGCGGATATCTCAGGCAGCATCTTTGCTCATAGAGCGCAGTGCTGGTGACTTCATACGAACCTCTCGCCTTAATGAACTAGGCAATGCAATTGAAGAGCCTCTGCTGAGAGCGTGCTGTGATGTCGGATTGAACGCAACTTGGCCAAGCCGCCGCGATGGATCAGGAGGCCGGACTGGCTACCCCGATATTGCTATTGATATCCGTGGAGATCGTCCAACTTATCTTGAAGCTAAGGTGATCGGCGCTGGTTCCGAAGGCTCATCCTTTCGATCGTTCTATTTGTCGCCCTCGGAAAATCCGAAGGTCTGCGTGGATGCTCGGCACCTACTGGTAGCCTTCGTGCACAAGAGGCGGGGAAGCGGCGATGATGGACTTGAGCGTTACTCTCTCATCTCATACAAAATCGTGGACATGGCCCGTGTTGTGGGCAAGATAAAATTCGAGTATCAGTCGAGCAATAAAGACATGTACTTAGGTGGCTCTGTGATTGCGCGGGGTTAGCGTCGGACTTGACGAGCGCCCGGCGATCACGAGCAAGAGACATCAACTCACCGCCGCTGCCATTTCATCCCGTCCTTCCACCGCCGCTCGGTCGGTAGGGGAGCGGGTCGCCGGTGGGCGGGTCGCGGGTGAGTGCCAGCCTGGGGCCGCCGATCTTCGTGTTGCGCTCGGTGAGGCAGGGTACGCATTTGGCGTAGCGGGTGACTTCCTGGAGATGATCCGAGCACCCCTTCATCGACAACCTCACGTGGCAGGCCCGCCTTGATCAAACCCCCCTTCGCCCGCCGCGCCGACAGCCGCATCCACAGGGGGATCGTCGCCATGCCGAGCGGCGCCGCGACCGGCATCACCCACGCGATGGCGAAGGAAAGCAGGGCGCCGAGCAGCACGCTGCGGCTCCTGCGGCGGATCGCGGCGGGGGTTCCCTCCGGCGCATCGGTCCCGACCATCGTCGGCCGGGTCGCGAAGCTGTTGACCTTGAGGTTCAGCGCCGCCGTCAGCAGCAGCCAGCTCCAGTAGAGCACCGCCGGCACGCGCGCCCCTTGATGAGCGCTCATGAAAGCGGTGACAAACGGCATGAACGCGATCGTGCCGAGCAGCATCAGGTTCCACGGCACCACGCCGCCGTCGTAGCGGCGGGCGAGCGCGAAGGCGCGGTGATGCCCCGCCCAGAACATCCCGATCACGGCGAAGCTGACGATGAAGCCGATGAAGCTCGGTATGAGGTTCGCCAGCGCCTGCAGATAGGCGACGTCATTCGCGCCGTGGGGGACGTGCGGCACGTGGACCTCGATGACGAGCAGGGTGATCGCGATCGCGAACACCGCGTCGGAAAAGAAGACCATCCGCTCCAGCGCGTGCTCGGTAGGCTCGCCCGCCATTCATCACCCCCTCTTGATGCGCCGCCGTTATCGGTGGAGGCGTCGGCGAAGGCAACCGCCGGCGGCTGCCGGCCTCCGATCAGGCTTTTCCGGACCCGGTGCAGGGGAACGGATGGATGCGCCCCGTCACCGCCGCTGCCACTTCATCCCGTCCTTCCACTGCCGCTCGGTCGGCAGGGGCAGCGGGTCGCCATTGGGCGGGTCGCGGGTGAGCTCCAGCTTGGGGCCGCCGATCTTCACGTTGCGGTCGGTGAGGCAGGGCACGCATTTGGCGTAGCGGGTGATTTCCTGGAGATGGTCCGGGCACCCCTTCATCGACAGCTTCAGCCACAGCGCCGCCGCGTGCAGCACGCGGACATGGCCGCAATTCCAGCAGGTCAGCCGCACGTTCCACAGCCAAGCCGCCCCCGAATAGCGGAGCTATTCGAGGAGTCGGCGCAGGCCGGCCGACCGGCAGCTTGGCTGACTGGATCGACGGCGGTCAGGCCGCCCTGACCGCCTTTGGCCGCGCGGCCTCGAAGATACTCTTAGTGCTCGGCGGCTCGTCAAACCCTCGCGCCGCCTCCCGCTCCGACTCTTCATCCACCATGCGACCATCTGGAACAAACAAGGAACATAGGCAAGCGTCTCAGCCACCTATAGCGGCAGGCTCCACACTGCCCCCGTCTCCCGCTAAGGCGCCGGGATGTGCAACGACTATCGCCGCACGCCGCCGATGCAGACGATCCGCGAGCAGTGGAGCCAGACCATGATCCCGCTGCGCTTCCCCGAAGGGCTGCCCAATCTCGCCCCGCTGGAGTCGATCCGCATCACTGACCGGAGCGCGATCATCCGCGCAGCAGCGCCCCAGCGCAGCGAAGCCGGCGCGGCCGCGCCGCCTGAGCAGCGCTCGGAGTCGCTGCAAGCCGGACGGCCGGCGGCTCTGTCGACCGGACCGACGGGGTCAGGCCGCCCTGACCCCTTTGAGGCGGACCTTGTCGTGCGCCGCTGGTCCTGGCCCGGCCCCGGCGGCAAGCCCGTCTACAATTATCGCTCGGACGGCCGCGAGTTCACCCGCGGCCGGTGCCTGATCGTCGCCGACGGCTTCTACGAGTTCACCGCGCCGGCGGACCCCAAACAGAAGCGCAAGGACAAATGGCTGTTCACCCGGCCGGGCGAGGAGATGATCCTCATCGCCGGACTGTGGCGCGCGACGCCGGACGTCGGCGAGGCTTTCACCATGCTCACGACCGAACCCGGCCCCGACGTCGCGCCCTATCACAATCGACAGGTCGTAGTCGTCGACCGCACCGACTGGGGCCGCTGGCTCGATCCTTCCGTCCCTGCGCGGGAAATTTGCAAGCCGCTCCCAGCCGGCAGCCTTGCCGTTGCGAAAGTCTCCTGAGCGCGGCGCTTACGCCTCCCGAGAAATTTCCCTTTCCTACACACGAACCATTATGGTTCACAATCGGGATGGAAAACATCTCCGATTCGCCCGGCTCCGGCGACGAAGAAAATTGGAGCGAAGTCGACCAGGCCTATCCCGACGGCGCGCATCGCGGCCGCCGCGACGGCTTCACCCCCCACCGCCGCCGCATCTTCCTGAAGACGCTGCGCAAGACCGGCTGCGCCCAGGACGCCTGCCGCCGTGCCCGCATCTCCGACACGGCTGCCTATAATCTGCGCGATCGCGACGCGATGTTCGCCAGGCTCTGGGACGCGGCCGTGGTCGCCGCCGGCGCCGATATGGAACTGCTCGCCTGGACGTTTGCGGTCGAAGGCGAGGAGGAAGAGGTCTGGGCCTATGGCAAGCGCGTCGGCACGCGCCGCCGCCGCGACGCCCGCCTGTTCCGGATGCTCCTCCAAGGTTCCAACCCGCACAAATATGGCGGCAACGGCGTCGGCACCCGCAAGCAGATCGAACGCAAGATCCGCAAGGAGATGGAGGACGAGCGGAAGGCCGCCGAGGGGGTCGACATCGAGGAGGTGCGCGAGCGCCTCGCCCAGCGCATCGAGCGCCTGCGCATACGCATGGTGCGGGAAGAGGGCGGCCATATCGACGAGCAGGGCCGCTACGTTCCGCCGCCCGGAAGCGCGCTGGAGGATCTGTTCCGCGAAGGCCGCGCCGCGGCCGACCCTGGCGCGGCCGATCCGGGCCCAAGTCCGGAGGATCCGCCGGCCGCTCCTGACGAACCGGCCGTTTTCTGGCGCTCGGTGCCCCGCGCGCCGGACTCGTGAAGGCGGGAGTGAACGCGGGAAATTTTAGTGTTTTGGTTGCAACTTCGCCAACTTCGCCGCCCCCGCGCTCACCTCGCCGCATCCACCGGCGCCGCTCCGCAACCAACGGCGCGTCCTGCCGGGATGAACATCTGGCACCACGATGCGGTGATGCGTGAACTGGAGAAGAATGGCGGTAAGGTTCCGGCCACGGTGAAGGACTGAGCGCGACTTTTCCTGCTGCGTCTGATCTGGATCAAGCCTATGGTGGCTTCGACGGGAGCCGCCGCGTATCGCTCCCGCCGTGTCCCGCATCCGGACCAAGGGGGGACCTGAATGTCGAACACAATCCTGCTGATCCACGGCGCCTGGCTGAATTCCGCGAGTTGGGAAGCGGTCAAGGCGCGCTACGAGGCGCGCGGCTTCACCGTCGTCGCGCCCGATTGGCCCTATGACGACCGCTCGCCCGCGGAGCTGCGCGAGATGCCGGACGACAAGCTCGCCGGCCTCGGCATCGCCGAAATCCTCGACCATTATCACCGCATCATCGGCCAGTGCCCGGAGGAGCCGATCCTGATCGGCCACTCGGCCGGCGGCGTGTTCGTCCAGCACCTCCTCGACCGCGGCCTCGGCGTCGCCGGCGTCGCGATCGATCCGGCGCCGACGCCGGGCGTGGGGCTCGGCCCGTCCGCGATCGTGTCGGCGCTGCCGGTCTTCTTCGACTGGGGCAGCTGGAAGAAGGCCGAGACGATGTCGCGCAAGTTCTTCCGCACCCGCTTCGCCCAGCTCGTCCCCGAGGACCAGGCGGACGCGGCATATGACCGTTACATCGTGCCGACGCCCGGCAAGGTTTACTGGGACGGCATCGTCCACAAGACCCCGATCGACTGGTCCAATCCGGACCGCGCGCCTTTGCTGCTGATCGGCGGCGAGCTCGACCTCATCGCCGATGCCAGCATGACCCGCGCGATCTACGAGAAGCAGCGCCAGGCCCCCGCGCTCACCGAGCTCAAGATCTTCCCCGGCCGCTCCCACTGGACCCTGCTCGATCCGGGCTGGGAAGAGGTCGCCGACTACGCCCTCGACTGGGCAGTCGCCAACGCCCGCCCGCCCCGCCAGACGGCGCAGGCGGAGGCGCCCACCATCCTCGCCACCTAAGCACGGGAGACGCCATGCTGAAAGACCATGACAGCTCCGCCATCGTCGCCGTGCGCGACCTCCATCGGGCCCGCGCTTTCTACGGCGACCTGCTCGGCCTGGAGCTGGACGGCCAAGGCGCGGAGGAGGGGGTGCTTGCCTACAAGACCGGCGCCACCCGCCTCGTCGTCTACCAATCCGAGCATGCCGGCACCAACCAGGCCAATGCCGTCGTCTGGGGCGTCGGCGACGACATCGACGCGATCGTCGCGGCGCTGGAAGGGAAGGGCGCGGCTTTCGAACATTATCCCGGCATCGGCCGCCTCGACGGCAACGTTCACCGCATCGGCGACGCCAAGCTCGTCTGGCTGAAGGACCCCGACGGCAACATCCTGCACCTCAACAATATGTGAGCTAAGCGGCCCGCCACCGCGCCATCGCCGCGTCGTATGCCGCCTCGGCCTTGTCACGTTTCGCCTCAAGCTTCTCCCGCTCGGCGGCGAGCTTCGCCTCCACCGCCGCCCGCTCCCGGGCCAGCGCGGCCTCGCGCTCGGCAATCTCCTTCAGCGCCGCGCCATGCCGCGCCTCCGCCTCCGCCAGCGCGGCTTCCGCTTCCCCCAGGGCGGCGCGGCTGGGCCGCGGCTTCGGCTTGGCACGCTTCTTCGGACTGGCGTCGGTCTTGCCTCGCCGCTCCGTCGGCGCTTCATCTTGGCCCAGCGCGGCAAGCTGCTCCGCCTCAGTCCCGCGCAGCCGCTTGATGATCTTGCCCGGATTGGCGAGCGGCTCCTTGGTCAGCTCGGGATCGGTGACGATCTCCGCCTCGCCGCGGGTGAACACGTACTTGGCGGTTCCCCACGCCTCGATCGCCGCCTTCTGGCTCGGCGCGGCGACATAGGCGTCGTGGAAACCGATCGCGGTCCTGAACACCTTGAGCTGGGGCGAGCGCGCCATGCGGCAGGGATAGCGCCGAGCCCGCCCGTGCGGCAACCGCCGCTCGCCGGGATCGTTGTCGCCCCACCTGGAACGGAGAAGCACGATGAGCGGACCAAGGCGCGACAGCAATGACGGCACACGCGGCGGCCCCGAGCACGGCCGTGGCCACAAGTCGGTCGACGACAACAAGAAATCAGGCGGCGGCCACGGCCAGGGCCGCGCCGGCAGCGACGACAACGCCCATCCGCCCGGCGGCGGCGTCAACTGAGGCTCAGGCGCTGAGCATCGGTGAAGCCTGGTCCGGCGCCATCGCGGCGGTGGGAACCGCGGCGATCAGCTTCCTGATCTTCTTCACATAGGTCCGGCCGACCGGCACTTCCTGCCCGGTGGTCATCTGCACCGAGAAGCGGCCGTAGCCGGGGCGGCAGATCACGCCGATCCGGTCGATCCGCACGAGAGCCGAGCGGTGGACGCGAATGAACATGTCGGGGTCGAGCCGCGACTGGATGCCGTTCATCGTCTCGCGCAGCAGGTAGGAGCGGCCGGGCGTGTGGAGATGGACATAGTCGCGCTCCGCCTCGACCCAGTCGATCTGCGAGACCAGCACCCGCTCGAACCCGCTGCCGCGCGGCGCCCAGAGCTCAGCCTCGTAGCGCGGCTGCTCGACCGGCTGGCGGTCCCGGCGCAGCGTCGCGATCAGCTCCTTGAGCTCCGCCGCCCGCTCCTCGGCATCGATCATGCGGATCGTCGTCCGCGCCTTGTCGAGCGCGGCGCGCAGGCGGTCGAACTCGAGCGGCTTCAGCAGATAGTCGATCGCGCTCACCTGGAAGGCGCGGACCGCATATTCGTCGAAGGCGGTGACGAAGATGATCAGCGGCGCATTCTCCGCCGTCAGCCCCTCGACCACATCGAAGCCGCCGAAGCCTGCCATGTTGATGTCGAGAAGCAGCACGTCCGGCTGGAGCTTCTCGATCAGCTCCAGGCCGTCGCGGCCGCCGCGGGCGGTTCCGACCAGCTCCACGTCGGGCACCTGGCTCAGCGCGATCTCGACGCGACGCAGCGCCAGCGCCTCGTCGTCGACCGCGACGATGCGCAGCCTGCTCATGACGCGAATTGTAAAGGCATCTCCAGGCGCACCTGAAATCCCCCCTCCCTGCGGGCGCCGGCGACGAAGCGGCAGGCGGCCCCGAAACGGGTCGACAGCCGGCGTCGGACATTGCCCAATCCTACCCCGGTCCCGTGCCCATCCCCCGGCCCGCGACCATCGTCCGCCACCTCCAGCACGAGGCGGTCGTTGACCCCTCGGGCGGAGATGGAAAGCACAGTGAGCTTACCAGCTTCCTGCAGCCCGTGCTTGATCGAATTTTCGATCAAGGGCTGGAGGATCAGGCTCGGCACGAGCGCATTCTCCAGCCCCTTGGGCACGTCATATTCCACGCGCAGGCTGTCGCAGAAGCGCATCTGCTCGATCGCCAGATAGAGGCGCTGCAGCTCGAGCTCGTCGGCGAGCCGCACGTCCTGGAACGGATCCTGTGCGAGGCTCGCCCGGAAGAACGCGGACAGGCACATCGTCATCCGCTCGGCGATCTCGGCCCGGCCCTCGAGGATCAAGGTCGAGATCGAGCTCAGCGTATTGTAGAGGAAGTGCGGATTGACCTGGTAGCGCAACGCCCGCACCTGGGCGTCGTGCGCCTCGACCTGAAGCGCCGAGACCCGCCGCTCGCGCTGCCGTGCTTCGCGGTCGTGGAGCAGGGCCAGGCAGACCGCGCCCCAGAGCGAGAAGATTGCCAGCCAGAAGATGCCGCCGCGCAGCAGCAGCTTATATTCGAACAGTTCGGCGGCGCTGTGGCTCTCCGGCAGCAGCGGGAAGACGAGCTTGAACAGCCGCAAGGTCGCTTCCACCGGCACCGCGATCACGAGCAGCAGCAGCAAGGCCGCGGCGATCTGCCGGTTGAACTCCCAATGGGTGATGCTCTTCAGGAAGGCATAGATGCCGGCGCCGACCGCCGCGCCCAGGAAGACCATGAAGATGTCGACCGCGGCCCATTCGATCTTGTAGTCATAGCCCTTCAGGATGTGGCTCAGCATGCTCGCCGCAAGGATCACGATCCAGAAGGGGATGCCGAGCGCGAACATCCGCCGCACGCTCGGCAGCGCAAGGTGCTGGCCGAGCTCGTCGCCCCGGGTCGTCTTCATCAACATGGGCGGATTTCTCCCATGAACGCCAGATTAAGTCGATTGGCTTTCGTCGCGCAAACATGCCGTTCGTCGAGCGGTGCGCCGCTTGGTCGATCCGAGCTGGACGCTCGTCGCCTCGAGCATGGCTGAGGGCGCGAGTCGATCGCTACGCCGCACGGCCTGCGTAGAAGTCGGGGAGGGAACATGAAACTGAATTGGGCGATCGCCGCCATGGCGATGGTATCGGCTGACGTCGGCCCGGCCGCCGCGCAGGTGGGGTCGGCGACCGACCTGTCGGCGTTGAACGACGAGTTCGAGGGCGGCACGCTCTCGCCCGACTGGACGCTCTTCCACGCTCGCTACGGCTGGCCCGACAAGATCAAGGTGATGGACGTCGGCCGCACCACCAAGGGTGCGCTCCACCTCCAGCCTTATGACTCGGCATGGGTGCGCGATCTCAACGCGCCCTTCCTGTTCAAGACGCTGGAAGGTGATTTCGACGTGAGGGCGCGGGTGCGGGTGCGCGGCCTCGAGGGCGAGGTGCCGGGCGGCACCTGGTCGCTGGGCGGGCTGATGGCGCGCGTCCCGAACGGTCTCGCCGCCGCCACCTGGCAGCCGCGCGCGGAGAATTGGAACTTCATCACCACCGGCGTCGGCCACGAGGCCGGCAAGGTGATGACGGAGACGAAGGCGACGTTCAACAGCACCTCGTCGCTGAAGCTCAGGCCGTGGCGCAGCGGCTGGGTCGAGCTCCGGCTGGTGCGCAGCGGCATGGCGATGTTCGCACTGGCCCGCGAGGACGAGGACTCACCCTGGCAGGTGCGCGACCGCTTCTACCGCATGGAGACGCCGCCGCCGGTCCAGGTCGGCCTGATCGCCTATACGTCGAGCCCAGACGTGCCCGACCGCGGGCCGGAGGAGCCGGAGCGCATCAACCGCAGCGTGCCCAAGGAGGCGCGGGTCGACATGGCACTGGAGGTGGACTGGATCCGCTTCTCGCGGCCGAAGCCGCAGCCGATCCGCGACTGGTATGCGCAGGTGAACGGCACCAATCGGCTGACCGACCCGAACCTTAGTGAGACGGAGCTCCTGGAGGCGCTCGGCTGATACAAATTGCGACAATTTGCCGCCCCCGCGGCAAAGTTGCGCGACAATGAGGCTCCAGATGGGTCTTATGAGGACGCGAACGTCCTCTTCGGATTTCCAAAGGAGCAATCATGAAGAAGAAGATTATCGGCGCCGGTTTCGCGATGGCCCTGCTTGCAGGCGGTGGCACCGCGCTCGCGCTCCAAGGCGGCCCTTTCGACCGCCTCGACGCGAACAGCGACGGTGCGGTCACTACGGCCGAGCTGCAGCAGCGGGCGGTCGCGCGCTTCCAGAAGCTGGATGCCAACAAGGACGGCAGCCTGACCCAGGCCGAGCTGCAGGCGCAGCGCGGCGAGCGCGGTCAGCGGGGCGGCCGCCGCGGTGGCGGTGAGCGCCTTGTCCAGGCCGACGCCGACCGCAACGGCGCCATCACCCTGGCCGAGCTGACGGCGCATACCCAGCAGCGCGCCGCCGCCCGCTTCCAGCGGCTCGACGCCAACAAGGATGGCAGCCTCACCCAGGCTGAGCTCCAGGCGAAGCGCGCCGCCCGCGCCGAGCGCCGGGGCGAACGCGGCGAGCGCCGCGGCAACCGCCTCGCCAGGCTCGACACTGACAGCAACGGCGCGATCACCCTGGCCGAGTTCAGCGCCCGCGACGCGCAGCGCATCGCCCGGCTCGACGCCGACAAGGACGGCCGGATCACCCGTGCCGAGTTCGACCAGGCGCGTGCCGCCCGCCGCGGCAACCGCCAGTAACGACCGAGCCGAACCCGGTCGTGGAGCCGCGCGGGACTCGCTTCCCGCGCGGCTTTCACGTCGGGGCCGGACCGACTAACGCGGGATTGTCATGGCCGAAGAACCGCACATCCTGATCGTCGACGACGCCCGCGACATCCGCGAGCCGCTTGCCGCCTACCTCGGCAAGAACGGCTTTCGCACCAGCCGGGCGGAGGATGCCGCGGCTGCCCGGCGGATCCTCTCGGCATATGGGATCGACCTCGTCGTCCTTGACGTCATGATGCCGGGCGAGGACGGCCTCAGCCTCTGCCGCCACATCCGCGCCAACAGCGAGGTGCCGGTCATCCTGCTCACCGCGATGAGCGACGATACCGACCGCATCGTCGGTCTGGAGATGGGCGCGGACGATTATCTGGTGAAGCCGTTCAACCCGCGCGAGCTCGTCGCCCGGATCAAGGCCGTGCTCCGCCGCAGTGCCGGCGGCGCCCCCAAGGTTCGGGCACCCGACAGCGGCGCCTACGCCTTCGGTCCGTGGGTGCTGAAGACCGGCGAGCGCGAGCTGGTCGGAGAGGACGGAGTGGCGGTGCCGCTCTCGACCGGCGAGTATAATCTCCTGCTCGCGCTGGTGACGCGGCCGCGCCAGGTGCTGACCCGGGACCAACTGCTCGATCTCGCCCAGGGCCGCGACATGGGGGCGTTCGACCGCAGCATCGACAACCAGATCAGCCGCCTCAGGAAGAAGGTCGAGCCCAACCCGCGCGAGCCCAAGTTCATCAAGACGGTGTGGGGCGGCGGATATACGCTCGCCGCCGAAGTGACGCGCCTGTGAGGCGACTGCTGCCGAACAGCCTCGTCGGGCAGGTCGCCCTGCTGATGGCGGCTGCCCTGCTGATCGCCCAGGCGGTGAACCTGGCCTTCCTGCTCAACGAGGGCCAGCGCGCGCGGCTGGCGCAGAGCGAGAACCCCGCACTGTCGCGGGTGGCGGGGGCGGTCCAGGCGGTGTCGGCCGCGGGGCCGATTCAGCGGCAGAGCTTGGCGCGCCGCCTCTCCGGGGGCGGAACCCGCTTCACGATTGCCGACCGCAGCACGGTGGAGCGCCGTGCCCTGAGCCGCGATGCGCGGCTGGAGCAGCGGCTCCGGCAGGAGTTGGAGGAGGCGGCGCTGGCGGCGCGGCAGGTGCAGGCCGGGGAGGCGCAGTCGCGCCGTCGCGACCCTGATGCAGGGGAGGGCGGCTCGCGCGGCGGGCGCCGCCTGCTGCTGGTTTCGGTGCAGCTTGCCGACGGCGCATGGCTCAACGGCCGCTTCGCGCTTCGCCGTCCGGATACCGGCTTCGCCTGGCGGATGCTGGCTGCGACCCTCGCTCTTTATGCCATCGTGCTGGGAGCGGTCCTGCTGATTGCGCGGCGCATCGCCCGGCCGCTGAGGGAGATGACGGCGGCCGCCGAGGCATTCGGCGGCCGCGACGCCGGCTTTCAAATTCGCCCCCACGGCCCCGCCGACCTGCGCCGCCTGGCCAGCGCGTTCAACGACATGCGGGGGCGGGTGGTCGGGCTGATCGCCGAAAAGGACCGGATGATCGGGGCGATCGGCCATGATTTGCGGACGCCGCTCGCCTCGCTCCGCATCCGCGCCGAAGCGGTCGCCGACGATGCGGAGCGCACCCGCATGATCGCCACCATCGAGACTCTGGATCAGACGCTCGACGACATCCTCGCACTGGCTCGTGCCGGCCAGCCGAGCGAAGCCGAGCGCACCGTCGACCTTGGCGCGCTGGTGGAGGCCGTCGCGGAAGAGTTCCTCGATCTCGGCAAGGAAGTGAGCTTCGAGCCCGGCGAGCGGGTCGTGGCGAGCGTTCGCCCCAATTCGCTTCGGCGGGCGGTCCGCAACCTGATCGAGAATGCGGTCAAATATGGCGAGACTGCCGAGGTCGCCGTTTCCGCCGCCGGCGCCGAGGCGCGGATCAGCGTCGACGATCGCGGCCCCGGCATTGCGCCCGCCGAGCTGGAGCGGGTGACCGATGCTTTCTATCGGCTGGAGCCGTCGCGCAATCGTGCCACCGGCGGCAGCGGCCTCGGCCTCGCCATCGCCCGCACGATCGCCGAAAGCCACGGCGGTCGGCTCGAGCTCGCAAATCAGACGGAAGGCGGTCTCAGCGCCGCCATCCTGCTCCCGCTCGGGAAGGGCGCCTAGCCCGCTTCGCTATGCTCGCCTGGGACGATGGTCGTCTCGGGGCGGTCGGCCACCACGAGGGCGCGCAGATATTCGATCTCGTCGAACTGGAAAGCGGCGAGCTTCTCGGGCGCGTCATAGCCTTTGAGGTTGGTCTCGATCAGCGCCGGCCGCTTGCCGAGCGGGATCGGCGGCGACAGGAACTCGATCACGCTGCGCCCGATGATGAGGTCGCAATTGAGGCTGCGGGTTGCGCTCTCCAGCCGGAACGCCTTGTTGACGGTGTCGCCGAGCGCGGTGAAGTCCGCCAGCGCGGCGCTGCCCATGTTGCCGATCGAGGCGTAGCCGGTGTTGATCGCCGCGCCGAAGCTCAATGGCCGCGACAAATTGAAGCGAGCCTCCAGGCTGGTGAAGAGGCGGCGGAGCTCGAGGATGATGTCGATGATGCCGGCGAGCTCCTGCGGTTCGACATTCGGCTTGTCGTGAACCCAGACGCTCATGATCGCATCGCCGATATATTTCTGGGACCAGCTCCGCTTGGCCGTCAGCAGCTCGCCGGCGGCGCGGAAGATCTCGGCCATCAGCGCCGAGATCTGAGTCTCGCCGAGCTCGCGCGACAGCACGGTATAGTTGCGCACGTCCATAACCAGCACGGTGACCAGGCTCTGCAGGAAGGAGATCTGGGTGCGCTGCGCTTCCGCCGCCGCAGCGGCCGCGGCCGCGCTCGGCTGATGGAAGCTGAGGCGGTGCTGGCCGATCGCGATCATGTCGCCGTCGGAGAGCGCCGTCTGCACGGTGACCGGCCGCCCGTTCAGCGTTGTGCCGTTGCTGCTGCCTGCATCCGCGAGGAAGCAGCGGCCGTTGGAATCCCGCCGAATCATCGCATGGTCGCGGGAGGCGAGCGGATCGATGATATGGATCCGGTTATGGTCGCTGCGCCCGATTCCGCACAGATCCGCCGGAGCGATGTCAAACCGACGAGTCTCGCCGTTCACCGTAACAGTGACGTAAGCCTCATCGACTTCCATGCGCTGCCGACCCCCCGTTCAGATCATCGAGCGTGCATCGGATACTCTTGGCGCGCAACGTGGAACTCTGTGCGCGGTGAGGCAACTCTAAATCCTGTATTTTCGGACTACAACCGCGCGGCCTCTCCGACAAGTATTCTCTAGGTTGAAACCATGGAAGGTGCGGAATCAAGCCGGTTCTGACCCAATCTGGCAAACATACTGATCCATGTGTTTATCGACGCGCCAAGTTGGCACGACGCAAGTCCGCCAAAGTTGACTCTGTCCCAACTATCTGACTAGCAAGAGTTTGTTAATCAAGCTCTTCCGAGTCGTTTGTCACCGTCCGCAACCAGGGGCAGGGAATTGCGGAGCGCGTGATGCGGGGAGCCGGGGCTGGGGGCGCGCATGGCTGCAGGCAATCGGGGTGTGTCTAAAAAGGCTGTCGCCACGGCACTGCTGGCGGCGGCTTCGACTCTTCCGACGGCCGCTCATGCTCAGCAAACCCCTACTTTACCCACTCGGGAGCAGGTCGAGCTTCCCGAGCCCGACGATACCCGCGCCCGTGGCCGCGTCCGCGTAGACGCCGAAGGCGCCGTTCAAACTGCCCCCTGTCCGCTCGAACGCTACGACCTGCAGGTCAACATCACCTCGGTTCGCTTCACCGGCCTCGGTGGGGCGCCGCTCAGCCCCGCCATCGCGCCCCTGCTCAACAGGATCGGTCCGCCCCCCGGCGGCCAGCAGGCGATCCGCGTGGTCTGCGACGTGCGCGACCGCGCGACCGAGCTGCTCCGCCGCGAAGGCTATGTCGCCTCGGTCCAGATCCCGCCCCAGACCATCGAGACAGGCGAGCTGAGGCTCGAGGTGATCACGGCCAAGGTAATCGAGGTTCGCGTCCGCGGCGATGCCGCCCCCTATCGCGACACGCTGTCCAGCCGGATCGAACAATTGCGCGCGCTCGATCCGCTCAACGAGCGCGACGCCGAGCGCATCCTGCTCCTCGCCGGCGATGTTCCCGGCCTCGACGTGCAGCTCCAGCTCCGCCCCGCCGGCACCGTTCCGGGTGAGGTGATCGGCGATCTGGAGGTCCGCTACACGCGCGCTCAGTTCCTCGCCAACATTCAGAACTACGGCTCCCGCCAACTCGGCCGCGAGACCGCCTACGTGCGCGGCGAGGTCTACGGCCTCACCGGCTCGCCCGGCGTCACCTATGCCGGCGTCTCCTCCACCATCGATATCGACGAGCAGCAGGTCGTCCAGGTCGGCCATATCGCCGGCCTCGGGCGTAGCGGCCTCAGTCTCGGCGGAAGCTTCCTCTATGCCTGGTCGCAGCCGGAGGTGGGACTGCTCGACCTGCGCTCGGAATCGCTGATCGGCCGGGTCGAGATCGCGCAGCCCCTGATCCGTTCGCTGCGGCACAACTTCACCGTCCGCACCGGCGTCGAGTTCATCGAGCAGCGCACGCGCGTCTTTTCCGATGCCGGCGGCCTGCCGCTCAATCGCGACAAGCTGCGCGTGGCCTTCCTGCGGCTGGAAGGCGGCGTCCGTCAGCCCACCCCGATCGGCACCGACCTCTATTCGATCGGCGCCGCTCTCGAGGTCCGCCGCGGACTCGACATCTTCAACGCCACCAAGCGCCGTGAGATCTCGCCCGGCGGCTTCACGCCCTCGCGCATCGAGGGCGATCCGACCGCCACCGTGATCCGGGGCGAACTGGACGGCGTGTTCAGCTTCGGCTCCTTCCTTAGCCTGGCCGCCGAGGCAGTCGGGCAGTGGACCAACAATCCCCTCCTCAACTTCGAGGAGTTCTCGCTCGGCAACCTTACCATCGGCCGCGGCTACGATCCGGGTGCGAACAGCGCCGACCGCGCCGTCGGCGTCCGCATCGAGCCGCGCGCGAAGGTCTTCGAGAATGAGAAGGTGAGGGCCGAGTTGTTCGGCTTTCACGACAGTGTCTGGATCTGGAACCTCGATCCCAACGCGGTCGAGGATAACCGGACGCTGCGCTCCTATGGCGCCGGCGTCCGCATCCTCATCCCCCGGCTTGCCCTGTTCGAAGCGATGTACGCGCGTCCCGAAGACAAGGCGCTGCTCGTGCCCGATGCCAAACGTGCACCGGACCGGCTGCTCCTGTCGCTGACTTTGCAATTTTCGCCCGGCCGCTGATTGCCGCCGGGAGGAGTGTGACGATGACGACGCCCCTCTCGAAGACCGAACTCCGCCGCCGCCTTTGTGTGACGACCGCACTGGCAGGGGGGATGTTGCTGGCCTACCCCGCTGCTGCCCAAACGAGCCTGCCGAACGGGCCGTCGGTGCCGCCTGGCGGCGGCACGCCCACCTTCGAGGTCGACGGGGTGGTCACGACGCCGGAAAACGTCAACGGCAGCGGCTCCAACCTGAAGGTGACGCTCAACGACACGCGCACGATCATCAACTGGTCCAATTTCGACATCGGCGGTGATCAGAGCGTCAACTTCACCGACGCCGCCACGACGCTGACGGCGGTTCTCAACCGCGATCTCAGCGGCAACATGTCGCAGATCGACGGGTCGCTATCGTCCGACACGAACATTGCCGTCTACCTGCTCAACACCAGCGGCATCACCCTTGGCGACGGCGCCAACGTCAATGTCGGCGCGCTGATCGCGAGCACGCTTGACCTCACCGACGCGGATTTCCTCGACGGCGCCCCCTACAATTTCACCGGCACGGGTGGGGCCGGCATCGATATCCTCGGCGGCACCATCAACGGCGCCAGCGCGGTGACCTTCCTTGGCCACTTCGTCAATCAGGCGACCGGCACGACGGTGACCGGCGGCGACGTCGCTTTCGTCGCGGCGAGCGACGTCACGATGGCGAACGATCCCGGATCGCCGCTCGCGCTGACGATCAACCAGGGCACCGAAGTCGCGGCGCCGATCGTGGTGGGCGGCACCGTCAACGGCCAGAACGTCTATGTCGGCATGGCGACCAAGGCCGCCGTCACCGACGCGGTGCTCAGCATCAGCGGCGTCGTCACGGCCACGACCGCGACCGCCACCGATCGCGGTATCGTGCTCGCCGCGGGGACGAGCGCGACCGGCATTTCCGTGGCGACCGGGGGCATCAACGACACCGGCGGCAATGCGAAGATTGCCATCGCCAACACGCTGTCCGCCAGCGAAGACGACACGCCCGCGAACGTCGCCAATGTCGAAATCAGGGCGCTCGACACAATCAGCGGCGTGGGCGCGATCAGCGCATCCGATCAGATCACCGTCGCGAGCACCCGTGGAGACATCAACACCACCGGCACGATCCAGTCCGGCGACGACATGTCGATTTCGGCCGCGGCCGGAACGGCGGCGACGGGCGCGCTGACGGTCGGCGGCGATTATTCGATCACGGCGGGGGATTTTGGCGCGAGCGTGCTCACACCCGCTTTCGGCGCCGGCACCGACAACGACTTCACCATCACCGACACGGTCGGCGCATTCTCCACCGGCGCGCGGAGCGCTCCCGGCACCCTCACCATCAATGTCCTCAACGGCGACCTGATCGTCACGGACACCTTGTCCTCCGCCAGCGAAAGCGTCGTCCTGACGACCGGCGGGGGCGGGGACATCCAGCTCAACGCGAACGTCACCACCGGCACCGGCGCGGGTCAGAACGTCACGCTCACATCGAGCGACGCGATCACGCAGGATGCGGCCGCAGGAATTACGACGAACACGCTCAGCGGCTCTGCGGTCGGCACGGCCGACCTCTCCGGCAGCGGCAACCAGATCACCAACCTTAACGCATTCAGCGCCGACGGGCTGACGCTGGTCGATCAGGGCGGCCTCACCGTTACCGGCGCGGTCAGCGGCGGCGCCACCGGCGTCTCGCTGAGCACAGCCGGCGACCTGGCTGTCAACGCGGCCGTTTCGGCGACCGACGGTCCGATCGCTCTCGCCGCTACCGGCGCAGGAGCCGATATCGGCCTGGCCGCGGCGGTGAATGCCGGCACCGGCACGGTGACCCTGAACGCCGACGGCACCGGCGGAACCATCAGCCAGACCGCGGACGGGATCGTCACCGCGGGCACGCTCACCGGCAGCTCCGACGGTGCGACCACGCTCGACACGGCGACGAACCAGATCGACAACCTGGGCGCGTTCAGCGCGGCCGGTTTCGCGCTCAATGATGCCGGCGATCTCGCCGTCACCGGCGCCGTCAGCGGCGGCACCGGCGACATCACCCTCACCACGTCCGGCGATCTTTCGGTCGGCGCGGACCTCACCTCCACCGGCGGCACGATCGCGCTGACTGCGACCGGCACCGATTCCGACATCGCCCTCAATGCCGCGGTGAATGCGGGCGCCGGGACGGTGGACCTGGAGGCGGCAGACGCGAACGGCACGATCAGCCAGTCTTCGGCGGGGATCGTCACGGCGGCGACGCTGACCGGCAGCTCGAGCGGCACGACGAACCTCGGCACCGCGACCAACGCGGTCACCAGCCTCGGCGCCTTCACGGCGAATGGCTTCACGCTCAACGACGCCGAGGGCCTGACTGTCGCGGGCGCAGTGGACGGCAGCGCGGGCGGCGCTTCGATCACCACCTTCGGCGACCTTCAGGTCAACGCAGGCATCAGCGCCACCGACGGGCCGATCTCTCTTGCCGCCACCGGCGACGGCTCGAACATCAACCTCACCGCGGCAGTGAATGCCGGCACCGGCACGGTGACGCTGACCGCCGACGGCGCGGGCAGCACGATCGGCCAGGATGCCGCGGGGATCATCACCGCCGGCACGCTGACCGGCAGCTCCGGGGGCGCCACGACCCTGACTGCCGCCGAGAATGCGGTGGCGAGCCTCGGCACCTTCACGGCGGACGGCTTCTCGTTCCGCGACACGGTCGCGCTCACGGTCGCAGGCGCGGTTTCGGCCGGCTCCAGCCCGCTGTCCCTGCAGGTCGACGGCGCCTCGCTCACCGTTAACGCAAACCTCAGCGGCAGCCAGGTCGATCTCGTAGCGACGGGCATCAGCCAAGGCAGCGGCAGCAGCGTCGATGCGGGCGCCGGCACCATCCTGCTCGACGGCAATGGCGGCGCGATCGACCTTGCCGGCGCGCTGACCACCACCAACGCGACCGCGACGGCGGTCCGGATCATCGACGCGAGCAGCGCCACGCTCGGCAACATCACCACGGGCGCGGCCGGCACGGTCACATTCGGCGAGGCCGCCGGCGATGCGATCGACGGCACGATCGGCCAGACCGCAGGGACGGTGATCACCACCGGCACCCTGACCGGCAATGCCGGCGGCGCGGTCACGCTCACCAACGCCAACCAGATCACCAACCTCGGGGCGTTCACCGCCGTCGGCTTCGCCCTGACGGATGCCGATGGTCTGAACGTGACCGGCGCCGTGAACGGCGGCGCCGGCAACATCACGCTCACCACCTCGGGCGACCTGAATGTCGGCAGCGGTCTGACTTCGGCCGACGGCACCATCGCGCTCGCCGCGACCGGCGACAATTCCGACATCACCCTCAATGCTGCGGTAAATGCAGGCGGCGCGGGCACGGTCGACCTCCAGGCCGACGGCAGCGGCGGCACGATCAGCCAGGATGCGGCGGGCATCGTCACTGCCGGCACGCTCACCGGCAGCTCGAACGGCAGCACCGATCTCGACGGCGCCACAAACGCGATCACGAACCTCGGCGCATTCACCGCCAACGGCTTCACGCTCGGCGATGCGGACGGCCTGACCGTCACCGGCGCAGTCGCCGGCGGCGCGGGCGGAGCCTCGATCGTCACCGGCGGAGACCTCAGCGTCGGCGCCGCGGTTTCGGCGACGGATGCGGCGGTTACCCTGCGGGCGGCCGGTGCGGGCTCCGACATCTCTCTCAACGCGGCGGTGAACGCCCGCACCGGGACGGTCAGCCTCACGGCGGGCGGCGACATCGGCCAGGACGCGTCGGGCGTCATTACGGCGGCGACGCTGACCGGCACGTCGGGCGGCTCGACCACCCTGACGGCGGCGGCGAATGCCATCACAAATCTCGACACGTTCGGGGCGAGCAACTTCGCGCTCAGCGATGTCGGCGGCCTCGCCGTCACCGCGGCGGTGACCGGCACCAACGGCGTCGCCATCGCCACCTCGGGCGCGCTGACCGTGAATAATGGCGGCTCGCTCGCGACCACCAATTCCGGGATCAACCTGACGACGACCAGCGACGGCGATGGCGGCACCGACGACGGTATCCTGCTGGGCGGAGCGGTGAATGCCGGCGCCGGCACCGTGACCTTCAGCTCTGCGGGCAGCATCGGTCAGGATGCCGCGGGCGTAGTCACCGCCGGCACTCTTACCGGTTCGTCGGCGGGCGCCACCGATCTCACTGCGGCCGCCAACCAGATCGCCAGCCTCGGCGCCTTCACCGCGACCGGCGGCTTCGCGCTCAACCACGCCGACGGCCTTACCGTCTCGGGCGCGGTCAGCGGCGGCAGCAACGACGTCGTCATCACCACGTCGGGCGACCTCGCGGTCGACGCCGGCCTTACCTCGGCGGGCGGGACTATCGCTCTCACGGCCAGCGGCGCCGGATCCGATATCGTCCTCAACGCCGCCGCCGACGCGGGCGCCGGAACGGTCAACCTTCAGGCGACTGGCGGCACGATCGGCCAGAGCTCGGCGGGCGTGATCACAGCCGGCACCCTCACCGGCAGCTCGGGCGGCGCGACCGATCTCGCCGATGCGACCAACCAGATCAGCAACCTCGGCACCTTCACCTCGGACGGCTTCCAGCTGCTCGACGCGGGCGGCCTCACCGTCACCGGCGCCGTCACCGGCGGCACGAACGGCGTCAGCCTCGACACGTCGGCCGACCTGGTCATCAACGCGGCGATCGGTGCCGCTGGCGGCACCGCCACCCTGAACGCGGACGGCAATATTAGCCAGAGCGCGGCGGGCATCGTCACTGCGGCCCGGCTGACGGGTTCTTCAGGCGGCTCGACGAATCTAGCGACCGCAACCAACGCGATCACCACGCTCGGCGCCTTCACCACCGGCACCGGCTTTGCCCTCCTCAACGGCAATTCGCTGACTGTGGATGACGACGTGAACGGCGGCACCGGCGACGTCGCCATCACCGTCACCGGCGACCTGACGATCGATCCGGCAGCCACTGTCACGGCCGGTGCCGACATCATTCTGAATGCCAGCAACGACCTCATCGTCCGTAACCTAGTCGCCGGCGACGACGGCACCCTGACCGCAGGTGGGACGCTCAACCTGGTCAGCCCGGTCTCCATTGCGGACGACCTGTCGCTGACCGCCGCCAATTTCACGGGCGTGGCGCTCACCGGCCCCGGCGTGGGCGACGATCTCACGATCACAGACACGCTTGGCGGGCTTACTCTCAGCGATCCGCTGACTGCGCCCGGCACTCTGACGGTTACGGCTCAGAACGGCTCGCTTACTGTCAACGGCGCCCTCAGCTCCACTAACGAGAGCATCGCGCTGGCCACGACGGGCAGCGGCGACATCGCGCTCAACGCAAACCTGGTCACGGGCACCGGCGCCGGGCAGAACGTCTCGCTCACGTCAGCCGGCGCGATCAGTCAGGCGGCGGCGACCGGCATCACCACGAATACGCTCAGCGGCTCGGCCGCGGGCGCGGCTTCGCTCACCGGCGACAATCAGGTCACCAATCTCGGCGCCGTCTCCGCAGCAGGATTGAGCTTCGCCGATCTGGACTCGCTCACCGTCACCGGCCCGGTGACCGGCGGCGCGGCCGGCGTCAGCCTCGTCGTGGGCGGCGATCTCACTCTCAACGCGGCCGTCAATGCAGCCGGCGGCACCGCCGGGCTCGTCGCGGCGGGCGCGATCAGCCAGTCGAGCGCTGGTATCGTCACGGCCGCGACCCTGACCGGCGCTTCGGGCGGCGCGACCAACCTTGGCGTCGCCGTCAACCAGATCGGCAACCTCAACGGCTTCGTTGCCGACGGTTTCGCGCTGCGCGACGGCGCGGGCGGCCTGATGGTCACCGACGCGGTCAACGCCGGCACCGGCAACCTGTCGCTGCGGGTCGATAATGGCGCGCTCACGCTCGCGGCCAATCTCGACGCCGACGGCACCGTCGATCTCGATGCGCTGAACGGCGCGATCACGCAGAATAGCGGCTCGATCCTCGCCACCACGCTGACCGGTCAGTCGGTCGGCGGCGCGACTTTCAATTCCGCGACGAACGCGATCGATACGCTCGCCGGCTTCACCAACAGCGGCTCGGGCGGGTTCAGCCTCGTCGATTCCCTTCAGCTCGACGTAACCGGCGCCGTCAATGCCGGTACAGAGGCACTCAGCATCACTGTTACCGACGTCAATGGCGGCCTGGACTTCAGCGGCCAGACGCTGACGGCAGGCACCGACGCCACGCTCAGCGTCACCAACACGAACGCGCTCACCGGCGGCACCGTCACGGCCGGCGGCAACATCACCGGCACAGCCGGCTCGATCGATATCGCTACTGCGAACGCGACCGGCGGCACGCTCATCCTCACGGCAAGCAACGGCGACCTGAGCCTCGGCACCGGCACGGCAGGGATGGCGGCGGATCTGGACGCGACCGGCGGCGTCAGCGTCACCACCAGCCTGATCGCCGGCGGCGCGGTCACCATTGACGCCGGCGGCGCGGCCAACCTTGGGCTCATTCGCAGCACCGGGGCGGGCGTTACCGTCAATGCCGACACGATCAGTGCGGCGACGGTTCAGGCCCAGGGCGGCGCCTTGGCGATGACCGCCGACGACGGCAGCCTCACGCTCGGCACCGGCAGCGCCAGCACCACCGCGAGCTTGTCGACAACCGGCGCGGCCGGCGACGTGACGGTCTCCACGTCGCTGACATCGGGCACCGGCGCAACGATCAACTCGGTCGGCAATGCGCGGCTCGCCTCGGTCAGTGCGAGCGGTGGCGATGCGATCGTAAACGCCGCCGCGGGCGAGGTGACCGGCATTGGTGCCGGCAACGCGAACCTCGCTGCGAACGGCGCCGGTGGCAACGTGACCGTTACCGCCGGCTCACTCGCGCGGCTGGGCAATGTCAGCGCCAACGACGCGATCAACGTCGCCGCGGACATGATCTCGGTCGACAGCGCGACCACTGCCAACGGACTTCTTGCCCTGACTGCCGATGCGGGCAGCGTGACGCTCGGCAGCGGCAATATCGGCGACACGGCAACCCTGATCGCCACCGACGACGTGACGGTGACGACCAGCCTCACCGCGGATGGAACGGTGACGCTGACCGCGGGCGACCTGGTCACTGCCGGCTCCGTCGTCAGCGAAGAGGCAGACGTGACCATCAGCGGCGCCGCCGTGACCGTCACCAATGCCGATGCCTCCGGCGCGCTAGATGTGGACGCGACCGCCGGCAATCTGACCCTCGGCACCGGCACGGCCGGCGCGGCCGCGGATCTAGACGCGACCGGCGACCTCAGCGTCACCACCAGCCTGATCGCCGGTGGCGCCGCCACTATCGATGCAGGCGGCCTGGCCGATCTCGGGCTCGTTCGCAGCACCGGTTCGAGCGTCACGATCAACGCCGCCGCCATCGATGCGGCAACGGCCCAGGCGCAGGGTGGCGCCCTGGCGCTGACCGCAAGCAACGGCAATCTGACGCTCGGCACCGGCAGCGCCAGCACGACCGCCGACCTGTCCACGACCGGCGGGGCAGGGGATGTGACCGTCTCGTCCTCGCTGACGTCGGGCACGGGCTCGACCGTTAGCTCCGTCGGCAATGCGCGCCTTGCCTCGGTCAGTGCGACGACCGGTAACGTCGTCGTCACGGCCACCTCGGGCGAAGTGACCGGCATCGGCGCCGGCAATGCGAACCTCAGCGCCAACGGCACCGATGCCGACGTGCTCGTCACGGGCGGCACGCTTGCTCGGCTGGGGACGGTCAGCGCCAACGATTCGATCAGCGTCACCGCGGACAGCAATTCCGTGGACAGCGCCGCGACGGTCAGCGGCCTGCTCGCGCTCACCGCGGACGCGGGAAGCGTGACGCTCGGCGCCGGCGACATCGGCGGCACCGCCACTCTCGGCGCCAGCGACGACGTGACCGTGACGTCCGGCCTCACTGCCGGCGGCACCGTCACCCTGACCGCGGGCGACATCGCCTCCGCCGGTTCGCTCGTCGGCGAGGGCGGCGACGTGCTCGTCAGCGGCGCCTCGGTCAACGTGGGCAGTGCCGAGGCGTTGGGCGCGCTGGATCTGAGCGCGAGCGCCGGCAATCTGGTCCTCGGCACCGGGGAGGCCGGCACGACCGCGGATCTCGACGCGTCCGGCGACGCAGAGGTGACCACAAGCCTGATCGCAGGCAGCGCAATCACGATCGACGCCGGCGGTCTCGCCGACCTCAACCTCGTGCGGAGCACCGGCTCCGGCGTGACCGTAAATGCCGGCACGATCGATGCCGCGACCGCCGAGGCTCAGGGCGGAGCGCTCGCGCTCACCGCAAGCAACGGCAATTTGACGCTCGGCACCGGCAGCGCCAGCACCACTGCCAGCCTGTCGACCACGGGCGGGGCCGGCGACGTCCAGGTGACGAACTCGCTGAGCTCTGGAGGCGATGCGACGATCAGCTCCGTCAGCGACGCGCGGCTCGCTTCGGTGAGCGCCAGCAACGGCAATGTCGTGGTGATCGCGACTGCGGGCGAGGTGACCGGCCTTCTCCCGGACGGCCGGGCGAACCTCAGCGCCGGCGGCGCCGGCAATGACGTCTCCGTCACCGGCGGCACGCTGGCGCGCCTCGGCACGGTCAGCGCCGCCGACGGCGTCACCGTCACGGCGGATGCGATCGACGTCACTTCCGCCACGGCGACCGGCGGAGCGCTCATGCTCACCGCCGACAACGGCAACCTGACGCTCGACACCGGCACGGTCGGAACCACCGCCAGTCTGTCCACCACCGGCGGCGCGGGAAGCGTCACGGTGAACATGCTGACGTCGGGCGGCGACGCCACAATCCTGTCCGTCAGCGATGCGACGCTCACCACCATCGACAGCAACGGCGGCTCGGTTCGCGTCGATGCAGCCGACCTGGTGACCGCCACGACGCTTGAGGCCGCCGGCCTGATCGACGCGGAAGGCGCGAGCGTCGCCATCACCAGCGCGGACGCAGGGACGAGTTTGGACGTTCGTGCCCTCACCGGCGCCCTCACCGTCGGAACGGGCGACGCCGGAACGACCCTGACGCTGAGCAAGCAAGGGATGCTCGGGGAACTGCAGGCGACGACGCTGACTTCGGTCGGCGACGGCACGATCGGTTCAAGCACCAGCGCTCGCCTCGGCGACATCACCAGCGGCGGCAACCTCTCCGTCACCGCCGCCGATCAAGTGACCGGCATCGGCGACGGCGCGCGTGCCAATCTCACCGCGCAGGCCGACGGCAGCGACCTCACCGTCAGCACCGGCACGCTCGCCCGTCTAAACCAGGTCAATGGCGGCAACGACGTTCGAGTAACGGCAAGTAACGGCACGATCGACACCACCTCCGTCACAGCGCGCACCGGCTTGCTGGCACTCAGCGCGACCAACGGCAACATCCTCGTCGATACCGGCAGCGCGGCCACGACCTCCGACCTGACGACGACCGGCAGCGGCAGCATCGATATCGCCACCTCCCTGATCTCCGGCGGCACGATCACGATCGGCTCGGCGGACGACGTCACGATCGACCTCGCCCGCAGCACCGGCGGCAACATCGTTATCGACGCCGTCGACGCCCTCCAGGCGGCGACGCTGGAGGCGAACGGCCTGATCGACGCCGACGCCGCCAGCATCGGCATCACGACCGCGGATGCGGGAACCAGCCTGACGCTGCGCGCGCGTTCCGGCCAGCTCACCCTCGACACGGGCACTGCGAGCACCGGCGCCACCCTGACCAAAGAGGGTGGCACGGGCGAGCTTCAGGCGACGACGCTGACCGCGGGCGGCGCGGCAACTCTGAATTCCAGCACCAGCGCGCGCCTCGGCGACGTGACCAGCGGCGACAACCTCTCCGTCACCGCCGCTCAGCAGGTGACCGGCATCGGCGACGGCGCGCGCGCCAACCTCACTGCACAGGCGGACGGAAGCGATATTACGGTGAGCGCCGGCACGCTGGCGCTGCTCGACCAGGCAAATGCCGGCAATGACCTGCGCGTCACCACGACGAACGGCGGGATCGACATCAACGCCGCGACCGCACGCACGGGCCTGCTCGCGTTGAGCGCGACCAACGGCGACATCCTGCTCGGCACCGGCAGCGTCGCCGGCACGTCGAGCCTCACCACCTCCGGCAGCGGCGACGTGACGGTCTCGACTTCGCTCATCTCGGGCGATGACGTCACCATCGCCTCGGCCGACGACGTGACGATCGCCCTCGCCCGCAGCACCGGCGGCGACGTCACCATCGACGCCGTGGATGCGCTCCAGGCCACGACGATCGAGGCCGGCGGCCTCATCGATGCCGACGCGGCGAGCATCGGCGTCACCACCGCCACGAGCGGCACCAGCCTCACTCTGCTCGCACGGTCCGGCCAGCTCACCCTCGAGACCGGCACGTCCGGCACCACCGCCAGCCTCACCAAGCAGGGCATGGCAGGGGAACTCCAGGCAACAACGCTGGATGCCGGCGCCACCGTCACCATCGGCTCGAGCACCAATGCGCGGCTCGGCGACGTGACCAGCAGCGGCGGCGATATCGCCGTCACTGCCGCAGGCGAAGTCACCGGCATCGGCGATGACGCGCGAGCGAACCTCGTCGCCGAGGCGGACGCACGCGACATCACCGTCAGCGCCGGCACGCTTGCGCGGCTGAACGAGGCGACGGCGGGCAACGATCTCCGCGTCACGACGAGCAACGGCACGATCGACATCACCGAAGCGACCGCCCGCACCGGCCTGCTGGCGCTCAGCGCGACCAACGGCAACATCCTGGTCGATACCGGCAGCGCCGCAACGACTGCAAACCTCAGCACCAGCGGCAGCGGCCACATCGACGTCGTGACCTCGCTCGTCTCCGGCGGCAACATGACGATCGGCGCGGCCGACGACGTGACGATCGCGCTGGCGCGCAGCACCGGCGGCAACATGGTCATCGATGCGGCCCATGCGCTGCAGGCGACGACGCTGGAGGCCGGTGGCCTGATCGACGGCGAGGCCGCGACGATCGGCATCGGCACCGCCACCGCCGGCACCAGCCTCACTTTGCTGGCTCGCGCGGGTCAGCTCACGATCGGCACCGGCACGTCCGGCACCGACATGAGCATGACCAAGCAGGGCGCTACCGGCGAGCTTCAGGGAACCACCCTCACGGCCGGCGGCAACGCGACGCTCACCTCGAGCACCAGCGCCCGCCTCGGCGACGTGACCAGCGGCGGCAACCTCGCCATCACCGCCGCCCAGCAGGTGACCGGCATCGGCGACGGCGCCCGCGCCAACCTCACCGCGCAGGCCAATGCCAGCGACATCACAGTCAGCACCGGCACCCTCGCACGGTTCGACCAGGTGAATGGCGGCAACGATGTTCGGGTGACGGCCAGCAACGGCGCCATCGACATCACCAACGTCGTCGCACGCACCGGCCTGCTCGCGCTCAGCGCGACGAACGGCAGCATCCTGATCGACGCCGGCAGCGCCGCCGCCACGTCCAACCTGACGACCAGCGGCAGCGGCGACGTGACCGTTGCGACCTCCCTCATCTCCGGCGGCACGATCACGATCGGCTCGGCCAACGACGTGGCGATCGCCCTCGCGCGGAGCACCGGCGGCAACATCGTCATCGATGCAGCCGATGCGCTCCAGGCGACCACTCTCGAGGCGGGCGGCCTGATCGATGGCGAGGCGGAGACGATCGGCCTCGGCACCGGCACTGCCGGCACCAGCTTCGCTCTGCTCGCCCGCTCGGGCCAGCTCACCGTCGGCACCGGCACGTCCGGCACCGACATGAGCATCGCCAAGCAGGGCGGCACGGGTGAGCTTCAGGCCACCACCCTCACCGCGGGCGGCGCGGCCACTCTCGCCTCCAGCACCAGCGCACGCCTCGGCGACGTGATCAGCGGCGGCAACCTCTCCGTCACTGCTTCCGATCAGGTGACCGGCATCGGCGACGGCGCGCGTGCCAATCCGACCGCGCAGGCCGACGGCAGCGACCTCACCGTCAGCACCGGCACGCTCGCCCGTCTCGACCAGGTCAATGGCGGCAACGACGTTCGCGTGACCGCGAGCAACGGCGCGATCGACCTCATCTCCGTCACCGCGCGCACTGGTCTGCTGGCACTCAGCGCGACCAACGGCGACATCCTGGTCGATACCGGCAGCGCGGCCGCGACCTCCGACGTGACGACCACCGGCAGCGGCAGCATCGACATCGCCACCTCGCTCATCTCCGGCGGCACGATCACCATCGGCTCGGCGGACGACGTCACGATCGACCTCGCCCGCAGCACCGGCGGCAACATCGTCATCGACGCCATCGATGCGATCGGCGCGGTCACGCTCGAAGCAAGCGGGCTGATCGACGGCGACGGCGCGACCATCGACATCGACACTGCCACCGCCGGCAGCGGCCTCACCCTGCTTGCCCGCGCCGGTCAGCTGACGCTCGACACCGGCACCGCCGGCACGACGATGAGCCTGACCAAGCAAGGCAGCGCGGGCGAGCTCCAGGCGACGACGCTCAATGCTGGCGGCGACATCAATATCACTTCCAGCACGAACGCGCGGCTCGACACGGTCGAAAGCGCAGCGGGCAGTATCTTGGTGACTGCTGCGGGCGAAGTGACCGGCATCGGCACCGGCGAGCGCAGCGACTTTGCCGCCGACGGCGCCGGCGCGGACGTGACGATCGACAGCGGTGCGCTGGCGCTGCTCGGCACCGTCACCGCGAACGACAGCATCAGCGTCACCGCCGCCAGCATCGATGCGATCACCGTCGCCGCCGCCAACGGCATGCTGACGATGACGGCCAAGGCGGGCAATCTGACGCTCGACACCGGCTCGGCCGGCGCGGCGGCGACCTTGAGCACGACCGGAGGCGGCGGCGACGTGACCGTGATCACCTCGCTCGTCTCCGGCGGCGATGCGACGATCGGCTCGGTCGACGATGCCACGCTGAAACTGGTACGCAGCACCGGCGGCAGCATTGCGATCACGACGGCCGATGCGCTCGACGCTGAGACTCTGGAAGCCGCGGCCGCGATCGGCATCGATTCCGCCACGGCCGACGTCGACACCGCCGCGGCGGGCACGAGCCTTGCCATGCTCGCCCGCTCGGGTCCGCTGACGCTCGGCACCGGCACGGCGGGAACGACCGCGAGCCTCATCAAACAAGGCGCGGACGGTCAGATCGAGGCAACGACCCTCACCTCCGGCGGCGACGCGACGATCACCTCCAGCACCAACGCCGTACTCGGCACGGTCACCAGCGGCGGCAGCATCGCCGTGGAGGCGACAGGCCTCATCGATGCAGGGACGATGACGGCCGGGGCGAATATCACCACCGGCTCGGCGACCGCGAATGTCGGCACCGCCACCTCGGGTGCCAATCTCGCCATGACGGCGCGTTCGGACCAGCTCAAGCTCGGCACGGGCTCGGCGGGCGGCAGCGCCACGCTGACCAAGCAGGGCACGGCGGGCGAGCTCCAAGTCACCAATTTGCTGAACGCCGGCGGCGACGCCACGCTCTCGTCGGCGACGAACGTGCGCGTGCCGACGGTCGTAAGCCGCGGCGGCGACATCGCCGTCACCGCGGGTGGCGAGCTGACCGGCGTGGGCGAAGGCGCCCGCGCCAACCTCACCGCGGAAGCGGATGCCAAGGACGTCACCGTCACCGCCGGCACCAACGTCCTCGTGAATGAAGCGAATGCGGGCAACGACCTGCGCGTCACTGCCGCCAACGGCACGATCGACATCACCAGCGCCGCCGCGCGCACCGGCCATCTCGCCCTCAGCGCCACCAATGGCGACATCGTCATCGATACCGCCGCGGCCGCGGGGACGAGCGATCTGACGACCAGCGGCTCCGGCAGCATCAGCGTCGTCACGTCGCTGACCTCCGGCGGCAACGTCACGCTCGGCTCCGCCGACGATGCGACGCTTACGCTCATCCAGAGCACCGGCGGCGATGTGGCGATCACGGCGGTGAATGCCATCGAGGCCGGCACGTTCACCGCGGCCGGTTCGATTGCGGCGACGGCGAACAGCATCGCGACCGGCACCGCGGGAGCAGGCACGACCCTGGCCATGACCGCGGCCACCGGCCAGCTGACGCTCGGCACCGGCACTGCCGGATCGACGGCCACGCTGACCAAGCAGGGCAGCGCCGGCGAGCTTCAGGTGACCAGCCTGAGCTCCGGTGGCACCGCTACGCTGACCTCCTCCACCAACCAGCGGCTCGGCACCGTCGAGAGCCGCGGCGGCGACACGCTCGTCACCGCCACGACAACGGTCACCGGCCTCGCCGCGGGTGGCGACTTCGCCGGCGCGGACCTCAAGGCCGATGGCCACGTGCAGGTACGTGCCGGGTCGGCAGGGCTGGTGCGCCTGAGCGACGTGAGCGCGACCAGGGCCGATATCGACATCCAGGCCGGCACCGCCTCCAGCGCGACCAGCCAGGTCCAGGTCCTCGACAACGTCTCGGCGCGGACCGGCTACAAGATCCTGGCAGGCTCCATCACGCTCGGCGGCGACGCGGGCGCGGAGACGCAGGCGGCGGGGGGCGCGGTCGATCTGACGGCGCTCAGCGGCGCCGTCACGGGCGGGGCAGGCCTGACGCTCCAGTCGAACAGCGACGGCAGCGGCACCGAGGCGGTGGCGATCACCGCCAATGGCGCCGCCGGCAACGTCACCTTCGCGGCGGACAACCGTATCCTCGGCGGCACCGCCAATGCGGGCAGCAACGTCACTATCGACACGGTCGGCCGGGCGACGCTTGGCCAGGTGACGGCGGCGGGCCGCACGATCGCCATCAGCAGCAATGATATCGAGCTGCAGGGTGCCTCGGCCTCCGACCTATCGCCGCGCGTGACCGCGACGACGGTGACGATCACCAACCGTGCCGATGTGTCGGCGATCACGCGCCTCGGCGACGACGCCGACGGCAGTGGCGGCTTCGCGATGAGCCAGGCCGAGGTCAACCGCATCGGCGCGGCGACCGTCACGATCGAATCCGGCACCCAGGACGTGGCGATCGGCGATCTCGCCCTCGCCACCGGCGTCGGCTCCACGCGGCTCAACATCCAGGGCATTTCCCGCTTCGACGTGACCGGCGTCGTGTCGACCGAAGGCTCGGCGGACACCCGCACGGTCCAGATCGGCGGCCATGCGGGCGACGAGCTGACCGATGCCGGCATCCGCCAGGCGACGATCATCCGCATCGCCGCCACTCCCGATGCGGGCGGACGGCTGCTGATGGGCGATGCCAATCTCGACCTGCGCGGGGCCAAGATCGGCGCCGGCCAGGACCAGAATTTCCTCGAGGCGATCGGGCTCAACCCCGGCGGCTCCGCACTCGGTCTCGAAGCGGTCGCGCAGGCCTATATCTCCAACCCCAATTCGTCGCTCTACAGTCCGGCCGTGCCCTACAGCGACACGACCATCCTGACCGCAAACAACCTGTCGGTCACCTACAGCGACTATGCCTTGTTCCAGAATACCGGCATTCCGTTCGTGCCGCCGAGCGGCGTCACCATCGCCAGTCTCGGCACCAACGGCACGCTCGATCTCTTCTCGTCAGGCAACAACGCGCCGAACGGCTTCGCCCTCTTCGGCGTGATCAACGGCCGTCAGGGCAATGAGGCAGCCTTGCTCGGCCCGGCGGTGATCCGCCTGAACGAAACCAACCGCAACAACACCCGCATCAACGGCTGCGCGGTGGGTTCGGGCGGCGGCGGCTGCATCATCACCGCCGTGGGCACGCCGAACGTCGCGGTGTTCGACGAGCGGCAGGCCAGCATCCTCAACACTGCCGACGATCTCGAGCTGCCGTTCGACCCGATCGTCGGCACCAACAACGAGGCCCTGTTCACCGGCATCAGCTCGATCGACGAGGTGATGGACGAGACCGAGGAGCCGGAATCGGACTGCTCTGCGCAGCCCGACTCCCCGGCCTGCCGCGACGATCAGGGCGCTCCGGCCGCGGGCGTGGCCTCGGCTCAGCCTTCCGAAGGTGACGTGTCGACGGACGAAGTCCAGGCCGACGTCGAGACCGAAATGGTGAGTGAGGACGAGCAATGACATACGGCCATCCCATGAAGCCCGCTCTGCTGGCGCTGCTCGGCACCGCTTCCCTGCTTTCGGCCTGCGCCAACAAGGCTGGGGAGGTGGGACGGATCGACCGTCTCGCGCTCGGGCGCAACGCCGCCGGCGATCCCTGCACCGCCACCCGGACCACCAAGGATTCGGCGCTCACCAGTCCGTTCGACTTCAGCTTCGCCATCGCCTGCCGCAACGTATCCGCCAGCCGCGCGATCGGCTTTCTTCGCTCGACGCCCGACAGGGAGACGGTGGCCAGAATAGAGGAGACCCTGGCGTGCGGCGCCGCGACGCGCACCCGGCTGCAGGGAATCGGCCAGGCGGAGATCCGCCGCTGCTTCGGCAAGTCGGTCGGCGAGGAAGTGGTGGCGGTCCGCTTCGAGCGCGGTGACCGGACGGTGATCGGCACCGCCGTCCCGTCGATCCTGGGCCCGTTCGAGGACGGCCTTCGGCAGCTCGCCGGCCAAAGCATCGAGGGCGGCAGCGACCGCGCCACCGAGCCGATGATCCAGTTCGCCTCCCTCGCCGCCCCGCCTGATGCGGCGCCGGCACGAAGCAATGGCGAGTTCGACCCCGCGATTGCACTTCAGGGAGGCATTTCCCTCAACCACCGCGGCCTGCACTCGGAGGCGTCGCGCCTGCTCAACGACGCTCTCAGCCGAGTCACGCCGGACGTGTCCGCTGCCACCCGTGCCGAATTATTTCTCGAAGCGGGCCTGGCCGATTCCAACATCCGCTTCCGCGATTCCGCCGCGGCGCACTTCAGCCGCGCCGATGCGTTGATCAACGCCGGGGAGGGCGCCGACACCGCCCTGCTGATCCGCAAGCGCGATACCTATCGCGCGCTCGACCTGCTCAACCGCCGCCAGTTCCGCAACGCGCTCACTGCACTCGAGCGCCTGCTGATCGCTCCGACCAAGGCCGATCAGCCGCTTCAGAACATCGCCGTCATCCGCGCCCTCAACCAGGGGGGTGCTAGCGACCGCGATGCGTCGAATGCCCTCGCTGCCGGGGATGTCGAGGTGCAGACCCAGCTCCTGCTCGATGCCCAGGCCAATTGGGCGCGCAGCATCGCGCTTCGCACACTTGGCGATCCGGCAGGAGCCGAGCGTGCACTTACCGCGGCCGAAGCCTCGTTCGAGCCGCTCAGCCTCGGCCGCGCCGACCAGGCCCAGATCTTGTGGCTGAAGGCCCGGATCGAGCGCCAGCGCGGCCGCCTCGCGGCCAGCAAGGGCGATTGGGCAATGGCGACCGGCGCGTTCGACCGGGCCGTGGCCGCGCTCGAGCAGGCTGCGGTCGAGAATGAATGGACCGGCAAGGAACCGGCCATTGCCGACGTGAAGCTGGAAAGGGCCAGCATCCTTGCGCAACAGGGGACGCAGCCGGACTTGGTCCGCCGCGAATTCGCGGCGGCGGTCGACACGATGGTCGCCTCCAGCGCCGCCGGCAGCATCGGCTCGAGCGGCCTCGACCGCTATCTCGACCTGCTCATCCAGGAAGGCGAGGCGAGCCCGCGCGAGGACACCTACGAACTCTATTTCCGCGCCCTGCAAGCCGTCGGCGAACCCGCCGTGGCACGTCAACTCAACAAGCTCCAAACCGTAGTCACCGCCGATCCGGCATTGGGCGCCAAGTTCCGGGATCGTGCCGACCTCGAACGCGAGATCACCCGGCTGCGCTACCAGATCGACGCCGCCGCCGACGCCTCGGCCCGAACGGCGCTGGAGACCCGCCGCGACGAGGCGCAGACCAAGCTGCAGGCGATCGAGAACGCGCTCTCGTCCGACCGTCGCGCCAGCAGCATCGACGACCGCGCCGCCACCGTGGCCGAGATCCGCACTGCCCTCCGTCCGGGCGAGACCTACCTCAAGATCACCGAGGTCGGCCGTCGCGCCTTCGCCATGGCTGTGACCAAAGATCGAACCTTCATCTACGCCATCGAGGCACCGTCGGACGCGCTGAACGGGCTAGCGTCGATCGTGCGCAACTCGATCGACGGCAAGCTCGAGACAGAACGCAAGCTGGTGCCGTTCGAAGTGCAGGCCGCGCATGGCCTCTTCACTCTCATCACCGGCCCCGCGCAGGAGGCGATCCTCGCCTCCAACTCGCTCGTGGTGGAGCCTTCGGGGCCGCTCGAACGCCTCCCCGCCGGCGTGCTCGTGACCGACGCTGCGAGCGTCGAGCGCTACAAGCCGCGTCGGCGGAGCCGGGATACGGACGAGCTGTTCGATTATTCGGACATCTCCTTCCTCGCCTCGAAGGCGGAGCTTTCGACCGCGGTGTCGCCGCGTTCCTTCCTGGTTGCACGCAGCCTGCCGCCGTCCACTGCCGCCAAGCCGTTCATCGGCTTTGCCGAGCACAGCCCGGGGAGCGGCGACCGGCTCGCGGCGACCGGCCAGGTCCAGGTCGGCAACGCCTGCTCCGCGAACGTGGCGACGATCCGCGACTATCTCATCCAGGCCAAGCCGATTTCGCGCGCCGAGGTCAAACTTGCTTCGGCCGCCCTCGGCTTCCCCGATGCGCCGATGGTCGCCGGGCAGGACTTCACCGATGAGGCGGTGCAGGGCCGCGACGATCTCGACCAGTATCAGGTCCTCCACTTCGCTACCCACGGCCTGGAGGAGGGCGTGTGGGGTTGCGCCAAGTCGCCACCCGCGTTGATCACCTCGATCCAAGATGCGAATTCCGACGGTCTCCTGAGTTTTGACGAGATTGCGCGGTTGCGGCTCGACGCCAACCTCGTCGTTCTCTCCGCCTGCGAGACTGCCAGCGGCGTCAAGGACGAGGCGCTCGCGCGCCAATCGGGGCAGGAGGAAGCGGGGTCGACGCTGGAAGGACTGGTTCGCGCCTTCCTCACGGCCAACGCCCGCGCCGTGCTCGCCACCTACTGGCAGGTCTCGGCCGATGAGGAGACGAACGAGCTGGTCCGCACGCTCTACACCACGGCGCGGCAGCAGACGATCGGTGCCTCGCTGCAGACGGCGCAGCGCCGGCTGATGACCACGGCCGAATATTCGCATCCCTTCTACTGGGGCGCCTATTTCGTGGTCGGCGACAGCAGCAAGATGATGCTGTCGCCCAGCAGCGGGACGGTTCGCACCGCGAGCAGGTAAAGGGTCAAATGGACAGAAGCGGCGAACAGGTATAGCGTCCTGATCTTCCGCGGCTGGGGGAGCTGAGCGCTTTATGGCAGCTTTGTTGGTTCTGGCGGCGTCGATCCTGCTCTGCGCGCTGGTCGTCTTCTTCGGGCCGGGGGCGGCGGAGCGGCTTCTGCCATTGCTCGGCTCGTCGCAGCAGGAAAATTACCCCGCGATCGAGACGCTCTTCTCGTTCGTCATCTTCGGGTCGCTGCTGGTCTTCGCGCTGGTCGGCGCCAGAATTTCGAAGGTCAACCCGCTGCGGATGGGGCGTAAGCCTGCCTTGATGCTGCCGATCGGCGCTCTCATCGGCCTGATCGGTGTCGTCGCCTCAGCGACCTACGCCTGGCTCGCCGGAACGCTCACCTACGGGCCGGGCTCGAGCGGCAATGTCGGTGTGCTTTTTTGGGGGACGCTCGTCATCCTGTTCGGAGCGGCGGTCGAGGAGATCTATTTCCGTGGCTGGCTGCAGCCGATCCTCGTCCAGCAGTTCGGCGTGCCGATCGCCGTCCTTCTCTCTGCGCTCGCCTTCGCGACGCTTCATGTAATGGGCGGCGCGCGCAGCCCGACAACGCTCGTCAACCTGTTCTTGGGTGGGCTCCTGTTCGGCCTGCTCGCCGTCCGCGCGGGCGGGCTCGCAGGCGCCATCGCAGCCCATTTCACCTGGAACTGGTCGGAACAGATCGTGCTCGGCCTCGATCCCAATCCGGGCGTCGGCAGTTTCGGCGCCTGGCTCGACCTGGACCTCGCGGGATCCGCTCTCTGGGGCGGGTCGGACGAGGGGCTGAATGCAAGCCTCGCGATGACGCTGACGCTGTTCGCGCTCGTGGTGCCGCTGCTCATCCTGTCGAGTACTGCGCCTCGTCGAACGCGCCGCACCGCTGCCAAGACACGCTCGGCCGGAACCGTCAAGGCCTGATCCGGGGGGATTGTCCGCCTACTGCGGCCAGTTACGCCCCAGTAACGGACTGAGCATGTGTGCAAAAGGCTTTATGCCGGGCGGAAGCTGTGCTTAGATAAGGGCGAGTTTTGGGGGACAAGCGGCCAGATGCGGCGAAATTGCGGGCAAGTGCCGGAGGCGCGGCCGATGCGTGTCTTGCAGGGGGAGGAGGCATGACCTCGCTGCCGCTGCGCGTGGAAAGCGGCGCCAAAAGCCATGAGGGCAAGGTCCGCCAGCGCAACGAAGACAGCTTCTTCGCGCTCGAAAGACACGGCCTCTGGGCGGTCGCCGACGGCATGGGCGGTCACGAGGGCGGCGACTGGGCTTCGGCGAAGATCGTCGAGGAGATGGAGCAGATCCGCTTTCCCAAGTCGTTCGACGACGCCTGCACCTCCATCGCCAATGCCATCCATACCGCCAACACGATCATCTATCGGCAGTCGCTACGGCGCGGGAAGCAGATGGGCTCGACCGTCGTCGCTCTATATGCCGAGGATCGTCGCTTCGTCGTCTTCTGGTGCGGCGACAGCCGCGCTTATCTGCTGCGCGACGGCACGCTCCACCGCGTCAGCCGCGACCACAGCCAGGTCCAGGAGATGATCGACCGGGGCCTGATCGATCCCAAGGATGCTGAAGGTCATCCGATGGGCCATGTCCTCGCCCGTGCCGTCGGCGTTCGCGAGACGCTCGAGCTCGATTCCGTCGAGGACGAGATCCAGCCGGGCGATGTGTTCCTGCTCTGCAGCGACGGCCTCCACGGCTATGTCGGCGAGAGCGAGATCGCCCGCCTCCTCGCCCGCGGCACGCCGGACCAGGCGGTTGAGCAACTCGTATCGATGACGCTCGAGCGCGGCGCGCCCGACAATGTCACCGTCATCACCGTGAGCTTCACCGAGCCCACTCTTCTCTCGCTACCGGAAAGCGTAACAGCATGAACGAGGACAAGGGCACCGGCAGCACGCCTCCCGAGGAAGAGCCCCGGACGGTGATCAACCCCGGCCCGGATGCGTCCACCCCTGCCGACGCGGCGGGCACGGAGGAGGAGCGCACGGTCATCGCTCCCGCCCCGGCGCCGGAGGAGGAACGCACGGTCGTCGCCCCGTCGCCGGCTGCCCCCCAGGCAGCGATGCCGGCGGGCGCGACGTCGATGCCGACCTTCAGCAACTTCGCACCGCGGACGGACGGGCAGGGCATCCAGATCGGCGACGTCCTCAATCACATCTTCGAGGTGAAGCGCTTCATCGCCCGCGGCGGCATGGGCGAGGTGTTCGAAGGCATCAACGTCAATTCCGACGAGCGCGTCGCGATCAAGGTGATGCTGCCGGCGCTGGCTGCCGACGCAAACGTCATCGCCTTGTTCCGCAAGGAAGCCAAGACGCTGACCAAGTTCAGCCACGACGCGCTGGTCAAATACCGGACGCTGGCACAGGAGCCGCAGCTCGGCGTCCTCTACATCGTCACCGAATATATTGACGGGACCAACCTCTCCGACGTGCTCGGCACGATCAAGCCCGATACCGACGAACTGGCGGGCCTCCTCCGCCGTCTCGCCTCCGGCCTGTCGGTCGCGCACTCGTTCGGGGCGATCCACCGCGACATCTCGCCCGACAACGTGCTGCTCGAAGAGGGGCTGCTGCACAAGGCGAAGGTGATCGATTTCGGCATCGCCAAGGATCTCGATCCCAGTTCCAAGACGATCGTGGGCGAAGGCTTTGCCGGCAAGCTCAATTATGTCGCGCCCGAGCAGCTCGGCGACTTCGGCCGCGACATCGGCCCCTGGACGGACGTCTACAGCCTGGCGCTCGTGATCCTCGCCGTGATCAAGGGCAAGAATGTCCAGATGGGTGGCTCGCTGGTCGATGCGGTCGACAAGCGCCGCGCAGGGCCGGACCTCTCAGACGTGCCGGAGAAGCTGAAGCCGGTGCTCGAGGCGATGCTGAAGGCGGATCCCAAGGATCGGCTGCGCTCGATGGACGCGGTTCTCGCCACGCTCGACGGCGCGGGCATGGGCGGCCGCACCATGATCGACGGCACGATGTTCGCTCCGGGCGAGGCACGCGGCGTGTCCAAGCCCGCCTTGTTCGGCGCCATTGCCGCAGGCGTTGCCATCCTCGGTGCGGGCGCTTTCTTCGCCACCCGCTCCAGCGGTCCGAGCCCCGAGGAAGAGGTCCAACTCGCCCGCGTCGCCATCAACCAGGCGATGCCGAGCGTCGAATGCAGCTGGCTCGACATTGCCGGCATGCAGGCTGGCGAGCCGCTCGCGATCCGGATGACCGGCGTCGCCGGTAACCCGGTCGCTGCCCGGACGCAGATCTCGCAGGCCGTCACGACGGCGGGCGTCACCAATCCCGCGGTCAATGTGGACGATGTGGCGATCATCCGGCCGCAGGGCTGCTCGGTCCTCCAGACCTTCGGCAAGGTCCGCACGACCGGGGAGAAGCATCTGTCGGTGCCGCAGCGGGAATTCGAAATGATGCCGCAGCCCGCCGGAAGCCAATATCCCGTCGCTTCAAAGGCGCAGGTCACATTGCAGCCGCCGGAGGGCAAGGACCTGTCGCTGCTCGGCATAGAGCCGAACGGCACGCTGTCGGAGCTGCTGCCGAGCCGCCAGGCGCTCGATCAGGCGGTCGCCGACGGGCTGATCGAGCAGACCGGGCCGGGCGAATATCGGGTCAGCATCGATATGGATCATACCGGTTGGTCGGGACTCGTCCTGCTGGTCGGCGACGGGCCGTTCGACAAGGCCGTGACCCAGCCGGCGCTCGACGCCCGCAGCGAGGAATGGCAGAACAACTTCGTCGCCACCGCGTCCGAGCGTGACTGGAAGTCGGAGATGCTCTGGTTCAAGTCGGTCGACAAGCAGCCGAACTGACGCTCCGGGTCTCCGGCAGGAAAGTCAGGGCCACAAGGTGTCCGCTCGTCCCGAGCAGGTCGGGAGCTTCGGCTAGGCTCGACTGGATGTCTCGGCTTTGCTCGATGCCAGCGGAGACGAGCTTCGATGTGGTGCTTGGCTCGGCGGCGTCTCACCCGTAGCTTTGGAGATGTCACCTGGCTCCGCCGTTCGTGCGTCCACGATCGGCTTGATCCAGCTCTGCCAGAGCGTCCAGCGCAGCATGTTGAGAATGACGCCGATCCAGAAGGGGACGACGATGATCGTCGGAAGGTCGATGAACCGGGCGTAATCGGCGCAGACGATGCCGAAAGAGGTCCAGGTGATGAAGCTGACGAGCCGCTGGTGCGCTGCCAGCCACCGGTTCGCCCGTACCGCAGCATCAATCAGCATGGTGCCCCCCGACCGAATTGCGCCGTCTCCCGCGCCCGCGATTACTTCTTCGCCTGCTGCTGCTCCTGCATCTTGCGGAGCTGCTTGTCGTACGCCTTGCGGAATTCCTTGGCGAAGACCTCGAGAAAGGCTTCGTCCGATTCCGCGGCGACCTTGGCAAACTCGCGCTCGTAATTGTTCCACAGCGCCGCGTCGCGGGCCGCCGGGATGATCCGCGAGAGAATGCCCATATTCTCCGCCCGCCGCTTGATCGATCCGGGCGAGAAGCGCTCCAGCGTCATCTTGAGCGAACCAGGGATCGCCGAGAGCGTTGCCGCCTGGTGCGACTGGAGATCGACGAAGCCATCCTCGATCGCATTTTCGGCTTCCATGAAGCCGCGCGCCTTGGGGTTGAGCAGCTGCTTGATCGCCTGGTCCGGCGTGCGGGCGAACTTGATCGGGTTGTTGCCCTCGACCTGAAGGCTGGTTGATTCCGCGCCCATTTGCGACTTGGCGCGGGCGCGCGCCTCGACCATAACCACCATGCCGGAGACGAGGCGCCTGAACAGCCCGCCGGCCTTCGACATCAGGTCCAGCGAGGCGGCGTTGATGTCCTCTCGTTTGAGGCCCGCACCCTCGACGAAAGCCTGAACCAGCTCCTCCGGAGCTGCGGCCTCCCCGGTCCTAGCAGGCGCCGCCGGCGCAGCGCCGCCGAAGCCGCCGCGCATCCAGTCGATGTCGTTCTGGCTGATGAAGCGGGTGAAAGCTTCCGACGGCTCGTCCTCGTCGGCTGCGGCGGGCGCACGCGGGCGTTCGGGCTCTGCCGGGGCAGCCGGCGCTGCCGCGGCGGCAGGAAGTGGAGGCGGCGGTGGCGGAGGAGGAGGAGGAGGAGGGGGTGGAGGAGGCGACGGCGCAGGGGCGGCGATCTCCGAGGCGACCACGGCACCGTCCGAGCCGCGGCTCCAGGTAGAGGCAATGCTGCCGCCGAACACCGTCACATTTTCGTGGTCGGCTACGGCCGGGGTCGCGCTCGCCGGTTCCAGCAAGGTCGTCTCGGCCGTGTCACCGCCGACCGAGGCCACAACCTCGTACTGGCCGATCGTGAACAGGTCGCCATTCTCGATCCTGCGTTCCTCGGTCATGCGGCCGCCGGCGCCGTTCAGGATCGTTCCGTTGGTGCTGATGTCCTTCAGATAATAAGCGTCGTCGCGGAAGCTGATCTGGCAGTGCCGCGTCGAGATGAAATTCTTGTCGTCGGGCAGGCTCCAGTCGCAGGTCTTGGAGCGGCCGATCATTGCGTCCCGTCGCGCCAGCTTGAATTCGGGCTGGCCGGCACCCTGAAGGGTCTCGGGATTGCGGATGCTGAGTGTCAATATCATGGCTGTGCACGGGCTCGGCGCCCACCCCCGATGCTGCTGGTCATTTCGCCAAGTAACTGAATAGCGCCGGACGCCTCAGAAGGCGAGTGAGTACAAGCCCAGTCCATGCACCGTCCCCCCGGCGGCAACTGAGCCGCCCATCGCGACCCTTGGGAAGCATACAATTGGCCCGAACTATGTGCAATATTGGGAGAACAAGTCGAGGCGGCTTGCCGAAAAGTAAAGTTTGAGTTAAATACGGGGTCTTCCGAAATCGACCGACTCAAGATTCGTTCGTTAAAGGAACCACTATGCGCAACATTCTATTGGCTTCTTTCCTCTCCGCTGCGGTGGCGATTCCGTCCGCTGCGTTCGCGCAGGAGGCCAAGAGCGTCGACGATTATCTCTGCACCTTTGCCGGCAAGTGCGGCGGCGACTCGGCGGAGGCGGAAGTCACCAAGGACGCTCCGGACACCAAGGGCTTCAGCCTCACTCGGCCCGGCGCCACCAAGGCTGCTCCGGACACCAAGGGCTTCAGCCTGACCAAGCCGGCCGATGCGCCCGCGGCGGCGGCGCCAAGCAGGACGTCGAAGGCGAGCCGGGGTTTCACCCTCAGCAAGCCGGTCGACAGCCCTGCCAAGGTCGCTCCGGCCCGCGCCAGCAAGCCGGCCAAGCAGGTCGCCAGCAAGTCCGTCGCAAGGAAGCCTGCCAAGGTCGCCACTGCGATGAAGACTGTCGAGCAGCGCGGCGATCTCAACCTCAGCTTCGAACTCGGCTCGGATACGCTTACGGCTTCCGCACGGGAGAATGCCAAGGCATTCGCCGAGGCGCTGATGAGCCCCGAGCTCGTCTCTAAGCGGGTCATGATCGAGGGTCATACCGACGCCCAGGGCAATCGCGAGTTCAACGTCGAGCTGTCCAAGCGCCGCGCCCAGGCCGTCGCCGACTATCTGACCGAACTCGGCGTCTCGTCCGACCGCATCGAGGTCAAGGGCTTCGGCCCCGATCGCCCGCGGTCCGGCTCGGCTAGCGACAATCGCCGCGTCGAGGCCGTGCTCACCTCCTGAGCCGGTCGTGACGGCATTGCGAAGCGCCCGGGGCTTGCCTCCGGGCGTTTTCGTTTGTGCGGTTACCTCGCAGCTTGGGAGACGTTGAGCGAAAAGTAGCGGCTTAGTTCCTCCAGCGTCTCCGCCGCATTACGGTGGTGGACGAAGATGCCGCCCGCTTCCTCCCACAGGTGCCGGTGCTTCAGGGTGTCGTCGACCAGCACGTCACCTTCCCTAGCATGGTCGCGCTTGTCCCGGGCCATACAGGTGATGATGCGCGTGCCCGGGAAATGCTCCGCCGCCCACCGCACCTTCTGCGGCGCCGCCCAATTACCCCGCGGCAGGCCGGTGAGGATGATCGGATCGAGGTGCCGCACCGCCTCGAACAGCTCCTGCGCGCCCGGCATTATCGGCAGCGTGCCGTAGAAATCTGGGGCCGAGGCGAGCCGGCCCCACATCTTGCCGATATTGTGGCGCTGCTCGAAGGCGCGCGGCTTCAGGCCAAGCACCGTCTCCGCACCCGCGTCGAAGTCTGCGAGGACGCCGTCGCAATCGAGATAGAGCTGCCTCACCGCGGCCACCTTTTCGGACTGAGCTTGACCGGCATGGGCAGCTCCAGCTTCTCCCAGCCATGCTGCCTGATGACGTCGTTGCTTTCTTTGGCCCGGCGGCCGGGGCCGAGCGACCAGGTGATGTGATAGGTGCTGCCGTCCGGCCGGTCGGTCGTGCCCTCGATGCTCACCACCATCGCCTCGACGCCCTTGCCGTCGTCGGCGCGCCCAACGATCTCGCCGGTGACGTCGCCCGGCAGCTCGGAGTCCTTCTTCACCTTCGCCGCAAGAGTAACGTGGTCCGCAACCACGTTGTCGAAGCTGGGCGGGAATTGGAGCAGCAGCTCCTGGCGCTGCGCCCGGTCCACCTCCCAGCCGAGCACAGTCTCTCCGCCTTTGCGGGCGCGATCATAGGCTTGCTGCGGCGTCAGTCCCATGGCGGTTCAAACCCGAGACGCGCGGAGCCGTTCCGGCTGTGCACGCGTTGGGCCAGCGAAAGGAGATCCGGCATGAACCACAAAGAGCAGACCGAGGAGCATCTGCCTTCCGACAGGGAGGAGATCGCCAAGGAGGGCGAGAGGAACCGCAAGGAGATGGACGCCGTGCCCGAGCACGGCACCGATCCGCTTCACGAGGGACCCTGAAGCGCCGTCGCTAAGGCCGCGATTTCAGCCTCGCCCATCCTGAGGCCGAGCTTCGTGCGCCGCCACACAATGTCTTCTGCGGTGCGGGCGAACTCCTTGTGTCGAAGGTAGCGCACCTCGGCTTCGTAGAGGCCGGCGCCGAAATGATGCCCCAAATCGTCAAGTGAACGAGCGTCGCCGACCACCTGTGCCAGGCGTGCGCCATACTGGCCTGCGAGACGGCTGATCAGGTCCCGCGGCATCCAGCCTTCGAGCCGCCTGAGCAAATCCTCGTATCTGTCGTCCCTCATGTCGTTCATCTCGCCGCCCGGAAGCCACTGGGCCCGCGTGCTGCTTTTCCCCCGCATGCCGAGCAGGCCGACCGCCTCCTCGGCCAGTGCCCGCGCGGTGGTGATCTTACCGCCGAACACCGACAGCAGCCTGGCGCCGGGATCGTCGTCCAACTCGAGATGATAGTCGCGTGTGACCGCCTGCGCGCTGCTTGCGCCGTCGTCATGGAGGGACCGAACGCCGGAATAGCTCCAGACCAGATCCTCCGGCCGGGTCTGCTTGCGGAAGTAGGGGTTCACGGCTGCGCAGAGATACTCGGTCTCTTCCTGGCTGATCACTGCGTCGTCGGGCCGCTCGACAGGAATGTCGGTGGTGCCGACCAGGCTGAACTCGCCATAGGGGAGGGCGAATACGACCCGGCCGTCCGGCTGCTGCAGGATATAGGCGTGTTCGCCTTGGTAAAGCCGCGGAACGACGATGTGGCTGCCCTTGATCAGGCGCACCTTGCTAGCGCTGTTCTCCCGCAGCCTGCCGCCGAGCACCTCCGCCACCCACGGGCCGGCGGCATTGACGATCGCGGACGTTCGAACGGTGCGGCCGTCGGATAGGCTCGCCTGCCAGGCTTCGGCGTCACGGCGAGCGGAGAGCAGCTCGGTCCGCGTGGCGATTTCGGCGCCATGCTCGGCGGCATCGACTGCGTTCAGCACCACCAGCCGGGCATCGTCCACCCAGGCATCGCTATAGACGGCGAGGCGCAGGCCGTCCGCTTGGCGCAGGGGCTCGGCATACTGGATTTCACCCGTTGTGCGCGCTTTCGGCAAGCGGCTTCCCCAGGCGAGCAGATCGTAGAGCTTGAGGCCCGCACGGACCATCCACCATGGTCTCATGCCGGGGCCGTGCGGCAGCACGAATTCGAGCGGCCTGACGATATGGGGTGCCATTTCGAGCAGGATCTCCCGCTCCCTCAGTGCCTCGCGGACCAGCCGGAACTCGTGATATTCCAGATATCGGAGGCCCCCATGGATCAGCTTGGACGACGCCGAGCTGGTATGCTGGGCCAGATCGTCCTTCTCGACGAGCAGCAGCTTCATCCCCCGCATTGCCGCGTCGCGCGCGATGGCCGTGCCGTTGATCCCGCCGCCGACGATGAGGAGGTCGTAACTGTCCATCACTTGATGCTTAGCCGGTCGGGCGGCAATGTTCAGCCATGCAAACGGAGCGCGCAATCCTCGTCATCGACGAAGGCACGACCAGCACCCGTGCGATGCTGTTCGCATCCGACGGACGCTGCCTCGGCTCCGAGCAGCGCGACCTCACCCAGCATTATCCGCGGCCGGGCTGGGTCGAGCACGATGCGGAGGAGATCTGGACCCTCAGCCTCGCCTGCGCCGAGGCGATGGTGGCCAAGGCCGGCGGAGCCGAGCGCGTCATGGCGATCGGCATCACCAACCAGCGCGAGACGATCGTCTTCTGGTCCCGGCGGACGGGGAGGGCGCTCGCCCCGGCCATTGTCTGGCAGGACCGGCGCACCGAGAGCCTGTGCGAGCGGCTGCGCGAGGCTCGGCATGAGCCGCTCGTCCAGCAGCGCACGGGCCTTCTCCTCGACCCCTATTTCAGCGCCAGCAAGATCGGCTGGGCGCTGGAGCATTGGCCGGAGGTCAAGGCGGCTGGCGATGATCTCATGGTCGGAACGGTTGAAAGCTGGCTGGTCTACCGCCTGACCGGCGGCCTCCACATCACCGACGCCACCAACGCCTCCCGCACCGCACTGATGGACATCTCCTCCGGCGACTGGGATGAGGAGCTGCTCGGCCTCTGGGACGTTCCCCGCGCTGCGCTTCCTGAGATTGTGGACTGCGCCGGGCGCCTTGCGAAGACCACTCTGTTCGGTGCCTCCATCCCCATCACCGGAATGGCTGGCGACCAGCAGGCGGCGTCGATCGGCCAGGCCTGCTTCGCACCGGGCGAGACCAAGGCGACCTACGGCACCGGCGCCTTCGTGCTCACGAACACCGGCGACACGCTGCAGCATTCGCAGCACCGCCTGCTCTCCACCATCGCGTGGCAGCTCGGCGGCCGGAGGAGCTATGCCCTTGAAGGTTCGGTGTTCGTCGCCGGCAGCCTGATCAAGTGGCTCCGCGACGATCTCGGCCTGCTGAAGAGCGCTGTCGAGACCGAGGAGCTTGCCCGCTCAGTCGAGGACAGCGGCGGCGTTCAGCTCGTGCCCGCGCTTTCCGGCTTGGGCGCGCCCCACTGGCAGCCTTCCGCTCGCGGCTCGATCACCGGCCTCAGCTTTGCGACGGGACGCGCCCATATCGCCCGGGCCGCGCTGGAAGCCATGGCGCACCAGACGAGTGACCTGATGACCGCTTTCGCCTCCGACGGCGCGCGCTGGCAATGCCTCAAGGTGGACGGCGGGATGGCCGCCAATGACTGGCTCACGCAGGATCTGGCCGACATGCTCGGGCTCCCGGTCGAGCGGCCCGCCTTCGTCGAAACCACCGCGCTCGGCGCCGCGATGCTGGCGGGTATCGGCTGCGGCTTGTTCTCGTCGCTCGAAGAGGCCGCGTGCATGCGGGGCGAGGTGCAGCGCTTCGAACCAGCGATGCCGCACGAGGTCCGGGAGGCACGCCTTGCGGGCTGGCGCAGAGCGCTAGAAGCAGTGTTGCGCTAGCGGCTTCTTAAATCTTGGCAGCTATTTAGCCGGCCATGTCCCAGCGCATCCATCTCATCGCCGCGGCGCGCCCGAACTTCATGAAGGTGGCGCCGCTTTGGCACGCGCTGAGCGCCGCCGACGATTTCGATCCGGTGCTGATCCACACCGGCCAGCATTACGACGCGAACATGTCGGACGCGATCTTCGCCGACCTGAAGCTTCCTCAGCCCGACCATCATTTGGGCGTTGGCTCGGGCAGCCATGCCGAACAGACCGGCGGCGTGATGATCGCCTATGAGAAAGTGGCAGCGGCGGACCGGCCGGACTGGCTGGTTGTCGTTGGGGACGTCAACTCCACCGCTGCCTGTGCAATGGTCGGCGCCAAGCTCCGCTTCCCCGTCGTCCACCTCGAGGCGGGCCTGCGCAGCCGCGACCGCGATATGCCCGAGGAGATCAACCGCCTCGTCACCGACGCCCTGTCGGACGTCCTCTGGACTCCCTCGCCCGACGCGGACGAGAACCTCGCTTCCGAAGGCATAGGGGCGGAACGGATCAGCCGCGTCGGCAACATCATGCTCGACAGCTTCGAGCTCGTCCGCCCTGGAATCGAGGCCGCTAACGTCGCCGCCGAACTCGGCCTGGAGCGCGGCGGCTACGGCGTCGTCACGCTCCACCGCCCTTCGAACGTCGACGAACCGGCTCAGTTCGCCCGCCTCGTCGAAGCGCTCGTCGCGGTGCAGAAGCGCCTGCCTCTGGTTTTCCCGCTCCACCCCCGAACCGCGCAGCGCCTGCAGGCGACTGGCCTGCACGAGGTGCTGCGGCTCTCCGGCGTCAAGCTGATCGATCCGCAGCCTTATGTCCGCTTCATGAGCCTGGTCACGTCGGCCGCCGCCGCCATCACCGACAGCGGGGGCATCCAGGAGGAGACCACCTATCTCGGCATCCCCTGCCTGACTTTGCGAGAGAATACCGAGCGTCCGATCACCATCAGCCAGGGCACGAACCGCCTCGTCCGCGCAGACAGTCTGGTGGCGGAGCTGGAGCAGGCGCTCGCCAATGGCGTGGCGGCGAAGCGCAGGCCGGAACTGTGGGACGGCAACACCGCCGCCCGCTGTGTGGCCGACCTGCGCGCGCGTCTCTAACTTACCAGATGCGGACCCGGTTCTCCGGGGCGACGTAGAGCTTGTCGCCCGGCTGGACGTTGAACGCCTCATACCAGGCGTCGACGTTCCTGAGCGGCGCGTAGGCGCGGATCTGGCCCGGTGAGTGCGGGCCGTTGACGATCTGCTGCCTGAGCGCATCGTCGCGCCACAGGGTGCGCCACACCTGCGCCCAGCCCATGAACAGCCTTTGCTCGCCGGTGAAGCCGTCGATCACCGGCGCCGGCTTGCCGCCCAGCGAGTTGCGATAGGCCTCGAGGCCCAGCAGCACGCCGCCGAGGTCGCCGATATTCTCGCCCATCGCGACGCGGCCGTTGATGTGCATGCCGGGCAGGGTGGGGAAGGCATAGGCCTCATACTGGCCGCCGAGCGTGGTCGCCTGCGCCTCGAACTTTGCAGCATCTTCGGCGGTCCACCAGTCGCGCAGCACGCCCTTGCCGTCGGACTTGCGGCCTTGATCGTCGAAGCCGTGGCTGATCTCGTGCCCGATCACGCCGCCGATCGCGCCGTAATTGACGGCCGGATCGGCGTTGGGATCGAAGAAGGGCGGCTGCAGGATCGCGGCCGGGAAGACGATCTCGTTCTTTACCGGCGAATAATAAGCGTTCACCGTCTGCGGGGTCATGCCCCACTCTTTCTCGTCCACGCGCTGGCCGAGCCGGTTGCGGCGATAATCCCATTCGAACTTCGCCGCCCGCTCGACATTGCCGAACAGATCGCCGTTGCGGATCGTCAGGCCCGAATAATCGCGCCACTCGTCCGGATGGCCGATCTTCAGGCCGAAATTGGCGAGCTTGGCGAGCGCCTCCTGCTTGCTCTCGGGGCCCATCCACTGGAGGCCCTCGATGCGGTTGCGCATCGCGACGCGCAGGTCGGCGACCAGTTTGTCCATCTTCGCCTTGGCTTCGGGCGGATAGTAGAGCTTGACGTAGTCGCGGCCGATCGCCTCGCCCATCGCGTCCTCGGCCAGGGCGACGCCGCGCTTCCAGCGCTCGCGCTGCTCGGGCTGGCCGTTCAGGAACTTCTGCCGGAACTCGAAATTCGCATCGACGAAGCGCTTCGAAAGAAGCGGCGCGGCCTCGTCGGTGGTGTGGAAGGCCTGCCAGGCCTTCAGCGTCTCCAGATCGGTTTTGGCGAAGATCTGCGCAAGCTTGGGGAAGGCGGTGTTCTGCGAGACGACCGCCTTGTCCGACTTCTCGACGCCCGCGGCCGCCATGAAGGTCGCCCAGGGGAAGCCCGGCGCGTTGGCCTGGAGCTGTGCCAGCGTCATCGGGTTGTAGGTCTTGTCGCGGTTGCGGCTCTCGGCGCGGGTCCAGTGCGCAGTGGCGATCTCGGTCTCCAGCGCGACGATGTCGGCTGCCGCCTTCTCGGCATTGGCCCAGCCGGCCATGCCAAGCATCTGCGCGACATATTGCTGATAGCGCGCCTTCTGCGGCGCGAACTTCTCCTGGAGGTAGAGCTCGCGGTCGGAGAGACCGAGGCCGGACTGGCCCATATAGAGGGTGTAGAAGTCCGGATTCTTGCTGTCGTCATTGACGAAGGCGCTGAAGAAGGAGCGGCCGACGCCGGCGAAGGACTGGCCCATCAGCCGCGCCATGTCGTCCTTGGTCTTGACCGCGCGGATCGCCGCCAGCTTGGGCTGGAGCGGCTTGGCGTCGAGCGCCTCGATTGCCGCTTCGTCCATGAAGCCGCGATAGATGGCTGCGACCTTGGCCTGGTCGCCGTCCGTCGCCGGATTGCCGGCCTTGTAGCCCTCGACGAGCTGCCGCACCCGCGCCTCGGAGAGATCACGGAGAATCGCGAAACCGCCATAAGAGGAGCGGTCGGCGGGGATCTGGGTGGTCTTGGCCCAGGTGCCGTTGACGTAGCCAAAGAAGTCGTCGCCCGGCTTCACCGTTTTGTCCATGCCGGCGGTGTCGATGCCCCAGCTGCCCATGCGCGGCGCCTCGATGCTCTGCACCGTCGAGCTGCCTGAGGAGGCGGGCTGCGCGAACAGCGACAGCATCGTGCACTGCGTGTCGACGCACTGATGATCCTCATGCGCCACGGCGGGCGCGGCGAAGGCGAGTGCGAGCACGGATGCGGTGAAGCGCAGAGATTTCATGGATTTCCTCGATTTAGGGGAGCCCGCCCACCCGGATCGGGCAATAGGTCACAAGTAACGGAATTAGCTGGAAAAATCAACTCATGAGGGCGGTGGCGGCGCGACCCAGCTGTCGTCGATCATCTTGATAATGCCGGAAAAATCCTTGCCTGCCCCGCCGAGCTTCTCGGCGAAGCGCGTGTAGAGCTCTTCCGCATGGCTGCCCATCGGCGTGTAGGAATCGACGCTCTGCGCCGCCTCCATCGCCAGCCGCAGATCCTTCAGCATCAAGGCGGCCGCGAAGCCGCCCTCATAGTCGCGATCGGCGGGGGTGGCCGGTCCGACGCCAGGGAGGGGGCAATAGCTCGTCATCGACCAGCACTGGCCCGACGCCTGGCTGGAAATGTCGAAGAAGGTCTGCGGATCGAGCCCGAGCTTCTGCGCCAGGACGAACGTCTCGCAGGTCGCGACCATCGAGGCGCCGAGCAGCATGTTGTTGCAAATCTTCGCCGCCTGGCCGGAGCCGGGGCCGCCGGCATGGATCACGGCCTTGCCCATCAGCTCGAGGAACTCGCGCGCGCGGCCGAACGCCTCGTCGCTGCCGCCGACCATGAAGGTGAGGGTGCCGCCTTCCGCCGCGGCGATGCCGCCGGAGACTGGCGCGTCAACCATCCGATAGCCTTGTGCTGCCGCCTTCTCGATCTCCTCGCGCGCGGTGGCCACGTCGATCGTGGAGCAGTCGATCAGGATCGCGTTCTTCGGCGCGGTGCCGATGACGCTGCTCTCATAGACCTCGCGCACATGCTCGCCCGCCGGCAGCATCGTCACCACAGCATCGGCGTCGGCGACGGCTTCAGCCGCCGACCCGGCGCGCCTGCAGCCGCGCTCCTTCGCCTTGGTCAGCGCCGCCTCGCTGAGGTCGAACGCCCGCACCTCATGCCCCGCCTTGGCCAGGTTCGCGGCCATCCCGCCGCCCATGTTGCCGAGCCCGATAAATGCTACCCGTGCCATTCCATCCTCCTACAACCCTCTCCCCTTCAGGGGAGAGGGACGCTGCGAAGCAGCAGGGAGAGGGGGCAATCCGACTGCCCCTCTCCCGGCTTCGCTATGCTCAGCCACCCTCTCCCCAGAAGGGGAGAGGGAATTCATCTTCCTGTCCACTCCGCCTTACGCTTGGCGACGAAGGCGCTCATCCCTTCCTTCTGATCCTCGCTGCCGAACAGGCCGTGGAACAGCCGCCGCTCGAAGTTGATGCCCTGCGCCAGGCTCATCTCGAACGCGGCGTTGACCTGCTCCTTAGTGGCGATCGCGGCCAACGGCGCCATGCCTGCGATCAGCTCCGCCGTCTTCAGCGCCTCGTCGAGCAGGTCCGCCGCCGGGACCACCTTCGCCACCAGCCCCGCGCGCTCGGCTTCCTCCGCGCCCATGTTGCGGCCGGTGAGGCACATTTCCATTGCCTTGGCCTTGCCGACCGCATGGGTGAGCCGCTGCGACCCGCCCATGCCCGGGGTAACGCCGAGCTTGATCTCGGGCTGGCCGAACTGAGCGGTGTCCGCGGCGATGATGACGTCCGCCATCATCGCCACCTCGCAGCCGCCCCCGAGCGCATAGCCCGCCACCGCCGCGATCCACGGCTTGCGGGTTGCCGTCACCTTCTCCCAGCCCTGGAAGAAGTTGGACGAATACATGGACGCAAAGCCTTGGCTCTCCATCTCCTTGATGTCGGCACCGGCCGCGAAAGCACGCTCGCTGCCGGTCAGCACCGCACAGCGCTGGCTCGGATCCGCATCATAGGTGGCGAAGGCGGCGATCAGCTCCCGCAGCACGTCAGTGTTTAACGCGTTCAGTGCCTTCGGCCGGTTGAGCGTGATGAGCGTGACCGCCCCCCGCTGCTCGACGAGGATATTCTCATAGTCCGTCATGGCATGGCTCCATCGGTGGAGAGCGGCGTCCACTGCTCGTCTTCGAGCAACGGCGCGAAAATCGTATCGATCATGTGGTCCGTGACCCGCTCCGGCGTCTCCGGATCCCAGCGCGGCTCATTGTCCTTGTCGACCAGCAGGGCGCGCACGCCCTCTACGAAATCGTGGCGCTGCACGACATGGGCGGCGACGCCATATTCCTGGCGCATCTCATCGGCGAAGTCGTGCATCTTCGCGCCGTCGGAGAGGAGCCGCAGCGAGACCTTGCAGGCCTGAGGGCTCTTGCCCCGCAGCGTCTCGAGTTCGGTCTGCGCCCAGTCGCTGCCGTCCGCCTCCAGGGCTGCCAGTATCTCCTCATATCGGTCGGAGGCGAACAGCCGGTCGATCCGCTCGCGATTGGCGACGATCCGGGCGGCAGGCGGCGGGGCGCTTGCGCGGTCGAGGATGCTCTCGACCTGATCCGGCTTGGCGGCGATCGCCGCCTTCACGCCCGCCAGCGCCTCCTGCGGCACGTAGTGGGTGGCGAGGCCGAGCGCATGGCATTCGGCGCCGTCCAGCCTGGCGCCGGTCAGCGCGAGGAACTGTCCGGTCCGGCCCGGAAGCCGCGACAGATACCAGCCCCCGCCGACGTCCGGGAACAGCCCGATCGTCGTTTCCGGCATCGCGAAACGGGTATTCTCGGTCGCGACCCGGAAGCGGCAGGGCTGCGAGATGCCGACGCCCCCGCCCATCGTGATCCCGTCCATGAATGAAATCGTCGGCTTCACATAGGTGAACAGCAGGTGGTTCAGCCGATATTCCTCATGGAAGAAAGCGCGCGCTTCCCGCCCGTCGCCGGCGCCGCTCTCCGCCAGCATGCGGACGTCGCCGCCGGCGCAGAAACCGCGTCCCTGGGCGTGATCGATCATCACGGCGCCGATCTCCGCATCCTGCCGCCATTCCACCAGCGCAGCGATCATCGCGCTGCACATGCTTCTCGTCAGGGCATGGATCGCCTGCGGCCGGTTCAGCCGAATGCGTCCTGCCTTGCCGTCAATCTCCGTCAGGACGTCGTTCACTGGCGGAGCATGTCCCGGGCGATGACGTGGCGCATGATCTGGTTGGTGCCTTCGAGGATGGAGTGGACGCGAAGGTCGCGCCAAAAGCGCTCGATCGGATAGTCCTGGAGGTAACCGTAGCCGCCGTGCAGCTGCAGCGCCCGGTCGACCACGGAGGAGCCGGTGTCGGTCGCCAGCCGCTTCGCCATCGCGGCAAAGCGGGTCTTGTCGGGCGCATTCTCGGTTACCTTCACGGCGGCGGCGTAAAGCAGGACGCGCGCCGCCTGCAACTCGGTCTCCATGTCGGCAAGCGTGAACTGGGTATTCTGGAAATCGGCAATCTGCTGCCCAAAGGCCTTGCGCTCCTTGGTGTAGCGCAGCGCCTCGTCGAGGCAGCGCTGGGCCCCGCCCAATGAGCAGGCGCCGATGTTCAGGCGACCGCCGTCGAGGCCCATCATCGCGATGCGGAAGCCTTCGCCCCCGGCGCCGACCAGGTTCTCGGCCGGCACCCGCACTTCGTCGAAATTGACCTGGCAGGTCGGCTGCGAGTGCCAGCCGAGCTTCTTTTCCTGCGCGCCGAAGCTGACGCCCGGCATGTCCTTCTCGATGACGAGCGCGCTGATCCCCTTCGGGCCTTCCTGGCCGGTGCGGACCATCGTCACATAGATCTCGTTCTCGCCGCCGCCCGATATGAAGGCCTTGGAGCCGGAGACGACATAATGGTCGCCGTCCTTCATCGCCCGCGTCTTCAGCGCAGCCGCATCGGAGCCGGAACCCGGCTCGGTCAGCGCATAGGAGCCGAGCCGGTCCATCGTCACCATCGACGGCAGATACTTCTCCTTCACCGCCGCCGCGCCGAAGCGGTCGATCATCCAGGCGGCCATGTTATGGATCGAGATGAAGGCGGAGGTGGACGGATCGCCATAGGCCATCGCCTCCATGATCAACGCCGCCTCGAGCCGCCCGAGCCCGATCCCGCCGCTCTCCTCGCTGACGTAGATCGCCCCGAACCCAAGCTCCGCCGCCGCCTTGATCGTGTCGCGCGGGAAGATGTGCTTCTCGTCCCACTCGCCCGCATGCGGCGTGAGCGCATCGGCGGTGAATTGCTGTGCCATCTCCTGGATCTGGCGCTGCTCGTCGGTGAGGTCGAACTGGTTGGTCATCTGGTTTCCGCTGCCTGCTTCAGGACATGTTCGTTGAAAAGCCTGGTAAGCACCTCTTCGTCGGTGCGCTCGTGCACAAGCTCGCGAGGCTGCCGCCCCTTCATCTGCGCCAGAGCAGATACGCGTCCCTCGCCGAGGAACCAGGTGTCTGGCTCGGTGGCGGCGATCGGATCTCGATACGCCTCGTCGATCGGGATGATCTCCCATCCCGCCTTCCGCAAGCCCGCGGCGAGATCGTCGATGAACATCGCGTTGAGGTCCGTCTCATGGAGCAGGAGCACGTGCGCGGGCGATCGGCCGAGCGTCTCGATGGCCATGCGGTCGTAGAAGTTGGCCGTCATCACCAGCGTCTCGACATAGAGATCGCGCAGCCCATCCATGTCGATCGGGGTGCCTTCCCGCTTCGCCTTCGAGGCGAGCGCGTCCAGGTGCCAGTCGAAATTGTCGATCGTCACATAGGCGTTGCGCAGGCCGCGCTGCTTGAGCGCCGACCGCACAGCATCGCGCTTGGCCGTGTCGCGGCCGGCTTCGTCGAGGAAGGGATACCGATACCAGGGCCGGCGGCCGGGACGCGATGCGAGCCAGGCCTCCGCCTGATCGATCTCGGCAACATAATCCTCGACCGAGGTCCGCGAGAGCCAGGGATGGGTGACCGAGTGGTTGGCGATCACATGGCCGGCGGCGACATAGGCGTCGATGCGCTTATCACCGTCGGCGCCCTGCGGCTTGCTCAGATGCCCCGTCGTGACGAAAAACCCAGCCTGCGGCACGCCGCCTCGCTTCAGCGCAACGATCAGTTCCTTCGTGCGCTCGTCGGGCGTGAAGAAGCCGCCGGCATGGCGCGGCACGTCGTCGAAGCTCAGCGCGATCCGTTTCTCCGCCGCAGCCGGAGTGGTCAGGCCGAGGAGGAGGCTCAGCAGGACGAGGAGGAGGCGTGCGGCCACGCTCAGCCCATGGTCGGGATAACGAAGGCGTTCTCGCCGGTGACCGAGCCGTCGGGCCAGCGCTGGGTGACCTTCTTGTTCTTGGTCCAGAAGCGCACGCCTTCCGGGCCGTGCTGGTCGATGTCCCCGAAGCCCGAGCGCTTCCAGCCGCCGAACGTGTGATAGGCGACAGGCACCGGGATCGGCACGTTGATGCCGACCATGCCGACGTTGACCCGCGCCGCGAATTCGCGCGCCGCATGGCCGTTGCGGGTGAAAATGGCGACGCCGTTGCCATATTCGTGCTCGGAGGGGAGGCGCAGCGCCTCCTCGAAACTCTCGGCGCGGACCATCTGCAGCACGGGGCCGAAAATCTCCTCCTTGTAGGAGCGGAAATTCGGCTTCACGTGATCGAAGAAGGTCGGGCCGATGAAGAAGCCCTTCTCGTGCCCCTGAAGCGAGAAGCCGCGGCCGTCGATCACCAGCTCGCCGCCCTCGTCGGCGCACATCTGGATATACTGCTCGATCCGCGCCTTGTGGACCGAGGTCACCACCGGGCCGTAATGGGCCTCGGCATCGGTTGAGACGCCAACGCGCAGCTTGCGAATGGCTGGAATAAGCGCCTCGCGCAGCTCGTTGGCCGTTTTCTCGCCAACCGGCACCACCACGGGCAGCGCCATACAGCGCTCGCCGGCCGAGCCGAATGCGGCGCCGGCAAGGTCGTTCACCACCATGTCGAGATCGGCGTCCGGCATGACGATGCCGTGATTCTTGGCGCCGCCGAACGCCTGGACGCGCTTCCCGTTCGCGGTGCCGCGGCTGTAGATATATTGCGCGATGTCGGAGGAACCGACGAAGCTGATCGCGCTGATGTCCGGCTCGTCGAGGATCGCGTCGACCATCTCCTTGTCGCCATGCACGACCTGGAGGATGCCGTCAGGCAGGCCCGCCTCCTTCATCAGCTCGGCGAGGCGCACCGGCACCGAAGGATCCCGCTCGGAGGGCTTCAGGATGAACGCGTTGCCGCAGGCGATCGCGACGCCGAACATCCACATCGGAATCATCGCCGGGAAGTTGAACGGCGTGATGCCGGCGACGATGCCGAGCGGCTGGCGCATCGAATAGACGTCGATGCCGGGCCCGGCGCCCTGCGTATATTCGCCCTTCAGTGCATGGGGGATGCCGCAGGCGAACTCGATCACCTCCAGGCCGCGCTGCACGTCGCCCTTCGCGTCCGCGATCACCTTGCCATGTTCGGAGGAGAGCAGGCGCGCCAGCTCTTCCATGTTCGCCTCGACCAGCTCCTTATACTTGAACATCACGCGCGCTCGGCGCTGCGGATTGGTCGCTGCCCAGGCCGGCTGCGCCGCGCGGGCATTGTCCATCGCTTTCGCAAGATCGGAAGCGGTGCCGAAGGCGACCTGCGCCTGCACCTCGCCCTGGTTAGGGTCGAACACGGCGCCCTGCCGCTCGCCCGACGCATAGGAAGCGCCGCCGATGAAATGATCGATTTTCCGCATGATGGTCCTTCGGGACTGCAATGAAGCTGATGGTGGAGGCCACTAGCCAAGCCGCACCGCAAATGCCAGTTGCTCGTAGGAACGTGGGGCGCGAGGAGAGAGAATGAAGCTCGGATCATTGAAAGGCGGCCGCGACGGCCGGCTCGCCGTCGTCAGCCACGACCTCGCCTGGTGCGCGGACGCGACCCACATCGCGCCGACTCTTCAGGCCGCGCTCGACGACTGGGCGAATGTCGCGCCGCAGCTCCAGCTTCTTGCCACCGACCTCGCCCACGAGGCGATCCCCATGATGCGCTTCCATGAGCGCCAGGCCGCGGCGCCGCTGCCGCGCGCCTATCAATGGGCGGACGGCTCAGCCTATGTGAACCACGTCAAGCTCGTCCGGCAGGCGCGCGGCGCCGAGGTGCCGGAGAGCTTCTGGACCGATCCGCTCATGTATCAGGGCGCTTCCGACGAGATGCTGGGTCCCCGCGACCCGATCCCGCTCGCGGACGAGAGCTGGGGTTGCGACCTCGAAGCCGAAGTGGTGGTGGTGACCGGCGATGTTTCCCGCGGCGTCACGCCGGAGCAGGCCCGCGAGCACATCCTCCTCGTCGGCCTCGTCAACGACGTGAGCTTGCGCAACCTGATTCCCGCCGAGCTCGCCAAGGGCTTCGGCTTCCTCCAGTCGAAGCCCGCCTCGGCGCTCTCGCCGGTCTTCATCACGCCCGACGAGCTCGGCGACCGCTGGCGCGACGGCAAGCTCCACGGCGAGCTCAAGGTGGACCTCAACGGGCAGCCCTTCGGCCGCGCCGATGCTGGCGAGGACATGACTTTCGACTTCGGCACCCTAATCGCCCATCTCGCCAAGACGCGAAACCTCGCCGCCGGCTCGATCGTCGGCTCCGGAACGGTTTCAAACCGTGGCGAGGACGGCGGCCCCGGCACGCCGATCGCCCGCGGCGGCCGCGGCTATTCCTGCCTGGCCGAAGTTCGCACCGTCGAGACCATCCTGGACGGCAAGGCCGCGACCCCGTTCCTGAAGCACGGCGACACGGTTCGGATCTGGATGGAGGATGATCATCACCATCCGATCTTCGGCACGATCGAGCAGACGGTGGTGCAGGGCTGACGCCCTAGCCGTCGGCGCACGCCTGCTCGTCACGGATGACGGCGGACCGCATTTCCTCGATGATCTTGAGCGCGCCGACGGTGGATTCGCGCGGCGCCGCCAGGCCCATCTTGATCGCGACGCCGGTGAGGATGGACTCAGCTTCGTCAAACGCCCGGCAGAAGGTCGGCGCCAGCTCGGGCCGATCCGCCGCCATGCGCCGGAAGACGGCGATCAGCACCGCCTGCAGCGCCACCACCTCCGCTTTGACGGCTTCGGCATCCGTTTCGTTCATTCGATATCCCTGTGGCCGGCGGGCCAGAACCCGGCCTGGGTCCCGACCGGTCGGAAAATGGCGATCTTCCCCTGGTCGGACCACAATTCGGTTACGTCGTCGCTCGGCCGCGCCGCAGCTTCGTGGACAGCGGCGAGAGCGCTCTCCGCCTGAATGATCTCCCAGCGCTCCAAGCGATTGGCCCGGAGGTACAGCAATCGAAATTCCGACACGCGGCACCAATTCAATTCGAGTATCCCGGCAGGGACTTGATTGTGGAACGCACGAGACGGTTCGCTGTGCCGCCGCTCCAACAGGAGCGTGCGCGCGCCTGCCCTTGTTGCGCCGCAATATGATGCGTATAGGCGCGGCGAAATTCTTCATCCCGGGAAATTGAAATGAGCCTCCGCAACGTGGCGATCATCGCGCACGTCGATCACGGCAAGACGACGCTTGTCGACCAGCTGTTCCGCCAGTCCGGCACCTTCCGCGACAATCAGCGCGTGGAAGAGCGCGCGATGGATTCCAACGACCTGGAGAAGGAGCGCGGGATCACCATCCTCGCCAAATGCACCTCGGTCGAATGGGAACATGACGGGACGACGACGCACATCAACATCGTCGACACGCCAGGCCACGCCGATTTCGGCGCCGAGGTCGAGCGCATCCTGTCGATGGTGGACGGTGTCATCCTGCTGGTCGATGCGGCCGAGGGTCCGATGCCGCAGACGAAGTTCGTCACCGGCAAGGCGCTCGCGCTCGGCCTGAAGCCGATCGTCGTCGTCAACAAGATCGACCGTCCCGATGCGCGTCCGGCGGAGGTCCTCGACGAATGCTTCGAGCTGTTCCTGAGCCTCGACGCCAATGACGAGCAGCTCGACTTCCCGGTTCTCTATGCATCGGGCCGCAACGGCTATGCCGGCCTGAGCGATGACGTGCGCTCCGGCGATCTCACGCCGATGTTCGAGACGATCGTCAGCCATGTGCCCGCGCCGGGCCTCGACACCGAAGGCGAGTTCAAGATGCTCGCCACCCTGCTCGACCGCGATCCTTTCCTCGGCCGCATCCTGACCGGCCGCATCGAGCGCGGGCGCCTCAACGTCAACATGCCGATCAAGGCGATCGACGTCGACGGCAAGCCGGTCGAGGACGGGCGCGCCACCAAGGTGTTCGCCTTCCGGGGGCTCGAGCGGGTGCCGGTCGAGACCGCCCAGGCGGGCGACATCGTCGCCATCGCAGGCCTCACCAAGGCAACCGTCTCGAACACGATCGCCGATCCGTCGGCCTCGCAGCCGCTGCGGGCGCGGCCGATCGACCCGCCGACGCTCGCGATGAGCTTTGCCGTCAACGACAGCCCCTATGCCGGCCGCGACGGCGACAAGGTGCAGAGCCGGGTCATCCGCGACCGGCTTGCCCGCGAAGCCGAAGGTAATGTCGCGATCCGCATCACCGAAAGCCACGACAAGGATGCTTTCGAAGTCGCCGGCCGCGGCGAACTCCAGCTCGGCGTGCTGATCGAAACGATGCGCCGCGAGGGCTTCGAGCTGTCGATCAGCCGCCCGCGCGTGCTGTTCCGCGACGGCCCCAACGGCCGCGAGGAGCCCTATGAGACCGTCGTCGTCGACGTCGACGACGAGCATAGCGGCACTGTCGTCGAGAAGATGGCGCAGCGCAAAGGCGAGATGACCGACATGCGCCCATCGGGTGGCGGCAAGACGCGCCTCACCTTCGTTGCCCCCTCGCGGGGCCTGATCGGCTATCATGGCGAGTTCCTGTCGGACACGCGCGGCACCGGTATCATGAACCGGCTATTCGACAAATACGGCCCCTATAAGGGCCCGATCCAGGGCCGCCAGAACGGCGTCCTTATCTCGATGGAGCAGGGCGAGGCGGTCGCCTATGCCCTCAACATGCTGGAGGAGCGCGGCATCCTCTTCATCGCGCCGGGCGACAAGCTCTACGAGGGCATGGTGATTGGTGAAAACGCCAAGCCGCAGGATCTCGAGGTCAACCCCTTGAAGTCCAAGCAGCTCACCAACTTCCGCGCATCGGGCGGCAAGGACGATGCTATCCGCCTGACGCCGCCCAAGCGCATGACTTTGGAGCAGGCGATCGCCTACATCCAGGACGACGAGCTGGTTGAGGTCACGCCCAAGGTGATCCGCATCCGCAAGCGGCACCTCGATCCCCACGAGCGCAAGCGCCAGTCGCGGAAGGGCGAGGCGGCCTAACTCCTCCCTTCACGATTTCTGCACATCCGCCGGATCAAGGCTGCAACCTTCTCTGTCAGAGGCGAGGCTGAAGCCTCATGAATGACGGAGACGGGCAATGGTCGAGTTGGTGGGAGACAAGGGCGCTAGGATCGACAAGCTGCTGCGCGGCGCGTTCTGGAGCGCGGCCGCGCTGCTGCTGCTCGCGCCGTTTATCGTTGTGCAGTTCAATGACGGATTGCGCTGGGATGGGAGCGATTTCGCCTTTGTTGCGCTTCTGATCGGCATTTTCGGCCTCGCTTTTGAAGGGACGATGACGGTGGCTCGGAACTGGAGCTGCCGCTTTGCCGCGGGTCTGGCCTTCGCGGCCGCTTTCCTGATCGTCGGGGCGAACGGCGCCGTCGGCATGATCGGGAATGACGACAATCCCTACAATCTCTACTTCCTCGGCGTGATCGCGGTCGCACTGGTAGGCGCCGCGATCGCCCGGTTCCGACCGGCGGGAATGGCGCTCACCATGGCGATCGCGGGTGTTGCGCAGATCGCCATCGCCCTTGGCGGCTACGTTGCCGACCCGCGCGGCGCGGCCCTGAGCGCCGTTTTCGGCGGCCTCTGGCTGCTATCCGCCGTCCTTTTCAGGAAGGGAGCGCAGGAACAGGCCGCCACTGGGAATTAGCCCGTCAGGTGCCTAATAGGCGCCATGACCAACGTAGACGAGGACAGGAAGGGCGCGTCCGCCAAAGGCGTGCTTGCCGCCGCACTTCTGGGTGTTTTGCTGACGGCCAGTCCAGCCGCTGCGGCCGGTGAGCGCTCCTTTGAAGCGGCGCTCGGAGACTTCCGAAAGCTGCATCGCGCCGAGATGCGGCGGGCCGGGATCGTCGGGAGCAGTTTCTACGCCGTGCGCGACGGGCGCACCGTCGCCGCCGATCATCTCGGCGAGCAGGACGCGGATGCGCGCGTGCCGGTCGATGCGCAGACGATCTATCACTGGGCGTCGATCACCAAGACGATGACCGGAATCGCGATCATGCAGCTGCGTGATCGCGGGCTGCTGTCGCTGGACGATCCGATCGTACGCTACGTGCCGGAGCTTCGCGCCGTGCATAACCCGTTCGGCAATACGGACGCGATCACGATCAGGCATCTGATGAGCCACAGCGCCGGCTTCCGCGGGGGCACATGGCCCTGGCGCGACCAGGAGTGGCAGCCGTTCGAGCCGCCCGGCTGGGCTCAGCTGGAGGCGATGCTTCCCTATACGGAGGTCCAGTTCCGCCCCGGCACCCGCTTCAGCTACTCCAATCCCGGCATCGTCTATCTTGGGCAGGTAATCGAGCGGCTGTCGGGTGAGGATTTCGAAGTCTATGTCGACAAGAACATCCTGAAGCCGCTCGGCATGCATGCCAGCTATTTCGACCGCACGCCGCCGCATCTGCTCCGGCATCGCTCGCACAGCTATTACATTCGCGACGGCAAACGCGTTGATGCGCCTTTCGATGTGGATACCGGCGTGACGGTCTCCAACGGCGGCCTCAACGCGCCCATGCCGGACATGGCCAGATATCTGGCCTTCCTGCTCGGAGATCCGAAGCGTCAGGCCGAATATGACCTCGTCCTCAGGCGGTCCTCGCTCGAAGAAATGTGGCGTCCGCAGATCGTCGCCGGCGCGGACTTCACCCAGGGGCGGATGGCGGAGACGACGCAGAGCGGCCTGTCCTTCTTCGTCGATCGGGACGGGCCGGTCCGCTTCATCGGCCACAATGGTGACCAGAATGGGTTCCGCGCCTATCTGAGCCTCTGCCCCGACCAGCGGGCCGGCAGCCTGCTTGCGTTCAACACCGAGACGCGCGGGGTGCGCAACGATCCCTCCAACCGCGACACCGCCGAGTCCCGCATCGCACTGGCAACCGGCCGATTGTGCGCGGCGCTGGCGCGCTGAACGCGCGCCTCATGGTCGTAGGATCGTGCGGCTCCTGGCGTTCGCATCGACGGCGGCGCGGCTGAACAGCATCGGCTGCAGCTCGCCCTGGATCCACGGCTCGTAGAGGTCGCGATAGTGCGGCGAGCGCGGGTCGTTCGACTGGCCCGGCAGGTTGAGCATCAGCGAATTGTCCCAGGCGCCGACGTCGATCACCTGCAGGTAGCTGGCGCCGCCACTGACGTTCCATCCGGAACCCCCGCGCACCCAGCGCGCCATGACGGTGAAGGAATCGCCACCCGATCCCTCGCCCTCGATCGGCGGGAAGGCTGCGGCGATGGACGGGATGCGCGACAATGGATGCGCGATCCGCACCTGGTGCAGCGTTCCCCAGCGCCACGCGGCGGGGTCAGGCCCCAGCTGTTCGCGCGCCGACGCCCAGGCGGCGCTCAGCGCGGAGTCGAACAAGGCATCGCGTGCCGCGGCGGGATCCGGGCCGAGCCGCTGGTCGGGACGGGCCAGCAGCCCCAGCAGCACCGACGGGGCGATCTCGTCCACCAGCTCCCGCCCCCTCTCGGGCACGATGGCAGCCAGCATGCGGGTGCCAAGCTCGCGCCACAGGATCTCGTACAAGGCGGCCGCCCCGCTATCGGCTTCGAGCCGCGCATCCCAGCCCCGCAGCATCGCGATCGCCGGTTGCGCTCCGGCCGACCCTTGCGCGGGCAGGAGCGCGAGGAGCTGCCGCGCGGGCGTGGACAGGGTGTCGTTGAGTAGCGTGATGCTGTCGGCAATGCCGTGCCGCGGCTGCGTGGAGAGGATGTCGGCGATCCGCTGATAGCGATAGGGGTCTCGGAAGGAGAAAGCGGGAATGCGGTCGCGCGGCCAGTCCGACGGGAGGTTGTTCTGGTTGGCCGATGCGAACCAGCCCTTGGCCGGATTATATTCGCTCGGCAGCGCCCGGAAGTCGCGCACGCCCGTCCAGTCGTAGCGCCCGTCGCCCGGCACCGGCATGAGGCCCTCGCCCTTGCGGCGCACCGGCACGAAGCCGATCACCTGCCAGCCATGATTGCCGTCCACGTCGGCATAATGGAAGTTGGTGGGGGAGGGATGGAACCGGAAGGCGTCGCGCAGGCTCGCCCAGTCGCGCGACAGGTTGATCGCGATCATGGCGAAGGCACCGCTGGCGCCAGGCTGCAGCTCGACCGCCGCCAGTGCGGTGGCGCGGCGCCGTGCGGGATCGTGAGAGAGCACCGGCCCCTGCACCGCATAGCGGAGCGTCACGGCCTTCGGCGGCGCGTCCTTCACCGGCACGGAGATCTCGACCCGATCGAAGCGCTTCCAGCTGTCGCCGTGACGATAGCGCTCCGCATCCTCGGGATGCAGCTCCAGGACGAACAGATCCTCCTGGTCGATATGGAAGTTGGTGCGGCCGAAGGCGAAGCGGTCCGTATGGCCCTGCATGATTCCGGGCAGGCCGGGAGACCCGCCGCCGATCACGTCCAGCCCGGGCGCGCTGAGATGGGCGACGTGGCGCGGGCCGAAGCCGCCGATCCCGAGATGTGGATCGTTGGCGAGGATCGGCCGACCGGTCGTGGTCCGTTCGGGCCCTACGGTCCAGGCATTGCTGCCGGCATTGGCGCGGTCATCTGCGTTCGCGGCGGGATCGGACGGGTCGGGGCTTGGGACGATCGAGCCGAAGGGCAGCCCGCCCAGCCGCGCCACCCCGAGGTCCGCCTCCGACACTGCCGCGGCGTCGAGCCCTTCCGGCACGCTGAGCGGCCAGGCGGGACGGAGCGGCGCGATCACTGCGTCCATCTCCAGCAGACCCAGCCCTGCCAGCCTGGCACGGCGGATCTCGTCGTCGACATTGCCGATCTGCACGCCCCGTGCCAGCACGAACTCCCGCACGTCCCATTTCAGCGGACGGACGCCGAGGATGGAATATTCCAGCGGCAGCAGGGCAGGGTCGGCCAGCACCTCGTCGATGCGTGCATTGATCCCGGCGACATAGGCGCGCGCGCAATCGACGATATGGGGGGGGACCCGCGCCAGTTCCTCGTCCAAGTCGCCGCGATAGTGGAACAGCCGCGCCACGCCGTCATGCGCAGCGAAGTCCGGGCCGAAAGCCTCCGCCAGCCGCCCCAGCTCGCGGCGGTGCGAAAGATCGATCTGAAACAGCCGGTCGCGCGCGACCACATAACCCTGGCCGAAGAAGGCATCGGGGATCGATCCGGCGCGGATATGTGGAACCCCATAGGGATCATCGACGATCTCGATCGGCGCCGACAGGCCGGCGGCGGCCAGCTGGCGCGTCCGAGAGAGGGCTATTTGCTCCGTCGTTTGGCAGCCGGCGGACAGCAGCGCCATGGTCGCGGCGGAGCCGAGCAGAAAGCGGCGACGATTGAGCATCGGCAATATCTCCCGTCGGTGACGCGATCAGGCTAGCGCCACGCGATTGGATGCGCCGCATGACAAGCGCGGGGGCAACCATAAGGAGAGGCTATGGCCGCGCCCGTTCAACCTGCGCCGCCCGCCATCTCTAGGAGCGCGGTCCATTCATCGTCGCACACGGGCGAGACGGAGAGGCGCGACTGCCGCAGCATCTCGAGCCTGGCGAGGCGCGGGTCGGCCTTCATGGCCGCGAGCGTCACAGGTTTGGCAAGCGGTGCCACCGGCTCGACGGCGACGGAGGTCCAGTTCGCGTCCTTCGGATCGGGGGCGCCTCCGCGGGCGATGCGCATGATGCCGACCGCCGCCTTGTCGGCGCCGCTATGATAGAAGAGCAGCTCGTCTCCCACTTTCATGGCCCGGAGGTGGAGACGCGCGGCCGGGTTGCGCACGCCGTCCCATTCGGTGCCACCGTCGCGGACGAGATCGTGCCAGCTATAGCTGCCCGGTTCCGACTTCATCAGCCAATAGGCCATGCTGCTCCTCCCAACAGGAGCATAGATTTTCCGGGCGCGACGCGCCACATGGAGTCCATGCCGTCGCGTCTGCTCTTGCTCCCTCTCTTCATCCTCGCCGGCTGCGGCGAGGCGGTGAAGGACGATCATTTCGCCGCAGACCTCAAAGCGGAAGGTGAAGCGTCGCCGGTCATCCCCGGCGCGGTGCCGGTGCGGATCGGCGAACTCGGGCCGAATTTCGACGCCTGCGCAACCGCCGCCACGACCCGACACCTGGCGGCCGGAGCGCCGCTCCAGGTCCGTGCGGCGCCCTACGACGCGGCGGCGGAGGCGGGAGCGATACCCGGCGGCACGCAATTCTTCGTGTGCACTCGCTCCCACGATCAGCGGTGGATGGGGGTGGTCTATGCCGAAGACGGCACGCTCGCCGCCACCTGCGGCGTGTCCTCGCCTGTGACCGGCCGCCGGGACTATGAAGGTCCGTGCCGCTCCGGCTGGGTCTCGAGCGCGTTCGTCAAGCTCATCGCAGGCTGAACTGCGGAAATCAGCTCAAGCACTTGAATTAGCAGCAAATCATTCTCTACCACCTTGATGAAGAACGAGATTTGCGGGTTTGTTCCTCCAGTCGTCGCTGACTCCGTTCGACTCAGCGCGACTTATCCACAGTTGCGTTGACTCTTAACCATGAGTCACCGATCTGCAGTTCAGCACTGAGCGGGAGCGAGTTCCGGGCGCCGATGTAAGGCGGGAACGAGCGAGACGGGGGGCGACGGGATAGCGGATCTGCATCCCCATACAGCCAACCGCATAGACTAGAGAACAGATGAACCGACTTGTTCGCGCCGGCGGCATTGCCGCGGCTGTAGCCCTTGCCTTGCCTTTCGCAGCCACCGATCCCTCCGCCGCCGGCGAGGTCGATGGCATTGCGACCGCTTCCTATCTCGATCACGCTGCGGCCGAGATCGACGACGAGACGGCGGAAGAGCTGGCCCAGGCTGCGAACGATGTCGTTGCCTTCGCGCAGAAGACGGCGCCCCGCCCGCGCTCGCTGAACGAGATGGTCGAGCAGCTCGCCGCGGCCGAGGTTCCCGACGAGGAGCAGCATTGCCTGGCCGGAGCGGTCTATTTCGAAGCGCGCGGCGAGTCGATCGAGGGGCAGCTCGCGGTCGCCGAGGTCGTTCTCAACCGGCAGGCTTCCAAGAAATATCCCGACACCATCTGCGCGGTCGTGAAGCAGCCCTGGCAATTCTCGTTCGTGAAGAACGGCAAGTTCCCGGAGATCGACGAGGACAGCAAGGCCTGGAGCAAGGCCGTCGCCGTCGCCCGCATCGCCCGCGAAAAACTCGACCAGAAGCTCTCCACCGACGTCCTCTGGTATCACGCCGACTATGTCGCTCCCGTCTGGCGCAAGGCGCTCGACCGCGAGGACAAGATCGGCCTCCACATCTTCTACAGCTAATCCTTTCTCCCCGGCGCTCCGGGAAGGATTTATCGAGCGCTGAGCCTAGCTGTCGAAGCCGAGGCGGGCGGCGATGGCGGCGGGCTCCTCGGGTGCGAGCGCGCCGCGGCGCGCGCGGCCGCGGTGCTTGATGCGGATGCGGATGTCCTTCTCGATCACCGTCAGCGGCGAGGGCGTGATTGGGCAGACCAGGTTCCGGATCGGCAGCCGGTCCCGCCACTTGCGGCGCATGTGGTACCAGGCCTGCTTGTAGCCGCCCCCCAGATTGATCACCGGCCGGCTGTGATGCACCGCCGGCGCGTCGACTACCCAGGTCGTGCAGCCCGCCGAGGCCGCGATCTGGATGATGTCCGCCGCATAGAGGTGGAAGCCGGGCATGGTCTCATCGAAACGCAGGCCGGGCGCGGTCCTGATCAGCAGGATCATCTCGTCGAGGGTCTCGACCTTAGCCGGAAGGCCGCCGTCGCCGCCGATCACATCGCCGACGCCGGTCGACCAGACGCGTCCATGAAGCACGCCCTCCTTGTCTGCGCCTACCACGCCCGCCACCGCCCAGTCGGGGGCAATCTCGTCGAGCTGGCGCAGGGCCGCGTCGAGCTTCGCAAGATAGCCGCGCGGCAGATAGACGTCCTGATGCACCAGGATGAGGATCTCGGCGTTGGTCTCCTCCAGAGCGCGATTGTAGGCGGCGGCGGCGGAGCGAAAGCCCTCATAGGTGCGCAGGCTGAGGGCGCCCGAGGCGATGTCGGGCGAGGCGGACAGGCACTGGTGCAGCACCGCATGGTCGTTGACGGCGGCGGCGGCGGCAAATCTCGGCTTCATGTTCAGATTTCGCCCTTTTCGGCGGCGTCGAGAAAGGTCTCGATATCGTTGGAGAGGAGGTGGGGCATGGCGCCGGCGATGCGCTCCTCCGGCCAGTCCCACCAGCTGAGCGCCAGCAGGCGCTCGATAACGGGGGCGGGAAAGCGCGGGCGGACCTCCACGGCGGGATTGCCGGCGACGATCATGTAGGGCGGCACGTCGCGGCTGACCACCGCGCGGGCGCCGATCACGGCGCCGTCGCCGATCGTCACGCCCGACAGGATCATCGCCTCGCGCGCGACCCAGACGTCGTTGCCGATCACGACATCGCCCTTGCTGTGGGGATGGCCGGTGAAGTGCGAGAAGCGGCGGTCGATGGCGCTGAACGGGTAGGTCGTCACCCAGTCGAGCCGGTGATTGCCACCCAGCATGACCTGCGCGCCGCGGGCGAAGGAGCAATAATTGCCGACCGTGAGCGTGGTGCCTTCGCCGAACTCGACGACGTTGAGGTCGCCATAGCTGCCGCGGCCGATCCGGTGCTGCCGATAGCGATCGGCGAGGAACGGCCTCTTGCGCTGTCCGCCGCGCAGCCTCGAGAGCAGTCCCATCCTTAAACCCTCTTCATCCGCAGGGCGGGAATCATCGCCGTTAGTTTGTTGCGAACGTCTTTCGGCAAGGTGACGAAGCCCAGGCCGGCGGCAGCGAGCAGCAGCAGGGTGGCTACGCCCAGCCAGAGCGGCTCGAACGGATCGCTGATCCTGTGGAGGAGGGCAGCCAGGAGGAGCAAGCCCAGGTTCGCGAAAAGCAGTTCGAAGCCGGTGAAGCGCCGGTCGGCGGACCAGGCGAGCAGGACCAGGTCGACGAAGCACCGCACGACGAACATGATCGCGCAGCCGATGATGCCGTAGAGCTTCATCGCGAAGTAGAGGCCGAGCAGATAGGGCGGCACCTGCGCGAGCAGGATCAGCGCCACCCGGCTCGGCTGTCCTCTTGCCTGGAGACGGGTGAAGGGAACGAGCGCGAAGGCATTGATCCAATAGCCGATCAGCAGCAGCCGCCCGACCGGCGCGGCCTGGCTGCCGATATCGTGGCCGACCCACAGCTCAAGGAACGGACCTATCAGCAGCACGCCGCCGAGCACCGGCAGCGTCACCAGGGACGCCAAGGTGCGGAAGGCGAGGGCGCCGAGGCGCTTCTGCTCGTCGGGCGGTGCGGCCGACAGCCTCGGGAACAAGGCCGTCGTGAGCGACGACGGAATGATTGCGATGCGCTGCGCCAGCTGGAATGGAATTGCGTAAACGGTGACGGCGACGGCGCCGAGGACCGCGCCGATCAGGAAGCGGTCGGTGACGACCAGCATCGCGCCGACGAAGGACGTGACGGAGACCCAGCCGCCGAAGCTCAGCAACTCCCTGATCCGTGCCTTCTCGACCCGGATCGGATGCCCCCGCGTCAGCTCGGCATGGCAGAGCACCCAGAGGATGGCGATCGCGACCAGACGCGCGGCAAGGGCGGCGAGCAGGAGCCGCGGCAGGTAAGGCCCCATCGTCCATGCGACCCCCAGCGGGAAGAGCTGGAACAGCACGGTCGAGGTGACCGAGATGGAGTTGGTGCGGAGGAACTGCTCGCGGCCCTGCAGCGCGCCCGTCATCACTCCTGTCATGGTCGCGACCGGCACCGTCATCGCCAGGAACGGCACGCCGGCAACGATCTCCGGCCGGATCGCTGGGTCGACCTTGAAGATGTGGGTGAAGAACCAGTCGGCGGCCGCCCACAGCAGGAGCGCGCCGACGATCCCCATGCCGAGATTGACGACGATCGCCGTCCACAAGGTCGTCGCCCGCTCCTCGGCCGGCGCGTCGCAAAGCGCAGCGATGCGGAAGGCCGTCGCGCGGCCGAGGCCTAGGTCGAACAGCCCCAGATAGCCGAGCATCAGCCAGGCGATCGCCAGCACGCCGTAGCGGTCCGGCCCGACCAGCTTGAGGTAGATGGGAACGGTGACGAGCGAAAGGAGCAGCGGAATGGCGGCACCGGCCAGATTATAGCCGGCGTTCCGCCCGATGCTCTTGCCGCCCCGTCCCAAGTCGCGCCCGCCCCGAAAATCCAGCCCGCTGCGCCCGCGTTCGGCGGAGCATAGCGGACAGAAATCAATCCGCGGGCTAACTAGCGCGAACTATGCGATTTCCCTAGTGGGTTCGAGGCGCTGTCTCATTCCAGCTCGAACGTGACGGTGAGGTTGACGGAAACCGTCTGCTCGCCGGGATCGATCTTCGAGGCTGCGTCCGCGACCATGCCGCGTGCTTCCTGCATCATCGGGCGCGGATAGGGCTGGAAGGGCGTTCCGCTCTCGCTGACGGAGAGGATGCGAGTCACGCGCTTGCCGAGCTGGCGCGCATACATGGCGGCCCGGGCCTGAGCGGTGCGGAGCGCAGCGGCGCGGGCCTCGTCCATTGCTTCCTCCGGCTTGTCGAGCATCAACATCGGCCCGTTGATCTGGTTGGCGCCCTCGGCGACGAGGGCGTCGAGGATGCGGCCGGTATTGGCGATGTCCCGAAAACGGACCGAGACCTCGTTACCCGCGCGATAGCCGGTGAGGACCGGTGCCTGGTTCTCCACGTAGCGATATTCGGGGCTCAGATTGATCGAGCTGGTCTGGATGTCGCGATCGGCAATGCCGGCGCGCTTCAGCGCCGCCCGCACGCGCTCCATCCGCTGAGCATTCTGCTGGATCGCGGCAGTCGCGGTCGGCGCCTGCGTGACCACGCCGGCGCTGATCCGCGCGACGTCCGGCACGCGCGTCACCTCACCGGCCGCGACCACGTCGAGCCGAGTTCCGTCCAGCAAGGTTGCCGCCGGCTGGGCCGCCGCTGCAGCCGGGATTGCCATTGCCGCCAGCAGACCGGCGGCCATCATCGTCCTCAACATTCTTCTTCTCCCACGCTTACCATTGCGCCGATGCGCATTCCGTACGCTACAACATGCCGGCCCCTGCACCGTTGCTGAACGTTACGGCTGCGGATCAGCGCCGCCGCAACAGCAGGCGGTAGATCCAGAGGATGACGATGGCACCGATGGTGGCCGCGATGAAACCGCCAGCCTGTCCTTGCGTATACCAGCCCACCGCATTGCCGACGAAGCCGGCGAGCAGCGCGCCAGCAATGCCCAAAATGATGGTGACGATGCAGCCGCCGGGGTCTTTCCCCGGCATGATCAGCTTGGCGAGCGCGCCGGCGAGCAACCCGATGATGATCCAGCCGAGAAAGCCATATGTTTCCAGCATTGAAGGTCCTTTCTTGCTCCCCACATACGCTCAGCCCCGCGAACGTGCCGTTTGTCGAAAGAAAGCCGCTTTCCGTGGAAAATGGCTCCCTCTTCGTGTAGAGCAGGCCTTGGTCGGGGGCGAGCCGCGAAATTTAGTCTCTTGAGGCTGGTGACTTATTCTCGTAATACAGTCTCCGGCGCGGCGCTGCCGCTATGCGGTGATTAGGGAAGATGAAGACGATGAACTTCGAAACCACTGGCTGGCGGCGCGGCTCCCTCGAGGGGGAGGTCGTCGATGACGTGCTGGTCGATCGCAAGCGCCGGCGCACGCGCCTGATCATCGCCGTCATCGCCCTGGTGGCCCTCGCGGCGGCCGCCTTCTTCATGTTCGGCGGCAGCGGCGAGAAGGCTGCTCCGGCCGGCGCGCCCAAGGGCGGGGCGGCGACCGCGCCGAGCGTCACCGTCGTCGTGCCGGGCCGTCAGCAGGTCGCGCGTACCATCTCCGCGACCGGCACGCTCGCCGCGCGCGTCGACATGCCGGTCGGCGTGTCGGGCGAGGGCGGCATGGTGACGCGGGTGCTCGTCCAGCCGGGCCAGTGGGTTGGCGCCGGCGCGACGCTCGCCGTGATCGAGCGTTCGGTCCAGTCGCAGCAGGCCCAGTCGCTCGCCGCCTCGATCGAGGTTGCGCGGGCCGACGCGCGCCTTGCGCAGCAGGAGCTGGAGCGCGCGCAGGCGCTGGTCTCCCGCGGCTTTGTTTCCAAGGCCGACGTCGAGCGCCGCATCGCCACCCGCGATGCCGCAAACGCACGCGTCCGGGTCGCCCAGGCGCAGCTCGGCGAGACGCGCGCCCGTATCGGCCGCCTCGACATCCGGGCGCCTGCCGCAGGTCTCGTTCTCGATCGCAACGTCGAGCCGGGTCAGGTCGTGAGCCCGGGCTCCGGCGCGCTCTTCCGGATCGCGCAAGGCGGCCAGATGGAAGTTCTCGCGCAGCTGCCGCAGGGCGATCTCGCGCTCATCCGTCCGGGTATGCCCGCAACGGTTACGCCGGTCGGCTCGAACGAGACGGTGCAGGGCTCGGTCTGGCAGGTGTCGCCGATCATCGATCCGCAGAGCCGCCAAGGCGAGGCGAGGGTCGCGGTCCCATACAGCCCGGCGCTGCGTCCGGGCGGCTTCGCCTCCGCGGCGATCGTCGCCGGCTCGACGGAGGCGCCTTTGCTGCCGGAATCGGCGGTGCTGAACGATGCGCGCGGCAGCTATGTCTATGTCGCCGGCGCCGACAATGTCGTGCAGCGGCGCCCCGTCCGGGTCGGCTCCGTGACCGACAAGGGCGTCGTCATCACCGAGGGCCTGAGCGGGAACGAACGGGTCGTGCTGTCGGCCGGCGCCTTCCTCAACCCCGGGGACAAGATCCGGCCTCAGCGGGCGAGCGCCCGCTGAGCGCCATTGGAGTGACTGACCATGCGTAACATTTCCAGCTGGGCGATTCGCAACCCGGTCATTCCGCTCGTCCTTTTCGCCGCCCTGACCTTGCTCGGCATCGTCAGCTTCATGCGGATGGACGTGAACAACAATCCGGACATCAGCTTCCCGGCCGCCGACGTCACCGTGTCGCAGCCGGGCGCAGCGCCGTCGGAGCTGGAGACCCAGGTCACCCAGCGTGTCGAGGCGGCGATCCGCGGCATCAACGGCGTCGACGAAATCCAGTCGACGGTCCGTGAGGGCAGCAGCAGCACCTTCGTGCAGTTCGAACTCGGCACGCCGGTCGACCGCGCCGTCAACGACGTCCGCAACGCCATCTCGCAGATTCGCGGCGACCTGCCCGAGGGCATCCTTGAGCCGCGTGTGACCCGCATCGATGCGGACGGCGGCCCGCTTGGCTTCTTCTCCGCCCACACCACCGACATGACGCTCGAGGAACTGAGCTGGTATGTCGACAATGTCGTGAGCAAGCGGCTGCTCAGCGTCGAAGGCATGGCGGCCGTGAGCCGCGGCGGCGGCGTCAATCGCGAGATCCGTGTCATCCTCGATCCGGCCAAGATGCAGTCGCACGGCATCACCGCGGCTCAGGTCAACCAGCAGCTGCGGCTGACCAACGTCGACGCGCCGGGCGGCCGCGCCGAGATCGCGGGCGCCGAGCAGGCGGTGCGCGTGCTCGGCAATGCCGAGAATGCCTATGATCTCAGCCAGAAGCAGGTTTCGGTCGGCGGTGGCCGCACGGTTCGGCTCGCCGACATCGCGACGATCCGCGATGGTCACGCCGAGCAGCGCTCGATGGGCAAGGTCGAAGGCAAGCAGGTCGTCAGCTTCGGCATCGAGAAGGCCAAGGGCTATTCGGAAGTTACAGTCCATGACGAAGTGGTCGCGGAACTGAGGAAGCTCGAGAAGGAGAACCCCAAGGTCACCTTCCAGGAGCGGTTCACTACCGTCGACTACACCAAGGACCAGTATAAGTCCGCCATGGAGGCGCTGATCGAAGGCGCCGTGCTGGCGGTCATCGTCGTGTTCCTGTTCCTTCGCGATTGGCGCGCGACGATCATCTCGGCGATCGCGATCCCGCTGTCGGCGATCCCGGCCTTCTGGTTCATGGACATGTTGGGCTTCACGCTGAACGGCGTCACCCTGCTGGCGCTTAGCCTTGTCGCCGGCGTGCTGGTCGACGACGCGATCGTGGAGATCGAGAATATCGTGCGCCACATGCGGATGGGCAAATCCGCCTATCAGGCCTCGATCGAGGCCGCGGACGAGATCGGCCTTGCGGTCGTCGCGACCACCTTCTCGATTGTCGCGGTGTTCCTGCCCGTCGCTATGATGGACGGCATCATCGGCCAGTATTTCAAGAGCTTCGGCCTCACCATCGTCGTCTCGGTGCTGATGAGCCTTGCCGTCGCGCGCCTCATCACGCCCATGATGGCGGCTTATTTCCTGAAGTCGCACGGTGTCGCCAGCCATGGCGAGGGCTGGGTGATGGATCGCTATATGAGCGTGCTGCGCTGGTCGCTCCGCAATCGCTGGAAGACGATGGGCGTCGGCTTCCTCGCCTTCGCATCGACCATCTTCGCCTTCGCGACGCTGCCGTTCATCGTCTTTCCGAACAGCGACAGTCCGTTCAGCTCGATCTCCGTCGAAATGCCGCCGGGGTCGACGCTGAAGCAGACCGAAGCCGTGGTCGATCAGATCACTCGCATCGTCACCGCCGAGCCGGAAGTGCAGTCCGCATTCGGATCGGTGCAGGTCGGCCGCGCCAGCGTGTATATGACGCTGCGCGAGGACCGCGAGCGCAAGAGCACCGTGTTCGAGCGCGAGACCGCGCCCAAGCTCCAGCAGATCGCCGACGCGCGCGTGTTCTTCCGCAACAATAACGGCTTCGGCGGCAGCCGAGCGGTATCGGTCATGCTGGCCGGCAGCGATCCGAAGCTGCTGGAGGAGACCGCGGCGAAGCTCGTCACCGAGATGAACGCCCTGCCGGAGATTCGCGCTGCGCGGGTGGAGGGCGACCTCAGGCGTCCGGAGATCATGATCACGCCTCGTTTCGATCTGGCCGCCGATCTTGGCGTGACCACGCAGGCGCTCAGCCAGTCGATCCGGATCGCGACGCAGGGCGACATCGACCAGAACAGCGCCAAATTCTCGCTGTCCGACCGCCAGATCCCGATCCGTGTGATGCTGCCCGAGGAATCGCGCACCAGCCTCGCGACCATCGAGAACATGCCGGTGCCGACCACGTCCGGCGGCTCGGTGCCGCTGAAGGTGGTGGCCGACATCAGCTTCGGCGCGGGTGCGACCCAGATCCAGCGCTTCAACCAGGAGCGGCGGATCATGGTCGGCGCCGATATGGCGCCCGGCGTCGTCGAAGTGTTGAGCAAGATCAACCAGCTGCCGACGATGCAGAACCTGCCCCAAGGCGTGAAGCAGGCGGAGTTCGGCGAAGCCGAGATGCAGAAGGAGATGGTCGAGAATTTCGGCATGGCCGTCGTCGCCGGCATCTTCCTCGTCTTCGCGGTGCTGGTGCTGCTCTACAAGCGCATCGTCCCGCCGTTCGTGAACATGGGCTCGCTGCTGCTGGCGCCTTTGGGCGGAGCGATCGCGCTCCATCTCACCGGCCAGGCGATGTCGATGCCGGTGTTCATCGGCATCCTGATGCTGCTCGGCATCGTCGCCAAGAACTCGATCCTGCTGATCGACTTCGCCATCGAGGAGATGGATAAAGGCGTGCCGAAGGACGAGGCGATCGCGGATTCCGGCCATAAGCGTGCGCAGCCGATCGTCATGACGACGGTGGCGATGGTCGCGGGCATGATCCCGACCGCGCTGGCGCTCTCCGGCGACGGCAGCTTCCGTCAGCCGATGGGCATCGTGGTGATCGGCGGCCTGATTCTGTCGACTGTGCTTACGCTGGTGATCGTGCCGGCAGGCTTCAGCCTCGCCGACAGCTTCGAGCGCTGGATCGCGCCCAAGTTCGGCCGCATCCTCACCTACCGTCCCGAGGATCGGCCGACCGCTCCTCAGCCTGCCGAGTGAACCAAAGCCGGCCGGGCGCTTTGACACAGGCATGAGCCTGTCCAAGCCGTCCGGCCGCTTCCTCCTTCCGGTCCTCGTCCCGTGAAGCTGTCGCTTGCGGCCTTCAATCCGGCCCAGGGCGGGGTGCGGGGAATGCGGATCATCGCAACCGGCATGCTGGTGCTGATGGCGGCGATCTTCCTCGTCGCCGGCCGCTATGACGACGCCTACCCCGCCTGGGGCTTCGTCCGCGCCTTTGCCGAGGCGGCGATGGTGGGCGGCCTCGCCGACTGGTTCGCGGTGACGGCCCTGTTCCGCCATCCGCTCGGCCTGCCGATCCCGCACACCGCTATCATCCCGCGCAACAAGGACCGCATCGGCAACACGCTCGCCTTGTTCCTGAAGGACAATTTCCTCACTCCCTCCGTGGTCGCGCGGCGGATGCGCGGCATCGACGTCGCCGGAGCGGCCGGACGCTTCCTGGCAAGCCCACCCGGTGAGGGTCGGCTACGCGAAGGTGCGTCACGCCTGGTCGCGGACATACTCGAGGCGCTCGACGAAGAGCGGCTCGGCGGCATGGTGAAGGGCGCCGTCGCCGGCCGGATGCGGGCGATGGAGGCTTCCCCCATGCTCGGGCAGAGCATGGAGGCGGCGATCGACGAGGACCGCCACATCCCGATCCTCGACGGGCTGATCACCTGGGCGGGACGAACGCTCGACGCCAACGAGGCCATGATCCGCGGCATGGTCAGCCAGCGCGCGAATTGGGTGATGAAGCTCGCCGGGCTCGACGAGAAGCTGTCCAACGGCATCATCGACGGCCTGAGGCGGCTCACCATCGACATGGCAGTCGACACCAACCACCCGCTCCGCCTCAAGGCGGAGGAGGGCATGGCGGACCTCGCCTGGAAGCTGCAGCATGACCCCGAGCTGCGCCTCAAGGTCGAGGAGATGAAGAACGAGATCATCGCCAACAAGGCGGTCACCGACTGGATCGACGGCCTCTGGGAGAAGGCGCGCGCCGGCCTGCTCAAGGCCGCCCGCGATCCGGACGCCACCATGGCCGGCAAGTTCGGCGACGCCATTCGGCAGCTCGGGGCGACGCTGCAGCAGGACGAGCATCTCAAGGCGACGATCAACAAGTTCGCCCGCCGCGCCGTGGTCGGCGTCGTCGCTGCTTATGGCAGCGGCATCGTCGCCCTGGTTTCCGACACGATCCGCGGCTGGGACGCGCGCACCATCACCGGCCGCCTCGAAGCCGCCGTCGGTCGTGACCTCCAATATATCCGCATCAACGGCACCCTCGTCGGCGGCCTCGTCGGGCTGCTGATCCACAGCATCGAAGTCTGGACTTGAGCTTCGCCATTCGGGAGGGGAGCCTTCAGGATACCGCCGAAATGGCGCGGCTGGTGCGGGAGCTCGGCTACAAGACTTCCGAAAACGACCTTGCCGAAAGGCTGCCGCCGCTGATCGACCGCGGGCTTCCGCCGCTGGTGGCGGAGGAGGGGCAACTCATCGGCTGCCTCACCATGAGCATCACCCATGTCTTGCATCGACCGCGCCCGGTCGGCCGGATCAGCATGTTGGTCGTCACCGAGGCCGCACGGGGGCGAGGCGTGGGCAGGGCGCTGGTCCAGGTGGCAGAGGCGTGGCTGGCGGAGCGCGGCTGCGGCATTATCGAGGTCACGAGCAATGTCAGGCGCGAGCGCGCCCATGCTTTCTACCAGCGGCTCGGCTACGAGCGGACGAGCTTTCGCTTCGGCAAGACCCTCTCTTCCTCTTGATCGGCGTGCGATTTGCGCCTTTGCTGCGCGCTCAACAGGGGAAGATTGCCATGAAGCTCGCCAGCCTTTTCGCTGCCACCGCCGCTCTTGCGCTTGCCGCGCCCGCTTTCGCTCAGGCCCAGCCCGCTGCTCCGGCGGCGCAGCCGGAGGCGGTCACCGTCATTCACGCCGGCACCCTGCTCGCCGTCCCCGGCAGCGCCCCGCGCCGCAATGCCAGCGTCATCGTCCGCGGCCGCCGCATTGCCGAGGTGCGCGACGGCTTCGTCGACGTGCCAGGCGCGCGGGTGGTCGACCTCAGGACGAGCACCGTGCTGCCGGGCCTGATCGACAGCCACGTCCACCTGTCAGGCCTCAAGGACCGCCTTCAGCGCCGGCTCGAGGCGAACAGCCGCGATTATGAGGACGAAGCCTATACCGCGCTGCTCAACGGACGGGAGACGCTGCTCGCCGGCTTCACAACTGTACGGGATCTCGGCGCCGACGGTCCGACCATCACGACGTTGCGCGACGTGATCAATGCCGGCCAGTTCGCCGGCCCCAGCATCGTCGCGGCGGCCCGCAGCGTATCGGTGACCGGCGGCCATGGCGACGTGAACGGCCTCAACCGCGATCTCGACGCGGTATTCGCGCCGCGCGCGACCAACACCTGCAACGGCGCAGACGATTGCCGCCGCGCCACTCGCGAGCAGATTTCCGCCGGCGCCGACGTGATCAAGATCGCCGCCACCGGCGGGGTGCTTTCCAACGTGCCGGGCGGGCTCGCCCAGCAGATGATGGACGACGAGATGCAGGCGGTGGTGCGCACGGCGAAGACCTTTGGCCGCAAGGTTGCCGCGCACGCGCACGGTGTAGACGGCGTCAACGGCGCGTTGCGGGCTGGCGTCGACTCGATCGAGCACGGCACCTTCACAAACGACGAGACCTTCCGCCTCTACCGCCAGACCGGCGCCTATTACGTGCCGACCTTGCTCGCGCCGGCGGCGGCGCTACGCGATGGCCAGCGCGGGGCGCTCGCTCCGGCGCAATATCAGAAGGCGCAGGAGGCGGCCGGCAATGCCGAGAAGAGCTTCGCCCGCGCGATCCGCGAAGGCGTCAAGATCGCATTCGGCACCGACAGCGGCGTCAGCCCGCACGGCCAGAACGCGCAGGAGTTCGCGCTGATGGTCAATGCCGGCATGACCCCCGCCGCTGCGATCCGCAGCGCCACGGTGGGCGCCGCCGACCTGCTCGGCCGCTCGGCCAGCATCGGCACGATCGAGCCCGGCAAGGATGCCGACATCATCGCCGTCGCTGGCGATCCTACCGAGAATGTGCGGCTGCTCGAGAATGTCGGCTTCGTCATGAAGCACGGCCGCGTCCACAAACTCGGCGGCGAGCGTCAGCTCACCGACGCGGACTAGCCGTCGCTGGCCCGCTCGATGTCGGCGCCGACGGCCTGGAGCTTCTCCTCGAGCCGCTCGTAGCCGCGGTCGAGGTGGTAGACGCGGTTGACGTGGGTCTCGCCCTCGGCGGCCAAGCCGGCGAGAACCAGGCCCATCGAAGCTCGAAGGTCGGTGGCCATCACAGGCGCGCCGACCAACTTGTCGACGCCGCGCACGACGGCCGAGCGGCCGCGCACGTCGATGTCGGCGCCCATGCGATTCAGTTCCGGCACGTGCATGTAGCGGTTCTCGAAGATCGTCTCGGTCAGCAGGCTGGTGCCGTCGGCGAGGCTCAGCATCGCCATGAACTGCGCCTGCATGTCGGTCGGGAAGGCAGGGAAGGGGGCGGTCGATAGGGACAGCGGCTTGATTCCGCCGTCGGCCGTGACCTTTAGGCCGCCGGCTACGTCTTCGATGATCGCGCCGGCATCCTGAAGTCCGGAAAGGATGGACGGCATCGTCTCCTTGCGGGCGCCGACCAGCTCCAATGAGCCGCCCGTGATCATCGCCGCGCAGGCATAGCTGCCGGCCTCGATACGGTCGGGCATGACCGCATAGGTGGCGCCGTGGAGCTCGGGCACGCCTTCCACCGTCAGAGTGTCGGTGCGCAGCCCCTCGATACGGGCGCCCATCGCGATCAGGCATTTGGCGAGATCGGTGATCTCGGGCTCGCGCGCGGCATTCTCGATCACCGTCGTGCCCTTGGCGAGCACCGCCGCCATCAGCGCGTTCTCGGTCGCGCCGACCGAGACGATCGGGAAGCTGATCGTGCCGCCGACGAGCCCGCCCTTCGGCGCGGTCGCCTTCACGTAACCCGCCGCGATCTCGATCTCGGCTCCGAGCGCTTCCAGCGCCTTCAGATGCAGGTCGACCGGGCGCATGCCAATCGCGCAGCCGCCGGGCAGCGACACGGTGGCCTCACCCGCGCGGGCGAGCAGCGGACCAAGCACGAGGATCGACGCACGCATCTTCCGGACGATGTCGTAGGGTGCGACGGTCGAGCTGATGTTTGACGCACGAAGCGTCATCACCCGGCCGAACTCGTCGGGCTTGGAGCCTTCGATCGTGGTCGAGACGCCAAGTTGATTAAGCAGGTGACCGAAGCTGTCGACGTCGGCGAGGCGCGGCAGGTTTCTCAGCGTCAGCGGCTCGTCGGTCAGCAGCGCGCAGGGGAGGAGGGTGAGGGCGGCGTTCTTGGCGCCCGAGATGCAGATCTTGCCGCTCAGCGGCTTGCCGCCGCGGATGATGATACGGTCCATGTGGAGCTTCTAGGGCTTTGGGGAGGCGGTGCAAGGGAGCAGCCTTTGTTCCCCGAGAAGGCGGGGGTCCAGCGGCACACAATCAGAACAACTGGCCCCGGCGCTCGCCGGGCATCCTAATTTACGCCTTCTCCAGCGTGCACTGGAGCGGGTGCTGATTCTCGCGGGCGAAGTCGATCACCTGCGCCACCTTGGTTTCGGCGACTTCGTAGCTGAAGATGCCGCACACGCCGACGCCGCGCTGGTGGACGTGCAGCATCACCCGCGTCGCATCCTCGATATCCATCTTGAAGAAGCGCTGCAGGCACAGGACGACGAACTCCATCGGCGTGTAATCGTCGTTCAGCATCAGCACCTTGTAGGGCGACGGAGTCTTGGTGCGGGTGCGCGTCCGGGTGGCGACGCCGAGGCCGGTGCCCTCGTCATCCCCTTTCCGCTCGCCGGCGGCGGTGATCAGCGATTCATCGATGCTCATGGCAGTTCTTAAATATGGCAGAGGCGGCTGGCGGGACAAGAGTCAGAAGTGGTTTACGGTCGATAAAGCTGCACGATCCGGCTGCCGGACATGCGAAAAGGGCGGCCGCTCCCTAGGGAGGGCCGCCCAATTCTTCAGCGGTTCAGCAATCGCTTAGAGAGCGATCGTCTTCACGCGCTCGGCCGCAACCGTGTAGCGGTTGGTGATCGGCTCGGCGACTTCGCCGGCGAGCTTGATCATCGCTTCGCTCATCTTCGAGCTCTCGGCGATCATCGCGTCGAACTGGGCGCGGGCGAACTCGCTCTGCATGCGGAAGAAGTCGGTCGGCGACTTGACTTCAGCAAAGCTCTTGAGGTTGGCGGAAGCCTCCTCGAAGCTGCGACGGCCGAACTCGGCGACGTCCTGGCTGAGCGTCTCGACGCCGCGGGCGGCGATCTTGGACGAAGCGACCAGCGCCTCGACGTTGCCGCGACCGAGGTCGGTCATCTCTTCCATCAGGCGGCCGCTCTTCTCCATGGCGGTCTTGGCGCGCTCGTTGACGTCGCCGAAAGCGGCCTGGAACTTCTCGGCGGCGACCTTGCCGGCCTCACGGTTCATCTCGATGGTGTCGTTGATCTGCTTGTTCATGATGCTGGTTCCCTTGCTCTGTGTCTCAATGTGGCTGGCGGCTTTGCCGGGCTTCGGCAGCGCCTTCAGTTCAACCGGAGCTTCCAGCTTCGGCTGCTTGGGCGTTTTCGCCTTCAGCGCCTTGGCGGCGCCGGCTTTGGCTTTCTTGTCGGCCATGGTCGAACTGCTCCTAATGCTGCAGTGCAACAATTAGGTGAGCGGATGCACAATTGCAAGCACTTTTTGTGCAGTGCAGCATAAGCTTGATCGGGGGCCGAAAAGGCCCGGCTATCGCGCCTTCACGTAACTTCCCGGGGCGTCCTCAATCGCGGGAAGCTTGCCTTCGCCCGGCATCCGTGAGCCCATTGCAAAAACCGTCTCGTCCGAGCGCGTCTTGATCCACTCGAGCCAGTCGGGCCACCAGCTGCCCTTGGTCTCCTTCGCCCCCTCGATGAACTCCTCTAGCGTGTCGACGCGGTCCTCGTTGGTCCAATATTGATATTTCTGCGCTTCCGGCGGATTCACGACGCCGGCGATGTGGCCGGATCCGGCCAATACGAACCGCAGCGGACCCTGGAAGTGATGGGTGATCTTCCAGACGCTGTGGGCAGGCGCGATATGGTCCTCGCGGCCGGCCTGGACGTAGGTCGGCGTCTTCACGCGGCCGATGTTGAGCGGGGTGCCGTCGATCGTGATCCCGCCGGGCTGGACCAGCTTGTTGTCGCGATAATAGTCGCGGAGATACGCCTGGTGCCACTTGGCCGGCAAGTTGGTGGTGTCGCTGTTCCAGTGGAGCAGGTCGAAGGGGGTATAATCCTCGCCCAGCAGATAATTGTTGGTGACGTAGTTCCAGATGAGGTCGCGGCCGCGCAGCATGTTGAAGGTCGCGGCCATGTAGCGGCCGTCCATATAGCCCTTGCCGGAGAGCTGCTCGATCATCTGCATCTGATCGTCGCCGACGAACAGGTTGAGGTCGCCGGCCTCGGAGAAGTCCACCTGGGCGGTGAAGAAGGTGGCGCTCGCCGCCTTGTCCGCTTCGCCCCGCGCTTCAAGGTAAGCCAAGGTCGCGGCGAGCGTCGTGCCCGCGACGCAATAGCCGATCAGGTGCGTGGTCTCGACGTCGAGCAGGTCGCGCACGGTGTCGATCGCATCGACCTGGGCCTTGACGTAATCGTCCATGGTGACGTCCACGAGCGTCTCGTCGGCGGACTTCCACGACACGACGAACACGGTCAGCCCCTGCGCCACTGCCCAGCGGATGAAGCTCTTCTTCTCGTTGAGGTCGAGGATGTAGAAGCGATTGATCCAGGGCGGGAAGATGATCAGCGGCGTCTCCAGCACCTCCTTGGTGGTCGGAGCATATTGGATGAGCTGGTAGAGCGGCGTCTGCTTGACGACCTTGCCCGGCGTGGTGGCGATGTTCCGCCCGACCTCGAACGCGTTCGGATCGGTGTGGGTGAGTTGCCCCTTCTCGATATCGCGGAGCATGTGCTCCAGGCCCTTCAAGAGGTTCTCGCCCCGCGTTTCGATCGCCTTCTCGATCACCAGTGGGTTGGTGAGCGCGAAGTTGGACGGGCTCATCGCGTCGACGAAGGCACGGGTGGTGAAGCGGAGCTGCTCCCGCTGCTTGTCGCTGATCCCCTCCAGCGCGTCGACCGAGCCCAGCAGCCGGTCGGAGATCAGCAGATAGCTTTGCCGGATCGTGTCGAACAAGGGATTGTCGCGCCATTGCGGCGCGTTGAAGCGCTTGTCCTTGTCCGCCTTCTGGGTGAGCTCGCTCTTGTCGGGCTGGCCGCCGAGCGCGCGCTGCCAGATGGCGAGTCCCTGCGTCCACATGTCCATCTGCGCCTGGGCAAGCTTGGAGGGGTCGGCGAAAAAGGCTGCGCCCGGCCACGCGGCGAGCGTCGGCTTCGGTTCGGCCGCGACGATCTTCTCACCCGCCTCGCTCGCCTGATTGGCGAGATGCTCCATCATCAGCTGCTGTGCCCGACCCATCACGTAAGTCCAGTGCTGCATGTCCTCCAGCGTCGGCAGCGCGGGCGCAGTGGCGGTGTCCTGTTCGGCCATGTCTCGGGATCCTCTGTCGCGGCTCCTGTAGAGAACGCCGGACAGGCGGGAAAGCCCCGCCTCAGGCTGCCACCGGGAACCTCAGCAAACGGTCCGCAACTGGGACAAGCGCCTCGGCATCGGGACCGACGGCGCGGACGATCTCGGGATGATGTGCGTCGAGCCCTCCGGTCAGCGCACCGAAAGCGGGCAGGATCAGCTTGCGCGGCGTCGCGACGAAGCAGCGGCGGGACACCTTGCGGCCGCGATGGGTGATGCGAAGCTTGGGGTGGAAATGGCCGGACAGCTCGGGCCGCGGATCGGCGGCGTCAGCTTCATGGCGAAGGATGAGGCCGTCGACCTCCGCCTCATCGACGATCGTGCCGCCGCAATGGTCGGCGAAGCCGGGATCGTGGTTGCCGGTAATCCAGGTCCAGCGGATGGACGAGGTGAGAGCGGTCAGCAGCTCGCGCGCCCGCGTCGGCAGGCGATCGCAGCCGTGACGATCGTGGAAGCTGTCGCCGAGACACCAGATTTCGCGGGCCGAGGTGCTCGCCGCCAGCGCCGTCAGATCCGCCAGCGTCGCGATGGAATCGTAGGGGGGCAGCATCTGCCCCCAGCGGGCGAACCAGCTCGCCTTTTCCAGGTGCAGGTCGGCGACCAGCAGCGCACCGCGGGAGGGCCAGAATAGCGCCCCCTGCGGCAGCGCCATGAGATCCTGATCAGCGAACGAAAAGCGAACCATCAGGCGCGTATAAGCCCGCAATGCGCGACTTCAAGCGGGTCGCTTAGATCCCGGCAATCTGCTGGACGACGGGCACCTGCACGGCGGTCGGCGCCTGCGGCAGATCCGATTCGGAAGCGTGCGTCGACCAGAACAGGATCGCGCCGGCGACGAAGCCTTGCGCGCCGAGGACGAATGGATTGAGTAATTTCTTCTTGATATTCATGACAGTAACTAACGTCCCAGCCCCACTTCCAAGCGCCCCGCTTGAGGTGGCGCAATCCCGCAGAAGGAGCGGGCCCTTACGAGTCCGTAAGGTTTTTGGCACCACATTCTCCGATGTGCGCCGACATACCTAAACCGAAGCTGAATCAGCCGTTCTGCCGGCGGAAAGGAAGACGGCGCCGGACGCACCGGCGCCGCCTCCTTTTCTCAATTACGCAGCGACCGACTGGCGCTCTTCCTGCGGCTGCTGCTCGGCCTCGGGCTGCGCCTCGATCGTCTGCGAGGAGCCGCCGTTGATCGCAATCTTGCGCGGCTTCATCGCTTCGGGGATCTCGCGGACCAGCTCGAGGGTGAGCAGGCCGTCGCGAAGCTCCGCATTCTCGACGCGGACGAAGTCGGCCAGCTCGAAGCGGCGTTCGAACGCGCGGGTGGCGATTCCCATGTGAAGGAAATTGCCGTCTTTGTTGCGGTTCTCCGCCTTGCGGCCGGTGATCACCAGCAGGTTCTGGCGCGCGACGATGTCGATCTCATTCTGCCTGAAGCCGGCCACGGCGAGGGTGATGCGATAGGAATCGTCGCTCACCTTCTCGATGTCGAAGGGCGGGTAATTGTCGCCGGCGTCCTGCCGGGCGGCATTCTCGAGAAAGTCGAACAGCCGGTCGAAGCCGACGGTCGAGCGACGATAGGGCGAAAAATCAAAACCGGTTCTCATGATCCATGTCCTCCTTTGAGCAACATTGACGATGAGGCGCGTGGCCGCTGAGGCCGGCGCCCCAGATACAGGCCGGAAACCACGAACTCAGTCTTCCGACGGCAGAGATTTAGGAAGCGGCTTTTCGGCTTCAAGAGGGTGAGGACGCGCGCTTTTCCGCCGGAATATGCAGCGTGATCGCCGCCGCAAGCTGCGCCACAGTGAACGGCTTTCGCAGCAGCGGCACCTTGCCCCCGAGCGCCGCCTCGAGTTGGTCGCTCTCGGCATAGCCGGTGACGAAGATGATCGGCAGATGCGGGTGGCTGCGCCGCACCGCTCGGGCGACGTCGGCGCCGTTCATCTGCGGCATTGCATAGTCGAGCAGCAGCAGGTCGGGCGCGACCTCATCCACCTTCTTCAGGCCCTCGGCGCCGTCCTCCGCCTCGTAAACGGAATAGCCGAGACCTTCGAGCGCGGCTGACAGGAAGGCGCGCACGTCGAGGTCATCGTCGACGACGAGCACCTTCACGCCCTTTGCGGGAATGACGGGCACGATCCTCGCGTCGCCGGTTTCGTCGCCGTCGCTCACCTCCTCCGGAGCAACAGCCGGGAGAAGCAGGCGAACGATCGTGCCGGTCCCCGGCTGGCTCTCGATCCGCACAGTACCGCCCGACTGGCGGGCGATGCCGTAGACCTGAGCCAGTCCGAGGCCGGTGCCCTTGCCGAGCGGCTTGGTCGAAAAGAAGGGCTCGGTGGCGCGCTCGAGCACGTCCGGCGCCATCCCCAGGCCGGTGTCTCCCACCGACACGCAGACATAGTCGCCCGGCGGCAGCTCCGGCTCGCCGGGGCTCATTATCCGGCCTGTCGAAATCGTGAGGGTGCCGCCCTCGGGCATGGCGTCCCGGGCATTGATCGCGAGGTTGAGGATCGCATTCTCAAGCTGATTGGCGTCGCAGAGCCCGTGGCCTGCAGCCTCATCGAGCCGCGTCTCCATGCCGATCCTGCGGCCGATCGAGTGGCGGAGCAGCTCCTCCATGTTCCCGACGACCCGATTGACCGCGACCGGCGCGATGCTGATCCGCTGGATGCGGGAGAAGGCGAGCAACTGGCTGGTCAGCTTGGCGCCGCGGCGAGCGGATTCCAGCGCTGTCTGCGCCATCCGCTTCAGCCGCTCGTCGGTGGTGCGCATGGCGATCAGCTCAAGGCCGCCCATGATCGGCGTCAGCAGATTGTTGAAATCGTGGGCGATGCCGCCGGTGAGCTGACCCACTGCCTCCATTTTCTGAGCCTGGCGCAGCGCTTCCTCGGCGCGAAGCCGCTCGCCGACCTCTGCCTGCAGCCGGTCGAGCGCGGCCGACAGATCCGCGGTTCGCTCCGCGACTCTCCTTTCGAGCGTCTCGTTGAGTTCGCGCAGCGCCTGCTCGGCTTCTTTCGATTCAGTGATGTCATGAGCGACACCAATAAAGCCGGCATGTTCACCGTCCGGACCCCAGCGAGGTTGTGAGACGGAACGCAGCCAGCGCCAGGCGCCGTCGTGGCGAAGGTAGCGAGCCTCCAGGGCAAACGGCTTCAGGGTCGCCTCTCCGGCAACCGATTCCTGGACAAGCCGATCGACATCGTCGGGATGAATCCTGGTTCGCCAGTCGAAGTTCAGCGCGTCGTCGTACGATACGCCGAGGAAGTCGGCATAAGCGATGTTCACGAAGCCGCGGCTGCGATCGAGTTTCGTCACCCACATCGGCACCGGCGCCGAATCGGCAATCAGGCGGAAACGCTGCTCGCTTTCCCGCAATGCGGCCTGCGCCAGCGCCGAACCGTCCGGAACGGCGGCGCTGTCGCCAATGCTGGAGGAATCCTCCACGAAGGATCAGCGCCGTGCTGCGCCGGCTTCCGCCTGGCGGAGGAGGCGCAGCACGTTGCCGCTCCAGATCTTCTCGATATCGGCGTCGCTGAGCCCCGCCTGGCGCAGGCGGGCCGTGATCCGGGGAAGCCCGGTGATGTCTTCCATTCCGACGACGCCGCCGCCGCCGTCCCAGTCGGCACCCATGCCGACATGATCGACGCCCATCACCCGGATCGCGTGGAGCACGCTGCGCATGAACATCTCGAAATCGGCGTTGCTGAAGGGCTGGCGGTTGAAGGAGGCGGTGCGGTCGGCGACCAGCCGGCGCCGTTCGGCCGGACTGAGGACCCAGTAATTCCTCTGCCGTTCCTCGATCTCGTCGCGCTCGGGCGCGTTGACGTTCGGCGCCAGGAAGATGCTGTTCATCTGCATGACGCCGCCGGAGCGGGCGAGCTTGCGCATCAGATCGTCGCTGATGTTGCGCGGGTGATCGAACATCGCCTTCGGGCCCGAGTGGGAGAGTATGAGCGGCGTCTTGGAGAGCGCGATCATCTGCTCCAGCGCAGCGTCCGAGGAGTGGCTGCCGTCGATGACTATGCCGAGCCGGTTCATCTCCATCACCCATTGGCGGCCGAGCGGGCTGAGGCCATTCCACCGGGGCGTGTCGGTCGTCGAGTCGGCGAACTGGTTGTTCTTGCTGTGCACCGGCCCCGCCATCCGCACGCCCAGGCGGTGGAAGGTGGTGAGCATGCTGAGATCCTGGCCGAGCGGATAGCTGTTCTCGATCGACTGATAGACGATGCGCTTGCCCGCCTTGTGGAGGCGTTCGGCATCGGCCGCAGTGGTCGCGAAAGCGAGCTCGTCGTCATGTTCGGCAACCACGCGCTGGATCGCGACCGCCCGCATCAGCGCGTCGTCGCGTGACTTGGCGTATCCGGCCGGCGTCAGCGGCCCCTGCGGTGTGTAGATGACCCAGAAACCGCCATCGAGGCCGCCCACTTCCATACGCGGCAGATCGATCTGGCTGCCGTCCTCCGCGACCTGGTGCAAGTCGCCGAAGCGCCAGCCCGGCCGCTCGAAGAAGCTGGGCGTGTCGAGATGCGTGTCCAGCGTCAGGATCTGCTCATGGAACAGCCGGTCCACCGGACTCACCGTCTGCTGCGCCGAGGCAGGGACGGCGAGAGTCAGGCCCAAGGCAGCGAACAAGGCGGGCTTCATGCAGCAACTTCCTTTTTTGCGAACTCTTATCGCGGCTTGGCGGCAGGGCAAGGGAACTCTTGTCGCGCCCGGCAGCTTTCCGAAGCCATGGAAGCGGGAGCGAGCGGATGAGCGATGTTGCCAGGCACAGCGGCGCGGTCGGAAAGTCGCCAGGGGATATCCCCGCGAGGGGCTGGTGGCAGGTGCTGATGCGCACCTACAAGGAATCCGGCCGCGACAATGTCGGCATTATTTCCGCGGGTGTCGCTTTCTATGCGTTTCTCGCTTTCGTGCCGATGCTGGCGGCGCTCGTGCTCACCTATGGTCTGGTCGCCGAGCCCGCCTCGGTGGTGCAGCACGTCCGCTCGCTCTTCCAAGCGATGCCGGCCGATGCGGCGCGGCTGATCGGGGAGCAATTGATCAGCGTCAGCCAGACTGCTTCCTCGAAAAAGGGCTTCGGGCTGCTGCTCGCCTTGTTGCTCTCGATCTACGGCGCAATGCGGGGCGCCAGCTCGATCATCACCGCCCTAAACGTGGTCTATAATGTCGAGGAAGATCGCGGCTTCGTCCGCACGACCTTGCTGGCGGCCCTCATCACCATGGGCGCAGTGGCGGCGCTGCTGCTTGCCCTCCTTGGCGTCTCGGTGCTCGGCTGGATCGAGGCGTTGCTGCCTTTCTCCTCGCCGATCGTCCACACCATCCTGAAAATCGCCTTCTGGATCGCGGCGGCCGCGGCGGTGAGCCTCGTCATCGCTCTCATCTACCGCTACGCGCCCAACCGCGAGGATCCGCCTTGGCGGTGGCTGACGCCGGGCTCGATCGCGGCGACCCTGCTATGGATCGCGGGGACGCTTGGCTTCGGCTTCTATGTCGCTAATTTCGGCAGCTACAACGCCACCTATGGCTCGCTGGGTGCCGTGGTGGTGTTCCTGACCTGGTTGTACCTCACCGCCTTCATCCTGCTGATGGGCGGCGAGCTCAATTCCGAGCTCGAGAAGCAGGCTTTGCGGCAGGCCCAGCCGCGCGCCGGCTGAAGACGTCCATCGCCGCGAGCGTCTCCGCGCTCAGATGATGCTCCAGCCCTTCGGCATCTAACTCGGCTGTTTCCTGCGAGACGCCGAGGCTCAGCAGGAATTCGACGACCAGCGCGTGGCGCCTGCGCGCCTGGTCCGCCATCTTCGCGCCCTTGCTTGTGAGGAAGATCGATCGATAGGGCTGCGTCTCGATCAGGCCGGCACGCTTCAGCCGGGCGAGGGTGTTGGCGACCGTTGCGGCCGTGACCCCGAACCGCTCCGCGAGGTCGGCGGCGCGCGCCTCGCCGGTCGCGTCGATGAGGTCGCCGATCAGCTCGACATAATCCTCCTGCATCTCGGTGCGGTGCGCCTCACGGACGCGGGCGAAGCGGCGGGCCTGGTCCTCGGGGGGCGGAAGCGGCGGGGGCGACATGGCCCTTCCTCTACACGGAGCGGCCCGACGGAACAATTTAGCCTAGGCTAATATTTACGGCATGAGCTAAGATGTCGCTCATGGCGGGGAGGCGCGTGGACCAGCTTCAGTCGAAATGGGCTTGGCGGACGACGTCGGGAGACAGCCTTCCGGAGGTCTTCCGCACCATCGCGGTGCCCAAGGATGCGCGCTTCTGGCGCAAGATGGGGGCGTTCGCCGGCCCCGGCTATCTGGTTGCGGTCGGCTACATGGATCCGGGCAACTGGGCGACCGACCTCGCCGGCGGATCGGCCTTTGGCTACACCTTGCTGTCGGTCATCCTGCTCTCCAACATCATGGCGATCCTGCTCCAGTCGCTGTCGGCGAAGCTGGGAATTGTCACCGGACGCGATCTCGCCCAGGCCTGCCGCGATCATTACAGCCGCCCCGTCGGCATCATGCTGTGGCTGCTCTGCGAGCTGGCGATCGTCGCCTGCGACCTTGCCGAAGTAATCGGCACCGCGATCGCGCTCCAGCTGCTGTTCGGCCTGCCGCTGGTCTGGGGCGTCTGCATCACCGCATTCGACGTGCTGCTGATCCTGTTCCTGCAGCAACGCGGCTTCCGGCGCCTGGAGGCCTTCATCATCGCCTTGCTGGTGGTGATCGCCGCCTGCTTCGCCTACGAACTCTACCTGTCGCAGCCGGAATGGGGCGCGGTGCTGGGCGGTTATGTGCCGAGGGCGGAGGTCGTCGCCAATCCGGCGATGCTCTACATCGCGATCGGCATCCTCGGCGCGACGGTGATGCCGCACAACCTCTACCTCCACTCCTCGATCGTTCAGACCCGCGCCTTCGAGCGGACGCCGAAGGGACGCCGCGAGGCGGTGAGATTCGCCACCATCGACAGCACGGTGGCGCTGATGCTGGCCCTGTTCATCAACTCGGCAATCCTGATTCTTGCCGCCTCCGCATTCCACGTCACCGGCCGCACCGACGTCGCCGAAATCCAGGACGCCTATCAGTTGCTCGCGCCGGCGCTCGGCGCCGCGATGGCGAGCACGCTTTTCGCGGTCGCGCTGCTCGCATCCGGGCAGAATTCCACGATCACCGCGACGTTGGCGGGGCAGATCGTGATGGAGGGTTTCTTGGCGATCCGCTTGCCCCCCTGGCTGCGCCGCCTCGTCACCCGCATGCTGGCGATCGTCCCGGCGGTCACGGTGGCGGTGCTTTATGGCGAGAGCGGCACCGCCAAGCTGCTCGTCCTGAGCCAGGTGGTGCTCAGCATGCAGTTGCCCTTCGCGGTTATCCCCCTGGTCTATTTCACCAGCGACCGCGCCAAGATGGGCGAATTCGCGAACCCTGTCTGGCTGAAGATCGCCGCCTGGACGATCGCGGCGGTGATCGTCGCGCTGAACCTGAAGCTGCTGCTGGACGTCTCCGGGCTGACCGGCGCCTAGCGGCACCGGCTCGCGCCTGCTAAAATCGCCCGATCTTGAGGAGAGCGCGATGTTCACCAGCATGAAGGAAGGCCGCGCCGAGGATTGGGCGCACATCGCCGCCGAGCATGACAAACATCAGCAGAGCGCCGCGCCCCGGCAGATCATGGAGAGCCTGAGGCGGCTGGAGGAGATCGAGGTCGGGTTCGCCGCGGACCAGCTTACGCACGGTCTGATGGCGGCGACGCTCGCCCGGCGCGACGGCGCGTCGGACCAGGAGGTGGTGGCGGCACTCTGCCACGATCTCGGCAAGCTCTTCTCGATCCCGAACCACGGTCCGATCGCCGCCGAGATGCTGAAGCCCTACGTGTCGGACGACGTCTACCAGGCGGTCTATTGGCACCAGGATTTCCAGGGCCGCTATTATTACGAGCATCTCGGCAAGGATAAGGAAGCCCGCGAACGCTTCCGCGGCCAAAGCTGGTTCGGCCTGGCGGAGAAACTGGTCGACGATTGGGACGCGCCAGCCTTCGATCCGGGCTTCGCCGTCGATCCTCTTGAGAGCTTCGAGCCGGAAGTGACGCGGGTTTTCAGCAATCCGAAGAAGATGGTCTAGGCTCTAGTCCAGCCGCATCGCCACTTCCGCCAGGCTTTCGGCTTCGATCAGGAGTTGGTCGTCGACCGTACCCTGAGCCATCCGCTCGCGCCCGATGATTGTCAGCACCGGCACGGCCATTGGGGAAACGCGGTCGAGGGTGACGTGGAGCATCGTGCTCTGCGCGCGGTCGAGCAGGCGGGCGAGGCGGCCGACATCGGTCATCTTCTCGCGGGCGTCGGCCCAGGCGGCTTTCAGGAGCAGGTGGTCGGGCTCGTAGCGGCGCAGCACGTCGTAGATCAGGTCAGTCGAGAAGGTGACCTGCTTGCCGGTCTTGCGCTTGCCGGGATGCGCGCGCTCGACGAGGCCGCCGATCACCGCGACCTCGCGAAAGGCGCGCTTGAGGAGATGCGAGCCTTCGACCCAGTCGACGAACTCCTTCTCGAGGATGTCCGACGAGAAGAGCGGAGCTGGATCGGTGATCGGCTCGAGGCCATAGCAGGCGAGGGCATAATCGTTGGCGACGAATCCCAATGGCTTCAGGCCGGCATTCTCCATGCGCTTGGTGATCAGCATGCCGAGCGACTGGTGCGCGTTCCAGCCCTCGAAGCTGTAGGCGGCCATGTAGTGGACGCCCTCGTGCGGGAAGGACTCGACCAGCAACTGGTCCGGCGCGGGGATAGCGGAGCGATAGTCCTGGACCTGCAGCCAGTCGCGCACCGGATCGGGGAAGCGCGGCCACTGCTCGCGATCGTGGAGGAAGGCGCGGACGCGGTCGGCGAGGTTGGTGCTGATTGCCATCCGCGCGCCCATATAGGTCGGGATGCGGGCTGACTTTGTTGTCGCCTTGACGATCAGGTCGATGCCGTCGATCCGCTCCACCTCCAGCACCAGGCCGGAGAAGAAGAAGGTGTCGCCGGGGCTTAAAGTCTCCGCGAAATTGTCTTCGACCGTGCCGAGCACGCGCCCGTTCTTGAAGCGTACATAGTAGAGCGGCGTGTCGACGATGATGCCGGCATTCATCCGATGCTGCTGGATGAAGCGGGGGTGCGAGACTCGCCACAGGCCATCGGCATCCTTCGTGATGCGGCGGAAACGGTCATACGCCTTCAGCGAATAGCCGCCGCTTTCGATGAAGGAGAGGATGGCCTGGAACAGCTCCTCCGAGAGACCGGCATAAGGGGCGGAGGAACGCACTTCCTCCAGCAACTCCTCCTCCCGGAACGGAGCGGCGCAGGCGACGGCCATGATGTGCTGCGCAAGCACGTCCAGGGCGCCGGGGCGGAAGATTTCCTCGTCGAGCTCGCCTTCGTCCACCGCGTCGAGCGCGGCGCGAGCTTCGAGATATTCGAAGCGGTTGCCGGGGACGAGAATGCCTTCGGAGGGCTGGTCGATGCGATGGTTGGCGCGGCCGATGCGCTGCAGCAGGCGCGACGAGCCCTTGGGAGCGCCCATCTGGACGACGAGGTCGACGTCGCCCCAGTCGACGCCGAGATCGAGGCTGGCCGTGCAGACGAGCGCGCGCAGGCGCCCGTCGGCCACGGCGGCCTCGACCTTGCGGCGCGCTTCGAGTGCGAGCGAGCCGTGATGGATGCCGATGGGGAGATGGTGCTCGTTCACCTCCCAGAGGTCCTGGAAGATGAGCTCGGCCAAAGAGCGCGTGTTGCAGAAGATGAGCGTCGTTTTGTGCTGCTCGATCTCGCGCATGACGTTCTGCGCGGCCCAGCGGCCGCTATGGCCGGCCCAGGGAATCTTGTCCTCCTCGGGCAGCATGATGCGGATGTCCGCCTCGGCGCCGGGATCGCCGAGCACCACGTCGACGGTGTCGATGTCGGCGTGCGGGGCGAGCCAGCCCTGGTATGCCTCGGGATCGGAGATGGTGGCGGAGAGGCCGACGCGACGGAGATTGGGTGCGAGCGTCTGCAGCCGCGCCATGGCTAGGTTCAGCAAATCGCCCCGCTTGCCCGCCGCGAAGGCGTGCACCTCGTCCACCACGATCGTCGAGAGGTTTGCGAAGAGCAGAGCGCTGTCCTCGTGGCTGAGGAGCAGGCTCAGCGATTCCGGTGTGGTGAGCAGCATCTGCGGCGGCCGCACCCGCTGCCGAGCTTTCCGGTCGGTGGGAGTGTCGCCGGTGCGGGTCTCGACGCGGATCGGCAGGTCCATTTCCGCGATCGGCGTCAGCAGGTTGCGCTGGACGTCGACGGCGAGCGCCTTGAGCGGCGAGACGTAGAGCGTGTGGAGCCCGTCGGTCGGTGCTTCGATGAGCTCGACCAAGCTCGGCAGGAAGCCGGCCAGCGTCTTGCCGGCCCCGGTCGGGGCGACCAGCAGCGCGTTGCGCCCCGCGCGGGCCGCGGCGAGCATCTCGAGCTGGTGGCGGCGCGGTGCCCAGTCCTTCGCCGCGAACCAGTCCGCGATGACCTGCGGCAGGTTCGCGGAAGGAGAGGTCAGCATCCGGGCGGGATATCAGGTCCCGAAATCATTGTCGCGCCGATGGGCGATGTCCTCTTCGCGGTAGAGCTCCTTGGTCGCCCGCTCGGTCCGATCGATATCGCCCTGCTTGGGCTTGCGGTTCCGGAGCACTGCCCAGAGCAGCACGAGGAACAGCAGGATCGGCCCGACGATCGTCAACAAGCTCCAGCTGAATCCACCGCCGTCCATCGTCTCGCTCCTTGTTCGTTCCGGCCCACCAACGCTGCTGCCTGCGCAACGATCCGCCTTGGCGCGCCGGAGCCCTCGGCCCATATAGCTCCCGATGGCCCGCCTCGGTTCCTGGATCGAGCCTTTTCCCGAAGGCATCTATGTCCGCCCCGCCGATGCGTGGATCGATCCGTCGCAGCCCAAGCCGAGGGCGCTCGTCACTCACGGCCATGGGGATCATGCCTGCGGCGGCCATGGCGAGGTGTGGGCGACGCCGGAGACGCTGGCAATCATGGATTGCCGTTATGGGCCGCAGCCGGGCAGGCCGGTCCAATATGGCGAGGTGGTGAAGCTCGGCGAGGTCGAGCTGAGCTTCGTGCCGGCTGGCCATGTGCTCGGCTCCGCCCAGATCGTGATGGACTTCGCCGGCGAGCGGGTGGTGGTGTCGGGCGATTACAAGCGCCGGCCGGACCCGACCTGCGCGCCGTTCGAGCCGGTGCCGTGCGACATCTTCGTCACCGAGGCGACCTTCGGCCTGCCCGTCTTCCGTCACCCGGACACGGGCAGCGAGATGGACCGGCTGCTCGCCCGCCTGCACGCCAATCCGGAGCGGTGCGTGCTGGTCGGCGCCTATGCACTCGGCAAGGCGCAGCGCGTGATCACCGAGCTGAGGCGGCGGGAGCATCACGACCCCATCTACATCCACGGCGCACTGCAGCGGCTCTGCGAGCTCTATCAGGAACATGGCGTGGAGCTCGGCGAGCTGCGGCCGGCGACGGGCGTCAAGAAGGACGAGCTCAGGGGCAGGATCATCCTTTGCCCGCCGGGCGCGCTCAATGATCGCTGGTCGCGGCGCCTGCCGGACCCGATCACGGCGATGGCCTCTGGCTGGATGCGGGTGCGCCAGCGCGCGCGGCAGCGCAATGTCGAGCTGCCTTTGATCATCTCCGACCATGCCGACTGGGACGAGTTGACCGCCACCATCCAGGAGGTCGCGCCCTCGGAGGTCTGGGTCACCCACGGCCGCGAGGAGGCCCTCATCCACTGGTGCGCCATGCGCCAGATCAAGGCCCGCGAGCTCAACCTCGCCGGCTATGAGGATGAGGACGATTGACGTCTGTCATTACGGACCGTGTTCCGGTTTCCATTTCGGAAGTCTAGAATTAGTCTGGCAGAAAATGGAGGTCGCGGTGAAGATCTTTCCAGGCAGCTTGGTTGCTCTCGTCCTTTTCTGTCTATCGGAGGCGCTTGTTCTTCCGGGGCTGGCCCAAGCAGCTCAGCCTGTCGATATTGAGAAGACGCTCGCCGTTGAATTGTTCGAAATCGAGAGGAAAAGCCGCGAGGTTGAGCCGGGTACAGGTCCGCTGCTTAGGAGGGTGCTGAAAGATGCCTATTCCTCGCTCGGTCCGAAGCCTGTTCCTCCAGAAACCGCAGAAGAGTTTCTCCTACTTGCGGAGCGCGTTACGATATCGCTCGCCCGGAACAACTTCTTACAGCCTGGGCGCAAAGAAGATTGGCCCAACTCCATAGGCGAAGCTCTGGAACCCATAACAAGTAGCCATCAGGGATGGTCCTCGTCCCTAGCCTCTGATGTGATGGTCCGGACTGAATATCTGAATCGGTTAGAGCCGATCAGGTTTCTGGATTGCGACATGGCATCGCTGTTGCTGATCAGCGTTGCACAGATGGTCGGCTTCGAACTTCGCCTTGTCGAGGTGCCGGGACATAATTTCGTAAGGTGGCACGGTCCTGGTGGGCAACGCGTGAACTGGGATTGGACGCGCTGGGCCTCGCTCGACGATCAGGGATATCACGAACGGATCCCGCCCATTCAACTGACCCGAAAGACATATCTAAAGAGTCAGACTCAGGAGGAGGCAACAGGCTATTTTCTTGCTGTTCTGACGAGGAACATAAGTGACCCTGCAAAGAAGCTGGCTCTTCGTCGAGACGCACTGGCTAAGGCCCCGAACAATCCCATCGTCGCTAACAATGTTGCCTGGTCGTTCGCTACTCTGCCGGAAGGAGTGGAGCACACCGAGCGACAGGATGCGGTGTCCTTGGCCCTTAGTGCTTGGGCCAGCGACCCGGATGATCCTGAATTTATGGACACGGCTGCATGCGCATTAGCCGCGGCTGGTCAGAAGGCGATAGCAATCGCGATAGAGGCAGGGGCCGAAGCTGCTGCTTCTGGCTCCGATCGTGCCGCGTACCGGAAGAATCGAGAGCTCATTGAACAGGGTCAGCGTTGCCAATAAAGCTATGGCCAACATTCGGCGGTAGGCTGAGTCATCAGTCGGGACATGTATGGAAGCGCCTTTCTGTCCGCAGGGAAGGTCGCCTATCCCTCGCGAGGGCTTAGCGGGCGAGATCCAGGAAAGACAGGAGCGTGAGCGCAGCGATGGCGAGAATGCCCCAGCGGACGCCGCGCTCCAGACTGAAATTGCCTGTTCTGGTGAGGATCAGGGCGCTGGTCGGCATGACGATCAGGAACAGGCCGGCCGAGAGCAACAGGCCCGCGGCGAGGCCGGAGAAATGCCAGCCGGCAAAGGCGAGCGCCGCCCAGGCTATGCAGTAAGCGAGCGCGTCGCCTTTCAACTCAGTGCGCCACCTGCGCGCCGCGCTGGAGGCCCGACAAAGCGAGCTGCTCGTCCATCTGGGCGACGAGACGGTCGAGGCCGGCCTCGGTCGTGGCTTCGGCACGGGCGACGAGCACGTCCTGGGTGTTCGAGGCGCGCAGCAGCCACCAGCCGTCGTCGGTGCTGACCCGCGCGCCGTCGGTGCGGTCGACGCGCGCGCCGTTGCCCGACAGGCGCTCGAGCACCTCCTCGACCACCGGGAACTTGCGGCTCTCGTCGACCTGGAAGCGCATTTCGGGCGTGTTGATCATCGCCGGCATGGCCGAGCGGAGCGCAGTCAGCGAGCCGCCGAGCTGAGTCACCGCGCGGATCAGGCGGAGCGCCGCGTAGATGGCGTCGTCGAAGCCGTACCATTGATGAGCGAAAAAGATGTGGCCGCTCATCTCGCCGGCGAGCGGCGAGCTGGTTTCCTTCATCTTCGACTTGATCAGGCTGTGGCCGGTCTTCCACATCACGGGCTTGCCGCCCAGCTCGGCGACGCGGTCGAATAGGGCCTGGCTCGCCTTGACGTCGGCGATGATGGTCTCGCCCGGCAACTCCTTCAGCACCGGCTCGGCGAGGATGGCGAGCAATTGGTCGCCCCAGATCACGCGGCCTTCGCCGTCAATGGCACCGATGCGGTCAGCGTCACCGTCGAAGGCGATGCCGAAATCCAGGTTCTTCTCGGCGACCAGCGTCTTGAGGTCGGCGAGATTCGCCTCAACCGTGGGATCGGGATGGTGATTGGGGAAGGTGCCGTCCACCTTGGTGTAGAGCAGGTGATGCTCGCCCGGCAGGCGCTTCACCAGCCGCTCGAGGATGTGGCCGGCGGCGCCGTTGCCGGCATCCCAGCCGACGCGGAAGGCACCGCCGTCGAAATCCCGGACGAGCCGGTCGACATACATTTCGATCACATCCGCGTCGGTGACGGTGCCGGTTCCCTCGTCCCAGTCACCCTCGGCGGCCATGCGGCCGAGCTTCTGGATGTCCTGGCCGAAGAAGGCGGTGTGCGCCATCACCATCTTGAAGCCGTTGTAATTGCCCGGATTGTGGCTGCCGGTGATCATGATGCCGCCATCCACCTCGAGCTCGGCCTCGGCATAATAGGTCATCGGCGTCGGCCCCATGCCGATCCGCACGACGTCGACACCGCTCTCGGTCAGGCCGCGGACGAGCTGCTTCTCAAGGGCCGGAGAGTGGAGCCGTCCGTCATAGCCGACGACGACCCTGTGGCCGCCGTTGCGGCGGACAAGGGTGCCGAAGGTGCGACCGACGGCATAGGCATCCTCCTCCTTCAGGGTCTCGCCCACGATCCCGCGAATGTCATACTCGCGCAAAGAGGTCGGGTCGAAACGATGACTCATGAGGGGCTCCGTATTTGGGAAGTGCGAATCAGGACGCGCGAGGTGTTCTGCGGTTCATTTCGGCGACCAAGGTGTCGCGCGCAACGTTTACCCGGTTGGCGAGCTCGGCCGAACCGCCGCTGTCGGGGTGAACGCGGGTGATGAGGCGGCGATGCGCCTCGCGGATCTCCGTGAGGGTCGCGTTGTCGGCAACACCGAGCAGCTTGCGGGCGTCCGCGGGCGACATGGTCGAGGCGGCGAGCTGGCGCCGGCGCCAGGCTGCCCAGAGCAGAGCGCCAGACATGAGCGCGGCGCCCGGCAGGATCTTGCCGGTGGTGAAGAGCCTGAGACCCAGCAGGAAGAGGGCGGCGGCAATGCCATCTTCGTAGGTGAAGCTCTTCAGGCGCCCCGTCCACCAGGCCCAGCCGAGCCCGCCGAGGATCGCCAGGAAGAAAATGCCGGGCATCTCTATCCGTTGGCGGCCATCCGCCTCGGCTCCTCGGTCGCATTCTGCTCCGGAATGCCGAAGGCGGCGATCATCTCGCGAAGCTCCTGGCGGGCGGCGATGTGGCTGAGGCCGACATTGCCGAGCTGCTGGAGATCGAGAAGAGTGAGGCCGGAAGGAAAGAGCTCGCGGTAGATGACGCGCTCGCCGAGGCCCGGAATGACGCGGAAGCCGACGCGGCGGGAAAGCTCGTCGAGCGCATTGCCGACGCGGCGCATGTTCTTGGCCTCGATATGCTGGAGGCGGTTGCGGAGCAGCACCCAGTCGACGCTGGAGCCGGTGGTCTTGGCACGCTGGGTGCGGCTGTTCCAGACCAATTCGGCGTAGAAGCTCGGGCGGCGGACCTTGTAGGTCTCGGCATCGACCTCGCCGATCAGGTCGAGATCGACGAAGCTGTCGTTGATCGGGGTGACGAGGGTGTCGGCGCGAAGCATGGCAGCGCGTGCATGGGGGTCGTCGCGGCCGGGGGTGTCTACGACGACGATCTCGACACCGTCGGCCAGGCGGTCGAGCTGGGCGTTGAGATTGTCGTCCTTGGCCGGATCGAAGGTCTCGTGCACCGGCATCGGCAGCTCCTTCTGGAGCCGTCGAATGGAGGCTGCGCGATTATCCAAATAGCGGCCGAGCGTGCGCTGCCGCGTGTCGAGATCGATCGCCGCGACGCGGCGGCCGGCGGCGGCGAGCGCGACGGCGGTGTGGACGGCGGTGGTGGACTTGCCGGTGCCGCCTTTCTCGTTCGCGAAGACGATGAAGTGCGGTCTCGTGCCAGCGATACTCAACATGCTGTCCCCCTTGATCTACAGGGCGCGCCCCCGCAAAGAACGCGCCTCAAACACCGACGTTAACCTTCTACCGGAGCACGTGCTTTCGTGCAAATAATCCGTGAGATCGATGCGCTTAGACGAGCCGTGGCGGAAATCCGCGGCGATGGCGGGAGCGTCGCCCTCGTCCCGACGATGGGGGCGTTGCACGCCGGCCACATGGCGCTGATTTCGGAAGCGAGGAAGCAGGCCAGCCACGTCGCCGCTTCCATCTTCGTCAACCCGACACAATTCAGCCCGAACGAGGATCTGGCGAGCTATCCGCGGCGCGAGGCGACAGACGCGGCGATGCTGGCAGAGGCCGGGTGCGCGCTGCTGTGGGCGCCGGCCGTCGCGACCATGTATCCGGAAGGGCACGCGACGAGCATTCGCGTCGCCGGCGTTAGTGAAGCCTTCGAGGGCGCGCACCGCCCCGGTCATTTCGACGGCGTGGCGACGGTGGTCGCGAAGCTGCTTTCCCAGGTTCAGCCGGACGTCGCGCTGTTCGGCGAGAAGGATTTCCAGCAGCTTGCCGTGATCCGCAAGATGGTTCGCGACCTTGACCTTGCCGTGAGGATCCTCGGCGTGCCGACGCAGCGTGACGCCGACGGTTTGGCCCTCTCGTCGCGCAACGCCTATCTTTCGGACGAAGAGCGCGTCGCAGCTCGCGCCCTCCCGCGCGCACTACTGGAGGCTGCGCAGGCGATCCGGGACGGGGAAGCCGTGGCGGACGCGCTGGAGAAGGCGCGGTCGCAGCTTCGGGACGCCGGCTTCGATCCAATCGACTATTTCGCGCTAGCCGATGCGGAGACGCTCACGCCGGTGACTAGTCTGGAACGCCCGGCCCGCCTCGTTGCGGCAGCGAAGCTCGGCCGCACCCGGCTGATCGACAATCTGGCTGTGGAGCCGCTCTGATCCAAAAAAGATGGTCACCGGGCCGTTAACCATTTCTTTGCACCCGCTGCGCGAAGACTGCGTTCGATAAGGAAGCAGTAGGGGGCTTGAAATGGGGACCAGTCTGAAATCGGCCAACTTCATGATGGAGCGATGGCTTACCGATGCGGCGCAGGGCGACGCCGACGCGCTCTACGAGCTTGGCGTTGCTTATTCGACCGGCACCGGCGGCACCGAAGTCGACCTCGTCGAGGCGCATAAGTGGTTCAACCTTGCCGCGCTGAACGGCAGCAGCGAAGCACAGTCCTGTCGAGCGGAGATTTCCGAGGAGATGAGCGCGCGCGAGATCGCCGAGGCGCAGCGTCAGGCCCGCGCCTGGCTCGCAGCCACCGCCCGCCGCGTCGCCTGAGCCCTGCTGCCGGGCCGCCTCTCCCGCCGGCATCCCGTTCTTATATTTCTCGAACCAGGCGAGGATTGCCTTGGCCTTGGCGCCGCTCTGCGAGGGGCGGACGGCGATGCTGCCATGGCCGGCGCCGGGCACCTTCACCAAAGCGGTCGGCACGCCCTCCATCTGCAGCGCGCGATAATATTGCTCCGCCTCCATCACTGGCGTGCGGAAATCCTCGGCTCCGACGACCACCAGGGTCGGCGTCTTCACATTGCCGACCAGCGACAGCGGCGAGCGCGCCCAATAGGCCTCGGGCTTCTCCCAAGGCAGCGCGTCGAACCAGTAATTGGCGACGATGTTGGGGATGTCCGAGGTCAACGCCTGCGTCGACCAGTCGATCACCGGCTTCTGCGTCGCCGCCGCCTTGAAGCGGTCGGTCTTGCCGATGATCCAGCTGGTGAGCACGCCGCCGCCCGAGCCGCCGGTGACGAACAGCCGCTCGGGATCGGCATAGCCGCGGGCGATCGCGTCATCGACCGCGCTCATCAGGTCGCCATAGTCGTTGCCCGGATAAGCGTGGTGGATGAGGTTGGCGAACTCGGCGCCATAGCTGGTCGAACCGCGCGGATTGACCGACAGCACGACATAGCCGGCGGCGGCGTAGAGCTGGTTGTCGGTGGAAAAATGCGGGCCGTAGGACTGGAAGGGGCCGCCGTGGATCTCCAGGATCAGCGGGTAGCGCTGACCTTCGACATAATTTGGCGGAAGCGTGATCCACGTATCGACCGGGCGCTGGTCGACGCTGGAGGGCGTCGTGAATTTGCGCACCTCGCCCATCCGCTTCGTGGTCCGCAGGACGTGGTTGAGCCGGGTCAGCTGGGTGCGCTTGCCGCCGCGGAACAAGGCGATGTCCGCGGGCAGAGCGGCGCTGCCGCTGGTGAAGGCGATGCTGCCGTCGTCTGCGATTGTGAACTCGCCGCCGCTATAGGGGCGGTCGAGACTGGAGCCCGATAAGCCGTCGACGACCGTCCGGACCGAGCCGTCGAGGCCGACGCGTGCGACCCTCGTCTCGCCTGCTTCGTCATAGCTCACATAGAGGCTGCGCCCGTCCGCGGCCCAGACGGCCTCGTCGATGCTCCGGTCGAGACCGGCGGTGAGCGCGCGCGACGCGGAGCCGTCGCGGTTCATCACGTAGAGGATCGTGTTCTGGTAGCCGAGCCGCCGGTCGTCGAAGCCGAGATAAGCGATCCTGCTGCCGTCGGGGGATACGGACGGCTGGCCGTCGGGGCCGTCGCGGCTGGTCAGCGCCGTGATCGTGCCGCTGGCGGTTTCGAGCGCGTGAACTTCGCTGTCGAGCGTGTCGGTCTCCCACTTAGGCGAGCGGTTGGCGGAGAAATAGAGGGTGCGGCCGTCCGGCGACCAGCTGAGCGGGCCGCGGTCATGATATTGGCCGAAGGTCAGCTGACGCGGGCTGCCGCCGTCGGCTGGGACGACGAAGATCTTGTTGTAGCCGGGGCGGAGATAGCCCTGGCCATCGAAGCGATAGGTGACGGCGGTGATCACCTCCAGCGGTTCCGCCCATTTGGCGCCCTCGGGCTTCGGCTCGGCGTGCCGAGCTTCAGGCCCTCGTCCGGGACGAACATGGAGTAGGCGATCTGCCGCCCGTCCGGCGACCATTCGATCGCGCTAGGCGAGGTGGGGAGGCCGGTGATCCGCACGCTCTCGCCGCTGTCCATCCAGCGCACATGGAGCTGGGCGGGTGCGCCTTCGCCTGCCGAGATGTAGGCGAGGCGCTTCCCGTCCGGCGACCAGCGCGGCTGGCTGTGCGAACCCGTGCCGGCGGCGATCGGCACCTGTTCGCCGCTGCGCGTGTCGATCAGCCAGATCGCGTTCACGGGGCGGTCGGTCATGATGTCGTTCGAGCGGCGGACATAGGCGATGTGGCGGCCGTCCGGGCTGATCTGCGGATCGGTGGCGACTTCGAGCCCAAACAGGTCCCGCGCCTCGAAGATCGGCGAAGCGCGCTCGGCGGGAGCGGCCGCCAGCGGCGCCGCGCAGCAGCCGAGGAGCAAGGCGCAAAGACCAAGAGCTTTCATCTGTCCCCCTTTTGCCCTGCATCCGGGCGCTGAACCGAAGGCTAGCCGCCCTTCCGAAACGGCGTCAAATCGCCGAGCGCCTGAATCTCGTGGGCGACGGCTCGGCGCTCCGCTTCCAGGAAATCGGCGACGGCCGTTCGGAGGTCGGGATCGGCGAGATAATGGGCGGACCAGGTCGGCACCGGCCGGTAGCCGCGACTCAATTTGTGCTCGCCCTGCGCGCCCGCCTCGACGCGGGCGAGGCCGTGCGCGATCGCGTAGTCGATCGCCTGATAATAGCAGATTTCGAAGTGGAGGTGCGGCACTTCGGCGATCGTCCCCCAGTAGCGCCCGTAAAGCGCGTCGGCTCCGATCAGGTTGAGCGCGCCGGCGACGGCAACGTCCCCGTCCATCGCGAAGACCAGCAGGACGCGGTCGGCCATTCGTTCGCCGAGCAGGGAGAAGAAGCTGCGGGTGAGATAGGGGCGGCCCCATTTGCGCGAGCCGGTATCCTGGTAGAAGCGCCAGAAGGCGTCCCAGTGCCGCTCCTCGATCGCACCGCCGGTGAGATGCTCGACGCGAAGGCCCTCCAGAGCGGCGGCGCGCTCCTTGCGGATCGCCTTGCGCTTGCGCGAGGAGAGCTGGCCAAGGAAGTCGTCGAAGCTCCTGTAATCGTCGTTGTGCCAGTGGAACTGGCTGTCGACGCGGATCAGCCAGCCGGCGCGTTCGAACAGGGGCAATTCCTCCGCCGCGACGAAGGTGGCATGGGCCGAGGAGAGGCGGTTGCTGCGGACTACGCTCTCGGCGGCGGAGATGAGTGCCGGCGCGAGCGTCGGATCACGTGAGAGGAGGCGCCGGCCCGGCACCGGCGTGAACGGCACCGCGATCTGGAGCTTCGGATAATAGCGCCCGCCGGCACGTTCGACGGCCGCTGCCCAGCTATGATCGAACACATATTCGCCTTGGCTGTGGCTCTTGGCATAAGCGGGCAGCACCGCCGCCGGGCGGCCGTCCGGCCCGTCGATGGCGACGGGGATCGGCTGCCAGCCGGTGCGGGCGGTGGCGCTGCCGGATTCCTCCAGCGCCGCGAGGAAGGCGTGGGTCAGGAAGGGATTGTCCGTTCCCGCGCAGGCGTCCCAGTCGGCGGCGTCGAAGCTTGCCACGCCGGGCGCCAGCCGCGCGAGGATCTCACGGTCGCTCATTGCGGCAGCTCGCGGATGATCTGGTCGGCATGAAGACGCGCGCGCTCCTCGTCGTCGGGCGATCGGCAGGTCCAGGTGAAGACGGGGATGCCGCGCGCCCGCGCACGGGCGGCGAAGCGGGAGGGGAGGTCGCGCACGTCATAGGCCAGGAAGTCGGGCTTGGATCGCCAGAGGGCAAGGCGTCGCTTGAGGCCGCCGCGGCGGCGCCTGCCGGCTTCGGTGACGACCAGCCCGCGCGCCACTCGGGGTGCGTGGACGCCGAACCAGCGGCCAACCTCGGGGTTGAACGACATCACGCCCACTGCACCGCGATAGCCGTCCAGCGCATGGAAGACGGCGAGGCAGATCGGCGCGACCTTCTCGTCGGGCGCCTTGACCTCGATCAGCAACGGCACGCGGCCGCCGATGAGCTTCAGGATTTCCGGCAGGCTCGGGATGGTCTCGTCCGTGCCCTTGAGAAGAATGCCCTCGAGCTCGGCGGAAGGCTGACGATTGAAGGGGCCGGCGCCCTCCGCGAGCCGGTCGAGATCGGCGTCGTGAAAGACGAAGGCGTGCGCGTCGCGTGTCACCCGGACATCGAGTTCAATGCCGTGACCCGCCGCGATTGCCGCCTCGAACGCGGCGCGGCTGTTCTCGACGATGCCGCCGCCATGGAGGCCGCGATGGGCGAAGGGCAGCGCCTTGAGCGCCTCGACCCGTTTGGGCTTCGGCGCCGGCGCGAGCGCGCGGTCGAGGAAATCGAGCCTATTCAGCCCGGACGGCCACAACCGCATCGATTTCGACCGCAGCTCCCAGCGGCAGTACCGGCACGCCGACCGCGCTGCGGGCGTGGCGGCCCGCCTCGCCGAAAATCTGCTCCATCAGCTCGGAGGCGCCGTTGGCGACCTTGGGCTGGTCGGTGAACGAGCCGGCGCTGTTCACGAACACGCCGAGCTTCACGATCCGCTCCACCTTGTCGAGGGACCCCAGGGCCTTGTTGATCTGTGCGAGCAGCATGACGCCGCACGCGCGCGCAGCCGCCTGGCCGTAAGCGAGGTCGCGATCCTCGCCGAGGCGCCCTGTCATCACCGCGCCGCCATCGAACGGCAGCTGCCCGGAGATGTGCAGCAGATTGCCCGCCCGCACCGCGGGCACATAAGCGGCGACCGGCGCGGCCGGCTCGGGAAGGGTGATGCCGTGCTCGGCGAGGCGATCGGTGATGCTCATGCGCCAGCCGTAAGCACCGGGCACGGTGCCGGGTCAAGCCCGGGGAGGCCCCTCGGCGAAGCGGTCGAGGATCCAGCCGGTGGCCGCATCCCACTCGTCGAGCCGCGCGTGGGCGTGCGGCGCCGCGGGCGTGTGGGCGGCGACGCGCGGCTCGGCCACCATGTGGAGGCGCCACACATGGGGGGCGTGCTTCGCGACCGACTCATGATGGACCGGGAGATCGTCGACGAAGACAGCGACGCTGGGGCGGAGCTCGTCGAGCAGCTCGATCACCGGCCGGCCCTTGCCGCCGCGATTGCAGAGGACGCGGTGGCGGATGTCGAAGGCTTCGAGCTGGCGGACGCGCCCCGCCTGATATTGATCGCCGATATTGGTGAGCACGACGATGTCCGCCTCCTCGCCGATCCGGGTCAGGGCCTCGGCCGCGCCGGGTACGACATTCTGGCGGTGCATCTCCGTGTCGAAGAACAGGTCGAGCAGCGGCCAGATCCGTTCGGCCGGAACGGGGAGGCCGCCTTCCTTGTAGCGGATCGCCTCGGCGAAGCCCGGCGTCTCCAGCGCGAAATTCATGCCGTGCGCCTCGTCCAGCCACTCGGCGAAATGGCCGACCATGTGGAGCAGCACCTCGTCGCAATCGGTGATGAGGAGCGGGCGGCTCATCGTTCAAGCACTCGGCGGGCATCGACCAACTGCGTTGGGGCGACGTCTAGGGCGTCGGCGCACGCGGTGAGGTCGGGCTCATGCGCCTCGAGAAAGGAGAGCGCCGCCGACAACAGCGAGCGCTCGCCGATCCGGGCGCGGAGCTGCTCCGGCGTGAGGCCCGTCAGCGCGAGGAAGCGCGCGGCCCGCTCGCCGTCGCTGAACGTCCAGCCCAGCGCGGAGAGCGCGAGCGTCTCCGCCTCTTCGTTTGTGCTCTGAATCGTCATGGCTTAGGGTGGCGCGCGTGGGACAAAAAATCCTCGTTGTCGAGGACAACGAACTCAACCTCCGGCTCTTCTGCGACATCCTGCGCGTGCACGGCTACGAGGCCGAGCCGGTGCGCGACGGCCGCGAGGCGGTGGAGCGCGCCCGCGGCTTCGCGCCCGATCTCATCATCATGGACATCCAGATGCCGCACATCAGCGGCCTCGAAATCATCGAGCAACTGAAGGCCGACGAGGCGCTGCAGGCCATCCCGATCATGGCGGTCACCGCTTACGCCGCCAAAGGCGACGAGGACCGCATCCGCGCTGCGGGGGCCGAGGGCTATGTGTCGAAGCCGATCTCGGTAATCCGCTTCGTCGAGGCGGTGAAGGGGCTGCTCAAGGATCGAGAACAGATGCCTGAATTCTCCTCAAGCGCCGTGGAGCGTGCGGAATATGACGATGACCGCCAGCTCCTCGACATCTGGTATGCGGGCGGCGACCGCTACAGCTATTTCGATGTGCCCCGCCCGATCTACGACGCGCTGCTGACGGCGGAGTCGGCCGGCGCCTTCGTGAACAGCGAGATCAAGCCTCACTTCCGATGCGAGATCGAGGAGCGGCGTCGGCGCTTCCGGCCGGCGGCTGACTAGGGCTAGCCGGATGACCTGAACGCGTGAAGGGCGCCGCCCGCTTGCGCGGTGGCGCCCCTGGCTGCCCAGCGTCGCGAGCCTCAGCCCGCGGCGGCTTACTTGATCTTGGCTTCCTTGAACTCGACGTGCTTGCGCGCGACGGGGTCATATTTGCGGAAGGTCATCTTCTCGGTGATGTTCCGCGGGTTCTTCTTGGTGACGTAGAAGAAGCCGGTATCGGCGGTGCTCACGAGCTTGATCTTGACGGTCGTCGGCTTGGCCATGGCAGCCTCTTCGGATCCTGAGTTGTCGAAAAAATGAAGGCGGCGCAAAGCCGCCCGTTCGGCGGAGGCCCGTGCATCCTCCCGCCGCCTTTGTCAAGACGACCCGCTCTTTAACCGGCCTGTAAGCATAAGCGCCCATGCTGGTCCTAAGCGGTGGGAGCCGTAGGATGCATGCCAACCACGATGCTATGATGCTTGTCCGGGCGGAACTGTGCGAGCGCCTCGCCACGCTCAGAAGCTATTCCACTCGGCGGGGACCGCGGGATTTCGCCCATAACGTCGCCGGCATCTGCCAGCTCGCCTCCGCCTACGGCCTGACGCCCGTCGTGCGCCTCGGCCAGGCGCTCGAGCGGGCGGCGCGGGCGAGCAGCTGCGGCGGCCGCGAGACGGCGCTCTACCTGGACCGGCTGCAGGATGCGATCGGCTGCACGCGGCTTGACGAAGCCGCCGGGGAAGCGATGATCGCCTCCATCTCGGTCCGCTTCGGAGCCTGACGACACTCAAGTGGACGCCCTCCTCATCAGCTTCCTGGCCGCCGCGCTCGGCGAGTTCGGCGATCGCACGCAGCTTCTCGTCGCCCTTCTCGCCGTCCGGTTCGGCCGGCCGCTCCCGATCCTTGCCGGCGTCGCCGTCGGCGGGCTGGCCAACGCCCTTATCGCGAGCGTCGCGGGCGCCCTGGTGAATGACGGGATTACCCTGCGCGCCATCTCGCTTCTGGTGGCGGTGGCGCTCATCTATGCGGGGGCGACCAGCTTTTTCGACAAGAAGCCGCTCGCGATCGGCCAAGGCTGGCGCCTCGGAGCGTTCCTCACCAGCGCGATCCTTTTCTTCCTGGCCGAGTTCGGCGACAAGACGCAGTTCCTGACCTTCGCCGTCGCCGCGCAATATGATGCGATGGTGCTGGCGGCGGGCGGCGCGACGGCCGGCGTCCTTGCCGCCTCCACGCCGGCGGCCCTGCTTGGCGGCAGATTTCAGGACACCCTGCCGCTGCGGCCGATCCGCTACGGCGTCGCTATCCTGTTCCTGTTCGGGGGCCTCGTGGTCGCAGTCAATGCGCTCCGCCTGATCTGACGCACCCAAAAGCGCGGCTACGCGGTTATGGGCGCATGAGTCTCGCAATCCAGCCGCGGATCGGATTTTGCTGCACCTTCGTCTCGCCCACTGGCGATGCCGCGGAGGAAAGGCGGCTCAACATGCGCCGCGTCACTCTCGCCCAGCTGGCGCGCCTCGGACCCATCGACGGTTTCGAGAAGCTCTCCGAAGTGGTGGCGCACAATCTCGACGCCCTCGATGCGCAGCTCGCCTTCGTTGCCGCCTTGCCGCCGCTCGAGCGCATGTTCCGTATTGTCAGCGGCTTCCTGCCGGGCTGGTCCCATGCGGGGACGAAGCATCTCTACACGGACGCCGACTTCCGCCGGCTGATCGAGCGGCGGCTCGCAGGCTCGGGCGCGTTCGCGCGAGCCAACGCCATCCGCCTCTCCATGCATCCTGGCCAGCATGCGATCCTTGCCACGAAAAGCGAGGCGGCACTCGCCAACGCTCTCACCGACATCATGGAGCATGTCGAGATCATGGCGATGCTCGGCTTCGGCGGCGGCTGGCATCCCGAGGGTGCGCATGTGAACATCCATGGCGGGGCCGCTTCGGCAGGCATCGAGGGGCTGCGCGCCGGCCTCAGGCGCCTGCCTCAGGCGGCGCGCGACCTAGTCACGATTGAGAATGACGAGCTCAGCTTCGGCGTCGACGACCTTCTGCCGCTCGCGGAGGAAGTTGCCCTGGTCGTCGATTTCCATCATCACTGGATCCACAGCCGCGGCGAATATCTCGAACCGGACGATCCGCGGGTGGATCGGCTGAAGGCGAGCTGGCGGGGGGTGCGGCCGGCGGCACATATCTCTGTCTCGCGGGAGAGCCTCTATTCCGAGCTGCTTGACGAGGAGCGGCCCGATTATGCCGAGTTGAGCGCGGCCGGGTTCAAGGCGAGCGAGCTGCGCGGGCACAGCGACATGATGTGGAACCTGCGCGTCAATGATCTGGTGGCCGAGCATCTCGCCTGGTGCGACATCGAAGTGGAAGCCAAGGCCAAGAACCTCGCCAGCGGTCAACTCGCCGGGCACGTCCGGGGGCTCGAACTCACCTCGCCGCATGCCGACTGATCGGCATCGGTTTGCCAAAGGGCAGGACCGTGCCAATCTGGTGGCCATGAAGCCGGTTCGTTTCGCCGCCGTCCTGCTGCTGCTCGGGCTGCTCGGCTTGGCGGCGGTGTGGGCGGTCGGATCGATCATCGCGCGGCCTTTCAACCGCGTGGTGCTGCCACCAGAGGCGCCGGCGAGGCTCGTCAGCCTGCGGTCGGAAGACGGCACGCCGCTTGCCGGTACCTACTGGCCGGGCGCGCAGCGAGATGCACCGGCGATCCTGCTGCTCCACGGCATCAAAGCGTCGCGGGCGATGTTCCAGGAGAATGCCGAGTGGCTGAACGGTCTCGGCTATTCCGTTTTTGCACTGGATTTTCGTGGTCACGGGGGCTCGGCTGCGACCGAGCGGACATTCGGCTGGCTCGAGGCGGGCGACGCAGCGGCGGCGCTGGCGTGGCTTCGCAAGGACGCCCCTGGTCGAAAGGTAGGCGTGATCGGAGTGTCGCTCGGCGGAGCGGCCGCCTTGCTGGGGCCCAGAGGGCCGCTGCCAGTCGATGCCCTGGTGCTGCAGGGCGTCTATCCGGACATTCGCACGGCCATCGCCAACCGGCTCGATCGCGCGGGCGTGCCGGTGCTCACCGCCATGTCGGAGCCGTTGCTGAGCTACCAATCCTATTTCCGATACGGGGTCGCGCCTGAATTGATATCGCCCAGGGAGGGGCTGCGGCGCTATCGCGGACCGTTGCTCTTGATCGGCGGAATGGAGGACAGGGACACCACACCCGCCGATTCACGGGCGCTGTTCGCAGCGGCGCAGGGCGCCAAGCAGCTCTGGATGGTCGAGGCTGATCATGTCGAGGTCAGCAAGCTGAGATCCGAGGAATATCGCGCTCGCGTCCGCCGCTTCTTCGCCGGAAGCCTTGGCGAGCCGGGGCGAAACGACTTGGCCCAACCGGTTGCCTGATCGCGATGCGTGACTTCTCCCAGCTGCTTGACGCTCTCGTCTATACCCGCTCGCGCAACGCCAAGCTGAAGCTGATCGGCGATTATCTGAGGCGCACGCCCGATCCGGATCGCGGCTATGCGCTGGCTGCGCTGACGGGTGAGCTGGACATCAAGGCGGTGAAGCCGGCGCTGATCCGGGCCATTACCGAGGAGCGGGTCGATCCGGTGCTGTTCCATATGAGCCGGGATTATGTCGGCGACATGGCTGAGACGGTGTCGCTGCTGTGGCCGAAGCGCCTGGAGCAGCCGAGCGACATCGACGACGGCACGCTCAGGATCGGCAATGTCGTCGAGCGGCTGGCAGGCCTCGGCCGGTCGGAGGCGCCGGCGGTGCTCGCCGAAATGCTGGACCATCTCGACGCCAGCGGGCGGTTCGCATTGCTCAAGCTCGCGACCGGAGAGCTCCGGATCGGAGTCTCGGCGCGGCTGGCCAAGGTGGCGCTGGCCGAGGCGTTCGGGCTCGATGTCGATGCCGTCGAGGAAGTGTGGCACGGGATAGGGCCGCCCTACGCCCCACTGTTCGCCTGGGCGGAGGGAAGGGGGGAGCAGCCCACCGCCAGCAACGTGCCGGTCTTCCGGCCCTTCATGCTGGCGCACGGTCTCGAGGACACGCGGGTGTCGATGGAGGATTACGCGGCGGAGTGGAAGTGGGATGGCATCCGCGTCCAGATCGTCCGGGTCGGCGGCGAGACGCGGCTCTACAGCCGCGCCGGCGACGACATCACTCGCAGCTTTCCCGAAGTGGCTGAATCATTCGACTGCGACGGGGTCGTCGACGGCGAATTGCTGGTGAAAGGCGAGTTCCAGGGGGCCGAGGAGCATGGCGGGGCGGCGGCGAGCTTCAACGCCCTCCAGCAACGGCTCGGACGCAAGGTCGTGTCCGCGAAGATGCTGAGCGACTATCCCGCCTTCGTCCGGCTCTACGATGTCTTATTCGATGGCCCTGAGGACTTGCGCTCTTTGACCTGGCAGGAGCGGCGGGCGCGGCTGGAGGCGTTCGTGCCGAAGCTCGATCCGGAGCGCTTCGACATCTCCTCATTGATCGAGGCGAAGAGCTTTGAGGAGCTGGAGGAGATCCGCGCCGGCTCGCGCGACGCCTCGATTGAGGGAGTGATGCTGAAGCGGCGCGACAGCCCCTATGTGGCGGGTCGCCGCGTCGGCCACTGGTACAAGTGGAAGCGCGATCCGCTGAACGCGGACTGCGTCCTGATGTACGCGGCGCGGGGGAGCGGCAAGCGCTCGAGCTATTATTCCGACTATACGTTCGGCTGCTGGAGCCCGGAGGGGGAGCTGCTGCCGGTCGGCAAGGCTTATTTCGGCTTCACGGACGAGGAGCTGATGTGGCTCGACCGGTTCGTCCGCAACAATACGGTGCAGCGCTTCGGACCGGTGCGCGAGGTGGAGAAGAGCCTGGTGCTCGAAGTTGCCTTCGATTCGATCCACGAGAGCCGGCGGCACAAATCGGGACTGGCGATGCGCTTCCCGCGGGTGTCGCGCATCCGCCGCGACAAGCCGGCGCACGAGGCGGATACGATCGAGACGCTGCGCCGGATGGTGAGCTGAGCAGGAGCAGTCACCCCGCTATTGTTCATGCTTGCCGACCATCCGGGACCGACAAAAAGCCCGGCGCGCTCGGGTGAGCGGCCGGGCCTCTGATCCGCCGGAGCGGAAGCCTTACTGGATCGGCGTCAGGTTCACCGCCGCCGTCTTGCCGCGGCGGTCGACCTCGAGCTCGAACTCCAGGCGGTCGCCCTCGTTGAGAGAGACCATGCCGGCGCGTTCGACGGCCGAGATGTGGACGAAGGCGTCGGGCTGACCGTCGTCGCGGCTGATGAAGCCGAAGCCCTTCATCGCGTTGAAGAACTTGACTGTCCCGGAGGCCTTCTCGCCGGTGAGCTGGCGCTGCGGCCCGCCGCGGTCGCCGCCGCCGAAGCCGCCACCGCCTTCACGCTCGCGCGGAGGCCCGCGATCGGTGACCGGCATCGGCTCGCCCTCGATCTTGAGGTCGGTCGCAGAGATGCGACCGCCGCGATCAACGAGCGTGAATTCGAGCGGCTGGCCTTCGGCGAGGCCGGTGAGGCCCGCCTGCTCGACGGCCGAAATGTGGACGAACACGTCTTCGCCGCCATCATCGCGGACGATGAAGCCGAAGCCTTTCTGGCCGTTGAAGAATTTCACGACGCCTTTGCCTTCGCCAACGACCTGCGGGGGCATGCCGCCGCCACGGCCGCCGCCGAAGCCGCCGCCGCCGCCACCACCAAAGCCGCCACCGCCGCCGCCGCGATATCCACCGCCGCCGCCGCCGTAACCGCCGCCGCCACCGCCACCGTAGCGATCACCGCCGCCGCCGTAGCCGCCACCGCCGCCGAAACGGTCGCCGCCGCCGCCGAAGCCGCCGCGATCACCGCCATAGGAGCTGCCGAAATTGTCGTCTCCGAAACCGTCGCGCTTGTCTCTGCCGCGCCCGCCGCGATCGCCGCGACGCCCTCTGTCAAAACTCATGCCGTCTCATTCTTTCCCGCGCCCAACCCTGTTCAAGAACCACCGCGCTGGGCAAACGCGCAAACGGTTTCGGCGCGGAATCACGGCGCACCTTTGATTTCTGTAGCGCAAAAGGCAGCCCACTGCGAGTCGCCTTTTGCATCGCGGCCCCAGAGGCGCTTTCGGGTGGCGACGCAAGCCGATTTGCGACAGAGAGGCGCCCAACCGAAACCGAAAAAGAGGGCGACGTGGGCGACATTCTCGGCATCTTCAGCGATCCGGCGGCGGTCGCCGCTCTGGTGACGTTGGTGGTGATGGAGGTCGTGCTCGGCATCGACAATCTTATCTTCATCTCGATCCTGTCGAACAAATTGCCTGAAGAGCAGCGGCAGAAAGCGCGGCGGATCGGCATCGGCCTTGCCCTCGGCATGCGGCTCGCCCTGCTGTCGATGATCGCCTGGCTGGTCGGCCTCACCGCACCCGTCTTCGACCTCGGCATCACCGGCCCGCCGGGCACGCACGGCGAACCGGCGTTCGAGACCCAATTCTCCTGGCGCGACCTGATCCTGATCGCGGGCGGCCTGTTCCTCGTCTGGAAGGCGACCAAGGAAATCCACCACAATGTCGATCCGCATCCCAGCGACGACATGTTCGATGCGCCGCGCGGGACGCTGACCTTCGGGGCGGCGATCGGTCAGATCGTGCTGCTCGACATCGTCTTCTCGATCGATTCGATTCTCACCGCGGTCGGCATGACGGACTATCTGGCGATCATGGTGATCGCAGTGATCGTCGCGGTCGTCGTTATGCTGGTCGCCGCCGATCCGATGGCGAACTTCATCAACAAGAACCCGACGGTGGTGATGCTCGCCTTGGGCTTCCTGCTGATGATCGGCGCGGTGCTGATCGCCGACGGCTTTGGCGTGCACGTCCCGAAGGGCTATATATACGCCGCAATGGCCTTTTCGGCAGGCGTCGAGACGCTCAACATCATCTCGCGGCGGCGCAAGGATCGGCGGGAAAAGACGGGCGACGGCGGCCATTGAGGCGGGCCGCGCTTGCGCCTATGCCCTCCTCATGACCGTGCGTTTCCATGAAGAAGACCTGCCCGAGGGCGTGCTCGCCCCCGGGCCCGTCGCCATCGACACCGAGGCGATGGGGCTCCACCCGAACCGTGACCGGCTTTGCGTCGTCCAGATCTCCGACGGCCGCGGCGACGAGCATCTCGTCCGCTTCGCGCCGGACAGCACTTATGCCGCGCCCAACCTGAAGGCGGTGCTCGCCGACCAGAGCCGGCTGAAGCTCTATCATTTCGCCCGTTTCGACCTGGCGATCATGCAGGCTTATCTGGGCGTCATGGCTGGCCCCGTTTATTGCACCAAGACGGCGTCGCGGCTGGTGCGGACCTATACCGACCGGCATGGCCTCAAGGAGCTCGTCAAGGAGCTGCTCGGTCACGAAGTTTCGAAGCAGCAGCAATCCTCTGATTGGGGGGCGCCCGAGCTCAGCGACGCGCAGAAGGAATATGCCGCCACCGACGTGCGCTACCTTCACGCGTTGAAGGAGAAGCTCGACGAGCGGCTTGCGCGGGAAGGGCGGACGCAGCTCGCCCAGGCCTGCTTCGACTTCCTGCCGCACCGCGCCCGTCTCGACCTCGCCGGCTGGCCCGAGGAGGACATCTTCGCCCATGTCTGACCGGCATGTCTGAAGCTGCCGCCCGCGAGCGGGTGAGGAAACAGGGCTGGGCGGCGCCGGGCGGCGCTCACGACGTGATCGTGCGGCTGATGAAGATCGGCCTTCCGGCGCTCATCGGCGTGCTGACCGCCTATCTCGCCATGGCGCCGCTGCAGAAGGGCCCGGAGATCAGCTTCATCCTCGACAAGAACAAGGTCGAGACGACCAAGGAGCGCATGCGCGTGCAGACCGCGCGCTACCGCGGCCAGGACGATCAGGGGCGGCCGTTCACGCTCGATGCAGCGTCGGCCGTGCAGGTGTCCTCGCGCGATCCGGTGGTGGACGTCCGCGGCATGGAAGCGCGGATGGCGCTCACCAGCGGTCCGGCGCTGATCGAAGCCGACAGGGGGCGTTATGACATGGAAGCGGAGAAGGTGAACGTGATCGGGCCGATCCTGTTCAGCGCCGCCGACGGCTACCGGCTGGAGACGCGCGACGTGGCGGTCGACCTCAACACCCGCACGATGGCCAGTCGGGGCCGGGTTGACGGCCGCATCCCGCTCGGCCGCTTCTCAGCCGACCGAATGACGGTCGACCTGCCGAGCCGCGAGGTCGTCCTCACCGGGCGCGCCCGCTTGCATATCGAGCAGGGCGGTCTCAGATAGCGATCATGAAGAGGCTCGGCATCTCTCTAGCGGCGGCTTTCGTATCGCTTCTGGTCGGCGCACCGGCCGTGGGGCAGGAAGCGACCTCCGCTTTGCAGGGGCATAATACCAACGCGCCGGTGACCGTCGCTTCGGACCGCATCGAGGTGCAGGACCGGGCGGATCGCGCCGTCTTCTCGGGGAACGTGGTCGCGACGCAGGCCGATCTCACGCTGCGCGCCGCCCGGGTCACCGTCGCCTATTCCGATGCCGGCGGGATCCAGATCCAGCGTATCGACGCGAGCGGGGGTGTGACGGTGCGAAGCCCCTCCGAGACAGCAGTGGGCCAGTTCGCGATCTATGATTTGAACAACCGGCTCATCACGCTGCTCGGCGGCGTCGTGCTGACCCGCGGCGAATCGCAGGTGCGCGGCGGCCGCCTCGTGCTCGATCTCGAGAGCGGGCGGGCCGTGATGGACGGCGGCGGCCGCGCCGCGGCTGGACCCGCCGGCACGACCACCGGCACCGGCGGACGCGTGACCGGCACCTTCACCGTCCCGCAAAAGCGCGATTAAAGCGCAACAGTTCGGCGCAATCTGAATGGTTTGGCTTCGAACGGTCTCGACCTTTTCGGACAAGTCATGCACGAAGCTTGCCAGTCGGAGCGCTTGGCGCTTCGCCTGCGCCGGGGGGCGTGCTAGCGGGGGTGCATGAACGACAGTGCCGCAATCGAAAGGCCGCTCGAAGCCGCGATGGCGGGCGATCCGACGCGTGGTCTCTCGGTCGTCTCGATCGCCAAGAGCTATGATCGCAAGATCGTCCTGACCGACGTCTCGCTCCATGTGGAGCGCGGCGAGGTGGTCGGCCTGCTCGGCCCCAACGGCGCCGGCAAGACGACCTGCTTCTATTCGATCATGGGCCTCGTGAAGCCCGACAGCGGCCGCATTCTCCTCGACGGCGAGGACATTACCGGCCTTCCGATGTATCGCCGCGCCATCCTCGGCCTCGGCTATCTGCCGCAGGAGACGTCGATCTTCCGCGGCATGACGGTCAGCCAGAACATCATGGCGGTGCTCGAGGTCGCGGAGCCGGACCGTCGGGTCCGTCAGCAGCGGCTGGAGCAACTTCTCGACGAGTTCCACATCCAGCGGCTGCGCGATGCCCCCGCCATGGCGCTGTCGGGCGGCGAGCGGCGGCGCTGCGAGATCGCCCGCGCGCTCGCGGCCGATCCGTCGATCATGCTGCTCGACGAGCCGTTCGCCGGCATCGACCCCATTTCCATCTCGGACATTCGCGGCCTCGTGATGGAGCTGAAGAAGCGCGACATCGGCGTGCTGATCACCGACCACAATGTCCGCGAGACGCTCGACATCGTCGACCGCGCCTGCATCATCTATGATGGCCAGGTGCTGTTCGCAGGCAGCCCCGAGGCCTTGGTCGCCGACGAAAATGTGCGCCGCCTCTACCTCGGCGAGAGCTTCGAGCTGTAACCGTCATGGGTCTCGGGCCTCGCCTCGACCTCAGGCAAAGCCAGCAGCTGGTGATGACCCCGCAGCTGCAGCAGGCGATCCGCCTGCTGGCGCTGTCGAACCTGGAGATCGAAGGCTTTATCGCCGAAGAGATCGAGAAGAACCCACTGCTCGACAGCAGCGGCGGCGACGAGGAAGCCCATGCGGAGGCTCCCGAGACGGATGCCGGCGTCGGTGAAGGCGAGGAGCCTGCCACGGTCGATCTTCTCGTCCAGAGCGGGGATGCCGCGGCCGACGCGCCACTCGACGTCGATTATGACAGCGAAGCCTTTCACCAGGACAGCGCCGCCGATTCGATGCGCGGCATGGACGGTGGGCTCGGGCTGGAAGGGCTATCGACCAGCGCGAGCGCGGGCGGCGACGGTCCCGACTATGAAGAGTTCGCCAGCGGCGGCGTCTCCCTGCACGAGCATCTGAGCGCGCAGGCCGGCGCGGTGCTGACCGGCACCGACCTCATCATCGCGGGCCAGATCATCGACGCCATCGAGGAGACCGGCTATTTCGCGGATTCCTTGCTCGAGCTCGCACAGCGACTTGGCGTGCCGCTTGCCGAGGTGGAGCGTGTCCTCGCCATCGTCCAGAGCTTCGATCCGGCCGGGGTCGGCGCCCGATCGCTGTCCGAATGCCTCGCCATCCAGGCGAAGGAGGCGAACCGCTACGATCCGGCTATGGCGCGGCTGATCGACAATCTGGACTATGTCGCCAAGGGCAATCTCGGCGCGCTGCGGCGCATCTGCGGCGTCGACGACGAGGATTTGGCGGACATGATCCGCGAGCTTCGCGCCTATGATCCCAAGCCCGGCTGCCGCTTCGGCCAGGGCGACCAGGTCGACGCAATCGTGCCGGACGTATTCGTCGGCCGCCGCGGCACCGGCTGGGCAATCGAGCTCAACAGCGCGACCCTGCCAAGGCTGCTCGTCAACCGCTCTTATTATGCGGAGCTTGCGTCAGGCCCGCAGGACAAGCAGTCCAAGGCATGGCTGTCCGACTGCCTCGCCAGCGCCAACTGGCTGATGAAGGCGCTCGACCAGCGCGCCCGGACGATCATCAAGGTGTCCACCGAGATCGTGAAGCAGCAGGACGGCTTCTTCCGCCACGGCGTCGCGCATCTGCGGCCGCTCACCTTGCGGACCGTCGCCGACGCGATCGGCATGCACGAATCGACGGTCAGCCGCGTCACTTCGAACAAATATGTCTCCTGCGACCGCGGCATGTTCGAACTCAAATATTTCTTCACCAGCGGCATCCAGAGCGCCGACGGCGGCGATGCCGTCTCGGCGGAGGCGGTGAAGAGCCACATCAAGGCGCTGATCATGGCCGAGAGCCCGCGCGCCGTCCTCTCCGACGATCAGCTGGTCGACCTGCTCCGCGCCAAGGGCTTCGACATCGCCCGGCGCACCGTCGCCAAATATCGCGAGGCGATGGGCATCGGCTCCTCGGTCCAGCGCCGTCGCCAGAAGGCGATCGAGGGCCGCGCCGCCTGAGCCTCTTCCCAAACCGGCTGAGGACGTTACGCAGGCGTACATGAGTAGCTCACCCAATGTGCTGGTGCTGGCCGGCCGCCGCAATGCCGGTCTCGATCCGCTCGCCGAGGCGTTCGGCGTCAGCCACAAATGCCTGGTGCCGGTGCTCGGGAAGGCGATGATTTCCCGGGTGCTGGAGATCGTCGATCGCGCCTTTCCGGAGGCGCCGATCTTCGTCTCGATCGAGGATTTCTCGATCATTGAGGGCGAGCCGATCGTGCGCAAATTGATCGAGCGGCGGCGCCTGAAGGCGGTCGAGGCGCAGGAGCATATCGTCGACAGCATCGTCGCGGCGAGCGAGACGGCGGGCTTTCCGCTGATCGTCACCACCGCCGACAACGTTCTGATGACGCCGGACTCGCTGCGCACGCTCGCCGAGACGGCATCGCAGGACCAGGCTCATGCCTGGGCGGTGATGGCGAAGAAGGAGGATATCCGCGCCGCTCATCCGGACGGTCAGCGCCGCTTCTACGAATTCCGGGACGGCGGCTTCTCCAATTGCAACATGTTCTGGATCGGCAGCAAGACGGCGCTGAAGGCAACGGAGGCGTTCCGCCACGGCGGCCAGTTTGCGAAGAAGCCGGAGCGGGTGATCAAGGCGTTCGGCATCCTCAATCTCATCCGCTTCAAGCTCGGCCGCAACACGATCGAGCAGATTTTCGGCCACGTCTCGAGGCGCTTCAAGGTGCGCATCAAGCCACTGGTGATGAGGGACGGACGCCTTGCCATCGACGTCGACAATGAGCGGACGCACCGCGTTGCCGAGGAGATCCTGTCGCGCGCAACCGCTGCCTGAGCCGTCCGTTGAGCCTGGCGAAGGAGACCAGGCATGACCGACAACAAGAAGAAGGGCGATTTCGACCAGTGGCAGCGCGAGGACAAAGGCGGCGACAAGAAGCAGCGCGACGACCGCAACGAGAACAGCCGCACCGGCCACAAGCAGAATAGCGGCGGCGGCGGGCGGGACTGAGCCCCGCCGCAGCCTAAGGGATGCTTCTCCTGTGGCGTGAGAGGTTTATGCGCGGTTGCGTAGTGTTGCTGTGTAGCGTGTCGGTCGGCGCCTGTGCCACTCAATCCGATAACCCCGTCAGTCCCAGCGTTCGCTCGGCAAGCGATGCGGCCTTCACCGGCAGCACCGCCGCCGAGCCGACGCCGCTGCCTTCGCTGCAGCCCACCTCGCGGCCGCAGCGGCAGATCGAAGCCATGTCGGCGGCCGATCTGGCAGGCTGGATCCTGCCGGCCGAGGCGCCGGGCATCGCTGCGGCCGAGCTGTTCCCGGCTCGCTGGGGCGTGCTCACTTCGGCCTATCTGTGGCAGGCACCGCGGCCGGCCGGGCCAGCGGGCGTCTGCGGGATCGTCGGCTGGGGCGTCGGTTTTCGGATCGAAAATGAGAACAGCCTCAGCGACACGCAGCGCCTCGATCCGCCGCTGCGTCCCGTCTTCACCGTGCCGGAGCGCCGCTTCCGGGTAGTCGGTTCGACCCTGAGCGGCGGTGTTCCGCGGGCCTGCCGCGTCGGCCAGCCTTATTGGGGCTGGAGCGAGGCGCCATCCGCCGAGGTGCTCCATCGAGCGGCGCGGTTGACGGAGCAGGCGCAGCGAAACCCCGGCCCGCTTCGCCTCACCTGCCGCCAGATGCGCATCGACGAGCGCACGGGCGACATGTCCGAAGCGGACTGCGCCGATGCCCGCGGCATCCTGCGCCGGCTGACGCCAGATCTCATCAAGCGCGTCATGAGCACGCCGTGCGAAGGCGACCTCACCCGCTTCGCCGAAGGGCAGTGTATCGCCGTGGAATATCACGACCCCGACGCGTCGGGCACGCACAGCCTCTACATGGTGAGGATCGCGGGCGCAGAACGTCCCGCGGCGATTGACATCGTCCAGGGGATGCTGCCGCCGCATTGAGAGAGAGGATGATGCTCGAAACCGCTAGGTCGCTCGCCAAGTCGCCGGTTTTCTGACGCTTGCGGAGTGCGCCGGATTGCCGCAGCCTCGGCTCATGACCCTGCGCGCTCTTCCGGTCGGCCTCGGGCTGGCTATGCTGCTTGCCATGCCGACTTCCGCCGATGCCGCCGCTCAACGTCACCGTGTTCGGGAGGCGGGGATCGAGATCGGCATCCTCCCCGCAGGTCCGCTCAATGCGATCACGGATGTGGCGGGCGTGACGGTCGGCCACGTCACGCTGATTGAGGGAACGAACGTCCGCACCGGCGTGACAGCGGTGCTGCCGCATGGCGGTAACCTGTTCCAGGACAAGGTGCCCGGAGGTTTTGCGCTCGCCAACGGCTTCGGCAAGTTCATGGGCTCCACCCAGATCGAGGAGCTGGGCGAGATCGAGACGCCGATCCTGCTCACCAACACCATGTCCGTTCCGGAAGCCGCGGCGGCGGCGATCGAGTGGACGATCAACCGCCCGGGCAACGAGCAGGTGCGCTCGGTCAATGCCGTGGTCGGCGAGACCAATGACGGCTTCCTCAACGACATCCGCGCGCGGCACGTGACAAAGGCGCATGGGCTGGCTGCGATCGCGGCGGCGAAGTCTGGGCCCGTAGCGGAAGGCGCGGTGGGCGCGGGGACGGGAACCGTCGCCTTCGGCTGGAAGGGCGGCATCGGCACCAGCTCGCGCCGCCTCCCCGCTAGCCTCGGCGGCTGGACCGTAGGCGTGCTCGTCCAGAGCAATTATGGCGGCGTGCTGAGCGTCGCCGGCGTGCCGGTCGGGCAGGCGCTCGGCCGATACATGCTGAAGGACGAGCTGGCCGGCGGCAGCGGCGACGGATCGGTGATCATCGTCGTCGCGACCGATGCCCCGCTCTCCGACCGCAACCTGAAGCGGCTCGCGGCCCGCACCTTCCTCGGCATTGCCCGCACCGGATCGCCGATCACCAACGGCTCCGGCGACTATGCGGTGGCCTTCTCCACCAGCGAGGCGGTGCGGCGAACGCCTGCGCGTCGGAGCGCCGTTAGCGCAGTCGAGGAACTCCCCAACGACCGCATCACGCCGCTTTTCCAGGCGGTCGTGGAGGCGACTGAGGAAGCGGTGCTGAACTCGAAGTTCAAGGCCGAGACGATGGAGAGCAACGGCGCCCGCATCGAGGCGCTGCCGGTCGATCGGGTGGTGGAACTCTACCGCAACTCTAAGCGGGCAGGTCGAACAGATCGGCGGTGATCGCGCCGCTCTTCTTGTCGAGGCGGCCTTTGGACGGGCTGTCGTAGATGACCAGGATCTGCCGCGCCTCGCCGTTGTCGCCCCAAAGCGCCAGCCCCTCCGGATGGTCCTCGCCGCGGCCGAAGGGAAGCTCGAGGATGCGCTCAGGCCGGTGGAGGCGGACACGCTCGGGGTCCTGCGGCGGATCGTCTGCCCAGCCGCGCCAGCGATAGAGCGCGCAGGGGCCGCTGAGGCCGGTGGTCGGACCGGCGAGGATGACGAGATCGTCGCCGCACCGCTTGAGATCGCGAAGGCCGAGCCCCTCCATCGCCAGCAGCCGCTTCACCGGTTCTCCCTTGATGTGCAGCCGCCCCGAAGCCTTCGGCTCGATCCGGAGCTCGAGTAGCACGGCATGGCTGGCGATCACCGGTCCCCTGAGGCCGAGCGCAACCCGATCGTCGCAGACGGCGATCCCCTCGATATCGAGCCCGCCCTCCTTGGCCGGAAGGCGGGTGAAAGGGCCGAGCAGTGCGTCGTGCTTGAGCGCCTTCGACAGGAGGCTGCCATGCTTGGTCTGCTGGACGAGCCCCGCCTTGCGCTTCCCATCCTTCCGCACCGGCGTACGCAGTCCATTCTCGTCCGCGGCAAGAGGGATGCGGGCCAGAAGGCACCGCGGCCGCGTGTCCTTGAGATCGGCGAGAAGCGTCAGGTCGATGCACTCGTCCTCGGCCTTTTCCGGCTTGTTACGGGTCCGGGCATGGCTGCCGAGCACCCACAGCCAGTCCTCGTCCGCCGCCAGCCCCTCCACGTCCGCCTCAGCCTCGGGATCTGCAAGGTCGAGCAGGTCCTTGAGCTCAAAGCGCTCATGCTTGCCCCAGGCATGGCGGCCGGTCTGGACGAGACGATCGATCGCCGCCCGCTCGTCCGCGCCGAGGAAGAGCGTGTCGCCGACACGGGAGCCGGCGGAGAAATTCTTCAGCGCCTTGGAGTCATCGATCGACGCGCCGCATTCCAGTCGGATCGTCGCGCGGGGCTTCGCGGGTACCGGCCATCCCTGTGCGGAAAAGCCAGCCACCGGGTCAGACGTCCAGGTTGGCGACGTTGAGGGCGTTTTCCTGGATGAAGTCGCGGCGGGGTTCGACGACGTCCCCCATCAGGCGGGTGAAGATCTCGTCGGCGACATCGGCCTGGGCGATCTCGACCTGGAGGAGGGAGCGGTTTTCCGGGTCGAGGGTGGTTTCCCAAAGCTGGTCGGCGTTCATCTCGCCCAGGCCCTTGTAGCGCTGGATCGACAGGCCCTTGCGGCCGGCGGCGAGGATCGCTTCGAGCAGCTCTGTCGGACGGCGGACGAGGACGCCGCGGCCGCTGTCCGGCGCGCGGTCGGCGGAGGGGACGCCCTCCACCTTTTCGTGCGGCGTGTCGCTGTCTGGGTTCGGGTCCTCTTCCTCCGCCTGCTCGGCGGCGGCCGACTTCATCGAGACGAGCCGCGACTGGGTCGCATAGGCTTGGGCCTGCTCCTGGGTGAGGCTGTGGAGCTTGCGCGCCTCGGCCGAGACCAGGAATTTGTGGTCGACGATGTGCCAGTCGGTGACGCCGCGCCACAGGCGCTTGAGGATGTAATTGCCGTCCTCGCCGATCTCGCCGGTCCAGCTGGATTCGGAATCGCCGGCCTGGAGCCAGGCGGCGGCGCGCGCGACGGCACCGGCCCGTTGCTCGGTCTTCAGCTCGGGGTCGAGCGCGCCAGTCAGCGCGAGCGCTTCGATGATCGCCGGATCGTAGCGTTTGGGCACGTATCGCATCAGCGCGCGCACGCGGCGGGCGTGGTCGGCAAGCGAGCGGAGGTCGTCGCCGAAGCGCGCCCCTTCGGCGGTGTCGAGCCGCATTGCGCCGATGCCGGCTTCGACCAGATATTCGTCCAGCCTGGCGTCATCCTTCAGATAGACTTCGGAGCGGCCCTTGGCGACTTTGTAGAGCGGCGGCTGGGCGATGTAGAGGTGGCCGCGCTCGATGATCTCCGGCATCTGGCGGTAGAAGAAAGTGAGCAGGAGCGTCCGGATATGGGCGCCGTCGACGTCGGCGTCCGTCATGATCACGATCTTGTGGTAGCGCAGCTTCTCGACGTTGAAGTCGTCGCGGCCGATGCCGGTGCCCATCGCCTGGATGAGCGTGCCGACTTCCTTGGATCCCAGCATGCGATCGAAGCGGGCGCGCTCGACGTTCAGGATCTTGCCCTTCAAGGGCAGGATCGCCTGCACCTCGCGATTGCGGCCCTGCTTGGCGGAGCCGCCGGCCGAGTCACCCTCGACCAGGAAGAGCTCGCATTTGGCCGGGTCTCGCTCCTGACAGTCGGCGAGCTTGCCGGGGAGGGAGGCGATGTCCATCACGCCCTTGCGCCGGGTCAGCTCGCGCGCTTTCTTGGCCGCTTCGCGAGCGGCGGCGGCGTCGATCACTTTCTGAATGACCGTGCGGGCGTGCTGCGGATTTTCCTCCAGCCATTCGGCGAGCTTGTCGGCGATCAGGCTTTCGAGCGGCTGGCGGACCTCGGAGCTGACGAGCTTGTCCTTGGTCTGCGAGCTGAACTTGGGATCGGGCAGCTTGACCGAGACGATCGCGGTCAGGCCCTCGCGCATATCATCGCCGGTGAGGCTGACCTTCTCCTTCTTCAGCGCGCCGGATTTGTCCGCGTAATTGTTGAGCGTGCGGGTCAGCGCGGCGCGGAACGCCGCGAGGTGGGTGCCGCCGTCGCGCTGGGGGATGTTGTTGGTGAAGCAGAGGACCTGCTCGTAATAGCTGTCGTTCCATTCCAGGGCGACGTCGATGCCGATATCCTCGCGCTGGCCGGTGACCGAGACGGGCTCGGGGATGAGCGCGGTCTTGGTGCGATCGAGATAGCGCACGAACGCGGCTATGCCGCCCTCGTAGAATAGTTCGACCGACTTCTCCTCCTCGTGGCGCGCATCGGTCAGGATCAGGCGGACGCCGCTGTTGAGGAAGGCCAGTTCGCGGAAGCGGTGCTCCAGCTTGTCGAAGTCGAACTCGACGATCTTGAAGGTAGCCGGCGAGGGGAGGAAGGTGACCTTCGTCCCCTTCCTGTCGCCGGCGGGCCCGACGACCTTCAGCGGCGCGACCGCATCGCCAAGGCGGAAGCGCATGTAATGCTCCTCGCCGTCCCGCCAGATGGTGAGATCCAGCCACTCGCTGAGCGCGTTCACGACCGACACACCGACGCCATGGAGGCCGCCGGAGACCTTGTAGGCGTTGTCGTCGGAGGTGTTCTCGAACTTACCGCCGGCATGGAGCTGGGTCATGATGACCTCGGCCGCGGAAACGCCTTCCTCGGCGTGGATGCCGGTCGGGATGCCGCGGCCATTGTCTTCGACGGAGACTGAGCCGTCGGGGTTGAGCGTGATCAGGATGCGGTCGCAATGACCGGCCAGAGCCTCGTCGATCGCGTTGTCCGAGACCTCGAACACCATGTGGTGGAGACCAGAGCCGTCGTCGGTGTCGCCGATATACATTCCGGGCCGTTTGCGAACCGCGTCGAGGCCTTTCAGCACCTTGATGGAATCGGCGCCGTAAGCGTTTTCACTGGGGGATGTTGCCATGTCGATTATATAGCGACGAGAGGGCGGAAACCCAAGGAAATAAGCCGCTTTCAGGCGGGTGAAATCACACCGCCCGCGACGTCGAAAAAGCTGCTTGCGCCTGTGACGCCGCTGAAAAGCGACGGCTCGGTTCCCGTCATCCACACTTGGCCCCCGGCCTTGGCGAGGCGGTCGAACAAGGCGGCCCTTCGGCTGGGGTCGAGATGGGCGGCGACCTCGTCGAGGAGGAGGATCGGGCGGCGCCCGGAGCGATCTGCGACGAGATCGGCATGTGCGAGGATGATGCCGAGCAGCAGGGCCTTCTGCTCGCCGGTCGAGCAGCGCTCCGCCGGCTGGCCTTTGCCGAGATGCGTGACGGCAAGATCGGTGCGGTGGGGGCCGGCGAGCGTGCGGCCGGCAGCGGCGTCACGGCCACGGCCCTGCGCCAGCTCCTGCGCGAGATCGCCCTCCGTCCAGCCCTCGAGACGAAGGCCGGCGCGGGCGAAAGGCCCGTCGGGGACCAGGGCAAGGCGCTCCCCCAGCGCAGCGACGGCGGCCGCCCGCGCGGATGCGATGGCGGCGCCATGCTCGTCCATCCGTGCCTCGAGCGCCGAAAGCCACCCCTTGTCGGGCGGGCCTTCGTCGGCAAGCAGCTTGTTGCGCGCCCGCATCGCCGCCTCGTAGCGGGCCGAGTGCATGGCATGGTCGGCGGCGAACGCGAGCACCAGCCGGTCGAGGAAGCGCCGGCGCCCGCCTGCGCTTTCGAGGAAGAGGCGGTCCATGGCCGGCGTGAGCCAGAGGATCGAAACCCATTCCGCAAGCGAAGTGGCGGAGGAGGGGGCGCCGTTGATGCGGACCTGGCGGCGCTCGGGGGCGGAGGCGAGGGTGCCTGTGCCGATGTCGACGAGGGGCGTCTCGAGCCGTGCCGCCACGGCGAAGCCTCCGGCGCCGTCGCTGCGGGCAATCTCGCTCAGCGCCGCACCGCGCAGGCCGCGGCCCGGGGAGAGCAGTGAGACTGCCTCCAATATGTTGGTCTTGCCGGCGCCATTCTCGCCGGTGAGCACGACCAGGCCCGGGCCGGGGGCGATCAGCGCATCGGCATAGGAGCGGAAGTCGGTGAGGGAGAGGCGCGAAAGGACCACTTCGCACTCAGGCCAGCAGAAGCCGGGCGAGGTCAACCATGTTCGGCACGACAATGGCCGGCTCTACGCCGTCAGTCGCATTTGTTCGGGCGCCCGCTCCTGGCGATCACTTGGTAAGGTGCCCCATTTGAGATCGGCCAAGCCGACCGGTGCCGAGCTTCGGGGCATGTTTTCACGGACGAAGAGTTCCGCCCGCGCAAGCCCGCTCGGATCCCGGTCGGTGAGCCGGGGGGCAACAACGTCTGTTCGATAAAGGTGCCACTGGAAGGTTTCGGCGTAGCCATGCTTGTTCGCCTGCGCATTGCGTTGGATGCTGGCCAGGGTGGGCCGGGTGTCGAGAGTTCCCAAATAGGAGATCGCCCCCGGCTTGACGGTCACGTGGATGGTGCGGCTGGCAAGACATGCCGCCCATTTGCTCTGCTGATAAACGGCAACCAGGCGATATTCGCCCGGCGGCAGAGCCATGACCTCGAAGGAGGGGCCCTCTCCAGCGGGACGCGGCTTGATGCCGACCAGCTCTTCTTCTGCGGCCCGCCGCTCGGCCGCGTTGCGGGAAAAGGCGATCATCTGATGTGCCGGCCAGGCTGGCACCTCGAACAAGAGCGCGCCCTTTTTCGACCCGGGGGCGATCGCGACCTTGCGCGGGTTTTCGGCTGATGCCGGATGGCCTAAGACAAGGATCGCCAGCGCCAGGCCGGCGAGCCGCATCCTCACACCCGCATCGGCATCAGCACGTAGAGGGCTGCGGCCTTGTCGTTTTCGCGGAGCAGGGTCGGCGCCGCGGCGTCGGCGAGGTGGACTTCGACGGTGTCGCCTTCGATCTGGTTGAGGATGTCGAGCAGGTAGCGGGCGTTGAAGCCGATGTCGAAGCCGTCGGCGGCATAGTCGCCGGGGACTTCCTCGGCGGCGGTGCCGTTCTCGGGCGAGGTGACTGACAGCGTAATGCGGTCGCGGTCGAGGCTCATCTTGACGGCGCGGGTCTTCTCGCTGGCGATGGTGGCGACGCGGTCGACGCCTTCCTCGAAGCTGCGCGGGTCGATTTTGAGCAACTTGTCGTTCGCGGTCGGGATGACGCGGTTATAGTCGGGGAAGGTGCCGTCGATCAGCTTTGAGGTCAGGATCGCACTGCCGAGGCCGAAGCGGACCTTCGATTCCGAGAGAGAGACGGCGACGGTGCCGTCGAGCTCGTCGAGCAGCTTGCGAAGCTCCGCCACGCACTTTCTCGGAATGATCACGTCGGGCATGCCCTGTGCGCCTTCGGGGCGCGGCACGGTGACGCGGGCGAGGCGGTGGCCGTCGGTGGCGGCGGCCTTCAAGAGGCTCGCGCCGGCCGGACCTTCGCCGTCCGTCACGTGCAGGAAGATGCCGTTGAGATAGTAGCGCGTCTCTTCGGTGGAGATGGCGAAGCGGGTCTTGTCGATGATCTGGCGGAGTGTCGCGGCCGGGAGCTCGAAGGCGGTTGGCAACTCGCCCTCGGCGATCACCGGGAAATCGTCGCGCGGCAGCGTAGCGAGGTTGAAGCGGGCGCGGCCGGCATTGACCTGCATCTTGCCGCTGGCGGCGTGGAGTTCGACCTGGCTGCCTTCGGGGAGCTTGCGCGCGATGTCGAATAAGGTGTGGGCGGAGACGGTGGTGGCGCCGGCCTGGCTGACGTTGGCCTGGACGGTCTCGTTGATCTGGAGGTCGAGATCGGTCGCCATGAGGCGGAGATTGCCCTCCTCCGACGCCTCGATGAGGACGTTGGAGAGGATCGGGATCGTGTTCCTGCGCTCCACCACGGACTGGACGTGGCCGAGGCTCTTGAGGAGCGTAGCCCGTTCGATCGTCGCCTTCATTGTATCCCCCAAAGTGGTACTTTGGGGGAGTTGTAGAGCCCCTTATGCGGCTGGGCTAGGGGGTTGTCAGGGCGCATGAAAAAAGGGCCGGAGCGTTGCCGCTCCGACCCTTTCCCCTGTCCGGATGGACTGGCCGCTTAGAAGCGGAAGCCGACTGCGGCGACGACCTGGTGACGGTCGAGGTCGATATCGGTGTCGAAATCCTCGGCGTCGAAATCGTCGAGATCGAAGTCGTCGCTGAAGTCGAGGTTGCTGTAGTTCGAATAGCGATATTCGACCTTGCCGTAGGCGTTCGGGCCGAACAGCTGCTCGATGCCGACGCCGAGCCGGTAGCCGTCGACGTTGGTGTCGAACTCGAAGCGGTCGTCCGCGGTCTCGAAGCCCGCCTCGATGCTGGTGTTGGTGTAGCCCGCCTTGCCGTAGACGAGGGTCGACGGGGCGACGCGGAAGCCGAGGCGGCCGCCGATGTAGAGGTCACGGCCGGTCTCCACGCTGGACGTGAAGTTGATGCCGTCGAGGCTCTCGTCGGACTCCTGCTCGCCGGTCGATTCGGTGAACTCGCCCTCGATGCCGGCGACGACGCCGCCGAGATCGAAGTCATAGCCTGCGCCGACGCCGAACACGACGCCCTCCAGGGACTCGTCGCCTTCGTTATCGCCGGTGTCGACGCCGTCATCGTCGCGCTCGCCGGACTTCAGCGAGTCATAGCCGCCGATCGCCTCGACGCGGAAGCCGGTGAAGGGGCTCGCTTCCTGCGCGAAGGCCGGAGCGGCAACGGTGCCAGCAAGAAGGGTGGCGAGAAGCAACTTTCGCATACAAAAACTCCATTTCATTTTGGAACCCGTCAGGGAACGGGAGGCTCAATTCCCGTGTCGGCGGGAAGTTTCATGAACCTCAGATAAACGGGGCAGCCCTGTTGCCGAACAGCAACATGGCTCGATCAGCCATTGTTGATCGACGATGGCCGAAGTCGTTCGCGAATAGCCTCGATCTTGCACTCTGCTGCGATGCAACGACTTCCTCGTACAGCAAAGCGGGCGCGAGGAGACCCCGCGCCCGCCGCCCGCTTGCCTGTGCGTCAGAAGCGGAAGCCGATGCCGGCGATGACCTGGTGCTTGTCGTAACCGGCTTCGTAGTTGGAGTAGCGATACTCCGTCTTGGCGTAGGCGTTGCCGCTGAGCGCGAACTCGACGCCCGCGCCGACACGCACGCCGTCCAGGTTGACGCCGTCGTCGAAGTCGTCGGCGCTGCCCGGCGCGTCATACTGGAGGTTGACGCGGCCGTTCACATAGCCTGCCTTGGCGTAGAGCAAGGTGCTGGAGCCGAGAACCGCGCCGATCCTGCCGCCGACATAGATGTCACGGCCGAGCTGGGCGCAGAGCTCGTCGCCAGTCACGTCGACACCGGAGATGCACTCATCGACCGTGGAGTCGGTCAACTCCGCCTCAATACCGGCAACGGCGCCGCCGAGTTGGAAGTCGTAGCCGATGGCGCCGCCATAGGTGACGCCGCCACTATTCTCATTCTCGACGTCAGTGGTCTCGTACCCGACGATCGCTTCGACACGCGGACCGGTGAAGGGCGCGGCGTCCTGCGCGAAAGCGGGGGTGGCGACGGTAGCGGAAAGCAACGCAACGAGAAGATAATTACGCATTGAAGAAACTCCCTGATCTGTGGGACATCCCGATTGAAGGCATCCCTGCTCGTTGCGCTGCAGAAACGCTGCTGAATGCCGGATAAACGAATTGTGGCGAAAACAGATCGGCTGGATTTACAGGAGATTAACGGCTTGTTTCGCCTTTTTGCTTTCTTCTTTTGCTTACTGATACTTGCCGATCCTGCTGCGGCGCAGCGTGCCTCGCTCGGAATTTTTTCCAAGTGGGGTGCTTTTCGCGACGAACAGCCGCCGCGCTGCTTCGCGATCACCGAGCCAAGCCGTTCTCCCAAGGCCGAAGGGTGGCAGCCTTTCGCCTCGGTCGCCTATTGGCCGGCCCGGCAGGTGCGGGGACAGGTCCACTTCCGGCTCAGCCGTGAGAAGCGCCCCGGCTCGGCGGTGCTGCTCAGGATCGACGACCGCACATTTCAGCTGGTCGGCGGCGGCGCCAACGCCTGGGCGCCCGATGCGCGCGCCGATGCCGAGATCGTCACTGCGATGCGGAGCGGCGTCGACATGACCATCGAGACGCGATCGGAGCGAGGGCTGCGCGTGCGGGACTATTACCAGCTGCGCGGCGCCGCGACCGCGATCGACGCGGCGGCCATCGCCTGCGCCAGGGGCGCATGAGCCGCTACTTCATTGCGCGGCATGGCGAGACCGTGTTCAACGCAGTCGGTCGGATACAGGGCGAGGCGCCGCATACGCCGCTGACCCGCGCCGGCTTCGCGCAGGCGGAGGAGATGGGGCGGGCACTGCGAGATCGTCTCGGGCCCGCGCCGCCGCTGACGATGTGGGCCTCGCCGACGGACCGGGCGCTGCAGACGCTGGCAATCGTCGCCGAGCATCTCGGGCTCGACTGGCATGCGGCGCGCACCGATCCTCGGCTGGCCGAGATGCGCATGGGCGAGTGGGGCGGGCTCTACCATCGCGACATCCGCGCGGCGGTGGGCACCTTTGTCGACGCTTCGACCGGACTGTTCAAAATACCACCGGGCGGCGAATCCTTTGACGAGATCGCCGCGCGCGTCGGCGCCTGGCTCGACGAGCAGGCGGGCGAAGAGGGGGACCGGCTGGTGATCATGCACGGCGTGTCCTCGCGCGTGCTACGCGGCGTCCTGACCGGCGCGCCGCACCGGCCGGACTGCGGAGCGCCGGTGGCGGCGAACCTGCCGCAAGGCTCGCTCACCTGCATCGAAGACGGGGTGGAGCAGGTGATCCACCTCGGCACGGGCGGCGGCGGCGCCGCGGCCGCATCCCTCTCCGCCTAGCAAAATCGGCCCGGCTCACCTACATAGCGCCCATATGACAGCTGCAATGCCGATCCCCGGGCATATCGACCCGGTTCCCGTCCCGCGTCCCGCGTTCGCGGCCGAGGACGCACGCGTCGACCTGGTCGGGCTGTCGCGCGACGCGATCCGCGAGGCTTTGACCGACGCCGGGCTGGAGCCGAAGCAGGCCAAGCTGCGCGCCAAGCAGATCTGGCACCAGATCTACAATCGCGGCGCCACCAGCTTCGACGCGATGAGCGACATCGCCAAGCCACAGCGTGCATGGTTCGCGGAGCGGTTCGTGATCGGACGCCCGGACGTGGTCGTGCAGCAGGTCTCGACCGACGGCACCCGCAAGTGGCTGCTGAAGACGCCGGACGGCCATGATTTCGAGATGGTCTTCATCCCCGATGCGGACCGCGGCACGCTCTGCGTGTCGAGCCAGGTCGGCTGCACGCTCAACTGCCGCTTCTGCCACACCGGCACGATGCGGCTGGTGCGCAATCTCACCGCCGGCGAGATCGTCGGGCAGGTGATGCTGGCGCGCGACGCGCTCGGCGAATGGCCGTCGCAGCCGGAGGGGCGGATGCTCTCCAACATCGTCATGATGGGCATGGGCGAGCCGCTCTACAATTTTGACAATGTGCGCGACGCGCTCCGGATCGTCATGGACGGCGACGGCCTTGCTCTCTCCAAGCGGCGCATCACCTTATCGACTTCGGGGGTGGTGCCGATGATGGCCCGCGCCGGCGAGGAGATCGGCGTCAACCTCGCCGTCTCGCTCCATGCGGTGACGAAGGAAATGCGGGACGAGATCGTGCCGCTCAACCGCAAGTTCGGCATCGAGGAGCTGCTGGAGGCCTGCGCGGCCTATCCCGGTGCCAACAATGCCCGCCGCATCACGTTCGAATATGTGATGCTGAAGGACAAGAATGACAGCGACGAGGATGCGCGGGAGCTCGTCCGGCTGATCCGGAAATACAAGCTGCCGGCCAAGGTGAACCTGATCCCGTTCAACCCGTGGCCGGGTGCTCCCTATGAATGCTCGGATGCCGAGCGGGTGCAGCGTTTCTCCGACATCATCTTCGAAGCCGGCATCTCCGCCCCCGTGCGGCGCCCGCGCGGACGGGACATCATGGCCGCTTGCGGCCAGCTCAAGTCTGCCGCCGAGAAGAAGAGCCGCGCCGAGCTCGACCGGCTCGCCGAGGAAAAGCAGGCGGCGCTCGCCTGACGCGCCCTGTCCCGTCCGAAGCCGGCGGTTAACTTCTCCAGCATTATTACGACTTTGTCGGCGATGTTGCGGACGCTATAGGCGCTCGTTCGGCCGGAGGCTGTTCAATTAAGATGTCGACCAATCCAGTGGAAAACCGGGACGGGGAGGCCGCGGGTGTCCACGTGAGCGCCCGCGGCTTCGACTGGGCGGCGACGCCGTTCGGCCCGATCAGCAACTGGCCCGCCAGCCTGCGCGTAGCCACCGATCTCTGTCTCGCCTCCAGCTCGGTCGCTGCGGTCTATTGGGGTCCGGACTTTCGCCTGATCTACAACCAGGCTTGGGCCGACGTGCTCCCCGAGCGCTACCAGGCCGCGCTCGGGCGCCCCGCCCGCGAGGTATGGCAGGACGTCTGGCACCTTCTCGCCTCCGATTTCGAGCAGGTGATGGCGAGCGGCCGGGCCCGGACGCTCGAAGCGCAGATGCTCCCGCTCGCGCGCAACGGCACGGTCGAGGAGACCTATTGGTCCTATACCCTGACCCCTATCAAGGAGGGCGACGGCGCCGGCGGGATATTCCTCCAGGGCGCCGACATCACGCAGACGGTGCTCAATGAGCGGCGGCTTTCCTTCCAGGTCAAGATCGCCGACCGGCTGCGCCACATTACCGAACCGGTCGAGGTGAAGCGCGCCGCGGCCGCGATGCTCGGCGAATATCTGGGCGCGGCCCGGGTCGGCTTCGTTGAAGTGGACGAAGCGAGCGACGCCATCATTCTTCGCAGTGACTGGACCCGCGGTCCCGATGTGCCTTCGCTGACGGGACGCATTGCCAAACTGTCCGATCTACCCAAGGCCGCGATCGATTACTTGCGCACGGGGCAGGTGCTCGCGCTCGGTGACGTGGAAGATATCGCTGCCGGCAGCAGCGATGAGGATGCGGCGCTCGGCGGCAAGCTCGACGTGCGGGCGGTGATCACGGTGCCGCTGGTCCGCGAGGGGCGGCTGCGGGCGATGCTCTATGTGCACGAGATCGAACCGCGGCCTTGGAAACGGTCCGAAGCCGCGATGGCCCGCGACGTTGCGGAGCGGAGCTGGGCGGCGGTCGAGCGCTCCGTCGCCGAGCAGAGCCTGCGCCTCAGCGAGGACCATTATCGTAATGCCGTCGAGCTCAACCCGCAGGTGAGCTGGACCTCCTGGCCCGACGGCCAGCTCAACCACGTTTCCAAGCGGTGGGAGGATTGGACCGGCACCACCGGCCTGGGCTCGACATGGGCCGACGGGCTCCACCCGAACGATCGTGAGCGCACCTTTGCGGTATGGGGGCATTCGGTTGCGACCGGGGAGCCGTATGACATCGAGCATCGGGTCAAGTTCCTCGACGGCAGCTATCGCTGGGCGCGCTCACGCGCCTTTCCGCGCAGGGGCGAGGCGGGCGAGATCCTCCTCTGGTACGGTACGACGGAGGACATTCACGACCGCAAGCTCGCCGAGGAGCGGCAGCGGCTGCTGATCAACGAGCTCAACCACCGGGTCAAAAACACGCTTGCCACCGTGCAAGCGATCGCCTTCCAGACGCTGAAGGGCGACATCCCGCTGGCCGAGGGGCGGGCCCGTTTCGAGGCGAGGCTGCTGGCGCTTTCCAACGCGCACAACATGCTGACCGAGCAGAATTGGGAAGGCGCAGAGCTGCGGCGGGTGGTGATCGAGGCGACCGACCATCTCGCCGATCCGGCGCGAATGGTGGTCGAGGGCGAGAGCCTCTGGCTTGCGCCTCGCGCCGCGCTGGCGCTGTCGCTGGCGCTGCACGAGCTCAGCACCAATGCGGCCAAATATGGCTCGCTGTCGGGAGACGGCGGCCGCGTGGAGGTCCGTTGGACGATCGTTGGCGACGAGCTTCGGCTGGACTGGAAGGAGCGGGGCGGACCGCCCGTCCACGAGCCGTCGCGTCGGGGCTTCGGCTCGCGGCTGATCGAGCGAGGCCTCGAGGCCGATCTCGGCGGCACGGCCGCGCTTGCCTTCGAGCCGGATGGGCTGCGCTGCGTGATCACCGCTTCACTGGAGGCGGTTCGTGCGGAGGAGGCGGATGGCTGATCGTCGACTGCGGGTCCTGGTCGTGGAGGACGAGATGCTCGTCGCGATGAACATCGAGGACATGCTGCTCGATCTCGGCCACGAGGTGGCCGGGCTGGCCAGCCGGCTCGAACCGGCCTTGTCGCTCGCGCGAGAAGGGGCGTTCGATCTGGCCATGCTCGACGTCAACCTGGCCGGCCAGCAGAGCTTCCCCGTAGCCGACGTGCTGATCGCGCGCGGCATCCCGTTCCTGTTCGCCACCGGCTACGGCATCAAGGGCATCGCCGAGGATTATCGCGACCGGCCCGTCCTCCAGAAGCCCTTCCGCACCCGCGACCTCGGCGAGGCGATTGACAGGATCGAGCTGAAGGCCGTCTAGAATCCGTGAAAGCGGGCGAAGGCTTCCGGCGCCTCCCGCGATGTTCTGAAACCGTTGATCGGGTGGTTGCGATCGGGAAGGCCCAGGGCGATGGCGGCGTAGAAGATACGGACGTCCGGTAGCCCCAGGAAATCGGAGACCGTGCCGTGGACCGCGGCCCAGCTCTCCTGCGCGCAGGTGCCGAGACCCTGTTCCTCGGCGAGCAGCATGATCGTCTGCATGAACATGCCGAGATGCGCCCATTGCGGCCGGTCGAACGCGCGGTCGAGTGAGAAGAAGAGGCCGACCGGGGCGCCGAACAGGTCGTAATTCTGAAGGAACTGCGAGCAGCGCCCGGGCTTGTCGGCGCGGGTGATGCCGATCGAATCGTAGAGCGCCTCGCCGCAGGCGCGGCGGCGCCCATTGTCTGCTTCGGAAATCGCGAGCGGATAGACGTTGAACTCGGTCGACTCGAGGCCGTGGGCCAGGCGATCCCGCACCTGCGCCTTCAGCCGCTCCAGCGCCTCGCCGGCGACCACTTCCACGCGCCAGGGCTGGAGGTTGCCGCCGGATGGCGCGCGGGCGGCGGCGGCAAGGATCTGCTCCACCGTTTCTCGTCCCACCGGCGTCGGAAGAAAGGCGCGGACGGAGTGTCGTCGGCGGACGGCCTCGGTGACTGTGAGCACGCTTTCTCCCTGGCCGCGGCCGGCCTTTAGACCTCGTTAACCTAAAGCTGCGAACAGCCTTGTCCATGCAGATCGCCGCGACCGCCGGAGCTTACAGGGAGCGCCTGCGCTTGCCCCCGTTGCTGGCCAATTGGGCGCTCTGCTGGATCTTGCTCCCGAACCTGCCCTTCGCCGCCATGTGGCTGGTCGGCGGGCCGCCGCGCGTCATCGAGATCTTCGTCACCGGAATGGTCGGCCTCGTCATCCGCCGCGCCCGCTTCCGCATCCAGTTTCCGGTCTTCGTCGCCTTGCTCACGGTGTCGGCGATGATGTTCGTCTCGGCGCTGTTCAGCCTCTCGCCCAAGGCGATGTTCTACTCGTTGCGCTTCATCCTGGAGCTGCGGCCGTCGGCGTCGCTCGAATATCTCGTCGTCGGTGGCAGCCTCGCGCTGACGCTGGCGCTCGCATGGAAGTGCCTCCGCCGCCGGCAGGATTTCGATGCGCCGATGCAGATCGTCGCCGCCGGCGCCATGATCTTCGCCCTGTGCGGCGCCGATCTTGCGGTCTCGGCAGGCACGCGGGGCTCTTATCGCGGCGTGCCGGCGGCCGACGAACCTTTCTCCTCCGCGGCGAGCCAGACAGGCTTCGACGCGCTTGCCGGGGACGGGAACCACCTGCTCGTGGTGATGGTCGAGGCAATGGGCGTGCCGCGCGACCCCGCGCTGCGGGCCAAGCTGATGCGCCGCTGGCGCGAGGGAGACATCGGCCGCATCTACGACATGCGGATCGGCAGCACCCCGTTCTGGGGATCCACGACCTATGGCGAGATGCGCGAATTGTGCGGCCGCTGGGGCGATTATCATGAGCTGATTGAGAAAAGGGACCAGGGCTGCCTGCCGGCGCGGCTGGCGCGGCAGGGGTATCGCACGACCGCGATCCACGGCTTCGACGAAGGCTTTTTCAAGCGCAAGGAATGGTATCCCCATATCGGCTTCCAGCAGCTCGTCTTCCGCGAGGAGCTGGTCGGCAAAGGCGCCGGCACGTGCGGCGGCGTCTTCCCCGGCGCCTGCGACCGCGATGTGCCGACGATGATCGGGGAACGGCTGAAGCGGGCCGAGGGCAAGCAGTTCGTCTATTGGCTGACGCTCAACTCGCACATCCCGGTGCCCGCGTCGGAGCAGCTGCAAACCAAGAATTGCGCCAAATTCGATCCGGCGCTGGCGCGCGATCACGCGATGATCTGCCGCCTGTTCAGCCTGTGGGGCGACACCAATGACGGGTTGGCGCGGATGCTGACCGATCCCGATCTGCCGCCGACGGACGTGCTGATCGTCGGCGACCATGCGCCGCCTTTCTTCGACCGCAGCCAGCGCACCCAGTTCGATCCCGCCCGGGTTCCATGGGTGCTGCTGAAGCACCGCAAGAGCCGGAGCGCGCAAGTTACCGGTTGAATTTTGCGCCGGTTCGGCGAAGGCGCGCTCCGATGCCGCCCGCCGTACCTCCCGAAGCCCAGACCTCCGAGCCGTGGTGGAACCGGCGGTGGCTCCTCATCCTGCTGGTGCTGGCAGCGGCGGTGCCGCTGCTCTGGCCGCAGACGCCGCCGCTCGTCGACCTGCCGGGGCATATCGGCCGCTATCGGGTCCAGCTCGGGATCGACGAATCCCCGTTCCTCGCGCGCTTCTACACGTTCGATTGGGCAATCATCGGCAACCTCGGCGTCGACCTGCTGATCGAGCTGCTCGCGCCGATCTTCGGGCTGGAGCTCGGGGTGAAGCTGATCGTGCTGGCGATCCCGCCGATGACCGTCGCAGGCTTCCTGATGGTGGCGCGGGAGATCCATGGGCGCGTGCCGCCAACCGCCTTCTTCGCGCTGCCGCTTGCGTATGGTTATCCCTTCCAGTTCGGCTTCGCCAACTTCGCGCTGTCGATGGCGCTGGCGTTCCTCGCCTTCGCTCTGTGGCTGCGGCTGGGGCGGACCGGGCGGTGGCGGCTCAGAGCAGTCATTTTCGTGCCGCTGTCCTGCTTCATCTGGCTCTGCCACACGTTCGGCTGGGGCCTGCTCGGTCTGCTCGCCTTCGCCGCCGACAGCGCCGACCAGCGCGACCGGCACGGCGCGACCCGCATCCAGGCCTTCTTCCACGGCGCACTCCACTGCCTGCCGCTGGCGCTGCCCTTCCTGCTGATGCTGGCCTGGCGCAGCGGCGGGGTGGCGGGCGTCACCGCCGACTGGTTCAACTGGGACGCCAAGGGCCGCTGGCTGATCGGAATGCTGAAGGAACGCTGGGTGACTTGGGACAAGGCGGGCGCGGTGCTGCTGCTGGCGCTGCCGGTGCTGGCGGTGATCCGGCTCGGCTTGAAGTTCCGGCACGCGATGGCGCTCGCGACGATTTTCCTGGCGCTCCTGTTCGTGGTGCTGCCGCGGATCGTCTTCGGATCCGCTTATGCCGACATGCGGCTGGTGCCGTTCCTGGTCGCGGTGGCGCTGCTCGGCATCGCGCCCAAAGGCTGGTTCGAGCGCCGATTGTCCGGGGCGATCGCGGTCGCGGCCCTGTTGTTCTTCGCCTCTCGCCTCGCGGTCACGACCTCGACCTTCGCGGACATCGACCGGGCGTGGCGGGGGCAGCTCGTCGCGCTGGACCATGTCACGCGCGGATCCCGGGTGCTGGTGCAGGCGGCAGTCCCCTGCTCGCGCACCTGGCACACCAACCGAATGGAGCACGTGGGCAGCTTCGCGATCGCCCGGCGCGACGCCTTCACCAACGATCAGTGGTCGATGCCGGGCGCGCAACTGATCGGGGTCGGATACAAGGACGGCGCCCCGTTCGTAGGCGATCCTTCGCAGATCCTGCGCATCAATCCGCGCTGCATGGGCTATGGCGAGACGACCCTTGCCCGAACGCTTCGCGTGCTGCCGGAACGCGCCTTCGACTATGTCTGGTTCATCGATCTGCCGCGCGGCCTCTGGCCCGAGGACCCGCGCCTGGTGCCGGTCTGGAACGGCGGCGCGAGCGGGATCCTCTACCGGTTGGCCGGCTCCGCAACGAGCGCGAGCGAGACGCCGAACGGGAGGGCGGTGCGACCGACGAGGTGACGCTCCAGGCCGAACAGCCCCTTGAGGAGGCTGTTGACCGGCTTGGGCGGAATGGCGTCGTCGCCGCCTTCGCGCTTGAGCAGCTTGCCCGCGATCCGGGCGCTGGCGATCAGCGGGAACAGCACCGTGTTGAAGTGGCTGCGGTAGCGGATGCGGTAGCCGGCCTCCTCGAACACCTTGGTTAGCGAGGCGGCGGTGTAGCGCCGGTGATGGTGGTGCGCGGCGTCGTGGCTGCTCCACATCCAGGGCGACGCCGGAACGGTGACGAGAAACCGCCCGCCCTTCGCCAGCTTCGGGCGAAGCGCCTTGAGGGTGCCCAGGTCGTCCGGAATATGCTCGAGCACGTCGAGCAGGACGATGGCGTCGTATGCGCCGTCGTCGAGTTGCACCCCGTCGGGAAGCAGGCCTCCCTTTACGGCGATTCCGCTCCGGGCCGAGGCGAGGGCGCGGGCGGGCTCGTCCGGCTCGATCGCGTCGACCCTCCCGTAGCGCTGGAGCAGTTCGAGGTTGGAGCCGGTGCCGCAGCCGACCTCCAGGATGCTCGCGCCCGGCCCGAGTCCGGCCTGCCGCTCAATGAGGCGGGCAATGATGTCGCGGCGGGCGGCGAACCACCAATGTTCGGCGTCGATCTCGGCCATGCGGTCGAAGACGGCGCGCTCCATCAGGATTGCTCCTCTTCGATGCCGATGCGGCGGCTGACGACGTAGATCGGGCGCTGCTTGGCCTCGATCAGGATGCGGCCGATATATTCGCCGAGCACGCCCAGCGAGATGAGCTGGACGCCGCCGAGGAAGAGGGTCGCCACCATCATCGATGCATAGCCGGCGACGTCGATGCCGAGGATTGTCGTGCGGACCACCAGGAAGCCGGCGTAGACGATCGAGAGCAGGGCGATCACCACCCCGACATAGCTCCAGACCCGCAGCGGCAGGGTGGAGGTGGAGGTGATGCCGTCGAGCGCGAGTGTCCACAGCTTCCAGTAGTTGAACTTGCTCTTGCCGACTTCCCGCCGCGCGCGGTCATATTCGACTGCCGTCTGCTTGAAGCCGCCCCAGGCGAACATGCCCTTCATGAAGCGGTTGCGCTCCGGCATCCGCTTGATCGTGTCGACGACCTTGCGATCGAGCAGCCGGAAGTCGCCGGCATGCTCAGGGATCTTGTCATGCGAGATGTAATTGTGCGCGCGGTAATAGAGGTCGGCGGTCAGGCGCTTGGGCAGGCTGTCTGCGCGGCGGTTGCGGCGGACGCCGTAGACGACTTCGAAGCCTTCGCGCCACTTGGCCAGCATTTCGCCCAGCACCTGCGGCGGGTCCTGCAGGTCGACGTCCATTGGAACGACCGCGGCGCCACGGGCATAGTCGAGACCTGCAGTGAGCGCCGCCTCCTTGCCGAAATTGCGCGACAGGGAGAGGCCGTGGACCCGCGCATCGCGCGCGTTGGCGACTTCGATCGCGGCGAGCGTCGCATCCTCGCTGCCGTCGTCAATGAACAGGATTTCCCAGGTCGGGGCGCCGGTGGCGCTCGGCAGCAGCCGGTCGAGCAGGGGCGCCACTTCGGCGACGAAGGGCGCCACCCCCATCTCCTCGTCCTTGACCGGGACGATGAGGGTCAGCGTCGGCCTTTCGCCCGCTTCGCTGCGGGCGCCGGTCATTTGGTCGGGGGCGAACAGGATGGACATGGGTCTCAGCCAAGCACCCGATGCCTGTTCGGCGGAAAGGTCAAGAGGCTCACCCGAACACCCAGCGGCGGTTGAGCCCGAAAACGACGAGCGGCGTGACGCCGAGCACCAGAGGATAGGGTGCCCAAAGGGGTAGGTCGAGCTGGACCACCAGCAACCAAACCCAGAGCTGGTTGAGCCCGAAGCTGATCAGCGACACGACGACGAACCGGCTGCCTGTCCTGGCGAGATTGTCGCGCGTGCCGTGGCCGCGGAAGCTCCAGCGGCTGTGAACGACGTAGCCGACGAGCACGGCGGCGACGTAGCCGAACGCCCACGCAAGGTTGGGGTCCATCCCGCGCGCCGCCAGCACCCAGTAGACGCCGATATTGACGATCGTGGTAAGGCCGCCGGTCAGCGCATAGCGGCCGAACTGGCTCAATATGTCGGAATGGCGCCTCAACAGCGCGTGCGGGCTCATGAGGGTGCGGCTTGTCCTTTTCGCGCCAGCGACTAGGGCCTGTACTCGACCCTCGCAATGGTCGTGATCCGGGCGACCGCTATGCGGCGGGCGGCTTTTGACGCGCAGCCGCGTCCTTCGTCGGTCACGATGCGTCAGCATCGCTCCCTCCTCACTCCTCGCTGTGCGCCAAAATCCGCTCCGTCACGGCCATTGCGAGGGTCGAGTACAGGCCCTAAGCCCGGCCAAGGGGTTGAAAAGGGCGAAAGAAGCAGGTGACGAGGGGGCAGGGCGCCAGTTGGTTCGAGCGGCACTGGCGCTTGCTGATCCTGTTCGTCTGGCTCGGCGCCGCGGCGCTGCTCCTCTACCAGCGCTGGCTTCCGATCCGCTGGTTCGCGCTCGGCGACACCGACGACAATCTGCGCATGATGCAGGTGCGGGGCCTGCTCACGGGGCAGGGCTGGTTCGATCTCAGGCAATACCGGCTCGACCCGCCGTTCGGCGCGAGCGTGCATTGGTCGCGCCTCGTCGACCTGCCCATCGCGGGCATCAAGCTTGCCCTGACACCATTCATGAGCGGCGCAATGGCCGAGAAGGTGGCGGTCGCTGCGGCGCCGCTGCTGCCGATGCTCGTCACGATGGGCGCTACGGCAGTGGCGATCCGCAGGATCCTCTCGGCCAACGCGATACCGGTCGGGCTGGGCCTGCTGCTCTGCGCGCATTCGGTGCGCGGCATGTGGATGCCGCTCCGCATCGATCACCATGGCTGGCAGCTGGCGATGCTGAGCCTTGCGGCGCTCGCGCTGACCGACCGCAGGCCGGCGCGTGGCGGCCTGCTGCTCGGGGCGGCGACGGCGGTGTCGATCACGATCGGGCTGGAGATGCTGCTCTACCTCGCGGCCGCCGGCTCGGTCGTCGCCTTGATGTGGGTGCGCGACGGGCGCGAGGCGCCGCGCCTCGCCGCCTATGGTGCGAGCCTCGCTGCCGGTTGCGGCCTCGGCTTCCTGCTCTTCGCCTCCAACGACAACCGTTTCGCGGTCTGCGATGCCCTGTCGCCGGTCTGGCTGACCACTCTCGGCGCCGCCGGAGCCGCGGCGGTGCTGCTGTCGCGGTTGCGCACCGACAGCTGGATGAAGCGCCTGACAGTAGGCGCCGCGGCCGGCGTCGCGGTGGCGGCATTCTACGCCCTGGCCTGGCCGCACTGCCTCGGCCGGCTCGAAGGCAGCTCGCCCGAGCTGGAGGAGATGTGGCTGAGCCGGGTGCGGGAGGCGCGGCCGATCTATACGCACAGCTCACTGGTGATGGCGGCGGTGCTGGCGCTGCCGGCGGCGGGGCTGATCGGCTATGGCCTGATGCTGTGGCAGCGGCGCCGCGACGTCGAGGCGGCGCTTCCCTGGGTGGCGCTGGCTTTCCTCGCGATCTTACCGGCGGCGCTGCTCTTCTGGCAGACCCGGGCGGGGCCGGCGGCGCAATTGCTCTCGATCCCGGGGGCGGCGGCGCTGGCCTGGGCGCTGATCCTCAAGGCGCAGGAACAGCGGCTGATGCTGGTCCGGGTGCTGGGCTCGGTGCTGGCCTTCTACGTCGTGTCGGGCTTCGCGGTGCAGAATGCGGTGCAGCAGATCGACCGGGAGAAGCCGAACAAGCGGCAGCAGGCGGTCAACCAGGCGAACGGCAAATGCCCGACGCTGGCGGCGCTGCGGCCGATCGCACAGCAGCCGCGAGGCTATGTGCTGACGCATGTCGACCTCGGACCGCGGCTGATCACCGTTACCCATCACGACGCGGTCGCGGGGCCCTATCACCGCAACCAGCAGGCGATCCTGGACGTGATGAAGGGCTTTCGCGGAACGCCGGAGGCGGCGCGGGCCACGATCGCCAGGCGCGGCATCGATTATGTGCTGATCTGCCCCGGCCTCTCCGAAAGCACGGTCTACACCGCCGAGGCGCCCAAGGGCTTCTACGCGCAGCTCGTCAGGGGGCAGGTGCCGGGGTGGCTGGCGCCGGTCGCGCTGCCGAAGGACAGCCCCTACCGGATGTGGCGGGTCGTCACACCTGGATCGCGAACGCCGAGTTGATCCCGTCGATCACGAATTGCGCCGCCAGTGCGCCGAGGATGACGCCGAGCACGCGGGTGATCATCGCTTCCACCTTGTGTCCGAGCAGCCGCATCAGCGGGCCTGCCGCAAGCAGCGCGACCAAAGTCAGCAGCAGGATCGTCGCCAGCGCGCCGAGAACGACCAGCGACTGATCGAGCCCGTTGCTGCGCGCCATCAACAGCATGATCGACGCGATCGACCCCGGGCCGGCGATCATCGGGATCGCCATCGGGAATACGGAGATGTCCTCGATCTCCGGCGTGGCGTTGACCTCGTTGGCGCGGGTCTCGCGGCGGGCCTGGCGCTTCTCGAACACCATCTCCAGCGCGATCAGGAACAGCATGATGCCGCCCGCGATCCGGAAGGCGGGCAAGCCGACGCCGAGTGCGCGCAGCAGATCCTCTCCGAACAGCCCGAAGAAGAGCAGGATGCCTGAGCCGATCGCGACCGACCGGATCGCCATCGACCGACGATGCGCCGCCGTCGCGCCGCTGGTCAGGCTGGCGAAGATCGGGGCGCAGCCGGGGGGGTCGATCACCACGAAAAAGGTGACGAGGGCCGAGACGAACAGCTCGATCATGGCGCGGTGGAGTCTACTTTGTCTTCGATCACACGGTCATATTCGTTGCCATCCCACAGATAGACCGTCAGCGTGCGGCCGCCGTTCGTATTCACATGCCAAATCCACACCAGAGTTCCGTCATCTGAAAACCCTGCACCACCGCCTACTGGGACGACGATCGGTCGTTGCCCGGGCGTCTTCGTGCAAGAGGCTGTTAGCAGCTTAGGTTGTTCGGGCGCGTTCCTTGGCTTCGTTAGAGTATCGCCATGGTCCAGAAGCCATTTCCATTCGCCGTCCGGCTGCTTCTGCCAGGCCGTGGTGAAATAACCGCGTGAGCCGCCGAGTACGGACGGGCCCGTCGTCACGGCGGTGTTGCCGTCGCAGGAGACGAAGGCCTCAGCGGGCCACCACATGTAGCCGAGTAAAGGATCTTTGCGATCCTTGAGGAAGTCGTGGGCGCCGACTTGCTGTGGCACGAACATGATCGCGCCCGGCGCTGCGGTGGCGCGGAAGGCGGTCCACATGCCTTCGGTTTGTGCCCGCGCGGCGAAGTCGCGTTCGGCTTCGACGGCGGTCTGGGGAGAAGCTGCGATCAGGAGCAATGAGCTCAATGCAAGCACCAAAACCCGTTCGTCTCGAGCGAAGTCGAGAGACGCGTGTGGTGAGTCTGTGCCAGCGTTTCTCGACTTCGCTCGAAACGAACGGAGGTCGGGGATGCTCACAGGCCCTCCGGTGGCGAGAGGCCTGCGCGGGCGTGGGCGGCGGCGAGGGTGTTGCGGAGGAGGACGGCGATGGTCATCGGGCCGACGCCGCCGGGTACCGGAGTGATCGCGCCCGCGACCTCGGCGGCGCTGTCGAAATCGACGTCGCCGACGAGCTTCGTCTTGCCCTCATTATCGACGACGATGCGGTTGATGCCGACGTCGATCACGGTGGCGCCCGGCTTCAACCAATCGCCGCACACCATTTGCGGACGGCCGACCGCGGCGACCACGATGTCGGCGCGGCGCACCACCGCGGGCAGGTCCCGGGTGCGGCTATGGGCGATGGTGACGGTGCAATTCTCCTGGAGCAGGAGCTGGGCCATCGGCTTGCCGACGATGTTCGAGCGGCCGAGCACGACAGCCTCGAGGCCGCTGAGGTCGCCGAGCCGGTCCTTGAGCAGCATCAGGCAGCCGAGCGGCGTGCACGGGACGAGCGCCTGCTCGCCGACCGCGAGCCGGCCGGCATTGGCGACGTGGAAGCCGTCCACGTCCTTGGCCGGGTCGATGGCGGCGATCACCGCCTTCTCCTCGATGGAGGAGGGAAGGGGCAGCTGGACGAGGATGCCGTCGACCCGTTCGTCGGCATTGAGCTGCTCGACCAGCGCCAGCAGCTCCCCCTGGCTGGTCGTATCGGGCAGGCGATGCTCGAAGCTTTCCATGCCCGCTTCCAGCGTCGCCTTGCCTTTGGAGCGAACATAGACCTGGCTCGCAGGGTCGTCCCCGACGAGCACGACAGCAAGGCCGGGTGCCCTGCCGCCCGTGACGGTTCTATAATTCTCGACGCCTATGGCGACCCGCGCGCGAAGCCGTTCAGCGAAGGCCTTGCCGTCGATGATCGCGGCGCTCACGTGCCGCCTCAATAAGCGAGGTCGGCGGCGAGCCCGCTGAGCAGGATGCGGACGATGTAGATGAGCAGCAGCACGACGATCGGCGAGAAGTCGATGCCGCCGAAATCGGGGAGGATGCGGCGGATGGGCCGGTAGAGCGGCTCGGTGATGCGGTCGAGCGCGTTGAGGAACGAGCGGACGAAATCGTTATAGGTGTTGATCACGTTGAAGGCGACCAGCCAGCTGAGGATCGCCTGCGCGATGATGACGTAGGTCAGCACCCGCAACAGCAGATCGAACACACCGAAAATGGCCTGCAGCATCAAAATCTCCCCGCGACTGCGGGTTCATGTAGGGAAGCGGCGCGAAGGGGGCAATGCGGCTAGTGCGCCGCCGCGGCCGGCGCGGCGGCGTCCAGCCGGCGTCCGAGGCCGACCGCCAGGTAGATGAGCGGCGGCACCAGAAGCGCGGAGAGCACCACCTTCGCCAGCATCTGGCCGAGCAGCAGATCGCCGATCGGGAAGACGCCGTAGAAGGCGATGGTGATGAAGAGCAGGGTGTCGACGATCTGGGAGAGGACCCCCGCCACCGCGGAGCGCAGCCAGAGCAGGCTTCCGCCTTCGCGCTTCATACGGCTGAAGATGGTGACGTTGAGGAGCTGCGAAACGCCATAGGCGACGATGCCGCCCAGCCAGATCCGCGGTGTCGAACTCATGATCCGCTCGAACGCCCCGAGCCGCGCCGGCTCCATCTTGTCCGCCGCGGGGACCGCCAGCACCAGCAGGGTCAGCAGCAGCGACATGAGCAAAGGCACGAAGCCGATCACGACCAGCCGGTTGGCGGTGGCGCGGCCGTGGAGCTCGGCGACCGCGCTCGACAGCACGACAAGCAGGAGGAAGGCGAAAATCCCCGCCTCCACCGCCAGCGGCCCCAGGGCCACCTGCTTGTTGCCGAGCACGCCGGCGATGCAGACCATGCCGCCATAGATGATGGCGAAGGTGAAGAGCGAGCGGGAGATTGCGGGCGCGGGACTGGTCGACATGGAGCGCGGTCCTACTGGCTTTCTCTTCGCGACAAAAGGGCTTGCGGCGGGCGCGGCTTAGCGGGCAAGCCGGGCAGGTTGCGTGCCGGGGGAGCGAGTGATGGAACGACTCTTGTTGGGGCTGGCCGGGATCGCCCTGATCCTTGCGCTTGCGGTGCTGCTCTCGTCCAACCGCCGAGCAATCCGCCTGCGCGTGGTGGGCGCCGCCTTCGCGCTGCAGGCAGGCATTGCGGCTTTGGTGCTCTATACGCCTTGGGGCCGGGCCGCCATCGCGGCGATGGCGCGCGGCGTCTCCAATCTGCTCGGCTATGCGGGCAAGGGTACCGAATTCCTGTTCGGCCCATCGGCGACAAACCCGCTCGCCAATACGTTTGCGATCGCGGCGCTGCCTGTGATCATCTTCTTCGCCTCTCTGGTCGCGATCCTCTATTATCTCGGCATCATGCAGCGGATCGTTCGCTGGGTGGGCGGCTCGATCGGCTGGGTGACTGGGATCACTCGCGTTGAATCGCTGAGCTCCGCCGCGAACATCTTTGTCGGCCAGTCGGAATCGCCTTTGGTGATCCGCCCCTATCTCGCTGCGCTGCCGCCGACGCAGCTCTTCACCGTTATGGTGGTCGGCATGGCGGGCGTGGCCGGGACCATCCTCGCCGCTTATGCAAGCCTGCTCGGCGACCAGTATCTGCCATTCCTGCTCGCCGCCGCCTTCATGTCGGCGCCGGGCGGCATCCTGATGGCCAAGATCATGATGCCCGACGAGCCGGTCCGCGAGGGTGAGTTGCCGCTCCCGGGCGGCAGCGGCGACCATATCGACGTCGCCGAGACCTTCGAGGAAGGCGAGCGCCCCGCCAACGTCATCCAGGCGGCGTCACAGGGCGCGCTGACCGGCGTCCGCCTCGCCGTTGCCGTCGGCGCCATGGTGCTCGCCTTCGTCGCCCTCGTCGCGCTCGCCAACGGCATCCTTGCGGGCATCGGCGGCTGGTTCGGGGTCGAGGGCCTGACGTTCCAGCGGATCGTCGGCTACGTCTTCCAGCCGATCATGTTCCTGATCGGCGTGCCGTGGGCCGAGGCGGGCACCGCAGGCGGCCTGTTCGGCACCAAGCTGGTTCTCAACGAATTCGTCGCCTTCATCGATCTGGGCGCATTGCCGGCGGGCACGCTCAGCGACCGCAGCCGCGCCATCGTCACCTTCGCCCTCTGCGGCTTCGCCAATTTCAGCTCGATCGCGATCCAGATGGCGGTGACGGGAGGGCTTGCGCCGAACCAGCGGCCGATGATCGCGAAGCTCGGCATCCGCGCGCTGATCGCCGGCTCGCTCGCCAATCTGATGAGCGCCGCGTTGGCGAGCCTGCTGCTCCCGGGCTGATGCCGGAACTCGACCGCGCCGCGATCTACAAGGCCTTTCACGAGGCTGTGAACATGGCGCCCGCTGAACTCGAGCAGTGGCTCGCCACGCCGGAGAGCCTCAGCGTCGGGCAGAAGAAGCAAGGCGGGGAGTCGGTCGGCCATGCATCTGGGCGTCGGATCGTCGCCATCCTGCGGACGCCCAAGGCCAGGCTCGGCGACGACGATTATCTCCACATGCGCAAGGTCGTCGGCTTCGTCCGCCGACATCGGGCGCAGGAGCCCGCCAACATGGTCACCTCGCGCTGGCGCTACTCCCTGATGAATTGGGGCCACGATCCCTTGAAGTAGCGGAACGCCGCCGCACCTAGGCAGTTGAGCGAGCAATTCACCCAAGCGGAGGCAGCAATGGCGGGCAGCAAGACGGGCAATAACAAAAAGGGCTATCGCGACAATATCGAGGAGCTGACCCTCAACAACGTGGATTTCAGGCGGGTGCTCTACACCGGCCAGAACATCCAGCTGGTGCTGATGACGCTGAAGCCAGGCGAGGAGATCGGCGAGGAGGTCCACGAGGACAAGGACCAGTTCTTCCGCTTCGAGTCCGGACAGGGCGAGGTGCTGATCAACGACAAGTCCAACCCGGTCGAGGACGGCATTGCTGTGATCGTGCCCGCGGGCGCCAAGCACAATGTCCGTAACACCGGCGACGATCCGCTGACCATGTACACGCTTTACGGCCCGCCCGATCACAAGGACAAGACCGTCCACAAGACCAAGGAGCAGGCCGAGAAGGACCACGATAACGACGAATATGACGGCAAGCCGACGGAGTAGGCGGCGTCGCTGACCAGTGGTAGAACGGCGCCAGGCACGCCGAAGGAACTGGCATGCCCCACCAGGACGAGGAGCCCGGTGGAAGGCGGGCTCGACTAAGGTCTGAGGCCGCCGTCGCGAGGCACGAAGCGCGGATGCGCCAGTCGGCGCTCGCTGACGAGCGCGCCTTAAGGGCGGCCGAGCAGAGGATGGCCGCCGCTGCCGCGGCGCACGAGCTCCGGCTCGCCCAGATGGAGGCGCGCATGGCTGCTCGTTTGGGTCGGCCGCCGAGACCGCCGGGACGTCCCCGTCGGCCGGAGGGCGGGGAGGGGATCCCTGCGGTTCCGAAGCCCAAGCCGAGCCCGCTGGCGGGCGGCGCGGCCGAGCCGATCGATGGGGATCGCACCTCCGCGAGCTTGTAAACATCCTCCGTTGACCCACATGGGAGTCGCGGTTATAGGCCGCGTCGCCCCGGGGGCTGGTGGTGGTTTCATGCGAAACCGGATGCCGTTCCCGCGAGGGGCAAGAGCTTGAACATTGCAGCACGACCAAGGGCCTGGGGGGCCGTTACGGCCGCCGGGGCGTTTGCGCGTTTTGCGTGCCTGCAAAGTAACTTATAAGGAAGTGAAGGCTTCATGCCGACGATCAACCAGCTGATCCGCAAGGGTCGCGAGCCGCAGAAGGCCAAGTCCAAGGTCCCTGCGATGGAGCAGAACCCGCAGAAGCGCGGCGTCTGCACCCGCGTCTATACGACGACCCCGAAGAAGCCGAACTCGGCGCTGCGCAAGGTGGCGAAGGTCCGCCTGACCAACCAGCGCGAAGTGATCAGCTACATCCCCGGCGAGGGCCACAACCTCCAGGAGCACTCGGTGGTGCTGATCCGCGGCGGCCGTGTGCGCGACCTTCCGGGCGTGCGCTACCACGTGCTGCGCGGCGTGCTCGACACCCAGGGTGTCAAGGACCGCCGTCAGAGCCGCTCCAAATACGGCGCCAAGCGTCCCAAGTAACTGACACGAGTAAGCCCCGGACAGGTTCCGGAACAGGCTGAAGAGAAAGGAATCCAGAATGTCCCGTCGTCGTCGCCCAGAGAAGCGCGAAATCCTTCCCGATCCGAAGTTCGGGGACCTCGTCCTCTCCAAGTTCATGAACAGCGTGATGCTGGACGGCAAGAAGTCGACCGCCGAAGGCATCGTCTATGGCGCGCTCGAGACCGTCGAGACCCGCGCCAAGCGCGAGCCGATCGGCGTGTTCCATGACGCGCTCAACAACATCAAGCCGGGCATCGAGGTCCGCAGCCGCCGCGTCGGCGGCGCGACCTACCAGGTTCCCGTCGAAGTGCGCCCCGAGCGCGCCCAGGCGCTGGCGATCCGCTGGCTGATCTCGGCCGCCCGTGCGCGCAGCGAGAACACAATGTCGGCACGCCTTTCGGGCGAGCTGATGGACGCGGCCAACAACCGCGGCAATGCGGTCAAGAAGCGTGAGGACACGCACCGCATGGCCGAAGCTAACCGCGCCTTCTCGCACTACCGCTGGTAAAAATCGTCCCTATATCGTCGGAAGCGGGCAAGGGCCCGCTTCCCGACATTGGAGTTTAAGATCATGGCCCGCAGCCATACGCTCGACCGCTATCGCAACATCGGCATCATGGCCCACATCGACGCCGGCAAGACGACGACGACCGAGCGCATCCTCTATTACACCGGCAAGTCTTACAAGATCGGCGAGGTCCATGAGGGCACCGCGACCATGGACTGGATGGAGCAGGAGCAGGAGCGCGGGATCACGATCACCAGCGCCGCCACCACCTGCTTCTGGAAGGCGGAAGAGGGCCAGGGCCCCGAGCACCGCATCAACATCATCGACACGCCGGGCCACGTCGACTTCACCATCGAGGTCGAGCGTTCGCTGCGCGTCCTCGACGGCGCGGTCGCCTGCTTCGACGGCGTCGCCGGCGTCGAGCCGCAGTCCGAGACCGTCTGGCGCCAGGCCGAGAAGTACAAGGTCCCGCGGATGTGCTTCGTCAACAAGCTCGACCGCACCGGCGCGAACTTCGACATGTGCGTCGGCATGATCAAGGACCGCCTCGGCGCGCGTCCAGCCGTCCTTTATCTCCCGATCGGCATCGAGAGCCAGTTCAAGGGCCTGGTCGACCTGGTCAACAACCGCGCCATCATCTGGCTCGAGGAGAGCCTCGGCGCGAAGTTCGAATATCGGGACATTCCCGAAGACATGGTCGATGTGGCCGAGGCAGCCCGCATGGAGCTGATCGAGATGGCCGTCGAGCAGGACGACGACATCATGGAGGCGTATCTCGGCGGCGAAGTGCCGGAAGCGGCGACGCTGAAGAAGCTGATCCGCAAGGGCACGCTGAACTTCTCGTTCGTGCCGGTGCTGTGCGGCTCCGCGTTCAAGAACAAGGGCGTGCAGCCCCTGCTCGACGCGGTCGTTGACTATCTGCCGAGCCCGCTCGACATCCCGCCGGTGGAGGGCCTGAAGCTCGACGGCGAGACTACCGACACCCGTCCGCCGTCCGACGACGCGCCGTTCTCTGCGCTCGCGTTCAAGATCATGAACGATCCGTTCGTCGGCACGCTGACCTTCGCCCGCATCTATTCGGGCAAGCTGGAGACCGCCTCGTCCGTGACCAATTCGGTCAAGGACAAGAAGGAGAAGGTCGGTCGCATGCTGCTGATGCATGCCAACGACCGCGAGGACATCCAGGTGGCCTATGCCGGCGACATTGTCGCGCTGGCCGGCCTCAAGGACACCACGACGGGCGACACGCTCTGTGCCGCCAACGCGCCGATCATCCTGGAGCGGATGGAGTTCCCCGATCCGGTGATCGAGGTCGCCGTCGAGCCCAAGACCAAGGCCGACCAGGAGAAGATGGGCGTCGCGCTCAACCGTCTCGCCCGCGAGGACCCGTCCTTCCGCGTGAGCTCGGACAATGAGAGCGGCCAGACCATCATCAAGGGAATGGGCGAGCTCCACCTCGAGATCCTGGTCGACCGCATGAAGCGCGAGTTCAAGGTCGAGGCCAATGTCGGCGCTCCGCAGGTCGCGTATCGCGAGTCGCTCGCGAAGAAGGCCGACGTGGACTACACCCACAAGAAGCAGTCGGGAGGCTCCGGCCAGTTCGGTCGCATCAAGTTCACGGTGGAGCCGGGCGAGCGCGGCCAGGGCGTGGTGTTCGTCGACGAGGTGAAGGGCGGCAATATTCCCAAGGAATATATCCCGTCGGTCGAGAAGGGCATCCGCGAGATCGCCGCTACGGGCTCGCTGATTGGCTTCCCGATCATCGATTTCACCGCGACGCTCTATGACGGCGCCTATCACGACGTCGACTCATCGGCGCTGGCGTTCGAGATCACCGGTCGCGGCGGCATGCGCGAAGCGGCCCAGAAGGCCGGGATCAAGCTGCTCGAGCCGATCATGAAGGTCGAGGTCGTGACGCCGGAGGATTATCTGGGCGACGTGATCGGCGACCTCAACAGCCGGCGCGGCCAGATTCAGGGCACCGACAGCCGCGGCAATGCACAGGTCGTCGAGGCGATGGTGCCGCTTGCCAATATGTTCGGCTACGTTAATGAGCTCCGTTCCTTCTCGCAGGGCCGCGCTCAGTACACGATGCACTTCTCGCATTATGACGAAGTGCCCGCGAACGTGGCCGAAGAGGTCAAGGCGAAGCTCGCGTAACTTTTTGATTTTGAAGAAAGACGAAGGGTAAACCACAATGGCGAAGGCAAAATTCGAGCGGACGAAGCCGCACTGCAACATTGGCACCATCGGTCACGTCGACCATGGCAAGACGTCGCTGACGGCGGCGATCACGAAGGTGCTGGCCGAGACCGGCGGCGCGACCTTCACCAGCTATGACAATATCGACAAGGCGCCGGAAGAGCGTGAGCGCGGCATCACCATCTCGACCGCGCACGTCGAGTATGAGACCACCGCCCGCCACTATGCGCACGTCGATTGCCCGGGCCACGCCGACTATGTGAAGAACATGATCACCGGCGCTGCCCAGATGGACGGCGGCATCCTGGTGGTGTCGGCCGCCGACGGCCCGATGCCGCAGACCCGCGAGCACATCCTGCTCGCCCGTCAGGTCGGCGTGCCGGCGCTGGTCGTGTTCATGAACAAGGTCGACCAGGTCGACGACGAGGAGCTCCTCGAGCTGGTCGAGCTCGAGATCCGCGAGCTGCTCTCGTCCTACGACTTCCCGGGCGACGACATTCCGATCGTCAAGGGTTCGGCTCTGGCCGCGCTCGAGGACAGCGACCGCAAGATCGGCCACGACGCGATCCTGGAGCTGATGGCGGCTGTCGACAGCTACATCCCGCAGCCGGAGCGTCCGCTCGACAAGCCGTTCCTGATGCCGATCGAGGACGTGTTCTCGATCTCGGGCCGCGGCACCGTCGTCACCGGCCGCGTCGAGACCGGCATCGTCAAGGTCGGCGAGGAAGTCGAGATCGTCGGCATCAAGGACACCCGCAAGACCGTCGTCACCGGCGTCGAGATGTTCCGCAAGCTGCTCGACCAGGGCCAGGCGGGCGACAATATCGGCGCGCTGATCCGCGGCGTCGGCCGTGAGGAAGTCGAGCGCGGGCAGGTTCTCTGCAAGCCGGGCACGATCAAGCCGCACACCGACTTCTCGGCCGAGGTTTACGTCCTCTCCAAGGACGAGGGCGGCCGTCACACCCCGTTCTTCGCCAACTATCGTCCGCAATTCTACTTCCGCACGACCGACGTGACGGGCGAAGTGGTTCTGCCGGAAGGCACCGAGATGGTGATGCCGGGCGACAACGTGAACCTGAAGGTCAAGCTGATCGCTCCGATCGCCATGGACCAGGGCCTGCGCTTCGCGATCCGCGAAGGCGGCCGGACCGTCGGCGCAGGGGTTGTCGCGGAGATCACGAAGTAATATAGGGCCGTCAGCCGCGCGGGTCCGAAGGATTCGCGCGGCTCGCCTTTCAGTATGAGTTCTTGGCCGGTCCGGGGCCGCTTGGCCCCGGGATGGTCTTGTTTGGTTTGCTCCTTCGGGAGCTGGCTCTTTGCAATCGGTAAGCAGGTTATGGAAACGCAGAACATCCGCATTCGCCTGAAGGCGTTCGATCATCGTGTGCTCGATCAGGCCACTGGCGATATCGCTGACACCGCTCGGCGCACGGGTGCTCTTATCCGCGGTCCCATTCCGCTGCCGACGCGCATCGAGAAGTTCACCGTCAACCGCTCGCCCCACGTCGACAAGAAGTCGCGCGAGCAGTTCGAGGTGAGGACGTACAAGCGGCTGCTCGACATCGTCCAGCCGACCCCGCAGACGGTCGATGCTTTGATGAAGCTCGATCTCGCAGCGGGTGTGGACGTCGAGATCAAATTGGCCTAAGAGCCCGGCACGGCGCGCGATTTGGACGCGCCGAGCCAACGAAAATGTGGGGTCCCCGCCAAGTATCACTTGGTGGGGTGCACATGGGATACCGCGGGAGCCTAGCTTCCGGACTGCGTCCCCGCCGTTTCGCCTTCGGGTGGAGCACGAGCCCAGGCGGGGCACGCATCACAATTTGGGCTACATGCCCCCGGCAATGGTGCCGCGGGGCCTCTGTCATAGGAGTATGGTCATGCGCACCGGCGTGATCGCGAAGAAAATGGGGATGACCCGCCTGTTCCAGGAAGACGGCCGCCACGTGCCGGTCACCGTCCTGGCGCTCGACAATGTCCAGGTCGTGGCACGCCGCGAGAGCGACCGTGACGGCTATGTCGCCGTCCAGCTCGGCGCCGGCAGCGCCAAGGCCAAGAATCTTTCCAAGCCGCAGCGCGGCCACTTCGGCAAGGCCGAGGTGGAGCCGAAGGCGCGGCTCGCCGAGTTCGTCGTCGCCGAGGATGCGCTCCTCGACGTCGGCGCCGAGCTCACCGCCGACCATTATGTCGCCGGCCAGTTCGTCGACATCCAGGGCTGCACGCAGGGCAAGGGCTTTGCCGGCGGCATGAAGCGCTGGGGCTTCGGCGGCATGCGCGCCACCCACGGCGTCTCCATCTCCCACCGTGCGCTCGGCTCGACCGGTCAGCGCCAGGATCCGGGCCGCGTCTTCAAGAACAAGAAGATGGCCGGCCATATGGGCGCCAAGAACCGCACCCAGCAGAATCTCGAGATCGTCCGCACCGACGCCGCGCGCGGGCTGCTGTTCGTGAAGGGCTCCGTGCCCGGTCACAAGGGCGGCTGGCTGCTGGTGAAGGACGCGGTCAAGATCGCCCGTCCGGACGCTGCGCCCTATCCGGCCGGCATTCGCGAGATCGCCCGCGAGATCGAAACCGAGGAAGCTCCGGCCGGCATGGTCGAAGAGGCCGCGGTCCATGAAGTTCCGGCTCTGCCGGGCGCCGAGGAAGTCGCCGCGATCGCTGCTCAGCAGGAGGCCGGCGCGGCTGACGCCGCCGGCGCCGCCGAGGGCGGAGCGGACACTGGCGCCTCGCCGGCCGCCGACGAGAGCAAGGAAGGCTGATCATGAAGGTCAAGGTTCAAACCCTCGATGGCGCCAATGGCGGCAACGACATCGAGCTGAACGATGAGGTGTTCGGCGTCGAGCCGCGCGCCGACATCCTGCACCGCGTCGTCACCTGGCAGCTCGAGAAGCGCCGCGGCACCGCCCGCGCCGCCCGCGAGCGCTCGGATGTCGCCCGCACCGGCAAGAAGTTCGGCCGCCAGAAGGGCGGCGGCACGGCTCGCCACGGCGATCGCCGCGCTCCGATCTTCGTCGGCGGCGGCAAGGCGCACGGTCCGCGCGTTCGCGACTTCAATCCGTCGCTGAACAAGAAGGTCCGCGCGCTCGGCCTGAAGATGGCGCTGTCGAGCAAGGCTCGCGACGGTCAGCTGATCGTTATGGACAATCTGGACGTCAGCGAAGCCAAGACCAAGTCGCTCAAGGAGCAGCTCGGCAAGCTCGGCTTCGGCAAGACGGCGCTGGTGATCGACGGTGACGCGCTCAACGTCGGTTTCGCCCAGGCCTCGTCCAACCTCCGGGAGATCAACCTGCTCCCGGCGGTCGGCGCCAACGTCTACGACATTCTCAAGGCAGATACCCTGGTGCTGACGCGCGCCGCGGTCGAAAAGCTGGAGGCGCGTTTCAATGGCTAAGAAGCCGGCCAAAGCGGCGGTCGACATCAATCATTATGATGTCGTGCTCGCCCCCCACATTACCGAGAAGACGACTCTGCTTTCCGAGCAGAATGCGGTCGTGTTCAAGGTCGCGAACACCGCGTCCAAGCCGCAGATCAAGGCGGCGGTGGAAGCCCTGTTCAACGTCAACGTCACCGGCGTGAACACGATCGTCCAGAAGGGCAAGTCGAAGCGCTGGAAGGGCCGTCCCTACACCCGCGCCGACGTCAAGAAGGCGATCGTGACGCTGAAGGACGGCGACTCGATCGACGTCACCACCGGTATCTGAGGCTAGGACAAGATGGCACTCAAGACCTACAATCCGACGACCTCGTCGCAGCGCGGCCTGATCCTCGTCGACAAGTCGGCGCTGTGGAAGGGCAAGCCCGTCAAGGCGCTGACCGAAGGCAAGCGCAAGACCGGCGGCCGCAACAACAAGGGCCACGTCACCTCGCGCGGCATCGCCGGCGGCCACAAGCAGCGGTACCGCTATGTCGACTTCAAGCGTCGCAAGTGGGACGTGCCGGCCACCGTCGAGCGGCTGGAATATGACCCGAACCGCACCGCCTTCATCGCGCTGGTGAAGTATGAGGACGGCGAGCTCGCCTACATCCTGGCGCCGCAGCGCCTTGCCCCGGGCGAGACGATCGTCGCCGGCAGGAAGACGGACGTGAAGCCGGGCAATGCGATGGAGCTCGGGCAGATGCCGGTCGGCACCATCGTCCACAATGTCGAGATGCGTCCGGGCAAGGGCGGCCAGATCGCCCGTTCGGCCGGCACTTATGTGCAGGTCGTCGGCCGTGACCGCGGCATGGTCATCGTCAGGCTCAATTCAGGCGAGCAGCGTTATATCCGCTCCGACTGCATGGCCACCGTCGGCGCGGTGTCTAACCCGGACAACCAGAACCAGAACTTCGCCAAGGCCGGCCGCTCGCGCTGGATGGGCAAGCGTCCGCTGACCCGCGGCGTCGCGAAGAACCCGGTCGACCACCCGCACGGCGGCGGCGAAGGCCGCACCTCGGGCGGCCGTCATCCGGTCACCCCCTGGGGCAAGCCGACCAAGGGTGCGCGCACCCGCCACAACAAGGCGACGGACAAGATGATCATCCGTTCGCGTCACGCGAAGAAGAAGAGGTAGAGATGGCCCGCTCCGTCTGGAAAGGACCGTTCGTCGAACTGTCCCTGCTGAAGAAGGCAGAGACTGCTCAGGAAACCAATGCGCGCGCGCCGATCAAGACCTGGTCGCGGCGCTCGACGATCCTGCCGCAGTTCGTCGGCCTCACGTTCAACGTCTACAACGGCCGCAAATTCGTTCCCGTCTCGGTGAACGAGGAGATGGTCGGGATGAAGCTCGGCGAGTTTGCGCCGACCCGCTACTTCCCGGGCCACGCCGCCGACAAGAAGGGCAAGAGGTAAGCCATGGGCAAGGAAAAGAGCCCCCGCAAGGTCGCCGACAACGAGGCGCTCTCGGTCGGCACCACCATTCGTGGCTCGGCGCAGAAGCTGAACCTCGTCGCGGCCCTGATCCGCGGTCGCAAGGCCGAGGACGCGCTGAACATCCTCACCTTCTCCAAGAAGGCGATGGCGGTGGACGTGCGCAAGGTGCTCGCCTCGGCGATCGCCAATGCCGAGAACAACCACAATCTCGATGTCGACGCGCTCGTCGTCGCCGAGGCGTCGGTCGGCAAGTCGATTTCGATGAAGCGCTTCACGCCGCGCGCCCGCGGCCGTTCGAGCCGGATCGTGAAACCGTTCAGCCGCGTGCGCATCGTCGTCCGCGAGCAGCAGGAAGCGTAAAGACATGGGTCAGAAGAGCAATCCGATCGGCCTCAGGCTGCAGATCAACCGGACCTGGGACAGCCGCTGGTACGCCGACGGCGACTCCTATTCGCGGCTGCTGCTGGAGGATCTCAAGATCCGCAACTTCATCATGAAGACGCTGCCGCAGGCGGCGATCTCCAAGGTGGTGATCGAGCGTCCGGCGAAGCTGTGCCGCGTCTCCATCTATGCCGCGCGCCCGGGCGTGATCATCGGCAAGAAGGGCTCCGACATCGAGAAGCTGCGCAAGCAGCTGGGTGCGATGACGTCCAGCGACGTGTCGCTGAACATCGTCGAAATCCGGAAGCCCGAGATCGACGCGCGGCTCGTCGCCCAAGGCATCGCCGATCAGCTGGAGCGCCGGATCGCGTTCCGCCGCGCGATGAAGCGCGCGGTGCAGTCGGCAATGCGGCTCGGTGCCGATGGCATCCGCGTGGCCTGCGGCGGCCGTCTCGGCGGCGCGGAAATCGCCCGCAGCGAAATGTATCGCGAGGGCCGGGTTCCGCTGCACACGCTGCGGGGCAACGTGGATTATGCCGAGGCGCAGGCCCACACCGCTTACGGCGTGTGCGGCGTCAAGGTCTGGATTTTCAAGGGCGAAATCCTCGGCCACGATCCGATGTCGCAGGACCGCCTGATGATGGAGGCTCAGACCTCCGGCGTCCGTCCGGCCCGCGACGACCGTCGTTAATCGGCGCCGCTAAGGAACAAGAGAAATGTTGCAACCGAAACGCACCAAGTTCCGCAAGGCCTTCAAGGGCCGGATCCATGGCGATGCCAAGGGCGGCACGGACCTGAACTTCGGCGCCTATGGCCTGAAGGCGATGGAGCCGGAGCGGATCACCGCGCGCCAGATCGAGGCGGCCCGCCGCGCGATCACGCGCCACATCCGCCGCCAGGGCCGTCTCTGGATCCGCATTTTCCCGGACGTGCCGGTCTCGTCCAAGCCGGCCGAAGTCCGCATGGGCTCGGGCAAGGGTAGCCCGGAATTCTGGGTCGCCCGCGTCAAGCCGGGCCGGATCCTGTTCGAGCTGGACGGCGTGCCCGGCCCGATCGCCAAGGTGGCGTTCGAGCGTGCGATGGAGAAGCTTCCGATCAAGACCAAGGTGGTTGCCCGCCTCGGCGAGACTTTGGTCGGGGAGGAATAAGATGGCGAAGAAGATCGACGACCTGAAGACCCGCAGCGACGACCAGCTCAGCGAGCAGCTCGGCGAGCTGAAGCGCGAGCAGTTCAACTTGCGCTTCCAGGCTGCCACCAACCAGCTCGAGAAGCCGTCGCGTGTCCGTGAGGTTCGCCGCAGCATCGCGCAGATCAAGACCCTTCAGGGCGAGCGCTCGCGCGCCGCTCAGAAGTCCTAAGGAGTAGACGAATGCCGAAGCGCGTTCTCACCGGCCAGATCGTGTCGGACAAGACGGACAAGACCGTCGTGGTGAAGGTCGAGCGGCGGGTGAAGCACCCGCTCTACGGCAAGATCATCAAGCGTTCCAAGAAGTATCACGCCCATGACGAGGCGAACGAGTTCAAGCAGGGTGAGACCGTCCGCATCGAAGAGACGCGGCCGATCTCGAAGCTGAAGACCTGGAAGGTGATCGAGCGTGTCGACACGCACGCCACGCCGGAACGGGCCGACAACGCCTGAGGCTTGAGCCTGATTTTTGTAAGCTGATCGCCGGGCGGGCCCCGGTTGAAGTGAAAGGGAAATGGATCGATGATCCAGATGCAGTCTAACCTTGAGGTCGCCGACAATAGCGGTGCCAAGCGCGTCCAGTGCATCAAGGTGCTCGGCGGGTCGAAGCGCCGCTTTGCCGGCGTCGGCGACATCATCGTCGTCTCGGTCAAGGAAGCGGCCCCGCGCGGCCGCGTCAAGAAGGGCGACGTTCACAAGGCGGTCATCGTCCGCACGGCAAAGGACATCCACCGCGCCGACGGCTCGACGATCCGCTTCGATTCGAACGCGGCCGTGCTCGTCAACAACAATGCGGAGCCGATCGGCACCCGTATCTTCGGTCCGGTCGTCCGCGAACTGCGCGCGAAGAAGCATATGAAGATCATCAGCCTCGCGCCGGAGGTGCTGTAATGGCCGCTGCGAAGATCAAGAAGGGCGACAAGGTCGTCGTCCTGTCCGGCAAGGACAAGGGCAAGCACGGCGAGGTCACCAAGAGCCTTCCGAAGGAGGGCAAGGTGATCGTGTCGGGCGTGAACATCATCACGCGCCACCGCAAGCCGACGCAGACGAACCCGCAGGGCGGGCTCGAAAAGGCGGAAGCGCCGCTGCACGTGTCGAAGGTGGCGCTCGAGGATCCGAAGACGGGCAAGCCGACGCGCGTCCGCTTCGAGGTCCGTGACGGCAACAAGGTCCGCGTCGCGGCGCGGTCCGGGGAGACGATCAATGGCTGAGGCCAAATATACGCCGCGCCTGAAGCGCGACTATGACGAGCGCATCGCGAAGGCGATGACCGAGAAATTCGGCTACAAGAACCGTCTCGAGGTTCCGAAGCTGGAGAAGATCGTCATCAACATGGGCGTGGGCGAAGCGACCCAGGACAAGAAGAAGGTCGAGGTCGCTGCGTCCGAGATGGAGCTGATCGCGGGCCAGAAGCCGGTGATCACCAAGGCCAAGAAGTCGATCGCGCAGTTCAAGCTGCGCGAGGGCATGCCGATCGGCGTCAAGGTCACGCTCCGCCGCGAGCGGATGTACGAGTTCCTCGACCGTCTCGTGACGGTGGCCCTGCCGCGCGTCCGCGACTTTCGCGGCCTCAACCCCAAGTCGTTCGACGGCCGCGGCAATTATGCCATGGGCCTGAAGGAGCAGATCATCTTCCCGGAGATCAGCTACGACCGCATCGACAAGGTGCGCGGCATGGACATCATCGTCACCACCACCGCGAAGACGGACGACGAGGCGCGCGAGCTGCTGCGCCTTTTCAACTTCCCGTTCCCGCGCACCGAAGAGGATCAGAAGCAGGCGGCCTGAGGCCCCTGTTTCTAAGCAGAGAGAAGAGAGCTTAAGTCCATGGCGAAACTGAGTTCCATCAACAAGAATGAGCGTCGCAAGAAGCTGGTCAAGAAATATGCGGGCCAATATGCGAAGCTGAAGGCGATCGCGGACGACGAGTCCAAGGACGATACCGAGCGCCTGATCGCGCGCCTGAAGATGGCCGAGATCCCGCGCAACGGTAACCCGACCCGGGTCCGCAATCGCTGCGGCCTGACCGGCCGTCCCCGCGCCAATTATCGCAAATTCGGCCTCTCGCGCATCATGCTGCGGGAACTGGGCAACAAGGGTCTGATCCCCGGCCTCACGAAGTCGAGCTGGTAAGGTAGAGCTATGCCATTGACCGATCCCCTGGGTGATATGCTCACCCGAATCCGCAACGGCCAGCAGGCCCGCAAGGACAGCGTGCTGACGCCCGCGTCCAAGCTCCGGGTCCGCGTTCTCGACGTGCTTCAGCGCGAGGGCTATATCCGCGGCTACAGCGAAGAGGCGCTGGGTCCCTCCAAGGGCCTGCGCATCGAGCTCAAATATTTCGAGGGACAGCCTGCGATCCAGCACGTGTCCCGCGTGTCGACGCCAGGCCGGCGCGTCTACTCGGGCAGCCAGGAGCTGCCGCGGGTCCGCAACGGCCTCGGCATTACCATCGTCTCGACGCCACGTGGCGTTCTGTCCGACGCGGAAGCGCGCGAGCAGAATGTCGGCGGCGAGGTGCTGGCGGAGGTGTTCTGATGTCACGCATTGGTAAGAAGCCGATCGCGATCCCGGCGGGCGTCACCGCGACCACGGAGGGGCAGACCCTCTCGGTCAAGGGACCGAAGGGCACGCTCAGCCTGCAGATGGTCGACGGCATCAACTACGACATCGCCGAGGGCGGCATTTCGGTGCAGCCGGCGAACGACAGCCAGAAGGCGCGCGCTTTCTGGGGCATGCAGCGCACGCTCGTGCAGAATCTGGTGACCGGCGTCACCGAGGGCTTCACCAAGACCCTCGAGATCACCGGCGTCGGCTACCGCGCGGCGATGCAGGGCAAGAACCTGCGCCTTCAGCTCGGCTACAGTCACGACGTCAACGTCGCGGTTCCCGAGGGGCTGACGGTGGCGACGCCCGATCCGACCACGGTCGTGATCAGCGGCAACGACCGCCAGCAGGTCGGCCAGCTCGCCGCCGAGATCCGTCGCTGGCGCAAGCCGGAGCCCTATAAGGGCAAGGGCATCAAGTATCGCGGCGAGTTCATCTTCCGCAAAGAAGGCAAGAAGAAGTAAGCCATGGCCAAGCTCTCTCTTTTCGACCGGCGCCGTCAGCGCGTCCGCACGTCGCTTCGCAAGCGGGGCGGCCTCCGGCCGCGGCTCAGCGTCCATCGCTCGGGCAAGCATATCTACGCCCAAGTCATCGACGATGCCGCCGGCAAGACGCTGGCTTCGGCCTCGACGATCGACAAGGACGTCAAGGGCCAGCCCGGTGCCACCACCGCGTCGGCGCAGGATGTCGGCCGCCGCGTCGCCGAGCGCGCCAAGGCTGCGGGCGTGACGCAGGTGGTTTTCGACCGTGGCGGTTTCCTGTTCCACGGCCGCGTGAAGGCGCTTGCTGACGCCGCGCGCGAAGGCGGATTGGAGTTTTAAGTGATGGCTGACGAAAACAATCAGGGCGCTTCGGTCCAGGACGGTCCGGTCCAGGAGAGCCAGAGCCAGGATGCGGCTCCGGCGCAGGACGGTGCTCCCGGCGGGCGCCGCGAGCGCGGTGCCCGTGGCGGACGTGGTGGCGGTGGCGGTGGCCGTGACGGTCAGCGGGGCGGCCGTGGCCGTCGCGACGACAATCGCCGTGGTGGCAATCGCGACGAGGATGGCGGCGAAGAGCTGATCGAGAAGCTCGTCCACATCAACCGCGTCTCCAAGACCGTGAAGGGCGGCAAGCGCTTCGGCTTCGCGGCGCTCGTCGTCGTCGGCGACGGCAAGGGCCGCGCCGGCTTCGGCAAAGGCAAGGCCCGCGAAGTGCCGGAAGCGATCACCAAGGCGACTTCGGCCGCCAAGAAGGCGATGGTCCGTGTGCCGCTGAAGGAAGGCCGCACGCTGCACCACGACGGCAACGGCCATTTCGGCGCGGGGCGCGTGACCCTTCGTTCGGCCCCGCAGGGCACCGGCATCATCGCCGGCGGTCCGATGCGCGCCGTGTTCGAGAGCCTGGGGGTGGCCGACGTGGTGACCAAGTCGGTCGGCACGTCCAACCCCTACAACATGATCCGCGCGACCTTCGAGGCGCTCGGCGAGCAGACCTCGCCGAAGTCGGTGGCGCAGCGTCGCGGCAAGAAGATTGCCGACTTGCTCGGCCGGGGCGGCTCGCAGACTGCCGAGGCGGACGCCGCGGCGGTGACGGAGTAAGAGTGATGGCGACGATCAAGATCACCCAGACCGGCTCGCCGATCCGGCGGACCCCCGATCAGCGCAAGACGCTGATCGGCCTGGGCCTCAACAAGATGCATCGCACGGTCGAGCTGACGGACTCTCCCGAGGTCCGCGGCATGATCCGCAAGGTGCAGCATATGGTGTCGGTGGCGGAGTAACTCCCGCCTCCACAGCGCGACGAAAGCGAAAGCGAGTGCAAAGACAATGAAACTGAACGACCTCCGCGACAACAAAGGTGCCCGCAAGAGTCGCGTCCGTGTCGGCCGCGGCATCGGCTCCGGCCTCGGCAAGACCGCAGGCCGCGGTCAGAAGGGCCAGACCAGCCGCTCCGGCGTCTCCATCTTCGGCTTCGAAGGCGGCCAGATGCCGCTCCACATGCGGCTGCCGAAGCGCGGCTTCAACAATCCGTTCGCCAAGGATTATGCCGAGGTGAACCTGGGCGCGATCCAGAAGCTGGTCGATGCGGGAACGCTTGCCACGGACGGCGTGATCGATCATGCCGCGCTGAAGGCCGCCGGCGTCGCGCGCGGCGGCAAGGACGGCGTCCGCCTGCTCGGCAAGGGCGCGATCACTTCGAAGCTGAGCTTCCGCGTCGCCGGTGCTTCGGCGGGTGCCCGTCAGGCCGTCGAGGCCGCGGGTGGTTCGGTCGAGGTGATCGAGGTCACGCCGGCCGCCGAGAAGGCCGCAGCCAAGAAGGGCCAGGCCAAGGCCGCCCGCAAAGCCGCCAAGGCCTGATTGCGTTTCTCGGCTTCCATGGCTGACAAGCCGAAGCCGATCACTATATGAGACGGCGGCGGCGGGATTTTCTCCTTCCGCCGCCGCATCCGTTTTAAGGTCCGACGATCCATGGCATCCGCCGCCGAACAACTGGCAGCCAATATCAGCCTGCAGAATTTCGCCAAGGCGACCGAGCTCAAGAAGCGCCTCTGGTTCACCCTTGGCGCACTGATCATCTTCCGCCTGCTGTCGTTCGTGCCGCTGCCCGGCATCGACCCGCGCGCGCTGAACGCGCTCTTCAACACGACCCGCGGCGGCGTGCTCGACTTCTTCAACATGTTCTCGGGCGGCAGCCTGGAGCGCATGAGCCTGATCGCGCTCGGCGTGATGCCTTACATCACCGCCTCGATCGTGGTGCAACTCGCGACCTCGATGTCGCCGACGCTCGCCGCGCTCAAGAAGGAAGGCGAGAGCGGCCGCAAGAAGATCAACCAATATACGCGCTACGGCACCGTCTTCCTCTGCGCGATCCAGGGCTACTTCATCGCCGTTGGCCTTGAGGGCTGGGGGCAGGGGGGCGGCGGATCGGCAGTCATCGATCCAGGCATGATGTTCCGCGTCACGACGGTGATCAGCCTGGTCGGCGGCACCATGTTCCTGATGTGGCTCGGCGAGCAGATCACCAGCCGCGGTATCGGCAACGGCGTCTCGCTGATCATCATGGCGGGCATCGTCGCCCAGCTGCCGACGGCGATCGCCCAGGCGTTCGAGGGCGGCCGCACCGGGACCCTGTCGCCGGTCGTGATCATCGGCGTGCTCGCCCTGGCCGCCGCATTGATCATCTTCATCTGCTTCATGGAGCGCGCCCAGCGCCGCGTCCTCATCCAGTATCCGAAGCGCCAGACCGCGCGCGGCCAGATGCAGGCGGAGCGCTCGCACCTTCCGCTCAAGATCAACACGTCGAACGTGATCCCGCCGATCTTCGCCTCGTCGCTGCTGCTGATGCCGCTGACGATCGCGCAGTTCGCCGGCAATCGCGTGCAGGGCGAGAGCACCTGGGGCGACATCCTGATCACCGTCACCACCGCGCTCCAGCACGGTGCGCCGCTCTACATGTTCCTGTACGGCGCCGGGATCGTCTTCTTCTGCTTTTTCTACACCGCGGTTGTGTTCAACCCGGAGGAGACGGCCGACAATCTGAAGCGCTATGGCGGCTTCATCCCGGGCATCCGTCCGGGCAAGCGGACCGAGGAATATCTCGACTACGTCCTGACGCGCATCACCGTGATTGGGGCGGCCTACCTCACGCTGACCTGTCTCATTCCCGAATGGCTGATCGCCCGGGCCGGCATTCCCTTCTATCTGGGCGGCACCAGTCTGATCATCGTCGTCAACGTGACGATGGATACGGTGACGCAGATCCAGAGCCACCTGATCGCCCATCAATATGGCGATCTGATCAAGAAGGCGAAGCTCAAGGGCGGGAGAGCCAGGTGAGCACGGCCCCTGCCACAATGGCAGGCAGGCCCTTGAACATCATCCTGCTGGGGCCTCCCGGCGCGGGGAAGGGCACCCAGGCCGAGCGGCTGATGCGGGAGCGCGGCATGGTCCAGCTCTCGACCGGCGACATGCTCCGCGCCGCGGTCAAGGCCGGCACCGAGATCGGCCGCATGGCGGACCAGATCATGAAGGCGGGGAAGCTCTTCCCGGACGACCTGATGAGCCAGATCCTGGGCGCCCGCTTGGACGAGCCGGATACTGCCAGTGGCGTCATCTTCGACGGTTATCCGCGCACCGAGGCCCAGGCGCAGTCGCTCGACAGCCTGCTCGAGGAGCGGGGCCGCACGCTCGACCATGTGATCGAGCTGTCCGTCAATGAGGAGGCGTTGGTCGCCCGCATCACCGGCCGCTTCTCCTGCGCCAAGTGCGGCACCGGCTATCACGACAGCTTCAAGCTGCCGAAGATCGAAGGGGTCTGCGACGTCTGCGGATCGGACGAATTCAAGCGCCGCGCCGACGACAATGCGGAGGCGGTCCGCACACGCCTCGCCGAGTATCGCGCCAAGACGGCGCCGATCCTCCCCATCTACGAGGCGCGCGGCATCGTTGCCCATGTCGACGGGATGGCCCCGATCGACGAGGTGAACGGCGCGATCGAAGCGATCCTCGACAAGCCCTGACCGTCGGCGCCGCACTGCCGGTTGCCGTTGCCAGGGCATTGATGTAATTTGCTCCCTGCTCGGCAGAGGAGAGCGAATTGATGCTGCGTTTCGTTCTGGCGGTGGCAACGGCCGCGACATTCTCGGCCACGGCGGCTGCCGCTGCGGACAGCTCGCAAAAGTCCTCCGGCGACCGCATGGTCTGCCGCACTCTCGATGAATCCGGCTCCCGCACGAGGAGCAATCGCGTGTGCAAGACGAAGTCGGAATGGGAGCGGGCGGAGAATGCCGCCAAGCACGAGGCCTGGAAGATGGAGCGCAGCCGCGTGACGCCGAGCGAGCTCAGGGAGCCGCGCTAGCCTCCGACACCTGCCTGGCCCGCGCATCAACGGGAGCAGTCACATGATGAGCCTCGCTTTGTTGGTTGCATTGCTCGACGTGAACCTGGCGGGCGCCGTGCCCATCTACGCGAAGGAGCAGTCGCGCACGGACGCGCTCGAGTGCCGCGATCTTCAGGAGACGGGCTCCCGGATCCGCTTCAACCGGGTCTGCCTCACCCGTGCCGATTGGCAACGGGCTGAATTCAGGGCCAAGCACGAAATGTGGAAGTTCGAACGGAACGCCGTGCTGCGGCCCGGCCGGTCCCCGCTCGGCCCGATCGGCTAGAGTCGATTTCGTCAAGCCGGCTTGGCCAAGTGATCGCCGAGCCGCTTCGTCGATCGCAGCAAACGCCCCCAAATAGAGGCTGCGCCTTCGACGAAGGCGCAGCTTGGGACGACCAAGACGACATAGGCGCAGCTTTAAGGCACTAGCCTCGCTTCGAAACGTGCTATGCATGGGCCAGCAAGACTCCTCTATCGGAGTCGCTTTTCGGGGCCGCATCACAGCAACAAAGGGGGAGTTGTCATCATGGCATTGTCGGACCACGTCGATCTCAACGGCTTTATCGAGGGCGTAAAGCGCCGCAATCCGGGCCAGCCCGAATTCGTCCAGGCGGTCCAGGAAGTCGCCGAAGACATTTTCGATTTCATCGCCGATAAGGAGCAATATCACCGCTGGCAGATCCTGCGCCGCATCGCCGAGCCGGACCGGGTGATCAGCTTCCGCGTCGTTTGGCAGGACGACAACAACAATATCCGCGTCCAGCGCGGTTGGCGGGTCCAGAACAACAATGCGATCGGCCCCTATAAAGGCGGCATCCGCTTCCACCCCTCGGTCACCGAGAGCGTGCTGAAGTTCCTGGCTTTCGAGCAGACCTTCAAGAACGCGCTGACGGGGCTGCCGATGGGCGGCGGCAAGGGCGGCGCCAACTTCAATCCGAAGGGCAAGAGCGACCATGAAGTGATGCGCTTCTGCCAGAGCTTCATGACCGAGCTCTACCGCCATGTGGGCGCCAACATCGACGTGCCGGCCGGCGACATCGGCGTCGGCGGCCGCGAGATCGGCTACATGTTCGGCCAGTATAAGCGGATCACCAACAGCTTCGAAGGCGTGCTGACCGGGAAGGGCCTCGAATATGGCGGCTCGCTGATCCGCACCGAGGCGACCGGCTACGGTGCGGTCTACTTCATGCAGAACATGCTGGCTCACGTCGGCAATTCGGTGGAAGGCAAGAGCGCCGTCATTTCCGGTTCCGGCAATGTCGCCACCCACGCGGCCGAGAAGATCCTGCAGCTCGGCGGAAAGGTGCTGACGCTTTCCGATTCCGAAGGGTTCATCTACGATCCGGACGGCATCACGCAGGAGAAGGTCGACTGGGTGAAGGTGCACAAGACCAAGCGCCGCGGCCGCATCTCCGATTATGCGCAGGAATTTACGGGCGCGGAATTCCACGCCGGCAAGCGGCCGTGGGGCGTGCCCTGCGACCTGGCAGTGCCGTGCGCTACCCAGAACGAACTCAACGGTCAGGAAGCCGAGACGCTCGTCAAGAATGGCTGCATCGCGGTGTCGGAAGGCGCCAACATGCCGACCGACCTGGACGGCGTGCACGTCTTCAAGAAGGCGCAGATCCTCTACGCGCCGGGCAAGGCCGCCAATGCCGGCGGCGTCGCCGTCTCCGGCCTCGAGATGAGCCAGAATTCGGCGCGCATCTCGTGGAAGGAAGCTGAGCTCCAGCAGCTGCTCAAGGACATCATGATGGGGATCCACGAGCGCTGCGCCGAATATGGCGGCAAGGCCGGCACCAACCACATCGACTATGTCAGGGGCGCCAATATTGCAGGCTTCAAAAAGGTCGCCGATGCCATGTTGGCCTACGGGGTTGTTTGAACGCTCGCCGGCACAAGGCCGGTTTTGAGGAACGGCGCGGCTCTGCCGCGCCGTTTCGCTTTGTGCGACCAACCCCGGCGCAGGCGCTTGTCTTCCTGCTGGTCGCAGCCGAGCTGCTCTTCCTCGTCAATCTGCAGCATCCGCTGCAGCCATATTTCGACGAGACCCATTATGTCCCGGCCGCGCGGGACCTGATCCAGGGGATCGCCTACCGCAACATCGAGCATCCGCTCGTGGGAAAGACGCTGATCGGGCTGTCGATGCTGCTGTTCGGCGACACGCCGCTCGGCTGGCGGCTGATGAGCACATTCTTCGGCTGCGCCAGCCTCGCCGCCATCTTCCTGATCGCGCAGAGCCTGTTCCGCGACGTTCGCGTCAGCCTCACGGCCGGGCTGCTCGCGCTCCTCAACCAGTTGCTCTTCGTCCAGGCGCGGATCGCGATGCTGGACGTCTATATGAGCGCCTTCCTGCTGCTGGCGCTCTGGTGCCTGATCGACAGCTACGGAAGAGAGCGGGGTGTTCGCATCCGGCTGATCGCCTGCGCTGTGTTGCTCGGACTGGCGGTCGGATCAAAGTGGCTGGTCATCCCTTACGCGGTCGCGATGGGCGCCGCCTTCGTGCTGATGAAGAGAAGGGGGTGGCGGGGCGTCTCGCTGCTTGAAGGGGCCTTCTGGCTCGGCGGGCTATCTTCGATCGTCTACCTCGCGACCTTTGCGCCCGCCTTCTTTGTTGCAGAGAACTCGCTCAGCCTCAGACAGCTCATCCCGCACCAATTGATCATCTACGAGCGGCAGACGCAGCCGCTCGCACACCATCCCTATCAGAGCGACTGGTGGCAGTGGCCGCAGATCGGGCGGCCGATCTGGTACCTTTACGAGAAGGTGGACGTGCTGAGGGGCGTGCTGCTGATCGGCAATCCTGCGATCATGTGGGGCGGTCTGATCGCCGTGCTGGCCTGCATCGTCGGCGGCTTACGCGCCCGCGATCCGAGGCTGCTGCTGGTCGCGGCCCTGTGGGTCTTCTCCTACGGAATCTGGGCGCTGATCCCGAAGAAGATCGGCTTCTATTATTATTACTATTTGCCGGCCCTGTTCCTGCCGCTGGCACTGGCCGCGGCCTTCCATCATTTCTGCCGCGGCGGCCGTCTGCGCCTGCTCCCGCCCGCCTTCATTGCCCTTTCGGCGGCGTTGTTCGCTTATTTCTATCCAATCCTGTCAGCCGTGCCGCTGGCGGGCGACGATGCGTTCCTTGCCTGGATGTGGTTCGACAGCTGGCGCTAGACGCCGACGCGGATCAGGTCCTCGAATGGCACGGCCGCGACAGCTTCGCCCTTCTCGTCCTCGATCTCGATCCGGCAACCGGCACCGGCGCGGCCGGCGATGAGCGTAATCTCGCGGGCGCTGCGCACACCCTGATACCAGGCCGCTTCCGCGTCCGGCAGTGTCATACCTTGGCGGTCGGCCAAGCGGCCGGCGTCGTCCTGAAAATGAAAGAAGAATCTAGGCATGGGGGACGAACGCAGGCCGCCACGGCATCGTTGCGGATAAAGAGCGTTAGCGCGCCGTTAACTGCGAAAACTCAAAGCTCGTCCCGATCCAGGAGCGAATAGCTTTCACGATCGGGAGCGTTGCGGAGCGCGCCCAGGAGCCGCTCCCCATCATCATCCGCGAACAGCATCGCGCGCGTATCGGCGCGCAGGAAGCCTTCGGTCACGATGCTGTCGAGGAACGTTATCAGCGGGTCGTAGAAGCCGCAGACGTTGAGCAGCCCGCACGGCTTGTCATGATAGCCGAGGTGGAGCCAAGCCCAGACCTCGAATAATTCCTCCAGCGTTCCAATGCCGCCGGGAAGAGCGACGAAGCCGTCGGACAGATCTGCCATCATCGCCTTGCGCTCATGCATCGAGTGGACGACGTGAAGCTCGCTGAGGCCGGTATGGGCGACCTCCAGATCGAGCAGCTTCTGCGGGATGATCCCGGTCACCTCGCCGCCCGCCGCTAGCGCCGCATCGGCGACCACGCCCATCAATCCGAGGCGGCCGCCGCCATAGACGAGGCCGATGCCTTCGCGCGCTAGCAGGGTGCCGAACGACACAGCCGCCTGCTCATATTCGGGCCGGCTGCCCGGGCGGGAGCCGGTGTAGACGCAGATGCGCATGCTTCGATCCAAATTTCCGTTCGGGCTGAGCCTGTCGAAGCCCCGTCTTTCCCTTCAGCTCCTAGAGAGAAGGGCGGGCCTTCGACAAGCTCAGGCCGAACGGGTGGGGTGGGAAAGCTTCACTCGAACTCGAGGATGACCTGGTCGACCGCGAGGCTGTCGCCGGGCTGGGCGACCACGATGGCGACGGTGCCCGCCTTCTCGGCACGCAGGATGTTTTCCATTTTCATCGCTTCGACGACGGCGAGCGGCTGTCCCGCCTCCACCTTGTCACCTTCGCCAACGTGGAGCGCCGTCAGCAGTCCCGGCATCGGGCAGAGCAGATACTTGGAAAGGTCGGGCGGGATCTTATCGATCATGTGGCGGCTGAGCTCCACCACATGCGCCGGCAGCACGTCCACGACATGCTGGGCGCCGCGGGTGGTGAGGCGCCACTGCCGTCCCGCCCGGGCGACCTGCACAGTGCGGCTGCGCTCGTCGATCGTGCCCTTGAACAGGCTTTGCCCAGGCTGCCAGCGGCCGATCAGCTCGCGTCCCTCGCCTTCGTCGAGGTAGGCGATCAGGCCGCCGTCGAAGCCGTCGAAGCGCAGGCGGTGCTCCTCGCCGGCAATGCGGACGACCTGCTCCGCCGGCGGCAGGATCTCGGTGCCGAGCTGCCCATCGATCGAGCAAGCGCGATGCGCCGTCTCGACCGCGATCAGGCCGGCGATGACCGCAAGATCCTCGATCAGCTGCGGGTCGGCGGGCGCGCCCTGGAAGCCTTCCGGATATTCCTCGGCGATGAAGCCGGTGGTGAGCCGCCCTTCGCGAAAGCGCGGATGCTGCATCAGCGCGGAGAGGAAATCGACGTTGTGGCCGATGCCTTCGACGACAAAGCGGTCCAGCGCTTCGATTTGCCGATCGATCGCGGCCCCGCGCGTGTCCCCCCAGGTGATCAGCTTGGCGATCATCGGGTCATAGAACATCGACACCTCGCCACCTTCGAACACACCGTCATCGACGCGGACGCCTTCCTTGGCGCGCGGCGGCTGGTAACGGACCAGTCGGCCGGTTGAGGGAAGGAAGCCGCGATAGGGGTCCTCGGCATAGACGCGGTTCTCGATCGACCAACCGCTGAGCTTCACATCGTCCTGCGTGAAGCCGAGCTTCTCGCCGGCGGCCACGCGGATCATTTGCTCGACAAGGTCGAGGCCGGTCACCTGCTCGGTGACCGGATGCTCGACCTGGAGCCGGGTGTTCATCTCGAGGAAGTAGAAGCTCTTGCCGCTCGGGTCGGCGCCGCTGACGATCAGTTCGACCGTGCCGGCGCTGTAGTAACCGACGGCCCGGGCGAGGGCGACGGCCTGCTCGCCCATCGCCTTGCGCATCTCTGGCGTGACGAAGGGGGAGGGGGCTTCCTCGACCACCTTCTGGTGGCGGCGCTGCACCGAGCATTCGCGCTCGCCGAGGTAAAGGATGTTGCCGTGCTGATCGCCGAGTACCTGGATCTCGATGTGGCGGGGGCTTTCGATGAACTTCTCAATGAAGACGCGGTCGTCGCCGAAGCTCGACAGCCCCTCGCGCTGGGTCGCCTCGAAGCCCTCGCGCACGTCCTTTTCGGACCAGGCCAGGCGCATGCCCTTGCCGCCGCCGCCGGCAGAAGCCTTCATCATCACCGGATAACCGATCTCGCCCGCGATGCGGACCGCCTCGTCGGTGCTCGCGATGTCTCCGAGATAGCCGGGCACGACGTTGACGCCGGCTTCCTTGGCCAGCTTCTTGGACTCGATCTTGTCGCCCATCGCGGCGATCGCCTTCGGCGGCGGCCCGATGAAGGCGATGTTGTTCTCGGCCAGCAGCCGCGCAAAGCTCTCGCGCTCGGAGAGGAAGCCGTAGCCCGGATGCACGGCCTCCGCGCCCGTCTCCTGACAGGCGAGCAGGATCAGGTCGGCGCGCAGATAGCTCTCGGCGGCCGGCGGCGGGCCGAGCCGCACCGCCTCGTCCGCCATCTTCACATGCGGGGCCCGCGCGTCGGCATCGGAATAAACCGCGACGGTTTTGATGCCCATCCGCTTGGCCGTGCGAATGACGCGGCAGGCAATCTCGCCGCGATTGGCGATGAGTATCTTCTTGAACATCTATCCTCGCCTATTCAGCCGCGACCCGTGCCGGCTCTTCGCTCGTCATCGGGACCAGCCCCAGCTTCTCGAACAACAGGGCGTCCGCATTGGCACCGGCATTGCCTGTAGTCAGCAGCTTGTCGCCGGTGAAGATGCTGTTGGCGCCGGCGAGGAAGCAGAGCGCCTGGCTGCTCTCGCTCATGCTCTCGCGGCCGGCGGAGAGGCGGACGATTGACCGGGGCATGGTGATGCGGGCGACGGCGACGGTGCGGACGAATTCGAGATCGTCGATCTTGCTCTCGCGCTCGGCCAGCAGCTTGTCGCCAAGGCTGGTGCCGCGGATAGGGACGAGGGCGTTGATCGGCACGCTTTCCGGATGGGCGGGGAGGGTGGCTAAAGCGTGGAGGAAACCGACGCGGTCCTCTCGGCTCTCGCCCATGCCGACGATGCCGCCGCAGCAGACCGACATGCCCGACGCACGGACGCGCTCAAGCGTATCGAGGCGCTCCTGGTAGGTGCGGGTGCTGATGATCTCGCCATAATGTTCGGGCGAGGTGTCGAGATTGTGGTTGTAGTAATCGAGGCCGGCGGCGGCGAGGCGCTCAGCCTGATCGTCGCTCAGCATGCCGAGCGTCATGCAGGTCTCCAGCCCCATGTCCTTGACCCCGCTCACCATCGTGCAGAGCGCGTCCATGTCGCGGTCCTTGGGCTCGCGCCAGGCCGCGCCCATGCAGAAGCGGCCGGAGCCCGCTGCCTTCGCCTGCGCCGCAGCGGCGAGGACTGCATCCGGGTCCATCAGTTTCTCGGCCTTGAGGCCGGTCTCGGCAAAGGCGGACTGGCTGCAATAGCCGCAATCCTCCGGGCACCCGCCGGTTTTGATCGACAGCAGGGTCGAGAGCTGCACCTCGTTCGGCGCGTGCCAGCGGCGGTGCACGCTCTGCGCCTCGTAGAGGAGGTCGAGGAAAGGCAGGTCGAACAGGGCGGCGATCTCGCCCCGCGACCAATCCCGGCGGACGTTCATGTGATGGCCTTCCAGAAGATATGGACGAAACCGCCAAGCCCGAGGCCGATGCCGGCCAGCGCGATCGACATGGTAGGACGTACCCAGCGCGAGGGTTCCCGCCCCTTCGCACGCGAGGTGACGATGTCGTGGCTGACGGAGAAGGCGCTGATGCCGCCGATGATGACCGCGCCGATGGACCAGGCGAGATTGAAGGCCTTGACGTCCCGCAGTCCGTCCGTCTGGCTGAGCGAGAGGATGCCGCCCAGGGCGAGCAGCGAGATCGTCGTCAGGAATTTCGAATAATCGTAGAGCAGAGTTTCGCTATAATGTTCGGAGCCGGGGACCGGCTTCAGCCTGGCATCGTCCTCTTCGATCACTCTGCGGCTTCCTCAAGCGGCGGCATGTTGTGCCCGAGGAGCTTCAGCACTTCGCCCGCGGCGTCAACCAAGTTCGTGCCGGGGCCGAAGATGGCCTGGACGCCGGCCTCGCGGAGCATGTCGTAATCCTGGGGCGGGATGACGCCGCCCACCACGACCTTGATGTCGGCGCGGCCGAGCTCCTTGAGCCGATCGATCAGCTCGGGGACGAGGGTCTTGTGCCCGGCGGCGAGGCTGGAGGCTCCAACCACGTCGACGTCGCGCTCCACTGCCAGTCGCGCGCTTTCCTCCGGCGTCTGGAAGAGCGGGCCGGGGACGACCTCGAAGCCGAGATCGGCGAAGGCGGAAGCGACGAGATTCGCGCCGCGGTCGTGGCCGTCCTGGCCCATCTTCGCAACGAGCAGCCGCGGCTTGCGGCCGAGCCGGCGCTGGATGGCGCCGACGCCATTTTCGGCCGCGGCCCAGCGCGGATCGCCCCGATAGGCGCCGCCATAGATGCCGCTGACCGGCTCCGGCACGGTGTCGTAGCGGCCGAACACGTCCTCCAGCGCCCCGCTGATCTCGCCCAATGTGCAGCGCGCACGGGCGGCGTCGATCGAGAGGGCGAGAAGGTTGGCGTCGCTCCGCGCACCGTCACGGAGTGCGTCGAGGGCAGCACGAGCTGCCGCTTCGTCGCGGGAGGCGCGGGTGCGGTCTAGACGATCGATCTGGCCTGCACGAACCTTGGCATTGTCGATTTCGAGCGTGTCGATCGGCGGCTCGTCCTTGAGGCGGTAGCGGTTGACGCCGACGATGGTCGTCTCGCCGCGATCGACGGCAGCGGCGCGGGCGGCGCTGGCCTCCTCGATCCGACGCTTGGGCATGCCTCCGGCGACCGCCTGGGTCATGCCGCCCATCGTCTCGACTTCCTCGATCAGCGCCCAGGCCTTGTCGGCGATCTCCCTCGTTAGCGCCTCGATATAATAGGAGCCGCCGAGCGGGTCGGCGACGTTGGTGATGCCGGTCTCCTCGGCGAGGACGAGCTGGGTGTTGCGGGCGATGCGGGCCGAGAAGTCGGTCGGCAGCGCGATCGCCTCGTCGAAACTGTTGGTGTGGAGCGACTGCGTGCCGCCGAGCACGGCCGCCATCGCCTCGACGGTGGTGCGGATGATGTTGTTGTAGGGGTCCTGCTCGGTGAGGCTGACGCCGCTGGTCTGGCAGTGGGTGCGGAGCATCTTCGACTTGGCGCTCTTCGCGCCGAAGTCGTCCATGATCCGGTGCCAGAGCAGGCGGGCGGCCCGGAGCTTCGCGATCTCCATGAAGAAGTTCATGCCGATGCCGAAGAAGAAGCTGAGCCGCGGGGCAAAGGCGTCGACGTCCAGCCTCTGCGCCTGCGCAGCGCGGACATATTCCATGCCGTCGGCGAGCGTGAAGGCCAGCTCCTGCACCGCCGTCGCCCCGGCTTCCTGCATGTGGTAGCCGGAGATGGAGATTGAGTTGAACTTCGGCATGTTGGCCGAAGTGTAGGCGATGATATCCGCTACGATCCGCATCGAGGGCGTCGGCGGATAGATGTAGGTGTTGCGGACCGCGAACTCCTTCAGAATGTCGTTCTGAATCGTGCCCGTCAGCTGCGCCTGGGCGACGCCCTGCTCCTCGGCGGCGACGATGTAGAAGGCGAGCACCGGCAGCACAGCGCCGTTCATCGTCATCGACACGGACATCTCGCCGAGCGGGATGCCGTCGAACAGGATCTTCATGTCCTCGAGCGTGTCGATCGCGACGCCGGCCTTGCCGACGTCGCCGACGACGCGCGGATGGTCGCTGTCATAGCCGCGGTGGGTCGCGAGATCGAAGGCGACGCTGAGGCCCTTCTGCCCGGCGGCGAGGTTGCGGCGGTAGAAGGCGTTGGAATCCTCGGCTGTGGAGAAGCCGGCATATTGGCGGATCGTCCAGGGCCGGCCGGTATACATGGACGCATAGGGGCCGCGGGTGAACGGCGCGAAACCGGGGAGGCCGGGGTCGAGGTCAGACGTGTCTTCGGCGGTGTAGAGCGGCTTCACCGCAATGCCTTCCGGCGTGTGCCAGGTGACGTCCTTGCCCTTCACTTCCTTGGCAGCGGCGGCCTGCCAATGATCGACGGTCGGGGAGCCGCTGGCCGCCCCGGCGCCAGGCGACTGCGGCGCCGCGCCGCTATCCTCTCCCGTGTTGCGTTCGATGGTAGGTCTCTCAGTGCTCACCGCGAGGGAACTCCATCAATTCGACAAGTACGCCTCCGGTGCCCTTCGGGTGCAGGAAGATGACCGGCGTGCCGTGCGCGCCGATGCGCGGCTCGCCGAGCACCTTGGCGCCCTTGGCCGTCATCTCCGCTGCGGCGGCATGGATGTCGGGCACCTCGAAGCAGATATGATGCTGCCCGCCGGCCGGATTCCTCTCGAGGAACTTGGCGATCGGGGAATCCTCGCCGAGCGGCTCCAGCAGCTCTATCTGGCTGTTCGGCGTGTCGACGAAGCAGACCCGCACCTTCTGCGGCGGCAGGTCGAACGGCTCCCCGATCTTGGTCGCGCCAAGGAGGTCGCGGTAGAGGGCGATGCTCTGCTCGATCGATGGCGTTGCCACGCCGACATGGTTGAGCCGGCCGAGAGTCATGCCCGCGCTCCGAGGCCCAGCATGAGATCAACCGAGATGAAGAGCATCAGAGCCGCACTCACGACGTAGAAGAGGAACAGAACGCGGTAAGCACCCGGACGCTCGTCCAACCGCACATGGCCGCGGCCGATCGGAAGGCGCTGGTCGCGCTGGCCGCGGACGAGGACCCACAGGATCCACGGCACCGCCGCGAAGACGATCAGCCCGACCAGCACCTCCTCAGAGCGGAATGTTGTCATGCTTCTTCCAGGGATTCTCGAGCTGCTTGTCGCGCAGCTTGCGGAGGCCGAGCGCGATACGGCGGCGGGTGGAGTGGGGCATGATCACCTCGTCGATGAAGCCCTTGCTCGCGGCGACGAAGGGGTTGGCGAAGCGCTCCTCGTATTCGGCGGTGCGGGCGGCAATCTTCTCGGGGTCGCCGATGTCCTTGCGGAAGATGATCTCGACCGCGCCTTTGGCGCCCATCACGGCGATCTCGGCGGTCGGCCAGGCGTAGTTGAGGTCGCCGCGGAGGTGCTTGGACGCCATGACGTCATAGGCGCCGCCATAGGCCTTGCGGGTGATGACGGTGATCTTCGGCACCGTCGCCTCCGCATAGGCGAAGAGCAGTTTAGCGCCGTTCTTGATGATGCCTTCATGCTCCTGCGCGACGCCCGGGAGGAAGCCGGGCACGTCGACGAAGGTGATGATCGGGATGTCGAAGGCGTCGCAGAAGCGCACGAAGCGGCCGGCCTTCTTGGACGATTTGATGTCGAGCACGCCGGCCAGCACCATCGGCTGGTTGGCGACGATGCCGATCGTGCGGCCCTCGATCCGGCCGAAGCCGACGATGATGTTGGCGGCGTGATTGGGCTGGATCTCGAAGAAATCGCCTTCGTCCACCGTCTTCCGGATGAGCTCGTGTATGTCGTAGGGCTTGTTGGCGCTGTCCGGGATGAGCGTGTCGAGGCTCTCCTCGACCCGGTCCCAGGGGTCATCGGTCGGCCGGGTCGGCAGATCGTGGCGGTTGGAAAGCGGCAGGAAGTCGAAGAAGTCGCGGGTGGCGAGCAGCGCCTCGATGTCGTTCTCGAACGCGACGTCGGCGACGCCCGACTTGGTCGTGTGGGTGACGGCGCCGCCCAATTCCTCCTGGGTCACGACCTCGTTGGTGACGGTCTTCACCACGTCCGGGCCGGTGACGAACATGTAGCTCGAATCCTTCACC